>Ga0209958_1000006_pt1 | contig 990684 bp, 855 predicted proteins | sample ThiBio_inoc_plan_FD_183942 | JGI IMG/M metagenome (GOLD analysis project Ga0209958, IMG submission 183942) | Wastewater bioreactor microbial communities from Cape Town, South Africa - Thiocy_inoc_plan (SPAdes) | ecosystem: Engineered > Bioremediation > Thiocyanate > Unclassified | place: South...
AGCCTCCTGAAGAATACTGTACTTCTCCTCAGGAGTAAAGTGTCGTCTTTGTTTTGCCATGATTCCTAAATTTACTGTGACTAAATTGATTAACAATTTTTGTCCAGTCTTCTAGGGGGCTAAGACAATTGAAGAAATCAGAGGTTAAAAGCATCTCAGTTGCAACGAGACAGGTTAATAGTAAAAGTTGTTACGTCTCGACAATAGAAAATAACAGATTACCACCATGAACCAAATTGCATCAATAGATTATAAAAAGGTTTTTTCTAAACTTAGCCATATAAAGGCCCTTTCGCATGACGACAAGTTTGATCAAATTGTTCAGAATGTCATTATGCTTGCGCTCAACCAAGGTGGGGGCAGTAAGCTAAAAACGGAAGCAGATGTGGCCAATAAAATAGTAGAGATATATGGTATTTCTATAAGACTTCAGATAATTCAATCAAATATTGATAAGCTGATTGCATTAGGCGATATTGCAAAAGACCGAGTCACAAAGCATTACTCTATTTCCATAGCCGCTTCCGCTAAAATTAATAGACGGCTAGAAGATGCAAATAATCTTGAGGCAAGAGTAAAGGAAAAATGGTTTGAGGAATTGAAGTTAATAATTGAAAACCTTGATGATACTAAACTAAGTGAATTTTGGAATTGTTTAAAATCTTATTTGTCATATGTCTTTGAGCAACACGGTATACAAACGTTACAATTATTAAATCCAAATGCTCAAATAAACGAAGATGATCAAAAAGGGTTATCCTCTATTGTTGATAAGGTTATTAAAGAAAATGTTTGCTCATTTTCAAAAGAGGAGTTAGCCATCGCCATAAATCAATTTATTATTAAGGCTGATGAGACAAGGACAAGTTATACTTCACAGCTTGCTGATGCGACATTCACAAGTTTCGCGTTAACATCAGATGCCGAAATTGTAAATTTTTTAAACACTAGATATAATAATTTAAAACTATTTCTAGATACAAATTTTATATTTGGAATACTAGATTTGCATAAAAACTCTGAGGATGCCTCAGCTAGAGAAATAATAGATGAGGTTAAAAAGAATCGCCTTCCATTCAAACTGTATTATCACCCTGAGACATTAGCTGAATTTAAAAGGGCGTTTGATGTAAAGGCTCTCCATATAAGGGCATCAAAATGGACAAGAGAATCGAGTCGTCTTGCAATTGCTATAGATGGACTCAGCCCCCTGGAAGAATTATTTCATAAAGAGAACTTGGAAAACGAGATCGATCCGACAATTTTTTTGGATAAATATAACCATGTTGATTTATTATTAAAAGATTTTGGACTTCATGAGTATCAGCCATATGAAACTACCGATTTAGAGCATGGTGAGATTGAATCTAATATCGGAGATTATCAGCAATTTTATGAAGCAACTCCGAATAGGAAGCCAAAATCTTATGCTGGTTTTAAACATGACATAGTTGTGTTGAGGGAAGTGAGATCATTAAATCCTCGAAAAACAAAATTTCTGGAAAGCAATGCGTTTTTTATTAGTTCGGATTTTGTGTTGGCGAAATTTGAAAAGGTATATTTTAAAAAACACTGGGAAATTAATTATGTAGTCAGTCCAAGTGTATTTTTACAGCTTATTCGACCGTTCATTCAAAACGATTATACTTCTAACAAAAGGTTCATTGATACATTTTCAATTCCCGATTTCCGTTCGTTTGAAATTGATTATTCTACAACACGCTCAAAAACATTGCAGATACTAAACGATAACTATCATGATACTTCGTTTGAGACAAAAGTAAAAATATTGAGGGACCAAGTTTTACTGGAAAAGCTGGAAAAGGTCAATGAGAGTCACGAGAGTCAAATCCAGATAATAGAAAATCAAATAGCTCTTGAGAACAAATTGCTTTCTCAACAAAAGCTACAAGTAGAGGAAAGTATAAAACTAATTTCGAAGGAAAATGAAACTATTCAACAGGAAAAAATACAAGCTAAGTACGAAGTCGCTGAAAAACAAGATGAGATATTAAGGCTTAAGCAAAATCATGAAGAGGAAAGCAAAAAACAAAAAATTGAGTTTAATAGAAAACTAGTTTTACAACTTAACAAATCAATTGATGCTGCAGAAAAGTCACATATTCCCTTGCAAGAGGTTATCGATGACAAAATGAAAACACATATTTTCCTTTTAGCTCTTATTCCGGTAATTTTTTATTCCATAATCTTTTTCTTGATATATAAACTTACGTGGGATGTAATGGAACCATTTACTTATGCTATTTCAATCTTATTTTTGATAGCTGGATACTTATATTTCGCAATTAAAGGAGCAGACTTTGATCCAAGGCATTACTTTCGTTCTAAAAAAGTAAAAATAAAATCTACTGTTTACAAAAATTTCAATTTTGATGAATCGGAATTAACGAATCAAAGAGCCAAGGTGGCTGAACTTTTAAAGGAAATAAAAGAACTTGAACCAGGTCTGGAAGAATAAGCTTGAGATTCTCGCATAACTACAATTCAAGAAAATCCGAGTAAATCCTAATCTGTAACTATTTTCTTTTGAAATATGCATGAGTTGCGTATGTCAAAATTCTGTATCGGGAAGTGAGGATACCTGCTCAACATTCTTCCAATTTGCGCAGGATAAAGGTACCCGTTTAGAATCCCTCCGGGATAAAATCAGCAAGCTATTAGTATACCCGATCGGGTGTAATATCAACGGAATTTAATCGTTTTATACCCGAAAGGGTATAAAATGGATCAGTCAAACCACATATCGCATTTTGTAAAATTTATCCGCAGCAAGTACCGGATGACCCAGAAACAGCTCGCCGAAAAAGCGGGGGTGGGACTTCGTTTTATCCGGGACCTGGAACAGGGTAAGGAAACACTCCGGATGGATAAAGTGAACCAGGTGCTGGCGCTTTTTGGCTACCGGGTTACACCAGGCACAAGCAAAAGAAAGGATCAGTGGGAGATCATCATGAACCACATGAACCGTAATGTGCAGGTCTATCTGAGAGATAAAACCGTATTGGTCGGTTTCTTGCTCGATTATAAAATGGAGGAAGAGGTAGTGAAATCATGGCGGTTTGTATCCAGCAACAATGCGTTGCGCTACAGGGATACCAAAGATGAATCACTCGTACAGGAAATAAGCGATGCGGATGTTATTGATGTAGAAAATATTTGAGATGCGAAGAGAAAGTACTGTATTATTCAGGGGAACGAAAGCCGGAACGGTTTGGCAGGATGAAGACGGTTACGGGTTCGTCTACGATCCCGGATACCTGCAATCGGCAAAAGAGCCGGTCAGTTTCACGTTGCCCTTGCGTGAACAGGCATACCTTTCAAAACGATGCTCCCGTTTTTTGACGGGCTTATTCCGGAAGGATGGCTATTAGACATTACGGTAAAGAACTGGAAACTCGACCCCAAAGACAGGATGCAGCTTTTATTAACGGTATGCCGCGATTGTATTGGAGCGGTAAGTATTGAATCAGAAAATCAAATGCAGGAATGAATCAACCCAGGTGCCTATATTGTTATCATCCATTACCGGATCATGCCGGAGATTTTCATGCCGTGTGCAGTAAAAGATTCTTCGGTACAGAGACACCGCCAGCCACGCCATATTTTTATGTCGGTTTTATAATAAGGTGCAAATATTTTTTCAACGTCTTCAGCAGACGGATGATGGCCGGTATGCATTTTTCAAAAATAAGCTATAGATAGATTTACATTTTGGGAGATATCAGGGAAGGTGTAACATGACCTGTTACATTCCCGGACAATAACTGTACGGTTTCGGACAGTTATTTAAAAGGGGGGCTTATAAAATAAAGGTATACAATTATTTATATAAATGGCATAGTGGTTGACCCGCCAAGGCACTCATCCCTACATTAACTATTCGGCATGCTAAGGAAATATTTCAAAACCGCGTGGCGCAGCTTATGGAAGAATAAGCTTTTTGCTGTTGTAAATATTGTTGGTTTATCAGTAGGCTTTGCCAGCATTATTGCTTTACTGGCCGGCGTGTATATGTATTACACTACAGATGATCTTCAGCAGCACAAGGAAAATTTATATTATTTAAAGTCTGTTGATCCTAAAGAAGCCTCCAACGGCAGCCTGCTTACTACATTTCCTTTGTTGTATGAAATTGAGAAATCCTGCCCTGAAGTAACGGCCGCTACGCATATTCAGCAATGGTATGATCCCTGGCTCAAGAACGGCGATAAGGAAGTGCAGGAAACCACTTATTTCGTTGATGAAGATTTTTTAAAAGTGTTTACGCTGCCGCTGAAATATGGAAATGCCCAAACCATTTTTAAAAATAAATATGATGTGCTGTTGTCCGATAAAATAGCTACACAGCTATTTGGGAGTATAGATCCTGTTGGTAAAATAATTACGGCAGATGACTCGTTGCAAGTTACAGTGGCAGGTGTGCTGAAACCCCTTCCTTCCAATTCTTCCATTAAAGGAGATGTGTTTTTAACCACTGCGTTCTTACAATACTCCTTTCCCGGGTTTGCAGATGACGCTAACTGGTACAACCGGTTCGCGCTAAATTTTTTGCGGCTTCGGGATCATGCGAACATTCCTTTACTGGAAAAAAAGATAGCCGGTATTGTTGCTACCCATTATGATAAACAAGCGGGACCGGCAACCATTGTAGCTGTACCTTTTTCAACATTCAAGAACGAAAATGGCGCGCTCGTGCAAACCATTGTGAAAGGCTCTATAGCCACGGCCTGTTTTATACTGCTCGTCATCGTGTTTAATTTAATAAACCTTAATGCGGCTTCTATGTACACCCGCGCTAAAGAAGTAGCTGTCCGTAAGATAATAGGCGGCGGCAGGTTACAGATATTTTCGCAATTCTGCCTGGAGAACGGGTTTATGTTTTTTATTGCACTGGTTATGGCTTCACTATTGTTCGTGAATGTATTAATGCCTCAGTTGAACGCTATTTATAAAAGCCAGTTCACTGAATTGGCGTTGAGCATACATGACCTTCCTGTAATACTTGGTTTTATTTTTTTGAGTTTGCTTATGGTCACTGCTGCCGGTAGTTTGCCCGCGCTTAAACTTATTGGGTTGCCAGTGGCAAATGGTGTAAAAGGTCAATTATCCAACAAGGTTAAAAACGGCGTTTACCTGCGTAATGTTTTTATTGTTTTGCAGTTCACCCTTGCGGTGGTCTTTATATGCGTCACCATGATACTCAACCGGCAAATCCATTATATGCAGCGCGCTTCGCTTGGTTATGATAAAGAGAATACCCTGGTCGTAAGTCTTGATATGGGATTTAAAGATACGAAAGACTCCACCCATTTGATCACCTTGCTCAGCGATCTTAAGCATAGTCCCTATGTAAAAAGTTTTACCACCAGCCAGTCCATACCCACCAGTTATGAAAGCAATTATGATACGTATGTTGATCCCTCAACAGGTAAAGAAGTAAGCATGCGTTATTCTACGATGAGTGCAGGTTATACAAGCACCTACTCCATCCCTGTAATTAATGGCAGGGATTTTAATGACGATTTATCGGCAACAGAAGGCGGTTCCGTAATGATCAATAAAAAAGCCATGAACAGTTTGGGATGGAAAGATATAACCGGCAAACAACTGGTATCTAAAGCTGGTGGCGAGCCGGTGAATGTGGTGGGTGTGATGGCTGATTTCCATTATCAGCATCTGCAATATGGAATCGAGCCTCTGATGCATACTTATGCAAAGCCCGGGTTGTATTATTCCAACCTGAGTATAAAGACAGATCCAAAACGTGCAGGTGAGGTGTTGCAGCAAATTGAAACGGCGTTCAAACAAATGGGCAGCAGGAGACCCTTTAAATATAGTTATATGAGCGATCTGGTAGATCAGCAATACGACTTATTGAATGGTATTTTGCGTATCACGAACTTTGTGGCTTTTCTTACCATCATTATTTCCTGTATGGGTATGTTCGCCTTAGTATCACTATATGCAAAACAAAGGGTAAAGGAAATAGGCGTTCGCAAGGTATTGGGCGCTAAGGTAGGTTCAATAGTCATTTTGCTGTCAAAAGATTTTGTATTATTTGTGCTTATTGCCTGTGCCATTGCAACACCCATTGCTTTGTGGATGATGGATAGCTGGCTGCAAAGCTTTACCTATCGGGTAAGGATGGAGTGGTGGATATTTGCATCAGCAGCCTTTATTGCTGTCACTATTGCCATGATCACGGTGGGTATTCAAACTGTTAAGGCGGCAGTGGCCAACCCGGTGAAGTCGTTACGCGCCCAATAATTACTATTTTAAAGAAACGGATGTAGGAACTGCCCGGGTTGTTTCTGCGGCCTGGCGGGGAGCAGTACTATCTATATTATATCCCCGTCCCTCTTAAATAACATTATCATCTATCTTTGACGCTTCCATAAAACCGGATTGGACAATGAATGTTGAACTGGTTAACAAGATAAAAAGGATCACGATAATTGCGCTTGCATCGGATGATGAACTCATGGAGACTATTGTACTCAAAGGCGGAAACGCCATTGATCTTGTGTACAGAAAATCATCTGGTACACTTTCCCGGGCCTCCTTTGACCTGGATTTTTCAGTAGAGGATGAGTTTTTCCAGGACGAGCAGGCAATCAGCCAGCGTATACAGAAAACACTGGAGAAAACCTTTCTGGAGTATGATTATGTGGTTATTGATTACAAATTTCAGAACAGACCCAAAAAAGCGAACGAGGTCGCTGCAGATTTCTGGGGAGGATATCTGGTTACCTTCAAGGTGTTGGAAAGGGCTCAATACGAACAGGTGAAAGGTAATGTTGATGATGAGAGAAGGAGGGCCATCCCCTTGTTGTGCTTAGTCTTTGACTAAGCACAACAAGGGATCAAATAAAAGAACCAGGCACTTCCTTGTGCCAGTATAGTGTACTACATCAGTCTCCAATAAAGCACCCGGTAAAAGGACTTCTTTGAGCAGCTAATTTATCTCGCGCCCAGGTATACAAGGGTTAAATCAAATGTGGCCCGGTGCCCTGTTATTCCTGTTTCATCCATAAAGAATTTGACCCGGATATTCCTGGTTGCCGGATCGATCGAATTAACACCGGTAGGATCAAGAACCGCGGAACGCCCGGTGGAGGAAGGCTGACCATAATAATTGGTAACGGAAGTGACTTTGTTGGTAGCGGCATCGAAATTCATGATCAATCCAAATTTTGAGTAATAGGTTGCATTTGTTATACCAGCCCCCGTATTTCCTATAACAATACCCGGAAACGTAAGCGTATTTGAAACCAGGCTATCCGAAGTAGGACTGCTGGTTTGCAGCGTATACTCATAAGTGTTATTCATCCATCCAAAAGCCGGGTTAGAATGATCTGTCATTGTACCTTCAATCCGGTAACGGGCATCCCATTGGTTACGGGTTCCCGAAGGAGCCGGATCATCCTTCTTCTTTTTACAGGCTCCGACAAGTACAAGTACACCGGCAAATAAGATAAGATTACGCATGATTAAGGTTTTAGCGTGTGAATGGGACTGTTACTACATCACATCGATCCGTTATGTAAAAGGTCATCAGCCGCCGTCCTGTTTATTTTTCTCTGCCTTTCAGCCTCCTTAAAAGAAGACCATCAGGCGCTTGCCACTAATACTCTTTTTGTATTAGCTAGCTTCTGCATGCGGAGGAGCGTTAGTCTAGGCTTTGAATTATCACTGCTGAAAGGGGAATTGCAGCCATGTATTATGCCCTGCTACACGATTCTTATGGAAGGGGAATCCCTTTTAGCATGTACCTGAAGGCATTCTCAGAAGAGATGCAACGGCGTGGGGAGTTGTTGAAGACTTATACTATAGATAGCCCGCCTGGTTCCAGGCTATACCGGAAGCGGTCAGAAATGGAGGTTTCGATACAAAAAATTAGTCTGGCTCACAAAGATGCAGTTGCCGGACGCTTACGTTATTTCCGGAACCTGATACCGGCAAAATCTACCACCTGCTCCTTTTTATTTGCCCTAAAGGTGACCGTAAAGCCGCCAAATCCGGCGTTAACACCCGAGGAGAGTGCATGGTTATTGTCGATAACATCTAAAGGGATCTCATTGGTGCTGCCCATCGTTTTGAGACGGCACATCAGTACGCTATCAGGGGTAATATATAGCTCAATGCTTTTAAACTTGCTGTCGCCGATCAGCATCTGGTAACCGTATTGCTGGTATAATCCTGTCCGCTTTTGCCAAAGACTGACGTCAATCGGTTTCAGTTGATAACCCCAGTTATACTCCCTTTCGCCCGTCCGCTGGATCAGATAATGATACCCCTGGATGTTGGTAAAGAAAAAACGCTGGCCACTTTTTTTCATCACCGTGTCATTGCCGCTGATCTCATAAGGCGCATATTCATTTTCGCTGAGCGGCTTTAGGATAGTTATTTTATCGTTCTCACGCATCTTAAGGTATTTGCCTGCTACGGAAATGGTCACATAAGACGTTGCTTTAGCATAGCTGCCCGCGTGTTGCTTTAGCTCGGCTGGCGACAGCTTAACAATATGAGCAGTATCATGGACTACCCCTGTTGTAGGAGCGGGAAATAGATCGGCAATACGCAGGCCGAACCGGGGCAGCAGTTTAAAGCAGAAATCTTCTGCGGCCTGTCCTCCCTCAGCTGTGTTGGTCATCACGACAACAGCAGCATTCTTTTCGGGAAAGAGCAGCAATTTGGCATGGGCAAAACCGGCGCTGCCTGCGTGGTAAACGGCAAAGGCCGAGTCGTTTTTGAACATAAACCAGCCCAGGCCTTTTTTGTTGCTTTCTATCGGAACCGAGCCGTTCTGGAGGCTGAACATCTGATGAAGGGTGCTCGCTTTAATAATGGAATTGGTTTCGCCCCGGTACGCTTTCAGCAAGCCAGTCGCGTATTTGGTAAAGTCATTCAGATCGGCGTAAATACCACCGGAAGCGATATCCCGGAGTTCAAACACCCTGAAGTTTTGCCCGTATGCATATATTTTGCTGCGGTTCTGCAGGCTGTCCATGGCGAATCCGCTGTGCGACATAGCTAACGGTTCAAGGATATGGCGGCGAATATAATCAGCGTAGTCCTCTTTGCTGACGGCCTTGATGACATTGCCCAGCAGGTTATAGCCCGCGTTCGAATAAAGCCCTACCATGCCAGCCGGGTATAACAAATAGGTCTGGTTGACAAAGCCAGGAACATCCGTATATTTTCCGCTTTCCAGGTCCGAATTTTTCCAGATGTCTGATTGGATGCCGGAGGTATGGGTCATTACCGATTTCACCGTGATCTTGTCGGGGTTGATGCCTGGCCCTGCCATCGGGCGAAACCGGGGCAGGTAGGTTTTTAACGGTTTATTGATATCCAGCTTGCCCTGCTCATTCAGCTGCATCAGGGCCAATGCGGTAAAGGTTTTGGTTATGGAACCGATATTGACCACCGTCTGCGGCGTCATCGCAATGTTGTTTTCTCTGTCGGCATAACCGAACCCCTGTTGCCAGATTACCCTGCCGTCGAGTATGATAGCCGCACTCAGTCCGACAATATGGTCAGCGGCCATTTTTTCGGTAAAATATTGTTCAGAAGTTTTGACAAGATCGGCTTGATCGGCCGGTTGCTGCGCAACAGCGCTGGTAGTAATAATTAGTACAAAGAACAATGACAGCATCTTCATATCGCGAAAGATACATTTTCTGAGTTATAAAGCGAATACAAACTGCGAATTGAATGTTAAACTGTTTTTAGCCAAAATGAATTATCGGTCGTTGATAAGAGGGGAGATTAGTATTGGCTGATTATGCTATATCAATGGATAAAGGAAAAACGTGGGGTGTGAAACTACAGGAAACCGGGAAGTATCTGCAAAAGTGATTATCTTAAGTGCTGTAAAGGCAGCGTGTTGCTAAATAATAATAGGCATTTTGAGGCGGTGGAATAGCCGATATAATTTAATGAAAAAACGTTGTTCAAATAAATGTTCATGAAATACCTGGCTACGATTATTCTAATGGCCTGCTTTTGTCTGCCCAGTTCGGGCCAGGTCAGTTATTCCATTACATACAATGATAGTTCATCTTCAAAGGTGAAAATAACCATCCGGCCTACTAAGCTAAAAAGAGGGCCGATTGTTTTTATCATGCCCCGTTCTGTGCCTGGTGCGTATAGCGTACTTCGTTACGACAGTTTTATTGAAGGGCTTTCTGCGATTGACAACGCAGGCGAAGCGCTCAGTATACATAAAGACAACAATGGCGCACCACGGTGGTATTGCACGGACACTACTAAAGTAATTACTCAGCTGACATACGAGATAGATCTTCGGAAAATGGAACGCCAGCTGGATCCTACCGATGCTTCTATTATCCGGCGGGGCTTTGCAGGTTTGCTCAACTATTCCATTTTCGGATGGATAGAAGGAACAGAACAACAGCCTGTTCAATGCACCGTTCACACATTTGATCAATGGCCTGTTTTTACCAGCACCCAGCCAACGATGCAGATGGCCAAAGGAACATTAACTTTCAACGTCGAAAATTACTATACGTTGGCTGACGGGCAACTTTTCATGGGCCCGCAGTTTCAGGTAAAAGAGTTCAAAGGCCTCGTTCCATTATTTATCGCTTCATATTGTCAAACCGGCCATGAATATCTTGAAGACTATGGCAAACAGGGAATCATGAGTTTGGAGATTTTACATGATTATTTTGGGGAGCTGCCTTTTAAACAATATTCCATCCTGTTGAGAAAAGCCCTGCCACTTGAGCCGGGAAGTGTGCCTCCTTTCGGAATGGAGCATTTGCAGAGCTCAACATTTTTTGGCGATACATCGGATTTCAGATCAAATCCCCTGAGCAAAGCAGAACTGGTAGCGACTATGCCTGCTTATCTTCATCACATGGGCCATTCTTTTATCCCCCTGCGATGTTACGGAGATGCGTATCGTCCTTATGTAAAAGAGATACCGCCTGTCATCAATAATATCTGGTTCAATGAAGGCTTTATGTGGTTTGTACTCTATGAAGCATTGAAATCAGACAGATGGGAGAAGTTGTTTTATAACAATACTTATAAAGCAGATCCACTGATAAAGAAAATGAGCCTGCAGGAACTGTCACAGGAGGCTTCGTTCATGTATAGTTCCGACTTCAGGTTGGGGAGAGCCGTATTTTCGAGAGGTGCAGGCATGGCTATTGAAATGAATAATTATATTAAAGAAAAAACCGGGGGTAAAAAATCAATGAAAGATGTGCTGCGATCTCTTTATTATTGGACAAAAGAAAACAAACGTCCCTTTACCATGGAGGAATTTCCACTACTGATCAATAAGGCTAGTGGTGTTAACTTAACCGCTATTTATAATAAATGGCAATTGCCGATTGAATAATTTCTCCGATGGGTTCCAATTTCAATTAAAGTTGGAAAGAAGCATTTCTTTTTACGATCAGGTTTTCCAATCAAAAATTTACTTAAGCCAAACAACTAATGAAACTTTTTTTCCTCTTTCTGCTGTTATCGTACAGCCTGTGCCTGCAGGCACAACACAAAAAGGTAGTGCAACCTTTTATTCTGAAAGGGCAGATTACCAACTGCCCGGAAGAATATTTGCGGATTTTTTACCGGCTGCCCGATGGCAGAGTACTGCATGATACGCTGAAGCTGGATCGGGAAGGCAAATTTTATCTGCGTAGTACAAAGGTAACGCGACCGCTGGTGGCGAGTATTCAGCAAAAAAATATTCAGATCAATGATTTTTTTGTAGCTCCGGGATATGAACTCACTATCACGGGCGAGGGCAGGGACTTCCTATCGCTGGCCCGCAGCAAGAAGATCGCGGGCAGGGGAGCTGCTCCGAACCGATACCGGTTTATGCTCGATTCAATCCAGATAGCCAGGATGGATACCACCAAATGGTATACGTTGCTCAAAGAAGATTTACTGCAGTATGCAAAACGCGACAGGAAACTGAAGGATTCAATAGCCGGGGTAGTATTTACCGGCAAGTCGCCGAAAGATCCGTATCTAAAGCAGTTTGAAGCCATCGTACGGGATGATATCAGCTTTCAGGAGCTTTATCTTTTACTGGCGCATATCAGCATGAATGGCAGCAAATATTCTTACGAAGAAGCCAGGGCATTGGTGGAGAACAATACAGATCCGGGTCTTATTTCCGGCATCTATGATGCGCGCCACCTGGCTTCGGGTGATTACAGAAACTGGATAGTCACGGGTGAGTGGCCCTCTTATCTGATCAACCTCGACAAAAAAGCGGATACTGCGAAGAGCAAAATCAGTATCGACAAATTGCAAAAGATAGCGGCAGTGTATCCCGCGGGCGCAGTGAAAGACTATGCGCTCACCATGATCATGGAGGGACGTGCAGAATTTGCCAGCACACTGGAGAAGCTCAACAATTATAAAACGCTGTTTGAGCCTTACAAAGCGATGGTAATGGAGCCAACGTATACGGAGCGGATTGGCGCAGCTATTGCCCGTAAGGAAGCAGAGCTGCTGGTCACCCAAACGGGGAAGCCGGCGCCACCCTTTACACTGGCAGACATCGATGGTAAAACCTATAGCCTGAGCGACTTTGCCGGCAAAGTGGTCTATATCGATCTGTGGGCCAGCTGGTGCCATCCCTGCCGGCAGGAAGTTCCCGACTATCGAAAGCTGTATGCGAAATACAAAGACGACAATCGCATCGTTTTTATGGGCATTGCGGTGCAGGATGGTATCAATCAGTGGAAAAAAGCGCTCGCAGAAGATAAGCCCGACTGGCTGCAACTGATCGATAAAGATGATAAGGTCTGGACCGCCTATGTGGCCAATACCATTCCCAAGTTTATCGTTGTTGACAAACAGGGCAATATTGCCAACTTTGATGCACCGAGACCCAGTAGCGGTGAGACGATTGAGAAACTGCTGTTGCAGGAAATGGCAAAGTAGGGCGTTAATATTTCACTATTGTCCGGGTGGAGGTATTGGAAAACCGCTGCTTTTATATTGTACCTGAATAAAGAATTCCCTGCTTACTTAAATAAGCCAGTAAAATTTTCTGCTTTAGTCGTAGTTGTTTCAAAGAAACAGCTTTGGTCATTTTGTCCAGGGCTCCCTTCGCGCACTGTATTCTGTGTATGCTTCAGGCAGAGGGCATTGGTATTATTGCCCTGCCAGTATTCGACAGTAAACGGGTAAGTTATCTTTTCTAATTTTCTAGTCGTTGTCTTCAACCGTTTTATTCTGGTTTCCAGCACTTCCCTTATATGCTCTGCACTCATGCCGTTATTGATTTTGCCTACACTCCATTCTTCATTCACTCCTTTTAGAGGAGTAATAGTAAGCTGGCCGCCATTTACCGTATAAGCACCAGTTTCATATTGTAATACATTCACCGGATTGCTGGCAACACCGGATGCGGCATTATAAACAAAATAGTAAGTACCATCGGCATTGAATTTATATTGATATTTCCAGAAGCCGCCCGTATGAAAACCGCTACTATTTCCATAGGCCGCACCATACTTTTCCATGGTCTGAGCCTCCCATATTTTTTCGGCAATAGGTGAATGAATAGTAGTACCGGGCGCAACTTCTTTTGTGTCCGATACAGCAGTTGTGACCGGTTTATAACTGAAAGGTATTTTTGTGCCCGCAGGCAATTCTATCGATGGCTTGTCGGGGGTATAGGGTCTGCCATATAACCAGGAATTTTTAAAAGAGGCATTGTTGCTGAAGGCGCCATCTCTCAATGTGGGCTTACTGTATTGCAGTACGAGATTTGTTTTTTGAATGCCGGAGAAATAATGAAAATCCATCGTGTAAACGACTTTCTCCAGTGTGCGCTTTTCTGTTTTAACCAGCCTGCCGGGTTTATCACTTCCCGCTTTGCTCCAGCTTTCTACGGTACCGCTTTGGGGTGATATGCTGAGTTGATTGCCGCTTAGTTTATAAGTTCCTTTTTCATAAGCATACACAATTTCGTTTTGGTACAGGTAGCTGATGTTTTTTTGCAGAAACTGATAGGTCCCATCGGGGTTGAAATAATATTCCCGCCAGTCGTAACCGGCCGTATTGGCCTCGCTGCTGTATTGGCCCCAAATGCCCCGAAGCTGGCTGGCATTCGCGCTGCCCCCTGCATCGGTATTACCAGTGTTTTGACTGCCAGGCCCATCTATGGAAAGGTTGCGCTGTCCATTGCTGGTACCGGATGCAGCAGCTGTCAGGGATTTATTCTCAAAACCTGTTTTAACCCCCGGTGGATTATCGACCAGCGATTCCCGGTCGCGAAAAGAATACCGAAATTCGTAGGCTTCGTTGGGGCTGTTAAACTGTCCGCCATCTCTTTGGGTAGACTTGCCTGTATTAAGATCAAGTCTGTAGTCGCCTGATCCGGAGAAATATTTAATGTCAAAACTATAGGTTACTTTTTCCAGTTTGTAGTCATAGGCTTTTATCGGTTTGCCCCATTCTTTGGTACTGCCCGTCTTTCCCCAAAAACCACTCTTCCCGTTTTTGGGTGTAAGCGTTAGCCGATTGCCATTAACCTCATAGGTGCCCGATTCGAAAATGTAGAGAATGTCTTTTGTTTTGGTAAGCCATTGTTTATTGCGAAAGAGGTAAGTGCCATCCGGATAAAAGGCGTACTCTTTTCTAAGGTATCCGGCAGTATACTGAGGCATACCGTTGATGTTGTAGCCGGTCGTTTCGAGGAGATAGTCAGTCCATAGACCCACTACAGATGATTTGCCGGACTGAGGCGAACGGGTTGTAACACTGGTTTCATTTTGGGCAACCTTTGTCAGCTCCAGTGAATTGATCAGCGCCAGCAATTCATTTTGATACTGCTGGGTATTGGTGATCAAAACAACGCTGACCATTTGTCCTCCTCCCGTAGCCGTCATCAATGTAGCAACGCCCTTAGTGGTGCCATCGGAATAATTTGCACTGCCTGATAAAATATCCCAGCCGTTGTCCTGCTGAGGCGCCAGCATGCTGGGATTTTGATTTACCTGTACAGTACTTTTGACCAACCTGGTCCAGTCGGTATTGAAGTTATCACTTGCAGCGGCACTGGAGCTGGTCGCTTTGGTAATGACAGCTACCGCATACGCGCCTGTTTTTTTATCGGAAACAGATAATTGTACACCGGCTTCGCCCTGCTGCTGTTCCCAGCCTTTTGGTATTACAAAAGAGACAACATCGAAACTTTGTTTTTGTGCATAAGCAGTAGCAGCTGTGCAGAAAAGAGTCATGAGAAGGAAACAATTTTTTATTGTTTTCATGGTTGAGTTTTAAAACTTCAATAAGACTATCTGGGTTTTAGCGGTTGTAATAGGTATAGTAAGTGGTATCGCTTAAGCCGAGGACGTTGCCGGGTTGCGTATAGACAGCGAAGCTGCGTCTTGTGACCAGGCCCAGTTCATCCGTCTGATAACTGTATTCTGTTGACTGGCGGATATTTTTATTGTTCAGCAGATCATAATAAGTGGCCTTTTTCAGGAGATTGACGGCTTGTTTACTGAAAAACGACAGCGGTAAACCGGAATTATAGTAATCTGTACGGTAAGTGAGGTTGGGATAATACTCCATCACTACAGAATCTCTGGCAGGCGGGATAGAGGGGCTGAATGAATTACGGATGAATATACCGTAAAGGATATTTCCGTTTTGGTATACATATTTGTTGTCGTTGTCGTAACCGGAATAATGAATGATCTCCCGGGCAGATGTGCCATCGGCGTTATGTTCATATTTTCCGGATTGTGTTACCGTAGCATTTGTCGCCAGCCAGAAGGTATCAATATAGGTTTTGCCGGTGCGTCTGTAATAAGCTTTTGTCGTGGAGGGCACGCCGTTATTAAACTGCTCCTGGGTGTACATGTTATCCGACAATTTGTAATTATACACCGACACCAGACCAGAAGACCTGCGTACTTCGTAACTGATATCAGTACCCGAATAGGTATAATTGGACGTATCTGACGATTGACTGCTGCTGCTGCCTGAGTAAGTAGTGCGTTTACTTATGGCTTTTTTTATTTTATACAGCGAGTAGTCGGTACTCCGTTGCTTTGGTGCATTTTTTTTGCAGGCTAAGCATAGGCTCACCAGGATAAGTGCAGGGATAAGTAGCTTCATGATAAGTGTTTTTGGGCAACGTTTTATGAGCCAAAGATGAAAGTATCTGGTACCCCTGTCAATCATACTAAAAGAGGATTTTTGGTAAGAATCAGGTGCCTTGTCCAGCTATGGAATCGGTTTAGTTGGCCAGGACATCTGAGGCGATGCCATTCATACCATTTTTTGTAAGTGGTTAGAAATGCGGTGGGCGCGCGAGGCGCCGTGGGCATACATGCTGGGTTGCCGGCATTTCCCCGGCGAATACAGATTTATTTTTCAACATACCTCATGACATAGGGAGAGTATCAACGTCATTTTTACAGCAATTTCCTGATTCCCTCAAAGTCGAGGTTATTGATATACTTATCCCGTACACTAAGGGTAAACTTATTCAGTGTGCTATAGCGGTACATTACTTCTATTACAGCGGGCTTAGATCCGTTGGCCGGATATTTTTTCAGATACTCAGGATTGATCCGGTAAAGTTTATAACCATAAGTACCGGTATAGAAATCGGTGAAATAAAATTTGCCATATACCACAGACAAATCTCGTTTTGGATCGCTGGGAATTCTGAAAGCCTTATTATCGTGCTGTATGATAACCTGGCTGTTCAGCCATTTTTCATCCTGTTCAGATAAAAGTTTTTTGGCGGTAGCTTTTTTCTGCTCATTGATGATGGGGATCTCGCCGGCACTTTTTTCCAATAATGCCAGCCTGTCTTTTTGATTTTGTAAATAGGGGTTTTTGTTCTTTTCCATTTCCGCTACTGCGCTTCTGGCGTTAGTCAGCATCTTCTGCATATTATCGGTAAGGGCTATTTTTTCCCGGTCATAATATTCCAGCACGGCCTGGAGAAATTCTTTCCTGGAAACCGGAATCAGAAAGGGAATATCTGTGTGGGTAAAAAACCAATGCCGGAATGTATAACCACTCCAGTCGACTGACCGGTCTTCAAATGAATAAGCCAGTCCTCCTCCGTTTTTTGTTTTAAGCAGTTGAGTTCCCTGGCCTCCGACTGTTTCTTCGGTTGCATCAAAATACCCATTGCTTTTATTAATCGACTCCACTATCTCCGGATGCTCAAAGCCCATGTACTCAAATACAGCCAGCATGGGCGCATTCACGTCAGGACTATTCATGGGCTGCCGGTATAGCGGATTGCCCTGATCTATATTTTCGAATATTTTCCTGAAATCGGGGTTGCCATTTATTCTCAATACGCCCTGGTACTCATCCACGATTTTTAACTGGCGAGACTGTACATGACAGACAAATTCGTGAAACCCTAGATTGTAAGTACGTTCATACGTCAACTGAGTACCGTAAAACATTTTACCGCTCAGGCCAAAGAAGCTGCTTTTTGCCTGTCCTCCGGTAAACTGTGATATATTCTTCTTACATACATTTTCAAAATCCTGCATCAGTTTTGTAGCCTGTGCTTTTTGTGCAGTTGTATAGGCGGAACCACCCAGTTTTTTACCGGTATGATTGTCGAGGAAACGCCCGGGTTCGTTGCGCACGCTCTCATCGGTGCAGTTTTGCGCATGTATGCCAAGCGAATGAATGAGCAGGCAGAGCAGAAAAATTCGTTTCATTGGAACTGATTTATTGCAGGAAGTTATTTAGTTGGGTTTAGTGACAATAAGTTTATCTGCTGGCCGGCATGTACAGCATCTATATTCAAACCGCTGGCAATAGTCATGGTGACTGTTCCGCCTTCTTCGCCAATCACCACAGGGCCGGCTGTGGCTTCGATACCGGCAGAACCCACTACACCCATATCGGAAGGAATGAAATCGCTTCCCACTGTGATGAACATCTGGGCTCCGATGCTGCCACCAAGAAAAGGAGCTTCGATATTGCCACCCACTCCGGCACCGATAGTGAACTCCCCTGTTCTGAAATTCTGTGAAATGCTGCCGATGACGGCTTCGCCGGCTTCGAGGGTCCAGCCATTGCAATTGGATTTAAAACTCCCCACGCCAAACGGAATCTTTACAGAGAATGGACAGTTGCCCGGATTTTCATCGGCGTTGATATTGGGCTTCTGTGCGGCTGTTTGTTTTTCACACTGGTAAACGATCGTATGCGCTACATCCAGCGCCTGCAGGTTGCCATAATCATCCACAGTTTTCAGAAGGCTGTGAGCGATCTGATAAAACTTTTGGTTATACATGGTTTGCGTTACCAGGAACCTGTTCCAGTACAACTGCTGATTGGTATAATCGTAGAAGTCGTAGATATTCCGGCTTACAAATTCATCTACCAGCTCGGTTGTTTTTTTAAGGTATTTGTTGAGCTCTTCTTTTTGTGCTTTACAGGCTTCATAGGAGTCGGGAATGTCGGATCTTATTTGTTTCGTGACGGCCTTCAGGTCGTCCTGCATTTTTGCCATCTTCAGACGGAGCGCGTTATATTGCGGGCCAATGCGCATGGCAAAATCATTAAAATACAGGTCTGCCTGCATGGTCATAAACCTTGCTTTTTTGGACAGGAAAGTATTGCTGGTATAGCCGCCCCATAAAGCCAGCTTTTCGGTGCTGGTCATCTTTGCCGTCTGTGCTTCAAACTCACTGTTGGCCTTTTGCAGTTTTCTGACCCAGTCTTCTTCCACGCGGTGTATCTGTAATCTTTTTTCAATGGACTCTTCTACTTCTTCGAAACGGAGGGCGCAGGGACGAACTTTGTATTTTTCGGGTGAAAAAGTTTCCGGCACTTTCACCCGCATGGCAGCATAGTTGAGTTTAATATTTTTCTGTGATGCGAGCTTTTCCAGCGTTTCGGAATAGCCGTCTTTCATTACTTTTTCAATATAGGGAGCGGCTGCCGCCGGATTACTTCCATTTGCTTCTATAAAACCCATACCGCAGTTGGCCGATACATTGCCGGGATTCGCGGCCAGTGCCCGCATGAAACAGGTTTTGGCCTTATCTTTTTCTCCTAATGAAAGGTAGGATTGCCCCATGTTGCTTAGCAGCAGATCGGATTTATACCTGGTATTGAGGTATTCGAGTAGAGGAAGGGCATGTTGCGGATAGCCGGACTGATGCAGGATGGCGGTCAGGTTTTCCTGCGATACGGCTACGCTTTTATTAATAATTGCTACGCAAATAGCTGCATAGACCGAAGCATCTATGTGCTGCTCCATAAAGAACAAAACGGGCAGATTGTTGAGCTGTGTTGCATTGCCCTTATTTTTATCGGCCAGCAGGTCAATATTGTTTTTTATATCCACCGGAACTTTTGCGGATATTTCTTTTTTCAATCGCATCAGGTAAGCGTCGTACTGCGGGGCAGTCGTTATTTTGGGAAGCCCGCCTAACAGTGCGACCTGTTTTTTGGGAATATCGGTTGACTGGCTTTTGGAAAGCCCTGTGGTGCCTTTGGGTGAGCTGGTCGTAGTGTTATTGTTGACGGCATTGATGGCATTATCCATTTTTTGCCCCATTCCCATGGCATTCATGGTGCTGTCGTACAGTCTTCTTGCTTCGGGGCTCATTTTGGATAATTGATCGTTGAGTTTTTTCTGCGCTTCTGCCAGTTTTTTCTTATTGGCTTCCATTTCTTCTTTGGAAGGTTTTTGGGCAAAGACAACGACCGTGAGTATGCTGAATAGAATATAGAGTCCAGTTTTTTTCATTGTAGAGGTACTTTTTAGTGAAAACATTTTTAATGAAAATTGCACCATGTTGCTGCTGGTACGTGGGGTAAACGCATTGACAGAAAAGTTCAGTTTATCCGCCTTTATGAAGTAAAAATAGTGGCAGACAAACCCTGCGTCTATCGTTAAAAAAGATGATTTTGCGGGGAGTATTCCGGAAATCATTAAAAAACAGGATATGGAATAAACGGCTTTAATACTTATTTTGTAGTTGCCCCATACCATTCAATACCCCTTATATGAGGAAACTAGTAGTTTGTTTAGCCGGATTTTTAAGCGTAATTACCCATGTTTCAGCGCAGGCATCATCCGATAAAGACAGTTTGCTGCAAAGGGTGACAACAGCAATGGAGGATACTGCCAAAATCAGGCTTTTACTCACTATTCAGAAATTATATTCCCAGAGTAATTTCGACAGTTCTTTTCATTATCTGAATCTGGCCAATGAGCTGGCCCAAAAGCTGAAATCAGATAAGTTTGCGTATGCGATCAACAACAAATTTTCCATCTACTATTATTTCAACAACGATTATTACAAGTCGATTGACTATGCATTGAAGGCAAAGGAGATTGCCGAAAAGCAGCGTGATATGATATTGCTTGCAAGAATGTACAACAACATTGCAGGCATTCATAATCACTTCAACCGTCCCAAAAATGCCATTGAGTATACCCTCAGGTGTCTTGATATTATCGAAAAAGCCACCGATAAGGACAGTACGGATTTTGCCAGCTTTAATATTACGGCATCGGAAACCTATGGCAATCTGCGACAGTTTGATAAAGCTGTCTTTTTTGCGCGAAAAGGTATTGAATATGGAAAAAAGTTTGACGATGCCGGTTCGGTAATGAATGGTCTGAATAACCTTTCTGTGTTTTATGCTCAATTGAATAAGCTGGATAGTGCTGTAGCGGCAAATAAAGAACAGCTGCAACTGGCGAAGGATTATCAAAGTGTGGTATATATCAACTATGCACTCATAAATCTGTGCTATAACAATTTCAGAAACGGTGATGCAAAAGCCGTTGAAAAATATGCCGGTGAATTAAAGCAGTCTATACAGGAGTTTCCTGACAAACAACTTTCAGCAGAAGCCAATGTTGCATTTGCATTTGATTTCATATGCCGGAAAAAATATAGCGAGGCACGGGCAGAGTTGGAAAAAGGGATTGAAACAGCAAAGGCAATGAACAATGTCATTTCCCTGGAAAATTTATATAACGCTTTTACCACTGTCTGTTATTTACAGGGAAACATTAAGGAAGCCGAACTGTACACTTACAAAAGAGATTCTGTTGTAAGCGAACGGAACCTGGCTGATTTGAATTTGTATACAAGGGATCTGGAAACAAAGTATGAGACAGAAAAGAAAGAAGCCCGTATACAACTGCAGCAGACCGAACTCCGGCAAAGACGCAATCTTAATTATTTTCTGATTGCAGGCTCGGCTGCGTTGCTGCTGATATTTTTGCTTAGCTACCGTAACTATCGCAACCGGCAAAAACTGCAACAGCTGCGAATAGCGGAACTCGAAACAGAGAAACAGCTTACTGCCACGGAAGCCGTATTGAAAGGCGAGGAGCAGGAGCGGACCCGTCTGGCCAAAGACCTTCATGATGGATTGGGAGGTATGCTCAGCGGTATCAAGTATTCGTTCAGCAGTATGAAAGCCAATCTGGTAATGACACCCGAAAATATGCACACCTTTGAGCGTAACATAGATATGCTCGACAGCTCTATCAGGGAAATGCGTCGTGTGGCCCATAATATGATGCCGGAAATACTGGTAAAATATGGCCTGGATGCTGCACTCAGAGAGTTTTGCGGTGAAATTGACCGTAGCGGTGTGCTGCGTGTGGCCTATCAGTCTATTGATATGGATACAGCCGCTATCGAACAAACTACTGCCGTTACGGTTTACCGGATTGTACAGGAGCTGGTCAACAACGCGATCAGGCATGCCGGAGCCGAAAATGTACTGGTGCAGGCGCACATTTCGCCACAGGAAAAATTGCTGACGCTGACTGTAGAAGATGATGGCAAAGGTCTTGATATGGCCCAGCTGAAACAATCATCGGGAATGGGCTGGAGCAATATTCAGCACCGTGTAGAATTTCTGAAAGGAAAAATTGATATAAATTCGGATAAAGGAAAGGGAACATCTGTTTTGATAGAAATAACCATTTAGTGAAAGCGAGTGTATTTATAGTGGATGATCATTACATGGTAATAGAAGGCATCCGCTCATTGCTGCAGTATGAAAAAGATATTGACTGGGTAGGGCATGCTACCAATGCGACCTCCTGCCTGGCCTTTCTTAAACAGCAACGGCCCGATGTAATACTGATGGATGTAAACCTGCCTGATATGAGCGGTATCGATCTCTGCAAGCAGGTAAAGCAATTATATCCTGATGTGTTTGTACTGGGACTAAGTACCTTTAATCAGCAACCCGTTATCCGCAATATGATGGATAATGGAGCTTCGGGTTATGTATTGAAAAATGCCACGCAGGAAGAATTGCAGGAGGCCATTCAGGCCGTGATTACCGGCAAAACCTACCTGAGTATAGAGGCCGCCCAGGCCTTGCGCGAACAGGGCAATGAACTGCCTTTAATAACACGCCGGGAAAAAGAAGTGCTGCTGCTGGTGGCCGATGGGTTTACCAATGCTGAAATAGCAGAAAAGCTGTTTATCAGCGTTCCTACCGTCAATACACATCGCAAAAGCCTGCTGAGTAAGTTTAATGTAAATAATACAGCCGGACTGATAAAACTGGCGGCGAAGCATAATCTGGTGTAAAATACCCGGGCAAAAGGCTTTTACCGGCCGCAGTCAACAATTGACCTTCTTATTTGTAATAAGCTGAAATAATCTTTCCATGTCACTGCTCTTCAGTCCACTGACCATAAAAGGCATAACCCTCAAAAACCGTATTGTAGTTTCTCCCATGTGCCAGTACTCATCTGCCGATGGGTTTGCTACTGACTGGCACCTTGTGCATCTGGGGAGCCGGGCCGTAGGTGGGGCATCGCTCATCATACTCGAAGCTACCGGCGTGTCGCCCGAAGCACGTATTTCTCCCCAGGACCTGGGCATCTGGAAGGAGGAGCATATCGGGAAACTGAAACAGATAACCGGCTTCCTGAAAGAGCAGGGCGCAGTAGCGGGGATTCAGCTGGCACATGCCGGACGGAAAGCTAGCACTAAAGCACCCTGGCTGGGACGTGATAAGGTGAGCCCCGAAGAGGGAGGCTGGCAGACAGTTGCGCCTTCTGCTGTGGCTTATTCACCCGGTTATCCTCAACCCATAGAACTGGATGAAACAGGAATCCGGAAAGTGATCAGCGATTTCAGCTCGGCTGCTGAGCGCGCATTGCGGGCTGGCTTTGAAGTGATAGAGATACATGCTTCGCATGGGTACCTGATTCACCAGTTTCTTTCCCCGCTTACGAATCTGCGTACCGATGCCTGGGGCGGAAGTTTTGACAACAGAGCGCGCTTGCTGCTCGAAGTGATAGATGCTGTGAAAAAAGTGTTACCGGAGCAGCTGCCCTTATTTGTACGCATACCTGGCAGCGACTGGGCCGATGGCGGCTGGAACCCCGATGATGCAGTGGCACTGGCAAAACTGCTGAAAGAAAAAGAAGTAGATGTGCTGGATGTGACTTCGGGAGGCCTGGTCTCTCAGCAGAAAATAACTGCCGGCCCGGCCTATCAGCTACCTTTCGCTTCGCGCGTTAAAAAAGAAACCGGCATACTCACATCAACCGTTGGTATGATCACCAATGCTGTGCAGGCAGAATCGATACTGGTGAATGGCGATGCTGATCTGATCATGATGGCAAGAGAGCTGTTGCGCGATCCCTATTTTCCCTTCAAAGCTGCACATGAACTGAAAGCAACTATTGACTGGCCCAAGCAGTATGAGCGGGCTAAGTTCTGATCAAAATACCGTCCAGTACGGATTTCAAATGTGAAGACGGAATGATTCATTTGTGGCAAAATGAATAGATGAAAAAGAATGTAATGGCCGTTGTCACATTTGTATTGCTGATGACTGGCGTAAATGCTCAGAAGTTCAGAACCGGTATTTATGCGGGAGTAGCATTTGCCGGCCAGAAATCAGATTACTGGCAGATCACCAGCCTCCCGATTTCGGAGGGAGGTTTCAGTATGCACTATGGTATCCATTTTAATCTGCCGCTCGCAAAGCGGCTGGAGCTGGAGACAGGAATACAGAAAGTGACCCGCGGATACGCATATACCGATAACAGTAATTCCATACCTCAGGAGCAATACACCAAAATACAGGGTGCTTCAGTACCGGTGGTAGCGTTGGTACATATTCTCGACTATCCCGAAGAAGTGCCTTTTCGTTTTAGTCTCGGACTTGGTGCTTATCTGAGTTATGCCGTGAGCGGTAAAATTAGCTATGAGGATGGTACGAGTCAGAAAGCAAAATTTACCAATGCCAAACGAACAGAATTTGGTCCGCGCTGGATGGCGAAGTGGGAGTTTGCGCACAAGTTTGAATGTTATCTTTCCGGAGATATACGATCAACGAATATACTAAAGAATGGAAGCGGCTATATCAAACAGGGCAGCTTTCAGGCAGGGGTGGGTTATGTATTTTAATCCGCAGCCCGGAAGGTATTAACTGCATGCGTTGGCGGGCTTAAACAGAATCTTGTCTTATTTTAGTAGCCGCTATGGCTACACTCCGCGGCATATTATTACTTGTTTCTCTATTTGTATACCTGCAGGCGAATGCCCGGGATGAACGAGATTTTGGGCCAGTCAGAAAGACGATAGACAGCGGATACCATTACCTGGGAAACTTCAATGCCCAGGAGTCCATGAAATACTTTAGAGATGCTGAACGGCAAGCGAAGCAGTTGAAAAGTGATTATTATTATGCATCCGCTTTGTTTGGGTTGGGGCAGGCCATCTGGTATGCATTTGACTTTAAGCAAGCAGCTGATACGATAGAACTGGCCATTCGTTATTTTCCTGCCCGCCACAGATCTGAAATCATCGGCGCTTACCGTATTCTCAGCAATATTTATGATGATATGGGAGAATATGAGAATGCATTTAAAGCCGTGCAGACGGCTTTAAGCATGAATGCCGGAGAAGGAGAAAACAATACAGTTCTTCCGCTTGTGCAGTTGGGCCGGCTTTATCAGAATATTGGTGATCTTGAATCTGCATTTTATTATTTCCAGCAGGCCAGTGATAAAAACCCCCGAATGGGCGACTACCCTTATCGTGAGTTGCAACACAACCTGGGCAACTTATATGTAGCCAGAAACCAGCTGGATTCTGCCGCGTATCATTATCGGTTGTCATACAAAGGAAATCCCAATGGCCGGTTGCTGAGGCTCAGAATGGGCGAATTGAAGATCCGGCAGCAACAATACGATAGCGCCTATTATTTCCTGCAACCTCTTTATAACGAAATGCAGGAAGAGAAGGATATAAATATGCTATCGGGGGCCAGTGTTGGTCTCGCCAGAATTGCTCAGCAAAAAGGAGATTTACAGACAGCCGAAAGGTTGGCACTGGAAGCCTATTCACTTTCTTCCGAAAAAGGAATATTCCGGTTGTACAAAGAGTCGGCGGGTGTGCTGGCTTCTATCTACGAAGAACAGGGCAGGATACCAGCCGCACTGCGGTACCTGAAATTGTACGACAGCCTGAAAGACGCCGGCAATTCGGATATATACAGGGGGCAGCTATTTGCCTTCCGGCAAAAAACACATGCAGCCGATCTGCAGGCATTGCGTGACGATAAGAAGATTGCTGAGCGTACCATCATTATTGTTTGCCTGGCAGCGGCACTGGCCATAGCTGTAATCATTTTTCGCTACCAGCATATCCGCCTGCGTTTAAAACAACGCGCATCGGAACTGGAAATGCAGGCGCTGCGGGCCCAAATGAACCCTCATTTTATTTTCAATTGCCTGAGCGCCATCAATCATTTTATTCTCGATAACCAAAACGATAAGGCATCGGATTATCTTACGCGTTTTTCGCGACTGGTAAGAATGGTACTGGTCAATGCCGGTAAAGATGCGATACCGCTGGAAGAAGAGCTGGATATGCTGCGGCTTTACCTGGATATGGAGCAACTTCGTTTTAAACAGGCTTTTACCTATACGATCGACATCAGGAAAGAGCAGCCCCTGTCTCAACTGCAGGTACCCTGTTTTATTTTACAACCATTCTGTGAGAACGCTATCTGGCATGGGCTGCTGCATAAAGAAGGCCAGGGAAAGCTGGAGGTGATCCTTGAGTATAAAAATGAAAAATTAAGGGTGATCATACGCGACAATGGTATTGGCCGAAAGAAAGCGGCTGAGCTTAGTAAGAAACCGCATTCTTCTATGGGGCAACAACTGACCGAATCACGCCTCACGCTGTTCAACCAGGAACGGGATAAGCGGACCTCTATGAAAATTAATGATCTGGTAAATATCAGGGGAGAAGTTACAGGCACCGAAGTAGTTTTATTTATTCAAACCCCGTTAGTATTATGATAAAAGCCATAGTAGTAGATGACGAGCCTTATGCGTTGCAGGCGTTGCAGACATTGCTGAAAAAACATTGCCCGGATGTATCAGTGATAGCCGCCTGCCATTCTGCACTGGAAGCGGAGCAGCGTATTGCCGAACTGAAACCCCAGCTGGTTTTTCTCGATATTGAAATGCCGCATCGCAATGGCTTTGAATTGCTCGAACATTTTATGCCTGCCGACTTCCAGGTAATCTTTACCACCAGCTATGATCAGTACGCCATAAAAGCCATCCGTTTCAGCGCGCTCGATTACCTGCTCAAACCTGTAGACCCACAGGAACTGCAGGCGGCTGTAGCCAAAGTGAAGCAGCCATCGAATGAGCTGTTTACGCAACAGCTTCAGTTACTGTTGCAGTCTTTTCGTGAACCAGCGGCCAGCAGCAGGATCGCCCTTCCTACCCAGGAGGGGTTGCAGATGGTAGCTATTGATTCCATCCTGTACTGTATGGCCAGCAGTAACTACACCACGCTTGTGATGAAAGACCGGAAAAAACTGATCGTATCACGCACCCTCAAGGAAATAGAGGAAATGCTCGAAGAACATGGTTTTCTCCGCATCCATCATTCGCATATGGTAAACGTCAATGCCATCGAAAAATATATCCGTGGCGAAGGAGGCACTGTTCTCATGATGGATGGAAATGAACTGGATGTATCGCGCTCCCGCAAGGAAACCCTTCTGAAGACCCTACAGACGCGCCGTTAGGACCCGCAGGTTACTCGTTCATACCCGCAGACTGCTCGTTTGCATGCAGGCACCTGTATTACCGGGGTAGTTTTACCGGTATGAGGATAGTGCTGCTATCATTTATCATCTGTTGTTTAATGCCTTCTAAACTATGGGCTCAGCCATTGGGTGGCCGGGTTGTAGGCATGGCAGGTCAGCCGCTGCCACTTGTTTCCCTTTCCCTTTTGCGCGACAGCTCATTTGTGGCGGGTGGCGTTAGTGACAACGATGGCCGGTTTCAACTCAATGCACAACTGGTTGCGGGTACTGTTTATACGCTCCGCCTTTCACTCATCGGGTACGAATCGCTTATCAGGTCATTTACTTTTCCTGATATTACCGCACTGGATAGTTTGCAGATGCATACCATACGGCAGACACTGCACGAAGTAGTAGTGACATCGAAAAAACCGTTGGTCACACGCCAGGCAGACCGTTATACGGTGAATGTGGAAGATAGCTATCTGGCCAGTAGCCGTACAGCACTGGAAGTATTGCAGCACTCGCCCGGGCTATGGGTATCACCCACGGGAGATATACGCATCACAGGCGGACAGACTGTAACCGTTATGATCAACGATGTAGTGCAGCGCATGCCGGCTGCAGATCTTGCCAATTTTCTCCGGTCATTGCGCTCGGAAGATATAAGCCGCATTGAAGTAATACCCAATCCGCCTGCCGAGTTTGAAGCATCTTCTTCGGGTGGTATCATTCATATTGTACTCAAAAAGGCCCGTAAGAATGGCCTTACAGGTACAGCCAATGCCGGTTACCGGATACAGGGCAGCAAAGGATATAGCTGGGCTGGTACTTCGATAGATTATAAGCTAAACCGTATCTATATTACGGCCGGCATTAATGGCTCTGCAGATCGTAGTATGTATACAGGGCACACCGATGTAATATATCCCGACAAAACGGGTCTGTATAATTTTACCCGGCGTGATAATGATAATCGCCGTTACTTTTTCAGGGCTGGCGTCGTATATGATGTCCATCCACGCCATTCGGTGTTTCTTCAGGCGATCACTACAGGCAGTAAGCTGGTACAGTATTTCAGCTCAGACCTGCTGTACCGGCTGGCAGCGGGTAATGTGACGGGTGCTGCGCTTTCTGCCTGGCGGCGTAAACCGCAGCAGGGTAGTTATACGCTCAACTATAACTGGAAAACAGATAGCCTGGGTTCCGGGCTGCGTGTTATCCTCGATCATACGTATAGTTTAAAAACAGAGTTGAATGAACTGGCTTCTGATTACAGCGACAATGCCCGCGATCGCTCCTACCGCACGCTTACACCCAGCGATACCTATATCAATAGTGCGCAGGTTGATTATATACAACAGCTCAGTAAGAAATCCTCACTCCGGGCAGGTGTAAAATTCGTACATACCGACCGTGATAATGAGGTGCTGGCAGAGCAATTACAGTCATCCGGCTGGAAAAAGGATACGGCAGCGAGTGACCGGTTTCGCTACACCGAGAAACTGTTGATGTTTTATGCGACATATGAAATAACCATCGGCAAAACAAGTGTGAAGACCGGATTGCGGGGTGAGCGGACTATGGCCAATGGTTATTCAGTGACGTTGAATGAGTCTATCCGCCGCAGGTATTTCGGCTGGTTTCCTTCGCTGTTTATTTCCCGGACACTCAACGAAAAGAAAGGCTCCGCAATCAATATTAACTATGCGCGCCGTGTGCGCAGACCAGGATACAATGACCTGAATCCGTATCGCCTGCAGGTGCATGATTTTACGGTGCTGACCGGCAACCCCAACCTGCTTCCGCAGTTTACACACAGTTTCCGTACTACATGGGTGGCATCACGCTGGTTTTCTGCCGGCGCATATCTGCAAACCGTAAAAAATTATATTGCCCAGACGGCTTCTGCCGTAGACAGCAATATCATTGAGTACCGGTCAAAAAATTTCCCCAACAGCACAGATTATGGCGTTTTTACGGAAGGTAACTTTACAGTGGGCAGGATATGGAGTAGCCGAAACAGTCTTTCCGTATACCGTCTTTCCAACGATATAGATGGAAAGAGATACCGCCGTCATTCTTTTGCATTTCAAACCATTCAGGTTATTTCACTGAAAAAGGTAATGGAAATTGACCTTGTGACACAATATACATCGGCTTCTCTGCAGGCCAATCAAAAGACGGCCTGGCTTTTTTATACCGATATCGGCATGACGCGCAAATTGCTCGGTGATAGGGGGCGTCTTCGCTTCGCCGTTACAGATGTGTTTAACACGTTTCGTGAAAAGGATCTGACCGAATTTAATCAGACACGTATCGATTTTTATCAGAAGCGGCCCACACGCACATTTGCCTTGTCGTTTAGCTATGCATTCAATGCAGGAAAAAAATTCACCAGAAAGAGACTGGATAATAACGACAGCGAAGAAAAATCGCGGTTGTAAAAATCATGGGAACGCTACTTTCATTAAGCAGTTTGTAGCAATTAGTTCTCATAGCTGGGGGGCCGGACTGGAGACCGGCCCCTATTTTTTAATTATCCGGTTAAAAGCTTTCATGACGTTGGCTACATAAAAAGTCAGTACATTTTCTGGTTGCCGGTCTTTTGGAACGATTTTCCCTCTTTGAAGAATTTTTTCCCCATATACTATACTGAAAAAGGCAAAAACTTTTTGTCGCGACTCGGGCACAGGTGTGGCATAGCCTGTAATACTAATACTCCAGTTACTGTTAAACAGGCATACTGCTCCGGCCGCCATCTGGTCGGCTATCTGCTGCGAAACACAGTTAACCTTTTCTGCATGGATAGGTTCTATGGCCAGGTGTTTTGCCTTCTGGCCTAAATTGTAAGCCGTAAGACCGCCCTGGAAGAAAAGACTGGCATCGGGAATAGCGGCGAAAGCGGATTGTAACAGCCCGGAGGTTACACTTTCTGCTACGCTGACCGTTTCTTTTCGTTTAAGCAGCGAGGCTCTTATTGACCGAAGCATGCTGGCAGACAGTCCATCAATATCTGTAATCCTGTTTTCCATATGAGATGCATATGAAAAACCAGTATAAATTTTTATGCCATATTCGGTTATTTCTTTTTCACATCCACTACCACATATTCATTAGTCGGGTCACAGCGCAGGCCGTTTACCGATACAGTTACCTGCACTTCCAGCTTTCCTGTGAAGTCTTTTGTAGCTACTTTAATAACACGTGTATTGTCGCTGCCAACAATTTTTCCGCCGCTGATATACCACTGGTAGGCGGGTTTACCGCCGGACTCACTTGCTGTAGCCGTGAAAGTAATGATATCCCCTTCTTTTGCCTGCGCCTGGCTGGCTTTGAGTGTAACTTTGGCACATGGATCTGGTTTGCGTTGATAGGGCTGAAATTCGCAACCGGAGCGAACAGGAATGTATATCACTTCCACTTCATTTTCCGGCACACCAGCCTCGGTATAAATGCCCACGCCTCCATATTCGCCGGTACGAACTACTTCCGTAGAACCCAGCACCCGCGGGAGTCCATATTTTATGAACTTTGCAGTTTTATAGGGCACTGCTTCGTTATTGATATACCAACCAGCTTTTGAGGCGTATTCTTTACCATCCTGCGGATAAACATCGTAAAATTTTTTGGTTACACCGTTGACGGTAATGGTACGTTCGCCGTTGGCCGGATTATAATCGACTTCAACTATTTTCAACACTCCTTTTTCAATCACACATTCCTTTATTTTATACAACTGTTGAGAAGAAGCTGTGGTAGTCAGTAAGACCAGGGAAATGAAAAGTGCAGTTAATTTCATGATGAACGATTTTATCGTTCCAAAATAGCAGTTATCCCTTAAACGGCCATACCGTGAGAGTGGTATTTTACGGATCTCCCGCCAAACAATTCAGGGTACCGTTTTTTTGCCGGGCTGCGTTGCCGTATACCCTTTTCATACAATAAAACTGCCTAATAGAAACATAGTCAGCGCTCACCTGAAAACCGGATTTTGGCCGGATTTGTAATAATTTGGAGCACTGGAATGAAGAGCGGGGAGATTTTACGGTAATATTATTTAGTGAAAGAACGATAAACAATCAGGTTATGCTAAAAAATGTGCTTATTCAGTTGTTTCAGCGCGATCTGCGCAAACTCTACGGAGAATTGGAAAAATATACAGCAGAGGCCAGTATCTGGAAGACGGAGAAAGGTATTGCCAACTCTGCCGGTAATCTTTGCCTGCATCTGGTTGGTAATCTGAATACATTTATTGGTAAGGAAATGGGCAACACCGGTTATGTACGTAACCGAGATCAGGAGTTTACTCAAAAAGATGTGCCCCGTGCACAACTGCTGAAAATGATTGAAGACACCATTGCTGTAGTTACCCAAACGCTGGAGGCAAGTGATGAAAGCCGCTGGGCTGATCAGTATCCTGTACAGGTTTTCGATAAACCGACGTCAACGGAATATATGCTGGTACACCTGGCCAGCCATCTGGCATATCACCTGGGGCAGGTCAATTATCACCGGCGGCTGATCGACGGGTAAGTAGCAGGATCCATCACTGTCGTCAGGCAGTTTTGGACTTCTGTTTTCAGATTTATATCCGCGGCGTTCTGCGTCATCTGCGGATAAGGTTTCCTGCAGGGGAATGGAGGTAAATGCTTCATTGGATTAAAAATCGAAATTCAGGTAAAATCCTGTTGCATTTAATTAATCGATCGTATCAGCTCACATTACTATCAAATAAGGTTATGAAGGGTTAGCGGGCTTTTATTTTAGAAATGGTGATGCCCATCTGTTGCGGAGTCTTTTCCCTGTCTTTGAGCGAAAAGGTTATAGCCTCTTTCACCAACGCCTTCACCTTCGGATTTCGGTAATCTGTTTTCTTTGTGATATCAATATGCCGGATCAGGTTGCCGGTGCCGGTAAGCAGTTTATGCGGATCTTTTAATAATGTGCCTTTGTTGAAGCCGAGATTGAAGTGATTGCTGTAAATGGGTAACATACAAAACGCATCGGCCAGCTTTTCGGAAGTGGAAAAAACGGAAGTGAGGGCATGGGTGTGGTACACCAGTTCTATACTATCCGGGTATAGTTCAAGTATAAATGCACGGGTATCGTTGAACAATCCGATAAGCGGACCGCTTTTGAGGTCAAGCAAAAGCTGAAAGTCTGGATGAATTGGCCTGACGGCTGGCATATACCTCTAAAGATAATAAATAGCCTTAAGGGGAATAAAAAAGCTTATCACCGCATACCAGGACGCCAGTGATAAGCTTTTGTCAGTTAAGAAAGAGGTTATCCTTTATACAGCTGCGGCCATTTTTTTAAGATGACCTGTACATTTACATCCTGTGCAACAACTTTTTTGTCGCGATCAAGGAGAAGATTGAGGGGCAGGCTGGAGAAGTCGATGGATTTAGCCAATGGAGATTCCATCTCGCCAGGGTGAAAGTATTGTGGCCAGGGATTGGCATCCTTGCGGATAAACCGAAGCCATTTGTCTCTTTTGTTCTCAATAGAAATACTGATCAGCTTTACTTTACCGGTATCCATTTTATCGAGTTCGCGATTCAGAAAGGCGGCTTCATACCGGCAGGGACTGCACCAGGAAGCGGTAAAGATCAATAGGGTATATTCGGCATCATTATTAATGGCCTTGCCAAACGAAAGGCTGCGGCCACTGCTATCCTGCATGGTAAGCTTGCCCAAAGTATTCATATCCCGACCGATATTACCATCGGCCATCGAGCCTTTCATTAGCTTGAGAGCGGCCTTTCCGGACGGACCATCCTGAACAGATTTTGGGTAGGCTGCAAACAACCGCATCCGGTCTTCGATGGTAACATAACTGCTGAAGCCTGAACTAAAACTTACCATAATAATGTTCTTGTCGGTCTTCTCCGACTTCCATAATTGCTGATAGATCAGGTAAGCAAAATTGTCCTGGATATGCCATTTAACCGAGTCGAGCTGATATTCCAGGTTGGCATTTTCGGGGTTTTTTTTGAGTTTTTGTTTACTGTAGTCAAAAAATTGCTGATCAAGTTTCATTTTGTACTCCCGCAGTTGATCCAGGGATTCAAATTTTGTACTGGTATCGGGCACAAAGAGATCGTAGGTCGTATCCCGCTGTACGGCTACCGGAGATTCTGATAGGCTATCCGGTTGTTTTTCAGTGCCGGCGCTGGTCTGCGAAGAAGAATTGCCGCAGCTGAAACATACTGCTGCCAGCAGCAATACAGCTACTTTGGAAAAGGAGAGTTGGTGCATGGGCTATACTTTTAGAGACCAGTAAGGTACAAAAAAGCCCGAATGTTACAGTCGGCCTGATTAAGTCTTTGAAGGCGGAGTATTCGCCAATTTGCTATGCCGGGCGCTATAGGCGAAGTAAACAATTATACCCAGTACACTCCAGATCAGGAACCGAAGCCAGGTGGCTTTATCGAGGCTTAACATCAGAAACAGATTGAAGCCAATGCCGAGTGTGGCAACAACAGGAAGGGCTTTTACTTTATAAGGGCGTTGAAGGTCCGGTCTTCTCTTTCTGAGCAGCCACACGGCGCCACATATCATGGCAAATGCAAAGAGTGTTCCGATACTCGTCATCTTCGTGGCTTTTTCTATAGGCGTAACAGCTGCTATAAGGGAGGCAATGCCTCCAACTACGATTGTACTTTTCCAGGGAGTCTGAAACCGGGGATGAATAGTGGCAAAAGGCCGCGATGGTAATAATCCATCTTTTGCCATATTGAGAAATATACGTGTCTGCGACAACATCATCACCAGCATTACGGAAAACAATCCTATTACTGCAGCTACCGTAATGAGCCAGGTGGCCCAGCGAAGTCCCACGTTACTGAAAGCAGATGCTACGGGAGCCCCCAGCTCAATATCCGTGTATCTCACCATACCCGTCAGTACGAGAGAAACCAGGATGTAGAGAGTAGTGCAAATAATAAGGGAAGTTATGATAGCAAAAGGAATATCGCGGGTGGGTCGTTTAGCTTCCTGCGATTGTGTGGATACTGCATCAAAACCAATAAAGGCAAAGAAAACAATACCCGCAGCAGTAATGACTCCGGGCAGGCCATATTGTTTTTCACCCGATGCATTGGTTATCTGATCCGGAATAAAAGGGTGCCAGTTGCTGCTGTCAACAAAGAAGCCCCCCGCAATAATCACAAAAAGAACTGCTGCCACTTTTATAGCTACGATAATATTATTGGCTTTTGCAGATTCACGTATGCCGCGAACGAGAATATAAGTTACACCCCATACAATGAGGCCAGCCGGGAGATTAATGGCAAAAGCTGGTGGCTCAAGGCCCGCCTTCAGTGCTTCTTCTTTTGCTGAGACAGGATCGTTGAGCAGCCAGAGCGGAATATTATCAATACCCAGCAGGTGTAGCAGTTTTACAAAATATTTTGACCAGCTTACGGCTACGGTGGTAGCACCCATCATATATTCCAGTATCAGGTTCCAGCCAATAAACCAGGCAAAGAATTCGCCAATGGTGCCATAGGAATAGGCATAAGCCGAACCAGATACCGGTAATATGCCGGCAAACTCAGCATAACAAAGGGCTGCGAACAGGCAACCAACGCCGGCCAGCACAAATGATAAAGCGAGCGCCGGGCCTGCATGTATGTTGGCCGCCACTCCGGTAAGTACAAAGATGCCGCCGCCGATAACAGCTCCCACGCCAATGGCTGTCAGCTCCCATTTGCCCAGTACCCGTCTGAGCTGATTGTTGCGGATATCTTCTTCGTAGGCGGAAAGGGGTTTTGTGCGGAAAAACTTCTGGAGACTCATAGTGGTGATTAGTTGGAGGAAGTGTCAGGGAAAATAGCAGGAAAGTGTTTTAAATGGGCTATAATCTGCCGCTGATGGTGGCCGGCATGATAGGTCATAAGGTAAAACAGCTCGCGGATGCTGAGTTTACCCAGGAAAGGGTGCGGCAAAGACAGGCTGCTCATTTCCTCTTCACTGTATGTCATCAATTGCTGACGAATGGACGCCAGCAGATCCGTTAGTTCAGTATTGAGCTGTATTCTTTGTTCAATGCCTGTTGGCGGAGGTAAAAAACGCTCCGGCGCTTTACCGCCATTACGCAGTCCGGCCTGGTAAAACCTTACCAGTTCATCAAATGTCATTTCGGGCCGGTCAATTTTTCCGAATTTTTCTTCGATAACTGCCGGGGGCAGGAGTGCCTTGCTGGTCACCTGGAGGCAGAGTATGATATGGGCAAGTTGCTGACCGGCCGTCCATTTGCCGGCATAGCTATACAGGTAGGCCTCATCCGGTAGTGTTTGTACATAACTGATGAGATCCATATGTGCCTGTACAAATTGGTCGGGAAGGAGCGATTTTGTCATGTTGTTGTTTTTATCCAATTGAAGACCGGGAATAGAAAATGGATACGAAGTGTTATTTATCCGCTCTGCTTATAAATGATTTTAAACGGATCATCTCACCCAATAAATGGGTACGTGATACAACGGCCTCCATTCCCAGAGCAGTTGCCTGGCGGGCTATCTCCAAATTTAATGTTTCTATCTCCGTTGGCCTTCCGTTTTGAATATCCTGATAGGTGGAAATCAGCTGACCATCGGCCTGCCGGCTGATCAGTAACAGACTATCAGTAATTTCTGAAAGTGTAAGTGAAATATTTTTCAGTCGTGCGATACTCAGGCATTCTTCAATAAGTTCGGTGGCCAGTGTAAGCGCAGCTGGGTTGCGATGAAAAATACCATTATCTGTTTCCAGCAATGGACAAATGGAATTGAATACACAATTGGTAATTGTTTTTTTCCAGATAACCTTTTCCAGTTCCTGCTCTTCCCTGAAAGGGAAAACAGGGTTATTCAGTTGTGTGATGATCCACTCCAGCTCTTCCCTTTGACCTTTGCAGACTCCGATGGGAGAGCTGGTTACTGGTTTAAAACGAACGGTATTAATACCTGTTTCCTGTGCAGTTGCGAATAAAACACAGCGGTAAAGGGCCGGAAAACTATTTTCCAGAAATACATTTTCTACCCCTAATCCATTTTGGAGAATGACGAGCGGCGAGTTGCCTGTTTTGTTTTTCAGCAAACCGGCGATAGCTGAGTTGACATAGGATTTTGTTGTGAGCAGGACGATGCCTGTATAATCCGTTATGTCGCCGATACCCGCAACAGTCACATCGGCAGTCATTTCGCTGGCATCGGGCAATGTAAGGGAAATAACTTCCTTGTTGAGCCCAAGGGCCTGGGGTCTCACTTTTACCAGCGTTACCTCTTTACGTTGATTCTGAAGTATCACAGCCAGGCTACGGCCAATGGCGCCGGCGCCAATAATATAGATTCGCGGAGAGAGCGTGATCATAGCTGATGTTGCCGTTTTTGTTGATAGTAGGTCATCGGTAAACAAAAATCAATAAAACACAATGACCATAACAGATACAGTTTTATTATTTTTGACCATAGCAGTTATGAAAACAAAAGAACTTCCCCCGTTATTGTACATGCGCATTGCCAGTGCAATTGAGCAGCAGATACGTAACCGAGTATTGCAGGTAGGTGATAAAGTGCCTTCACTTCGTACCATCTGTCAGGAGTATGGCGTGAGTCAGGCTACGGCTATACAGGCGTATCACTATCTCGAAAGCCGGGCGCTTATTGAAGCCAGGCCTCAATCGGGTTATTATGTATCTCCTTCGCCGGTTTACAAACTGGCCGAGTCAAAGCCATCAGCTATACTTGCCTCCAGCGGCGATGGCAGCCTCGAAGCTCTGGTAGACCGGGTATATAATAATATCGGACAACCCGCGCGCAGCCTGCCTTTATCGTTGGGTGTACCGGCTCAGGAACTGCTGCCGCTGGCACGACTCAATAAAAGCCTGGTAAAAGCTATGCGCGGCCTCGATGGCAGTGGAGTAAACATGGAGCACCCCCTGGGCAATGAACGATTGCGCAAACAAATTGCCCGCTGGTCATTTGCTATGGAGGCCAGACTGGATCCGGACAATATCATTACCACTGCGGGCTGCCTTAATGCCATCTCCTATGCGCTGATGGCGCTTACTGAACCCGGCGATACCATTGCTGTGGAAAGTCCTGTGTCATTTGGCATGCTGCAGGTGGCACAGAGTCTGCGCCTGCAGGTACTGGAGTTACCGGCTGATCCATTAACAGGCATCGATCTGGATGTTTTGAAAAAGCATTTTCAGAAAAAGAAGATAAAGCTGTGTTTATTCATCAGCAATTTCAGTAACCCTTTGGGTAGTTGTATGCCCGATGAAAGGAAAAAGGAATTAGTGCAGCTGCTCGAAAAATATCAGGTGCCCCTTATTGAGAATGATTTGAACGGGGATGTCTTCTTTGGAAATAAACGGCCCAAGTCGTGCAAGACCTACGATGAAAGTGGTCTGGTGATCTGGTGCGGATCGGTATCTAAAAGCCTGGCACCCGGCTATCGGGTAGGTTGGGTAGACGCAGGCCGCTTCAGAGAAAAACTGCTTCGGATGAAACTCTATCATTCCATTTCGTCGACCAGCATCGTACAGGAGGTGGTAGCCGATTTTCTGGAGACAGGACGTTATGAAGCACATTTAAGAAAGCTAAGACAAACTCTTTATACCAATTACCTGCATTATGTACGTTGCATACAGGAATATTTTCCGGCAGATACCCGGCTAAGCCGTCCGCAGGGAGGATTTGTATTGTGGGTAGAGTTGAATAAGCGTGCAGATACGGTTGACCTGTATGAGCGTGCCATGCGACATAAAATAAGTATAGCACCAGGTAAAATATTTACGCTGCAAAAGCAATATAACCACTGTCTCCGCCTCAACTATGGGCTGCTATGGAATGAGAAAACAAGGAAAGCACTCATAACACTGGGCAGACTGGCGGAGGATAGGTAGAAGGATAATGGCAAAGGGTCAGGGGCACAATAGATACGGGCTATGCAGGCTTGGGGGCAACAGATTGACGTTGTGCTGTGCGTTTCTTCAGTATAGATTCTTGGGAAGACTATCGGATGGTATTTTATGTTTCGTATCCCAGAGTGATAATACGGTGAGAATTTTCCATTGATCATCTGAGCGCTGCATGAGCCTGGTTTCCTGACTTAAAAAGAAGGTGCGGTTCAGGCTGTCGGCATTATATTGTTTCCACGTGAGGAAAGCTGTATTTTCTGTGAGGAAACGTGCAGCCGGTTTTTCACGTTTTACGGACAGATGAATGACGTGTTCTCCGTTTTTGTAGTACTGTTCGATCCATGTTTTACCCTGGCGATCTATATTTTCCCAGCCGATAGCGGCATCAAAAGTGCCATCGCTGTTATTCCATCCCTGCATAGCCTGACTGTCATGTGCCCAGGTGTTGGCCCATGAGTTGTAGTCGCCTGCAAAAAAGGAACGGGTTTCCTGGTCAATGGTATTTATCATTTGGCGGATGGCCAGGGTTGTATCCAGCCTGACCGGCGTGGTGGCGCGATTACCGGATTGCCTGCAGGCAATTGTAAAAAACCACAAACTGAGCAGAAAGAAGCAATATTTCATACTATACTGTTTGAAAATACGTGAGTGTGTATAATTTATTTCGGCTTGACAAAATCTTGCATCAGGGCATCTTCGTGCCGGTCAAAAAGCCGGTTCCACACCCGCCAGAACTCTTTTCGTTTTGTTTCATTGGTAAGGCTGGCATTCACGAGCTCATTCGTTTTTTCATCGGCCAGGTCGATATTTCGCATGGCATCTATTTCTGTAATGAAAAGTACTTTATGACTATCGGGTCCGTAATAATGGATCAGTACCCGGAAACTTTTGATCATCGGATTAAGTTCCACAGCACGCCGATAGATATTCATAAGCGTGTCGATATCCATTTTTTTTCCTAGCGTATCCAGTACAGATCGGTCGGGGATGGTAAATGTTGTAAGCAGCATAACAGATTTATCGGAGCTGCTTTCCTGCGCAAGACCGCGCAGGGTACAAAATAGGAGTAGAAAAAGGAGTGACTTTTTCATAACAGTTTGGTTTGGTGAACGGGTTGAGGTTGTAACGAAGAATATATACGTAACATCTGGCCAAACGAAGTCTGGTCTGACCAGTGTGTTGTGACGGTCAGCGTGAATAGGATTACGGTAAAGGGGTAAAAGGAAAGAGAATTTTATAAGGCGCCGAGTTGCCGTTGAAAGTCTGTATGGTTCCAGCTGACCTGAATATGGTTTATTTTATTGTTGGGGTCGAGGCGGAAAATAAAAATATGGTCACTGTCAAAGCTGCGGCCTTTTGAGCTGATACCGGCAAAATCCTTTTCTTGTGTTCCGCGTATCACTACCTGGCAACGCACTGTTTGCTCATCTTCGGCAACTGCCGCATCGACTGTATTGTCGAGGTCGGGAAAGCTGTCTATGAGAGCTGTCCAGAGACCTTTCCCTAACTCATGAATATAGCCTTTACCTTCATTACCCAATGGTTCGAAGTCTATAGTGCCATCTGCACTACAATAGCTAAGCATTTTTTCTATATTTCGTTGCTGATAGGCAAATAAAAATTTGACGCAGGCATTTTTAAGGCTGAGTTCCTTTTGCTGATTTACGGTTGGGTTCATGATGCAAGGTTTAAATGGCGGGAAGGTTTACGTACCGAAAGTAGGACTGCCCGATGATTTGCCATTGTAAAAATGCGGCAAATTCAATGTAAAGGCTCTTCGCGGGGTTTTTTTACAAAATGGGCGAGCTCGCGGTTTTCCTGAAGATATTGCTGCGGTGTGCGACCGGTAAATTCTATAAAGTCTTTGCTGAAATGAGACTGGTCGTAGTATTCACAGGTATAGAAAATGGAAGCCCAGTCTACTTTACTTTTTCCGGCTATCAGGTTGCCTATATAACTCATTCGTCGGATACGGGCGTAGTACTTGGGGCTCAGGCCAACTTTTTTAAAAAAGCGTCGTTCGAAATTCCTGCGGCTCATGCAGGCATTTCGGATGAGATCGTTGATATGTAAAAGGCCATTGCTTGCTACTATCTGACAGGCGGCTTCATCAATGGCATCAGGCTGTGGAAGCGGGTCAACGGCATGTTTAAGCAGAAAATCTTCGAGCAGTCGCGCACGCTCATTGGCGGACTGCTGTTGCCGGAGTAAGTCTGCAGTAGCCTCTATTTCCTGTGGGGCAAAAATTTGTCTCAGATCAACACGCTCTTCTGTGTACTCATATACCGGCAGATGTAACAGAGATGCCAGGCCGGTGGGTTTGAAAACAATACCGGCCATAGACAGGCGGCCATTCAATATTAATTTGTAACTATGAATATTCTGTCCGCACAAGAAATGAAGCGGAACCTGCAGGCTTGGATATTTTTGACTTTGAATAGAATAGGGGTCGCCCAGATTAAAAACTATAGAGCAGAAGCCATTGGGGGGAGATTCTACCATGAATTGCGACAACAGTTCGCCTTCCTCAGACTGCCATACATAATAGCACTCCACAAATGGACGTAATGCTTCGCAGGGGGTGAATTTGAAATAATTCATATGCCCTCAGATATTCTAAAGTTAATCTTTTACCTGCATTAAAAGCATTATTGTGGACGGAATGCGGGCTTTTATCGGGAGATGCTGTTTTTCGCTTCCGCTCTCTCTTTCAGCGCCTGGTTCATCCGGACAAAATTTTCCCGCGTATCATCAGCAATTTTTTTCAAAATCATAGCACTGAGTAATCCCGAAAATTCTTCGCCATGAATGAGTTTGACCTGATTGGGGCCGGCAGGCTCAATTTTAAAGAAGTGTTTTCCGTCAAATATTCCTTTCACAAACAGGCTTCCCAGCCATGAAAATGAAACCAGCGGCGTTACTTCCTGGATGATAGGTTTGAATACGATCGTTTTGCTGCCATTCCTGAGTGTATTACGAAGCCGGTTCCCTTTCAGAAGTGTGCCTTCGATTTTGATAATAAAAGGGTTCCATTCGGGGTAGGCTGCCAGATCGGTTAATATATTCCATACAGTTTCGGCGCTGGCATTGATGATGATCTCTGTATTGATCCTTTTTTTCATAACAAATATTTCTATAACACAAAACTAGATCACCCGGCCGGCAGGAAGCATTAACTTTTGTAAAGAAAACGCATTAGCGCTTCATGATCCTTTTGCGGATGCGGCTGAGCGATACCGGTGTAATGCCCAGGAAAGAAGCGATCATATGATGCGGTACACGAAGCAGGAGATCGCCATTGGCGGCTTCAAACTTTTTCCAGCGCTCTTCGGGACTGTCGAGGATATAGGAAGACAGGATCGCCTGGGCATTTATAAAACGCTGCTCGGCGATCATGCGGGTTAGCCGCTCCATTTTTGGCAGTTTACTATAGAGCATCTGGAGTTGGGTATAAGTGATCACCAGCAGGTCGGAATCTTCCAGGGCTTCGAGCGACTGGTTGCCGGGCGCCTGGCGCAAAAAACTCTCATGGCAGCCTGCAAAGAGATGTTCACGGAAGATAAAGGCAGTAATATCATCAGCGTCTTTTGTATAATACAGCCGCAATAATCCTTTATTGATAAAATAGAGTTCGCGCGCAATCTTCCCTTCACTGATGAGGACAAATTTCCGTGGCACCTGTCTGAAGGTAAAACTGTTCTCTAAGAGCTGACGCTCGGCACGGGTAAAATCGACAAATGCAGCAGTGTATTTATAAAAATGATCAAACATGATGAAGGAAAGATGATGGAGGAGATCACGAATACTAAGTTATGGTTTTCCCTTTTAGCATGCACATTATTTCATTTACCTTAACGGCTTAAAACCGGAGAAATGGAATCAATATATTCTATACTTATTATCCTGCTTCTCGTAGCCGTACTGGTCTTGTTGCTGATGTTACGTAGCCGGATCGGAAATAATGATGGTATGAATCGTGTAGAGAAAGCGCTGAAGGAAGATTTCAGTATGCTTCGGCAGGAAACGGCCGGTACTGCACGCGATAACCGTGTTGAGCTGGGACAGCAACTGCGGGCACTGCAGGAAGAAGTAGGTGGTATGTTCAGGCATTTTACCAATCAGCAACAGGAAGCACTCAGGGAGAATACGCGTTTGTTTACTGAAAAAATGGATAGCCTGCTTGCCCGCACCGATGAGCTGAACCGTCTGAGCCGCGAAACACAAACGGGTGCGCTAAAGGATTTTTCGCTGGATCAGCGTACCCGTATGGAAGAACTGAGGCAGGAGCAACGCGAGCTGCGGCAGCAAACATTGCAGCAACTGGAGCAGGTATTCAAAGCTTTTCAGGTCAATTTTGACCGGAATGTAGAATCATTTAATACGCTGCAACGGGAGAAATTCGGGCAGCTGGAGGAAAAACAGGGGCGTCTTATTGAAAGCACAGAGAAGCGACTCGAAGAAATGCGCATTACGGTGGATGAAAAATTACAGAAAACGCTGAATGAACGGCTGGGACAGTCATTTGAACTGGTGGGACGGCAACTGGAAAGTGTACAGAAGGGATTGGGCGAAATGCAAACCATTGCCAGCGATGTGGGTGGGTTGAAAAAGGTGTTGAGTAATGTGAAACTACGTGGCGGAGTAGGTGAGGTGCAATTGGGTATGTTGCTGGAGCAGCTGCTCGCACCGGGGCAGTACGAAGCGAATGTGCGTACCAAAGCAGGCAGTGCAGATGCCGTGGAATTTGCAATTAAACTGCCGGGCAGAAGTGAAGACGAGCAAAGTATTGTATACCTGCCGGTAGATGCCAAGTTTCCCAAAGATGTATACGAGCAATTGCTGACCGCCTACGAACTGGCAGTACCTGATGAAATTGAGGCCGCTTCGAAAGCACTGGAGGCAACTATTCGTAAAATGGCCCGCGATATCCGGGACAAATATATTGATCCGCCCTCTACAACCGATTTCGCTATCCTGTTTCTCCCCTTCGAGAGTATTTATGCCGAAGTGATCAGGCGTAATACACTGGTAGATCAGTTGCGGGATGAGTTTAAAATCACTATTGCCGGACCAACAACTTTTGCGGCGATTCTCAACAGCCTGCAGATGGGTTTCCGTACACTCGCGCTTCAAAAACGAAGCAGTGAAGTGTGGAAAGTACTTGGGGCTGTAAAAACGGAATTTGAAAAATTTGGCGGACTACTCGAAAAGGCACAGAAAAACCTGCATACGGCCAGCGATACGGTGGATGAGCTGCTGGGTAAACGTAGCCGGGCCATCAGCCGTAAATTAAAGAGTGTAGAGGCGCTTCCGGCTGCGGAGGCGCAACAGCTGCTGCCGGGTATCGATGCCGATCAGACGGAGGAGGAGCAGGACGAAACGGGGCATTAAGTGATAACCCTGTACTTTTTTTAAATAAAACATACGGGTATTCCCGGTAATTTTCTTAAGAAACGCTCCTGCAAACCTTTGCAGCAGGGATTTTCCTTGTTAAGGGGATAAAAATCTGGCCGGGCTTTTGTACCTTCAGGGGCATTAAACCTATTTATCCCAAAGAACCATTTTCCTATCCTGCATGACCATCGACCAAAACCGCATCACCAGTCTCCATTTGCTTGACTTTTTTAACCTGACCCCTGACCTCGTTTGTATAGCGGGAACAGACGGTTACTGGAAAGCCGTTAATCAATCGGTAATAGATAAGCTGGGGTATTCTGAAAAAGAATTGTTAGCCCATCCCATAGATTTTTTTGTTCATCCGGATGACCTGGAGCGCACGCGTGCCCGCCGCGATTCACTTTTTAAAGGTAACCGGCTTACCGATTTTCAAAATCGTTATATCACTTTTACAGGCGAAGAGCTCTGGCTGGAGTGGAGCTCCATCTTTTTCCCCGATCAGCAACTGGTCTTTGCTATTGCAAAAGATATTACTGCACGTAAACAGATAGAGCTACAGGTAAAAGAAGAATATTTAAAATATAAAAGCCTGGCCACCCACTTCAAGTCGACTCTTGAGGAAGGTCGTAAATTTCTGGCTACCGAATTGCACGAAGAGCTGGCGCAGCTGGCGATTGCTGCCAAGATAAATGTAGACTGGATCAACCGCTATACACCCGATCTGCCGGCGCAGTCGCGCGAGCGGCTTGGCCAGACTACCGTGATAACTGACTTGATGATACAGGCTATTCGCCGTATTTCGTTTGCCATCAGCCCCCACATGATCGATGATCTTGGATTAAGGGCCACACTCGAATGGCATTGCCGGGAGTTTTCACTACTCAATAATATCGCCTGTTTTTTTGAAGCGGAGTATGACGAAACGAAATTGAGTAAAGAAGTGCAGATCGATTTCTTCCGTATTTGCCAGGAAGCAATGGATAATGTAATTGTACATGCCAAAGCCTCCGCTGTGCGGATCATTATTGAATCGACCGATGAGCAGATTATACTTTCTATCTGCGATAATGGAATAGGATTTGATCCCGATACCATTTCGGCCGGCCCCGGTCTTATCATCATGCGCGAAAGGGCTGTATCCATCAACGCCCGCTTGTCTATCAGAAGTAAGCCCAATCGGGGCACCCGCGTATCTATTGCCCTGCCGGTATCCGTGAAAATAGAGCAACTGGCGGGCGCCTATTAGCCTGAAACCCGTTCGCATTCTACCGGAAAGCAGAAAATCACAGATAACAGACATTTTTTTGCTCATAAGCCACGCTGGCAAAATTATCTTTGCGCATTGCTAAATGCGGAACAATTATGACTTTGCTGAATGAGCTGGAAAAACTGCTGCCGGCAGACAGGATCAAATCACGCCTGATAGACCGGATTGCTTTTGCTTCCGATGCCGGATTTTATCACCTCGTGCCCCGGGTGGTGGTACAACCGGAAAATGAAGAGGAGGTAATTCAGCTTTTCCGGATTTCTCATCAGTATCGTATACCCGTCGTGTTCCGTACCGGTGGCACCAGCCTCTCCGGACAAAGTATTACCGATGGTATACTCGTTGACCTCAGCCAGTACTGGCGCCAGGTGAATGTAGAACAGGAGGGTGAGCGGGTGCGGGTGCAGCCCGGCATTACAGGGGCCATGGTAAATGCCCATCTACGCCGTTACAAGCGAAAAATAGGACCTGATCCATCCAGCATCAGTGCTGCTATGATGGGCGGTATCCTTTCCAACAATGCCAGTGGTATGTGCTGCGGCGTGCGGTATAATTCCTATCACACCACCCGTGCTATCCGGTTTATACTGCCCGATGGGCAGTGTTTTTCTACGGAGGAGTCCACCGATTATGAGCGCTTTGTCAGCAATTGCACATCACTGGCGGATGAGTTGCTGGATTTACGAAAAGAAATACTGAATGACCCGGTACTGCAGCAAAAGATCCGTGATAAATACAGAACAAAGAATACAGTCGGTTACTCCCTGAATGCGCTGCTGGATTATGAGCACCCACTTGATATTTTTGCGCACCTCCTCATAGGGGCAGAAGGTACACTGGCTTTTATTGCTTCGGCTGTGCTGGAAACCATTCCGGATCAGCCCTGCAAAGCCACTGGCCTGCTTTATTTCCCCAACATATTTGATGCCTGCAATGCCATTGCTCCATTGATCGATGCGGGTGCAGAAATGGTGGAGTTGATGGACCGGGCCTCCCTTCGTTCTATTGAGCATATGAAAGGGATCGATCCTTTTATTGCTACTTTGCCGGAGGCCGCTGCTGCATTACTCATCGAGTTTCAGGAAGCAACTGATGCCGCCATTGATCAGCGGGTAGATCAGTTTCTGGCTTCTGTTACAGGGCTTGCCCTGCTCAACCCGCCTGTATTTACCAGAGATGCAGAAGAGCGGGAGTTTTTATGGAAAGTGCGGAAAGGATTGTTTCCGGCGGTGGGTGCTGTACGGGCAAGTGGTACCACGGTGATACTCGAGGATGTGGCTTTTCCGCTACATCACCTTGGCCACGCCATACTGGATCTGCAGCAACTCTTTGCCCGCTATGAATATGATAATGCCATCATTTTTGGTCATGCCAAAGACGGCAATATTCATTTTGTAGTAACACAGGCTTTCGACACAGCGGCTGAGATAGAACGTTATGATCATTTCCTGCGCGATGTTGTGCATCTGGTGGTGAACAGGTATGAAGGCACATTAAAAGCCGAACATGGCACCGGACGCAATATGGCTCCTTTTGTAGAGACAGAATGGGGTGGTGCGGCTTATACTATTATGAAAAGGATCAAGCAGGCGGCCGATCCCCAATCCTTGCTTAATCCCGGCGTAATCATCAATGACGATCCGGAAGTGCATATCCGTAATCTGAAGCCATTACCTGCGGTAGAAGAAGAAGTAGATAAATGTATTGAATGCGGTTATTGTGAACATCGCTGCCCCAGCCGCGATCTTACCCTTACTCCCCGGAGAAGGATCGTGGTTCGTCGCGCCCTGACCGGCATGCAGGCAGCCGGGCAGCAAAAAGAATATAATGAATTGCTCGGCCAGTATCAGTATGATGGTCTCGATACCTGTGCTGTAGATGGATTGTGTGCAGGCGCCTGCCCGGTTGATATCAATACGGGCGATCTTGTAAAAAGACTGCGTCGTGAAAACCATTCCGCGCGTGCCAATAAGCTGGCCCTGCAGGCGGCCCGGCATTTTGGTAAACTGCAATGGGCCGCGCGTAGTGCGCTTACTGTTGGAAATGCACTCAATAAACTATTCGGCAGTAAGACAATGCCGCGCATAACCCGTTTGCTGAAACGGCTCATACCATCCTTTCCGCTTTGGACAGATGAGTTGAGTGCTCCGCCGTCTTTGAAAGCATTGCGCAAGCAATCGCGCGTTTCGCCGGCGGCAGACTCACCTGCTGTTGTATATTTTTCCAGCTGTATATCCCGGATGATGGGAGCGGGACAGCAGGGCAAAAAAAGTATTCTGGACACATTCCTCGCCGTATCAGAAAAAGCCGGTATTGCCGTAGTGGTGAGTAAGCCGTTGCTTTCGGGATGCTGCGGACAAATATTTTCATCAAAAGGATACGCCAGGGCATATCGTCATACTGCTGCCCAGGTGGTAGCTCAGCTATGGGAAATAACTGATGGCGGTCGTATTCCTGTTGTGATGGATGTAAGTTCCTGCACAGTTACCCTGCTGCAGTTGGGGCAGGTACTGGAACCAGCACAACGCAGGCAGTATGAACAGCTGCGCATATTAGATAGTATTGACTATTTGAGCGAGATGATATTGCCCCGGGTTACTGCTATAAAAAAGAAAGACCGCGTTATGCTGCATCCGGTATGTGCACTCGAAAAAATGGGTGGGCGTCAGAAATTTATCCGGCTGGCAGAGCAGCTGGCTTACGATGTGCAGGTGCCCATGAGTGCAGGGTGCTGCGGAATGGCAGGTGACCGGGGATTTCTTTTTCCCGAACTGACCACAGCTGCCACACGGGCAGAAGCAAAAGAGGTAATGGCGGCGCAATATGATGGTTATTATTCTACCACCAAAACCTGCGAAATGGCACTTTCTGCTGCCACCCAGCGTGACTATGAGTCAATACTGTACCTGGCCGATGAGGTGCTGAATGCCTGATATTTATCCGGAATCGTTTGCGTATTAATCTGTCTTTATAAAGCCGGGGCATGCTATTTTCGTTTCAAAGGCTATATCTCTGATGATAACGAAAAAGCTTGCTTCACTTCTCGTAGCTATTTGCATATGTCTGCCCCTGCTACGGGCGCAAAAATCCATACGCCTTAATAATGGATGGGAGTTTCTGCGCCAGGACCTCGGTGGTATCTGGGAAGCTGTAAGGCCCGTACCCAAAGGTGGAGCCGAAAGTGTTCCCTTCTGGCAACCCGTTTCACTGCCACATTGTGTAAATGCCGCAGATGCGGTTGACCCCGACGTGAATTATTACCAGGGACCGGCATGGTACCGTACACAACTGAAAGTGGAGAATCCTTATCAGCAGGGAAGAACGCTGCTGCATTTTGAAGGCGCCGGTCAGAAGACACAGGTGTATCTATATACAACACTGGTTGGTTCGCACACCGGTGGCTATGATGAGTTTACTGTAGATATTACCGATGCTGTTGCTGCGTTCAGCAAAACTGCGGTTTGCCGGGAACGTTTTGGTGGCCGTATTCCCATTTCTATCCGTACAGATAACTCACGCGATCTGGAAATGATCCCTTCCAGTCTTTCGGATTTTAATGTTTATGGCGGTATTTACAGATATCTTAACCTCGTATATCAGCCAGCTGTTTCTATTGATAAAATTTTTGCCGATGTGGATGTAGATAAAGAAGGAAAACTGGGCACGGTACAGGTGAGGGCCAGATTATATAATCCATCAGCAGCGGCAACAGGAACGATGATGATCCGATTGCTTGATGCTGCCGGAAAAATAATACAGGAACAAACCGTACAACCCGGATCAGATCAGCAGCCACTGGCGCAGTTTCGGTTAAAGAAACCGGCACTGTGGTCACCCGATCGCCCTCAACTCTATACATTGGAAGCTATACTTGGCGAAACACGGCTGGTAGAAAAGATTGCCTTCAGGCATGCGGAGTTTGTAGAAAAAGGCCCTTTCCTGCTAAATGGCAAAAGATTGTTGCTGCGCGGTACACACCGTCACGAAGATCATGCAGGTGTAGGCGCGGCGATGACAGAAGAACAAATGCGCGAAGAAATGATACTCATGAAAGAAATGGGTGTCAACTTTATCAGGCTGGGTCATTATCAGCAATCATCTATCATACTTAACCTCTGTGATAGTCTGGGCATGCTGGTATGGGAAGAAATACCGTGGTGCCGGGGAGGACTGGGCGGTGATGTCTATAAAGATCAGGCCCGCCGTATGCTGCGTAATATGATCGAGCAGCATTACAATCATCCATCTATAATAATCTGGGGCCTTGGAAATGAAAATGACTGGCCGGGTGATTTTGAAGAATTTGATAAGGTGAAAATAAGGGCATTCATGAAAGAGCTGAATGACCTGAGTCATAAGCTGGATCCGGCCCGCAAAACAGCTATCCGCCGCTGCGATTTTTGCAGCGATATTGTAGATGTATATTCTCCATCCATATGGGCAGGCTGGTATCGCGGTATTTACACAGAATACAAATCGGTATCGGAAGCCGAGATGAAAAAGGTAAAACACTTCTTGCATGTAGAATGGGGAGGCGACAGCCATGCAGGCCGCCATGCTGAAAATCCGGATAAAGTGTTGCAGGCAATCAACAGCAATGGATCGGCCGATGAGCGTGCTGGAGATGCCAGCCTGTATGGCGGCGCTGCGCGTGTATCAAAAGATGGTGACTGGAGCGAGTCTTATATCTGCAACCTGGTCGACTGGCATTTGAAAGAGCAGGAAACAATGCCCTGGCTTACGGGAACTGCACAGTGGCCATTCAAAGATTTCTCGACACCGCTGCGTCCCGAAAATCCTGTTCCGTATGTAAATCAAAAAGGAGCGGTAGAACGCGATCTTACTCCCAAAGAGTCGTATTATGTATACCAGTCATACTGGACCAGCAAACCCATGGCACATATTTATGGCCATACCTGGCCCGTGCGCTGGGGTGAGGAAGGCGAAGAGAAAATGATCAAGGTCTATTCCAATTGCGATGAAGCCGAGCTCTTGGTGAATGGAGTAAGCCAGGGAAAAAAGAAACGCAACAGCCAGGACTTTCCTGCTGCCGGACTGCGCTGGAATGTACCCCTGCATAAGGGAGTGTACTCCGTGCAGGTGAAAGCCTGGAAAGGAAAAATGCAGGTGCAGGATTCCATCCGGTTTACTTATGAAACGGCGAAATGGGATAAGCCCGCTGTCATTCAGTTAAAACAAACAGCACTCAGCAATGGCGTTGCAACGATTGAAGCGGTGCTGAAGGATGCCAGCGGAATACAATGCCTCGATGCTGCACAGCTTATCAGTTTTGATCTGACCGGCGATGGGCAGTTGATAGACAATCAGGGTACCTCATCGGGTTCGCGTAAAGTGCAGTTGTATAACGGGCGTGCGGTAATACGGGTAAAATTGCAGAAAGGGCGGTCGGTACTGAGTGCGCAGATCAACGGTGTACCCACAGCTTTTATTAATCTTCAATAGATCATGTACATGCGCTGTGTGAAAAGGGTAATAATAAATATATGGGTAAGCGGTCTGCTTTGCTTAACGCTGCAGGCGCAACCAACGGGCAATGAGCTGAAGGAGATAAGCAAAACACTGCGTAAAAGTATATTGACAAAAGCAGAATGGGCATTACGGCAGTCGCCGGTAACGGTAACGGCAAATCGCGCGCAGCGCAGTGCAGGAGGCATACATGATTTCTTCAGTGAAGGAGATTACTGGTGGCCGGATCCGGCCAATCCCGATGGAGCCTATATACAGCGTGACGGCATGACAAACCCGGAGAATTTTGTAGCACACCGGCAGGCGATGATCCGTTTTAGTGAAATAGTGGGGAGTCTGGCAGCCGCATATAAAATCACAGGCAGGAAGAAATACGCAGAAAAGGCTTTAGAGCATTGCGATGCCTGGTTGATGGATACAGCTACACGCATGACACCTCATCTTTTGTATGCACAGGCGATCAAAGGACGTGTGACTGGCAGGGGAATCGGAATTATCGATGCCATTCACCTGATGGAAGTAGTGAAAGGGCTGGAGGTAATAGAAAAACGAATGCCACGCATGTCGGTTAAACGGCGGCAGGCATACCGCCAATGGTTTGCTCAGTACCTTCAATGGGTAACAACTCATGCCTACGGTCTCGATGAAATGAAAGCCGCCAACAACCATGGTACCTGCTGGGTAATGCAGGTGGCAGTATTTGCCGGGTATACGGGCAACGATTCATTGCGTGCCATGTGCAGTCAGCGATTCAAGGAAGTTCTTTTGCCGTCACAAATGGCTGCCGATGGCAGTTTTCCGCTTGAACTGAAACGGACCAAGCCTTACGGATATTCGCTGTTTAATCTCGATGCAATGGCAACCATCTGCCAGGAGTTGAGCAATACACACGATAATCTCTGGCAGTTTACATTGCCCGATGGACGATCGATGGAAAAGGCCATTCAGTTTTTGTATCCCTGGGTAGTTAATAAAAGCGCGTGGCCCTATGCAAAAGATGTGATGTACTGGGAACAGTGGCCCGTGGCGCATCCATTCCTGGTCTTTGGCGGACTGGCATTGCAGCAGAAGACCTGGTTGCAGACATGGACGAGGCTGGAGCATGCTCCAACTGTGGAAGAAGTAATTCGTAATCTGCCCGTCCGTAACCCTTTACTTTGGATAGATGAAAAGAAGAGCTATGAATAAAAAATATTTGCTGACAGCGACGCTAGCTGTGATCGTTTTTGCCGGCTATGCTCAGCCAGTTAAGATCAAAAAAGTATTTGCAGATGCTGGAAAACAAATGACGCTGATGCTGGCAGAGATTCCTGCTGCAAAGCAGGGGCATGCCGATTGGGTATCGCCGCGTACGCTGGAAAAAGGAAGTCTGCGTATGGTGCCTTCGCGCGACTGGACAAGCGGTTTTTTCCCCGGCATACTCTGGATGTTGTATGAGTATTCAGGAAAAGCAAGCTGGAAAGAACAGGCAATACATTATACAAAGCAACTGGAACAGGAGAAATGGAATCGCGGTACACACGATATGGGATTTAAGTTGTATTGCAGCTATGGACTGGGATACCGCCTTACCGGTGATACGCAGATGCGCGCTGTGCTCCTGCAGGCGGCGCGTACACTGAGCACAAGGTTTAACCCAACGGCCGGAGTGATCCGCTCCTGGGATCATAACCGGGATAAATGGGATTACCCTGTCATCATCGACAATATGCTCAACCTCGAGTTGCTGTTTGCAGCTACACAGCTCAGCGGGGATTCCAGTTTTTACCGCATAGCCGTCAGTCATGCCAATACCACCCTGCGCAATCATTTCAGGCCCGATTACAGTTCTTATCATGTGGTGAGTTATGATACCATCACCGGGGCACCGGTGAAAAAAAATACACATCAGGGTTATGCCGATGCATCTGCCTGGGCACGGGGCCAGGCCTGGGGTATCTACGGATATACGATGTGTTACCGGTTTACAAAAGACACTGCCTATCTGCAACAGGCCCGGCATATCGCCGATTTTATGCTCAAACATCCGCGTATGCCGGCCGATGGTGTGCCTTACTGGGATTATGATGCGCCCAATATTCCCAACGAAGAGCGGGATGCCTCTGCCGCAGCGGTACTGGCTTCAGGATTATACGAGTTGAGTGGGTATTTGGCAAACGGAAAATATTATCGCAAACAGGCCGATCATATCATGCGGTCGCTGACGCAGAAATACAGAGCACCGTTGGGTACGGCAAGCGGATTTATCCTGCTGCACAGCACCGGATCCAAACCTGCCAAAAGCGAAGTGGATGTACCGCTAATCTATGCCGATTATTATTACCTCGAAGCACTGCTGCGAAGCCGTGCTAAGTAATCGTATCAGGCGGTGGATTGCCGCTCTACAATCACCGAAGGGAAAATGGCCTTTTTCTCTTTTGGCAGCAACACTTTCTTTTCTACCAGTTTGAATAAGACGGTAGCCGCTTCATTGCCTATCTCATAAGCAGGCTGCACAATGGTTGATAGTGGCGGATCAAAAAGTGCGGTAGCAGCCAGGTTGGAGAAACTGATCACTTTAAGCTGCTGAGGAATTTTTAGCTGCAACTCACGACATACTTCATAGGTATTGATCGCCAGTTTTTCTACTGCCGTAAAAATGGCATCTGGCCGGTCGGGGCCTAACAGCAATTCACGGATCAGTTGCCTGTTTTCTTCATCGTTGTGACTGCAGGCCAGCAGTCGGGCATTTTGTGTCATGCCATTTTTTTCCAGCGCCTGCAGATAACCTTCTTTGCGGCGGCTGCTGATCGAAAGGCGGTCAGACATTGACAGGAAAGCAATCTGCCGGCATCCTTTTGCCAGCAGCAACTCAGTGGCTTTTGCGGCGGCCTCCGCATCGTCGGTGGTCACATTGGGAGCTGCAATACCTTCGGCAATACGATCAAAGAATACGAGCGGCAGGCCAGAATCGGCAATGCCCTGCAAATGTTCAAACTGCGTGGTAGTATTGGACACAGAGATCATGATGCCATCTACACGGCCATTGCGCAGCACCTGCAGGATGTCTGACTCACGTACATGGTCTTCGTGGCTCAGGTAAATGAGTACATGGTATCCTTTTTTCTGCGCCACATCCTCGACTCCGTTCATGACTTTGGAGAAAAAATTGTTTTCAATTTCAGGAAGGATTACGGCAATGGTCTTACTCTTGCTTTGCCGCAGACTGCTGGCGTGCGGATTGGGCTGAAAACCCAGTGACTGTGCCAGCGCTTTTACGCGATCCTTCGTTTCCTGGCTTATCTCATGACTGCCGCGCAGCGCCCTCGACACCGTGGAGGCCGAAAGATTTAATTCTTTGGCCAGCTGTTTCAGATTTACATTCTCCATATCAGATCCTCCTTCTCCTGTTTTTTGATCGTACGCAAACGTTATTCGTAAACGATTGCGTGGAAAAATCATTGTAACCTGCTTTTCACTCAAAAAAAGGCAGTAAAATTACCGAAAGATAGGAGTAAAGTTGAACATTGTGTTCAGTTGTGCCCGAAATGGCCTTTTGGCCCCTTTGGCTCCGCTATAGCTTGTGAGTTTCAGGTATTTTGATCAACTTCATAGGCTACAGACTTTCTCTTTATTCTTATACCATTAACTAAACCAATACTACCAGGTTGCTGGTACGATGTATGGAGTCAAAACGATTAGCTGGCAAAGTAATAATTGTAACAGGTGGCACAGGCATACTGGGTCACGCATTTAATGAAGCCCTGGCCCGCGAAGGGGCCTGCCTGGGAATTCTGGGCCGTAATAAAGAGGTAGCAGAAGCACGGGCCTGCGCCATCAATAAAGCAGGAGGCAATGCCCTGGCGCTGCAGGCAGATGTACTGGATGAACACCAGTTGAAAAACGCCTCTGCCGCCATACTGGACAAATTTGGCCGCATCGATGGCCTGGTCAATGCAGCCGGTGGTAATATGGTAGATGCCGTAGTGCAAAACGGCAATGATATTTTTCATCTCAACCTGACCGCCTTGCGCGAGGTGATGGAACTGAATGTATTTGGAACCCTGCTGCCTACGCAGGTGTTTGGTAAGGCTATGGTCGAAAGTGTGGGTGAAGGCAGTATCGTCAATATATCTTCCGTAGCCGCTCATCAGGCACTCAGCAAGGTGCTGGGTTACAGCATGGCCAAGGCCGCTATTGAAGGCTATACCAAATGGTTTGCGGTGGAAATGGCCAATCGCTATGCCGATAAGCTGCGTATGAATGCACTGGTGCCCGGCTTTTTTCTGACAGAACAGAATAAAACACTGCTAACCCGCGAAGATGGCGGTTATACCGAACGCGGGCAGGATGTGATACGCAACACACCGTTTAAACGCTTTGGCCGCCCCGAAGAATTGACCGGAGCTCTGGTATGGTTGCTGAGCAATGAATCAGTATTTGTGAATGGAACCTCTATTGTAGTAGACGGAGGCTTCCTGGTAAACAGTGGGGTATAATGATGAAGAAAGAAATGTTTTGTTTTGAACAGACTATGCGCTGGTTTGGCCCGGCCGATCCGGTAAGCCTGCGTGATCTGCGCCAGGCCGGATGTACGGGCGTTGTGACTGCATTGCATCATATTCCCAATGGTGAAGTATGGACTGAGTCGGAGATTGCCCGTCGCAAACAACAGATCGAAGAAGCCGGTATGCGCTGGTCGGTAGTAGAAAGTGTGCCAATACATGAGGATATAAAGACGAGACGCGGACAATACCAGCAATATATCCGCAACTATACAGAAACACTGCGCAACCTGGCTGCATTGAATATTCCGGTGGTGACATACAATTTTATGCCCGTACTGGACTGGACACGCACCGATTTGAGTTATACCTGTGCCGATGGCAGTAAGGCATTACGCTTTGAGCAATCGGCTCTTATCGCTTTCGATGCGTTTATTTTAAAACGTCCGGGAGTAAAGGAGGAATATACTGCGGAACAACTATCCGCTGCAGAGCTGCGCCTGTTAAGTATGACAGAGGAAGAACAGAAGCAATTGCAGCGTAACATAATTGCCGGGCTACCGGGGAGTGAAGAAAGTTTTACCCTTGCCAAGTTTCAGGAAGCACTCGATGCATACGCAGGTATAGATGAAGCTGCATTGCTCGATAACCTGATTTATTTTCAGCAACAGGTTATGCCTGTGGCGCAGGAAACAGGCATCCGTATGGCCATACATCCAGATGATCCGCCTTATCCCATATTCGGACTACCACGTATCGTAAGTACAACTGAGCAACTCACCCGTTTTTTTGATGCAGTCGATTATCCCGCCAATGGGCTCTGCTTCTGTACTGGGTCGTTTGGTGTACGGGCCGATAATGATCTGCCGGATATGGTGCGGCAATGGGGCAGTCGTATTCATTTTGTGCACCTGCGCAGCACCAAACGCGATGAGGCTGGCAATTTTTTTGAAGCCAATCACCTCGAAGGTGATGTAGATATGTACGCAGTGATAAAAGAGCTGCTCACTGTCATGCAGCAGCGGGGGCAAAGCCTGCCCATGCGTCCCGATCATGGACATCAGATGCTCGATGATCTGCATAAGATCACCAATCCCGGTTATTCGGCTATCGGGCGACTGCGCGGCCTGGCCGAGTTGCGCGGCCTGGAAATGGGAATTGCCCGCTCGCTTTATTGATCACCGCCACCAGGCACTATCTGTATAACATTTTACATGATTTATACAACAAGGCAGGAGACCGGTCAGCCATAGATTGGTGTCTTTTGCTTGCAGACATACAGGCAAACTTGTCTGTATCCGGTCATTCCTATGCTAAATACGATGGTTTTCGAAATCGTTTTCGTAAATAAAGAACTGTCAATTGTTCCACGGTTGGTAAAAATTAAACAATTTAACATCCGATTCGAATGGATTGCTTTGCTGAGAACTGCTGCTTAATGAAACGATCATTTTCTCCAAGAGAAAACTCCTGACACTACAGGTTACCCTTCGCAGCATTTTCTGCCCGGCTTTCCAAAAAAAATTACGGAAAATAAGATAACCCAGTAATCAGCTCATGTAGCAGTGTACGCAAAAGTGCTGCTGCTGACAGGTGTAAAAAAATATGATTTACATCCTGCTGGTCATCTTTTTGCCCTTAATTAAACATAGTACTGAAACCGTAAAAACAACGATTGCTGTATGAAAGCTCAATCTGTTTCTTTCCGGCAGTTACTTCCCTCGCGGGGAAGGATGCTGTCATTCATTCTCTTTTTGCCACTATTGCTGGCAACCCTCTTATCGCAGGCTCAGGACAAAACCGTCAAAGGGGTGGTAAAAAACGCCCAGGGTCAGGCACTTGCAGATGTAACTGTTATGATCCAGGGTTCTGTATCAGGTGTGGTTACCGATGCAGAAGGTCGTTACTCTATTCAGGCGTCAGCTACATCTGTGCTGCAGTTTTCCTTTACCGGCTATGGCACGCGTGAAGAAATTGTGGGTGCCCGCACCGTTATTGATGTAACGCTCGTAGAGTCTGCACAAACGCTGGAGAGCGTAGTCGTCATTGGTTATGGCACGCAAAAGAAAGTAAATCTGAGCGGTGCAGTAGCTCAGGTACAGGGAAAAGATCTCGTGAATCGCCCGGTACCCAATGTGACCAGTGCCTTGCAGGGTGTACTGCCCGGTGTTACCGTCGTAAGAGGCAGTGGTAAGCCAGGCGAGGAAGGCTATGGTGTTCGGATCCGTGGTTTTTCATCCGCAAACTCTGCCAATGCACTCGTACTCGTAGATGGTATTGAGCAGGACCTTAACCTGCTTGATCCAAACGATATCGAAAGTATCTCTGTGCTCAAAGATGCTTCTGCTTCGGCTATTTATGGAGCCCGTGCTGCTGCCGGTGTGATACTGGTTACTACCAAACAGGCTTCTGCAGGAAAAACAAAGATCAATTTCAATACATATTATGGCGTTAACATCACTGCGCGTCAGCCGCAACGCCTCGACTCATGGGATGAGCAGACGCTCATCGATGAAGCCCGCTTCAATGCCACCGGCGCTGCAGAGTTTAATGCAGAGCAGATCGAGTGGTTGAAGAACCCCAACTTTACCTATCGCCCTAACCCTACCCAGGATCGTTGGGAATATTATGGCAACAACAACTGGGTGAAAGAAGGCATGGACAAGATCAATCACATGCAGAATCATTCACTTTCTGTAGGTGGTGGCGAGCAGCGCCTCAATTATCTTATTTCCGGCAGCTATTACAAACGTGATGGGGTATTACGTTTTGGTCCGGACGACAACTCCCGCTATAACCTGAAGCTTAACCTCAATGCGGAACTCAACCGCTACATGAGTGTAAAAGTTACAGCCGGATATATTGGCTCTATCGTAAGAGAGAATGCCTTTGGTACAGAGCAGATCATTAATCGTCTTTACAGAAGCCGGGCCCGTCAGTCGCTGTACACACCTCCCGAAGATATTACCGGTCAGCCTTACAATGGCGACCTGCAGATCAATGCAGTAGATATTGAGAAAAACGGTGGGTTGGAAACGCGTAAATATGAAACCTTTACCGGTCGTGTAAACTTCCAGGTTAAGAATGTGATTAAAGGGCTCACTCTTGATGTAGTAGCATGGCGCAACCAGAATTATTACAATATGGAAAACAACCGTCGTAGTTTGTACTGGTATGGACGTACCACCAACACGGTTCGTTTTAGTGTGAATGTGCCTAACTCGATCACATTGACAAAAAACAGAGCGTATCAGAATAACCTGCAGGGATTCCTGACCTATAACTTCAAACTGGGGCAGGATCATAATTTCACCGTCTTGCAGGGTGCTTCTTATGAAGAATACCGGAAGGATGAATTTTCTGCCTCGGCCCAGAGTATGATCACCAACGATTTCTTTAGTCTCAACTTTGGCGACCCGCTTACTAAAGCCAATAGCGAGCTGGTACAGACATGGGCGCTTGGCTCAATGTTTGGACGGTTTAACTACAGTTTCAAAAACCGATATCTGTTTGAAGCATCCTATCGCTATGATGGCAGTTCGCGACTGGCTCCCGAAAACAGATGGCAACTCTTTCCTTCCTTTTCTGCCGCATGGCGCGTGAGCCAGGAAGATTTTATGCAGAATGTATCTTTCCTGTCTGATCTGAAAATCCGCGCCTCCTGGGGTCAGCTGGGTAATGGTTCTGTACTGGGCCTGTATGATTATATTCCCCTGCTCACCAGTGGTCTTACTACCAGCAATAACCTCGTATTTAATGGTGTGCGTACTCAGTATTTCTATCAGAATACACTGGCTTCGCCTCAAAAAACATGGGAAACGGTGGAGCAGTCCAATATTGGTGTAGACGTGAGCTTCTTTAAAAACAGGCTTACGGTTACTGCCGATTATTATGTAAAACGCAATAAGGATATGCTGGCTACACTCAATGTGCCCAACATTATTGGTATAGCCGTATCTAGTGTAAATATCGGTGAGTTGAAGAGCTGGGGTACTGAGTTGGATGTGAAATGGCGCGATCGTGTCGGCCAGGTAGATTATCATGTTGGCTTCAATATTTCCGATAATCAGAATAAGCTGGTAAAATATGACGGCCGCAACTCAATTGGTAGTGGTGGCGTGGTTAACCTGCTGGAAGGTTATCCGCTCTATAGTGTGTGGGGATATAAAACAGCAGGTTATTTCCAGACACAGCAGGAGGCCAATGATTATAAGGCCACTGTTTCTTATCCGTTTTTTCCCAACCCCAGTGCGGGTGATGTAAAATATTTAGACCTTAACAAAGACGGAGTGATCTCCGCTGGTGAAGGTACTCCTGAAAAACCCGGCGACCTGGTATACCTTGGTACAACCAATGCCCGCTACTCGTATGGTTTCGATCTTGGATTTTCCTGGAAAGGTCTTGACTTCGGCATGTTCCTGCAAGGCACATTGCAACGTAAGTTCCTGATCAATGAAGGTACGCTGTCGCCCATTTTGGGTACGGCAGATATGCCCTGGACGATTCATATGGATCGCTGGACACCTGAGAATCCCGATGCTATGTTTCCCCGCATGTACCAGACGAGTGCACACAACTATCGTCCGTCAGACAAATGGGCGCAGAATGGCAGTTACATCCGTCTGAAAAATCTGCAGATCGGGTATAAGGTTCCGGTCAACAAAAAGTTTGTACGTGAACTGCGTGTGTATGTAAGCGGTCAGGATCTCTGGGAAAGCACTAAAGTGCTGAAGGTATTTGATCCTGAAGTTGGTAACGACGTAAGTGCCACAACGTATCCGTTTTACCGTACAGTCTCTTTTGGTCTTAATCTTTCACTCTAATCAATGCAGGCAATATGAAAAAGACAATGAAGTTTATTTATTCCGTATTCGCAGTAGTACTGTTGCTGCCGGCCTGTAGTATTAATCGTTCGCCGGAGTCGGAATTCAGTGATGCAGATTTCTGGAATACAGAAACGGACCTGATCAATGCGGCCAACCGGATGTATCAGCAACTGGATGCCAACTGGATCGATAACCGGGCCGATGATGCAGTGAATCAATCTGGTCCTAATGCTATCAGTAATGGTAACCGGACCATTCCCAATACCAGCGGTGACTGGAATGACCGGTATGATGAAATATTCACCGCCAATAATATCCTGGAAAAAGCGGGTCGGGCTAAAGTAAGTGAAGCTGTTCTGAACCGCTACCTGGGCGAAGCGCGTTTCTTCCGCGCCTATGCCTATCTGAGCCTCGTACAGAAATATGGCGATGTGCCACTGGTATTAAAAACACTCGATATTACATCGCCTGAGTTGCTGATGGGACGTACTCCCCGTGCAGAAGTGATGCAGGCCATCTATGATGATCTGGATTTTGCAGCGCAATGGCTGCCCGCACGCAGTGCTCTGCCTGCAGCTCAGTATGGCCGTGTTACTAAGAGTGCTGCCTGGGCACTCAAAGCCCGCGCCGCTCTTTATGAAGGCACCCGGGCCAAATTTCATAATGATGGCAACTGGCAGCAACACCTGCAGGTGGCAGTAACTGCTGCCGAGAGTGCCATGACGCAGGGACATACGCTCTTCAGCAATTTCCGGACACTCTTCACGCAACCCGGCGAAGGTCCCGGCAATACCGAGAATATTCTTGTCAAAATTTATGGAGTGAGCAATACCAATCTGATCCTGGGACACAACAACTCCCGCGATCTGGAGAACGGCCGCATGGCTCCTACCCGTAATCTTATCCGACAGTTTCTGTACACCGATGGATTGCCGGCATTTAATACAGATAATACCGCCTCTGCTGTACAATCACCATTATTTGTAGCAGAAGGCAGTGAGCCTGCCTACAATACTGTGTTGCAAAACCGTGACCCCCGTCTTGGCTTTACCGTTTTCCTGTCGGGCGAAGAAGCGTACAAGGGTCCCTGGGTGCCCACCACATCACTGGGTGCACGCTCGGCCTTTGCGGCAAAAAAAGGATTCAATGTGGAAGATCAGACTATCAATAATGCAGGTACAGTAGATCGCATTCTTATCCGTTATGCAGAAGTGCTGTTGATATATGCCGAAGCGAAGTTTGAACTGAATGAGTCTATTTCAGATGCAGATCTTGATAAATCGATCAATCTGTTGCGTACCCGTGTTGGCTTCAATGTAAAACTTACCAACGCGTTTGTAAATGTCAACAACCTGAGTATGCGCGAAGAAATCCGTCGCGAGCGCACGGTTGAACTGGCACTGGAAGGATTCCGGTACGATGATCTGATACGCTGGAAAACAGCCGAAACTGTTTTACCACAGAATTTGCTCGGTGCCAAATTTGTGGAAGCAGACTGGCCCAATACCAATGCCAACAGCCTTAATCTGAATGCAGACCGCGTGCTGATTGTAGAGCCCGCATCGACCCGGCATTTTGAAGCCAACCGCGATTATCTATATCCGGTACCATTTAATGAGATCACGCTTAGCGGTGGTAATGTGGTACAGAATCCTAACTGGCAATAATTGATTTAAAAAGTAAGCTTATGCAATTCAAATTCTTTAAATATATGACAGGCGCAGCGGCAGCTCTTTTACTGCTGGCCTCCTGCGAAAAGAAAGATTATCCGGTAGGACTGCCCGAATACGAGCATCATTATTATCTGGCATATCTGCCCAACAATAATACACAGGTAAATGTACAGCGGACTCAAACCGCCCTGCTCAAATTTCCTGTACAGTTCTATTCTGCTTATACCCGCAATTATGATGCAGTAGGACAGTATCAGATCGTGACTGATGGAATTGCCAATCCGGCGGTGCCAGGGCAGGATTTTAATATTGTAGACAAAGACGGCAATGCTATTCAGCCGGTTGATGGTAAGTATTCGTTCACCTTTGCAAAGGCGGAGCGGCGTACCGATACCATTTATGTAAAAATGCTGAATAATCCCACACCGGGTACGCGTAAAATGGAAGTGCAGATTGTCGAAAATAAAACCAACGATTATTACGTCGATATCTTTTCTACCGCCTTTCGCAGGCCGGTAGAAATCCGTTAGCAGTTGTTAGGCAATAAGCAAGCAAAAGCCCGGCGCGTAAGCGGCCGGGCTTTTTTTAGTGGACAGTGGACAGTTAATAGTGGACAGTATTAAGATCTAAGTTTTATGTACCAGGCTTCAGAAAGTGTTTAAACCCTTTATACTCTTTATACACTTTAAACTCTGTCAATTGTCAACTATTTCTTGTAGCTGATCTTGAATATCGTCCCCTGCATATCATCCGATACATATAATGAACCATCGGGGCCCTGGGCCAGTCCGCAGGGGCGGTGTTTGGCATCGCCGGGTGATTTGAGCTGGTCGGTTCCCGCAAAATTGTTGGCAAAGATTTCCCACTTACCGCTGGGTTTGCCATTGGCAAAAGGAACGAATGCTACAAAAAATCCCTGTTGCATTTCAGGTGCTCGGTTCCACGAACCATGAAAAGCTATGAATGCACCGTTGCGGTATTTTTCCGGAAACTGATTGCCGGTGTAGAATAACAGACCATTCGGTGCCAGGTGGGCAGGGAATGCGACCACCGGATCAATTGCTTTTTCACCACCGGTTTTTTTACCATCGCCCCCATACTCGGGTGCGAGTATTTTTTTGCCCTGGTTCTGGTCGTAATAAATATAAGGCCAACCCGCGTCGTCACCTTTGTTGAGTGCATACATCGTTTCGGCAGGCAGGTCGGCGCTTTGCTGCTCGGTAAAGAGTTTGGGAAACATCGAATTCAACTGGTCGCGGCCATGCTGCATAACAAAGAGTTGATTGGCCTGCTGATTCCAGTCGAGCCCTACTACATTGCGCAGACCGGTGGCATAGCGGACGCCGTCTGCAAAATGCTGATCAAGCCTGTCGGCTCTGAATTGCCAGATGCCGCCAGCCGAATCCAGGATCGGACAGGGTCGCATACCAGGTGATCCTGCCGTGCGGTCCTGCTGCTGACAGGCATTGCTGTAAGCGCCAATATTTACATAGATATTCCCCTGTTTGTCGAGTACAATTGATTTGCTGTTGTGCTGGTCGCGGTCAATCAAGCCACTTACTATTGTGGCAGGATTGTTCGGATCCACTACTTTTCCCTGTGCATCGAGCCGGTAACGATACACTCCTTCGTTGGATGATGCATACAAAAAACTATCGGCCAGGTAAATGCCGGTCCCGCCATAGTTGCCAAAACCGGTTTTCTGATCAAACAGACCATCGCCATTGCTGTCGTGCAGATATACTATGCCGTTGCCTTTTTTGGTATCTCCCATTTTTACATAAAGATCACCAGCGGATGTAATGGCCAGGTGACGGGCGGAGCCCAGGCTATCGGCTACAATGGTAGCCGTAAATCCTTCCGGAAGGGTTAGCAGGGTGTCTTTGCCGGCTATTGATTTGTCTGTGGCAGGCTCATTGGCGCAGGAAGCCAGGTAAACTACCGCAGTACTTAGCAGCAACATGCGCGTGGCGGAAAAGAAATTTTTCATATATAGTATGTTAGGTTGTGAACAGAAATCAAAGACCGCGCCGGGATGACGCAATAACAAATTTACCCATACACACTTCGGGAGCAAAAGAAAATTTTCGTAGGCGAATGCTTACGTTTATATTCGTGTAAGTATTTACTTACATAATATGACCCAGGCTGCGCGCAGAGATGTTTTTCAGGCAATAGCCGATCCCACGAGGCGGCATATAATAGGTTTACTCGCCCATGAGCAACGCAATCTTAATGCCATTGCGGCGCATTTTGATATAAGCCGGCCCGCCATTTCTCAGCATATTAAAATACTGCGCGAATGTGGCCTGGTGACAGTACGCAGGCAGGGCAGGGAGCGTATCTGCGAAGCACGCCTCAGCCAATTGAAGGAAGTGGCCGCCTGGATTGAACAATACCGCCTGTTCTGGAACAGCAAACTGGACGCACTGGAATTGTTCCTGGAGAAAAATCAGAAAAGCAAAAAACGCAAACGCTGAATAACAGAACGATTATTGTCATTAAAAACAACAGATATGAATACTACGCCATTTACGATTGAACGGCTTATCAACGCACCTGTGCAAAAAGTATGGGATGCGCTTACCGATAAAACGCAGATGAAAGAATGGTATTTTGACCTGAGCGAATTCAGGGCCGAGCCGGGTTTTGAATTCAGTTTTTATGGACAGGGGCATAAAGGCGAACAATACCTGCATCTGTGCAAAGTACTGACAGCAGAGCCGCTGAAGAAACTTAGTTACAGCTGGCAATACAAAGATATTCCCGGATATTCGGTAGTTACGTTTGAGTTGCAGCCGGAAGGTGACCGCACGCGGGTGAAACTCACGCATCAAGGTCTTGACAGCTTCCCTGCCGGCAATCCGGATTTTGCACCCGGCAGCTTTGCTCAGGGATGGACGGAACTTATTGGTACTTATCTGCCGCGTTTTGTAGAAAAGGTCTGATGGCGGTTTGCCTGAGATTATATAAAAGTTAAAGCAGGTGAATTCGTAGCTGTCAATCCTGCAAATACGCCATTTGTCAATAGTTAAGTACATTCATCCCGGCGGTGAGCATCGTTTAACGCTTATAGCCTTATTATTGCCGGAACTATTGAACCATTTATACAACTGCTGCAATGCGACTTTTTTGTCTGACATTATTCTTTCTTGCGATTTCTCTTAATTCGCTGATAGCCCAGAACAGTACCCGCCTTTACCTGATTAATAAATTGTCTGGGGTGCCGGTTGCCGATGCAAGTGTAGCTACCCCCACATACAGTTTTATGGCATTGAGCGATGAGACGGGAGTGGTGAGACTTGATGGGCTACCGACTGGCGAAACTATGCTGATTATATCCTGTATCGGATTTGCACGCCAGGAAATTAAACTGGCAGCAATACCTGCAGATGGCCGGATAAGACTGGAACCGCAGATCAGCTCGCTCAGTGAAGTAATGGTAAGCGGCCTGTCGCGCAAAGGCATTTTTCATACGATCAGCGATCTGGATATTCATGTGCGGCCTATTGCCAACTCGCAGGAAGTACTGCGTATGGTACCCGGCTTATTTATCGGGCAGCACGCAGGAGGTGGCAAGGCGGAGCAGATATTTCTGCGGGGCTTTGATATAGATCATGGCACCGATATCAATATTACAGTAGACGGGTTACCGGTCAACATGGTGAGTCATGCGCATGGACAGGGTTATGCCGATCTGCATTTTGTGATACCGGAACTGATAGATAAAGTCAATTTTAATAAAGGGCCTTATTTTGCTGATAAGGGAAATTTTGCCACAGCCGGATATGTAGATTTTCGTACAAAGGATTTTCTGGATCAGAATTTTGTGAAAGCTGAAGCGGGGCAGTTCAATACATTCAGAACCGTAATGGGTATAAATCTTTTACCCGTAGCAAAGAATAAACCCCGTTCAAAAAGCCTCTATGCTGCCGGTGAATTGTCGTACACAGATGGCTACTTTGACAGTCCGCAGGCCTTCAACCGCATTAATGGTGTGGTGAAATATCATGCGCCTGCTGGCAATCGTTCGGTGCTTACGAGCTATATATCTGCTTTTACCAGTAAATGGAATGCAAGCGGGCAGGTGCCGGATCGGGCGGTGAAGTCGGGAAGTATTGGCTGGTATGGCGCTATTGATGATAAAGAAGGTGGTCGCACCAGCCGTTACAATGCCACAGCCGAATTGCTCACGCGGCTGGATAATGGCGCACAATGGCGCAACCAGTTTTATTATTCCCGTTATCTTTTTACGCTTTATTCCAATTTTACTTTTTTTCTTAATGATCCCGTCAATGGTGATCAGATACGGCAGCAGGAAAAGCGAAACCTGGCCGGTTATCTTTCTGAGTACAGTCTCGATCATACAATCGGGAAATATAAAGCACAGTTTAAAACAGGTCTGCAATTGCGCTATGACGCTACCGATAATTCTGAGCTCAGCCGTACCAAAGACCGCAACACAGTTACAGATGCCCTCATGTATGGCGATATCAATGAGCTGAATGCCGGCGTGTACCTGCAGGAGCAACTTACCCTGCGCTCCGATCTTAATATCACAGCAGGACTAAGGGGGGATTATTTTCATAACCGCTACCGCGATGAACTGGCTGCTACCGACCTGCGTGCCAGTTCTGCTATAATAAGTCCCAAACTGAACATCAACTGGAAGGCCAGCCGCAGCGTGCAGCTTTACTGGTACAATGGGCAGGGACTGCATAGCAATGATACCCGGGTAGCGGTACAACAAAATGGACGGGAGGTGGTAACGCCAGCCTGGGGTTCTGACCTGGGAGCTATTGTAAAACTGGGACGAAGAGCGATCCTGCAATCAGCAATCTGGTATCTCTGGCTCAGGCAGGAGTTTGTATATGTAGGCGACGAAGGCGTGGTGGAAGCAGGCGGTCGTACGGAGCGGATGGGTGTGGATGTGTCATTGCGATATGAACTGCTGAAAGGATTATTTGCCGATGCCGACCTGGCTATTGCCCGTCCGCGTGCGCTGGGTGTAGCCAAAGCAGAAAGTTATCTGCCACTGGCGCCCCGTATTACCAGTTCAGGAGGCATCACTTACCGCAAACTGCAGGGACTGAATGGAAGTCTGCGTTATCGTTATATGGGAAGCCGTCCCGCCAATGAAGATAAGAGTGTATTGGCGGCAGGTTATTTTATCTGCGATGCCGCACTCAACTATACACGGCCTAAATGGGAATGCGGTATTGCTGTACAAAACATCTTTAACCGCAAATGGAAGGAGACCCAGTTTGATACCGAAAGCCGTCTTCAAAACGAACCACAGCCGGTGAGCGAAATCCATTTTACACCCGGCACCCCGTTTTTTGCCAGGGTGAGTGTGGCGGTGTTTTTTTAGGTATAAGAAGTTTAAAGAGTATAAGGGGTATAAAGAGTTTATAACAAGAGGGCATTTAATCTTTTACACTGGTCCGTATAACTCTTTATACTTTTTAAACCCATTATACACTTTAAACTTTCATTTCTCCGACTGCTTCAAAAAAAAGTAATACCCCAGAAAGCTGATAGAAATAGAAAATGCCATAATCGCCAGCGAGTGATAACCTACAGGTTGTGTGTAGTTGATAACAGTAAACCCTGCGCCGACACCTGCCAGCAATGCAAACCATTTAATCACCTGCTGGCGACTGTCTTCTCCCTTTGTCTGTAATAAAGAACTGGCCATTTCTTCGCCGATGCCCCTGTCGACAATACGGTTTTTGAGCCGGTTGTCAAGGATCAGCTTCAGCATACTGAAGATAAAGACCATAAAGATCACTAACGTGACAATGATGGCAATTGCACGGAAAACCTCCATATTCAATTGCTGCGTAAATCCGGCATCTCCCTGGGCACTGGCTGCTAAGCACAGCAGGAAAGCACTGATTGATAAAACTGTTTTTTTCATATTCTGTAATAATTATAATGTATAGGACGATGAACTGTTGTTCATGTTGCAGATGGAAAATTGTTTTCTATGTTTTTTAAACGCTGATTATAATTACGCACAAGGTCATATGCGCCCAGCATCAGCAGGCATACGCTGGCCGTGATGCCAAGAGCCATTTCGAGGCCGGGCAATCCGGAAAACAGCTCGTTTAGCTGGCTACGGAAAACATAACCCATGGTGGCACCAGCAGGTGCAATGACCAGCAAAGGCAGCCAAAGCCACCATTTGTCGGTACGATGCTCTTTTACAACCGGTATTTTTTCCATTACCAGCGCCTCCACATCGAATGAAAAATGCGGTTCAGGTAATAACTTCAGTTCTCCAAACAATGTGGTGTAGGCGGTCACCTGAGCAGCGCATTGTGCGCAGCTTTTCAGATGGGCTTCTTCTTCCGGCAGCAACTGTACTGACTGGCTGGCCAGCAGTTGCAATGTCTGATCGGAAAGATGTAGCTGATTCATAAATCCCCTTTTTTATGCAGGTGAAGTAATCGGGTTTGTAATTGCCGGCGGGCACGAAACAGGTAATTTTTTACCGTGCCTTCCGGCAAATTGGTAATGGTACAGATCTCTGCATAACTCAGCTCCTGCTGATGGTAAAGGCTTACGAGGGTACGCTGTACAGGTGGTAATTCCTGCATACAGCTTTCCAGTAAAGCCGCTCTGTCTTTCTGCACCATCATTTTTTCAATACTGCCTTCATCGGCTGCACTGGGCAATAGAGGATGTTCTTCTTCCTGGTTTTCCAGCAGGTCGCCGGCCAGTACCAGTTTTTTCTTACGCAGGTAATCAAAACAGGTGTTGTAGCTTATCTGAGCGATCCATGTTGAAAGGCGTGCCTGAAAGCGGAATCCCCCCAGGCTACGATAGGCTTTCAGATAAATTTCCTGCGCCAGGTCAGGATGATCCTCTTTGCGGGTGATCATTTTGCCTACAATTTGTGCCACCAGTCTTTCTGTGCGTTGCACAACGAGCCGAAAAGCCTGGGAGTCGCCGCCCAGAATCCTGTCAACCAGTTGTAAATCAGAAAGTAAATGGAGGTCGCTTGGTTTCACTGCATAATTTGACGTGACGGCGGCTATAATGTTGCACTAAACTACAGATTCCTGCCGGCTATTTGTTTTAGAAGACAGGAGGCATAATTGGTAAAACCCTGATTGCAAAAAAAGGGCTATTATTGACCTTCTTATATGACTGCCACAGCCCCTTTACTGGAACTGCCGCATGCACCGGTGCAGGTACCGTTTGAGATCCATAGTATGGACTGGATTGATCAGAACCGCCGCGGGCAGAATGAGCTGCCGCACCGGCATAATTATTTTGTCATTATCTGGTTCAAAAAAGGTCAGGGTACACACCTGATCGACCTTGATGCCATACCGCTCGAAGAGCAGACCGTTTACTGCATTACACCCGGTCAGATACACCTGCTCACCCAGGAAGGCAGTGCAGAGGGCTATGTAATCTCTTTTACGGCCGATTTTCTGGGTAGTGCGCAGGGCGATTTTGATCTGCTGTTTAACACAGGTCTTTTTTATGCGTTTGCAGAAAAACCCTATTTGCATTTACCGCCGGAGTTGCAGGAAGAGCTGGAAGAAATGGCCGTTAAAATGATGAAAGAATATGCCAACTTCTATTTGCTGCGGGCAGAAATATTGCGGGGCTTTCTGCGCATTTTCCTGATTTATCTGACCCGGGGCTTTGAGCGACCGGCCGTTACAGAAGCCCAGAGCAAAGGAGTAGACCTGGTAAAACGCTTCCTGGCGCTGGTAGAAAAGAATTATATCAGCAAACGTATGGTAGCCGACTATGCGGCTGAGCTGGCTGTAACGCCCAATTATCTGAATGAGGTTGTAAAAAAAGTATCCGGTTTTCCGGCCAGCCATCACATACAGCAGCGAATCATACTGGAAGCCAAGCGGCAGGCCACTTACAGCAGCGCCAGCCTCAAAGAAATTGCTTATAGCCTCGGATTCGATGACCTGGCACATTTCAGTAAATTCTTCAAAAACGTATCGGGCCAGAGCTTTACCGACTTCCGGAAAACACAGGCCAGCTGATCTCTCTTTTTACAGATTCCATGATATGTACTACACTAACCTGAATCCGTCAATTGACGGAGGGTAGCTGTGTGAATAGTTTTGTCCTGTCAAATTAATCAACTAACAATAAAACTTCAGGACAATGAAAACACTCACTCAAAAAATGATGGCGCTGCTTGTTGCCACCCTTACTGTATTTGCTGTAAATGCACAGAAACCTTCACCGGAATTGCTGAGTCCAACCAATCATGCACTGGTACTGATCGACCATGAAAGCCAGATGGCCTTTGCTGTAAAAAATATTGAAACAAATGAGCTGCGCAACAATACAGCTATAGTTGCAGGCGCTTCTAAAATATTCAAAGTGCCCACGGTGGTAACAACAGTAGCTGAAAAATCTTTCAGTGGGCCTGTTTTTGCCGAGATTTCAGAATTCTATCCGCAAAGCACCAGCAATTATATCGACCGCACTACGATGAATACCTGGGAAGATGTAAATGCGCATAAGGCTATTGTAGATAAAGGCAAAAAGAAAATCGTATTTGCCGGACTCTGGACAGGTGTATGTATTGTAGGCCCCGCGCTGAGTGCGATTGCAGAAGGTTATGAAGTGTATGTAATTACTGATGCAAGCGGTGATGTAAGCAAGGAAGCGCATGAGATGGCTGTTGCCCGTATGATACAGGCTGGTGTAAAACCCATGACGTCTATCCAGTACCTGCTTGAACTGCAGCGTGACTGGGCGCGCAGCGAAACCTACAAACCCGTTACAGATCTCGTTAAAAAATATGGCGGTGCTTATGGTATCGGTATCCAGTATGCCCATGAAATGCTGAAACACTAAATCATAATTCTCCTTTTCTCATACTGGGGCAGGCAAGCCTGCCCCTTTTTTAAATGATGCACGATGAAAACGCTCAGATCAATAATGCTGATGCTGACAATGCTGCTGGTGACTATGATACAGGCGCAGACGAGGTCTGATCTTATTATTGTCAATGCAAAGGTGCTTACTATGGATCCGGCCAATCCCCGGGCCGAAGCTGTGGTGGTAAGCAATCAGCAGATTGTATTTACAGGCAGTGTGCAGGCTGCCCTCAGACTGAAAAAGAAGCACACAAAAGTGATAGATGCCGGAGGGCGTACGCTGATCCCCGGTTTGTTTGATACACACCTGCATGTAATACGCGGTGGTCGTTTTTACAATACGGAACTTCGCTGGGATGGTGTACCTACACTTGCCCGCGCACTGACGATGCTGCGCGAGCAGGCGCAACGCACACCCAAAGGCCAATGGGTACGTGTGGTAGGAGGCTGGAATGAATACCAGTTTGCCGAGCGGCGTCTGCCTACCCTGCAGGAGATCAATGAGGCTACGGGTGATGTACCCACATTTATCCTGTATTTATATGGTAAAGCCTGGCTCAACAAAGCCGGACTGGCCCTGCTGGGCATTGATGGAAATTCTCCTAACCCACCCGGGGGACTGATAGAGAAAGATGATGCCGGTAATGCAACCGGTCTGCTGGTAGCCGAGCCCAACGCATTTATCCTTTACAGCACACTGGCCAAACTGCCTGAACTGACTACTGCAGAAAAGATCAACAGCACACTGCAGTATATGACAGAATTAAACAGGCTTGGAGTAACAGCTGTTATGGATGCCGGTGGCGGATTTCAGAATTTTCCCGACGATTATGCCATCACCGATTCGCTGAATAAACTGGGACAGATTACGGTGCGTCTTCCTTATTTTCTTTTTGCCCAGAAAAAAGGTACTGAACTAAGCGACTATCAGCGTTGGACAGGCATGGTTGACATAGAACATCACAGTACGCATGGTGTGGATTATGCCGTAGCAGGTGGCGGAGAAAACCTGGTGGCAGATGCGGCAGACTTTGAAAACTTCCTGTTTCCCCGTCCGGAGTTGCCTGCAAGCATGGAAAACAATCTTAAAGCGGTGATCTCTTTGCTGGTCCGGAAACGCTGGCCTTTTCGTCTACACGCCACTTATAACGAAAGTATATCGCGCGATCTGGATGTGATTGAAGCAGTGAATCGCGAAACGCCCCTGAATGGATTGCTGTGGATTATTGATCATGCTGAAACGATAAGTGAAGAAAATATGAAACGGGTAAAAGCCCTGGGAGGAGCTATTGCCATTCAGCATCGTATGGCTTACCAGGGAGAAAGTTTTATACATCGCTATGGTAAAAAGGCTGCTGAGAATGCTCCACCTGTAAAAAGAATGATGGAGCTGGGAATACCTGTAGCACTTGGTACGGATGGTACACGCGTAGCAAGTTATAATCCATGGGTGGCGTTTTACTGGTTCACTACCGGTAAAACAACCGGAGGCGCACAGGTGATGGCGGCAAACAATACAATAGACCGGCTCACCGCATTGCGTTTGTTCACGACCGGCGGCTACGAATTGCTGCGCGAAAAAAATAAAGGAATGATACGGGCAGGTTACCTGGCAGACCTCGTATTGCTCAACCAGGACCTGGAAACGATACCCGATGAGGCATTGCTGAAAATGCAGTCTGTGCTCACCCTCGTAGATGGGAAAATCGTATTCGGACAGGCACCCTTTACCAAATGGGCACCGGCACCGCTGCCTGTAATACCTGCCTGGAGCCCGGTGGCGGTCTATGGCGGTTACCAGTACTGAAACAATGATTACATACAAGCGAATAAGTGTTTATGAAAAAATATCTTAACCTGCTAAGTACTCCTTATCCAGCAGCATGGGTATATCATGTTTCGTTGCTGTTTTTCAGAGTGCTTGTGTCGCTTCAACTGATGATAGTACACGGTTTAAAAAAGATAGGGATAGGTGTGGCGGAAGCAGAGCAGGTACCCAATCCACTACATCTGCCAGAAGGTTTCAATCACCTGTTTGCTATAGCCGGCAACCTGGTATTCCCTGTTTTTATCATCATCGGGTTTTTGACCAGACTGGCCGTATGGCCGGTACTCGCCATTACCCTCACCGGATATTTTGTATTACATTGGCATGACCCGCTACTGGTAAGCGACACACCATTTATCTACAGTGTGGTCTTTTTACTGATAGCTGTGCTGGGAGCGGGTAAGTATTCAATAGATTACTGGTTATATCAAAAAACACGCTTATGAAACTGACCTGGATCATTGTAGCCCTTGTATCGGGAGCGGTATTGCCGCTGCAGGCCGGATTGAATGCACGCCTTGGTCGTGCAGCTGCCAATCCCATTTATGCTTCACTCATTTCTTTTGTAATCGGCACACTGGCATTGTTGCTGTATGTAATCTTTTCGCGGCAATCTGTGTCCTGGCAGGGACTGCGTGAAGCTCCTGCATATGTATGGCTGGGTGGATTACTGGGCGCATTTTATGTAACGGCTATCGTACTTGCATTTCCGCAAATTGGTCCTGCACTTACGTTTGGTCTTGTAGTGGCCGGCCAGATGCTCATTGCGCTGCTGCTGGACCATTTCAGTATACTGGTAGCAAACCCGCATCCGGTCAATATATGGCGTGTGCTGGGCGTGCTCATGATTGTGGGAGGCGTGGTGCTGATCCGCAAATTCTGATGTATGAGAAAAGTCTTCTTCATAATATTTCTTCAATGCCTGTGTTTTTTAGCGCAGACACAACCGGCTGTTACTTTCCGTCCGTTGCGCTATGAAGAAGATTATTCTTCACTGAGCAATGACAGTATCCGGAAAAAGTACCCCGCATTCAAGTACATAACTCTTTCTCGGCAGAAACCGGCCTATATGAGTGTAGGTGGAGATCTCCGGGCGCAGTATTTCTATAGCAAACATGAAAACTGGGGACTTGAGTCAAATCATGCATATCAGTATGGATTGACAAGGGCATTGCTGCATGCAGACATTCATAATGGCGCATGGCGTGCATTTGTGCAACTGCAAAGTAGTGTGGCTATTGACCGGCCTGACCCGTCGCCGGTAGATCAAAACCCACTCGATGTGCACCAGGTATTTGCGGAGTATCGTTGGGGCGATCATAAAGCATGGATGATAAGGGCTGGTCGGCAGGAGCTGATGCTGGGCTCGCAACGATTGGTGAGTGTGCGTGAAGGTCCTAACAACCGGCAGGCTTTTGATGGAATGCGATTGCAGTGGCGTGACCAACGCCACCTGGTCGATTTTTTATATACACATTGGGTCGCTTCTAAAAAAGGATGGTTTGATGATGCTCCGGGAAATAATGCCAGGCTTTGGGGAGTGTATGCTGTTTTTAATCAGTTTCCGCTGATAGCGAATGCTGACTTTTATTATCTCGGATTATGGAAAAAGAAAGCCGTATTTGAAGATGCAGCCGGAGAGGAGCTACGCCATTCCTGGGGTACGCGTGTCTGGAAAAAAACGGGTAGCTGGCAATATGATTTTGAAGCCGTGTATCAACTGGGTAGTATAAATGGTAAGCAAATAAATGCATGGACCGGTTCCCTGCACCTGTTGCATCAATGGCTGCACTGGAAGGGGAAACCAGAACTGGCATTGAAGACGGAATGGATCAGTGGCGATCGCCATAACGGAGATGACAGGTTGCAGACGTTTAATCCACTTTTTCCCCGCGGTGCTTATTTTGGACTGGCAGCCCTTATTGGTCCGGCCAACCTGGTAGACCTGCATCCGTCCATTTCCTATCATCTGCATCCGCACTGGGAGCTTAATGCAGATTACGATTTGTTTTGGCGGTACAGCCGCCGCGATGGATTATATGGTCCCAATGGAGCTTTATTTTATGAAGGCAAACAATATTTCAATAAATTTATCGGCGGGCAGCTTGCAGGAAGCCTGGTCTTTACTCCTTACCCTGCTTTTTCCCTGCAGGGCGAGTTTACCTGGTTTTATGCCGGCAGCTTTCTGAAAGAATCGGGTGCAGACAAAAACCTGATCTTTACAGGTCTCACCACTCAGTTCAGATTTTAAACCATTAAATAGTTTAATATGGAACCACGTATTGGCATCAAAGCAGAAAACCTCAAACAGGTAGCGCATATTCTCAATGGTGTGCTGGCAGATGAGTTTGTACTTTACACTAAAACCCGCAATGCGCACTGGAATGTGGAAGGGCCCGACTTTCACGACAAGCATAAATTTTTTGAAGGGCAGTATGAGCAACTTGACGATATGATGGACGATGTGGCGGAGCGTATCCGTGTGCTGGGACATTATGCGCCAGCAACATTGAAAGCCTATCTCGAACTGACTCATTTATCGGAGCAGTCTGGCTCACCTAATACCAGTATGGGTTTTATTAAAGAACTCCTGGGTGATCATGAAAGTATTATTGAAAGGCTGCGGGAGCATATCAACCAGTTTGCTAACGAGTACCAGGACCTCGGTACCAGCGATTTTATAACCGGGCTGATGGAGGCGCATGAAAAAATGGCCTGGATGCTGCGGGCGCATCTGCGCTAGAAAGCCACTGTATATTTAGTTGTATATATTAATATGGAAAAAAAAGGCGAACAAAGCAGTTGGGTAATTGATCCTGTACATACCCGCATCCGGTTTGAAGCAAAATATCTTCTTATCACATCGGTTTCGGGCTGGTTTCGTGAGCTGGAAGGTACGGTAAGCACAGAGCATGACAATTTTGACGGTTGTCAGATAGCGCTTACTATCTATACCAGCTCACTGTATACCGGTATCGAGGAGCGGGACAATCATCTGCGCTCACCTGATTTTTTTGATACGCTGAAGTACCCCACTATCGAGTTTCGGTCTGCTTCGGTAAAGGTGCAGAACGACGGTATTGAGGTAGCCGGACGGCTGAGTATCAAGGATGCCAGCCAGGATATCCGTTTTCTGGCCAGGTACCTGGGTACTGTACAGGATCCTATGGGCAATACCAAAGCAGGGTTTGAAATGAATACCGTTTTTGATCGTAAAGCCTTTAATATCAACTGGAACCAGTATTTTGACAAACAGGGTGTGCTGCTGTCTGACGAAGTAGCTATCCATTGCGACCTGCAGTTGCTAAAACTGGAGCCGGTTGCAGCTGGTAATTAATGGTGGGTGATATCGATTGAATGCATATAATCGACTAAATTACAATTGTTTAATAATTCATAACCGGTACTGCCTGGCAGACCGGTTTTTTGTACCTGATCCTCCGCAAATAAAGCAAAGCTTTTTCTCTGTTTATACTTTTTTGTATAAATCCCTCCGTACCTTTGCGGGATGAAAACAGAGATATACCAACCGGAGAAGACCGACAGGAAGGAGGATCTCGACATCCTGGAGCAAACGGTGCTAAATGAGTACAAGTATGGGTTTGTCACCGATATAGAAGCCGATGAGGCCCCCAAAGGACTGAGTGAAGATATTGTTCGCTTTATTTCTGCCAAAAAAAATGAACCGGAATGGATGCTTGACTGGCGCCTGAAAGCCTTTCGCCAGTGGCAAAAAATGACTGAACCCAACTGGGCCAATGTCACATTTCCTCCGGTAAATTATCAGGACATTATTTATTATTCTGCTCCCAAGCAAAAGATAAAACCGAATAGTCTCGATGAGATCGATCCCGAGTTGCGCCGCACTTTCGAAAAACTGGGTATTTCGCTCGAAGAGCAAAAACGGTTGACAGGAGTGGCTGTGGATGCGGTTATTGACAGCGTATCTATCGGCACCACGTTTAAGAAACAACTGGCTGAGCTGGGTATTATTTTCTGCTCCATGAGCGAAGCGATCCAGGAGCATCCTGAGCTGATCCGTCAGTACCTGGGCTCGGTAGTGCCTGTAACAGACAATTATTTCGTAGCGCTCAACTCTGCTGTATTCAGCGATGGTTCTTTCTGTTTCATTCCAAAGGGTGTTCGCTGCCCCATGGAGCTTTCTACCTATTTCCGCATCAATGCCGAGAATACCGGTCAGTTTGAGCGTACCCTTATTGTTGCGGAAGATAACAGCTATGTGAGTTACCTCGAGGGTTGTACAGCTCCCATGCGCGACGAGAATCAGCTGCATGCAGCGGTAGTTGAACTGGTGGCGCTGGAGCATGCAGAGATCAAATACAGTACTGTGCAGAACTGGTATCCCGGTGATAAGGACGGTAAAGGCGGTATCTACAATTTTGTAACCAAGCGTGGTATCTGCAAAGGCGATCACTCCAAAATATCCTGGACACAGGTAGAAACCGGTTCAGCGATCACCTGGAAATATCCCAGTGTGATCCTGAAAGGTGATCACTCGGTAGGTGAATTTTATTCAGTGGCAGTGACCAATCACCATCAGCAGGCCGATACCGGTACCAAGATGATGCATGTGGGTAAAAATACCCGCAGCCGTATTGTATCGAAAGGTATTTCTGCTGGCCGCAGCAACAATAGTTACCGTGGTCTTGTGCAGGTAGGCCGTAATGCTGACAAGGCGCGCAATTTCTCTCAATGCGATTCATTGCTGCTGGGCGATAAATGCGGTGCACATACTTTCCCTTATATAGAAGTAAAAAACAATACCGCTGTAGTAGAGCATGAAGCCACCACGTCCAAAATTGGCGAAGACCAGATATTCTACTGCAACCAGCGTGGTATCGATACGGAAACAGCCGTAGCACTTATCATCAACGGTTTTGCCAAAGAGGTGATGAACCAGTTGCCGATGGAGTTTGCCGTAGAAGCACAGAAACTGCTTGCCATCAGCCTGGAAGGAAGCGTGGGCTAATTCAATCATTATTTGTAAACAGAAGTGACATTAAATAGATAATCATTATGCTGAAGATTCAGAACTTACATGCCGGCATTGAGGAAAAGAAAATCCTGAAAGGGATCAACCTTGAGGTTAAGCCGGGAGAGGTGCATGCTATCATGGGGCCCAACGGATCGGGAAAAAGCACGCTGGCATCTGTGCTGGCGGGAAGAGAAAACTTTGAAGTAACAGACGGCTCTGTAGAGTTTTACGGAAAAGATCTGCTGGAGCTGGCACCCGAAGAGCGTGCCGGAGAAGGCCTGTTTCTGGCGTTTCAATATCCTGTTGAAATTCCAGGTCTGACTACCACCAATTTCATTAAAACCGCCGTTAACGAAGTACGTAAATACCGTGGTCAGGATGCACTGGATGCAGTAGGTTTCCTGAAGCTGATGAAGGAAAAAATGGGGCTGATGAATATTGATCAGTCACTGCTGAGCCGTCCGCTCAACGAAGGTTTTTCCGGCGGAGAGAAAAAACGGAATGAGATCTTCCAGATGGCAATGCTGGAACCCCGCCTGGCCATCCTTGACGAAACGGACTCCGGTCTGGATATCGATGCCATCCGCATCGTATCAAATGGGGTAAATAAAATCCGTGGCAAAGACAATGCTGTACTGGTGATCACTCACTACCAGCGCCTCCTCGATTATATCGTTCCTGATTTTGTACACGTGCTGTATAAAGGCCGTATCGTAAAATCGGGTACCAAAGAGCTGGCACTTGAGCTGGAAGAAAGAGGATATGATTTTATTAAAAATGAAGTGAACATCGGCGAAGAGGCCTGATGCTCAGTCAAACTTCAATAAACGGAATAATGGATACGATCAGTTATTTTAAAGAACAATTAAATCAGCTGCCGCAAACACAACCAGCTGCCCTGGCCCGCATAAGGCAGGAAGCTGCAGATGCTTTTGTACAGCAGGGCATACCGGCTACCCGTCACGAAGAATGGAAATACACACGCATCAGCAGTCTGTTTAATAAAGGATTTGAATGGCCTGTCAATCAGTCTGCCACTGCCGTAGGTGAAGATCAGATGCAGGCACTGCGCCTGCCCGGATCCGAAAAAGCCAATGAACTGGTATTTGTAAATGGCCGTTTCTCCAAAGAGCTTTCCGTGATCCGCTCCAAAGACCTGACCGTGCTGTCGCTCGAAGAAGCTGCCGCCGGTGAGTTTGAGCCACTTATTGCCGCCCACCTGGGGCATAGCAGCGATTATCTCAAAGACGGTATCCATGCTATGAATACCGCATTTATGCAGGGGGCTGTTTTTGTGCATGTGGCAAAGAATAAAATCATTGCTGAGCCGGTATATGCCTATCATATTACCGATGCACGTGCAGCCAACTCACTGTCACTTCCCCGCAGCCTGGTCTATATAAGCCAGGCAGCCGAACTGCATTGGGTAGAAACCTTCCATACGCTGGGTATGCAGGAGAGCTTTACCAACCAGGTGGTGGAAATGGTAGCAGAAAAAGATGCACGACTGTTTTATTACAAGATTCAGCACGATGCGCCTCATACCAACCTGGTAAGTACCACGCATATACGCCAGATAGGTCAGTGCTACACCTATGCCGTTACGATCTCTCTCGATGGTCATATTGTACGAAACAACACCCATGTGGTGATGGAGGCCGAGCATGGCGAAGCACATCTGTATGGCCTTTATTTTCTTAACGGAAACACTCATGTTGACAATCATACGATTGTTGACAATGCCAAACCGCATTGCTATAGCAATGAACTGTATAAGGGTGTGGTTGGGGATAGCGCTACGGGCGTGTTTAACGGGAAAATATTTGTACGCCAGGATGCCCAAAAGATCAATGCCTATCAGTCAAATAAGAACATTATCCTGTCTGATGCGGCAAGTGTGAATACAAAACCGCAGCTGGAGATTTTTGCTGATGATGTAAAATGCTCGCATGGTTGTACTATCGGCCGGCTCGATGAAGAAGGGCTGTTCTATCTGCAGTCGCGCGGCATACCTGCAAAACTGGCGCAATCGCTGTTGCTGCACGGCTTCACCAGCGATATTCTGGAAAAGATAAAACTGGATGTGATCCGCGATTATGCAGATCAACTGATTTCTCAGCGTTTAGAATTGTTGTGATATGGAAGTAACAACAGGCATACCGGTAACATATGATGTGCAGGCAGTGCGGAAACAATTTCCCATACTGAGCCGCGAGGTAAAGGGACACCCGCTTATTTATCTGGATAATGCAGCTACTACACAAAAGCCGCAGGCTGTAGTGGATTCCCTGTTGCATTATTACACGTATTATAATGCCAACATCCACCGTGGTATCCATACCCTGGCCGAAGAGGCTACCGCAGCTTATGAAGCCACGCGCGATGCGGTGAAGGCTTTTATCAATGCAGCGGTCCGCGAGGAGATCATTTTCACCCGCGGCACTACCGAAAGCATCAACCTGGTGGCCTACACCTGGGGTATGGCCAATGTGAAAGCCGGCGATGAGATTATCGTCTCCGGAATGGAACATCACTCCAATACCGTGCCCTGGCAACTGGTATGCGAACGGAATGGTGCCAGACTGCGTGTAATACCTGTCAACGAACAGGGTGAACTGGACATGGAGGTATTTCACAGCCTGCTCAGCGAAAAAACCAAACTCGTGTCGCTGGTACATGTGTCGAATGCACTTGGTACTATCAACCCCGTGAGCGAAGTAATAGCTGCCGCCCATAAAGCCGGTGCCCTCGTGATGCTCGATGGTGCCCAGTCAACCGTACACATGGATATAGATGTGCAGGCACTGGATTGTGATTTTTTTGCCTGCTCTTCGCATAAGGTATATGGTCCTACCGGAGTGGGTGTACTCTATGGAAAGAAAGCCCTGCTCGAAGCAATGCCCGTTTTTCAGGGTGGAGGAGAAATGATTCGTGAAGTGACTTTCGAAAAGACAACTTACAATGAACTGCCGTATAAGTTTGAAGCGGGCACTCCCAATATTGCAGACACCATCGCTTTTAAAGCAGCGATTGATTATGTGACAGAACTGGGCCGTGCACGTATACGCCGGCATGAGGATGACCTGCTGCAATATGCCACCGGATTAATCAGCGACCTGGATGGCGTGCAGATAATTGGCCAGGCAAAAGAAAAAACAAGCGTATTGTCATTTATTGTCAAAAATGCACACCCGCAGGATCTGGGTATTCTGCTCGACAATAAAGGCATCGCCGTACGTACCGGACATCATTGTGCTCAGCCGCTGATGGACCGTTTTTGTATTCCCGGTACGGTACGTGCTTCTTTTGCACTGTATAATACCCGTGAGGAAGTGGATCAACTGGCAAAGGCTTTGAAAAAAGCTATTAGCCTATTAAGCTGAAATTATGAGTAACGAGAAAAGTATCCGCGAAACAGAACTGGAAATCATTGATGAATTTGCCCTTTTTGATTCGTGGGATGATAAATATGAATACATCATTGACCTTGGCAAAAAACTGCCTCCTTTGGCAGCAGTGCATAAGACAGATGATAACAAAGTGCGGGGATGCCAGTCTACCGTATGGCTGGCGGCCAGCTATCGCGATGGACGGGTATATTTTGAAGCAGACAGCGATGCGGTGATTGTAAAAGGTCTGATCAGTATGCTTATCCGCGTGTTGTCTGGCCGTACACCCGATGAAATTCTGGAAGCACCGCTTGATTTTATAAAGGAAATAGGCATGACAACACACCTGGCACAAACCCGTTCAAACGGATTGCTGTCGATGGTGAAACAGATGAAAAATTATGCACTGGCCTTTAAAATTAAAACACCATAGCCATGATAGTAGATACAGAAGAACTGAAACAGCGGGTGATCACGGTATTGCAGGGTATTTATGATCCTGAAATACCTGTAAACATTTATGAGCTTGGTTTGATCTATGAAGTTTCCATTCTGCCGCTCAACAACGTGCAGATTGTGATGACCCTTACTTCACCTGCCTGCCCGGCTGCGCAGTCACTGCCTGTAGAAGTAGATCAGAAGGTACGTGAACTGGAAGGTATCAATGATGTGCATGTAGCTGTGACCTGGACACCGCCATGGGATAAAAGCCGGATGTCGGAAGCTGCACAGCTGGAATTAGGAATGCTCTGAAATTATCAATATCAAGCAACATGAAAATAACCGCACAGGAAGAATATGGCCTTCGCATTTTGATCCGCATTGCCGGATGCAAGGATAAGGAAGGGATGAGTATTCCCCGGTTAAGCGAAGCCGAGGGACTGAGCAGCCATTACGTGGCCAAGCTTACCCGCGTCTTGCGAATGGCTAAACTTATTAATAGTACACCTGGTTACAAAGGTGGTTATATACTGGCGCGTCCCGCGCAGGAGATCGTGATCAATGATGTGCTGAAAGCACTGGGCGGAGTGATGTTTGATAAACGTTTCTGTGGCCTGCATGCCGGCTCCATGCGTCTTTGTACCAATTCAGTAGACTGCTCGGCCCGCTCTCTCTGGCAAATGATACAGGTAACGGTAGATCAGTTGCTCAACCAGGTCACACTGCACGATCTGGTCAATACAGAAAAAGAATCGTCCGAAAAGCTGCGCCTGCTGATTGGCAGTGGACAGTTGACCTTAAACGGTTAACTGTAAAACAGCTTTCATCAGCTCATCAGCACATTAGCATATTGACTATAGCAGATGCATCGCAAATGCAATGGTCAATCCTACGTTTACCAGTATGCTGGCTGCGATTACAGCTATTACCCAACGCATAGGTGCCTGTGCCAGTACGAGGCTATCGGCCATAAAAGCAAAGAGTATACCTGTTCCAAATGCGATTGGTGAACCTCCGGTAGCACCAGCAACACCAATCATAATTGCCGCAACTGTAACCTGGATAAAAATACCGGTAGCCGTAATTCCAATGCGATTTTCTTCCCATACAGGTCCATTTCTTTTGATCCAGGCACGGAAATTTTCAAATACGGATGTTTTGTGTACAGTTGGTAAAGAAAGACCATGCTGGCGGGGATGTATTGCAGTATGTTTCATAACTGACAGATTTTATTGATAACACAAAGCTAGTGCCAGTACACTGCTGTCGGGATGATGGCAGTCAGCCGGGAAATTGATTTTGGACACGAAGGATAGAGGAGTGATGTGCTGATGTGATGAATACGCTGATGAGTAAAATGAAATCTTTGTATGCTTAATCTGCTTTGCGTCCTCTGCGATTTGAAGATGAGGAAGGGCAATGTGCTAATATGCGGATAGAGTAATGAACTCTTTGCGTTCTTAATCTGCTTTGCGTACTTCGTGATTTGAAGATGAAGGAGGGAGATTCATCCCGTGCGGGCAAATTGGAAATGATTGAATGGTTTACTACCCCCCCCTTGTATCTGCTTTTAATTATATCTTTTGGCCTCCACGGCCGGTGAACTACAAGAAAAGTGAATATGGCAGGGTAATAGTATAAAGAATTCTCACACCCTTTGTTTGCCTTCTGTCATCTGTTAACTGTCCGTGAAAGCGGGGTAAGATTATTCACGTTTGCCATTGTCGTGCCTGGCCTGTACGGATGATGCCCTCACGAGCGGATTGCGATGGGGTAATATGCTTCTCAGTTTGCGGAGTACCAGGCTCACTGCAATCATGAAGAGTATAAGGAACAATAACAGCCATTCCTGGCGTAAACCATTTAACAGGTAAGACTCCAGCAATACGAAGGCATGAACGCTGCAGATGATCCTTGTTGTAAATGCATGTCCGAATCCCTGGTTGGTAAGCAGGTGATGCAGATGGGTGCGGTCTGCTACAAAGGGTGATCGCCCACGCCAGATACGCATGGCAAAAACCCTGATCGTATCAAAAACAGGGATGAGTACGATACCCAGCACAAATAAGGGGGCATGCCTGATGACCGGTGTGTTTTGTGTTACATTCAACTGCAATAAACGAATTGACAGGACTGCTATCACAAAACCGAGTACCAGCGAACCTGTGTCGCCCATAAAAATGCGGGCAGGGTTAAAATTGAAATATAAGAAAGCAAAGAGACCGCCCGCAAGAGCGAAAGCGATAAGCGCAGTATGATTGTCGCCACTCAGAATTAAGAATAAGCCGAGTGTGATCAGGCTCATAAAACCCAGCCCTCCGGCCAGTCCGTCAATACCGTCGATCAGGTTAAATGCATTTACAATACCAACGATTGCCAGGATGGTAAAGGTATATTGCGAAAAGAGGGGTAATTCATAAATGCCGAATAATCCATCAAATGAAGTCACCCGTATGCCCGAAAGGGCAATGATAATGGCCAGTGCAATCTGGATGATGAATTTGTATTTGGCCGACAGGTCGCGCAAATCGTCCATGATGCCCAGGCCAAGCAGCATGATAACCGAAAAGAAAAAGGCTACCTGTGCTGGTTCATAGCTAAAGGGGAGCCAGAGTAATAAGGCCATCAGCATGCCGCCAACAATAGAAGCGCCTCCCATAGTGGGGATGGGCAGTTGATGCTCTTTCCGGGCAGTGGGCACATCCAGTAAATGAAAACGGCGCATAAGGCCTATTTGCGGGGGAATGCTGATGAGTGTTACCACAAAAGCAGTGGCAAAACAAAGCAGGGCATACTTATATAGATGAAAGGGCAAATCTATCTGAAGCAGGTAGAGGTGGTTTTCCATTCCGAATTCCCGGTTTCTAGGTTATTGGTTTTTTCAAGCTGGCCAGTGGCCTACACTAAAACCATATATAACTGTTTTTTATTGTGTAATATGCCCGATTTCAACCAAAGATAATAGAGCAGAGAGGAGGACAGAGCCGGCCATGAAATGGATTATTGATTCTCAACATGCAGGCTATCAGATAGATATCCTGTGCCATCAGATCATTCATTCCTGTATTTTTGCGGATAAAATACGCCTATTTCTTTCACCTCTTCCATACTGAGCCAACCGATTGAGTACCTCAAAGGGGTAGGACCACAACGGGCCGACCTGCTGAAGAAAGAGTTGGGGATCTATGTGTTTGGAGACCTGCTGGAGCTTTATCCTTACCGTCATGTCGATAAAACCAGGGTGGAAATGGTTAGCAGTATTACGCCGGAAAGTGATATGGTGCAGGTAGCTGTGAGGCTGCTGCATACGGAGGTAATCGGGGAGAAAAGAGGGCGGCGTCTGGTAGCCCAGGCACGTGACCAGACGGGATTTCTTGAACTGGTTTGGTTTCAGGGAATCACCTGGGTGCAGAAGATGCTGCAGCCAGGGCAGACTTACCTGGTATATGGACGGCCAGGTTTTTTCCAGGGGAAACCGCAGATCGTACACCCGGAAATTGAAGTGTGGACGCCGGAAAAAAAATCGGGACGCGCGTTCCTCGAACCCGTTTATCCAAGTACAGAAAAATTAAAGGCACGCAGCCTGGGAGGCAGACAGCTTGCGAAGCTTACAGAAACCCTGCTGGCCCAGGTGCATGAACGGGATCTTCCCGAAAACCTGCCCGAAGAGCTACTTAACCGCTTAAAGCTGCCGGGCCGTTATACCGCCTTCCGGCAAATACATTTTCCCGCTACACTGGAGCAGTACCAGGCAGCGGTGAGGCGGCTGAAATTTGAAGAGATATTTTTTGCGCAGCTGCGCATGAATCTTTTGCGTACAGCCCGGCACCGGTTTTCGCGGGGCGTCATTTTTGATAAGGTGGGTGAACTTTTTCATTCCTTTTACCGCGATCATATGCCTTTTGAGCTCACCAATGCCCAAAAGCGGGTGATCCGTGAAATAAGAGCCGATATGGGCAGCGGCCGGCAAATGAACCGCCTGTTGCAGGGAGATGTCGGTAGTGGTAAAACAATGGTGGCCCTGCTGATCATGCTGCTGGCGGCCGATAATGGTTACCAGGCCTGCCTCATGGCACCCACCGAGATACTCACGCGCCAGCATTATGAAACGATCAGCAGGCAACTGGAGCATTTGCCTGTGCAAGTAGCTATTCTTACCGGAACAACGCGTGCGGGTGAGCGAAAAAAAATATTACAAAGGCTGATAGCCGGTGAAATACAAATCCTGATTGGTACACATGCGGTGATAGAAGAGGTTGTGCAATTTCAGAAATTAGGCATCGTGATCATTGATGAGCAACACCGGTTTGGCGTGGCGCAGCGGGCACGGTTGTGGGGGAAGGCCGAAGTGCCACCCCATGTGCTGGTTATGACGGCAACGCCCATACCCCGTACACTTGCCATGACAGCTTATGGCGATCTCGATTACAGTGTAATTGACGAATTACCGCCGGGCAGGCAACCCGTGACCACCGTTCATCGCTATGAATCACAGCGGAGTCGTGTCATGGACTTCATCAGGGCAGAAATAGAAAAAGGAAGGCAGGCATATATTATTTTCCCGCTTATTGAAGAAAGCGATAAGCTGGATTATGAAAATCTGATGCGGGGTTATGAAACCGTGAAGGGGTATTTTCCAGAGCCAAAGTACTGGATCAGCATGGTGCACGGGCGTCAGCCGGCCGAACAGAAAGAACAAAATATGCGCCGGTTTGTTGAAGGTGATACGCAGATCATGGTTTCTACCACGGTCATTGAGGTTGGTGTAAACGTACCCAATGCCAGTGTGATGGTTATTGAAAGTGCAGAAAAATTCGGATTGGCCCAGTTGCATCAGTTGAGAGGACGGGTGGGCCGGGGCGCAGAAAAAAGTTACTGCATTCTGCTGTCTTCGACCAAGCTGGGTAAGGATGCGCGGGAGCGGCTGCAGATTATGACACAGACGGGCAATGGATTTGAAATAGCCGAGAAAGATCTGGAGTTGAGGGGACCAGGTGATATTGCCGGTACCAGGCAAAGCGGTATGCTTGATTTCAAACTGGCAGATATTGTGCGGGACCGACCTCTCGTAGATGCTGCCAAAACATTGGTAATGGATATTTTGGAAAAAGATCCGGATCTGGATTCGGCAGAAAATTTGCGGTTAAAAAATTTCCTGCAGGCACAGAAAAGACAAACCGGCTGGAGCAAAATATCTTAACATAAGTTTTCGCATCCCTTCCAGGATTATTTACGTATTTTAATAAATAATGGCTACCCTGAAATCTTCCATATTTTCCGTGGTTCTGCTCGCTTTTTCATTTGCTGCAGAAGCCCAGGATTACAGCAATATTGAATTTATTGAAAACAAAGGTCAGTGGGACAGTCGCGTGCGGTATATGGGAGAAATTAATTCGGGTGCTATCTTTATCCGCAACACCGGATTTACCGTATTACAGCATCAGCCTGATGAATATGCGCAGGTTCAACGAATGGCCCAGCATCCTGACTCTGCGGGCTTGAATGCGCTGCGCAGGTCAGACGGGAAGCTTACGGTAAATTCACATGCCTGGAATGTAGACTTTGTTGGCGCTTCTCCTCAAATGCGTTTGGTTCCCGATAAATCACTCCCGACTTACAATAATTATTTTTTGGGCAATGATCCTTCCAAATGGGCTTCTGAGTGTAAGATATACCAGGCTATGACGCTCGAAAATGTATATCCTAACGTGGATGTGCGGTATTATACCTACAATGGTATGCTGAAGTATGATATTGTGGCCAGACCCGGCTCAGATATCAGTAAGATTGCTCTGCGCTATGAAGGAATTGATAAAATTGAAGTAAAGAATAAGGAGTTGGTGTTGAAGACCTCATTGGGTGAGCGTAAGGAATCATCACCGTATACCTATCAGGCAGATGGTAAAGAGCGCAGGGAGGTAAGTTGTAAATATGTCATAAAAGGTGATCAGGTTACATTTGACGTAAAGGGATATGATCGTAACAGTACAGTTGTGATTGATCCTACATTGATTTTCTGTTCGCTTTCCAACAGTAGTGCTACCAATTGGGGTTTTACGGCCACTTATGGTCCGGATGGAAGCTTTTATGGCGGAGCCATCGTATTTAGGGCTAATTCATTTCCCGTATCGCCTGGTGCTTTTCAGACGGTCTACCAGGGTGGGGTAGGGAGCCTGGCCGTAGATATCGGTATTATCAGGCTTTCGGCTAATGGAAGCAACCGGCTTTTTGCTACCTATATTGGCGGCGGCGGTAATGAGCAACCCCATAGTCTGATCGTAGATCCATCGGGCAATGTGATTATAGCCGGTCGCACTAATTCCACTTCGACGACGTTTGGTTCCCTTTTTCCTACCACGGGCCCTACGATAGGCCCTGGAGGTGGTTATGATATTGCAATTGTTAAGCTGAGTGCCAATGGCAGCACTTTACTGGGTTCGCGCCTGATTGGTGGTAGTGGAGATGATGGTGTAAATATCCAGGAAACACGAGCCGGAACTATTTCTCTACAGCAGAATTATGGAGATGATGGCCGTAGTGAAGTAATCCTTGATGGAGCCAATAATATTTATGTCGCCTCCTGTACACGCTCAGTTAATTTTCCGGTGAATAATGGCTTTCAGGCAAGTTCAGGTGGTGGTCAGGATGCTGTGCTCATCAAAATGGATCCAAACCTGGCCGGTGCAGCCGCTTTGTTTAGCAGTTATCTGGGAGGAGATGAGGCCGATGCTGCTTATGTATTATCACTCGCCCCGAATGGTGACATTTTTGTGGCTGGCGGTACGGAAAGTGACAATTTTCCCGGAAGTCATGCAGGCACAATCGGTACGGCATCCAATGGTGGCATCGATGGTTTTATTGCCCAGGTTTCCAATAATGGATCTACACTGATCCGATCTACCTATGTGGGTACATCCGGGATTGATCAGATATATGGGATACAGTTTGACCTCAAAGGATTTGTGTATATCATGGGACAGACTACCGGTGATATGCCCCTGATAAATTCAGGGTACAATTCCCAAACCGTGGGCAAACAGTTTATAGGCAAATTACAACCGGATCTTTCGGCATATGTATATCGTACACGATTTGGTACCAACGGGCCCAGACCCAATATTTCGCCGACGGCATTCCTTGTTGATCGCTGTGAGAATGTATATGTGTCCGGCTGGGGAGGATCTATATCAGGCTCAACCAATCAATACCTGAGTGGCGGTACCATGGGTATGGAAACTACTGCAGATGCTCTTCAGCGAACAACTGATGGCCGGGATTTTTATTTCTTTGTTTTAAGAAAAGATGCTGTAGGATTACTCTATGCCAGCTTTTTTGGTCAATCAGATGGTTTTACCGATCACGTAGATGGAGGCACGAGCCGTTTTGACAGGAATGGGGTCATTTACCAGGGAGTATGTGCCAATTGTAATGGGGGAGCCATTTTTCCCACAACGCCCGGGGTCTGGGGGCCGGTAAAACCTGCTTCTGCGGCTTGTAATCTGGGCATGATAAAGATTGCATTTAACCTTGCGGGTGTGGGAGCCAACGTGCGGGCAGAAATAGGGGGCGTGGTTAACGATACGGCAGGCTGTGTACCACTGGATGTCACTTTTAACGATCTGGTACGCAGTGCCCGGGAATATATCTGGGATTTTGGTGATGGTACGCCGCAGGTTGGTCCTATTGCAGCTACTGCAGGCGGCTATCAGCAGACGCATACTTTTACCTCCACCGGCACCTTCCGGGTTATGCTGATTGCCATTGACCCGACCAGTTGTAATGAACGGGATACCGTATACACGAATATCCGTGTGGGTGATCTTGAAGCTTATTTAAGGGCCAATGTGGTAAAACTCGATCCCTGCGATGCTTTCAACTACCGGTTCGACAATCTTTCAACAACAGATCCTCTGCGCCCATTCACCGACACTTCCTTCACATGGAATTTTGGAGATGGCTCTCCACGCATACGGGGTGGTTTGGCATCGGTTACGCATGCTTACGCAGCGCCTGGCACCTATAATGCATGGCTTGTTTTGAACGACACCAATTATTGTAATAATCCAGATTCTATTCAGATTGTTGTGCGTGTATCGGCCAATGTAGACGCCAGCTTTGATGCGCCTCCTATTGGTTGTGCACCGGACTACGTACCATTTATTTATACTGGGGCTGGTGGACAGACCTTTGAATGGGATTTTGGTGATCCTGCATCAGGCTCCTCCAATACGTCTGCACTGGCTAATCCCACACATCTTTATCAGACACCAGGCGTCTATACTATACGCCTGATCGTAATCGATCCGAATACCTGTAACGTGAGAGACACCGTGTTTGGAACAATCAATGTGTATGAAAAACCAACGGCCAACTTTACATACAGCCCGATGACGCCTGTTGTAAATACGCCACACCTGTTTTCCAACAACTCTTCGGCTAATGCGGTTCGGTTTAAATGGGATTTCGGCGATGGCACCATTCTGGAAACTACCAGCCGCAATAACATTACACACCAGTTCAATGCAACAGGAAAATTTAACGTTTGTCTTATCGCTTTTACAGAAAGCGGATGCAGCGATACACTCTGTGAGCCGGTCAGTGCAATAGTAGTACCTAAACTGGATGTGCCCAACGCATTTACACCCAATAGCGGTGATATCAACAGCACCATTATGGTAAAGGGTTTTGGTATTGCCAAAATGAGGTTTATTATCTGGAATCGTTGGGGGCAGAAGGTATTTGAAACAAATAATCCGTTGCAGGGCTGGGATGGAAGGGTGAAAGGTGTGGTGCAGCCTATGGATGTATATGCCTATACACTCGATGTTGAATTTTTTGACGGAACAAAGGCAACGAAGAAAGGAGATATTACCTTGATCAGGTAATCTACCGGTGTCTAAAAGTGAAAAGGAGGACTTATGAAACAGCTTAGAGAGATCGTTATACTGACCGCAATAATGTGGGTGGGCATGCCTGTGGCTTTTTCACAAGATCTTCATTTTTCCCAGTTCATGAATTCACCTCTGTTGACCAATCCGGCCAATACAGGGTTTATGCCCGAAGGCGATTACAGGATTGGTGTAAATTACCGCAATCAATGGTCCTCTGTAATGCAGGTGCCCTATAAAACCATGAGCGCTTATGGCGATGTGCAGGTGGCGCAACGCGACAATAGCTGGTTGGGTGTGGGAGGAGTACTGTTGCGCGATGTAGCAGGTAGTGGCAACCTTACTTCAACCAAGGTATATGGATCAGTAGCCTACCACCAGATGCTGGGCCTTGGCAGTCTTGTTACACTTGGCTTTAATGCCGGATGGGCCAACAAACGGATCAATACGACGAATCTCACTTTTCCCAGTCAGTGGAATGGTGAGTTCTTTGACTCACATAATATCGGTCAGGCCCCTCAGCTTGATCGTACCAATATCAGCTATCTCGATCTTCAGGCCGGACTCAACTACGCTTATTTTCCGGATGAGAATACCTATTTCAATGCAGGCTTTTCGACTATGCATATCAATCGGCCGCGTGAATCTTTTTTTAATGAGAAGAGCGGGATTGACAACCGTATTCCCGCACGTCATACGGCTTTTATTAACGGAAGCTTCAAACTCAATGATCAGGTGATCATTAATCCCAATTCTTATTTCAGCCTGCAGGCTAAATCATATGAATGGCTCATTGGTACCAATGTGCATTATAATTTGTCCGGCGATGGACAGAATGTACTCATTGCGGGATTGTATTACCGTAGTTCCGATGCGGTGATTCCCATGGTGGGGCTTGGGCTGAAAGATTATGTATTTACTTTTACCTATGATGCCACCGTGTCTACACTGCGTAATTATAATAACTCGCGCGGCGCACTGGAATTTTCACTGGTAAAAACGGGTGTTATAGATGCATACAGAGGCACCCCACGTGAGGCCCGTTGTCCTACTTTTAAATTGTACTGACGCCAGCTGGTTTTACTCCGCATTTTCTTAGGGAACGTTAAAGTGAGCATTATTAAAAAGGTAATGGAGAAATAACTCTTTTTTTTACCGATTTTTACCTTCATAAACCAACCAAAACTGATATGCGAGAAGCGCAAAATTCTGCCCGGCCAAAGGATATCTGGAAAGGAGCCAAAGTGCTGGCTATCGCTATTGTAGCAGGGGCTGCAATATTTATACTGGTAGCCCTGGTGATCAACCAGGTATATGGCCCGTTTAAACCCGAATGGAAAGAATACCGTACCTGGCTTGGTATTGTTTTTTTTCTGCTTTGCGGCGGAGCTTTGATCATAGGCAAAAAGAGGATGTTGCAGAAAACAAACAGAGCTGTCAGCGAAGGAGGAAGCCTGGTATCGAGATTACAGCTGTATGTACAGGGATTGACAAAATACCTTGCTGCCTGTGAGCTGCCCGTAGCACTCGGATGCATTTTGTTTTTGCTCACTGGTGAGTTCGTCTTTATGGCATTCTCAGCTGTTATGACCGGCAATATGCTGGCACAACTGCCACTGAAACGGCGCATTGCAGAGATGCTGCAACTAAATGAAGGAGAATTAATGGAAATCGAAAAATAGCATCATGACAAACAGAATGACTCGTTTTGCGGCAATGATCCTGATTGGTTGTCTGGGACTGACACAACAGTTACAGGCGCAGGATGAAAATGGCGGAGGTGGTTTCAGCAAGGACCGGTTGTTTTCCGGTGGTAGCATCTCTCTGGGTTTTTCCAATAACACTTTTCAGATGGGGGCCAATCCAGTGCTGGGTTACAGCATTGCCGACTGGATTGATGCAGGCATAGTTGTTAATTATATCTATACGTCTTACCGCGATGTTTATGAGTTTAATGACCGGCTGCGCCAGTCCTTGTATGGGGGTGGTGCTTTTACACGTCTGTACCCCATACGGTTTCTGTTTGCGCAGGCACAGATAGAACATAACTTTATTAAGCAGAAATATATTCCTAACGGCGGCGGATCATCTGCATCTGCTACCCAGGGAGCCAACAGCCTGCTGTTGGGGGCAGGTTATTCTACCAATCGTTATCCCGGTAGCGGCCAGCCATTTTTCTACCTCGCTGTTTTGTTTGATGTGCTCAATCAGCAGTATTCACCATATACAGATGCGTATGGCCGTTCGATTCCTGTAATACGGGCAGGCATACAGGTACCGCTGTTTCAGGGAGGGCGCTGATCTACAATGTTGCCAGGTGGGGAAGCAGTTCGGCTGGTGCATTGAGAATAATCAGCCGCTTATAGGCGCTTTCATAAAGGAAACCAGCAGCATGCATTTGCTCTATGTGTGCGAGCAGATGGTTATAAAACCCATCTGAGTTAAGAATAAAAATCTTTTTATCGTGTATGGAGAGCTGATTCCAGGTTACCATTTCAAATAATTCATCGAGTGTGCCAAACCCGCCGGGCAGTATGATAGCGGCATCGCTGAGTTCATACATTTTCTTTTTGCGTGTGTGCATATTGTCTACTACCAGCAGTTCGGAAATGGCGTTGTGCTGCCGCTCCCAGTCTACGAGCACCTGTGGTATAACGCCGATCACTTTTCCGCCATGATGCATCACTTCGTCGGCAATTTTTCCCATGATGCCTACACTGCCGCCGCCGTATATGACGGTGATGCCGGCATTGGCCAACAGCTGACCCAGTGCAAGTGTATGCTGAATATAGATAGGGTTATTACCGTCTTTGGACCCGCAAAAAACCGCAAGCGATTGTATAGCCATAGCGTGTATTTTTGCTGCAAAGGGAATATAAAATTGGCTACCTTCAAAAAAATGCTGTAGCCCTTTTATTTCTTTATAAAAAAATAATTATGTCTGCAGGCCTCCTGGTTTCTTTTGTAGTAGGTTACTTTTTACTGTTACTTGTTGTAGCCTGGTATACCTCGCGCAACTCCAATAACGATTCTTTCTTTATCGGCAACCGAAACAGCAACTGGATGCTGGTAGCATTTGGCATGATCGGTACCTCCCTGTCTGGCGTCACCTTTGTAAGTGTGCCCGGTGGTGTTGGGCGCGAGGGGTTTGCCTATTTTCAGATCACACTGGGCTATCTTATAGGTTACCTGGTCATTGCTTTTGTATTACTACCGCTTTATTACCGGCTCAATCTCACCTCTATTTACAATTATCTGAGCACCCGTTTTGGGTTTCGTTCCTATAAGACAGGCGCATCGTTTTTTATCCTGTCGCGCACCCTGGGCGCTACCGCGCGGTTATACCTCGTGGTGAAGATTTTGCAGGACAGTATTTTCTCGTCATTCAGTTTCGTTATCCCCTTTTGGGTCACCACGCTGATCATTCTTATTATGATACTGGTGTATACCTACGAGGGCGGGGTAAAAACGATTGTGTTTACAGATACCTTACAGACCACTTTTATGCTTACAGGACTGGTGGTATGTGTCGTGTATATTCTCAACCAGATGGATATGAGTCTGGGTTCGGCATTGTCTAATATGGGTGAAAAGGGCTATTCGCAGATATTCTTTTCCGATCCTAACAGTAAAATGTTTTTTCTAAAGCAGATACTGGCAGGTGCATTTATTACCATCACGATGACGGGTATGGATCAGGAGATGATGCAGAAAAATATTTCGGTTCGTACGCTGAAGGATTCACAGAAAAATGTGATTACTCTCAGTGTGATCATGCTTTTTGTGATCCTGCTGTTTCTCGTGCTGGGCGGATTGTTGTATATGTACAGCGAAAGCCTGGGAGCGCATTATACCACTGTTGTGGAAAATGGAAAAGAAGTAACAAAGTGGATGCTGGGGGGCAATGATGCCACTGCAGACAGGCTGTTTCCGGTGGTGGCACTGAAATATATGCCCCCGATCGTTTCTGTAATTTTTATCATAGCACTGATCTCTGCGCTGTTTCCCAGTGCCGATGGTGCTATCACAGCACTCACGTCCTCGTTTTGTATCGATATACTGGGTATTCAGCGCCGGCCCGAATGGACAGATGAAAAGAAGAAACGCATTCGTCAGCGGGTGCACCTCGGGTTTGCAGCGATATTCCTGCTGTTTGTGATGATATTTAAATGGGTAAATGATCCCAGCATGATTGGTGTGATTTTAAAAGTGGCTGCCTATACCTATGGTCCTCTGCTGGGATTGTTCAGTTTTGGAATCCTTACCCGCCGGGCGATACTCGATAAATGGGTGCCGGTGGTATGTGTGCTGGCACCGATCATCTGCTTCGAACTGGAAAAATATCAGAAGATGCTGCTGGGATCCTTCGAAATCGGACTTGAACTCCTCATCATTAACGGGTTACTTACGTTCCTTGGCCTGTTGCTGATATCACGCAAAGCCGATAAACCGGTAGCGGCCAATCAGAAGTCGTAGTACCTTTGCATTTTAAAGCAAATGGTATGGATCTGATACATCCCCTGGTAGAAGCGTATGCAGAAAGGTATACCAGCTCCGAAGATGAATTGATTGCCGAAGTAGGGGCTTTTACCCGGGCGCATCATCCGGAGCAGCATATGCTGAGTGGTCACCTGCAGGGCAAACTGCTCGAAATGATCAGCCGCATGGTAGCTCCCCGGCGTATCCTCGAAATCGGCACGTTTACCGGTTACAGCGCTCTTTGCCTGGCAAAAGGCTTAACAGCCGATGGTCAGCTGCACACCATCGAATTGCGGGAGGCCGATGCTGCTACAGCCCGTGGATTTTTTGCCCGCTCCGGCCAGGCAGGCCAGATAATTTTACATACCGGAAATGCGTTAGAGATTATCCCCAGCCTTGGCGAGACCTGGGATCTGGTATTTATTGACGCTGATAAACCCGCGTATATTGAATATTTTAAGTTGATTTTGCCTCAATTGCGCACAAACGGGTTTATCTTAGCGGATAATATTTTTTTCCACGGCCAGGTCCTGGAACAGGAGGTTAAAGGCAAGAGTGCCAGGGGTATACAGGCGTTTAATGATTTTATCCGGGAACAAAATGATATTGACAAAATGATCATAACCATCAGAGATGGCTTGTTCCTGATCCGTAAAAAGTAATAAGACAGCTGCAGATGCGCGTATCATTTATCTTACTTGTCCTCATACTGGCCACAGCCCGCAGTGCCAGTGCACAGGGAAAAGAAACCATAGAAGCATACATAGCTACCTACAAAGAACTGGCTATTGAAGAAATGCAACGGACCGGCGTGCCGGCTTCCATCAAACTGGCCCAGGGCATCCACGAAACTTCGGCCGGAACCAGCGATCTGGTAAAAAAATCGAATAATCATTTTGGGATAAAATGTAAGTCGAACTGGACGGGTGAGTCTGTTTCGCATACCGACGATGCGCCCAATGAATGTTTCCGTAAATATCCTGAAGCATCGCAGTCGTACCGCGACCATTCCGACTTTCTTAAAAACAGTCCGCGCTATGCAGGCCTGTTTAAACTGGATCCTGAAGATTATAAAGCATGGGCCAACGGACTGAAGAAAGCAGGGTATGCAACCAATCCCCGTTACCCGCAGGTTATTATTAAACTTATAGAAGATTATCATTTGCAGGATTATACGCTTATCGCTCTTGGTAAAATGCAAAAACCCGGAAATGATGAAATAGCAGCAGTAGCCATAGTATCGGGTACGGAAACAATAGCGACTCCTGCCATTGTAACACCAGTCGTGGAAAAAGTAGCGTTTGACTATCCCAGTGGTATATTCCAGATAAATGAAACGCGTGTAACACATTTGCCGGCCGGCACCTCATTGCTGGCTATTGCACAGCAGCATGATATTCCCCTTAAAAGATTGCTCGAGTTTAATGAATTGAATGAGCTGGAAAGCCTGGAGCGTGATCAGCTGATTTTTTTGCAGCGCAAACGTAAGACAGGAGCACACGATTTCCATTTCGTAAAAACCGGCGAGACGCTGTATGATATTGCACAGGCAGAGGGTATTCGTATGGATGCATTGCTTGAACTGAATCAGCTGATCGCAGGTATGCAACCAGCTACAGGCGAGCAGTTATACCTGAAACGTAAAGCACCTTCCCGTCCCCGGCTGGCCGCAGGCGATGTTACTTCTATACAACCGGCTGTACACAAGAGATCAGCCACCAACTAAATCTGCTATGGCGCTTATAACGGTTCACGACAAAACATTTGAAACTTATCTGGCCGAAGAAACGATTCAACACCGGGTAAAGGAACTGGCCCGGCAGATAGATGAAGATTATGCAGGGAAGCGCCCACTCTTTATTGCCATTCTCAACGGCTCATTCATGTTTGCTGCCGACCTCTTTAAATACTTGCAAATAGAAGCCGAGATCAGCTTTATTAAAATTTCTTCTTACAAGGGTATGCAGTCGACCGGTCGCGTTGTGACTACCATCGGGCTGGATGATGATCTCTTTGGCCGCGATGTGGTACTGCTGGAAGATATCGTGGATACAGGCAAAACATTGCACAACTTTCTCCCCCGGCTTGAGCATCAGCAGCCACGCAGCCTTCGGTTGGCTACCCTGCTGCACAAACCGGATGCCACCGAATACCCCCTGCAGCTTGACTATGTAGGCTTTTCCATTCCCAACAAATTTGTACTTGGTTACGGGCTCGATTACGATGGCCTTGGGCGTAACCTGAAAGAGATATATCAGTTGGTGCAGTAGGGGTATTATGCGGTCTCAGGCTTTTTTACCAATTTTGTCTATTATATATCCGATTGAAGACCATTTGCCAAATATTGCTTTGCCTGTTTTTGTCCACCTCGCTTCCGGCTCAGCAGTTTTATCTGCGTGGAGAAGTAAAGGATGAGTCAGGAAATCCGCTTCAGAACGTCAGCATCCTGAGCCTGCGCACAGGCTACTTATACCGTTCGGGAGGAGGAGGCGCCTTTGGTATCATCAGCACTCAGAAAACGGATACATTCAGTTTCTCGCTCGATGGCTATCGTAAAGAAATATTAAGCGTTACTGCCGATAACTATCTCAGTGTTCGCCTCAAATTGCAGCCACTCGCAAATGGCAACCTGCATAAAGCCAACAGGCTGCTATCGCTAACACGCGGACTGGTGCGTGAAGAAAAGCGCAAATGGTTCGCCGGCGATGAGACTTATTCTTCTATTGTAGAGAACAAATTCATTCAAACCCGGAGTTTTCCACTCACCGGGCTTTCATTAAATGTAGACCGTGCCTCTTACAGCAATATCCGCCGTTTCCTGAATATGAATTCTATGGTGCCTCCCGATGCGGTGCGTGTAGAGGAGATGCTCAACTATTTTAATCTGAACTACATTTCGCCCAAACCGGGTGATTGTTTTGGAATGCAGACGCAGGTCAGCAGTTGCCCCTGGAATCCGCAGAACCGTTTATTTTATATTAATCTTTCTGCGCGTAAACTTGATCTGGAGGCACTGCCTCCCAGTAACCTCGTATTCCTGGTAGATGTATCGGGGTCTATGGATATGACCAACCGGCTGCCTCTGTTACAGTCGGCTTTCCGCCTGCTGGTTAATAACCTCCGGGCAAAGGACTCCGTATCTATTGTGGTATATGGCGGTGTAACGGGTGTGATGCTGCATACAACAAGCGGAGCTGAAAAGGATTCCATATTCAGAGCCATAGATGCGTTGACGCCAGGTGGCAGTACACCCGGTGAGTCGGGTATTAAACTGGCTTATACCATGGCCCGTAATCATTTTATAAAAGGCGGTAATAACCGTGTAATACTTGCAACCGATGGGGATTTTAATGTGGGCCTGCGAACAGAAGAGGAACTGGATGAGCTCATCACACGTCATCGCGAATCGGGTATATATCTTACCTGTCTGGGTGTAGGCATGGGTAATTACAAAGACTCCAAGATACAGACACTGGCCAGGAAAGGTAATGGCAACTTTGCTTATCTCGACAATTATAATGAGGCCGAAAAAGTATTGTTGAAAGAATTTACTCAAACACTCTATGCCGTAGCTGATGATGCCTACCTCAACGTAAACTTCAATCCACAGTATGTAAAACAGTACCGTCTGCTGGGATTTGATAACAAGATGGGTGCGCTTATTGACAGTACGGCAGAAGTGGAAGGCGGCGAAATAGGATCGGGATATTCAATGACCGGTATATTTGAAATAGAGCCGGCAATGGGCGATACTGTAGTGCTGGAAAAGTTTGCTGATCTGAGCTTACGGTATAAGCATCCCGGGGATACAACTGTCCGGTATTTTACCCATAACAGTTTTTATAATTTTCAACCGCTGAGCAAGCTCGATTCTTCCTTTAGTTTTTCTGCCACCGTAGCCTTATTCGGGTCTATGCTGAAAGAGTCTGTTTTTACAAAACACATAAGCTGGAATGAATTGCTGGCGATGGCCATTTCCAGTGCCAGGGGAGGTGATAAACTGGAGCAGGAGTTTATTGCCATGGTGCAGCAGGCGCGCACCATCTATACCAGGGCCAAAGGGAAGAAGAAAAAGCGGAATACCAATGAATGAAAAAAGCCGGCATTAGCCGGCTTGATTATTATTTCATTCGATGATTTTCGATCAATGGTGATGATGCTGATGCTCTTCCACCATTTTGGTGAAATCTTCGGCAGTAATCGGGGTCTCTACAGGTTTCACCTGCGTTTCTGACCATTCAAATACTTTCTGTGTCTGAATGCGGTTGTATGCATCTTCTACATATTTGCGGTCTTTCATCATCTTTTCTACATAATCATTTACCCAGGGCTGGTCGCTGGCAGCAGCGCCCATATTGCTCATGTATCCAAACAACTGCTGTTTGGCAAATTCGCGGATTTCATCAGGATTTACCTGGATGGCATTTTCCTGTACGATTTTGTCGGTAATGAGTGTCCATTTCAGCTGACTGATAAAGCCGGGAAACTCCTGCTCTACCTGCTCATCTGATTTGGCAACGGGCTGCTCGCCATTCTGCGCTTGCTCTCCCTGTGTTTTTATCCAGCGCTTGAGGAAGGTTTCGGGGAAATCGATCTTTGTTTTATCAACCAGCAGGTGAAATACCTGGTCGTGAATCTGGTTGCGGGCCTGGCTGTTCCAGTAGGCCTGAATCTCTTCTTTTATTTTGTTGCGGAAGTCGGCTTCCGTTTTTATTTCACCACCGGGATAAAGCTGATTGAAAAACTCTTCATTCAGTTCTTTTTTCTCCAGCAGGCCAACCTTGGTAATTTCTATGTTGAAGAATTTCTGGGCAGCAGCTTTATCTTCTTTGTTGAGGCCCAGATCGCTCATGATAAACTCCAGTTCTTTTTCGTCAAAAGCCCCGTTAAGTTGTACAAGTACAGTATCACCTACCTTTTTGCCAATAAGCTGACCGCGTACGGCATCGGCAAAGTATTTAACCAGCAGCGAATTGTCTTTGGTGATGCCGCCTTCTATTGCTTCACCGGCTTCGTTGGTTTCGGTAAACAGGACGTTTATCACGTATTCTTCATTTTCTACCGCCTCTTTATCCTGCATATTGCCGTAGCGGTTTTGCAGGCGGGTGATCTCGTTGTCTACCATTTCATCGGTTACAGTCACTACGTAACGGGTGGTAGGGCCTTTGGCCAGATCTGCCAGGTCAAACTCGGGTTTCATGCCGATTTCGAAATGGAAAGAATAATCTGTAGGATTGTTTACATCCAACTGGCGAAAATCAGCCTCAAGGGGAAGGGGCTGGGCAAAAATTTCCAGTTTATCATTTTGCAGATAGCTGATGAGTTCGCGGTCTACTGAGCGAAGTACTTCGTCGGTAAACAGTGAGGGGCCATACATCTTTTTGATAAGACCAGCCGGTACCATTCCTTTACGGAAGCCGGGTATATTGGCTTTTTTGCTATATTCTTTCAGTGCTTTTTCGAAAGAGGGGAGATAATCCTGTTTTTCCAGCTTCACCGTCAGCTTCTCATGAAGTAAGCCGATGTTTTCTTTGGTAACTGTAGCCATAATCGTGGTTTAAAAAGTTTAAAAGTTTAAGAGCTTAAAAGTTTGAAACATTAAACCTTTAAACTTTTAAACCTTTAAACGTTGTTGGTCCGGATGGAGGGACTCGAACCCCCACACCTTGCGGCATCAGATCCTAAGTCTGACGTGTCTACCAATTTCACCACATCCGGGAATCCAAATCTCCCTCATTTTCAGGCATCTGGCCTATTTTGGCCAGTACACCCGCCGAGGGATCATTATTATCAGGGAATTTGGATTTGGGCTGCAAATGTAGCGCATTTGAATGAAAAAGGAGGCTGGTTTTTTTGTAAATTCGTAGTCATTTCATTATACATGGAGACAATCGCGCAAACGCCTAAATATAATCTCAACGAAGAACAGGAGAGGAAATTGATTCTCAGGGAATACCGTTCACTGTTAAGATCACTTAAAACGAAGCTCAAACCCGGCGATAAGGACCTGCTGCGTACGGCTTTTGAAATGGCTGCCGATGCTCACAAGACCATGCGCCGCAAGAGCGGGGAGCCCTATATCCTCCATCCCCTGGCTGTGGCCAAGATATGTGTGGAGGAAATAGGCCTGGGCGTGCGTTCCAGCATCTGTGCCCTGCTGCACGACACTGTTGAGGATACAGATATTACGCTCGAAGATGTAGAGCGGGAGTTTGGCCAGGAAATAACCCGTATTGTAGACGGCCTTACCAAAATATCGAATGTAATAGACATCAATGCCTCGCAGCAGGCTGAGAATTTCAAAAAGATTCTGCTGACGCTTACGGACGATCCCCGTGTAATCCTTATTAAACTGGCCGACCGCCTGCATAATATGCGGACGCTCGAAAGTATGAAACGGGAAAAGCAGCTGAAGATCGCCTCAGAAACCGTCTATGTATACGCTCCCCTGGCCCATCGCATGGGGCTTTATAATATTAAAACGGAAATGGAAGATCTGGCCATGAAATACATGGAACCGGATGTATACAGAGATATTGCGCAGAAACTGGCCGAGACCAAACGCGAACGGTCTAAATATATTAATGAATTTATCCGCCCTATCAGGGAGAAGCTCGAAAAAGGCAATTTTCAGTTTGAAATATATGGCCGGCCTAAAAGCATTCATTCCATCAGCAATAAGATGAAGAAAAAAGGAGTGAGCTTTGAAGAGGTATACGACCTGTTTGCCATCCGCGTTATCCTCGACTCGCCACCCGAGCGGGAGAAGGAAGATTGCTGGAAAGTATATTCCATGATCACAGATGAATATACCCCATCGCCGGAACGGCTGCGCGACTGGCTCAGCAATCCCAAATCGAATGGGTACGAAGCCCTGCACACTACGGTAATGGGTCCGCAGGGTAAATGGGTGGAAGTGCAGATACGTACCAAACGAATGAATGAGATTGCGGAAAAAGGTCTCGCCGCCCACTGGAAATACAAAGAAGGCGCATCTGACGAAAGCCGGTTCGACAAATGGTTTCAGCAGATACGCGAAGTGATCAGCGGACAGGATACGGATAGTATCGATTTTCTGCAGGATTTCAAAACCAGCTTCCTGGCAGAAGAAATATATGTGTACACGCCCAAAGGCGATGTGAAAATGCTGCCCGTGGGCTCTACTGCACTCGATTTTGCCTTTGCTATCCATAGTGCCGTAGGCAGCAAGACGATTGGGGCCAAAGTAAATCACAAACTGGTTCCCATCAGTCACAAACTGCGCAGCGGCGACCAGGTTGAGATCATTACCAGCAATAAGCAGAAACCCAGCGAAGACTGGCTTTCCTTTGTTGTTACAGCCAAGGCCCGTGGCCGCATCAAAGACGCACTCAAGGAAGAAAAGCGTAAAATAGCCGATGAAGGAAAGTATACCGTGCAGCGCAAGCTGGAAGGCATGGGCGCCCAGTTGAATCAGCACAATATTGAGCAACTGGTACAATGGTATAAGCTGCCCTCTCAACTGGATCTTTTTTACCAGGTTGCTGTAAAGAACATTGACCTGAAAGACCTGAAGGATTTCAAAACCCTAGGTGAGAACATCGAGCCGCCGCGACCCGTAAAGACCGTTCAGGAATTTAAACAGGAGTTCAGCCCGGCACATAATCATGGCGGAGCCAAAAAGGATGCAGAACTTATCATCTTTGGTGAAAGCAGCGATAAAATAGTATACACGCTGGCCAATTGCTGCAAACCCATTCCCGGCGATGACGTATTTGGTTTTGTAACTACGGGTAAGGGCCTGACTATTCATCGTACCAACTGTCCCAATGCAGCCAAGTTGCTGGCCAACTACGGACACCGTGTGGTAAAAACCAAGTGGGCCAAAAACAAAGAGATATCCTTCCTTACGGGTCTTAAGATTGTAGGTATGGATGATGTGGGCGTAATACACAAGATTACCAACCTTATATCTGGTGAGATGCGCATCAATATCAGTGCGTTAAGTGTAGAGGCGAAGGAAGGGTTATTTGAAGGCAATATCAAGGTCTTCGTGCATGACCGGGAAGAACTGGATGAACTGGTACAGCGGCTGAAATCGCTGTCGGGTATTGAATCGGTAGAACGTTTTGATACGGAAGATACCACTGTCTGACAGTTGTCCTGAAACCCAATGGTGATGCCCTTTTTGTAAGATTATTTTGCTTAACTTCAGCAGGTCCCGCTGACACACATCGTATCTCAACCTGACTCTGCTATGAAGTTGCACCTGGAAAACACAAGGGGTATACTGTTTCTGTTATTGTTCGTACTTCTTGGCAGTATTGCCAGTGCACAGAATTTTTCCTTCAATTGTACCAGGGATACGATCATTCCGGGCTGCACTCCCAATCCCTGCTTTACGCTGCGAAGTGTTGTTCCCGATATTTTTTCGTCTTCTGCTGCTTATACTGTCACCAAAGCATCACCCGGCTCCGCTTCATCCTGCACACCGGTTTATTTTTCTCCGGAGTCTCCCGGTACGGCAACCGACCTGGTGGATGATGATATTTATAGTGGGGTAATACCGATAGGGTTCAACTTTCCATTTTTCGGCAACATGTATTCCTCTCTTGTTATCAGCACCAACGGGTTGATTTCATTTGATCTTTCACGGGCCAATCAGACAGCGCATTATGGCCTGCTTAACAATGGAGGCGCACTGGCCACACAGGTAGGCACGCCGGAGAATCTGCCCAGCATGTTGTACGATCCGCTTACGATCATGGGTGTCTATCAGGATATTGATGTTACGATCAACAGTTCGCCAAACCGGCGCATAGAATATACCACGGTGGGGGCAGCCCCCAACCGTAAATGGATTCTTACTTTTTATCGTATTCCGCTCTATAACTGTCCTTCGAGTTTTAGAAATACAAGTCAGATCATATTGAATGAGGGCACGGGTATTATTGAAGTAAGTGTATTTGAGAAGGAGGATTGTGCTGCCTGGAATTTTGGCAGGGCAATGATTGGTATTCAGGATGATACCCGTACCAATGCCTATATGCCTGCGGGCCGCCGCGCTTCCGATGCACCCTGGGGAGCAACACCTCTCAACGAGACCTGGCGTTTTGTGCCAGCCTCGGGTGCTTCTCTTTTCAAACGCGTGGAGTTACTTGATTTGTCCGGCAATCCCATTGCAGGTGCAACCCCCGTTGTGAATGCGCTTGCCAATGGAACGCGTGAAGTTTCCTTTGCCAATATTTGCCCGCCTGCCGGAGCAACTACATCCTATATTATTAAGTCAGTGTATCAGAAATTTGATAATGCTGCTGTTGAAATTGCCGGTTTTGATACGGTTCGTGTAGTAAGAGGTCCACTCACAGATCTGGGCGCTACCGCTACTTCCACTCCTTCGGCCTGTGGCAGTGTAGGTACAGGCAGCATTACGATGCAGATACCGGCTGGCAGTGGCAGTGGAAACTTTGAATATTCACTTACGGGTGCTGCCGGCTCCTGGCAAACCAGCAACCAGTTTCAGAACCTGGCTGGCGGCAACTATACGGTATATGTACGGGATGATGCAGGCTGCTCCAGCACGGTACCCGTAAACGTGAGTGCTTCCGGCGCATGGCCTGTTACTTTCAGCACCGTTCAGGCAAGTTGCCAGGGGGCTTACAATGGAAGTATTACTGTAAATGCCAACGGCACGGCAAATACGCAATATCAGATCAACCTTGGGCCCTGGCAGAGCAGTAATGTATTTACCAGTTTGCCGGCAGGCACATTTTTTATAAATGTTCGTGACCAGGTGTCGGGTTGTACTGCCAATGGTCTTACAGCTACAGTCACTGCCGGTACAAGTACGGTTACCGGAACTGCTGTAGCCACGCCCACTTCCTGTGCAGGGCTTAATAATGGCAGTATCACCGTAACGGCTACCGGTACAGGACCTTTTCAGTATGCTATCAATGGCGGTGCCTGGCAAACGAGCAATATATTTCCCAACCTGGCACCTGGCAATTATAATATGACCATTCGCGAGGCAGGTTTGTGCGTGTCTGCACAAATACCTGTTACAGTAGCGACCGGTAGTGGTCTTACACCCACTATCACCCCAACCGCCACTTCGTGTCAGGGGGTAAATGACGGACAACTTAATATAACCATACCGGCAGGCACCGCTGCGCCATACACTATTGTTGTAGACGGCACTACCTACACATCGGGCGTATCTCCGGCGATCATTACCGGACTGGCGGCCGGATCACATTCAGTAACGGTGACAGATAATACAGGATGCAGCACTGCATCTCCCGTATCTGTTTCCATTACTGCCGGTACCGGCTTTACGGCCACTGCTTCGGTCACGGCCACTTCCTGCAACGGTTTATCTGATGGGTCTATTACAGTAAGTCCCGCTGCTCCCGCTGTTGCTCCGTTTACCTATGTATTAATGCCCGGATCGGTTACGCAAACCCTGTCTGCACAGGCTACCTTTGGCTCGCTGGCACCCGGTACATACAGCGTACAGATTACGGATGCCAATGGTTGCCGGTATACTGTCGCTAACCAGGTAGTAAATGCCGGCGCTGGCCTGGCCGCCACACTTACGGCCACACCTGCGTCCTGCACGGGTGTGAACAATGGACAAATTGTTGTAAACACCAATGGCACCGCACCATTTACGTTCTTGCTCAATGGCAGCATTACACAGAACAGTGTTACCAATACCACCACCTTTAACAACCTGCCTCCGGGCAATTATACTGTTATGGTAACAGATGCCAATGGTTGTACTACGCCAGTGGCGGTTACCACTACCATCGGAACTGCAGCAGGCATAACAGCTACCGCCAGCGCTACAGCCGTGACCTGTGCAGGTGGCAACAACGGAAGTATAGCTGTGAATATCGGCAATGCCGGTGTGGCCCCTTACACATTTGTATTGAATGGTACAGTTACCCAAACCGGAGCTACCGGTACGGTATTCAATGGTCTTGCAGCAGGCGCTGCCTATAGTGTGGTGGTGACTGATGGGGTGGGGTGTTCCTATACACTCAATGCGATTACGGTGAGCGAACCAGCTGCCCTGCAGGGTACGACAGCCGTTGTTGATGTGCGTTGCAATGGCGGTGCAGATGGTCAGATCAGCATCACAGCTTCCGGAGGTACAGGCGCATATAGTTACTCGCTTAATAATGGCGCCTATCAATCCGGCAATAGTTTTACTGTAGCTGCAGGCACTCATCGTGTAACTGTGCAGGATGCCAGCGGTTGTTTGTTTACAATAAATAATATTGTTGTAAATGAGCCTGCGGTATTACAGGCTTCTATTGCATCATCCGGCAATGCTACCTGCGATGGTGGCAATGACGGGCAGATAGTAATTAATGCGAGCGGTGGTGCCGGTGCTTATACATATTCACTCGATGGAAATAATTTTCAAAGCAGTAATATCCTGCTGGCTGGTACGGGCACGTATACTGTAACTGTTCGTGATGCGAACGGATGTAGCGTGTCTGCCGGAACGGCTGTAGTGGGGCTGACGAATAACCTCACGCTGACACCCATGACTGATCCGGCAGCTATTTGTGAAGGCCAGTCTGTTCAGTTGCAGGTACAGACCAATGCCACCGTATTTGCATGGACACCTGCAGCTTCTCTCAGCAATGCGGGCATCGCTAATCCCCTGGCTTCACCGGGTAGTACCACACTCTATACGGTTCAGGCTACGCTGGGCCGCTGTTCGGTTACTGATGATGTGCAGGTGACTGTAATGCCGGCACCAATTGCAGACGCAGGGGCCGATGTGACGATATGTTTTGGGCAGAGTACCCGGCTACAGGGATCAGGTGGTGTAACCTACACCTGGGCTCCGGCCTCCTGGCTCAGTAGTACCTCCGTGAGTGATCCTGTAGTGCAAAGCCCCACGCAAACCAGCACATATCAGTTATCGGTTACGGATGCCAATAATTGTGTTTCGCTTAGGCCCGATGAAGTGATGGTAACAGTGACCCCGCCTATTAAAATAAATGTATCGCCTGCCGATACCATTGTATATGCCGGTGCCCGGGTACCACTGCTGGCCAGTAGTGTGGCCACACAGTATACCTGGAGTCCTGCGGCCGGACTCAATAATCCCAATGTGGCCAACCCGGTACTGACTGCCCCATCGGTCGGACAAACGCTTACCCTGCAGGTTGAGGGCAGAACGGCGGCTGACTGCCGTGGGCAGGCTTATGTGACTATACGGGTCTATCAGGGGCCTGATATCTATATTCCTACCGCCTTTACGCCCAATGGCGACGGTCTCAATGACCGTTTTATGGTACAGCCGGTAGGGGTTCGTCAGTTAAAATATTTCCGGATATATAACCGTGCCGGCCGGCTTATTTATAACAGCAGCCAGCTGGGGGCAGGCTGGGATGGCCGTTTTCAGGGGCAGGATCAGCCTGCCGGGGTCTATGTATGGCAATGCCAGGGGGTTACAGATGATGGTAAATTGGTAAGCCGGCAGGGGACTGTCACGCTCATACGTTGATAAATTGTTTTTAATTAAATAAATATTAATAAAGCCGCCGGAATTATTCGGTGGCTTTTTGTTGGGGGCGTATTTTTGCGGCCTTGAACCGCCAAAAGCAAAAAAATAACTCAACCCGATTATGGTAGATGTATTACTTGGCCTCCAGTGGGGCGATGAAGGAAAAGGAAAGATTGTAGACTATTTCGCAAAGGACTATGACCTCGTAGCCCGTTTTCAGGGAGGCCCCAATGCCGGCCATACCCTTTATATCGGCGACAAAAAAGTGGTACTTCACCAGATCCCTTCCGGAGTATTTCACCCCAACAAGTTAAACCTGATCGGTAATGGCGTAGTACTGGATCCGGTAACTCTCAAGCGCGAGTGCGATACCGTAGCAGGCTTTGGAGTTGATCTGAAAAAGAACCTGTTTATTTCAGAGCGTACTCACCTTATATTACCTACACACCGGGCACTTGATAAGGCGTCTGAATCATCGAAAGGAAATCAGAAGATTGGTTCTACCCTGAAAGGAATCGGACCAACTTATATGGACAAAACAGGCCGCAATGGCCTGCGGGTGGGTGATCTGCTGGATAAGAATTTTACTACTGCTTATATCAAATTGCGCCTGAAACACCAGCGCCTGCTCGACAACTATGCTTTTGCCGAAGATATTTCGCAGTGGGAAGAAGAGTTTTTTGAAGCAGTGGAGTTTTTGCGGGAGCTTAATATTGTAAATGGTGAATATTTCATCAATCAGCAATTGTCTGCCGGCAAGCGCGTACTGGCCGAAGGTGCACAGGGCAGCATGCTGGATATCGATTTTGGTACATTTCCTTTTGTGACGTCTTCCAATACCGTGTCGGCTGGCGTATGCAGCGGTCTGGGTGTAGCTCCGCAAAAAATCAGGGATGTAATTGGTGTTACAAAGGCTTACTGTACCCGTGTGGGCGGTGGTCCGTTCCCTACAGAACTCGATAATGCTACCGGCGAAGAGTTGCGCAAGATCGGAAATGAATTTGGTGCTACTACCGGCCGACCCCGCCGTTGCGGATGGATTGACCTTGTAGCCCTCCGCTTTGCCTGTATGATCAATGGTGTTACCAAGGTGGTGATGACCAAGGCAGATGTACTGGACGCATTTAAAGAACTGGACGTTTGTACGGCTTATAAGATAAATGGCGTGGAAACACAGGAAATCCCGTTCAGACTGGATAAAGTAGCCGTAGAACCGGTATATCGCAGTTTCCCCGGCTGGAGCACTCCCAGCAGCCAGGCAAAATCAAGCGCAGAACTGCCTGCTACTATGAATAGTTACGTCGATTTCATCAATGAATATCTGGGTGTAAAAGTCCATTATATTTCCAATGGACCGGGCCGGGATCAGATCATTCATGTTGACTGAAACCATGACTAAAAAAAGATTTTAAAAAATTTGGTCAATTAAAAACTTCGCTGAAATTTTACAGCTATAACCCTATCAGACCATGGCATCAAAATCCGATAAGGACAAAAAAGTTACCGGCAAAACCAATCCTGCTGCCGACAGGGATTCATCCAAGAAAGCCTCTTCCAAAGCTAAGAAGTCACAGGAAGAAGATGAGACTGATGAAGACGAGCTGGATGAGGATATGGATGACGCACCTGCTGCCAAAAAAGGCGGTAAGGCTGGCGCTGCCAAAAAAAGCAGTGATGATGACGATGACGACGAAGATCTGGACGAAGATGAAGTAGATGACTGGGATAAAGTAGAGGAGGAAGATAACTGGGATCCCGATTTTGACGAATTCGACATTCCCAAATCAAAAGGTAAAAAAGCTACCGGCGGAACCAAAAAAACCGGTGGTGATGATGATGATGATTTCAAAATGGATGACGAGTTCAAGGATATGTTTAATGACAGTGATGATTTTGAAGAAGAAGATGATTATTAAACAGGCCTGTGCCTGATCACCTCCGGATTTTCGTTAAAACACATCGAGCAACATACTTCAATATTCCCCGTTACTGACTTCAAAGAAGTAAAAGCAAAGGTGTTGAGCTGGGTACAACAGTTCAACACCTTTTGTTTTCTGGACAATCACCAGTATCAGTTGCACCCGCATACACAGGAATGTATGCTGGCAGCTGGCATACGCCGTCAGGTACAGGCCAGTGCCGGCACCGCCCTGCAGCAACTGCAGGCGGCACTTGATGAGCAACCGGGCTGGTTTTTTGGTCACCTCGGCTACGATCTTCATAGCGAAACCGAAGGCACAGCCAGTCGTCTGCCTGACGGGATAGGGTTTCCGGACCTTTATTTCTTTGAGCCGCAGATACTGATTCGCCTTCTGCCCAACGAGCTTATCATTACAGCCGAATCGCCTTCGGCGGTATGGCAGCAGATAGAACAAATGCCCGTTGGCCAGACTTCCGCATTGCAGCCGGTAAATTTCGAAAGCCGCATGAGCCGGCAACAGTATCTTGATACGATCGAAAGCCTGCAGCAGCATATTCTGCGGGGTGATTGTTATGAGATTAATTTTTGCCAGGAGTTTTTTGCCACTGATGCTTTTATTGATCCATTGCAGGTTTATCAGCAACTGAGCCGCATATCACCTAATCCTTTTTCGGCACTTTACCGGCTCGAAAATAAATGGCTGATATGTGCAAGTCCCGAACGTTTTTTGAAGAAACAGGGCAACCGATTGCTGTCGCAACCCATTAAAGGCACTTCGCCTCGTGTACAAAGCAACCAGGAGCTGGATAATAAGAGCAAAGGAGATCTTTATCATAGCGCCAAGGATCGTTCAGAAAATGTGATGGTGGTAGACCTGGTAAGAAATGATATGTCGAAAGTATGCAGCGAAGGCAGTGTACATGTTGACGAGTTGTATGGCATTTATTCTTTTCCGCAGGTACATCAAATGATTTCAACAATTAGTGGCGAAGTGGCAGACGGACAAAATTTCAGTACTATCATACGTGCCACTTTTCCTATGGGATCGATGACCGGAGCACCCAAAAAAAGAGTTATACAATTAATTGAGCAGTACGAAACACAGCGACGGGGATTGTTTTCCGGAGCTGTTGGCTATATAACACCGGAAGGGGACTTTGATTTTAATGTAGTGATCAGAAGCATTCTATATAATGATAGCACTCATTATGTATCATTTCCTACAGGATCAGGAATAACCTATTACAGCCAGCCTCAGGCAGAATGGGAAGAGTGCCAGCTTAAAGCAGCAGCTATTAAGCAAATTTTTAGCCGCTAACAACCTTTTTTATCCACTGCCAAACAAGGTATGTGAAATAGTTTCGATGAATATATTTCATTGACCTGCAACTAATAATAGCAAGAGTTGTAGTTATGGTATGATGTTTGACTGGGTGGTGCTGAAGCTAAAATATCAACGTATGAGACAAATGAAATTTACCCTTGTGGGGCTAATTGCTTTTTCTGTTCTGGCCAGTAGTTGTAAAAACATGAATCGCTCGCAGAAAGGCGCTGTTATAGGTGCTACGGGCGGCGGTGCCATAGGTGCAGTAATCGGAAAAGCTACAGGTAATACGGCACTGGGAGCTATCCTTGGCGCTACTGTTGGTGGTGTAACCGGCGCAGTAATCGGCCGTAAAATGGACAAACAGGCAGAAGAAATTAAAAACGAAGTGCCGGGAGCCAAAGTAGAACGCGTGGGTGAAGGCATTGTAGTGGAGTTCAACAATAAGATTCTTTTCGGCTTCGATAAGTCTGACCTGGGCGATAATGCGAAAGCCAGCCTGAATGAACTCGTAACTATTCTCAATAAATATCCCGACACCGATATTGAAGTGCAGGGACATACAGACGATACCGGTACCGACTCCTACAATCAGGGATTATCTGAACGCAGGGCCAGTGCTGTATCGGCTTATCTGCGTACAAAAGGTATCAGCTCCGGACGTATTACGACCAAAGGTTTTGGTGAGTCGGCTCCCAAGTATGCCAATGACTCTGAAGAAAACCGCTCGCTTAACCGCCGTGTCGACTTTCTGATCACTGCCAATGAAAAGATGAAAGCCGATGCTAAAAAAGAGGCAGGCCAATAGTTGTTAAGTGATAAGTTATAAGTAGTAAGTTATAAGTTAAATCGACTGATATGAAAACAAGAATTATTATGATTGCAGTGCTGGCACTTATCTGTGGCCAGGCTGCTATGGCACAAACCAAAACCACTTTCGGAATCAGGGGTGGTGTGAATTTTCAGAACCTGAATGGTAAAGATCAGAATGGTGACCGGATAGACGGAAAACTGCGTACCGGTTTTCATGTCGGCGCCAATGCAGAAATACCCGTAGGAATTGATTTTTACCTGCAGCCTGGCGTATTATTCAGTACTAAAGGCGCCAAAGCAAAGGACATAGCAGAAACATCACTTTCCTACATCGAAGTACCTGTAAACTTCGTCTATAAGCCCGATCTGGGTACAGGCCGTGTATTGCTCGGCTTTGGTCCTTACCTCGGCATAGGGGTGGGTGGTCAGTACAAAGTTGGTAATATGGAAGCCGATGTTGAATTTGGTAATGAGCCCGGTGAAGTGAAACGCCTTGATGCCGGTGCCAGTATGCTGGCCGGCTATGAATGGTCAAATAAAGTATCGGTGCAGCTGAATGCAGCGCTGGGCCTTGTGAATCTTCATAACCGTGTCGCCAACGACAATAAATCTTCGCTGAAAAATACCGGATTTGGCCTTTCAGTGGGCTATAGGTTCTGACGAAGAAGTAAACATTCTCAACTTAAAAGGGTGCTGCAGTGAATAACCGCAGCACCCTTTTTTAATAGGTTTATATTTTGTTATTTACCCGCCTTGCTAAACGAGTAGTTGATACGGATGGGGTTGCCCTGGTAGCTAATTTCTGACTGCAGGGTCATTGCTGCATCGCTTGCAGCCAGGATACGGAACTTATATCCATCAGCTACATCTTTGGGTTTTACACCACTGGTCACACGCTTGTATTGAAATACCGGTTGTTTGTTTTCTTCGCGGTAAGACCATACTATATTCTTCTGCCCCGGAGCGCATGCCGATGCATTGCTGTTGATCGTATAATAGCCATTTCCATTATTGGGCAAATGCCAGGTACTGCCTTTAAGGCAATCTTCAGTGCCTTCATCGAGGAGCGTAAAGCGAAGTTTTTCGCCCGCACTCAGTCCGTCATAACTGATCTGGTCTAATACCCAGTCACCTTTGAGATCACTGCGCTCAGGTGCTTTTGTTGTTTCACTTGCTTTTTTGCCGGAGCTGCAGCTGGCCAGCAATACGGCAGTTGCACAGGCAATACCTGCCATACGAATCGTGTGTTTAGTCATAAGCTTCATTTTTCTAATATCAGATATAACGAAAAAGCATGCCTGATTTTTGTTATCCGGCATGCCTTGTAAAATAGTTATCAGTGCGGTTATTTCCCTTCGCTTCCTGCCGGCAGTGGCATACCCGGATTAAGGATATACTGCAGGGAGGTGGCCAGAATTTCTGGTTTGCGTGATTGAAACAATTCCATTTTATCGGCAGGCAATCGCAGATCGTATTTGCCATTTACTGCTACAAGCTTGTCAAAATCGGGATTTAGCTGATTGAAGTCTGTTACAGGCATCACCAGAAAGCTGGCAATTACGGCAGCCTGGTAACGGCCACTTATGGGGCGCATAATCTGGCCATCGGGTACATCTGCTGCCGGAGTGGGGCCACTGGTCATCCAGTAGGCTACCTCGTCTTTGGTAAGCGTGGTAATGCCGCCTTCACCCTCCATGATATAATGTGTAGCAATGAATTTCTTAACATGATTGCGCGATTCGGCAGGCAGGTATTTCTGCAGTGTCCAGAAATCACGTGAGCCGCTTTTACGGATTGCATTATTGACAGCTCCGGGGCCGCCATTATAAGCTGCAATTACCAGCAGCCAGTCTTCATAAAGCGTGTACAGACTCCTGAGATATTTGGAAGCGGCATGGGTACTCTTTGACAGATCGCGGCGGTCATCGCGTTTGCGGTTGACAGTAAGGCCCATGGTGCGGGCAGTGGTGGGCATAAACTGCCAGGGGCCTACTGCGCCCGCCCAGGAGCGGGCATTGCTTTGCAGTTTGGACTCAATAACTGCCAGGTATTTAAGCTCCCGGGGCAGGTTGTGCTGCGTCAGGATGCCATCGATCATATCAAAATAGGGGCGTGCCCAGTCTTTCATTTCCTCCAGGCTCGTACTGTTCTTTTCCATATAATCCTTCACGAAACCTACGGCCAGGGGATTCAGCTGTTCCACACGCATACCATTACTCAATTCGGCAGGAACAAAGAGTTCTTTAAAGCCGGCTTTGGGATCGGCAGGTAAGGGGCGGGTTGCGGGAACAGAATCTTTTTTGAGCAGATCAGTTGTGTCGGTTGCCGGATAATCTGAAGCTGCCCGGGCAAAGCCCAGACATGAACAGAAAATTGCACCCGAAACCACGATTTTTTTAATCATCACAGCAAAATTTAGAGACGTTGTCCTGCACAGGTCAGGAACAGGATCCGGTTGTTAAGCAGCGATCAGGGTTTTAGCTGGCGGTCTATCAAGAGATCTGAAATGCGCAGCAAAGATAACTCCTCAAACCGGTTTGACATCACCTGCAAGCCAAAAGGCATGCCATTACTGTGACGGAACAGGGGAAGGGAAATGGCCGGAATGCCCACGAGATTGGCCATAACAGTATAAATATCAGCCAGATACATGGCTATTGGGTCGGTTGTCTTTTCGCCGATGCGGAAGGCGGTAGAAGGGGTTGTGGGCAGGAAAATGTGATCAAACTCTTTGAAAATCAGTTGAGTTTGATCAAATAACAATTTTCTAACTTTTTGTGCCCGGGTATAATAAGCATCGTAGTAGCCGGCACTCAATACAAAAGTGCCCAGCATAATGCGGCGTTTAACTTCGGTACCAAAGGCTTCTGAGCGGGTAGTTTCGTACAGCTCATTGATGTCAAGCCCTTCTTTGGAGGTGCGGTAACCATATCGCACACCATCGTACCGCGACAGGTTGGATGAAGCCTCGGCAGTAGTGAGTACATAATATGCCGGTACGATATGATCCAGGAGTGAGAAAGAAACCGGGCTTACCTGGTGTCCTTCTGCCTGCAGGTTTTTGAGAAGATTATGGATAGCCTGGCTTATTTCAGGATCAAGGCTGGGGTGATCGAGGGCTTCGGGGAAATAGGCAATCCGTAATGGTTTATCCTGTTTTTCCTTTAAACCATGAGTGTAATCGGGAACAGGGCGGGTAGAAACCGTGCTGTCAAAGTCATCGGCACCGGCCATTACCTGTAGGGTAAGGGCTACATCGGCAATGGTACTGCCGAAAATGCCAATCTGGTCAAATGAAGAAGCATAGGCAATGAGCCCGTAGCGCGAAATACGGCCATAAGTAGGTTTGAGCCCAATGATGCCACAGAGATCAGCAGGTTGCCGTACAGAACCTCCTGTATCGCTTCCCAGACTCACCATACAAAGGCCCGCCTGTACGGCCACAGCCGATCCACCGGATGAACCTCCGGGAATACGGGTTTCGTCCAATGCATTCAGCACCTTGCCGTACGCCGAGTTTTCGTTGGTCGACCCCATGGCAAACTCATCGCAGTTGAGTGAGCCGATGATGATGGCGCCGGCTTCGAGCAGGCGCTCAACGGCAGTAGCTGAATAAATGGAATGGAATCCCTCGAGGATGCGTGAAGCGGCTGTAAGCTTATGACCGTTGTAGGCAATGACATCTTTGATGCCAATGACCACGCCATGCAGCACTTCCATTGGCCGGCCGCTTTGGCGTTGCAGATCCAAAGCAGCGGCCCTTGTACGTGCCTCATCGGCATATATATCCACAAAAGCATTAAGATGCATTTGTGCATTTATCCGTTGTAGATAATGCTCAACTGCCTGCAAACAGGTAGCCGTTCCATCCTGTAAGGAAGAATGGTATTGATCAATGGAAGAGAAAGAAAACAAAAGCAGGTATGCTTTAATCGATGAAAAAAACGCAGGCAGATATACCCGGATTCAGAGCCCGTATTTCTTAAGCGTTCTTAATGTCTGATGCGTTCTCTTCAATTTCTTTCTTCACGTTGTTCTTGGCGTCATTGAACTCACGCACACCTTTACCCAGACCGCGCATCAGCTCAGGAATTTTGCGGCCACCAAACAGCAACAGCACAATTACCAGGATGATGATGATCTCATTGGTGCCCAGCACGCCTAATAGATTTGTTTGTAACATGGTAATAGAAAATTAGACTACAAAGATAATAAGAACTCCTTCATTACAAGGGTATAAAAATAACAGTAAAACAGTTAATAAAAAACCCCGCTATTGCGGGGTTTTTATATATAAGATAAATTATCAGCTTATTGTGCAGCTTCAGTAGTGGTATTAACACGTTTTTCGCGGATACGTGCACTTTTACCGCTGCGTTTGCGCTGGTAAAACAGCTTGGCACGACGTACCTGACCGGTTTTGTTCAGCACTACAGAGTCAATGTTGGGAGAAGCGTAAGGGAATACGCGCTCAACACCCACACCGTCAGAGATTTTACGAACGGTAAAGCTGGCTGTAAAGCCGGAACCCTGAGTCTTGATTACATCGCCTTTGAACGACTGGATACGCTCCTTGTTTCCTTCAATGATCTTATAATTCACAGTGATGTTGTCACCGGGTTTGAAAGCAGGGAACTCTTTCTTCTTAGTCAGCTGCTCATGTACATATGCGATCGCGTTCATGACTCGTATTTTTAAGGAGGGCAAAGGTAATGCCCTAATTGAGAATATCCAAAACTATTTAACTGTTTAAAAGGTTTAAAGGGTATAAAGTGTTTAAAGGATATTATATAAGCAGAGTTAACAGATTGATTTTTAAATAATAACCCTTTATACTCGTTAAACTTTTTATACTCTTTATATCGGTCTTTTATCTCGCCACATTCACCGTCCTCTTCTCCCTGATCACGGTTACTTTGATCTGTCCGGGGAAAGTCATTTCGGTTTGAATTTTCTGGGCTATTTCAAACGACAGCTTTTCAGAGTCGCCATCGGTTACTTTATCGGCTTCTACAATTACCCGCAGCTCGCGGCCGGCCTGGATGGCATAGGCTTTTTCAACCCCAGTATAACTCATAGCCAGATTTTCGAGATCCTTGATGCGCTGCAGGTATTGCTGCATGATCTCGCGGCGGGCGCCGGGACGTGCACCGCTGATGGCATCGCAGGCCTGTACAATGGGAGAAATCACATACTGCATCTCCACCTCATCGTGGTGGGCGGCAATGGCATTGACTACGGCAGGGTTTTCACCATATTTTTCAGCCAGCTTGGCACCCAGCAGGGCGTGGCTCAGTTCACTTTCTTCGTCAGGTACTTTGCCAATATCGTGCAGCAGACCGGCACGTTTGGCGAGTTTGGGATTAAGTCCCAGCTCAGCTGCCATCGTAGCACAAAGGTTGGCTGTTTCGCGGCTGTGCATCAGCAGGTTTTGTCCATATGAGCTGCGGAAACGCATACGTCCTACCATACGTACCAGTTCTTTGTGCAGACCATGTATGCCCAGTTCAATAACAGTACGTTCGCCAATTTCCATTACCTGCTCTTCGATCTGTTTGCGCGTTTTCTCTACCACTTCTTCGATCCGGGCCGGGTGAATACGGCCATCGGCTACGAGGCGTTGCAGGCTCAGGCGGGCTATTTCGCGGCGCAGCGGGTCAAAACTCGATAACAGAATAGCTTCCGGGGTGTCGTCTACAATCAGGTCAACACCTGTGGCTGCTTCGATAGCACGGATATTACGGCCTTCGCGACCAATGATCTGACCTTTGATCTCATCACTTTCAAGGTTGAAGACAGTGATGGAATTTTCAATGGCCTGCTCGGCAGCAGTCCGTTGAATGGTTTGAATAATGATCTTGCGGGCTTCTTTATTGGCTTTTTGCTTGGCGTCGTCAATAATTTCCTGCTGCAGGGCAAGCGCCTGGGTTTGAGCCTCATTTTTCAGGCTCTCTACCAGTTGCGATTTGGCTTCGTCAGCAGAAAGACCGGCAATTTTCTCCAGCCGGCGGATATGCTCCTCCTGGTGTTTTTCCAGTTCGGTACGTTTGATATTAACCAGATCAATCTGCCGGTTAAGGTTGTCCTTAATAGCGTCGTTTTCCTTGATCTGTTTTTCCAGATTAGTTTCTTTCTGATTGATACTCTGCTCTTTCTGACGAATGCGATTTTCCGCATCGTTGATCTTGCGGTTGCGCTCGTTCACTTCCTTATCATGAGCCGATTTGAGCTGTACAAATTTCTCTTTAGCCTCCAGTTCTTTTTCCTTACGGATAGTTTCTGCTCTGAGTTCGGCTTCCTTGATAATGTTTTGAGATTGGAGTTCGGCTTCTTCTACTTTTCGTTGGGTGTTTTTGGAGAAAATGAATTTACCCGCTATAAGGCCCAGGATCAGGGCCGCAGCTCCGGTTACCAACAGTAATATATTCGAGTCCATGAATTTGTTGTTTAATGTGTTCCAAAATGATATGGTTCTTGTATAGCAGCATTTGAATAGCTGATTCCCCGTTTTTTAGGGAGAATAGGCGAAGATACAAAACGGGCGTGAAACTCGTGAAACAACCCGCGGGCAACTAAAAACCTGGTACGCAAATGGGATCGATTAAAGAAGAAACCTAACACTTAAATTGCTTATAGAGAAATAGAATTGGAAAAACTGTGATCAAATTCAGCTAATTTATTTAGTAACTCTGTTGCTTTTTTATTTAGTATCTTCACTTAACCAAATGTAGTTATGATCTACAACGTTCAAGATATCGCCAACAAAATCATTTTACAGACCGATACTGAAAAAGGGGACATTATATCAAACCTTAAGCTTCAGAAAATGCTGTATTATATGCAAGGTTATCACCTGGCTTTTTTTGGTGAAAAACTCTTTGACAGTGATTTAGTAGCATGGACGTATGGGCCTGTCGTTCCTGAAGTTTATCACCGGTTTAAGGAACATCGGTCATATGGCATTGCATTTAAGCCGGAAGAGTACAGCGAGATTCAATTAACGGCTGAGCAAGAAGATGTATTTCATCAGGTTATGACCGAATATGGGAAATTTAGTGCTATTAAACTCATGGAAATGACTCATAGTGAAGCGCCCTGGAAAGAGGCAAATGATACACCTGATAAGATCATTAACCCTGAGACAATGAGAACCTTCTTTTCTAAGTTGATTGATGAATAAGAAAAAGATTAAAAGACAGGAGGAGCAACCTGTAATAAAGAAAAAGCCGGAAGATAGATATCCGGTTTTTTGTTTCAAACATTTACAACAATATTCTTATCATAAGTGTTCTGACCCATTATTTTTTATCTCATTTCTTGAAAGGTTGAAAAAATTGGGGGAATTGGGATGGCAGGGTATTCAAGGTTCTCATCGCCATGCTTTCGGAACAGAAAAAATTCCGATCAATAACCTCAGGGTAAACAGCTTTCCCTCTATTGTCACTCCAGAAGTAACCGAATTAACTGTTTTCAGGGCAAATGGAAACAACCTACCTTTTTTGGGTATTAGACTTGATGATACCTTTCAGGTAATTTTTATCGAAACAAACTTCGGGGATATTTATACACATTAAACTTCGAACGGAGGCATTTCTGGTTATTTTTCAGTCGTATTTAATTGACTATCAATTATTTTTTCAATCGCTGTCAGTTTTTCGGCCCAGTCGGGTTGCTGTGATGCTTCATTTTTGACCGTTTGCTCAGTTGCCAGCCATATCAGTACCATGGCGATATAGTCCTGCATGTCTTTGCCGGCAAAACTGGTTTTATACTCTACAATCTTTTCGTTGATGGTTTTTACCGTACGCCGGACCACTTCCTCGTCTTTCGCATTCATTTTGATCCGGTAGCTGCGGTCACCGATCACGATTGTTGCTGCAATTAACTCATCCATAACTTGCTGATTTGAAAAATGCTTCCTAATTTAGGCATCCCTGTTTTAAAATGGCTCTGATCCGGACAGCGCTAGCTGTCATATACTCTGTTGAAAGCGCTTTTAACCAAAACTAAACGCCTCATCATGTTCGCCAAAATTAAGCCATCAATTTTTATTGATGCTCTGCAGTTTGAACTTACATCGCACAAGGGAGACCGGCTCAAAGGTATTTTGCGCGATGAAAAAGGAAGCGTATGCAGTACGCTGGAAAAAACTGTGCTGACAGAGCGGGAAAACTTTACCTGGTCGGGATTGAATGATCTCCCTTACGGACGCTATACACTTGAGCTGTCGCGTGGAGAAGAGCAAATGGAAATGCGGCTTGTAAAAAGAATCTGATCCGTTGTTTCGGTCTTACTCACTCAATAATGCGATACAACGATCAATCTCTTTCAGGTAAGCATTGATTCTCTTCTCAAACTGCGCTTTTTCCGCGTCGCTCATTGCTGTATTGCTGAATTTAAGAATATCCAGTTGCTGTTTCAGTTTTTCTGTCTGCTCCTCATACTGTGCATTGCTTTTTTGCAAAAGCGACAACTCTTCTCTCAACAGCTGATTGTCTTTCTGCAACTGTTGCTGCTGCCTGAGCAGTAATTGAAGTTTGTCCTGTATGCGTTTAAGTTGAGTTTCATCCATAGCCCTGCTGTTTCTTGATGACAGTCGGTATTATTTTCTTATTTCGGCAGACAGTTCCTTTTCGAGCGTGCTCATGATCTTGTTCATCCAGGTGTCTATTTCCTTATCCGTTAATGTTTTTTCCGTATCAAGGAAAGTGAAGCTGACGGCCATAGATTTTTTGCCTGCTCCCAGTTTATCGCTTTCAAAGATGTCGAAAAGCTGGATATCTGTCAGATTGCTGAGACGGATTTTTTTCACTGTTTTTTCCAGTTCTTCATAAGCCAGTTGTACAGGCACCACTACTGCCAGGTCGCGTTGTACTGCCGGGAAGCGGGGTATTTCGGTGAAAGCAGGTTTTTGCGCTGCCGCTGCTGCCGATAAGGTTTGCCAGTCAAAGTCTGCAAAATAGACGGGTTGTTTGATCTCAAATTGCAGCAGGGCCGCTTTGGCTACCGCGCCTACCTGCACTACCGGCTTGCCATTGAGCAAACCCTGCAGGCCACTTTCGTATTTGGGATGCTGCCATGCTTCAAAACTATCGATGGTCACACCCAGCAACTGCAAGATGCGGGCCGCTATTCCTTTCAACACATAAAAATCGGTATTGGCCGCTTTGATACGCCAGCTGTCTTCCTGCGTTTTGCCGGTGGTATACAGGCAGAGATGTTCTGTTTCTGTATACTGACCCGAACCGGAGGTGCTGTATGTTTTGCCAAACTCGAAGAAACGCAAGTCATTGTTTTTGCGATTGAGGTTATGCGCTACCGAGCGCAAACCGGTTTCGAGCATGGAAGGACGCATAATATTGAGCTCTGCACTCAGGCTGTTGAGCATCTTTACGGCATGTTCCAGTTCGCCTTCACTGAAAAAAGCCGAATTGGTGATAGAGTTGGTCATGATCTCATGAAATCCGAGTCCAACCAGGTAGCCGGCAATTTTTTCTTTATAAGCCCATGGTGCATAATCTTCCTCAATAGCAGGTGTGATAGTGATGGCATGCGGAATGTCTACATTATCGAGACCATCTATGCGCAGCACTTCTTCGACCAGATCCGCGGGCAGGCTGATGTCGGGCTTGTGGAACGGAACGGCTACACGCAGCTCGTCGATTCCCTCTTTGGCAATTTCAAATCCCAGGCTGGTAAGAATATTCTTAACAGCATCGGGATGATAGTTTTTGCCACTCAGTTTTTTCAGGTAATGATATTTGATGGCTACCTGTGCTTTCTCGCGCGGGTCAGGATATACATCCGTAACAGGTGAAGCAATTTCTCCGCCTGCCAGCTCACGAATAAGGCTGGCAGCCCGTTTCAGCACTGTCACTGTAGCTGAAATATCTGTTCCTTTTTCGAAGCGGGTGGCAGCATCGGTTCTTAAGCCATGGCGAAAACTTGTTTTGCGGATACTAATTCCGTCAAAGCAGGCGCTTTCGAGAAACAGATTGTTGGTTTCAGCAGTTACACCACTGTTGAGCCCGCCAAATACCCCTGCTATGCAAAGTCCTCCTTCTTCATCGCAGATCATGAGGTCTTCTGCACTCAGTTTTCTTTCTTTTTCGTCGAGTGTTACGAAGGGTGTGCCTTCGGGCAGATTTTTAACGATGATCTTTTTACCTTTTATTTTGTCTGCATCAAAGGCATGCAGCGGCTGCCCGGTTTCATGCTGGATATAATTGGTAATGTCTACAATATTATTGATGGGGCGAAGGCCAATAGCTTTCAGCTTTTCTTTGAGCCATTTGGGCGATTCACCCACCGTAACACCGGCAAGGCTGACACCTGAATAGCGGGGGCAGGCTTTTTCATTTTCAATGATCACTTCTATGGCCAGGGTATTCTGCTCTGCCTTAAAGCCGTTGGTATTGGGGAGTTTGGGACGCAGTTCTTTTTTATCATGATGCGAAAGGTAGGCACATACATCGCGCGCTACTCCCCAGTGGCTCATGGCGTCCATGCGGTTGGGTGTAAGTCCTATCTCGTAGATGGTATCTTCATACGGCTGAAAATAATCGGCTGCCGGTGTGCCGGGTACGAGGTTATCGGGCAGTACCAGGATGCCGGCATGTGAACTGCCGAGGCCTATTTCATCTTCGGCACAGATCATCCCATGACTTTCCACACCCCGGATCTTTGCTACCCGCATGGTCAATGCATCGCCGGTGGATGGATAAATAGTAGCGCCTACAGGCGCAACCACCACTTTTTGGCCTGCGGCCACGTTAGGGGCTCCGCAAACAATCTGCAATGGCTCTGCACCGCCCACGTCTACGCGGGTAAGTGTGAGTTTATCGGCATTGGGATGTTTCTCGGTATGAATGACATGGCCGATGACCAGCCCTTTCAGGCCGCCTTTCGCTTCTTCATAGCGGCTCATACTTTCTACTTCAAGACCAATGGAGGTAAGGATGCGGCTCAACCGCTCGGGATCTACAACTACAGGCAGGTATTCACTCAGCCATTTATACGATATAGTCATGTGGTATTCGGGTTCTGCCGCAAAGATAGCGGAATCCCCCTGCCCAACGCTCAGGCTTCCTGTACCTTATACTGGTTTTTGTGTGGCTGCACTGATTGTGGAGAAGGGGAATTCCTGCAGGTTGTTGGGGTTTTCAAAATCTTCGGCTGCCTGATGAAAGTTTTCCCAACGGGCAGTTTTGTATTCCTCCCAGTTAAAACCACGTAGAAAAGCAATAGCCGCTTCAGCCCCTTTGCGAAACAGGGCCAGTTTTTCCCCGTCTTTCATAAAAAAATTAAGCCAGCTGTGGGCACGCACATCAATGGAGCAGACCGCCTTATTAAAAGCGCGGTTTTTGGCAATAAAGTCGCGGTCGAAATTAAAACGGATGGTGGAGAACAGGGAGAAGATGTATTTGTAGAGATTGTTATTGCTGCGGCTGGCCGAGTCGAGTACACCGTCTTGCAGGCGGATTCCAAAAGTAGGCATACGCGGTACCGGGTAACGCGGATTATAAAAGATACTGATGGGGAAATTGGACAATACGCCACCGTCAATAAACTGGCTGTTGTCTGGTATACGCGACAGCGCATTTTGCCAGTTGAGATGACGGCTCCAGATATCGAAGCTGCTTTTGCTTCGCAGACCTGTCTGTGCATACGATTCAAAGAAAACCGGTATCGACATGCTGGCTCGTACAAAATCGCCCGGATGCACATCCTCCTGGTTTTTCCAGTACAGATCCCACATCCGGGGAAACTCTACTTTTACACCTGCCAGTATATCGCAGGTAATGATCGTAAGCATAGGCATGTGCGGCGGCAGATTATTTTCCCGCCGCGGGTCGGGTTTTACCTGCAGGGCAGGTACACGCATAAAATGCTGCGAAAAACTGGCCAGGTCGGTGATATTTCCACAAGCCGGATCATTGTTGACGGCACATTGATTGATGACAGATTTGATCCAGTCGTGAAAAGCCTGTCCGCAATTGAGGCCATACCCGTTGCGGGCAAATTGTTTAAACCGGTTAATGGCAAATAACAATAAAGTAGCAAGCACAAGCAGTAAAACACCGGCGCCTAATCCCAGCCAGCGGGCAATACCAGGCCTGAAAAAATTAATAACAAAACAAGCCAGGCTGGTAACCAGCAGGCCTCCCATTAGTATTACCAGCAAACGAAACAGGCGGCGCATGGCTCCATTGCCCAGTATCAGTTGTTGTACTGTTTTTTTAATCCAGCGGGTAAAACGACTGTTGCCGGGTTTGCCATCTACAAAGCTGAACATATCGAGCTGAGAGAGATGATGGATGATGACCGGAGATTTCTCTTCTTCTCTTTTGCCGCAGCAGGCCAGCAGCATGGCATTGATAGAGCCGGCACTGGTACCCGCCATACTGAAAAAACGGATTCCCATTTTTTCGAGCACATAGGTGTAACCCACAAGCGCAATCCCCAGTACTCCACCGCCTTCCTGCACCAGATCCACATACTGGTTCCCGTTGTCGTCGGTGACATCAGACACCTGCAATACCCGGTTTTCTTTTTTTAGTTCGTCTTTAAAATCCTGAATCAGCTGATCAACGCCGCTGGCGGTTATGAAGGCATTGGGTTGGGAAAAGGTGGCCATGGAAAAGGTTTGGGCGAAAGGTACAAAATAAGGGCACCGTGAAAAAACGGGCGTCAAAAGGTGTTTTTCTTGCCCTACGCCCATCTTGCTCAGGAGTATCTTGTTTGGTAAATAAATTTTCATGGAAAAAATAAAAATAGACTCGCGCAAATTGCAGGAAACTCTTGCAAATGAGTTGACAGGATTTACGGAACTGACAGGTCAGGATCTGACCAAAGTGAAGGGACTGGTAGAAACAGCTGTAGAGACCTCCCGTGTAAAACCACTTGAGTCAGATGTGTGGATATACCGTATCGTAGTGCTTGTACTCGGTCTGGTAGTATTATCAGCCACGCTGGGGCTGATTTTTGTTTTTAACGATGCGACGTCTAAAATTCCTGAAACACTCACGGCGCTGGGCTCTGGTGCGCTGGGAGCTCTTGCTGGTTTACTGGCGCCCTCACCGCAACGTGAAAACTGATCTTTAGCTCTAAAATTTGCAATAAGCTGATCATCCATCCCCCAGATAGTTGGGGCATGGGATGGGTGAAAAATAAACACCCGATTCTGTAATTATCAGAATCGGGTGTTTATTAAGATTTATGCCCGCATCTCTACTTTAAATGCCAGGCTGAAGAAGGAGTAGTAATGCCCCTGCTGATTGAGCGAGTCGGCACTCCATTCCTGTCCAAAGCCGAAAGGATGTTTATTGTCGCAGGCGGCTTCGGCCAGAGCAACAAGACCTTGCCGGGCCTGTATCCTGAATCCGTAGCAAAGGCCTTTTTCAAGCGCTATATCCGGCATAGAAAAGGATAACCAGTTATTGCGGTCATCAGCATTTACCAGGCGGCTTGTCTGGGCAAGAACCGGTCCCCAACTGCGTTGCTTTGTATCAAATGCATGAAGTGTCAGTAACAGTTCGCCTGCTACCGGTATAGCAGTAGCAAATAGCTGAATATTGTCAAGCCGTCCTTCTGCCGGACAAACGAAAGTCTGTCCGCCATAGTGATCAGCAGGATCTGTTTGCAAATGCCCGATCCACAGGGTGGTGTTGCTGGCAGTTTGTGTTAATACGGGTTTGATGGCGGCGCCAGTACGTGGCGATGTTTGTTTCTGCTGGGGAATACCGCCGGAATTGTCATGTTTCATAGTCCACTTTTTTTAATAATCAAAATAGCAGGCGGATGGTAAGGTGGGTTAGTTAAATCAATAACTGATCCAGACCCTCATTTATTGTGCAAAAACCTGTGATTTCCTGATATTAAAATTGTTAACAGGAGGGTATAAAAATATCCGGGAAACCGGTGTATTTTTGCTAAATTGTTTATCAAAAAAAAGGGTGATGCGGAGGTCCGAAAAGGTCATAATGTGGATAACCCTGCATAACCCGGTAGAAAAATGGTTAACAAAGAAAAAATCCGGTAAAGGGAACAGTGATTGGGTACAGACCTTTATTTTCGCCGTCTGACTACAGGAACATTCCGATAACATAGAAGTAATATTTTCTTAATATAAGACTGGAATAAGAACCCTGAAGTCGAGGACTGCCGGATACAAATCTTTACCGGAAAGAGCAGCAACGGATAGTACCGGGCTGCGCTGGCAGGCTTTGATGACAGGTTTTTTATCGCCCTAACCGAACCTCAAAAATGGATTTGACGAATCTAAATAGTAAAGACCGGAAGCAGAAGAGACGTGGAGCTTCGATGGACCTGAGCACAATGGTATATGGTAAAATACCGCCACAGGCCAAGGATCTGGAAGAAGCCGTACTGGGTGCGGTGATGCTGGAGAAGACAGCTTTTGATACGGTCATAGAAATATTAAAGCCCGAGTGTTTTTATGTGGAGGCGCATCAGCGTATCTTCCGTGCCATGCAGGGACTGGCCAATAAAAGCCAGCCCATCGATATCCTCACTGTTGCAGAAGAGTTGCGCAGCCGCGAAGAGCTGGATGTAGTAGGCGGTGCCTATTATGTCACCAAGCTCACCAATGCAGTGGTATCTGCTGCCAACATTGAAGCACACGCACGTATCATTCTGCAAAAATTCATTCAGCGTGAACTCATACGTATCAGCGGTGAGATCATCAGTGATGCTTACGAAGACTCTACAGACGTTTTTGATCTGTTGGATGATGCCGAAGGAAAACTCTTTGAGATTACCAACAATCACCTGCGTAAAAACTTCGATACCATCGATTCTGTGCTGGTAAAAACCATTCAGCGTATCGAAGATATGCGGCATAAGAACGAAGATGTAACCGGTGTTCCCAGTGGATTTTCCCAACTCGATAAAGTGACCTATGGCTGGCAGAATACGGATCTTATCATCCTGGCTGCGCGGCCTGCCGTGGGTAAAACCGCTTTCGCCCTTAACCTGGCACGCAATGCTGCCATGAACCCCAGCAAGCCAACCGGTGTGGCCCTGTTCTCGCTGGAGATGAGTGCCGGTCAGCTGGTACAACGTATCCTTTCTGCCGAAAGCGAAATATGGCTCGAAAAAATTGCCCGCGGTAAACTCGAAGAGCATGAGATGAAACAACTCTATGCCCGCGGTATTCAGCGCCTGGCACAGGCGCCCCTGTTTATCGACGATACACCTGCGCTCAACATCTTTGAGCTGCGTGCCAAGTGCCGTCGTCTTAAAAACAAGCACAATATTGGCATGGTGATCATTGACTACCTGCAGCTCATGAGCGGCAGCAATGAGAACCGCCAGACCAACCGTGAGCAGGAGATCAGTAATATTTCCCGGAACCTCAAAGGCCTGGCCAAAGAATTGAGTATCCCTATCATCGCCCTTTCTCAGTTAAGCCGGGCGGTTGAGCAGCGGGGTGCCAAGGAAGGAAGCCGTGTGCCGCAGCTGAGTGACCTTCGGGAGTCAGGTGCCATCGAGCAGGATGCCGACATGGTTATGTTCCTGTATCGCCCTGAATATTATGAGATGTCGCAAAATGCCGAAGGGGAAAGTGTAAAAGGGCTTACCGAAGTAAAAATCGCCAAACACCGTAATGGTTCACTGGAAACGATCAAGCTGAAAGCATTGCTGCATATCCAGAAGTTTACCAACTGGGATGAAGATCCTTATAGCGGCATTGGCCTGCCTGCTGGCGGCTGGCGCCCGGTAGATGAAGGCGGCGGCGAAAAGCTCTATATCCAGACCGGCAGCCGCATGAATGATATTGCAGATGATGAAGACCCGTTTTGATAATGTGCTAATGTGCTGATTTGCTAATGTGCTAATGATTAGGACGCCGGAAATACTAAGAGTGTAGCTTAATAAACAAATTATTAAACCAATACGTGCTTAAATTTTATAAAAACTCTTCACTCAGGTATTCATTAGCACATCAGCACATTAGCACATCACTCATTGACGCCTTTCCGGCAATTAAAAGTTTGCAATGAATCTCCCCTTTTTTTACGTAGAATCCTATCTCCCTGCTTCTGATCAGCTTGAGCTGGATGAAGATACTTCGCGTCACGTAGTACAGGTGCTGCGTATGCAGGAAGGTGAGCAACTGCAGCTTACCGATGGACGCGGCAGCCTGCTCAGGGCCAATATTATTCACGCTCATAAAAAGCATGCGCGTGTGCAGATACTGCAACAGGAACTGCAACCGGCTCCCACACATAAACTCGCCATCGGTATTTCATTACTTAAAAACGCCAGCCGCTTTGAATGGTTTCTCGAAAAAGCTACTGAGGTCGGCGTCACAGAAATATTTCCGCTTCTCTGCACACGCACAGAGAAAGAACGTTTCCGCTTTGACCGGATGAAAGGCATACTGGTAAGTGCCATATTGCAGTCGCAGCAATGCTGGCTTCCTGTATTGCATGAGCCGGCAGAACTGGAGCAATTGCTGGCTAAAGATGCCTGTGCCGGGTATACCGATAAATTTATAGCTCACTGCCTGTCTGAAAAGCAACGTGTTCCTTTGCCTGCATCGGGCAGCGCTGTAGTGCTTATTGGACCCGAAGGAGATTTTACAGAGGAAGAAATAGAAATGGCAATCAGCAGACAGTTTGTGGCGGTGAGCCTGGGCAATAACCGATTGCGTACAGAAACTGCCGGACTGGTGGCAGCAATCTGTACGCAACGATTACAGTAACTGTTATTCTTTCTCTTTGGCCTGATCTTCTTCGAGACGCGGTTCATTGAGTTTTACGACACGCTGTTTTCCTGCTTTTTTTCGCATCACCATGTTGAGCACTTCAACAATAAAGGAGAACGCCATACCGAAGTAAATATAATTTTTCAGATGCAGCTCATGTGCCTGCTCTGCATCCCAGCCTTCAATTACCAGGCTTAAGCCAATCATAACCAGAAAGGAAAGGGCCAGCATTTTGAGCGTGGGATGTTTATGTATAAAGGCAGAGATTGCCGGGCTGAAAGTAAACATGATAAACATAGCGATGATAACTGCTGCTATCATGATCTCAACATGTTTGGCTGTACCGCCCGCGGTGATAATGCTGTCGAAAGAAAATACGGCGTCAATAAGCATGATTTGCCCGATTGCCTGTCCGAATCCAATCGATTTTTTCTGACCTGCCTGCTCGGAGGGGTCTTCTCCTTCGAGTTTGTGGTGAATTTCCATTACCGATTTATAAATAAGAAACAAGCCGCCTGCCAGCATGACGAGGCTGGCCAGATCAAATCCTTTCCCGAACGCATAAAAGAGGGCTTTGCCTTTTTGTTCGAGCAACCAGCTGAGACCAAGCAGCATCAGGCTGCGGGAAATAATACCGGTGATCATCCAGATGCGCCTGGCACGGCGCTGATCTTTCATCTTATTGAGCCGGTTGAGGATAATACTTACAAAGATTACATTGTCGATTCCTAAAACGACTTCAAGAATAACAAGTATCAGGAAACTGATAATACTTTCGCTGGTAAAGAGATGTTCCATTGCAGTTTACGGAATGTTGATTACAGTTGATTACAGATTTTTTTAACGATCGAAGGGCCTACATAGATAAAGCCGGTCCATACCTGCACGAGGCTGGCGCCTGCCTGCAGTTTTTCGCGCGCATCATCGGCAGTAAAAATACCACCTGAAGCAATTACCGGAATTTCGCCATTGGTTTTTTCCGCGATATAACTTACCAGTGCTGTACTGCGCTCGCGTACGGGCTTGCCGCTAAGACCACCGGCACCAATAGCCTCCACTTCTGCGGCAGGAGTCATCAGGCCGGAACGACTGATGGTGGTGTTGCTTACAACAAGTCCATCGAGTTTGATCTCCAGGGCCAGGTCTACCACATCATCTACCTGCTCGGGAGTAAGATCAGGAGCTATTTTGAGTAAGATCGGTTTGGCTTTTGCTTTACCATTATTGATCATTTGCAGATGCATCAGAATCTTGCGCAGCGATTCTTTTTCCTGCAATTCGCGCAGACCGGGTGTATTGGGTGAACTTACATTTACTACGAAATAATCAACATAGGGATGCAGTTCTTTGAAACAGATTTCATAATCCTTCCAGGCGTCTTCGTTGGGAGTTTGTTTGTTTTTCCCAATATTGCCTCCAATAATCAGTCTTCCCTTTCTTTCTGATTGTTTTTCTTTCCAGGCCTGCAGGCGTTGCGTAATAACTTTTACGCCATCGTTATTAAATCCCATCCGGTTGATGAGGGCTTCATCCTTCGGCAGCCTGAACAGGCGGGGTTTTTCATTGCCAGCCTGGGCCAGTGGAGTCACCGTTCCTATTTCTACAAAACCAAAACCCAGTGTTTCCAGTTCGCGCAGGTAGCGGGCATTCTTATCAAATCCGGCACCCAGACCTACCTTGTTGCTGAAGTCGATGCCCAGAAATGAGCTGATTTTTTTAGGAGGAGTAAAACTCCGGGCCAGCAGCCAGCGAAGCGGTGGAATGCCGCAGGCCAGCCGGAGGCAGTTCATGGAGAAATAGTGTACCCACTCAGGCGAAAAATTGAAAAGGATCTTACGGATCAGTGTATACATGTAGCGATTTTGGTTATTTTACGGGTTGCCGGTCTTTTTATGAAACACTATGATTCTCTTGAACATAAGCGGCAAAAAAAAGGACCGGCAACGGTACCCACAAAAAAATTTTGCGACAAAGATATAACTGTTAATTTTGGTATAGAAAGTTGCATAAACAACTAAGTGAGATTTGGATTGTTAGTAATTGCAAGTCTGTTCATCAAAAAATGAATATTATGCAGGAAGCATACATCGTAGCAGGGTATCGTACAGCGGTAGGAAAGTCCAAAAAAGGCGGATTCCGCTTTTATCGTCCCGATGATCTGGCTATTGAAGTGATTAAAGGTGTGATGGCCAGTGTGCCTGCACTCGATCCTTCGCGTGTCGATGATGTGATTGTAGGCAATGCGGTACCGGAGGCTGAGCAGGGCCTGCAGGTTGGGCGTATTATTGCTGCCCGCGCATTGGGCTACGAAGTACCGGGTGTGACGGTAAATCGTTATTGCGCCTCCGGTCTGGAGACAATTGCCATGGCCACAGCCAAGATTCGTACCGGTCAGGCAGACTGCATCATTGCAGGCGGTACCGAAAGTATGAGCCTGGTTCCCACAGCAGGCTGGAAAACCGTACCTGCCTGGTCGATTGCCAAAGACGAGCCCGATTATTACCTGAGCATGGGACTTACTGCCGAGGCAGTAGCCAAAGATTATAAAGTGAGCCGCGATGACCAGGATCTGTTTTCTTACCAGTCGCATCAAAAAGCGCTGAAGGCAATCAATGAAGGCTATTTCAAATCAGGCATTCTGCCCATTACAGTCGAAGAGATATACCTGGACGAAAAAGGGAAAAAACAAAAACGCAATTATGTAATGGATACCGATGAGGGGCCACGTGCAGATACTTCGGTAGAAGCGCTGGGTAAACTCAAACCGGTATTTGCTGCCGGAGGTGTGGTTACAGCCGGTAATTCTTCACAGACTTCCGACGGTGCAGCTTTTGTGATAGTGATGAGTGAAAGAATGGTGAATGAACTGGGACTAAAACCGATTGGCCGCCTGGTAGCCTGTGCTTCTGCAGGTGTACATCCGCGTATCATGGGTATTGGTCCGGTAGCAGCTATTCCCAAAGTACTGAAGCAATCAGGCATGAGCCTGAGTGATATCGACCTGATAGAACTCAATGAAGCCTTTGCTTCGCAGTCGCTGGCTGTGATTCGCGAAGCAGGACTCGATCCTGAAAAGGTAAACATTAATGGCGGAGCCATTGCGCTGGGTCACCCCCTGGGCTGTACCGGTTGTAAACTCACCATACAGGTGCTGAATGATATGAAACGCCTGCAGAAAAAATATGGTATGGTCACAGCATGTGTTGGCGGAGGGCAGGGGATTGCAGGAATTATAGAGAATTTATAAAGTAGAAAAGTATAAAGGTTTAAAAGTTTAAAGGGTATAAAGAGTTTAAAGAGTCTTTTATACTTAAAGCTTAATAATGTCCGCTACAAAATAATGTGCTCGATTTTTCTCCAACGCTTCCATTCGCCGGTATTACTTTTTTGATAGATCAGCAAAACGGTACCAAAGTAAGCATCGTTGATGCCGGTGGTTTCTGCCGTTTTGTGTAAGATGCCCAGGTCAATAAAACAGTATTGTTGGTTGGGCGTAAAAACGGGACCGCTACTCACAAAGAAAAAACCAGCAGGTACGTCTTCATATCGTTTCATCAATGAGTAAGCTTTACTGTTACTAATTAATTTTTCTGCTCTTTGCTGCTGCGCACTTTGATAAAGCTCTTCTTTAATGGGGTCAGCAAACAGACTGTCGAGGGAGCCGTCTCTGAAAATATAGGTATGGTGATAGGGATGATGCTCATCGCGTTCCATTTTTTTGAGAAAACCGGGATCATGCACATTCTCTTTTAGCTTAAACCGGTTGAGATTCCAGGATTGAGTACTATCCAGAAAGAAATAAGTGTGCGGCATGCTGTCGCCAAAGAATCGCGTAAGCGTAAAATTGCTGCTGTCGCTACAGATCAGCGTAGTCCAGGTCGTAACCGGCTCCTGGGCGTAAGGTCGCAATCCGGTCAGCAGGCAATAGAAGAAGAGTAAGATTTTTTTCATGGCAGTGGTAATAATGGTGATGGTCCTTAACAGGAAGATAAAAAGTTTTGGACTGATTAACCTTAACACGACCGGTTAAGAGGCAATCTTCACAATTTCTTTGCAGAAAGCAGTATCCGCAAAACCCACCGGATATTTACCCATAGCGTCATGAATTTTCCCGATAGATAGAAGAAGGGCTTAATATTTGCAAGCATAGGTAAGAACAGTTCCGGTATCCTCAGATTCCGAAAAACCTGAACCAAAACAACGCCTATGGATCGCCGCGATTTCCTGACGCTCAAACGAAAAAGAACAGAACAACCTGTAGTTTCTTCCGGTCGCCGTACCTATACCGGCATAGCCCCTTACAATGGCCCCTGGACCCACAATGAAGTGCAGCACCTGCTCAAACGTACTTTATTTGGTTCACGCAGAGCTGACCTGGATTATTTTGCTTCGCGTACGCTTGACCAGGCCGTAGATGAGCTGCTGGCTCCCACAGCTCCGCTTCCCACTCCTCCGGTCAATGATTATGAAATGGATATGCCCGATCCGAATGTACCGGCAGGCAGCACCTGGATCAACGATTTGACGGCCGATGAAGAGTTGAATGCGGTCCGCCGCCTCTCTTTCAAAAAATGGTGGGCCGGAGTAATGCTCCGCCAGGATCGGAGTATACGTGAAAAGCTAACGCTTTTCTGGGCCGATCATTTTGGTACCGAGACCAATACTATCCGTATCGCCAATTTTGTATACCGGCACAATGATTTACTGCGTCGCAATGCACTGGGTAATTTTCGCAGCCTTATAAAAGGAGTGACGATCGATGCGGGCATGCTTATTTATCTCAACGGTTATCTTAATGCCGCTTCGGCGCCAGACGAAAACTATGCTCGCGAACTGATGGAGCTGTACACTTTGGGCAAGGGTCCTACAGTGGCCTATACCGAACCCGATGTGCGCACCGCTGCCCGCATACTTACCGGCTGGCGTATTGATCTGACTACCGGCCAGGTGTTTTTTGAGCCCGCTCAGCATGATACAAACAACAAACAGTTTTCGGCATATTATAATAATACGGTCATTAATGGTCAGACGGGCGCAGCGGGTGCTGCTGAGACCGATGCACTGATCAATATGCTGCTGGCCAAAGAAGAAACGGCCCGGTATATTGTGCGTTGTCTTTATCGCTGGTTTGTATACTATAAAATTGATGATGGTGAAGAACAGGATGTGATCGGGCCGCTGGCCGCCATCTTACGCAACAACAATTACGATATTCATCCGGTACTGGAAACACTTTTCAAAAGTGAACACTTCTTTGATGTGCTCAATCAGGGCTGCCTGATCAAGCCGCCCGTAGATCATGTCATCGGAACCATGCGCGAGTTTGGGGTGAGTTTTCCTGATGCCACCAGTGCTTATGAAGATGCCTATGGCATGTGGGGTTATCTCAGCAACTGGACAGCAGCAATGGGGCAAAACGTAGGCGACCCGCCAGATGTATCGGGCTGGCCTGCATTTTACCAGGAACCCGCTTTTCACGAAATGTGGATCAATCACGATACACTGCCCAAGCGAAATCAGTTTACCGATATCATGGTATGGAATGGATATACCAGAAATGATTTTACTATACAGATCGATGTGATCGCATTTACCAAAACATTACCTGCACCGGCAGACCCCAATGCGCTGATCAATGATGCATTGAATGTGCTGTACCGTGTGCCGCTGTCTGAAACAGCGCGGCAACAGATCAAACAATCCATTTTGCTGAGCGGACAAACGCAGGACTATTACTGGACCAATGCCTGGAATGGCTATATCGCTGATCCCACCAATATGGCGGCGGCAGCCATTATTGCCAACCGGTTGAAAAGCCTGTATCAATACCTGATGAATTTACCCGAATACCAATTATCCTAAAAACCTATGTTATGCGGAGGAGAGATTTTTTACGCAATACCCTGCCGGCTGCAGCCTTGCTGCCTGCTGTGGTAGATGGCTATTCCGTTAAGGCATTTCATGCCAATTCCCCTTTATTGCAGGCATTGATGAATCCGCCGGTAGAAACAGATCATGTGCTGGTGATCATTCAGCTGAGTGGTGGTAATGATGGGCTCAACATGGTAATCCCTGTTGCCGACTACAGCAACTATTACAATGCACGCAGTAATGTGGCGATTGCCGAAAACAAAATACTTCGTCTGAATGGATATGATAAAACCGGCCTGCACCCGGCCATGACGGGTTTGCAGACGCTCTATAATAAAGAACAACTCAATATTGTACAGGCCGTAGGTTATCCAACACCCAACTTCTCGCATTTTCGCGCTACCGATATCTGGATGAGCGGCTCAGCCAGCGATGAAGTGATCAATACGGGGTGGACGGGACGTTACCTTAATACAGAGTATCCCAACTATCCCGATGGATATCCTAATGCAACCATGCCCGATCCGCTTGCAATACAGATCGGTTCCATCACTTCACTCACACTGCAGGGGCCATCGATTAATATGGGTATGAGCATTACCAATCCCACCAGCTTTTATAACCTGATTGATAATGTAATTGATCCGGCGCCAGATACGCCTATGGGTCATGAGCTGACTTACATACGCACCATCGCCAATCAGACCAACAAGTTTGCCACGCGTATTGTGGAAGCAGCCCGGGCTGTACCGCAGCAGGCGGCCTATCCGGCCGACAACTACCTGGCCGCACAACTAAAGATAGTGGCACGCCTTATTAAAGGCGGATTGAAAACGCGTATCTATATGGTAGGTATGGGCGGATTTGATAATCACTCTTCACAGGTTGAAGCCAGCGATACCAGTACAGGTACACATGCCAACCTGCTGAAGACTTTGTCGGATGGTATTAAGGCATTTATGGATGATTGTACGTTTTTGCAGATTCAGGATCGTGTACTGGGAATGACCTTTTCTGAATTTGGACGCCGTATCAAGTCCAACTCCAGCATGGGAACCGATCATGGCGCAGCTGCTCCCTTATTTCTTTTCGGCGGACAGGTAATACCTGGTGTCACCGGCAACAACCCCACTATTCCTGGCGGTGCTTCTGTGCAGGACAATATCCCTTTTCAGTACGACTTCCGGAGTATCTATGCCAGTATCCTGGAAAAATGGTTTTGTATACCGCCGGCTACTCTGCAGACTATTTTGTTTCGCAACTTTCAGAGCCTGCCTGTTATTAACGATAAAGACTGTACGGGAGTGAATCCGGAGAATCCCAATCAGAATGCCGGTACGGAACTGATCAGCAACTATCCCAATCCTTTCACACAAAGCACTACTATTCGTTATACCACACGCGGAGGACATACATTGATACAGATTATCGATATGCTGGGTCGGGTATTGCGCACACCGGTAGATCGGGAGATAGCATTGGGTACCTATACAGTTAGCTGGGATAGCGGCACATTGCCAACCGGCGTATACTATGCCCGGCTTCAGAACGGATCAACACAGCAGGTGAGGGCCATGCTCAAAGTGAGGTAGCTGAAAAAGTTTAATAGTTTAAAAGTATAAAGGGTATAAAGAGTTTAAAGTGCCTATTCTTATTACTTAAAACTTATAACTCAGAACTTATTACGGTCCTAAAATAATTTGAACTGTTGTTGCATTTTTTCTCTAACTTGCGTGTCTGATGAAAGTTAGGGCTGGCATACTGCGTTTTGCAGCTTTTTTGCTGATTCTGGTCTTTATGCAAAAGACCGGGGCTGGTCTCTTTCTTCACAACCTGCTTCACACCCAGTCTATTGCAGGTAAGGCGCAATTGCCTGATGAAAAGGGAAAGGAAATCAGTTACGCCTGTAGCTGTCTCGATGACCTGCAGGTACCCTTTCTGCCATCAGGTCTAGAGATGCCTTCTCCATTGCCGTTGGTACACGTTGCGGCTGTTGCTCATTATAATTTTGCTCTGCCGCTTGCAGAAGAGACACATACTTCATTGCGCGGCCCTCCCGCAGCATTCGTTTCATTATTTGTCTGAGCCGGATACCTCTGGCCAGTTGTCCCTACTATCTATTTTAATTTATTGAAATCAGGTGCCCTGTGCCTGTCAACCTATTATTTATGAAACGAATTCATACTTCGCTGCTATTTCTGTTTATACTGGCTGTACAAAGCGTTTTTGCGCAGAATAAATTTACCCTCTCCGGCAAAGTGACCAATGGCTCAAACGGCGCGGCACTGGTTGGTGCAACCGTGCATATACATGATGCTAACCGGGAACTGGTTACCGATGCGGATGGTCAATACAAAACCAGTGCATTGCCAGCAGGTAAATACCTGGTAGAGGTATCTTATGTTGGTTTTGAAAGTCGCGTGGAGCTGGTAGAGGTGAGTGGTAATACTACCTTTAATTTCTCCCTGGCAACTGCGGTAGTAGAGCAGGAAGGGGTGACGGTGACAGGTGTATCGGCTGCAACCCGCCTTCGTCAGTCGCCACAGCCGGTTACAATCATTAAGAAAGCAGATCTGACCCGTACCAGCTCTACCAATATCATCAACAGCCTTTCACATATCCCCGGCGTGTCGGCACTATCAACCGGGCCTGCTATTGCCAAGCCATTTATCCGGGGTCTTGGTTACAACCGCGTGGTGGTGGTCAATGATGGTATTCGCCAGGAAGGTCAGCAGTGGGGCGATGAGCATGGTATCGAGATTGATGATTACAGTGCTCAACGCATCGAAGTATTGAAAGGACCGGCTTCATTGATGTATGGTTCAGATGCGCTGGCGGGGGTAATAAATATTCAATCGCTGATACCTGCACCTGACGGAAAGATCAGGGCCAATGTGCTGAGCGAATACCAGACCAATAGCCGGCTGCGTGGGTTTTATGCAGATGTATCTGGTACCAAAAACGGATTTTCCTTTGGTGCCTATGGTTCTTATAAAGGAGCAGAAGATTATAAGAACAAATATGATGGCTATGTTTTCAATTCAAAATTCTATAATAAAAATGCCGGCCTCATGCTGGGCTATGGTGGTGGCTGGGGACGCTCTTATCTCCGTGCAACTATTTTTGATCAGCATACCGGAATGGTTGAAGGGGAACGTGATGAAACTACCGGTGAATTTCTGAAACCGGTACCCGGCGGTGATGAAGAAATTGCCACTTCGGCCGATTTTCATAGAATAAAACCATTTGTACCCTTCCAACATATACAACACTATAAGCTGACGAGCGAAAACAGCTTTAATCTGGGCAGCAGCAAGCTGGATGTAACAGTAGGTTATCAGCGTAACAAACGCCGCGAGTTTGGTAATCCAGACGATATTAAAGAACCGGAAGCATTCTTCGACCTTGAAACGGTTAACTATACTGCCAAATTGAATTTGCCTTATCGTGGAGCGTGGCGCAGCAGTGTGGGACTCACCGGCATGGTGCAATCGAATACTAACCGTGCAGAAGAAGCGCTGATACCTAATTACAATCTGTTTGACCTGGGAGGCTTTTTCTTTACCCAGTATCACCGCAATAAATTATCGGTGAGTGGCGGACTGCGTTTCGACAACCGTCATGTAAATGGAAAAGAAATGCTGGAAGATAACGAGGTGAAGTTTGCAGCTTTCTCCAAAGACTTTTCCAATATATCCGGCAGTGCCGGATTGAGCTACGAGGCGACTAAAGCACTTACATTAAAACTGAATGTGGCCCGCGGTTTCCGTGCGCCCACACTGGCCGAACTGGCCAGCAATGGCGCGCATGAAGGCACCATTCGTTATGAAGTAGGTAATAACGACCTCAAATCGGAGACCAGCCTGCAGGTAGATGGCGGTATAGAATTGAATACAGAGCACATTACCCTGGGAGCCGGCGTGTTCTACAATCGCGTAAACCGTTTTATCTTTTATGAAAAAGTGCTGACAACCGGTGGCGCAGACTCCCTGATTACCGACCCCGAAACTGGTGACGAACTGAATGTATTCCGCTTCGATCAGCAGGATGCTAATCTCTATGGTGCCGAATTCAACATGGATATTCACCCACATCCGCTCGACTGGCTGCATTTTGAGAATACATTCTCCTTTACCCGCGCACGTTTTACCCAGGCTATTGATGGATCACGCAATGTGCCTTCTATACCAGCGGCCCGGTATATTGCACAGCTGAAAGGAAACTTTCTGCCCAATGGCAAGCAGCTGCGTAACCTGTATGTAGGCCTGGAAAGTGACTATACTTTCCGCCAGAAAAACGCCTTTTTCGGCTACAATACCGAAACTGCTACGTCTGGTTACTGGCTGATAAATGTAAATGCGGGTACAGATATTATAAGCAAAGGAAAAACTTTGTTCAGTATTCATCTCAGTGCTGCCAACCTGGGCGATGTGGCTTATCAAAATCACCTGAGCCGCCTCAAATATGCTGCTGTCAATAATGTAACCGGCCGCCAGGGCGTATTTAATGTGGGAAGAAATTTCGGCATTAAGATCAATGTACCGCTTGAGTTTTAAGTTGTAAGTTTTGAGTTATAGGTTTTAAGTTATAAGTGAAGTGAAAGGTAGAAGGTGAAAGGTAGAGGGTATAGGGAAAAGAGCTGTATAACTTATTACTTAAAATGCAATAGTCAGGATTTGACCTTACAGACATTGTCAGATAAGTTTAAACTAATCGTACGGTTTTGAACCTTTAATATTTTGCCGGCAATGTCCTCCCACATTGAAGAGGACTTGCCGGCAAAATAATTGATCCGGCAGGGTCAATCCTCTTGGTCAAGATTACTTGTCAGATCAAATACTGGGGTTTACATATAACTTATTGCTTAAAACCTATAACCTAAAGTGTAAAAACAAAAGCCCTTTTACCTTCTACCTCTCACCTTTTACCTCTTCTTTCGCCTAAAACTTATAACTTAGAACTTATAACTTAACACTTGATGGAAATTACCTTCAATACGCCTGCCCTTTTGTTTCCCGCTATCAGTTTGCTGTTGCTGGCTTATACCAATCGTTATCTGGCACTGGCCAACCTTATCCGCAAACTGCATGATGAATATATGCGTGGCGAAAAAAATCACCTGCTGCTCAAGCAGATCAAGATACTGCGTACCCGCATCAACCTGGTACGGTCGATGCAGGCGTTGGGCGTATTCAGTTTTGTATGCTGCGTAGTGACCATGTATGGTGTGTACCAGCAATGGACGGCTGTGGTAGAATATATTTTTGCAATAAGTCTGCTGAGCCTGCTGGCTTCACTGGTACTCTCGCTCATAGAAATATCACAGAGCACCAAAGCACTGGAGTGGGAGCTCAGCGATATGGAAGAACTGGAGAAGGGAAATATTTTTACCGACTGGCTGCGTCGTAAAGAAGACTGATGGCCAGCTCTTAGCTGACCACCAGTTTATTTTTACGCTCACCAATCTGCTGCCGCCACATGGCATAGTAAAGCCCTTTTTCTTCGAGCAGCTTTTCGTGACTGCCTGTTTCCACTACATCACCTTTCTCAAGCACATAAATGCGGTCGGCATGCATAATGGTCGACAGGCGGTGAGCAATCAGAATAGTGATCTGGTTGCCCTGCTGCGATATCTCGCGGATGGTATCGGTTATTTCTTCTTCTGTCAGTGAGTCAAGTGCCGAAGTGGCTTCGTCAAACAAGAGCAACTTGGGTTGACGAATCAGTGCGCGGGCAATAGACAGGCGCTGCTTTTCTCCACCCGAAAGTTTGAGGCCCCCTTCACCAATGGTAGTGTCCAGGCCTTTTTCGGCCCGGATAAGCAGGTTCTGACAGGATGCTTTATTTAATGCGGCATAAATTTCTTCTTCGGTGGCAGCGGGATTTACAAACAACAGGTTTTCGCGGATGGTACCGGAAAAGAGCTGGGTATCCTGTGTTACGAAACCGATCTGACTGCGCAGGTCATCGAAGCTGATCTCATTTTCATCGAGCTGGTTGTACAATATCTTACCCTGTTGTGGCCGGTAGAGGCCCACCAGTAGCTTCATGAGTGTGGTTTTGCCTGAGCCGGAAGGGCCAACAAAGGCAATGGTCTCACCGGTTTTTACCTTAAAGCTGATATCGTTGATGGCGCTTTGCTGGGCCGACTGATGTTTGAAGCCTACATGATCAAACTCCAGCGTGGCAATAGGACCCAGGTGTTTGGGATTGCTGGCCTGCGGCTCATGTTTTTTCTGCATCAGCGCCTCAAAATTATTGAGTGAGGCTTCTGCCTCGCGATAGGAGAGAATGATATTACCAATCTCCTGCAGGGGACCAAATACAAAGAAGGAGAATATCTGCATGGTCACGATCTCGCCGGGTTGCAATTGCCCTTTAAATACCAGCCACATGAGCATAAAAAGTATAACCTGGCGCAGGGTATTTACAAATGTACCCTGGATGAAGCTGATGCTGCGAATGCGTTTTACCTTGGTCAATTCAAGACCGAGTATTTTAAATGTATTTTTATTGAGGCGATCTACTTCCTGGTGGGTGAGCCCCAGGCTTTTTACCAGCTCAATATTACGCAGCGATTCGGTGGTGGCACCGGCCAGTGATGTTGTTTGCGACACAATTTTTTTCTGGATCACCTTTACCTTTTTGCTGAGCAGGTTGCTGATGACGGTAAGTAGAAAAATCCCTCCGAAATAAATAAAGGGCAGTCGCCAGTCTTTGGCAAATGCATATACCGCTACAAACACGATACCCACGATCACCGGGAACAGCACGTTGATGAACATGGCGATGAACTTCTCTGTATCGGTACGCACTTTTTGCAGAATGCCCAGTGTTTCGCCACTGCGCTGGTCTTCAAAATCGGAATAAGGCAGCTTCATAGCATGTTGCAAACCGTCTGTAAATACGGTCGCTCCAAATTTCTGGGTCACTTTATTCAAAAAATAGTCCTGGAAAGCCTTGGCTATGCGGCTGATCATGGCTACCGTAATGGAAGCCAGCAGCAGCCACATTACCCCATGCACGATATCGGGTTTATTAACCGAGTTGGTGTATGAAATATTGGCAAACAGGTAGTCATGCCAGTCTAGCGGAGCATGTCCTTTATCCTGGTGATAGGTGGCCAGTTCTACCAGCTCACCAAAGATAATCGGGTCAAAAAGCGAAAAGCCAATATTGATGCCGGCCAGGGCCAACACAAGGGCAACCAGCCATTTATATGGTTTTAAGTAGCGAAATAATGTCTTCATATATGAAAATGAAAAGGGCGTGAAGCAGTAGAACAATCAAATACCATACAAGTTCGGGAAAAATGACAAGATAGCAGAGATCAGTTGACCGTGAACAGATAACAGTGGACAGAATGGGAAATTACCCGATTCAATGGGGATTTTGAGCCGATAGCGGGCCAGAAAAAAACATTTTCAGGACGTTTTTTCACCACGGCTGTCATTGTGCTTTCGCTTAATTTGCCCCATGCTTGTAAAAACCTTTGGTAGCGCTGTATATGGTGTAGAGGCTATCACTATTACTATTGAGGTCAACTGGATTTCGTCTTCGGGTAAGGATACAGTTATTGTAGGCTTACCCGATGGGGCCGTAAAGGAAAGCCTGCAACGGGTAGAGAGTACTTTTAAAACAAACGGCTTTCAGATGCCCCGAACCAAGCTGGTGGTGAACCTGGCCCCGGCAGACCTGAAAAAGAGTGGTACCGCATTTGATCTGCCCATTGCTATTGGCATCCTGGGTGCGTCTGAGCAGATCAATAATCCGGAAGCCCTGGCTCAGTATGTAATAATGGGTGAATTGAGCCTTGATGGAATTGTGCGGCCTATTAAAGGTGCATTGCCAATAGCCATACAGGCACGCAAAGAAGGGTTTAAAGGACTTATTGTGCCTTCGGCAAATGCGCGGGAGGCAGGTATGGTCAACAACCTGCAGGTATATGGTGTGGATCACATCAGCCAGGTAATCAGTTTTTTTGAATCTTCAGAGCAGGGATTAACACCTGTACAGGTCAATACACGTGAAGAGTTTTTTCATTCACAATACGATTTTGAGATCGACTTTGCCGATGTAAAAGGGCAGGATACAATCAAACGGGCGCTCGAAATTGCAGCAGCCGGTGGGCACAATGCCGTACTGATTGGTCCACCCGGGGCGGGGAAAACCATGCTGGCAAAACGATTGCCTACTATACTGCCACCCCTTAGTTTGCAGGAAGCACTGGAGACAACCAAGATCCATAGTGTGGCGGGCAAATTGCCTGAGCATGCTACTTTACTGGCGCGCCGTCCTTTTCGGAGCCCGCATCATACCATCAGCGATGTTGCGCTTGTAGGAGGCGGTGGCATGCCACAGCCGGGAGAAATTTCGCTGGCACATAATGGCGTCTTATTTCTCGATGAATTGCCCGAGTTTAAACGCACTGTACTGGAAGTAATGCGGCAGCCCATGGAAGAGCGGCGTGTTACGATCAGCCGGGCAAAGGTGGCTGTTGATTTCCCCGCATCATTTATGCTGATAGCTTCAATGAATCCATGTCCCTGCGGTTATTATAATCATCCTGAGCGGGAGTGTACCTGTCCGCCGGGTGCCGTACAGAAATATCTCAACAAGGTATCGGGGCCCTTGCTAGATCGCATCGATCTGCATGTGGAAGTGACGCCCGTGTCTTTTAATGAATTATCTGCAACAAGAAAACAGGAAGACTCTGCAGCTATCCGCGAGCGGGTGATACTGGCCCGTGAGCGCCAGGCTGCACGTTACGGAGACACCGAAGGCATTTACTGCAATGCACAAATGAGCAGTAAACAATTGAAGGAAGTGTGTGCCATCAGCCAGGTAGGACAGAACCTGCTGCGTATTGCTATGCAAAAACTTAATCTCTCTGCGCGGGCCTATGATCGGATATTAAAAGTAGCGCGCACCATTGCCGATCTGGCGGGCAGCGACGACATCAAACCCGAACACCTCGCAGAAGCCATTCAGTACAGAAGTCTTGATCGGGAGACATGGGCAGGATGATAGTTCAATGTGCTGATGCGATAAATGTGCTGATGTGCTAATGGAAAAAATCTATGTTTACAGTCTGTACTAAACAGAAACTGCTTCTGATTGATCAATTAGCACATCAGCATATCAGCACACCAGCACATCAAACTTACTTTCGTACCAGCTTATAATAATTGTACGGCTCTTTCGTGAGCACCATCGAAAAGCTTTTTTCTTCTGCATTTGAGAGGTTGAATTCCCAGATTGCATTTTTCCCATTTTGCGGGTTGGTCATATTCATGACCAGTCGTTCATTCATAATTTTCCAGCTGCCTTTGGCTTCGGTATTCTGTGCAGGCACCAGCCACGATGCTTTACCATCTGTTGTAAACTGTATAGTGGCTCCGCTGGCATCCCATTTACCATTGAGGTAGTTGCCCCAGGTGCTGCCCAGGGGGCCGCTGCCGGCGCCACCCAGTTTGCTGTTGGGGTCATCGGGTGGTTTGGTGCCCTTGCTGTCGTCGAGCATGGCGATGGGGTCCAGTTTTTTGCGGGCAATCTGTACGCTCAGAAAATCTTCTACATTAAAATCGTGATCATATCGCTCAGAAAGTACTTTGGCCAGTCCTTCTATATCGTTGATAGAGCGGTCTACGATGCCCTGACTCTCTTTTCCAAAACGTGTCATGAAGGCAAGTACGCTATCGGTGACCTGCTGCTCTGTCCAGTCGTTGTCAATACCGCGATTGATGTAATCGTCGAGATCATTGAAGAATTTAGTAGTGGCTTTTATCTGTACTTTTTCATTTTCGATGCGGCGCTCCAGCATGGCGCGCATGTCTTTGTCGATGCCTTCTGTTTCGAGGAGTTTCTGCAGACTGTTGACAAACTTGGCGGATTCTTTCTGGCTTTCATCGCCCACGGCTTTATAGCTGCCGAAATTTTTGGCATCGCGCAGCAGTGATACGCCGTTTTTAGCATAGATATTTTCTACGGTCACCAGTGTTTTCCAGGCGTCGATCGTATGCTCTTCCATTTCCAGTTTGGATGGGCCGGAAGATTTATTGTTAAAGCCCAGGAAATAGATGGCAAGGGCGCCTACCACTGTTGTGGTAACGCTGATGACCATATTTTTGAGAATGTTCTTACTATCTGAACCCATGATTTTGGCCATGATTGGTTGGTTTTTTGCGAAGGCAAAATACCCTGAGCCTGCGCGTGCGCCAATACTCTATTTGATGTAGTAAGGCCGTATCAGTTCAGATCGGGCAGATCGCTCTTTGGGCCGACCTCTGCCTGGCGGGCAGCCTTGATAGACTGGTAGAGATCGTTGAAATGGAAATCTTTGATCCGGAAGGGATATTTATATTTTTTCTCCAGGGCCGCGGCCTGTTCTTCTATATTGCGGCCCAGCCGCTCGGTAGCGCTGGAGCGGCGGCCATTGTTGAGGTCATTGAGCTCCTTGATGAGATAGTTGCGGTAGTCGTTTGTCATCAGGCTATCGCGAAATACGATAAAGCGGTCTATATAGTATCGCGAAAAATCCATTTCCTGTCTCTTGTATTCAATACGATCTGTGAGCAGGATGCTGAGGTCCTTGTCAATATCAGGGGTTTCCCGCAGGGTGTTGATTTCTCTGATAAAATTTTCACTAGTCAGGCTGTCCTGGTTCCGGCTTTCTTCCATAGTAAGCTCACCGCGTACAGTGCGGGCGAAAACCGTATCATGTCTGGGCTGCAGCATGTTTTCTGCCTGCACATACTGTTTCCATACCCGGATGGTATTTTTTTTGACCTCTGTACTGCTGACAGCTGGTTTTGAGCGGTTGAAGCCCAGAAAATAAATAGTAGCCGAGGTGACTACAGCCGTGGCTACTCCAATCCCAATACGCCTGGCAGCGGATTTGGTTTCTTCGGCCCATTTCTTTTGCTGAGTCATACCCGTTTATTATTGCTGCCAAAATACAAATTTGTAAGAAAGCAGCCGTATTATTTACCGGTTACGGTTCCTTCATACAGCAGTTCTGTGTCGGGATCGGCCAACACGCTGGAAGCAGTACCGGTCAGAGAGAAGCTGAATGTGTCTGTGTTGTTCTTTACCTGCAATACCTGGGTTTGTGTTTTACCACCGCTGCACTGGATGGCTATTTTGAGCGGAAAACTGAATGCCTGTGGTTGTAATTGTTTTACGGTGATGGTAATCTTTTTTGTACGTGGGGCATAATTCCATTTGATATCCAGCTGTGGTATACCGGGTTGGTACAGCCACTGATCAAAGAATGTTTTAAGTGACTTGCCGCTTACCTGTTCAAAAACATGTTGCAGATCGCGTGTATCTGCATTAGAGCCGGCATATTGGGCATAGTATTTCTTAATGGCTTTCATGAAAACCTCATGGCCCAGTTGCTGGCGCAGCATGTGTAAGACCCAGCCGCCTTTCTGATAGCTGTTGGCGTTGAGTAATTTCATGAAGTCGGGGTCTTCATCTACGATAGCGCGGTTGCTCTTACGTGCAAATGCTGCTACCTGTCTGCGGTCTTCTTCCAGCATTTTTACAGCCGTATCTCTTCCATACTTGCTTTCCATATAGTAAATGGTCATGTAGGTGGCAAAACCTTCACTGAGCCAGAGATGGGCAAAGCTTTTTTCGGTAGCCATATTGCCAAACCACTGGTGAGCTATTTCATGTGTCAGCAATCCTTCAGACCGGCGATCGCCGCGAACACTGCCTTCGGCATAAAAAATAGTATTGGCATTTTCCAGTCCGCCAAAGATGGTTTTTGATTGCACATTGGCCAGTTTGCGATAACCATAGGGGCCAACTTCGCGGATGAAGAAAGGCAAAATCTCATTGGCCTGTTCATAATCATAAAAACCTTTATCGCGGTCTTCGGGGTATACCCAGCTGTAAACAGGAATGCATCCGGCAATGGTACCGGATCGTTGTACGGCAAATGCTGCAACACCAATTACCATTACCTTGGTATTGATCGGTACATCTTCGCGCCAGTGTGTGAGTTTTTTATCGGCTGATAAACTCGTTTCTTCTATCAGCAGGCCATTTGATACTACCTGATAATGTTGTGGTGCGGTGACGATGAAATCGACTGAAGCCTTATCTCCGGGATCGTCTACGCAGGGTAGCCAGTTGTGTCCGCGATTGGGCCAGTTGTCGGCAAAGAAAGTGCGGTGACCGTATTTGTTTTTGGAAATGATCAGTCCATCTGAAGGCACACCGCTGTACTGTATCTGTATTTCGGCTGTGTCGCCGGCAGACACGATGGCACCCAGGCTGATATTCAGTTGTTGTTCGGTTTGTGTATAGGTGAGCGGGAGGCCTTTCATCATAACCTTTCCCGCTTTCATTCCTTTTGAAGTGGCTGGATTGACAGCGGCGAGGTCGATCAGCAGGTTGGGCGTTGTCTCGAGCATACGAAAACGGATGAGCGCATCACCCGTGATATTGTCTGAGCTGTCGCTGAGCCCGATTCGGAAGGTATAATGCAGTACATCGATCTTGCGCTGGGCATGCAGCAGTACACAACTAATCAATGCCAGGCCGAAAAGGATTATCCGGTTCATAAGTAGAAGAATGGAGGATGAAAGTAAGAAAATTAGCGGAGAGAGGGGAGCGGAAAGGGTTAAAAGTTTAAAGGTATAAAAGTATAAAGGTGAATGCAGAAATGGAATGCACACCACTCTATTATACTTTTAAACCTTTATACCTTTAAGCCTTTATACCTTACTTACAACTTCTCCAGCATATCCACCACCTTCTCTCTTTTCAGGATTACATAGCCGAGGCGGTCGTTGCTGATGCCTTCTTTAAGCTGGTAAGAAAATTCGAGTTGCTCATTGTTGACATGTGTTTCGAAAAAGCGGAAAGAGATATTGGGATAAGCTTTCAGCTCTTCGCCTATTTCGTAGAGATGGGTAGAAAGGATGAAGAGGGAATTTTTTATCTTGATGAGTCCTTTAATAACGGTGAGTGAACATTTCATAGCATCCTGCACATTGGTGCCTTTAAAAAGTTCATCGATGAGTACCAGCCATTTTTGTCCGTTGTTGATGGTTTCGATCGTATGCTTGATACGCTGCACTTCGTTGAAGAAATAACTTTCGCCGCGGGCGATATTATCCATTACGTTGATATTGCTCAACAGTCCATCAAACAGCGTTAGTCGCATATTACGGGCAGGTACGCCCATACCGATATGAGCCAGGAAAACGGCCGCGCCCACCGATTTGATAAGAGTGCTTTTTCCGGCCATATTGGCACCGGTGAGAAAGAGAAAGTTGTGCGATGGGCTCATCTGCAGATCATAAGGTATGGGTTGCGGTATGAGAATATGATACAGTCCCTTCGCCTCTACGAGCGGAGTATCCTGCTCCACAAATTCAGGAAAGGAAAGGTTATAGGTTTTTACGGCTACTGCCATGGAATACCAGGCATCGAGGCGGCAGAAAATATCCATCAGCTCGAGGATATTGCTGCGGTAGCGGCCGCGCAGGTGAAAACCAAAATACAGGTTTTGCCGCGGACTGAACCTGTGCCCCTGTGGCAGAGCAGCGAGCTCGCCCAGCGGAGCTTCTTTCAGCAATTGAATGATGCGTTCAATATAGATGCGGATATGCGGAGGCAGGTTGAGGCCTTCGAGCAGGTCGGCAATACGGGAGAGGCCGCGGAAGAAATCGGCAAAATGCCCCACACTGTATTTGACCATGGAGTAGTCTTCGCTATGCAGCCATCGGTAGATGGTGCTGTTTACAGCATTCTGATGCTGGCTGATGGGGTCCAGGGCGTAGTCGAGAAACTTATCCATTACCAGGATGGTGCCGTTGCTGATATCAGTAGGCCAGTTCTGTACCCGCTCCATCAGGGTGCGAATGACCCGTTGGGTGCCGCGAATCTTTTCGAGGTCGTGATGGGGTTCTGTAAAAAAACGGCGCAGCCATTCTTTGCCACCAACTGTGCGGGTAAAATTGAGTTTATGGAAAACAGAAAACTCTTCTTCCGGATGAAAGATCGCAATATCGTTAAAAGAAATATGATCTATCTGCATGGTTATGTGGCTGCGTTACTGAATAATGCCGGTATCAGCGGTTGAATGACAGGCGTTGACCCTTCTGAGATTCATCCCATACGCCATTTCCATAAACCAGTTGTCCGTTTACAAAAGTATGTGTGATGCTGGAAGGCATATGGAACCCTTCCAGCGGGCTCCAGCCGCATTTATACAGGATATTTTCTTTTTCGATCGTCTGGCCGGTATTAAGGTCGGCGATCACCAGATCTGCCTGGTAACCTTCGCGGATATATCCGCGGTTCTGAATCTGGTAACAATCGGCTACGGCATGACTCATTTTCTCCACTACTTTTTCGAGCGTGATCTTTCCCTGTTTTACATAGTACAACATCAGTGGCAGCGAGTGCTGTACCAGTGGCAGGCCGGCATGTGCTTTTTCGTAAGGTTCCATTTTTTCTTCCCAGGTATGTGGGGCATGGTCGGTGGCAATTACATCGAGCCGGTCATCGAGCAGGGCTGTCCACAGGGCATCGCGGTTATGTGCAGCCTTGATAGCGGGATTACATTTGATGCGGTTACCCAGCTGTTCGTAATCATTGGCTGTGAAATGAAGGTGATGGACACAAACCTCGGCTGTGATCCTTTTCTCTTTCAGCGGGAGCATATTGCCAAAAAGCTGTAATTCTTTTTCGGTACTGATGTGGAGAATATGCAGACGCGTATTATATTTTTTTGCGAGCTGAATGGCGTAGAACGATGATTCAAAACAGGCTTCTTCATTGCGGATGATGGGATGATCTGCCGCTGTGAGTTCGCGGCCTTCCTGTTTGAGGCGGGCCAGGTTTTCGCGGATGATGCGCTCATCTTCGCAATGAGTGGCAATGAGCAGTTCGCTTTCGCTGAATACCTTTTCCAGTGTAAGCGGATTATCTACCAGCAGATTGCCTGTAGAGGAGCCCATAAAGATTTTTATTCCGCAAATTGACTGACGATGCTCATTGGCACGAAGCGCCTCTTCGGCATTTTCATTGGATGTACCAATATAAAAGGAGTAGTTGGCCAGCGAGTTTTGCGCGGCAATGGCATACTTCTGTTCCAATAGCTCCAGTGTAAAGGCTGGCGGCACGGTATTGGGCATTTCCATAAAGCTGGTGACACCACCCGCCACAGCAGCTTTTGCTTCTGTATAGATGGTTGCCTTATGGGTAAGCCCCGGCTCGCGAAAATGAACCTGGTCATCGATGACTCCGGGCAGCAGATGTAACCCTTCGCCATTAATTTCGGTACAGGCTTTGCCTGCAACATCCAGGTTTTGCCCGATCTTATCAATACGTCCATTACTGATCAGCACATCTGCTGCATGAATGGTGCCTTCATTGACGATCTGGATGTTTTTTATCAGATATATTTGCATAATTTGTTGTCTATTATATAGCTAAATGCTCAACATGCAATTTATAAAAACCCGCGTAAGCAAGCCCGGATTTCTTTATGTTCAGATGATGCTGAGGGTGGCTGCGGCGGCTTTAGCCATAATATGCCTGCCTTTGCTGGGCGCCGGCCAGTCTGTATTCCTGCCCCAGGGCGATAAGCAGCAGGTTTTGCTGGAGCGGCTGGAAATAAAAGCTCAAAACGATTCTGTACTTAATTTTTCCAAAACGCGCCCGTTTAGCCGCAATAAATATGTAATCCCCGGTATTAAAAATTATATCAGCCGGTTTGGAGAAAGCGCTCTTTCGCGCGTAGATGCCTGGAACGTACGAAGCGCGTGGATGAGCAATACCTCTTTCCTGACAGAGGCAGAGCGGGCAGGCATACAAAGCAAAAAACCGATCTGGAAGAATTTTTATAAAACTCCCGCTAACTTATACGAAGTACATACAGGCGATTTCGACCTCGTAGTTAACCCCGTGTTTCAATATGTTATATCAAAAGAAAAAGATAATGATCAGCATCTTTTTCTCAATACCCGCGGTCTGACGCTGCATGGTATGATCGGTAAAAAGATTGGCTTTGCTGCTTATCTGACAGACAACCAGGAGCGTGACCCATCCTGGGCGCAGCAATTTATAGCCGCGAGGGATGCCGTACCCGGAAACGGTTTTTATAAGGATTTTAAAGATCCGGGGGGAGTTGACTATTTCGAAGGAAGGGGATATTTTTCGGTTAGCGCTACACGATTTATAGACATTACTTTCGGATATGATAAACAATTTATCGGCAATGGCTATCGGAGTTTATTCCTGAGCGATTTTGGCGCCAATGCCCTGTTCCTGAAATTGAATACACGTATCTGGCGGTTCAATTATCAGAACCTGTTTATGGAGTTGCAGAATGCACACAGAACGGGCGGCGATAAACTTATCGGAAAAAAATATGCCGCGGTGCATCATCTCGATATCAATGTGACCAAATGGCTGAATATCGGTTTGTTTGAAGGCATAGTTTTTGGACGCCCCAACCGGTTCGATTTTGCCTATCTCAACCCCATCATATTTTACCGTTCTGCAGAGCAGCAAAACGGAAGTTTTGATAATGCACTGGCGGGACTTGATTTCAAAGCCAACCTGGCACATAAATTCCAGGTGTATGGTCAGCTGCTGCTCGATGAGTTTAAGCTGAATGAGATAAAGGCTGGCAATGGCTGGTGGGCCAATAAATATGGTTTCCAGCTCGGGGCCAAATACATTGATGCCTTTAATGTCCGTAACCTCGATCTGCAGTTGGAGCATAACCGCGTGCGCCCGTTTACCTATTCGCACAACGATTCTGTAGCCAACTATACACACTACAATCAGCCACTGGCTCACCCGCTGATGGCCAATTTTTCGGAATGGATAGGAGTAGCCCGTTATCAGCCTGCACCGCGCTGGCTGCTGATCGGTAAACTGATTTATTATACGCAGGGCCGCGATAGCAGTGCCGCCAGTTTTGGCAGCAATATATTTTATCCCAACCAGGCACCGTTTCGTACCAAAGATTATGGCTTCGATATCGGTTCGGGATGGAAAACACAGGTGCTGTATGGCTCTCTGCAACTGTCGTACGAATTAAAAGAAAACCTGTTTATTGACCTCAATGCGGTTTACCGTCGCCAGCAGGGAAAAACCGCTCCGGTATATTCTGCCAATACATCTGTAGTATCGCTGGGAGTGAGGTGGAATATGTACAGGAGAGAGTTTGATTTTTGATGTGCTGATTCGCCAATGTGCTAATGATATTCCTTTTAAAATTTATTAATGAGTTTATTGAAGCGCTTTAATATGCGCCCGGTGAATTCCCAACTGCTTAAATTACCGGATATTCTTTCATTAGCACATCAGCAAATTAGCACATCAGCACATTGCTTTCTCATCCTTCAATGTGTATCGAAAACGAAATTGTTCTTGACTGAATCTTATCAAATACGCTGGAGTATTTGAGGCCGGCATCGCGGCTGTGGATGTTGGGGATGCCGTTGCTGATCTTAATCTCAGGGCTTAGGATAAAGTTGGGGAAGAAAAAGTTGAAGCCAATACCCAGTTCGGGGCCATAGTCGAAGCTTTTGATCTTTACCAGTTCTTCGGCTTTTTTGGCGCGGGCATTACTGGCCAGGTCAATATCTCCGCGAATACCCGCCATCATGTATACACGGAAGTTGCCGATACGGTCTGATTGCAGTTTAACCTGCAGGGGAAATGATACAATCACCGATTCAACGGTTTTGGTGATATCTGTTTCGCCGGCATCGGGATATTTTAGTTTATAGAAAATGCTTCGTTCCACAAAAGCCAGTTGCGGGTTGAAGCGCAGCTGAAAACGGTCAGAGAGACGTGCTGTGGCAGAAAGTCCCAGTGCAAAGCCGCCTGAGTTATTGGGTTCTGCAATATAAACGCTGTCATTTTGCAGAAACTGTGAATGCATTTGCGGGTGAAAACGGGAAGAATTTATTCCCAGTGTGATACCGAAATAGTAGGGTTTGGTATCGTGATCGTATAAATTGATCTCACGTTGCTGGGCACGGGATACGGATACAAGGGTCATCAATAGAACTACTACAGATGTGATGCGTATCAGGACGGTTTTAGACCGGTGTAAATGCAACATATTCCTAAGCTTAGCGATTTGTAGCGGGTATCGGAAAAACCTACTTTGTTTAAAATATTCACCAGACGGTCGCGGTCAGGAAATGCATTGGCTGATTCGTTCAGATATTTATAGGCATCTTTATTCTGTTTGAACCAGCGAGCCAGTTGCGGAGCCATCAGGCCCATATACAGGTTATAAAGACTGCGTATAGGTTGCCGTGGTTTCGCAAATTCAAGGATCAGCAATTGTCCGCCCGGCTTCAGCACACGCAGTATTTCAGAAAGTCCTTTTTCCAGGTTTTCGAAATTGCGTACACCAAAGGCCACCATCCCGGCATCAAACGTATTTTCCCCAAAGTTTATTGTTTCGGAATCTCCCAGCTGTAACTGGATTTTCCCTGCAAGACCCTCTTTTTCAACTTTTTTTCTGCCAACTTCCAGCATTTGAGCAGATATGTCGATGCCGGTTACCTGGTCCGGATTAAGCAATTTGCAGGCCATGATGGCCATATCGGCTGTGCCGGTGGCTATATCCAGTATATTTTTAGGATTTCTTTTGGCAAGAAGGCGGATGCCCTTACGGCGCCAGCCCACATCGGTACGGGCGCTCAGGAAGCGGTTCATGAAGTCGTAGCGGCCTGCAATGTTATCAAACATTTCGGCCACCTGTTCTTTTTTGCCTTTATCGGACCCTTTGAAAGGGGTAATATGATCGTGAGGTAGGGGAGTAGACATGGGCTGCAAAGGTAAGGACTGATAAATGTTTATCAGTCCTTACCTCAACAGTCTGTATATAGATTTGTTTGGATTGCCGGTATTATTCCTGGGTCACTTTTTTCATATAAAAGCCCTGCGGGTCGACCCGTACGCCTGAGGTGCTGGTAACGGTAATGCCTTTGGCATCAACCATTTGGCGTTTGCTTCCTTCACTGGTTACCAGTTCCAGTGGAATGCTCATATTGAGATTGCGTACCTGTACCAGGTAAGTGGTATCGGTAAGCTGTTTTACACCCACATCCAGTTTATCGGTTGTATACAGGAAAAGATGAAATAAGGGTTCGAGACTTTTGCCATAGGCGCCGGAGAAAAGTTGCTCCACATCTTTGGTCACTACAGTGTTGTCGTAGGTATAAGCCGGATCGGTAGCCAGTTTTTTGAGGGTGGGGAAGAAGATATCATCGCCGATCACATAGCGAAGCGTATGCATGAAATAGGCGCCTTTGCCGTATATATCGCCATAGTAAGCCTGGTCTGAATCGACTTCATCGCCCTGCACAATAGGAAGTTTGTTGCCGGCACGGCGGGCTGTCTGGCGCATCCGCTGGTTATAGGCTTCTTCTCCTTCCATATCACGTACAATGAGGGCATCGCCGTAGGTACAGATACCTTCCTGTATCCACATATGTCCCCAGTCGCGGTTGGTTACTTTATTGGCCCACCATTCGTGTCCGAATTCGTGGTGCATGAGCCAGTCAAAGTCCTGACCTGCCAGTTTGGAGTAGTTGAATTTATTGCCATAGGCATTCATGGTTTGATGCTCCATACCCAGGTGCGGTGTTTCGGCCAGTCCTATCTTCTCTTTTGCCCAGGGATATTCGCCAAAGTATTTTTCCAGTACACGGCAGGAGCGTTCCAGCAGTTCGAGGTGATAAGGTGCTTTATCGGCATGCTCTTCGAGTACATAAAAATGCATGGGAATTTTGTTGCCATCGATGCTGGTATATTCGCGCGTTACCAGTTTGTATTTGCCTACATTAAACAGGATACAATAGTTGCTGATGGTATAATTTGTTTTCCAGTGAAAGGTGGATTGGTTCTTTGAGTTCTTTACGCTCTTTAATAATCCCGGTCCGGCAACGGTCAGTCCTTTGGGTACGGTGATGATGAGATCTGCGCCTTCGTTGGGTTCATCGCTGGGGTGGTCTTTGCAGGGGAAATAGATCTTTGCGCCTTCGCCCTGGCAGGTGATGGATATCCAGGGATTGCCCTGGCTGTCTTTTTCCCATTGAAAACCGCCTACCCAGGGGGCACGTTCCGCTACACCAGGTACACCGCCGTATGCAATCTTAACGCGTATGCGTGCGGCAGGAAAAGGCTTTGTGCCAGTAATATAAATGCGATCTCCTGCAGCCTCATGTTTCATTTCTTTTCCATCTACCCATACTTTTTTTACCTGCAGCAGGTGTACCAGGTCAAATACCAGTTTTTCTGCCTGTTGCGACAGTATCAGATCTATTTCTGTGTAGCCGTCAATAGATTTTTGGGTCGGGTCTACCGTCAGCACCACTGTATAATGGCGAATGTCCATAATAGCCTGTTCGGGTATCAGTTTGCCGCCCGATTTCAGATTCTGCGCAGTGGCGTGCCCAATGCCGGCCAGCAGCAGGAGAATGAATAAACAAAAACGCATAGCAGTTGAATTTGGGGGAAGATACGATAAATAATGTGCTGATTGGTTAATGTGCTGATGTGCTAATGAGGTAGAATCTGTTTACAAGCCCAGTCCATTAGTAATGAAACTGCCTGCTTCTGAGCATTGAATAATATTGCAAAACTTGGATTAAATGTATATCCGGAGACTATCCGGTTGTTCAATTAAAAAGACCATTAGCACATCAGCAAATTAGCACATCAGCACATTAACCCCATTGTTCTTACTTTTGCTTTCATGGAAATCAAAGATGCTCACTACCTGATCAGTAATGCCGACTATACCAAATGCCCGAAGCCGGACCGGCCGGAGTATGCATTTATTGGCCGGAGTAATGTGGGCAAATCGTCTTTGATCAATATGCTCTGCAACAAAACGGCCCTGGCAAAAACTTCGGCCACACCCGGAAAGACACAGCTTATCAACCACTTTGAGATTACAGACAATACAAAAAAACGTTGGTATATAGTGGACCTCCCCGGCTATGGTTATGCCAAGGTGTCGCAAAGCAGCCGGCGCCGCTGGGAAGAAATGATCACCCATTATATACGAAAGCGCGAAAACCTGCAATGTCTTTTTGTGCTGATCGACAGCCGCCATGAACCGCAGCGGATCGATGTGGAGTTTATCAATGATCTGGGTAAATGGGGCATCCCCTTTGCCATTATTTTCACCAAGGCAGATAAGAATAAACCAGGCGCTACTCAGCGCAATGTGAAAGCATTTGTAGAAGTGTTATTGCAGCAATGGGAAGAAATGCCACCCTTTTTTGTAACATCTGCCCTTACACGTGAGGGCCGCGATCTGATACTGGATTACCTGCACGATCTCAATAAACAATTTGTTGCCGGCAACAAGGATTAATCTGCCAAAACTTTTCTGAAAGACGTTCGTAAAGAATACTGTAATTTCGGCCCACTGACTTTATGAGAAAAAAGAAGAAAGAACAATACCTCGTTGCTTTTTTGTTTGTTATTACAGTGGGCGTGTATCAGCTGGCGCAGACTGCTACGCGTGAGCTTGACGTCAGGATGCACCCGTACCGGAATTCTTCTGTTTTCATACCAGCAGCCGACAGTAGCCGTACCAGTGGTACAGCAGCCAATCAATAAATACCATCTGGCGGGTATTGCCCCCGCGAAGCAACGGTATTAGGTTGCAGAAAAAAAGATGCTCCGTTTTTTCCTGCTATTGTTTATCAGTTGTCTGTTCATCACTAAGACACCTGCTCAAAATCCTCTTAAAGATTCCGTTGTCAGTTTTTCCGATTCAATGAAACAGGTGCTGGCCGCTCAGATGGCCTATCAGGATAGTGTAGACAAAGCCCGATCGATGGAAAGCATGAGCCGTAATCTTGATTCGTTTGTAAAGGAGCAAAAAGCACGGGAAAACAGGGAATGGAAAAGGGCCGTGCTCCGGCTGGGCATCGGCATTTTCTTTTTGATCGTATTTATCTGGGGAATGCTGCGGAAGCGCAAGAAAAAGCAGGGTTGACAAGGCCTTCTGCAGGGGACGCCTGCAGTATACAATGTGCGGGCGGCAGTGAGATCAGTTGACCACTTTGTTGGCGCAACTGCTGCTGGCAAAGGCTTCGGGCTTGGCCTTGAAGGCAAATCCCATACCCAGGATGTAGCCCATAGCTTCTTTCAGTGCATCATTGCTTTTGAAGTGCGGGTTGGTATTGATGTCTGCATGCACTTCCATGTCTACATGATACACCGTAAAAAGATTGCATAGCTCATAAGCAATTTCAATGCTTTTGGCTACTTCCATCAGCATCCGTTCCTTAATGGTAAAAGGCTGACGTGTTTTCTCATTGTGGATAAACATAAAGCCGCCATGTCCTTCGCGCAGAAACACGATGACGGTGGCAAATTCTGTTTCCTTTCCTTTTACCTGTGAATCGGTGCCGATGCATACTTTGAGGCGGAAGCCGGCTGCGGTCTCTCTCCTGATCGCATTTTCGACGGCGTTTTTGATCGGCAGATCAATAGGGTCGCCATTAAATCTTCTCCAACGCATAAAAAAAGAGGTTTTCCTAAGTTATAGAAAAACCTCCAATTTGCAATAAGGGAACGGATTATTGTTCTGTTAACAGAACCGGGAAAACGTTTATCGGACCAGCAATTTATCAGTCCATTGCTGATCGTTTATGGTAAATTGAATCATATACAGGCCATGTACCAGTTGAGCGGAATTAACCGTATGAGAACCCTGGCTGAGCTGACCACGTACTATGATACGGCCATTCAGGTCCATGATCCGGTAAGTAAAGGCAGCAGGACTGCTTACCTGTACCGTACCGGCAGTGGCAGGGTTGGCAATAAGTCTCGGACGCCCGCCCGTTTCATATTCACGGATATTGACGGTATTGGAATAATAACGGCGTCCATCGGCGAGATCGGCACGCAGCCGGTAATAGATCGGATTGCCCGTCTCCTGCGGACGATAAATATAATTACGGCTTTCAACACCTGTCTCGGCGAGCTCTTCAAAACGACGACCATCCAGCGATCTTTCTATAACCTGTCCCTTCACCGCCTCATCGGCTTCAAAGGTCCAGTCGAGTTGGTGTTTGTCGCCATTTTTGCTGCCGCGCAGCTGAAATTTACGTAAAGGCAATATCTCACCACCGCCTACTTCAATACGCCCCAGTAATGAATAAGAGCCAAGGCTGGCATAAGCAGGTGCATACTGGTTACCCTTGCCTTCTACTTTGAGATAATACGTACCGGCACTCAGGGTGGTATCAGCAACTGAATTAAGCAGCGTACCGGGATTATATATACTCAGCAGCTGCTGCGCTCCATCGTACAGAGAAACCTGCAGATCAAGGTCGGAGCCGGCATTGCCTGTGCCTACATTGTAAGGAGTGGCATTCAGTTCAAAACGACCGGCACCGGGCATAATAAAGCGAAAGAAATCTTTGTCTGTATTACGTTCAACAATGCCTTCCATTTCAAACTCATTGGCCGCAAATACCGGCACAGTAGCGGTAGAGAAATCGGTGCCATGATCGTCTACACGGTAGCCGAAGCCATTACCCGCCGAAGTAATGATATCAAGATCGCTCTGCATATTGGTGCAGCCGAAAGTGTTGGGACCATAATTCCACAGAGTGAAATTTTTGGAATAACCCACACCCATGATAGGAGCCCAGCCAATTTCGCCTGTGCCCTGGCCACTGTTGTATTCAGAAACCTTGTAACAATCGGCATCGTATTTTGACTGGTGCGATAAACCCAGGGTGTGACCTGCTTCGTGCGAAGTCGCTTCTGCAATATCTTTTACCCGGTAGCCATGCAGGGCGGAGAAAACAAATGCAGGAGTATTGTCGCCCCAGGAAAATGAGCCGGTAAAAGCCACGCCACCTGCTGTACCATACCAACTGGAACTGATGGTAATGATCACCCGGGTACGCTGCATGACAGGCGCAGACCAGTAAAGTGTGGAATCGGTAGTGATATTGATATTAAAAGGACGATAATCTTCTGCTACCCGGTTGAATACTTCAATGATTTTGGCTGTAGTGAGACCGGAAGCGCCGCATACAATGGGACCTGCATAGTTCCAGCTGGTACCCTGTACGGTATGACCATCAAAGTCGAGGAAGATAACTGCCTGTGCAGAAGGGTAACTGCTCATGACAGGAACCTGTGCATGCAGGCTTACCTGCATATTCCAGGCTACCAGCAAGGCAATGAAACGGAAAAGATTTTTCATAACACACGGATTGGATGAATGAGGACGGATCTGATTGGATATTGGACAACAACTGATAAAGAGTCAACAACTACTCATATACCAGTTCATAGAAACTCTTTTTTACTAATACATACTGGTTGTCGCGCTGCTGCAACTCATAGGCATCACCATGTTTAAAACTGATGATGCGGCCACGATAAGTAACCGTACCATCCGGATTGGTGATTGAAGACAGCGTGAGCGTGGCACCATTAAATGCTTCTGTACGAATCACTACACTGCGCATTTTTTGTTCTTTGGCAGCAGAAACCACTGTGCCTTTGAAAGGCGACAGTTTCGCGTCGGCGTCACCGGTATTGGCTTGTTTACCAACAGTGATCTCGCCGCTGAGAAGACGGTTCAGTTCGGCTGTGCTGACGGGAATTTCGGCGGGTAATTTTTCAAACAGACGGGGCCTGTTAAAGTCCGGCTCATTGAGTGGAGCATGTTCTTTATACTGGGCATTAGCCAGTGTAGTAAACAGAAGAGCGATCAGGACCAGGCCTGTATATGCACGGTAATTCATTGGACGGAAATTTGGATAATAGGATATAATCAGCAACAGCAGGCTGTTGCAGTTTTCAGGGGGGACGGTGATACAAGATTCCTGAAATTTTTTATCCTACCCAAGAATTGGTACCTGCAAATCTGTAAAATAGGGGGGTAGTACGATTAACTCTTTCGTAAATCTGCGACAGTTAAGGGTTTCTCAATACTGTCCGGTACTTAATAGCACGAGTGTGCAGGCCTCCATGGCCTCAATACCCTGAGCGCTTACCAGGGCCTCAAGTTCGGGATTTTCGGCACCGGGGTTAAAGATTACCCGGCGTGGTTTTAATGACAAAATATAGTCATAGTATGCGCGCTGATGATCTGGATTGAGGTACAAAGTAATCGTATCAAGACCCTCGATAGGGTGAGGTACGGTTTCTATTTCTACATCCTGCACATGGGTGGCTTTGCGGCCAATAGCTGTTACGGGATGGCCATGCTGGCGAAGTCGGGTCAGTGCGAGGTAACTGTAACGTTCGGGATTATCAGAGGCTCCTAAGATCAGCGTGCTTTTAGTACCAGTTGTCATGCGGCTAAATTAATTAATATAACAACCCATATCCCGGTTTTGTTGCAATGGCATGGTGTCAATAATATCTTCCAGCGCCTGCTGCAGATGCGGATAGCGGAAGACGAAACCGGACTGCAACAGGCGGGTGGGTACTACCCAGCGGCTTTTGAGCACCAGTTCGGGTGAAGTACCAATCAGTAATGCACCCATACGTATGAACGGTTCAGGCATGGGTATGCCGAAGGGTATACCGGCAGCCTTTCTCAGCGTTTGCATGAAGTGGTTGTTGCTAACAGCATTGGGGCTGCAGCAATTGAAAATGCCTTCCATTTTAGGATGTTTCCAGATCCAGTACATAATGCCGATGAGATCGAGATAATGTATCCAGGTTACTTTCTGCCGCCCACTGCCCTGGCGGCCACCTAATCCTGTTTTGGCCAGGCGCAATAATGTATCGAGGGCTGAACCAGCACCGAGGGTAATACCAATACGTAATGCTACTTTACGGGTCAGTGCTGTATCCTGCTCAAAGAAACATCGCTCCCATGCATGGCAGACATCCATGGAGAAATCGTGTCCCGTTTCGCCGGTATATTCATCCTGCGCATGGTCTTCGGCATGCCGGTAGATGGTGGCCGAAGAGGCATTGATCCAGCAGGCAGGCGGTATGGCGGCTTGTTTAATTGCGCGGCCAAGCGCCGCGGTAGCCTGTATGCGGCTTTGCAGGATGGCTTCCCTGTTTTTTTCAGTATAACGGCAATTGACCGATTTGCCCGTCAGATTAATTAACAGGTCTGCCCCATCAACAACCCGCATCCACTCAGCATCCTGCGGCGGATTCCAACATACATAGCGGACTGAGGCCTGCGTATGCCGGTTGCATTGCCGGCGGGTCAGTACAACAATATCATGGCGGGAAGCCCAGGCGTTAATCAAAAATTTTCCAATAAATCCGGTACCCCCGGCAATGACAATTCGCGGACGTGGCATGATCAGGATTTAAATATGAATAAAAGAAAGGCAGTCATACAGGCGAGATTGAAGGCGGCCATCCACTGGTGGCGGATCAGTAAACCTGCATAATCCATACGACGCAGGTACTCGCGGAATACGATCAGCGATGAGCCACCAAAGTAGATAATCAGCAGCCAGGAAGGAGGCGTCATGAAAACGGATAGAAATAGCAATGGCAACTGCAACAAGAGGGCAATGAGGGCCAGCATGGTAACCTGACCCAGGTATTCGAGTGCCCGTTGTTTTTTGAGTATACAGGCAAGGGTGAGGTTGATGCCTACCAGTAAAAAGTGGCCGGTCTGTATCTGTGCAGGGCTGAGTGTATTGCCCGGTAAGTACTGAAGCAGCCTGTCATATACCAGTGCGAGTAAACCTGTATTGATCAGCAGGGTGATAAACAGAAACAGGAAACGATACCGTTGGTTAAAGTCTGGAGCACAATCAAAGCTGCCGGGGCTACAGCGGCTGGCCACCACTATTTTGCGGTTATAGGAAATGAGCCTGTAAAGCCGTGTGAGTACCCAGTAAACGGGGCGCCAGCGGCCGATACGTTTTACGAGGGGAAACCGCTGGCCCAGTACCTCGAGCAGCGCATCGAGCCCGTACCAGGTTTGTCCGGTCTGCAGATCGATCAGTGGTATCTGGTTACGTCCCTTATCTGCATCAATACGTGCCTGTAGCTGGGTAGATATGGTAGAATAAGGAATTCGCCCTTCTGCAGGTAATAAACCTGTGTTAACGAACACCTGCGTGTACCACTGGCAGAGCGGACAATTGTCGTCGTAGATAAGCAGTAGTTGCGACATGATCAGCGTTTTAAGTGAACGGCTTTTTTAAATGTCAACAATGAAAATTCCCGGCAACAGATATAGAAATACCATGCAGCCATGATGGGCCCAGCGATCAGCATTATAAAACCTGCGATTATTGAACCCAGTAGGAGGGTGGCTAGCAGTAATACCCCGAGGAACAGAAACCAGTGATAAAGCCGGCGGTGTTTGTGCACATAGTAATGACTCCGAAAGCCGGCATGTACGCTGGTGCTGATCACCTGCCAGCCGCCCACCAGCGGGTAGAACAGAAGTCCCAAGTCTGAGCCTTTGACTGCTATCCAAACACAGAAAAAAGTGCATAGCGCCTGTATGAGAAGATCTATTTTCTTAAATAGTATCATTTTTAAAACTTTTAAATTTTCAGAAAAAAATGAAAATAAAGGGTCTTAAAAAACCGGCATTGCCGGTTTTTATACTAATTATTTAAAGAGCTTGACGAGATTGCTTACAAACCAGTTTTCTTCTGCTTTGATCATGGTATCGAGTGTGCGGTCTGCCTGCCTGCCCAGTTTCTTGATGCCACCAACGGTATCGAGGAAAGCTTTTACATCTTTATCTTTCTTATCGCCCTCCACTGTTTCGAGTTTGTCGAGCAGTTGCAGCATGGGCTCCAGTTCTCTTTTTTTCCGTTCTTTCACGATCTGCTTTACTACTTTCCAGATATCTTTTTCGGCGGTAAAATACTCTTTGCGTTCACCGGGTAGCAGCACACGCTCTACCAGGCCCCAGTTGATGAGCTCGCGGATATTCATATTCACATTGCCCCGGCTGATGTTGAGCTCGGCCATCATATCATCCTGGGTAAGGGGATCGGGACTCACCAGCAGCAATGCATGTATCTGGGCCATGGTGCGGTTGATACCCCAATGGGTTCCGAATGCGCCCCAACTGCTGATAAATTGCTGCCTTGCTTCTGTCAGTTTCATGACACGAAGCTACGAACTGGTTTTGAATTTTCAAAACTTACTGAAAATATAGGTAGAGATTAAAGGGTAAAAGGTATAGGGTTGAGGAGGAGGTTTAAAGAAAAAGGTGAAAGACCTAATGCCTTCCACCTTTTACGTTATTCCTTATACCTCGCTCGTTAGACCAGCATACGCAGCGGCTCTTCCAGCAGGCTTTTCAGCGTTTGCAGGAAAGCAGATCCGGTGGCGCCGTCTACTACGCGGTGGTCGCAGCTGAGGGTTACTTTCATTACGTTGCCGGGTACAATAGCGCCATTCTTTACTACAGGTACCTGGCTGATGCCGCCTACAGCAAGTATACAGGCATCGGGTGGGTTGATGATGGCAGTGAACTCTTCAATGCCAAACATACCCAGGTTAGAGATGGTGAATGTATTGCCTTCCCAGTCGGAAGGTTGCAGTTTTTTATCTTTTGCTTTTTGGGCGTACTCTTTTACTTCGCCGGCAATCTGTGAGAGCGACTTGGTATCGGCAAAACGAACCACAGGTACCAGCAGGCCGTCTTCCACGGCTACTGCCACACCAATGTTTACATGATGGTTTACGCGGATTTTATCGCCGAGCCAGCTGCTGTTTACAGCAGGGTGTTGCTTCAGGGCGACTGCGCAGGCTTTCAGCACCATGTCGTTGAAGGAGATTTTTATCTTGCTCACTTCATTGAGACGGGCGCGGCTGGCTACAGCGGCATCCATATCAATGCTCATGGTGAGGTAGAAATGCGGCGCAGTGAATTTGCTTTCGGCCAGGCGTTTGGCAATCACTTTACGCATTTGGGATACCGGTACTTCGTCGAAGCTCACCTGTCCGGCTGGTGCGGCAGGTGCTTTGGATGAAGCTGCGGCAGGTGCAGCAGCGCTTGCTGCAGCAGGAGCAGCGGCTTTATAATTATCTATATCCGATTTTACAATACGTCCGCCATCGCCGGAGCCACTTACTTTATTGATGTCGATACCTTTTTCGGCAGCGAGGCGTCGGGCCAGGGGAGAGGCTTTTACACGGCCATTGGCTGTGCCGGCGGTTTCCGCAGTTACTTCTTCGGCAGCAGCGTCACCGGCTTGTGGAGCTGCAGGTGCAGCAGCGCTTGCAGCGGTATTGCTTGCAGCAGGAACACCTCCTTTGGCGGCCGCTACAATCGCCTCCACATTTACCTTACCGGCATCGCCGATAATGCAAAGCAGATCATTCACGGCAATTTTTTCGCCTTTGGCCGCACCCTGGTACAGGAGAGTACCATTTTTATAGCTTTCCAGTTCCATGGTGGCTTTATCTGTTTCGATCTCGGCCAGCACATCGCCTTTTTTTACGGCATCGCCTACATTTTTGTTCCAGGAGGCAATCACACCTTCTGTCATGGTATCGCTGAGGCGGGGCATGAGCACTACCTCTTCCATTTTTGAAAGATCCATGTCAGCTTTGGCCGGAGCAGCTGCCGGAGCGGCTTCTTTTGCGGGTGGGGCCTGTGCGGGCTCTGCAGCTTTGGGAGCCGGAGTTGTACCTGCACCGGAACCTTTTACCAGGCCAGAAATATCTTCGCCGGGATTGCCGATAATGGCCAGCAGGTCATTTACCTGCAGCTTGCCTCCCTTCTCTGTACCAATATGTAATAAAGTACCATCTTTATAGCTTTCCAGTTCCATGGTAGCCTTGTCTGTCTCGACCTCGGCCAGGAGGTCACCCTTTTTCACGGGGTCGCCCACTTTCTTGTGCCAGGCAGCGATTACGCCTTCTGTCATCGTGTCGCTCAAACGGGGCATTAATATCGATTCAGCCATTACCTCTAAATTTTCGCCGAAATTAAGGTAAAATGATGAATTGGAAGGGGGAATGAGGACTTGTCTGCTACCGGTGATCTTTCACCAGATAATTATTATTTTGCCGGTATACTGTTTTCCTAACAGTCGTTTTGTTTATCTCAACCAGGCCTTGATATGCAAGCAACCAGTCATTTGTATCCGCCATCACCTGCTCATGTACCCACGTCTGTAACCGAAGTCTCACCTGCCTTCCGTAAAGAAGTAAAGGGAGTTATGACCAATCTCCTGCTATTTTTCGGGGTATATGTATTGTTATTTATTTTCTCACTGGTCCTCATAGCAGCCTGCGTACTTGTAGGCATCACTATTATGGGAGCGCTTCGCCATTTTATAGGGATCGTGATTGGCGTGGGCCTGATAGGGCTGGGAGTTATGATTTTTATATTCCTGATTAAATTCCTGTTTGCCGTTTCGCGCCGTGATCTTTCGGATGCTGTTGAAATAAAAGAAAAAGATCAGCCCGAACTATTCGCCTTCATCAGGCAGCTTACGGCTGATACACAAACACGTTTCCCGAAAAAAATCTACCTGACGCCCGACGTCAATGCCAGCGTATTTTATAATGCCAGTTTCCTGAGTATGTTTCTGCCCGTACGCAAGAACCTGCAGATTGGCCTGGGCCTCGTCAATTCGCTGAATGTAGGAGAGTTTAAAGCAGTAATGGCACATGAGTTCGGCCATTTCTCTCAGCGAAGTATGAAGCTGGGAAGTTATGTATATAATGTCAACCGCGTTATCTATAACATGCTGTTTGAAAACAACAGCTATGGCAATATGCTGAGCCGTTGGGCATCGGCCGGAGATGTGTTTCTGTTTTTTGCAAAAATCACGGCCTGGATTGTGACAGGGATCCAAAAAATCCTGGCATCTATGTATGAGCTGGTCAATAAACGTTATCGCAGTCTTTCGCGCGAAATGGAGTTTCATGCAGATGCGGTAGCAGCCAGCGTAAGTGGAAGTGAAAACCTGGTAACCGCTCTCCGCCGTATTGAGTTTTCGGCACAGGCTTATCACTTGCTGCAGGGCTATTGCGAAGAACAGGCGAGGGAAAAGAAATGGCCTGACAATATTTACCCGGTACATCACAGCATCCTGCTCCGGATGGCTGCCGATAATGATATACCGGTTGCAGGCGGGCTGCCTGTTATAGATGATGCGAAGGTGACAGCCACCAGCAACAGCCGTATTATATACCGCGATCAGTGGGCTTCGCACCCTGTTACACAGGACCGGGTGGAAAAACTAAGGGAATGGGCGGTATCAACCAAGGTAGTACAGGAACCGGCCTGGACTTTGTTCAGGCAGGCCGGCCAATTGCAGCAGGCGCTCACTGTTAAAATGTATGGTGAAACAGCCGCAAAACCAGACATGCAGCAATTACCCAGCGCAGCTTTTACAGAAGAGGTTTTGCAGCGTAGCAGACAATACCAGGTTCCTGCGGCTTACAACGGTGTCTATAACCAGCGGGTGGTTTCACTTTTATCGCCAGAGCAATTGCAGACCTTGTTGCCGGATACAGCAATATCCTTTACTGATATTTTCAATTCTGCATTTACATCGCTGGTGAATACTGTTGCTGCATTGGAAACGGATATAAATATCCTGCAGGCTATGAGAGACGGCCAGCTCACTGTTTCTTCCTTTGATTTCAATGGGCAGAAGTATGACCTGTCAGACGCAGAAAAGGTTCAGCAGCAACTGCAACTGGAGCTGGAGGAAAATAATCGCAAGCTGGAAGCGCTGGATCGTCAGGCTGTGACCTACTTTCTGGGTAAAGTGCAACAGCGCGATGGCCAGACAACTGCATTACTTAAAAAATATGAAAAGCTATATGAATGGAGTGAACGGATTAAAGAAACCGCTACACACATCAATGAAATGTTCACATTGCTGCAACCAGTATATGCAGGACAGGCGATGAACGTACAGGCTATTCATAGTATGATTGCTGATCTGAAAGCAAAACATGAACCTGTATTTAAGACAGATCTGACATACTGGAGAGAGGCGGGTGTGTTTATGCAACACGCCGAACTGGAAAAGATGCTGGGACAGCTTTTGGCGGCAGACTTTCACTACTTTGACGGGGAGCATTACATTGAAGCCGAACTGATTCTGCTGCATCGTCTGGGGCAGGAGGGCTACGGTGCTATTCAGGCATTTTTTATACGTGAGTTTATAAACCTGCTCGAGTGGCAATTGACGCTGGTGCCTGCAGCAGAGCTTAGCCAGCAGCACTGACCGGTTTTAAAAATCCAGTTCGAGTCTCAACCGCTCCTTCAATTCCAGCACATGGGGGTATTGCTCAATGATTTTCAGGAACTGGTCTTTGGAAGACATCGGCATTTCGATGGGCTCACGCTGTACCTGTGTTTCGGAAACTGAAACGTTGAACTGTATGATGCGGTTCTGTAGTTTTTCCTGCAGAAAACTAAACAGCCGGTTGCGTTCCTGCTCTATAAACTTTTGTTCAATATTATTGGCTGTAATGACTTCGAAAGAGTTTTCGTCTTTGATCTGCAACTGCGCCAGAGAAAATGGCTGTACTGCAGGATTGCGGCCTTCACGCAATACATCGATATAGGCATTCCAGGCCTGTTGCAGGCTTTCTGACTCGAGGGGCTGATTTACCTGGTCACGCCCCAGCAACGCATTGTCTTTATACTGACGGCGAATCTTGTCGAGTGCAGAGATTTTTTTACCTTCTGCCGGTGAGGCAGGGGCCGCAGGTGCAGCAGCGTTTGGCCGTTGTGGTACTGCTGGCTGACCAGTAGTAACAGGCTGAGCTTTGGCCGCCGGTTTGGTATCGATCGTAAGCCGGGCCTGATCGGCCGGGGCGGGAGCGCTTTTAACGCTACCGGCACTGCGCGGCTCACTTACTACAGGCCGCAACTGGCGAAAAGGAACAGCACGTGGACCGTCAACTAGTTTTTTTTTACTTAAACCGCTTCCGTCGGTAGTAATTTCGATGGCTTGCTGCAGGTAGCATAACCTGATGAGAGCCAGCTCTACGTGCAGGCGTTTGTTGCGGGCTCCTTTATAATTGATTTCGGCCTCATTCAGGATATTAAGGGCGCTGATGAGTACAGCAGCCGACACATCGCGTGCAGTGGCTGTATATTTTTCCTTAAAGCTCTCTACGACATCGAGCAGGGCGGCCGCTTTTTCATCTTTACATACCAGCAGGTTGCGCATGAACTCGGCAAACCCGTTGATGACGAGGTCGCCTTCAAAACCTTTGCGGTTGATATCGTCGTAGAGCAGCATGGCGCCGGCCAGATCCTGTTTGAGCATAGCATCCAGCATCTTGAAATAATAATCGGCGTCCAGAATGTTGAGATGCTCCAGCGTATTGGCATAGTTCAATTCACCGCCGGTAAAACTCACGATTTTGTCCATGATGCTGAGTGCATCACGCATACATCCTTCGCTTTTCTGGGCAATTACCTGCAGCGCTGCTTTTTCGGCGGTTACATCCTCTTTGTTGCAGATATCCTGCAAATGTTCTACGGTATCGTTGGTGGTGATACGTTTGAAATCAAATATCTGGCAGCGGCTCAGGATGGTAGGAAGGATCTTGTGTTTTTCGGTGGTGGCCAGGATGAAAATGGCATACGGAGGCGGCTCCTCCAGCGTTTTCAGAAAAGCGTTGAAGGCCGATGAGCTGAGCATGTGCACCTCATCGATGATATATACTTTGTATTTACCGGCCTGCGGAGCAAAACGTACCTGCTCTACCAGCGTACGGATATCGTCTACCGAGTTGTTGCTGGCCGCATCGAGCTCATGGATATTCATGGATATGCCATCATTGAAAGCCACGCAGGAAGGGCAGGTATTGCATGCCTCGCCTTCGGAAGTCTGATTCTGACAGTTGATGGTTTTAGCCAGAATACGCGCACAGGTGGTTTTGCCCACACCGCGCGGGCCACAAAACAGAAAGGCATGCGCCAGATGGCCACTTTTAATGGCATTTTTAAGCGTAGTAGTAATATGAGCCTGACCAACTACTGTGTCGAAGGTTTGAGGCCGGTATTTTCGGGCAGAAACTATAAACTTATCCATATCCGGCGGCAAATTAGCCAATATTCGGCAATGCACAATTGGCCCGGCCGGTGCTACCTCTGCCGTCCTTCAAATATTAAGACGTTTTGTTAACTAATTGTGTCAATTTGCACTGGCAATGCGCAGCTATCTGCAGATACTATTAGCCGTCGCCTGTTTCTCTTTCCTGTCGCCGGTACAGGCAAGGCAACAAACACGCTCCAATCCCGATGTACAGGCCGTAAACGGGTTTGTGGGATTACAGGTGGGTATTCCCTCTGCAGAAATGCAACGGGCTATCCGCAACCGCATGGGCAACCTGGGGTTTGGGCTTGGATTGATAATACTTAGCGATCCGGGTACCTGGGGAGCACATAAGTATAAAAGTTCATTCCGGTTGGGTGGTGAGCTGGGGTACAGTTATTATGGTCGTTTTTTGTCAGATGTCAGCATCAATGGATATGAGGGTAGCTACAAGACCAGTTATGGCCTGGCTCAACTCAATGTGGTGATACAGGTTCGTCCACCTCAGTTGCAGCGTATCAGCCCGTTTGTGGATGTAATAGCCGGCGGCAATTTTTATTTGTCACGTACAAAGGAAAACCTGAATGCCATTGAGTCGGCCCTGGGTATTCAGGGTTTTGAAATCGATAGTTATGCCAGTGTGGGATTTAATAAAGGAATTGCAGCCGGATTCAGTTTTGGCGACCCGGATCTGTACCGCGCGCCACGGCTTACGATTCGCCTTTCGTACAACATGGGTTCCGATATCCATTATGTAGAGCGTAATTCACTTACCTATAATCCCGGTGCTAACCGTCTCGAATACCAGGTCGGCCGGGCACCGGTCAGATATTTTATGGCACAGCTGGGAGTGAGTTTTTGATTTGAAGATTTGGTGATTTGAAAATTTGAAGATGGACGATTATAGCGTTCATTTATCACCCGTCCAAATGATTCATTTGATGACAGCTGAAAGATATTTTAGTGTAGAGCAAAGCTTTAACCTGTAGGCCCGCGATGCATCGCGGGCCTACAATATTTTGATAGGGTCCGAGCCATTTTCAAATCATATGTAGAGTGCGCTGAATTGCCGATCAGCGTTCGGAACCCTGAACCGAGCGTGGCAACAGACGATGATAGTAGCAATGCAGCCGGGAAAAAAAAGAAAGGTTTAAAAAGTATAAAGGTATAAAGGTTTAAAGGTTGCAAAGGGCGCAAAGAGCATGAAGCGAGCAAAGGATGCATTAGCACATCAGCACATTTTCACATCAGCACATTAATATCAGTATCACTACAGTTTTGGGTGTGGTTCAAACTCCTTACTGCGATCGAACAGGTAGCGGTATGTAGTGAGAATACGGCTGCGGTAGGTGCCGAGGTTTTCGGCTACATTGATCATTTTGGGATTGAACTCGCCGATCCATTGCATTTCATAATCTTCATAGATAGGTTGTCCAATAATATATTCTCCATTTTCGATACGCAGGCGCTGAATATGTTTGCAGCCTTCCACGATCATATAACTATCTACACCCTTGCCCTGCCATTCCGGAACAATGCCGAATACGAGGCCCACAAACTTTTTACAGGGCTTTGTTTTTTTGACCCAGAGAAATTTAAGTTTTTGGAGCAGTCCAAACCGGCCATGCAGGTGTTTGAACCATTGATTAAGATCGGGCAGGTTGATCCAGATGGCAATGGGTTCATTGTTGTGATAAACAAACCAGTTGATTTTTTCATCCATTACCGGCTTCATGGCTTTGAACATCTTGCGCACTACTTTTTCTTCGAGTTGTTTCATACCACCATGTCCGGCCCAGGCTTTATTGTATACGATGGTAAAATCGCGGGCAAATTTGTCGAGCTCATTTTTCCGGATATGTGCTGCGCTGAATGCGGGATTACTTGCCACGTCGGCATGGCGGTCATAAAACTTCTGCTGCAGCCGGTCTTTTGCCTTTAATGCAAAGCAGACCTGGTTGTAATAGTTGCGAAAGCCATAGCGCTCAAACAACTCCTGGTAATAAGGCTGATTGTAGTTGAGGCAATATACGGGCGGTTCAAAGCCCTTTACCAGCAGGCCCCACCAGCGGTCACGTTCTCCAAAATTGATGGGACCGTCCATCGCCGTCATGCCATGCTGCAGGAGCCAGTGTTTGGCCACATCAAACAACATATCTGCTGCTTCCTGGTCATTGATGCAATCGAAGAAGCCGATGCCGCCTACTGGACCCTCATCGTTTTTGTTTTTATATTTTTTATTGATAAAAGCGGCTATCCGGCCAATGAGTTGGCCGTTTTTATCGCGTAATATCCAGCGGATAGCCTGCCCCTGGCGAAAGGTTTTATTTTTAGCGGGGTCAAAAACGTCTTCCACGTCTTTGTGAAGCGGCTGAATATAGTTGGGGTCTTTTCCGTTGATGATCGTATTAACCTGTAAAAAAGCTTTGGCGGTAGCGGTATCTTTTACTTCTGTCAATTGCATGCGCAAAAGTAATGAAGTCGGCAAACTAGCAGCCTTTCATCTTTTCTTTTAACAAGGCAGCTTCAGCCGGCGAGGGAGCCAGTGCCAGGGCCTCGAGGTAGCAGATACGGGCCTGATGGGGCCGGCCCAGCAGCTGGTATACCTGGCCGAGTGATGCATGGTAGAGATAATAGTTGTCAAGTCCTTTGATAGCTTTCAGCTCCAGCAGCGCCTGATCGGGACTTTCTGCCCAGGCTGCCGCAATGGCTTTATTCATGGCTACAATAGCGCCAGGGCAGACCCGGTACAGGTGCTCATATAAAGTATAGATGGTTTTCCAGTCGGTGGATGCGAAATCTGCGGCAGATGCATGCAGCGAAGCAATTGACGCCTCGAGATGATAACGCGATACTTCGAAAGGAAGGGAGGCTTCTTCCAAATAATGAAAGCCCTGTTGCAACAGCCCTTTATGCCAGAGGCTGCGGTCCTGGTGGCTTAATAATACAAGTTGCTGCTGCTCATTAATGCGTGCAGGCAGACGTGCCGCCTGGAAGCAGAGCAGTGCCATCAGTGCCCTGGTACGAGGCAATGAAGTATAGGCATGGCAGCAAAGAATGAGGCAGAGCCGCATGGCTTCGCGGCAAAGATCTTCGCGAATAGTCTGATCGGGGTGAGCAGATAGATAGCCTTCATTGAATAAAAGATAAATACAATGCAGAATTACATCTATCCGTACCTGCAGTTCGCGTGCCTGCGGTACTTCCAGTTCTATATTTTCCTGGCGTATACGCTCACGGGCACGATAGATGCGTTTGGCAATAGTTTCTTCATTACTAAGAAAAGCTCTTGCTATCTCGGCATTGCTGAGTCCGCAAAGTGTTTTTAATACCAGCGCCATCTGTACTTCTTCCGGAATGCCGGGGTGGCAACAGGCAAACATCATCCGCAGCTGGCTGTCTTCAATCTCAGCATCGAGGAAGGTCGTGAAGTTATCATCGCTGTTTAATAATTCGGTTTGCTGTTGCTGCTGATAAGCCGGCAGATGGGTATGTTGAAACCGTTGTTGACGGCGCAGGTGGTCAATAGCTTTATTGCGGGCTACGCGGTGCAGCCAGGCAACCGGCGAATCGGGAATGCCACCATACCCCCACGAGTTCATGGCCTGTAGCAGGGTGTCCTGTACCAGGTCATGCGCCAGCTCCAGTTGCTGCATACCCAATACGCGGGTAAGCACGGCAACCAGGCGTCCGGCTTCCGTACGAAAAAGATGATCGACGAGTTGATTAACGGGTTGCGTTGATAATGATTTTAAATTCCCTGGTCTGTCTGAGACCTAATTACAATCCCCTGGTCGGTCTGAGACCGACCAAGGGGTGTTTGTCTGAGACCGACCAGGGGGATTTTTTACATATCCATCTTCATGACCTGGCGTACCTGCACAGTACCGCCGAGCTCAAAGTCAGGACAGGCTTTGGCAATCGATATGGCTTCGTCCATGTCTTTGGCATTGACGATAAAGTAACCACCCACAACTTCCTTACCTTCTGTATATGGGCCATCGGTGACTACTTTACCACCGGCACCACTCAGCAGTTTACCGCCTGGCAGCAGCGGCTCACCGGAGTCATAGCGACCTTCCTGGCTCAGTTGCTGTACCCAGGCCAGCCATTTACCCATGTGGGCCTGCATTTCATCGGGACTAAGGTGATCGGCCTGGCCGCCATGAAAGATGAGCATAAATTTTTCCATACGTTTAATTTTTTAGTTAAAAAGAGATTGTCATCCTAATGACGAATGAGCGGACGGGAATCGGACAGGGAGATTTGAAGATTTGATGATTTGAAAATTTGAAGATGTGAGGAGGCGAGCCGATGTAAGTATTAACGGCTTGCGTATAATAATTGTAAATCATTCAATTAGTACACTAGAAAGCCATATTGACCATCTTCAAATTTTCAAATCATCAAATCTTCAAATTCATAGGTGCTTTTACAAAACAACTCATCGCTCCCCAAACAGCTGCTCCGCCATTTTTTTATCATGACCATAAATATCATCGCGGAAGTTGAGCAGGCCTTCACTGTCTACCCAGGCGGTGAAGTAGCCGATAAAGACGGGAATGGTTTGTGGCAGGGTCACCCATGTCTCTTTACCGCCTTTCATCGTCTTATCGATTTTGTCAACCGGCCAGTCTTTATTGCCTTCGAGCAGGTAAAGCGCCAGTTTGCGCGGCTCGGCCAGGCGAATGCAGCCATGGCTGAAGGCGCGGCTGGTTTCGTTAAACAGGCTCTTGGCCGGAGTATCGTGCAGGTAAATATTATAGCTGTTGGGAAAAAGAAATTTCACCAGTCCCAGTGAGTTGCCCGGTCCGGGTTTTTGACGAACCGATCCGTTGATCATTTCCATATTGTGGCGGGCCAGGTAGTTTTTGTTTTTGCGGATACCGGGCAGGATTTCTTTCTGTACAATGCTGTTGGGTACATTCCAGTAGGGGCTGAATACAATATACTTCATGTCGCCCCGGAAAATAACGGTGTTGTGCGCAGCACTGCCCACCACCACATTCATCTTCCAGTTGAGTTTACCATCCTTAAATACAAAAAGCTGGTAGGCGGGGATATTTACGAGCAGGTAATCGGCGGGTGGGTTGGCCGGTACCCAGCGCATACGTTCCATATTGACGAGCAGTTGACGAATGCGATCTTCGAGCGGGCGGTTGAGTTCTTTGATCATGGAAGTGCCGATGACGCCATCTTCTTTGATGCCATAGCGGCGTTGAAATTGCTTCACTGCTTTTACCATTATACTGTCAAAGACCTGCAGGCTGTCGGTGGTTTTAAGATCGCCCAGGCTTTGCAGCCGTTTGCGGATGGCGCCAATGGCTACCGAACTGTCGCCGGGCTTATACGATTTCTGGGTAAGGTTAATAGGTTGCCAGGCGCCTTCTTTTTCCAGTTCGTAATAGCGCAGCAATTGCTGGCGCAGCAGGTTGTACTGTACGTATACCGGATCATATTTGTCGATGTCCTTTCCTTTATTGCTGATCAGCGAGTCGAGTACACTGGTCAGGTTGAGTTTTTTGCGGGGAATATACCAGCCCAGGTCGCGGGCATTGATCTTGTCGTTGCCCTGGTAGGCTTTGGCTGCATAGCGGAAAAAGCTGCTCGTAAGCAGCAACTCCAGTTTTGTGCGATCTTCCTGCAGCGGCTGATAACGTCCGCTATCGGCTTCCATGGTATCGAGCAGATGATGCAACTCAGGGTTGTAAATGGAACTGTCTTTGGCATAGCTGATATACTGGTTCTGCATCTGCAGAAAGCTATAGGCATACTCCGTAAGTCCGCTGCTGTCGAACCAGGCCATCTGGTAGTTGCGGCCATTATAAAAATTACGAACCTGCAGGGCGAGGCTGTCGGGCAGTTTTTCGGCCTGCACATAATTTTCCATACGGGTACTGTCAAAAAAAAGTTCGGTGTAGGAGTTGGCCACATTGATGGTTGTATCGCGCGGCACGATCACTGTGTTTTTCTGCGGGTCAGCATTCTGACAGGCTGCGGCCAGTAATACGATACTAAATACAAAGAGAATTTGTTTCATGAGGATAGCTGTTGAAAAGGTGTAAGGTATAGGGGGTGAAGGTACGAAGGTTGATTAACAGGTTGGGTTGATAATGATTTTGCCCCCCTGGTCGGTCTGAGACCGACCAGGGGGATGAGGGGGAGCAAGGCTATTCATTTTTTTATGATTAAACTCCGATCTTCCAAATTGCTAAACTAGCTTAAACAGAAAGTCTTTGTGGGTGGAAGGGAACTTAATTACTTCTAAGGGTATATATGTTATTGGGGAGAGATGATTTTTTAAGTTTATCCAAAGAATAATATTAATCCTGTTTTAATTATTTTGGTTGCTTTCTGTTTTTTTTAATAAGAGTTTTTTTAGTCTAAAATTATTTATTTTGTGGACCATTCTAAATACTTAAACCTTTTACTATGAGAAGAACGCTATCGGCGTTCTCGATGCATTTTTTGCACTTTTTTTATGCTTTTGGGCTGTCAAAAAGAAAATAGAAGTCTTTCCCAATTTCCTGATCTTGAAAGTTCTGTACAATTTAGTTTAGCAGAAGACAAAGCTTGGTTTGATTATAAGAAACAAAACGAACTAGTTTCAAAGCGTGATGAAGAAGGGAACCTTTTTTCAACTGCGCGGGCTGATTCGGGTACAACTCCCACCGTTGACCAGAACTGTACAGAGGTAAAAGAAAGTATGGCAGGTCATGCAGTGTCGATACCAGAAAGCATTAGTTTAATTAGTGAGAATACATCAGCTCAAACTCCAACGAGGACAAAAGCGTATGTTTGGGTGCTATATCAGCAGAATTGGGGACTTTGGAGTTTTTCCAGTCACGAAGAAGGCGTTCATAAAAAAAATGGAACCAATTGGCAATGGCAGTCTTTAACACATAAGTCGATTAGCAGATCAGGTCTTTTTGCTGGCGGTACAGTTAACTGCGAAGTAAATACATCTATTCCTGAAATTGGGGTTTATAATGCAGGTATGCAATTAAATTACACGATTACAATAAGCGTCCTTTGTAAGGGGTCTCCCCTTGGTGCCTCCGGGACATATACTACCAACAGCCCAATCTGGAATGTCAATGATTGATCACATATATACCAAGCCCGGAAAACGGTACGTGGGTATAGCTATTGTCTTACTTATAATGATAGTAGCCTGTGCTTATAAGCCGATGAGTAGGGATGATTTACTCGCAATACGATTAAAAGTGACCTTTCAGATGATGGGGAAAGATTCGCCCGGACTTCTTAATGGCGGATTCTCTTACAATATCGTTTACTATAAAGGATTGACATTGTATTATTCAACAGATACCCTTATTGCAGTGAAATCTTATTCAGAGACATCGGGTAAGCCTGATACAGTCGAAATCCCTGGCAGCACTTTTTTCGTTTTTCAGGAAAAGCAAAAGCATGGCCTGCTGTTTACTTCGCTGGAAGATAAAAAACCGCGTATTGTCAACGCCGACTCAGCACTTAATGCCATGTTATCGCTCGATTCAAAAATGTTTGACGTGGAAGATGGTATTCTTGTCTACAAAAATACGGTAGGTGATTCTGCCTGGCATGAATCTTATTGTTATTTGAATAAGAAAGATGCTTCTTACCCGGATACCATGAATTTGTTTTTTTCAGATGAGCTGAAAGAAATAAAATTCTCGCTTTCGCCAAACGAAGAGCGGGCGAGGAACAAAAAACTGGTAAAAGCCGAATTTGTATATAATCCATACTATGATCAAACACAGTTGCAGCAAATGCCGGGTCGCAAAATGAGTTTTGAGATTTCGCCGGTTGAACTGGCGGCACCTCAGAAATTCGTTACTTTTTTTGAAGCAGCAGAAAAAACGATCCTATTAAAGTAAGATTTTATCAGGGAAGAATTGTTTTTCGCGGGAAAGATGATACAATGGAAATACACTGGAGTAGTGCAGAAACGCGAATTGGATGATCTTGTGTGTAAATTTTTACCCTGCAGGTGTTTTTTCAAGAGATAAATAACCGGAACGCCCTGTCTATGCAGTAATGCAGGCAGGGCGTTCCGGTTATGGTGTTCCAAAACTTATTAGCTTCGGTCGGGGAAGCAGTCATTCAGCAGTTGTGCTGCGGGTTTAGTTAGAGACATATTTGCTTTAATCCTTCCCGCTCTTCACCTTTTCTCCTTTCAGATGCTGATCCAGGAATTTTAATATTTCTCCGTAGCCTTTTATTTCATTTTCCTTTTTCACAAAACCATGGCCTTCGTCGGGGAATACAATATAGTCAACAGGAACGCCATTCTTTTTGACCGCAGCCACGACTTCGTCGCTTTCAATTTTTAATACACGGGGATCGTTGGCGCCCTGCAGTACCATCAGTGGTTTGTTGATCTTGTCGGCATGCAGCAGCGGCGAGTATTCTTTGAGGCGTACGGTGTCGGCTGTGTTAGGGTCGCCGATCTCTTCGTACAGCGCCTTGCGGAACGACTCCCAGTATGGAGGTATCTCACGAAGTGTACGCAGCCAGTTAGCCACACCAAAGAGATCTACACCAGTTTTGAATTCGTTGGGATGGAAGCATAAAGCAGCGAGTGTCATATAGCCGCCATAAGATCCGCCGAGGATGCCAATTTTGGACGAGTCGATATAGGGGAGCGTGGTCAGGTATTTTTTGCCCCATACCACGTCTTTAAGATCCTTATCGCCATGGTTGCGGTTGTCCATCTTATAAAATGTTTTGCCATAACCGCTGCTGCCGCGATTGTTTACATCGAGTACGGCATAACCGTGGTTCACGAGGTACTGGATCAGTGAGAAGTAGTACTGACCAGCCTGTCCGCCAGGGCCGCCATGTACGAATACTACAGCCGGAACTTTATTTTTTTCAGAAGCCTGGTGAGGTTTGTAATAGATGGCCGGTATTTCGAGCCCGTCAAATGATTTGTAGCGTACGACCTGTGCCGATACGAGATCGTCTGCATTTATTTCGGGGTTGAGTGTATTCGTAAGCTGTTTCAGTTCTTTACTTTCAAAGTCGTAACTATAGAGATTACCCGGGGCTTTTGAACTGCCTACATAAAGAATCATTTTGCGTTCTGAGCGGGAGATGCTTACACTCATGATGCTGCCATCGGCAATAGCAGGGAAGGACAGCTCTTTGCCGGTCTGGTGATCAAAGAGGTGCAGTTTGTTGGCGCCATCTTCATTGACATAGATGACCCGATATTTCTCATTATAGCTGATGCTCATGCCGGTCACGTCCCATTTGTCTTCATATACTTTTTCCTTACGGCCGGTAGCTATTTCGTAGCGGGCGGCATAGACAAACTCGCTGCCTTCATCGGTCAGGTAGTAGAGGTATTTACCATCGAGGGAAAATTGTACAGCCGAATTGGTACTTTCGGTGCTGTCGGCGTTTACTTTTTTCTGCTGGTGGGTTTGCTGGTCGAGTACAAAAAGGTTAGATGAACTGGTGGTGATGGTCTGGCCCAGGGCGAGGTAACGTTCATCGCCGGAGATGGCGCTCACGTCAAAACCGTTATCGTTTTTATACATAAGGAGGCCGGTCCAGCTGCTGGTATCCATTTTATATAGGTCAAAAAAGCGGGCATCGCGTTTGTTGGAACTATAAAATAAGGAGCGCCCATCGCGCGCCCAGCCATAAAAATTGGCTTTTTCGAGCGAGTCGGGCGTAAGCTCGCGCACCTGTCCATTGGCTCGTAGCAGAAACAGGTGCGTATTTTCATTACCCCCTTTGTCGGAGTTGTAGATTATATCGCGGGTGCCCGGTACAAAGCTGTTGGCAAACATGGATTCTTTGGCAGAAAAGGTGAGCTGTTCTTTTTTATCATCCAGCAGGTTGATTTTAAATACATTAAAAATGCCTGTCTCATTACTGGTAATCAGCAGTTGCTGATCATCGGAGGTGAGGGAGCCGCCAAAAATGCTGGGGCTTTTGTAAAACTGCTCGATCGTATAGCTTTTTACTTCGCGGGGCTGATTGCTGTCCTGCTGGTTGCAGGCGGCAAGTGTCAGGGCCAGCAGGCTGGCGGCAAGGATCTTTTTCATGTGCAGAGGGGGTTAAATGGGGAATAGAGGCAAAAAGATAGGGAATTGAGGGTGGGTTGACAAAACTCTTTTGGTCAGCGGATTAAAGCCGGGTGGGATGGCGAAATCAAGGGCTTATCCACAAGTTTTTAATTTCCTAATTTGGATTTCTGCTTTTCCCCCTGCCCCCTTACCTTTGCGGCCAAAATAAATACCCTCTCTTATATATGGCAAACGTAGGTAAAGTAAAGCAGGTCATCGGCGCCGTAATCGACGTGCAGTTTGATGGCACCCTTCCTGACATTTACAACGCATTGGAACTCACCAAAGAAAATGGTGAGAAACTGGTACTGGAAGTGCAGCAGCACCTGGGTGAAGACAGTGTACGTACTATCGCAATGGATGGTACCGAAGGCCTGGTGCGTGGTACCAAAGTAGTGGATACCGGCAAGCCTATTGCCATGCCAATTGGTGAGAGCATCAAAGGCCGCCTGTTTAATGTAACCGGTGATCCTATCGATGGTCTGCCTGCTGTAAGCAAAGAGGGTGGTCGTCCCATTCACGCCAAGCCCCCGGCCTTCGAAAACCTGAGCACTGCCAGTGAGGTGCTGTTTACAGGTATCAAGGTTATTGACCTGATCGAGCCTTATGCAAAAGGTGGTAAGATCGGTCTGTTTGGTGGTGCCGGTGTGGGTAAAACCGTACTGATTCAGGAACTGATCAATAATATCGCCAAGGCTTATTCCGGTCTGTCTGTATTTGCAGGTGTGGGTGAGCGTACACGTGAGGGTAATGACCTGATGCGTGAGATGATCGAAGCCGGCATTATGAAATATGGTGAAGCCTTCAAACACAGTATGGAAGAAGGTGGCTGGGATCTGAGCAAGGTAGACATGAAAGAGCTGGCTGACTCTAAAGCCACTTTCGTGTTTGGTCAGATGAATGAGCCTCCTGGTGCCCGTGCACGTGTGGCCCTTTCCGGTCTTACAATTGCCGAATATTACCGCGATGGTGACGGTCAGGGTAAAGGACGTGATATCCTGTTCTTCGTAGATAATATCTTCCGTTTCACCCAGGCTGGTTCCGAAGTATCGGCCCTGCTGGGACGTATGCCTTCTGCGGTAGGTTATCAGCCTACACTGGCTACAGAGATGGGTATCATGCAGGAGCGTATCACTTCTACCAAAAATGGTTCAATTACCTCCGTACAGGCGGTATATGTACCTGCGGATGACCTGACTGACCCTGCCCCTGCTACAACTTTTGCCCACCTTGATGCCACTACGGTATTGAGCCGTAAAATTGCTGACCTTGGTATCTATCCTGCTGTGGATCCCCTGGATTCCACCTCACGTATCCTGATGCCACAGGTAGTGGGCGATGCACACTATAACTGTGCAAACCGTGTAAAAGGTATTCTTCAGCGTTATAAAGAACTGCAGGACATCATTGCCATCCTTGGTCTCGATGAGCTGAGTGATGAAGATAAACAGACAGTAGCCCGTGCCCGTAAAGTACAGCGTTTCCTGTCTCAGCCTTTCCACGTGGCAGAAGCCTTTACGGGTCTGAAAGGTGTACTGGTTCCCATCGAAGAAACAATCCGTGGTTTCAATATGATCATGGACGGTGAAGTAGATGAGTATCCTGAAGCTGCTTTCAACCTGGTAGGTACGATCGATGATGCGATCGAAAAAGGTAAAAAACTGCTGGCGCAGGCACAGGGATAATTTGAAAATTTGGCGATGCGCAAAAAAGCTCATCAACGAATCATTTTCAATTCACCAATTTTCAAAGCATGAATTTAGAGATACTGACACCTGAAAAGAAACTGTACAGCGGCGAAGTGTATGGCGTGCAAATGCCGGGCATCAGTGGTTCACTGGGTGTACTGGACAAACACGCTCCGCTGGTGAGTGCGCTCACAGCCGGTCGTATTAAGGTCTTAAAGGATAAGAATAATCATTTTGTATACTTCGATATACAGGGCGGTTTTGTGGAAGTACTGAACAACCGCGTTACCATCCTGGCCGAAGGCGCGAAGTCCGTTGAAAACGACTGATATCCGGAAAAGAGTCCCTCCGTCAAACGAAGGCTTGATGTAAACTAACCCAGGGAACTCTAACAGACTGGCGAAAAACCAGCCTATCCGGATTGTGAAAACTGTTATGCAGCCCTCCTGATTTGTTCAGGGGGGCTTTCTTTTTCCTTCATCCGCCTTCGGCGGATGAAGGAAAAAGGTATAAAGGGTTTAAAAGTTTAAAGGGTAAAAGGCAGAAGGAAAAAGGTTGAGGGCTAAAGAGGGGGTTGCGAACATTCGGGCACTGTGTTTGTATAAAATATATAAACTACGGTGCCATGAAAAGACTAGTATATGCCCTGTTGGGGATGGCCCTGCTAAGCAGTTGTTCCAAAGATGCCGTCCGCAACCTCGACCCCGATGAAACCAATCTTTATATCACCAATAAAGACGAGGCGGTCAGTTTTGCCAGTTACCACACATTTGCCCTTTCCGATTCAGCTGTTGTTATCCGCAACAATGAACTTGTGGAGAAAGTGCGGACAGATTTCGACGCCGCGTTCATTGATGCACTGGCTGCACAAATGACCGCACGTGGTTATACCCGTGTAAGCCACGACAATAACCCCGACCTGGGTCTTACTGTCAATCGCATTTATAATGATTACTCAGGGGTGATCGATTATTATGATTACTGGAACTATTATGGTGGTTACTGGGATCCCTATTACTGGGGGTATCCCGGCTACAGCTATTATCCCGGATTTTTCGGCATCTATACTATAACAGATGGCGGGGTAATGGTAGATATGATTGATATTAAAAATGCCAGCACCAGCAGCCAGCTTAAACTGATCTGGAATGGTCTGGTGCGTGGCTCAGGTACATTTGGTGTAAATCGTGCCGCAGGTCATGTCAATGCCCTCTTTGCCCAATCACCCTATATTACCACTCCTTAAACTGAATAACTATGAAAAAGAATCTGTTTTTAGTGATAGCGTTATTTCTGGTTGCAGGATTACAGGCCCAGCAGGGTGAGTTGAAAATGCAGATAAATATCAGTGGCGCTATTCCCGGTTCATCATTAAAAGATCTTACCAATAACGCCAGTCTGCGTGGTGGCGAAATGGGATTATTATATGGTGTAAGCGACAAATTATCTGTTGGCCTGCAGGTCGCCTACCAGGATTTTTATGAAAAATTTCCCCGTGCTATTTACAAACTCGATGATGGCAGTGATATATCGGCTGTACTTACAAATAGTGTACAGGTAATACCTATACTGGCAACAGTTAGGTATGAGTTTACTCCCGAAGCACGTTTACGCCCTTATGTGGCCGCAGGCCTTGGTGGTGGATTGTCGTTTTACAAACAATATCTGGGAGAGTATCCCAGCTCTGCCAACAAGTTTGGCTTTGCTGCACGTCCTGAAGCAGGTGTGTATTTGCCTTTCAAACCACAATCACCGAGCGGTCTTCAGCTGGGTGTTTATTACAATTATATGTCGTATAACAAGTATGGAATAAAAGACCTGAGTTATATGGGAGCGAAGCTGGGAGTGGTGTTTCCGCTGCGGGACTAAGTTGGAGAATATGCTAATGTGCTGATATGCTAATGAATATTATATTGAACGTTTCCTATTATTCATAGAGCCATTATTAATAAGGCATTAAAAACTACCGGCGACGCCGGCAGTGTTCATTCATTTACTAACAGGTCAATGCTTCAGACAGTAACATCCATCAGCACACTAGCAAATCAGCACATTAGCATATCGATTGATCATCCTCCGCTCGACTGTTTCTTCTTCAATTGCTCATCCGCATATCCAAATACTTTCTTCATCAGGTCTGTTTTACGGAATTCGAGTTTGGTGCGGATCTTTTCTTCTTCCTGGGCTACTTCATTGAACATACCGTCGATAGCGCGGGCGGCAATAAAGTCGGTCAGGCTGCTCTCAAGTGGTTTATTGATAAAGGGGATCTTATTGTAAGCATTCGCAATGTTGGCCCATTCTTTATTGGCACCATTCAGGTTGGCCGTACTGTCTACAATGGGGCGGAAAGCTGTCATTAGCTCGGGCGACATCGCTGTTTTGAAATATTCTGTAGCCGCATGTGTGTTGTCGGTGATGAGCAGGCCCGTTACATCACGGAGATTCATCTGCTTTACCGAATTAAGGAAAATGGGTTTGGCAGCTTTTACCGAAGCAGTCATGGCATTGGTGAATTTTGCTGTGACCTGGTTGAGCAGGCTGCTCATGCCAATATCTTTCAGTGTTTTTTCAATTTTAGCCGCATCCCCGGGCAGAGCAAAACGAAGCAGGGGATTGCCATTGCTGGGGTTGGCAAAGGCGTCAAAACCTGTGTATAGTCCCTGGGTCAGGGCTTCGCGTAAGCCACCAGCCATTTCAAATTCGGAAGGGGCGATGGCAGAAGCGATTTTCTGAAGAGTATCACAGGAGCTGAGCATCATAGTACCGCTGAGGCAGAGGCCAAGTAGAAGACGTTTCATAGTCAGTAATGATTATTTTTTTAACAGGATGCGAAAGGAGTCGTTGAGGTTGCGTACAGTCACAGATCAATTTAGCTGCGGATCGATCGGATAATGGATCATCATTTCATATTCACCGCCCAGTTGCCTTAGAGCGTCTTTCCAGATATCACCCGGCTGTGCATGAAAGACCAGCTGGCGATTGGCATTTACGGTAAGCCATGTTTTTTCCTGCATTTCCGATTGCAACTGGCCGGCATCCCAGCCTGAATAACCTATATAAAAGCGGATCCGGTTCAGGTCAATCCGACCGCTCTTGATCATTTCCACGGCTTTTTCAAAAGAGCCACCCCAGTATACGCCTTTCATGATCTCCTGCCCGCCCGGAATATCGTCAGGATACTGGTGCAGAAAATGGATGGTATCCAGCTGTACAGGTCCGCCATAATAGACCGGAATGGAATAGCCGGCAGCATCGGGGATGAGCTCGTCCAGCGTACTTTCATACGGACGGTTGATCACAAAACCAAAACTGCCCTCATCATTGCTTTCGCAAAGAAATACGACTGTACGAAGAAAATTGGGGTCCTTTAAAAAAGGATCCGCAATCAGTAATATGCCGGGGCCAGGGTCAATCATGCTTCAATTTAAGGCATAAAATTATTGTCTTTGCATTATACACCGAAAAAATAAGCTGCCTGCCACCCTGATGGTCTAAAGGCAAGTTAAAAATTGCATAGTAATGCTACTGATGCATCCAGTGCAGGTATCTTAAACTATTTTTGCCCGATGGCTCCGGTATAGAAAAAGCTATTATCTTTCCGTCAACTAATCCATTTGGCCAGGTGAAAAGAACGTTTACAGTCATTACCATCCTGATTACCATTTCTCTGATCGGTATCATCCTGATTCAGCTTTCGTGGCTGCAGAATATGATATTGCTTACGCAGGAGCAGATCAAGGAAAAAGTGCAGCAGGCAATAGTAAAGGTGGGCGATGACCTGATGCAATATAAAGGCAACTACACTACCGCTACCCATAAGCTCAACAACAGTATTCTTCCGGAAGATTTTTCGCTGGAGTTTACCCGCCCCACCACACTGGGCCGCCGGTTTTCGGCCGCTGAGCTGTATGAAAAAATTAAAAGCGCTTTTCGTGCCGTAGACCTCGATAAGGTCGAGTTTGAGTTTGCACTTACTACCATCAACCCCCGTACCCGGATGTGGGACGTGATAGAGCGCCAGTCGCAGGGGTTCCTGGAAGCCGTAGAAGACTCTGTCAATAATTTTTACCGGGGATATCAGTTACCCGCACCAACCGGATCAGCTACCGAAAACCTGGCCCCTGATGAATCTATTTTCATAGTAGCCAAGAATGTGAAGAAGACGGCTATCAAGTCGCTGCGCTGGCGTATTGCTATCGCACTGCTTTTCTCTATTATAATCGTGGTGGCTTTTTACCTGACTGTTCGCACCATGCTGCGGCAGAAAAAGCTGGGTGAGATCAAGAACGATTTTATCAACAACATGACGCATGAGTTTAAAACGCCTATTGCCACCATATCGCTGGCAGTAGATGCCATGCGCAACGAGAAAGTATTGCAGGACCGGCAAAAGATCAATTATTTTAGTTCTATCATTAAAGAAGAAAACCAGCGGATGAACCGCCAGGTAGAAACTATCCTGAAGGCTTCACAACTGGAGAGGCAGGAGGTGAATCTAAATCTTGAGCCACTGCATGTACACGATATTATCTCTGCTGTGGTGGATACTTTTCAGCTGCAGCTGCAGGAAAAGAATGGTGAAGCGGAAGTTTCACTCGGAGCAACCAATGACCTCATTTCGGCAGATGAAGTGCATTTCTCCAACCTCGTAAATAACCTTATCGATAACGCGGTTAAATATTCAAAAGACAATGTGCCGCTGAATATCCGCATCTCTACCGAGTCTACCAGCAAATCGTTTATTATGCGGGTACAGGATAATGGTATCGGTATGAGCAAGGAAACGGTTAAAAGGGTGTTTGAACGCTTCTATCGCGCACATACGGGCAACCTGCACAATGTAAAAGGATTTGGGCTCGGACTCAGTTATGTAAAAACCATGGTGCAGGCGCATGGTGGCGAAATACATGTAGACAGTACACTCGGTAAAGGCAGTGTGTTTACGGTGGAGTTTCCGTTGAAGAAGTAGAACAACAGGTATAAAGAGTATAAAGGGTTTAAAGGGTTTAAAGTGATCTTAAAATCACACCCTTTATACTCTTTATACCCTTTAAACCCTTTATACCAATTAAACAGGGTAAACAGAATATTTCATCTGAGGGGCATCAACTCACCCAAATCAAACACCCGTCTCCATAGCTTAGAAACCGGAAATCTTTTTCCAGGGCATAATTATACAGATCGCGCCATCCATTTCCTGCGAGTGCAGCTACCAGCAACAGGAGTGTTGATTGTGGCTGATGAAAATTGGTGATCAGTGCACTGATCACACGCGGTTTATACCCCGGAGCTATCAGTATACGGGTTTTGGTAATAAGCCGGTCTGTTTCTTTTTGCTGCATCCACTCCAGTAATGCTGTTAATGCTTCTTCTGTACTGAGTCCGGGTTCTGCACGGTCATATACTTCCCATTGCGTGAGTCCATTCTCTGGCGATAACTGGTGTAGTTTCCAGTTTACGCCCAGCCAGTAAAGCGATTCCAGTGTGCGTAGTGAAGTGGTGCCCACAGCTACAACGGGATCTTCTTTTTTATTGATTAGTTGTTGTAAAAGCTGACGGTTAACGTCTATGAACTCGGCATGCATTTCATGATCGGCCATTTGAGCCGCTTTCACCGGTTGAAAGGTGCCGGCACCTACATGCAGTGTCAGGTAAGCGCATTCAATTTCTTTTTTTCGCAGTTGCTGAAATACGTTTGGTGTAAAATGCAGGCCGGCGGTGGGTGCAGCAACTGAACCTTCCTGCCGTGCATATACGGTTTGATAGCGCTCTGCATCGGTTGCTTCGGGTTTACGTTTAATATAGGGGGGTAATGGTATGGCACCAGCCTGATGCAGCAGTTCTGCAAAACTGAGATGTGCGGGTGTCCAGCTAAGGCCGATTAAAAAGTAGCCCGGTTTTTTATCGAGGTAAACCGCTTCGAGTGTGCCGCCTGCAGATCCGTTCAGGCTGCGCTGAAGTACCTGTCCCGGTTTCCATTTCGAAGCTCCCCCTACCATACATTTCCATACAACCCGTTGCGTTTGCTGCATGGCACTGTTAATGTCACGGTATTGATCGCCGGGTTCGAGACAGAAAATTTCGATTAGTCCACCAGTCGCTTTTTGAAAAAGAAGGCGGGCTTCAATGACGCGGGTGTCATTGAATACCAGCAATGAGTTTGCCGGAAGATGTGCAGCGATATTGCGGTACTGATCCTCTCCGGTAATACCATTTCTGTAAATCAGGAGCCGTGAGGCATCGCGCTGCTCCAGTGGAAAATGTGCAATCCGGTGAGCAGGGAGATCGTAGGTGAAATCGGCAATAGAAAGTTTACGGGGATGCATAGCGGGCGACTAACTGTCGTCATTTGTTGAGCCGCAAAGATACTAACGGTTAGCCAGTCTGCGCACGAGTTTGAGCCCACTCCACAGCTCATTCACTGCACACACTTTTGTGTCAACAAGACCCATCGGCAGGGCGAGCTCACGAATAATATCTTCCGTGATATCGGTTGGCATACGGGCTGCTTTTTTATACCACGATATCCAGAGTACCAGTTTGGGATTTCTGTCAAAGACCGGCTGAAGATGAAACAGGAATTTTTTCAGCTCGACTTTTTTCTCAACAAAAATATGAACCACATCTGGCAGTGAGTGTGTGGTACAGGCAGTGGGTGGACCATCGGGCTGCAGCCAGTCCATATAACCGGCAGGTGCATGGAAGAGCAGCAGTCGCGTTTCTTTGGTCAGGCCCAGTTTGCGGGCCAGCGGAGTGCCTGAATAGCCAGCCATTTTTCTGTAAATATCGGCCATTTTGATTGCCTGTTGGGACACTGGTTACAAACCGCGACCCGGAGGTTTCCACATGGTTTTCCACGCATATACACCGGTTATCCACTGCAATCCACAGTCTATACAGTAGTTTTGATTTCGGTATGCCCTCCCACGAGCTTAAACACAATACCAGCCTACGTTTCAGGCTACCCAACAGGTGTGGAAAAAATAAAAACCTTAATTTTTGATATCAAAGTGGTAAAAAGTGTTACTTTGTGTCTAGTAGAGTAAATTTTGATTCAATTCCCTGATACTGATGGACTTTCTTGGAGAATACGAGGCAACTCTGGACTTAAAGGGTCGCTTCCTTCTCCCGGCAGGCTTTAAAAAGCAGCTGCCGGAAGAGGAAAGTCTTCGCTTTGTTATTAACAGGGGGTTTGAAAAGTGTTTGACCCTGTACCCTTTGAAGAGCTGGGAGCCACTTTTTGCACGAGTAAAAGCGCTGAATGAGTTTGATCCGAGAGCACGTGAGTTTAAGCGCTGGTTTTTGAACGGGGCCACTTACCTGGAGCCGGATACCGCAGGCCGACTGCTGGTACCGCCAAACCTGAAGGGCCATGCGGATCTGACAAAAGACATCGTGCTGGTGGCCGTGGGCGACAAAATTGAAATCTGGGATAGTAATAAGTACAAACAGTTCTTTGATTCATTCTCACCGGAAGCATTCAGTGACCTGGCCAATGAAGTGATGAATAAGAATCCGGGTATTCCTGGTTTGTCATGAGTAATACCCATGACATAGGATCAGGGGTGCCGGATACGGGGGGCAACGATTATCATGTGCCGGTGCTGTTGCATGAAGCCATTGATGGCCTGGCTGTAAAGCCAGACGGTATCTATGTGGATTGCACGTTTGGTGGCGGAGGCCATGCGCGGGCGATACTGCAAAAACTGGGACCACAGGGGCGACTGATCGCTTTTGACCAGGATGCAGATGCCCAGCGTAATCTGCCAGCCGATGATCGCTTGCTGTTTATACCACAGAACTTCAGGCACCTGCAGCGTTTTTTACGCTTGCACCAGGTGACTGCTGTAGATGGGATCCTTGCCGACCTGGGAGTTAGCAGTCACCAGTTTGATGAAGCAGACCGTGGTTTTTCCACCCGCTTCGATGCTCCCCTCGACATGCGCATGGATCAGCGTCAGACGCGAACAGCCTACGATGTGGTGCAAACCTATACTGAACCGCAACTGCATAAGTTGTTTGAGCAGTATGGCGAGGTCACCAATTCAAAAACGCTGGCCAAAACCATCGTTCAGATTCGTAACCAGGTATCACTGCAAACCATCAATGGATTCAAGAATGCACTTCGGGGAGTGGTGAAAGGAAACCCGAATAAGTACTTTGCCCAGGTGTTTCAGGCGTTGCGCATAGAAGTAAATGAGGAGTTGATTGTATTGACAGAACTGCTGCAGCAAATCCCAAAACTACTGAAGCCCGGTGGCCGGGCCGCTATCATCACCTTTCATTCTCTCGAAGACAGGCTGGTAAAAAATTTCTTCAGACGCGGTTCATTTGATGAGCCCGAAGAGAATCCTTTTTTCAATACCGAACCTGAGAATGAATTGCTGGTAATAACCCGCAAACCGATCAGTGCTACTGAAGAAGAGTTGAAGCGAAACCCCCGGGCCAGGAGTGCAAGGCTTCGGGTGGCAGAAAAAAAATAAGGCCTGCTCATTTTCCCCCGGAAAATAAAGGCCCTGACATAATAGAAAGTCTATATCCTGTGAGTTGACCATTGGCGAAACCACGTGAAAACCAGAAAAAATTGCGGCATGCAGGAAGCAGCAGAAACAGTGAATGATAATAAGAACGGCATGAATGCTGGCTGGAAAAGATGGCTCAACTATCAATCTGTAGTACGCCAGGTTCCTTTCTTTCTTTTCCTCACACTGCTGGCCGTAATCTATATCTATAACGGACACCATGCCGATAAAACAGTGCGCCTTATCAGCCGCACAGCTAAAGAGGTGAAAGAACTGCAATACGAATATAAAACACTGAAAGGTGAAGTGATGTTCCGTAGCAAGCAGAGTGAACTGGCCAAAGCAGTGGAGCCACTTGGGCTAAAGGAACTGACAGCCTCACCTGTAGTGCTGGGAGTAACGCAGAAGAAAGAACAATAGAAATGACTTGGACGGTGTTTCGGTATGGCCCCGGCTCTACCAGCGGGGCCTACGCCGAAACTGATTAATATAAATAAACCAACTGCCAGACTGGACCCTGGCAGACCATCAGGACGGACATTGGAAGTAAGACGTGATATATTATGGCGTGTGTATGTCAGTTTTCTCGGCATGGTTGTGCTGAGTGTGCTGATCCTGGGCAAAGCCTTCTATATCCAGCGCGTGGAAGGTGCTCACTGGCGTACCATGAGCGATAGTCTGCATCAGCATATTGTGGAGTTGGATGCCGAGCGTGGCACCATTTATAGTGAAGATGGACAAATGCTGAGTACTTCCATGCCTCAGTTTGATATCTACCTCGACTTTATGGCCGATGGCCTTCGCGATAAAAACGGAAAAGTATTCAGAGAGAACCTTGATTCCTTCTCGCTGGCTTTGTCAAAACATTTTGCCGATAAATCAGCAGCTGAGTATAAGACCATGCTCAAGGAAGGTTATAACAAGCGTCGCCGTTACTTTCCGCTGAAGAAAAAAATTTCCTTTGAAGACTACAAGGCATTTCGCCAGTTTCCGCTCGTGCGCCTGGGACGCAACAAAAGTGGGGTAATCGTGGAAGAAAGCAGTAAGCGGTTATCTCCCTTTGGTCTCCTGGCCAATCGTACCATCGGACTTTCCCGTGAGCATATTGCCAGCAATGGGAAAACCAAAAAACAGAACGTAGGTCTGGAAATGTCATACGACTCGCTGCTTACAGGCGAGAAAGGACAGCGCGTGGTTCGCTTTGCTGCAGCCGGAGCTATTCCGGTAGAAGGCACACAGGTAGAGCCCGAAAATGGCAAAGACATATATACCACACTCGATGTAAACATCCAGGACATTGCAGAAAATGCATTACTGCGCCAGATGGAATCTACCGAGTCGATCTATGGTACCTGTATTGTGATGGAAACAAAAACAGGTAAAATCAAAGCGATTGCCAACCTGGGCCGCCGGCCCGATGGCAGCTACTGGGAAGATGACAACTATGCCCTTCGTGTGACTGAGCCGGGCTCTACCATCAAACTGGTTACCCTGCTGGCGGTACTCGAAAAAGGTACATCACGTCTCGACGACCTGGTAGAAGTGGGTACTGCGGGACATATGATGGTAGGCCCCCGGAATGTAAATGATGCCGAACGTCAGCCCAAGGCAGTACAAACGGTAAAAGAATGTTTTGCGCACAGCTCCAATGTGGGAATGAGTAAGATAGCGTATAAGGCTTTCCAGGATCGGCCACAGGAGTTCAGGGAGTACCTGCATAAGTATCACATGGATCGTGTATCGCCCATTGATCTTTCCAATATTCCCAAGCCGCGTGTGGCGCCGCTTGATAAAAAGAATGGCGGTGTGATGAATATGATCACGATGAGCTTTGGCTATGCCGTACAGGTAAGCCCCATGCATACACTTACGCTCTACAATGCGATTGCCAACAACGGTCGCATGATGAAGCCTTATCTCGTAAACAGCATTCGCAGAGATGGGGTTGTGTTGAAACAATTTGAACCAACCGTGCTGGAAGAAAGTATCGCGAGCGAGAAAGCAATAAAGGCCGCCCGCGAAAGTATGGAAGCAGTGATCACAGAAGGTACAGGACGACCTGCATTCAAAGACATGCCGTTTCCGATAGCAGGTAAAACCGGTACCGCACACGTGTATGATGGCAATATCAAGTACAGTGATGGTATTTACCAGGCGTCGTTTGTAGGATATTTTCCTGTCAACGATCCGCAATATAGCTGCATTGTAGTGATCCGTTCCAAACCGCATGCAGCAGTGCATTATGGAGGCTCACTGGCCGGGCCTGTATTTCGTGAAGTGGCCACCAAACTGTATGCTATGTATGTGCAACCAAAAACGCCCATGCAGTATACAGTACCCAAAGACAGCACAGTATTTCTCTATGCCGGCAATGCTGCAGATATGAAGCAGGTGTATAAAACCCTGCAGGTAAATTATACCGATTCTGCTGCTGAGAACAACAACTGGGCTACCGCCTATGCAGTAAACTATCAGCCGGTACTGAAATCGCAGAATATAGGAAAGCAGATGATGCCCAATGTACGGGGTATGGGATTGAAAGATGCACTTTACCTGCTGGAAAGTATGGGAGCGAAAGTGAGTGTAAAAGGAAAAGGAAAAGTGAACACGCAGTCGTTGCCTGCAGGTACCGCACTTGCAAAAGGAACGGCCGTGCAACTGGAACTGAATTGATCAACTAATTATAGCGGAGCGAAGTGTTATTACGGGATGTATTATATAAGGTAGCTATCAGGTCCGTATCGGGGTCAACCGAAGTGGATGTAACCGATGTGCAGATCGATTCCCGCAAAGTGAAGCAGGGTACTGCATTTGTAGCAGTAAAAGGAGTGGCGGCAGATGGACATGCTTTTATAGATAAAGCAGTAGAAGCAGGCGCGATAGCCGTAGTGTGTGAACAATTGCCAGCCTCGCAGAAAGAAGGAGTGGTATACCTGCAGGTGCAGAACAGTGGTGCAGCCGCTGCCTGGATGGCACACAACCTGTATGGTCAGCCATCAGAAAAGCTGAAGCTGGTTGGTGTGACAGGAACAAACGGAAAGACAACGATTGCCACGTTGCTATATAAGCTCTTTACATCATTGGGATATACCTGCGGACTCATCAGTACGGTCGAAAACAGGATAGGTAATGATATAGTACCTGCCACACATACCACACCTGATGCCGTAAGCCTTAATCAACTGCTGGCACAAATGTTGCAATCGGGCTGCTCACATGTTTTCATGGAAGTAAGCTCACATGCTTTGCACCAGCACCGCGTTACAGGTTTACAATTTGCCGGCGGCATATTCAGCAATATCACACACGACCACCTGGACTATCATAAAACCTTTGATGAATATATAAGGGTTAAAAAAAGTTTCTTCGATGGTCTGCCTTCATCAGCATTTGCAATCAGTAATGCAGATGACAAACGCGGCGTAGTGATGCTGCAGAATACCGCTGCTCACAAGTATCTCTACAGCCTGCGCACGCTGGCCGAGTTTAAAGGAAAGATTATTGAAAACAGCCTTTCCGGACTGGCCATGACTATTAATGACCAGGAAGTGCATTTCAGACTGATCGGAGAATTCAATGCCTACAACCTGCTTGCTGTCTATGCAGCAGCAACCTGCCTGGGCGAAGAAAAGAGTGAAGTGCTGCGCCAGCTGAGTGTGCTGACAGGAGCGGAAGGGCGGTTTGATTATATCGTATCGCCAAAGGAACGCATCATCGCCATTGTGGATTATGCCCATACACCCGATGCCCTGTTGAATGTACTGGCCACGATCAACAAGCTGAAAAAAGGATATGAGCAGGTGATCGCAGTAGTGGGTTGTGGTGGTGACCGCGATAAAACAAAAAGACCGGTAATGGCCGCAGCAGCAGTAGAGCATAGCGATAAGGCCATTTTTACCAGCGATAATCCGCGATCGGAAGACCCCGCTCAAATTATTCGGGATATGGAAGAAGGGTTGCCGGCTGCAGCAAGACGCAAGTATATCGCCATTACAGACAGGCAGGAGGCTATCCGTACCGCTATCAGCCTGGCCAAACCAGACGATATAGTACTCATAGCCGGTAAAGGACATGAGAAATATCAGGAAATAAAAGGAGTGAAACATCATTTTGACGATAAGGAAACCGTGCAGCAGATATTTGAACAATTAGGAAAGTAAACGAATCAGCGAAAGACAATAAACCATTAACCAGCAATATGCTTTATCATTTATTTGATTGGCTCAACAAACAAAACATCGACTTCCCGGGAAGTGAGCTTTACCGCTTCATTTCTTTCAGGGTGTTGCTGGCCGTATTGTTGTCGTTGCTGATTACCCTTATATACGGAAAAAGGCTCATCCGCCTGCTGCAAAGAAAACAGGTGGGCGAGTCGGTACGCGACCTGGGTCTGGCTGGCGAACAACAGAAAAAAGGTACACCCACTATGGGAGGTATCATCATCATCCTGGGTATTGTAGTGCCTACCCTGCTCTTTGCCCGCCTCGATACAGTATACATTCAGCTGATGCTTGTTGCTACCGTATGGCTGGGTATTATCGGTTTTGTAGACGATTATTTAAAACTGCGCGCCAAACGACTGGCACAGGAGCAGGGTGTAGCATATAAAAAAGGCGATAAAGACGGACTGGCGGGCTGGTTCAAGATCCTGGGCCAGGTGGGATTGGGTATTACTGTAGGAGCAGTCCTGATTTTTCATCCCGATGTAAAAATCTGGCGCGAATACCAGGGCACGCCCAAAGCTGAAGTGATCACGAAGATGGTGAATGGTAAAGAGAAACACTTTGTAGAAACGAAGGAGCCGGTTACTACCATACCGTTTGTAAAAAATCATGAATTCAACTATACCAAGCTGCTGCCCGAAGCGCTGAGAAAGTATGCATGGGTATTGTATATACTGGTGGTGATTTTCATTATCACGGCTGTATCGAATGGTGCCAATATAACGGATGGGCTCGATGGACTGGCCACGGGAACTTCGGCATTGATAGGAGTGTGTCTGGGCATCTTTGCCTACGCCAGTGGCAGCTTCGTATTTGCCGATTATCTCAATATCATGTATATACCCGAACTGGGTGAGTTGTCGATATTCCTTGCTGCCATGATTGGCGCCTGTGTGGGCTTCTTATGGTACAACTCTTACCCCGCCCAGGTATTTATGGGCGATACGGGTAGCCTTACGCTGGGTGGCATCATTGCAGCTATTGCCATCATTGTACACAAGGAATTGCTGATACCGATTTTCTGCGGCGTTTTCCTGGTAGAAAATCTGAGTGTGGTAATACAGGTCACTTATTTCAAGTATACCAAACGAAAATATGGCACGGGCCGCAGGGTTTTCCTGATGAGTCCATTGCACCATCACTTTCAGAAAAAGGGATATCATGAGGCAAAGATTGTGACGCGATTCTGGATTATGACGGTATTGTTTGTGTTGCTGAGCATAGCTACGTTGAAGTTAAGATAACAGAAAGGATAAGATAGTACGAACGGACTTATTGAAAAACCACCACCCTATTCCACGGATCCGAACCCCGTGATGGTTGTCTCTGATGAATGAATTGTGGTGCATTACCAAATCAATGCTTGTGAAGAACCATTTTCCGTACGCTCATTGAAAAGCTATGGGTAAACGTCTCGTCATATTAGGAGGGGGAGAGAGCGGAGTAGGAGCCGCCCTCCTGGCGCAGCAGCAGGGATACAATGTATACCTGGCAGATGAAGGTTCTTTGAAACACGAATACCGGCAAACGCTGCAGCAGGCCGCGATACATTTCGATGAAGGAAAAGTATCGGCCGATCTGTTGCTGGCTGCCGATGAGGTGATGAAAAGCCCCGGTATACCGGAGAAGAATGAATGGGTGAAAAAGATACGGGCAAAGGGCATTCCGGTGATCAGTGAAATAGAACTGGCTTACCGGCACAAAGGCAATAGCCGCATCATCGCCATCACCGGCAGCAATGGTAAGACAACCACCACTGCACTTACCTGGCATATCTGTAAAAAAGGTGGCCTCGATGCAGCCCTGGTGGGCAATATCGGCTACTCATTTGCCAGACAGGTAGCAGAAGATCCAAAACCGGTATATGTGGCAGAGATCAGCAGTTTTCAGCTCGACGATATCCATACGTTCCGGCCTGATATTGCGATCCTGACCAACATCACAGAAGATCACCTGGACCGCTACGATTATAAGTTCGAAAACTATATCCGTAGCAAATTCAGGATCGCAGACAATCAGCAACCCAGTGATTACTTCATATATAATGCAGACGATGAAGTAACCATGAAGTATATAAAACAATTCGATATACACGCAAACCAACTGCCAATCAGTATGAAAACAGAAACTAAAGGAGCTTTTATCAAAGACGGGGATATGTACGTACGGACAGGAGAAGAATTCACCAGTATGAGTGTATATGATTTTGCCCTTAAAGGGAAACATAACCAATATAATACCATGGCAGCATGTGTGGCCGGATCTACAATGGATATCCGGAAGGAAAAGATCAGGGAAGCCGTGCAGGACTTCCAGAGCCTGGAGCATCGGATGGAGCCTGTGGCCACTGTACGGGGTGTGGAGTTTATTAACGACAGCAAGGCAACCAATGTAAACTCTACCTGGTATGCGCTGGAAAGCATGACAAAACCCACTATCCTGATCCTGGGTGGTGTAGATAAAGGAAATGATTATTCACTGATTGCCGACCTGGTAAAAGAAAAAGTACGGGCTATCATTTGCATGGGTACCGACAACCGGAAGATACATGAAGCATTTTCTTCCATAGTCAATCCCATCGTAAATACAGAGAATGCACATGATGCTGTACAGGCGGCTTTCCATTTTGCCAACAAAGGCGATGTGGTATTGCTGAGCCCTGCCTGCGCTTCTTTTGATCTGTTCAAAAACTATGAAGACAGGGGGAATCAGTTTAAGAAAGCAGTGAAGGAGTTGTAAGTGGTAAGTGAGGAGAAAGGTAGAAGGTGAAAGGTGAAAGGCAGATGGAGGAGTATAAACAAATAAATAGCCTTATACACTAATGGAGTTGTAAGTGATAAGTAGTAAGTGGTAAGTGAGGTAGACGGTAGAAGGTGAAAGGTAGATGTAGGGAGAAATAAACAAACAAGGGGCCTTATACCCTATACCCTTAACCTTTAACCTTATCAGGACAAATTGAATCTTTGTAATTGGACGCAATAAAAGACATACGATTTACTGAGCTGGGCAATAGCCTTCAGCCGCGTAACCTGCTCAGCAAGACCAGGGGCGATAAAGTGATATGGGCGCTGGTGATCCTGCTGGCGCTGGTGTCTCTGCTGGCGGTATACAGTGCTACCGGCTCGCTGGCCTACAAAAATTATAAAGGCAATACAGAAATATACCTGTTCAAGCAGGTGGCTTTTATCATCATTGGTGTATTGGTAGTATACTTTGCCCACCTGGTCAATTATACTGTCTATGCCCGGGTGGCAACCATCCTGTTTTTACTCTGTATTCCACTGCTGATCTATACCCTGTTTTTTGGGGTGCGTATGAACGAAGGCAGCCGCTGGATCCGTTTGCCGCTGATCAATATGACCATGCAAACATCCGATCTGGCCAAACTTGCATTGTTTATGTACCTGGCGCGACTACTCAGCCGTAAGCAGGACGTGATCAAGGATTTTAAAAAAGGCTTTTTACCTGTAATGGCGCCGGTAGCTATTACCTGTATGCTGATTGCACCAGCCAACCTGTCAACCGCATTACTGCTGGGTGCCAGTTGTATGATGCTGCTGTTTATCGGCCGGGCCAGAACCAAACATATCCTGCTGGTAGCAGGTGTGGCACTTATCCCGATCATGTTTCTGGTTATAGCTGCCGTTACCCGACACAAGGCAGGTGAACAGGAAACTGCTGCAGTAGCGAAATCATCATCGGGCTTATTTGGAAGGGTAGACACATGGATCGGGCGTGTTGAGAATTTTATTTATGGTGGCAAAGAAGCAGACGATGATGATATGTACCAGGTAAACCAGGCCAAAATGGCCATTGCCAAGGGTGGTTTACTGGGTGTGGGGCCAGGACACAGCACTATGCGCGACTACCTGCCCCAGGCATACAACGATTTCATTTTTGCCATCATTATTGAAGAGTATGGATTTGCGGGGGGAATGTTTATCGTGTTTATATATCTCGTTTTTTTATACAGGTGTATACGGATTTTTAAAAGATGCCCTTATGCGTTTGGCGCATTCCTGGCACTCGGTCTCAGTTTTACACTAGCCATTCAGGCAATCGCCAATATGGCCGTGACAGTAAACCTGTTTCCGGTTACAGGGGTTACGCTGCCACTGGTGAGTATGGGTGGGTCCAGTTTCATCTTTACCTGCCTGGCTATCGGCATCATATTGAGTGTGGCGCGTAATGTGGAGAAACTGGAAGGCAGTGAAAGGCAAAAGGTAGAAGCATGACGGTAGAAGGTATGTAAGTCTTTTTAACCTTTTACCCTTAACCTTAAACCTTATAGCGTAGTAGAACAAATGAAAAAGAGGATAATCATAGCAGGTGGAGGAACAGGCGGACATATTTTCCCGGCTATAGCCATTGCCAATGCATTGCGCCAGCAGGATAGTGAAGTAGAACTGTTGTTTGTAGGAGCGAAAGGAAAAATGGAGATGGAAAAAGTGCCGCAGGCTGGTTATCGGATTGAAGGGTTGGATATAGCCGGATTCAACAGAAGTTCTTTGATAAAAAATCTGGGATTACCGTTTAAGCTGATAAAAAGCTTTTTTCAGGTAAGAAAGATTTTCAACGCTTTTCGTCCCGATGCTGCAATTGGTGTGGGCGGTTATTCCAGTTTTCCGGTATTGCGCTATGCGCAGGCCAGGGGAATACCCACCTTCATACATGAGTCCAATTCATTTGCCGGCAAGAGCAACATCATGCTGGGCAAAAAAGCGACCCGGATATACGTAGCATCTGAAGGGATGGAAAAATTTTTCCCGGGCGATAAGATCCGGATTACTGGTAACCCGGTGCGTGCAGCCATTGTAAATGCATCTGTGAACCAGGCAGAAGCCCTCGCTTTCTTTTCGCTGCAGGCCAATAAGAAAACGGTGCTGGTAGTGGGAGGCAGCCTTGGGGCAAAAACTATTAATGAAGCGATTGATAACGGATTGGATCAACTGGAAGCAGCCGGCTTACAATTGATCTGGCAAACCGGAAAACCCTATGCAGACCAGGCGAGGCAGCGTGCCAGTGGCCGGTCGTTTGTCTGGGCCAATGATTTTATAACCCAGATGGAGAAAGCGTATGCAGCAGCTGATATGGTAGTGGCCCGTTCGGGCGCCATGACCGTGGCTGAACTGACTGTAGTGAAAAAGCCCGTTTTGTTCGTACCCTATCCCTACGCCGCCGAAGACCACCAGACTGTTAACGCCCAACAGCTGGTGTCGAAAGGTGCGGCCCTGCTTATCAAAGACAGTGAAGCAAAAGAAAAGCTGATACCAGCTTTGCTGGAGCTGGCCGGGGATGAAAGAAAACAGACAGACATGAGAAATAATATGGCAGGCCTGGCCCGGGTGGATGCAGATGTGCAAGTGGCCAGGGATATATTGACCGTATTAAAAAAATGATTGTACGTGATTGAACCTAACCCGATAAGAAAACTTATGGCCGATGCTGCTGCTGACAGCGCAGGCGGTCAGACCGTACCAATCAATACTGTCCTTATGAACTCCCCTTTCAGGGGTCTTAATGGAGTGCAGGAAGTGTATTTCATCGGCATTGGAGGCATTGGCATGAGCGCACTCGCAAGGTTCTTTGCAGCAAAAGGAGTAAAGGTGAGCGGGTATGATAAAACCCCCACACCACTTACCCGATCACTGGAGCAGCAGGGTATCGTTATTCATTACGAAGAAAACCTGCAGCTGATACCGGCAAAACCCGACCTGGTGGTCTACACACCAGCCATACCGGCTGCTCATCAGGAACTGGTGCATTACCGGCAGTCTGGTGTGAAAGTGGTGAAACGGAGTGATGTGCTGCAGTTGATATCGGAAAGTTCTTTTAATATATGTGTGGCAGGCACACATGGCAAAACAACCATTACCACCATGATCGCGCATTTGCTGCGTCATAGCGGATTTGGATGTAACGCATTTCTGGGTGGTATTTCTGTAAACTATGATACCAATTTCTGGAGCGATCCCCGGAATGTATGTGTGATTGAAGCCGATGAATTTGATCGTAGTTTTTTGAAATTGAGTCCCGACATAGCGGTGATATCAGCCATGGATGCTGACCATCTCGACATCTATGGTACAGCCGATGCAGTAGAACAGGCATTTATTGATTTCAGTAAATGCATTAAACCCGGCGGCACCCTGGTGATGAAGAGTGGACTGAAACGGGGCGGCGAACTGAGCGCAAGTCAGAAACTTGTATACGGACTGAAAGCATCGGAAGGCGGAGCCTATGCGGCCAATGTACGAACACACCAGGGCAGTTATACGTTTGATGCAGTACTGCCTGGTAAAACCATTACGGATGTGACATTGCACATGGGCGGTATGCATAATGTGGAGAATGTAATGGCTGCTATTGCTGTAGCCGACAGACTGGGAGTAGAGACGGAAAAGATCCGGGAGGCAGTAGAAGCATTCAGAGGTGTAAAGAGACGGTTTGAGTATGTGTTGAAAAATGAAACAGTTGTTTTTGTAGATGATTATGCACATCACCCGCAGGAACTCGAAGCATTGATTGGTGGGGCACGTCACCTGTTTACAGACCGAAAGGCAACGATCATTTTTCAGCCGCACCTGTTTACACGCACACGCGACTTTGCCGAAGGCTTTGCCGCAGCGCTGGATGGGGCCGACGAAGTGATACTGCTGCCGATTTATCCGGCACGCGAGCTGCCCATACAGGGTGTGGCCAGTGAAATGATTCAGGGATTGATGAAACGGACAAACGCACAGGTGCTGAGTAAGGAGGCTATGCTGAAATGGGTGAGTGATGTGTATAAGCCCCGGCTGAGTGTACGCACACCGGGATTGTTGATTGCAGCAGGTGCGGGTGATATTGATGCATTGCTGGCTGACATTAAAGAAAGATTGACAGTAAAATAAATAGTGGGTACAAAGAAAACGATACGGAGAATTGTGGTAGTGGCTATTTGGTTGGCCATCGGCACCGGTATGCTCATGTTACTGATTGCAGCCATCGGCAGGCAGAAAAAAGAAACCTGCAAGGATTATGTGATCAGTATCAGCGGAGCGGCTGACCAGGAATTGTTTTTACAGAAAAACGATGTCGTAGCCCTGCTGAAAGCCGCTGCGAAAGGAAAGATTAAAGGCCAGCCGATCGCTGCACTGGATTTGTGGAAGATGGAGCAATTGCTCGAAGACAACCAATGGGTGAAAGATGCGCAATTATATATAGATAATAAAGAAGTGCTGCATGTAAAAGTGCAGGAGCGTACACCGGTAGCGCGCGTATTTACCAGTACCGGTCAGTCTTTTTATTTTGATGAGAATGGACAGAAACTGCCGCTGTCTGAACGGATGAATACACGCCTGCCAGTATTTACAGGGTATACCGATAAAAAGAAAATGACTGCCGCAGACAGCATACTGCTCAGTGATATAGTACATACGGCAACTTATATCAATACTCAGCCATTCTGGGCTGCACAGGTGAGCCAGATAGATATCGTGCCCGCCGGACCGCGCAGCTGGGAAATGGATATGGTGCCGTTGATTGGTTCACATACTGTGAAACTGGGTGATGGAAAAAATATTGAACAGAAGTTTAACCGCCTGTTTACTTTTTATAAAGAAGTATTGAGTAAATCAGGATTTGGTAAATATAAAACAGTGGATGTACGCTTTGCCGGACAGGTAGTGGCTGCACGTAGTGAGAACCCGAAGGTAGATCAGGCACAGCTGAAACGGAATGTAGATGCATTGCTGCGGCAGATCAAGGAAGCAGAGAAGGCAGCCGAAGCAGATGCAGCAGAACAGCAGCGAACGGTCACCGCCGCTCCTGCAGATAATGCAGCGAGACCGGCTGCAACTGCAAGGCAGGCAGACGACAAACCGGCTGATAATGGTAACAGGCAACCCAGAAATGTAATGCCGCCCCGCCGCGATCAGCCAAAACCAAAAACGAACAACAACTAAAAACAACAATAACATGATCAAGGAACAACCCATGCTGACTGGCGCAGATACTGGCCCCAGCCGGCTCAATGGAACAGAACAACCCATTATTGTGGGCCTCGACATAGGCACTACCAAAATTGCTGTGATTGCCGGCCGTAAGAACGAATATGGTAAACTGGAAATCCTGGGATTCGGCAAAGCCAACTCCAATGGTGTGAAGCACGGCCAGGTATTGAATATTGATGAGACCATCAAAGCCATTCGTACCGCGCTCGACAATTGCTTTGCTTCTAACCCCAACCTCGATATCAATGAGGTGTATGTGGGTATTGCCGGCCATCATATCAAAAGCCTGCAGACACGTGGCGATATCGTACGCCAGGCTACTGAAAATGAAATTTCACAGAAAGAAATTGATCAGCTGATTGCCGATCAGTATAAGACGTATATTCCTGCAGGCGATCAGATCATTGATGTGATACCCCAGGAATTTACTGTAGATAATTTCCAGAATATTCCCAACCCCATTGGATACAGCGGCGTGAAAGTGGGAGCCAATTTTCATATCATCACCGGTGATAAAAATGCTATTCGGAATATCAACCGGAGCGTGGAAAAATCAGGTTTGCATACAAAGGATCTGGTACTGCAGCCGCTCGCCAGCTCATCGGCCGTAATGGCACAGGAAGACCTGGAAGCGGGTGTGGCCATCGTCGATATCGGTGGTGGTACAACCGACCTGGCTGTTTTTTATGAAGGCATTCTGAAACATACAGCCGTAATTCCGTTTGCCGGCGAAAACATCACCAACGATATTAAAACAGGATTGGGTGTATTGAAAACACAGGCTGAGCAGATGAAAGTGCAGTTTGGCAGCGCACTGGCCAATGAAGCAAAAGCCAATGCCTACATCACTATTCCCGGTCTGCGAGGTATGCCTGCCAAAGAGATCAGTGTTAAAAACCTGGCCAATATCATCCAGGCCCGCATGAGCGAGATCATGGATTTTGTAACCTACCATCTCAAGCAAGTGGGATTGGATAATAAATCACTGAATGGTGGTATCGTACTCACCGGTGGTGGTTCACAACTGCGTCACCTCATTCAGCTTACAGAATATGTAACAGGCCTGCCTGCCCGTATTGGTTTCCCCAATGAGCACCTGGCTGCCGGTCATATCGAAGAGCTGGCCCGTCCTACTTATTCAACCTGTATAGGTCTTATTCTTAAAGGGTATGATGACTATGAGCATAACCGTAAGCAGTTTGAAACAGAGTACAGGAAAGTGGAAGTACCACAGGGTCTTAAACAGCGGGAGGTAGAAGCTGAAGTGGTAGTAGAAGAAGAGGAAGAAGAAATAGCAGCGCCACAACGTGTAAGACAACGGAAAAGCCTCAATAATTTCTGGGGCAAGTTTAAAGACGGAATCATCGATCTTTTTAAAGAGGAAGAAGATAAACATTTATAAGCAGGGACTAACCAACCATGCTTGCTTACTAACCCAACAACCCAAATTCTAAACTACCCTCGCCTTCATCCTATGAGCACAGGCAAAGAGGGTTTTAAACGGAGATAATATGATACATTTTGATTTGCCCAAGGAAAAATCATCGATCATCAAGGTAATTGGTGTAGGTGGTGGTGGCGGAAACGCGGTCAATCACATGTTCGGTCAGAACATAGAAGGGGTAAACTTCATTATTTGCAATACAGATGCGCAGGCGCTGGCTAATAGTGGTATTCCTAACCGAGTACAACTGGGGCCGCATCTTACCCAGGGGCTTGGTGCAGGTGCTAATCCCGAAATTGGCCGCCAGGCTACAGAAGAATCGCTCGAAGAGATTAAGCGTATTCTCGAAGTAAATACCAAGATGGCCTTTATTACAGCGGGTATGGGCGGTGGTACCGGTACAGGTGGTGCACCTATTATAGCCAAGATCTGTAAAGACCTCGGTATTCTTACGGTAGGTATTGTGACCACGCCATTTACCTACGAAGGCCGCAAGCGTCAGTTGCAGGCAGAAGACGGCATCAAGAACCTGAAAAATTATGTAGATACCCTGCTGGTGATCAGTAACGATAAGCTGCGTCATCAATATGGTAACCTTAAGATGCGTGAAGCATTTGAACGCGCCGATAATGTACTGGCTACAGCAGCTAAATGTATCACCGATGTGATCAACAGCACTGGTCAGATCAACGTCGACTTTGCGGATGTATGTACCGTTATGCGCAATGGCGGTGTGGCTATACTGGGTAGTGCTGCGGTAGCCGGTGAAAACCGTGCTAATAAAGCGATTGAAGAGGCGCTCAACAGTCCCCTGCTCAACGACAGCGATATCCGCGGCGCCAAATGGATTCTTATCAATATCAATTCCAGTGAAGGCGAACATGAGTTTACCATGGATGAAGTTGAAATTATCCAAAGTCACCTGCTCAGTCAGGCTGGTGAGGGCACCGATGTAATCCTGGGTCTGGGTTACGACAATACACTCGGCGATAAACTGGGTATCACGCTTATTGCAACAGGGTTTGAATACCGCGACCCCTTTACCCAAAAAGAAAAGAAACAGCCTCTGCCACAGCAGGAAGAGAAGATAGTGATGGTGCTGGGCGATACACCCCGTCCAACTCCTCCCGCGGCACCCGCAGCACCAGCAGCCACACCAGTAGCTTCAGTAAACAAGCCTGCTGAGACAGTTCCGCAGGCGCTCGCGCCACGACTGGTAGAAGAGCTGCCTGTAGCCGAAGCCCCCATGCCGGATGCTCATGAATATGTAGAGCAGCCGTACCAGCGCGATCAGGAGCCATTGCTGTTGTTTGAACTGAATATGCCTGGCGATGCGGCTATCATTGGTGTGCCGGGTAATAATAAGGAAACAACAACACCGAAAGCAGCGCCGAAGGCAGAAGAAGAGAAGGCTCAACCGTTGATGCCTTTTCTGAATGAGCCGGAGCCTGTTGTTGAAAAACCAATGCAGCAGCAGTCCACTTCTCCTTTTGTAAGCAGACCCGCACCTGCGCCTGCCGCAGGTGCTCAAAATAGTAATACTCAGCAGCCAGCGGCTGCAGGAGGTTACCTGGCCAGACCATCCAATATCTACGCAGAGTCAAAGACAGAGGTTATCCCCTCAAAGCCCACTGCCGAAGAGCCGGTCCCTTCACCAATCGTTGCCGCAAAAGCCGATGAAGACATCAGCGATCTGCAAATGCAACTGGTAGAACGGGATGACATTCCTGCGGCGGATATGCCGTTGGCCCATCAAGCTCAATTAACATCCGGCAACAAAGCAGAGGATCCGGCACTGCTGGACGAAGCAGAGGAGCAGAAACGAAGGGCGGCCGAACGACTTCACAAGTTGCGCAACTTGTCATTTAACGTTAATGGCGCAGACCCTAATAATGAGTTTGAGACTGTGCCGGCATATATCCGCCGCAATATGGAATTGCACAGCAATCCCAATCACGTAGAGCAGTTTTATAGTAACTACGAAGTGCGTAAAGACGACAAAAATCAAACACAGATCAGCACGATCAATACATTCCTGGATGGTAAAAAACCAGATTAGATTATTCGTTCCCCGGCATTAGTCCGGGGAACCATAATTGTTACTGGCAAAATACCAGAAACGTTTTCGTTCCAATGAAGCCTTCTAAACGGCCGTGTTTTTAGTTGTTCCCCGGTGCTTTCACCGGGGTTTTTTTGTTGAACAGTGGATAGTTGACAGTTGACAGTTGACAGTGAACAGTTGACAGTTGACAGTGGACAGTGAACAGTTGACAGTGAACAGTTGACAGTTGACAGTGGACAGTTGACAGTGAACAGTGATGGTGAACACTTGTACGTCCATCTTCAAATCTTCAAATTTTCAAATCCTCAAATTCATCAGCACATCAGCACATTAGCACATTAGCACATCAGCACATTAGCACATCAACACATCAGCACATCTCTCTTTACGCCTGTTAATCTTTCGGCTTTTCCTGAAACAACCCATCAATCAGCTGCTGACTGAAGTGTACCGTAGGCTCGTTGGTGATATTATGATATACCGCAGAAACAAAGATGGTTTGGGCTGCGCTGATGATAGCTGTTACAATAAAACAACCCAGTATAGCAAGAGCAACACCCGCCATCGGATGAATGATATAACCTATCATGAAAAATACAACACCTACCACCAGCACACCAATAAACTGGATCAGGCCCAGGCTGAAATTGCCGGCCAGACTTTCGCCCCATTTCTCCCGCATCAGTTGCGAAGACCTTTTGAATGCTTCCAGAGGGCCTTTGTTTTCATAAGCAATTACCGGCACTACAAAAAAGGTGGCCACACCCCATACAATACCGATAATACCTGTAATGATCTTGCCCACAATACCGGAGTTTTCCTGGATGGCTTTGAGAATAGTGCCAACAACACCGGCAAACAAAGCCCAGGAGAAAATAACTCCAATACGGCTCATGCTGAAACGGATGCCTTCACCCAGCGATACCTGCTCCCCCCTGAAATAAAGGCGGGTACAATGAATGAGCGCCATATTGAAGAAGACGATGATAAAATAGTTGATTACGTAAAAAACAAAAAGGATCGCGTATTGAAGGATCGGGTTTTGATTCTCATCCAGAAAATCAGTGTTCCAGCCATTAATGGCCAGAGCGCCTGCTACAAATGAACCAATAACCAGGATCAGCGATATACTCGAAAGAATAGGAAATAATACCAGCTGCTTGTTGGCGTTAAGTACTTTGAAACTGTTCATGGCTATCTTCCAGCCATTAGACAAACGTTCAAAAAAGCTCATGATGATAAGTTTGTTTAAGACCTTTAAAATAAACTTTATTTCAAATAAATGAAAATGGCAGCCGGAAAGGCTGCCATTTTTTATAATAAATTATTGATTACCTATACTATAGCAATGGATTAATTGCGCAGATCAATTCGCCGGAAATGCTGCTGGATAAAGTAAACAAACAAAATGAGATAGATGACTGCAGTTATAATGAGTGTTTGATCAGTCAATGTACGGTTCTCCAGGACACCAGGTTTAAAGGGATTGGGCAACAGAGAGTCGGTACTTTCCAGCGGTAATAAATAACCAATCTGACTTTTTCTCATTGTCAACACCAGCCATAGGATATTATCGATGATACACACTACTGCAAAATAAATGATGATGGCCAGTCCCGTACGTTTTACCAGTATGGCGATAAAGTAGCCAACAACCAAATACATGGTAGCCATCAGTACAAAGTAAAGTACGTATTTAAGTCCTGTGGTTATATTGCCCGTGCTGGTATGTGTATAGATGCTGCCAGTAAGCAGGGCCGTGAGTACAACCAGTATAGTAGCACTTGTCACAAAGAAAATCAACATCGAAGCTTTAGCCTTTAAAAAGTCCAGGCGGCTCCAGCCATCAATAATATTTTGCCGGTGGGTGCGGTATTGTACTTCATTTGTGATAAGCATGATAAATAACATGCCAATCATAATGAAGTATAATCCGGCAAAATAAGAGCTCGTATGCCATATCTTAGGAAAAGCAAAGGGGTTGCCCAGCATATTCCGGATCATTTCTTCCTGTTGGCTTTCGGGGCGAGCGTCAAATTTGCTGGCGGCAAATAAAATCGTTACAGGAAATAAAAGTACAAAACCACCAAACAGGATCCAGAACGTGCGGTAGTTCTTTATTTTCATCCACTCAATACGAAACAATTGCAACATGATTATTTAGTTGTAATTTTTTTAAAAATACTATTAACGGTCGCTGGTAGTGCCGGTGATCTCCAGGAAACGTGTTTCCAGTGTTTTCTTCTTTTGATTGAGAAGGCTCAGCGTTATGCCATGGTCGAAACAATAGCGGTTGAGCTTGGTGGATGTCATACCGCCTTCGCAGGTGATAAGCAGCCCGGCATCAGTTTTTTCATTGCCTTTGATACCGGGCAGATTGCCCAGTATATTTTGCAGGGCTGCCAGATCATCGGCGGCAATTTCAAAAGCCGTTATTCCGTTTTCTGCTTCGGGTGCATGATTGAGCACACCGGCTACCGTGCCCACTGTTTTCAATACTCCTTTCTGAATGATAGCCACATGCGTACATACTTTTTCTACTTCATCGAGGATATGGCTGGCCATTATGATGGTCTTGCCTTCACGGTTGAGCTGACGGATCAGTTCCCTTATTTCGGCAATACCTGCCGGATCAAGTCCATTGGTAGGTTCATCGAATACAAGAATATCCGGATTACCCAGCAGGGCAGAGGCAATGGCCAGACGTTGTTTCATACCCAGCGAATAGGTACTGAATTTGGAGTCCTTGCGCTGCAGCAGATTTACTTTCTGCAATACGGAAGGAATATCTGCTTCCCCTCTCTGTTTGATAGCAGCTGCTATCTGCAGATTGCGTTCGCCACTGAGGTAAGGATAAAAGTTGGGTGTTTCGAGCAATGTACCGATCTGGCGGCGCAACTCGGGCGAGCCGGGATTGCCATTCCAGCTAAAACTGCCTTTGGTAGCTTTTAGCACGTCCATGATTATGCCCAGCAAGGTGGTTTTACCACTCCCGTTGGGCCCCAGGATACCAAACACGCTTCCTTTGGGCACATCAAAAGACACATCCTGCAGGGCACGTACTGTACTGTAATATTTGCTGAGCTGCTGTATAGATAATACCGGGGTCATAGCCTGGGCTTATTTTTATAAATTAGTGAAGGGGTAATGGGTCTACACCCTTTTTGGTTATTACAACAGGTTTAATAAATCCGTTGCTGTCAAAATACATTTCATCGATGCAGGTCTCGCGCGAGTTGCCATCGGTTTCTGTAAGCGGGCGCCGGTGATAAACAATAAGCCAGCGGTCGCTTTTCGGTTCATGTATCACAGAATGATGTCCGGCTCCTGTGGCTATCTTCGGATCCTGCTGCAATATTTTACCAACCCGTTTGAAAGGACCAAAAGGCGAGTCGGCAATAGCATAGGCCACCGAGTAATCGGGACCGGTCCATCCGCCTTCTGACCACATAAAATAATATTTGCCGTCCTTACGAAACATAAACGGCCCTTCCACATAGTTTTCAGGAGTAATCTCTTTGAAGGTAGTACCGTCGGCAAAAGGAATAAAGCCGCTGAAATCGTCATTGAGCTGAGCAATATTACAATGACGCCAGCCGCCATAGATGATATAGTATTTGCCATCAGCATCCTGAAATACAAACTGGTCGATAGGCTGAGCGCCGTTATGAAATTTATCAATCAGTGGTTTTCCCAGATGATCTTTATAAGGTCCCTGTGGCTTATCGGCTACGGCTACGCCGATACCGCCATATTCCTGATCGCTTTGAATATCGTTGGCAGCAAAGAATAAATAGTATTTCCCTTTTTTCTCCACGATGGCCGGAGCCCACATGGCCCGGCGTGCCCATTTAATAGCACTGGTATCTACAATACGTGGATGTTTGGTCCACCCCAAAAGATCGGTTGACGAAAAGGCATCCAGGAAAACCTGTTTGCCATAAGGGGCAGAATAAGTGGGAAATATCCAGTACTGGTTGTTGAAGATGACACCTTCAGGATCTGCATACCAGCCCGGAAAAACCGGGTTTCCGCCTCTGGGCGGACTTACCTGAGCCTGTAGCAGGCCGGCGATGCAGATGGTGAGTATAAGCAGGTTAATCCTTTTCATTGTTGTGACAGGTATAGACGCGTTAAATGGAATGCAGGTTACAGCGGACGAATCCAGATGTTACGGAAGCTGATAGGCTCACTGGGGTCGCCGTGATCCTGCAGCTTGACAGGACTGGCACCATGTGCCTTATTGTAGTTGGGCTGGCCAATATAAACCGTGGCCCCTTTCAGCGATACATTATTCTGTACCAGCACTCCGTTATGAAAGGCCGTAACACGCGCAGGCGAAAGCAGGCTGCCATCGGCATTAAAACGAGGTGCTGTCCATACAATATCGAATGTCTGCCACTCACCAGGTTCTTTACAGGCATTGGCCAGCGGAATATATTGTTTGTAGATACTGCCCACCTGCCCGTTTACATAAGTTTCATTTTTATAATTATCGAGTACCTGTATTTCGTAACCCTGATCGCCGGGGCCGGTAGAGGCCAGAAAAACCCCACTATTGCCCCGGGCCTGACCACTGCCGCTAATGACGGCAGGAATCTTCCATTCGAGGTGTAACTGATAGTCGAGGAAACTGCGTCGTGTCTGGATGCTGCCGGTTCCTTTTTTCACGGTAAATGCGCCATCGGCAACAGGCCAGGGAGCTGTTTTGCTGGTATCGCGGCCGGACACCCATTCACTCATGTCTTTTCCGCCAAAAAGTACAATAGCATCCGAAGGAGCATCCTGTGGGGTAGTGCCGGGTTTCACTACCGGAGGTTTGGGTTCCCATACTTCGGTAGCTTTGGGATCACCGGATTGATTTTGTGCAGACAGTACCAATGCGCTGAGCGCAAACAGACTGGTAGAAATGATTTTTTTCATAATGCGGCAAAGGCGTTCTGAAAGGCCTTCTGATAAAGGTAAGCTACTTGTACTTTTTTGCAGAACAAAGCTTTTACTGGCGGGTTATTAAGAAGTATATTCATCCGATATGGCAAAAATCATCATTACCGGTGGCACGGGGCTTATTGGGCAGGCACTTACAAAATCGCTTACAGCCCGGGGCGATGAAGTGGTCATTCTCACCCGCCATCCGGAGAAATATAAGGCACAGTCTGGTATAACTTATGCCGGCTGGGATCCGGCGCGCCACTGGATCGATCCGGAAGTATGGCCAGGAGCCACAGCGGTTATAAACCTTGCAGGTGCGGGTGTGGCCGATAAACGATGGAGCAATGCGCGCAAGCAGGAGATCCGCGATAGCCGCGTACAGGGCGGCGAAGCCATTGTAAAAGCTTTATCCAATCAAAAGCATCAGGTGCAAACGGTCATCAGTGCCTCCGCTATTGGATGGTATGGTCCCGATCCGCAAATACCCAATCCTGCTCCCTTCAGAGAAGATGCGCCGGCAGCAGATGATTTTCTGGGGCAGACCTGCCTGGCCTGGGAGCAAAGTCTTCATCCTTTGGAGGCGTTGAATATCCGCCTGGTGAAATTGCGTACCGGTATTGTATTGAGCAGGTCAGGTGGTGCCCTGAAGGAATTCAGCCGCCCGCTCCGCTGGGGCATTGCTGCTATTATGGGCAGTGGCCGTCAGCATATCAGCTGGATACATATCGATGACCTGGTACGTATTTATCTCTTTGCGCTTGATCATCCAGACTGCAGGGGAAACTTCAATGCAGTCGCACCGACCCCCGTTTCCAATCAGCAATTTATAGAGCAGTTGGGGAAACAGCTGCGCGGCCGTTTTTTTATTCCCGTATACATACCTGCCTTTTTACTGCGCTGGATACTGGGCGAAATGAGTGTGGAAGTACTTAAGAGTACAACAGTAAGCTGCAGCCGTCTGCATGTAGAAGGTTTTCAGTTTCTGTATCCGGAATTGCAATCTGCCCTGCAGCAATTACATGATAAGCCCTCTGCTTAAAAGATTGGCTTACGCATCATGCCAGATACTCGAAAAATCTCCGATGATCACCGGCTCGTGAAAGGATATTTTCCGATGCAGTTTCAGCGCCTGTATGTCCGCATCCTTTACCTCGCGAAACCGCGGGTGCATGGTACCGCCGTTTTGGTTGTCGCCGGCAGCAGCCGCAGAATTGTACTGGAATACCGCGTCAACCAGCGTACCACGCGGACACATGATAGGAGGAGTGCCCCTGCCTCTGAAATCAATTTGCGAAGGATGAGGAAGGCCCAGGGTATGACCGTATTCGTGGGCGGCCGTGGTTGAACCTTCATACAGGTTATCCAGTAAAAAAAATCCGGTGTTGCTGCCCAGGCCATCTACCGATGAAATGTTGCCGGCAGCCGTCTTCTCTATCCGGAAATAATTATTACGCGGATCGGTATTGTAATAGACCTCTTCCGGTTGCAGCGCCGGAGTATGCATTGCAGTGATCACAAAGCGTACCTGCAGCGAATGTCCGTGACGTACTACGATAGATAGCGGTGCATTCCACATACTTTCTATTTCGGCACGTATCCGCTCTGTAATGTCCGCATCCGCAGCATGACCATAGGTCACGATATGTGAACGAATGAGAATAAGCCCGTTTTGCAGATCAGCTTCGGCCGTTCCCATATGTGCTATTTAGTTGCGAACGGGTTTGCCGCTTTTCAATACACTTTGAATACGCTCCAGCGTTTTCTTTTCACCACATAAAGAGAGGAAGGCTTCCCGCTCCAGATCTAGCAGGTATTGTTCGCTTACCAGCGTGGGTTCGCTCAGGTCACCTCCGCACATCACATACGCCAGCTTACGTGCTACCAGGGCATCATGTTCGGTGGCATAGTTGGCCGTACGCATAGCATGTATACCGGCATACAAAGCACCCAGCGCCGATTGTCCCAGTACCTTTACATCCTTACGTTGTATAGGCGCAGTATAACCGCTGTCTGAAAATTCGATTACAGAGCGTTTGGCTTCTGCAATCCGGCGACCCTGGTTCATCACTACTTCGTCAAGCCCTTTGCGGTATACGCCAATCTGGAAACCTTCTGCTGCTGAGGTGGCTACTTTTGCAGTGGCAATAGTAAGAAAACGGTTTTTGAGCGTGATGGTCTCCGGTTCGTCTTCATGCATCTCATCGGCAGCGCGCAATACAAACTCTTTGGTGCCGCCTCCGCCGGGTATCAGGCCCACACCCAACTCTACAAGTCCCGTATAAGTTTCGGCAGCAGGACATACTTTATCTGCATGCAGGCTCAGTTCACAGGCTCCACCCAGGGCCAGGCCATGAGGGGCTACTACTACTGGTACAGAAGAATAGCGGGCACGCATCATGGTATTCTGGAAAAGACGGATGGCCATATCCAGTTCGTCATACTCCTGCTCAATAGCCAGCATAAAGATCATGCCTACATTGGCACCGGCAGAAAAGTTGGCGCCTTCATTGGCAATGACCAGCCCTTTATAATTTTTCTCCGCTTTATCAATCGCTGTCTGGATACCGGACAACACATCACCACCAATGCTGCCCATCTTGGTCGACCATTGCAGGCCCAGTACATCATCGCCGATATCATAAAGCCGGCAGCTGCCGTTTTTCCATACTATCTTATCCTGGTAATTGCTGAGCACCAGGAATGCTTCTGCGCCGGGTAATGGTTTATAACTTTGCGAAGCAGGATCATAACAATACTTTTTACCGGCTTCTACCTTATAGAATTGTTTGTTGCCGGCAGCAAGCATGCTCTCAACCCATGCCGCAACAGAATAACCGGCTTCCTTCATGGCTTTTACCGTACGCTCCACACCCAGCAGGTCCCAGGTTTCGAAAGCCCCTATTTCCCAGCCAAAGCCCGCCATCATGGCATCATCTACACGATACAGTTCATCGCTGATCTCGGGTATGCGATGGGAGATATAACTGAACAGGCCGTAATGAAAATGACGATAAAATTCGCCGGCTTTATCAGGAGAAGCTACCAGCATTTTGATGCGCTGCTGCAGATCATCTATCGGCTTTGCGGCTTCCAGCGAGGCAAACTTTGCCTTTGTACGTGGTTTGTATTCAAAACTCTTCAGGTCAAGAGTGAAAATTTCCTTTTCACCATTGGGGCCTTTCTTTTTGGCAAAAAAGCCCTGGCCTGTTTTATCGCCCAGCCAGTTATTTTCTACCATCTTATTGAGCCAGGCAGGGATTTCGAAACTGGCGCGTGCTTCGTCTGCCGGGCAATTATCATAAACTCCCTTAGCTACTTTTACCAGCGTGTCAATGCCCACTACATCGGCCGTGCGGAACGTAGCCGATTTGGGGCGACCGATCAATGGTCCGGTGAGGGCATCCACTTCATCGATACTGAGGCCCAGTTTATCTACCAGTCCAAATATGGCCATGATGCCGTATACACCAATGCGGTTGGCAATGAATGCGGGCGTGTCTTTGCACAATACTGTAGTCTTACCCAGTATGAGGTCGCCATAGTTCATCAGGAAATCAACCACTGCAGTATCCGTATGCGGGGTGGGAATGATTTCGAGCAGGCGCAGGTAGCGTGGTGGGTTGAAGAAGTGTGTACCGCAAAAATGTTTTTTAAAATCCTCACTGCGGCCTTCTGCCATCAGGTGAATGGGAATACCAGAAGTATTGGAAGTGACCAGTGTGCCGGGCTTACGATACTGTTCTACTTTTTCATAGATCAGTTGTTTGATGTCCAGCCTTTCCACTACCACTTCTATGATCCAGTCACAGCCGGCAATATCTTTCATGTTATCATCAAAATTGCCTGTGCTGATCTTTTTCACCACGTCTTTATGATATACCGGAGAGGGGTTGCTTTTAATCGCTGCTGTAAGTGCATCGTTAACCAGTTTGTTGCGCTCCGCCGGCTTTTTGCTATCTACGGCTTCCTTTGTTACTATGTCGAGCAAAAGCACCTGTACCCCAACACCTGCAAAATGGCAGGCAATACGTGAGCCCATTACACCACTTCCCAATACTGCTACTTTCTTAATAGTCCGCTTCATACAGCAATAGATTAAAATTAGTTAGTTAAACAACTATTTACTGTGAAGGTAAGAGAAAAATACAAAAGTTCAAGTGGTTCAAATTGTTCAAACAGTATAAAGTGTTTAAGGGGGTATAAAAAGTATAAAGGGAGGCAGGCCAGGCAGAACCGGTGTAGAGACGATGTGTCTGACTAATTCATTATTAAGCTAATAGAAGGCTTTATTTTTTGCCAGGTAACACAGGTGGCAGTTCTTTGGCCCGCAGGTCTTTGGCTTCGCGGCGCGATATCCGTTCGGCTTTTCGTACGCCCACATTGCTCATAACACCGCTAAGGGTGATCTTGACAAGGTAGTTGATAGCTGAGCGGTCGCGCAGGCGGCGGAAATAAACGGTACCGGATTTGCGGCTGTTTTTATTTTTAATAATGGTATTGGCAAAGAAATTAAGAATGGCCAGTTTGAAAGCCTTTCGTTTACCCGGCTCAACTTGTACCAGTTTTACTTTCAGGTTGCGATAAAGCATTTTCATTTGCCCATAAGCCATTTCCTCCCGGCCTACGACTTCCATTACCAAAGTATCCAGGATACCCGATTTCAGTTCTGCCGAGGCCAGGGCGCTCAGGATGGGGTTAAGAATGGTGAGGTCACCTGCACCCATGTCTACATGCATGTGAAAGCCACCCAGGCTATCGGTATAATCTTCTTTTACCTGTAGCGCTGTAGGTATGGTGCCGGCCAGCAATGCGGTAGCGGTAAGGTATAAACTATCGCCGGGTTGCAGGTTATAATTACGTACATGGGTAATGTTGCCATTAAGCTGCTCTACACGAATACGGCCACCTTTATTGGTTTTTTCATTTACTTCTTCATATTCTACCAGCGCATTGATGACCCGTATGCTATCGGCCTCCAGTTTGAATGGAAGCTGCTTCAGTTGGCTGCCCAGCAATGGGCGTACAATACCTGGCTCGCGTGGTATACGTTTATCGCGGTAATCGGTAAGAAAACCATTTTTCACCTCGATTGTGCCTGCAGAAAGTATGGTATCGGTAATGAATTTTTCCAGATCCAGTGGGCCTATCTGTACCCGCCCGGTATGCGCGGTAAAATAATCGGCCTGGTAACGCTGCCGTGCCGTAAAGGTGGCAAGGTCTACGGCGGGTAAATAAGCAAAAGAATCAACAGTCAGCAATCTTGTGCCTTTATGATAAGCTGCATTGTGCCAGCTATACCGGTTGATGCTGTCTTCATAACTGCCATTTACCTCGCTCAGGCGAAATGAACGGTTTTGTTTTACCAGCTCACGCAGATTGAGCAGCCAGGCAGACTGTACGTTAAGATCGCTGATGCGGGCACTGCTGATCTTCCAGGCACCCGAATGTTTTCCCACACTGTCGATTAAAAAATTATAAAAACTGAGATCATTTACCTGACCCTGCCATTCCCATGATCCTTCTTCGCTGCGTGCAAAATGAAGCTGTTGCAACTGACCGTTTACCCGGCCTTTGCCGGTATCAAATTTTTTTCCCTTTTGACTGTTATGCACCAGTTGCTCTACCAAAAACTGTAACTGTGCCGCTGCCAGTTGTGTACCGTTGTTGCTGATAACAATACTGTCCAGTTTAATATAATTTCCGGTAGGACTTGCCCATTGCAGTTTCGATAGACCCTGTTCGGTTTGCCGGCTGTAAGTAATGGATGGATCCTGTAGCAGCAATTGCCCAATCTGCACTGCGGGCATTTTCAGTGCTGTAATATTGTTTTTCCCGGTATGGTTAAAATGAAGCGCCAGCAGTGGTTGCTGCAGCTTAAGATATTCCATATGAATATTGCCCTCTATCAGTTGCTGAACGGTAGTGACAAAATTGATAACAGGCAATTGTACAGTTATACTGTCTGTAGGGGTTAATTGATTGTAAAAAAGACGGGTGATTTGCGAGGCCCTGCCATCGGTCAGTGCGATACTATCAGCTTTGAGTATCGAATTGCCATCGTGCAGCGAAAGTGAAGTAGCGCGGAGGCTTACGTCTTTCAATTCGGGCTTGTCGCCCAAACGCAGGCGTGTGCAGGTAAATTGCTGCAGCCGTACATTAAGCTGTTTATTACCCAGCATAATGTCGAGATCAGTGCGTGCGCCATTGATGCCATTGATAAGTAATGGCTGGCCGCCAGGGGATGATTCATTGCCCTTTCTGTATTTCACGCTGGCCTGCTGCCATTGCAGATCATGAATCGATAAAAACTTCAGTTGCTCATCAAAGAGCATCGAAGCGATTTTAACTCCTTTTGCATGGATCTTTGTACCGTTGCTCTGTTCCAGTTCGATGCCATCGGCCAGTATTTCCCCACTATCGCCCTGGTAAGCGGCTCCTGTAAAACGGGCTTTTGTTCCAGCCAGTTGTAGTGAACCTTCACGGAAGCGAAGCCAGTCAACTGTCGCTTTCACCTGCGCGGGTTGTTTGGCTTCGACCAACTGACCGGCCTGGATGAGCAGGCTGGCGTCATTCAGCTGCAACCGGCCCTGGTTCGGAAAACGTATCGTGATCTGTCCATCTACGATCTGAAGATTGTCCAGTTGCAGTACTTTACCGATTCCGGCGAGGGCGGCAAACAGGTCACCATCTTTTCCGGTGGCCGGTTCGTAATCAATGACAGGGCGATAGAGGATTACGCGTTCTGCCTTGAGTTGCTGCTGAAAGATAAGATCATCCCACGAGAGGCCATATAGTTCCAGCTGATGCATGCTCACTTTATTATCCGGCTTATTATCGCGCAGATCTTTATAGGTAAAACTGCTGAGGCTGATCCGGTTATTATTTATGAGAATACTATCGAACTGAATAGAGAAAGCGCTGTCGCGAATGAAGTTTTCGTAATTCCTGATGGCCATGGCAAAGCGGTCAACGATCAATGGCCGGGGTGCATCTTTTCGGATACGAAGTCCCTGCAGTGAAAAATTGTTGTGATCAGATGTGAAAGAGCTGGGCCGCCCATCGCGTACGGTATTGATATCAAAAGCACCATTTTCCACTACCACAAAAGCGACTTCGAGGTCACCTGTCAGCTGTTGGATCAGCTCGTTTAGTTTTGGCGGAGCTACAGGGCCGGATGGTTTTTTCAGATCCACATCGAGTCTGAACTGTGGATTGATACAATAAACCGAATCGGCCTTGATTACCTCTGCATGATAGAGCGTATCGAAGTCGATATTGGTCATCCGTAGTTTGTCAAAAAAAATGCGGAATGAGCTGTTGGTACTATCCCCTTTAGAAGCTCGTATGGTACAGCTGTCAAATTCGGCCAGGCGGTTGCGGGTATTGATACGAAAATTGCTGAAGGTAAGCCGGTGCCGGCCATCCGGGAAAAGAATATCCTGTTGCCGCGTCTGTAATGCCACATTGTCGCTGAAAAATATTTTTTGTCCTGCATCGGCAGCAGTACTGTCGCGCTCCACATGCAGATTGTCGAGATGAAAATCGAGGTGGGTAATGCGAACGGGTATATCGTCGGGTCTCGTTTTATCTATCAGCGAAAACTTTCCTTCATGGATTTTGAATTGTTCTACACGTAATACTTTTAATGCGTCCTGGATAGAATGATATACGCGCCCCATTTCCTGTGGCAGGGAAAGTGTGCTGTCAGTTTCGTCACGCTGGGTTTTCCGCAGTTTTGTAACGGTAATATCCGGTTCATAAAGCTGCAGTGAATCGATCAGGAAACGTTTTTCAAACACGATAGGCCATACTGCTTTTACTTCCATCTTCAGCCGTTTTACAGCAAAGCGGTAAGAAGCAGAAGAGGTGGTATCGGTAGTGGTAAAGATGGCCTGGTCCATTTCCATCTTGTGACTAAACCAGTTAAACTTGAATCTTTTTACTTTCAGATGGAGTTTGCCGTTTGATTGGGTGCGCACCATGTCTTCGACCAGGCTTTCGGCATGATTGATAAACCAGAAGTGGAAACTGAGCAGCAATACCAGCAGCACGCCCAGGGTATAGGCGGCTATTTTTAAGATTTTTCTGGAAATGCTGCGTTTTGCCGTCAAGGTGCGGAAGAATTAACTATGAATTTACCACAAATACGTGGTCTAAAAAACAAAAGCCGGTTAAAGTTATAACCGGCTTTGTGATATCGTTCAGAAAATAATCAACTCACGGAAGATCCGTTGGCAGAACTACCGTCGGGGTTGATGAATTTGAGTTTACCATCGCTATCCTCTGCCATCAGGATCATACCATTGCTTTCAATGCCACGCATCTTGCGGGGAGCAAGGTTGGTTACTACTACCACTTGTTTGCCTACGATACTGTCGGCTGCAAAATGCAGGGCTATGCCGGATACGATTGTTCTTTTTTCACTACCCAGGTCTACTTCCAGCTTCAGCAGTTTGTCTGCTTTGGGTACTTTTTCTGCGGCAGTGATTGTGCCCACGCGCAGGTCCAGTTTGGCAAAATCATCGTATTGAATTTCTGCTTTTGCCGGGGCTGCAGGTTTCGCGGGCGGGGGAGCCTGTGCTTCCATAGCTGCTTTAGCAGCGGCCAGTCGTGTATTCAGCTTTTCTACCTGTGCTGCTACTTCATCATCTTCAATTTTGCGGAATAGTATCTGCGGTTCGCGCAGGCTATAGCCAACACTCAGCAATTTGGTCTGTCCTGCATTTTCCCAGTCCAGCATTTTTTCCACCACCTTCATCATGTACAGCATCTTACGTGCTGTTTCAGGAAGGAAAGGGTTAATAAGAATCGCCAGGTTGGCGGTCAGCTGCAGCGAAACATGCAGACAGTTGTCGATCTTTTGTTGTGCTTCTTCGGTTGGGTTGCCATCTGCGCCGGTTTGCCGGGCTACGATCCAGGGTTCTTTTTTTTGCAGATATTGATTGCCCTTGCGTGAAAGGTCAATGACCTCATAAAGCGCATCGCGAAACTTATATTGTTCCAGCAGCGTCTCTACCGTTTGTTTTGTTTGCGCAGCAGCCGCCAGCATCTCGCGGTCGGTATCATCCATAATGGCTGTATGCAACGGGGGCACTTTCCCTTTACAGAGTTTGTGCATGAGCACAAAGCTGCGGTTCACAAAGTTTCCGAAAATAGATCCCAGTTCACTGTTTACGGCATCCTGAAAACCTTTCCAGGTAAAATCGCTGTCCTTCGTTTCGGGGGCAATCTGGGTAAGATAATATCGTAGCATATCCACACACTGACCACCGCCATTTTCTTTTTTTACAAAATCTTCAATATACTCCCGCATGTCGAGTTTCCAGCCACGGCTGGTACTCATCTTGTCTCCTTCGAGGTTCAGAAACTCATTGGCGGGTACATTTTCGGGTAATATATTGCCATGCAGCTTGAGCATGACGGGGAAAATGATACAGTGAAAAACGATATTGTCTTTACCAATAAAATGAACCAGTTTGGTGTCCTGATCATACCAGTAAGGTTTCCAGTCTTTGCCGGCATTGAGGCTCCATTGTTTGGTGGCGCTGATATAACCAATGGGCGCATCAAACCATACATAAAGCACTTTTCCATTTGCATCGGGTAGGGGTACTTTGATGCCCCAGTCAAGGTCACGGGTCACGGCTCTTGATTGCAGGCCGCCATCGATCCAGCTTTTGCACTGACCTACTACCGTAGCTCTCCAGTCGTCTTTATGCTGTTTCAATATCCATTCGCGCAAAAATGCTTCATGTTTACCCAGTGGCAGATACCAGTGAGTAGTCTTTTTCTTAACAGGCGGATTACCGCTCAGCGTGCTCACGGGGTTGATCAGTTCATCCGGACTCAGTGATGTACCACAGTTTTCGCACTGGTCGCCAAACGCACGATCGCTGCCGCAGTTGGGGCAGGTGCCTTTAATATAGCGGTCGGCGAGGAACGTATTAGCCTGCTCGTCAAAATACTGTTCGCTTTCATGGGTTTCGAGCTCATTGCGCTCATGCAGGTAAGTAAAAAATTCCTGTGCTGTTTCATGATGCAGCGGTTCGCTGGTACGGTGATAAATATCAAAGGAAATGGCCAGATCTTCAAAGTCCTGCTTCATGGCCTCATGATACTTGTCGATAATAGCCCGTGGCGTGGAGCCTTCTTTCATGGCCTGGATAGGAATAGCCGTACCATGTTCATCGCTGCCACATACAAAAACAACGTCTCTTTTCTGCGCTCTCAGATAACGTACATAGATATCAGCCGGTATATAGGCCCCGGCCAGGTGCCCGATATGCTTCAAACCATTGGCATATGGCAGGGCCGAGGTGACCAGGTATCGCTTGGGTTGCGTCATGTAAAACCTTCATTGATTAGCCTGCAAAATTACCGTAAATGACAAGAACCAGCAAAACGAGCAGTAAATAGAGTATAAAAGGTATAATGAGTTTAAAGAGTTTAAATGGTAAAAGTTAATAGATGCCCCTTTAAACTCTTTAAACCCATTAAACACTTTATACTCCGTAGAATTTACTCTCCAACCAGGGCCTTTATCTCCCTTTCAAAAGCTGTCATATTCCCCACCGGTGGAGAAACGCTGTGAAAACGCCCCTGCTGATCAATAATGAATACAGTAGGATAGGACTGAACGCCATAGGCAGTCAGAACCGGGTGGCTATCGCCCTGATTTCCGGTATATAAATGAAGGCCTTCAATAGTCCGCTTACGCAATGCCGCCTGCCAGACTGCTGTTTTATCGATCGAGATATTGATAAAAAGCACATCTGACCGGCCGGCAAATTTGCGTTTCAGCGGTTTCATGGCTTCGAAAAGTGAATGGCAGGGTACGCAGGCTTCGTACCAGAAATCAAGAATCAGCACCTTTCCGCGGAGGTCAGCCAACTGTACCGGCCGGCCGGCAGTATCTGTAAGTACAAAATCCGGCGCCAGCTCACCCTTACGATACTGCCGGTTGTACTGTTGGGGCAAATGGCGGGCAAACACGGCATAGATATCAGTTCGGCCAGCAGGGTAACATTTTTCAATGATATTGTTCAGTACATCTGTATCTGCCGCCGACTTAAAATCGGTCTCCAGCAGCAAACAAAGTACACGGTCGCGCAAGGGGCCGGAAGGCAGGTGATCAAGGTAGAATTGATACTTATTGCTAGCTGTACCATCTGCCTGGTACTTTAATTTCAGGATCATATACTCCTGCAGTAAAGTATAATACACATCGTTGATATAAGGCGGGCTTACAAAATACTCCTGGTCAAATAACAGCAGTTTCTTAGCGGCCTGCCTGACTGCAACCGGCAGCCGATCGTTTTTTGCAAGAATGCTGAGGGCCTGATCTGGGTAAGCTCTGCCCAGCAGGCGCCGGCTAAGCCAGTTAAACTCTGTAGTGAGCAACCCCAGCCATTGATAGCGACCGGGTATATCAGTACATAATACTGCCTGCAAACTATCCCTGTAGTGACGATGAAGGCTGTCGACAGCCTGCAGTACCAACGTAATGTTGTTGACGTCAACATCCGGATATTTTTTTAGAATCTGACTGCCGGAAGGCCATGCAATGCGGGGAAAATAATTACACGCTCCCCGGCCACTGGCACTGAAACTGCTGGCAATACTGGCCGACCGGAAATCGATGGTAACCGAATCGCTAGGTGATAATAAACCCTGAATGAAATTGTTTCCTTCACGCAGGCTGATCCAGCAGGGTTCGGCATACTGCGTGTGCAATAAAAAGCCTGTTCCCGTGCGAACGATTACTTTTTTGTCCCGGAGGCTGGTGGCTTCATCGAGCGTTATGAAAACCTGGATGCTGTCTGAAGCAATATGGTCACCTTTTATGAAAAGAGTGGCTGATCGGGACGAAAAAGCAGCTAAAAGAATGGCAGGCAGTAAGAAGAATTTCATAGGCGATTGTTTTTGGTACGGGCAGAAGCAGTAATGGGGTGTATTTCCAACCGGTAGTTTTTATCGCCGGGCTGCTGCAGGATGACGGCCTTTAGCTGTGCTTTTTTATTTTCAAATTCTATCTGCATATTGTCTTTACCGGGAAGAAATGTGTTTAAAGAAAATCCGGAGCCCTGCATTTCGGTCAGCATTTGCGAAAAGAGATAGGCACTGCTGGTTTCAAAACGCAGGCGATAGCAGGTATTGCTGGAATCCTGCCAGAGCATGACCCTGCTCAGCATGCTGGCTTCCGGTGGTGAAAATTTCCAGTCAGAAACGGCATATAATACATTCCCTTCTGCAATGAGCAGGGGATTGGATAATACATATCCGCGGCTGCTGAGTTGGGGTTTGATACCGGTCTCTTTGGCCTGTATCAACTGAGTCATTTGCGTAAAAGATAAAGTCTGGGCAAAGACGAGCTGGCATCCTGCCAGGAGGCAGGAAAGGAACAAAAGTTTCATGATGTTATATTTTAAGGATTAATAAATGGACTCAGGCTGTGTGGCAGTGTATGCAACCATTTTTTTTGAGATGGAGATAGCGTATAAAGAACCAGGTTTGCAGGTTTAGCAGGTATGGTTGATTTAATCGTGTCAAACCGTATTGCTCCGGATGATTCAAATTTTACCGGATAGCTGCTAATATCGACAGGTGTTGTTCGCTCTCTGTTTTTATTAACGGGGTTTAAACGGAGCGTGTCTTTGACTTTTCCCGTATTCCCGTTTACAGGCAGCGATGAGTTCGATGATTCCTTCTTTTTTGCCGGGTAGCTCTGTATAATACCCTCTGAAGGTATGCTGGCCGGTGCCGATATTGCAGGCAACGGTTTTTCTGCGTTCCCGGTTGCAGGTGTTGTGACCGGTGTGGCTCTCCTTCTGCTGATCCGCGGCGTCTTAAACTCAACAGGTTTGGTGACCGGCAATGTATCTGTTGGACTTTGTACTGGTTTTACTATTTCCGTTGAAGCCGATGAGATGGGCGCTTCTTTGGTTTTGTTCCGATGGATTAGTACAGCTACTAATGCTGTCACCCCGATAAGACCTGCACCAATCCATAGCCCCGGTTTGAGTAATGAAGAACCAGCATTGCCAGGCGATGACGGTGCTGTATTTACGGCAACGAGTTCTTTCATTTGTTGCCAGTGCTGATCCATCACCGAAAGATCGGGCTGATCGGCTGCTTCCAGCTTGCGAAAAACCTGGTCCATATTCGCAGATTCGTTGCTCATGTCATTTTTTGGATGGTGATAAATACATTAGTTTTTCTTTCAAAAGCCTTCTGGCCTCGCTGAGGTGCCATTTCGAACTTCCTTCGGCGATACCCAGCAGCTGTCCTATTTCACGGTGGTTAAATCCTTCGTATACATATAAATTAAAAACTACAGCAGTGGCTTTTGGTAAGGATTGAATAATCCGGTATACGTCCTGCGCACTTAGTCCGTTCAAAGCCTGGGCCGGTATACTGGCTGACTCTTCTGACGTATCAAGCGAAACCGTGTCGGGAAAACGTTGTCGTTGTTTCACATGATCCAGGCAACAGTTGACCACAATTGTTTTCACCCATGCCATCAGTTTCCCTTCTTCTTCATAGTGGCCAATATGTTTGAACACCCGCAGCATGGCATTATTGTAAATTAGACCGGCCGTATCCATATCAGCAGCATACCGCAGACAAATCCGTATCATGGCCGGGTAGCAGTATTTATATAACTGCTCCTGGCTGGCCATGTGCTGTTGCTGACAACCTCTTATAACCTGCATCAGCTCATCTGACGATAATATGGTTTGGTCCGTTGCTGCGATCATTCAATATACATAACTGCTGGCTGAGTCGAAAGGGTTGGGTTAAGATTTGAAAATAATGTGCTAATGTGCTGATATGCTGGTGTGCTAATGGACTTTTTGCGTCCTTTGTTCGCTTTGCGCCCTTTGCGTCCTTATTCGCTTTGCGTCCTTTGCGTTCTTTGTTCGCTTTGCGCCCTTTGCGTAAATTTAAACATGGATAGAAAAGATTTTTTGCTCGGAGCCGGAGGATTGCTCGCATTAAGCAGCTGGCGGGAGCTGGAGGAGGAAGAAACCGGAGCGGTGGTCAGGCCTCCATATCTCAAGCCTGGTGATTGTATCGGCATAACCTCACCGGCAGGATTTGTGACGCCATCTGAGGTAGAGCCTGCTGCACAACTGATAAAAAGCTGGGGCTATACGGTGAAAACGGGCAGTACTATAGGCCGGCGTGATAATACATTTGGTGGCACAGATGCTGAGCGTGCGGCCGATTTTCAGCAGATGCTCGATGACCGTCATATTAAAGCCATTCTTTGTGCACGCGGCGGTTATGGATCTGTTCGCATCGTGGATCGGCTGAAATGGGACCAGTTCAGGCTGCATCCCAAGTGGATCATCGGCTTTAGCGATATTACCGTGCTGCATGCGCATCTTAACCGGCAACTGCAGACGGCTTCCCTGCATTCGAAAATGTGTAATAGCTTTCCCGACAACTGGACGCAGGCCGATGCGATACAGGTGGCAACCATCCTTTCAATCCGCAATGCCCTGCGTGGCGATGTAATGACGTATGATGCACCCGTGAATACGCGCAACAGAGCAGGTAAAGGTACAGGTGAGCTGGTAGGCGGTAATCTCAAATGCCTGGAGTCGATAGCCGGCTCCCGGTCAGCGATCAATACGACCGGTAAAATTTTGTTTGTAGAAGATACCGGTGAGTATTTGTACAGTATTGATCGCATGTTCTGGAACCTGCAGCGGTCTGGTAAGCTGGATAACCTGGCCGGCCTTATTATCGGTGGTTTTCGGATCAAACCCGATGATCCCGGTGAAGAATTTGGCCGCTCACTCGAAGACATTGTGCTGGACCGGGTAAAGCCATTTAAGTATCCCGTATGTTTTGATTTTCCGGTAGGCCATCAGAAGAATAACTTTGCCCTGAAATGCGGTGTCCGGCATCGGCTATCGGTAAGTGCCGGAGGTACCACTTTAACACAGATAGTATGATAAAAACTCCTCCCTATCTCAGCAAAGGCGATACGATTGGTATTGTATGCCCCGCGGGTTATATGCCTGCAGAGAAAATGACAGAATGTGTGCGTGTGCTGACCGAAGAGTGGGGCTACCAGGTAAAACTGGGCCAGACGGCAGGCGGATCTTCCACTACCTATTTTTCCGGCACCGATGCAGAACGCCTGGCCGATCTGCAGGCCATGCTCGATGATCCGGATATCAAAGCCATTCTGTGCGGTCGCGGTGGTTATGGTACCAGCCGAATCATAGATGCGATAGATTTCAGTGCTTTTGCTGAAAATCCCAAATGGATCATCGGTTTCAGTGATATTACGGTACTCCATTGCCATATTTACCGGCATTATTATATCTCTACGCTTCATGCGCCCATGGCATCGGCCTTCAATGATGCTGGTTATATCAACCGTTATGTGCAATCGCTGCGCCAGGCGCTGGAAGGTGAATGGGCCCGTTATACGATCGATCCACACCCCATGAACCGCACCGGCGAAGCAATTGGCGAACTGGTAGGAGGTAACCTGGCCCTGCTGGCTCACCTCACAGGTTCCGATTCGGAGCTTAAGACAAAAGGCAGAATACTCTTTGTAGAAGATGTAGGCGAGTATCTGTATAATGTAGATCGTATGTGGCTGCAACTGAAAAGGGCGGGCAGGCTGGAAAAACTGGCTGGCCTGATTGTAGGTGGCTTTACAGATATGAAAGATACCGAGCGTCCTTTTGGTAAAGAAGTATATGAGATCATCTACGATGCCGTGCAGGAATATGATTATCCCATATGCTTCAATTTCCCCGTGAGCCATGGTAAAGAAAACTATGCCCTGAAAATAGGCGCAGGCTATAAGTTGAAGGTTACAAAAGGCAGAGTAGTGCTGGAGGAATAATATGCTGATGGCGTGGTTCAAAGAGTATAAAGGGTATAAAGGGTATAAAGAGTATAAAGGGTATAAAGGGCTTTCTTACTGTCAACTGTCCACTATTTACTGTTAACTACATCAGCACATTTCAAGATGATTTCACCTATCCACCAGCAGCTATTTAATAGGATTATTTCCTTCTCTATTGACGAATCCTCTGCTTCTTTCCCCTTCTCTCAAAAGCTGGCCCAGCAGCAGGGGTGGTCCGCTGCTTATACAGAACGGGTAATAACGGAATACCGGCGGTTTATTTTTCTTTGTTGTATCTCTCCGAATGGCGCTAGTCCTTCTGAAGATGTAGATCAGGTCTGGCACTTACATTTAACCTATACAGAGAATTACTGGAAAAAATTTTGTGCAGATACGCTCGGCCGCGACATTCATCATCATCCATCAAGAGGGGGCAGTCAGGAAAAACATAAACATCAGCAATGGTATGCAGATACACTGCACTTGTATGAACAGGTCTTTTCGGAAAAACCGCCGGCCGATATATGGCCGCTGATCGCAGCAGATAAGAAGCAAACTGCACAGGTTCTGCCATCGGAACCCATTTACCCGTTGCACCGGGCATACTGGCTGGCGCTGTGGTTATTGCCGGTAGCAGCCGTATTAATGTATGGGGAAACCAATCCCTATCGTTTAGATGGTCCTCAGTTTCTGTGGTTTTATGGATGCTGCCTTGTTGTGCTGTTATGCTTTTTTCAATTAGTGGCAGGATGGCGAACAGAGTTTGCGGAATCGCTCGTCCAGATATTTGGAGAGCGGCGATGGACTGCTTTTCAACTGGCGCGATATATTCACTCGCCACGCAAAGCCATCGAAGCAGCTGTAGTTGACCTGGCATCACGAAAGCTCCTGATTCCTTCACCAGGCTACCGGTTTGAGTGGGTGGGAGAAAAGCTGGTTACCCCCGGCGATGTCAATCCGGTTGCTATCGAAATGTCAAAACGATATACTAATCATGAAGGATTGATGATGCCGCAAATAAATGCCTGCTATAATGAGATGATTACTTTTGATATTGATCTGCAACAAATCCGTGAACGGTTTAGGTTGGCCAGTACACTCCTCATTTGGCTAATGACTGCTGCAGTAGGTATAATGGGGTTTACGCGTATACTGCAGGGATTCAGTAATGGTAAGCCGGTGGGTTATCTGCTCATCATGATGCTTATAGGCGCCTTTGCAGTAGTGGTGCTATGGCAACGTTGTCGTGTAGCAGCCGCATTGAAGCGTGCCTTTAAAGACATGTACACAATAGGTCAGTTACCGGTGGAGGAGAGTAGTAATGATGATGCCATTAATTATATTTTCGCCGGTATTGCTGGTGTGGCATCCATCGGTTATGTCAACCAGCTTTACCTCCAACGCAACCTGGGCCGGTACAAGGAAAATGGCAGCCTGGACGGTTCGGGAGGAGGTTGTGGCAGCAGTTGTGGTGGGGATGGCGGTAGCAGCTGTGGTGGCGGATGCGGAGGTTGTGGAGGGGATTAAAAAGTTTAAAAGTATAAAGAGTATAAAGAGTATAAAGAGTTTAAAGGGCTTCTTACTGTCCACTGTCAACTATTTACTGTCAACTAAATCAGCACATTTTACTCATATAGTCTATACTGATTAACTTTGTGTCTTTAATAGACAACAGCTATATGACTTTTGTTCAGCTGGAATATATCGTTGCCGTAGATACCTGGCGCCATTTTGCTACTGCTGCCAGCCAGTGTTTTGTAACACAGCCTACACTCAGCATGCAGATCCAGAAGCTGGAAGAAGAGCTGGGGTTTAAGATATTTGACCGCAGTAAGCAGCCGGTGGTGCCAACAGAGGCCGGGCTTGAGATTATCGAACACGCCCGTCGTGTTTTGCAGGAACGTAATAACCTGCTGGAGACCATACAGCTCAGAAAAGGTGTGCTTACGGGAGAGTTGCGTATCGGAATTATTCCAACCCTTGCCCCCTATCTCCTGCCGCTGTTTATTCAGCCATTTACCAAAAAATACCCTTCGGTGAGACTGGTTGTACATGAGATGATGACAGACCTGATCATCACCCGCCTGCGCGAAGGAAAAATAGATGCAGGCATTTTGGTAACTCCTTTGCAGGAGCCCGGCATCAGCGAGCACGTATTGTTTTATGAAGAACTCATGGCCTATGTGTCTAAGCAGAATGCGATTTATGAAAAAAGCTATGTGCTGCCACAGGATATTGATCCCAATAAACTCTGGTTGCTGGAAGAAGGTCATTGTTTCCGTTCGCAGATCGTCAATCTCTGTGAACTGAAAAAGATGAGTCGCGAAAACAGTCATTTCGATTATGAAGCAGGCAGTATCGAAACCCTGCGCCGTATGGTGGAGATGAATGACGGTATCACCATTATTCCCGAACTGGCTACTCTGGATATGCCGGCACGTCAGCAGCAACTGATCCGGCATTTCCGTAAACCGGCTCCCATGCGTGAAGTCAGCCTCGTGGTACACCGCAACCTGGTCAAACAACGTCTTATCAGAGTGCTCAAACAACAGATTCTCGATACTGTTCCGGAAAAAGTGCGAAAGAATAAAACACCCAATATTGTGCCGGTGACGAATACAGCGGTTTAGTGATGAAGCAGCGAATCGAGACTTGACTGATAAAGGGGAAAATCGGCCAGGTTGTTATGTTCTCCTCCTTTAATCGTGATCAGTTGCGCTTTTACCCCGGCCTTTCGTTGCAGGCGTACCGCCTGTTTATACGGAATTACACCATCGCTGGTGCCATGAAAAATGGTTACGGGCGCCTGAACGGTCGCCATACGGTCGATAGAAGGAAACGCATATTTCGACATCCTGCCGGTAGGATAAATAAAAGCGTAATGACCAAACAGGTCGGGTATGCTGGTATAAGGTGTCTCCAGGATTAGCCGTGCACAGTCGATGCGGGATGCCAGGTAGGTTGCGGGCCCCGTTCCCAGCGATTTTCCGTAAATGATAATCTGTTCCGGAGCAAACCGGGCCCTGATCATTTTATATACCTCGGTAGCATCTGCATTAAATGCTTCTTCCGAACGCGTGCCAGTGGTTTTTCCAAAGCCCGGATAGTCGGGCATCCAAACCTCATAATGATTACGGGTAAAGAAGGAGGCAAACGGTGCATAACGCTCTGTATTCTGCCGGTTGCCATGAAAATATAAAACAACCCCGCGGCGCGTTGAGTCAGGTACAGTGAAGCGGATGATATTAATATTTTTCTCGGGCGAGACAGGAATATTGATTTCTTCGAAGGGCTGACCGAATGCAAACTTATGGTCGGCCTTTAAGGATTTGGGATGGAAAAGAAATTTTTCCTGGAAGAAATAAAGGAGCAATCCCAGCAGTACATAGATGATGACTGCCAGCTTGAACCATTTTTTCAGTTTGCGCCGGTTAAAAGAAGCCATGCCGGAATAATTTAGTCCTTAACCAGCATATCGTATACCACTACTTTTTCCCAGAGATGGCTGTATTTTTCTACAAAGGCCTTATGAATGGGATGAACCTGATAGGCATCCTGGTCGGCGGCGTTGTCAAAATACATGAGTTCCGATACATCATAGCTGTTGTCTACTACTTCTCTTTTTTCGGTCGACGCAGGTACGCCGATTAATAATTGTTTGACCTGGCTGATGCCTTTGAGTGTACGCAATCCTTCGATGAGCAGATCACGGTCAGCGGCAGAGCCGGCATTTCGAAGCCAGAAAAATACATGATGTACGACCACTTGTGCAGGTTTTGATGATGCAGAAGAAATGATAACAGATGGTATGGCTGCCATAGCAGCTGCAGTGCCAATAAAGGAACGACGGCTCATGGAAGACATAGGCTGAAATTTGAGTGAAATTAGTGAAAAGTATAAAGAGTATAAAGGGTATAAAGAGTTTAAAGGGAGTTTGCGACAGGAGAGGTAGATGTTTTCTGCTTTTTACCTTGCCCCTTTAAACCCTTTATACTCTTTATACCCTTTTAACCGCTTTAATTATAGCGATTAAAAAAGTCACTTATCCCGCACTGCGCCTTCTGGCGGATTTCATTCATTATGATCCGGATGATTTCATCATTGGAAGCTGGCCATTGCTCTTTTTGAGCCAGTAATTTTTTATCCTCATCGCTGAGTGCGCGTTCATCGCCGGTGTAGGTGGCAAAACTGTATACCCAGCTGTAATCACCCCGGTATGTATCGCTCCAGATATGGCGATTGTCCATGCCGCGTGCTATAGCCTGCAAAATTGCATTGGCTTTGAGTGTACGCGTGGTGGTAGTAATGCGGGCTTTTACGGTAATGTATTCGCGTGTAATGGAATCAGGCTTGTGCACAATTTCCTTTGATACGACCTGCTTGCTTACTTCGCGCACACTGCGCTCATCACGATAGCGGCCGATATTGACATCGCTGAAGCGCATTTCCACACCTATATCTATAGGCTGACTACGGTCATTGTCGCCAAAAAAGCGTACGAAAGGACCGCTGCGGTGATCGTTGACATAACGGAGCAACTGATAGTCGAAGTCATCGTAGTCGTACCGGTACTGGCTGTACTGTAACCCGAAACGGGTAAGGGGCATGATAGCTATGTTTGTAACGGCATTGGCATAGGCATCATCCATCTTTTGTTTGATGGTAAGATCGCCGGGTTTCAGCGAAAGTGCTTTCTGGTATTCAAAATAAGCCTGGCGAAAACTACTCTTGGTATTCTGATTCATCAGCTCATCGCCCCGGTCTTCGCGGGCATTGCCTGCCTGCTCTTTATAGGTGGTGAGATACGATGCATAGTCTGTAGGCTGCACGATGTCATATACCGAAGGCGAACGGCGAATGGCATCATACAGGCGTTGCAGACCCGTATATTCATGATAGATCTGCTCCCAGCGAAGATCGCTATTGCTGTTAGACAGATTGCGGATGCGGCTTTCATGATCCTGTACGGCATAGCGGTAGGCATCCTGCAATACAGTGAGCAGGCCAACATCGTGCGGCTTTTTACTCAGTTTTTTTGCAGCCAGTTCCACAGCCGCATCATACTGACCGCGCTGGTAAAGTTTCTGAGCGGTTTTACAGGAAAAAAGAAATGCAGTGCCGATCAGTAGCGTGTATAGTTTTAGTTTCATAAGCACCTCCGTTTTAGCGTTTGACGGAGACAACGCATCTTTAGTTAAATGGATTGTATTGAATTACATATTTGTTAACAGCCAGTCGCTTATGTTTTCAGGATATCGCGCACAAAGCTGTGATATTCGTCAAATTTAGGCAGGTTATTGTGACCACCGCCATGAATACGGATCAGCGTGATCTTCTGAGGGTTGGTCTGCTGCAGCCTTTCACTGTGCCGGATAGGTATCAGCCAGTCGCGGGTGCCATGCAGGATGTAGGTATGGCATTTCACCTTTCTTATCCACTGATCGGTACGCAGGTGATAGCGTAATACATAACGCACAGGAAGTATAGGCAGAAACCGCTCCACCACTTTGCGGAAATTATAGTAAGGCGCATCGAGGATCAGAAACTGCGGATTGTTATCTGAGGCTACACGGGTGGCAAAACCGCTGCCAATGCTACGTCCGTACACAATGATATGTTCCTCGCGGCAGATTTTTTTCAGCTCATCATATACAAACTGCATATCGTTGAGCATTTCCTTTTCACTTCGTTTGCCCGTACTTTTTCCAAAACCACGATAATCGACCAGCACCACATCATAGTTGTAGCGGTAAAAATCGCGGGCATATTTGGCCCAGCCCTTTATACTGCGCGAGTTGCCATGAAAATAGAGGATAAGACCAGCCGGGTTTTCACGAAAAAAATGAAGCCCATTGATACGCACTCCCGGCTCTATGTCAAAAAAATATTCCCTGAACGGGATATCATATTTGAACTGAAAATCGGGTTTGAGCTTTTCCGGCTTAAATATAAAACGCTCCTGCAGAAAGTAGGCAATCACAGACAGGATGGCAATACCACCCAGGATATAATAAATAAATACGGGCAAGTGCGGTTGGTTTTGATACAGGAAGTTTCGCCTGCCAAACTACTAACTGGCGGGCACAAACCCTAATCTTCTATGCGGCGCAGTTTCAGGTTGGTAACGGGCGATACGATTAACGGGAACTTTTCGACAGTCACATTGGCCTGATCCAGCCCAAATCCACGCTCTTCAGAAAGGCTGTGTTCCTTGAGCCAGAAATGAAACTTCATGATCACCCGCTCAATGAAGGGCAGCTCATTGTCCTGGCTCAGGTATTTCTCCATTACCATAAACTGGAAGTCGCCAACGGTGTTGCTGCTGGCCAGACTTTCGTACCGGCTGATGATATTTACCTCCTTATTAGCAACGAGGTCTTCCACCACTTTACGGAACATCAGGTTGATGCGCGGCTCCATGCGGAATCCGAGACGGAAATCGATACGGATAATATCGTTGGGAATGATATGATCTACTTTATACTCGCAGGTATAGGGGTCATCCATCGTATCTACGTGTACAAACCAGTAAATGTCGGCCCGCTTGGGTTTTTTATTGAGAATGGAGTAAATGATCTTATGCTCAATTTCCTTGGGGTTATTGGCACTGGTAAGATAGATCAGGTGAGTGGCATATTTGGGAACCGCCTTGTCGTTGCTGAGCTCCTGTATCTTGGGAATGTAATGCTCCATACGCACAAACTCCACATAGCGATTCTTGATCTTGCGGGCGCGGTACCATACATACATGACCAGAAACATAAGACCGCCTACCAGCAGGGTGATATAACCACCATGCACAAATTTGTCCATGAGTGCCACAAAGTAGCCGATCTCAACAGCGAAGTAGCCGATCAGGAAAATGTAAATCCAGATCGAGCGTACACGCTGCAGCACCATATAATTGGCAAAGAGAATAGTAGTGGTCAGCATGGTCACAATAATGGCCAGACCATAGGCCGCTTCCATGTTGGAAGATTTTTGGAAATAAAGAACCACCCCCACACAGCCTACATACAGCAGGGCGTTGATAGCAGGTATAAACAACTGGCCTTTCTCCTCTGATGGATAACGGATCTTCAGTTTGGGCCATAGGTTGAGGCGCATGGCTTCGCTGATAAGCGTAAAGGCTCCCGAGATCATGGCCTGGCTGGCAATAACGGCGGCAGTAGTGGCGATGACTACTCCAATGATGATAAACCACTCCGGCATCAGGTCATAAAAAGCATTGACGCCCATACTGCGTTTTACCTCGGCGGTAATATGCAGACCGGGGCGGTGCGAAAGCAGGTAGGCTCCCTGACCAAAATAGTTGATGAGCAGGCAGGTCTTAACATAAATCCAGCTCGTGCGGATATTGCCACGTCCGCAATGCCCCAGGTCACTATACAGTGCTTCGGCTCCCGTGGTACAGAGGAATACCGCTCCCAGCAACCAGAACCCTTCGGGATAATTTCGCAGGAATTCGATGGCATAGTGAGGGCTCAGTGCTTTAAAAATAGTCAGGTCGTCAAATACGTGGACTGCACCCAGTACGGCCAGCATGGTAAACCAGATAAACATGACCGGGCCAAACATCCGGCCTATGGAGGCTGTACCAAACTGTTGCAGGAAAAAGAATACAGATAATATACACAGTACTATGATCACTACCGTCTGTGTGGGCATGCCGCGCAGAGCTGGCAGCTCTTCCAAACCTTCGATGGCCGATGTGATAGAGATAGGAGGGGTGATGATACCATCGGCCAGCAATGCCGCCCCACCGATCATGGCCGGCAATACCAGCCATTTCTTTCGCCGCCGCACCAGGGCATACAGGGCAAATGTGCCACCTTCACCCTTGTTATCTGCACGAAGTATGAGGATCACATATTTGATAGTGGTCTGCAGGGTGAGTGTCCAGATGATACAGGACAGGCTTCCCAGGATCAGCTCTTCACTGACCACCCGGTTGTTGATAATGGCATTGAATACATAGAGGGGGGAGGTACCGATGTCTCCGAAAATAATCCCCAAGGCAATGATAAGTCCTGCTGCGGTGACTTTATTGGTCGATGCTTTCACTAGCTTATGTTAAGGTGTCCCGGATACAGGTGTTTCAAACGCCTGGCCGCACGCCTGCAAAGGTATAGGCAAAACTACAATACAACGATCAGGCTGTTAAAAGATTGCGAACCGGCTCGCGGCGGGCAACTTTTTAATACTACCAACCGTTCATGTAATCTGGCGGAATGCTGCATCTTTACTAAACAAATTTGTATCGTTTGCAGGGCATTCGGTAACTTTAAAGAGTAAAAAATCAAATAATTATGTTATCAGGCAGGGGATTCATAGCGGTGATCGGTTTGCTTTTTTGCGGCTTATCTGCATCGGGGCAGAAAATAGTGTATTCGGAGCCCGAGAAAGATGACTCCCGCCGGCTCAATTTCGAAATAATCGGAAAAATGAATGGTAATTTTCTGATCTATAAAAGTGTACGTAACAAAAACTGGATCGCCATTCTCGACAACGATATGAAGCAGATAGGCCGGGCTGAGCAGGATTACCTGCCAGACAATGACAAAGTGCTGAATGTCGACTTTTTTGCCTATCCCGATTTTGTGTACATGATTTACCAGTATCGCAAAAAGAATATCATCCACTGTGCTGCGGCCAAAATTGACGCCAATGGCAACAAGATCGGAGAGCTGATAGAACTCGATACCACCCAGGTTAATTTTGGTGCCGATAACCGGATATATTCGGTATTATCAAGTGAGGATAAAAGCAAGATCATGGTATTTAAGATCAACAGCAAAAACAAGAAGCTGTACATGATCACTACTATGCTCATGGACCAGCAGCTCAGCCTTATTAAAAAAAGCCGCCTGGCTCTTGAAATGGAAGACCGGGATGATCACCTGGGTGAGTTTCAGCTGGATAATGATGGCGACCTGGTTTTTTCCAAATTTGAGCGGATCAATAATGAAACTGTTTCAAATGCATTTTTCGTGGTAAAATATGCCCAGGCCGATTCCTTTGCCATGCGTCAGCTGCAGTCAGAAAAGATCTATTTTGATGAATTCAAGATCAAACCCGATAATTATAATAAGCGCTATTTCATCACTTCTTTTTATTATAAACAGAAAAGAGGCAACACCGAAGGCTATTATTTCTATATCTGGGATAAGGTAAAAGGACAGCCGGTCAGAGAAGATACGGTCTCCTTTTCCGAAAACCTGCGCCGCGAAGCCAGGGGTAATGCCACCATTAAAACGGCTTTCAATGATCATTTTATCCGCAATCTGATCATGCGGAGAGATGGCGGGTTTGTAATTGCCAGCGAATCTTTTTATACCACCTCCAGGGGTGTGGGCTGGAACCGCTGGAACTATATGTATGGTTCACCATTTATGATGCGGCCGGGCGATTACTATTATTATTCACCCTATTATAATGGACTGGGACCCCGCAGCTGGTATGATAACAATCAGAATGTGCGCTACCAGGCTGATAATATTGTAATCACTTCTTTTAATGCCAATGGGCAAAAGGAATGGAATAGCGTGATCACCAAAGAACAGTATGATGACCAGGGTGAAGACCGGTTGTCTTACCAGATCATGAATACCGGTGGCGAGATTCACTTTATTTTCAATAACCCTGAGCGACGCGCGCTCCTGCTAAATGATTTTTCGCTTCTGCCTGATGGAAAGATTGAGCGCAACCCTACCATGAAGAACCTGGAACGCGGCTACGAGTTCATGCCGCGGTATGCCAAACAGGTAGGTGCCCGGCAAATGATCATTCCGTGTTTATACAGGAATTATATTTGCTTCGCAAAACTGGAATATAATTAAAACCAACACCATCAACATCCATTATCCGTGACAGGGATTTTCAAACAAAAAAATCCGGCCAACCTGCTGTTCCTGCTGCTTGGCGGCATACTGCTGAAGCTTCCCATGTTTACAGAGCCAAAGCAGCCGGTAGCCAGGGATGCCGATGGCATTTTGTACCGGGGTATCCTGCATGTGCTGGAGCCGGCGGGTAAAGCCATGCCCCTGTTTTTCCCGATTCTTTGCTTTGCTTTTTTATTTATTCAGGCCATTGTGCTCACCCGGTTTATCAATAATCAGCGTATGATGACCAAACCCAGCTATTTGCCGGGAATGGCTTACCTGCTGCTCACCTCGCTGATGCCCGAATGGAATGTGTTTTCGGCACCGTTACTGATCAACAGTATTTTACTTTTTATTTTATCGAATCTGTTTTCGATCTATAATCAACCCAATGCCAAAGGAGCCATCTTCAATATTGGTGTGGCACTGGGCCTGGCCAGCTTCCTGCTCATATCTTCCCTCACTTTTATTGTCTGGATTCTGCTGGCCCTGGCAATAATGCGTCCCTTCCGGCTCAATGAATGGATGATTTGCCTGCTGGGTATCACCACGCCATTCTATTTTTATGCGATCTATACGGTAATGGATGGGGTATGGAACTGGCAGGAGTTTGTGCCGCATATTACCCTGGGCATGCCTTCTCTTAAACAATCGGTATGGCTGGCCGGCAGTCTCTCGCTGATCCTGATTCCGTTTTTAAGCGGTGGCTATTATGTACAGGAAAACCTGCGCCGGATGCTCATCAATGTACGCAAAGGCTGGAGCCTCCTGCTGCTCTACCTCCTGGCAGCCCTGCTTTTACCTTTCGTAAATACCAGCGAAACCTTCGAAAACTGGATCATGGCCATCGTGCCCATGGCCGCCTTTCATAGCTGCACCTACTTCTACTCCAACTGGCGTTTTTACCCAACGCTGCTTTTCTGGGGCACCGTTGCTTTTGTAATAGCCTATCAGCAGGTGGGGCCGGGGTGGTGAAAAGTATAAAAGTATAAAGGTATAAAGGTTTAAAGGGTTTAAGGAGTTTAAAGAGTTTAAAGGGAGCATCAGCACATCAGCACATTAGCACATCAGCACATTTCATAAGCAACAGGTCTTTTCCCCCTCACTTATTACTTAAAACTTATTACTTATAACTCTCTTTCCTATCTTTGCTTTTTCCATCTAAACACTCTACAAATATGAAGTTTGGCGTAGTCGTTTTTCCGGGTTCCAATTGTGATCGTGACATGTATGATGCGCTTAAGTACGATCTGGGTCAGGATGTCAGCATGCTCTGGCATAAAGACCGGGATCTGAGCCAGTTCAGCACCAGCGACTGTATCATACTGCCCGGCGGATTCTCTTATGGCGACTACCTGCGCTGTGGCGCCATTGCCCGCTTCAGCCCCATGATGCAGAGTGTAATAGAATTTGCCAATGCCGGCGGTAAAGTACTGGGAGTATGTAACGGATTCCAGATTCTTTGCGAGGCCGGATTATTGCCTGGCGCTCTGCTACGCAATGCCAATCAACAGTTTGTCTGCAAAAACGTCTATATCAAAAATCAGCAGGACCAGGTTTTCATGATCCCCGTGGCACATGGCGAAGGTCGTTACTATGCGGATGAAGCCACACTTGACCAGCTGGAAGCCAACGGACAGATCATTTTCCGCTATTGCGATGAGAATGGCCTGCTTACAGCCGACTCAAACCCTAACGGAACAATCAGACACATTGCAGGAATATGCAATGCAAAACGTAATGTATTTGGTATGATGCCACACCCCGAGCGTGCCTGCTCCGGCGTACTGGGTAATACAGATGGTCGTACCATCATCGAATCTATGCTGATGGCCAGTGAGTTAGCCCCTGTTTAAAAGGTAAAAACAGGGATCGGCCGGTTCTATTCAGCCATTCATCCTTTAACTCCCTGCCAGTTGCGGCAACCGATTAATTTTAACAGACAGATGCCGACTAAATTGACTTTTTTTGCGTCTGTTACTCTATAAAGAAATCGACTATGAAGAAAATAACTGTTCTGGCTCTCATTTTAGTAAGTGTACTGACCGTACAGGCCCAGGTAGACCCGGTGAAATGGACATTTACCGCTAAAAAAACCGGCGACAAAACCTATGAGCTGCATATGACAGCCACCATGCAATCTGGCTGGCACCTGTATTCCCAAACACAGCCCGAAGACGCTATCATTGAACCTACCGGTTTTTCTATCACCAATAACCCCCTTTATACGCTCGATGGCAAAGTGAAAGAAGTGGGTAAAATGGAAAAATTTCATGATAAGAAACTGCAGATATCTGCTCACCAGTATTCCGGTAAAGTAGATTTTGTACAGGTGGTAAAACTAAAAGGAAACGCAAAGACAAATATCAGCGGCGTGGTGGAGTATCAGACCTGTAATGATGAACGTTGTCTGCCCGTTAAAAAAGTGAACTTCAGTGTAGCGCTTAACTAAGCAAGTAATTATCTGTTATCAGAAAAGCGAGTTCTTTATACGGGAACTCGTTTTTTATAAATACCCTTAGCATCATGGCTCTCTTCCATCGGCTCTTCGTTGTTATCTGCATATTGGCAATTGGCCTGACGAGTGTTAACGCACAGGACAGTACAGGTGCACTGCCCGGCTGGGTAGTAAAGGCACAAAAAACCGGTGAAGGAAAATATGAACTGCAGTTTTCATTACCGGCCATACAAGGCTGGCAACTGTATGCCCCCGTACAACCTGTGCCTGATCTCAATACCACTGAGCTGCAACTCGAAGACAGCAGTGTGCAGGTACAGTTACCTTTTATCAACCAGGGACAGCCCCACACACTGAATAGCGACCTGTTTGGCAGCCAGGTTACCGTATACGAAAAAGAAGCTTCCTGGAAAGTCAATATCGGGTTTCGTAATACCGTGCCGCAGCGGCTCAAGGGTAGCATGAGTTACAGCTATGGCAAGAAAGATGAGTTTTATACCGCCCGTCTTCCTTTTACCGTAGAACTCGAAGGTGGTGTGGCATCCGGTATCCGTATTCATATACCTACCATTGACATCAACAATCCCGTAGCCGATTGTGGCGATACCGTGAGCAAGGACAGTTCTTATTTCACCATATTTATCCTGGGTTTTCTCGGTGGATTGATCGCACTTTTTACGCCCTGCGTATTTCCCATGATACCGCTCACCGTTTCATTTTTTACCAAGAAAAGCGGAGGCGCTTCCAAAGGAGTGGGCAGTGCATTGATGTATGGTTTCTTTATTTTCCTGATATATATTCTTATCACCATACCTTTTCATATTGCCGGTAAAACAGATGCTGATATCTTCAACAACATCTCGACCAATGTATGGCTCAACCTGCTCTTCTTTGTGATCTTTGTGGCTTTTGCACTTTCGTTCTTTGGTCTGTATGAGCTGAGCCTGCCATCAGGCATTGCCAACAAAGCAGATTCAAAGTCGGGACTTGGTAATGTGGCCGGTATATTTTTTATGGCGCTTACACTGGCCATTGTATCATTCTCCTGCACCGGTCCCATCCTGGGCACATTACTGGCCAGTGTGGCAGATGGCGGGGCCTGGCCGCTTACCATCGGTGCTGCCGGTTTTGGCCTTGCACTGGGACTTCCTTTTGCGCTCTTTGCCCTGTTTCCGCGCTGGCTGCAGGCTATTCCCAAATCAGGGGGATGGATGACAGACCTGAAAGTCGTACTCGGTTTTGTAGAATTGGCCCTCGCTGTAAAATTCCTGGCCAATGCCGATAACGTACAGCAGTGGGGCATCCTGAAACGCGAAGTTTTCTTTGCCGCCTGGATCATTATTGGTTTTGCCATTGTAGCCTATCTGATGGGCTGGCTGCGCATTGGGCATAGTACCAAACCCAAAAAGATCAGGGGCATCCGTCTGTTCTTTGTAATACTGTTTTCGGCCGTTACGCTCTACCTGATTCCCGGGGTGACGAATACCCGCTGGGCCAAACTGGGCCTTATCAGCGGTTTCCCGCCACCCACCTGTTACAGTCTGTATGCCAACCCGGTCAATTGCGAAAAACCATTGCTCGATTATGAGGAGGCTCTCGCACTGGCCCGCAAGACGAATAAGCCGGTGCTGATCGATTTTACCGGATGGGCCTGCGTCAACTGCCGGCGCATGGAAGAAAATGTATGGACCAATCCCGAAGTAGAACGGCTCATGAAAGAAGAGTTTGTGCTGGTATCGCTGTATGTTGACGAACGGACCAAGTTACCCGCCAGTCAGCGTACCGTACATACCATGAAGAACGGCAGCGAAAAATCTATTATTACGATTGGTGACCGGTGGACGGCTTTTCAGCTCGAAAATTTTGAAGCAACCGCGCAACCGCAATATGCTATAGTAAGCCCCGATGAAAAAGCGCTTACCAAAACAAAATTCTATACAGATAATCCCAAAGAATTTGCCGCCTGGCTGGAGTGTGGGCTGAAAGCACACAAAGAAAGAAAATGATGTGCTGATGGCGTGGTTCAAAGAGTATAAAGGGTATAAAGAGTTTAAAGGACTTTCTTACTGTTAACTGTCCACTATTTACTGTCAACTACATTAGCACATCAGCAAATTAAAAAAAATGGCCGCCTCAAAAAGAAGCGGCCAGTTAGGTGTCATTCTGTAAAAGCCTTCCGCCTAATTCCACCAAAACAGCGCCTGGTGGGGCAAGCAGGGAAAATTCTTTTATAACAGAACTTTCAGACGCGGATGGAGATACAGAATGACAATATCTTCATCAGGGCGCAAATATAAACGATTGTTAGTTAAAGTGCAATTTGTTTTTGCACCATCAGCTTGCGCAAATTAATCAATCCGTAACGCATGCGTCCCAAAGCAGTGTTAATACTGCAGTTGGTGGCGGCAGCAATTTCTTTAAAGCTCATATCGGCATAATGGCGCAGGATGATCACTTCCCGTTGATCTTCGGGCAGACGATCCAGCATCTCACGTACGCGGTTATGGCTTTGACGTTTCATCATACTCACTTCTGCACTGTCTTCGGCAAAATTGAGTACTTCGAAAATGTCTTTGTCCTCGCTGTTGCGGATGGTAGGTGTGCGTTTTACTTTGCGGAAATGGTCTACACACAGGTTGTGTGCGATACGCATAGCCCAGGGGAGAAATTTTCCCTCCTCCGTGTAGCGGCCACTACGCATGGTGTCAATAATCCGGATAAAAACATCCTGAAAAATGTCTTCGGCCAGATATTTGTCCTTGACCAGAAAAAGAATGGATGTGTACAGTTTGTCCTTATGGCGAAGTACGAGGGCTTCCAAAGCCTCGAGATTGCCATCCATGAAAAGATGAATTAATTCATGGTCGGTTTTTTTGACAAAAGCTTTCATAATACTCCTACAGTTTAGGTGGTTGAATGGATATTGGTTACAGTAAATACGAAAAAGTAATCGGTAAAAAGTGTAGAGGTATTATGCGATAGGCGGGGTGGTTTTTTGGTTATTCATTTTTAATTGGATATTGTGCAATAAAAATAAACCTTTTGACGATACCACCAAACAATCGCAGTCCGGAGGGGTTAATATTCTTGTAAAAAAAATGTTAAGGATATCGCCTGAAGTTTAAGAGTGATAAGGCTTTACATTTGTTTACCGAAAAATGGAGAAGACAATAAAAGGGAAAAATCCCGCAGCAGTCAGGACCGTAAATTCCGCAGAAAATATCCAAATCCGGGGTGCCCGGGTACATAATCTCAGGAATATTTCCGTGGATATTCCACGAAATCAGCTGGTAGTAGTGACCGGCGTGTCGGGTTCCGGCAAGTCGTCGCTGACCATCGATACCCTCTATGCGGAGGGGCAGCGCCGCTATGCAGAAAGCCTGAGCGCCTATGCACGCCAGTTCCTGAACCGCATGAATAAGCCCGATGTGGACTACATAAAAGGCCTTTGCCCCGCCATAGCCATTGAGCAAAAGGTAATTACGCGTACACCCCGCAGTACGGTAGGCAGTATGACGGAAATCTACGATTACCTGCGACTGCTCTATGCCCGCGCCGGCCGCACATTTTCACCCATATCGGGGCAACAGGTCAAAAAAGATGATGTGACGGATGTGGTGCGTGCTATTACGGCACTGCCGGCCGGACAAAAAGTGTTTATCCTCGCCCTCCTGCGCCAGCATAAGAACCGTGACCTGCGCGAGGAGCTTAACATATTGATCCAGAAAGGGTTTACGCGTATCTATCAACCCGCTAAAAGTAAAACAGCTGCCGGCGAAGTACATGATATTGAGGGCCTGCTGGAGCAGTCTGACAAAGCGATTAAAGAAGCGGTAAAACCGGGAGGTGACTGGTATATCCTGGTTGACCGGCTGATTACCAAAGAGTTTGATGAAGATGACCTGCACCGCATATCCGATTCGGTGGGTACAGCCTTTTATGAAGGTGAAGGAGACATATATATAGAAGTACAGGATGGCGCAAAAGCTAAGCTCCTGCATTTCAACAACCGCTTTGAGCTCGACGGACTCCAGTTTGAAGAGCCGGTTCCGAATCTTTTCTCTTTTAATAATCCCTTCGGAGCCTGCCCCACCTGCGAAGGCTTTAGCCAGGTGCTGGGAATCGACAGCGAACTGGTGATACCTGACCGCCGGCTGAGCGTATATGACGGAGCCGTAGCCCCCTGGAAAGGCGAGAAGCTGGGGTGGTGGCGTGAGCAGTTTATCAAAGGCGCTAAAAAAATCGATTTCCCCGTTCATAAACCCATTGCTGACCTTACCAAAAAGCAACTGCAGCAGCTGTGGGACGGCCATGAGCATGCCCTCGGTATCAATGCTTTTTTTAAAGAAGTAGAACAAAACCTTTACAAAGTTCAGTATCGCGTTTTATTGAGCCGCTATCGCGGACGAACGCTTTGCCCGGACTGCCATGGCTACCGCCTGCGTAAAGAAGCGCTGTATGTACAGGTAAACGGAAAGCATATCGGCGAGCTGAGTGAATGGCCGGTACGTGACCTCAAGCAATGGTTTGATGAACTGCCTAAAGTATTAACAGAACATGAAGAGCAGATAGCCCGTCGTATTTTGCTCGAGATCCAGCACCGGCTCAAAACATTGCTGGATGTTGGTCTCGGGTATCTGACCATTAACCGCCTTGCCAATACACTGAGTGGTGGTGAGAGCCAGCGTATACAACTTACCCGAAGCCTGGGCAGCAATCTCACCGATTCACTATATATACTCGATGAACCTTCTATCGGTCTGCACTCGCGCGATACGAGCAACCTCATCCGTGTATTGAAAGAACTGCGTGACCTGGGCAATACCGTAGTGGTGGTAGAGCACGATGAAATGATGATGCAGGAAGCAGACTATATCATTGATATGGGACCGCTGGCTTCTCATCTCGGCGGACAGGTAATTGCTACCGGTACCTATAAAGAGATCTTGAAGAACCCCGAGAGTCTCACCGGCAAATATCTTTCGGGTCAGCTGAAAATTGATATACCGGCAACGCCCCGGAAATGGAACCGGTCGATAACCGTAAAAGGAGCTCGTCAGCATAATCTAAAGGATATTGACGTGACGTTTCCGCTCAATGTACTGTGTGTGGTGAGTGGGGTGAGTGGTAGCGGTAAGACCACACTGGTTAAGCAAATACTTTATCCTGCCTTGCGCAAACTCAAGGGAGAGCCTGCAGATAAGGTGGGTTTTCATAAATCGATTGATGGCGATCTCGATGCCTTTGCGCAGATAGAACTCGTAGATCAGAACCCTATCGGCAAATCATCGCGCAGCAATCCGGTAACGTATATTAAGGCCTACGATGAAATAAGAGACCTCTTTGCCCGTCAGCCATTGAGTAAGATGCGTGGTTTTCAGCCCAAGCATTTTTCATTCAATGTAGATGGCGGACGTTGCGATACCTGCAAGGGTGAAGGCGAGCAGGTAGTGGAAATGCAGTTTCTGGCAGATGTGCACCTGGTATGTGAGTCCTGTGGCGGCAAACGTTTCAAAGAGGAAGTGCTGGAAGTAAAATATAAGGACAAAAGCATTTTTGATGTGCTGGAGATGGGGGTAGACGAGGCCATCGACTTTTTTTATGAAGAGAAAAATCTGTCACGGGCCCTGCAGCCGCTCAGCGATGTGGGGTTGGGGTATATAAAACTCGGTCAATCATCCGATACACTCTCTGGTGGTGAGGCACAGCGGGTAAAACTGGCTTCCTTTCTGGGCAAGGGGCGGGTGAACCATAAAGTGTTGTTCATATTTGATGAGCCCACTACCGGGCTTCATTTTCATGATATCGGCAAGCTGCTGGCCAGTTTTCAGGCATTGATTGAGCAGGGGCATTCCATTGTAGTGATTGAGCATAATATGGATGTGATACGGGCGGCAGACTGGTTGATTGACCTGGGGCCGGAGGCCGGCGACGGAGGCGGAGAATTGGTCTATGCGGGGGTGCCGTCCGGAGCCAAAAAGATCAAAAAAAGCCATACCGGTAGTTTCTTATAAAAAAAGAAGCGCTCAAAAGCAGGATTATTGACATAAATCAAAGAATAGAGCGAAAAGGCTGACTATCACGATAGTCGGCCTTTTTTAATAGTGCCTCCACGTAGTTTCAATAGGCGTGGATCGTATATTTGCTACCCCCGGGTAAGAAAAATTTCGGGGTAATACTTGCATAATCCAAAACCCGCGTATAGATTTGTGACAGCTTCTGGATATGGCCCTTTACAATTGTCTGTATCCATTTCCTTCCAAATCTTCTGAAATCCGTACCACTAAATCCTTTATTGCAGCAAACACGGTGTGTAGTGCATTTATTGTGCTGGTGTTGTTTTGTCTCTTCCTGTAAAGCCTCTCAATCTCCAACTCCTTTCGAAAGCTCGGAATCCGTTTTCCTTTGAATGATCACTCAACGTAGTAATCATTTTTTAACACTTGTACCTATAATCTAAAACTCTGAGCGATGAAAAAGATCTACTTTTTAACATTAATCCTGCTGGCGGCTGTGACGGGATGGTCACAGACAACCTATACATGGATTGGTAACAACAATGCAAGCTGGCAGGTTGCAGCAAACTGGAGCCCCGCGCGGAATACCCCGGCAGCAAGCGATATCCTGCTTTTTAATGGTGGTAATACCCGTACTATTATCAGCTTCCCTACAGCCCAAACTGTTGGTCGTATTCATGTTAGTAACAACACTAACATCCGTCTTCAATCAAGTACGGGCGTTCAAACGCTGACAATCGGAAATGGAACAGGCGACGATTTTATTATTGAGTCGGGTTCTTCATTTACCCAAGATGTTAGTATGAATGAAATCAGGCTGGCAGCAAATGCTACTGCTAATATTGCGGGCGATTATACTATTGAGGCTAACGAAGGTTTTTTTCTTAATAACGCCAACGTTATAGCTACTGTTACTGGAAATATTATCAATTCAAATGGTGGTATAAATAATTCTTCCGCGGCTAAATTAATCTTCAATAACGGTGGTACTTATGTACACGCCATTAATGGAGGTACAATACCTACAGCCGCCTGGAACGCAGGTTCAAAGGTTGATATCTCTGGTATGACTAATTCGTTGCCCAGCGGACTTAATCAGACATTCAGAAGTTTATCATTCACTTCTGCAATTTCCGCTGATATCGAATTGGGACAAAACCTGACTGTTTTAGAAGATCTTACAATCAACCTGAATCCCGGTCCCGGTGATGACCTGCGTTTTACAAACAGTAATACTAACCGAACTGTATCGGTAGGGAGAAATTTTTATATGATCAGTGGTACATTGAGCCTTGATCATGATAATGGTGGTAGTGTATTGAATGTGGCAGGTAATTTCAATATGTCTGGGGGTACACTTACTGAAACCGGTTCAGGTTCTGCAGATATCTTTTTTAATGGTTCGGCCGTCCAGTCTTTTGTGAAAACTGGAGGAACTATATCTAATTCAGTGAATTTTACCGTAAACAATGGGGCAGCCATTGATATGAGTACATATCTTATGGATGGCTCATCTGGTACTTTTACATTGTCTTCCGGTGCCAAGATTATTACTGCCAACGCTGCTGGTCTGGCATCTACAGGCGCATCAGGTTCAATCCGCGTAACCGGTACTCGTACTTATGATGCCGGAGCTGACTATGAATTTCAGGGTGCCGCAACAGGCAGCTTTACAACCACTGGCAATAACGTGCGTGACCTCATTATCAACAACACAAGCGGCCAGGTGTCAATGGGTCGTAACTTCAACGTGACCCGTGCACTTACATTGACTAACGGTTACGTTACACCCGGTGCGAATACCCTGCTGGTAGGTACTGCCGGTACTTCTACAAGCAGCAATGGTGCTTATGTAAATGGTCAGCTGAGTAAACAATTCAATAATAGCAGCTCCTTTACTTTTTATGTAGGTAAAGTAGCAGGAAGTGGTCTTCGTAGCATCGCTATGGCTACCAACAGTGGTACTACCACTACTACATTTGTAGCCGAGTTTTTGCGTTCATCAGGAGGTTCAATCATTAATGGTACCGTATATGGCTCAGGCATCAGCCGCGTAAGCCAGTGTGAGTACTGGACACTTAACCGTACTGCGGGCAACCGTGGTGGTCAGGTGACCCTGTCATGGGATGCCAACAGCCCCTGCAATAGTGGTCCATACGTAACCGAACTGACTTCGCTCCGTGTAGCACGTCACGATGGTACAGCCTGGCAAAATGCGGGCCCTGTTTCTGGCGGAGCCAACTTTGGCAGCACACTGGGTGCAGGTACTATCACATCCAGCAACGTAACCAATTTCAGCCCCTTTGCCCTCGCTACCAGCAACGCTGCTGAGAACCCGCTGCCCGTACTGTTTGCTGACGTAAAAGCGTATAGCAAAAACAATGGTGTACAGATAGAATGGAGCAACCTGACTGAGCGTGAGATCTTACATTATGAGGTAGAGCGCTCTGCCAACGGTATCGACTTCTACGCCGTTAATCAGCAGCTGCCCCGGAGCAACCGCGACGACAAAGCTTCTTATACATTCTTTGATGCCAGCCCTGTAAACGGCGCCAACTACTATCGTGTACGTGTACAGGAGCAAAGCGGCAAAGTGATCTACAGCAAAATACTCCGTGTAGAAATGGGTAGCACTAAGTACAGCTTCAGCCTGTATCCCAACCCCGTAACAGGTAAACAACTTACCGTAAGCCTCAATGGTGTGAAACAGGGTAAATACAATGTACAGATCATTGATGCGGCTGGTCAGCGTGTATTCACTACCAACCTGTCAAATGTAGGTACAGGTGTAACTCAGATGATCGAACTGCCTGCCAGCGTTAAAACCGGCATGTATGTGATGATCGTAAGTGCAGATGACTATCGTGAGACAAAACAATTCATCGTTCGCTAAGAGAGAGAACCAATAGAGAACAAAAAAGGGCTGGCCGTAAGGCCGGCCTTTTTTAGTTATAAGTGGTAAGTTTTAAGTAATAAGTAAGGTGGAAGGGAGAGGGGAAAAGGGTATAGGGGTATAAAAGTTTAAAGGTATAAAGGAAGGGTCTTGTGATTTCGAAGTTGCAATAGTCAGGGCTTGATCTTACAGGCAGTGTGAGATCAACTCTTAACTTCTACATGTAGTACTACCACTGCCACACTTTTATACCTTTAAACTTTTATACCCTTATACCCTTCACCTTATTCAAAAGGCCGCTGCAAAACGCAACAGCCTTTTAATTTTTTATACCTTTTACCTCTTGCCTTCTACCTTACCTACAACTTATCACTTAAAACTTACTACTTATCTCAGCTTATCCAGGCTCTTTACCAGTTTCTCATCTTTCCAGATACCACGTGTGGCCATAATATATCCGGCGGCAATGGCAAATACAATAATGGCAGTAAGTGAAAAATGACCGTTTTCAAATTTGCCTATCTGGATAAAATAAAGAATCAGCAGAATCACAGAGAGGGCAATGCCGCCGATGCTGAGTTTAAACTGGGTCTTCCGGTCTTTAAACAGGAAGATGGTAATGCCGGCCAGCAATACCGAAAAGCCGGTCAGTATCAGGATAAAGAAATTGCCACCTGCATCCAGTTCATCGTAAGTCGAAATATTATTGACCAGTTTATTGCCGGTATAAAAAGGGAACCGGAAACTGAGAAAAGAAGCAACAGCTGCCAGGAGCAGCCAAAGGCTTTGCTGACGTTGGATCATGCGGTGATTTTTACCAAAAATAATATATCTGATGTAAAAGCTATTCCTGATTGCTTAACCCAGTTCAGGATAAAGCGGAAACCGCTGCATCAGTTCTTTTACCTGTGCTTTGGTATGCGCAATTACCTTTTCATCATCAGGATTCATAAGTACGCCGTCAATGAGGCTTACCACCGTTTCCATATCTGCTTCTTTCAGTCCGCGTGTGGTAATAGCAGGGACGCCTACCCGGATTCCCGAAGTTACAAAGGGTGATTTGTCATCAAACGGAACAGCATTTTTATTAAGGGTTATGTGTGCTTTGTCGAGTGTTTCCTGGGCTTTTTTACCGGTCAGGTTTTTATTGCGGAGGTCGATCAGCATCAGGTGATTGTCTGTGCCATTACTGATGAGGTCGTAGCCGCGGTTTACCAGGGCTTTGGCCATAGCCTGTGCGTTACTGATCACCTGTTTGGCATATACTGTAAAATCGTCTGACAGGATCTCGCCAAATGACACCGCTTTGGCGGCAATCACATGCTCGAGCGGACCACCCTGTGTGCCGGGGAATACGGCCAGGTCAAGCAGCTGGCTCATGGTGCGGGTATTGCCTTTGGGATCTTTAATACCCCAGGGGTTTTCAAAATCGTGACGCAGCATGATTACACCGCCACGGGGACCGCGCAGGGTCTTGTGGGTGGTAGAGGTTACAATATGGCAATGTTCAAATGGATCATTGAGGAGGCCCTTGGCAATAAGACCGGCAGGGTGAGCGATATCGGCCAGTAATACGGCGCCGATTTTGTCGGCTACTTCGCGAATGCGTTTATAATCCCAGTCGCGGCTGTAGGCAGAGGCGCCACAGATGATCATTTTAGGCTTTTCGGCCAGGGCAGTAGCTTCCAGTTGCTCATAATCGACCAGGCCGGTTTCTTTTTTTACGCCATAAAATAAAGCCTGATAATGTTTGCCACTGAAGTTAGCAGGGCTGCCATGGGTCAGGTGGCCACCCATACTCAGGTCGAGCCCCAGAACTTTATCGCCCGGTTTTACGCAGGCCAGGAAAACGGCTGCATTGGCCTGTGCACCGCTGTGGGGTTGTACGTTGGCCCAGCTCAGGTTAAAGATCTGTTTCAGCCGGTTGATAGCAAGCAGTTCAATTTCATCAACGATCTCGCAACCACCATAATAACGCTTACCGGGATAGCCCTCTGCATATTTATTAGTGGCTACTGTACCCATTGCCTGCATCACCTGCAGGGAAGTAAAGTTTTCTGAAGCGATAAGTTCGATACCATAACGCTGACGGTCAAGTTCCTGACGGATGAGATCGAAAATCTGTTGATCTTTTTGCATAATAGCAGATGCTGTTTTGAGCGGTGAGGGCCAGTTATTGAAAAACGGCCGGAATTTTATCATTGCCAGACCCAATCTGTTGGCAATCCGCCGCAAAAGTACGAGCCCCCAGCCTTGAAAAGACCGGGATGCGGATAACTTTTTGTTTGTGTTAAAAAGTATTACTTTCGTTGGCTTTTGTTGCTGCACCACCGGCACAAAGCAATGGTAAGGGACCCCGAGCAGTACCGAATCATTTTTTTAACAGCATCCGCCCGGCGGACGGGTTAATACATGAAGGCAATCATACCAGTAGCAGGCGCAGGAACCAAATTGCGTCCACACAGTTATACTCAACCCAAGGCGCTCATACCACTGGCAGGTAAAACCGTCCTTAGCATCATCGTAGATCAGATGCGGGAGGCGGGTATCCAGGAATTTGTGTTTATAGTAGGGTACCTGGGCGATAAGATCAGGGATTATGTAAAAGCAAAATATCCTGACCTGCAGGCGCACTATGTACAGCAGATAGACCGGCAGGGAGTAGGACATGCCATCCAGATCACCAAGAATGTTGTCAACAACGACGAAGTCATTGTAGTGCTGGGCGATACCATCTGCGAATACAATGTACAGGAAGTAGTAAACAGCCCCGATTCCATGCTGGGCGTACGTAAAGTAGATGACCCCCGCGAGTTTGGTGTGGCCGAACTCGGTGAAGACGGGTTCATCGAACACGTAGTGGAGAAACCACAGATTCCGAAATCAAACCTGGCACTCGTTGGTATCTATAAGATAAAGGAAAGCAATCAGCTGTTTGATTGCCTCGAAAGTAACTATCTGCAGGGCTTGCGCTCGCATGGAGAATACAGTCTTACCGATGCGCTTGACTGCATGCTGCGTCAGGGTATTAAGTTCAAACCATTCAAGGTAGACAGCTGGTTTGACTGTGGCCGCAAGGAAACACTGCTCGAGTCGAATGCCACGCTGCTGAAGAAATTTGAGCGGAAAGATGAAGCAGAATATAAGTTTGAGAATACAGTTATTATACCTCCCGTGAGCATTGGCGAAGGATGTGATATCCGTAATTCTATTATTGGACCCAATGTGACTATCGGAGAAAATACACGTATCAATTATTCGATTATCCGCAATTCCATCATCGGGTCTTATTCCACCCTCTACGATATCGTACTTGAAAATTCCATTATTGGTAGCGATACTGCATTGAAAGGGGAAACAAGACGCCTGAGTATTGGTGACAATACCAGTATCGATCTCGGGTGACCTTCTTATTCTTACCCGGTGTGCTGTTATCTTTGTGCGCAACAAGCGTATTATGGCAACAGCATATTTAAAAGATGGAAAATTCCACAATCGCATAACGGAGCTTTTCGGCATCGATTTCCCATTGATTCAGGCCGGTATGATCTGGGCAAGCGGATGGCGGCTGGCCAGTGCCGTCAGCAATGCCGGTGGCCTGGGTATGCTGGGAAGTGGCAGCATGTATCCCGATGTACTGCGGGAGCATATCCGTAAATGCAGGGCTGCAACGCAACGGCCCTTTGCTGTAAATGTGCCACTCCTGTATCCCGATATTGATCAGCATATTCAGATCATTCTCGAAGAAGGTGTAAAAATTGTATTCACATCGGCCGGTAATCCCCGCACCTGGACGGCTATGCTGAAAGAAAAAGGGGTAACGGTTGTGCATGTAGTCAGCAGCAGCAAGTTTGCCCGCAAGGCAGAGGAGGCGGGTTGTGATGCCGTGGTGGCAGAAGGGTTTGAAGCGGGGGGGCATAATGGGCGTGAGGAAACCACCAGCCTGGTACTGACGCCCGCCGTGGCGGCTGCCGTAAAAATTCCTGTGATCAGCGCAGGTGGAATTGCGACCGGTCGTCAAATGTTAGCGGCAATGATACTGGGAGCCGAAGGGGTGCAGATGGGCAGCCGCTTTGTGGCCAGTGAGGAAGCCAGCTCGCACCAGGCATTTAAGGAAGCGGTGATAAACAGCAATGAAGGTGATACGGTGCTGACCCTCAAACAGCTGACTCCGGTACGTCTCATCCGCAACCAGTTTTATGAGCAGGTCCTGGATGCCGAGACCCGTTGCGCTTCGGCCGATGAACTCAAAGCCCTGCTTGGTCGGGGCAGGGCCAAAAAAGGAATGTTTGAAGGCAATCTGCAAGAGGGAGAACTGGAGATCGGCCAGGTAAGCAGTATGCTCGATAGTATTTTACCGGCTGCTGCCATCGTAAAAAAAGTGCAGGCCGAAATGCTGGCCGCTTTGGAAAATCCGCTGCGTTTGCACTAACTTTATCCCGTGGCGACCGGTGTATATGTATAAGACCTAACCATTATTTACCATCAAAAACGGTCACATGAAAATCAAACTGCTTCTCTTCTCCATGGGCCTGCTGGGTTTCAGTATGGCTCATGCCAACAATAATCCAGACCCTGGTCCTGCTACCTGCGACAAGAAAGGAAAAAAAGATGATCTCATTGGCATGGTCATTCATGCGGATTCACGCAAGCCGCTGAAAGATGTAAACGTTACCGCTTACCTGTCTTCAAAAAAAGAAAAATCGGTAATTACCGATGAAGTAGGAAACTATTCTTTCGAAGAACTAAAACCCGGTTCTTACAAGTTTGTATTCGAAAAGGCAGGTTATAGAAAAGTCACCAAAGAAAAAGTAATAGTAAAAGCAGAGGATGCCTTTCAGATCAACATCGAAATGATCGAAGCCAAGGATTTTGAACTGGTTCCTTCGCCCATGCATTTTGTCGATTTTTAAGGAGTTGACAGATGACAGATGACAGTTGACAGATGACAGTTGACAGTTGACAGTGGACAGTTGACAGTATTGTTTTTTTGCCTTTATCCCTCCACCTTCAATCTTTCACCTTACTTATCACTTAAAACTTACTACTTATAACTAAGGTAGCTAATTGATTTGTCTTTATCCTTCCGCCTTCAACCTTTTATCTTACTTATCACTTAGAACTTTCTACTTATAACTAAGGTCGCTAATTGATTTGCCTTTATCCCTCCGCCTTCAACCTTTTATCTTACTTATCACTTAGAACTTACTACTTATAACTAAGGTCGCTAATTGATTTGCCTTTATCCCTCCGCCTTCAACCTTTTATCTTACTTATCACTTAGAACTTACTACTTATAACTAAGGTCGCTAATTGATTTGCCTTTTATCCCTCCACCTTCAATCTTTCACCTTACCTATCACTTAAAACTTACTACTTATAACTAAGGTCGCTAATTGATTTGCCTTTATCCTTCCGCCTTCAACCTTTCACCTTATTTATCACTTAAAACTTACTACTTATAACGCGAAGAAGTCCGCCTACTGGCGGACTTCTTCGCATTCATGGCTTTACTATATGGATCAGTCTATGTTGTCATCGTCGATATTGAAGTTGTCGGCTGTTTTTTCCAGTAAAAATTCTTTCTTCTTATCGAGGATGTTTTTGTATTTCTTATAGGTTTCGGCAGATGCTTCTTTATCATTGATCAGCAGTTTGCCGTCTTTGTGGCGGATGGTATAAGGCTCTTTTTTATTGAGCAGGCCATCCTTGTCGAGGCCGTCAACCAGTTCTTTATACAGTTTAAGATCTGCTTTGGCTTTTTCGATACTCACCTTTGCTTCTTCCAGGCTTTTTCTGACATCCGGTCCAATGTTTTTTAATTCATCCTGCAGTTCTTTCATCTTCAGGTCAAGCTTCATGTCTTTTAATTCAGCCAGGTCTTTCTTCAGCTCTTCCATATCGGCTTTACTTAGTTCAGCCTTTACCTTTTCCATATCTATATCTTTCAGCGCTGCTTTCACCTCTTCCTGAATTTTTACCATATCCACTTTCGACATTTCCCTGTCAATATCGGCTTTGATCTTTGCCATGTCTACTTCCTTTAAGGCCTGCTTTACATCTTCCTGGATTTTATCAAGATTGATAGAAGCCAGCGATTCGCTTACTTCTTTCTGGATTTTGGAGAAATCAAGATTCTTCATGGCCTGTTCCACTTCTTTCATGGCACGGCTCATTTCGCGGTCCATATCTACTTTATCCAGTTGTTCAATCGCTTCATCGAGGTCGCGTGCAGGGCGTTCGCGTTTGTCGGCAGATTTGCCGGGAATGGTGTCTGTGGTGGTTACTTCAGAGGTGGTTAAGCGGGAGGGCTGCTGGCGAAAGTCCCAGGATACGAGTGCGAGGCTTATCAGGCCCAGGGCGGCGATAGCCACTACTTTACCTGTTGCGATGGTTGTTGGTTTCATGATTTACGTTTTGTGTTTTTGGGTTATGCACGAAGCATTTCGTATCAAATATACGATCATCTTCGTATTATGTTACAGCTTGGCCCGGTTTTATTTTTATTTAACAAAAAGCCCCGGCCTGCAGGCCGGGGCTTTCCTATGAATATAATGCGGGGGAATTAGTTTTTGCGCACTGCCCACTTAATCAATTCTTTCCAGGTAGGTTTTTTACCATACATCAGGATACCGGTACGATAGATTTTGCCGGCAAACCAGGTAGTGAATACAAAACCTGCAATGAGGGCAGCCATAGACGCACCCAATTGCCACCAGGGCACCGTACCCGGCACACCAAAGGGTATACGTGCCAGCATGATGATAGGAGAGCTGAAAGGAATAATGCTACCCCATACGGCTACAGGACCGGTTGGGTCTTTAATAGCAGCAGTCATCATGGCAATGGAGATAATAACCAGCATAGTGATGGGGAAGCTAAGTGATTGTGCTTCGCGCATATCTTCGTTTACGGCACTGCCGATAGCTGCATAGAGCGAAGCGTAGAAGAAGAAGCCCCCCAGCAGATAGAATGCAAAACAGAAAACGAAGAGCGGGATATTGGTGCTGGTGAATACCTGCTGTACGGTATCAAGCATACCGCCCATACCGGCTGCGCCGCCCGAGGTTTTGGTAACATTATATATCACAAACACCAGCAGTACCCACAGGAAAAACTGAGTAAGAGCTACCAGGCCGATGCCAATGATTTTTCCCAGCATCAGCTGAAAGGGTTTTACAGATGATACGATCACTTCGGCAATACGGTTTGTTTTTTCTTCCAGTACACCCATCATTACCTGTGTGCCATACAGCAGCAGGATGATATACATCAGGAAGCCGCTGGTATAACCAATAACTGTGGCAACGCCGGAGTTGGAGCTTTCATCATTCACGTTAACAGGCGTGACACGGATCTTGCTGTTTTCGAGGATTGCTTTCTTGGCATCATCAATACCGAGCTTTTCATTTTTAATACCGGTCCAGATATTATTCAGTTTATTCTGAACAGGCTCAATACCCTGGAGGCCCATAGTGCGGCTGGTAAAAAGCGGGTAAGATTTCTGATTGCCCGTTTCCCAGTTGAGGCTGTCGGGGATGAGTACAAAGGCATCAAATCCTCTTTCAGAAAAATGAGCGCGCATGCTGTCGGGATTGTCTTTCGAGAGTACGAGAAAAGACGAACTGTCGCGCAGGTTCTCTCTTTGTACACGGCCTTCATCGAAATACCCTGACTGATCTACCAGGGCAATGGTGAGTTTGCGATCGCCGGAAGAAGCAATATAACCCGTACCGAATATCAGCAGCAGGTACATGATCGGGAAAAGGATCGTGCTGATGATAAATGTCTTTTTGCGTACCCTTGTCAGGTATTCGCGTTGTATAATTATTAATGTCTTATTCATGGTGTTGCTGGTTTGAGGTTGAGTGCAGTCTTATTTTACTTCCTGAAATTGGCGGGCTGCGGGTGTATTGCCTACCAGTTTAATGAATATATCATTGAGCGAAGGAAGCTGTTCGTTGAACGATTCTATACTCAATCCTTTATTGATAAAATACTGGAGTACTTCATTGTTTGAAGCATAGGAATGAAGTTTGAGTGTCACTTCTTTTTCTTTCTTATCCTTCAGTTCAAACAGATCGATCGCCAGGTGTTCGGGCATCACAGGATTATTGAACGTGATGCGGAAGAGATTGTCTTTGAAATCCTGCTTTACCTGTTTCACCGTACCGTCCAGTATTTTGGTGCCTTTATTGACAAGTGCAATATGATCGCAGATTTCTTCAACCTGCTCCATGCGGTGTGTACTGAAAATAATAGTAGCGCCGCGTTTTGCCAGGTTGTAGATTTCGTCTTTAATCAGATTGGCATTTACCGGGTCAAGACCGCTGAAAGGTTCATCGAGAATGATGAGTTTGGGCTCATGCAGTACAGTTGTTACAAACTGCAGTTTCTGGCTCATACCTTTCGAAAGGTCTTCTACTTTTTTGTTCCACCAGCTATCCATATCAAAGCGGCCAAACCATTCGCGGATTTTGCGGGTAGCTTCCAGTTTATTGAGTCCTTTGAGCTGGGCGAGGTAAAGGGCCTGCTCACCGATTTTCATTTTTTTATACAGGCCGCGCTCTTCGGGCATATAGCCGATCTTCTGAATATCATTGATGGGATCGAATTTTTTTCCATCGAAAATGATTTCGCCCTGATCAGGGTAGAAGATGCCGGTAATCATGCGGATGAGCGTGGTTTTGCCGGCGCCATTGGGGCCAAGTAATCCAAAGATCTGGCCTTGCTCTATGCTGAGACTGATATCGTCCACAGCTTTTTGCGTTGCAAAATACTTTCTCAGGTGTTGTAGTTCCAGTATAGGCATGTCGGTTAGTTTGTAGGACAAAAATAGCCGTTATGCGCTAGCATTACGAATTATCAGGCAAACTGTACGAATGCTGGCGCAAACGGTTTGATTTGGGGTGTCAAAATCCGGGAGCAGATTTGTGTTCAGCCATTCCACCGGAGATCCTCTTTTCGCAAAGCGGTAGTTATAACCAGGCTTTTACAGAAGAAAATGCGTTGAGGAATTTATCTGCGTTCATCCGCGCTATCTGCGGAAATATTCCCGCAGCAAACGCCGCGTTTCGCGGATAATTTTTTTCAGCTATGAATGCACTGAGTAATATGTGCAGCAATTCTTTCGCCATCCATGGCAGCACTTACAATACCACCAGCATAACCGGCACCTTCTGCACAGGGATAGAGGCCATTTACCTGTGGGTGTTGTAATTGCTCATTGCGTGGAATACGCACGGGAGAGGAGGTACGCGATTCGGTGGCAACCAGCACTGCTTCGTTGGTATAATAACCCTTCATCTTTTTTCCGAAAGCCTGCAAAGCTTCCTGCAGACTGCGTGCTACAAAAGAGGGCAGTACTTCATGCAGCGACATGCTGCTGATGCCTGGCAGGTAAGAACAATCTGGCAGCGTAGCGGAGGTTTGCCGCCGGGTAAAGTCAACCAGGCGCTGAGCGGGTGCTACCAGTTGTCCGCCACCAGCCACAAAGGCCGCCTGCTCCACAGCCTGCTGAAAACGCATGAGCAGCAGCGGATCCGCAGGATCGGGTTTATAAGGACCTTTCACCCGTTTTAAATAGCGGCTGGCATCGCCCTGGTCTACGGTCACCACCATGCCGCTATTGGCAAAGGGATTATTTCGTTTGGAAGGGCTCCAGCCGTTCACCACCAGTTCGCCGGGGGCGGTTGCCGCCGGGGCAATGATGCCTCCGGGGCACATACAAAAGGAAAATACCCCTTTACCTTCTACCTGCTGCACAAGGCTATAGGAGGCAGGTGGCAGGAAAGGATCACGTATGGCACAATGATATTGTGCGCTGTCTATTACCGGCTGCGGGTGTTCTACGCGTACACCCAGTGCAAAAGGTTTGGCTTCGAGCTGCAACTGATGTCTGTGTAGCAGTTCGAAGATATCGCGGGCAGAGTGTCCGGTGGCCAGTATCACGGCATCGCCGGTCCATTGCTGGCTATTGGCTGTCGTCACTCCTTTTATATGATCTCCTTCGAGGATCAGATCGGTTACCTTATGTTCAAAGTGGATCTGGCCGCCACAGTCCAGTATCTGCTGGCGCATGGCGGTTATGATATGCGGGAGTTTATTGGTGCCAATATGCGGATGTGACTGGTAAAGAATTTTTTCCTCTGCACCAAAATGTACAAAAAGGCTGAGTATGCGGTGTATGTCGCCTCTTTTGGAGCTGCGGGTGTATAATTTACCGTCACTGTATGTGCCGGCACCGCCTTCTCCAAAGCAGTAATTACTTTCCGGGTTTACGATGCCTTCCTTATTCATGGCGGCGAGATCACGCCGGCGGGCGCGTACATCTTTACCCCGTTCCAGGATTACCGGGCGAATGCCTGCTTCGAGCAGTTTCAATGCGGCAAAGAGTCCGGCGGGACCGGCTCCAACTATAATGACCTGAGCCTTGCTATGGGTTACATCGCGAAATGAAAAAGGAAAAGGAGTACGGGGTTTATACGGCTCTCCCCAGTAAGCCTGTACGGTCATATTGATCCATGCCTGTTTGCCCCGTGCATCAATAGATTGCCGGATAGGAGTATAGCCTGTAATAACAGTGGGTGAGACTGCCAGCACCTGTGCTAGCAGGGCTTTGACCGATTGTTCGTTAGCGGCCTCCGCGGGAAGCAGGCGTAACGTGATTTCTTTTTGCATTGGCCAGGTATTTATCCTGAAACAAATTGAAGCACGAAATTAAGCACTCTTCGTGCAATTGCGAAACAGCTGCGTGGAACATTATGCAGTGGAACATAAAACAATGCCGGCAATGAGTGTTTCTACCCTCTTGTCAGACGCCAAAAAGACATATACTGACAATTCATGCAAGTGGTCATTTTTTTCTTGTGGCGATACTAAAAACTCGTTACCTTCAAAAGGTATCGTTCCAATTCCAGGTTAAATCACCATTTACTTTTTTGTAGAGTCTGTGGAGCAATAGCGAAACAGATTTTTTACGTGTAGTCTGGCGGTGTATTACCTGTTCATCTGTCAAAAGGGGGGAATCCGACAACTGAGAAATTTGCGGCAATTTGCAGGCGGATGATAAAGTTTTTTTCGTTTAAAAAACAGCGCAGATAGCTCTTTTTTTTGAATAAAAAAATCGCTTTTCAGGGTTGGTTTATCGAAGGGGAAAAAATGGGGAATAAAAATTTTTTTTTATAAAAGAATTGGTGATATTCGCCGTCCTGTCCAAGTTTTTTTAGTGATAAGTAGTGCGAAGTTTTCAGGACATTTTTTCAGAGACTATAATTAACACGATATATAAACTGCTACGTTACTGATGGAGAAGAATGCTGAAAAAGTCTGGTCCAATTGCTTAAAGATCATCAAGGATATTGTTGAGTGGCAGCATTTCAAAACATGGTTTGAACCTATCAGGCCCGTATCATTAAAAAATAACGTGTTAGTGATTCAGGTGCCCAGTCAGTTCTTTTTTGAATACCTCGAAGAGCATTATGTCAATTTATTGGCAAAGACTTTGAAGAGAGAATTGGGTAAAGAGGCGCGGCTGGAATACCGGATCATGGTAGACAGTGGCAATAGTAAGAACAAACCCCTGACCATGGATGTTACAGGGCAGGGTTACAAAACTTTTTCAAATAACGAAATGGACTTTCCGCTAATCATCAACAATCCTGTCAAGAATCCGTTTGTGATTCCGGGCTTGAAGAAGATGCAGATTGATCCGCAGCTGAATCATATTTATACATTTGACGCCTTTATTGAAGGAGACTGTAACCGGGTAGCCCGCCGGGCCGGTAAAACAGTAGCCGAGAAACCAGGCGCCAATTCTTTCAATCCCCTCGTTATTTATGGTGGTGTAGGGTTGGGTAAGACCCACCTGGCACAGGCAATAGGCAATGAAGTAAAACGGCTTCATCCCAATAAAGTGGTATTGTATGTGAGCTCTGAGAAGTTCATTAACCAGTTTATGGATCACAGCCGCAATAATGCCATCAACGATTTTATCCATTTTTATCAGCTGATCGATGTGCTGATCATTGATGACGTGCAGTTTTTTGCCAAGGCCGAAAAATCGCAGGATGCCTTCTTTGCGATCTTTAACCACCTGCATCAGTCGCATAAGCAGTTGATTCTCACTTCCGATAAATCTCCCAAGGACCTTGATGGGGTACAGGAGCGCCTGTTGAGCCGTTTCCGCTGGGGGCTGAGTGCCGATCTGCAGATTCCGGATTATGATACCCGTATCGACATCCTGGAAAAGAAGATGAAGAATGACGGGCTGGAGATGCCCCGCGAAGTGGTCAAGTATATTGCTTATAATATTAACAGCAATGTGCGGGAACTGGAAGGAGCATTGATTTCACTGTTGGCACAATCTTCGCTTAATCGTAGGGAAATAGACCTAGATTTAGCTAAGAAAGTGTTGCGAAACTTTGTGAAATCATCCAGTAAAGAGATTACCATCGACACCATTCAGCGTATGGTATGTGAGTACTTTGATGTGTCGTATGATAAGCTCCTGCAAAAGACCCGCAAGCGGGAGATTGTGCAGGCACGCCAGATTACGATGTACCTGGCCAAGGCATTTACCAAGAACTCGCTCAAGACCATTGGTGAGCATTTTGGTGGCCGTGATCACACTACGGTGATCCATTCCTGCCAGACGGTAAAGGATCTGATGGATACCGATGCCATCTTCCGCGAAAATGTACTGGAGCTGCAGCAGAAGGTACAGCTGGCATCTATGTAAGCAGGTATCATCCTCAACTCATTATACCCGGCTACTGTTATCAGTATCCGGGATTTTTTTTTTCTACCGGCTCAATATGTTTGGCAATTCTTTCTCAATAGCTTATTTTTGCCACCCCTTCAGAAAGACCTGAGGTTAAAGCAGATGAGAATGAGGGGAATATAGCTCTTGCTACATGTTAGCAGGATTTCGGCCGGTGAGGTGGATGAGTGGCTGAAATCAACGGTTTGCTAAACCGTCGTACGACCTTAAAGTTGTACCGAGGGTTCGAATCCCTCCCTCACCGCAAAAACCGCCGTAGCTTTGTGAAGGCGGTTTTTATTTATCGGTTTCCGGAATTTCGGAAGTAACCGGGAAGTAGCGCAGGCCGGTAGCGCACCTGGTTTGGGACCAGGGGGTCGCAGGTTCGAATCCTGTCTTCCCGACTAGAAGGTAAAAGGCTCTAAGTAATTAGAGCCTTTTTTATTGGATGAAATTTATCCGCAGTATGCCGGGAAGTAGCCCCGCCATCGGCGGGGCACCTGGTTTGGGACCAGGGGGTCGCAGGTTCGATCCCGAATCCTCGGGACTGTCTTCCCGACAAAAGGCGAAGTGGCTCTAAGCAATTAGGGCCACTTTTTTTATGATGTATTACGTGTATGTGCTGCAAAGCCTGAAAGCTCACCGCTACTATATTGGTTTTACTACGGATGTGGAAGCACGCCTTCGTTTTCATAATGCCGGGTTACAACGCTCCACGCGTGATCGCATTCCTTTACGACTGGTATTGTATGAAACGTTTGCCACAAAAGAAGAAGCACTGAAAAGAGAGAAACAAATTAAATCCTGGAAAGGCGGTGCTGCCTTTAAGCAGCTGATAGCCGGGAAGTAGCCCCGCCATCGGTGGGGCACCTGGTTTGGGACCAGGGAGTCGCAGGTTCGATCCCGAATATTCGGAATGTCTTCCCGACAAAAGACGAAGTGGCTCTAAGCAATTAGGGCCACTTTTTTTATGCTGTATTATGTGTATGTACTGCAAAGCCTGAAAGATCACCGCTACTATATTGGTTTTACTACGGATGTGGAAGCACGTCTTCGTTTTCATAATGCCGGCTTACAGCGCTCCACGCGCGATCGCATTCCTTTTCGACTGGTATTGTATGAATCGTTTGCCACAAAAGAAGAAGCACTGAAAAGAGAGAAACAAATTAAATCCTGGAAAGGCGGTGCTGCCTTTAAGCAGCTGATAGCCGGGAAGTAGCCCCGCCATCGGCGGGGCACCTGGTTTGGGACCAGGGGGTCGCAGGTTCGATCCCGAATCCTCGGGACTGTCTTCCCGACAAAAGGCGAAGTGGCTCTAAGCAATTAGGGCCTCTTTTTTTATGCTCTATTATGTGTATGTACTGCAAAGCCTGAAAGATCACCGCTACTATATTGGTTTTACTACAGATGTGGAAGCACGCCTTCGTTTTCATAATGCCGGCTTACAGCACTCCACGCGTGATCGTATTCTTTTAAGCCTTGAGGAAACTTAGATTACCTTATGCCCTGTTCCCTTACAATCCGTTCGATCTCGGGCAATTTTTGCTTATATGCTTCCAGATCCCATCCTTTTATGTACGTATCCATCGGCTTTAAGCCCATGGACTTTCGGCGCTCATCCAGTTTGTCAGGATCCAATACCGGGTATATATAAAATATGCCTGTTACCTTGTCTTTGAACCCCTGGCTGCCATATCGCTGCAGACGCCCTTCCCGCATGGAGATACGGTCTTCCAGTATGGCCACATTGCTCGATAAGGTCTTTCCTTGTCTTTCCGCCTCTTTCACAATGGAATAATACTTTTGCTGATAGGGGAGGTCCGCATGCTGTATCACCAGAAACATTGCCATACTTCCCTGCATACCTACCTCTTGCGGTCCCAACCAGCCATACAGTTGATAAAGACTGTCGATCACTGCCTGGTTCCGGAGATCCTTCTGCCGCATCAATATACGTACACTATCGAGCTGAGTGGCCGTTGCTCTGGCCTTTAATTCCTCCGTCCACGTCACGCGCAACTGCTGGTCTTCCCTGTAAATGGAATCCAGATATGCCATCAAAGGTTTATTCAGTTTACTATTGTCTATTTCAAATGAGCTAACCTGTGCGCGTATGGTGTGACAGGCCATCAGTAAGAACAGAAGAAAGGTACATGTTTTCATTAGCTGTAGTTTGTTATTAGTGTAAAACTACCTGCTCAGCCGCTGAACAATAGTTAACCGGTCTGTCTTTAGCGTTAAGGACTGTTAATGACCGATCACCAGTTTATAGCCTATTCCGCGCACATTCACGATCTGTATGCGTGTATCCCTGCTTAGATGTTTTCTTAGCCGGGTGATGTATACATCCATATTGCGTGCATGGAAAAAACTTTCGTCGCCCCATATTTTCAGCAGTACATCCTTTCTGGGAGCTACACTATTCTGATGCTGCAGCAGCACCTTCAGTAATTCAGCTTCCCGATATGACAAAGCGATTTTCTCCTCTTTATAGTGAAGCTCCTGTAGAAGTGCATGGAACCTGTAACTGCCCAGGCTGATTGCAGCCGGCAGATCAGAAGACAAACCCTGTTTCCTGTTGCGCCGCACCAGCGCCAGCAGGCGTAAATGCAACTCTTCAATACTGAAAGGTTTCTTTAGGTAATCATCAGCCCCTGACTTCAATCCCTCTAATACGTCACTCGTAGCTGTCTTAGCGGTCAGGAATATTATAGGCACATCTTCATTGACCAGGCGAATATCCCTGGCCAATTCAAGTCCGTTCTTCCTGGGTAGCATGATATCCAACACACAGATGTCGGGTTGAAATGAGTGGAATAATGCCCATGCTGTATTGCCATCACTGGCATGGGCAAAAGAAAAGCCCTTCGGCTCCAGCGTCTCCTTCAAAACACTGGCTAATACCATTTCATCTTCGACCAATAGGACTTTGATTTTATCCACCTTTGGGTAATTTAATTGTAAAACAGGTTCCCGTTCCCTTTTCGCTACTCACTTTAATACTGCCATTCAATCGGTTGATCAGTTCCTGCACATAACTCAACCCCAATCCATAACCTTTGACATCATGTACATCATTATCGGGTACGCGGTAAAACTTATCAAACACATAAGGAAGATACTGTTTATCTATCCCTTTGCCGTTATCGGCTACCTTCAGCCAATAATAAGAAGCATCTTCGAAGACGGTAATGGATACTTTGGCATCGTCCTCTCTGGAGTACTTGACTGCATTATCGATCAGGTTGGTCAGTATAGTTGATACATACTGTTTACTGGTCAGCATCAGATCATTTTTCACTTCTACAGAAACACTATACTCAATAGGCTTGATAGATGAAAACCGGTCTGTAATGGAGGCGATGAGGGAATAAATGTGGAACGTTTCCTGCGCGATGGGGGTGGATTCTTCTTCTAACCGCGCAACCGAAATAATATGATCAATCTGTTGTTCCAGCCTTGTCAGTTCGCCCTTAGATAATGTCAGATACCGCTTTGCCTTATCAGTATCTTCTATGCCATTATGCGAAAGTAAAACTTCATTGAGGGCGCTCAACACGGTCAGCGGAGTCTTAAGCTCGTGGGTGATGTTGCTCAGCAAATTGGCCCTCATTTGTTCAATCGCTTTCTGTTTAGCCATGCCTCTCCATAACAATACCAGCCCTCCCAATATCAGTAACACCAGCAGAAGGGACACTATAAAAGGCAGCAGCATCTTCTTTAGCAGATACTGCGATAGCTGGGGAAAACTCACTGTCCAGTAATTATCCGGCCCGCCCGAAAACGGCATCGATGTTGCCGCGTTTTTTTTGCCATCCGGGTCAGGAACGTTTGTATAAAAACGGATATCAAAGGGTTGTTCCAGGTCATTCGTTTTGAGGGCTGCTTTGATATATGCGTGTAGCAATACAGAATCAGGGTAAAGAAGGTTGAATTGCGACAGCACAGCCAGGAGGGCAGGGTCCGTTCTTTTGGCATTCTCTAAAGCATCCGGTGCCGAGATCATTTCCATGATCTTCTTTTCGCTGGCTTCCTGGCTTTGATTGGTCCCCTCTATGTTGGAAATACCTCCGGACGAATCCATGTCATACTTCAGAACCAGGAATTGCTTTTTCTTATTATACTCCTGCAACGCGGGAGAAGCAAAAAGCCTGCTTCGCAACACACTATCTGTTTTCAAGCGTTGCGCCTGTTGATAGGTAGCCTCCGATTGTGCCGTGGCGATAGCCCTGGCCGCTAATGCTGAAAAGGCTAGCCGATGATCTGTATACATATCCTTTAACCACCATACCTGAAAGCCCGCCACTGGTAAAAGTATTATCAGGATTATATAAATCTGCTTCTTACTGGTAAACACCATGACTCAAAAATAAACGGGTATTTTTAAAAGGCCCCATTTCATTAACACAGATTAACACTATCCTGGAAAAGGAACCGGTTGAGTTTTCATGCAGGGGTGCGGGACCGATTAACAAGGCACTGCATGGGGATACCCTTGGCCGGTTCAAGTACAACTTTGATAAGTCTCCAGTCTCTTTTCAGATAATGTTACACAAGAAGCTCCTAGGGTAATGCCCCATAGACGATTTTGAAATTTATGTCAGTGCCAGCGTTGAAACCGAAGCTAGTGGAGGTGATTTAGAGCCGGAAATAAACAATGCTTTGGCAACCTGACAACGTTTGGGGTACAAGCAGGATTTACGGCAAATAAAGGACGAGGATGTATGCAGATCTTTTTTACATTGGCCAATTCATATCCCGTTGTTTGTACAAGACTAAATTGGAATAAAGAAGGCTACTCCCCGGAAAGCTTCGATTAAAAGGCCGCCAAAAAAAATAGTATACGAAGGTGAGGCTATCTCCTGTTTTGCAAAGATAGGAGACTGCTTCTCCTGGTTTGGGACCAGAGCATCGCAGACTGATAAAACAGTATTGCATAAATGCAGCATACAGCTTACAACTCTTAGGATGTTGCGATATGCTTGACACCAACGAGCAGGGCTTTATGCAGGTTGGGAATTGTTATTCGTCTGTCCACAACCGATGCTGATTGAAAATATAAAGTTGAAAGTTGTTTGTCCCGCCCGAACCACAGCCCGTATTTGCAATTGGCTGATGTTACATGTCGAACCAAACTTGTATAAAATCTGATATCGTCTGCTGTGTTTGCAGATGATTAGTGTCCAATTTTACTTGCCAAATACTCCATGTCATTTCGTAACAAAGCATCTAAACAGTCAATTACATCTTTTTTTGTCTGCCCGGTTTTGTCCGATGTATAGTTGTTATCTATTTTTTCTTTTAGGCCGAACAATATTTTTATTTTTTTGGGTCGCTTATAGAAAATGTAAAATTCATAGTTGTTCGGGACGCCGACTGCTGAAATCGAAAGTCCATGCTTAGTGTCTTTGTTTTCTATTTCAAGGGAGGGGGAAAAGAAGATTTCATCCTCTTTAGCCAATTCCATTTTTCTTAGGAAATCGATCCAGGGAGTGTTTTCAAATGTTTCAATGATTTTATCCTTTTGGATATTTCCAAGTTCTATTATGTCCGCTTTAAATGGATCGCAAAACGTTGCCCTGAAGTTCATGGTGAGAATTAACTATTTAGTTGAGTCGCCCGTTTGGAACAGTCATTTACGAGGGTTAAAATTAACAATTCAAAAGCAAATACAGGGGTTGACTAAAATCTCGTCCATTCCGTATTAAAAATTATGTGTCACGAAGTCGCTTCGTTTAAAATAGCAGATTACGTGGGGGAGAAAGATGAGCTGTCCAGACTGCTGTTTTTGCCTTAAATACTCTTCCTGAATTGCAAACAACCGTACTAACTCAGGCTTTTTTATCTGCTTATTTAGAATTGAGCCTGGACAGATTTGAAATGGACTGTTTAAAGTATTTTGTAAATAAGAAAAAATGATGAAATTTCGGGAATAAGGAAACGCAGAAAATGAAATTGATTTTTATAAAACCGGAAAACAGCATACTGGCAGCATACATCGAGGGGTATTACTTTCTGAGCAATGAGGACGATGCATTTAAATTCTCTTATTATACATTTCCTAACAATTTTCAGATTCTGTCCGTTTTACTCAATGCTGAAATTAACGTCCTGGCGGATTCCGTCAATGTGACGCCCGGCCATAGCAAAAGCTTGCAATCCAATTTTACATACAACTATACGAAACCAATCAAAATTCAGTATTCGGGGAGAGTAAATGAACTTACTATTTATTTTAAGCCTTTGGGATTAAATCGGTTTGTGGATGATTTAAGTGTGTATTACAATGAAAAAGGTAGCTTTCTGCCTTTTCAATCCTTTGGTGATTATGAAGCTGTTTTTACGGAAATAATGAATACCGATTCCACGAATAGTGCGATACAAAAACTGGAAGCATATTTGATTCAAAAACTGAAGCCAAAGCAGCTAAATATAATCGAAGAACTCGTGAGAGAAATTGAATATACCGATGTATCTGGGCTTTCTCAGAAATACAATATTTCCCGTCAATATATAAACAGGTTATTTCATGAGCATTTAGGGAAATCGCCGACTGATTTTGTACGTATACAACGATTTAGAAAATCAATATCCAGTTCGGAAGTAAAATTGGGCCGGAGAGGGGTAGACTCACTGTTTTATGATCAATCCCATTTTATCCGGGAAATAAAAAGAATTAGCGGACAAAGCCCTAAATCGTTCTTTAAGAACATTGATTTATTAAGCCCGGGACCCTGGCAGATCATTTAGTTTACCTATGTACAATTTAATTTTCCGGCCGCGAAATAATTTTGCCGCAAAAATTATATGAAAATATATTCGATAGTCCTTTTGAGCCTGCTGACAGTAGGCTGTGTGTCCGGCAAAATTACAGAGGCTGATAAAAAGAGTATCCTTGCTGAGTTGGAAAATATCTATACAATCGACCAAAAATACGCTGGTCTTCCTTTTCCTGAACTGAAAGAAAAATACGGGGAGCAAAAAATGTGGGATGTCTTTCTGAAAATGAGAGATAGTGTTAACCTGGAAAATAGAAACCGGATAAAAAATCTTTATTCGAAATACGGCTATCTGGGTAAAGATAAAATTGGGGATAAAGAAACCCAATTTTGGATTTCGATCCAGCATGCAGACAATGATGTGCCCTTTCAGCAGGAAATGCTGAAAGCGCTGAAAAAAGAAATCAGGAAAAAGAATGCCGACAGAGCCCATTACGCCATGCTGGAGGACAGAATTGCCGTCAATCAAAAACGGAAACAGCGGTTTGGGTCGCAGGTAACGTATAACAAATCCGGACAGGCTATTCCCCAATATGGACTGGTAGATAGTACCAAAGTAGACAAATGGCGGGCTGCGTACAACCTGCCTTCTTTAAAGAAGTATTATAATGACATGACAATAATGCATTTTGAGATGAATAAAGACCGGCTAAACAAAGCAGGTATTACCGAACCGGTTTTGTATCAATAGATCAATCGGAAAGCTTATAATGTGAAAGAAAGTAGGTTAATTTTCCTTGATTTTTTAGTAACCGGTTCCTCCCGTAAACGGTACCAGAACGACATACCGGACAGATCATTTCCTTCCCAAAAGCAGATGTTGGCGGTTTCTTTTTTTGGGGAAAGAATTATTAGAAAATGCCTTTGGACTGCTCAGCGTAAAAAAGCTTGTTTTCAGTACCTTAGTTCAAGCATAATCCAAGCAGAGAAACAGGATGTCGAAATTAACAGTACAACGGGAAAAGCTTCACCTGACACAGGAGGAATTGGCGGAAAAGTCGGGTATTTCCGTAAGAACCATTCAGCGGATCGAATCCGGACAGGAACCAAAAGGTTTTACACGCAGGGCCCTTGCAAAGGCTTTGGAAGTGGAGGAGTCGTACTTTGAGGAAAACAAAATTCCGGAGACCGAAAATCAGCCAACGCGGCGATGGAACAAAATCATCAACCTTTCAGCCCTGCCGTTTATTTGGTTGCCTCCCCTGAACATACTCGTTCCCCTCGCGCTGTTTTTCTGGAAAAGGCAAATAAACCCCATCACTAAAAAACTGCTGTCTATCCAGATCATTTGGACCCTGGTTGGGGTTGTACTCTTCGTTGTTGTTTTGATTCTTACCGACTGGTTCGGGGTAGAAAGCAACGCAAAAAAGCTTATTCCTGTTCTTTGGATCGGTCTGAATGGCTTCGTGATCATCCGAAATGCACTCGTTTTAGGTAAAGAGGCTCCCAGTCGTATTTTACCCAATATCAATATCTTATAGCCTCTGGCGTGCTTTTGGCGGGTAGCTGGCAGGACATTGGCGGGCATAATTTTCGTGTGTTAAAAACGGATGGCAGTTCTTTGCTCAAAAAAATACGGCATGAAAACGGGAGCTATGAAACGGCAGTTTTTAACAATCCTATTAACCCTTATTTTAGGATCAGGCATCGGCCACGCGCAGCAAAAAATAAGGACAATCACAGCAGCTTCAGAAAAGGCCTGGATCAGAGATGGCGCTAACCTGAAGATGGATTGGCGCCTGGAGCCAGGGCCCAACCCTGATATTTATTACGTCAATCAACCTTTTCAAAAAAGTGTCGTAAAATTCAGTACAGACCAGGGGGAGCTGACTATCCACACCAAACCCGGGAAGAAATATGACTTTCTGGTATTGCTCAATGGCAACGATACCTGCCGCATCCAGATCGCATCCGTTTTACCTCCTGATGTTGCCTACTCCGGTACCAGGGCTTCTTATCCGCTTCGTGTACCATTCAAACTGATCAATTCCAAAATACTTTTTGAAGGTCAAATCAACAACAAAAGTGTACAGATACAGTTTGACCTGGGTGCCGGAACCAGCGTAGTCAACAGAAACTCTTCCGGCAAAATTGGGTTAGCGTTTTCTTCGCATAAATTGGTCAGCAATACTCAAGGTACTAATAAGGAGAGAACGAGCGTGGGTAATCAAATGACTGTTGCCGGTTTGCAGTGGGGGGATATTTCCCTGACCGAAGTTGGAAATATGAACGATTTCGAAGACATCATCATCGGAAACGGATTTTTTAGGGATAAAATTATCGGAATTAATTACGACAGCCAGGAGTTTACAGTTTATGAAAGCCTGCCCAAAGAAGCCAGGAACTACAAAAAAATGCCGGTTTATTATGTGCAGCACAGGCCCTTTTTTAATGTTGAATTGGTACATAACAACAAAAAGTACAAGGCCTGGTTTCTTTTCGACACTGGAAGAGACGGTTCTATGCAGATCGGGAATGATTTTACAGGACTGGAAAATCATTGGGAAGAACTGCAGCCGCTGACTACAGTAAATGGACGGAAGATTGTTCGCCTGGATGCTGTTATTGCCGGTGTGGAGTTTAAAGATATTGTAACCAATGCTGCTGATCCGGCTGTGCCAAATGCCAAAGCCAGTTTGTTTGGAAATCAGATCCTCAAACATTTCAATGTGATTTTGGACAATAAAACGGGTACATTGTACCTGAAGCCAAACTCGCTTGGCAATGAGCCTTATTTCAACTACGACAGCTATCTGAAACAAATGTCAAATAATTAGTACCGGTTAAAGTGCCCCCTCAAACGGTACTCCCAATTGAAGCGTGGTAAAAAGGGCGTATCCGTCGTTTTGAAGCAATATATTCAGGCCAGAGGCGGGCTCGCGCCAGTAACAGTAATTACATTCCCAGCAATAATACCCATAATAGAAGCAATAGTCGCAGTAACAATAACATATCCCTGAATGAATACATAAATAAATTGCAAGAACCAATAGGAGGGCAACTACTGTTTGATATAATAATTTTATCATTCAGCATAATTGTAGCATTCTGGCAGCTGTTCGTTGCTGCCTGTTAAACTGACGTAATGAATTTTTTTAGTGACTATTCTGAGGCATTAATTTGGTCAATAATTTTAGAGTAGTCGATCTTCATTTGCAGGGAGATATCGTGGCCAAGATTTGGATAGGTATATAATTTTATTTGTAATCGGTTTCCGATTGCTTCAACTTTCTTTTTAGTAGAAAAAACAGAAACTATTTTGTCACTTTCTCCCTGAAATAAATAAATGGGTATTTTTTTCTTCGCAGGTTTCTCTTTTAGCTCCTGGATGCTGGTATAATGAATAACGGCTGCAAACGGAAACGCTGCTTTGCATAAGTCCGGATAATATACGGCAAGGAGAAATGCTATATCTCCGCCTTGTGAAATTCCGCTAACAATTGCCTTTTGCCTGTATTTTCTTTCAATGGTCTGTACAAATTTGGCGATGCTGTCAACGGTTATTTTTGAAAGCGAGAATTGTATTAAACTGTCTTTTTGATAATAGTCGGCCGGGTAATATGAAAATCCGTCCCTTTTTTTATAGTTTCCTTTGGGAATAATTATTCTGATGGGCGTTTTAACACTATCATAATCTGCAATGGTTTCTATTGGATTTCCGCCGGAATAATGAAATGCAATTAGTAGGGGAAGCTTCCCATTATCCTTGCCTTTGACAATTTCGATGTATTCAAATCCTTCTGCACTTAGTGTAGAAGTGTAGTTGCTTTGTCCGGAAAGTGTGCCGGCAAAGGCGCATAACACTACGAGTAACAAGTTGTGCTTCATTATTTCATGTATCGTTTTAATTGTTTGTTCCGGCGGAAATATGATGATAAGCCATTTCTATTTTGTTGCAGTACGCCCCAGGTGCCTGATTTCACTTATTTGTATTACTGGCTGAATATTGGTGTATTTTTTAATGTCGCTGACAATGGCATCTCTGTGTTGGGCTATCGCATTATTATACTCAGCAACATCACTTATATAAAAGTAACCGATTGCTACAAAAGGTATTTTATCTGCTGGAGTCCGGCCTGATATTCCCTTATCTATTTCATAAAACTTAAGATTCTTGCCTAAGAAACCGGCAACCATCGGCATATGGTTGTTTTTATAATACTCCATGTCAAAGGTTCTGTCCTCGCCATTTGGGTACAAAATTGTCACTTTATACATGGCTGCAGGAGTTAAGGTCGATTGTGCCTGTTGATTAGGTTTACAGCTAATCAGCATTATACCAACGATGAATAACAGGAGGGAAGTGTTTTTGGGTGTCATATATATATTGTTTGGTTATAAATATATTTATCCGGGCTGTCCTGTTTCCATACTTTTAATTAGTCCGTTTTCGAATGTATAAGTATGTGCAACCAATCCATTAAACAGTAACTTGCCAGACTTGTCTTTGACAATTTGTTTTACTTCGACTTCAACTTGATTTTCCCCGATATCTTTAAAAGCAATTGGATGGACTATTGGTTCAAGCTCCATCCATTGCCTGGTCCAGTAATTACGAAGTTGGTCAACGCCTTTAATATAGCCACCCTCCCAGGCATTAGGCCAGCTCACTTCATGAATCATGCTTCCGGATATTGCGTCAATGTTCCGATTGTTAAAATCCTTGTAGATCTGTATGAGCAGTTCCCGATATTTCATTATAACATTTTCAGTAGTTTAAGTCCTTCATCCCATTTTGTGTGCCCTGAAGCTACATTAATGTGTCCGGCATTGCCGATATTCACGAATTCGCTTCCCCACTTTTCCGCAAAGAATTTAGCCCGGTCTATTGTAACCCATATATCGTTTTCGCTGGCTACAACTATTGTTTTGAAATTTATTTTTACCAGTGGAATGGGAGCAAACCCGGTAGCCGGAAATGTATATTGTGGAGCCTCGGTATCACTTGGTGCAACAAGCAAAGCTCCTTTTATTTTTCTTTTATACTGGTATGCCCAATGAACAATGGCTGCACAACCCAGACTATGCCCAATAAGAACTACTTCTGATGGATCGAATCCAGAAATGCTTCTGTCAATATTTTCTATCCATTCTTTGCAATCCGGCGACTCCCAATTTTGTTGCTCTACCCTAAAGAAATTACTACCCGATCGTTCAAAGTATGTTTGCCAGTGGTCTGGGCCTGAGTTTCCGAGTCCTGGTATAATTAAATAATTCGTCATAACTGGTTCCCTTTTATTAGTATGGATACTTTAATAGATTGTTCTTTTAGATACAGGTGTTGCTGCCGTTCTTTATCGTTCATGAAATTTTCAAAATCTTCCTGCGTTGCAAATTCCGCTAAATGAATTTCGTAAGGCTTGTCGATGCAAGCTTCTATAAAATTATCGTCGGCCGGCCTGACTCTTAATAAGAGCCTTCCGTTATGCTTTTTAATTACCGGAATAGCAACGCTTTCAAATTCATCAAATACCTTTTCCTTTCCTTCTGCAATATAGATAAGCTGGGTTATTAGTATCATGACAGGATATGGTTGGATGTCTGCTTAAGAAACGGGGCCGGCGCTTATGACGCATATTTCGTATCAGGCTTCTTTGTACGGCGTACCTGTGCCCGATGTAGTGTAGGCAATTAAACTCTGCAAAAAGTTATTCCATCCGTTTTCGCAAATAGTATAGCACTCTACATCGGGAGTTAAACCCATATGTGTGAACTTCAGTTCACAGCCCGTTTCTGCAGGTGATATTTCCCATATAATTTTGGTGCCGATCCATTCGGTTTTGTCGTGTAGTTCGGGTATGTTCACATAAGCATCTACCACATTCCACGTTATTCTTCTGTAAGGTATTATTTCTTCAACCAAACTGGTTTTGTGTACCGATGGGCCAAAACGAACCGTAAACCTGTCGCCAGGCGCATTTGCTGTGCCTTCAAACATTTCAGACCACCAAAGCGGAATATTTAAGATGCTTTTAAATAGTTTTTCATCAGAAACCGGCACTGTTAGGTTTTTTGTGTAATGTTTCATGTTTAGATACTTGTTTAATGATTGGTCAATAAGCTGGCTCCAGCCTTCTTCAAAATTCCTGAGCAGAAAGTTGGGATTGTCTTTCGGAAAAGACGATATTCCTGTATGTGTTAACCGGAGCAGCGTTTTTTCGTTTTGTTCCTGCAATTCTATGGTTACAACAGATCTGCCGTGATAACCCTCATATCGCCAGCTATAACTCAGTTTTTTTAAGGGTATTACTTCTATCACTTCGCAAATATGCAGGTACTGCGTTTCTTCCTTATGACCGGCTGTAAAACTGAATCGGAATCCAACTTCCGGTCTAAATTCTTCAAGGTTAAAAAACCAGTATTTTAGCTCTTCCGGCTCGGATATAGATTTCCAGACCCTCTCAATTGAGGCTGGCAAGAGCCTTTCTAATACCAGATAATCGCGGTTCATTTGTCAGGTTTATTTATTATTTAGCAAATGATTTTCAAGTGCGTCTAATTTATTTTCCCAGAAATCTTTAAATCTGGCCGACCAGTCGGAAACTTGTTTTAACTTCTTAAGTTTTGCCTCACAGTAATGTTCTCTTCCTTCTATTTTTATTTGAACAAGTCCGCATTCCGTGAGGATTTTTATATGTTTCGAAATGGCTGGCCTGCTTATAGTGAATTTATCCGCAATGGCATTCAGATGCATCCTTTTGTTTGCAAGAAGATTAATTATTTCTCTTCTGGTGGGGTCGGCAATGGCTTGAAATACGTCCCGTCTCATTATTTTCTTTTTAAGTAACCAATCGGTTACAAATATATGTGTAACTAATTGGTTACAGAAATTTATTTTATTTGGGCTTTTTTTTGGGGACATAAGGTTAATGGAGAGTGCAACTATTACTCCTTTTTCCGTCTTGCCAGCCAATAGATCAAAATCAGTATAACGATGATTTGTATGAAAGCTTCATAAGAAGCAATGAATGGGTCTCCGTTGCGGATATGAGTGCCAACTGCGGCAATCATCTCAAACAACAAAACAAACGCAGCATATTTTTTAATGTTGGCAGGTACAGGAAGTAATAAAACAAGAGATGCAGCGCATTCAATGAGTATAGACAAATACATAAAGTATCCGGGATACCCCGAATCGATAAAAAAGGATTCCATCTCCTCTATATGTTTTCCTTTGCCAATTGTATAAAAAAGAAATAATGCGCCATTAAATATGGCTGTGCTCGTGTACCCCCAATTAGCTATTTTTCGATATTCTGCATCCGTTTCTGTTGGTTTTAAATTGTTATAATTCAGCCACCGCTTAAAAGTCAGGATGTTAAAAAAAGCCTGGAAAAACCATAACAGGCTACCGTATTTAATTAGTTGTACAATCAGCATATACGCTGTGTCCTGCGATGCTGGCAGGAACGCAACTTTCGCTACACGCACACAGGAAATGAGTACAGATAGAAGCAGGGAGCCTGCGAAATAATAACGGAGATATGCAGCCAGTCCTTTTGGAAGTATATAAGCAATCCCAATTCCAAGAGTACATGCACATATAGTAAGCTTGAAATCCATATGGTTGTTTTAGCATTAATTCATTTAACAATTAACCTTTTTTATTTACTTCCATTTGAAATAAACAAACTATTGCTTTGTTGTAATGTGCCGGCAGGCCTGCAGTGTTCTTAAGGCTTGACAGGCCCAGAAAATCGAATCCACACTTTATGTAGTAGTTAATTAAACCCGGATTATCGCCAACAGTATCCATCCGGATGTATTTCTTGTGATTGACGAATGCATAATCTTTCGCCCATTCTACTATTTTTCCTACAAGTTTATGCTTCGGAAATTCAGGATCTCGTGCAATTCGATGAATATATACAGAAGGGGTATCATCTCTTTCCTCCCATATTTGAGGGTCGCTGAACGTTGTTGCCCAAACACAGACGATCTTATTGTCGATTATCATTTTCCATTGTCTATGCTCTGTAATTTCAGCTTCTACCAGGCTTCTTTCAAATGAGGGCCAGTGAACACTGAATTTCAGTTTTTGTAAATCCGTTGCTACTTTATATAAACGAAATATTTCTTCAATATCGTCTTTGGTGCTGTTTTCTATTTTCATTTTATTTTTTTATGGCATAAGGGATTATATTGGTACTGTGCTGTACAGGGCTCGCGTCTGCAGTAATCTCCTAACTGATTTGATAGCCCATGTTTATGCATTTTCAGCAATAAGGCTATCTGCTGTAATTATGGAGGTGTACGGAATAGCTGAATATTTCTAATTTGGAAACAAACTCATATCTTCTCTGTATACCATTGTTTCAGAGAAAACAGAATGGATGGCCGTTACTTTCATGTTTTTTTCCAGTTCTGATATTTTTTCGGTCAATCTTTCGCTAATGGCATAATCTTTCCAATCACTAAATCCCATGAGTATAATTATCTGATGGGTGTAACCTCCGTCAATCAGCTGATATACTTTGAAATAGTTGATTTTCTTTGTTATATAATATTCTTTCAGCGCTTCACAGACCTTTAGCGATTGGGCAATATCATAAACTGTAAGCGTTACTAATTTTACAAGCTTTGTTTTAAGTAAAAGCGTGTCATTTGTGCTGGCTTTAGCATAATTCGCTACTTTAAAAACAGTTTGTAAATCAGCAAAGGGTAATACATGAAGCCGGTTATCGGCCATATCATCTGCCGGATTAACTGCCTTATCAAAATCTGACCAGTTATGGTCAAATGTTGCATCCACAAACTGGCCATATCTATCACCTGAAATAATATACCAGCCATACCAGTTCCATTTGTCCCCATTAGCTTTGTGCCAATTCAAATGTTGTTTATACCCGGTCTCAAAATTTTGGAGCATGCCGTCCCTGGGTTTCCAAATGGCAAACTGACCAATATTTTCCGTCTGTCCATTAATTGGATTTTTTAAGAAGGCAAAACTCAGGATTATCAGTAGTTGTTTCATTTTGGCTTTTTTAAAAAGTTATTTCATATTCTCCAGCCTATAATGAAAGATTCCGCTTCGCAGAAGGGAAATAGTTTTCTGCTAAGTCTGTTGACTTGCTTTTAGGGCAGTGAAAATTGATTACAGAAATCCCAGATTAAGTTCGTTGCATTAATTGCGGTTGATGGGGTATCACCTCTTCGTCCCTGTATGGGTGATGAAGGCCAGGCATGCCCGCCATCCCTTGTAAGGTAAAGTTGAACAAGGTTTCTGCCATCGCCGGTATGCCAACTGCTCACTTCATAATTATCATACTGCATTTTCACGGGATCCTTTTCGCAGTTGTTGCGGTTTATCCAATAGTTAATGCCGTCTAGGGCAGGTGGAAAATCGTAGCCTCCAATACCAATACCTCCGACAAATGGCACTTTCGTATCCGGAATGGCATGAATATGCAGAATGGGAACAATTCCTTGTTTAGATACATCTTTAGGAGCCACCATGTCGCCACTTACAATGCCTACCGCAGCTATTTTATCCGGCAACTCCGAAGCAAGCCGGTATGCCATCATACCTCCGTTTGACATACCGGTTACATATACTTTCTTTTTGTTTACCTTAAAACGTGCACAAATGTTGTCAATAAGTGTACTGATAAACTTTACATCGTTCACATTCGTATACATAGCATAATCGCAGCAGGTACCGGCATTCCAAGTACGGATTTCGAATAACCCCATGCCATCTTGCTTTTCTACGCCATCCGGATAAACAGTTATAAATCCTTCTTCGTTGCCCTTCTGCTCAAATCCATACGCATTCTCAAATTGCGCGGCATTACCGCCTGTACCATGCAGACCTATTACAAGAGGCCGGATGCTATCGTTTTGGTAATAATTTTCCGGAAGTTTTATGATGTAGGTTCTGCGAATGCCGTCAATAAATACCTGCTCGGTAAACCGGAATTTGTCAGACTGTGGGTTGTCACTGCCTTTATCACAAGAGAGAAGAAGCAAACAGATAAGTGGGCCGATTAAATTGGTCATCATCTTCATTTTGTTTGATTTATTGTAATTAAACAATACAAAGAAAAAGGTAGACCCAGGCCTGGAGAAAGGGAAAAACAGCGAAGCAGTGAAATAAGGGCTTGAAATGGAGATTTACATACTAAGACCTTTCAGTATTGCTTTTTCAACGGGACATAATTCATCGCCTGGTTTATTGATATTAAAATCATTCTTTGTCATCAGGGAGGGCTGCGCCATAAATTTTGGCGTTGTGCCATAATGGTTTTGTGCAGCGTGAACAATAAAAGGATGACATAGGTATACTGATCCGGCTTTGCCGGTGGCAGCAATTTCTTCTTTTTCGGGGAGTGTATTTATGCGTTTGGCTAATTCTATAAATGAAAGACCATTTTCGCCTTCCGGTGCTAAGATTCTTGCAATATCAAGATGTGAACCGACTTTGATAAGGGTCGGAGCGTCTTGTTCTGCCACGTCCGAAAACAAGAATAGCATTAATAATCCACGGGATTTTGAGTGGATGTTTATACGCCATTCAAAATAGTTGCTGACATCTTCTCCTGCAAAACTCGCATCCACATGCCAGCCTGTGTCATTTGCCTGTTCTTTGGCCGGGAAGCGTATCGGAAATGAACCAAGCGTATGTCTTGGCAGCCAGTTACCTTTTCCTACCAGCTGGTCAAAAGCAGTGTGAAGTATCTGCGTGTTTGCTGCTTTTTTAAATGGTTCAAGTCCCAGCTCACCAATTCTGATTACTGGTTGTGTCCAGCTTTCCGGATTATCAGGGTCGCATTGAGTGGCTTTCCATAGTATTGCCCGGCAGTCGGCTGCAATTTCAGTGGGAAAAGCATTTTCTATTTTTACAAACCCGTTGTCTGTAAAGTTGTTTATTTGCGCTGCTGTTAATGTTTCCATAGTTGTCAGATTTTCTTGCTGCGTCGCCTTACAATGACCTCTAACCTTCAACATTATGGTTTGAGGGCTGAACTGTATTGCTATTATGCCGCCGTTATTGCTGTTGGCTGGTGTCGAACAGGAAAGTTTACCGAATTGGCTATAAAACAAAGTTCGTTTGCTTTTTTATGTAATTCGTTTGCTTTGTCTATCATAGATTGGTCTGCCACTGTAACAGTGGGGTTTAATGTTACTTCGGTAAAATGTCCGCTACCGTTAGCGGTTTCGGTCATTATTCCTGTTGCGTTGTCTGAATAGCCTGTTACTATAATTCCTGCTTCCGAACATAAATGTAAATACCATAGCATATGGCATGCCGATAATGAGGCAACTAAAAACTCTTCCGGATTGTGTTTGGTCTTGTCGCCACGAAAGGCGGGGTCGGAAGAGCCAATGATATCTGCTTTATTTTCTATGGAAACAATATGCTCCCTCTCGTATGCTTTATAATTGGCTGTTCCTTCACCTTTATTTCCCGTCCACTTAATTGTCGCTTTGTAGTGATGTTGTCCTTTCATAGTATTTGTTTGTCTGTTATGCTATAAGTTGGGGTAACATAACTTTATGCTGTAACCCACGTTTTAAAATGTCTGGTTTTCTCGCGGCTCACAATAATTTTTTCTTTGGGTTCGGGGTGTATTTTCAACAGGAGTTTGCCGTTGAAATACTGGTGTACTTCTTTCAAGGCAGCCCTGTTGATGAGAAATTGCCGGTTGGCGCGGTAGAACTGCGATGGATATATGTATTTGGCAAGTTCGTCCAGCGAACGCTCTTCCAGAATGTGGACAGTGCCGTCTAACATGGTTCCGCTAACCACGCTGTTACGTATTTCAAACCAGGCAAAATCTTTAATCTGCAAAGGCAAAAGCCTGTCACGATAGGGTATCAGCAAGGTTTCTTTATAGTGTGTGCTTACAGCGAGCAGTTTTTGAATGCGCTCTAAGTATGCAGGAGTCAGATAATCCTGCTGTTGAAGTGCCCGCTGGTTTTCAAATTTATCAATGGCCTTTTGCAGACGTTCTTCACTTATTGGTTTTAGCAAATAATCGAGGCTGTTTACCTCAAATGCCCGGATAGCATAATGATCATATGCTGTGCTAAAAATAACCGGATGGTTAATTGCGCCGTTTTCAAATAAATCAAACGCATGCCCGTCAGAAAGATGAATATCTAAAAAAATAAGGTCGATAGTATGATCAGTATTTAAATAGGCAGAGGCGGCATCCAGGCTGTCAATAACCGGTGCAAAGCTGGTAGATGGCCTGTACAGGGCAATCATCTCCATCAACTGCCTGGCAGCATTTGGTTCATCCTCTATAATCAGCACGTTCATCATCACATTGTTTTGTTCGATGTATTTACCGGTTCTTCAAATGTTTTTAAAAGAGGAATCGACACACTGAAATCTTCCTCTGTTTTAGTAATACCAATTTCCGTATTACAAAGGTAAAGATACCGCTGATTGAGATTGTACAAACCCGTTCCGGTTGATCCGCTTATTTGCTTCTTTATATTGATTGTGTTTGAGACGATTAAACGTTCTTCTTCTACTCTGATTGTAATTGTAAGGGGCGAACGACTGGATACAACATTGTGTTTAATAGCATTTTCGACCAATAACTGGATAGAAACCGGTGGTAGCAAATAACTGTAAAAATGATACGGCACAGTGTTGTTTACAAAAAGGTTGCCGGTGTGCCTTTCGAGTAACATGCTGATATAGGCGGTAGTAAATTCCATTTCCTCCGTAAGTGTAATCACAGGCTTTGCGGTACTGCTCAGCAGGTAACGGTACACGTTCGACATATTGCTTACAAACCTCTTCGTGGCTTTTGCGTCATTGTCTATCATCGCATTGATGGTATTGAGCGAGTTAAACAGAAAATGGGGGTTAAGCTGCGTTTTCAGGGCCTCAAACGTGGCTTCGGCATTGGCTTTCAGAAGCTTTTCATTATTGATTTTCTCCTGCTGATTACTGATTAGCAAAGTATATATCTCGGCTGCAAAAATGCAGAAAGCTACTTCAATAATAAGGCTGATATTGAATAAAAATGCAGTCGCTTTTAAAGAAACAGCTTCTTTTTCTTCAGGAATGCCCAATAATTTCAGGCTATACTTTACTATAATCAGTAACAGAATGTTCAGTAATATCCGATGGGAGCGTTTAAACGTATTAAGTGGCTTACGGATAAACCTGTTTACATTAATCCAAAGAAAAAACCATGCAATTAAAAATGAATAAATAAACTTTATACTGAAGTTTAGCCATGTTGTTTCGCCAATACCTAAATGTGGATTGGCTTTCACGTATAAAGCAATTATCATACGGGGTAGCATCATAAACACCGCTATTGCCAATGCTACCAGAAGTAATACTCGTTTGTTTTTTTTAAAATAGCTCATAGAGGCGCCAGTAAACTACTGGTTATCTATTTGATCTTTTCGATTTTAACTCCTTTTTAACTTCATCCTGATGAGACTTATATATTTTGTATTGCTCATCCGTTAAAAGCTCTTTCATTTTCTTGTTTCTTTCATCAGTAAGTTTTTTGAACTTTTTATATTTACTTAATTTGGAGCCATTAGCGTTTTTTAATTCTGACAGATCCTCTGCAAATTGAAGATTTATTTCCTCAAATTTGGGCTGTTGCTCTTCCGAAAGATTAAGTTCGGCTTTGTACGCCTCCATTTTAGCCTTTAACTCTTTCTTCTGTTCTTCGGATAATTGACGACTCGTTTGCGCTTTGGTAGACAGGGCGCAAGAGAAAATAAGCAGGATGCCAATAAATACTTTTTTCATGTTGAATGTTTTAGTTAAAAATTCACCTCAGCAAAGAGATTAAAATATTGCGAAATACTCCGGATAAAGTTCAGGGAGGTGTCAAAAATGAGCAGTGAAACGACTGATCGGAATGGCTATGTTGCAAAGGATATCAGGTAATAAATTTAAGGGTTTTATAAAAAGTGCAAAATAGAGTTGCAGCTGATTCGAACAGTTACATTTTTTTGAAATACGTAATAGCTCATACGTGTTGAAGGAGTAATCTGTATGGGTTTGAATCCGGCCATCAGGAAAAATGCCTGACTGGCGGCCAAATATGGTTCAGGTTTGCGATAGTATAATCCCGGCGTTATAAAATTGGGGATATCTGTCGGCCACCTTTTACCTGTTGCTGCAAGCTGTAATCTATTCACAATATCCAACCCTTGGATTGGATAAACTGTTACAGGGAAACTGATATTTGCTTTGGGGATATTTTGGCGAAGGGTTATCTGTAACTTCCAGTGGCGCCATTGCCTGACCATTATAAGAAGGCATGGTAACCTGGGCTGCAGCTCCATTGCCCAAAGCTGTATTTTTTGCGGAGGCATTGCTATTAAAACTGTAATCAATCAGGGCGTCAAGCAGGCGGTATACGCCATAGTAGTCCAGGGCATCATAGGCTTTGCGCGATGTGGGCATCACATGATCGGTCACATACGTATAACCGGCAATTACCGATGATTTGAAGTATATAAAATCTTTTTCGCTGTCGGAAATATTGATATGCTTGAAGATGTCAATGGCCAGGCGGTGATCATTTACATCATCTTCATCATATACCTGTGTGATCATTTTGGTATTGGCAGGAAAATTCTGCAACTGCTGTTCTGTTGTAAGAGAACTTCCCCAGTTATAACTGTACCAGGGCGCCATGGTAAAAATAAAACGGCCGTTTTCGCCCCATCCCTTTTCGGTAAAAGCTTTATATGCCAGACCGATACTCGCGCCACCCCCGAAAGAATGACCCATAAAGCCGACTTTTTTGGTGTCGATGATATTCGGATAATCCTGCGCTGCCTTTACAAAACCCTCCCATAGGGTTTGATAACGGTGATCGATCGTTGTGTCTAGTGTTTTGTAGGGAACGAATACAATTACGAAACCCTTTTTTGCAACAAAATTGTATAACCCCGTATTATATGATTTGTCCTCACCACCATAGGGGTGAGAAAAGAAGATCGTAGGCCGGGGCGTGGTAATGCCTTTGGGGTAAAAAATGGAAACCTGGGTAGACGGATACTGAGGATTGGTAAAATTAATCTCCGCTACTTCATAATTTCCGTCAGCTCCATAACCGGAAACGGGCTTCTGGATCGGTCCCTGGATAGTTTCAGTACCGGAAGGGGGCTGAGTGCTGGCAGAGTTGTCTTTTTTACTGCAGCTGATCAGGCAGGAGCAGAGAACCAGGGTGGCGTAAAACGCTTTAAACGGCATAAAGTGGTAAATATGGACAATAGACTGTTTTGAAATTCAGGAGTTTAATGGCCAGGCCATTTTTTTTGCTTTGTCCATGTATAAGGGAAACCGGTAACAGGGAAGCGGATTTTATGCAAAAAGGTGAGACACTGTCTCACCTTTTTGACAAAGCGGTTTGCTGCCCCTTATTTGATCTCAATAGTCCGGGCAGTTTTTTTTGTCTTTTCGTTTTTTGGAATGGTAAGTTTCAGAATACCATTGCTATATGCAGCATTTACGTTATTCGTATCCACGCTATCGTCAAGCGTGAAAGTCCGGCTAAATGAACGCTGCACGTATTCGTTTCGAGCCCACCCTGTTTTTGTATCCTGATCCTGCTTCTCCTGTGTATGATTGCAGCCAATGGTGAGCAGGTTGTCCTGGATGTTTACATTAAAATCTTCCCGATTGAAGCCAGGGGCAATCACGTCAATTTCATAATGTTGCTCATGTTCCTTTACATTTACGGGTACATTACCCGCAGGCCAGCCGGCCTCCCAGAAATTGTCGTCAAAAAACCTGCGTAAACTGTTCTGTAAAAAGTGGTCAGCTACATTGCCAAAGCTGGTGGCCAGATTGCCATTTTGTCTTTTTGCAATTGTGGTTGTCATAATTACCTCCTTTTTAAGGTTTACATTTTGTTACCAGATCAGAAACGGATTATCGTTCATTTGCCCAAAGCCGGACTTTGGACTCCGTTTCCAGATCCATTTCCTGATCTTTTTCATCTCTTTTTTTAAAAATGCCCCTCAAGCAAAATGCCATTTTTTTGTAGTCTGAAAATCTGGCAAGAAGGCTGAAAAAATTTCACCGATACTGAAAAAAATACAGCCGGAAAATGGCTGTGCCTGACACGGTTAATTCAGTTCATAAAAATCTTCCGTAAAATCAACTTCGTTATTTCCTGATTTTTTAACAGCAGCTCCCCACAGCTTTTTGGGATTGCCGGTAATTTTTTCAACTATACGCTTCATCTCCGGGTAGGGAATGATGGCCATCGCCTCCTTTACTGTAAACCAGCCAATATCTTCGCAGCTTTCCGGCACCTTCAGTTTTCCGCTGTTGTATTGCGCCGTATAGTACTGCATGATAGTTAATGCCGGACGATTGTCGTATTTAAACGTGAACAGGCCGCTCAGTTTCTTCTGGTGTACGGTTATTCCGTGTTCGAGGGCGAGTGTGTCCACAAATGCAGCGATAGAGGAAGGCATGTTATACCGGGTGCCGGGAATTTCCCAGGATCCTCCCCACTTAACGAGCATTATTTTATTATCTGCATTGGATACGATCAACTTGAAAAAAGTATAGTTGTCCTGCTGGGCAAAAAGGCTGGAGCTGCAGAAAAGCAGCAACAAAATGAGGGAGTGTTTCGTTTTCATTGACGATAGATTCAGTCATAAATAGCAGATTACCGTTTTGCAACCCTGCTTAGTACAAGCCCAAGATAGTGTTTCTCTGCTTACTGGCTATATGCAGTTTTCCTTATCCATTCTGCAATGTAGAGCGCTACCTCCTGCCAGCCACTTTGAACACAAATACAATGCGAGCGTCCTTTGAATTCTTTAAAGTCGGTGATGCTTTTTTTATCTTTATACGCTCCAACGTTTTTAATATTTAAGCTTACTGGTATGATGTGGTCTTTTTCGGCGCTTACAAACAGCAGCGGTTGGTGTGGCAGGGTAAAATCAATTTTACCATCGCTGAATCTGCTGCTTCGGGGAATATTACGGCTTTCGGGAATAACTGTTTTTTCATAGAGTTCATCAGACTCTTTTCGGGTGAGTGTATTGCAAATGGCATAATGAAACCACTGCTTTGTACCGCAAAACAAACTATTGCCTTTGAGCGGATTTATAGTGCCGATATTTGATTTGATAAAGCTCCATTTTAAACTCAGAACGCCGCGCGGCGAAGCAGAGGTAATACAGATACCCGCGGCACCTTTTTTCTCTTGTATTAACTTTTGAACAATAAGCCCTCCCATTGAATGACCAATTAAAATGGGGCATTTGCCTCCTAACTGGTCAATGAATGTGCGGTAATGCTTCACTACATCATTAAGACGGATATTCGCCAATAACTTATTGGGGCTTTTCCGAAGCAGTGCGGGTGTGCCTCCGTGATAGGGATAATCAGGAGAATGGCAAATGAATCCCAGACCGGCAAAATAAAGTTTCCATTCGCTCCAGCTATGAGCGTTTTCGTGAAGCCCATGGATAAAGACAATCGGTTGAGAATTCATCTTTTCTTTTTTGGTTTATTTTCACCTGGTTTATCGATTGGTAAACACCTTGTTCTGTGCATAATTTCTGTAAATAAAAATATACATAATAGTGCCGGAGAGAACCTCCTTCTATGGATAAATTTCGTTCTTCTGTAGGTAGTTTATTGCAGTTGGCGGGTTGTATGGGTTTAGGTTAAAAAGACTGGGCCACCAGCAGGCAGAAAAGCCTGCTGGTGGCCCAGAAAACGTGTAATAAACATCGCCGGCGACTGTTGCCTAATTGCTGAAACTGAGTTTTATTTTATAGCGGTATGAGCCGGCTCCGAATTCCTGCTCCAGTTTCAGTACCTCTCTTGTTTTTTTACTGATCCAGAAAACTTCCTTGTTGCCGGGCGATTCATGTACCAGTAACCAGCAGGGAACCTTTTGCTGGTCATAGCTTTCCAGGTCGGCTTCTCCTTTTACAGTATAGGCAACTGTCTGGTAGTCGGAAGCCGTGCCCGGGTCGTAAAAGGGGATCAGGAAAGTGACACCTTTTTTGAAGGGGAGTAAAGGAAAGGTTTCCAGATCCAGGTGCCAGTTTAAGTAATATTTATTCAACGAGGTTTTATAGGAATCCCATATCTTTTTGGCCCGGCTGCCTGTATCTGCGTCGCTCAAAAACCTGTCATTATACTGAACTGTATTGTTTACCATATCTACAACCGTAGAAGTGACTGTTTTTACGGTTGCATTTCTGCTTGTGGCAAACTTCCACCAGGTATTGTGATAAAGCGGGGCCATTGTTTTGGCATCGGAGTACGATTTTACCATGTGCAGAATACTGTCCTTGTCTTCCCATTCCTGGGTAATTTCAATGGCGGGTTTGCCATTATAAGTTGTTCGCTTAATAACCCGGGTCCAAAACTGCGTTTGGGTACGTACCGAGTCTTTTTTCATTTTAAAATAAACCAGATACCGGTGCGTTCCCTCTTTTAATACCGCGGTATTGAGGTCTTTGGGCGAAATCCGGATAGTGTCATTTTTTTGCCCCATCAATATGGCCGAATTGATGAGCAGCGTGGCCAACAGCAGGAGTGATTTTGTTTTCATTTTACAATGTTGTTAATAATGGTGTTAAAGGTGGCCAAACTTTTTATTAGTGCTGCCCGGTTTTATACAAGGCCTGTTTTGCGACCCTCATTTGGTAGACAATAAATGCCCTTTCATAGCCATCTGGCTTAAACTGTATACAAAATGACCGGGATCGTATAAAAAACCAGTAATTTACCTGCGGTAATGACATCGTATGAAGGGTTTTCTTAAACGCGGGCTGGTGGTCAGCATTTTAATCGGCGCCTCTTATTTCCTGCTTTGGGCATTGGCTATCATCATCTCTGTGGATTACAATATTCCGGAGTTTCGCAAGTCGTATGGGTATTCCTGCTGGCAGAATTTATATGGTCTGATGATCAGCCTCCTGATCTTCCACCTGTTTGCCAGTTTTATCAATAAACAAAAGAATAAACTTCCGTGGGGTATACTGGCTGGTATAATTGTGATGCTTCTTTTGTCTGTTGGCCAGCAGCAATGGCTGAAACTGGGGACGCAGATAGGCACTTATCCCGTCATAGAAAAAGAAATGATGACGCGGGGCTATATGATCAGAGGTATAATTTACCTGTTATACGGAATAGCTTATTTTACCAGCATCAAATTGCTGCTGCATGTTGTGCAGCTTAAGAACAGAAATAACAGGCTTCAGTTGGAGAAAAAAACAGCGGAGTTGAACTATTTAAAATCGCAAACCAACCCGCACTTTCTTTTTAATACCCTGAATAACCTCTACTCCCTGGCCGAAGAAAGGTCGGAGCTCACAGCCGGAGCTATTTTACGACTTTCCGATATTTTGCGATTTATGCTGTATGAGTCAACCGCACCATGTATTTCTATCGGGAAAGAAATAAAAATAATCAGGGAGTATATCGAACTCGAGAAAATGAGGTATGATCAGTCACTGGTCATTACCATTAAGGAGGAGGTCGATGATGAAAGCCAGTTGCTGCCCCCTTTATTACTGATTCCTTTAGTGGAAAATGCGTTTAAACATGGAGTTTCTGAGACAATAAACAACCCGTTTATTACCCTGAATCTGCGTGTCAGTCAGCGGAGATTGTATTTTGAAGTGGAGAATTCAAAAAGCCGGAAAGACACTTCTGATGAGTTAAAAGAGCGTATTGGGCTGGGAAATCTGCGAAGACAACTGGACCTCTTATTTGCTGACTATAAACTGGAAATCAGGAATACAGAAAATAGTTTTATGGTAGCTCTGTTTATTAAACTGGACAGTTATGCAAAAGTATAAGTGTATCATAGTGGAGGATGAGCCGCTGGCCACCAACGTACTTAAAAGCTTTATTCAGCGGATACCTTACCTCGAACTCAAAGGCGAGTTCAGAGAGGCTATCAGCGCCAGCCAGGCACTGCAGCAGAATGAAACGGACATCATGTTTCTTGATATACACCTGCCCGAGATAAAGGGACTCGATTTTCTGCGTACACTTACGAATAGTCCGGTAGTTATACTGACTACGGCCTATCATCAATATGCTATTGACGGGTTTGAATTAAGTGTGACCGATTATTTATTAAAACCTTTTTCCTTTGACCGTTTTTTGTTGTCTGTTAATAAAGCCGTTAAACAAATAAATGCAAGTGAGGCACTGGCGAAACGTACTGTACCTGCAGAAGATTCCCTTTTCTTAACTATTGACCGACGAAAGGTGAAAATTCTGTTAGATGAAATTCTCTATGTAGAAAGCAGTCGTGAATATGTAAAGATATTTACTTCAAAAACAAGCTATATTTCCCGGATCGGCACGTCCGAACTGGAGAAAATGCTCCCTCCGCAACGATTCAGGCGTGTGCAGCGCTCTTTTATTGTTGCTATTGATAAAATTGACTCTTACAGCAAGGAATATGTAGAAATTAATGGGAAAAGGATTTCAATCGGAGCAGCCTTTAAAAAAGAAATGGACTATTTTAAAAATGAATAGACCGCCAGTAGCATTGCCGGAATAATAATTTCTTTTGACCGGCGACACGCACCCAAGATGAGCATGATCTAAAAACTTTGAATATGCAAGTAACTCCTTTAAAGCCTGGTGAGTCCAGTTTCGCAAACCTGTTCGATATCTATAAAATCGAAGGATGCGCCTCTTTCAACGACCTGATAGCCCTTTATAATAAGTTTCGGGAAAATAACAGGGGTAAATCCGTTCTTCTGACACTGGATGACCTGGGCCAGGCTGAGTATACCAGCACTCATGCAAAAATGATGCATGATCTCGACGATACAGAAGGGTATGACCTGTCTGCGCTTGATGCCGCTGCTTTCGAGGATGGTGAACATATCGGATACCTTTCAACGCCGTCTGAATTTTTTATCCGGAAGCAAAATTTTTTAAAGCAGGCCGGCAACGTTGATTACACCGATGTGAGCGACCGGGGACTTACCATAGAAGAAGCCGAAGTAAGTCTTTTGACGGCCATCAACACATCTCCGATGACCTACCTCGATAAACAACTCTTACTGGGTGTTGTGCCGGTTGAGCGGGGTTACGAGGCTATTTGCGGATTTCCTAACGGATATTTTTCCGGCGACTTGAATCCTTTTGAAAATTATGCTTTGGCGAAAAGATTTTATGATAAATATGGCTACGAACTTTTTGGCATAGGCGCTTCATTGCTGGGTTTTATTGGGTCGAAAGGCCTGAGCGATCCGCAGATACGTGAAATGGCTGCCGATCTGATGGCGCTTTATGATACACAGGAGGGCATATTGACAAAGCTGATAGAAATAATAAAGGCGAATAATTATTTCTTTATAAAGTATACCGAGACTTTACAATAAAATGAGATTACATGAGCTTATAGAAGGGGATTAATAATAATCCCCTTAGTCGAAATCAAATAAATCGCCAAGAAATCCGCCTTTCTTTTTCTTCGGATAATCACGGTTTTTGTACTCCTCTTCCCGGTATTTATTATCCCTGTTAAATGAACCTGTGGAGTCGGAGTCGTAGCGCTTAGACTGTTCGATGATTTTTTTCAATTTTCCCCTGTCGGGTCATGGCTCCCGGCATTGATGATGATAGGCGATCTCTATATTTTTTTCTGCTATTTAAGGAGCCAGAATTACTGAAGTCTGGATAAAATCATTCGCACTATAGCCTGTGAGAAAAGGGTTATTAGGGGTCATTGTACTGCTTCATGTTTTATTCTGATTGTCTGCTTTTCCCTCAGCGGGGTAGTAAGCATAACGGATCAATATTACTTTTTGATCAATGTTGCCCATGCAAATGAATACTACTACCTATAAAATATGCTTACACTGGCTGATAATTTTGCGGTCATTCATGTTTTATAAAAAACGGCTAATTATGATAAGGAGTGTTTTTATACTGGTAGTAGTACTGCTTCTGGTTAAATGTCGTAAGCAGGACAAGCCTCCGGTATTGGGTGGCGGATGCGTGGCAGCAACTCAACTAACGGGTGTTTTTTTACCATCGGAGGAGATCACGGCTATTCTCAATAAGTATGTGGAAAAGGGATTACCGGGTATTACGTTTATTGCGCGCAAGGGTGATCAATACTGGCAGGAGCAAAAAGGCTTGTCGGGCCGCGAGGAAAACAGCGTGATGCAGCCCTGTCTGGTATGGCCGGCATACAGTATCACAAAAATGTATACGGCTACAGCTATACTTCGGTTGAAGGAGGAGGCAAAACTTTCGCTGGATCAAAAGATCAGTACCTGCCTGCCGGCATCTGTGCTGACAAAGGTTCCCGATGCGGATAAGATCACGATCCGTATGCTGCTGAACCATAGTTCAGGTATCGAAAATTTTTGGGATAACCCCGGCTTTATAATGAGCTATATGGATAATCCGGCACGGGCATACACTATCAGCGATTATCTCGATGCGGCACAGAGCAGGCTGTTTGAAGCCGGTACGGATGCGGCTTATTCGAATACGAACTATTTACTGCTGGCACTCATTATAGACCAGGTGACCGGCCAGTCACATGCAAAGGCGTATGAGAAGTATATTTTCAGGCCGCTGAATCTTGCTTCCACCTATTATCAATTTCTGCCTGATAAAGAACGGAATAATATTCCGCAGTTGTATGCGGATATCGATAATAGCGGTGATCTGATCAATTATACAGATTTATCCTTTGTACAATTCAAAAATGAATATGGTAGTAACAGTATGTTGGCAACTCCAAAAGACTTTGTGGATTTTCTGTATGGTCTTACCCATGGAAAACTCCTGACCGGCACAACGCTGACAGAAATGAAAACCTGGTTGCAGGGCAGCAATTCTTCCGAAATATACGGACTTGGTCTCGAATACTATGAGCAGAATGGAACAGAAATGTATGGTCACAGCGGCAGTAGTTTTGGGGGACGAACGCTGCTGTTATATATCCCGTCAAAAGACCTTACCATTTTTGTGGGAGTTAATGCCAGCGCTGAACTTGGGGGACCGGTACTACTGACTATTGCCGACCTCATGGTAGAACTGGCAGCGGTAATGACCCGGTAAGCCCCCGGTCAGCCCCCGGTCAGCAGCGCAGAATGAGAAGTACTACCTATGCAGGGAGTAGGCAGACCGGTTATATTTGTAGGATTATGAGATGTTTGCTGGTTGGTTTGCTACTCCTGCTGGGTTTGGGAACTGTACAGGGCCAAACCTTGCAGTTGCTGGACGGCAAAAAAAAGTATGCTGTCGTCTATCCTCATTACCTGGAGGATCGCGATAACGTATTTTCTTTTGCACAGGTTATGCAGGCAGACCGCCGGTTCAGACAATCTGCTATACCTGTTCCCGATTTTCTCGGAAACTTTTCTAAAGCAATATGGTACCGGTTTGAAGTGCAGAATAACAGCCCCGACTCGGTCTGGTATTTTCAGGTCAAAGGAGGATATATGCACCGGCTCACACTGTTTCAGCTTTCGGGCAATGTGATCACCGATTCATTAACGCTATGCGCCGATTGTGATATGGCGGAAAGGCCTGTAAGATCCAATAACCTGGTTTTTCCTTTAAAAATCAGGCCCGGAGAACAGAATGTATTTTATCTGCGCGCCACCAGCAAAGCACTGATCCGCGCATCTATGAGTTTTAGTACAATGCAGACGCTTTATGAAAGGAATATTCTGACTTCTTACGGAGATGGCTTTTTAACGGCTCTGGCCGTATCGCTTATGCTATATAATCTGTTTGTATATTTTTCATTGCGTGAGCGGGTTTACCTGTATTACATTTTTTATATTCTTGTAACCATCGTACATACAAATCTTGTAGCAGGGCAGTTGCTGTTACTTTTTCCAGGTCTCGATTTTTTAAACACGAGCCTGCTGCTGCCACTCCTGGCCTTATTCAGCATACTCTTTACAAACTCTTTTTTACAGACGCAGCAGTATGCGCCGTTCATTTACAGGATACGGCATCTGATGAAAGTTTTTTTTGTTATTCCCGTCCTGTTGTATTTTTCTGGTGAATATGGAATAGCCATTTTAGTTGTTTCTGTGCTCATGTTTCTATTGTTCTTTTACTGGATACTGGCCGGTATTCTGGCGTATCGAAATGGCTTTCAGCCCGCTATTTATTATATACTCGGTTTTGGCGCATTGATAACCATGAACCTGATTTTCGAATTGAAAATACTGGGCTTTATTACAGAAAACTACTGGATCGACTCAGCGTTGTACATTGGTTCGGCGCTCGAAGCTATTATCCTTTCATTTTCGCTGGCCAGTAAAATAAATTTTTACAAAAGAGAAAAGGAACTCATACAGGAAAAAGCCTATCAGCAAGCGGTCAATTTTTCCCGTGATCTGATCAATATGCAGGAACAGGAAAGAAAGAGGATCGCCACCGAACTGCATGATAGCGTGGGTCAGAAACTGATCGTTATTAAAAATAAAGTATTGCGGTTTACTAAAACAGGTTCATCTGGCTTTCAGCAAAACCCAGAGGGCCTGGCTGAGAGTGTAGCCGATGCCATACAGGAAATTCGCAGTATATCATACGGCCTGAGGCCTTACCAGATCGACCTGCTTGGCCTGGCTCAATCTATTAAAAGCCTGGTAGCCGAAAGTTTCGACACACTGGATATTTCCTACAGTCTGCAGATCGATCAGGTAGATGATATCAAAGATCCCGATCTGCAGATCAATATTTATCGTATTATCCAGGAATGTATTAATAATATCAGCAAACATTCAGGGGCGAAGCAGGTGGCGATTGATGTGAAACGGGAGGGGGGGGTGCTGTATATACATATTGAGGACGATGGCATTGGTTTTGATCCCAAGGCAACGGTTAGTGGCTTTGGGTTAAAGGGAATCCGGGAACGGCTGCATATCATGCACGGAACAATCGAAATCAGTAACGCTGCGCCTCGCGGAACTTTTTTTAAGATGTCTATTCCTGTTAAATAATTTACTATGACTACTACAAAAACTAAAATACTGATAGCAGACGATCACCCTATATTCCTGAAAGGTTTACAGGAGGTGCTCGAAGATGAAGCCGGACTGCAGGTTGTCTGTAAGGCATCGAATGGAACCGATGCGATTAATGGAGCGCTCAATCGTGACCTGGATATTGCCATTTTAGATATTGATATGCCCGGCGCCAACGGGTTGCAGGCAGCAGAGCAGATTCTCGCCGCCAAACCTGCAGTGGCAATTATTTTACTGACCATGCATAAGGCCAAAGATGCCTTTTTAAAGGCGCTGGAGATTGGGGTTGCCGGCTATGTATTGAAGGAGAATGCCGTAATAGATATTGTACATGCTATAGCCGCTGTGGAGCGCAACCATTCCTATATCAGTCCGGAAATGTCCTCGTACCTGCTAAAACAGAAAAATCGTCCTGCAATGGGAACCGCCGGATTACTTGACACGCTTACTGCATCAGAGAAAAAAATAGTGCAACTGATAGCGCAGTACAAGTCTACACGCGATATAGCCGAAGAGCTTTTTATCAGTGAAAAAACCGTTTCCAATCACCGTATGAATATTTCACGGAAGCTAAACCTCAGTGGTAAAAACAGCTTATTGCGTTTTGCGATTGAAAACACCCATGAATTGTAATGAGCAGTAATACCCACGTAATTGAATAACATTCCTCATTGACCGGCAGCTGTATGGCAAATAGTTTTGTTGAAAAAACAAACTACCATGAAGTACTATCTGGCTATGCTGCTTACCTGCTGCTCCATGATTGCAGCTGCGCAATCTGATGCAGGAAAAAGAAAATTCGGGTTGAAGGTTGGCGCCAATTTTTCGACCATACATTTTAAAGAACCCACCGAAATGAAATTGAGATCACGCCAGGGAATGATGGTGGCGGGTTTCTTTTCCCCCTCCACCAGGGGTGTGCTGGGTTACAGAAGCGAAATTGTCTATTCCCGCCAGGGCTTTACCTCTATAACAGACAACATCAAAACCATTGTTACCAACGATTACTTATTGCTCCCTCAGTTTACTACCATTAATATCAGCCGGTTTCTGCAGCTACAGTTAGGAGGACAAATTGGTTATTTGATAAAAGCTGAAGGGAAAACTTTGTTACAGGACTTTAATATGACTGAGATAACTAATCGGATTGATTATGGTGCAGCCGGAGGAATTGAAATATATCCTTTCAAAGGTCTCATTATTGGCGGTCGGTACAGTATGAGCTTTGGTAATGTTTACAAACCTTCAGCTGTTGAACCCTGGCCTGATGAGCCTGGTGCAGGCAGATATGAACTCAAATCAAAGAGCGGCGTTGTGAGCCTCTTTATGGGCTACCGTTTTTAAAATAATTCATCTAAACCATACAACCAATGAAAAAGTATATTATCCTGATATCGCTGATATCAGCCATCTTTATATCCTGTAAAAAAACGAACGAAGGAAATGCAGGATCAGGTATTCCCGGAAAACAGGTGAGGCTGCCACACGGCGACCCGGTTGGGGAAGCAACCACTATCCGGATCGGTTCACAGGGTGGGGAATTGATCAGTAACGATGGACGAATGAAGATTTCGATTCCTTCGGGAGCCGTTACCGAAACAACATTGTTCAGCGTGCAGGAGGTTGAAAATGTACTGGAGAGCCAGGCCAGATCGTATCGCCTGCTTCCGGAAGATGTCAGTTTTCAGAAACCGGTCACGCTTACCTATTACTACGGCGGACTTGAAATCGGGGGCATGCATCCCGATTTTCTTTTTCTGGCTTTTCAGGACAGTGAAGGATATTTTTTCAGTGCCAATAAAACCCGGGGCAACCGGCAGCAACAAACCCTTACGGTAACTACCACCCATTTCAGCGACTGGACTTTTTTTTCCGAGTATGAACTGTATTTTCCCGACGATCACACACTCACTGAAGGCGAATTGCAGCTTAAGGTAAAAGAGGAAGCTAAAATCGCATTATTGTCACGCAAAGTAAATCAAAAGGTAGACGAGTCAGAGCTGCCCGAGGTAATCGCTGACCCAATCGTACATTCAGCTACCTGGGATTATTCGCCCAAAAAGGGCACAATGACCCGGACACCGGATTTCTCTCAGGGAGTAACCTATACGGCACCTGATTATGTAAATGGCATCGAACGTACCTATATAAATGCCACGATCAATGGTAAACTTGGCACAGACAACCGGGGAAATATTGTACAGCAAATGCAATTTATTCTGCCTGTTGTGATCACCAATGATGATTATTTTATTCTTTCCGAATCCGGAACCGAAACCATTGCATCCGATTTCAGTGTCATTTATATTCCCGGAATGGGATGTCAGGCCACCGCCAGTTTTTTTTCGGGCTATACACTCAATTTTTATACGTATGGAGGCGGCATAGGAGGGTTTGAGTACGGTTGGGGTGGTGAACTGGGTAAAGCTACCATGGAATTGTCTGAATTGGGCGGAAATTCATTTATAAGTCTCCGGCCAAGGGATTGTAATGGTGGTGGCGGAGAACCAATTTTCTCGCCAGGTAAAGTCGTATTAAAATCTGTGGCTAATGCGGTGGGTCAATACTTTGAAGGAGAGTTTTCCGCCACACTGTATTTTTTCGATTTCTGTGAGAAGCCCACACCAAAGCAACTTTCAGGAAAATTCAGGTTGCGGCGGCGTATTTAATGGCAGGTTTATACTGGCGGCAGAGTTTTCGAAGAAAAGTTACTTCTGATGCCGCATAATTCGTTTTCCGGAAATCTTTCTTGTATAGGAGGGTTTCCGGTTTTTTATATTAGAATGATTGGTTTTACTAAATGCATTGCCATTGTTGAGAAAGACAATAACAATTTTTTTCCTTTCGTTAATGGGAAATACCTAGTTGCCGGTAGGCATAGAGTATTAGAAACCGGTAAAGGGACAATAAAATGAATTGATCTGCGTTAAGACAAGCTGTATTTTATTGTCGTAGAGAACATATTAGCTTTAATCGATTTTACTAATTAAACCGCTTAAAGCTTGCATGCTCTTTCGTTATATAATATATTTATAGTTGGAATTTATTTTTTCATCCAAAACCAAACTGCCGTCAACGTCATATTTACTACTTATTCTCCTTTTTATTTATTGTAATTGTCAGTTAGCGCCTTGTGCCAGTTGATTGTATCGCGTAATCTGCTGAATGAATCAGATAACGCAGCTTCAACCCGGTAAAGAGGATGTTAATATAGTTTATTTCTGACGCCAGTGTGTCCATGCCGGCTGCACTGTAACCAATCCCATAAAAAGCCAAATCCAACCACTTATGATCCGAAAATTTACCCGAAATTTTTTGTTGTTTCTTTTCGCCCTGGCCGCATCAATGAAGTTTGCCCCGGTATATGCCCAGGCTTATACAGAAAGTTTTAATGACATCGCTACTCTGGCGGGATCTGGATGGCATATCCAGAATAACAGCACCCCGATTGGAGCTCTCGGCTGGTTTCAGGGTACTGCAACCAATGCTACGCCATCACCTGGCCCCTTTAACTCTTATGCGGGAGCTGCTAATGCCTATATAGCAGCCAATTTTAACAGCACCGGCAGTACAGGTACCATCAGTAACTGGCTGATTACGCCCAACCGAACGCTCCGTAACGGCGATGTTTTTACTTTTTATACCCGCAAGCCAACTATAAGTGCTGGTATGGTGGACTATCCCGACAGGCTTGAGGTTCGTATGAGCACAAATGGGGCAAGTACCAATGTAGGCGCCGGCGCCACCGGCCTGGGCGACTTTACCAGGTTACTGCTCTCAGTCAATCCAACACTGGTGGCGAATGTCTACCCGCAGGTATGGACACAATACACTATTACTATTTCAGGACTTCCGGCTCCCACCTCGGGGCGCATAGCCTTCCGGTACTTTGTAACGGGTGCCGGTTCTTTGGGAACCAATAGCGATTATATAGGTATTGATGAAGTAGCCTATACTCCATATATATGTCCTGTACTTACGCTCAATCCGACCACTTTGCCTGGTGGCACAGCAGGTTCGGCATACAGTCAGTCGCTGGCCCAGACAGGAGCACTTGGAGCGCCAAATTATGCGATTACAGCCGGAGCGCTGCCTCCTGGTCTTACACTCAGTGCAGGTGGTACCATAAGCGGTACACCTACTGCAACGGGAACATTTAACTTTACGGCTACTGTTTCAGATGCCAGTGGCTGCTCAGGTTCCAGAGCCTATTCCATAACTGTTGTGTGCCCCGCTAATCCAATCACATTTACTGCTCCGTCGCTGATTTGCAGCAACAGCCCTGTGACGCTGACAGCATCGCCGGCCGGCGGCACATTCTCAGGTACCGGAGTATCTGGCAATACCTTTGACCCCTCGGTAGGTACACAGACACTTACTTACGATTATACAGATCCTTATGGATGTGCTTTCTCCTCTACAGCTGTCTTTACGGTAGCTCAGGGTGGTGTCACATCTGTTTCGCCCGGCACACAGACTATTTGCAGTGGCGATGCTATTGCAAATATCATAGCATCCAATACTGTGTCAGGCGCTACCTACAGCTGGACAAGAGATAATACGGCATCTGTAACGGGCATATCTGCTTCAGGTACCGGTAATACAATCGCCGGCTCACTGGTTAATACAACTACTGCTCCTGTCACCGTTACGTTTAGTATAGCGGGCACAGCCAATGGCTGTACAGACGGTACGAAGTTGTCTGCCGTACTTGTAAATCCCAGACCGGTTGTTAATGCTATAGCAGCCCAAACTATCTGCTCGGGTTCAGCTATTACAGCTGTTAATCCATCTGGTACTGTTGCCAATACTACATTTACCTGGACCCGTAACAATACAACTGCTGTAACAGGTATTGCTGCCAGCGGCTCAGGAGCGATCAGCGGTTCGCTGGTGAATACTACCAATGCTCCGGTAGTGGTAACCTTTACCGTTACGCCTTCGGCAAATGGCTGTACAGGCACCCCGGTTACATTCAATGTAACAGTAAACCCCACACCAACCGCTACGGCTTCCATTGCCACGCAAACGGTTTGCTCTGGAGCTATTACTCCCATCAATCTTAGTGGAAGTGTAACGGGTACTACTTTTAACTGGACAAGAGACAATACAACCGCGGCAACCGGCATTGCGGCAAGCGGATCGGGAAATATTTCCGGTACACTCACCAATACAACAAGCAATCCTGTAACCGTAACATTTACGATTACACCCGTTGCCAATGGATGTGCCGGTACGCCGATAACGGCTACAGTGACCGTTGGTGCTGCACCTGTTATTGTTTGTCCTGCCAATATCAGTATCAGTAATATCACCAATACATGCGGAGCGCCGGCTACCTATACAGCCAGTGCAACAGGTATTCCTGCACCGGGTATCAGTTATAGTTTTTCTGGTGCTACTACAGGTAGCGGCAGTGGTACAGGCAGCGGATCCGTTTTCAATGTAGGCGTTACGACTGTTACGCTTACTGCAACCAACAGTTGCGGTACCAGCAGCTGCTCGTTTACTGTTACCGTGCTTGACACGCAAAACCCCACCATTTCCTGTCCCGCCCCGGTAACGGTAAGCTGCGCCGGTGAAGTACCTGTTGCGGACATTTCAAGTGTTACTGCGGCAGATAACTGTTCGGGTGTTACAGTCACTCATGCAGGCGATGTGATCACCAATCAAACCTGTGCGAGCCGGTATACGATCGAAAGAACTTATCGGGCAACCGATGCAGCCGGCAATACCGTTACCTGTACACAAATCATTACTGTAAATGATCAGACAGCTCCGGTAATCAGTTGTCCCGCCAATATCACAACTGCCACACCTGTTGGTTCCTGCAATGCAGTAGTGAACTTTGCAGTGACGGCTACCGACAACTGCAGCGGACCGGTTACCATTACTACGATGCCTGCTTCAGGATCCGTATTCCCACTCGGTACTACCACCGTCACAGCAACTGCTACAGATGCCTGCGGCAATAGTTCTGTCTGCACATTTACTGTAACGGTGACCGATGGTCAGTTGCCGGTTATTGCTGCTCAGCCAGCCAATCAGGTTATTTGTGCCCAGGGAGATGCTGGCTTTAGCGTGACAGCGTCAAATGTACTGAGCTACCAGTGGCAGATACAGCAGGGTGGAAACTGGGTCAATATCAATGGAGCTAACAATAGCACTTATGCCATCGCCAATGTCACACCATCAATGAGTGGCAGGGTATATCGTGTAATGCTGACAGGACATTGCACTACTATCTATTCAGATCCTGCAACGCTGACTGTAAATCAACTGCCTCAGCCTTCTATTCTCACTCCGGCAGAAGTTTGCATTGATGACCGCAGCATTCAGTTGCAGGCTACACCTGCAGGAGGTGCATTCAGTGGCCCTGGTATTACAGGCAGCAACTGGAACCTCGAAATACCCGCGGCGGGCAATCACAGCATCAGCTATACATATACAGACGGTAATGGTTGCACCGTCACGACCAGCAAAGTGGTTAATCTCCGCTTTTGCACGAGTTTCAAGAGTGTGCTGGAGCTGCAGGCGTATCCTAACCCCACTGATGGAAAAGTGACGGTGAAAGCACTGATAACAATGGATGCAACCTGGAGCATCGGCGCCAATGATCTTGTCGGACGCCAGGTATGGCAAAAGGATATTCCATTGCGGAAGGGCTGGAATGTATTTGAGGTAGATCTGACAGGCAAACTGCCAGGACTGTATATAATCACACTCAGTCGTGGCGGAGGCCGTAAAGCAGATATCAAGGTGTTGAAGGTTAACTAATCAGTAAGCAGAATAAAAATAAAGAGGCTGTCTCAACGTATGAGGCAGCCTCTTTTTATTCAGGTCCTGATGCAGGCCAGCAGGCGTTTAAGCGATTCTCAGGACCTTCGTTTATTTTTGGCACAACCTCTTTGTTTTACAGGAGCCGGTGTGTATTTGTCAAAATAGATTTTTACAGCATCAACGGCCATGCTGGTTCTGTACTGCGATGGCTGCCTAAATGTCTGCAGAGGAGCTGTTTTGCATCCCTATATCCAAATTATCATATAATATCCTTTCCAGTTCGTTTAGTTTAAACGGGCGGTGCAGCCTGGGATGTGCCTGTTCATCGGTCAGCGGATCGTCCAGCTCATATTTATCGGAGATAAATATCATCGGAAACCCGGATAGTTTATTTTCTTCGCCGCAGATGCGCAGAATATCATTACCGTTGGTAAAAAAAGCTTCTGCATCAAAGATCAGTGCGTGAACCGGCTGTTGCCTGATAGTAAAGGTAAATTCGGCCGGGGTGGTCACGATGTGGAATCCCTTCTTTTTGAGAAAGTGCTTCACATTTAAAAAACTGTTTCGATTGAAAATCGAAATGTATACGGTGAATGGCGGTATCGTCATTGGTAGCTAAAGAGTTTCGGAAAACAGATGTCCCTTTTTTCGGAAACCGAAACAGGTATACTTTAATTCCTATAGACGCAGTGGCTGCATGCAGGTCACATTTTCCGGGATTTTTTTAATGGGGTCACCTGTAAAAAAGTAAACCCGGTACCAACCTGGTAAACAGGTGGTACCGGGTAGGGTACGGATCTGACAATCATAAACCTGTTTGTATCAGGACTGCTACTGTCCGGGTACATCGATGATCTCTACTTTCTCCTCTACCAGTTTCCGGATAGGTATTGATATCAGTTTGTTATCTGTTTTTAATATAAAATTGATAGAATCCATTCGCTCAATAACCCCTTCCGTATCCTGTACCCGTATACGCTGGCCAACATGAAAATTCTTTTTTGTATACAGACCAGCGAGTATATTTCCGAGCACATCTTTTGCACCCAATCCGAATGCCAGTGCAAAAGCCAGAAAGATGGAGCCAATAATGATAATGAAGTTTGAAGTAATAGCCCCGGTATCAATACCAGCCTGGTTCAGTGATGTAATCGATATGAGTATCATAATTACATAATAGGCAATTGTGCTGATAAGGCCGGAGGCCTGTACGCCTACAGAGTTGATGCCGGTGCTGATGGCCTTACGTACAAAGCCGGCCACATACAAGCCGATAATAAAAATGAGGATGGCACTAAAAAGCCGTGGGAGATAGGCAATGAGATTGCTGATCTCCTGCGTTACCACTTCCCAACCCAATGTCTCGGAGGCAAAAACTGCGAATAACAAAATAACTGTCCAGTAAACTGCTTTTTTGGCAATCTGTGCGAGGTTCCAGCCCGTTTCATTTTTTTGGGAAACATCGCGCCCAAGTGCCCTGCTGGTAAATTTTTCAAACTTGCTTAACTGTATAGCTTTGGATACGAGATAAGAAAGGCTGCGGGCAACTAATATACCGATCAGCATTATAACCAGGGCAATGAGTATGCCCGGTAAAGTTTCAAATATCTTATGCCACATTGCGTTGAAAGCGTCCCAGAAATTCTGACCGACCGTTTGAATTTTGTCCATAACGTGTTTTGGTTGAGTGTACGGTAATAAGGTTTAGAGCGAAAAATCTTCCTTTCCGCCCAGGCGTCCGGCCTCTCTGCCGGTTTCTGTTTTAAAGAGCTTCTGAACGGTTTCTAAATATTTCAACGAAAACAGTTCGGCGATGTCGGAAAAAACACGGATATAACTGATATCACGCATTAGCTTTTCCCTTACATCGGCCGGTACTTCATTTTCCTGGCGCAATCGCTTAAAAGGGTTTAATTTTTCTGTCATTGTAGATTCATTTCATTATTATTTACACAGGGTTACTATCCTGCTTTTTGCTCTTTTTAATCGCATTTTTACCGCACTTTCGCCCAGGCTCAGCGTCTCCTGGATATCTTTTATACTCATATCATCCTGGTATTTCATCAATAGTATCATCCGCTCTTCGGGACTGATCTCAAACAGGGCCCATTCCAGTTGCCTGGCACGTATCTGCAGAAATTCCTGATCATCTATTTCCACCTCATCCGATGTATCGTGGTTGTCGAATAGTTCCACTACTATGTTTTTCTTCCGGAGGAAAGACATGCAGAAATTATAGGTGATCGAATAAAGCCAGGTGGAAAAAAGTGCATTGCCCTTAAACTGGCTCAAACTGATAAATACCCGGAGAAAGATATCATGTGTCAAATCCTTGGCATCTTCCGGTTTTTTAATAAACATCAGGCATTTATTATAAACCGGTTTAGAATACCGGTCATATAAGATCCCAAACCAATAAGGGTCGTTCGTTTTTCTTATTTGTTCCACTAATTCAGCGTCCGGCATTTCGGAATAATTCGGCATGGTTTCTATCCTTAACTCTCCCATTAGACGGGATAATCTTAAAAAGTCACATAAATGGCTGATACAATTTGAGGTAGCTGCTTTTTTATGCTGTTTCGGTATAACGAACCAGATAAAGCCGCAACTATTTTTTCTTTAAATCAATTAATTATAAATATTTGTTTTAATTAATTCATTTGAGCAACTTATTTTGCATAAACAAAAAAGCAACCCGTCAGGGCTGCTTTTTTGCTGTAAATATTTTTTATTGTTCACCTGTCATATGTTATCAATTCTGTTTATGCCGCCGGATTCTTTTTAATCAGGAGTTAACCCTTCCCGTCTCCCATACATGCAGCGATCTGTCGATCTTTTTCAGCAAATTCAAAATAAGAAACGCATGAATGGCCTGCTTTCGTTTTCTGCCGGCAGTTGTAACAGAAATAAAACTCCATTAACAAAGGCAGCAGGTTTACAGATGTTTCTTTATTATAACTGTATCCAAAACACTTCTTGCGCCGATATATAACTAAGATAAATAGAATCCGGTGGTCATATAAGTGCAATCGTATGCGTAAGAAATATAATAATACAGTTAAAGGAAAAAGCGGCTGCCCGGCATTTTTCGTCGGATACTCAATTTTTTCCGACCGATTCTAAAATCTGCTTTCAGGCCTCGGTGCAAGGATTCATTTTTGTCTCAGTTAATCAAAATCCTTACCGATGCAATCTGCTTTCCGGCTTTCCGGTTATTATACCGGCCTGCTTTTCTTTCTTTTTTTATCGGCTGGCTGCCAGTCGCCTCAAGGAAACGCAGAGCCTTCTGCATCGCCATCTATTAATTCTTCTCCGTCAAAAAATAACGAACCGCTGGTAGCCACTATCGGAAATGTGTATGCGAAAGGGAGTGGAAAATTTGATATAGATATACAGGTAAAGAAAGGGAAATTGAAGCTGGGCGATAAAGTAGATATCGTGAATGCATCTGGAATCCGGTATGCTGCTACAGTTTCGGCAATGCGCAATCCCTATGAAGATGTAAAGGAAATAGAAGACAATGAAACTACACATTATATCGTGGTGATGGGGCCGGCAGATGCGCGGTTTGATGCAGATTTTGTACTCGTTAATCCGGGTGCAGATGCGGCTGCAGCTCCTGTTGCCAGCCGGGCAGCCTTCACCGGTCATATCAATAATCAACCCTGGAAAGGAGCGGAGTTTCCTTATTCATTTTCGTTATTCCAAAAAGGGGTAGAGAAGTTTGCCGGCAATAAGCCCTATCTCATGTTGGCATTCCGAAGTATGGATGCTACAGACGACCGGCAGCTCACCATCATGGTTTTTACGTCCACTGCTCAGCCGGGCATATATGAAAAAGATAAGCTGGAAATCCTGTTAAGCGGTTCTCCTTCTGGCAATATAACCAATCCGGAAATGTGGGGATACGCGTTTCCGGCCAATAAGCAGGTGCAACTAAAGGTGGAGATAATCTCTTTTAATAAGCAGGATAATAATTCAGGTACGATCTCGGGTAAAATAAGCGGCCATCTGGTAAAAGCTTTGGGCAAAGACATTATTCCGATTGAAGGATCCTTCACTAATCTGAAGGTAACTATATACAATGAACCTTATCTGGGAGGAAAGCCCGGGCTATAATGATGATAGCGTAAAGGGAAAATTACCCGCCTGTACTTTTTATACTAAATCGTTTCTATGAATAAAAAAACAGTCCTTATCCTGGCAGCTTTGTTGTCTGGCATGCTGCCAAAAGCACAGATCAATACCAATGCGATCAGAAAAGTAGCAACCGGGCAAAGTGCTGCTGCTTATTTCCGTATTACGGTAAAAGGGTTTACCTGTATGCGCGAAACAGCAGATGATATACTGGAGCGCGATGGCAAACATGATGAAGTATATCTTACTTCTTTTAGCTTTCTTGTAAATACTTCGGGGGTTGCACAATCCAACAGTGCGGTCCGTACGCGTACTAAAACACTGGGGGATATCAATGGCCGTTCTTCTACGGAATATCGGTGGATGGCGGGGAGCGCTACCGGTGGCCTGGGCGGTATTCAGAGCGGAGATAATCTGCCGGATGCGGAACCATGGAAAAACAATGCTCCGTCAAGTGGCGATCTGCTGCCCTTTGTGCTTTGGGAAGGTCAGCTGACCGAAGGGGCAAATATAGCAGTGATACATCCTGGTCTGATGGAGTGGGATGGTCCGGCCGATTTTCTAACCACCTTCTGGCACAGCAGTTTTATAGCTCAGGCGCTTAGACCGGCAATAGGGTTGGCATCGTTACCCTTCCGGGCCCTGGGTATTGGAGAAAATACTTCCTACAACGAAACAGATCCGGGGGTATGGCCAATACCAGAAGCTGCACAGAACTTTGGTGATGTTTTTTATAAATCAGATTTGTCTGGCCTTACCAACGAACAAAAAAAACAATTGATGGTAGCCTCAGGCAAGCCGGGCGATCGGCCTGTAGGGGTGAATGCGGAAAGTATTTACAATCCACTGCAGATCCGGTTAAATTATACAGCCGCTTCGCAGTTGGTGCAAAAAGATTTTGGATATGGAAATGGTATTATACCAGTACGCTATAAAGATGATGACCAGTACAAAGGCGAGTACATTCTGTACCTGGCTATAGAAAAGATTACTGATCCCGCTCAAAAGAGCAGAATCAATGTCACACATCTCAACAATTTTGATCCGCTGGCCAGCTATAGCCTGCGCAATGTGTACGCTGCAGATAAGGAAGCCGATATATTAAATGGAGGTACAGCCAGCAATACACTGGTTGTATTGAATGAGCTCAAAGGGCTGCGCAGTCAGCGCTGGAAGATTAAAAAAAGTAATCAGTACTATTTTACCATTACCAATCAGTACAACAATCTCAACCTCGACATTCTTAACAGAAATGATGCGAATGGCAGCAATATCGTAACCAGCCGCCCTGCGGTAAATGATCCTAACGAAACCCAACAGTGGTCATTTATCGGCTACTGCGATGGTAGCTGGCTTATCAGGAATGCGAAAACCCAGCGGGTAGTAGAGGTATATAATGCGCAGACATCGGTAGCTGCTCCATTGGGCCAAATGGACGCCACGCATACAGCCAATCAGCGCTGGTTTATTGAAAAGAAATGAATTATTGATCATAAACACTGAGTTGGTATATGAAAAGAATTCTTCTGTTTATTGCGGTTCTACTTACGGCTGTTATACTGCAGGCGCAGAACTGTGACTATTATTTTCTGCAGGAAGGAAAAACAATTGAAATCGGGTTTAAAAACAAGAAAGGAAAAAGTACTGGCCGCCAGGTTTACAGTATCAGTAAACGTGAAAAAAAAGGGAATAGCGTGTCAGCTACCGTTAGCTCCGAAATGTTTTCTGCAAAAGGTAAAAGCGAAATGAAGTCAGAAAACCGGGTTAGCTGCGAGAATGGAAAGCTCGTCTGTGATATGCGGATGTATGTACCCGCAGGTCAGCAGGAATACCTGGGCAACAGTACTGCCAAAGTAGATGAGGCTTATCTGGAGTATCCGGCCAGTATGAAAAAAGACGATCAGCTGAAAGATGGCCGGTTTAGCGTGAATTTTAAAACAGAAACCGGGCTTACGGGCTCCCTGTCGGTGAGTATAACCAATCGAAAGGTGCTGGATAAGGAAACTGTAACAACACCGGCCGGTACCTGGGAATGTTTTAAAATTTCCTGTACCACAAAGGTCAATACCAAAATCTTGCTGAATGTACCGGTGACTATAAATGTGATCGAGTGGTTTGCCCCGGGTTTTGGTATTGTAAAGACGGAAGCTGGCAGCTCCACTACTGAAATAATCGCTATCCGATGACCATGAAAAGAAAACTCCTCTTTACAAGCCTTTTATTGCTGTTAACCACAGTCAGAATCTGCGCGCAATCCGATTGGAAGAAACCAACGGTATTTATCCTTAACGGCAAAGATGCGGATATTGTATATCGCTACGGCGACGTAGACAACCTCAATCAGGGATGGTCGCCAGGGTACAATCCTTTTACCGGAAAAACAACCTACCCTCATCGCTTTCCCTTTAAACCTACTGCGGCTGACCCGGCAGGTACCGACCGGATTATGGTGGCCAGCGGTTTCAAAAATACCAGCAGTAATACCGATGGATATACCAGTTCTACCAAACGGCCAGCCAATCTGCCCGTACCATTGTTGTTGAAATGGCCTACTTCCGGAATAGAAGTTAGTAAAGCTGTGCTTCAAATATTCCTGGATGACTTTCAGCCCGGAATTTTTGCAAAAAACTATTTCGTATACATCGACAACGAGCGTATTCCGTACCTGGAGTACCTGATCAATAACCTGTCGCAATCCGGGCCTGTTGGCAAATTGGTTACCATTGATATACTGCCACAGTATCTTAAATTTTTTGAAGATGGCGAAGTGAAAATACTGATTGATGATGCCTACACCCGGAATGGTGACGGGTATGCTATTGATTTTATTCAGTTACTCATCAATCCAAAAATACCGGCGAAGGGAATTGTGAAAGGGAAAGTTGTTAATTATAAAAACGATGAGCCTATTGCAAATGCTTTGGTCACGGCATCAAACGGAGCACAGGCTTATACAGATATGAATGGTCAATTCAGGCTCACGGGTATTACGGCTGGTCTGGCTGTAATACATGCAGGTAAGAGTGGCTTTAAGATCGCATTTGCTACGAAAGATGTAACAGATAAGGATACCGCCGATTTTATTAAACTCGAATTGCGACCGGAAGAAATCACTGACGCAGGAGCCCTTGAGCGGATCATCAGGGAAAAAGGTCAGCTGGAACTCCGTACCATTTTCTTTGATGTAAACAGCAGCACCATAAAGCCTGCTGCAGAGCCACAGTTGAAGGAACTGGCCATCATGCTGAACAAAAACGCCGGTATGAAGCTGGAGCTAAGTGGTCATACGGATAATGCGGGCACAGATGCAGGCAACCTGCAGTTGTCACGGCAACGGGCCGAGGCCGTACTGGCATGGTTGCATAAAAATGGAACCGATATAAGCGGTATTGTTCCCCAGGGTTATGGGGCTGCCAAGCCTGTGGCAGATAATAATACGGAAGAGGGCAGAGAGTTGAACAGAAGGGTCGAGATCAGGGTAATAAATGAAAAGCTGTAAACAACAGCAGACCTGTTTAAAAGTTTAAAATCTGAAAATATGCTTCGCTTATTCTTTATCAGCGTATGTTTTGTTTTTTATCAATATTGTCTGGCACAGGATGGGATAGCTAAAACAGCTATTAATCCGGTGCGGCTGACATTGAAGAAACATGCCACAGCCGAGTCAGTGCTCATTGGAGGAGCAGAAGGAAGAGCAACCGTAAAGCCTCAATACCTGCTGCTAAGCGGACAGGATATGTTTCAGCCACTGCTCATCACTTTGACGGCTGCACAGAAAAATATACCGGTAAAGGTAACCCTTCATAAAGATAGCTGGGATACCGATGATATGAGTGCTACAACTGATGAAGATGGGTATTGTGAATTTAAGATAAGAGCATCTGGTGAAGTGGGCATTAAAATAACCGCCGGTGAGGAAGCAGACTATATGCTTATGGCAGTGGCTGGAAAAGAAATAATGCCCGAACTGGCTTCGCCGTTTGTAGATAAAAAGAATACAAAAGAAAGCGTAGCGCCGCCTGCGAAGAAAGAGGGACCCAATACCCGGCTATACCTGATTATTGGGGTTGGACTGCTGGTTATAATTGCCCTGGTATTATATCTGCGGAAGAAAAAGGCGGCTGTTATATTTCTGCTGGCCCTGCTGCTGCATACCGGCGTACAGTCACAGCAGGTAGCAGATGGCAATACTGTAGAAGCTATACGTGAAGAAACGGAGAAAAAAATAAAGGAACGTACAAAAGAAACCTATGACAAGTTTGGTGAAAAAGGCGAAAAGGCCGCTAAAATACTGATAAGCGGTGTTGAACTTTGGAAAGCATTTAAAGACCTCAACACCTGTACCAGTTCTGCTGCAATGCCGGGTATGCCTTCGGTACCCTCTTTTTGTGCCGCCGGTGAGGATACGGAACAGGACTGTGCCGAATGTTTCAGAGAGGCGCGCAAAGAGTTTAATGAAGTGCGTTATAAATTCATCAAGCTATCGGCTATTTACCGCTGCACAAAGGAGTATGCCGATAAAGCCAAATCATTTGGTGATGATGTCAGCAGTATTCATGCGGTACAGGGCCTTGCCTGGCAGGCAGAGAAAAGGAAGATAGAACAGTCTGTAGATAATCTCAAAAAGGTATATGACGACAAGTATGTCGAATTGCTGGAGAGGTTACATACCGCTATGATGAAGCTGGATGCCTGTGAGGCGGATTATGGGGAAGAGGACTGGTTTGATCGATATGGGTTCATTTTTTATGAGTACATGAAGGAGAGCTACCGCAGAAAAGATTAAAATCTTATAACCGGAGAATACTGTAAACTAATATTATTTCATATAAAACCATAACCATGAACCTGAAGATTGTTTTATCAGCGGCAATCATTGTTTCGTTGACTGCCTGTAGCAACAACCCGGAAAATTCAACAAAAGAAACCACTGCGCCTGCTGCCGAAATGACTGCACCAGAATCGGGTAAAGCCGTATCCCAGCCTGCGGCCAGCGAACAGACGGCGCAGGTTTCTTTTAAAGTGAATGATACCCTGGCGCGAACAATTCCCAACGGCAGCAGCGACAGTGAGGAACAGCTTGGACTCTATACGGCAGCAGTAAAATCGCTGAGTCTCTCGCTGATAGGCGATGTGCCCCAACGCCCGCACCGTGGCTTTCTTAATTTCAGTATAAAGGATTTTAAGCTTGAACCAGCGGAGTATTCACTCTCCGCTAACGGAAACCATGCATCTTTTACGCGCTACGAAACGGTCAATGCAGGCGGGGGAGCTGCGTACGTAGCGGACAAACTTCCGGTTAATGCCGGTTCAGAAATGAAGCTGACCATTACCAAAATGGAAAAGGATACCAAAGCAACTTTTGGTAATCCCTGGCTTATCAGCGGCAGCTTTTCACTAAAGCTGGTCAATAAAGTATATGCCAATAAAAGGGATTCAAAAGAAGAAGTCGTTATCAGCGAAGGACGTTTCGAAAACGTACGGCTGACCGGCATACCGAAAGAATAGACGACCCAATCAACCAGATTTAGTCAAAAAAATCTATCTTGGAAATGTGCAGGACAGCACGAAATGATGAAGAAAAAACTCCGCTTCTTTTTATGGGTTGCAGGGTGGTACATAAGCCAGTCTGCTTCCGCACAGGAAACCGCCTGGCGTTTTATCAATTTTAGCAACCGCGATGGTCTGTCTAATCGCTATGTATATAGCGCTACACAGGATAAACGGGGGTATATCTGGTTGGGGACAGGAGCAGGACTGTATCGTCATACCGGTAAAAGGATTGAGACATGGCGGAGTTATATTGATAAGCCCGGTCGTAATATTTCGAATGTATTGCAGGCTGTTTTTACAGATGCCAGTGGCCATTTGTGGCTGGGTAGTATCAATGACCTGCAATGGTATAAACCAGATGATAATCGTTTTTGGCGGCCAGATGAAAATAATCCGGTCGTTAAAAAAATCCTCGATGGAAATATCTACAACTTCTTTACCGACGACCAGGGCGATATCTGGATTGCTACACAGAAAAATTTTTTCTTTCGGTTTCATCCGCCCGACTCAAGTTTTCACCAGTTCGAAAGCCTGTTGCGTCCGGGCATAAGCCGTGATGTATATAAAATCGTTCAGGGTAAGAAGAATACCTATTATGCTATCATGGCTACAGGAATTCTTCGCTTTTCGATGCCCGATAAGAGAGCTGAATTTTTTCCCCGGCCAGGCGGTGATATTACAAATGCTGTTTATTTTCAGGATCAACTGCTGCTGTCTACGTACGATAGTGGTATTTTATACCTGCAGGAAGAAAGCGGTAAACTTGATACATGGATGAAGGCAGCTGAGTTTGGAAATCAGACGGTATTCTGTCTGCTGCCAACAGGCAAAGATGAATTATGGGCCGGATCTTATCCGCTTTTTAACATTAAAAACCGGAAAGTGACAGAGGTGAAACCCTCCAGAGAATCTCAATACAGCCTGGCTGCGAGTAAAATTGGATTTTTATTTTCTGACCGGGAAAACAATCTATGGATATGCAGTCACAACGGTCTTAGCCTTATGAGCGGGCAGAATCAGTTGGTGAGATCGGTTGCTTTGCTGGATCCTGTTTCTCAAAAAGAAGTAGAGCCAACGGGTATTTATCCGGTTGATAACAAAGGAGGTTTTTTGATATCAGGTTATCAGTCTGCGGGTATGTTGTATTACGATGCGCAGATCAGCAAACTGACCGTTATCCCCAATAAGACAGATAGGAAAAGTATCAGCACCATCATTACCGCCCCCGATGGTGCCCTGTTTGCGGGCAATGATGAAAAAATGTACCGCTACCTGCCGGATCGGCAGCAGTTTTTACCATTTGTACTCACCGACCAAAACGGAGAACTTATCAGGAATGCAGCACGCAGTTGTGTTGACAAAAACGGAAATATTTATATCGCATCTGCTGACAATGGTTTTTATGTGTGGCAGTACCCTTCGCGCCGGGTTATTCATTATAATTTATGGGACGTAAACCGATACGCCTCCCGCGATGATAATGCAATCTATCCCTGCCTGACAGATGCAAAAGGGCATGTATGGTTTACATCCAATGACGGTATATATGAATACGATCCCGATACAAGGGAGTATTATCAATACCTCAATAAAGAGTACAGGAATATACCATTGCTTACACAGTCCGTCTATATAGCGGAAGATCAGCAGGGACATAAGTGGATTACAACAATCAACAATGGGTTGTATGAATTCTGGCTGGAAAAAGGAGAGGAGCAGGTCAGGAATTATAATACACAAAGCGGTATCGGGTTGCCTTCCGACTATCTCTACAAAATAAAAGCCGATCAGGATGGCCGTTATCTCTGGATCAGTTCGGCAGCGGGCCTGCTGCAATTTGATCCCAGGCAGAAAAAAGTGGTAGCCGTGTTAAATGAACAGAAAGGATTGCTGCGCGACGATACTTATTCATTGTATTTTCTTCCCGGAGGTAAAATGCTGGCCTCGTATTTTGGCCGGATAGATATGATTGATTTTAATACCTGGCATCCCGATACCACCCGCCTTTTACCAGTATTTAATTCGGTGAAAGTGCAGGACAAAGAAATGGTACAGCAATGGAATACCGGTAGCAATAAACTGAACCTGTCGTATGATCAGAATTTTATACAATTCGATTTCTCAGCTTTGCATTATGCCAATTCCAACATGATCACGTATGCATTTATGCTCGAAGGAGTAGATAAAAACTATCGTGAAGACAGAAATGGACTGGCCATTTATTCGGGATTATCGCCAGGCGACTACATATTCCGGGCAAAAGCAGCTACGGCAGACGGTATTTGGAGCCCCGGTGAGCTTTTGTACCGGATCACCATTCACCCCCCATTTTGGAAAACCTATTGGTTTATCGCTCTTGTTCTGCTTACGACCTGCTCTATCGGCTATTTTTTCTACAAATGGAAGTTGCAGTCCATACGGCGCGAGTCTGCGCTGAAAGAGTTATACACTAAACAAATGGCCGAACTCGAAATGAAGGCGCTACGGGCACAAATGAACCCCCATTTTATTTTCAACTCGTTAAACAGTATCCAGAAATATATTTTAAAGAACGATGTATGGAAAGCCTCCCACTATCTAACGCGGTTTTCTAAGATGATACGGCTGATACTTGATCACAGCAATCAAAATGCCATTCCACTTGGAAGTGAACTGGAGATGCTGCAACTGTATTGTGAAATGGAAAAATTGCGTTTTGAAGATCGGTTTACCTGGCAGATCGAAACTGCCAGTCTCACTGGTACCGGATCATTGCTGATACCATCCATGCTGATACAGCCATTTGTGGAGAATGCCATCTGGCATGGATTATTGCATAAGCCCGAGCCCGGCCGGCTGTTTATTCAGTTTACGCTGCTGCCGGAAAATATTCTTAAGGTAGTGATAGATGATGATGGTATCGGACGCGAAAAGGCAGCGGAAATCGGTAGCAAACAATCGCTGAGGAAGAAAAGCTATGGAATCGAACTCACCCGCAGCCGGATGAACCTCCTTAATCAACCTGGTAAACAGCAGGCATCCTGCGAAGTGATAGATAAAAAAGATGAACAGGGGCAGGCAAAAGGTACCTGCGTTATACTGCACATTCCTGTTAGACCAATAATCGATGAATCATGATTACGGCAATAATAATCGATGACGAACCCAGTGCGCTGGATGTACTGAATATGCAACTCCGGCAATTTTGCCCTGAAGTAAAAGTGCTGGAACTCTGTAATTCCGGTATAAAGGGTATAGAAGCGATCAGGCAGCATCAGCCGCAGTTGGTATTTCTTGATATAGAAATGCCGCATGTTACTGGTTTTGATGTACTGGCAGCAACTTCCCAACTCGATTACCTGGTTGTATTTACCACAGCTTATGATCAATTTGCCATTAAAGCGTTCAAATATGCCGCTGTTGATTACCTGCTCAAACCGGTTGATGCAGATGAACTGATTATGGCCGTGGAAAGAGTTAGCCGGTTCAGCCAAAAACAGGATCTGGCTGGTAAACTAAATTCACTGTTAAAAAATTTACAACCTTCCTTACAGCGCATTGCATTGCCAGCCGATAACGGTATGCAACTGGTCAACCCTACCGATATCGTGCGCTGCGAAAGTGATAGTAACTATACCACTATATTTTTATTGTCGGGAAAGAAAATTGTTACTGCCAAAACCCTTAAAGATGTGGAAGAAAGCCTGACTGGTTTTTCTTTCTTCCGTATTCATCAGAGCCATCTTATTAATACATCGCATGTCGTACAAATAATAAAAGGCGAAGGAGGTTCTGTAATAATGCATGACGGAGCAAGCCTGCCCCTCAGCCGAACCAGGAAAGAAGCTTTTCTGGAAATATTCAGAAAGTTATGATCGGCCGGGGAAAGATAAATGTGCTAAAGTGATGGATATGCTGATGTGCAGATGGAATGTATCTTCCTGATGGGGATGCGAAAAGGATTTCTTCATCAGGTTATGCAAACGATTATTCAGGAGGAAAACTTAAAATCACTTTTGCTTATTTGCCACCTGGTAACAGGGATTTGCTGATGCTGCTTATCAGGCGGGGAATATTATTATTCAGGTAAGCTAGTTCTGTGTTGCTGCTTTTTGAACGCTTGTAGTTATTATTCTTAATATCAGATTTGTATAACACCATTGACTGCAGAATATAATTCAGTGATCTGTTCATGTTTTCACACTCCCGGTCATCTGATACAAATTTTTTCAGTTCAGCAGCAAATAACTGCTTATAACCTGAGGCCAGCCTGGTAAGACTGTCCAGATGAATTATTCGCTGTTTCTCTGTTAACTTCGGATTGTTGATTGTTTGCTGAATGCTGGTCAGGTAGTTTTCTACAGCCCACAGGCTATCAGCACGACTGGCTGACTGTGCAGCAGCAGCCAATGGGACAAACAGAAAGAAACATATTATTAGCTGCTTAATCATACCAAAACCTTTTTTCAATTTTTAATCCGGCTTTTCCAAAGGCTTTTACGAGTTTATTTGCCAGCGCTTCATTTTGTTTTTCGGCATACAGATGGAGAAAGAACAGGTTTGAATAGCGGATTTCTGCCGGTTCTTTACCGGCAGCATCTTGTGGTAGCTGGGTTATTCGCACGGCATCCGGCTCGGTTTCGAAAATTACATTTATATCTTTTACAACTGCCTTTATTTTATTCAGGACGATCTCCTGCTTTTCTGTATAATATTTATTATCATAATCCTTAATCCTCACAGTTACGCTCAATACATTGCTGTCGATACGATAGGGCATAATCACCCAAAGCGTATCGGCCGAAAGGTCAGGGTCTTTAAGCCGCAGACGGGTTTCTTTGTCCAGCTCCTTATTGAGAATCTTTACGATTTCGTTTTGCTGAGAGAAGGAAGTGAAAGAAACGCATAACAGGAGAAGCAGCAGGCCGTATCTGGATAGTTTCATTGAAGTAGTTGAACTGTTAGGTTGTAGGTTCTTAGAACGTTTGAATCAACTGGAATATTGTAAAATACATATATGGCCGCAGATATCGCATACTCCAAAAGGGGGACAACTATTTTCATTAACCTGACATAATATCGCGGCCAGCATTTTGGATTTATAAGCCGCTGTCCCTCTTTTTCGGTATTGCACTTCTTTTAATGCTCTTATAGTTTCGCCTCCTTTTAGCGCTTTAACCAAACCGGAAAAATCATTGTGCTTACATTTCAGTACCCTTTCGGAAAAACTACGGTAGTTTCTATCCGGAAAATTACTTTCTTACTGCTGCATGTATTGCTGCCACTGCTTACCGGCATGGCTACTTACCTGTTTTTGAGACCGGGTAATACAATTGTTGAAGGGGCAATCGGATGGACTTCGACTCACGAAGCGCTGTCTCCATCATCTTCGATTGGGAAAGGGATATGCGGAATGCTGCCTGACTTTTGCTGGTTATATGCACTGCTCCAGTTGCAGGCTTTTATTTGGGGAGGTATTCGAAAAGTGCCCCGGGTGTTATTGACCTGTCTTATTGTGCTTCCTGTTTTAAGCGAATTTTTCCAGTATGTGCAGTGGATCGCCGGTACCGGCGACTGGCTCGATGTATTGGCTTACTGCATTGCAATCATTGTATCCTATTCACCAAAAAATAAAAGAGAAATTTATGAAGTTTGTAAAATGGTTGCTAAGTGGCGTGGTAATGCTGGCATTTGCCTGTATGTTCTGGGCCAGCTCATCGAGTAAGCCCCTGAAAACGATTATGCCCACTTATTCCAGCACCGACCTGGCACCGGCCATTACACCAGATGCCAAAGAACTAACCCGTATTACGAATGATAACCTGCAGGAACTTTATCCGGCTATCAGCCCCGATGGCAAACGGATTCTGTATTACTCGGAAGATCCGATGCAGACGGGCTCCAAACGTTATCATCTCAATGTGAAAGTGCTGGGCGAGCAGGGCACTACTCCCTTGCTTACCGAAGGTTGTATTGATGGCTCCTGGATGCCGGATAGCAAAGGCTTTTTCTTTAAGTATGTAGTACCGGGCAAACCCGTCATTGCCAAATCGAAGATTGATCAGGGTGGTATCAACTATGTATCTCCCAACTCAAACGGCGAAAATGATGAGCGTCCGCATCTGTTTAAGGGCCTCAATAAGGTTTTGTTTGACACAAAGATCGGCGACTCTTATCAGATCGCTACCATGGATCCGTCAGGACTTAACTTTACTATCCTCGGTGCAGGTTTTAGTACATACCCGCATCCGAAAGCCAATAGCTTTGTATTCAATAAATGGGTAGGTAATTATATCCAGATATTTACGTATGATATGACAACGGGTCAGCAGACACAATTGTCGAGCGGTGATTATAATTATGCCAATCCACATTATTCTCCCGATGGTAAATGGATTGTGTTTCAGAAATATCCCCGTAAGGCCGACCTCAAGAGCACGGAAGTATATTCCTGTCATATCTTCCTGATGAATGTGGCTGGAGGCAATGTGAAGCAGTTGACTACCGGTAATACCTGGAATTCTCTTCCTGAGTTTGGAGTAGACGGGTATATCTATTTCTCTTCCAACGCAGGTAATACAGATAAAAACCGGAAGTTTGACAATTATGATATCTGGCGTGTAAAACCAAGTCTGACCGAATAAGATTAACCATATAATTAAAAACTGTCGTGCTCCTGACTGCTGTTTCAGACAGGCACGACAGTTTTTTATTATAAACGATCAATAGCTCAGATCGCCGAATTTTCCCTGTTTGTAATCTTCAATAGCCTGTTCAATTTCTTCTGCCGTATTCATTACAAAATTGTCTTTGGCAGCTACCGGTTCATCGAGCGGCTCGGCTGATAAAAAAAGTACCCGGGCATCGGTATTAGCCTTCAAAACAATAGCAGTATTTTCTTTTTCAAAGATCACCAGGTGATACGGCATCACGGATTGGTCATTTACAAGTACATCGCCACTGATAATGTACAGGAGTGTCCAGTAACCTTCCCCTGCAGTTAATTGCACTTCTTTGCCTGCTGCTACACTACCCAGCATCGAGATAACCGGAGTAAATTGTTGTATTGGCCCTTCCTGGCCATTATAGCTGCCGCTTGCCAGCCGGAAAGCTACACCGTCCTGCTCAATGACGAGGGGTTGCTCTTCCTGCGATGCAGACTGATAAAAAGGCTGATTCCATTTCTGCGATCGCGGTGCATTGATCCAAAGCTGAATGGATTCCTGCACACCGCCATTTTTCAGCAATGCATCTGTAGGGCCTTCGCTGTGGAGAATACCTTTTCCTGCAAACATCCATTGCACTCCACCTGCTTTCACGATATGATCATTGCCGGCATTGTCGCGATGAAATCCTTCGCCCTGCAGCATAAAGGTATAGGGACTGAAACCTCTGTGCGGGTGTGGATGTATCCGTTCTTTTGAACCAGGAGAAATTGTGCGGGGACCGAGATGATGTAATACGATAATCGGGTTGGCAAACCGGAAATCCTTATGCGGCAGGGGTTGCTTCACAACTTCTTCGGCAGAAATCTGTTTTTCGCGACCCAGTAAAATATGATGTATTTTCTTTTTCATGTAAGTACCGGTTAAATAGGCGAATAGAAATATGATAAAGCGTTTTGGGTTGTAAACTTAAGAAATTGTAACTTCCGTTATCCCATCATATTTCCGGGGCATATAACGGTTTTTGGTTTTTGATTGATAGCATAAAATTAAAATAACTTATATGTCAGCAAAATCAGCGCTTGACCTTGTAAAAGAGGCCAAACAGGGAATTGAGAATCTAACCGCACAACAGGTACAGCAGGAGTTGTCTTCTCCAAACACCGTTTTAATTGATATCCGCGAAAGCGAAGAGCTTGCAGCGACTGGTGTCATTGCGGGATCTGAGCATGCTCCGCGCGGCATGCTGGAGTTTTATGCAGATCCGTCCCTACCTTACCATAAGCCGGCATTTGACAGCGAAAAGCGGATCATATTACATTGTGCCTCCGGAGGGCGGTCGGCCCTGGCTGTTAAAACTCTTCAGCAAATGGGCTATACAAATGTGGCCCATCTTGATGGCGGAATAAAGGCCTGGAAGGAAGCAGGTCTGCCGGTAACGCAGTAAAAATGATCATATTGTACGGCGCTTGTGGTAGTATAAAATGCTAGTAATCAGCCAGGTGAAAAATTACTGTTTTCTGTTTGCGAATCGCGAACAAAGAACTAATTTTGTCTTATGAAATCTCATAATGGCATGCGACCGCAGGATATAGTTATCCTGTTGAAAATAGTGATTTGTAAAGATCAATCCTGGCAATATCGTGATTTGGCGGGGTCGTTACAACTGTCTTTGTCCGAAATTTCAGAATCACTGGCCAGAAGTGAACAAGCCGGCTTCTTAGATCATACAAGGAAAAAGGTGCACAAATTGGCGCTCATGGAGTTTATAGAACATGGGCTGCGTTATGTCTTTCCTCAAAGGCCCGGCACACTGGTAGCAGGTGTACCTACCTGTCATTCCTATTCCTACTATAGATCTAAATTCATAGCGGATATTCAGTATGTATGGCCTGATACAACTGGAGAAGTCAGGGGCTTAGCTATTACACCGCTTTATAAAGGAGTTCCGATTGCTGTACAGAAAGATGAAACATTACATCTCCTGTTGGCCTCAATTGATATACTCAGGGTTGGTAAAACAAGAGAGCGGAAAGAGGCATTGAAAGTATTGTACAAAACAATTATGGATGAACTCTAATCCAAATATCGTTCGCATTAAAGCGGTATTGGATGCGCTGGAAAATCTGCAAGATCAGGTTGTATTTGTGGGCGGTGCTACAGCAGCACTGTATGCAACCCGCCCACAGGGGGAGATTCGTCCTACTGATGATGTCGATATTGTTGTAGAACTTTCGGGGTATTCTTCTTACGCAGAGTTGGAGGAAAAACTGCGTGATAAGGGATTTGTAAATGATGTTGATTCCGGTGTAATCTGTCGTTACAGGGTGCAGGGAATTATTGTAGATATTATGCCGACCGAAAGCTCTATTCTGGGGTTTTCTAATAAATGGTATAAGGCAGGTTTTACGTCTTTTATTAAAATAGATATCGGAGATGGGTATAGAGTGAGGATTTTTACCGCTGTATATTTTATTGCCAGCAAACTGGTTGCTTTCTTTGATCGCGGAGAAGGAGATGGAAGAACCAGTACTGATTTTGAAGATATTGTTACAGTGTTTAATGGTCGTCCGTCAATCTATAAGGAAATGCAGGAGGCAGACCCAACTGTTAAGGGTTTTCTTCGGGAATCTTTCCTGGTGTTGCTTCAGCATTCCTGCATTTACGAGTGGATTTCTGTTCATCTGGATTATAGCGAACAATCGCGTGTAGAATACATTATTGGGGGCTTGTCAGATTTTGTTTCAACGTTTGACAACGAAAAAACCTAAGGCGACGTATTTTTCTTCAGGTTAGCTACATATGAAGATGGTGATTCGCCAAACTGTTTATGAAAGTCGCGCGAGAAATTGCTGTTGATACTGTAACCGACCATGCCCGCTACTTCATTGATCTTATGTTCGCCACTGGCCAGTAGTTCGGCTGCCTTCTTGAGCCGCGAGATATTGATCAGCTCATTGGGTGTGAGGTCAGACAATCCCTTGATTTTTCTGTAAAAGCTGGTACGGCTCATGTTCATCATGCGTGAGAGCCTGTCTACATCAAGGTCGGTATCGGTAATATTTTCCTGTATCACACGATCCAGTTCTTCCAGAAAACTTTTGTCGGCCTTTGAACTGGCTATTCCTTTAATATGCGCAAGGGGGGATTTAGCAAAATATTCCCGGATGATATTGCGGTTGGCAAGCAGGTTGTTGATCTGTGCCTGCAAATGCTCCAGAGAAAAAGGCTTTTCGATATAGGCATCTGCACCTACTTCCAGGCCTTCAATTTTGGAGTGTAGGGTATTTTTGGCTGTGAGCAGGATAATGGGAATATGGCTGTACTGTATATCGTTTTTCATACGCCGGCATAACTCAATACCATCCATCACCGGCATCATGATATCGCTGATCACCAGCTCAATATTTTCTGCCGACAATACCTGCAGGGCTTCTTCACCATTGTGGGCTCTGAAAATGGTATAATGGCTGTGCAGTTCACGCTGAATGAATTGCAGTATTTCCTTATTGTCTTCTACGAGTAACAGGGGAAGCTTGGCCGGGTCTGTTTCTTCCGGCATGGGTGGTTCTTCATCACCAAAGGTTTCGATTGTTTCATACTCCTGCAGGTTGATCTCATTTTCCTGGTGTATGGGAATAGACAGCTGGAAGATATTCATATTGTTTTGCGGCTCTTTCAGGTCCAGCACACCTTTATGCAGCTCAGCCAGCGAGCGGGCCAGCGGCAAACCTATTCCGGTGCCGGCCTGGCGTGAAGTTTCCCTGAGCCGGAAAAAAGGTTCAAATATTTTTTCTTTCAACTCATAGGGAATCACAAAACCATCATTGCGAAACTCGATATGAAACACTTTGTCTTCGCTGTTGAAAGCCAGCAGGCGTACCACTACGGTAGTGTCAGCATATTTGATAGCATTGTTAAAAAGATTGCTCACAATTTTTCGGAATGCCTCCGGATCTACAGAAGCATAGAGCGGCATACGCGGCAGTTCCATCCGCAATGTCAGTTTCTTTTGCTCCGCTACCGGTTTAAAGGCGGTAAACAACTCTTTCAGCAGATCTGATATATCTGTACGGATAAAACTCAGACTGAAATTATTGGCTTCCGCCTTGCGAAAATCAAGCAGTTGATCGGTAAGATCGATCAGGCGGTTGGTATTTTTTTTCATCATTGACAGACTTTCTGAAAGTGATGGATTGTCTTTTTCTTTATTAAGCAGCTTATCAAGTGGCAGCTTGATAAGCGTAAGAGGTGTCCTTATCTCATGCGCTATATTCGTGAAAAATTCGATCTTGGCATTATATATTTCCCGTTCTTTTTCTATTTCCAGCGTTTCGATTTTTCTTTTGTTCTTTTCCTTCATGGCCATATGATAGTAACGGAAAATGGTCCAGAGTATACCGGCTATTACCAATGCATACAATCCGTAAGCCCAGGGGCTACCCCACCAGGGTGGCAGTACCCGGATATGAAGAATGGTCTCCTGCTGATTCCAGACCTCGCCACTGCCACTTCCTTTTACCCGGAATGTGTAGGAGCCGGGAGGTAATTTGGTATAGAATATTTTTCGATTATTTTTCAGATAGGTCCATTCCTTATCCAGCCCTTCCATGATATAAGCATATTCATTTGCCTCGGGAGTGATATAGCTTAATGCGGCAATTTCAAAACTCAGCGAAGAGCTGTCATGTGGCAGAACTATTTTGGTTGCATATAAAACAGACGCATGCAATGGCGACCCTGGTTTACCGGCCCCCATGTCTTTATTGTTGACCTGTAATCCTGTAATAAATACAGGGGGTACAAATTCTTCTTTACGGAAAGCCGCCGGATTAAAACTGATCATTCCCTTTACCGTACCAAAATAAAGAGTGCCATCGTGACTTTTGTAGCCCGAATTGTAATTGAACTGTTCGCTCAGTAATCCATTTACAGTCGTATAGGTTTTGGTATTGCCGCTTATCGGGTCCAGGCAAAGAAGTCCTTTGGACGTGGATATCCACATCAATCCGCGGCCGTCTTCCAGCACCCGGAATACCTGTTTATCGGCCAGTCCATTTCGGTCGAAGCGAAAAACCAGGCCTTTCTTCCGGTCGTATTTGCAGAGTCCGGCTTCGGTACTGAACCACAGGTCATGATTGCGGTCTTCGTATACGTTATTGACGTAGTTATTGGGAAGACTGTTGTTGTTAGAGGCATCATACCGGAGCCGGCCGCTCTGATTGGTATGCGGGTTATGATAATAGACACCGTTTCCATAGCTGCCTACCCATAATGTGCCATCGCTGTCTTCATGTATGCTTTGAATCTGCATAGTAAAGAAAGCATCGCGGATGAAGCTGTCGTTTTGCCGGTTATACCTGAAAAGGCCATTCCAGGTACCTACCAGTATTTCTCCTGCACTGGTTTTATACAGGCTTACAATGAAGTTGCCTCCCAGGGAGCTGTTTTCTGTCGAGTAATGGCGTGTTACTTTGCCGGTACGTATGTCCATACGGTCCAGACCATGCTCATACGTGCCAATCCAGAGATTATTGCCATCGGCCACCAGCCCATGCAGGTTTTGATAGGCGATAGAGCCGGGACCACTGCCGGGCAAATAACGTGTAATGCGGCCGGTACGCAACTCCAGTTTATTGAGCCCGGCATCTTCCGTACCAATCCACATATTACCCTCATCATCCTCACAGATCTCATGTACAAGATTACCACTGATGCTGTTTTCTCCTTTATAAGGAAAATATTTGCGAAAGCGGTTGAGTTGTGAAGAATAGTAATTAATGCCTCCAAAGAAACTGCCAATCCAGGTGCCTCCTTCCCGGTCTTTGCAAAACGAATAAATCACATTGTCGGTAATAGAGTAGGGGTTACTGTATTCTTTCTGCAGCAACTGATGCTGTCCTGTTTTCAGGTTGATGATATAAATACCCGTTTCTGTTCCCAACCAGTATTCGTCGCCCTGCTGCCGGATGATTTTATGGGTTTGCACACTGCCGGCATTGGGTAAAATATTGGTCAGTGTATTTTTCTTCCAGTTAAAAAGCAGGGCCTGATTCATGGTGCCTACCAGCACAGTGCTATCGCTTACGGGATGCATGTCCTGGATAAAGGTGAGCGGTTTGGTACTAAGCGCATTCAGATCGAAGGCGGCAAACTCATTGCTGAGGGGCAGGTATTTTTTTAAAGTACCATAATTGGTGGCTATCCAGGGATTACCTCTGCCATCCATGGTGAGTGCAATTACACGGGTGCTGTCTGCAGAGAATGTATGGAGACGCTGATGCCTGAAATCGTAGCGTGACAGGGTGAAGTTGTTTACAATCCAGATATTGCCCGAACTATCGCGGCTGATGTATCTGGTTTCTCCCGCCGGCAGTAGTTTAAAGGCGGTGAACTTTTCAGCCACGGGATCATAAATGTAAATGCCTTTGTAGGTGCCTATCCAGAGTCTTTCCGCATCATCTTCGCAAAGACTTAGAATGGAGTTGCTGCCCAGGCTGAGACTGTCTTCAGGATCATTTCTGAATATTCTGAATGTGGTACCATCAAAGCGGTTAAGGCCATTGCGCGTACCAAACCACATAAACCCCTTTTTGTCCTGTAAAATGCTGGTGATGGTGTTGCTGGAAAGTCCGTTATAAACCTGGTAGTTCTTGAAATAATAGTCCTGGGCATCCGGGCAAAATGGAAGAAGATACAACAGTAATAATATGAATACCCGTTTTCCCAAATTCATAAATATGGCAGCATATCAAAGTTAATGGTTGAGGGTGAGACAAACAGCCTGTTGTATGGTTTGGTACATTTTGAAAACAAATTGGTACGCCCCGATTGCTCCGGTTAAGGAAATAGTACTTTTTTCGCGTACTATCCTGCCGCCTGGCAGAATAGGTCGATTCACATATTAATTTTTTACCAAACGATTGCTTTATGCTTAACAGCATTTCCGGATTTGCACGGTATTTCTCCGTTTTACTGCTTTTCCTGTCTTTTGCATTGGGCGCGGTTGCGCAAACCAGCCGTATTGCAGGCAGGGTCTTTTCCCTGGATGATAATAAACCGCTGACCGGTGTATCGGTTCAGCTCAAAGGACGCTCTGCGGGCGCTACCACCGATGAGTCGGGGGCTTTTTCTGTTTCAGCGCAGGCAGGCGACACCCTGGTTTTTTCGTACGTAGGTTACGAAGACCAGGAAATTCCTTTTTCTTCTGTAAGTGGTGGTAGTATAAATGTATTACTTCGCCCGGTCACTACTGCCATGCAGGATGTGGTAGTGGTAGGGTATGGTACTCAGCGCCGAAAAGATCTGACCGGGTCATTGAGTTCCATCAGCGCAAAAGACATTAAATCGTTACCGGTTCCGAATGTGGGTGAAGCCCTTCAGGGCCGAGCTGCCGGTGTACAGATCGTGTCTTCCGGTGCTCCGGGCAGTAATGTCACCATACGTGTACGGGGCACAGGCACCATCAATAACAGTGATCCGTTGCTGGTTATTGACGGTGTTCCTTCCGACATGCCGCTCAACAATCTGAATATGGACGATGTGGCTTCCATCGAAGTATTGAAAGACGCTTCTTCGGCGGCCATTTACGGATCAAGAGGCGCCAATGGCGTAGTGCTGATTACAACTAAAAGAGGCGCAAGCGGGCGAAATACACTGGAGTTTAAAACATTTGCCGGTGCTCAGAAAGCAACCGATATGGTTCCCATGCTCACGGCCCGCCAGTTTGCTTCCTTACACAACGAAATGATGGCTAATAATGGTCAGGCACAAAACCCTGCATTTGCCGATCCTAATACGCTGGGCAACGGAACCGACTGGCTGGGAGCCCTGTTTCGCTCGGCACCTATGCAGAGTTATACACTGTCTTATTCCGGCGGCAATGCCAAAAGTACCTATTATGTATCGGGCAATGTATTCGATCAGCAGGGTATTGTAATCAATACCCGTTATCGCCGGTATACGGTACAGTTCAACAGCGAATCACGCGTATTCGACTGGCTCAAATTTGGTAATAATCTTTCACTCAGCCATGATATCAAATCAAGTGGATCTTACGATATCCGCAACGCCATGTCGGCACTGCCCACACAGAATATCTATAATCCCGATGGTACGTATGCCGGACCTGTGGGTCAACCCTCGTGGGTAGGCGATGTGGCAAATCCGATCGGAAAAGCCACTATTAATAAGAACACTACGAAAGGATACAATATCCTGGGTAATATATATGGTGAGCTGACGCTGATGCGGGGGTTGAAGTTTAAAAGCACCGCTGGTATCCAGGCGGCATTCTGGGATAGCCGCAACTGGGCGCCGAAATACAACTGGGCTCCCATACCACAGCCTAACTCATACCTGGCACAGGCTTACAATAAATCACTTACCTGGCTTTGGGACAACTATTTCACTTACGACACGCGCTTTGGTGATCATAACCTGACCGTACTGGCCGGCAGCAGTGCCCAGGCCAATCGCTACGACGGTATGAACGGATCTATCCAGCAATTTGCCAGCGATGTAACACAGCAGCTGAGCAATGGTACTTTACTGCCAACTGTTGGTGGTGGTGCCAACGAATGGGCGTTGCTGTCATTTATGGGTCGTGTGAACTATGGTTATAAGAATAAATACCTGCTTACGGCTACTGTCCGCCGCGATGGATCATCGCGGTTTGGCAAAGACAACCGGTATGGTACATTCCCCTCGGCTTCTGCCGCCTGGAGAATATCGGAAGAAGATTTTTTCCGTAAAACAGATGCAATCAATGACCTGAAACTGCGCGTCGGATATGGTGTAACCGGTAACCAGAATATCGGTAACTACTCGTTTGCCTCTGTATTGCAAACCGTTCAGTACAATTTTAATGGAAATGCAGTAACCGCCATTGTTCCCCTGATGATTCCCAACCCCGGTATCAGATGGGAAAAAGTAGAACAGGCCAACTTTGGTCTCGATGCCACCCTGCTCAACAATCGTATTAATGTAACAATCGACGGCTACATCAAAAACACCAACGACATGCTGGTGCCTATGTCGGTACCTATCTCTACCGGATACTCTGATATTGTTGTACCCAGCATCAACCTGGGTAAGGTTCAGAACAGGGGTGTGGAACTAACTATCACTTCGCAGAACACCAAAGGTGCTTTTGTATGGAATACCAGTTTCAATGTTTCCTACAATCAAAACCGGATATTGAAACTGAATGATACCATACCTATGTATACAGGCAGCATTGGTCTTAATCAAAACCTGTCTATCCAGCATCCCGGTGGCTATCCTATCAATGAGTTTTATGGATTTGTAACCAATGGTATTTTCCAGACGCAGAAAGATGTAGACGATTATGCAGTACAGGTACCCGGTTCTGATCCCTTTAACCGCACCTCGCCCGGCGATATCCGCTTCCGCGATCTGAACAATGATGGCAAAATAGATGATAACGACCGCACATTCCTGGGTAACCCTAATCCTTCTTTCATTTTTGCACTCAACAATACTTTCAGCTGGAAAGGCTTCGATCTGTCTGTTTTCCTGCAGGGTATTGCCGGCAATAAGATTTATAATGCCAACCGTATTTACCAGGAAGGCATGGCCGTGGCGGTAAACCAGACAACTGCTGTACTTGACCGCTGGACCGGTGCCAATACCAGCAACACTATGCCCCGTGCAGTGTTTAATGATCCCAACAAAAACACGCGCGTGTCTGACCGGTTTATTGAAGACGGTTCTTACCTGCGTATTAAAAACGTAACACTGGGCTATACGCTGCCTAAAGCAATTGCAGACCGGCTGAAAATGTCTTCTGCGCGTATTTACCTGTCTGGTCAGAACCTGGCCACGTTTACCAAATATTCAGGATTTGACCCCGAAGTGCCATCCAATGGCATCGATCTGAATGTATATCCCGTTACACGCACCATCAGTGCCGGTATCAACATCACTTTTTAACAGCCAAATTGTTTCTGTATGAAAACAATCAAAAATACTGTGATCATTCTTACTGTAATGCTGGTTAGCAGCTGCAGTAAATTTCTTGATAAAGCTCCGCTTGATTCTGTGAATACGTCCAATTTCTGGCTCACAGAAGATGATGCTATTTCTGCTATCAATGGCGCCTATCAGCCATTGCAGTGGCCCAAGCTGTATAATCTGCGTATGTGGACCAGCGATATCTGGGGTGGCAATTCCATCGTAGGTGCCGGTGGCGGTACCGATGGTATCGAAACGCAGGATATTGCCAATTTTGTAACGTCGACCGATAATGCCGCAGCACTCGACATCTGGCGTGGCCCCGCTCCGGGTATTTTACGTGCCAACCTGATATTGCAGAATGTGCCCGGCATGACTATCAAAGAAGAATTGAAAAACCGCATACTGGGTGAGGCAAGATTTCTGCGTGCTTCCTACTATTTTATACTGGTACGTTTGTTTGGTGACGTGCCTTTGATCACCACGCCGCAAACGCCGGCAGATAATCTGCGCCCTTCGCGCAGCAGTAAAACGGAAATTTATAACCTCATCATCGATGATTTTACGGAAGCCATCAACCTGCTTCCGGCGCGCAGCAGTTATTCCGGAAAAGATATTGGCCGTGCTTCAAAAGGCGCAGCTGCCGGTATGCTTGCCAAAGTATACCTCACACTGGGTCAATATGAGAAAACGCTGGCGCTTTGCGAACAGTTAGCCAGTCTGGGTTATACGCTCAATGCCAACTACAGCGACAATTTCAATCCGCTGACCAAGAATTCGCCCGAGTCGCTTTTTGAGGTTCAATACCAGGGTAAAACCAGCTATAGTTTTTGGGACAATGAAAACCAGGCATCCTGGGTAAGTACTTTTACCGGTCCACGCAACAGCGATTTTGTAGGTGGCGGGTATGGCTGGAACCAACCCACCCAGGAGTTTGTGAATGCGTATGAGTCCGGCGATAACCGGAAAGACCAAACCATTCTGTATCCGGGTTGTCCTGATTTTGACGGCAAAGCCTATTTGTCTTCTTATTCTACTACCGGTTTTAACCTGCGCAAATTCCTCGTGCCAAAAACTATTTCTCCTGATTACGATACAAATCCTGCCGACTTTCCGGTGCTGCGTTATGCAGACGTATTGCTGATGCAGGCAGAGGCTCTCAATGAACTGGGGCGCACCTCTGAAGCGCAGGCTGCATCCACTTCTATCAACCAGGGCGGACCCCTCAACCGGGTAAGAAGAAGGGCCGGGCTGAACGATGTGCAAGGGTTGTCGCAGGCAGCATTGCGTGAGAAAATATTGCATGAGCGCAGAATGGAACTGGCATTTGAAGGCCACTGGTGGTTTGACCTGATCAGAATCAATAATGGTCAGTATGGACTTGATTTTCTGCATAGCATTGGTAAAACAAATGCTACCAGCAAACACCTGCTGCTGCCCATTCCTCAAAAAGAGATAGAAGCCAATCCTAATCTGTCTCAAAACACCGGTTACTGATTGCTATTACTATGAACCTCAAAAAATATTTTATGCCATATATCACCAACCCAAAACTGTCGCTCGCGGGCAGCATGCTGGCGGCCTGCCTGCTCTTGCTTGTGTCCTGTACCAAGACAGATAAAATGGAATTGAATAAAGGCGATAATCCACTTTCGCTTACGGCCGATAAAAGCACGGTAGTGCTCGAAGAGAAAAACCGCAATGCCGATGCTGTTACACTCAACTGGACAAGTGGCTCCAATAAAGGAACCAATTCCGCTATTTCCTATACGCTACTGATAGATAAACAGGGAAATAATTTCAGTAACGCCGTATCGGAAAATATGGGCAAAGCCGTATTTTCTAAGAAATATACAGTGAAAGACCTCAATGACCTGGTTATTAACAAATGGGCCGTTACACCCGGTACTGAAATAACGCTGGAGGCCAAAGTGATCATTGAAGTAGCCAACAATTCCAAACTGGCCGATTCTTCGGCTGTGTTTGTATGGGCAGTCAAAACCTACCAGGCTGTTACCACCACGCTGTACCTGATAGGGGATGCCGCTCCCAATGGCTGGGACAACAACCAGGCCACGGCGCTTTCATTGAGCCTGAGCGAGCCCGGCGTATTCACCTGGCGCGGTCAGCTGCGGGCTGGTGAATATAAATTCATCACCACCCTTGGTCAGTTTCTGCCCTCTTACAATAAGGGGTCTGATAATAACCGGATGGTGTACCGTACAGACGACAGCCAGCCAGATGATAAATTTATGAACGCTTCGCAGGGCATGTATGATATTTCGGTAAACCTGCTCAACCTCACCATTTCCGTGACTGCAGCAAGTACTCCACCGTATGACAGGTTATGGATGCTGGGCGATGCTACACCTACCGGCTGGAATATTGACAATCCCACGGAAATGCGGGTAGACTCTTCCAACCTGTTTGTATTTACTTATGGTGGTATGCTGAATGCGGGTGAATTTAAAATACCCGTATCTACCGGCGATTTTGGCACCGATTATTACATGCCACTGACCAACCATCCTGCCATTACAGAAACAGGCGTACAGCTGGTACCCAACGGAAATCCCGATAACAAATGGCAGATTACAGCCGCAGGTCCCTATAAGATTAAACTTGATCTGCAAAACATGACGATCAATATCAAGCCATTTGTACCTTATACACAGATATGGATGGTGGGCGATGCCTCGCCCGCAGGCTGGAATATCAATAGCCCGCAGGTTATGACACCTACACCCGGCAATCCGTATGAATTCAGTTATACAGGACCATTGAGTGCAGGTGAATTTAAGTTTCCGCTTGCTACCGGCGACTGGGGCTGCGATTACTTTATGCCAGTGGTGAATGGATCTGGCCCCGGAAGTACACAAATGAAGTTTGTGGCATCCGGAAGCCCCGATTTTAAATGGCGGATCACAGAGGCAGGTAATTACAAGGTTACCATCAATCAGCTCACAGAAACAATTTCAATCGTGAAGCAATAAGTGTTTCAGTTAAATCCGATGATGACGACGACAATACATACCCGCATGAAACTACTGGCCTGTTATCTGTTACTGACCGGTTTCTTAATGGCCGGCTGTCGTAAAGACAGGCCCGGGAATGATCCCATTACGTATGGCAATTCCTTTGCGCTTACCGTCTATACAGATAAGGCCATGTATAAACCAGGCGATGTAATACAGTTTTCGCTTAATAAGCCATTGGCCGGAAATATTAAGATCCGTTACCGGCACCTTGGTGAAACGATTAGCGAAGCCAGTCTTTCCGGCAACAGCTGGAGCTGGACAGCACCTGCGGCAGATTATACCGGTTACATGGTAGATCTGTACGAACAGCTGGATGGTAAGGAAAAAATACATGCCAGTATTGGTGTGGATGTTTCTTCCGACTGGTCCCGCTTTCCCCGTTATGGATTCCTTACCAATTTCGGACAGCTGGGTACGGATGAGGTAAATAAGGTGATTAAAAATCTGGCCCGCCACCATATCAACGGCCTGCAGTATTACGACTGGTTATATAAGCATCACTGGCCAATGGCCGGCACCGCCGCAGCTCCGCAAAGCAACTGGAAAGAGATCGCCAATAAGGATGTATATCTCTCCACGCTTAAACAGTATATCAGCGCCGGACATGCACAGAATATGCGCTCCATGTTTTATAACCTGGCTTTCGGCGCATTGAATGATGCAGCCGCTGATGGTGTAGCAGAAGAATGGTACGCCTATAAGGATGCCAGTCATGGCACAAAAGATAAACACGATCTGCCAGAACCATTTTTTAAAAGCGATATCTATGTACTGGATGCCGGTAATACGGGCTGGCAGAATTATATCGCAGCAAAAAATGCAGATGTGTACGCCACGCTCGATTTTGACGGGTATCATGTAGATGCCCTGGGCGACCGGGGAAATCTGTATACCTTCAATGGTCAGTCGATCAACCAGGCGGCCACGTTTAAGCCGTTTCTGGAGGCAATGAAAAATGCAGCACCGTCAAAGAAACTGGTGATGAATGCGGTGAACCAGTACGGACAGCAGGCCAGTATTTCAAAATCGCCCGTTGATTTTTTGTATACAGAAGTATGGGGACCCAACGAACGGTTCGAAGATCTGGCTACAATTATCACGAATAATGATTTTTATAGTAGTAACACAAAAAGGACAGTACTGGCTGCTTATATCAATTATGCGAAAGCCGATAATCCCGGTTATTTTAATACACCGGCTGTGTTACTGGCCGATGCAGTGATCTTTGCGTTTGGTGGCTCACACCTGGAACTGGGCGAGCATATGCTGGGGAAAGAGTATTTTCCCAATAATAATTTGCAGATGAGCGATGAGTTGAAGTCTGCCCTGCTTCGTTATTATGATTTTCTGGTAGCGTACGAAAATCTGTTGCGAGATGGAGGAAGCTTTAATCAGCCAGCTCTCACAAGTACCAGCTTGCCTCTGTCGGCATGGCCGGGAGCTACCGGCAGGGTAGCTGTACAGGGTAAAACGGTGGGCAACCGCCAGGTGGTTCACCTGTTTAATTTTTCCAACGCCAATTCACTCAACTGGCGCGATACCGATGGTACACAGGCTAAACCTGCTGTTATAGAAAATGCGGCTATGCAGTTTACTGCAACGGGCACGGTTAAAAAGGCCTGGGTGGCCTCGCCAGACAGTAATAATGGCGTTGCCATACCTTTAACGTTCACACAAACCGGTAATGCGGTTTCTTTTACACTGCCTTCCCTGCAATACTGGGATATGCTGGTGTTTGAATATTAAAAAGTTAAGGCTCTGTTTTCTTATGAAGAATTTATTAATTGTTTTTGCCGTTTTGATACTTGCTTCCGTCGCGAAAGCCCAGGTGCAATCGCCAGGCAATTGCCGCTCATATGCAGTGGAAGGAAGCAACGTCATATTCAGTTGCGATAATGCAAAAGTGCTGGTGAAAATTTGTTCCGGTTCTCTGCTGAAAATATGGTACTCGCCCTCGGGTGAGTTTAAACGAAAAAATGAATCGTTTGCTGTTATCAAAGAAGACCTGGAAGAGGTGGGAAAGATACAGGTAGAAGAAAGACCCGAATCGTATGAAATATTTACTTCACGCCTGCGTATACGGGTCGATAAAGCTCCTTTCCGGCTACAGATATTTGATAAATACCAGAAACTCCTGCTGGGCGATTATCAGAGCAAAGGCCTGCTGAAAGACAGCAATAAGCTGATTGCCTATAAGACACTTCGCAATGATGAACATTTTTTTGGGCTGGGCGAAAAATCGGGACCACTCAGCCGCCGTGGCCGCACGTATACTATGTGGAATAGTGATAAGCCCTGCTACACGGCTACTGAAGATCCGCTTTACAAAAGCATACCATTTTTTCTGAGCAGTTACCGCTATGGTGTTTTTTTCGATAATACGTATAAAACCGTTTTCCGTTTTGGAGCGGCTTCAGATGATTACTACAGTTTTGAAGCACCGGGTGGCGAAATGCTCTATTATTTTATTCATGGCAATGACTACAAACAGATTATTGAGCAATATATACAGTTAACCGGTCAGCCAATCATGCCGCCGGAGTGGGCACTTGGTTTTTCGCAGTCGAGGGGTATGTATACCAACGAACCGCTGGCCAGAAAGGTAGCAGCAGAGTTTCGTAAACGCCGCATTCCCTGCGACATCATTTACCAGGATATTGGCTGGACAGAAGGATTGCAGGATTTTCAATGGCGTAAAGACCGGTATACAAATCCAAAGGGGATGCTGCGTTATCTGGATTCACTTGGCTTTAAAATGATCGTATCGCAGGACCCTGTTATCTCGCAGGCAACTTCGCGGCAATGGAAGGAAGCCGATTCGCTGGGATTCTTTGCTACAGATGTGCGTACCAGTAAATCTTATGATATGCCCTGGCCGTGGGGCGGCAATTGCGGAGTGGTTGATTTTACAAAACCTGCTGTAGCAGACTGGTGGGGAGCATATCAGCAAAAGCCGATTGATGACGGCGTGCGTGGTTTCTGGACAGACATGGGGGAGCCAGCCTGGAGTAATGAAGATGCCACCGAGCGTTTGATGATGAAACATTACTCAGGCATGCACGATGAAATTCATAACGTATATGGCCTCAGCTGGGATAAAGTGGTAAAAGAGCAATTCGAAAAACGAAATCCCGGCAAACGGATTTTTCAAATGACACGTTCCGCTTTTGCCGGACTGCAGCGTTATACCTTTGGCTGGTCGGGTGATAGTGGTAATGGTGATGATGTACTCGATGGCTGGAATCGCCTCGCCAACCAGATACCAATGGGTCTTTCTGCCGGCATGGGGGGCATACCTTTCTGGGCTACCGATATATCCGGTTATTGTGGTGATATAAAAGATTATCCTGCCATGGCAGAGTTATATACCCGCTGGATGCAGTTTGGTGTATTTAACCCGCTCAGCCGTGCGCATCATGAAGGAGATAATGCAGTAGAGCCATGGTTGTTTGGTGAAGAAGCCGAGAAAAACTGCCGTACTGCTATTGAACTAAAATACCAGCTATTTCCTTACATCTATACTTATGCACGTGAAGCGCACGATAAAGGATGGCCCCTGATGCGTGCCCTGCTGCTGGAATACCCGCAAGATCCCGAGACGTTTTATATCAATGACCAGTTTCTTTTTGGTAAAGAACTGCTCGTGGCACCAGTTGTGAAGAAAGGAGCAGTCAACCGCCGGATATATTTCCCCGAAGGCGAATGGATAGATTATTATGACGGTAAAACAGTATATGAAGGCGAACAGCAATTGTCTGTAAAAACAACGCTTAGCCGTATTCCCCTGTTTGTAAAAAAGGGATCAATCATTCCCCTTATGCCGGTAATGCAATATGTGCATGAGCGGCGCGATTATCCGCTTACGCTGCAGATCTATCCGGCCAGTGAAGGCCAGCAGGCAGCATTTCAGCTTTATGAAGATGATGGCGAGAGTACCGATTATCTGAAGAATGTATACAGCACAACGAAGTTTAGCTGCCAGACGCTTGGTAATAAATATATATTCAAAGCCGGCAAACCAGAAGAAAAAGGATATACAGCCCCCGGAAAGCGTGATTATATATTGAAAATGTATATCCCGGCCAGACCTGCGAAAGTAGTGATGGGAGGTAAGCCGGTTGTTGCACAGGCACTCAATGTGTTCAACGCCACAGCTGCAAAAGTGACACAACAGACAGCCTGGACCTGGGATGCTAAAACCGGCATTTGTTATATCCGTATTCCGGCAGGTAAAGAAAGCCTGGTAGAAATTTTCAAGTAAACGTTCAATGAATTAATCCTGTAGTTATGATCCATTTTGATTTGCGCCGTCTGATCAGGCAGGGCGCCCTTATCCTTATTGCATTGCCCGTACTGTCTGCCGGTATTGCCGTTGCCCAACAACCTTTATGGAAGTCGCCGGCCTATACCCTGTATGCAGATAGTGTGGTGCAGAATAAATATGTGGCAAAGGCCATTTCACGTCAGGAAATATCCTCGGGCTACCAGAGCCCGGCCAATGAATTTAAAACATCGGCCATATCCTTTAAGTTCAGCATTAATGGAAAGGATAATGAAATGGTGAGCGGTACAGATCATCATTTTAATGTAGATACGAAAAACCTCAGTAGCGAAACGCCGCTTATAGTCTTCGGACATCAGCTGAAACCGAAGAAAGGGGAAAAACCAGGTTATCTCAAACCGGGTACAACGTTGAAAGTGAAACTGGATATGCGGGCTGTACTCAATGAGTTTAAAACAAAAGGATATTATACCTGTTTTGATGGCTCAAAAATCTATAAGGAAGACTTTAAGGGCGTATATATTGCAGGTAGCTCTGCACCGCTTATCTGGGATTTTGACAATCTCGTGCATCATCCGCAGCTCAGGCTTGAAGATGAAAATGGCGATGGTATTTATGAAATTATTCTTAACCTGAATGTAAAGGAGGAAGAAAAACGTACGCTGTCGCACTGGAAGCTGGAAAAAGATATTTCTGCGTTTCCCCGCTACGAATCACCCTACCTTTTGCCGGATGCCCTGTATAATATGGCGCTGGAAGAAATGATCCGTGCTGTGGAGCCGGACAGTACCTTGCGTACAGGTAAAGAATGGGCGGGAGTATGGACGCGCGATGTGAGTTACAGCATTATTCTTTCAATGGCTCATCTGCAACCCCAGGCCGCCCGCTACAGCCTGCTTCGGAAAGTGGATAAGAAGAAAAAAATCATACAGGATACCGGCACGGGCGGGGCATGGCCAATAAGCACCGATCGTATGATATGGGCGGTGGCTGCCTGGGAAGTGTATAAAGTCACCGGTGACAGGGAATGGCTGAAGGAAGCGTATGAGGTGATAAAGAATTCCATTCTCGCCGACATGCAGACGGTTTACGACCCGGAAACCGGACTGGTAAAAGGTGAATCATCTTTCCTCGACTGGCGCGAGCAGACTTACCCGCTGTGGATGCAGCCGGCCGATATTTTTGAATCAGAAAACCTGGGCACCAATGCGGTTCACTATAAAGCAAATAAAGTAGCAGCAGCCATGGCCGGTTTGCTGAACGATAAATTAGCCGACATCTTTGAGAAAAATGCTGATCGCATCAGGCAGGCGGTAAATGAGAAATTCTGGCTGCCCGCAAAAAATTATTATGCGCAATACCTCTATGGTCGTGCTGTCAAATCTGTATCGCCACGTGCCGAAGCATTGGGCGCTGCGCTTTGTGTAATATTCGGGATAGCAGGTGAGGAGCAGGCAAAACAACTGGTGCGCTCAATGCCACTTTCACCCTATGGTATCACCTGCATTTATCCGCAGATACCCGGCATACCCCCCTATCATAATAATGGTATATGGCCTTTTGTACAATCCTTCTGGATGTGGGCAGGAGTGGAGGCGCAGAATGAACAATCCGTGATGGAAAGTATTGCGGCCATTTACCGCCCCGCAGCGCTTTTTGTAACCAATAAAGAAAATTTCGTTGCAGAAAATGGCGATTATGCCGGCACACAAATCAATTCCAGCAATATGCTCTGGAGTCTATCGGGTAATCTCAGCATTGTGCATCATGTGCTGTTTGGAATACGGTTCGAAAATGACCAGCTTCGTTTCCGTCCATTTGTACCCGAAGCACTGAAAGGAAAAAGAAAGCTGGAAAACTTCCGGTATCGGAATGCTGTATTAAATATATCCCTTGAAGGCTATGGTGATGAAATCGCTTCATTTCATATTGACGGTAAAGCATCGGCCGAGTCTGTTTTTCCAGCCGGCATGACCGGCGTACACACTATTCATATCGTACTCAGAAAATCAGCATCGGGTCCAGATGCTGTAAATCGTCAGGCGCTTGTATTTTCTCCTGCCACACCGGAGCTGGCCTATAAAAACAATGTATTGTCATGGAAAGCAATACCGGGAGCAGTGAAATATAAACTGCTTGGCGGCGGTCGTTTACTTACAGAAACGAAGCGACTTAATGTCCGCATTACTCCGGCACAGTTCAGCGAGTATCAGCTGATTGCCATAGACAAAAATGGTGTAGAGTCATTTGCCAGTGAGCCGCTGGTTGTTAGTCATCCGTCTGCCCAAATCATCTACGAGATGGAAGACTTACTGCAGCCCGCAGCTTATCCCTACAAAGGCTACTCAGGTAAAGGTTTTGTAGAAACGAGTACTACAGTCAATCCAAAGATGACTATTCCGGTGACTGTGGCAACGGATGGGGAATATCTCATCGATTTCCGGTACGCCAATGGCAATGGACCGGTTAATACCGATAACAAATGTGCGGTGCGTAACCTGTGGGTTGATGGACAGATGCAGTCGGCCATTGTCTTTCCTCAGCGTGGAAAAGATGAATGGAGTGAATGGGGGTGGAGCAATGCCTTAAAAGTATCGCTGCGGGCGGGCACACATACCCTTGTACTGGATTATCTGCCGGCAGACGAAAACATGAACATCACGATTAATCAGGCTATGCTGGATCAGATAAGACTGCGAAAAGCCGGCAGGTAAGACCGCAGGTCAGGGAGCTTTGGGCGAACTAACGGCACGGTTGGTGAGCAGCCAGTATAGTCCCAGGTTGCCTACCGCTTTTACAAATTCGTCAAACTCTACCGGTTTTACTACATAACTGTTTACCCCGAGCTGATAGCTGGCAAGTATATCCTTGTCTTCATTTGATGAGGTCATGATTACAACAGGGATCGTGCGGGTGCTTTCGTTGGCTCTGATATTGCGCAGCACTTCTATGCCATCCATTTTTGGCATTTTAATATCCAGCAAGATGACCCTGGGGTGCTGGTTTACATCACGTGTGGAATAGGCGCCATTTCCGAAAAGAAAATCGAGCACTTCCACACCGTCTTTCAGATGTATCAGTTTGTTGGAAAGATGCGCTTTCCGGAGTGCGCGTATCGTCATTTCAGCATCGGCAGCATTATCTTCTACTAATAGTATCTCTACTTCGTGGCTCATGTTGGGAAGTTTTATTAGGATAGTTGAGTGTTGTTTGGTGCGTTTCCTGAGGAGGGTATACTAAAATAAAAAGTGGCGCCAAAGCCTTTTGTGGCATCGGCCCATATTTCGCCACCCTGTTTATGTATTATTCTTTTAGAAAGAGCAAGGCCTATTCCGGTGCCTTCAAACTCATCTTGCGAGTGCAGCCGTTCAAAGACGCCAAACAGTTTGTCGGAATATTTCATATCAAAGCCCACACCATTGTCGCGTACAAAATATATTACACGGTCTGTTTCCATCCTGGATCCTATTTCGATAACAGGATTTTTTTCTTTGGAAGAATACTTGATTGCGTTTGATATCAGGTTCATCCAAACCTGTTTTAGCAGATTTCCATCGCCATAACAGGGAGCGATATTGCCTGTTTTAATAGTCAGGTTATGATTGCCTTTTAACGGCTGCAACTCCTGTATGCAGGTGTCTGCCAGCAGCTTCATATCCACCGGCCGGTATTGCGATTCTCTACGGCCTATTTTTGAGAATGTAATCAGATCGTCGATGAGCAGCCCCATCATACGGGCATTGCTTACGATCATATGGAGCACACGATTCCCTTCTTCATCGAGTTTTTCGGTGTAATCTTCTTTGAGCATCATAGCGTATCCGCTAACAGCCCTTAGCGGCGCCCGCAGGTCATGCGACACAGAATATGAAAAAGCTTCAAGTTCCTGATTAGTTGCTTCGAGTTGTGCCGTACGGTGCTGTACTTTTTCTTCCAGATTTTTTTGTGACTGTTGCACTTTCTCTGTCATTGCATTGAACATACGGGCAAGCTGACCCAGTTCGTCGCGGCTTTCTACAGATACAGCAGTACCATAGTTGCCGCTTTCGACAGCTGTAGTGGCAATAGCCAGCCGTTGCAACGGACCTGTTATACTCCGGCTGATCATCCATGCCAGCAAGGCGCCAATGGCAATGATCACGATGCCGGTAGAAAGAGCCATCTGCAAAAATGCCGAAGCAGGAGCAACGATCTTTTTATATGGCCTGTCTGTCAGTACTCTCCATCTGGTGTGGTTAACCGGCTTGATAGAAGCCAGTAATTGCTGACCATCTGAACGGGTATAAACCGGGAGTTCTTTATTAACTTGTTGCAGATCGGCTGGCATTGCATTAACCGGCTTCTGCATATCTGTCCAGAGGCTTCCGTCCGTATTACCAATAAGGAGTGTAACATCTTCTCCGAGCAGTTGAGAAAACTGGAGTACAGCCTGTGGGGAAGTCTGCATTTTTCTCCAGCGAACCATGTATCCTGTTATTTCCTTATTATTAAAAACGGTGGCTGTTACCGGATAATACATCAGGGTGTCTACCTGATATATCTTTCCAATCATACCTGTATCTGGTCGTGGCGCCGATAGATTGAGTACAATATCCGCAGTAGAAGGGGCTGTGCGGGTAGAATCGCTGGACAGCAGTACCTCTCCCTTTGTGTTTGTGAGCAGGGCCAGAGTCCAGGTCGTATCCTGAAGCAATTGTTGCAACGCTTTTCTCACTGCCGGAATAGAATCCCTGCCTCCGGATCGTAAAAACTGCTTTATGGCAGGCTGAGCGGCAGCAGTACGTGTGGCCGATACCATTGCCTGCGCAGATTGACTGAAAATGTTACTCAACTGAGTGCTCAGCGATTCAAGACGTGTTTTACTGGCATCAATAGATGCCTGTTTTATTTTACTGTAAGATACCCAGCTATAAGCAAGCACTACTGTCAGCAAGAGCAGGCATATCAACAGCGTCAACCGCCACTGAATCGAGTTGGAGGTTCGTGAGAACACACGAACCCGGGGCGCCCACCATTTTCCGTTACTCATAAACAACGATTATGGTTTACAGACCAGATTGATGATCGGATACCTCTGTTACCTTACAACATCACCGGTAATATTTAGCAAAAAAATACGCACAATGAAATAATGGCTAATACTCAGAACAGACGGCCTATGTAAACTTTTGACCCCAATAAACAAGTATAAACACTTAGTTATGCCGTATTACGCAAATACTGTCAAAAGCCAACCGGATGGTCAGGAAGTTAAGATACAAATTCCCTGTGGATTCCCAAAGCCAACAATTTGCTGTAAGTCAATAATTCTGAATACTATGCCGGATTTATTTTCAATAATGGCACATGCAGCAGGAGCACTGATGTTGCTGGCAACACCTGCCATATTGAAAATGAAAGAAATAGAGTCTCTGCCCGGTGCCGGTTGCCTTATTAACTATCTGATACCAGAATCGGTCAACGAATGTACAAATAGTGTCAACAAACGGATTTTACCGATCATTATCCGTCAACATACAGTTTTGTTCGGGACCAGCAGAATAATCAGCTTTGATTAAAGCGGTATTTCCACTGGCAATACCTGGTATAACCCGAGTGATTAATTAACTGATACCGGCTATGAAACAGCTACTCCTCTTTGGTCTGCTCACACTTCAATTTTCAGGATTTATTCAGGCACAGACCGGCTCATTGACTGGCGGCGAAGCATTCGACAAAAAATGGATCCGTACCGGTCAGTCCGAAATGGCTTATTATGTGGTTAGGAATGGTGAAATGCTCGAAATCTGCTCTTTTTCCATTACAGTGCAGTCAACAGCAAAAACGCTCAACCTGTACACCAGCCTGCAATTTCTTAATTCTGATGAGCGCTGGATAGATACCAGCATTTCTGAAGCTACAACACTTAATCCGGTTTACCGGTCGTCTTATAATAAAGACAGATCTTACTCACTGAAGTATGGTAAAACAGTAACAGGTTATTACAATGATCATAAAACCCGTAAACGTACGCCGGTCCATGAGTCAGTAAATGGGTTTTATGTAGATAGTTATCTCTATCCTTATCTGCTGGGCGCTTTGCCGCTTGAGCTGGGTTACCGTACCAGCCTTAATATATACGATTATATGCATGGGCGCAGTTCGAATATAAAGCAGGTAAAAGTACAGGAAGTGAAAAGCGGAATCTACAAAAGCCCGCATACAGACGATCATAAGGTATGGGTGGTGAGTGTGCTGGAAGAAGGTACGGGGGATAAATACCAGTATTATATTGACAGGGAAAGCAGAAGGATCTGGAAAATAGAAGTGGATGCTAAGGGGCAACAAATCGTTTTAATAGATAAGGAGCCAGATTACAATCCTTTTACAACAAAGTTTAATAAGGCAGCAACGATCAAACTTATTACCGAAGGCAATGGTGTAATAAGCGGGCAGGCCTTTGCACGCGATAACCAGGCTGGTATAAAAGGAATTGCCGTATTGAACGTTAATAAGAAACAATATGCCCGTGAAGGAACGGCCATTGTGTTAATACCCTATACCGATTATTTCAAAGAATGGGTGGAACTGAATGATGCAGGCAGAAAGAAAGGAAAATCTTATCCGCTGCACAAAGAAGCCACGGAATGTATAAAAATGACCACCGTATATGATGATGAGGGACATTTTGAATTCGTGAACCTGATGCCCGGTAAATATTTACTGTATACGGAGTTTGGGTATATACACAAGGCTACCCGAACAGAAGTCATCGGCTATACAGATACTTATATAAATGGGGCCTATCAGGGAACAAGCGAAAATACCACATCTTACAGCTATAATGCGAACGTATCTGCTATCGTTAAAAAGATCGTTTCAATAGATAAGCCCGGCGAAAAGGTGTCGGTGAAATTGAAGAAGACGCTCTGAGATAACTGGTTGAATTTACGCACCTGCGGGGCATGATCTGTTTAATCAAATTTCCAGGAAGTCATTTTCCGGTCTCCATAACTATTGAAAATAAAAATAGCATCCATACTCCTGCCGGTTTTAAATGATAGGCAGGAAAGATCGGTAAGAAAGGCTGTTTTCCAGGATTGCGATTTGCTGTACCTGATCAGTTCTGCCAGGTCTTTCTTTTTCAATTGATATAGCCCATCGTCCCGCAACTGGGCTTCTCTCCACCCACCGAGACAGTTTACATACTGAATACCTATTTTATTGACACCCGCTTTAACAGGTGACCCTGCATCTCGGATAAGGAAATCACCCAGATTCTCCAGGTGACCTATACCATAGAAGGCCAGGAAACGGGGTTTGTCGGATTGTTTTTTTTCAAGAATAGAATAAAGGGTTTGAAAACTTTTGAAGATCAGCTGGTCGCGGTTAGTCCGGTTACCGATCATATTACCAGACATCAGCAGCAGGTCATCATAATAACGACCAAAATGATTGCGGTAAATGACTTCCTGGCTTTTCAATTGTGCTTCCAGCTGTGTGTGTAGTATAGCTATATCCTGTTGCAGAAGCTGCCCTTTTCGCAGGCAGCCATCAATCAACGTATCGAGCGGCAGATTTCCGATAGGTATCTGACGGCGTATCCATTGCAAAGTATGATAAGTGTTGTTGAAATCGTAATCGGCATCGAGGTAATCGATCCCATAGTACCGTACCTGACGTGCGGCCGGTTGAGTAAGATTAAATTCCCGTACTTTTTTCAGCACGGCATAGGAGGCTTTCGGCATCAGCCAGGTCAGGATGCTGTCATTGCCCGTTTGCAGGTATTCGTTGAATAAAAAGCAGGTTGCATGGGGTAGTTCGTTGGCAATATTATAGATACCTTTTTCGTGCAGGGATTTTATGAGTGCAAACTGGAAGTCGTTATTGGCTAAATAAGTATGCGCTTCGCCAATCAGATAAAAATCTTTTTGGGGCAGGCGGCTGATAAGCTGATCGGTCAGCGTTTGCAGCTCCTCTGCAGTGCCTGTAGTGAGCTTGCCGGAAATACAGTCGGCGGTACCGGCTTGCGCGAAGGCGGTGGTGCAGCCAAGCGATATCAGCAAGGCCAGCACAGTTGTTTTCAGGATCATGGGTTCAGGTATTCAATTTAGAGATTGAATATAATACACCCAGACCGAATGTCATAATCATTGACTGCTGATCACCTTATTTAGGGAACGTACAGTCAACTGTCCACCGTTAACTGTCAACTAATATAAGTCCCAGCCTCCCGGGCCTTTCCAGCGTTTAAAATCACGTCCTTTATAGCGAATTGTGTTGTTGTCAACAATTTCAAGCTTCATTTTATTTTCCACATCATAGGCCTGGTCAAACTCGATAATAATATGTTTGCCGCGATGTTTATACCTGCCTGTATTTATTATGTCGGTGACCATTACAGTTACGCGGTTGTTGTCCTGGAATTCAATTTCCTGAAAGCAATTAAAGACAATGGAGTTCTGCTGAATCTGGCGGCATTCCTGCTCATTGGCAACAAGGGGCAATACAAAACGCTGGCCTGCTGCCAGGTCAATGTCTTTGCGGCAACTGCTGAGGAGACTCAGCAGCAACAAAATAAGTAAAGTATTTCTCATGCGGCACCTGACAGCCAAACCTGCCTGTTCGTTGCAGGAACAAGTGAGTGTGTATTTTAGGGGAAAAAGAGTACGTATATGTGAATAAGCCGGGTAGAACTGTGCAGGTTCATTGCTTCTAAACATTCCGGTAATATTTCCGTAACATAATAACCGGCTGGTGAAGGAGACCAGTTGTTTTCTACCCGTTTTTCATAATCCGTTCGGCCAGTGAGGGCATAATCCGGTTTATTAGTTTAAGCAGCTTCGATTTGCCGATATAGGCCTCATACCGGTTGGCAGAGAGCGAACTTATAATATGAAGAGCCACCTCATCGCTGCTCATCTTTGCTTTACCGCGACCGGCTGTCATGGGTGTATCTACCAGGGGCGGTATAACCTCAAAAACCCTTACCGGGCTGCCTTCCAGCTGAAACCGTAATGCTTTGGTATAGCTGTGTATGCCCGCTTTGGTAGCACAATAAACGGCGGCAGATTTTTTAGGTGCCAGCCATAAAGCACTGCTGACATTCACAATGGCCGCATGCTCCCTTGTAAGCAGCAGCGGCAGAAGCTGGCTCGTGAGTTTAACAGGAGCAGCCAGGTTGCTGTGAATTTCGTAATCAATTTTTTCACTTAACTGTGAGACTGTTAAAAATGAATAGTTGTACTGGACGCCGGCATTATTGATAAGCATGTTCAGGTCAGGATGCTCCTGCCGGATATGTTCAACCAGCTCCCGGATACCATCATTCTCTGACAGATCACCGGCACAAATATGGAGGCCCGGGATTCTTTGCTGTATTTCGGCCAGTTTGTTTTTATCTCTTCCCGTTATGATCACTTTATTGTTTAACGCTGCTAATTTTTGGGCTAGCGAAAGGCCGATACCGGATGATCCGCCGGTGATGAGGATGGTGTTTCCGGAAATATTCATAAAGCTGGGTTGTTGAGTTGCTGATCGAAGTCCTGAAAAAGATTTTCCTGACCGACGACAATGTCTTTTACTGTAAAATATGGTACTGAGTAAACTGCTGAATCACGTAATACCTCAATCATTCGTTTATACTCATCCAGATCGGTGGTTGACACAATCAGGAAGTCGGAAATGGTTGCGTTGAAATATTCACTATCATAAAACTTCACTGAAAGAGAGGGGGTGTTGCGAAAAACCGGCAGGATGGTTTTTTCATAAAACTGAGCCCGCTCATGGCGTGATAGAGTTAACCATTTCGATGTGGCACTGAGTAGTATAAGAATAGTATAGGGTTTCATTTTTCCGGGAATACTATTTGAAGTATTGCTTCGCAAAAATGAAAAGTTATTTGCCCAATTTCCTTTACATAGGTAAATAATTCAGCGCCCGGTGAGTTTGCGTCTGATGCGGCTTAGCTGCGTGGGAGTGATGCCCAGGTAAGATGCAATATGGTATTGAGCGATTACTTGTGTAAGTGCCGGAAAGTTTCGCTGAAAAATGTGGTATCGTTCCTCCGCATCGAGCATCACCAGTTCTATCTCCCGTTGTTCTTTTTGTACAAAGAAGCGCTCTGCCAGTATGCGGGCTGCACGTTCCAGATCGGGACAGGAAGTGAATAATTTTTGAAAAGCAGTATAGTTGGCCACAAGCACCCTGCATGGTGTAAGGGCCTGTTGATTGATTTGATTAAGCTCACCTGTAATGAGCGAGGCGTAACCTCCCACAAAACAGGGAGCTGCAAAGAAGTGTTTGTTGTATTCGGTTCCATCCGGGCTGGTATAATAGGCCCTGATTACGCCATCGGTTAGAAAACCGATTTCCCTGGCTTTCTGATTGTGCTGAATAAAGAAATCGGATTTATCCAGCTTTTTTTCGGTGAAAAGAGGCTGCACTGCTTTCCAGGTTTTGGAAGAAAGCGGGGTAAGTTGATCAAGATAGTTTTTTAAAGCCTGCATTTCCGATTAATAGTTATAGTACGATCACGCGCTTCTTGTACCGTTAATATTACATCATTTTTTCGAATTAGGTATTTCCACCTAGTGAGTGCATTCGTTGAGAAAAAAAGATAGCGCATAATTTAGTGTGCTCATAATTCCTGTTGACAATTATCAAGATTTAATTCTTGTATGTTGACGGGTAAAAAAGCTACTGCTACTTTTACAAAAATCCAGTCCATGATCATCCGTCAGATCCTTTCTTTTCTGAGCTTTCTGTTACTTCCCTTCTTAAGTATTGCAAACACTATTACTATCTCCACTGCTGCCAGTAGTGGCAGTGGCTGGAGTATCAGTGGAGGGGTTATTACCGCTACAGCCAATGTGACGATTAATAACGGAACGATAAACAGTTATCTGGTATCGGGTAATCTTACTATCACAGCCGGTACCAATGTTATGATACAGGCAGGTATCAACTCTGCTCTTGGTGTGGGTGTCACGCGTAATCTTGTAATACGGGCTGGCGGGAATATTGTACTGGAGGCGGGTTATACAGTGAGCTGCTCCAGTGGATCGCTGAATCTTGTATTGGTATCAGATGCTGATGCCAGCAACGGAGGGTTTATCTATGCCAGGTCAGGTTCGGTCATCAACAGCAAGGGAGGACATATCTGGATGGGCGGAGGCAGTGGCAGTACAACTTGGAATGGTCTGACTGTAGGAGATGGATATGCAACCGGCAGCAGTACTGTGGTAATACCCAATACAGAGCTGCAATCGGGTGCCAACTCTTCAGGATTTCGTAATGGCATCAGCTTTTATAATAATACTGTCCAGAGTGAGGGTGGACATATTTCATTGAAGGGACGTGGGGCGGCACTTTCTGTTTCTTATGGATATATGGGACTGTATATGGGGTATAATGCCACCGTCAGCAGCGGCACGGGCAATATCAGTATTGACGCGCAGACATCGGGAGCCAGTTCTACTATTGCTGCCGGCTGGTTTTACGGATTGTTGATGATTCCCACCAACAACACCAATAACGGATATGGTACTACCAGCATAGAATCCACCTCTGGAAATATTACTATTGAAGGAAGTGCCAGTCATAATCAGAGTGTGAATCATAATGCAGGTGTGGCCTTATTTACGCAGAGTGCAACAGCAACGGCCAGGATTAAAAGCATATCAGGTAATATTGACATTACAGGCACTACGCTTAATACGGCTAATCCTTCATATGGCGGAATATTCATTACCGGAACAGGCAATGAACAGGTCATATCGCAAACGGGGGATATTATGCTGCGGGGTAATTCTTCGGGAAGTAGCTATGCCGGTATCAATATCAACTCGGGCAGCCAGATCGGATATGACGGGTCGAATACATACAGCGGTGATATTACACTGATTGCAGATCAGATTACCCTGGCAGCGGCAGTAGAACTCAGGTCCACAGGAAATTTACAGGTCTATCCGACGACCACAACCCGCGATATTAATATTGCGGGTACCGGCGGACTTTCGTTACCTGCCACTTTTTTTACCAGCAATGCGATTGATGGATTCAACAATATTCATATTGGGAGCAACACTTTTACGGGAAATATTCAACTCGCCGCAATCACTTTCCGCGACAATACAACCCTGGAGTCAAATGGGCTCATAACACAAACCGGTGCTATTACTGCCAGTTCAGCGCACTTACATCTGGCAGGCTCATCCGGTTCCTTTGCGCTGACCAATGCGGGTAACCAGATGCTGTCACTTTCGGCTCAGGCAGGAAGCATGCATGTAGTAAACAGTACCAGCCTTGACCTGGGAATAATCAATGCAGCAGGCGGAGTACAGATTGAAACACTTGCGGGTGATTTAACCGTAACCAATAATATTCATTCAGACAATACGGGTGCGGCTGCTATCCGTCTTTATGCAGATGCCAACAAAATGGCTGGCGACGCTACGGGAGGTAATATTGTCATCGCAGGTAGTCCGTCAGTTACTACAGGGCTGGGAGGGAGGGCCTCCCTTTTTACAGGCAGCTCATCGGGCAGTACTGGTTTGTTGGCCCTGGTCGGCGGATCTGCCAATATGCGGGTAAATGTAGATGCCTTTACAGCTACATTTACTCCAGCATTGGGTACAGGTGTTTACGCGCTGTACCGGCAGACCAGTATAACGTTGCCGGTTGGTTTTACACGTTTCACCGCGGCCTGTCAGGCCGGGGGGGTACAGCTCAGTTGGGCAACAGCTGATGAACAGAACAATTATGGCTTCTATCCCGAAAAAAGTAATGACGGTATCGCCTGGCAGGAGCTTGGCTTTGTAAATGGTGCCGGCAACAGCAATCAGCTTAAGCAGTATCAGTTTACAGATAAAACCGTTTCTTCAGGTCCGGTCTATTACCGGCTCAGGCAGCGTGACCTCGATGGACGGTTTACTTACAGCAGTGTAATAGTAAGCTCCTGTCGCAGCAGCAGACAGGGACTGGCGGCAATCACCATTGCTCCCAACCCGGCCAGTGGGGTTACTTATCTTAAGCTATTACCGGGCAATGGAACGGTGGTGCAGTATACACTATTGTCTATTACCGGAACGGCGCTGATCAGTGGAAAGTGGGCTGGTACAGAAGCCTCACTTGATTTGTCCGCAGTAGCTGGCGGCACATATCTCTTGCGCCTAACCACCGGTCAGGAAACACGGACGATTAGGATGGTTAAAAAATAATAACGGTCAGAAATAAGATTATTCCTGCCTGAATTCTTCCATTTCCTTATAAAATTCCTGTGCCCGCATGACATACCCTGCTCCGGAACCGGCAATCAGCTTCCTGAACCATTTTTTGCGCAGGTTTTCCGGCTTATGCTGTTTGTAGAGCCAGTAAGACAGAAAGGTGAATGCGCCGGTTAATACGACCTGCAGAATAATATAACCGGTACTCGTATGCTGCGGAAACCATTTACTGCTAAGGAAAAAGGTAGTGAAGAAAGGAAACTGCAGGCACATGATACGCCCGTGCCGGATAATGGATAACTGCAGTTTCAGCAACTGTTCCTGTATTTCTACAACAGAACCGTTGTAATTAATATTGTTTGTCCATATCAGGTGACGGATATAATCGGAAAAGCCCTTAACATTGATCAGAAAAATGGCACCAATAGAAATAATAAAGTAATTACTGGCCGGCGAATAGTGGCGGATGGCATAGGTCAGCAAATAACCGAGCAGCAGCAGGTAAATTACAAAAGCGATGATGCCGCGCTGCTTTAACCGTATTAACCCTTTTAAGGTGTTGGAGGCCTTTTGGTTTATCAGCTCTTTTATGATCCGGCGATTGATCGCCAGCGACTCATCAATCTTCTGGTAATGCTCTTTCCATAAAAGAACAAAATTTGAATCTTCCATATTATTGTTTTTTCGCCTCAGCAAATTGTTGCTTGAGCTTGTTTTTTATCCGTGCGATCCTGGTGGCTACATTGGTTTCGGTTATACCCATAATTTCAGCTATTTCGCGGTATGACTTTTCTTCAAGGTAAAGAAGCATAAGCGCTCTGTCCAGTTCTTTCAGACCAGAAATAAATCGCTGTAAAATAGCCAGGTCGCTTTCTTTTTCTTCATTTACTGCATCGTCGACAATACTCAGTATGCTTTCTGTTATTTCCAGTGAAGCCGGACCGGCAATTTTTTCTCTCCGGTAAAACGAGATAGCCACATTGAGCGCAATCCGGTATATCCAGGTGCTGTACCGGAAACGGCTGTCATATTTATCAAATGACTTCCAGAGTTGAAAGATGATTTCCTGTATCAGATCTTTCCTGTCTTCTGCATGCTGGCAATAACTATTGGCCACTTTGTACAGTATCCCCTTGTGGTCATCCAGCACAGCAAGGAAATCTTCTTCATTGACCATCGACAGAAATTTTTGGTCCGGTCAATGGCAGGGAGGAGGCAGACTGGCAGGTCAGGTAAAGTGACATAGTAAACGAATAATTAAGAGATATTTTCTTAATTATTCGCAGACAGGCCTTAAAAATCACACATACCGGCGATTTTTTTAGAAAATGAGGAAAAGACGGGTGTGCCGAGGCTGTATTACATTGATTTTGACGCTTCCAGCACCTTTATACGCATCACGGTTGAAATGCTGAGCGCCCGTTGTTTGGCGAGCAGCGCTTTCTCTCCCTCAAAGTGTTCATCAACGGTGGCAGTGAAAAGCGAAAGCCAGGCCTGGAAATGCTCGGCTCTAAAAGGATATTTGGTATGCATACGTCTGTGCGAGGCGATCGGATTGCCCGCATAATTTCCGGTAAAAAAGAGAGCATTTTCCCAGAAGTCGTACATCGTTTGCAAATGCCGGTCCCAGTTGACATTGAATTGTTCTGTAAAAACAGGTCCGATTACGGGATCAGACTTTACCTTTTCATAAAAGGAATTTACCAGCAACTGTACATCGGCATGCGTTTTAATATCCTTTTTCATGATGCAGCACGTTTATAAATCTTTTCGGTTAAATCTTCGAAGTGATAACCAAAACGTGAGGGCGGCCCAGGCTATTAATACAAAAATGGCAATCATAAACCCTGTTGCGGTGCCAAACAACTCCCGGAAAACGGCCCCCGTATAGCCCATAAGTGCCGACATGTCCATTTTAAGTAAAATGAGTATGCGCCCGAGATCAATGGGGTTAAGCATACTGGCACCTACCATGAATTTTTCGAGGGGATAATCCTGGAATTGAAAAAGGATAAATAATACCAGCCCGTCAAATAGCAATGAAAAGTATAGCCAGAGAAAAATGGCAATACCAATTCCTTTTGCCTTATCACGTGTAATGACGGCAGCGAGCAATGCAATGGCTACGAAAATGATGGTAAGCAATAATCCCATGCCGGTCATCACCAGCGCAATATCTGCTGGTGCATAAAGGAGCGCAGGAATACCTGTGCCAATAAAAAAAGAAGTGCATAAGGAACCGGCGAGCCCGGCAAAAAGGCTGCTCCAGATATGCTTCCGGCGTAAGGGCTGACTTACCAGCAGTTCAATAAACTCCAGGCTGTTATAAATATAAATAGTGGAGAAGATAATAGACACCAGTGGTACAATAATGAGTACAATGTTGAGCAGGCTCAGCAATCCCTTTGCACTGTTATCTTCGAGATTAAATACACTCATGGATAAAATGAGCAGAAACAGGGTGTACCCTATCACAATTTTATTCCGGAGAATATCGGTAAAAACATATTTGAGGATCTTTTTCATGGATTCATTTTTTCATAACGGCCGCAATAGCCCTGGATAGTTTTTGCTCTCCGGTATCTTGCTTCAGCTCGTCCAGTTTCTTATGAAATACAAGCTGGCCTTCCTGCAGGTAGATGATCTGGGTAATGAGCTCATCCAGCTCGCTGAGTATATGCGAAGTGATCAGAATCAGCTTGCCTTTCGATTTTTCATGTATGATCTTTTCTTTCAGCTTTTCGGCCGACACAGGATCAAGTCCCGCAGTGGGCTCGTCGAGGATAAGGATATCTGGATTGAATAAAAAGGCGAGTGAAGCACTTACCTTCTGACGTGTGCCGCCCGAAAGCGTACGCATGCGTTTGTTGAGCAGTTGCGGAAGGCCGAATTCCGCCAGCAGCGATTCATCGAGTGGCTGATTGCCTGCATCCCTGCGGATGTCTTTCATCATATTGAATACCTGGCCAATGGTCATATTGTCGGGGTATCGCCCTATCTGGGGCATATAACCGATGTTTTTGCGATACTGCCAGTCGTGCAGTATATTTTTGCCATTAAAGGTGATAAAGCCACTGTCGGGTACAACCATGCCGAGGATACACTTGATAAATGTGGTTTTTCCACTGCCGTTAGGGCCAATCAGTGCAATGCATTCGCCCCTGGTACAGTTTACAGATACATTGTTAAGCGCTTTCAGCTTGCCAAAATGCTTGCTTACATTATTTGCGATGATCATAAAGCGAATGGTTTCATGGCCGGAAAATTATCTTTCAGATTTTCCGGAGTTAGCGTAGGCAATACTTTTTCTGACTGATCCAGCAGCGATGTCATAAAACTTCTGTAAAGCATCATAGCTGCGGGATTCTTTTCTACGATCATAGAATAAAGGCTTACCGGCCTGTAAGGCACATCGCCCACATTATCTCTGTTGAGATCATAGCCCTGGTATTTGTCCCAGTAGTTGTGGTCAAAACTGTTTAACACCAGCGAACCGTTGGTGCCTACGTCGAAACTGTTGAGAAAGAAATTGTTCCGGCTGATGGCATTGTCCATACAGCTGGCCTGTATCTTCAGCCCCCAGCCATTGCCGCTGAATGTATTTTTTTCGACCTGTATGCGGCTGGCTCCTTCCATATAAATGCCGCTTGTATTTTTGGTAAAGCTATTGCCGTTGATATAGCTGTCTGATATTTCTTTCAGCAACAGGCCATAGGCTGCATCGCCCCAGTTTTCTTCAAAAAAGTTGTGAAACATTTTTACCCCATGTGAATACATCACCGCCACGCCTGCGCCATTGGCTTTGAAAATATTGGAGATATAAGCATCGTTGTGCGAAAACATAAAATGAAGCCCATAACGCACATTATGATGTGAGTTGTTTCGCCAGATCACCGAGTGCGTCACAAATTCAAAATAAATACCATCCCGGTGCCCGGTGATGGTATTGGCAATGATCTTCATGCTGTCACTTTTCCAGCAATGAATGCCATTGCCACTTTCCACTTCGGCTTTATTGTAAGAAGTGATCCTGTTTTTTTCGATTGTACAGTTGGTGCCCTGCAGCGAATAAATACCGAAAAAATTATTATCGAGTATGTTGTTGCGGATGCTGATATCGCGCGCCTGAATGATTTTAATACCGGCCAGATCCTCGAGGCTGGAATAACCGGAATTGATGATCCGGAATCCTTCTACCAGCACATTACTGACGCGGATGGTAAGTACCTGGTTTTTTTGCTGACCGTCAAGTACGGGATAGTTAAGACCAATGAGCGAAACAGATTTATTAATAATAAGGGAGCCTTCGGCATAAATGCCGGCACTGACCAGTATAGAGTCGCCCGGTTGCGCAAGATTCAGGGCTGTGCGAATGCTTGCTACAGGTTCCTTTTTTCCAACCCGTATAGTCTTTGCTGATACGAGTGTGATACAGAGCAGGATGGATACTATCGTGAAAAGGCTTCTCATTGTTTATTCAGTTCGGTCCATGAGAGTATGGTGCCTGTGAACTGACCGGCTACCTGCTGCAGCGAGTCTTTGTTGCTGAATGCTGCAACATTGCCGCCCATGGGAGATTTTAAATCGGCACTTTGCAGGAAGTAAGCTTCATTCACATTGATCAATGAATGCTTGCCAGAGAAATCAGTGAAATAAATGGCCGCTATCTCTTTATCGGCGATGTCTTTTTTGAGATAGGCCAGTACGCAGTGTGCGTCGTCGAATTTGAATATTTTTCCTTTTTTTGAAACGATCTCAGCGCCATAGCGGGCATCGCTGATCGTCATTTTGCAGAAAGAGCATCCGTCTGTACCGGTTTTAATAGGTTCAGGTGCAGTAGAGCAACTGTTCAGTAAAACCGCCAGCAATACTACCGTGACAGTATTGACCAATGCCGGTTTTTTAGGGATACCTTTTTTTCTTTTCAGCTCAAGTATCACACAGAGTAAGGCCAGTGCACCAACGCCTATGAATATCCAGCCACCGGTATGGGGGAATGAGTAGGCGCTGAAATTGAGCAGTTGCTTGTACCCGATAAGCGGGGGCTGATAGCTCATACCGGGAACCTGGATAGCAGCATCTGGATTAAGGTTGTGTCCGTAATTGTATTCCCATTTATAAAAATCGACCATGGCTACAATGCCAAAGACTACGAAAAGGATAAAAACGGTATACAAAAACTTTTTACGACCTGCAATGGCAGCTGCCAGGAATAATAAGGCATACAGAGCAATAAGCCAGGGCAGAATGGTGAACTCGATAAAATCGCTGGTATGCAAGGTTTTCATGCCAATATAATGGTTCAATCCATTAATGATATCGACATTGCCGGCCAGCTTATTGGGATATATCAGCAGGGATAAGCCTTCAGGGTACTGTGGCGCTATAAGGTCTATTTTCCACAAGGGAACAAAAAGGACTGCTGCCAGCGCTATGGCACATACTGTAAGCAACACCCTGCTGATAATACCAATATTGTCTTTCATGATCTTTTATTAAGAAGGATCGGTTAGATCTGTTATTTCGGGTTTCGGAGCAATGACCCGGTCAGTACTTTACTTGCTGCCGGTGCCAACACTGTCAGGAGGCAGGTTTTTACCGGTACTGAATGTAAGTGGCACATTGCTGCCCGCGGGTGATACGCGGATATATCCCTGCATTTCCTGGTGCAGAGCGCTGCAGAAGTCGGTACAGTAGAAAGGATACATACCTGTGCGGTCCGGCACCCACTTGAGGGTAGCTGTTTCACCTGGCATGATCAGCAGTTCTGCATTGGCAGCACCTTTTACTGCAAAGCCATGTGGCACATCCCAGTCCTGCTCCAGATTAGTGACGTGGAAGTAAACTTCATCGCCGAGCCTGATACCTTCAATATTGTCGGGCGCAAAGTGTGAGCGGATTGACGTCATGTAAATATGCACTTTGTTGCCTTCCCTGACTACTTTGCTTTCACCTTCTCCTTTTGTCACATATGGGTGAGCATTCTCATTGATGTTATAAAATTTCTTTGAATTTTTACTGATCAGGTCGGCCGGTACTGATTGTGCATAGTGTGGCTCCCCGATAGTGGGGAAATCAAGTATCAGTTGCATTTTATCTCCGCTGATATCGTATATCTGTGCACTTTGGGCCAGCTCAGGGCCAGTAGGCAGGAAGCGGTCTTTGGTAATTTTATTATAAGCTACCAGGTATTTGCCATATGGTTTCCTTGTATCGCCGCCGGGTACAGACAGGTGGCCCACGGAATAATAAGTAGGAGCCCGGTCAAGTACTTTAAGGTCTTTGATATTCCATTTTACCACTTCACTTGATACAAAGAAAGAGGTATAGGCGTTTCCGTTGCCGTCAAATTCTGTATGCAGGGGTCCGAGGCCGGGTTTTTGTACTTCACCATACAGGGCAGATTCATATTTTACCACAGGTATGCCCTCGTATTCGCCGGCAAAATCTTTGGCAGCGATCGCTTTCTGCAGTTTATCGAAGCTGAATACCGGAATCAGTGCGGCCAGTTTACCGCTTCCTACAATGTATTCACCAGAGGGGTCTACATCGCAACCGTGCGGCGATTTAGGACAGGGAATCATGTAGCAGATGTCTTTCAGTTCTTTTACATCCAGTACGATTACCTCATTTTTTGTTTCGGATCTGGCAGTGTGTGTTTTTTCGTCATATACATTGCGTACATATTTTGCTGGCACCCGTTTGCCTTTTCCGGCTTTCAGATATTCCTCTGCTTTTTTCCAGTTTACGGCCATGATGAAGTCTTTGTCTTTTTGCGAAGCATTTACTTCCAGCAACGTATTGGCCTGTTCTGAATTATAGCAGGAGAAGAAGAACCAGCCATGTGATTTTCCTTTACCTGCATGACTCAGGTCAAAGTTTACGCCGGGGCATTCCAGTTGAAAGGAGATGTCCATGCTGCCGGTATTTTTATCAACACCAATAAAGCTGATATAGGCTTTAAAGTTCTTTTTGTAGGTATTGATGGGTACATCGCCGTTGGCATTATCCGGTGGAACGCTGAAGCGGGTTCCGGCTACCACATATTCGGTGTTTTCTGTGATAAAAGGAGAGGAGTGGTTGCCTGCACTGTTGGGCAGTTCAATGATCTCCGCGGTTCTGAATGTAGTAAGGTCAATACGGGCCACACGTGGGGTGTTGTTACCGTTGCCAAATACCCATCTGCCATCCACTTCGCCATTGGTTTGCGATAGTTCGGTATGGTGCAGGTCGTCCCAGGGAACAAAGCCTCTGGTGGTATTAAGCATGGCTTTTGTCTCTTCGCTATAGCCATATCCTTTTTCGGGGTCAACGGAAAAAACCGGAATCACGCGGAGCAACCTGCCCGAAGGCAGGCCATATACACTCAGCTGACCGCTGAAGCCGCCCGAAACAAAATTGTAGAATTCATCGTATTTGCCTGGAGCCACATAGGCTTTGGCAGCGGCATCGCCACTCACTGCGCTTTTGGCATTGTTAGGTTTGCAGGAATAGTTTGTTGCCAGCACGCAGGTAAGTGAAATTGCCAGGCCCCAGGAGGTAATTTTTTTCATATTCGTAGTTTTAGTAGTCTCTGGTATTATTTAACACCATCGTTTTTGCGCATGAATTCATAGATGTTGCGGGCTTCATCGTCAGACAGGTTTTGATTGGGCATACGAACGAGACATATCTCCAGCATAGCCTGTGCTTTCGGATCTTTGTTGAGCATCTCATCTGTATTGGTAGAGAAGTTCATGATCCACTCAGCTGTATGCCGGCTGGTCACACCTTTCCAGCCTGGACCTACCAGTTTTTCTTCACTCAGTTTGTGACAGGAACTGCATTTCACAGAGTATACCTTTTCGCCGGCATCGGCTTTAGCTGTTTCCAGGGTGGGGCTTACTTCCACTTTGCTGAATTTGCCCTCGCCACGTTTGGGGTCATAGCTGGGATTGGCCGATTCCGGGCTGGGAGGTTCAGATGCAGTTGTTTTTTTGTTTTCGGTGTTGTTGCTGCCACAGGCAGCCAGGCAGAAAGCGATAATGCTGAGGGTGAGTAGTTTTTTCATGTCTGAAAATTTTGCGTTGGGTACAAGATTACGCCGGGTGCTAACGGCATTTTATGCGTAGAGTCATAAATTGGGGGAAATCAGGGATGTGTGAAAAAAAACAGAACCGCGTTCCGGTATTTTTCCGGTGAAAAGGTGTTTTCCTCATGCCCAAAAGGTGTTTTTCTCGACACCTGCCATGACATAGATCAGTTTTTTTTCGTTAGATTGTCATAGATTTATTTTGCTCATGCAGATAGTTTGGTGCCTTCTTTAATCAAGCATTTGTTATGATCATTCCTGTCGAAACACTCCTTGCCTGGGGGGCCACCTATAAAAAGCTGGACCCGGACGAAACTATCTTTCGTGAGGGAGTCGAGTGTCATTTTTATCATCAGTTAGTTAGCGGGTCTGTGCGCTGGATCAGTATTACAGACGAAGGGCGGGAATTTATCCAGTCAATGATAGAACCCGGTGAGCCTTTTGGTGAACTGCCCTTATTCGATGAGCAGCCCTATGCGGCTACAGCAATTGCCAATAAGGAATCCGTTGTATTAAGACTACACAAAAACACTTTCCGGGAACTGCTTAAAGAGGAACCCGAACTGCATTTTCGCTTCAGCAAAATGATGGCATTGCGTATGCGGTTTAAATTCTTATTGTTGAAGGAGCTGGCATGCGGCGACCCGGAACACCGGATTTCTGCATTGTTTTCCTATTTTAAAGAATCTAATAAATACATCTGCAAGGATTGCAACAAGTTGATGCTAACACGCCAGCAAATAGCTAATATGACGGGCTTGCGTGTTGAAACCGTAATAAGGGTTATTAAGAATCTGCAGCACAAAGGATCACTGGTTATAGACAAAGGCAAAGTGTATTGCTGATTTTATGACTGCGATCATAAGTGGTAAACGGGGGTGATATTTATTTTGTGTAAACAAAAATGAATGAATCAATCCCTGCGCAGTTGGCTTCGTATTTCCTTTTTTAATTTTTTGCTGGTAGCGCTGATAGGTGTGGTTATGCGATACAAAATTGTATATCCATTGCCCTGGGTCGATCAGAAGAATCTGCTGCATGCGCATTCCCATTTCGCCTTTGCGGGCTGGCTGTCACAGGCCCTTATGAGTCTGCTGGTGTCTTATATTCAGCAGGCCGGAAGCGAAAGGGCATTTGAAAAATACCGCCCGGTTTTGTATGCCAATCTTTTTACGGCATACGGCATGTTGTTCTCATTCCCTTTTATGGGGTATAAATTTCTTTCCATTCTTTTTTCTACATTAAATATCCTGTCGGCTTACTGGTTTGGCCTACAGTACTGGAGAGACCTCAACCGGCTGCAGTTGAGGTGTACCTGCGCTTCCTGGTTTAAGGCCGCTGTTGTCTTTAATGCGCTTTCTTCTTTAGGTGCTTTTTCGCTGGCCTATATGCTGGCTACAAAGAATCTGGATCAGCATAGTTACCTGGCTGCTATTTATTTCTTTTTACACTTTCAATATAATGGCTGGTTCTTTTTTGCCTGCATGGGACTACTCTGCTGGCAACTCAACCGGATGGGTATTTCAGAAAGGGAGTTAAAGAAAGTGTTTCTGTGCTTTGCTATTGCCTGTGTGCCGGCCTATTTTTTATCGGCCCTCTGGTTGCCGATTGGCCAGCTGGTTTATATACTGGTGGTGGCATCTGTATTACTGCAACTCGCCGGCTGGTATCAGCTGATCCTGATTGTTCGGCGCAATAAAGCGCTTATTTGTGCGCGGATTCCGTCATTCAGCCGCATTTTATTTATTTTAACAGCCACTGCACTTACTATTAAATTATTGCTGCAGGCTGGTTCGGTTATTCCATCGCTGGGCCAGCTGGCTTTCGGATTCCGCCCTATCATTATTGGCTATCTGCATCTCGTATTACTGGGTATTATTACATTATTTATCATCGCTTACATAACTGCACACGGAATCATACAGCCCAAAGGTCGGGTAAGAAGTGGAATTGGAGTATTTGTAGCCGGTGTTATCATCAATGAATTGTTATTGATGCTGCAAGGTGTGGCAGATATGAACTATACACCCATTCCATATCTTAATCAGTTTTTGCTGATAGCGGCATTGCTGCTGTTTTTGGGAATAGGAATGATAAACTGGGGTTTGTGCCAACCAAACTATGAGCCCGCGCATAAATGAAATGAAATAGTAATCTCAGTTTTGTTATAAATTATTATTTATGACAAATCTGAGTCAGCAAACCCTGGCGGAGATAGTAACAAATGATCATCGTACCGCTGGTGTCCTCGAAAAATACAGTCTTGATTTCTGCTGTAAAGGCAAACGTACACTTACAGATGCCTGTGCCGAAAAGGGGTTAAGTGTAGACAATATACTGGCCGAGTTGCAGCCCGTGCTGGAGATGCCTGTGCAAAGACAGTTACCTTTTACAGAAATGTCTGGCGAGCAACTGGTATCTTATATTGTTACGCATCATCATTATTATGTAAAGCAGATTATGCCTCAGCTGCTGCTGCATTTGCATAAAGTAGCCACAAAGCATGGAAGCCGTTTTCCTTTCATGGTCGAAGTATTTAACCTGTTTACCAGCGTGCAGGAAGAAATGACTCTGCACATGCAGAAGGAAGAGCGTATCCTATTTCCTGCCATAATTAAGGCCGAACAGGCTTTTACAAATAACGATAATGCTGCCATGGCCTGCTCTGTAATAAATGGTGCCGTATTGGTAATGGAAAAAGAACATGATGAAGCAGGTGAGTTGATGACTTCCATTCATCAACTTACAAATGGTTACCAGCCACCGGCCGATGCCTGCAATACTTTTCGGCTTAGCCTGGCCGAGTTGAAAGAGTTTGAAGAGGACCTGCACCGGCATGTGCATCTCGAAAACCATATCCTGTTTCCGATGGCTGCTACTTTTTGCAGCGAGTTCTGAGTTTTAGGTTATAAGTTTTGAGTTATAAGTATTAAGTGCTGGGTAATAAGTTGTAAAACTCAGTAATAAGTGTTCAAAACTGTACGATTAGTTTAAGCTTATCTGATACGGCTGGAAGATCAAGCTCTGGCTATTGCAAATAAGTGTAGTGTTCAGCGAGTTCTGAGTTTTAGGTTATAAGTATTAAGTGCTGGGTAATAAGTTGTAAAACTCAGTAATAAGTGTTCAAAACTGTACGATTAGTTTAAGCTTATCTGATACGGCTGGAAGATCAAGCTCTGGCTATTGCTAATAAGTGTAGTGTTCAGTAAGAGGATCACTTAACTTATCACCTATTACTTAAAACTTAGAACTTATCACTTCGAACTATACCTTTGCTGCATGTCACACCCGCTTATTACACATGTGCGTCGTTTTGTTGACCTGGATGAATCCGCAGAAGACAACCTGCTGTCTTTCTTTGAACCCATGTCTCTGCAAAAAAAGCAACATATCGTTGAGGAAGGAAAATTATGCAGATACAACCTGTTTGTAGTAAAAGGGTGCATGCGCCTGCTGCTGATCGATAATAAAGGAAATGAGCAAACCATTCAGTTTGCCATCGAAAACTGGTGGATTACGGATGTGGCCGCATTCCTGTCATTGCGTAATGCTTCATTTTCTATACAGGCAATCGAAGACTGTGAGGTGTTGGCAATTACAGCAAGCCGGCAGGAGGCACTGTTTCGGGAGGTTCCTGCTATGGAACGCTATTTCCGCCAAATCTATGAACGCGCTTATGCGGCCAGCCTCTTTCGGGTGAGTTGGATATTTAATCTGACAAAAGAAGAGTTTTACGATCATTTCTCTGCTAATCATCCTGATTTTATTCAACGTATTCCACAAAAGATGCTTGCTTCATTCCTGGGGTTTACTCCCGAATATTTAAGTGAGTTACGGAAGAAACGTGCTGGTAAGGGGAAAGGTGGAAGCAGAAACGTAAAGAGTCAATGAGATGAGATCAGGAAAAGGCAAAAGTTGTGTGGTCTGACACCGTTTATATAAAAAAAGGACCTTTGGTATATTTCCGGATAAAGGAGAATAAGCAACAAACTGTCTATCAGTTGCAGGAAAGTACCCATGAGCGATACACAAATACGAATAGATATAACCCGTATTGGTTTTTCCGGACATAAGGATAGTCTGTTGATTTTAGTCACTTATTTTATTTGCATCTATAAAATCTATAGTATGCATAAAGTAAGGTTATTTCTCTTGTTGGCTTTGGGGCTATCACTTGTTGGGATGTCTTGTGAAAAGGACAAGGAAAATGGCAGTTCATCCCGTACGGTAAAATATGAAGTGAGTGGAAATTTCAGCGGATTTCTGGTAATTAACTATACAACCGCATCGGGTGGTTCCGTGAATGAAGAGATCACAACACTTCCCTGGAGTAAGGAAGTAACATATGCCAGCAATGTAACAGCTGCGGGTTTCGGAATAGGTGGTAGTGGTGGTACTGCCGGGCAGACAATTTCGGTTGTGGTTAAGCGTGGAGGCAGCCAGGTGTCTTCTACTCCGGCAACTGCTAATAGTGCCGGAGCGATTTCCGCTTCTGCGCCAGTGGTGACTTTCTAAGCCGAAATGCCGGCAGGTGTATCATAGAATACCTGCCGGCATTTTCATTCGCCCAGGGGCCATAACAGCCCGTTGCAAATGGGGCTTTCCTTTATGCGTGCACCTGACACACCTCCAGCATATTCCCGTCGGGGTCGTGAAAGGTGAAATAAGTAACCGCATGGTCAGTGACTATTTCTCCCACAGCTACACCCTGAGCCGATAAATGATCATGTGTCTGCTGCGCATCGGCCGCTCTGAAAATAGGATAGGCGGCCGTTTTACTGTTGATATGGATGGGTTCATCCGTTTGCCAGATGGTAATGCTTACTGATCCATGGGTGTCAAGCACCGCCAGTTTGTGGATGTCATCTTCATGTAAAACAGCAAAGGATAGTTTTTGGGTGTACCAATTTTTTGATCTTTCAATATCGGCTACGCGCAAGATGAGAGTGTCTATTCCCTGGAGAAAATTATTAATCATACAGCAATAAATGAACGGCAATATTACAGGTTTTAAATGTCAAACTCTTTACTAAGAATCAAGGATATCTTTTAGGATTTGTCTTAAAGAACATCCGGGGCAGGAGAATGGAAATTTGTATTTACCTTTCCTGTAAAGATTTTAATATTTTTTGCCATGCAATCTGTTCCTGTTCCAACGGCTCATCTTTTTCCTGTACTGGATCAGCATCTTATAACTCTTTTGCGCAGCCTGCAGCCTGCTGACTGGAACCGGCCCACCCTGGCGCGTCAGTGGACGGTCAAGGATATAGCTGCTCATCTGCTCGATGGCAACATCCGGGTTATTTCTATTTATCGGGACAGGCATTTTGGCGAAGCGCCTCCGGAAATTAACGGATATGATGACCTGGTTGCTTTTTTAAATGAATTGAATGGAGTATGGGTGAAAGCGTTGAAAAGAATGAGTCCGGCGCTGCTTACAGATCTGCTGGCGCATACTGGTGCAGCTTATGCCGAACAACTGCAACGGCTGGATCCCTGGGAAAAGGCTTTATTTGCTGTGGCATGGGCTGGCGAAGAAGTCTCCTTCAACTGGTTTCATATTGCCCGTGAATACACCGAAAAATTTCATCATCAGCTTCAGCTACGCGAAGCAGTAGGGCAGACAGAAGTATTAATGACCCCCGAGCTTTTTTATCCGTTTATCAATACACTGATGCGTGGCCTTCCATACGCTTACCGGAATACGGAAGCGCCGGCAGGTACTATTGTGCAGGTAAATATAACAGGCGAAGCGGGTGGAAGCTGGCATCTGATCAGAAACGGACAGCAGTGGATGTTGCAGGAGGGAGTTGCAGGGAATGCCGCTGCAGTAGTGAGTATTTCTCCCGCTACGGCCTGGAAATTATTTACTAAAGGACTTACTGCGCATGAAGCGGAACAGCAGACTTCAATAAGCGGTGATACAGCTTTGGGCAAAGCTGCTCTTTCAATGATTGCAGTGATGGCCTGATTTCAGTTATTTTTTCAGGATAAATACTGTGCCGGCCGGATCCATAATCCAGTGCATCTCTTCTGGTATCTGCTGCAGTTCATCGCAGGTATTTATGCCGTGACCGGCCAGGTGACTTACTGCTTTTTCCACATCATTGGTCTTTAATTCAAGCCAGGTTTCTGCATGGGTGCAGCTATCCACACAATCAAGCCAGATTGTGTTAGGGCCAAACTGTACCTGATGTGTTCGGGATACTGTGGGATTGCTGATGGGCTTTTCTTCTGTTGGCAATCTGAGTACATTTTTATAAAAATCTACTGTTTGCTCATATTTACTACGCGGTATTTTAATGGCTATGTTGAGGCCTCCGTTAAATTCAGGTTGTGTCATTTTCCTGGTTATTTGTATTGGCTTAAAACGTACAACTTATAAGTCAAAACTTTCAACTTATTATCCATTTTCTGTTTATGACCTATCTTTATCGCGTGAAGAAATGGGTATCCATATTTTTTTTGTTACTGGTTGCTACAGGCAGTTTTGTACCCTGCTGTGCCGAAGACGACTGCGCCACAGAAGTTTCGGCCAGCACTGATAATGGGCATAATGATGATGATAGAACGGGCTGTTCTCCTTTTTTTGCCTGTGGTACCTGTGCACCTGCTATTGTTGTGCACACCCCGGTGCCGGTCAATCAGCAGCCTTTCCCCGAAAAGGTAGCCTACCAGTTTGTGGCAGATGACGGATTAGCGCAGTATCATCCATCTTTTTTTCAGCCTCCCCGGCAGTGATCGCTTTATATTTTGCTATCACATTTATTAATCTAAATTTTTCCGATAAAGATGAAGTACCTGATTGCAGGACTGATCCTGTGTGTATGCACCTGTACCATACAGGCTCAGTATATTTTTACAGCCCGAGTAATTAATAAAGAATCCGGAGAACCACTGGCAGGAGCAACCCTGAAATGGTTGCAGGGAAACAGGGCTACCGTAGCTGACTCGGCCGGTAAAGTGAGTATACATGAAATAACGGGAGGCAAACAGGATTTTCTGATCACCTATGTAGGATTTGAAGAAAAACACCTTACAGTGGCCTTCCCTTTGATACAGGGAGATATTGTTATTGAAATGGAATATGCCGGTGAGCATGAAGATGAAGAAGAGGTTATAGTAAGGGCTACGCGCAGCAGCCGTACGATTGCCAATACAGCTACCCGCACAGAAGTGATATCGGGCGAAGAGCTGACCGAAAAAGGAAACATGAAGCCTGGCGATATCCGGATGTTGCTCAACGAAAGTACCGGCATTCAAACCCAGCAGACCTCTGCCACCTCCTATAATTCCGGTATCCGGATACAGGGACTTGACGGGCGGTATACGCAGATACTGCGCGATGGTTATCCGCTTTACGCGGGTTTCTCCGGCGGATTGTCTTTGTTGCAGATAGCACCGCTTGATCTGAAACAGGTAGAGGTCATTAAAGGATCGGCTTCTACTTTGTATAGTGGCGGTGCTATTGCGGGACTGGTAAACCTGGTATCCAAAACGCCGGGCGAGGAGAGGGTGCTCGATTTTCTGATCAATGGTACTTCGGCAGGCGGTCTTGATTTAAGTGGTTTTTACAGTGAAAAATATGGAAAGCTGGGTCTTACGGTATTTGCTTCGCGCAACAGCAATAAGGCCTTTGATCCTGCTGGTATCGGACTTACTGCCATTCCCAAATTTGAGCGGTACAGTATTAACCCGCGGCTGTTTTTTTATGGAAAGAATACAACAGCCGATATAGGTATCAGCTACGTAACCGAGGACCGCACCGGCGGCAGTATGGATTATATAAAGAATGGTGGTTCCGGTTTTTTTGAAAAGAATAATACAGATCGTATTACTACCCAACTGGGCATTACTCATCATCTGAACGAATACAGTTATCTGCAGTTTAAAAACAGTTATAGCCGGTTTGATCGTTCGATAGCTATTCCTGCCTACCGGTTTGATGCCTTGCAGCAGTCTTCTTTTTCTGAGTTTACCTGGAACCAACAGGGCGAAACGGCCGACTGGATCCTGGGCGCTAACCTGCTTACTGATCAGCTTCGTGAACAACAGCTTAGCAGTGATCCATTAAGGAATTACAATTACAATACGGTGGGCTTATTTATACAAAACACCTGGACTGTTTCTTCCTTATTTACACTCGAGACGGGGCTTAGAGGAGATTATATTAATGAATACGGCTTCGAACTGTTGCCCCGCATTTCGGGTATGTTTAAACTATCGCCCAAAATAACCACCCGCCTGGGTGGGGGATTTGGTTATAAATCGCCCACTATTTTTACAGAAGAAGCTGAGCGTCGGCAGTTTCAGCATATCCTGCCCGTGGATATCAATGCTACACGTAATGAAAGATCAGCAGGAGGCAACTGGGATATCAATTACCGTACGCAGTTTGGAGAGATCGGTTTTACGTTTAATCACCTCTTTTTCTATACACGCCTCAACAGACCGTTGGTGCTAACGGCTGCATCAGGCAGTACCGTGCAGTTCGAAAACTCCACCGGCTACCTCGATACAAAAGGTATGGAGACCAATATCCGCTTTACCTACGATCATTTCAAGCTGTTTGCAGGATATACCTATACAGATGCCAACACATATTTCTCCGATAAGCAATGGCTACCGCTAACGGCGCGCCACCGTTTAAACAATGTGCTGATGTATGAAATAGAAGATAAACTAAAAATAGGACTGGAAGCTTATTACTACAGTCCGCAAAAACTGAGCGATGGCAGCAGGGGTAAGCCCTACTGGATCACCGGCCTGATGGCAGAGAAACTATGGGAGAAGTTTTCTGTATTCGTGAATTTTGAAAATTTCTCCAATACCCGCCAGACACGTTTCGATACTATCTATACTGGTACCATCAACAACCCCGTATTCCGTGATATCTACGCACCCGTGGATGGGTTTGTGATGAATGGCGGGGTGAAGATACGGTTGTAGGAAAGTATAAAGGTATAAAGGGTTTAAGTAGTTTAAGGAGTATAAAGAGTTTAAAGGGAGCATTAGCACATCAGCACATCAGCACATTTTATAATCAGTACCAGGAAACCCTTTAAACTCTTTATACGCCTTAAACCCTTTATACTTGTAAACCTTATAAATTTACACCTGTTTTTCCTGTCGCATTTCCCCACACAGAATGGCTGAAATGCACCCGCTGGGGCCTTATGCGCGTAGTATATTTGTACCAGTATTAATAACGCTAAACAACGATTTATATGAGTAATCCTGTTTATCCCTGCATCTGGTTTGATGGCACAGCCAAGGAAGCAGCCGAACTGTATTGTTCTCTCTTTACCCAGTCTGCAATGAAGGAGTGTACACATATGGTGGTCAACTTTGAAATAGGAGGCCAGCACATTATGGGGCTCAATGCTGGTCCCATGTTTAAGCCCAATGCTGCCATTTCTTTTTATGCCACATTTGAGGATAAAGAAGCCCTGCTCAAGGCATGGAACACCTTGCTGCAGGGTGGGTCGGTACTGATGCCGCTGGATAAATATCAATGGAGCGAGCAATATGGCTGGCTGCAGGATAAATATGGCGTAAACTGGCAGCTTACCTATGGTAAAGTGAGTGCAGTGGGACAGGCAGTAGTACCCTTGTTCATGTTTTGCGGAGAGAACCAGGGTAAGGCGGAAGCGGCAATGAATTATTATATCAGCTTGTTTGATAACGGTCGTATTGAAATGGCAGCACATTATGAGGAGGGAATGACCAAAGTAGATGCCCATGTAGTGCATGCACGTTTTCGTATCAATGATTCATTACTCATTGCAATGGATAGCGCCGTGGCGCAACCGTTTACTTTCAGTGAAGGCATATCAATGGTGGTGACCTGCGATACCCAGGAAGAGATAGATCATTACTGGAATAAATTATCTGTCAATGGGCGCGAAAGTATGTGTGGCTGGTGCAGAGATCAGTTTGGAGTATGGTGGCAGGTAGTGCCTTCTGTGCTGGGGCAGCTGATGATGGATCGGGAACGTGCTCCGCGTGTGATGGACGCTTTTATGAAAATGAAGAAGTTCGATATCCAGGCATTGCTGGATGCCTGATACACCCATTCAGGAAAATGATGTCAGCAACGGCTGATTTTGTAATTTACCGGCCTCCGTCACCAGCGGAGGCTTTTTGTTTAATTATTCTGCTATGGCTATTTTATTAAAATCGGTTCATCATGTTGCGGTTATCTGCTCGGATTATGAACGGTCCAAAGATTTTTATACCCGCATCCTGGGTTTTGAAGTAGTGCAGGAAGTGTATCGTGCAGCCCGTCAGTCATACAAGCTGGATCTGGCATTACAGGGGCATTATACCATTGAATTGTTTTCTTTTCCCGATCCGCCTGCACGTCCTTCTTATCCGGAAGCATGCGGGTTGCGGCACCTGGCATTTGCGGTGGATAATATAGAGGCTGCTATTGAATGGCTCGGAAAGAATGCTGTGCAGGCAGAACCTGTACGTGTCGATGAATACAGTGGCCGGCGCTTTAGTTTTTTTACCGACCCCGATGGACTTCCACTGGAGTTGTACGAAAATTAACTGAACAGAAACGCCAGATCCTCCTCAGTCAGGTTTTGTACAAATCCTGCATCATCGCCGGTGATGAGTTCATGCGACAGTCGTGCTTTACGTTCCTGCAACGTGAGAATTTTTTCTTCAATACTATTCCGGCAAAGCATACGATAGGCAAATACATTCTTCGTCTGTCCGATACGATGGGTACGGTCAATGGCCTGCTGCTCCACCGCGCGGTTCCACCAGGGATCGAAGAGAAAAACATAATCTGCCGCCGTGAGGTTGAGACCTGCATTACCCGCCTTGAGGCTGAGCAGGAATACACGTGGCGAATTGGGATCTGTATTAAACTGGTTTACCTGCTGCTGGCGTAGTTCCGGTGCGGTGCTGCCATCGAGGCGGAAGCTTCGGATACCTGCCTGGGTAAGATCGCGCTCCAGCAGGTCGAGCATGGAAGTAAACTGCGAGAAAACGAGTGCCCTGCTGGTGAGTGTAATATTTTTCAACTCTTCAATCAGTACCTGTGTCTTAACTGACTCGTAGGTAAACAGGTCTTCGCCCTTTACGAGCTCGCAGGAGTTGCAGGCCTGCCGCAGTTTCATGATACCATGTAGTACTGATAATTTTCCTGATGCGAGGCCTTTGGTACCGATCTCAATAAAAAGATTGGAGCGGATATTTTCTTTAATGGATTCATAAGCCTCCCGCTGATCGCTGCCCATCTCGCACCAGAGTATAGATTCCATTTTTTCTGGCAGGTCAGGCGCCACCTGTTCTTTGGTACGGCGTAGAATAAACGGAGCAGTCAGTAGCTGCAGGGATTTTATCTTTTCGGGATCATTATTTCGGTCAATGGGATCGGCATATTCGCGTTTGAAAAACTCGCGGCTCCCCAGCATTTCGGGCAGCATGAATTCAAACTGTCCATACAGGTCAAAGGTATTATTCATCACCGGTGTACCACTTAATGCAATACGTGTGGCGGCAGATAAGGAGTAAACAGCTTTGGCTGTCAGCGATGCCGGGTTTTTGATGGTATGACTTTCATCGGCCACGATAGTATCAAAATGAATCTGGCTGAGTGGCCCCATGTCGCTGCGCAGGGTGCCATAGCTGGTGATGAGAATACGACCGCCTGGCTCATTGAGCAGTTCGGGCTGACGGGTGGGGCCGTGATAGATCAGAACAGGCAGGGTAGGAGCAAAACGATTAAGTTCCTGCTGCCAGTTATATAGCAGAGAGGAGGGGCATACTACGAGGTGACGTGCCTCGGGGGCAGCAGCCATACGGCTGGCCAGAAAACAAATGGTCTGCAGTGTTTTTCCCAACCCCATATCATCGGCCAGGCAGCCGCCGGCACCGGCTTCGGCCAGCAGGCGCATCCATTCATATCCTTTTTGCTGATAAGGACGAAGTGCTTCTACTTTAATGCCTGCTGGTAAAGCATAAAGGGAACCTCCATCGGGTTGCTGCCATTTTTTCCAGCGTTTCCACCAGTCATCTTTTAATACCTGTTGCCGCTGATCCAGTTCTCCGCCCAGCATGATCCATTTACCGATCCGCACCTGTTGCTTCTGGATCTTTCCGTGCTTAATTAGCGGACCGTATTGGGCCATCCATTCTTCCGGAATGATACCCAGGCTACCGTCTTTAAGCAGTACAGCTTTCTGGCCGGCCCATAATATTTTCTGCAGTTCGTTGAGCGAAACTTTTTCTTTCCCAAACCTGATATCTACGGTAAGTACCAGCATATCCTGCTGCTCTTCCTGTACCTGCACCTCAGTCACTATTTTCTCGGAGGTATATCGGAAATGCTGCAGCATATCCATACCAGCTACCTCAATGCCCATATCCAGCAGTTGATGATATACACGGGCAAACCATTGTTTCTTTTGTGCATCGGCAAATGACAGATAGAAATAACCGTTCAGCTGGCGTGCAAAGTTGGGATGTAATGATTCGAGGTGCTGGCGCAGCATGTTTTCCGCTTCTTCATCGCGCAGCAGGGTATAGGTCTTACCCTGTTGTTGTATTTCCGCACTCGGCTGATAATTGCCTTCAATGATAAAACCATCGTACGACCATTGGGGGGTGAGCACCAAGAAGCTATTGCTGATTTCACTCAGCATAACCCGGGGTATGGGTTTGCTTTGCAGCTGTTCATTGTCCATGAGCTGCCTGGTGTCGACCGGGTAATCGCCCTGGAGGCGTGCCAGAATTTCTGCCGAAAAACTTTCACGATCTGCCGGCAAATGCTGTTGGCTGAGCCATTCCAGCGTTTGCACATCTTTCCAGGTGAGCAGAAAATATTCATTCCGGCTTTCGAGCAAAAACTGGCTACGCTGAAAACTGGTTAAGGGATATATACTGTTATTAATATCAATCTGGCAGTGCAAAGCAGGGCGGCCTTCTTCCATTACTGCTTCAAAACGCAGCGAGGGGCGAAATGTACTGAAGATGCAGGGCGATGTTTTGAAGTTGCCATTCTCCTGTTTCACTTTATGGTGCCATTTTACCATGTCAAAAAATGGCTTCAGTTGCAGGAGCTGTTCATGCAGCTTGCGAAGAATGGCTTTTTTGCGAAATGCCTGTTTCTCTTCTTCTGCAGCACCGGTGGCCTCTGCTTTACTGATGGCCTGGCGTATAGTAAGAAGGGAAGCTTTGCTGAAATGCGACAGGCTGTCGCGGGCAGGCTTGGGCAGGTCCGCAAAATGTTTTCTGATCTCGGAGCCATCCAGCTCGCGGTTATCGAGCATGATTCCCTTTGCAGTTTTTTCTACATGCAGGGATTCTATAAAGAGAAAATCAGTGTTCAGTCGATGTGGGGTCAGCAACAAAATCATACCGGATCAAAAAGGAGGCAAATATAAGATGCCGGGCGTAAGCAGAGGCACCGAAGATTTTTTTTGAAAAAAGCTGATGACCATTGATCCGCTGCCACGATATAACTGCAGAATGCCATCCCCGGCCGGTAACAGGCCTGGAAGGATACCCGCTTAAACCACGCATTTATGAAAAAAAGAGCTTATTTATTCACGATTGGCCTGCTGGCAATCGTATCACTCGTAAGTTGTTCGAAAAGTAAGGGTGACTCAGATCCCGACCCTGATCCCGTTGGTCCGGGTACACAGGTGGCTATTCCTGCTATTGACAATGCGGTTACCGCTTTTATGACCACTTATCAGATTCCCGGCGTATCTATTGCCATTACCAAAAATGGTAAACTGGTTTACCTGAAATCGTATGGTAAGATGAGCGCCACAGATAATACACCGGTTACGGATAATAGTCTCTACCGGATCGCGAGCGTGTCGAAGCCAATAACAGCAGTGGGGATTATGAAACTGCTGGAGGCTAATAAACTCACGCTCGATTCTAAAGTCTTCGGCACCGGCAGCATTTTGGGCAACGATTATCCAACAACTCAGCTGGCCAACCTCACAGATATAACCGTACGGCATCTGCTGCATCATACCGTTGGTGTTTGGGGAAATGATGCCAATGACCCGATGTTTAAAAATCCTGCCATGAATCATGAGCAGCTTATCAAATGGACGCTCGATAATTATCCCGCTACAACCGGCCGTGGCACTTACCGGTATTCCAATTTTGGTTACTGCCTCCTTGGACGGATTATCGAAAAGCTTTCCGGTAAAACCTATGAGCAGTTTATTAAAGACGAAGTACTTACTCCCTGTGGTATCAGCAATATGTCTATAGCCGGCAATACCCTCAGCGACCGCAAACCCAATGAAGTAATCTATACCGGCCAGAGCGGTTATTCCCCCTATTCTTACAACATACCACGGATGGATTCGCATGGTGGCTGGATAGCCAGTGCCAAAGACCTCGCTAAGTTTATGATCCGGGTAGACGGGTTCAACAATAAACCGGACATTCTGCAACCGGCGACCGTTACGGCTATGACTACCCGATCTGTTCCCTCCTCCAATTATGCAGCCGGCTGGGGAGTGAATAATGCCAATCACTGGTGGCATACCGGATCGTTGCCGGGCACTGCGTCAGAAATTATCAGGGCCAATTCAGGATTTAACTGGGTGATACTTTGCAATTCCCGCAGCTACTCTTCCGGTTTTGATGGAGCACTGGATGGATTGCTGTGGCCCGCTGTTCAAAATGCCGGTACGCCCTGGCAGGACATTGATCAGTTTTAGTTCTTAAGCGTCATTTAGGTATATCTCAATGGGCGGCCTTTTCCAGGGCTGCCCTTTTAGTATCAGATAAGTGATCGAGAATGTGGGATTACCAAATCCGAAAACCTTCTTACCTTGCGGTAAATAGTAGGCTTAATGCATTATGTCATAACCGGTGGCGCAGGATTTATTGGTAATAATCTTATTGCAGAAATATTAAGAAAGGAACCAGACGCGTTCATTACCTGTATCGATAATTTTGATCCGTTTTATTCACCGGCTATCAAGGATTTTAATATCCGGGAATTCAGGGCGCTTCCCAATTTCCGATTTCTGAGTATCGATCTGGCCAAAACTCCAGCGACCCGGTTGACAGAACTGATACCTGAACCCATTGATGTGATCGTGCACCTGGCAGGCAAAGCAGGAGTACGGCCCAGTATTCAAAATCCCGAAGCTTACCAGGAAGCTAACATCATTGGCTTGCAGCATACACTCGATTTTGCGCATCAGAAAAATTGCAGCCAGTTTGTATTTGCTTCCAGCAGCAGCGTATATGGAGTCAACGATCATTTTCCCTGGAAGGAAGATGAGCAGTTATTGCCCATAAGTCCCTATGCCATGACCAAGCTGGCTGGTGAAATGATGGGCCATGTATACCATCGGTTGTATGGCATGCGCTTTATTGCCCTTCGTTTCTTTACGGTATATGGTCCGGGTCAGCGTCCGGATCTGGCTATTCATAAATTCACCCGCTCGATCCTGGCAGATAAACCCATTCCTGTTTTTGGCAATGGCAGCACAAGCCGGGATTATACTTTTGTGGCAGATACGGTGCAGGGAATACTCGGGGCTATGCAGTATAAAGGTTCCGGTTTTGAAATTATTAACCTGGGCAATCACTATACGGTAACCTTACTGGAGCTCATTGCCGCGATAGAAAATGTAATTGGTAAAAAAGCAATAATTGACTGGCAGCCTGACCAGCCGGGTGATGTGCCCCGCACGTTTGCAGATATCAGCAAGGCCCGTCAACTACTGGGTTATAATCCTTCTACCCGCCTTGAGCAAGGCCTCCGTGCTTTCTATGACTGGTACAAAACCAATCAGGCTATTCTTGAATAAAAACTGATCAGGCCTTTACAACAGGTATTTCTTCCTTATTGTGATATAAGCGGCGTACCGTATAAGTTTTCTTGTTTTGTGATTCGAAGTAAGTGCGCACGTTAATATCGGCAATGATACCAATGGTAATAAGTTGAATACCGCCAAGCAGCAGGATCATACCCAGTATAAGCAGGGGACGATTCCAGATATTATGCCCCATCAGCTTTATGACCAGCAGGTACAGGTTGATAAGCAATCCCAGACCAAAACTGATAAAGCCGATGGTGCCAAACAGGTGCATGGGCTTTTGCAGGTATTTTCTGAAAAAAACCATCAGTATCAGATCGGCCATTACTTTAAAGGTGCGGTTGATGCCGTATTTGCTTTTACCAAACTGACGGGCATGATGTTTTACATCAACCTGGGTAATACGGGCGCCCTGTAATTTGGCCAGTACGGGAATAAAACGATGCAATTCGCCATAGAGACCCAGTTCTTCGGCAATTTCGCGTTTGAAAACTTTTAGCGTACATCCATAATCTTTGATATATACACCGGTCATTCGGCGGATAAGTGCATTGGCGATACGGCTGGGAATTTTGCGCAGGATGAAACCATCTTTACGGTTTTTGCGGTTACCGGCCACTACATCCCAGTCTTCTTTTTTCAGCAGCTCCAGCATGGAAGGGATGTCTGTTGGATCATTTTGCAGGTCGCCATCCAGCAGGGCTACATACCGGCCAGTAGAGTAGTCGATGCCGGCGGTCATAGCCGTGCTCTGGCCATAATTTTTGCGGAGCTCAACCAGTTTTATGCGGTCATCGGCATTGGCCAGGATTTCGGGAATAGTTTTATCAGAAGAACCGTCATCAACCAGTATCACCTCATAATCAATGCCTGCGAGTGCAGATCTTACAGCTGCCAGCAGGGGCTTAATATTGTCTTCCTCATTCATCACCGTAATGATGACAGATAATTCCCGCATAGAATGAATTGAGGGGCAAAATTACGGGTATAATGGGTATAAAAAGTATAAAGGGTTTAAAGGCAATGTCGCTATTACCCTTTAAACCCTTTATACACATTAAACCTTTTAAACTAATCCCGCCAGCTCCAGGCTTCTTTTCTTCAGCTTCCTGATCTCCACATCTTCAATTACCGGGTTGGGTGTGAGAATGAGTGAGGTATTTCCTTCGCGCCACCAGTTGTTTTTTTTCAGCTCGCCGAATGCAATCACGCCTACCAGGTATTTGCGTTCTTCCTGTGCATGCCACTCTTCGATCCAGGCAAACTGGTCGCGGGGAATAAGATCCAGGTTATCGAAGCTCACATATACACGCAGGTACAGGTCATTGCTCAATTCATGCGGAGTATGATGGTAAAGTTTTTTGTACTCGTATTTGTATTGATAGCGGAGGGCCGAGATATCGCTCAGTACAGCGGAAGCTGTGGGAAAACTGCCTGCTCCTTTTCCATAAAAGAATTGTTTGTCGGCAAATCCGCTTTCAATGACCACACCATTGTATTCATTTTTTACAAAGGCCAGGTGGTCGTCGTGATTCACAAACTGGGGTAAAACAAAGGCGGCCACTTTCCCATCCTGCAGTTTCTGTGCCTGGGCCACCAGTTTTATTTGCTGGTTGCGGGCGCGTGCTACCGCAGCATCGCCTGCCTGTATGTTCTGGATACCATTGAACAGAATTTCCTCTGGTGCCGCTTTGATTCCATAAGCATGCGTAAGCAGGAAGGTCCATTTGTTAACCGCATCGTAACCTTCCACATCCAGTTTGGGATTACTTTCGGCGAATCCCAGTTGCTGCGCCAGTATCAGTGCCTGTTTGAAGTCAAGCCCTTCTTCAAACATTTTGGTGAGAATAAAATTGGTAGAACCATTTACAATGGCCTTGATGGAATGCAGCAGGTCATTATCATAATATTCTTCCAGGTTGCGGATGACAGGAATGGAGGCACAGGCCGCAGATTCATACAGCAGCGAGCGACCGGTTTCCTGTTGCAGTTGCAAAAGGGCCTCAAGATGCTCGGCGATCATTTTTTTGCTGGCGCTTACCACATCCTTCCCATTGCGCAGGGCCGTTGATACAATGGTAAATGCGGCATCTGCATCATCGATTACTTCAACAATCACATTGATGGAAGGATCTTCGAGCAATTCCTCCTTGCTGGTAGTAAAAAGTTCAGCAGGCGCATTCCTTTTTTTCTCGGGGTGACGGATACATACTTTTTTCAGCTCAGCTTTAAGCGACGGTGTTTGCTGTAATACTTTATAGAGACCTTCGCCCACTACACCAAAGCCGAATAATCCGATTGTTAACTGTTTATGTGTTTCCATTTTCTGTTTATATAGTTGTTTTAGCGTAAGCTGTTTTATAGCGTTTATATGTTTAACTGCGCGTAGCCACTTTCAGGGGGTTTGTTTTATGTTCCTGGATAAAGGCGCGCAGGGCAGATTCAATTTTATCATATTCCAGCAAAAAGCCATCGTGGCCAAAATCGCTGGCAATACTGAGCAGTCGTGAGCCTGCAATATGCCGGTGCAGGTATTCCTGTTCGGCAAAGGGATAAAGTACATCGGATGTGATGCCTATCACGAGACTGTGTGCTGTTATTTTTTTAAGTGCAGCTTCCACACCGCCGCGTCCGCGACCTACATCATGGCTGTCCATAGCCTGGGTAAGCCGGTAATAGCTTACCACATTAAACCGGTTTACCAGTTTCAGTCCCTGATAGCGCTGATAGTTATCTGCGGCGAAAATGCTTTCGGGCTGGATCGATACAAAAGCTTTATCCCGTGGTTGTGTAATGCTGTATCCGTTGTAGTGGCGGTAAGAAAGCAGGGCGATAGATCTGGCTGCGGCCAGGCCTTTCTGACCTGCATCGGGCCGCCGCTGACGCCAGGTGCTGTCTGCCTCAATAGCCATACGTTGTGAGGCATTGAAGGCAATGCCCCAGGGCGAAAGGGCAGCATTGGTTACAATGGGCACGATATGTTCAAACAGTTCAGGTTCCTCAATAGCCCATTCGAGCAGTTGCATACCACCGGTACTGCCGCCAAGGCCAATCCATACTTTACGAATGCCCAGGTGCTCTTTGAGTTGCTGATACATATGCACCATATCGCGTATGGTGAATACAGGAAAATCGTCGTAGTAAGGCTGACCGGTAGCCGGGTTATTGCTCAGCGGAGAAATGCTGCCATAGGGGCTGCCGGGTTTATTGACACAAATAATGAAATGCGTAGCCGGGTCAAAAAACTTTCCATCTCCCACGAGCCCGGGCCACCATTCGGCCGGATTACTGTTGGCTGTAAGTGCGTGAAAAATCCAGATCACATTGTCGCCTGCAGCATTGAGCCGGCCATGTGTTGTATAGGCCAGGTGGTAACCCGGAAGGGTTACCCCTGACTCTAATACAAATGGTTTGTTTGATTGAAATAACGATGTCATCTTATCCTACCAGTTCTTTAGCAAAAACTTTTTCGAATGCCTGTTCAAAATCTGCTTTGATATCTTCTATATGTTCAATGCCTACACTTATACGTACCTGGTTGGGTTGTACACCGGCTGCAATCTGCTCTTCAGCACTCAGTTGCTCGTGTGTAGTGGATGCCGGATGAATAGCCAGTGTTTTGGCATCTCCCACATTGGCCAGATGGCTTACCAGTTTGAGCGCATCAATAAACTTGCGTGCATTTTCCTTGTCGCCTTTGACACCAAAGTTGAGCACACCGCCAAAACCGTTTTGCAGGTATTGTTTGGCCAGTGTATGGTATGGGCTGCTTTTCAATCCGGGATACTGTACAAACTCAACAGAAGGATGCTGCTCCAGCCATTGTGCCAGGGCCAGCGCATTGTCAACATGTCGTTGTACGCGCAGGCTCAGCGTCTCAATACCCTGCAGCAGCAGGAAAGAATTGAAGGGGCTGAGGGCGGCGCCAAAATCGCGCAGGCCTTCTACACGGGCACGTATGATAAAGGCGATATTGGGTAATCCGAGTGGATTATTGTCGCCAAAAACATCCCAGAATTTAAGACCATGATAACCTTCGCTGGGTTCAGTAAACTGAGGGAATTTGCCATTGCCCCAGTTGTAGTTGCCACCGTCTACGATCACGCCGCCAATACTGGTGCCATGTCCGCCGATCCATTTAGTGGCAGATGAGACCACCACGTTGGCGCCATGCTCGATCGGACGAAACAGGTAACCACCAGCACCAAAAGTGTTGTCAACGATCAGGGGCAGGTCATATTCTTTGGCCAGGTCGGCAAATTTTTTAAAGTCAGGAATATTCAGGCGGGGGTTACCAATCGTTTCGAGGTAAATGGCTTTCGTGTTTTTATCAATATGCTTTACGAAACTTTCCACATTGTCGCCATCGGCAAAGCGGGCTTCGATGCCGAGACGTTTAAACGCTACTTTAAACTGATTGTAGGTGCCACCATAGAGATAAGTGGTTGTTACGAAGTTGTCGCCTGCCTGCAGGATGTTATTAAGAGCCAGGAACTGTGCTGCCTGGCCTGAACCTGTAGCCAGTGCGGCCACACCCCCCTCCAGCGCTGCAATGCGCTGCTCAAACACATCGGTAGTGGGGTTCATAATACGGGTATAGATATTGCCGAACTGTTTTAAACCAAACAGGTTGGCGGCATGTTCGCTGCTGTCAAATCCATAAGAGGTAGTCTGATAGATAGGAACTGCGCGTGATTTTGTTGTGGGATCAATTTGCTGGCCTGCATGCAGCTGCAGGGTCTCGAAGCGATGCGTCTTGCTCATACTCAATTTTTTTTAACGGTTAAATGAAGTTTACAATGCTGAAAACAGAACCAGAGGTACTATGGGGGTGGCTGTTGCGGTGAATAGTATCAACAACAACTTCCCGCAAAACAGGGACAACAACAGAAGAAGTAGTAGGAGTGTCCTTCCATAATGGTTTTAAGTACCCTATAAAGGTAGTAGACTTTTGTTTATTTTCAGGTAAACCCATTTGTTAATTTATTTTAAGCCCTAGCGGGCGTTTGTTTGTTATATACTTACCAGGCTGGCAGCAGCCTTTTTATTTTTTTGCTGAATGATTACCCGATCCAGTGCCTGCTCCAGGTCGGCGATCAGGTCGGCAGCTTCTTCCAGCCCTACCGACAGGCGAATGAGACTGTCAGCTATTCCTGATGCCTGGCGGGTGGCAGCAGGAATGGATTTATGTGTCATGCTGGCCGGATGGCACAACAGGCTTTTTACACCACCCAGGCTTTCGGCCAGTTTGAAAAGCTCCGTATGTGTAATAACCTCATTGGCCGCTTCTGTACGGTCATCACGCAGCTTAAAGGATACAATACCGCCGAAACCAGACGATTGCTGACGGGCAATTTCATGGTTGGGGTGTTGTTTCAGACCGGGGTAATAGACCTGTGCCACGGCAGGGTGCTGCTGCAGAAACTCCGCAATAGCAGCCGCATTGGCACTATGCTGGCGTACCCGCAGGTGCAGTGTTTCGATGCCACGTATGACCAGCCAGCTGTCAAACGGTCCCAGTATGGCGCCGGAGGCATTCTGAATGTATTTGATACGCTGACCCAGCTCTTCGGTACGTGTAACTACCACTCCGGCAATCAGGTCGCTATGTCCGCCCAGGTATTTCGTAGCGGAGTGCACTACAATATCAGCTCCCAGCGAAATAGGTTGTTGTAAGGCGGGTGTAGCAAAAGTGTTATCCACGCAAAGCCAGCACCGGTTGTCGCGGGCTATAGCAGCAATAGCACGGATATCGGAAATGCGGAGTGTGGGATTGCTGGGTGTTTCGATCCAGATCAGTTTGGTTTGTGGGGTAAGGGCGCTTACTACTTCGTTGATATCGGTAGTGTCTACATAACGTACCGTGATCCCGAATTTTTCATATATAGTAGAAAAAAGCCGGAACGCACCCCCATAAATATCGCGGCAGGCAAGTATCTCATCGCCCTGTTGCAGCAGTTTTACTACAGCATCAATAGCAGCAAGGCCGCTGCCAAAGGCGATGCCGGTATGCCCGGCTTCCAGTTGGGCAATCAATTGCTCAAGCGTAGACCGGGTAGGATTGGCTGTACGGGCATAGTCATATCCTTTGTTGATGCCGGGGGCTTCCTGCACAAACGTGCTGGTTTGATAAATAGGGACCGCGATAGCGCCGGTCAGCGGGTCCACAGGAATGCTGTGAAGCAGCTGTGTTGCAGTTGTACTCATTGTTTAGACAGTTTGGTGCTATTGCAGGCAATAGCGGTTAAAAATTGAATAGACAGTAGGAGTGCTGATCAAGAAGGGAGGAGAGCAGGATTACCGGAGAGCGTATTGTTTTTCTGAATGATATAAAACAAAACAGCTCATCCGATAAATCAGATGAGCTGTTGAATATGTTTGATGTACAATATGCAGAGCGTGAATCTGACTTATCTGCCCCATTGCTCAGTATACTGATACAAATGGGATGGAATTGGCACCTTTCCTGTGGCTGCGCCAGCAGGGAGGTTGTCAAGGCTTCAACGGGCCATAACCCTCAGCCTTTCTTGATAAGTTATCCAAAGAACTGCTGCAAAGGTAATGGGAATCGGGTGAAGTTCGCAAAAAAAAAATACCAAACAGGTGTTTGTTACTACTGGCATAACAAAAAAGAGGCTGCGTTTGCAGCCTCTCCAATGATCATTGGTGATACACTATGTTGAGATTACTGTTGTACAGGTACTGCTGCAGTGGTCTCAATCACTTTGCTGCCGGTGTAGCGAACAGCTTTGATTTTTTCCACTTTGGCAACGGCTGTTTTTTTGGCCGTTTTTGTTTTAGCAGTCTTAGCAGGTTTTGCTGCTTCTTCAGCTGCTTTTTCTTCGGCTGCTACTGCATCGGGAGTAAAGGCTACTGCGGGATCTTCGGCATTATAAGTACAGCCAATGCAAACGCTAAGCGTATTGGCGTCGCGGTCATAGATCAGTACACCTTCAGCCAGTTTTTTGGCATTTTCTTCTTCACCCAGTTTCTGTGCAGGAATTTTATAGACAGCGGGAGACTGACGCAGAATGGCTTTGAAACGACCTTCCGGCAAACCATCAACCCAGATTACACCTTTACTGGCTTCATCAAGTGTAACGGTAACCGTGCTGGCTGCACCATCTTTACCTGTCACCTCATACTTGCCAATAGCAGGAAATATCTTCTCCTGGGTCAGCGCCTCAGGCATGGGCTGCATTTTATAAGTTTCGGGAGTCCAGTTATTGTATTTGTCTTTTGTTTGGCTGGCATCTGTTTTAGGAGCCGGCGCGGGTGTAGGTTCTGTTTGTGCGTTAGCGGAGGCAGCTATCAGCAAAAACGCTGCGCTGGCTATCAATGTGGTCTTTTTCATAAAGTTTGAGTTTAATAAGTTGATACCTGGTGTTTTGCTCCTACCTATTTAAATATTGTGCCAAAAATGGGTTTTGGTGGAAAAAAGGCTAAAAAAAGCCTGTTTCCGGGCTTTCTGCTTCAGGTACCAGGATTTTAAGGGGTGATTCTGGCCGGCGTCTAACTTTTTGCTAACCTGCTTGTTTTATCTTCGTTGCCCCGCATTTTTTATTCTAAAAGCAGAACCGGACAAATGGCTGATCAGCAAACAGAAGCGATTGATGTATTTGGTGCCCGCGTACACAATCTGAAGGATATTGATATTTCCATACCTAAAAATCAACTGGTGGTCATCACCGGCATAAGCGGTAGCGGTAAGTCGAGCCTGGCTTTTGATACCATCTATGCCGAGGGGCAGCGCCGTTATATGGAAACATTTGGCGCCTATGCCCGGCAGTTTATCGGCGATATGGAACGCCCCGATGTAGATAAGATAACCGGACTTTCTCCCGTTATATCTATTGAACAGAAGACGACCAATAAGAATCCACGCTCTACGGTGGGTACTATTACCGAAGTATATGATTTCTTCCGTCTCCTGTATGCGCGTATTGGCGAAGCTTATTCTTACAATACAGGTAAGAAGATGGTGAAATGGAGCGAAGATGAAATAGTGGCTAATATATACCAGCGTTTCGAAGGCCAGCGAATCAGCCTCCTGGCTCCACTCATACGCGGCCGCAAAGGTCATTACCGGGAGTTGTTTGAGGATGTACGTAAAAAAGGATTTCTGAAAGTACGGGTAGATGGGGAGGTGCTGGATATAACAGCCAAAATGCAGGTTGACCGCTACAAGATTCATGATATTGAGCTGGTAGTAGATCGCCTGCAGGTGACAGATGAAATGCGTGCCCGCCTTAGCCAGAGTGTACAGCAGACGCTTCGGCTGGGAAAAGACCTGATGTTTGTGCTGGTAGAACCACACACAGCAGGAGCAGAAAAAAAGACCACAAAATCTGCTGCAGGCAAAAAAACGGCCGCACAGAGCGATCTGTTTCGCTCCGGCAAACCACTGCTGGTACAGTATTCCAAATTGCTGATGTGTGAAGATACCGGCATCAGTTATGAAGAGCCTTCGCCCAATGCATTCTCCTTCAACTCTCCTTATGGCGCCTGCCCGGTATGCCGCGGGCTGGGTACTACCTTTCATGTAAATATGGAAGCCGTATTGCCCGATGCCGAACTCAGCATCAGCGAAGGCGGCATTGCCCCGCTGGGCGAAGAGCGGGAAGCCTATGTATTCCGGCAGGCACAGGAACTGGCGCGCAAGCATAAGATTTCGCTTACCAAACCAATTAAGGATATCCCTGAAAAATCACTCAATATTCTTCTATATGGCAATGAAGAAGGAATAGAGACAGAGATCGATTTTGAAAACATGAAGTTTGATCCGCAGGCCCCTTATGAAGGTATTGTGAACATGCTGAAGCGTTGGTTCAATAACGGCTACAGCGAAGGCCTGCGCGACTGGGCCGAGGGCTATATGCAGCTAATGCCATGCGAAAGCTGCGGAGGCATGCGGCTGAAAAAAGAAAGTCTCTGGTTTAAAATAGATGACCGGAATATTGCTGAACTCAGCAACATGAATCTCGATAACCTGGCCGCCTGGCTCGATGGGCTGGAACTGCGGATTGACAATAAACGCAAAACCATATCACGCGATATCCTGAAAGAGATCAGAGAGCGTCTGCAGTTTTTGTTAGATGTAGGACTGACCTATCTCACGCTTAACCGTTCTTCAAAAAGCCTGAGTGGCGGAGAGTCGCAGCGTATCAGGCTCGCTACACAGATCGGTTCGCAATTGCAGGGCATCACCTACATTCTCGATGAGCCTTCTATTGGTCTTCATCAGCGCGATAATCACCGGCTCATTGAAGCATTGAAGCATCTGCGCGATATCGGCAACAGTGTACTGGTAGTAGAACACGACAAAGACATTATGATGGCTGCCGATCACCTGATCGATATCGGCCCGAAAGCTGGTTATCATGGCGGTCGCGTAGTGGCACAGGGTGCTCCCAAAGACCTGCTGCGGCTCGATACACTTACCTCCGGTTATCTCAACGGACATCACCGTATCGAAGTGCCGGCCGAACGCAGGAAGGGTAATGGAAAATTCCTGGAGCTGAAAGGAGCAAAAGGAAATAACCTGCGCAATGTTGACGTGAAATTTCCGCTCGGAAAATTTATTGTGGTGTCGGGTGTAAGCGGTAGTGGTAAGTCTACACTGATCAATGAAACATTATACCCGATCTTATCTACGCATGCCTATGGCTCACGGGTGAGTCCGCTGGAGTATAAAAACATTAAAGGCCTCGACAATATAGATAAGGTGATAGAAATAGATCAGTCACCCATTGGCCGTACTCCACGCAGCAACCCTGCTACCTACTGCGGTTTTTTCACCGAAATAAGAACCTTGTTTGCTTCGGTACCCGAGGCCAAGATAAGAGGATATAATGCGGGACGCTTTTCTTTCAACGTAAAAAGCGGTCGTTGCGAAGTATGTGAGGGTGGTGGTATGCGGGTTATTGAAATGAACTTCCTGCCCGATGTATATGTGCATTGTGAAAAATGCAATGGCAAACGTTATAACCGCGAGACACTGGAGATTCGTTACAAAGGCAAGTCAATTGCCGATGTACTGGCTATGACCGTGGAAGAAGCCGTAGAGTTTTTCCAGACCGTGCCTTATATCTATCGTAAAATTAAAGTGCTGGAAGAAGTGGGGCTTGGATATATCACCCTGGGACAATCTGCTGTAACGTTGAGCGGGGGCGAAGCGCAACGTGTAAAGCTATCTACCGAATTAGGTAAAAGAGATACCGGTAAAACATTTTATATACTGGATGAACCCACTACCGGCTTACATTTTGAAGATATCCGTCATCTGCTCGATGTATTGAATAAACTCGTTGACCGGGGCAACACGGTACTGGTCATTGAGCATAACATGGATGTGATCAAAGTTGCCGATCATGTGATTGACCTGGGACCTGAGGGAGGCGATGGCGGCGGCCGCATACTTTTTGAAGGCACGCCCGAAGAGTTAGCTAAAAACAAAGAGAGTCATACGGCGCAGTTTCTGAAGGCGGAGTTGTAGAAAAAGTTTAAAGAGTATAATGGGTATAAAAAGTTTAAAGGGAAATAACAACTTGTCACTTTAAATCCTTTAAACTCTTTATACTCTTTAAACCTGTAAAAAAACAAGCCCAGCCATTTCTGGCCAGGCTTTCTTACATGAGCAAAAACCAACATCAGAAATGTAAGGAGGTTGAGGTAAAAGGTAAATGGTGTAAGATTTGACCTTTTGCTTTCTACCTTTTACCTTTCTCCTACACTATTGGATTGGCCGAAGCATTGCCGGTAGTTGCTGCAGGCGTAGATGGAGGTGGTGGCGTATTCAGTTTATTCAGTAATCCCGAAACCCAGGCGAGGCCGATGGCACCTGCTGCCAGTGTAGACCAGAGGCCTATGCCAGCCGATGCCGAGTAGCTGATGCCATATTGCTGCTGATAAAGCATGGCGGCCTCTTTGCCTACTGAACTCAGGCGGAAGTAATAAATCAGCGCACCGGCTGCAATAGCCAGGAATGCAGCCAGTACAATATTTTTACTGTTACGGTCATAATCTTTCGTTTTATCTCCGGTCATGATGGTGGCGAGTACAACAACAATGACGCCTACCAGCGATAACCATCCCCAGCTGTTGAATCCGTTTTGCGTGGTGGCGGGCATGGCATTCATCATTTGCATTTGCCCCATCTGTCCCATTTGTCCCATCTGCCCCATTCCACCACCTCCCATCTGGTTCATAGCCTGGCCACCTACTTTTTCAATGGTCCAGGTAAGAAAGAGGCCAATGAGGGCAATGCCTGCCTCGGCCAGGGCGAATAATTTTACTTTGTGAAGGTTAAAGTTTTGCATCTGTTGGTTTATTAAGTGTGGTGCCTACTCGTAAGGCTTTTCGGCAAAAGGCCCCGGCATGGCCGGATATGCGGGTAAGGGTTAGTTGGATGATTGGTTGCCCGAGGTGGGTGGTGGTTGCAGTTTAATGACGCCGGTAACCCATAGCAGACCGAGTATGCCGGCAATAATACAGAACCATACACCGATGCCCGATTTTATACCCATGCCCATGCGGCCTCCGCCTGAGAGCTGCATGAAAGAAATGAGTGCACCCAGTGCAATGGCGCCAAAGGCTCCGATAGCCAGGTAGCGCATATTCTGGTCATAATCCTTTGTTTTGTCGCCGGCCAGTGAGGATACCAGTACGGCGATAAGGCCAAAAAGACTCAGGATACCCCAGCCCTGAAAGCCATTGCCCAGCGTGTTTGATCCGAAGCCCCCGAGACTCTGCGTAGCCCAGGGCAGTATCATGCCTACCAGGGCCAATGCGCCGAGGATCAGCGAGTACAATTTTTGTTTGTGCAGATTAATGCCTGTGGAAGATGTTGGTTGTTGTTCCATGATCAGGAGTTTGATGAATGAAAGAACAGGTTTGCTCAGATGTTGAAGGCACAATATTATCTTCCTGATCAGGCTTGCTCAATACATAATTTGATGTATGGCCGGTCTGAGAGAGCCAGACCGGGATGGAAAAGTCGGGTTTAGTTGCGGTCTGACAGAGTCAGACCGGGATGGAATGGGAGTGGGACCGGGGTATAAAAAAGCCTCCGGTTTGGAGGCTTTACAATTAATTACTGGTGGGGCCGGGTGGAGATGGCGGTTTAGTGCCTTCCAATTGTTCCGGTTTAATAACATATACAAGAACAGCTCCCGCAACGCCTGCAATAATTGCCAGCCAGATACCATATGAGGCAAAACTGGTTTGTCTTAAAAATTGAATTAAGGCAAAGAGCCCGGCGCCGGCAAAACAGGCGGCAGCTATCAATTTAAATTGATCAGAATAGGGTTTGGTTTTTTCTTTATCCAGAAAAGTAACCACCCCGGCTCCGATGAAGCCAAGAAATGTTACAATTCCAAGATCCCTCATCCCATTTACACTTTGTCCCATTCCAAAGAATGAAATTTTCCACCAGGGTAGAAACATCGCAATGATGCCTACACCTGCTGCAATTAGAGCAAATAATTTTTGCTTGTGAAAATTCATTTGTTCCATAAAAAATGTTGGTTTTGGTAAAGCCTACTCGTAGGTTTTTCGGCATACACCCCTGTAAAAAGGGATACAGGTTCCCGCTCATGTAATGAATGACAGGGAACTAATATAATGTTCTTTTGGGAGAATTGCGTTGGCAGGGGAGAATGACTTGTGTACTTCTTTGTCACAGGCAAACCCGTAATGTAGGGCAGGAAGTGATTGAAAAGATGTGGAATCAGAGCGGGTTTTTCACACCGGATACCGGATCAGATCAATTTCCCTGCCTTACGGGATCTTAGTTATGGTAATAAAAAGAGCTCGGAACAAAGGAAATAAAAAAAGTCCGGTAAGCATTGACAGATAGTGTTTAATAAGATGATTACTAAATGAGAGTACCAATAGAGAACGGATCAGGTTTGATCAACCAGGGTATCAGATCCTATTAAGCTCTCTGTCGCTTACCGGAACTATTTTAAGCTATTCGAAAGAACTGTTTAGCGAACTTCAAACTGACCAGAGGCAGTTTCTTCATCACCGGCAAATACATGGTATACATATTTGCCGCGTTTCAGGCTTACCAGACGTTCATGGTCGCCTGCTTCCATTTTGTAATGCTGGATCAGGGTGCCCTGGAGATCAAAGACAAAGAAGTCAATTTCTTTGGTGTTGTTCTCTTTGGCTACCACATGCATGACCCTTTTCAACACATCGGGGTAGATTTTTACCGCATGGTTGTTGCGCGATGAGCGGTTGCTCCTGCTTTTTTCAGCAGAAACCGTCTTGCTACCGTCGGTTGAATCACCGTTGGCTGGCCGGTTACCTGCACTGGCAATAAGGGTGGTGCCAGGGGCTACAGACAGCAGGCTGAAGCAGACGCCCGCAATCAGCGGTTTTTTAAGATTCAGTTTCATTAGGGTTCGGTTGTATGGTGTGTGCCTGATGATCTATTAATAGAATACCGGGCAACGCATTTGACGACGGCTCCACTTGTCTTCAGCGCTGTTGAGGCGCCAGCCAAAGCGGACAAAAGTTGAAAAGAACGCATCATTCTCAGTGGGATCGCCACGCTGGAATGTCTGAATGTTGCCGGGGTTACTCACCGCCGACTGATAAGTACCTCTGTAATACAGACGACGGGCTTTGGCCGCATCACCTGCAGAAAGATACTGATTGAAATATACAGGATCAATATAACCGGTGCTCACATCGTCGATGTAGTCGGTGAAAGTCTGGCGATGCAGAATCTCAAGACCTACATACATGTTTTCTTTCAGGTAATATTTGAAACCGAAACCCATAGGGATTTCAGCCTGTATCAGTTTATATTCTTTGCGGGTCGGATATTCGGCCATACCCTGACCTTCAAGACGCAGCGGCTTCAGGTTTACCCATTCGCCATTTACATCCTGTGCTTTTGGATTGAAACGAAACATACCGGCACCTATCACGCCATAAGGGCGGAATTTGCCGATAAGGCCATCATATTGTTCAAAGAACACTGTCGGATAAATTTCCGCAGCCACATAAGCTTCTGTGACAGATGATTTAAAACTAAGGTTACGCTGCAGACGGTCTACTTCATCGCCGCCTTTATTGGGCGCTTCCGCATCGCTTGCAGCAATGGTGCCCTGGTTGAGCGCTACACGAAGGCCCAGCCATTCAGACGGGTAATAGGTGCCATAAACACTGATGCCAAATTTGGTCATGGGAAAATCCAGGTCCTTGATAAACGGACGACCAATACCGGCTGATCCACCGAGGTCTCCTAAAAAGAACATGGGGCCAATGCCAAAGCTGACTTCATATTTGCTGTTGCCCGCCGAAAGAGATTGCGCGGAGGCGCTGTACGGGACCATGTGCATTGAAAAAGTAGCAGCACATAGTACTGCAGCACGAAACAAGTTTCTCATAGATTCAGATTTCTGGTTAAATTCTGCTATTGGATTTCAGGGCCAAAATAGAGAAAGAAAAATATAGAAGTGAAATGATTGCGCGAGTTTTTTTTATTGTGCGCCCTTCTCTGCTTTTTTTACCTAGTGAAAATACGTATCCGGCTCAGGGGCGGGTCATTTCGATATGGTCAATACCATCTTCATCATATATATCACTGGTTTGTACAAAACCAAGTGATTCATAAAACTGCTTGAGATACAGTTGTGCGCCGATACGTATCGGCTGTATACCATATAATGCTTCTATAGCCTGGATGCTCTGCTGCATCAGGCTGCGACCCAAACCAAGCCCGCGGGCTATAGACGCTGTAGCTACACGGCCAACAGACGGTTGCGGATAGGAAATACCCGGTGGCACCAGCCGGGTCACGGCTATCAGCCGGCCATTGGCAAACCCCATCAGGTGATGACAGGCCTGATCTTTATCATCCATATCCTGAAACACACAGTTCTGCTCTACTACAAATACGGCGCTGCGTAGCTGCAGGATGGCATACAGCTCATATGGACTGAGCTTGTCAAAATGTTTTATGTTCCAGGTTATTTCCATGGTGGAGATTAGCGGCCTTCGGGTAAAGGTACGACAGCCAGGCTTTCATTTCCGGTTTTACTTACTGCCTGGACGCCAAAGAAATAATTGTCTTTGGAAAGAGGAAGGTCAATCGTATTATCTGCAGTGAAATATTTTTTCTGCCATACAGCACTGGTAGTTTCACGTACCAGTACATAATAGCCACTTGCTTTTCCCTGTGCGGGAGCTTTCCACTTTAAAACAGAATGATTGGTAAGCCGGCGGGTTTCTATACGTACATCTGCCGGCATACCCGGGGCTTTGGCCAGGTTAGCCAGGTTGGCCAGGTTCATGGCGGTATTTTTACGGAGATATTCAAAATCCATAAACTCGGGCAGGTCGCCATACTGCACACCATTTTCGACCCGCACATCCTGGTGCTGATGCAGATAGTTTTCATTCATTTCGGTAATACGAACAGCTGCAAACCCACGTTGTACAAAAGGACTGTGATCTCCTCCCCGTAAAAAACGATCATTGCGGTAAATCATTACCACCTGCAGATTATCAACATAACGTTCGCCGGTTTCCTTTACATAGCGGGCCAGCTGGCGTGACCTGCCATCGTTTTCCAGACCCAGATTGCGGATCTGTGCAGCCAGGCGTCCGGTATCCAGCACAGAGAATGCTTCGCTGAATACGCGGATTTGTGTGTTGTTTATAATACCGGTTTCGCTGCTGTTGTTGCTGCCAACAATATCGTTGTTGAGGACGGCTTCGATTGACCACGAATCGCGCTGGGCTTTTTCTGCCATAAAACTGGCACCCAGTAATCCCTGCTCTTCGCCGCTGAAGGCTACAAAGATGATGGTGGCAGGAAAAGACTGTTTGCTGAGAATACGGGCAGACTCCAGCACAGCGGCCACCCCACTGGCATCATCATTGGCTCCGGGGGCATCGCCTGTCCGGTCCATCACACTGGTTCGCATGTTATCGAGGTGAGCGCTGATGATGAAAATCCGTTTGTCGTCAGGATCGGTACCTTTTAGAGTGGCCACCACATTGCCCAATACTGTAGGTTTATCTACACGACGGCCATCTGCAGCCAGGGTAGTGGTATCAATAAAGGCCGTAAGCCGGCCTCCCGATTGCGGTGCATAACTGAGAAAACGCTGCAACACCCAGTTGCGCGCCGCACCAATACCCCGTTTGGGATCGGTTTGGCTACTGAGTGTATTACGTGTACCCATGGCTACGAGGCTGCGAACATAAGAGGAGAGCGAGTCGGCAGAAACCTGGCCGACCATTGCCGCAATCTGCGGATCGCGCTGAATGATGGTTTGCCCCATAGCAGTCGCAACCAGTACGAGACATAATGCAAGGGAAAATATTTTTCTCATGTGCGTAGCTTTCGGTAGACGAATATAAGAAATGTAATGTGCTAATGTGGGAATGTGCTGATGTGCTAATGGTTTTGCTGTAATTCGTCTGTGCTAAAAGAAAGCAGTAGACTTCAACAATCATAGATATGTTATGATTAAAACAGATAGAAGAATAATTAGCACATCAGCACATTCCCACATTAGCACATCAATACTTATATTTCTCCTTCCACAGCCCCTTCAGGTATTTCCTCAATTCTTCTTCGCGGGCATTTTTGCCGGGGTCGTAGAATTTGGAGCCGGCAATTTCGGGTGGCAGGTATTCCTGGGGTGAAAAATTGTTTTCGTAACTGTGCGAGTACTCATAGTTCTTGCCATATCCCAGGTTCTTCATGAGTTTGGTAGGTGCATTACGGATGTGGAGCGGAACGGGCAGGTCGCCTGCCTGACGCACCACATTCAGCGCTGCATCGATGGCTACATATGAGGCATTACTCTTGGGCGAAGATGCCAGGTAAATAGCACATTGGGAAAGGATGATCCTGGACTCCGGATAACCGATCTTGTTAACTGCTTCAAAACAGGTATTAGCTAGTACCAGTGCCGTAGGATTGGCATTGCCGATATCCTCACTGGCCAGTATCACTAGCCGGCGTGCAATGAATTTGACATCTTCGCCGCCTTCTATCATACGTGCCAGCCAGTAGACTGCCGCATTGGGATCGCTGCCACGAATCGATTTGATAAAGGCAGAGATAATATCGTAATGCTGCTCCCCGCTTTTATCATACAGAGCAATCTTATTCTGTGCAACTTCCATCACCAAAGCATCTGTAATGGTGACATCATTGCCGCCGTCCCGGCCGGCGTCTACCACAATTTCAAACAGGTTGAGCAACTTGCGGGCATCGCCGCCTGAGATGCGGATGAGAGCCGCTGTTTCCGCAAGGGTGATATTGAATTGTTTCAGCACTTCATCTTTTGCCATGGCCATATGCAGCAACTTGATGAGATCGGATTCATCAAGCGACTTCAGTACATATACCTGGCATCGGCTTAACAAGGCGCTGTTGACTTCAAAACTGGGATTTTCGGTAGTGGCACCAATAAGGGTAACCGTTCCTTTTTCCACCGCACCCAGCAGTGCATCCTGCTGACCTTTATTGAAACGATGTATTTCATCAATAAAAAGTACCGCTCCGGTTTGGTCTTTAGCTTCCTGAATTACTTCACGTACTTCTTTTACACCTGAGCTGATAGCACTCAGCGTATAAAAGGGTACCTGCAGGGTGTGAGCAATGATATGGGCAATGGTGGTCTTGCCGGTTCCCGGCGGCCCCCATAAAATCATAGAAGGGATACGACCTTTTTCGATGGCTTTACGTAATACACTGCCTTTGCCGGTGAGGTGTTGCTGCCCGGCCAGGTCATCGAGTGTTTGCGGTCTTATCCGCTCTGCCAAAGGAACCATAGCAGGCAAAGGTCGGGAAAATGTGCTAATGTGCTGATGTGCCAGTGTGCTAATGCTGTTCCAAACTTGAAAATGGCTTGTTTGGCTAGTAATCAGTGGTCGGTGATCAGTAATCCGCGCTGGTAAATGATGATCCTTTTATTCCGTTTAATATTCCATCAGCACATTAGCACATCAGCACATTAGCATATTAGCATATTGTTGTCACTGTTGCTGCTGTCCCGAAAAACTTTCCAGGTAGTCTGGTGCGGGCGTGTTGGCTTCAAGAGTTTCCATACGTACATTATTGATCTCTTCAAACGTAGCCCCGTCTTCATAGCCTACTGATACGTATACGGAAAGAGACTGACGGGCAGGTCCCTTGAAGGTGCCTTTAATAGGCGAACAATCTCTGAAGTCGCGGCCTACTGCCAGTTTTACATGATGATTGTTGACCCATACATTGTTGGTAGGGTCAATACCTGTCCAGCCGTAATCGGGTATCCAGGCCTCTACCCAGGCATGCGTGGCGCCTTCACCACGCATGCCATTTTTGTTGGGGCAGATATAACCGCTTACATAGCGGCACGGAATACCTGTATTACGAAGCAGCTCGAGCATCAGGTGGGCAAAGTCCTGGCATACGCCCGACTCCAGCTCCAGAATTTCCGCTACCGTTGTTTCTACATTGGTGATACCCTTGATGTATTTAAATTGGGAGAAAATATAATTGGCACAGCGCTCCACAATCATGGAAACAGGCATTTCGGGAGTGGAGAAACGGGTAGCCAGATTGCTCAATTGCTCGCGCAGATCGATTTCTGTGACCTGGCGGAGTTCGAGTAATGACAGGTTTTGCTTCATCTCTGCCTGAAGATCCTGAAGGGTGCCCGGCGCTGTAATAGCATCGCTGTTGCTGCCAAGAGTGCGCACAATCAGTTTGCTTTCGATGGTCAGCTCTTTGTGTGAGTCGAGCAGATTGAACATGCCGGTGCGGTTGCCCCAGTAATCGTTTATCAGCAGTATTTCCGGAGAGCCGGTGATATTGATTTCGTGATATAGCGCTTCCTGTTCTTTACAGGACAACGGATAAATCCGGATTTCATTTACACTTTCTTTTACCGGACGGTCATACTGGTAACGGGTAAGGTGATGTATGTTGAAAACGGGCATTGGGCTTTGTTAAGCGTATGAAAAATAAATCCGGGTGAGCTGATCCGAACATTCCACCAGGTCTTTGCGCAGCGAATATAGAAAATGTGGCAGACTCACCTGCTGTACATAGCTCAGATCGCTAAACTCGAGCTGGCTGCAGAGGCGGCCAAATGATTTCAGCAATTGTTCGCTGCCATCCATACGTGTGTCTGCCGCTACCTCGTCGAGATAACGTTTTACGCGCCGTAATGAATAAAGCAGGGAACGGGGAAAGTCTTTATTAAAAATCACATGATCCAGCACATTGAGATTGTTTTGCCCACGCGTGTATGTTTTAAGATAAAGTTCATAACCGGAAAGCGAAAGCAACAGGTTTTTCCAGAAGAGTACATCCTGTTGTGCATCGAGCCGGTGCTCAATCTTGCTGAAATGTGCAAGCGTGGTGTCGATAGTGAGCAATGCCCTTTCGATAAATTTACCGAGACTCATAAAGTTCCATCCCAGTCCACGGGGCATGGTACTGTCAGTAACGCCATAGAAAAGGGTATTGTTCAGATCCAGGAGATCTATAAGGTCAAGTGCACGTGAACCGGTCACCTGCTCAATGAGGTCGGGCTGATTCACGATATGGTAAAGCTGGTTTACTTCTTCCCATACTTCCTTCGTAATATTATCCTGAACCCCCCGCGCATTTTCGCGGGCGCGGGAAATGAGCACACGGGCCGAGTTGAGGTTTTGTGTATCGGCCAGCAGCCATGTCAGCGCTGATGGAAGATGATCACCTTTTGATAAGATACGCTCATCGTTGGTGGGGGAAGCCAGCAATATCAGGTCGCGCCAGTTGAAACTGGAATGTGAGCCGGCATCAAACGAGAGAATATAATTGGTGCGAACCATTCTGACAAGGCAATCGTTGCGTTCCATATAGCGCGACAGCCAGAATAAAGAATCAGCAATCCTACTAAGCATGCAGTTGTTTTAGGTGTTCTTTTCTAAAGTAATTAAAGGTCTACTACCCAGGTGTCTTTGCTGCCGCCTCCCTGCGAGGAGTTTACGACCAGCGATCCCTCACGCAGGGCCACACGCGTAAGCCCACCCGGTACTATACGTATGCCGCTGGGCCCGCAGAGCGCATAAGGACGCAGATCCACATGTCTTGGCTGCAGTTTGCCATCAATAAAGCAGGGCACAGTAGACAGGCGAATAATGGGCTGTGCAATAAACTCCCGTGGAGTTTCATTGATAGCAGCCATTACCTCTTCCAGCTCTTTTTCCGAAGCTTTATTGCCCATAACCATGCCATAGCCGCCCGATTGATTGGTGCGTTTAATGACCATGTTGCCAATATTATCAAACACATACTTACGGGCATCCATATTTTCGAGTCCGTAGGTGGGCACATTGGGCAAGATGGTTTCTTCGTTGAGATAATAGCGGATCATGTCAGGCACATAGGCATATACAGCTTTGTCATCGGCCACGCCATTGCCCACTGCGTTTACAATCGCTACATTGCCTTTGCGGTAAGCACTCATGAGGCCCGGTACCCCCAGTGCACTATCCGGACGGAAAACCAGCGGGTCAAGGTAATCGTCGTCAAGCCGGCGATAGATCACATGCACCTGCTGCAGTCCGGCCGTGGTTTTCATATATACCTTGTGGTTGTCTACCAGCAAATCACGACCTTCTACCAGGGGTATGCCCATTTGCCGGGCCAGGAAGGTATGTTCAAAATAAGCCGAGTTGTACACACCCGGCGTGAGCAGCACAACCAAAGGATTGGATAACTGTTGCGGCGCCAGGCTGCCGAGTATATCATGCAGCAGCAATGGATAGTTATTGATCATGCGCGCTTTGCTGCTGGTAAGCATGCCCGGGAAAATGCGTTTGGTGACCTCCCTGTTTTCCAGCATATAGGATACGCCGGAAGGCGTACGCAGGTTGTCTTCGAGGATATAAAAAGTGCCATCCTGTCCCCGTATCAGGTCAATACCCGAAATATGTACATAGAGGTCATGCGGTACTTTAATGCCAAAAACCTCGCGGGTAAAATGCGGACAGGAAGCAATCAGTTCGGCGGGAATGATACCGTCCTTTAATATCTGCTGCTCTGAATAAATATCTTTTAAAAAAAGGTTCAGTGCTTTAAGCCGTTGTGTAATGCCCCGTTGTATATGATCCCATTCCTGGCCGGTGAGGATACGGGGAATAATGTCGAAGGGAAAAATCTTTTCAATACCCGCATCGTCACTATACACCGTAAAGGTGATACCCTGGTTCATAAACAGCTCGCCGGCCAGCCGGTCTTTCTGACGCAGCAGATCTACCGGCATCTGGCTGAGCTCTTCAAACACTTTACCATACTGTTCGCGCACATGCTCCTGCACACACATTTCATCCCAGATATCTGGATATTTCTGATAATTCTCAAATAATTGGTGACCGGTCATAGTTACTGATTGAAAAAATAAAAGGTTGCTTCACATTGGCATGTGAAAGCAACCGTATATTCGAATATAATGATTCTGATTCACATTTAACCCTATCAGCTAATTATTATAGAATACCGATAAACCCATCAGGCATCGGATTTGCAAACAGGCGTATGAAAAGGTTTTAGTATTTTGCCTCTAATATCTGAGCATTGATGTTGAATAAGACTGGACGCAGAATAGGATGGCTGCTGTTGTGGCTGGGAATAGTGCCCGAAATGGCTGCACAGGCGGTTTCGGCTGAGCAGAATTATGCCTCTAACTCTCCCGGTGTAGCCATGGTGCAAACCGTCTTTTCCGCCACCGTGTATGTAAACAAGGTGGTCATGAATGAGCGGCGGTTTGAACAACTGGTAGATTCTGTAAAGCGTCTGGATAGCAGCGGTGAAATGCTTTCGGCTCCGGCCAAACTCGACCTGGTAGTAAAAGCATTGTATAATAATCCTACCCGGTATTTTTCTGCCACTACCGAATATTACCGTCAGAAACATCGGATTTATGCCTCCGGCACCGGCTTCTTTGTAACCGGCGATGGATTCCTTGTTACCAATTGTCATATTATTGACCGCGATAGCCAGTTTGTAAGGCGAAAATTTATTCAATCTACTTTCCAGGAAGTAACGGAAGCCAATATCCGGTCGCTGGAAAATTCCTGGCAAATGACGCTCACCGATGAGCAGCGTATGCAACTGGCCAATGCCTACAGTGTCATTTATTCCCAGGTGTCATCCATGATCATTTTTGATCTGAAGCGGGAGATATATGCGCAGTTCAGAGTCGACGAAGATGGTAAGGTGGTTACACGCCGTATGCCCGCCGCAGTAATTATTAAAGGACAGCCCATGCCTGGCAAGGATGTGGCTATTCTGAAGGTAGATAGTGTGCAGCAGATGCCAACGCTTGAACTAACCAGGGACTCACTCGTACGCATTGGCGAGCCTGTACTTGTATATGGTTATCCCGAACCCGTTACCTCCAATACCTACCTGGCCCGCGAAACAAGTGTGGAGCCTTCTCTCACAGCAGGGGTAGTGAGTGCTATTAAAAAATCAATAGGAGGCTGGCCGGTTATTCAGATGGATGCTGTGATTACTCACGGCAGCAGTGGCAGCCCGGTATGTAATAATCGTGGCCAGGTAATTGGCCTCGCTACATTTGGAAGTATAGACCAGACTGCCAGCAACCTGGCCAGCGGGTTCAATTTCTCCATTCCTTCTTTTATGATCCGCCAGTACCTCGACTCCGTAGAGGTGCAGCCTGCCATGAGCGATGCCACCCGATCATTTAACCGGGGACTTGACTATTTCTTCCGTGGTTTTTATAATAAGGCGTTGCGACGTTTCGAAGTTGTGAAAAAACTAAACGAACATTATCCCGAACTGGGATATTATCTGCAGGAGAGCCGCAAGCGTATTGATGCCGGGCAGGACAAGGAATCTATGAACCGTAAGACTATGTTCCGGATGCTGGCATTGCTGTTGGTGGCGGGAGGGGTGGTAGTATTTTACAGGTGGAAGAGTAAGAAATAGGGTTTAAAGGGTATAAGGAGTTTAAAAAGTATAAAGAGTTTTAATAAAGACCCTATCCCTTTAAACCTTTTAAACTCCTTATACCCTTTAAACTGCTTATACCCTTTAAACTTTATTTAGCTTCTTCAAATTCGAATTGCTTCCTGCTTCCCTGCACATACAACTCTCTGCGCAGGACAAATAAGCCATACAATACGGTAAACTGACCTATTAATAATAATGTTGTGACCAGCAAAGGCCAGGTGAATCGGATGTCGAGTTTCCAGGCTTCTATGCCCGCATACGAGGCCAGTGCGCTCAGGGTTTTATATTCCGATACTATGATGCTGAAGAAAACGGCGAGAAAAAGGAAGTTGAGCAGGTAAAGCCGGTTGAAGTTTGTTTTCTGCGACCCGCTTACAGGAGTATGCGGATAGTTGCGCTGAAGAATGCTGATAGCCAGTCCGGCCAGCCCAATCACCAGCATCCAGTGCAGCAGGCTCAGGATAGATAAAAAAGAGAATGTTTTCAGCATATCCACCAGCGAAGCCATTGCCATCACCAGCGCTCCCACCACCTGTAGTGAGCAGAGTATTCTGAAAAGTTTCCATTGCAGCGGCATAAGCAGTGATTTGACAGTAGATGAATGGTCCTTAAAATTCCATAAATAATATCGTTTTTAAGATGCTGGTTGACCAATATTATTGATAAGTTCATTTAGGTTGGCTCTTTGTTTCTTTTTAACATATTTCCGGAACTGAATCTGAGCAATCAGGTTCCATAAACAAATTAGGCAAAAAGAAATTATCGCCCCCAGTCCCACGGTATCCGGATGTGAGATGCCTCCTGTATTGTCAAATGCTGTGGATATGGCATCAAAAGCGATATAAACTAATATAGCCGTGAACAGGATAATAAAAACAATGAAACCGGTATACAATCTATTGACTGATGTCGCAAACGATAGTTCAGCTTTGTGATACCGGGTTATACAAAAAATCACAAAAAGGTTGCGGAGAATGGTTAACGAAAAAACTACAATCATTACACCATACAGCCAGGCATACGAGCCGATCCTTTGATTGGTTATATTTTTAAATAATAATACGACCAGGAAAATCTCCCATGCCATAGCCAGTGTATGTGTAGCGAGTGCCAGCTTCCACTTTAACCGCATTGCCCGCTATTTCAGGTTAAGTTGAATATGCAATTCCTCAAACTGCTTCTGATCGATAGTAGCCGGCGCATCCAGCATCACATCGCGTCCGCTGTTGTTTTTGGGGAATGCAATAAAGTCACGAATGCTTTCACTGCCACCAAGTATGGCGCATAAGCGGTCAAATCCGAAGGCAATACCACCATGGGGCGGAGCACCATATTCGAAGGCACCCAGCAGGAAGCCAAATTTGTGTTGCTGTTCATCTTCATCCATACCCAGGGCGGCAAACATTTTTTCCTGCAGCTCACGCTGATAGATACGGATCGATCCGCCGCCAATCTCATTTCCGTTCAGCACCATATCATATGCATTGGCTTTAATGCCGGCATAGGGGTGGTTGAGGTATTCGGCCGCGTTTTCAATCACGGGATTATTGTCGATCATCGTGCTGATGTCGCTCGGTTTGGGCGAGGTAAACGGATGGTGGCGGGCAACCCAGCGATTGCCTTCCTCATCGTATTCAAAAAGCGGGAAATCGAGTACCCACAAAAGTTTAAACTCATTGTCTTTGCGCAGGCCGAGTCGTTTGCCCATTTCAAGACGCAGCTCACTCATGGCTTTGCGGGTGCGCTCTTCTGTACCGGCCAGCAGCAATACCAGGTCGCCGGCTTTGGCGCCAGCAGCATCGGCAATAGCTTTCAGCCGTTCTTCGGAATAAAATTTATCTACACTACTCTTATAAGTGCCATCGGCATTTACCCTGATAAATACCAGTCCCTTCATACCTATCTGAGGACGTTTCACCCATTCGGTCAGTTCATCAGTTTGTTTGCGGGTATATTCACTGCAGCCGGGTACGGCAATAGCGAGTACTGTTTCCACGCTGTCAAAAACTACAAACCCGGCATTGTCTACCAGCTCAGGTTGTGCAGTACGATTGGTATATACGGAAGCTGGCTTTTTGATATTCAGCAGCGGCATGCCAAAGCGAATATCGGGTTTGTCGTTGCCATAGGTCCACATCGCCTCTTCCCAGGTCATGCGGGCAATGGTCTCTGTATAATCGATTCCTTTTACTTCTTTGAAGATAGAGCGCACCATACCCTCAAACATGTGGAGGATGTCTTCCTGCTCCACAAAAGCCATTTCGCAGTCAATCTGAGTAAATTCAGGCTGGCGGTCGGCACGCAGATCTTCGTCGCGGAAACATTTTACAATCTGATAGTAACGGTCATAGCCGCTTACCATCAGCAGCTGTTTAAAGGTTTGCGGCGACTGGGGCAGGGCATAAAACTGGCCAGGATTCATCCGCGAAGGCACCACAAAATCGCGTGCGCCCTCAGGCGTGGATTTAATCAGGAAAGGCGTTTCAATATCCATAAATCCCTGCTGGTGCAGGTAGTTGCGGGCAGCGCGGTTAACGGCATATCGCAATTCCAGGTTTTTCTTCACTGCATTGCGGCGCAGATCGAGGAAGCGGTACTTCATACGCAGGTCGTCGCCGCCATCGGTATCATCCTGTATAGTGAACGGGGGAACAGCTGATTTGTTGAGGATTTTGAAAGAACTGACAGCAACCTCCACATCGCCTGTGGGGATATTGGCGTTCTTGTTGGTCCGTTCCCTTACCAGTCCGCTGGCCTGTACTACAAATTCGCGGCCGAGGGGATTATTTTCCAGCTGGCTGTTCAGCTCTTCATCAAAAACCAGTTGGGTAATGCCATAGCGGTCGCGTAAATCAACAAAGGTGATGGCGCCAAATTTCCGAACGGTTTGTACCCAGCCGGCCAGGGTCACTTCTGTATTTGCCTGGGGCAGTCTCAATTCGCCACAAGTATGGGATCTGAACATATAAATAGGTCTTAACTGATTGGTTTGGAAAGCCGGCCGTTTAAAGGGCAGCCGGAGAGTCGCAAAGATAAGAAAGAGAAGGGGTTTTGCTCCGGGCGGGAGCTTGCTTATATTTGACCCCACCATGCCCGTAGCCACCATCAAGCGGATTATCCGTATACTTATCCGGACCAATACGGCAACTGCTCATCCGGAACCAGAACCCGAAACCGCAGCGCTGGCCGCGGAGATAAAATCATATACGGACTGGATCAGTGCCCATATTCCTTATTTCAACAGGTTATCAGTTACGGAAAAAGAACGGTTTATCAGGCGGGTGTTTTATTTCCGGCAACGCAAACAGTTTCATTTTCATGGGTTAGAACCCCGGCCGGAGATTCCGGTACTGATCAGCGCGGCAGCGGTGCAGCTTACTTTCGGCCTGCGCCGCTATCAGCTTCCCTATTTCCGGCATATTCATATCCTGGCCGATGCCTATCCGCTGCAAGACCATCAGGGATTATTTATCGGACATGTGGACCGGCAGCAGATATGTCTGTCGTGGAAACATTTCCTGGAAGGGTATGCAGATGCAACAGATAATGTGAATGTGGCGATTCATGAAATGGCTCATGCCCTGCAATTTGAAAATTTCATTCCGGAAACCGGAATTGATTGGGAATTCAGAGCCGATTTTGAACGTTTTATGCAAGCTATAGGTCCGGCATTTCTCCTGGCCGGAATGGGACGACCGGGTTATCTGCGCCAGTATGCCTACACCAATGCGCGGGAATTCTGGGCGGTAAGTGTAGAAGCTTTTTTCGAAAATCCGGCAGCATTAAATACGCATATGCCTTCACTTTACCAATTGCTGCGCGATGTGCTGAACCAGGACCCGCTCACCGGACAGGTGCTGCTTCCGCAAGAGACAGCCATACGGCAGTGATCTTATTTCAACAGCATAAGAATTATAGTACAAATTTCGTTTGATAAAAGCAAGTGCTGTATTGTAACACCACATTATTGTGCCCATACAGCATGCAGGCAGGACGTTTTTCTTTATTTTTTTGAAAAAATATTGGAATAGCTATAAGTTTTATTAAAACGATACTGTATTGATTTGTAAGTATTTTTCTGTAGTGCATCGTAGTTTTACTAAGGTGTAGTTCTATTGCATGCTTGCAAATCACACAGTCGTTTTTTACATTTATACCCGAACCGTACACTATGCAGGCATTCCTCAGAAAACTGAACAGGTTTTTTGTGCAGGGCACTAAATCTCCCCGCCAGCTTCCACCATCAGAGGTAGCCGTGGATGAGCGTACGTATGAAAAATACTCCTTCATCATTGGAAGCGTAATAGCTTACTTCAACGATCTTTCTTCTGCCAGTAAAAGAAAATTTGTTAACCGGGTTCATCACTTTCGTCAGCTCAAGAAGTTTCATTTCATCGGTCTTGAAAACACCGAAGACATCGCAATACTGGTCAGTGCTTCTGCTGTACAGATTACATTCGGATTAAAAGATTATTATCTCCATTCGTTTAAAGATATTTATATACTGGCCGATGCCTATCACATGGATACAGATGATGAGCTGTATATTGGGCATGTGGCGCCCGATGGCATTTATCTTTCCTGGAAACATTTTTTATATGGCTATGCCTACCGGCACGATAATGTGAATGTGGCAGTACATGAAATGGCACATGCTTTACTGCACAATAATTATTTATCTCACTTCCAGAGCGATACCCATTTCCGTCTTAATTATGAGAAGTTTTCGAGCAAAACGGGAAAAATTTTTGCCGATGTGATCACACGCCGTCAAAGCTACCTGCGCAGCTATGCATTTACCAACATGCATGAGTTCTGGGCTGTAAGTGTGGAAGCTTTTTTTGAAAACCCGGCTGAACTGCGAAAGCATATGCCGGAACTTTTTGATGCACTTTGCCGTGTACTGAACCAGGATCCATCCTCTCCGGATAAACTCATTTAATCCATTTACCACTAAACCTACACTATGCTCACACTTTTACTCATCTATCATTGCCGCAAATTCATTCTCAAATACCGCCGCCAGCGGCTGGCGGTAGCCTGATTATTTTTTGGAAAGAATACGGGTAAACCTTTTTACATCAGCATCAGGTGCAATAGGAGATCCATACACCAGGTGGTCGGTTAGCTGATGTGCAAAGAATGGCCCCAGCGAGCAGCCTTTTGTTCCCATACCGTTGAGTATGCCAATCTGTTGCTGTACCGGATGCAAACCTACAAATGGCCGGCGCTCCAGTGTAGCCGGTCTCATACCCGAGCGGTGTTCGATCACCTCAAAGGGGTGTTTTAACCACCCGCGCAATACCTGCTCCGTTTTTTCCCGGAATGCAACAGTTGGTCCCGGGTCATCAAAATCCCACACATAGCTGGCACCCACCCAAAAAAGTCCTGGCTCTGCCAGCGGTACCAGCATCATCGATTTCTTATAGATATGATCGGCAGGTAAATGATCAATCTTTACTACGAGCGCTTCGCCTTTATTAGGAGCAAAAGGTAAGGCGGCAAAATAAGGATTGGTAAAAGATGAAGTACCATCACAGAAAATAATCTTTTGTGCGGTCCAGTTTTTATAGGTGATGCCCTCTTCATGCAACTGTAAATGTTCAAGTTCAAATCTGTCTTCCGTGAGCAGGTTTTCCTTTTTCAGATAATTGCGCCAGGCAGGTAAGAGCGTTTCGAGATGTGCTGTATATACAGGTCTTATTTCACCGCAGCCAAACTCAAAATTGAAATGAGCATTAAACCGGTTTTGATCGGGATAACTGTGTACATATTTATCACCCGTTTCCATTTTTTTCAGGAAACTATCCTGCATAAATGGGTCGGGAAAGAAATCGATAACATTACGCTGCGAAATGGCTGTAATATTCAACTGGTGTCCTATCTCCTGGTATGCCTGCCACGCATGTGGCAATACCTCATCTACCATCCATACCGTGACGAGCCGCCGGCCGGTAACCGGATTGATAATACCAGCTGCCAGCCTGGATGGACTTGTAGGGGCATGGTCATCGATTACATGTACCGTCTTTCCTTCTTTTAACAAATAATGTGATAAGAATGTTCCGCACACACCCTGGCCAATGAGGAGATAGTCGATTTGCATGCTGCAAAAATAGTGGATAGATAGAAGTTAACAGTTAACAGTTAACAGTTAACAGTTGACAGATGGCAGGAAGTTGTAAGTTATAGGTATAATCAAAACATTTAAGCTTTTCTGCTAAATACTGTCCACTATCCACTGTCCACTGTCCACTGAGCACTGTCATCTGTCAACTCTCTTGTACTGTATTTTCCTCTTTTTATCAACCAGCTTCTTCCTGTATGCTTTCAACCTGACTGCCGGTACACGCATGGTCAAATAGGGTTCATGTAGAGTGACTTTATGGAGATTATTGCCTATAGCTGCTGCAATGGTGCCCGGATAGAAAACAGGAGGAAAACCGTCAAACAGAAAGCGAAGTGTATCCTGCTGCGGAATATCCTGTGCAAAATAATAGAGGCTGTTGCCATAATGTGGTTTAGGCCGGGCTGGAGGTATCACCACTTGCCGTATAGATACCGGGTCGCCAAACCGGTTAATGAATTGAAACGAGCTAATGCTGGTAAACCGGGCTATGGAATCTGTGGCAAATACAAATGAAGAGGGCTGCTGCATGCTGTCGGCAAACAGCCAAATGGTATTATGCCTGCGCAGTTCCCAGGTACCGGTAATCCTGCCATGCTGGTTTAGGCCAGGAAACTGCAGACTGTCTTTTTTCAGATCAAGTAATGCCCAGTCGAAGCGTCCGGTACTGTCAAGTAGCAGGCGGCTCCCGCTTTTGGGATCAGGCCGCCAGCTGCCCTGCAATGTGTGCGGGGCAGGAGTGCAGGAGCTAACCAGGAGCAATAACCAGCAGATAATCGCAATCGGCATGCAGCAAAACAGTTGACAAAATTGAAGGTAAGAGAAAAAGAGATTAGATACCGGCAGGCATTTATAAACAAAAAGTGGATAAGCTTTTGCCTATCCACTTTAAAAAATATACGGTAATATGCTTACTCAACCAGGAATCGCACACCTTCGCTATGCGCATTGAACTCGGGTGCATACATACATTGAATGCTGGTAACACCGTTGCTGAAGTCACCGGTATGTGTCACAAACAGGGAGTATTCGAATACATACGTGCCTTTGGGCAGATAGCTGAAGAAGAAATGTGTACCGGCATCGCGGGTGCTCTCATAATAACCCAGTCCACCCTGCCATTTATATCCGCTTAGTACATTGGTTGGCTCCAGTGCAGATGCACGCATATCTTTCATATGTACATATTCCATATCACGATCAGCCCGCAGTTCGATACGAACTACGATTTTGTCACCCACTTTCACATAGTTACCATCTGCAACAGGTTTCAGTACAGGTCCGCGATCTGTTTTTTGTTCAACAAACAATTTCTTTTTCAATTGCAGGGGAGTGCCCGCACTGCTGATCTTATCCAGGTCTTCAAAATACTGCCAGTATACCGCACCCCAGGATGGCGCTGTGGTATTGCTGCCGGGAACCTGTGTCACGGTCAGACTGATATTGCCCATATCGGGTTTGATCTTTTCACCCTGTATGGATTGTTTGAAGTAACCGGTACCGGCTTCGGATTTAGAATTGTCAAACTGTACATTGCCCGCACGGATGACTACAGCGGGTTGCTGCTCCAGCCATTTTGTTCCCTGCAGCAACAGTGCATAACAGGCTTCGGCAGTAGCCCTTGTTGACTCCCAGCTATTGGTTTGTTTGTTGCGCAGCAGCCAGGTACGGAGTTCATCGGCTGTCTTCACATCCTTACCTGCTTCCATGAAGGCTTCTATCAGGAGTGCCTGGCGTTCGATAGGTGCTTCGTACCACCACCAGCTACGGGTATTGGTTTTCCAGTAGCGGCCCATTTCTTCCGATACAATCGATGTTTCTTTGAGCGACTTCAGAATAGCTGCGCTTGTTTTACTATCGCCCTGGCGATGCAGGATGAGTGCCAGCATGCCCTGCATGTATTTGTTTTGTTTGGTCCAGCTCAGCGGCAAACGGCCTTTGAAATAAGTAACGGCTTTTTGTGCTGCCGTAACTGTTTTATATTCCGGGAAAAAGCTACGCATGTAGAAATACTGGATAGTGGAATAATCCAGGGTATAGGTACTGAGATTGGTTTTACTTTTTACCAACTGATCGTAGTACTTTTTGATCTGCATATCCAGGTAAGTAATAGCCAGGTCTGCGATTGCTTTCAGTTTTTTATCTTCTGCTGTGTTCAGCACATTCAGCTTACGCAGATGACCAATGCCGGTAAGAATGTACTGAGTGATATACCGATCATCTGGTCCGCCCTTAAACCATACAAAACCGCCATTGCTGCTTTGCATCTGTTTCAGCTTTTCGAGATTGGCAGAGAGTTCGCCAGCCATACGATTGAGGTCAAACAGCAGCGCAATATTTCTTTTTTGCTCTGCTTCGGTTTTTGCCTGCAATACCCAGGGAGTTTCTTCGAGTAGGATGGCTTTCAATTCCTGGTTTTTCTGGAGGTTGCTAAGCAGGGCAGCGGTATCTGCATTTTTCCACTGCTCAAATACCTGGCGCAGTTTGGGAGAGCTGTTGGCTACCGAAGTAGCGAGTGCATTGGCATAATAGCGGTTCCAGGTCTGCTCAGCACATTCATAGGGGTACTCCATAAGATAAGGCAGGGCCTGCACGGCATACCAGGCGGGATTGCTGCTGTACTCTATGGTAAGCGCCTGTGACTGCAATGTTTCTGAATTGCCGGATTGCTGCAGTTTCTCAAAAGTGAAATTGCGGGTGCCGGCGCCATTGATATAAATAGGTAGTGACTCGGTCACCAGCATACGGTTGCTGAGTACAGGCAGTGAGCCCTCTTCACCATCGGCATATTGTCCGGCTTTGGCAACGATGCGATAAGTTACTGCACGGTCAAACTGGAAAGGTATTTCCACTGCAAACTTCACCACTTCACTTTGCCCGGCAGCTACCGTAAAATACTGTTGCGGTACTATCACATGAAAACGACTGTCGAGTGGCTGATTGGTAGCAGCATCCAGCACTTCTACCTGTGCCTGGCCGGTCAGTTCGCCTTCGCTTAGGTTTACGATTTTGGCACTCCATTCCATCTTATCACCTTCGCGCAGAAAGCGGGGCATATTGGGCTGCACCATCAGCTGCTTTTGTGTGATCAGGTTGCGGGTGCTGTAGCCCAGTGCCAGCTCTTTGGTATGAGCCAGGGCCTGCAGCTTCCAGGTGGTCAGCGCTTCGGGCATGGTAAATGAAAACTCAACAGCGCCCGTGCTGTCTGTCCGCAACTGCGGGAAAAAGAAAGCTGTTTCGTTGAAATTTTTGCGTGTGAAGTTGGTGGCACTGGAAGCAGAAGGATCTAATTTGTCAACTATGCCATCACCTTGCGTAAAAGCGAACGTATCTAAGCTTACGTAGCCAGCACTAAACGACATTTCTTTGTCTACTTGCACGCCCGGCATTTTCTTCAATTCTTCCATTACAGGAGCCGGAGCGGCCATCGCATCGCTCTGAATGCTGGCTTTCGGAGCCCGCATAAACTGCACATTGGAGTTGAATGAATTGATTAACGCCGGTTCAAAAATGAGCTGATCATATACTTTATCATACGACAGGCCTTCCCAGTCATTAATAAAACGAATAGTACTATTTGCTACACCAAACCCAGCCCGGCTTTCCCAACTGATCCGGTTATAGTTTTCCAGCCAGATATCCGGCTTATTCCAGATGTGCGGATAAAACTGGTCAAGCGAAGCATCATACATGCTCACCAGTAATTCGGCAGCCAGTTTATCGGCCTTTTCCCCTTTGATCCGCACTTTCCATTTTTCTTCACTGCCCGGAAGGGTTTTGTCGCGGTAAGTCAGGTATTCAATGCTGAGCTCTTTATTGCTCCAGGGTACCCTGATGAGTTCTCCCTGCTGATGAACACGGTTATGTTTCACGAATAACAGTGAATAATTGATACCACCGCGATCGGATTCGGATACATTGAAATCGATTTTTTTTGCTTCCTTGTTTAACTGTAAATAATTGTATGAAATATTGTTGTTATCATCAGATATTCCACGTTGGGTTGCCTGGATGATAAAGAGATTATCCGCCGCTGTAGCCATCTCAAGGGTTGCTTTTTCGCCAGGTTTGGCCGGTTGAAGTGTATTCGTCCAGGTATAGGCGTTCAGGTCTGCAGTGGGATTTTTCTCATCATAGAGGTGCAGATAGGAAGTGCTTTTAACTTCTGCGCCATTTTTATCGCGGGTGGTGATCTCCAGAATATAATGTCCCGGCGTCTGTCTGCTGCCTTTGGCGATCCAGTTGCCATCAGCCCGGCTGGTATCTGTTTTATCCAGTGTCAGGGCTCCTTTCTCCCAGGAGTTGTAGTCAGTCTCGTTGGCGTATTCATCATGAGGAAACAGGCGTATATATTCTTCTTTGCTCAGCGTAAACTGATCAGGTCGATCCCACAGGCGATCACGAATCAGCCGGTTTTCTTCTTTCAGTCTTATCAGGCGAATTTGCAATTTTGCCGCCTGCCACTCGCCATTATTATTTTCAGTAAAAACGCGAATGGTATGGAGGCTGTCGGCAGACAATTGTTCATTGTAGGCGGTTCGTATTCTCAGCGACTTGTAACCGGCTGTAACAGTTTTTTCCGCACTGCGGGTTTCTCCGTTGATATCCGTTACATCTGCATATACCACATAGTCGAAAGCAGGATCAGTTTTTTTATCCAGTTTTTTGTCAGGAATGGCCTGAAAGCGGATTATAAAACGTCCCTGTGCATCGGTGACTGTTTCGCCATGCGTTATTTCGAGAGGTTCTGAAGGAGGCAACCATGTTTTACGTCCCCAGATGGGATACATGAAACGAGCCTGGCGTACCACACGATAGCTTACTTTGGCACCGTCAATATTATTGCCGGCATATGCACGGGCCTGCCCGGTTACTTCAATAGTATCACCAACCTGGTAAGCTCCTTTGAGTGGTTCATAGTCAACGGAGAATTTAGGTCGTTTATACTCTTCTACATAAAATCCAGCCGAGCCCTGTTCTTTCTTTGTGTAAAGGGTGAAATAACCGGTAATGCCGCTGGCGGGTAGTTGAAAACGCGCCTGGAAAGATCCATAGTCATTGCTGGTCACTTTAATGGAATCCACATCCTGGCCGTTTACATCACGCAGATAAAGTGTGGTGCTGTGATTGGTCAGTATATCAGATGAACTGCTCTCCGTCTGGCGGATGAGGAGGATACCCTTTACAAAAAGTTGTTGCCCCGGCCGGTAAAGGCTGCGATCGGTAAACAGGAATAAAGAAGGCACGGGTTTTACCGGTTCCTTCGGCTGGCGATAATAATAGGTAGCTGCTTCATTTTCGAGAAACAGGCGATCTTTCTGGTAAGTAATATCGAGTAACACATTGTAGCTATACCGGTTTTGTTTATCAATGGCAGGTTGTGCCAGTTGAAAAAAGCCTTTATCGTTGCTGGTATAGCTTTGCCCTTTTTCCAGAATGTATTTCGATTGTTTGTAATCGTATACACGTGTATAGCTTGTTGCGCTCGCCCCTTTGAGGGGTTGCCCTGTTTCACGGTCGAGGATAAAGTAATCGCGGTCGCGGTTAACATAGCTGATACCAGATACATTGAACAGCGCAGCGCCGAGCAATGTTTTTTTACTGGCAAAATCAGCAGCCGAGCCAGCCAGCAGGAAGTATTGTCCAGGTTCGAGTGCATCTATTTTTATTTCTGTTTTATGCTCCTGCAAATCATTCGTAGCGGGCAATGACTGAGACCAGCTACGTACCGCAGGCGCACCCAGCAGTGTGGCCCAGTATTTTTCGTCATAGCTGTTTTCAAACTGGTCTCTTAATGCCTTTGTCGCTTTTACGAGTCGCAGATGCAGTGTTGAAATATTTTTATAGGAAATAAGTGAACGGAATGGCTGACCCGGCACATTCACTCCTTCCAGTTTCAATTGAAGTGAAGGCATATTCAATTGCTGCAATAAATTATAGGCATTGATAAAACCTTCACTGCTGTCTTTACTGGCTTTTTCCAGCGGATTGGCAAGAATCTGCTGGCAGATTTCTTTCGCTTTCACCAGGCTGTAGCGATGGGTGGTATCGCCAAAGGGTTCGTATCTGCTGCCCTGCTCCTGGTGATAAGCTGCAACCAGGTACCAGGCCTGTGCAGCGGCCGGCAGATTGTTGTATTGATGGGCGATATGATTAACGGCCAGAAAATATTGTTCGTCTTTGTCTTCATGTACGGAATGGCTGCGTACATACAGCAGCCGGTCCAGGTCCACATCGATCAGCGCATCGGGTTTTGCGTCATTGAGATGAAAGGCGATCAGTTTCTGATATAGCAGCAAGGCCTTATGCTGCAGGGACAGGCTATCGGCAGTGGTAAATTTTCTGTGTACAAAATCAGCAGCCGGATCCATGGCGGCAGCCTGGTTGATCTCAAACGCATAGGCGGGCTTACTGATATTGCGCTCGTCATTCTTAAAGTACTCCAGGGCCCGGTGTGCCAGCAGATCCCATAAAGTAGGGCGCAGATAGCGGCTATTTCCTTTGATCAGTATAGCATCATATGGCTCCAGCTTTGTAGTCTGCAGCAGTTTTTCCTGGCTTACGGATTGCAGGTAAAGCTGGCTTATCTTTTTATGAAAATCATCTGCCGACCAGGTATTGATATCATCTTTTTTGAAATCGACCGTATTGCTGCGGTCATACAAGCGCCAGCGTAGCTCCTGGTATTTTTGCCAGTAAAGCTCAGCCTGCAGGCTTTGCAGAATGGCTTTGGCCGCAGGTGTAGCGCCGGGTAACTCTTTTTCGAGGTCAAGAATGGCCTGCTGCTTATTATCTTCCTGCAGTTCGGTCTGCAGGCCAGCCATAAAGATGAGGCACTTGAGTTGCTGTGCTTCTGCGCGGTCCTTTATAGCCAGCGCTTTTATCTTTTTTACCTCAGCCAGGGCCGACTGGGGAAGTTGCTTTTTAACAAATTCTTCCACTTTCTTCCATTCCTTTTCATAAGGTGGGCGGGAAGACTGCCCCAGGGAATCGGTACTGCTCATAAAGAATAAGGTAACTGTTAAAAGACTGAACAGGAACTGTTTCATAGTAATGTGAGATTAATGGTAGTACAAGGTACTTAATTTCAGTTATCGCCAATTAGATGCGTAAAAAGGGGGAAATGCACAAATTAATGTGCTGATTTGCTAATGTGCTGGTGTGCTAATAATTTCTTTGTGTCCTTAGCTCCCTTTGCGAATTGGTGCATGGTGTTTTTTTCTGCCAATGACCGGGTTGGAGGAGGAAGCGTTGCATGAAAGACTGGAAGATTTGAAGATAGGACGGAAATGTGCTGATTTGCTAATGTGCTGCTGTGCTAATGATTTCTTTGCGTTCCTGGTTTTGCTTTGAACTCTTTGCGTTCTTAATTTGCTTTGCGCCCTTCGCGTTCTTAGTTCGCTTTGCGCCCTTCGCGTCCTTAGTTTGCTTTGCGCTCTTTGCGTTCTTAATTTGCTTTGCGTCCTTCGCGTCCTTAGTTCGCCTTGCGCTCTTTGCGTTCTTAGTTCGCTTTGCGCTCTTTGCGTTCTTAATTTGCTTTGCGTCCTTCGCGCCCCTATAGATACCCCATTCTTTCTAAGGTTTAATTGAGTTTAAAAGATTGTTTTTCCTTAACTACAGTAGCATCTTTTTTATTTTTTTAGGAAGATGAAGGATGTTTGTTTCTACATCATTAACATTAAATAACGATTCGATGAAACCCTTTACCATACTGCATTTGCTCGTTTTTATTGTTGTAGAAAACAGGCACAGTAAATCCCTTTAACGTTTCCTTTCTTCTTTTTTGGCACGATGGCACAGGCTTTGAAAATGATAGTACAGATTCGTTATTGAATCGGCTTTTAAAACTAAAGTATATGAAAACAATTTTTACCCTTTTATCTTCTTTGTTCATCAGTGCTTCGGTATTAGCTGCCGATGCCAAACAAAAGAGTGCGGTTACTATTAAATCGGTAGATAACCAGAACATCATGGTGGTATTGGATGGCAAACGTTTTGATGCAAACGACAACTCTATTATGATCAGCAATCTCGATGCCGGCCAGCACAGTGTGAAAGTATATCGCCTGCGCAACAACGGTGTATTCAACATCCTCGGCAAACGTTATGAAGTGGTATATAACAGTACTGTGGGTCTCAAAAAAAGAACTCACCTGTTAATCACTATCGAGCGCAACGGTTTTATTTCCATGCAGGAAAATAAGCTGAAAAATGGACGCGGTTTTGAGTACGATGATGACTATGATTACGATGATTATGATGAATATTATGACAGGGACCGCTATGCCACCGGTATGAATAAGGTAGAATTTGACCGTATGCTGCAATCGATCAGCCGTGAATGGCTCGAGAGCAACAAGATCAAATCTGTTACCCAGGTTACGAAGACCAACCGGTTTACTACCGATCAGGTAAAAGAACTCATGCGTCTCTTCACTTTCGAAAATTATCGTCTCGAAGTAGCAAAACTGGCTTACATCAATACGGTCGACAAATGGAACTATTCAGAAGTAAATACCCTGTTTAGCTTCCAGGCCAGCAAAATTGAGCTGGACCGTTATATCCGCAGTCAACGTTAGGGTTATAAATAAAGGTAGAAGAGCCCCCGTAAGGGGGCTTTTTCAGTTGTAAGTTTTAAGTAAGGACTAAGGTAGAAGGTAAAGGGTATATATAATAGAGAAAGTCTCCGAAAGGGACTTTTCAGTTGTAATTGGTAGGTTTTAAGTTGTAAGTATAGGTGAGGGGTAGGTGGTAAAAGATGTCGGAAATAGAGAAAGCCTCCGTAAGGAGGCTCTCTGAGTATAAGTTATAAGACTGCTCACTGTCAACTGTTCACTGTCAACTGTTCACTGTCAACGGTCAACTATTTCTTCCCAATCACTTCGGCCATTTTTTTGCCGATATCAGCGGGGCTGCTCACTACATGAATACCGCATTCTTCCATAATCTTCATTTTTGCGGCAGCAGTGTCATCAGCACCACCTACGATAGCACCTGCATGGCCCATACGGCGTCCGGGAGGAGCTGTTTGACCGGCAATAAAGCCTACAACAGGTTTTCTGTTGCCATCGGCTTTGATCCAGCGGGCAGCTTCGGCTTCCATACCACCGCCGATCTCACCGATCATAACAATAGCATCGGTTTCGGGGTCATTCATAAACAATTCTACTGCTTCGCGGGTAGTTGTGCCAATGATAGGATCACCACCGATACCTACCGCGGTGGAAATACCCAGACCGGCTTTAGCTACCTGGTCGGCAGCTTCGTAGGTAAGTGTGCCCGATTTAGACACGATACCGATACGACCCTGTTTGAATACAAAGCCCGGCATAATGCCCACTTTGGCTTCGCCGGCAGTAATTACGCCCGGACAGTTGGGGCCGATAAGACGGGTATTTTTGTCCTGCAGGTAATTTTTAACGCGTACCATATCCTGTACAGGAATACCCTCCGTAATACATACTACCAGGGCTACACCGGCTTCGGCAGCTTCCATAATGGCATCTGCGGCAAAAGCAGGGGGTACAAATATGATGCTGACATTAGCGTCTGTAGATTTAACACAGTCGGCCACCGTATTAAAAATCGGCCGGTCCAGATGGGTCCCACCACCCTTGCCGGGGGTTACGCCACCTACTATGTTGGTGCCAAACTCGATCATCTGTGTAGCGTGAAAAGTGCCCTCAGTGCCGGTAAATCCCTGCACCAGCACTTTGGAATTCTTATTAACAAGAATACTCATGTAGAATGCTTTTTCGGTGAAAAGTCCGGCAAAAATAGGGGAAAATGACGACTGCAAAAGCGGTAATTCATTCCCTGCGCATTAAGATCCGATTAATCCTTACCGGCGGGGTTGCCGGGATGGCGGCCGGTTTCCTGCATCATCCGCATCTGTTTGGCATCGCGAAGGAATTTAGAGGGAAAAATGAAGTCATTTAGCCGTTTGTTATCGCTGAAAATAATCTCTTTATTGCTGCCTTCCCATTCTTTATTGCCTTTGTACATGTACAGGATATAGTTGCCGATTTCCATCAGGCTGTTCATGTCATGGGTATTGATAACGGTAGTGATATTGTATTCTACCGTGATTTCCTGGATAAGACCGTCAATAACCAGTGAGGTCTGCGGGTCGAGCCCGGAGTTAGGCTCATCGCAAAACAGGTATTTGGGATTGAGCACAATGGCACGGGCCAGCGCTACTCGCTTTTTCATACCACCACTGAGCTCAGAGGGGAATTTTTTATTGGCATCTACGAGGTTGACGCGGGCCAGTACTTCATTTACCCGGCGCAGCTTTTGCGCATAATGGTCGCGGGTAAACATATCGAGGGGAAACATCACATTCTGCTCTACGGTAAGACTATCAAACAGGGCTGATCCCTGAAACAGCATACCTATTTCTTTGCGGATATTGGCCATTTCGGCCGCATTCATATTGGTAAAGTCCTGCCCATCGTAAAGAATGCTCCCACTGTCGGGGGAGAAAAGCCCTACCATACACTTCATCAATACGGTTTTGCCACTGCCACTGCTTCCAATGATCAGGTTGCACTGACCGGCTTTCATTACAGCCGATACATCCTGGATCACCGTTTTGTCACCAAAGCTTTTTCGTATATTCTTTACTTCAATCATGGTTACAGGAGTAATGCAGATAAGAGATAATCGGCAAACAGCAGCATAATACAACTTACTACCACCGCCTTTGTGCTGGCACGGCCAATTTCAAGAGCGCCTCCCTGCACATAATAACCATAAAAAGCCGGTATGCTGCAGATAATAAAGGCAAACGTATAGGATTTGGCCAGGGCAAAAGTGACATTGTAAGGAATAAATGCTTCGTGCAGCCCCTTGTCAAACATATCAGTCGAAAGAATACCGGCAGCATTGCCCGCGAGCCGGCCTCCCCATATACCCAGCACCATGGCAATGATCACCAGCAGGGGGATCATCAGCAGGCCGGCTACAATCTTGGGCATAATGAGATACGATTTGGTATTGATGCCCATAATCTCCAGCGCATCGATCTGCTCACTCACGCGCATATTACCCAGTTCACTGGCAATTTTACTGCCAACTACTCCCGCCAGCACAATACAGGTAAGAGTAGGGGCAAACTCCAGGATTACGGTATCCCGCACAATCTGGGCAATCGTACTTTTGGGAATGAGAGGAGTGAGCAGCTGATAAGCTGTCTGCAGGGTAGATACAGCGCCAATGAATACAGAAATAATTGTAACAATTCCCAGCGAACCGATACCAATTTCCGAGCATTGATGCATGAATTCTTTCCAGTACATCTTTCCGTTTTCCGGACGCGAGAACATGCCCTTCAGCATCAACAGGTACCGGCCTATATCACGAATTATTGTCATGGACAGATTTGAGTGTAAAATACGAAGAAATATTAGTTAACAGTCGACAGATGACAGTTGACAGTATTGGGTTCTAAGTATTAAGTAACACAAAATCTTTAAAACAGGTCAACCTGGGTTAGGGATGTACATCTATTTTCTGTCAACTGTCCACTGTTAACTGTCAACTATTCCTACATGTCTCTGCTGACTTTCTTAAATCGTTTCCACCACGATGAACGTTTTACGATTTCTTCGGTCTGCTGGTTTTTGCATTTTATCTGTGCATCCACCACAGTTATGAGCGCCATATTGACGATACTACGTACAGAACTGCCCAGTTGCAGCACATGCACCGGTTTTTTAAGTCCGAGCAGTACAGGGCCTATGGCATCGGCATCGCTCAGCTCTTTCAGGATATTGTAAGCAATATTGCCCGAGGCCAGATTGGGGAATATCAATGTATTTACATCTTTATCCACCAGTTCTGAGAAGGGATAATTCTCTTTCAGCAATTCCTTGTTGAAGGCGACATTGGCCTGCATTTCACCATCCACTATCAGCGAGGGCATTTTTTCTTTTACAATACGCCGGGCCTCCGATACCAGCCGTGCCTCGGCACTGTTGCTGCTGCCAAAATTGGAATAGCTGAGCATGGCAATACGGGGCACAATATTGAAATGACGCACTTCTTTGGCCACCTGTAAGGTGATTTCTGCCAGTTCTTCTGCTGTGGGATTAAAGTTTACTGTGGTATCGGCCAGAAAGAGCGGTCCTTTTTTAGTAAGCATGATATACATACCGGCAATTTTCTTCACGCCTTCCTCCGTACCGATTGTGTGCAGGGCCGGCCGGATGGTATCCGGATAATTTTTGGTAAGACCAGATATCATGGCATCTGCGTCACCACACTCCACCATCATGCAGCCAAAGTAGTTGCGGTCACGCATGATTTTTTTGGCCTCGTACGCATTAAAACCACGGCGGCTTCTTTTCTTGAAAAATATTTCGGCGTACTGGGCTCTCTTTTCTTCGGTGTTTTCGTGGCGCGGATCGTGAATGGGAAATTCGCTGATGTCAATCCCATTGGAGGCAGCGATATTTTTGATTTTAGCTTCATCGCCCAGTAAGATGGGATAGGCGATGCCTTCGTCGAAAACAATATTGGCGGCCTTGAGAATTTTTACATTATCGGCTTCTGCAAATACAATGCGTTTGGGATCACGGCGCGCTTTGTTGCCCATTACGCGCATTACCTGATTGTCGAGTCCCAGTCGTTTGTTGAGGTCTGTTATATAGGCATCCCAGTCGGTAATGGGGAATTGTGCCACGCCGCTTTCCATTGCTGCGCGCGCTACAGCAGGGGCCACTGTGGCCAGCAGACGCGGATCGAGTGGTTTGGGAATAATATAATGCGGACCAAACGACATGGTCTTTTCATTATAGGCCATGGTTACAATATCGGGCACAGGAGTTCTGGTCATATCGGCCAGTGCCTTTACTGCTGCCATCTTCATGGCTTCGTTGATCTGGGTGGCCCGTACGTCGAGCGCTCCGCGGAAAATATAGGGGAACCCCAGTACATTATTGACCTGGTTGGGGTAATCGCTGCGTCCGGTAGCCATAATAATGTCTTTACGGGCAGCGGTAGCATCTTCCCAGCTTATCTCGGGATCCGGATTGGCCATGGCAAATACAATCGGATTTTTAGCCATTGATTTTACCATATCTGCCGTCACTGTATTGCCGGCACTTAGACCAATAAATACATCAGCATCCTTCATGGCCTGCTCAAGGGTCTGCTCTGCTTTGCCATTAGCAAATTTGACCTTTACTTCATCGAGGTCATTACGGTCTTTATGCAGTACTCCTTTACGGTCAAACATGATAAAATTCTCATAGCGGGCGCCAAAGGCAACATACAACTGTACACAGGCCATGGCGGCAGCGCCTGCTCCATTCACCACAAAACGCACCCGATCTATCTTTTTCTTCTGAATCTCCAGCGCGTTCAGCAGGGCTGCGGCACTGATGATGGCAGTACCGTGCTGGTCATCATGCATCACGGGGATGTGCAACTCTTCTTTCAGCTTTTTTTCGATATAAAAACACTCCGGAGCCTTTATGTCTTCCAGGTTAATGCCACCAAAAGTGGGCTCCAGTGCTTTTACGATCTGTACAAATTTTTCCGGATCCTTTTCATTGATCTCAATATCGAATACGTCAATATCCGCAAAGATTTTGAACAGTACTCCTTTCCCTTCCATAACCGGTTTTCCGGCTTCCGGTCCGATATCGCCCAGCCCCAGTACCGCCGTTCCATTGCTGATTACAGCTACCAGGTTGCCCTTGGCAGTATATTTATATACATTTTCTTTATTGGCAGCAATCTCCTTACAGGGTTCAGCTACTCCGGGAGAGTAGGCCAGCGATAAATCCCGCTGGGTCTTTGCATCTTTGGTAGGGATCACTTCTATTTTTCCGGGCCTTCCTTTTGCGTGGTATTCAAGAGCCTGTTGACGGCGCATTTCGTTCTTCATAATAATTCTGTTTATAACTGTAACCTGTCTAAGCAGATGCAGTCTAAGAAAACGGGCGCAAGGTACAAAATTCAAATTTGGCCGCTTTTTTATGAGCGGTAAGCCCGGATTTTGCAATTCCCCCGCTTTTGATCATCTTGTTATCAAATATAAATGCAATAAATGGTGAATGAACCTATTGTCCGCACACAGGATCTGAATTATTCTTACGCGGCCGGTACGCCCACCCTGCAACAAGTAAATCTGGTGGTACCCAAAGGCAGCATCTATGGCTTTCTCGGCCCCAATGGCGCTGGCAAAACAACTACATTGCGCCTGCTGCTGGGTCTGCTTAAAAACCAGCAGGGCTCTCTGGAAATATTCGGACAAAAATTTCCCGGTCAACGGCTCGATATTCTGAGCCGGATCGGCTCACTGATCGAGCAGCCATCGCTATATGGACATCTTACGGCCACCGAAAACCTGGAAATATACAGACGAATTTACCAGGTCGATCAATCGAGAATTGCCACCGTACTACAATTAGTAGGGTTGCAGGACACCGGACGTAAAAAAGCACGACAGTTTTCGCTGGGTATGAAACAGCGTTTGTCCATTGCTATCGCCTTACTGCATCAACCCGAACTCCTGATACTCGATGAACCTACTAATGGGCTTGACCCCAATGGAATAATTGAGACCCGGGAACTTATTAAAAAACTCAACCGCGAACATAACACTACGGTACTGGTGTCGAGCCATATTCTGAACGAAGTGGAACGTATGGCTACCCATGTGGGCATTATTCATAAAGGGAAAATGTTGTTTCAGGGCACGCTGCCTGAATTGCAGCAGATGAAAACCAAACAGGCTGCTCTGGAGATTGAAACGGCCGATAATGCACGTGCAGCCAGTCTGCTTGTATCTCAATACGCCGTTCAGGAAACAGAAACACAACTCGTACTGCCCTATCAGAGTAAGGAGGAAACCGCAGCCATTAACCGGCTGTTGGTACAGGCAGGCATTGATGTATATGCTATTCATGCGCGCCAAAACGACCTGGAACAATTATTCATCGACATTACAAGCAACAACTAATGAATTTTCTTAATACCGTAAGGATCGATTTAATGAAAATGCGCCGAAGTGCAGCAGTGTGGCTGAGTATACTGGGCGCTGGTGTAATTCCGCTGATTTTTTTCCTCATGTATATCGCCAAGCCGGCCAAGTTTTATATCGAAAGCCAGCAAATGGGCTGGTTGGCTCATATTACCCGCTCCTGGCAAAGCTTTGCCTCGTTCTTACTGCCTATGTTCGTTATCCTTATCTGCAGTTTGATCTTGCAAATTGAATATAAAAACAATACCTGGAAACAGGTGTTTGCCTCTCCTGTATCGGTGAGCCAGGTATTTTTCAGCAAACTGGTGACTATCGTTCTCATGACATTGCTGCTGATGCTCATGTTTAATATTTTTGATATTCTCGCAGCGATTGTGCCTAATCTGTTTTATCCTAAATACGGCTTCCTCAACCATGCGATTGACTGGGGCGCATTACTGAAACTGAATACCAAAACTTTTATATCGTTGCTGGGTATTATTTCCCTTCAATACTGGTTAAGCCTCCGTTTCCGGAACTTTATAGTACCAATTGGCATCGGGCTGGGCTTGCTGATCATATGTATGGTAGCGCTCAACTGGGAGCACTCCGATAAGCTCCCTTATGCCTTTCCGTTGCTTACCCTCATGCATAGTTTTGAAGGCAAACCATCCGGCAGTTCATTTTTCTTTAATCATGAACTCAATTCAATCGCTTATTTTCTGGTATTTACTTTGCTTGCCTTTTTGGATCTCCGGTTTCGCAAAGAGCGGGGATAATGCTATATCAGGCTGGTTGTCAGTATAATGTCTACCTGCAAACGCAAAAGCAACTTTTTTCGTAAATATGCGTTTAGAACAAATAACAAAATCAGGACGGTATGAAGCAAATGAAAACGATCGGAGGCATCCTGCTGGCAGGGAGCCTTTTATTTTTTACATCCTGCCGCAAAAATGATAGATCCGGCGGCGATACATCAACAGCCGATAAGATTAAAGACACGGCCATTTCATATACGCGAGATATTTATTTATGGTATAACCAGATACCTTCCAGTTTTAATGCCCGTAGCTATTCAGACCTTAACGGTATGATGGAAGCCATCCGTACGTATAGCCAGGAGCCTGGTTTTACTAATCCGGTTGATCGCTGGAGTTTTGCCATTAAACAGGCGGAATGGGATAATGTAAGTGGTGGAATTGCTCAGGACTTCGGACTTAACATCTTTTTCCGTGCCGAAGGAGATTTGCGTGTACGTATTGTTGAGCCATCTTCTCCCGCCGGACAGGCCGGCATTCGCCGGGGCTGGCGAATTACAAAAATCAATGGCAGTACCAATATCACTACAAGTAATGCCAATGCCATCGTAGATGCTATTTATTATAGCAGTTCAGTAGCGCTTACCTTCCAGAAGCCGGATAATTCGCTGGTAGATATATCACTCAATGCCGGTACTTATCAGGAAAAGATTGTGATGCTCGATTCAGTATATACAGTTGGAGCCGGTAAGGTGGGGTACATGGTGTACAATTCTTTTCTCGGCGATTCATCCCAAACTGTCAATGAATTTGCCCGGGTCATGAACCGTTTCATAACGCAGGGGGTAAATGATGTAGTGGTAGACCTGCGCTACAATGGCGGTGGCTATGTGGCCTATCAGAACGAACTGGCCAATTACCTTGTACCTGCTGCCGGTAACGGACAACTTATGATGCGCCAGCAGTATAACGACAAGTACACGCAGTTTAATACTACTACCAACTTTAATAAAAAGGGTACGCTTAATCTGCCCAGGATATTCTTTATAGTGAGCAGTAATACGGCTTCGGCCAGCGAACTGCTGATCAATAACCTGAAACCTTATGCACAGGTGGTGCTTGTGGGCCCTTCCCGTACCTATGGCAAACCAGTAGGGTATTTCAATATTCCTGTCGGCGACTGGTACATATTCCCCGTATCATCACGTACAACAAATAAAAACCAGGAAGGAAATTATTTTGATGGTTTTGCACTTAACAATACCGTGGCCGATGGCCTCGATAAGGATTGGGGGGACATTACAGAAACCTGCCTGGCCAGTGTGATGAAGTATATTGGTACGGGTGCGTTTCGTATGGCATTGCCAGAAGAGCCTTATATCGAATCGCCTGCTGTGACTACAGCCAATAAGCGTATCAGTTCCCAATCATTTAAAGGTATGGTGACAGCTGTAAAATTTTAGGTCAAAGACACAATAGTCAATAAAGAAAAAGGTCCGCGATCGCGGACCTTTTTTAATGTTTATGTTTTTTCTTTTTACAGGACTTCTTTTTACAGGTAATGGCAATCGGTTCTTTTTTTGTACTGTTGCTGTCCATAATAATCCGCCGATTGATCAGTAACGAATCGGCTTTGGCGGCAGCGGCAGGTGCCCTGGGGTCTGTCAGTGCTTTTCGTACAGGCTCCTGCGCAGATGGTTGTTGCGCATCAACGGAGATTGCCCGTATGGTCAGAAAAGCTAAAGTCAGCAGTTGCTTTTTCATGCTAATCTTGTTTAGCAATAAGACGTTGTTTATGAAAAGCCGTTTACTGCCGGTCAATAAAGAAATGTTAAGAACCGGCGCTTCATTACAGGCTGTTTACATTAGTGCCGGCACCCAGCCAGGCCATCATGCCAATACCGATTTCGATCGCATTTTCATCGATATTGAAAGTAGGCGTATGTACGCCCGATACAATACCTTTTTCAATATTCATAACACCAAGTCTGAAAAAACAACCAGGTATAAGCTGAGAGTAATAGCCAAAATCTTCAGCACCCATACGCATTTCGGTCTCTTCTACATGGGACGGGCCCATATAAGCCATGGCCTGCTCCACAGCTATGGGATGTAATTTTTCATTGTTATAAACAGACGGGTAACCAATATCAATATGCAGATCAATTTCTCCACCCGCACTTTGAGCTACGCCCGATACGGTGCGCCGGATAAGCTCATGTGCTTTGAAACGCCAGGCTTCATCCATGGCACGGAACGTACCTTTTAGCTTCACTTCATTGGGAATTACATTGGTAGTGGAGCCTCCATTGAAAGCAGTAATGGATAATACAGTTGGATTAAAAGGATTGTTGTACCGGCTTATCAGCTGCTGCAGCTGAATGATCAGTTGCGATGCCATAAGTATAGGATCAATGCAGAGATGCGGAGAAGCAGCATGACCGCCCTTTCCTTTCACCGTAATATAGAGTTCATCCGCACTGGCCATTACTTTACCCGGACGGAAACTCACCTGTCCGGTGGCCAGTCCGGGATGGACATGTAGTCCAAAAATTGCAGAAGGAGCAGGGTTTTGCAGCACTCCATCACGAATCATCAGGCTTGCGCCTCCCGGATTTTTTTCTTCACCAGGCTGAAAGATGAGTTTTACCGTGCCTTCCCATTTATCTTTCAGTTCCTGCAAAATTCGCGCTGCACCCAGCAGGCAGGTTGTATGCACATCATGTCCGCAGGCATGCATTATCCCATTGTTTTTCGATTTGTAAGGGATGTCATTTTCTTCCTGAATGGGTAGTGCATCCATATCGGCCCGCAGGGCTATTATGCGGCTTTGCGGATTACGGCCTTCAATAATACCCACCACGCCCGTTTCCGCCATTACGGTAAACGGAATACCCAGCTCAGTTAACTGAGATTGCACAAAACGGGAAGTCTCAAATTCCTGATAGCTTAACTCAGGATGTGCATGCAGGTGTTGCCGTATGGAAATATAGTCAGGCGCATATCGGGCAGCCAACTGCTTAATGGTAGTTATCATGTTACAAAAGTAACGATTGCGCTGCTGTCAATGCAAACCGGCCCGGACATCCTGTACTGAACTATATAAACAGGATAGACCGGACCGGCTTTTAAAAGGGGATTAACAAAAATCAGGGGGTATCGTCACGGAGGCTGTCGCCCGAGAGTTCTACCATATCATTCATGATATATACACCTTTGGGAAAATATTCGTTTAATTTTTTCTGATATTGTTCCGCTTCTTTACGGTCTTTGAAATTGCCGGCCTTTAATTTGTAGAAAGGACTTTGGTGCCAGAGATAAGCCTTCAGTTCAGGAAAATAAGTATATACCTTGGTCTTGGCGGCAATGGCCTCATCGCGGCTGTTGGTACTGATGATCATAAGCCGGAAACCTTTTGCTGTCCGCCGCGCATCGCGGCTGGTTTCTTCGTTTATCTGGGCCTGTTTGGCGACCAGCAGGTCAATGCGTGGATCTTTATGTACTACAACCGATTTTCGGGCTGTATCCATCACAGCGTCCTGCGCCTGCAGGCTGACCGTTGCAGCGAGTAAGGAAAGGGAGAGCAAAAATTTGTTCATAGTCATCAGGTTTCAAAAATCTTACCAAAAATAGTGATCAGTAGCCGGTGATCTGTGGTCCGGGGTAATTGTTAACGGTTCCTTATACCTTAGGCCTTATGGCTTTATCCTCCTTTAGTATCCGCCACCCGCACCGGCAATATTTTCTACAGGATGCCAGGTCGTTTTAATCTCCTGGGTATCCATAATAAAATAGGGTGACTGGCCTTCATTTTCTTCCCAGTCTGTAACATCATGGATGGTAATTCTTTTGAGATTACCGGCCGAACGTTCGCGTAGCAGTTGCTGAAGCGCTGTGTCCTGTCCGCAGTAGATGACCGCATTTACATCCATATGATCAGCCATCCACGGTGCAAGTTCATCTGGCTGGCCGGTAAGGATGTTTACTACTCCGCCTGGCAGGTCGGAAGAGTTGAGAACCTCAGCAAAAGTAACAGCGCAGAGTGGTTTCTTCTCTGCACCCAGCAGTACACAGGTGTTGCCGCCGGCAATAACGGGAGCCATAACTGACACCAGACCAAGCAATGAAGTATCCTGCGGCGCTATGATAGCCACGACGCCCATTGGCTCCGGAGCAGAAAAATTGAAGTGCGAGCTGGCTACAGGGTTTACTGCACTGAAGAGTTGCTGGTATTTATCTGTCCAGCCAGCATAATAAATAAGCCGGTCGATGGCGAGATTTACTTCTTTTTCTGCAGCGCGCCGGTTGCTGTCCTGCAGCAGCAGCTCTTCTATAAATTGCGTTTTGCGGCCTTCCAGCATTTCTGCCATCCGATACAGGATTTGTCCGCGGTTAAAAGCAGCCCGGCTGCTCCACCCGCCAAAGGCGGCTCTTGCAGCAACAACAGCTTCCCGAAAATCTTTTCGTGAACTGAGGCATACGTTGGCCAGTTGTCTGCCTGCCGCATTTACAGGAATATAGTATCTGCCCGACTCTGTACGGGGAAATTGTCCGCCGATATAAATCTTATAGGTCTTCAGCACTTCCAGGCGGGCAGGAGTGGTGCCTGTGCCATTAGAGGGGGCAGTGGTTATATTTTTAGAAGAGGTTGCCATTATTACAATTCGTTTTTTGCTGAACAAAATTTAATTGCCGGATAAGGATTAACGGAGAGACAGATAGGGGAGTAGTCCATGCAAACCTCCTTCGCGTCCGTAACCACTTTCTTTATAACCGCCAAAAGGAGAAGTAGGGTCAAATTTGTTGAAGGTATTGGCCCATACCACACCGGCGCGCAGGCGTTTGGTCATATTAAATATCTTGGAACCTTTGTCGGTCCATACGCCTGCACTGAGTCCATATGGAGTATTGTTGGCTTTTTCGATCACTTCGTCATCTGTACGGAATGTCAGGATTGCCAGTACGGGGCCAAAGATTTCTTCCTGAGCAATACGGTTGCTTTGTGCAACATTCGTGAAGATGGTAGGGCGGCAAAAGAAACCTTTGCGCGGAAGGGCACAGGAGCTTTCATACATTTCGGCACCTTCTTTTTTACCGATGGCCAGGTATCGGTGAATGGTATCCAGTTGTTGCCGTGAGTTGATGGCACCGATATCAGTGTTTTTATCAAGCGGGTCCCCTACAATCAGTGTTTCAATACGGTGTTTGAGTTTGCGGATCACTTCGGCGGCAACAGATTCCTGCACGTAGAGGCGTGATCCGGCGCAGCATACATGTCCCTGATTAAAGAAGATGCCATTGATCACTCCCTCTACGGCCTGATCAATAGGAGCGTCTTCGAAAATGATATTGGCGGCTTTGCCACCCAGCTCCAGTGTAGCTTTTTTAGGCGTTCCGGCAATAGCGCGTTGAATAAGTTTACCTACCTCGGTAGAACCGGTAAAAGCGATTTTGTTAATATCAGGATGATTGACAATAGCAGCGCCGGTAGCACCGGCTCCTGTAAGAATATTAACCACGCCGGGAGGCAGGTCGGCCTCCTGCAATATGGCCGCCAGCTTCAGTGCGGTGAGCGGGGTGGTTTCGGCCGGTTTGAGTACTACCGTATTGCCGGTGGCCAGGGCTGGAGCAATTTTCCAGGCGGCCATTAGCAGTGGAAAATTCCAGGGTATAATCTGGCCGGCTACACCCAGCGGCGAACATTGCCGGTTGGGAAATGCATATTCCAGTTTGTCGGCCCAGCCGGCATAATAAAAGAAATGATTAGCTGCAGCAGGTACATCAAAATCCCTGCTTTCACGGATCGGCTTACCGCCATCCAGCGATTCGATTACTGCAAGTTCCCTGGCCTTTTCCTGGATCATGCGGGCAATACGGAAGATATATTTGGCCCTTTCTTTAGCAGGCATGCGACGCCATACTTTATCATAAGCCTGACGGGCAGCCGATACCGCTTTGTCTACGTCTTTTTCATTGGCTGCAGCTACACGGCTTAATACCTTTTCATCGGCGGGATTGATCGTATCAAAATATTCACCCGATGAAGGCTTTTGCCAGGTACCATTTATAAAAAGGTCATATTCCGGAGCAATCTGGGCAACGCTGCGGCTTTCGGGTGCCGGTGCATAGGTCCAGCTGGTATCAAATTTCAGTTTGATGGTATTGGAGCGCCGGGGTTGTTTCTTTTTTTGTACCGCCATAATAGCTTATTGGTGTTAATGTACAAATGATAAAATAAGATGAAGTTGATTTAGTCAACACTGAAGTAGTTGCTGCTTTGATAAATACCGGTTTGTTCTTTTACCAGCTGCATCAGTACATCATTGGCGAGGCTGCTGGCACCAAAGCGAAACCACTCATTGCTGAGCCAGGCTTCTCCCAGTACTTCTTTTACCATCACCAGGTAATGAAGTGCCAGTTTGGATTTGGAGATACCACCTGCTGGTTTCATGCCCACCATTCGCCCGGTTTTAAAATAATAATCGCGGATAGCCTCCAGCATTACCAGCGTCACAGGCATGGTGGCAGCCGGTTGAATTTTACCTGTAGATGTTTTGATAAAATCTGCGCCGGCATGCATGGCAATATCGCTGGCGCGACGCACTTTATCATAGGTACCCAGTTCACCTGTTTCCAGAATCACTTTGAGACGGGCTTCGCCGCAGGCTTCTTTAATTGCAGCTATTTCATCAAAAACAAAGTTGTATTCGCCGGCATGAAATTTACCACGGCTGATGACCATATCTATTTCATCGGCACCTTCGTTTACCGCATACCGCGTGTCCCGCAGTTTGATATCGCGGGGGGCCTGGCCGCTGGGAAAAGCAGTGGCAACAGATGCCACTTTAATACCAGAATTGCCCAGCGCCTGGCGGGCAGTACGAACAAGACTGGGATAAACGCATACAGCTGCTACCGTGGGCAGGCCAGGCAGTGCGTCATGCGGGTGCATCGCTTTATAACAAAGCTGTTTTACCTTTCCTTCAGAGTCTTTGCCTTCAAGTGTGGTAAGGTCGATCATGTTGAGTACCAGCCGAAGGCCATTTTGTTTGGCTTCTTTTTTAATACTGCGCGTAGTAAAACGGCTGGCTCTTTCTTCCACACCAACCTGATCAATATGCGGTGAAAGCGAAAAACTGAGACGAGGCTCCGTTTTGGAAGAGCTGCTCCTTGATGATCCCGTAGCAGGCATAGCAAACATATTTGTGTGTGGCAAAGGTACTAAATGGGCGTCTGCAATAATAAATATTTGAACTGGCCCATGCCTGCTACGGTGCAGGGTAAAATGCCGGATCGGCCGAAACGGAAAACAGGTGAAATATTTCTTAACTCTCGTTCGATTTTTTAAAATAGCTGGTTAATAAACCACCGATTGCACCGCTGAAGAATAATTTATCAATGCCCTGAATTTGTTCTTCGGTCAGCCATTTATTGCTTTCAGGCAGTATCAAGTGTAATAGCCGGATAGCAATGCCCAGTGTGGCAACCGCGGCTGCAGTAATTATGAAGAAAATGAATAACCAGTTGATAACGTTTTTCAGGCGCTCCTTTCTCAACTGTTCATTAAAATAAGCATCCAGTTCCTTCCTTGCTCTTTTATCATTATGCACCAGGGGAGGAGGTTCGGTAATATACCTGAGCCTGTCTTCAGATAGCGGCTGATTCGGCGGCTGCATTGTCATTCATTTTTGACTTATAATGTTCTGTAATGACATCTGTGCCGATGATAACGGCTCGTTTAGCCTTACCGCCTTCTTTATTCCAGACAATATCCCACGGGGTATTGGGCTGATGGGTCATGGTGGAAAGCTGGAGCCCATCAAATTTGCTGTAGACTTCCCATATACGGTCAAGGAATTGTTTTAAACCGGGAGATAAAGACTCCTGGTCGGGTAGAGGAGCATATTGAGTAATTGGGTAATTGGAATAATCTTTAAAAGCATGATAAACAGAGCCGATAACTGGGCCATACTTCCAGGCCTGTACCGGTTCATTGATAAGGGGGCTGTTGTATAAACCCAGGTGCCAGCCATGGGCAATATATACGAGCTTGACCAGCTTCATGGGTGTTATTTCCTTACCGGTTTGAAAGGATTTTGTAAGAAAATAATTGGCAATAAGGATAGGATTATGCATGGCTAACTTATTTAGTTTTTATAGCTACTAAAATTAGCACATTTCCCACGTTCCTGCCCTGTTCTCCCGACAGTTTTTTCACCCTTTTTTATGTGCCCGATAAATCTTAAATCTTTTTTGACTGCTTATTTCCGCAGGATATCAGTTGATCTGGTTCTGCCATTCATCACACGGTGCAGGCTATATGGCCGGTTTGCGTTAAATTCGGCACCTCCTTGACTGGGTTTTGCCTGGTGCACAAGGTTTGGCGAAAAAGGCCTTCTAATAAAAAAAATCACACACGAATGAGAAAACCAAAGCTCCTGCAAAAGTTGTTGGGTGGACTGGTACTGATGGCCAGTTCCGGACAACTCCATGCCCAGGCAACCTTCCCTGAAAATGGGGTGGCAGATCCCCGGCATGGCCATTATGCGCTCACCCATGCGTCTATTGTAAAAGATGGTACCACCACACTTACCGATGCCACACTGGTCATCAAAGACGGAAAGATTGTGGCTTTAGGCAGCGGCCTGAAAGTGCCCGCCGGCGCTATTGAAGTAGACTGCAAAGGAAAGTTTATCTATCCTTCCTTTATTGATATTTATGCCGACTATGGCACTACGGTGAGCAGCCCCGCCGGTGGCGGTGGTTTTACACCGGGCCAGCAGCCACAGCTCAACAATAATGCAAATGGCCCCTATGGCTGGAACCAGGCCATCAAAAGTGATGTAGAGGCATATAAAGTGTTCAGCGTTGATGAGGCAAAAGCCAAGGCCCTGCGCGAAGCTGGTTTCGGTACGGTACTTTCTCACGTACGTGATGGTATTGCCCGCGGTACAGGTACCGTGGTTACTCTCGCCTCGCAGAAAGAAAACTTCGTAATGCTGAAAGAAAGAGCTTCTGCCCACTATTCACTGAGTAAAGGCACATCGCGCCAGAGCTACCCCAGCTCTATGATGGGTACCATTGCCCTGCTGCGTCAGACTTATCTCGATGCACAGTGGTATAAAGGAAAACCTGCACAGGAAGGTGTAAACCTGACCCTGCAGTCATGGCTCGATAATCAGAGCCTGCCACAAATATTTGAAGCCAATGATAAATGGAATGACCTGCGTGCCGATCGTATTGGTGACGAGTTTGGCGTTCAATACATCATTAAAGCCGGCCAGAACGAATATCAGCGGATAAAGGAAATGAAAGGAACCAATGCCAGCTTTATTCTTCCGCTCAATTTTCCCCAGGCACAGGATGTGGAAGATCCCAATGATGCCCGTTTTGTATCGCTCAATGATATGAAACACTGGGAGCTGGCCCCAACCAATATTGCCGCTTTCGAAAAAGCCGGTATCAATTTTTGTCTTACCACTTCAGACCTGCGTGGCGTAAACCAGTTCTGGCCTTCGCTCCGTAAGGCAATGGAATACGGATTATCTGAAGCCAAAGCCCTGGAAGCCCTTACTAAAGTGCCAGCCACCCTGCTGGGTGTATATGACAAGGTAGGTAGTCTCGAAACAGGCAAAGTGGCCAACTTCCTGATCACCAACGGACCCATCTTCGACGAAAAAACAGTAATTATCGACAACTGGGTGCAGGGTATTAAGTACGAAGTAAAAGATGATGTAAGCGCTTTTGCCGGTACCTATAACCTGGTTGTAAATACACCCGGTGGAAAAGAGAATTATACACTGGATGTAAAATCGGCCAGTTCTGCCACCCTTTTTGCAAAAGACACGCTCAACGCACGCCTTAGCTTTGATGGCAAACAGGTAAAACTGAGTTATGCTCCGCAAACCCGCCGTCAGCGTCCTGAAGGTGGTGGTGGCGGTGGTGCCCGCCCTGGTGGCCCTGGCGGAGCCGGTGCCTCACAGGCTTTGCCAGCTACAGCAACAAGGCTGAGTGGTCTTAGCAATGGTACAGAATGGAATGGTATCGGTACCGATTCTTCCGGCAACTCGCTTACCTGGACTGCTGTTCGTATTAAAGCGGCAGAAGCCAGACAGGATAGCGCCCGTAAAAAAGAAAAACCTCAACTGGGTGCCGTAACCTATCCCTTTGAGCCATTTGGCTGGGAGGAAAGTCAGCAGCCACGCCAGGAGACGATCCTGATCCGCAATGCTACCGTTTGGACCAATGAAAAAGACGGTGTGCTGAAAGAAACCGATGTACTGATCAAAAACGGTAAGATAGCTGCAGTAGGTAAGAATCTTTCTGATGCTTCTGCACGTGTAATAGATGGTACCGGCAAACACGTAACCCCGGGTATTATTGATGAACACTCGCACATCGCTGCCGCATCAATCAACGAAGGTGCGCAAAGCGTAACATCTGAAGTACGAATTGCCGACAACCTCAACCCGGATGATATCAACATATACCGCCAGTTGAGTGGTGGCGTGACCAGCTCACACATTCTGCACGGTTCTGCCAACGTAATTGGTGGTCAGACACAGCTGATCAAACTGCGCTGGGGGGCCAATGATGAAGACCTGAAATTCAAAAACTGGACCGGTCAGATAAAATTTGCATTGGGCGAAAACGTAAAACGTTCCAGCTCCACACAGGGCAATATCCGTTATCCTGATACCCGCATGGGTGTAGAACAGGTGTTGGTAGATGCCTTTACAAGAGCCAAAGATTATAAAAAAGCATGGCAGGATTACAACAATGCCAAAGACAAAAAAGGACTGGCTGTTCCCCGCCGTGACCTCGAGCTGGACGCGCTGGCTGAGATACTCGACAACAAACGTTTTATCACCTGTCACTCCTATGTGCAAAGTGAGATCAACAGCTCTATGCATGTAGCAGAACAAATGGGATATAAGTACAATACATTTACCCATATCCTGGAAGGCTATAAAGTGGCTGATAAAATGAAAGCACATGGAGCTAATGCTTCCACCTTCTCCGACTGGTGGGCGTATAAAATGGAAGTAGAGGATGCTATTCCCTACAACGCTGCCATCATGCACAAAGTGGGGCTCAATGTGGCCATCAACTCAGATGATGCCGAAATGGCCCGCCGTCTGAATCAGGAAGCTGCCAAAATTGTGAAATATGGTGGCGTATCAGAAGAAGATGCACTGAAAATGGTAACCCTTAACCCAGCCAAAATGCTGCACGTGGAAGACCGCGTGGGTAGCCTTAAACCCGGAAAAGATGGCGATGTGGTGGTATGGAGCGACCATCCGCTGAGCATTTATGCAAAATCGCTGTACACCATTGTAGATGGTACAGTTTATTTTGACCGGGAAAAAGATGCACAAATGCAAAAGCTGGTAGACAATGAGCGCAACCGCCTTATTCGTAAAATGAATGGCGAAAAACGCAGTGGTGCAGCCGTTATCCCTGCTCAGCCCAGCTATCAGATTATGCATACCTGCAGCGATCATGGCCATAGTCATGGACTGCTGGTAGTGGATGTAGAAGAAGAAAATACTAACGACTAAAACCCAGTGCAATGAGAAAAATATTTTTAGCCTTATCAATCGGTTTTCTGGCCACAGCATCGGCCCAGGAAACAGTATATCCCGCAAGGGAAAATAAAGGCGTCACCTTTATTAAGAACGCCACTATTCACGTGGGCAATGGCAAAGTGATTGAAAACGGTGTGATCAAAATCAGCAATGGCAAGATCGAAGCTGTAGGGGCAGACATTGCTGTACCTGCCGATGGTACAGTAGTGGATGCCAAAGGCAAACACGTTTATCCCGGCCTCATTCTCCCTTCCAGCACACTTGGTCTGGTGGAAGTATCTGCCGTGCGTGCTTCAACTGATGTGCGCGAGATAGGTGACCTTAACCCCAATGTACGGTCTATTATTGCGTACAATACCGATTCTAAAGTGATCAATACCCTGCGTTCAAACGGTGTACTCCTGGCCAATGTGGTGCCGCAGGGAAGTTTCCTGGCAGGTACCTCATCGGTGGTGCAGCTAGACGCGTGGAACTGGGAAGATGCCGCCTACAAAACTGATGAAGGCATGCATCTCTATATGCCCAGCCTGATGAACCGTTTCCGCGGTTTTGGTGGTTTTGGTGGCGGTGGTGGTCGCGGCGGTGGCGCTCCGTCAGATCCGGTTAAAGAAGGGCTGGATAAAGTGGAAGGATTGAAAGGTTTCTTCCGCCAGGCAAAAGCTTACCTGGCTGAGCCCAAACACACAGAGACCAATCTTAAATTCGAATCAGTAAAGGCGCTCTTCGACAAAAAGCAGAAATTCTATGTACACGCTAATACCGTAAAACAAATTCTGCTGGCGCTTGATTTCGTAAAAGAGTTCGGTTTCGATGTTACTATCGTTGGGGGTAGCGACAGCTGGCAGGTAGCCGATCTGCTGCGTGAAAATAACGTCTCAGTCATATTACAGCAACCCCATAGTCTGCCAACCGCAGAAGATGATGATGTGGATCAGCCGTATAAAACAGCAGCCCTGCTGCAAAAGGCCGGTGTATTGTTTGCCATTTCCGATGATGATAGCCAGACCCGTGGCCGTAATCTGGCTTTCAATGCCGGTACTGCCGCTGCATATGGCCTCAGCAAAGAAGAAGCGCTGGCAGCTATTACACTCAACGCAGCCAAAGTACTGGGCGTGGCAGATAAAACAGGTAGCATTGAAGTAGGTAAAGACGCTAATATCGTGATCAGTTCAGGTGATATCCTCGACATGCGTACCAGCCAGGTTACAGATGCCTGGATACAGGGACGCAAAATAGACCTCACAGATAAACACAAACTGCTCAATGAGCGCTACAACGAAAAATATAAACTGAAAGGTTTCTGATATTTTTAATTGTGTTTTACAAAAAAGGGTGCCCGATGGCGCCCTTTTTTATTGGCAGTAGTAAGTAACAGATCTATGGAGTAACAATACCATGTCTGATGGCGATCATAGCAAGGCCCACCCTTGACCGCACATCCAGTTTTACAAACATCTGATCGCGCAGCGAATCAATGGAGCGGGGGTTAAGCCCCATCCTCTGCGCAATTTCCTTATAGGTAAGATCGGTACAGGCGAGTTTCAGAAAACTTATTTCCTGATCGCTTAACAATGATTTGTAAATATTTACCTGCGAGCCGTCCTGTGAGCGGAAAAGATTGACAAGCTTGCCGGTTGTGTCATGCGAGTAATAGAACCCCGATTGCATGACGGAATGAATGGCAAACTTGAGTTCGGAAGGGTGGATATCCTTTTTCAAAAATCCTTTTACACCAGATTGCAGCAGACGTATAAGTGAGAGCTCCGAATCGTACATCGTCAGCATCAGCACATGTACTTTCGGAAAATTTGTACGCAGATAATCGGCCGTTTCAAACCCATTACATTCCGGCATATTTAAATCCAGTATGGCTACATCCGGTACATTACCGTCTGTGAGCGATTGAATGAATTCGTGCCCGTTTCCGGATAAGTTGATGACCTTGCAATCGCCAAAACCATCGATTAATGTAGCCAGCGCATTGCGTAGCAGAATATGATCGTCTATCAGCGAAACTTTAATTGGTGTAGAAGGATCTGGCATGGTAAAATGGGTTAGTATGGAAAACTGAATTGTAATGAAGTGCCTTTGTCGATTTCGCTGCGGATCTGCATGGTACCTCCCATCATGCGGGTGCGGGTCATCATATTCATGAGACCGGCACCCTGGCCGGAGATACTATGCATATTGCGTCCGTAATCAAAGCCAATACCGTAATCCAGGATACGCAGAAAAAGACTCTTGCGCATATAGGCCAGGGTGATTTCTACTTTTTGAGCCTGACTGTGTTTAATAATGTTATTAAGCGCTTCCTGGATAATGCGGAATACAATCAATTCGGCATTTGTTTTCATAAATACAGGTTCTCCTATGATGCGTAGCCTGATTTCAAAAAGATTGGTATTCTCTATCTTTTCGATTTCCCGCTCTATAGCCTTGATCAGCCCCTGCGAGGAGATTAGTTCTGCATTCAGTTCTTTGGAAATATTTCTCAGTTTTTCTATCGCCTCACTCAGCAATTCTACCGATGATGTTATTTTCTGCATGGCTTTTTCGCGTTCATCCCAGGAAAAGGTGTTAAGATGCAGCTTGGCGAGGGTGAGGGCCAGGTTGATATTGTCGTGAATTTCACGCGATATCTCCTGGAAGGTGAGTTCCTGCATTTCCAAACGGGCTGAAAGAAGATTTTTTTCGAAGTCAGATTTCAATTCTTCATAATGCTGCTCCGCATGCAGTTGATCCCGCTTATGAAGAGTAAGCAGGGCCACGATAGCAGCGGCAAACAACAACAGTATGCCGGAACTGATCAGCAGCAGAAACATTATTTTGGCTTCGTGGCTGTGCATGAGTATCCTTTTAACATCAGGAGAAACATGAGCAGGTAACCTACATATACAAGAGTCAGCATTTTTCCATACAGACTGAAGGTCTGAATGGGTATGATGTTGACCGCAGTAGCAGGAGGGATGATAACGGCCGCATATGCCCAGCAGCCAGCCAGCATCCAGAAATCATATCCTGTTTCAATACGATGAATAGGCCTGCGCTTATATATATCTATCCAGTAAAGTCCGGCTATCAGCAGCAGGGAAATGGATTCGATCAGGTAAACCTGGTGCAAGAGGGTATTGGCACGGTGATGCGCTTCCCGCAGTTCGGAAATGGCCGGTGACCGGCAACAGAGATCGATAAAGTACAAGATCATAGTGCCGATGGTAAGCAGGATGCAATAGCTGCAAATACGCCGCAGCGTATTGCTTTTGATAGATTGGTAACAGAGCCGCGAAAAAAGCCAGAATTCAGTGAGTATGAAAAAGTAGGTAAAAAAACGGCTGAAGATCAGCCAGTAACCTGTAGCGGAATCGGATTCCCCGAGCAGTCTTAACAGGGTAAGGTGTAATTGATGAATAAAAAATAAACCGAAATAAAACGGGAAAAAGCGCAAGACAGGTTCAGCGGAACGCCTGTTCAACGATATGCAGAACAGCACGCTAGCCAAGAGTAATACCAGCGGTTCCGTCATGAAACTGCTTTTCCAGGCTGAAAGGATCTGTTTCATGCAGCAGTGGCTTTTGATCCTGTAATTTACAGACAGCTGCCTCTTTGATTAGCGCGAAAATCACGGCCAGTTTTGGGGATTTTGGCCGTTGTATAATGAGGGAAAAACGGATTTTCTTCCATGTTTCAACCGTTTTTTGTTGTTGTAAACATCAATTAATCCGGGGAAAGAAACCGGATGAGCAGGAGGCTATAAGGATAAGTAGCTGATTAGTAAAATTTTGAAATACAGAAGAGCGCTAACTATAACCCAATAAAAAACCCCTCTAAAAAGAAGGGTTTTTGAACGTTACTGTTATGAAAGAAAAAAGGTATGTAAAAGAGTCGGATTCAGAATTTGGACAAGGTTAATGGCTTACAGTCTTTTTAATTCAGCTTTCCATCGGAAACGGGGTATTAAAAACGGAACCAGGAAAAAAGGATAAAGAGAAAGTTGATTGAGGGAGGAAGTCGCTCTGGTCTTCAAAGGAATTGGAAATAAATTTCTGGACGGTTTGGACATTGGATGAGTAGGATAAGCGAGTCATCCGCAGCAATCAACTTTCTGACACAAAAATATATCCACATACCCCTGTGTACAAGAGCAGAAACTCCCAATTTACTGCCTTCGGTATTTACTGAGCGAAAAGTAAAATGACTAAAAAACAAACAGGAATTACACCTTTATATCAATAGTAAATCTACTATGAGTATTAATAAGGTACTTTCCACAGAGTACAATTCGAGTACTTCTACTATGGTATATGTTGCAGGAATTTTCCAAATTGCAGCCTGAAAGAATAGTTAAACCACCAAATAAAAGCCAATATCAGACCCATGAAAAATCACGAAACTAACGCTGTTATTAAGGTCGCAATTGCTGACGATCATGCCCTTTTTCGTACCGGGGTGAAAACCTCTCTCTCCAGCCGTAAAGACATTCAGATGGTGGCTGAAGCCGAAAACGGCATGCAACTCCTTAATTTATTACGTCATATTCAGCCAGATGTAGTGTTACTGGATATCCAGATGCCCATTATGGACGGTCTGGCAACCCTGCCCGAGATCAAAAAGCTGTACCCGAATGTAAAGGTGATCATGCTTAGCATGCACAATGACCATTCCGTGATTTCACGGATGATGGAAATTGGCGCTAACTCGTACCTGACCAAAGAATCCGGTTCAGAAATGATCTATGACGCCATCCGTACTGTTTATGAACAGGATTTTTACTTCAATGATCTTACTAATAAAGCCCTGCTCAGTGGCCTGCGTACCAAACGCACAGCAGAATCGAGCATGCCGGCCGATGTACAGCTCACTGATAAAGAGATCACTATTCTTAAACTCATGTGTGAGGAAAAGAGTACCAAAGAAATTGCTGATATCGTTGACCTGAGCCCCCGCACCGTAGAGGCCATTCGCGATAAACTCAAAACCAAAACAGGCACCAAATCAATGGCAGGCCTGGTGATGTATGCCGTAAAAGCCGGCCTGGTAGAGCAGCATTAACATAGTTGCAGACTAATTGCTTAATTATCATAGCTATCCATCCAGGATAGCTTTTTTATTTACTTTCATGCAATGATGGAAATCTGCATCAACGGGCGTTTTCAGACCGGGGCAGCACCGGCCCTGGCTATAACCGATAAAAGCTATCGCTATGGCGATGGCCTTTTCGAAACAATGAAAATGCAGAAAGGTCATTTACAAAGAGGCCCTGCCCATTTTGACCGGTTGCAACGGGGAATGAATCTGCTGGGCTATGATATAACCTCTTTTCCTGATCCGCATACTTTTACCACATTCATCACAGAACTGTGCCGGCGCAATGAATGCCTGGAGCTGGGGAGAGTCCGGCTTACAGTCTCCGCCGGCAATGGAGGGCTTTTTGAAGACAGTCAGCCAAACTTCTCCATAGAATGCTGGCCATTGACTGCTGCTGTAGAAACCCTCAACAGCACCGGACTCAGGCTGACTATTTGCCCGGGGGTACGTAAAAGCCACGACTGGCTGGCCAACCTTAAATCGGCCAATTATCTGCCATATGCGGTCGCCGCACGCTACGCCCGCCATCACGAGGCCGACGATTGCATTGTCCTGAACACTCATGACCGTATTGCCGATACCTGCATCGCCAATATTTTTATGATCAGGGACGGACAAATTTTTACACCTTCACTTACCGAAGCACCCGTGGCGGGTATTACCCGCCAGTATCTTCTGAGCAGGCTACCGGTTATAGAGACGCCCCTTTCTCTCACCGATCTGCAGCAGGCACAGGAGGTATTTGTAACCAATGCAATTAATGGGTTAAGGTGGGTTGCCGAAATAGATGGTCAGTCATATACCCATCAGCAAACGGCAGAAATATTCCGGAAACATATGCAAACAATTGCCGGGTAGGCTTGTTCTGCCTGCATGCAACCAGCTATTGTACTTTTTTGGTTTCGCCGGGATCTGCGTTTGGCAGACAATGCTGCCTTATACCGGGCCTTACGACATGGCCTGCCGGTACAGCCCATTTTTATTTTTGACCGTCATATTCTGGATGAACTTAAAGACAAATCCGATCGCCGGGTTGAATTTATTCACCAGCAAATAACCGTTATTGATCGGCAACTGCAGCAGCTGGGAGCTGCACTCGACGTACGATATGGGACCCCTGAAGAGATCTGGCCACAATTGCTCGCTGCATACAATGTAAAAGCCGTTTATACCAATCACGATTATGAGCCATATGCCGCAAAGCGCGATGCAACGGTGGCCGCCCTCCTGGCTCAAAAGGGTATTGACTTCTTTTCATTCAAAGACCAGGTCATCTTTGAGAAAAACGAAGTGACAAAGGATGACGGAAAACCGTATACTGTTTTTACACCCTATTCTCGTCGCTGGAAGGCTACTGTTAACGGCTTCTATCTTCAATCATATCCCACAGAAAAATATTTTTCCAAACTGCACCGGAGTGAAACACGCTCTATCCCCTCGTTGCAGTCAATGGGTTTTGTGTCATCCGGACATTCATTTCCTGAAAAAGGCTGGCAGGATGCTATTATCCGGCGATATAAAGAACAAAGAGATTATCCGGCCATAAGCGGTACCTCGCGTCTTAGTATACATCTGCGTTTCGGTACGATCAGCATCCGGCAACTGGCACGCGAAGCCGGAAGTCTTAACGAAACTTTTTTGAATGAGCTGATATGGCGTGATTTTTATCAGATGATACTCTGGCATTTTCCGCAGGTGGTAGGGCATGCATTTAAACCCGAGTATGATCGTGTAAAATGGAGAAATAATACCGCCGAGTTTGATGCCTGGTGCCAGGGACGTACCGGCTATCCCATTGTCGATGCCGGTATGCGCGAATTGAATGCAACAGGTTACATGCACAACAGGGTGCGGATGATCGTTGCTTCTTTTCTTACCAAACATTTACTGATCGACTGGCGTTGGGGCGAAGCATATTTTGCAGAAAAGTTGCTTGATTTTGATCTGGCCGCTAACAATGGCGGCTGGCAATGGGCCGCTGGCAGTGGTTGCGATGCGGCGCCTTATTTCCGGGTATTCAATCCCTATCTGCAAACGCAGAAGTTTGATCCGCAATTGAAATATATCCGTAAATGGGTACCCGAGCTGGATGAGCTGACCTATCCGCGGCCAATAGTCGAACATGAAATGGCACGTAAAAGATGCCTCGAAGCGTATGCAGTGGCCCTGGGTAAAAAAAGTTAAACCAGTTGTGCAGGAACAGGCGCAAACAATGAACCGCCGGCAGGCACAGCAGGGTTGTTTTTTGCAAATACCTGGTGAAGCGTCTCAATTGCACGTCTGCCTTCTTCTCCCAGGTCTATACTATACTGGTTTACATACAGGTCAATATGCTGCCGCATTACTTCATCGCTCATAGCCTGGGCATGTGCCTGCACATAAGCAGATATAGAAGGATAATGATCAAATGAATACTGAAGGCTTTTGCGAATAAGTTTATTTACCTGTAAAATGAGTTGTGTATCTGCACTGCGGCGAATGGCAATTCCGCCGAGCGGAATAGGGCAATGCATAGACCGCTCCCATACCTCGCCCAGGTCGGCTACTTTATGCAAGCCTTTTTGCTGATAGGTAAATCTGTTTTCGTGAATGATCACACCCAGATCTGTACTGCCCTGCAGAACCGCGTCTTCTATTGCAGAAAAAACTAAAAAAGATTTATGCGCTGCATGGGGATATGCAAATGAGAAAAGCAGGTGAGCAGTAGTATGTGCACCCGGCAGGGCCACCAGCAACGGTTCTACCCGATCTGCTTCTGCCAATACCGGCTCCCGGCTAATGAGCAATGGACCTACTCCTTTTCCCAGTGCGCTTCCTGCGTGCAAAAGCTGGTAATGCCCCAGCGAGCGGAAGAATGCAGGAAAACTCAGTTTGGTGACATCCAGCTTACCTTCCAGCGCCCATTGGTTGAGTGTTTCCACGTCTTCCAGTACAGGTTCAAATTCAAGGCCTTCCGTATCAATTTGACCATTTACAAGCGCATCAAAGATGAATGTATCATTGGGGCAGGGGCTGAATCCAATTTTCAGTTTCATAGCGGAAGATCATTTACTTGTTGAAACAGTTCTATCAGTTTTTTGTTGAGGTTTTCGATGGAGGCTGCCAGTTGCCAGCGGCTTTTATCACGTACGCCTACCTGGTTAGATACAGCTCTCAGTTGTACAAACGGAATCTGCCGTTGCAGGCAGGCCAGGTGAAGTGCAGCTCCCTCCATAGATTCCAGCAGGGGATTCCATTGGGTTTTATACCAATCTATCTGACGGATATCGGTGCTGATCTGGTTGACCGTAATGGCGGAGACCTGCGGTAAGCCTATATGATCAAGAAGAGCGGAGTAAGGGTTATAAAGCCATCCGTCTCTGTAAAGGGGGGCATCGGGCGAAGACAGGCCCATGGCAAAGGGGTCGCGGAAGAGGCCGTCTTCCCATACACCCAGATCGCCCAGCCGGTCGCGATCAGCTGCCAGCACCTCCGTCTCACGCCCTGATTCGAAACAACCCGCCACGCCGGCCTGCATTACTAATTGATAATGATTTTGTTGTAAATGACTGCCCAGGGCAAGGGCGGTGGCAGTACTGCCAATACCAGTGATAAGAATATCCGCTTTAAGCTGCCCGGGCAGCTGTTGCTCCAGCCATCGGCTGGCAGGAGCTATTTCAAAAGCTGTGGCGGCAACAAGAAGCAGGTGCATGTGCAAATATCCGCAAACCTTGTCATTAGTTGCGGTAAATAGTAACTTTGCGTCCCGCCAATGAGGCGTGGGCTAGCTAATCTGACCGAGCATGGTATACCTGACAAGATCTGAACATTTCAACGCAGCACATAAGCTTTATAATCCCAACTGGAGCCTGGAACAAAATGAGGCTGTATTCGGAAAATGTGCCAATGAAAACTGGCATGGGCACAATTATGAGCTGCTGGTTACTATTAAGGGTAAGCCAGACCCCGATACCGGTTTTGTATTTGATGTAAAAAGGCTGAGCCTGATCATCCGCGATCACATCATTGAAAAGCTCGATCACCGCAATCTGAATCTGGACGTAGATTTTATGCAGGGTAAAATGTGCAGTACAGAAAACCTGGCTATTGCTATCTGGCAGCAATTGCAGCCACATCTGCCACAGGATGTACAGTTGCATTGTATAAAACTGTATGAAACTCCGCGGATCTATGTGGAGTATTTCGGTGAATAAAAAAACAACTGAACCATTGGCCGGACCGGTTGTTAAAGCTCATTAATAAACGCATACTGCGTATGCATAATTTTCTGTAATGGATAAACGAGTGGCAGTATACAGACGGGAGCATTTTAATGCCGCACACCGGTTGTATAATCCGGCGTGGGATGATGCCACCAATGAGCGGGTATTTGGGAAATGTGCCCTGCCTCACTACCATGGGCATAATTATGAACTGGAAGTAAAGGTCACAGGAGTACCCGATCCTGTAACCGGATATGTAATGGATCTGAAAGAACTTTCAGACATCATAAAGGCAGAAATTCACAGCCGTTTTGATCACCGAAATTTAAATCTGGATACCGCCGAGTTTAAAACGCTCAATCCAACGGCAGAGAATATTGTTGTTGTTATTTATAATTTACTCCGGCCCCATATTGCAGCAGCACTTGATTTGCATGTGCGATTGTATGAAACGCCGCGTAATTTCGTAGAGTACCCTGCATGAGTAAAATTCAGTAAAAAGAAATACCTGTTATGGCTTACACAAAGATTGAACAGTATGATGAGTCGGTTACCAACGGACTTATAAAAAACTATAAGGAAGTACTGGGCCAACTGGGCGAGGATCCGGAACGTGAAGGGTTGTTGAAAACTCCCGAACGCCTGGCAAAAGCCATGCAATACCTGACACAGGGCTACCAGGTAGATGCGCGTACTATTCTGAACTCTGCCAAATTTCATGAGCCGGTGAGTGAAATGATTGTGGTAAAAGATATAGAGTTATACAGCATGTGCGAGCATCATATGCTGCCTTTCTTTGGCAAGGCACATATTGCCTATATCCCGAATGGCTGGATAACGGGCCTTAGCAAGATTGCCCGTGTGGTAGACGCTTATGCGCGCCGACTGCAGGTGCAGGAACGCCTTACAGTAGAGATCATGAATGCCATAAAAGATACATTGAATCCGTTGGGGGTAGCAGTGGTCATTGAAGCCCAGCATCTATGTATGATGATGCGGGGTGTGCAAAAACAGAATTCGGAGACAACGACATCGGCATTTGATGGGGAATTTCAGAAAAATTCTACCCGCAGCGAATTTCTGAAGCTGATTTCTTCCGATCTCAGCCGCCGCTAGTTTTTTCTTATTGTGCCACAAAGATTTTTTTTCTTAAAACCTTTGTGGCATTTTTGTCTCCTAACCACCCCCTTTAATCATGAAGCACGCCTATGTTTTTCCAGGTCAGGGATCGCAATTTCCGGGAATGGGAAAGGAACACTATCAAAACAGCGCATTTGCCAAGAAATTATTTGAACAGGCAAATGAGGTGCTGGGTTTTCGAATTTCTGAAGTCATGTTTGAAGGCTCAGAAGCCGATCTGAAAGAAACAAATGTTACTCAGCCGGCCGTTTTTCTGCATTCTATCATTGCATTTCGCAGTATTGATGCGGCTAAGCCAGATATGGTAGCCGGTCATTCGTTGGGCGAATTTTCCGCGCTGGTAGCCAATGGCACACTTAGCTTCGAAAGTGCATTAGAACTGGTAACCTTACGGGCCAGGGCTATGCAGAAAGCCTGCGAGCTTACACCCTCTACCATGGCTGCAGTACTTGGTCTTGCAGACGAAAAAGTAGAAGAAATTTGTGCACAGGTGCGTACAGAAACCGGTGAAGTGGTCGTAGCAGCCAACTATAACTGCCCCGGACAACTGGTGATCAGTGGCAGTATAAAAGGAGTAGAGGTTGCCTGCGAGCAACTCAAAGCAGCCGGAGCCAAACGTGCCCTTCTCCTGCCGGTCGGAGGCGCATTTCACTCGCCTTTAATGGAGCCAGCCCGTGAAGAATTGCAGGCTGCCATTGAAAAAACAACATTCCATACACCAACCTGCGCCGTTTATCAGAATGTAGTGGCAAAAGCTGTTTTTGATAAGGAAGAAGTTAAACAAAATCTTATTGATCAGCTTACCGGAGCTGTACGCTGGACTCAAAGTATACAGTCTATGATCAAAGACGGCGCTTCACGTTTTACCGAGTGTGGTCCCGGCAAAGTATTGCAGGGTCTGATCGGTAAAATTGATAAGACTGTTGAAGTGAACGGAGTAAGCTAGATAATTGTTTGAAGGGTATAAAAAGTATAAAGCGTATAAAGGGTTATTAAATCAGTACTCTTTAAACCTTTTATACGCTTTATACCCTTTAAACTTTTTATCTCTATGCAGAAATGCTGCAATTAATCCACCCCGCATCCAACGCAGCGCCGTAGCGTTTATAAAAATCAATAGCAGATGTATTCCAGTCAAGGACCTGCCACACCATTCCACTGAATTGTTTCTCCTTCATTTCCTCAATAAGACGGTCAAACAGCATCTTGCCAAGGCCTTTACCGCGCATGGCATCTGTTACTATCAGATCTTCGAGGTATAGACGCTGCCCTTTCCAGGTGGAATAACGGATATAATAGAGCGCAAAGCCTTCTATATGGCCATCTACTTCCGCAACAAATGCCCACCATACAGGCTGTGCTCCGAATCCACTCTCGGTAAAATGTTCGAGTGATACAGTCACTTCATCAGGAGCTTTTTCGTAAACAGCCAGTTCATGTACGAGTTCCATTAACCGTGGACAATCTTCGCGGCGCGCACGCCTGATCTCTATACTCATTCTTTTATTTTTTCTTTTTTGTAGCAGTAAAAATGCCATTGGGCTGTACAAAATCAACACTCACCGCCTCGCCTTTTTCATTTAGTTTAAATAGAATTGAAAAACCTTCGAGGTCTTTCAGCGCAAAACGATGGTCGCCGATAGCTTCTGTCGGATAATTTTTTTGTCCGGGTACAAATACATGCAAGACGCTGTTAAGAACAGTTACCTGTACAGTCATATTACCCAGTTCATACTCGCCTACGTATTTCGCCATTTCGTCGACAGTGACTTTACGTGCTGCAGGCTTGTATGTGAACTCTATTGGTTTCAGGCTGCCTTCTACCGGTACGAAAAAGCTCTGCATCTCACCGTTTTCGCCAAACTGAAAAGTAAACCGGAGATTTTCGTCATCGGTCGTGTCTATCTGATGAGTGTCTTTATCATACCCTACCAGTGAAAACACATCATAGTGATAATGTTTTAGCCAGGCAGAATCCTTGCCGAAATAGGTGAAAAGACTGTCGCCTCTGTTTACAACATGAATAGTACCGTATCCGGCATTGGTATATGATCCGGCATAAGCCGTTGCTGCATGCGAAGGATGTGTGCCGGGGTGGTTGGCCGGTTGAGGATTACTTTTTTTCTCCTGTGCAGCCGCTTCATCACTGGCCTTTTTACGGATACCATTCCAGTTGATATAGGAAAGACGAAGCATCCGGTCGGCAATAATATTACGGGCCAGCGAAGGGATATTCGATGCATTTTGGTTGCTGAGTACAACAATTCCGATACTGTCGCTGGGGAAGAAACACGTGCTGGCAGTAAAGCCGTCAATATTTCCGCCATGCTCCACGCGATAATGCCCTCTGTAAGAATTGATGAACCATCCCAGACCGTAATTAGAAAGATGCACATCGGGATTCTGCCGATCGGGCAATCCTGTACTGATCACCATTTGAGATCCCATAGCCTGATTAATATAGCCGGGGGGAAGGATTTCTTTGCCGTTAAATTTACCGCCCTGTATCCACAGCATAAGCCACTTTGCCATTTCGTCTACACTGCTGTTGATACTACCTGCCGGCCCCATGCCATTAATATTATAGTAATCCACATGGCTGATCAGGCTGTCTTTTTTTACAACATATCCTTTAGCGGCGTCACCGTCTTTATCCATGAGGTGAATGTCTGTATTGGAGCGTTGCATACCCAGCGGGTCCAGCAGTTGAGTACGGATATTTTCTTCCCAGGTGCGCCCCCATAATTTCTCACTTACAACACCCTGAAGCAGAAACATGAAATTGTTATACTGCCATTTTTCACGGATACCGGCACTGGGTTCCTGGTACTGAATACGCTTTATTAGCGAATCGTGCGAAGAAGTATTGAACAGGTACCAGGAAAGGTCATGCCGGGGCATACCGGTACGGTGTGTCATCAGGTCGCGCAACGTAAGGGTATTATCCATTTCTTTATTAAAAAAATGAAACCCGGGTAATACATCGGTTACTTTATCGTCAAGTTTGAGTCGTTCCTGTTTTTCCAGTATACCAAGCAGTGATGAGGTAAAGGCCTTGGTACAGGAGCCGATAGCAAAAAGCGTGTTGGCCGTTACCGGCAGTTTCTTTTCGTAGTCACGATAACCAAAGCCTTTACTATAGACAATCTTGTCTTTTTCAACAATAGCCACAGCGAAACCGGCCGCATGCCAGTCTTTCAGCAATTTAGACAGAGCCGTATCCAGCCCCATCAGCCTTTTGTCGGCAGGCGCTTGTCGGTTTTTTTGTGCCTGTACAGCATTGGTGAGCAGGAATGCTGCGAGAATAGTAAAGAAAATACGCATGATGGTAAAGGTTTAGTGGTAAAGGAAAGCTACGCCATTTCAGGCAATGTGCTATTCCTGTCAACAATAAATATATCCGGGCAAAAGGCAGCTCCTTATTAGTGCAGTGCCTGATCAAGGTCTGCGATGATATCCTGGGCCTGTTCTATGCCCACATTCATGCGGATAAGCCCATCGGTAATACCATACTGTTCGCGCAGTTCTTTGGGTACTCCGTAATGTGTCATAGAAGCGGGGTGGGAGAGAAGTGTATCGCAGGTGCCGAGTGATACGGTACGGATACACATTTTCAGTTTATTCATAAAATCGATGCCACCCTGCAGTCCTCCTTTCAGTTCGAAGCTAAGCATGGCCCCGGGATGACGCATTTGCTTAAGCGCTACATAATGATCGGGATGGTCAGACAGGCCGGTGTAGTTTACTTTAGCTACCTGCGGATGCTGTTGCATATAGTTGGCTACTTCCATGGCATTATGACAATGCCGCTCCATGCGCAATTCGAGGGTTTTGATGCCATTGATCAGTAAAAAAGCATCAAAACCATTGCTGTTGCCGCCAAGCAGCCGATGTACTTTCGTCACGCGTGTTTTCATGAACTCCACATCGCGACCGAGCAGTATACCGCCAATAGCAGTGCCATGGCCATTCAGAAATTTGGTGGTTGAGTGCATTACATAATCTACACCGTATTTGAATGGCTGCTGCAGGTAAGGCGTGGCGAACGTATTGTCGCAGGCAACAAGTACATTGTATTTTTTAGCAAGTTTGGTGAGTTCTTCTATATCCACACATTGAATAGTGGGATTGGCAGGTGTTTCAATATAAAGCAGCCGGATACTCTTGTCCTGTTTCAGCAGTTCTTCTGCCTGGTTAAGATCACGCAGGTCGGCAATAGTGGCCTCAATACCTAAAGGAGGCAGTACACGGTGAATCAATTCTTCGGTGCCGCCATAAAGGGAGAAGTGGGTAAGTATACGGTCGCCGCTTTTAAGGGTACTCAGCATGAGCGTACTGATAGCTGCCATACCGGAGGCGTGTAGTATGCCCTTTACTTCCAGGTCGAGACCCAGTGTTTCCAGTGCAGCAATTTTTTCCTCTGCTTCTGTCATGGTAGGGTTACCCCAGCGGCTGTAGATAAAACCTTCTTCCTGACCGCTAAACCGGCGCATGCCCTGCTCAGCTGTATCGAATACATAGGTACTGCTGGCATAAATAGGTACCAGGTGAGCATAGTTGGGGTCCTGATGGTGACCACTGTGTACGGCATGAGAACTGAAGCCGCTATAAATTTTTTTTTCTGCCATGACGCTTTATTGGTTTAATAGTGTGCAGGCAGGCTGCACGGGTTATATGCAGGACAAGGCAAGGTAACAGGCAAACTGTCAGGAGTTATAAGCCCAGGTAATGAGTGTGGCGCCCCAGGTAAACCCGCCACCAAATGCGGCCAGTACCAGGCGATCACCCTTCTTAAGCTGGTTTTCCCACTCCCAGAGGCAAAGCGGAATAGTACCGGCAGTTGTATTGCCGTATTTCTGAATATTGATCATTACTTTTTCTTTGGGAAGACCAATACGGTTGGCTGTGGCATCAATAATGCGCAGGTTGGCCTGGTGAGGGACCAGCCAGGCGATATCATCGCCGGTGAGCTGGTTGCGCTCCAGCAGTTCAGCACTTACATCGGCCATACCTTTTACAGCAAACTTGAATACAGTTTGTCCCTCCTGATAAACATAGTGTTCGCGGTTGGCCACGGTTTCGGCAGAAGCGGGGTAAGCTGAGCCTCCGGCTTTCATCCGCAGGAACTGGCAGCCACTGCCATCACTTTTGAGGATACTGTCCTGTACACCCAGGCCTTCTGTATTTGGTTCAAGCAAAACAGCACCGCCTCCATCGCCGAATATGATGCAGGTAGTACGGTCGGTATAATCAATAATCGAACTCATTTTATCGGCACCCGCCACGACTACTTTTTTGTAACGGCCGCTTTCTATAAGTGCAGCTCCCTGGGTGAGTGCGTATAAAAAACCTGAGCAGGCAGCTGATACATCATAGCTCCAGGCATTTTTGGCACCGACCTTATCGCATACAAGATTGGCAGTAGCCGGGAAAACCATATCCGGAGTAACGGTAGCGACAATCAGGCAATCGATTTCGAGGGGATCAATGCCTCGCTTCTCACACAGTAGCTTAACTGCCGGGGCAACCAGTTCGGATGTGCCTTTGCCTTCGCCTTTTAGAATTCTTCGCTCTTCAATACCTGTGCGGCTGCGTATCCACTCATCTGTTGTATCTACAATTTTTTCAAGGTCAAAGTTGGTAAGGCGGTCTTCAGGAACATAGCCACCAACAGCAGTAATGGCGGCAGTTATTTTACTACTCATCTTAAGATTGGTTTTCACTACAAAAAGTGAGCAAAGGTAAAGGGGTTTTGGGAAAATGCGGGGCTATAAGTTTTGGATGAGGCTTAGGGTTAAGGGTAGAAGGTCAAAGGGAAAATCCTTGTCTTGTCTGTTTATTATTTTCTGACTGGTTCCTTTACCTTCTGGCTTTGGCCTTTCACCTTTCCCCCTGTTTCTCTTATTTTCGCGGCATGATAGCCTATCTGAAAGGAGATTTTGTTTATAAAAGTCCTGCACTGGTGCTGGTAGAAGTCAATGGAGTAGGATATGAGGTGCAGATCAGTTTACATACCTATGCGCAGGTGCAGAACCTGGAAAAAGGCCTGTTGCATACCGTACAGATCATCCGCGAAGATGCCCACATCCTGTTTGGGTTTGCTGAACCCGCTGAAAAAGAAATGTTTCAGCAATTGCTGAGTGTTTCTGGCATTGGCGCCTCCACTGCCAGAGTAATGCTTTCATATATGAAACCGGACGAACTGGCCCGGGCTATCGTGCAAGGCGATGTACGCAGTCTGGAAGCTATAAAAGGCATCGGTAAAAAAAGCGCCGAAAGAATTGTTCTCGAACTCAGGGATAAACTCGCAAAACATGGTCCTGAGGCAAATATTGCACCTATGAAAAACAATACTTTGCAACAAGATGCGTTAAATGCTCTGACAGCACTGGGGATTAACCGGACAGCAGCAGAACAGGCCCTTAAAAAGGCACTGACAGCCGAGGCCGGACTCCCGGTAGAAGAGTTGATTAAGAGAGCACTCCGTATCCTCTGATTGCCATTTATTTCTGGAACTAATTGATCCTGAGAACATTTTGAATCGCACGACTGCTCATATCTCCCGTTTGGCGGTAGTTATCGTCCTTCTATGCTTTGCCTGGACCGGTAATGCCCGTAATTACAGGGATACTATTTTTAAGGGGAATCACGTAGATACCATCCCTGCCGATAGTCTGCGTTATCCCATCAGGGATCGTTATGGCGACCCCTATAGTCAGCCCAACCGCAACACTTTTGACCTGAAGGATACCGCATTTATCAAAAGAAATGTGGAATACGATCCGGTTACCGGCGAATATTATATCACCGAAAAGATTGGTAATAAATATTACCGCACTCCCGTATCATTCCGGCGCGATGAGTTTATCCGGATGCAGGGGCAGAAAGATGAAGCGGAATATTTCCGTAAACGCTCAGCCCTGCTTACGGATATGAACCGTCGCCTTTTTAAGCCCCAGTTCAAAACCAGCAATAGCTGGTTTAACCGCATTGTAGGGGTAGGTAAGGTCGATATCCGCCCCTCGGGTTTTGTGGACCTTTCGGCCGGCTACCAGGGACAAAATATCAAGAACCCTACTTTACCCGAACGCGCACGCCGGTTTGGTGGTCTTGACTTTAACATGAACTCGCAGCTGCAGGTAGATGCCAGCATTGGCGATAAACTGCGTCTTCCCATTAACTATAATACCCTGGCCAATTTTGAGTTTGAGAACCAACTCAACCTCAATTACGTGGGCAAGGATGATGAGATCGTCAAGCAATTTCAACTGGGTAATGTCAACTTCACTACCAAGAGTACTTATATCCCCAGCGCTCAGTCGTTGTTTGGTGTAAAGACTCAATTGCAGTTTGGTAAACTCTTCGTGACAGGTGTGCTGGCCAATCAACGGGCACAGCGCCAGAACCTGGGGCTGCAGGGCGGAACGGCTACGCAGAACTTCTCACTCAAAGCTGACGAATACGAGGAAAACCGCCACTTCCTGATGGCGCAATACTTCCGCGGCAAATATAATCAGGCAATGAGTCAGCTGCCGGTTGTGAATTCAACCATCCAGATATTGCGCGTGGAAGCATGGGTTACTAACCGTACCGGTGCTACTACCGATACCCGTGATGTGGTGGGATTGATGGATCTGGGTGAAGGTGCACCCTTTGGTCCATGGGGTGGGAACGCCAATGCTTTGCCCGACAACAGAGCCAATAACCTGTATAATTTATTAACAGGACCTGGCGGCACCCGCAACTCCAGCTCTATTCAGTCATTCCTGACCAGCAACGGTCTTACTCCGGTGCAGGATTTTGAAAAGACTTTTGCCCGCAAACTGCTGCCTACTGATTTTTACTTCAATCCGCAGATAGGTTTTATTTCACTCAACCAGCCATTGCAGCCTGATGAGGTGCTTGGCATCGCTTTTCAGTATACCTACAATGGACGTGTATACCAGGTAGGTGAATTTTCGCAGGATGTGCCTCCCGATACTTCGGGAGCTACACAGCGGGTACTTTTTCTGAAGTTGCTGAAGGCAACATCGCAGCGTACGTATCTTCCTATCTGGGATCTGATGATGAAAAACGTGTATTCGGTTGGTTATGGCCAGCTGGACCGTACCGATTTTCAACTGGATGTATTATATGAAGAACCCAGCCTGGGCGAAAAACGTTATTTGCCTCCAACAGATGTATTGCCCCAGTACGAAGGCCAGCCAATCATTTCATTATTAAACCTTGACCGGTTAAATAATCAGAATGATCCGCAACCCGATGGTAAGTTTGACTTCGTGGAAGGATATACTGTGATCTCAAGCATGAGTCGCATCATCTTCCCGGTACTGGAACCTTTCGGACGAGATCTGGAATATATCTATCCCTCTGCGGTGGAACGACAGAAATACCTCTATTATCCGCTCTACGATACTATCAAAGCCATCGCACAAACCTATGCCAACCTAAACCGGTTTAAACTCAAGGGCCGCTCGCGCAGCAGTTCTACCGGTGGCGGACGTTATCAGTTAGGATTTAATGTGCCGAAAGAATCGGTAACAGTTACGGCCGGAGGCCAAACGCTTATTGCGGATGTTGACTATATTATAGAGGCCGGAGAAATACAGATTATCAACCAGGCCATCCTTAGTTCCGGAGTACCGGTAAATGTGAGTTATGAAAACCAGGAAGCATTCGGTATACAGCAACGCAACTTTATGGGATTGCGGCTGGATTATATTGCCAGTAAAAAATTGACCCTTGGCGGTACAATAGCCCGCCTGGGTGAGCGACCATTCTTCATCAAACAACAATATGGTGAAGACCCCGTACGTAACACTATGTACGGATTGGATATGGATTACCGGAGCGACTGGCCACGACTTACCAAATGGCTCGATAAACTGCCGTTCTACAACACCAAGACCATGTCGTCGATTACGGCTTATGCCGAGGCGGCGGTATTGCAGCCTGGCCACGCACCCCAGATCGGCCGTGGATCCAGTGGCCTTGCTTATATTGACGACTTTGAAGGTACACGCTCGGCAATTGATCTCCGTTTTCCGCTCATCAACTGGACACTGGCTTCTGTACCTCAACGCTTCCCCGAAGCCACGCTCAATAATGACTTGGCCAGCGGTTACAACCGGGCTAAACTGGCCTGGTATAATATTGAACCTGTATTGCAGGAAAAAAGTAATACCAATAACCCATTGCGTGGAAATATAGCAGAGCTATCAAAACCTGAAACAAGACAGGTATTGCAGCGTGAAATCTTCCCGCAGCGTACAACCGATTTTGGTCAGGGATTACTCACCACATTTGATATGGCTTTTTATCCGCGCGATAAAGGCCCCTATAATTTTGAGAACCGCGCAGGTCGTATCGATGGCAACGGTCATCTCATTGATCGCCGCAGAGCCTGGGGTGGTATTATGCGTAATATCGACCAGATCGATTTTGAGACCGGCAATATGGAATATATCGAGTTCTGGTTGCAGGATCCCTTTATCACCAATCCTGGCAGTACGGGCGGTAAACTCTTTTTTAACCTGGGTAATATTTCCGAAGATGTGCTGAAAGATGGTAAACGCCAGTACGAAAACGGATTGCCTACTCCCACAATCAATGCACCTGTCGATAACTCTACTGTATGGGGTAAAGTACCTTCCAATCCCATGCAGGTGACCAATGCCTTCAGCAACGATCCCAACGATCGCCAGTATCAGGATGTTGGTTTTGATGGATTGACTGACGAAGAAGAACGTACCAAGTTCAGCACTTACCTGGCTGGTCTGGCAGCCGTGGCGCCTGCGGCCGCTGCACGCGCACAAAACGATCCATCGGCCGATAACTTTAAACCTTACCGCGATGCCAGCTATGATGCAGGCAATGTAGGCATCCTGGGGCGTTATAAAGACATTAATAACCCGCACGGCAACTCGCCTGTATCCAACAATACACAGTTTGTAAATGCTTTTACTCAGTATCCGGATGCAGAAGAGCTAAACAGAGATAATACACTCAACGAAGTAGAAGAGTATTTTGAATATGAGGTAAACATTCAGCCCAATATGATGCCGGGCAGCAATTTTATTACAGACGTGCGAACTCCGACGGTTAAACTGGTCGATGGCAGCGAGCGCGTGGAGAAATGGTACCTGTTTCGTATTCCTGTTGCCGAGTTTACAAACAAGGTGGGTAATATCCCGGATTTCAAGTCTATTCGTTTTATTCGGATGTATGTTACCGACTTTGAAGATTCTGTAGTCATGCGCTTTGGTAAACTGGAGCTGGTGCGTAACCAGTGGCGTAAATTCAAATATGAGATTGATACCACCGGCAATATCACCAACCTGCCGGCCAACGATCCGGTTGAGTTCAATACCCTGGCTGTAAACCTCGAAGAGAATGATCAGCGCGAGCCTATTCATTATGTGATGCCTCCAGGTATTGATCGTCAGCAACAGCTGAGTAATAATAACGTTCAGCTTTTCCTGAATGAGCAATCATTGAGTGTGCAGATGTGTGGTATGCCTGGCGGCGAAGCACGTGGTGTGTTTAAGACGATGAACATGGATATGCGCCAGTATGGCCGCATGCGTATGTTTATTCACGCAGAAGGTCGCGGATCGAATGGGGCTATCTCCGACAACTCACTTGTAGCCATCGTGCGCCTGGGTAGCGATTTCCAGAGCAACTATTATGAAATACGTATTCCGCTGAAAAAATCAGACTGGGGTGTACGGGATAGTTTGTTGGTATGGCCCGAGATCAATAACCTGGATTTCGAACTCGATGAACTTACCCGTCTGAAGTCGAGACGAAACAGCCAGGGTGTTTCATCTGCTCAATACTATCGTGAAATACTGGCCAATGGCCGTTCTTATGCTGTAATCGGAAATCCTAACCTGGGTGAGGTAAGGGGCATGCTGTTATCTGTAGAAAATGCCAGCAGTGAGCCTGCCTGTGCTGAGGTTTGGTTTAATGAACTCCGTTTTTCAAATCTCGATGAAAAAGGAGGTTATGCCGCTACCGGTCGTGTGGATATCAAACTGGCCGACCTGGGTAGTATAACACTTGCAGGTACAGCCAAAACACGTGGTTTTGGTACACTGGAACAACGGGTGAATGAACGGAGCAGGGAAGATGTATATACATATGATTTGTCGGCCAACCTGGATGCGGGTAAACTCCTGCCCCGGCAGTTGGGTATTCAGATACCTGTCTATGCCGGTATCAGTCGTATTATCAGCACACCGGAATACGATCCCTATGATCTGGATATTACATTAAAAGATAAGCTGGCCGCGGCCAATTCAGGAGATAAGGATTCTATCCGGAGCGATGCACAGGATATCACTACTATCCGTACCATCAACTTCACCAATGTGAAGAAATTAAAAATTGATGGTAAGCAACCGAAAATATGGAGTCTCAGCAATTTCGATTTCAGTTATTCCTATATAGAAACCAAACAGCATAATCCGTTAATAGAGGCCTACGAGATGCGGCGAACACGGGCTGCTATAGGATATAATTATATGCCGCAGCCACGGTATGTAGAGCCATTTAAACGAATGATCAAATCAAACTCACGCTGGCTGAGTCTGATTAAAGATTTTAACTTCAATTATGTGCCCACTCAACTTTCATTCCGGGCAGATGTGTTCCGCCAGTTTGGCGCTACACGTCCCCGCAATGTGGGAGGTGGACCATATAAGATACCTGAGACCTACGACAAGTATTTCACCTTTGACCGTTATTATATCGTGCAGTGGAATCTGACCAAATCTATTTCACTCGATTATACGGCTACTAATAATGCACGTGTAGATGAGCCATTCGGACGCATAGATGATCGCATAAAGAAAGATTCTGTACGTAAAAATCTTTTCAAAGGCGGTCGTAATACACAGTTTGCGCAGGAGCTGGGACTTTCGTATACATTGCCGATGCAGAAAATACCGCTGCTTGACTGGACCTCGGTGCGTGCCACTTATAAAACGAGCTACAACTGGCTGGCCGCTTCTTTGCTGGCCCGTAATCTCGGTAATACGCTTTCTAATACTCAAACACGCGATATTACTGCAGACCTGAATTTTGATCAGCTGTACAATAAGTCGCGTTTCCTTCGTGCGGTAGGCAGCGGGCCTCAGCCCCGCAACAACCAGCCGGTTAACAATGCGATACCTGGTCAGGATACAGCTAAACGGAAAATAAGAAGCATACGCGATGAGATACCTGACAGTGTATGGTCAAAAATGAGTGCAAAGGAAAAACGCCTGGCACGCAAAGAAGCCCGTAAGCGCAAGCGTGAAGAACGTCGCCGTCAGCGTGAACTCAACCGTAATAAGCTGCCCGAAGTAAATGGCGCAGTACGTGCCATTACGAGCCTGGCTACTTCGCTTAAACGGGTGGGTATTCAATACAACGAAGACTTTGGTACGACCATACCTGGCTATATGGACAGTACCCGCGTATTGGGCGCGAACCTGAAGAGCGGGCAGCCTGGCTTCAACTTCATATTCGGCTACCAGCCCGATACCAGTTGGATCAATCGCTTTGGAAGTAAGGGATTACTATCGCGCGACTCGCTGGTGTCTGCCATGATACAACAGCGATACAAGCAGCAATTGAATATTACGGCACAACTTAATCCCGTGCGTGATCTTATCATCGATCTCAAACTGGATAAGAGCTTCAGCAAGCAATATTCAGAGTTATATAAGGATACTACCGGATCTTCTGGTTTTGCCCGTCTGAACCCCTATGCGATGGGTAGCTTCAGCATCAGCTACATCTCTTATCAGACCCTGTTCGAAAAATTTGATCCGAATGTTGTATCCAATACATTCAAAGAGTTTGAAAATAACCGCCTGATATTATCTAAGCGGTTGAGTGACCTCAATGGATACCAGGGGGGCGTTAAGGATCCCAATGATCCGAATTATTACCAGGGTTATGGACGTTATGCTCAGGATGTGGTTATTCCTTCTTTCCTGGCAGCATATACTAAAAAGGATCCCACATCTGTTAAACTGTTTAAGAACAGCAATCCCGGTATCCGGTCAAATCCCTTTGCAGGCCTGCTGCCCAAACCAAACTGGGATATCACATACAACGGGTTGTCCAATATTCCCGGTCTTGACAAAATATTTTCGAATGTGACCATTCGTCATGGGTATCACAGTACACTTAGCATGAATAGTTTCAACACGGCGCTGCTGTTTACAGATCCTAACCGTATTGGTTATCCTTATTTCCGTGACACTCTTACCGGAAACTATGTGCCCTACTTCCTGGTACCGAATCTTACCATCGAAGAGTCGTTTGATCCTATGATCTCGCTTGATGTTACTTTCACCAATCAGCTGACAACACGATTTGAGTTCAGTAAGAGAAGACAACTCAGCCTTAGTCTCATCGACTATCAGCTGGCCGAAAACCGTTCAACCGAATTCCGTTTCGGTTTTAATTACCGCAAAAAAGGATTACCGCTGCTGAAAAATGTACGCATAGGCAAGAAAGGAATGAAGCTGGATAATGATGTTACATTCCGGCTTGACTTCTCGCTGCGCGATGATGCTACCGCCAACAGTAAGCTCGATCAGGGTACATCTTTCGGAACGGCTGGTCAGAAAGTGATTATCATTCAGCCTTCAATTGATTACGTTCTCAACAACCGCGTGAGCCTGAAACTCTATTTCGATCAGACACGCAATATTCCAAAGATCAGTAATGCATTTCCGATTACTAACACGAGAGGCGGATTGTCGGTAAGAGTGTCGCTCGCACAGTAGTAGACAAGTATAAAGATTTTAAAAGTTTAAAGGTATAAAGGGTATTTGTTGAAAAGACTTTTCAACAAATACCCTTTAGTAAATCAGCACATCACATTTATCCAGGGAAAAATCGGAAAAACCGTTGCTTTTATCTGTACCTGAATAAATATTTGGATACACTGGTTAATTGACCTTTTTGCCTCTGCGGCCGGCGGGCCAGGTGCTGTGTTTTTCTCCGGTCTCTGATAGTTGTATGGTACTAAAGATTCAATCGGAGAAAAACAAGGCAGCTTGTGAACCACAAGAATAAATAAGGGAATATGGCAGGGAAATAGCGATAAAATAGTTCGCGTCCTGTACTGAAGGGCCAACAATGTTAAAAGGGGCTTGCTTTTCCCAGAGCCTACAAAAGCATCTGTACAAATCTGATTATCAAACTCTATTTTTAGCGTATTTATTTTCCCCGGACAACAGTGATTTGAAAGTTTGAAGATGACCAGAAAGTATTAAGTTCTAAGTAATAAGTTTTAAGTTTTTCGATGTATAGAGTCGCTATACATTAGAACTATCTTCAAATTTTCAAATCGTCAAATCGTCAAATCGTCAAATCTTCAAATCATCCTGTTACTTGCCTGCCGGAATCAGAATACTGAAGACCTTATTCGTCCATACTTCGCGGTACTGATATTTTTGAATAAACTGATCGAGTGCCTGGTCTCTTTTTTCATTGATCTTATCCCAGTTGTCATCAAATTTGGCCGGAGGATCGGGCCACATGGAGGCATCGTCTACTGTTTTGATAAGCTGGCGGATAATTACAGGCAGGCGGCCGGTTTTTTCTGCAGTAGTATTAAGCTCATTGGCAAAAAAACTTCCTTCATAAAGCCAGGGCATGGCATTGCGCAGATAAGGCCTGGTATTGGTCATGTAATGAAGCAGTGGTACGCTGTGATAGATCAGCACCGCATCGCCCGGGTGAATGTATTTGGAAGATTCATCTAATAATTCATTAATAGCGGTAGCACGTTCTTTTGTGGTGAATACGCCCCGCGTATAAGTATTGTTGACCTGGGCTGTCATACGGGCGCGGTCGTTCCAGTCAAAGAAAGGATAGTAGTATGCCTGGCGAAGCAGTGCCAGAAAGACCAAAAGGATACCGACCTGTCCGATTGTGCGCAATTGTTCGGGTCTTAATAGTAATGAAAAACGCATGTTTTCCGAACGGCTCTGAATATTCCATTGGCTATCGAGTCTAAGCCATTTATTAAAATAGTCTACAGCAATGGGTACGCCAATCCAGAGAGTATATAATCCTACTGTATAGATGCCGTCCGAACTGCCCAGGGGGTAAGTGAGGATGATATACAGACCCATTAGCGCCAGCACTTTCAACTCCTTGTTTTTTTCTGAGATAAAAATGCAGATGGCTCCTAAAGTAGCAAGATCTGTAAGCAGGAAAACCATCATCAGGTGATTGATGGTGTCTGTCCAGATGAGCCATACAAAAGCGGCAATTATACCGAGTGTGAGCAGTTGAATCAGGGGTTTCCGGTAGGAGGGCCTGTAGGTAACAAGGTTACAGATCATAGCTGCACTGATTACGGGCAGTGCGATCAGTAAACCGTGTTTTACCGAAGAGCCATAGAGTACAAAGAACTGTTTAAGTAATTTACTCAACCCGTAATGGCTGCTGGCTCCGCCACTACCCATTTCCATCACCAGTTTTACGGCACCAACATAATTGTCGTACTGATTGGTGATTTTCATGAATACTATCATGGCAGCCAGGCCGGCTATAAAACCTGCACCGTAGATAAGAGCCAGCCGGAACTGGCGGGCAAATGAATATTTGTGTAAAATGCCGTAATAAAAAATGGCGAGGGCCAGACCAAGATTTACGATACTGGGAATACGGGCCAGGGTCTCGAGTGCAACCATTACCCCGGCCAGGAAGATCAGCCAGGGGTTATTGCGGGTAAGGCCCCGCAACAAAAAAAGCGCACATAACATGTACAACAACATGCACAGGTAGTTGTAATGGAATATGCGGATATTATTGGAAATAACGAGAAGCGTAAACAACAGGCCCAGTCGCAGAGCACCTTTATTGAGGTAGGGACGCAGCAGTCTGTAACTCAGCAGACAGGTGCAGGTGAGCGTAATGGCCCCCAGGATTCGCAATCCAAGCAGACCCAGCGAAGGAAATAAATAATCAAAAGCGCCTCCGATAACACCTGTCAGCCAAAACATGAAGGAGTATTGAACGGATTCGGGATTGCTATAAATATTCCGGTAAAAAACGGCATTAAAACCTTCATCGGACAGATCAAGGCCCTGAAATGTCATCAGAACGGTGTAGAGAAGTATAATTCCGGCAAAAACCCAGGCAGGCAATTTTTCCAACAGTGCCGGAATTGAGATCTTTTGTAAAAACATTGATAAGGGTTTGGCTTTGGTTCAATTCGCCGTTAAATATAGGGCGGTCTTTCCGAATTCTATAATCCGGCTTATGCAGGATAGCCGGAAAACCGCCACAGTGGCGCTTTTCCAAAGATTTAATATTAATTTTTTTTGCCTTTCCGAGTGGGAATAGTAGGATTAAAGAAGTTTTTTTTATACATTTGACCCGCAGTGCTTAAAGCATTGACCTTCATCTGATTGGTAGCACAATAAATCCAGGTCGCATTCCTGACCTGCAGGTTTAGTTCTGAGATTGTACCAATAGTATTCAGTTAAGTACCCAATGTTCCTATTGTTTATTCCACACTACTTTGATTGAGTGACTTGTTGGCATAAATGGTCATCAATGTAAAAATTAATGCCAAATCCAGCTTATTCCTGTCAGAAGCCCGGGTAAATCAAATTATCCAACGTAAACCGTAACTATTTAAACTGATATAACCGAATCATCAAAATGGCAAACATTTCAATTGGTGTAATAGGCTATGGATATTGGGGGCCTAACATCGTCCGGAATTTTTTCAATGTCTCCAACTGTACAGTAAAAAAAGTGGCAGACGCGCGCCCTGAGCGACTTAATCAACTACATAAGATTTTTCCCGGTATAGAAGGTGTGGCAAGTGCCGATGACATATTGCAGGATCCAACGATTGATGCAGTAGTTATCGTAACACCTGTATTTACCCATTTCGAGCTGGCCAGGAAAGCTCTTTTGCAGGGAAAACATGTGCTGGTGGAAAAACCCATGACAGCATCTGTGGCAGAGGCAGATGAACTGATGAACCTGGCAGAGCAGAAAGGGTGTACCCTTATGGTTGACCATACTTTTCTCTATACCGGTGCTGTATCAAAAATCAAGGAGCTGATTGAGGATAAATCAATCGGCACACCCCGTTATTTTGATTCAACACGTATTAACCTGGGACTGTTTCAGCCGGATATCAATGTGCTGTGGGATCTTGCTGCGCATGACTTATCAATCCTCGCCCATCTTATCGATGAAGAACCGGTGAGCGTTAATGCAACCGGTATTTCGCATACAGGCAACGGTATTGAGAATATTGCTTACATGACGGTCAATTATGCTTCCGACTTTATTGCGCATTTTCACTGCTCCTGGACCTCGCCTGTAAAAATCCGCCAGATGCTTATTGGAGCCGATAAAAAAATGCTGCTCTACAACGATCTTGAAATTACGGAGAAAGTGAAAGTATATGATACCGGTTATAGTCTCAAAACAGAAGAAGACCGTAAGCAGATTCTGGTCGATTATCGTACCGGCGATATTTTCATCCCCAAACTTTCCAGCAAAGAAGCTCTCTTTGGAGTTGCAGACGATTTTGTACAGTCTATTGTGAATAAGCGGCAGCCTGTAGCGAGTGCCGCGTTGGGAAGACGTGTTGTACAACTGCTGGAAGCATCACAAACCTCTATCAGTAACAAAGGAAAAGAAGTAAAAATCAGTTAATATATGGAACTGGTCACCATCAACAACGATCGCCAAAGCCTGAACAATGTATCTCTCGGACAGGGTGTACGCATCTTCAGTTTTGTAAACGCCTATGGATGCAGTATTGATGACAACAGTAAAGTCGGAGCCTTTGTAGAAATACAAAAAGGAGTTACTATTGGTAAGAACTGCAAAATATCAAGTCATACGTTTATCTGTGAAGGTGTTCACATAGAAGATAATGTATTTGTGGGTCATGGGGTAATGTTTACCAACGATCTTTTTCCACGGGCTACCAATGACGACGGAAGTATGCAGACAGAAGCTGATTGGAAGTGTATTGAGACCTTCGTGAAAAAAGGAGCTTCCATTGGCAGCAATGCGACCATTTTATGCGGCATTACTATTGGCGAAAATTCTATGATAGGAGCGGGCGCCGTTGTTACCCGCGATGTGCCGCCAAATACGATCGTTGCCGGAAACCCTGCGAAACCCATCAAAACCATCTAATCCTCCTGAATAGTTACAATCATGAACAAGAAAATCAATTGCCTTGACCTGAAAGGGCAGCATCAGCAGATAAAGAGCGAAGTATTTGAAGTATTTGAAAAGGTGTATGAACAAACAGCCTTTTCGGGAGGCTCATTTGTAGAAAGTTTTGAAAAGGATTTTGCCGCCTTTTGTGATACCCGGTATGCCGTTGGCATCAACAATGGTACGTCTGCCCTTCATTTAGCCATGCTTACCCTGGGCATAGGAGCGGGCGATGAAGTAATAGTGCCTGCAAATACATTTATTGCTACCGCCTGGGGCGTTTCCTATGTGGGTGCTACGCCTGTATTTGTAGATTGTCTGCCAGACACCTGGGAAATTGATCCTGCCAAAGCAGAAGCCGCCATCACTCCCCGCACGAAGGCGATAATTGGCGTACATCTCTACGGACAGCCTTTTAATATAGATGCTATTAAAGCAATTTGTGATAAACATAAACTGTTTATGGTAGAAGATGCGGCTCAGGCCCAGGGTGCGCGCTACAATGGCAAACCCGTAGGTGGGTTTGGCGAAATGGCCTGTTTCAGCTTTTACCCCGGAAAAAACCTGGGTGCATGCGGCGAAGCCGGAGGAATGACAACAAATAATGAAGCTTATTATAAACACCTGCTCAGCCTGCGCAGCCATGGTATGACGGTTCGTTACTACCATGACGAACTTGGTTTTAATATGCGAATGGGTGGACTGGAAGCGGGTTCACTGTCTGTTAAACTGAAATATCTGCCCGGCTGGAATAAACGTCGCCAGGAAATTGCCAAACGTTATCTTGCCGAAATCAAGAATGATAAGTTGCGCATGCAGGCTCAGCCCGAAAATGTATTATCGGTTTTTCATCTCTTCGTAATTACTACACCAGATCGCGATGGGATGATCAAATATCTCAATGAACATAATATCTATCCCGGACTGCATTATCCTGTGCCCTGTCACTTACAAAAGGCATACTCACACCTGGGATACAAAGAAGGTGATTGCCCGAATTCAGAATACCTGTCTTCACATTGCCTTTCATTGCCCATGTATGCAGAGCTTACAGATGAGGAAGTGGACTATGTGATAAAAACGATCAACAATTATTGAGTATGCTGGCACGCAAATTAAAAGAAAGGGTAGAAGCGCTGAAGTTGAATCTGCAGGGTAAAACTGTGCTGACAGAAGCGGCTTCAGGACCTTATGTGGTGACGCCGGTACTGGCGGCTCTTGCCGGCGCCAGAGTATTTGCCTACTCCCGTACAACCCGCTATGGCACAGTAGAAGAAGTATTTGAATCAACCCGTAAACTGGCAGACGAAGCGGGTGTGGAAATCAACCTGATCACAGAGATTACACCAGAGATTGTTGCTGAAGCCGACATTATTACCAATTCAGGACATCTTCGGCCATTGAACCGCGAGAAACTGCAATATGCCAAAAACGGCCTGGTCATACCCCTCATGTATGAAGCCTGGGAATGGCGCGAAGCAGATATGGATATTCAATATATCAGGGAACGCGGATTTCAGCTGGGTGCTACCAACGAACGCCATCCGGATATTGATGTATTCAACTACCTCGGCGATATGGCCGTAAGGCAAATATTTGATGCCGGTACCTGCCCTTATCAGAACAGATTTATCCTTTTGTGCAACAATGATTTTGGCCCCTATATGGCGAAGGTCATTGCGCGCAATTGTGAAGAATTGCTTGTGATTGATAAAGACGAAAACCGCGACAAATACGAACTCTCCGATAATATAGTTTGGGCGGGAGGTTTTCCGGAGATTGATATCCCCGGCAACTTCAGAAATGCGGAGGCTGTAATATTTACAGCGTATCCGTTTGATAAGGTATGGATTGATCATGGCGGCCCGATAGAAGTGGCTGATCTGGCCCGTCAACTCAATGATCCGTTCATACTCCGTTATGCCGGCGATGTGAATACTGATGCCTTGCAAAAACAAGGCATACGTTATTTTCCCGAACATGTACATAGCGGTCATATGGGCATTCTTCCTTCAGCAGTGGGCAATGATCCTATTATTCGCTTGCAGGCAGGAGGTTTAAAGGCAGCTGAAGCCTTGGTGACAGGACAACATTTTTATAAAGATCTTCCGATCGTTGAATTGATATGACAACAGAGAGAAACATAATTGCTATTGGGCGTTCCCGTTACCTGTATGATGGTATCCGTCATGTGCAGCAGCATGGATATAAAGTGCGGGCTATTGTTACTGAAGAAGCTTACGACGAGTATGATATCAAACACCAGGATTTTGAACGCCTGGCAAAGGAGATAGGGGCCGCTTTCTTTATGATACGCTCACTTGAAAATGAAGAGTTAATCAGCATATTGCAGCAGCACAATGTACGTGCTGCTATCAGTGCGAACTGGAAGTATACTATCCAGCCTTCGGTGCTGGATCGGTTTGAATGCGGCATTCTTAATTTTCATTTGGGCAACCTGCCGGATTATAAAGGAAATGCTACCGTAAACTGGAGTATTATCAACGGCGAGCGTTATATCAACGGAAATATTCACAAGATGGACCCCGAGCTGGATGCCGGCGATATTCTGTCGCGTAAATCCATTCCGATCCAAAATGACTCTTATATCGCTGATGTGCTGGCTGAGGCCGAAAAAATAGCACCCGATTTGTATCGGCAGGCGCTTGACCGCGTATGGAATGATCCGCAGGCATACGAACTTAAAGGCTCTGTCCAGGGCCTGCGTTGCTACCCCCGTTTACCCGAAGACGGACGCATCAACTGGCAGCTACCGGCAGAGCAGGTAGTGCGGCTTATACGGGCCTCTTCTCACCCTTATCTTGGTGCATTCAGTTATCTCAATGAGGAGAAAGTGGTGATCTGGAAAGCAAAAGTCTGGATGCCTGAAAGCCGTTTTCTGGCTATCCCGGGGCATGTGGTTGAAATACGGAAACAGGCAGGTACTGTGCTGGTAGCTGGTCCTGATGCAATGATAGAAGTAGAGGAAATAGAAGTAAATGGCACTGTAATGCGTCCGACCGATTATATTAAAAGCATTCGTGTACGATTCAAATCATGAGTATGCCGGATACAACAAGCTCCATACAGGTTTCGGTTATCATCCCCATCTTTAATGAATACGATGGTATTCCTTTTCTGGTTGACAGCCTTAACGATTTCTTTGCACAGCATCCGCTGCGGGCAGAAGTGATTTTTGTGAACGACGGATCACGCGATAATTCTGTTGAGCGGCTTTCGGCAATGGAACATAAAAGCTATAAAGCAAAACTCATCAGCTTTTCCAGAAACTTCGGCTCACATGCGGCCCTGCGTGCCGGCATTGCTGAGGCTTCAGGAGAAATGATCTGTTTTAATTACGCTGACCTGCAGGATCCGCTTGAGCTGATCCTGACGATGAAAGAAAAAATGGAGCAGGGCGCTGATATCGTCTGGGCCCACAGAGAGAGCACTAAAGTGTCCTGGAGCGAAAAGGCATTCTCACAGTTTTATGCCTACCTCATGAAAAAATTTGCTTTCCGCAACTTTCCTGAGAAGGGATTCGACATCGTGATGTTCAACCGCAAAGTGGCCCGGGAAGTGAATAAAAATGTAGAAGCCAACTCATCAATCTTTTTACAGATACTGGGCATGGGATTCCGGCAGGAATCTATTTCATACAAAAAGAGGGAACGCCAGACAGGTGTCAGCAAATGGACGCTGTCTAAAAAGATCAAACTCTTTATTGATTCTTTTGTAGCCTTTTCCTATGCCCCCATCCGGTTTGTGACTATTGTGGGGATCATATTCTTTTTTGTAGGCATATTGTGGACCATCTACATTATTGTGCGGAAGATATTCTTCCAGGATCTGGCAGCCGGATGGCCTGCACTGATGTCTATTCTGATGATTGGATTTGGTATTACCAATATATCGCTCGGTATTATCGCCGAATATCTCTGGCGTACCCTTGACGCCAGCCGCAAACGACAGGTGTTTATCATTGATGATATTAAAAATCTGAATGAATGATAAAAGCGGTTGTTTTCTGCCTGTTGTATGCCATTCTCAATGTGACTGGCGCTGCTCTCATTAAATGGAAGCTGAAAGGACGCACGTTGTCGGCGGTTAATGACTGGCTGAAACTCCTGTTTGAACCACAGGTAATTGCCGCATTTGCATTGATATTCCTTTCCATGCTGGTAATCTTCAAAGCATTGTCGCTGGCCAATTTTACGTTTGTAATTCCCGTGTCGGCAGGTATCAACTTTGTACTTACCGTAATAGCAGGATATTTTATTTTTAAAGACTCACTTAATTATATTTCATTTATAGGTTTTGCATTGATCATATCCGGTATTTTATTACTAAGCCTTAACAATACACAACATGCACAATAAAGTAAAGGACAGTACGATCCTGGTAACCGGCGGCGCTGGTTTTATCGGATCTTATGTAGTGGAAGAGCTATTGCAGCTGCAACCTGCAAAGATCGTAATCATTGATAATTTTATCCGCGGAAGCCGCGAAAACATGAAGTTGTTTGCTGCCGATCCGCGTATTGAGTTTCACCAGGGAGATATACGTGATACAGCGTTGCTCGAAAGCTGTATCAGTGGCTGCGATTATATTTTCCATATGGCTGCACTTCGTATCAACGCGTGTGCTGCCAATCCTGCTGATGGTTTTGAAGTAATGCTGAAAGCTACTTTTGATGTGGCGCAGCTTGCAGTAAAGCATAAAATAAAGAAAGTTATCTATAGCTCCAGTGCCTCTGTATACGGACTGGCGCAGCATTTTCCAACACCTGAGACCGACAATCCGTATAATAACCAGACTTTTTATGGTGCGGCCAAAATGTGGGGCGAGCAGCTGTTTCGCAGCTTCAAATTCATGTATGGACTTGATTATGTAGCCCTACGTTATTTCAATGCTTATGGCCCCCGCATGGATACAGATGGTAAGTATACCGAAGTAATGATCAAATGGCTGGATTGTATCCGCGATGGCCGCAATCCATTGATCTATGGAGACGGCTCTACTACCATGGATTTTGTATATGTAAGGGATATTGCCCGGGCAAACATAGCCGCTTTACAGGCAGATATTTCCGATGAAGCATTTAATATCGGCAACTGCGAAGAAACGAGTCTTAAACAATTGCTGGATGTACTGCTGAAAGTAAATGATTCCACGCTTGAGCCGGAGTTTCGTGAAGAAAACAGTATTAACCCGGTAAGCCGCCGCCTGGCCGATATCAGCAAGGCAAAACAGCTGTTGTCGTTTTCACCTTCTGTAAGTCTTGAACAGGGTATGAAAGAACTGAGTGCCTGGTATTTTGAAAAAATAAAAACAGCCTGAATAGTATGATACCTATAGCCAAACCTTACCTGACTGCCGAAGATGCACAGGCCGCCTACGATACTATTTTAACAGGGTGGATTACGCAGGGCCCCCGCGTGGCAGAGTTCGAAGAGAAATTCGCACAGTATACCGGCGCCCGCTATGCAGTGGCGGTTTCTAACTGTACCACAGCATTGCATCTGTCAATGATTGTTGCCGGTATTGGCCCCGGCGATGAAGTCATTTGTCCCTCCATGAGTTATATTGCTACAGCCAACTCCATCAAATATGTAGGAGCCAAACCCGTATTTGCCGAAGTAAATCCGGTAACGTACAATTTAGATGCAGAAGATGTGGCCAGGCGCATAACACCCCGTACAAAAGCCATATTGCTGGTACACCAGATCGGTATGCCTGCAGACATCGATGCCTTTTCTGCACTGGCACAAAAGCATAACCTGCATCTTATAGAAGATGCAGCCTGTGCAGTCGGCTCTTCCTATAAGGGAAAGAAAATTGGCAGCCATAGCAGCCTCGTATGTTTTTCTCTTCACCCGCGCAAAGTGATTTCTACGGGCGACGGAGGTTTTATTACAACCGACAATGAGGCCTATTATAACCGCCTCCGGTTATTGCGCCAGCACGGTATGTCTATCAACGACCGAGTACGGCATGAATCTGCCAAAGTAATGTTTGAAGATCATGTAGAAGTCGGTTACAATTACCGCATGACGGATATTCAGGCAGCCGTGGGCATTCAGCAACTGGCCAAGCTCGACTGGATCGTGGAAGAAAGAAGAAAGATTGCTAAGCAATACCAGGCGGCATTTGCTGATATTCCCTTTATCCGCGTGCCCCGGGAAGCTGATGGCTATTTTACCAATTTTCAGTCATTCAGTATTTATCTGAAAAAGGATTGCCCTGTATCACGTAATGATCTGATGCAACTGATGCTCGATGCTGGTGTCTCCACACGCAGAGGTATCATGACTGCACATCGTGAAACAGCGTATAAACAGGAATGTGCAGGATTGTCATTACCGGTTTCTGAAGATGCGGCCGACAATAGCATAATCCTGCCATTATATATTCCCATGCAGCAATCAGATATTGATAAGGTGATCCAGGTTTTCAGAAGCAGCCTGGGCGTATAGAGACCATTTTTCCTGTTGTCAATTGTTTGAAACGGTATAAGAAATAAGGCGGATATTTGCAGAAATGTCCGCCTTATTTTTTGCGCGACAGTAAGCTGATAGCCTATGCAAAAAATCAGTATTGTTGGTTTTGGGAAAATTGGCCAGGCCATGGCGGCCCATATTCTGCGGCAGGGCTGGCAGGTCACCGCTATTGACAATAATGCAGAACAGCTGAATTTTTATACCACTAGCGGGTTTCATTCTGTCGAACCCGGTGTGGAAGATATTATTCAGCCAGCCCTTTATGCCGGTCACTTACAGCTTTCTCCCGATTACGCTTCGGTCAGCGGCAGCGCTGCGATTATTCTATGTATACCATTACTCGTAGATGAGCAAAAGCAGATCAATAAGACTCCGTTTCTCGACTGTGTGCAACAGCTTGCCCCATGGCTGCAGCAAAAGGTGCTGTTGATGGTGGAGACATCTGTGCCGGTTGGTTTTTGCAGAAAGGATATTCAGCCGGTTCTTACCAGCACTGGTAAAACGCATGGCACAGACTATTTACTCGCTGCAAGCCCGGAACGTATTAAGAGTGGTACAATGCTGGAGCAGTTACAAAATATTCCTCGTGCCCTGGGAGGGCTGGATGCTGAGGCCGGACAGGCGGCATTGAAAGTCTATGGACATTTTTTCAGAAATGAACAATTGATCCTGCTACCAGGTGCTGAAGCAGCCGAGTTTATGAAGCTGGCAGGAATGGTTTATCGCGATGTCAATATAGCCCTCTCCAATCAACTGGCGATGTTTGCACAGGCAACAGGTCTTGATCTGGTTGACCTTATTCCATTGATTAATGCAGATCGGGAAGCTGCGTTATTGCAACCCGGTATAGGGGTAGGAGGACACTGCACGCCGGTTTATCCCTATTTTATGATGGAGAATTTCAGAGAGGCCGGGCTCGATTTTTCGCTGGCGGCCGAAAGCCGGCGAATTAATGAAGCCATGGCTGCGTTTGCCTGGTCTCAGTTGAAGACACATCTCCATAAAAAGAAAGTGCTGATACTGGGTTTATCATTCCGGCCGCAGGTAAAAGAAGATGCGCTGAGTGTAACATATAATTTACAGAAAGTACTGGAAAGTGAAAATGTCTCCGCTCAGTTACATGATCCTTATTATTCGGCTGAAGAGATAAGGGGTAAAGGATTTGATCCCTGCCCGGATATTTATGCAACAACAGCGGAAGCAGTTATTCTTGTCACGATGCATAAAATGTATCATGAAATCGACTGGCTTGTAATGAAAGAAAAGGGAGTTCGTTTTGTTCTAGATGGGCGTAATCAGCTTGACAGAGCAGCAATAGAAAAGGCGGGGCTGCAATACACAGGTATTGGGAAATTATGAAATGAGTAATAAAAAAACTGGCAGAGCTCTGCCGGTTTTTTGTTGAAATAAATATGTTTATTCCGGTTTGGGAGTTACGCTCGCTGTATCGGGAGCCGTTTTTTTGAACAGCATCACATAACCACAGAGGTTTTTCTTTTTCTTTTTATTGACCTGCACCGGTTTCATCATATGAAACTCAGAAAATTTGGGGATGTATGAATAGGAAATAATATTACCATCTACATCTCCCCATCGGTTTTGTTTAAATACTACCTGCCGCTCACTCCAGTCAAACATACGGACTTCATAAAGCTTGGAGCTATAGTCGCCGATAAAGACAAACTGGTACCAGCTGCCTTCAGTGAGTGGCATTATCACCGGCATTTCAAATTCGCTTTCCATCGCAATGGATGCTTCTTTGAGCAGTGTGTATCCTCCTTTATTGTAAATGGATTTTAGACTATCTACCTGTTTGCTTATCAGATCGTCCTGGCATGTTTGGATGCGTATATCCTGCGATTGCACTGCGGTAGCGCCAAGGCAAAACAGGAACAGGTACAGTAACGTTTTCATGAGCGGATTTTTACGGAAAATGGATTCTGATATAAAGATAGCACACTCATGTTTTTATACAAGATTTTGGCATGACAAACTAGTGAGGCAACGGGTATTTTCTACGTAAAAGAACGTGGCTAAAAAGTTCCGCTATCCTGCTGCAACAATCTGTACGGAAAAGTTAATATAAAGTTTGCGTGTAATCAATTATTTACTGGCTATCCTACTGCCGGTGAAAATAGATCGCATCCGCCTGTTGCGTGCAGGTAAGCACCAGGTCATTGATGCAGACATGTGGTGGCAGCGAGGCGCAGTAGTAGATTACATCGGCCACATCAGCAGCTGAAAGCGCATGGAGGCCCTGGTATACAGAAGAAGCTGTTTGTGTATCTCCTTTGAAGCGGACCGTCGAAAATTCTGTTTCAGCGGCTCCGGGATGTATGCCCGTTACTTTGATATTATGCCGGAGAAGATCAATACGCATGGCCTGGTTGAGTGCATCTACAGCAAACTTGGTGGCACAATAAGCATTTCCTTTTTCATAAACCTGTTTACCGGCAACGGAGCCCATATTGATAATATGCCCCTGCTTGCGGATGGCCATTAGCTGCGAAACGGCTTTCGCTACATAGAGAAATCCTTTTACATTGGTATCAATCATCGTATTCCAGTCTTCAAGACTGGCTTCATCAAAATAGTCTCTGCCCAGTGCAAGGCCGGCATTATTGATCAGTACATCAATACTCTTCCATTCAAAAGGCAATGATTCAATAGAATTGAAAACGGCTTTTTCATCACGTACATCAAAGGGCAGTTGGAATACTGCTACCTTATGCTGCTGTTCCAGTTCTGTGGCAAGAGCAGCCAGGCGATCCTGGCGACGGCCATTGATAATAAGATTGTAACCATTTGCTGCAAATTTTTCAGCACAGGCTTTTCCAAATCCGGAAGTAGCTCCGGTGATAAATGCAATTTTTGACATAACGCGAAATTAATAAACCGTAAACAGTCAAAGACTGTTTACCGCAACAGGGAAATTAAGATATAGAGCAACAGAATCGTTAGCGGATAAGCGTAGCAGTACCTTTCAGGAAAACAGGCCGGCCCAGGTAATCAACAGCGCTTACCATCCATACATATACGTTTGAAGCCTGCGGGGTGCCGCCAATTCGGCCATCCCAGCCATGCCCGTTAACGGTAGTATTAAATACCATTTGCCCCCAGCGATTATATATCCGGAAATAATTAATACGCGAAATACCCACGGCTATCGGACGAATGACGTCATTGAGCCCATCTCCATTTGGTGTAAAGGCAGTTGGAACAAATACTGTTGGCTGGGTTTTGAATACCGTCACTTTTACAGAAGCCGAATCATAACAACCGGCAACATTATAAACCCGCACTGTGTAACGTACGCTATCCGTTTCGGGCCCATATATACCGATAGGGTTTTGAATAGCCGGGTTACTGAGCCCGGTCGCCGGAATCCACAGATAACTGTCTCCGCCCTGTGCATTCAACTGCAATGGTTGTCCTACAACCACCATGGTGTCATTACCCGCATAGGGTATAATCCTGGGTAATACAGTTACCAGTACGGTGTCTCTTCCAGGTTTGGGACAGCCCCGGGTATCGAAGGAACTCAGGATATAGGCCTGCGTACGTGCCGGGTAGGCAGTAGGATTGAGTGTAGTGGCATTTAGCAGCGATGATGCGGGCGACCAGTTAAAACTACTTCCATCGTGAAACCCGTGAAGCTGCGCAGGTGTATTATAACAAATAGTGGTATCGGGTCCTGCATTGGCCAGAGGATAAGGCACAGTATTGATCCGTATACTGGTAGAAGCCGTGCAGCTACCAATACGCCCCGTTACCTGATATACCGTATTGCCCGTAGGGGTGGCAACAGGATTGGGTATAGTGGCATCATCAAGCGTGTTTGCAGGCGTCCATACATATTGAAGCGCATCGCTGACTACATTTAACTGCACCGCATCTGTAAGACAGATCGTAGTATCTGACAAAGGAATAATAGTAACAAAATTGACCACGCGCACCTGTACCGAATCGCGGTTGATACAACCTTCCTGTTCCAGTTGCACATGGTAGGTAGTCGTAGCAGTTGGGGTTACAGTGGGAGTACCTGTATTTGGATTGCTGATACTCACCAATGGTGTCCAGGTAAAATTTCCCGTACCGGTGGCCTGTAATTGCACGGCATCGGGTACGCAAATGAGGGTGTCTTTAAATGCAAGCGTGATAGGAGGCTTATCAATAATGTCAATCGGTTTTATAAGGGTATCGAGACAGCCCACACTATTGCCTACTATCAGCCGTACATTTTTAGTACCGGGACTTTGATAGAGGTAAGAGGGGTTTTTCTGATCAGAAACGTCGGTATTGCCGGCATCGCCAAAATCCCATTGCCATTTATCCACCACACCAAAGTTGGTAGTAGTGGCATCGGTAAAATGCACCGGGTTCTGAATACATACGCCGGTATTGTTAAACGCCGGGAAGAATCCGGGAAATACGCGTACGGTGGCTATTGACGAATCTGAACATTCCTGGCCACGATTGGCTACTACTTTTACAGTATAAATTCCGGCAGCTGAGAAAACGTGTGTAGGGCTTTGCAGTGTAGATGTGTTATTGCCGGCTCCGGATCCGGGGTCACCAAAGTCCCAGAAATAGGAATTGATGAGCGGATTATTGGGCTGCGTGAAAGTATAGGAATAGCCATCACACTGCCGGATATCAGGATCAAGTTGTGGTTTGGCAATATCGCAACCACTAGCTTTAATCTGCAGATCCTTTCGTTGCACCGCTATTACACGGCCGTCTCTAATCTCTTCCACACATACGGTCACTACATATATTCCCTGGTCGGGAGCTCGTCCGGTTATAATGCCGGTAGCGGGATCGATCGTAACATTTGGTCCCAGTGGCTGGCTGCTGTTAAATGGAAAGTTATAACTCACGCCGGGATAAGGAGGAGGCGGGGGCGGACTGGGTGAAGTATTATTCGGACCGGTACCGGGTGAAGGGCCACCACCGGGAAAAGCAGTACAAAAAGAATACCGCAGATTGTCAGATGCATCCGGATCAATTGCGCCGAAATTATATGTAAACATATAGCCTGCACATACAATTACGGTATCTACTCCTTCAAATTTTGCACTGTTGTTTTCCGGGCCACTTGCTACCGGGTTGGTGCCTGGTATTATAGCAGTATATGTTGCGCCGATATTGCCCGAAGACAGCACATTGTTGATGCCGTTGATCCGGCAGCAACGCTGATATACGATGATATAACCGTTGGGCGAAGCAGGTACTGATACAGGAAAGTTATAGAATCCCACCTGATAGCATACTTCAGGTGCATTGCTGATACAGGGGCCGGGCGTTGATAGCCTTAGTTCGCGCGAGGAGCTTAAATTCTGCTGTATCTCCTGCACAAGCCTGTTGGTGCCCAGTTCGTATACGGCAATGGATGCAGTGGCATCGAGCGGGGCTCCCACGTTACCACAATTACGAAACAGTTTTAGTGTAACATTATAAGTGAATGTACCATTGGACTGACCGCCGAATGTATAGTAGATTTCTCCACCGGTAATATGCTCAGCAGCGGCCTGCTGAATGAAACTGAGTAAAATGAAAAGTATGGTGGTTATCCGTTTCATGAGCGGGTCAGAATAAAGTGGCTTCGGATGCAAATTGCAGGAGGATTTTTCCTGATAAAGCAGGCTGTTCCAGCATGCCCATATGGCCCGAAGAAGCCAGTGTATAAATATAAGACTTTGCGGGCAGGCTGCATAATCGTAAACTGTCGGCCATGGGTACCGCCTGGTCATAAGGTCCCATCACAAACAGCACCGGATAAGTAGCTTCGCGAAGTACCTGTGTATGATCTGCTCGGGTCATCATCGCTTTATAGTACAAAACGAGCGCACTGGCTGAAAAGTTGCTCAAACTTTCTACAAATTCATCTATTAATTCCGGTTGATTCTCCCGGGTAAGCGGGGAGAACAGATTGGGGCTGCTGGTTTTGAGAAACGCATATGCACCATGTTCCTCTATAAAACCAATACCTTTTTGGCGCACCTGTTTTTTCTCTTCACTATCAGCATAGGCTGTGGAATGAAATAAACCCAGCCCAGCAAGAAATCGGGCATGCAATGCCGCAAATGCGAGCGCCGCATAACCGCCCATACTATGGCCGATGAGTATACAGCGGGAAATATTCTCGTGATTCAATAAATGAAACAGTACATCTGCAAGGCCTTCCATACTCATATCTTCGGTAATGCCGGATCGGCCACTACCCGGCAGGTCGGGTATCAGTACGCGGAAATGTGATGCCAGTACCGCTGCCTGCTGATCCCAGACATCGCCCGTTTCGCCAAATCCATGAAGCAGCACCACCACATCGCCCTTACCCTTATCACGATAGTAAACAGGCTGTCCGTTATGGATGACCGATTTCCACATACTGATTATTTTATTTCTTTGAAGGATTTGTACCGGCAGTTAATTGCCGTTTTTTTCTCCAGTCCATAATGGATTTGCCTGTCAGACATCCTAACAACAAAAGAGCCAGCACCGTTGCAGCCCTTGACAACAGATCGCCATAACGTACATAAAAAGTAATACGGTTGGAGGCGGGCAGTGTCATCTTGATCGCAGTAGCTGTATCCCACGGTTGGGGTTGTAATACATTACCCAGCGGATCAATAAAACAGCTAATGCCTGTATTGGCGCTGCGTGCTACCCACAGGCGTGTTTCAATAGCGCGGAGACGCGCATAGTTCATATGCTGTTTATAGCCGGGTGTATTTCCCCACCAGCCATCGTTGGTAATAATAGTAAGCAGGTTAGCACCTTTACGAACATATTCTGTGATATAGTCGCTGTAAATACTTTCATAGCAGATAATAGGAGCCGATTTAAAGTATTCATCCCATGGCACAAATACCTTCCGTTCGGAGTCGCGCCCAAGCGTACCGCTGATGCCTCCAAAATCTTCAAACCAGCTACCCATAAAACCCAGAAAGGAGGGAAGTGTTTCTACTCCTGGTACCAGTTTGGCTTTATGATATAGCTGGTAACTGCTGTCCGGTTCCATAAAAGCAGCGGTGTTGTACAGGTCGTAATAAATACCGCTGGGGGCATGCAGGCGGGCGGTCACAGAAGCATCTTTTTTATTTTTCCCATACTCGCGGTAGCTGTCAATACCCGTCAGCAGGCTGAGTCGCTGATGGCGCAACAGGAATGACCAGACTGCATGATAGCGGAAATCTTCTTTCAACTGATCTTCGCGTACCTGGGCAGGAATAGCCGTTTCAGGCCATACAACCAGCGAAGTGAATTTATCAATCTGCTTTTCAGAAAGTACAATCAGCTTTTGAATCTGGGCTTCTACTTCGCCCGTAAATTTTTCGGTATAAGGGTCAATATTGGGCTGGACCACCACTACATTACGGGTACTTTGTGCCAGGTCTGCGGCTGCCAGTTTTCGTTCGTTGATGGCAATAAATCGTGATGAAAGCAATGGAATGGCAAGGATGAGTACAAGGCTGATAAGATTAATACGATAGGCGGCCGAGCGGCCTTCCTGCTGAAACCGCTGAAACAAGGTAAAAGCAAGTATATTGGTCACAAGTACCCAGGTAGTGCCTCCCGAAGTACCAGTATACTGGTACCATTGCACCCATTCGGGGTGGGTGGCAAAAACATTACCCAGTGTTAGCCAGGGCCAGCTTAGCTCCCAGTTATGATGCAGAAACTCAAAAGCCAGCCAGAAAAGCACGAGTGCCGGATAGGCAATGCGTGTTCCCCATTTTTGTCGTGTGGCATAAAAAAGCATCCAGGGCACACACATGACCAGGCTGTTTACAAAGAAGGCACCAAAAGCGCCCGGCAGGCTGGCATTCCATATCCACCAGGTGGTAAGTACATTCCAGCCAACCATCTGGAGCCATGTAAGCCACAATAGTTTTTTCCAGCTTGTAGCGTGTGTGCTCAGCCAGAGTTGTGGTATCCAGGCCACGAAGATCAGCAGGGTAAGGGGCGATACCGGCCATGCGGCCCACAGCAGCAATGATCCGGATAATGCAACCAGTACGGGAGGAATTCGTTTCACGCAGGAGTTTATTTGCGTAAAAATAACCAAAACCGCTTAGCTACCTGTGCAGGAATGATTAAATGATTGCCTATAAAAGCAGGCGGGCAATTTCTTCCCAGTTATGCACGCGCTTATTGCGGCCGGCATCTGCGAGCGCATTATGTGGCTGTGTAAAAAGTATGCCGGTACTTCCGGTAAAGTGATCGAGATTTTTGAAATGATCATCGATCATAATATCGGCCTGTATAATTTGTTTGGATCCGCAAAACACTGTTTTTTGCCAGGGAATAAAAGGGAAATGTTCCTGTAGCCAGGCCTGCTTTTCTCCCGGACTTAGGGGGAACTCCATGGCGGCCGATACGATATAAAGATCATATCTGTCATACAGTTCACGCACTATTTCCCGGCTGCCGGCTATAACGGGGAGTGTCCGGAAAAAACCTGGTTCGAAAAGATATTTACGGATGTTGGGAAAAATCTCTTTCTCCGGTTTTCCGGTCACTTCATCGAGAGTACGCCGGCGTCCGAAATCCTTTTCATCAAGGCTGAATAATTGCTCATACACATCGGCAATGACGCCGTCCATGTCCAATGCTATTCGTTGCATTTGTATAGGGTATTTTAGATAAAACAACGGGTGCCTGTATGCGGGCACCCGTTCATCCATTAACGCCGGCTGTAGTTGGGCGCTTCTTTCGTAATTTCTATATCATGCGCATGGCTTTCGCGCATACCTGCATTGGTGATTTTTACAAACCTGGCTTTTTTCAACTCCTCCATGTTGGCAGCACCGCAGTATCCCATACCTGCACGAAGTCCGCCCACATATTGGTAAACGATTTCTTTCAGTGATCCTTTATAGGCTACCCGGCCTTCAATACCTTCGGGTACAAATTTCTTTACATCATCTTCCACGTCCTGAAAATAACGGTCACTGCTACCGGTAGCCATGGCACCCAGTGATCCCATGCCGCGATATTCTTTAAACTTACGGCCTTCGTAGATAATTGTCTCACCGGGGCTTTCTTCGGTGCCGGCAAAAACACTTCCCATCATTACGCAACTTGCACCGGCTGCCAGGGCCTTGACCATGTCGCCTGTGTAGCGGATACCGCCATCGGCAATGATCGGAATATTACGTTTCTGCAATGCGCCGAAGGCTTCCATAACAGCAGTAAGCTGTGGTACACCGGCACCGGCAACAATACGTGTAGTACAAATAGAGCCGGGGCCAATACCGACCTTCACCGCATCGGCACCAGCATCGGCCAGTGCCAGAGCCCCCTCTGCTGTGCCAACATTGCCGGCTATTACATTCATATTTTTGAAATTCTTTTTTACCTGTTTCAAAGCAGTGATTACGCCTTTGCTATGCCCATGTGCACTATCCAGCGCTATCACATCCACACCGGTATTTTGCAAGGCGTATACACGGTCGAGGAGATCTTTGGTAATACCTACGCCTGCACCTACCAGCAAACGTCCAAATGCGTCTTTTACAGCATTCGGAAAACTCTGCAGTTGCAGAATATCCCGGTAAGTGATCAGTCCGATCAGTTTTCCAGACTTATTGACAACGGGCAGTTTTTCAATTTTATGTTTACGGAGAATAGCTTCCGCTTTTTTAAGATCTGTGCCCTCGGGAGCAGTGATCAGATTTTCGTGGGTCATCACCTCACTTACCTTTCTTTTCTTATCGTCTTCAAAACGAAGGTCGCGGTTGGTAAGGATGCCTGCCAGTTTACCGTTTTTGTCAACAATGGGAATGCCGCCTATTTTGTTTTCACGCATGAGGCGAAGCGCATCACCGATAAGCGAATCTTCCTGCAGGGTGATGGGGTCGAGGATAAGACCACTTTCACTTCTTTTTACTTTCCGTACCTGCTCGGCCTGCTGCTCAATAGTCATATTCTTGTGCAGGATACCCAGGCCACCTTCACGGGCCAGTGCCATAGCCAGGTTGGCTTCGGTAACCGTATCCATTGCAGCCGAGAGCAGCGGTACGTTAAGTGTAATATTACGGGTGAGACGGGATCTGATATCTACATCGCGGGGTAGTACCTGGCTGAAGCCGGGCACCAGCAGTACATCATCAAACGTTAGACCTTCACCGAAAAATTTGTCGCCATTGACCAGCGTATGGCGTTGTTGAGAGGGTTTGCTTTTTACAGCGGGGGAAATCTTTGTTGCCATGTGCAAAGATAGCGCAGCTACTAAATTCCTTCCAAAAAGAATTTTAAGCAATACTACTTAGTGGTAGTTTTTATGCTGATAGCGTCCTCAGAATCACACGGAATGGCCATTTTCAGGAAACGTCGGCGCCAGTACTTTTGTACCTCAATTAATCATTCCATTAAAACTTATGTATGAAAACACTTCGATTTCCTGCCCTGCTTTCATTTAGCCTGGTGCTGTTGATGGCCAGCTGCAAAAAAGGTGATACCGGTCCTGCCGGCCAGGATGGCAATGCCAATGTGCGTTTGTTTACCTATTCAAATATTACTTTTACAGGTGTTTATAATCTGCAATTGTCAGGTATTTCGCAGGGGCAAATGGATTCCAGTATGGTACTGATCTATTACAATCCATCCTCTGAAGTGGCCAGCAGCTGGTATCCCGTACCCGGTCTCGGCTCAGGCAGCACCTACGATATGCGTTACCTGCTTTACCAGAGCAGTCCTTCTCCCAGTATCTATACAATCAGCCTGCGGGCAATGCTGCCGAATGGGTCTGGCTCTTATGGCTCGCAGCTCACTTTCACCAAAGTAAGGGTCTTCCTGGTTCCAGCATCCAGTGTTACAGTTGGCGGACGTGGGGTGGCAGATAGTGAATCAATCCTGAATACGGAAGATTATTATTCTGTATGTCGTTACTTCAACGTACAACCCTGATAGTGTAAAATATTATCGGATCAAAGTAGTGGTGCCTTTTTGGAACACCTTTTCTCCTGTGTCCCTGTGTGTATAACTGAGGTACCAGACATAGACACCACTGCTTTGCATTACTCCATTCACACGCCCATCCCATTTGCGGGTCCAGTCGCGCGTATGAAATACCTGCTGTCCCCAGCGGTTGTATACGCTGAATTCAAGATTGTCTGCTTTAAAAGCGTCATTCGGGTACAGGTAATCATTCAGCCCGTCGCCGTTAGGAGTGAAAGCCGTGGGCACGGCAATAAAACAATTGCTGAGTACGCGCACTTTTTTACGCATACTGTCGCTACAACCCAGCGTGTTGTTGGTGGCAACAAGTTTCACATTGTAATAGGCTTCCCTGTTGGTCTGCGGAAAACGGAAAGGAGCCGGGTCGCGAACTGTACTGCTGCCGGTTGGCTCAAAATTCCAGCGCCAGTTATCAATCAACCCTGTGCTGGTGTTGGTAATAGTCAGCGCATCTTCAGGACAAATAATATCGGGAATAATAAAGGATGCTATTACTTCATTATCCATTACGATAGTGCGGGTTACCTGATCTGTGCATACGCCATTGCTTACTGCGAGTGTTACGGTGCTGGTGCTGGATGCGCTTACCTGTGTGGTAAATTGCCGGGTGGTGGAAATGGGTGAGTTATTTAAACTCCAGTTCCAGCTATTTACCTGATGAGCGCCGTCATGTGTAAATGTCAGCGTGTTTTTTCTGCAATCAAGTACTGTGCTGTATGTAAAATTGGCGGAAACGGTATCAGCAGTTGTAAAGGTACGGCTGTGTACCGGCAGTTCCAATCCGCATTCATCCACGATCGTACTTCCATCCACACCTGCTTTCAGCGTTAACGTATATATGCCGCCAACATAAATGGGGCCAGAAAAACGAACCGTCACCATATTGGTTTCCCCATTGGTGCAGTCAGCTTGGATGCCGGTGACCGTGACAGGAGAAGGACCTGTTACCACAAAATCACTTCCATCGGCAGCTACAGTAGAGCAGATGATTTTTTTGGGGAAATATACCCTGACTTCTGTAGGCGCACAGCCTGGTGTACCCACACTGTCTGCAAAAATGGGCTGCGGCACCGTGTATTGAAAATTTACATGTTCGCCCTGTGGAATGGCATTACCGCAGTTGTCGAGCAGCGTATTGCCATCGCTTCCGTTGTTGATGACCAGTTGGTAGCTGCCTGGCGGAAGGGGGTTAGACAGGGTAATCGTCAGCTCCTGCAGATCAAATCCGGTATTACAGGCAGGCGCACTTACGCCGGTAACGGTGGCAGCAGCAGGCAACAGACTAAACTCGCTTCCCGAAAGCGAGTTACAACGCATGTCTTTATTCAACTTTATTGTAATGACAGTTCCGTCACAATCCGGGTCTGCTTCTTTGAGGTGGGGAGCGAGCGGATCGGTGATTACGGCAGTACCTCCGCCAAAGGAAAGCCCGTAACCGCTTTGACTATCGGTAAAATGACTTACGAGCAGGATATAATCATGCCCCGCAATAAGATTGGGCATTTGGGCAAAAGTTGGTGCATTTGCGGCAGGATTGGAGGCGCACTGAATGAAATTGACGCCTGCTGCACTGGCTCCTGTTGGGCCATAAGTACCAGCCCAGTTGGCCGTTACTATGATATTCCGGTTGGTAAAAACCTGGTTGGGATCAAGCCCGGTTACATCGTAGAGCTGCCAGTCGTAATCATCGTTGGGATTGGTGGGGTTGATCACAAAACCCAGCGTGCCGGATACATAACAATGAAACTTATACCAGAAAGGATTCTTGTTGGCATACAGGGCCCCATCATCGCAACCCGGTACAAAAAGATCATTTGTACTGCAGATAGGAACGTTGTTTTGTTGAAAAGTGGTTGTACCACATACGGGAAAAGCCGTGGTGGGTGTTTGCCCCAGCGTGGTGCAGGATTGTGCAGCTACGGGTGACAGGTCGTAGCAGAATAAAGCGACAATAAGAAAAAATACAAGCCTGTGTCCCGGTCTCATTATTATACAGTAGGTGTGTAGCTATAAGACAAAGATATTTGCTATATCGTTGCCTCTGCACAGAATATCAGGCTATTCTGAAAACACTGCCGGGAAGGGCCTTTATCTGGTTTTTTAATTCAAGCGAAAGCAGACCGGCAGCTACCTGGCTGTTGCTGAGCTGGCTATACCAGTTGAGTTCATCCATACTCAACTGACCTTTGTCGCGCAGCAACTGCATTAGCTTCTTTTCATCATCTGTAAGTTCTACAAACAGTTCCGCTTGCCTTACGGTCTGCAAAGGGGAATCATTGTTCCAGTTCATATAGGCAACTAAATCGGAAGCCTGTGTAATAAGGGCTGCTTTGTTATTGCGTATCAGCTCATTACACCCCTGGCTCCGAAAGTCGGTACTGCGACCGGGAAAAGCAAAGACATCCCGGTTATAACCATTAGCCAGTTCAGCAGTGATCAGGCTTCCACCGGAGGGGCCTGTTTCTACTACCACCACAGCATCGCTAAGGCCGGCCACTATGCGGTTGCGTATGGGAAAATTATGGCGGTCTGGGAGGGTGCCGCTGCCGAATTCTGTAAGCAGGCTGCCTCGGTTTTCCAGCATGGTAGCTGCCAGGCTGCTATGGCGCGGGGGATATAACGCATCGAGACCATGGGCCAGCACACCTACTGTTGGCAGTCCATGCGCAATGGCGGATTTATGAGCCAGCGCATCAATGCCGTAGGCAAGACCGCTGATCACCAGCACCTGCAGAGGCGCCAGGTCTGCAATCAGTTTTTCGGTGAGTTGCCTGCCATAATCTGTATGATGGCGGGAGCCTACGACCGCAATTACATGTGATGCATTTAAAGACGTTTCGCCTTTCTGATAAAGCAGCAAGGGGGCATCGGCACAATTAAGAAGACGCTGGGGATAAGCCCGTGATCGGATAAACAAAGGTGTAATATTGTTGGCTTCAATAAAGCGAAGCTCTTCCTCTGCGTGTATCCACGATTTGAAACGATGAATGGCATGTGCCCTTACTTCGCCTACGCCCTCCAGTTTGCATAACTGCGCAGTATTGGCTTTGAAAACGGAGTGAGCATCTCCAAAATGCTCCACCAGCAGTCTGCCACACACAGTGCCAATCTGCGGTATATGCGTAAGTGCAATCTGATATAGTATATCCGGCTCCATCATTTCGTAATCACTGTACGAAATTAATGCATGTGCCGGCCTGATTGGGTTTAAAGCGAAAGTACTTTCAACTCCGTTCGCCTGTTTTTTGCACGCCCATTTTCGGTGTTATTATCATCAATTGGCTGTTTTTCACCATAGCCTTTGTAGGTAAGGCGGTTTGCCGCAATGCGGCTATTGATCAGGTAGCTTACTACAGCCTTAGCCCGGTTGTTGCTTAATACCTGATTGTCTGCGGGTTTGCCGATATTATCGGTATGCCCGCTGATTTCAATCTTTAATGTAGGGTTTTCCTGCAGCAACAAAACCACTTTGTCCAGTTCAGCTTTTGATTCGGGTTTCAGTTCAAACTTATTGAGGTCAAAGAAAATATTGTTGAGTACTACGCTGGCATTGGCTTCGAGTGGTTGCAGGGCAATATTCTTTTCGTAGGTAGAATCTGGGGCTTCCCGGCTCAGCATGAAGTTGTCTGAATAAAAGAGGTAGTTTTTCCTATTTACATTAAATGCATAGTCTTTTCCTATGGGAAGAGTAACGAGGTATTGGCCTTTCTCATCTGTTTGCAGCGTTGAAACTGGCTTTCCGGATGAGAGATCGATTAGTTCAATGCCCGATGGTAATCCTTTTTCGGTTTTTTTGTCATACACACGACCTCTTACCCACAGTGTGCGCAAGGGCTTAACAGATTCGCGCAGTTCAAAATGATAAATGTCCCAGCCACCGCGGCTGTCGGCCCGGTCGCTCGCATACCATGCGGTATTGCCATCGGTCGTCACAAAGAGGGTTCCTTCCTTATTAATCGTATTAATAGGATAGCCCAGATTTTCCGGGGTGCTCCAGTCGCCGCCAGGCCCTTTACGTACATAAAACAGGTCATCATCTCCGTAACCAGGCCAGCCATTGGAAGTAAAATAGAGTGTCTGATTATCGGCATGAATGAAAGGGCACTGGTCATCGCCACTTGTATTGATTTGCGGACCCAGATTTTCGGGGGTGCTCCATTTTCCGTTTGGCTGAAGGTGACTCACATAAATATCAGCACCGCCATAGCCGCCCGGACGCCGGCTCGCAAAATAAAGGTCTTTTTTGTCGGGCGAAAGGCTGGGTTGAGATTCCCATTGCTGCGAATTAATGGTACCGCCCAGGTTGCTGGCCTCCGACCAGCCCCTGTCATCGAGATAGGAGATATAAAGGTCGCAACTGCCAAAACCATCGGGCCGTGTACAGGCGGTGAAGATGACCCACTGTCCATCCTGCGAAATGGTTTGAGCACCTTCATTCATCACTGTATTGATACCACCGCTCAATGGGCGGGCAGGTTGCCACTTGTCGTCCTGTTGTACACTGCTGTAAAAATCTTCGTTCCGGTCGTTTACGACACGGGTAAAGATGAGTTCTTTGCTGTCGATGGTCAAAGAGGGAAAATATTCGCTTTGAGCGGTGTTGATCTCGGGCCCTGCATTTTGCGGGGCGAATACATAGTTGTCGTTCGCATGCCTGCGGGCATACTCAACAGCAAATTCATAGCTGCGTTTCCTGTACTGAGCCGCTTTTAACGAATTGGGATTACGGGGTGGCTTTTTATCGAGTAGTTCATTAATGGCGGCCAGTGCTTTTTCAAACTGCCCGTCGCCTGCCAGGTTGATAGAGTAAGGCAATTTGTAATCCATGGTATAGGCCGTATCAATAGCGAATGCTTTTTCATAATAATCGGTGCTGGCGCGGTAGTTTTTCATTTGGCCATATACGCCTGCCAGCGAGAGGTAGGCATCTACATACCGGGCATCGAGCTCAATACATTTCAGCAGAAGGCCGGCTGCCTGTGGCAGGTGTCCGTCACCCGCACGTTCCAGCGCCTGTTCATAAAGGGGAATAGCTTTTTTATTGACTTTGGAGGGATCGTATGGCTGGGCGTACGCACATACGCTTATTAACAACAAAAAAGAAAGGAGCATTCGGGTCTTCATGGATAGTATTAATAAGTTATTAAAATTAAATATTCCTGCGGCTGTAACAACTATTTTTATTTATTAATCCTGTGTAAATTTTAATTGTTGGGCATCTTAACAAAAAATTGGGATGAAAAAACTGTTGCTGCTATTATTGGTGACCATGTTTTGGCGCCAGGGACTCGCTCAAACCGGGAACCTTACAGACTGGGCCGAACTGGAGAAGCAGGTTAAGGAAAGGCGTTTGTTGGATCAGGCAGCATCACAGCTGGATAGCATTTTTTTCATGGCTTATCGGGCAAAAGATTATTTGGCAACTGCCCGTGCGGGCTTTCTGCGAATGCAGATAAAAGATCTTCGCACAGAGGATACACTTTTCTTTATTAACCAATCAACATTTGATAGCCTTATCAGCGATCCGAAAACACCGGTACAGTTACAGTTTTGTATTCATTTGATACTGGCCAAAAGGCTGGAAACTTTCAATACAATATATAAGAAATTTCCTGTCAGCCGCTATCGGGTTAAAGAGTATCAATCTCCCTATCCTTATCTGGATAAGCAGCAAACAGACAGTCTGATAGAAGATCATTATGAGCGGGCACTGCAACTTGCGCCAATCATGGGGGCATATCCGGTTATTGCCGGGTTATGGCTGAGTAATAACCCCGCTCAATTTCTGGTCAAACCCATTTGGGGAGATATCGTGTTGTCGAACCAGGCATCTTATTTGTCTCGAACCGGAATCAATAGTAGGGAGTTGTTTGGTGAACAAAACGATTGGATTGATTGGACACCACAACAAATGGCGGAGCAAATAGATAGCCTTATCAAAAAAAAAGCTGAAGGTGCTGCAGCATTTTCCATATACAGAAGATGGTTGCGGTTACATGGCGAAGCAGCAGAGCCTTCAGCATATATCAATTTGTTGCTAAAGCAGGCAATGTTTTATGAGCAGGAGTATTTGGGAGGTAAATCGCTTCGGAATAGGTATATAAGTTTTCTGAAAACTGAACTTCAAAATGAAGAAGTGGGTGTAAGGGCATATGCTTTGTACCATATTTTTTATTTACTCGTAAAAGCGGGCAACCTTTATGCACCTGGTGAACGTAATTATTATGCCTCATATTCTGCAGATACGCAGGGAAGGGAGTTTATTCCGGCATATCGTTATCTGATAGACAGCGCGGTTGCAATGGTAGATAAGCAGGAGGCTTTGTTAGATAGTTTTCCGTTGGTTAAAAACCTGTTGAAAAAAGCTGTGACGGCAACTAAAGTATCTCAAGCAGAGATAAGGTTACAGCAATATCAATTACCGGGAAAATCCATTTTGTGCGAAGTCCGATTTAGGAATGTAGATTCTATGCGATTGAAAATTTGGAAAGCGCCATATTATGCTGAACATTCATCTGTTAACGATACGCTGCTGAAAAGATGCCTCTTGATTCAAAGCCGGGACATGAAATTGCCGGCGGCAAATGATCTGAATGAACATATTACTTATATAAATCTGGCAGGATTAAGTACTGGAAAATATATACTTGAATATTGGGAAAATAATGCTACTGAAACAAAGAGTAAGGCATATATAGTGTTTACGGTTACGACGCTGACGGTCACGGTTGCCGATGATTGGCTCCTGGTATTTGATAAAATTACCGGTCGGCCGGTCAGGGATGCTATTGTGTTATCTCTGGGACGATTACAGGGGACAACGGAAAGGGGGCCATCCATGTCCGGAAAATCGTATAAAACAAACGGGAAAGGGGTTGTTCAAATAAATGATAAAGACTTCCCGAATTTATTGATTATACGTGGTAATGATTCGGTAATTGTGAGCATGGGAAGCCATAGCGATTACCTTACTCCTGATATCTACGATAAGGAAGAGTATGATAATTTGACTGAGTATTACTATGAAAATACGGAGGTGTTTTTTTATACAGATAGAAGTATTTACAGGCCTGGTCAAATAGTGCAGTATAAAGCGTTTTTCTTTACTCGGAATCCTAAGACGGGCGAGTATTTGCTGTTAACAGCCAAAAATCTACGGAAAGGAGCGTTTAAGAATTATTTGAAAAAACTTCTTAAAGAAGAAGACCCATTTCTGTATTTGGAAGACGCACACGGACATGATATTGACTCTGTTCGTATTTCTCCCGATGAATGGGGGGCGATGAGTGGAAAGTTTCATTTGCCAGTCACTGCAGCTACGGGTGAATGGAGTTTCTATACAGACTTTTTTAATGATAAAACAAATACATTTCTGGTAGAGGAGTATAAACGACCAGGATTTGAAGTAAAGCTCATAAATCCCCGTCAGGAATTATTGCCTGGAATGCCTTTTGAGTTTAAAATCGAAGCAACCGGCTATTCAGGAGTACCGATGGCGGGAATAAAGCTCATTTGTAATCTACGGAGTGGGGGTAAGGGGCAGATAAAGAGTAGTGGCGAATTTATTGATGTTCCTGAATACAGGGACAGCCTGGTTGTTTTTACAAATGCAAAGGGGCAGGCAAAGATTTACGTAAATGATAGTCTGGCAAAACAGATTTTGAATCAGGAATTGGATATGCTGGACATTAATTATAGGCTTTGGGTACGGGCCGTAACACCTGGAGGTGAAGTACAGGATGAGAGAACAGGTTTTGGAGTAACGCTTCATCCTGTTTCGGTTAAATGGATGGGCGAACAAATATGGGATGGAAATAAAGAAAGAACCATAAAATGGCAATTTAACCATTCTATTGCTGGTATTTTGAGCAGACCTGCCCGGATTATAATCAGATCAGCAAACCCAGGTATTCATCCCAAAAGTAATTTATTCTTTCCCGCAGATCTTTCTGATGACACGACGCTACTGCGTGATGTAACAGTCTCTTTAAGTAAAGAAGACACCAATGCTATTTTGCTGGATACCTTATTGCCTGCTACGGCCTCTTCGTTCACATTGCCATTTAATTTACGGACGGGTCATTATACCATAAATATCTCTGCAATACAGGACAGACGTAGTATTGGAGAAATTGAAAAAAAAGTGACTGTTTTTGAGGACGGCGATAAGGGGCTGGGTGGTTTTGATCTTTTTCATATAGCTCCCCGCCTATATAAGTCAGGCGACACCGTCGCAATTGTTATCAATAATGCTGAAAGCGACCAGGCATTATTACTTAGGATTATCTACCGGGATAAAAAACGACGAAATCAGACGATCAATGAATTCTATGCATTGTCAGGCGGTTATGGAGTTCGGGTATTTAAATGGAAAATCCCCGCAGGAGTGGAATCGGAGGCTCTGATACAAAAATTTAGTCTTGAAGATGGGGTATTATCGGGTATGGAGAAAAGAATTTCTGTTTATGGCGGACAGGACAATCGTATTGATATTAAAGTGGATAGATTCAGGAAATTATTACAACCCGGTGCAAAGGAAGAATGGAACGTGCAGTTGACTGCGAACGGAAAACCCGCATCAGGTCAGCTAATGACGGTGCTATATGATGCCAGTCTTGATAAATTGAATGAACACAATTGGCAGCCACCTTCTATCGATAAGGTAAAACGATTATACAGCGATTTTAGAGCGAGCGATAATAATCTGGTTTCGGGGCGCTTAACATTTTATAAAAAATACCTGCGAGGCGCTGTAAAATCTGAGAAAAGCAGTATGCTTCCTTTCTGGTGGATGGCTTCTATCCCAGATCAGGATTCAGTACAGAATCTCTTTTCAATTGAAATTTCAGATCCATATAGCATTTCACAACAGCTGGTATTTTCCGAAGAAATCTTTTTAGCAGGTGGTTGGGTCCCTCGACAATTATTAGGCAGAGTGTCTGGTGTGCAGGTTACAGGGACAAATGATCTCAGTGAACTTGTTGTAACTGGACTTAGTGTCAGTCGGAAAGCGGTAACATCTGCTATGTCTATAATACAAGGTACAGTTATTTCGCTTAGTAGTTACGCTCAACCACTTGTCATTTTGGATGGAGTTCCGTTTACAGGAAACCTTGATTCCTTAAACAGAGTTGCATCTGTTCAGGGATTACTGGTGGGGCCGGGCAAGGGTGATGCATTATTTGGGGCTAGTGGGAGCAAGGGTGTGTTAATTTTAAGTACAAAAGGGCCGATAGTGTTGCCAGAGCCTACTGTTATCCAGCCTGAGGTTGTAGCTAATATGTTAGCTGTCCGGAAAAATTTTAGAGAGACGGGTTTCTTTATGTCAGCGCTTGTTTCGGATAAAAAAGGGATGATTAACATACCGTTTGAGATGCCGGAAAGTCTTACCCGCTGGAACTGGAAAATGCTGGCTCATGACAAGAAGCTGAGATTCGGATACGGGGAGGAAAAAGTTTACACTTCACTTCCGTTGATGATACAGCCCCATTTACCGGCATATATACATGCTGGCGATAGTATTTGGATGTCGGCGCGGGTTACAAGCCTGGATTCTTTTCCGTCTAAAGCAACTGTACGTATCATGCTGGAAGATCCGGTAACCGGACAATCGCTGAATAATATGCTGAAACAAGCGGACACATTACAACTGTACCTGGATGCAGGTGGATCAGCAACAGCAGGATTTTGGATAAAAGACCCAGCCAATGGGGCTACCCGTTTTATAGTTAAGATGTATGCAGGGACCGCATCATTTACTGACGGAGAACAACATGAAATAGTCATTTTACCACGTTATCAGCTACGCCAGATTTCTGAAGACAGGCGTCTGCTGGCTTCAGAAGGACAGGTATTGTTGCCTTTTCCGGAAAAATTGAAACCTTTTGGCGCCAGTTTTACAGTACCCGTGCAACCCGTTTCTGCATTGTTGAAACACCTGCGGTATCTTTCGACCTACCCATTTGATTGTGCTGAGCAGTTGAGCAATAAGTTGTTGGGCGATTTAATCGCAATACATTCTGTAAAAAGCAATAAAACAGTTCAGGCATCTTATGCCAGAGCCACCTCTCAAATAATGACAGACGGAAAAGCGATTCAGCAGGCAGATGTTTTGTGGTCGGGGACAACTCCCTGGCTTGACGCCCGGGAAAAAAATCTAACAGAACAAAGAGAAACATTTGCACTGCTTGATAGTAATCGGGCGTTAAATCGTATCACGGCCAATTGGAAGAAATTGCAGGCATTACAAGTAAATACGGGTGGTTTAAGCTGGTTTCCCGATATGCCTGCCGATTATCATATTTCAGTATATGTGGCCGGTGTGCTAGCACGTATGATACGCGACTCCTTACTGGTACCTGGTATGATCAATAGCCTGGATGTTCAGCAATTTACCCAGAAGCTGAGCAATTATATTGTTTATGATCGTGCGGCAGAGGAATACATACGTAATACTAAAGGTTTTTTGAATGTGATATATGTACTATCGCAACTTGGCACAGTTTCTAAAACCGACTCGTTGCAGGCATCGTGGCGTGAAAGGATAATCCGTATCTGGCCTGACGCTTATAAATTACCACTGCCTCAACAGGCAAGGTTGATAGCGGCTACTCTACGTCTTCCCGCTATGGATCATCTGTTGCCGACGGCCGATAGTTTATTAAAATCCATCATGCAGTTGGCTATAACAGACGATAAAGGAATGCGCTGGAAGGATATTGCAAATAATACCGGGATGAGCGAGTCGGCTGAAGAACTATTATATCTGCTGAATGATGCTATCTCCATCCGCGGTTCATTCGCTAATGAAAGAAGGCAGATTGCCCGATGGATACTGCAGACACGTGAAGGAGAAATCTGGAGTAGTACTATGGCCGTATCAGCTGCTGCTTCTTTATTGCAACTTAATGGCGATGCGTTGATAATGCCATCGCAAACGGCACAGGTAAGAACCAGTAGCCGGGAAATAGAGTTGACCAATGATCCGTTGCGTGGGATGAGCACGGGCTATTTTCCGCTTGCAGGCCTACAGACACAGATAAAAGTAGAAGCAAAAAGTGACTCTCCCGTGTCGCTTACGACTACCTGGCACTATTGTGATAGCACGGGGGAAGGGTGGGGAGATAAAGGAGTAACACTTCAGAAAAAGTATATGATAAAGCATCAGGGTCAGGGAGAGTGGAAAACCTGGACTTATGGACAGGCGTTGCAGACAGGAGATGAGTTAAATGTCAGATTACTGATAGGAACGGACAGGGAATTGAGATATGTAGTGATAGAAGATGAGCGGGCGGCAGCATTTTCTCCAGTGGATGTGTATAGCGGCCAGGAATATGGAACCCGTTTCAGTGCGTATAAAACGATACGGGACGCTACTACGCAGTTTTTTGTCGCATCCATGCCTGAAGGATCATCTTACATAGACTATACGGTGAAGGTCGAACATACAGGTTTATTTAAAGACGGAGCGGCAATATTACGTTGTCTTTATGAACCTTCCGTAGGGGCCGGATCGGGTAGTGGAAATGTGTATGTAGAAAAATAGGGCAGAACGCATTTATGGCACCTGAATATACTTATGAATCTGCAGGCTCAGTTCCCATTTGGGATTGGCCTTTATATAGTCTACAATTAGTGGTGTCATCGCCGCAGCTTTTTCCCACTCCGGTTGCAAAAAAAGCTTACAGGCAGGCGATACCTGTGCGGCATATTTTTCGGCCCAGTCGAAATCAGATTTGTTGAATACGACAATCTTTAGCTCGTTGGCAAAAGGAAGAATACCCGGTAGGGGGGCTTTAAATTTTTTAGGTGAAAGGCAAATCCAGTCCCATTCCCCGCTAAGTGGATGTGAACCGGATGTTTCAATATTTGTTTGCAGGCCGGCTTCTTTTAATGCAGCGGTAAGCGGAGCCAGGTTATGCATGAGGGGTTCACCGCCTGTGATCACGACCAGTTGTGCCGGTGTGGCTTTGATAGTATCGACTATTGCTGCAATGCTCATATGCGGGTGCGCGGTGGCATCCCAGCTTTCTTTTACATCGCACCATACACAGCCCACATCGCAGCCGCCCAGCCGCACAAAATAGGCGGCTGCGCCCTGGTAAAATCCTTCTCCCTGGAGCGTGTAAAAATGCTCCATTACGGGATAGGAAACAGCAGCTATGGCTGGTGATACAGTCATGATCGGGAATTAGAACACAAAGATAGGCAGAATGTCGTCCTTAGTTTTTGGCAGCACACGAATTGAAGGTATTCTTCATCAGCGCAGCAATGGTCATTGGTCCCACACCACCCGGTACGGGCGTAATCCAGGAGCAATGCGGAGCAACTGCCTCAAAGTCAACATCGCCCTTAAGGCGGAAACCACTTTTACGGGTGCTGTCCTGCACACGCGTGATGCCCACATCAATTACCACAGCACCTTCTTTGACCATATCGCCTTTTACAAATTCGGGGATGCCGAGGGCGGCTACAATGATATCGCCCTGCAGACAGATTTCTTTCAGATTCTTTGTATGTGAATGACAGATGGTGACAGTGCAGTTGCCGGGATTGCTATTGCCGCTGAGCAGGATGCTCATAGGTCGTCCTACAATATTGCTACGGCCAATCACCACCGCATGTTTTCCTTTTGTCTCGATTTTATAATGTTCGAGCAGCAGCATGATGCCATAAGGAGTGGCGGGGATATAAGAGGGTATACCTTCTACCATTTTACCCACACTTACCGGATGAAAACCATCTACATCCTTATCGGGGTGAATGGCATTAATTACTTTTTTATCATCAATATGTTTGGGAAGCGGTAATTGTACCAGTATGCCATCCACGTCTGTATCTGTATTCAGCTCTTCAATAACCTCCAGCAATTTGTATTCAGAAATATCGGCATCCAGGCGGATCAGGGTTGACTTGAAACCAGTCTCTTCACAGGCTTTTACCTTGGCTGCCACATATGTTTCGCTGGCGCCGTTATTACCTACCAGAACGGCGGCCAGGTGGGGGATTTTTTTGCCTTCATTGGCCCTTTGAGCTACGTCAATACGGAGTTCGTCCTTTATGGCCTGGGCGGCCTTCTTACCATCTAAAATTTGCATGCGCAAACCTACAGAAAGTTTTCCGATCAACAGAGAATGCATAAGGAATTTCGCTTCATTTTCAATCAGGAAAAAAACGGAAATGAATGTTTTTTTCCCATGGTCACCAAAAACTGCTCTGATAGTTTTGATCCGAAAAATGTGCGTATGCGGTTGGTGATGCTTTTGTGCCGGATATTTTGGGGGCTTTTGCTCTGTGTTGTTCCTGCCAGTCTGTGGGGGCAGGGGAGGCCCCTCAGCAGCAGGTGGATATCACTTGATGCTTATAATGACAGCCTTCTGTTGTCTGTGCCAACTGCAACAGCCAATCCGGGAGCTTTAGCCCGGCAGCAGGTGATGGCATTACATTTCACAGGCGAGCGTCGGTATATGCTGCCGGGGCTTTATCGTTTTCAGGCAGGGGGAGCTGTGCCATCCTCCGCTGGGGGCTGGGGATTTATGGCCGACCACGAAAGATTGGAGCGCTATAGCCGGCTCTCTGCCGGGTTAGCATATGCGCGCGTTTTGTACGATGGTCTGCAATTAGGCGGTGTTTTCAATTATACCACAATCAGCTATGCAGGTATCAGCCGGGTATCAGCAGCGAGTATGGGAATGGGAATGTTATTCCGGTTTTCGGATCATGTTCGCATTGGGTTCCATTTTCAAAATGCAGCTGGTTTGCGATTTTCTGCCGGATCTGATCAGGTGGCAGGTACCGTGTATGCTGCTGGACTGGGATGGGATATTTCATCGCTGTTATCACTATCAGTTGAATTTGTAAAACAGGCATATGGGCCAGTTCAATTAAATGCGGGGTTGGTCTACCGGCCTGCGCAGCGGATACAGGTGCGGCTGGGTGTTTCAGATGGTGTTCAAAGTTTTTTTGCAGGAGCGGGAATGTCGTTAAAAACAATACGTTTTGAGCTGGTCAGTAATTTTCATCCGTATCTGGGCAGTAGTCCAGCTTTGCGGGTTGGGTGGGTAATCAAAAGCAAACGTTTATGAAAGAAGTAATAACGCTGGTTGTATACCTGCTGTTGTCGGCTACTGCCATGGGGCAGGAACCTGAATTGCCCGAAGCAGATTTCGAAAACCTCACAGCATCAGCGGAAGAAGCACCGGATGATGAAGACATGCTGCTTCGGTTGGGGCAATTCAAAAAACACCCGATTGATCTGAACAGTGCAGATGCCGATGAGTTGAAAGAACTCGGATGGGTTACAGAACGCATGATTCATTCGCTGTTAGCATATCGTGATCTGCTGGGGCCGCTTATTCATGTAAATGAATTGCTGGCAGTACCTGGTTGGGAGCCTGGTATTATACGGAAAGTACTACCCTATGTGCAGGTGGTTACTGAAGAAGCATTGTTGCCTGCCGGGCAGGACGATTTTACTAAACGAAATCATGAGTTGCTGATCCGGCATTCACGTAGTGCGGAGCAGCAGGAAAAGTATGCCGGTAGTCCCGATAAGATTTTAATCCGTTACAGATTTCATTTCAGCGATAAATGGCAGGCCGGCCTTACAGCAGAAAAAGATGCCGGAGAGGCTTTTTTCAAAGGAGCGCAACGCTGGGGATTTGATTTTTATTCAGTTCATCTTTTTATTAAAAAATGGAAAAGGTTTCGAAATATTGCGTTAGGTGATTTTACTGTCAATATGGGGCAGGGGCTTATACACTGGCAGCGGCTGGCATTTGGTAAATCAACTGATATAGCTCAGATGAAACGTCAGTCGGCTGTGCTGGCACCCTATGGATCATCCGGTGAATATAATTTTCATCGCGGCATAGGTACCACAGTCGGGTTGGGGGCATTTACCATCACCGGATTTGCTTCTTTCAGAAAGTTAAGTGCAACCTTGCAGGCAGATAGTACGGCTGCAGCAAATGCTTTTTCCGCTTTCCGTACCTCCGGTTATCATCGTACAGGCAATGAAATAGCTGCGAGAAATAAACTGAAGCAATTGGCCGGAGGAGTGGTGATTCAATACCGGAAGAAAAATTTTGCTGCAGCGCTTAACCAGGTTACACATTTCTTTTCGCTGCCACTTCAAAAAGAAGAGCGGCCATCGAATCTTTATGCTATGCGCGGCAGTAACTGGTACAACGCCAGTGTTGATTATTCCTGGGTGTTCCGGCAGGTTCACATTTTTGGAGAGGCAGCGGTTAGTAAAAGTGGTGGAACAGCTTTTTTACAAAGTATGCTTATAAGTATGGATAGCCGGGCAGATATATCACTTCAATGGAGGAGATTGTCGCCGGGCTATCAGTCGGTGGCCGGGAGAGCGATTACAGAAAACAGTCAGCCAACCAACGAAAGGGGGTGTCTGATGGCGGTGAACCTTCGTTTATTTCCACGTTTAAAGTGGGATGGTTATGTTGATTTTTATTCCTTTCCCTGGCTTGGTTATTATACAGATGCGCCTGCCCGGGGTCGTGATTACCAGTTTACTTTACGCTATTCGCCACGTAAGCAGGTGGAGATGTATTTACGCTACCGTAATGAGGAAAAGGAAAGAAATGAAGGAGGGATAACCAACAAACTGGCAGTAAATAAAAGAAACAGCTGGCGTTTTCATATTGATTATATGATAAGTGGTACGCTAAGGCTGAGGCAGCGAATAGAGTGGGTTAAGTTCCAAAAAGACGATCAACCTGCTGCTCAGGGGTTCCTGTATTATGCCGATATAGGTTGGAAGCCGAAGGGCCGGGCGTCTTTATCGGTACGCTGGCAGGTATTTGATACAGACGATTATGACACACGACTGTATGCTTTTGAGCAGGATGTGTCGTATAGTTATTCATTACCAGCATCTTATGGAAAAGGGTATCGGTATATAGTGCTGGCAAAATATGTTATCAGCAGACATTTATCGGCCTGGGTGCGCTGGTCAAATACCGGCAATACAGGGCTGGCAGGGGAAGAGCCCGTTTACGCAAACGATAGCGTTGTCAAAAGTTCGGATATCCGGTTGCAATTGATGCTGGATTTTTAATTATCTGGTAATAATTTTTACAGACGGCGATAACGATTTGTTAAAAAAATCTTTACATTGCCGCAGCATTTTTAAGGTTAGGGCTGTCTCTTATAGGTAACCTTACCTGTGAAATGGACGGATTTCACTGACAATCATTACGTTTTAAATCAAAAATTGACGTTCACATGAGAAAACTCGCATCACTGCTTGCAGTGCTGATGCTATTTAATGCATTAGCATTTGCACAACAACGGGAAGTCTCGGGCTCAATTAAGAGCGAAGAGGGCACCAACATCCCATTTGCCTCAGTCACGGTTAAGGGCACTGCAACCGGTGTTTCTGCCGATGCCAATGGCAAATTTTCCATTCAGGCCGCACCCAACGCCACACTGGTTATCAGTGCCGTTGGTTATGAGCCAAAAGAAGTTTCAGCACGTTCAACTACTATTACAGTATCACTGAAAGCTGCAGGTAACCTGCAGGAAGTAGTTGTAACCGCCCTGGGTATTTCTAAGCAAAAGAAATCGCTGGGTTATCAGATCGCTACAGTATCTCCTGAAGACTTCAACAAAGTTCGCCCAACAGACATCACTGCAGCTCTGGCTGGTAAAGTAGCGGGTATGCAGTTATTGGGTACTCCCAGCTCAAACTTTGGCGAGGGGCAGATTCGCTTACGCGGTATCTCCAGCCTCGGTGGTACGGACCCGATTTATGTAGTAGATGGTACTATAGTATCATTGAGCGCTATCAATCTGGACGAAGTAGAGAGCATTTCTGTTCTGAAAGGACCTGTTGCATCAGCTCTGTATGGACTTCGCGCTCAGAATGGTGCTATTGAAGTAAAGCTGAAAAGGGGGGCAAAACGTAAGCCTGGTGTTACAGTTAACTCTCTCACAGAGTTCGGTAATGTAGCGCTGCTGCCTAAATACCAGAATGAGTATGGTGGTGGTTATTCTCAGGACTGGCAGACTTTCACTTACAATCCTGCCATTCACCCCGCTTCATGGGCTGCATTCAACGGTCAGAAACTGGTTGAGTACGGTGCTGATGAAAGCTGGGGTCCCCGTATGGATGGTACCCTGGTTCGTGAATGGTTTAGCTGGTATCCTGGCGATGATTTTGGTAAGGAGACTCCATTCTCTCCCCATCCCAATAACGTAAAGGATTTCTACACAACTTCCAAACGTTACAATAATAGTGTGGCTTTTGAAGGTGGTGGTGACAATTCCAGTTTCCGTTTCAATTACAATAACCGCTATCAGGAACTGCCTTTCCCCAACACGCAACGTCAGGAAAACCTGTTCTCATTCCGCGGTAACCTGAATGTTACTCCCAAACTGACTATCTCTACCAATGTAAACTATTCGGTAATTGATCAACTGGGTGACCGTTCAGAAGGTTATACTAACGATGGTCAGAATATTACACAGAACTTCAACCAGTGGTTCCAACGCCAACTGGATATCAAGAAGCTGAGAGACTATAAAAACCCCGCCGGTGGTTATAAAACATGGAATATCCGCAGCCCAATAGATACCCGCGCTGCTTACTGGGATAACATGTACTACCAGGTATATGAGAGCTTCCGCCGCAGCTGGCAGAACCGTGTATTCGGCGATATCAACATTTCTTACAAAATTCTCCCTTACCTGACCTATACCACAATTGCCCGTGCCAGCATTCTCAACTATGGTGGTGATGGTCGTATTGCATCTTATGGTCTGGAGATTCCCAGCTATAATATCAACAATGGTACCTTCCAGGACTATAACTTCGAAAATCGCCTGGAATTCAACAAACGTTTTGGCAACTTCGGTGTTCGTCAACTGGTCGGTTCTAACTTCATGAGACAAACACGGAAGTACAATTCTGCCAGCACAGTTGGTGGTCTTTCTGTTCCTGACCTGTACAGCATTTCTGCTAGTATCGATCGTCCATCAGTAGGCAATACCTGGCTTGATTTTCGGATGAATTCACTTTATACAAATGGTAGCTACGATTATAAGAACTTCCTGTTCTTAGATGTTACACTGCGTAATGACTGGACATCATCATTGCTGCCTGGTAGAAAGAATACGTTCCTGTATCCGTCAGTTTCAACCAGTTTTGTATTTACCGATGTACTGGAAACCAGTGCCAAGTTTAAAGAGATTCTCTCTTATGGTAAACTGCGTGCAGGTTATGGTAGAACTGGTACAGATCCTGGTGCATATGCCCTCAATCCTACTTATGGTCTGGGTACTCCTTATGGCAGCAACCCTACCATGTCAGTACCTACAACAGTATATGATATTGCGATCAAGCCTTCTCTGACTAAGGAATATGAAATCGGTACAGAGTTGAAATTCCTGAAAAATCGTATTGGATTGGATTTTGCCTGGTATCGTAAAGATGGTGTGGATCAAATCGTTAATTTGGGTGTGACAAATTCATCTGGCGCTAGTTCTGTGTGGTTGAATGCAGGCCTGATTCGCAGCCAGGGCTTTGATTTGGCGATTGATGCGAGCATCATTAAAACACGTGACTTTAGCTGGGATGTTCAATTCAACATCGCAAGAAATATTTCTAAAGTAATTGATCTGGATTCTGCGAAAGGACTTCGCAACCTGAACCAGGGTACAGCATCTTTTGGCCCCAGTGTTAACGCACGCATAGGTGAAAAATGGGGTGCTATCATCGGTACACGTCCGCTGATTGATGAAAAAACAGGTCTTCCTGTGATCACAGCTGCGGGTAACTGGGTACGTCAAACTAACCAGATTCTTGGTTATTCACTGCCTGAGTATATGGGCGGTGCTGTAACGACTTTCCGTTATAAAAACCTGAGTTTATCCGGTACCCTGACGTTCCAAAGAGGCGGTATGTTCTACTCTACTACACGCCTGTGGAACCTGTACTCTGGTCTGAGTGCTGAAACTGTAGGCAACAACGATAAAGGAAATCCGCTGCGTGATGATCCAGCCGATGGTGGCGGTATCCGCGTAGATGGTGTACTGGCTGACGGAACACCTAAAACAGTATACGTAGAGGCTCAGACTTACTATAGTAATATGTATGGTCTGCATACGCCATTCCTCTCCAAATCTTCTTTCCTGAAACTTGCAGAGCTGAAACTTGCGTATACGATCAAAGCTAATACGCTGATCAAAGGTATTAAGGACATCAACATTGCTGCAAGCTGCCGTAATCCCTGGTTGATTTCTGCACCTGCTAAAAAATGGGGTATCGATCCTTCAGAGCTGGAAAACGCCAACTCTTATTACGAAGGTGGCCAGTTGCCGATGGTTCGTAGCTATGGTATTAACGTAACATTCGGATTCTAATAGTTTGGAAACCTAAAAAGAATTAAATGATGAAAAAAAATAACATTAATATAAAGCTGTTGGCCCTGCCAGCCATGGGAGCTCTGCTTTCACTCGGTTCGTGCAAAAAAACCTTCGATTTCGAAGGTGCCAACCTTAATCCTTACGGTGCTACTGTGCCTGTAACGCAGAACCTGCTTACCAATGCGCTGCGTAGTGTGCCTTCACCGGTTAACGAAGCTCTCGGTTCATTGTATTCTCAGCACCTCGGTGAGGTGCAGTATACGGATGCGTCACGCTTCAGCGGTCTTAACTTTGCCTATGGCGGTTACTATACCGGACCGCTGTTGTCACTGACCAAAATTATCGAGTTGAATAGTGACCCGGCTACCGCATCTTCTGGCCCTGTTATCAATGGCGGTTCCAATGCCAACCAGATTGCTGTAGCGCGTATTCTGAGGGCTTATTTCTTCTTCCATATCACGAATCGCTGGGGAGATATTCCTTATTCAGAAGCCCTGAAGCAAACAGCAAACATGGTTCCGAAGTTTGATCGCCAGCAGGATGTATACAATGCCCTGTTTACAGAGCTGAAGGAAGCTGCTAACCAGTTTGATGCCGGTGTAGCGGTGAAAGGAGATATCTTCCTTTCGGGTAATGCTTCCCGTTGGAAACTCTTTGCCAACTCCCTGCGCCTGATCATGGCTCTGCGGATATCTAAAATTGATCCCGCTAAAGGAAAGGCTGAGTTTCTGGATGCGAAAGCAGGTGGTGTGATCACCGCCAGTTCTCAGGATTTCAAATACGCTTATCTTTCAGAAACCGCTAACCAGAACCAATGGTATGCCCGTTACCTCACCCGTTTCGACTATGCCATTAGCAAACCTTTCCTGGATTATCTGGTTTCTGTAAGTGATCCCCGTATTCCCAAATTTGCTGACAAACCCACTAACCCGGTTGCCGGCAATCCTGAATACGTAGGTATGCCTTACGGTCTGGTAAATACATCAGGTATTCCTAATACCTCTGTATCATTCATCGGTAGTAGCCTCCGCACTCAAAGTGCACCCGAGTATATCATTCCTGCTGCACACGTACTCTTCACCCTGGCTGAAGGTGAAGCACTGGGCTGGAATGCTGCCGGTACTCCTGACCATGTAGCAGCTGCCAACTATTACCTGCAGGGGATTGAGCAGTCTATGCGCCAGTATGGTGTATATGATGCTACTGCCTTTGCTACCTATGTAGCAGGCGCTAACGTTGCTTACACTCCTGCCCGCGCTATCGAACTGATCTCTTATCAGCGCTGGGTGGCTCTGTATCTCAACGGTTATGAAGCCTGGAACGAATGGAAAAGAACTGGTTTCCCCGTTCTTAGCCCCGGACCAGCTCCTGTTAATACTACACAGATTCCCCGTCGTCAGGCTTACTCCACCCAGGAGCGTGACCTGAACAATGCGAGCTATCTGGAAGTAGTTGCCCGTCAGGGTGCAGATAACCTGGATACCCGTATGTGGTGGGACAAACAATAATCCTCAGATTATTAACAACCCAATAAAAGAAACTGCCTCCTGCAAAGGAGGCAGTTTCTTTTTATAGCACACGATAAAAGAATTAAATCGCCAGATCATAGTTCATTTCCGGTCATAATCTAAAAACCAGTAGCTTTGAAATTCAATTAGATCTTATGTCTGAACAACAACCCAATCAGCTTAATATTGAAATATCTGAGGAAGTAGCTGAAGGTGTATATGCTAATCTTGCTATTATCACCCACTCACACGCCGAGTTTGTAGTGGATTTTGTAAATGTAATGCCCGGTACGCCCAAAAGTAAAGTGAAGAGCCGCATCATACTCACCCCACAGCATGCCAAAAGGTTTATGAAAGCCATGCAGGAGAATATTGCCAAATTTGAATCGGTAAGTGGTCCCATCAAAGATCTCGAGGAAATGCAACTGCCTGTTAATTTCGGCGGACCTACCGCACAGGCCTGAAATGGAGTGTATTCCTAATACTATAACAAGCCTTCATCTGCAAAGCTCGTATAACCATTCTTTGTAACGATCAGGTGGTCCAAAACCTGGATATCAAATAATGAAGCGGCCTCCATTAGTTTCCTCGTAAGTGTTTTGTCGGCCATGCTGGGTTTCAGATTGCCGGAAGGGTGATTATGACAAAGTATGAGGCCTACAGCCTGATGATCGAGTGCTTTGCTGATTACTATCCGCGGGTCGACAATAGTTGCTGTGATACCGCCCTGGCTGATTATTTCGAAATGTACAACCCGGTTGGCACGATTCAGGAAAATGACTCCAAATACCTCAATCCGATAGTCCTGTAAATGGGCTTTAAGGTAATTGGCCACATCTTCGCTGGAAGCTAACTGTTGCTGCACCTGCCCACTGGTTTCCATTCGCCTTCCTAATTCCAGACCCGCCTGCAGCAAGAGGGCTTTGGCTTCACCCATACCATCAATTTCCTGCATCTCCTTCAACGTAAATTGAGACAGATTAGTCAACTTTCCACCCGCCCGCTGGAGCAGCTCGCGGGCAATTTCCATTACACTACGGGTCTTACTGCCGTTACGAAGCAGAATGGCAAGTAATTCCGCATCGCTAAGCGCCTGAACCCCAATGGAAAGTAGTTTTTCCCGGGGACGATCGTCTTTTGCCCATTCCTTAATCGAGTATTTCTGCGCTTGCATAAAACAAGTTTAGCTTATATTTTTATTCTAATAATGTGTTTTTTCTGATTTAAAAACAGAAAAACACCAGCATCCAAACTTTTGAAAAACCGATAAAATCTGTATTTTATGAAATCCAGGTCCTCCAGCGTAGGGGCATTGCACCCCATACTTTTCGTGGCTGTGATGTACGTTGTTGTATTGTTTCTCTCGATTTTTATTTGCTCATCTATCTTTTACACTCTGAATGGAGATTCCGCATCGGGTGCCAGCAATACTAGCCAGGCAGCTGTGCAGAAAAAAACAGTACCTGCACATATGGCTACCGCTGTAGTGGTACGTTGATAAACAGCTCAATTTTTTCCGTGGCAGGCTGGGGTCTATTGCAGTGATATTAATATCTTCGCGGCACCAAAGAGTTCCTTTGGATATATTTTGATCCCATGCAGTCTGCTAAAATCTTTGCCGGCACCAGTTCCGGCGAACTGGCCGATAGTATTTGTAAAAAATATGGAGCCCGGCCGGGTAAGATAGCTATTCAGCGTTTCAGCGATGGCGAAATCTGCCCTGTTTTTCTCGAAAGTATCCGTGGAGACTTTGTTTTCCTCGTACAAAGTACCAATTCACCGGCCGATAACCTGATGGAGTTGCTTCTCATGATCGATGCCGCCCGCCGCGCTTCGGCCTACAAAGTGATCGCTGTTATTCCCTATTATGGTTATGGACGCCAGGACCGGAAAGATAAACCCCGGGTAGCGATTGGCAGTAAGCTGGTAGCCAATATGTTAACTGCAGCCGGAGCGGATCGCATTATCACCATGGATCTCCACGCACCTCAAATTCAGGGTTATTTTGATATTCCCGTAGACCACCTGGATAGCCATGCAGTTTTTATCCCCTATATAGAGAATTTACGGCTCGAAAACCTTACCTTTGCGGCCCCCGACGTAGGTGCAACCAACCGTATCCGCGAAATCGCCAACTATTTCAACGCTGAAATGGTTATCTGCGATAAGCACCGGAAACGCGCCAACGAAATTGCCAGTATGGTGGTGATAGGGGATGTAACCGGTAAAGACATTGTGATTATTGATGATATCTGTGACACCGGTGGTACGCTGGCCAAAAGCGCCGCACTGCTGATGGAAAAGGGAGCTCGTAGCGTACGGGCGCTGATCACCCATCCGGTATTAAGCGGTAAGGCCTATGAAAACCTTGAAAACAGTGTGCTTGATGAGGTTGTTGTTTGTGACACCATTCCCATTAAGCCCGGCAGTAGCAAGATAAAAGTGATCTCGGTAGCCGAACTGTTTGCAGTAGCCATCCGCAATGCGTTTGAAAATAAGAGTATAACAAGCCTCTTTATTCATTCACAAAGAAGGACCAGCCTCTGAATCAACGAACGTCATCTTTTAAACAAAAAAATAAAATGAAATCAATTACAATCGAAGGACAACTGAGGACCGGATTCGGGAAAACCGCCACCCGCCAGCTCCGCTCTCAGGAACAAGTGCCAGGTGTAATTTACGGGGGTGCAGCCGAAATCAATTTTTATGCTCCGGCTGCGGCTTTAAAGCCACTGGTTTACACATCCAGCTTCCAGATTGCCGAGGTATCAGTAGATGGTAAAACATACCGCACTATCCTTAAGGACCTGCAGTTTGACAAAGTAAATGATCAGCTGATCCACGTAGATCTGCTGGAACTGGTAGAAGACAAACAGGTAGTTGCCGACATTCCGCTGAAACTGGTTGGCGCCTCCAAAGGCGTAAAAGACGGTGGTAAGCTGGTAAGCAAAATGAAATCACTGAAGGTAAAAACTTACCCCAAGTACCTGAAAGAACATATTGAAGTTCCCATCGATGACCTGGAGCTGAATGGTAATATTCGTGTGGAAGATGTACAGGAAGCCAACTACGAAATCCTGAACTCTCCCCGTATCCCCATCGCTTCAGTAGTGATGACCCGCCAGCTGAAACAGGAAGAAGCAGCCGCTCCGGCGAAAGCTGCTCCGGCCAAAGCCGCTCCTGCAGCTGCCAAGAAATAAATAAGGTAATGAACGACCTGAACCCGCATCGGACTGATGCGGGTTTTTTTTAAACCTTAATAGAAATCCAGAATTTTACCACATGAAATTCCTGATCATTGGATTGGGCAATGTTGGAAATGAATATGCTCATACCCGTCACAACATCGGTTTTGATGTGGTGTATGCCTTTGTGTCCAAACATGGCGGCAACTTCCGTACAGACCGCCTGGCTTATGTGGCCGAAGTGAAGTGGAAAGGAAAACTCTTTATCTGCATTTGTCCTACCACCTACATGAACCTAAGTGGTAAAGCCGTTAAATACTGGATGGATAAAGAAAAGATCGCCCTCGATCATTCCCTGGTGATAGTCGATGATCTGGCCCTGCCCCTCGAAAAACTCCGGATCAGACCCGGCGGCAGCGATGCCGGCCACAACGGTCTCAAAAGTATAGCCGAAACCCTGCAAACAGCCGAATACCCCAAATTGCGTTTCGGAATAGGCAACAATTATCCCAAAGGAATGCAGGCCGACTTTGTACTCGGAAAATGGCAAAAAGACGAGGAACCCCTCGTGAAGCTTAAGATCGAAAAATCGGTGGAAGCCATCGAATGCTTTGCTAGTCAGGGCATAACAGCAGCTATGAACCAGGTAAATAATAAAGTCTTTTCTTTATGAGAAATCAGACTGATTACTTATTTTAGCAGCCTGACACCCCCCTGGTTTTTGAAATCCAATTAACTTATTGATTATTAGTGAATATATGGGATGAACAGTCCTGAGATAATGTATCCGATGTATTTAAACAACAACCATCCTGGATTATGAAGATTTTTTGCGTAGGCCGCAATTATGCCGAACATGCCAAAGAGCTGGGTAATGAAATTCCCGATGAGCCTGTCATATTCATGAAGCCCAAAAGCGCGCTTCTTCAACCGCATACCCCTTTCTATTATCCCGAATTTACCAATGAGCTCCATTATGAATGCGAACTGGTGATCCGGATCAGTAAAAACGGAAAGTATATCCAGGATAAATTTGCCAGCAAATACTACGATGCCATTACAACAGGAATCGATTTTACTGCCCGCGATATCCAGAACGAACTCAAATCAAAAGGTCTGCCCTGGGAAAAAGCCAAAGCCTGGGATAACTCTGCAGTCATCGGAAAATGGGTTCCTTTTACCGATGTAAAAAATAAAAAGGACATTAATTTCGGTCTCTATAAGAATAAAGAACTGGTACAACAGGGCAACTCTGCCCAGATGATCCACAATTTTGATAGTATCGTGTCCTATATCTCCAATTTCTTCTCCGTTAATATCGGCGATATCATCTTTACAGGCACCCCCGCTGGTGTGGGCGAAGCCGTAGTAGGTGACGAACTGGAAGGCTTCCTGGAAGACAACAGCATGTTTAAACTGGAAGTGAAGTAATTCCACCGAAAAGAACAGGCAGGACTGGTAACTGACGAATGTTCGTCTTACATTTGCTAATACCTTGCTTGTATTTCATGACGGACCATTCTCTCTTGCTAAAAGGCTTTGATCTGATGTGCCAGGCACGTGCCATGGCAGCTGTGTATGAAGCTAACAGATCAATCTGTAAATATGTACACTCCACCTCCCGTGGACACGAAGCCATACAGCTCGCTACTGCCTGGCAATTGATGCCACATGATTTTGTGAGTCCTTACTATCGCGATGAAAGCCTGCTGCTGGGCCTAGGATTTACTCCTTACCAGCTGATGCTGCAGTTACTCGCCAAAGGAGATGATCCTTTCACAGGCGGACGCGAATACTATTCACATCCCAATTGGCGTGGTACCGATAAACCAACTATTATTCATCAAAGCAGTGCCACCGGTATGCAGGCAATTCCCACTACCGGCATTGCACAGGGCATCCGCTATTGGGAGCAAATAGATGAACAACGCCTGCAGAAAGATCCGCAGGGCGAGAAGCCCCTTGTGATCTGTTCATTGGGCGATGCCAGCGTTACAGAAGGAGAGGTAAGTGAAGCGTTTCAGTTTGCAGCACTTAAACAATTACCGGTCATATTCCTGGTACAGGACAATGACTGGGGCATCAGTGTATCTGCCGGTGAAGCAAGAGCGATGAATGCATATGAGTATGCGGCTGGTTTTGCCGGGTTGAATCGTATTCAGGTCGATGGCAGTGACCTCGAAGCCAGTTACGCTATTATGCAACAGGTATGCGCCGATACAAGAAATACACGTCGCCCATGGCTGGTACATGCGCGCGTGCCTCTGCTGGGCCATCATACGAGCGGTGTACGAAAAGAATTTTACCGGGATGACGCAGACTGGCAAAAACATGAACAAAACGACCCATTTTCCCGGCTAAGACAACGACTGCTCGACTTACAGGTAAGCGAACAAACCCTGCAGGAGCTCGAAGAAAAAGCCAGTCAGTATATACGTGCCCAGTTTGACCAGGCAGTGGCAGCTTCCGAACCGTTGCCGGAAACAGCAACAAGCCATGTGTTTGCGCCCAGCCCCGTTACCACAGAAAAAGGCGAGCGTGAGCCGGCGGGAGCCGCCCGCATTATGATGGTAGATGCTGCCTTGTTTGCTATCCGTGAACTGATGGAGCAGCATCCGGAACTCGTACTGTATGGTCAGGATGTAGGCCGCAGACTCGGCGGCGTATTTCGCGAAGCGGCTACGCTGGCACAACAGTTTGGCGATCATCGGGTATTTAACACAGCTATCCAGGAAGCGTACATCGTAGGCTCAACTATAGGCATGAATGCAGTAGGCCTCAAACCCGTGGTCGAAGTACAATTTGGCGATTATATTTATCCCGCATTCAATCAGCTTGTCACCGAAATATCAAAGAGCAGTTATCTCACCTGCGGACGTTTTCCGGTATCTATGATCCTGCGTGTACCAGTGGGGGCTTATGGTGGAGGCGGGCCTTACCATAGCGGTTCGGTAGAAAGTACCTTGCTGTCTGTCAAAGGTATTAAAGTAGCATACCCCAGTAATGCTGCTGATATGAAAGGACTGCTGAAAGCTGCTTATTACGATGGCAACCCTGTTGTTATGCTCGAGCATAAGGGCCTTTACTGGAGCAAGGTACCAGGCACGGATGCAGCACGCACACCAGAGCCTGCCAGAGATTATATACTTCCCTTCGGAAAAGGACGTATCGCGCTTGCTGCCAGCAACAATCTGATCAACGAGGGAGATAGCGCTGTTGTTATTACATATGGCATGGGAGTATACTGGGCAATTGCCGCAGCACAGAGTTTACCGGGAAAAATTGAGATTATCGATTTGCGTACCCTGTTTCCGCTCGATGAAGAATTGATTTATGAGCGGGTAAAAATACATGGCAAATGCCTCGTGCTTACAGAAGAGCAGCAAAACAATTCTTTTGCCGAAGCACTCAGTGGCCGAATTGCCCGTCATTGTTTTACATGCCTCGATGCTCCGGTGCAGGTGCTCGGGGCCGCGAATGTGCCCGCTATTCCCATGAATATGATTCTGGAGCAGGCTGTTTTGCCCAACGCAGATAAAGTAAAAGCAGTACTGGAATCATTATTAAATAGCTGAGTCATCTAAGAAAACTGTAAAAGAAAAGCCGTGCCTTCTCCTTCGGCAGATTGCACCTGTATATTCCCTTTGTGCAGCATCATGATCTGCTTGCACAAACTTAGCCCTATACCACTTCCGTTTTTCTTGGTACTAAAGAAAGGGATAAAGATTTTATCAACTACTTCAGCAGCCATACCGGTACCATTATCAGCCACTTTGATAACCGTTTTCCGGTTGTTGGCCATGTAGGCCGATAATACAATACGCGGTTCACTCACTTCTTTTACAGCCTCCATTGCATTTACCATCAGGTTTATGAGTACCTGCTCCAGCAAATTGATATCAGCTTCCAGTTGTATATCAGTGTCTTTGAGAATGGTTTCCAGTTCAATATTTTTTTGCTCCAGTGTAGGCTGCATCAGCTGAAGCAGGTTCTCAAAAAGATCTCTTACATATACTTTTTTGAGATTGAGTGTGGTAATCTTGTTGAGATTACGATAGGTCTCGGCAAACTTGAGCAATCCCTCGCTGCGGCGTTTGATGGTTTCGATGCCGATTTCCATATCGTCTACAATACCCGATTCATTGTTGAGCTCCGATGCGGATAGTTGCAGCCGGTTTTTTAAGGTTTCGGCCAGTGAAGAAATAGGAGCTACCGAGTTCATGATCTCGTGGGTAAGCACACTCAGCAGTTTTTGCCAGGCTTTTGATTCGGTTTCATCCAACGCCGCATTTACGTTCTGGAAGGCGATGAGTTTATATATTTTCCCTTCTGTCTGAAAAGCAGTGGCAGAGAGCAATAGTTTTATCTGTGTCTTTTCCATCCGGGCAGATGCAATCTTGCTGCTGCCGGGTTTTAGTATCAGGATGTCTTCATACAATTCTGCATCGCGACGCTGCAGCGAATGAATTGTTTTCAGATAAGGCAATTGTAGCATCCGCTTCAGGGATTCATTCATCCATACCACTTCGCCGGTATCTTCTGTATAAGAAAGGATACCTGTTTCTACCAGTTCAAGTATTTTTTGCAGGTATTGATACTGCGTTTCTTTTTCCTTACTGATAACTTTGAAGGTGGTATTGATTTCATTGAATCCTTCGCGCAGCGATTGAATTTCTGCCGGTGCGTGACGGGTATCAAAATATCGTGAAAAGTCGCGGTAATGTACCGATTCCACAAACTGTTCCAGTTCCTGATGAGCCTTGCGCTGGAACTTATAGAATTCTGTAACCTGGTAAATGATTACCGGCAAAACAAGTACCAGGTAAACAAACAAACCTTTTACTATTAGAAATGCAGTACCTATCAGGGTAATGAGTAAAAGCAAAATCCTGATAATAATGCGCCATTCGTATTTTTTAAATGTCATATTTACTTAATCGGCGGTAAAGGGCAGTACGGGTGAGCCCCAGTTCTCTGGCGGCTTTGGTGATATTGCCATTATGTTTTTCGATCACTTTCAGAATCGTATTCTTCTCTACAGCACTCAATGTGGTTTCAGCGGGTTCCGCATCATTGGTCAATGCAGATTCGATGGGCGAAAAGATCAGATCTTTGGCCTGCAGCATATTGTCATCGGCCATGATTACGGCACGCTCAATGATATACTGCAGTTCGCGTACATTACCTGGGTAATGATGGCTCATGAGTTTTTCCAGCGCCTTGGTATCAAACTCGGGCAATGGTTTCATATACTTGTTGCTGTATACGCGGGCAAAATGCCGCGCCAGCAGAATGATATCATTGTTGCGTTTACGTAACGGCGGTACTATGATCTCGACCGTATTGATACGGTAGATAAGATCTTTTCTGAAACGGTTTTCATTGGCGAGGTCAACAAGGGGCACATTGGTGGCGCAGATAAGACGGATATCGACAGGCGTGGGCTCATTGCTGCCCAGCCGGGTTACCTGCCGGTTTTGCAGCACACTCAGCAGCTTGGCCTGCAGGTGTAGAGGAATATTTCCGATCTCATCAAGGAAGAGCGTACCATTGTTGGCCGATTCAAAACGACCGGTCCGGTCTTCACGTGCATCAGTAAAAGCTCCTTTTTTATGACCAAACAATTCGCTTTCAAAAAGTGTTTCGGTAAGTGCCCCCACATCCACTTTCACAAAAGGCTTTTCCTTACGCATGGAGTGCTGGTGCACCGCTTTTGCAATCAAATCCTTACCTGTACCATTCTCGCCCAGGATAAGAATATTAGCATCTGTAGGCGCGATTTTTTCAATTTTCTGAAAAATTTCCTGCATCGCTTCCGACTCACCCAGCAATTCGCGTCCAATAATTGAATTTGCTTCTGAGGATCCGGCCTTATTGCCTTTGCTGCCTCTGTGACGAAGCGTATCCTTGATAGTTGTCAGCAATTTCTCATTGTGCCAGGGCTTTACCACAAAGTCCGAAGCACCCTCTTTCAGTGAGCGAATGGCGAGATCGATGTCGCCATAGGCTGTGATCATAATCACGGCCATATCGGGTTTGAGCTTGCGGATTTCCTTAAGCCAGAATATTCCCTCATTGCCGGTATTGATAGAGCTGTTGAAATTCATATCCAGCAGGATCATATCATACTGATCCCGCGAAAGGTGCCAGCGAAGGTTTTCAGGATTTTTTTCCGTTACCACTTCCTTCGCCTCTGTTTTGAGCAGCAGGCGCACGGCGGTTAGCACATCCAGATCGTCGTCAACAATCAGTATCGAAGCATTCTTCAAATTCATGGTAGGCATGGTACTGCGCTTATTATTTTATAGTTCGCAGACCGGCTGCAATTATACCATAATTACAAAGTGATGGCAACTAATTTTTTATAAAAAAACGCCTATTTTTTACTGTATCAAAACCGGACAGTGGTTGTATCAGATGCGAACGAATTCGTAGCATATCTCCGTACAACTAACTGCAAATCAATTTCTTTCAGATCTGGCATATTGTTGCCTTAGTACCGGACAGCCGCTTCCGGGTAACTGGTGCGGCGGTTTTAAAGTGACTATTTTGATCATTTACTAAAGCATGTAAAACAGTGGATCGAGTTATTGCAAAAAAGACATGGAGTAAGAAGCGTATCATCACCATTGCCGGTGTGGTGGGTGTGGCGGCCCTGATTGGCGCCAGCTATTATTTTACTTCCGGAAAATCGCGGCTGAATGTTGACATGGAACGTATTACCATTGGTGAAGTGAAACATGGTACTTTCCAGGAGTTTATTCCCGTCAATGGCGTAGTAATGCCTATAAGCACTATTTTTCTGGATGCCCTCGAAGGCGGCCGGGTAGAAGAAAAATTTGTGGAAGACGGAGCCATGATGAAAAAAGGCGAGCCTATTCTGCGCCTCTCAAACACAGACCTGGAATTAAACCTCATAAACCAGGAAACTTCTGTATATAACCTGCTGACCCAAATGCAGATTTCACAGAATGCAGCCCGCCAGAATACCATCAGCAAACTCAACCAGATGACCGATGTGGAAAGCACCCTGCGTGAGGCGGAGCGTATTTATAAACTCAACAAACTGCTGTACGAAAAAAAGGCAATTGGCCTGCAGGAACTGCGCCAGGCAGAAAATAATTACAACTATCAGTTGGAGAAAAGACGCCTTTCTGAAGAAATTCTGAAACAGGATTCTATCAGCAGCAAACAGGAAGTGAATCAGGCCAGTCAGTCTTATGCGCGTACACAAAATGCACTGGGTGTAATGCGTAAAAAGGTGGGTGATCTGATCGTGCGCGCCCCCGTTGATGGCCAGCTTACCTCACTGGATGCGGAGATAGGCCAGTCTAAAAATAAAGGCGAACGCCTGGGACAGCTCGACATCCTCAGCGGCTTTAAAGTAAGGGTGGAAATAGACGAGCATTATATTTCCCGTATCTATACCGGATTGATGGGACAGTTTTCTTTCGCCGGCAAAGACTATAAACTCAAGATTAAAAAAGTATATACACAGGTAACCAATGGCCGCTTCCAGGTAGATATGGAATTTGAAGGGGAAGTGCCTGCAGGTATCCGCCGTGGACAAACCCTGCAGATCCGCCTGGCATTAAGCGACGAAACAACAGCTCTCCTGCTGCCCAAAGGAGGATTCTACCAGCTTACTGGTGGCAACTGGATCTTCAAAGTGAGTGAAAGCGGAAACACCGCCTACCGCGTAGATATTCAGCTGGGGCGTCAGAATCCTGATTATTACGAAGTACTGCAGGGATTGAAGCCGGGCGACAAAGTAGTTACCTCCAGCTACGAGAACTATGAGAAAATGCAGGAACTGGTTCTGAAAAAATAATCAACATCGAAAACTAAAAGCCATGCTACTTAAATTTTTATCCGTTGTACTGACCTGCTGGTTATCGCTGTTTGCTACTCCTGGCAAACGCACCGTGGAAGAGAAAGATACCTGCAAAGGCAAAACACAACAGGAAGGCTGCCAGCAGACCGCTGGTACCGGATATGATCTGTCTACTGTAGACTATCTTATACTGAACATTTAACGTCAACCCGTATACATATTTATTTAAAAAAGAAAAAATGATCAAGATAACTAATCTCGAAAAGATCTACCGCACTGAAGAAGTGGAAACGGTTGCCCTCAACAAGCTTTCCATGGAAGTGAAGGAAGGGGAGTTCGTAGCTATCATGGGACCTTCGGGTTGCGGCAAGTCAACCTTGCTTAATATCCTCGGATTGCTGGATGACCCCGATGCCGGTAGTTTTATTTTCAATGGCATTGAAGTAGCAAAATTCAATGAACGCAAACGTGCCGATCTGCGCAAACGCAATATCGGTTTTGTATTCCAGAGCTTCAACCTGATTGACGAGCTTACCGTATTCGAAAATGTGGAGCTTCCACTCATTTATACCGGTGTTAAATCTTCTGATCGCAAAAAAAGAGTCGAGGAAGTACTGGATAAGGTACAGATCATGCATCGCCGCAATCACTATCCCCAACAACTATCGGGTGGTCAGCAACAGCGTGTGGCCGTAGCCCGCGCAGTAGTTAACAGTCCCAAGCTTATTCTGGCGGATGAGCCTACAGGTAATCTGGACTCTTCAAACGGTAATGAAGTAATGCAGATGCTCACGGATCTGAATGAGCAGGGAACTACGATTGTGATGGTAACACACAGTGAGCATGATGCCCGCTACAGTCATCGCATTATCCGTATGCTGGATGGCCAGACTGTTTTGGAAAATATTATGGTATAACACGATTTTTTAAGTGTAAAGTATAACCAGCTGTTATGATCAAGAACTATCTGAAGATAGCGCTGCGCAATATTAAGCGGCACAAAGGATTTGCATTTCTGAATATTTTTGGATTATCTGTAGGGTTGGCAGCCTGTCTGTTACTGTTTATCGTTATTCGTTACGAAAACAGCTACGACAAATTCCTGCCGGAACATGAAAGTGTATATCACATTGCCACGCAGGATAAAACCGCAGATGGATTATTTCATACTCCGGGCATTCCATTTCCAGCACTGGATGCCGTAAGACTGGATATACCGCAGGCGACTACCGGGGCATTGTATGCCAGCTATGGTAGTCAGATATCCGTGTTGGGTAAAACACCTAACGACCCTGCCACTAAAAAATTTATGGAAGGCTCGGGTATCTTTTATGCAGATCCCGAGTTTTTCAAAGTATTTCAATATAAATGGCTTCAGGGCAGTCCCGAAGTACTGAAAGAGCCGAACGTAACCGTACTCACCCAAAAAGCAGCTGAGAAATATTTTGGCAGCTGGAAAGATGCTATTGGCCAGTATATCCGGATGGATAATGCCATCGATTATAAAGTGAGCGGTATACTCGAAAACCCGCCCGCAAATACGGACTTTCCCCTGGCAGTAGTACATTCATTGATTACATCCCGTAATAATGCGCGCGCTACACAGTATTCTACAGACTGGGGGTCTACTACAAGCAATTTTCAATTGTATATGAAATTGCCTGCAGGCGTTTCACAGGCTGCTATTAATAAGCAGTTACAGATATTCAGCGACAAACATTATGAAAACCAGAATTCATCTAACAAACGGCTTAATTTCTTACGCCCGTTAAAGGATGTTCATTTCGATACACGCTTTGGCAACCTGGGTACTCACGTTATTTCCAGGAGCACTTTATGGACACTGACTCTTATCGGTGTATTTATCATGCTCATGGCCTGTATCAACTTTATTAACCTGTCTACTTCCCAGGCTATAAACCGGTCAAAGGAAATCGGGGTAAGGAAAGTTCTGGGAAGCAGAAGAAAAGACCTTTTCTGGCAAATGATGGGCGAAACGGGCATTATTGTTTTCATTTCGCTGGTACTGTCTTTTGTGCTGGCAGCTATTTGCCTGCCTTTTATTACACATATTGCTTCTATTCCCGAGTCGCTCAACATATTTACAGCTGAGATATTGCTCTTTGCAGTGATTACGGGTGTGGTGGTTACTCTTTTTGCGGGATTTTATCCCTCCCTCATCCTTTCCGGATTCACTCCATTGCTGGCGTTGAAAAATAAGATAACGTCTGCCAGTATCGGTGGCATTTCATTGCGCCGTGGATTGGTGATCACCCAGTTTGTTATATCACAGGTGTTGCTGATAGGCACAATTGTAGCCATAATGCAAATGGACTATGTACACAAAGCCGATCTTGGTTTCAATAAAGAAGCGGTGCTGGTATTGACTGGTAATGCAGATAGTGCGGTGAATGCGAAGCAGGCCTCTTTCAAACAGGAATTGCTGCGGGTGCCTGGTGTGCAGTCTGTATCTTATAGCAGTGATATGCCTTCTTCAGAAAACAACTGGGCTACCAATTTTGCTTTTGATCATAAACCAGATGCGGAGTTTTCGCTTTATCTCAAGTTTGCAGACGAAGACTATTTTAAAACATATGGACTGCAACTGCTGGCCGGATCAGTTTATGCACATAGTGATACCGTACGGGATGTAGTGGTGAACGAAACTGTTCTCAAACGGCTGGGCATTAAGAACCCGCAAGACGCTGTAGGCAAGGAACTGCGTACCGGTCGCGGCCCCTGGCGCACCGTTGTGGGCGTGGTAAAAGATTTTAAGACCAACTCGCTCCGCGAAGAGACCAAGCCAACTATGATAGCTCCGCGTCAGCGCGATTATTATAATACATCCGTTAAAATAAATAGTACTAACCTGGCTACTACGCGTAAACAGGTAGAAGCATTATGGGATAAGTTTTTCCCCGATTACGCTTTTGTCAGCTTCTTCATGGAAGAAACCATTGAAAGTTTTTATCAGCAGGAGACACAGCTTTCATTGCTGTATAAAATATTTGCAGGCATCGCCATCCTTATCTCCTGCCTGGGATTGTATGGTCTTGTATCTTTTATGGCTGTACAACGTACCAAGGAAGTAGGCGTGCGTAAGGTACTGGGAGCATCTGTATCTAATATTATGTACCTGTTTTCGAAAGAATTTACCCTGCTGATCCTGATCGCATTTGTACTGGCAGCACCACTGGCCTGGTATATGATGAATAACTGGCTCGGTAATTTTGCTTACCGTGTTTCTATGGGAGCAGGCGTTTTTGTAGGTGCGGTATTGCTGTCTGTACTTATAGCCTGGATTACCGTGGGCTACAAATCATACAAAGCAGCTGTTGCCAATCCGGTTAAAAGCCTGCGCGCCGAGTAAGCGCAGACTGATTTACATGAGAAGGTAGATTTAAAACGACCATCCGTTTTAAACCCATTATATGGATAAGCAATCCTGCCAGGCGTAAAGCCAGGCAGGCTTTTCCCTGTTTCAGACATATTAACCTTACATTCTAAAGCCATGCTTAAAAACTACCTTAAAATTGCGCTCCGGAAACTGCAGAAGAATAAGCTGTATTCCGGCATTAATATTATCGGCCTTACAATTGGCCTGGCCGCCTGTCTACTCATTGCCGTTTTTATCCGTAGCGAACTGGCCTATGATCAATTTCATACCAACAAAAACAGGATAGCCCGTGTTACGATGGATTATCAGCAGTCTGGCACTGCTACCACCACGGCCGTTACTGGTACCAAACCTGGACCTCAGTTTAAAAGAACCTTTCCCGAGGTACAGGATTTTGTACGTACTTATATCGCCAGCCGCGTAGTAGGCAATGGCGCCGATATGTTTGAGGAGCCATCGGTATTATATGCCGACTCTTCTTTCTTCCACGTATTTTCTTTTCCGCTTGTACAGGGACAGGTTGCTACTGCATTGGATGTGACTGATAAAATTGCGATCAGCAGTACTACCGCAAAAAAGTATTTTGGGAAATCAGATCCCATTAATAAAGTGCTGAAAGTAGGTACGAAAGATTTTACAGTTTCAGCAGTGTTCGCAGATATTCCGCAGGAATCACAACTCAAATTCGATTTTGTGACCCGGTTCGACAACCTGGGCAGCTTTACCCAGGAAGAAAACTGGTGGACAGCCAACTGGATCACCTACCTGATATTAAAAGATGGAGCCAGTATGCCGGCTCTGCAGAAGAAGATAGATGAATTTATGAAAACGCCGGAAGTACGCAAAGAGGCACGTCTTGGCAATAGCAACGACTACCTGCGGTACAACCTTGAACCGTTGACACAGGTGCACCTCCATTCCAAACTGGCCGGTTTTGAGCCAAACGGCAACATGCGGTACATCTATATTTTTTCCATTATAGCACTGCTGATACTGGTAATTGCCTGTGCCAACTATACAAACCTGGCGGTAGCACAGTCTGCGGCACGCACCGGAGAAATTGGTATGCGCAAGGTTATGGGTGCATCGCGCCGGCAGGTATTTTATCAGTTTATGGGCGAGTCTGCATTGATCACGCTAATAGCAGGCATGCTTTCAATTGCAGTTGCTGCCATGATGGTGCCTTATTTCAATGAGATAACCGGCAGGGCCTTTACTGTTTCGGATGTTATGCAACCTGTTGCTGTTGTGCTGCTGCTACTCTGCGTGTTGATCGTGACCATACTTGCAGGTATTTATCCGGCCCTGGTCATTTCAGGTACAGGTATAATGAGTATACTGCGTAAAGGATTCAATTTTACAGGCGGCAATACGACCTTACGCCGTACGCTGATAGTGGCACAGTTTGGTATTTCCGTTTTCCTGATCATATACACCGGCATCATTTTGCAACAGATGAAGTATATGCGCGAGAAAAATCTCGGGTATGACCGCGATCACATACTTGTACTGCCTGTAGACCGTAAAATGAAGGAAAACTTTGTGGCATTAAGAGATGCTATTGCCAATGTGCCGGGAGTAAACAGTGTAACCGGAGCTTATGAAACACCGGAGTTTATTGAGTGGGGTGATGGTATTGTGGCCAATGATGAAAAAGGCCAGCATTCTATTTCGCTCAATGCATTGCCGGTTGATCTGGGCTTTACCTCAACCATGAAAATGCAAATGGCCGCCGGACGCGATTTTACCGAATCTGATTTTGCACTGATGGATACGTCCAGTAATGGAGCAAATTTTCGCCAGCCATATATAATCAACGAAGCGCTGGCCCGGAAGATCGGCTGGACACCCGAAGAATCTATCGGACGCACGATTGAAAAAAGTGATCCGGGCCCTGTTGTGGGCGTGGTAAAAGATTTTCACTTCGAAAGTCTTCACGAGCCGGTCAAACCGCTTGTAATGTTTCTGAGCCGCGATTTGGTACTCACATTTATGGTGCGTATCAGCGGAAATCAGCAACAGGCTATTTCGCGACTGGAAACATTGTGGAAAGAGCGGGTGCCTCATCGGCCTTTTCAGTACCATTTTCTTGATGAAGATTATAATAAATTATATCAGGCAGAACAACGTAGTGCAACATTGTTTGTTGCCGCTGCGACTTTAGCCATAGTACTGGGCTGTCTCGGCCTGTTTGGTCTGGCTGCGTTTACCACTACACAGCGTGTAAAAGAGATTGGTATCCGCCGTGTACTGGGAGCAGGATTGGGAAGTATTGTTATGCTGATTGCCAGCAATTTTCTGTGGATGGTGGGTATCGCCATTGTACTGGCTGCTCCGCTGGCCTGGTATGCGGGCAATCGGTGGTTGCAGGATTTTACCTATCGTATTTCGGTAAGTGCATGGCTCTTTGGAGCTACAGCTGTAGTGGTTGTTTTGATAGCATTATTGACCGTAGGCTACCAGGCCATCAAAGCGGCAATAGCTAACCCCGTCAAAAATTTAAGAATCGATTAATTAATCAGACTATGTTTCAATATCTGAAAATTGCTCTAAGGCAGTTTAGAAAAAATACTGGCTTTTCGGCATTAAATATTCTGGGCCTGGCATTGGGAATGGCTTGTGCCACACTTATTGTACTATGGATCGGAAGTGAGTATTCCTATAACCGGTTTCATAAACAATATGATAACCTGTACCAGATAATGGAAAGCCAGACCTATGACGGGAAAATATTCACTTTCGCATCTATGCCCGGTCCCTTTGCTGCAGCAGCTAAACAGGAACTTCCCGAGATTGAGCTGGCAGCCCGTACAGACTGGGGGTATCGAATACTTTTTTCGCGGGAAGATAAAATGATCAATGAGGTCGGGTATTTTACTGACCCCGATTTTTTCAAGATGTTTTCCTTTAAAGTACTCAAAGGAGATACAACAGGTTTGCTGCAGGATCCGGCTTCGATCGCTATCACTAATAAAATGGCCGAGCGTTTTTTTGGTAAGGAAGATCCGCTGGGAAAACAGCTGCGGGCCAACAACGATAAACTGTACCAGGTAAAAGCAGTAATCGAAGCGCCTTCACGCGAAAGTTCGCTCCGCTTTTCATGGCTGGCTTCTTTCCGCATTTATGAAGAGCAGAATGCCTGGCTACGGGGCTGGGGCAGCAACGGCATACAGACTTTTGTAAAACTAAAGGAGGGCACAAACACAGAAGCCTTGAATAAAAAGCTGAATGGATATATAGTCGCAAAGGATAGTAATGCTGCTGCTCATCCATTCCTGTTGCCTATGAAAGACTGGCGCCTTCGCTCCAATTTTGTGGACGGTAAGCAGAGCGGTGGCCGTATACAGTACGTCCGTCTTTTTAGTATTGTAGCTTTGCTCATTATACTGATTGCATGCATCAACTTCATGAATCTGGCTACAGCACGCTCCGAACAAAGAGCACGCGAAGTAGGTGTACGTAAGACGATGGGAGCGGGCAGGGGTGGCCTCATCCGCCAGTTTTTTACAGAGACTATTGCTATGGCTTTTTTGTCAATGCTGCTGGCCGCTTTGCTTGTTGCGCTCACCTTACCGGCGTTTAATAAACTTGTGGAGAAAGAACTGAGCCTTGACCTGAGCAACCCTGTCATATCACTTGGCCTGCCGCTTATGGCACTTGCCTGCGGAGTACTGGCCGGTATTTACCCGGCACTTTATCTTTCTTCTTTTAACCCGGTAACTGTTTTTAAAGGGTTGAAGATTGGTAAAAATTCAGCCACAGTGTATGTGCGCAAAGGACTGGTTGTTACGCAGTTTGCCGTTTCTATTGTACTTATCATTTCCACCATTATTATTTATCAGCAGATTCAACATGCCAAAAACAGAGATTTGGGTTATGATAAGGAAAATGTGATTTATTCGGGACTCAATGGCGATATGAACACCCGTTTTCCGGCCATATATAACGATCTGATGGCTACAAATGTGGTAGAGAATGCTGCACTGGCCACTTCACCCGTGATAAACATTGGGAGCAGCAGCGGCAATTTTTCCTGGCAGGGTAAAGAACCGGGCTCAGAGCTGCTGGTGTCTGTACTGCAGGTTACTCCTCAGTTTGTGCCGGCCATGGGTATGAAACTCAAATCGGGCCGTAATTTTAATGATGCCATTACTCCTGACAGTAACCGTATCATCATCAACGAAACAATGGCAGGTATTATGGGAAAGGAAGATCCTGTGGGAAAGATTATTACCCAGGGCTCGTCCAGTTACACAGTAGTGGGCGTAGTTCAGGATTATATCTATAACAACATATATAATAAACCTGAGCCGCTGATCCTTTTTTGCGATACGAGCAATGTATTTACCATGATGATACGCCTTAAAGCCACTTCTGATCTCAAGGCTTCACTGGCCAGGGTTGAAAAAGTAGTCAAGACGCATAGCCCGGCTTATCCGTTTGAATATACATTTCTCGATGCGGCCTTCAACGACCGTTTCAAAAGTGAGATGCTTATCGGTAACCTCTCACGCGTTTTTGCCATCTTAACAATTATCATTTCCTGCCTGGGCTTATTCGGACTGGCGGCCTATACAGCTGAGCGAAGGACCAAGGAAATAGGAATACGGAAAGTATTGGGTGCATCGGTACCTGGAGTGGTGGCTATGCTGTCAAAAGATTTTATCCGCCTGGTGGCACTGGCTGCAATCATAGCCTTTCCGCTGGCCTGGTGGTTTATGAATAGTTTTCTGTCGGAATATGCATACCGTGTACAGATACACTGGTGGGTGTTTGCATTGGCAGGCGCATTGTCATTTGCCATAGCCCTGCTAACAGTAAGCTTTCAGGCAATCAGGGCAGCATTGACAAATCCCGTAGACAGTCTGCGTTCCGAATAAGTATAAATGTATTGTATAAGCGATTGATGAAAGTTCTGGTATTAATTAAAAATGAATTATGCTGAAAAATTATTTCACAATTGCATGGCGGAATATTCTCCGCAACAAAGGCTTTTCTGCCATCAACCTGCTGGGACTGGCTATAGGGATGGCTGCAACCGGTCTTATCCTCTTATGGGTGCAGGATGAGCTTTCCTGGGACCGGGATCAACAGCACTATGACCGTATTTATCAGGTGTATGCCAACCGAAACTTCAACGGTAATATCTATACAGATGGCTCCATTTTTTTGCCGGCTGCCGATGCCCTGGAACAAAGCAATCCACAGGTAGAAGCCGCCGTATTTACCTCTTACGGCGAACCGCAGGTGCTCGGACTGGCCGATAAGAAGATCAAGAAGAATGGTCTTCACGTTAGCCCTCATTTTTTTAAACTATTCAATTATTCCTTTATTGCAGGCAGTCCTGAAACGGCACTGGCCAACCCTGATGCGATCTTACTGACAGAGTCTTCTGCCAAAGCTTTTTTTGGCAATGAAAATCCAGTTGATAAGATATTACGTCTCGACAACCAGTTTGATGTGAAAGTGTCGGGCGTAATTAAAGATGTGCCCGCTGCAGCTACTCTGCAGTTTGACTTTATTACTCCTTACAATTTTTCTGCAGAAGCTATGCAGGACTGGAATAACTCCTATGTACGGCTTTTTGTACTGGCCCGGCCCAACGCCAGCACTGCAGCGCTTACCAGCAGCATGAATAAAATATTTGCCAGCAAGTCTGCACAGCTGGAGGCGGAGTTTATTCTGCACCCTATGAGCAAATGGCGTCTGTATAGCGATTTTAATGATGGAAAAAATACAGGAGGAATGATTGAGTATGTGCGACTGTTTACCATTGTAGCTATTGTGATCCTGCTTATTGCCTGTATCAATTTTATGAACCTCTCTACAGCCCGTTCAGAAAAGCGTGCAAAAGAAGTAGGTATCCGCAAGACCCTTGGATCAGAAAAGAAACAACTGGTTTTTCAGTTCTTTGCCGAATCGGTTTTGATGACTGTATTAGCATTTGTTCTGGCTATCGGTTTTATCTATTTGTCGATGCCGGCATTTAATACCCTGCTCGAAAAGAAGCTGGCACTTGACATCAATGAGCCATCATTCTGGTTTACTGCATTGGCAATTGTTTTATTTACCGGGCTTTTTGCCGGTAGTTATCCGGCATTGTATCTGTCTTCTTTTAACCCGGTAAAAGTGTTGAAAGGTACATTCTTGCCGGGCAAAAGTGCCGGGCTGCCCCGGCGTATGCTGGTAATTGGCCAGTTTGTAATAACGATGGTGCTGGTATCGGCGACGATTATCATCTACCGGCAGGTTCAGTATGTAAAATCACGAGATATCGGATATAATCCTGCCAATTTCCTCACTGTTCCTTCATCGCCGGAGGCCAACCGCAATTTCGATGTGCTGAAGCAGGAAATGCTAAAAGGCGGTTTTGTAGCAGGAGTTACGCGTACATCGGCACCACTTACGGCAATCTGGAATTTTGCGCCGGCTCCTGATTATGAAGGGAAGCCTGCTGGTGTTGAAATGATCGTATCTGCTATGGGCATTACAGGAGATTTTACCGCCACCACTGGCGTACGTATAGTGGCCGGTAGAGATATGGCAGGCACTCCGGCAGATTCTTCGTCGCTGCTGCTCAACGAAGCAGCCGTGAAAACAATGGGATTGAAACAACCGGTCGGTATGCGAATGAGATGGAATAACCAGGACTATACAGTCATTGGAGTGACGGCTAATATGGTGATGGCCTCGCCCTATACGCAGGTAGATCCAATGGTGATGGCTTATCGCCCCAACAATCCTGCATTTATGCATATCCGGTTAAAGGAAGGAGTAAAACTGCAATCGGCAATAGCCAGCCTTGAACAGCTTTTTCATAAATATAATCCGTCGGTTCCTTTCGAATACCAGTTTATCGATCAGCAGTTCAATGCCAAGTTTATTACTGAAGAGCTAATCAGTAAACTGATTAATGTATTTGCCGGACTGGCCATCTTTATTTCCTGCCTGGGGCTTTCGGGGTTGGCTGCTTATACTATTCGCCGCAGGGCAAAGGAAATAGGTATCCGGAAAATACTGGGAGCAAACCTGCAGCAATTGCTGATGATGCTGTCGCGTGAGTTTGTAATGATGGTACTGCTGGCTATGTGTATTGCTATACCGCTTACCTGGTGGGGAATGAATGTATGGTTGCAACAGTATGCATATCGCACACAGATCAGTATCTGGAGTTTTGTGGCAGCCGGGGCAGGGGTGTTATTCCTGACCATACTTACGGTATGGGTCAATGTGGGCCGTGCTGCTTTAACCAGGCCCGTTAAGAGTATACGTACGGAATAATGTATTTCCGTCATAGTTACTTTTTATTAACCTTCAATTACTGTCAAACGTGATACGCAATTATATAAAACTCGCCTGGCGGAATCTTGCCAAAAACAAGGCCTTTTCTTTCATAAATATTTTTGGCCTGTCAATTGGCCTTACATGCTGCATGCTGATTGGACTGTATATTCATCATGAGTTCAGTTACGATAAGCACTTCAAAAATGCATCAGATATCTATCAGCTGGGGACAACCTTTGTACGGCAGGGTAATGAAGACAATAATGCCAATACGCCTGCACCGATGGCCGGACTGATGCAACAGGAGTTTCCCGAAATTGAAAAATCAACCCGTCTTATACGCTTGTTTGCTGATGATAAAACACTTTTTCAGACCACGGTAGCCGGTGGCGGCAAAGGATCTTTTTATGAAACACAGGGATACCTGGCTGATTCAACATTTTTCCAGGTATTTGCTTATCCCTTTATCGAGGGTAATCCTTCAGCAGCGCTTATTGAACCTAATTCGCTGGTAATAACAGAACCCATAGCCCGCAAATTGTTTGGTAAGGAACCGGCCCTCAATAAAGTGGTTCATATCAGCAGCAATAGTAATGGTGATCATGATTTCAGGATCACAGGGGTGATTGCAGCTTCTACGCAGCCTTCACATATTGATGCGCGCTTTTTTATTTCATTAAAAGGAGGAGCAGTAGATGAATATCTCTCCCGGCAAACAGGTTTGGCCAGCAATAATATGTGCCATACTTATTTTGCCCTGCGCCCCGACAGTGATCCTGCTAAACTGGAGACAAAATTCAAATCATTTATTGATAAATATGCAGGAGCCGATCTGAAGGCAATGGGTATTTATAAACGCCAGTTTCTGACTAGACTTACAGACATTCATCTTTTTTCGCGTGCTAAAGATAATTTAACACCCGCGGGCAATACCACTTACCTGTATATTCTTGCTTCCATTGCACTTTTTACGCTGGTAATAGCCTGCATCAATTTTATGAATCTCTCTACTGCCCGCTCAGCAAAACGTGCGGCAGAAGTAGGGGTACGTAAAGTGCTGGGAGCAGAGCGCCGATCGTTGATTGGTCAGTTTCTTGGCGAGTCGCTCATTATGGCGCTTATTGGTTTTGTTATAGCTACCTTATTTACCTTTTTACTGTTGCCCGCTTTCATACAGGTATCAGGAAAAGACATTCAATTCTCCTGGACAGCTCATGGCTGGATGCTGGCATTATATTTTCTGCTGGCCGTAGTTACCGGCCTGCTGGCAGGTAGTTACCCCGCATTTTACCTCTCTGCATTTCAGCCAATCAAAGTATTAAAGGGAAGAATCAGCAATTCGCTGGCAGCTGTGTCATTAAGACGCGGACTGGTAGTGTTTCAGTTTGTGGTATCCGTAATTCTTATCGTAGCTTCTGTTGTGATTGGCAACCAGATGCGATACATGCGCAGTAAAGACCTGGGTTTTACAAAAGACCAACAGGTGGTGATACCCTTGCGAAGCGAAACGGCCAAAAAGGTCTATGCATCCATGAAAGATGAATTGCGTCGTAATCCGGGCATTATTTCCGTAGGCGCGTCACAGTATTATCCGGGTGTTTCACATCCCAGCGATATCCCGTTGTATAAAGAGGGGGGGAATATGAATGACGCCCACAGGGTGTATATGAATTATGTGGACGAAGATTTTATGCAGACGCTTGGCATACAGCCCGTGGCCGGCCGGTTATATTCGGCAGAGTTTAAGTCTGACACCAATAGCCGGATTATTCTCAATGAGCAGGCCATTAAGGATATGGGCTTTTCCAGCAGTAAAGATGCTGTACAGCAAAAGGTCTACGTCGACTGGCAAGGCGTAAACTATAAAATAGAAGTGATAGGTGTGGTACGCGATTTTCATTTTAATAATCTTCACTCTGCCATTGGTCCCTATGGTTTTCAATTGCAGAGCAACGGCGATTTCAATTATCTCGTAGCGCATGCCCGCAGCCAAAATCTGCCCGCTACTTTGCAAGCTATCGAAGGCAGCTGGCATAAGCTTAATCCCAACGAACCATTTGAATACAATTTTCTTGACGATGCCTTTCAGAAAAGTTATGCAGCTGATGAACGTTTAAACTCACTGGTTAGCTATTTTACGGTTATAGCGATTCTTATTTCTTGCCTGGGACTTTTTGGGCTGGCCACTTTCAGTGCTGAACAACGCACCAAAGAGATAGGAGTAAGAAAAGTTCTGGGCGCCAGTGTTGCGGGCATAATAGCTCTTTTGTCAAAAGATTTTATGCGCCTGGTAGCAATCGCACTGGTCATTGGCTGTCCGGTTGCCGGCTGGATTATGTATAGCTGGTTAAAAGATTTTCCATACCGTACCGGTCTCGGCTGGCAGGTATTTGCTATAACGGCAGCAGTATCCATGCTTATCGCCCTGCTCACCGTTAGTTTTCAGGCAATACGCGCGGCACTTATGAATCCTGTAAAGAGTCTGCGGACTGAATAAATTATCCATCATGCTAAGAAATTATCTGAAGATCGCCTGGCGTAATTTGAAAAAGCATAAGCTGTATGCATTGATCAATATGATCGGTCTGGGGGCAGGGCTGGGATTTGCCTTGCTGATAGGGGCTTATGTGTGGACCGAGTTGCAGGTAAATCAGCAGCTGAAGAACCCCAAACAGCAATACCTGATCAGGAGTGTGTGGAAAAATGCCAACCAGGGGTTTGAACTGGCTACCGCAGGGCCACTGGCCAAAGAGCTATATGTCAATTATCCCAATCTCGTGGCATCGTATTACCGGTATGACGGAGTTACGAGTAATGTATGCATGGGTGATAAATGCTTCAGGGAATCGCTGCAGATCGGCGATTCTACATTTATTAATATGTATGGGTTTAAGCTCAGCGAAGGTGATGCTGCAACCGCACTGAATCAACCGTACACAGCGGTAATTACGGCAAGTACGGCGGAGAAATATTTTGGAAAAAATCCGGCACTTGGGAAAATACTGAGCGTGGAAAATTTTTCCGGAGGTAAACATGACTTTTTAATTACAGGAGTGCTGGAAGACGCAGGTTATAATTCAGTGTCACGGCTTATAGATGATTACCCTACTTCTATTTTCGTATCAGACAAAAACCTCCAGTTTTTTGGAAGAAATATGGACTGGAGCAATCCGTTTATCGTTAATTATATTGAATTGAAGCCAGGCGTGTCGCCCAAAGACCTGGATGGCCCCATCAGGCAGCAGATCAGTCAGAACGCACATCCTTTTATTGCGGCTAATATGAAGACAGAACTGATGCCACTGAGTGAACTGCATCTGCAGGCTAATAAGGGGCTGATAAGGAAAATGCTGTATGCTCTTTCAGCTATAGCTGTTTTCATCCTGTTTATGGCTGCGATCAATTTTGTGAATATGTCTGTGAGCAGAGCATCAACGCGTATGCGGGAGATCGGAGTACGTAAAGTGGCTGGCGGGCGCCGCTGGCAGCTGATCATGCAGTTTATGACAGAGTCGGTGGTAATAACCACCTTCAGTATGATAATGGCATTGGTGGTTTACATGCTCGTAAAGGATCTGGCAGAAAGTATACTTGGCCGTGACCTGCCGGCATTGACCAGCTTCCCGCTGCATTTTGCAGCTTATATTCCACTGGGTATACTGGTCATTGGCCTTTTGGCAGGAATATACCCTGCACTGGTATTGTCGTCATTGCCATCTGTGGAAGCCTTGAAGGGAAAACTCCAGTCAGTAAAGGAAAACAAATGGCTGCGCCGGGGATTGGTAGGTTTTCAGTTTGCAACAGCGGTGATCGTATTTGTAGGAGCACTGGTCATTGCCAGCCAGGTACGTTTTTTCTTTGGTAATAATCTGGGCTATGATAAGGAATATGTAATATCTGCCCAGGTGCCCCGCGACTGGACAACGGCCGGAGTTAATAAAATGGAGCATGTGCGGCGACAGCTGACAGCCCTTCCACAAGTTCAGTCTGTTAGTCTTTCATACGAAGTGCCGGACGGAAATAATTCAGGCAGCATTTCTGTGTACCGCGCCGGAAGCGACAGTACCCAGGCTATTACATCTGTTGTACTCAATACAGATGAATATTTTGCACCCACCTATTCCATTCCTATGGCGGCAGGTAATTTTTACCAGGAAGGTGCCGTTACAGACAGTACACGTATGGTGATTAATGCTACCCAGGCACGAGCGCTGGGTTGGACTAATGCAGAAGAGGCTATTGGTGCCAGATTACGGATAGCCGGCGATCCTGTTATATACACCGTAGCTGGTGTCACCCGCGATTTTCATTTCGGCTCTATGCAACAAGCCATCCAACCTATCAGTTTTATTCATGTGAGCCGGGGCCTTATTTTCCGGTTTTTATCCATACGACTAAAACCAGGACAAACCAGTCAGGCTATTGCCGATCTGCAGCGTCAATGGACTGCCCTCATGCCCGGCACAGCCTTCGAATACAAGTTTATGGATGATACCCTGCGGAAATTGTACAAAACAGAACTGCAGCTCAAACAAGCTTCTCAGTTGGCGACAGGTTTATCGATCCTGATTGTATTGCTGGGTGTGCTGGGGCTTGTTTCTTTAAGCATTCAACGCCGCACCAGGGAGGTCGGTATCCGCAAGGTTTTGGGAGCATCTGTTTCGTCTATTGTATTATTATTTATAAAAGAATTTGCCGGCATCATGTGGATAGCTGTGTTACTGGCTTGTCCGGTGGCCTGGTGGCTTATGAATGGCTGGCTGAATGATTATACCTATCGTATCGCGCTCTCAGCCAAACCGTTCTTGATGGCATTTGCCGCACTGGGTGGTATCACGATGCTGCTGATTGTAGTACAAACTATACGTACCGGTTTGTCAAATCCGGTAAAAGCAATAAGAACATAAGGTATACGAATAAATCTTTTTAAGAATAATTTTTACCATATACCACACTACTATGCTAAAGAACTATTTTAAAATTGCCTGGCGTCATCTGCTCAAGCATAAGACTACCAGTTTTATTAATATAACCGGTCTGTCTATAGCCATGGCTGCGAGTGTACTGATATTTTTATGGGTACACAATGAGTTGAGTTTTGATAATTATCACAAAGAGACTTCGTCTGTTTATCGTATTACCAGTCATATTAATATTGGAAAGCAGGAGCCACTTGTATGGGAAACTACACCTTATTTGCTGGGCGAGAAAGCTAAAAGTGAACTACCGGCTATACTACAGGTAGCCCGTATCAGAGCCCGCCTGTACGATCCGGTAAATGTGAATGTGAAAGGAGAATATATCAAAGAGCCTAATACGGCTTACATAGACAGTGGCTGGTTGCGGATGTTTGACTACAAATTCGTAACGGGTAATACCCGTGATTTTGACAGCGATCCAACTGCTGTGCTTATCACCGAATCTGTATCAAAAAAGTATTTCGGGCATACAAATGCCGTAGGTGAAAAACTACGGATTGATACTGTAGATTTTGTGGTGAAAGCAGTCATGGAAGATGTGCCCAACAATTCAAGTTTTAGGTATGATATGCTGTTTCCCATAGCAACTTATCGTATTAATACACGCAACAGGCAAAACGATGAGCAGTGGGGGAATTACAACTATCTCACTTTTGTCAGACTCAGACCGGGCGTGGGTGTAGCCGCTGCAGAAAAACAGCTCACAAACCTGATGAATAAAGAACGGGAGAGGGCAGACCTTGCGCAAAGCCTTTTGCCGTTAAAAGATCTGCGGTTTGAAACTACACTCGCCAACAGCGTATTGCAGCATACCAGCAAAAAGGTGGTATATATCTTTTCTGTGCTGGGTGCGATATTGCTGCTCATTGCCTGTATCAATTATGTAAATCTTACTACGGCAAGAGCATTGCAGCGGGTAAAAGAAGTAAGCATTCGTAAGATCGCAGGAGCAGAAAGGCAGCAGTTGCTTTGGCAGTTTATTGCTGAATCGGCACTAATGAGTTTTATTTCGTTGCTGGTAGCATTGCTGCTGATACGCCTGGCTTTGCCGGCATTCAATGCTTTTACCGAAAAGAATTTTGCACTGAACTTTGCCAACTCAGGATGGTGGCTGATACTGGGTGGTACATTGCTGGGCAGCATCATTCTGACCAGTATTTATCCGGCTATACTACTTTCCTCTTTTGAGCCACTGGCTATTTTCAAAGGACGCAATGTTATGCGCATCCGTGACACCTGGTTGCGCAAAAGCCTGGTGGTAGTACAGTTTACAGTTTCTATTTTTCTGATTGTATCGACTATTGTAATTTATCGTCAGCTGAATTTTATCAATTCACAGCGGGCAGCCTATGATCAGAGCCGGGTCTTTGTAATGGATATACCTTATCAGGTATTTCGTGGCAAAACGCCTGAGCAAAGAGCGGCCATTACTGCGGCTATACATACAGGTTTAAAAACAGAAACTTCTGTCAGAGAGGTATCACTTATAAGCCAGGAGTCGGTGGTGGATATGCGGGGCGGCAGCAGTGGTGATAGTAATGACTGGGATGGGCGTGATAAGGATTTTAAACCTATGATCGCATTCCTGGGTGTGGATTCCAGCTTTAAGAATATTCTTAATCTTCAGTTGAAAGAGGGCAGATGGTTTTTGAGTGATAATGCAGCTGATAAGCATAATTCAATATTGAATGAAACGGCTATCAGGGAATTCGGCATCCAGGAGCCAGTAATAGGCAAGCGGTTTACCAGTCAGGGCGATACGGGTGTTATCATCGGCGTGGTAAAAGATTTTTTCTATAAGAGCATGCACGAAAAGATTGGTCCGGTTGTGATCAGAGATGATCAGGAATATAATTCCACATTCCTCGTGCAGACAGCGTCCGGCCGTACTAAGGAAGCTACAGCACGGGCAGAATCTGTATGGAAAAAGTTTATACCCAACCTTCCGTTTGAATATAAATTCACCAGCGAAGAATTTGATAAATTATATCGCGATGACCGGCGTACTGCTACGCTTATCTGGATGTTTTCTGCAATTGCCATCCTTATTTCCTGCCTGGGTTTGCTTGGTCTCGCTGCACATACAGCAGAAAGGCGCAGTAAAGAAGTGGGTATCCGTAAAGTGCTGGGCGCATCGGTGGTTCAACTGGTGAACCTGCTTTCCAAAGAATTTTTATTACTGGTAATACTTGCTGCGGCAATAGCAACCCCCATCAGTTGGTGGGCTATGACCAGCTGGCTCGACAATTTTGCTTATCGCGTCGATCTGGTCTGGTGGGTATTTCTGGTAGCGACAGCCGTCTCGATGCTGGTGGCCCTGTGTACCGTAGGTTTTCAGGCTCTGCGGGCTGCCATGGCCAATCCGGTTAATAGCCTTCGGGCTGAATAAACAACCAAAACCAACGCTCAAGCCCGGTCATGTTGTTATGACCGGGCTTTTTTTATGACTGTACGATACTGGGAACAGACTGTTCGTTTTCGGACACCCGGAGGTTTGGGAGTTGTGCAAGTAGCTGTAAATCAAATTGAATAGTATTGGCATACTGCTTGAAACGTGCAGAACAAGCTACGAAAAGCTTACTAAAACAACGAGCGTAAAATCTGTTGTATGTTCAAAAATTATTTTGCAATCGCCTTTCGCAATTTTCGAAAACACCGATTGTTTTCGTTGATTAATATGGCCGGGCTGGCTATAGGCATTAGTGCTGCCCTGGTCATTTACCTGATCGTGCAACATGAGCTCAATTATGACCGCTTTCATGCCAACCGCGACCGTATTTACCGGGTTGTTTCTACTATCAGTTTTCCCGATATGGTGATGAATAATTCGGGAGTACCTGTCCCTACGGTCGATGCCAGCCGGACTGAGCTAACGGGTATTGAAGACATCACCCATTTTATAACTGCCGGAACTATGAAGGTGGCAGTTCCTGTAGCAGGAGCAGATAATCCGGTTGTTTTTAAGAAACAGGAGGATATCATCTTCGCCGATAACCGTTATTTTAATTTTATTAAATACAAATGGCTGGCCGGCTCTCCTGTTACCGCCCTGCAGGCTCCATCATCGATAGTACTCACTTCCAGCCGCGCCCACAGTTATTTTGGCGATACTGACGCCGGGCAACTGATTGGCCGCACCATTTTGTATGACGACAGTATACGTGTAACCGTAACCGGTGTGGTACAGGACCTGGCAGGTGTTACCGATTTTAATTTTCGTGAATTTTTATCGAGAGCTACTATTGAAACAAATCCCGGATTACAACGTCGCTGGAGTTGGGATTCCTGGGGCAGTATCAATTCTGCCTCACAGATGCTGGTATTATTAAAGTCTGGCGTGAAAGCCGCGTCAATCGAAAAAAGCCTCGCACAGTTGCGGGAGCGTAAACGCGAAAAAAATCCTCAGGCAGAAAGTAATGAGAAGGATATAATCAGTAATTCACTGCAACCACTTGCAGATATCCACTTCAACAGTAAGTTTGATGCATTTGGTCAGCGTCAGGGGCATAAGCCCACGCTTTATGGTCTGCTGGCGGTAGGCGGATTCCTGTTGCTGCTCGGTTGTATCAATTTTGTAAACCTTACTACAGCCCAATCATCTAACCGGGCAAAAGAAATCGGTATCCGTAAAACGATGGGCAGTACCGTGCGTCAGCTGATGGCGCAGTTTCTTAGCGAGACCTTCCTGCTCACCTTTGCCGCAACTTTACTATCAGTAGCGCTGGCTCCCTGGTTGCTTCATATTTTCAGAGATTTTATTCCACCCGGCGTATCATTTACAACGCTCAATCAGCCGCATGTATGGTTATTTCTGTTGCTGCTGGTAGTGGTGGTAACATTATTTGCCGGTCTTTATCCGGCCTGGGTACTTACCCGGTTTAAACCCGTAACGGTACTGAAAAATCAAGCGTATAGCGGTACTTCACAAACCCGTAAAGCATGGCTCCGTAAGGTACTCACCGTTACCCAGTTTGTCATTGCCCAGTTTCTGCTTATTGCAGTGCTGGTTGTAAGTAAACAGGTGCATTACTCGTTGAATAAAGATCTCGGATATTCTAAGGAAGCCATTGTGTCTACTTATGTGCCCTGGAATTTTTTCTCTGAGAAAAGAGATGATCGCCGTTTTACTCTGTATAATGAATTAAAAACACTTCCGGGTATTGAAAGAATTAGCCTGGCAGGTAACAGCCCCGCCTCCAACAGTACCAGCTCCAGTACATTCACATTCAAAAATGGCGATAAGAAGGTGGAGACTATGGTAGAGCTGAAAAAGGCGGATACCGGTTACTTTGCCCTGTATAATATGAAACTTCTGGCAGGCCGTAATCTGTTGCAGAGTGATACTACCAAGGAATATATCATCAATGAAACGTATGCACATGTGCTGGGATTCAAAAATCCGGCAGATGCAGTGGGGCATTCTTTTGGCGATGATGGTAAAGGATTTCCTATTGTTGGTGTAGTGGGCGATTTTCATACCAAGAGCCTGCATGAGCCGATCAAGCCACTGGCATATTCATCCGCAATGAATGATTGCTACCAGATTCACCTGGCCCTGGATAAACATCAAAGTCCGGCGGAATGGAAAAAAACAATAGCTGCGGTTGAAGCAAAATTCAAAGCCATTTTTCCGGATGAAGATTTTCAATATGACTTTTTTGATCAGCAGATCGCCAATTTTTATAAAACAGAGCAGGACATTGCAAGGCTGCTGAAATGGGCTACTGCACTCTGCGTTTTTATCAGCTGCCTGGGCCTGCTGGGGCTGGTGATCTATGTAACCAATGCACGGACTAAGGAGATAGGGGTGCGCAAAGTGCTGGGTGCTTCCGTGCTGCAGCTGGTACGCCTCATTTCCCGCGATTTCCTGGCCCTGGTACTGGTCGCCTTTATCCTCGTAGTGCCACTGGCCTGGTGGGCTATGAGCAACTGGCTGCAGGACTTTGCTTATCGTACATCAATCAGTTGGTGGATATTTGCGGTTACCGGGCTGGGCATGCTGCTGATAGCTATCTGCATACTGGCAGCGCGAACAATAAAAGCTGCTATGGTAAACCCGGTTAAAAGTTTAAGAACTGAATAAGAGAAATATTAATAAAAAGAAATTATGCTGGAACTAAAGCACATTTACAAGTGGGTGAATACAGGCAACAACCGTACTTTTTTACTGAAGGATATTAACCTGACCATCAACGAAGGCGAATTTGTATCTATCATGGGCCCATCTGGCTCTGGTAAATCTACCCTGCTCAACATTATAGGAATGCTGGATGGATTCAATGAAGGGGAGTATAATTTTATGCATGAATCCGTTCATCAGTTAAAAGAAAAGCAACGGTCATCGCTTTACAAGCAATATATAGGATTTGTATTTCAGGCCTATCATCTCATTGATGAGCTTACTGTGTATGAAAATATTGAAACACCCTTGCTTTATCAGGACATCAAATCAAGTGAACGGAAAGCTATGGTGGCTGATATACTGGACCGTTTCCAGATTGTAGGGAAAAAAGATCTTTTTCCTACACAGCTTTCCGGCGGGCAACAGCAACTGGTAGGTATAGCACGCGCACTGATTGCCCGGCCTAAACTCCTGCTGGCTGATGAACCTACAGGTAACCTTAATTCCAAACAGGGCGAAGAGATCATGGAGCTTTTCAGCACACTCAATAAAGAAGGCATGACCATCATTCAGGTCACACACTCAGAAAAGAATGCCGACTATGGTTCGCGTGTGATCCATTTGCTTGATGGTATGATTGAAAAAAAATAAGCAGCATATAATTTTTAGCATTAACGACAACGTGAAATAAGAATCAGACAATGAAAAGGATTTTTTTTGTGGTAAGTATGGGTTTGCTGGCGGGATTTGGCATGGCCCAGGAAAATAACGGGCCGCTTACGCTGCGGCAGGCTATTGAAACAGGATTGGGTAAAAACCTGGATGTAAAACAAAGTGAGATAGCCATGGAAACGGGCAAGATCAACTGGAACCAGGCCCGTCTTAATATGTTGCCTAACATTGACGGAAACGCAAGCGCCGGTATCAACCAGGGCCGTAGTATTGATCCTTTTACCAACTCCTATATCAACCAGCAGGTAAATTATAACAGCTACGGACTGGGTGCAGGGGTAGTGCTGTTTAATGGATTTTCGATGCAAAATTCAGTCAGGAGAACCGCCTATGCCTATGAGGCAGCCAAAATGGATCTGCAGCAGGTAAAAGATAATCTGACCATACAAATCATACTTGCTTACCTCCAGGTGCTTTCCAATGACGATATGCTTACTCAGGCACGTAACCAGGAAGTATTGTCGAAACGGCAGGTAGAGCGACTCGAAGAAATGAATAAAGAAGGGTCTATTCCCCCCTCTCAGCTTTCTGATCTGAAAGGTCAGTACGCAAACGATCAGCTTTCTATCATAAGCGCAGAAAATGCACTGGAGTCGGCCAAGATCAGCCTCTGCCAGCTGATGAATATACCTTATGATCCGTCAATGAAACTAGAGCGGATTGATGCACAATCGTATGCTGTAAAGTATGAGGAAACGCCTGCCTCTATTTATCAGACAGCATTGAAGCAATTTGCCCAGGTAAAAGCTACCGAACTGCGCCAAAGCAGTGCTTCGAAGGCAATTAAGGTGGCGCAGGGGCAGCTTTTCCCTACACTTAGCCTCAATGGAAACGTAAATACTAACTATTCAAGTGCCGCACGCAGCAGTACTTACCTGGGGCAGACGGATGTAACGTCTACTGATTATGTACTGGTCAATGGCACTCCTTATCCGGTTGTATACAAACAATCCAACTTCAGTTCCGATAAGATAGCCTATGGCAAACAGCTCAACAATAATCTCTATTCATCGGTAAGTCTCAACCTGCGGGTTCCCATTTTTTCTTCCTGGCAGCAACGCAACCGTATTCGCCAGGCGCGACTGGACCTCAAAAATGCTGAACATGTAGCGCAAACTACTAAAACCCAGTTGCAGCAGTCGATCGACCAGGCCTACCTGAATATGTCTACAGCCGCCAATCGGTTCCGTACATTGCTGGATCAGGTAAATGCATTTACCGAATCATTTGAAGCTGCCGAAGTGCGCTTCAATGCCGGAGTAGGCAACTCTATCGATTACCTCACTGCAAAAAATAACCTCGATCGGAGCAACATTAACCTGATAGCGGCTAAGTACGACTATGTGCTGCGTACTAAAGTACTGGATTATTACCAGGGTAAGCAGCTCTGGTAGAGCGGGCTGCCAATCACTCAGTCAAATCAGCCAATGACTCATCAGTGGGTTTGTGGCGTTGAAGGGATAATATTTTTGGCACGTGAATTTTTCATGTGCCAGTTTTAAAACCGGGTTCATGTTGGTCCCGGTTTTTTTATTAATCACTACTACCATGAGTGCTCAAAATCCTGTGCCCGGCGCTGCGGGTATTTTTTATCTTCAATCTGTTATGGAAACAGCCAGTGGTTTCAAACTTGATGCTGACGGGAAATTTGAATTTTTCTTTTCTCAGGGCGCACTGGATCGGTACGCATCAGGCCAGTGGAAACAGGAGGGCGATCTGGTGGTCTTTAACAGTAAACCGCGTCCTTCCCAGGATTTTGCACTACTGCAAAACAGGCAGGCTGATACTCCGGGCGTAGTGGTACAGATCACAGATGCCAATTCATTTTTACTCGACTATGTGCATGTAACGATTGAAGGTGACGGACAGAAACAACAACTGGTTACCGACCGGCATGGAGCTGCCTGTTTTAAGCCTCAACCGGTCGAAGCTATTTCGCTGCAATTTGAGTTTTGCCCCGAAAAAATATCCGTTTTCAAATTTACAGAAGCGGCACGTGGACGCAATTATTTCTCTTTCCGGTACGAACCCTGGCTGTTTGAGCTGTTTTTGGAAAACTTTGAGTTGAAACTCACGGAGGCCGGTCTTAAGGGAAATCATCCGCTTTTACGCGGTAAGGAATTTCTGTATCGCCGCGCCAATCAGTAAAACGCTTACCGGATCAATCGCTTTTTTACTCCCTTCACTAAACAAAAAGCCCCATTCGCACACAACTGTATTGCTTCCGTTTACTTCGGGCTTAATTTGCTTACCGGAATTAAACGGTGTTGAGATGTACATATTATGGGTTATGACGTTTCCGGAAGCAGTGGGCATATTAATAGTGATGTTGCTTATCGTTGTGCTGTTGCTGACCCGCTGGAGACAAAGACGTGTGTTGCAACTGGCTCTCCCTTCTCTTGCTCCCTCAGATATTATTGCAAATGGCCGCTTACTAACGCTTGAGCAGACCGGGGTCTATATGAACAGGCAACCGCTTATGCGCATTAAGATACTGGTCATGTGCAAGCATGGCGGAGATTTTGTGCTGGAAATAAGAGAGGTGCTTTCTGCACGGGAGATACTGCAACTGCAAAGGCAGGGGCATGTAAGAGTCCGCTACAACCGTACAAATCCTGAAAAAGCCGTATTGATGAAAACGAAATGAAAGCGGCAGATAAAAAACAGCCCAACTCAAAAAAAATACTATTCGTTGACCAAAAACTACAATTCGCGAATCTAAGTATGGAAGAGGAAAAAAATCAGTGTTTCTTTACACCGTAATAATCAACAATCATTACCCATTAACCTAAACCTTAGCCTTACCTTAACCTTTTGACAGTAACAGGGTTTCGATTGGAGAGAATGTTCCGGACAACAATTAAAGCCCCTTCAGAGGGGCTTTAATAATTTAATAACTTTTATCTCGTATAAAAAGAATAAACGGTTGTTTGTTGATATGTCTTGCCGGGTTGAAGTATGGTAGATGGAAACATTGGTTGATTGGGAGAGTCAGGGAAATGCTGTGTTTCCAGACAAAGACCAGCATGTTTCACATATTTTCGGCCACCTGATGTATAGGCCAGGGTGCCATCGAGAAAATTGCCCGCATAAAACTGAAGTCCCGGTTCAGTAGTCAGTACATCCATAGCACGTCCGCTGGCGGCATGGTATAGTGTGGCAATCTTTTCGAGGCCATTTCCATTTCTGCTAAGTACCCAGTTGTGATCATAACCACCAGCAACCTCTGCTATATCACGGCCAATTTTTTTGGACTGCTGAAAATCCATGGGCCCGTTGCTTACACTATCCAGTTTTCCGGTAGGGATCAGTTGCGGGTCTACTGCTGTAAACTGTGCGGCCTTTATTTGCAACTCATGATCCAGTATGGTACTATCGGTGCCTCCGGAAAGATTAAAATAGGAATGCTGGGTAAGATTGACAGGCGTTGCTTTATCTGTAGTAGCCGAATACTGTATCATCAGCCGGCTATCGGTACTTACGGTGTATACCACTTTTACCTGCAGGTTACCCGGATAGCCTTCTTCGCCATCCTTACTAAGGTAGGTGAGCTGAAGGCTGCTGTCGCCCAAAGGCATCGCCTGCCAGATTACTTTGTCGAAACCTTTTATGCCTCCGTGTAATGTATTTCCGTTGTTGTTGCCAGCAAGCGTGTAGGTTTTGCCTTCCAGCTCAAAACGGGCTTTTGCGATCCGGTTACCATATCGGCCGATCAGCGCACCAAAATAGGGGTTATTGTTTTGGAGATAACCGGCAAGTGAGTCGTAACCCAGTACCACATTGGCTGGTTTGCCGTCTTTGCCGGGCACCAGCAAAGACGTGATAATGCCGCCGTAATTGATAATACGTACCTGCATACCGTTGTTATTGCTTACCGTGTATTCACGAATAGTAGAGTCGCCTGTATGGCCATACTCTTTTATAGCGATTGCCGGACGTGTGGGTGTAACAGCTTTTTCATTATTGGCCGGTTGATTACCGCAGGCCGTTGCCAGCAGGCTCAATGCAAAAGTGTATAGCAATAATTTCATAGTAAAAAATATAGATGAAAAGGTGTTTATGAAATGGGAATTGTATTTTTTCCGTTATCAGTAAGACTGCGTTTAACGTGTGGTACAATCTGTAAAAAAGCCTGCATGCCTGTTTTGTAATGCCGCATATCGAGTTTGTAATAAAAAGCGCCCTTGCGGGAATTTTGCCAGCTTTTGTCTGCTTGTTTTACCAGCATCTGTGAGGCCAGAAGTTTGCGGGTGAAATTACGTTTGTCAAACTGCATGTCATACACACTTTCGTAAAGGCTTTGCAAGTGCTGCAGTGTAAACTTTTGGGGCAACAACTCTAACAATATGGGATGAAGCGCTGCTTTATATCGGAGTTTAGCCTTGGCAGTTTCTACCATCGTGTCGTGATCGAATATAAGTTCGGGGAGTGCGGTAAGTGAAAACCATTCGGCATGATACTCGTCATTGAGTTGCTGCTGGTATTGCTCAATATCTATCAGCGAAAAATAGGCAATGGAAATCGTGCGCTCCATCGGGTCACGTAGCGGATGAGAGAAAGTGTGCAATTGCTCCAGGTAAACACCTTCCAGTCCGGTGAGGTTTTTCAGAATCCTGTTAGCCGCTGCATCTGCACTTTCTTCCGGTTCTATAAAACCACCCATGAGACTCCATTTGCCCAGCTCCGGGGCAAACCCACGTTTTATAAGCAGTAGCTTGAGGGTCCGTCCGTCAAACCCGAAAACGATACAGTCTACGGCAGCAAGTAAACGCGTCTGTTTCTTGTATTTCGTGAGCATAGCAGGCGAATTTACTGGCTAAAATAGGGATATTCGGCTCAACAGCGAGATTATGTCCGCAACCCGGCGTTCACATGCAGGGATTGGTTATATTCGGGACACATTTAATTCTTCCATCATGTCGTCAAGACCATTTATCAGCTGCTTACTGGCCGGATTTTTTTTGTTACAGATAGCCAGTGCCCAAAACAACGAATCGTTGTACCTGCAGACCAGCGAAATGCACAATAGCATGGTACAATACGAAGCAGACAAAGGCAGTATCCTTCGCTTTTATTCCACCAGTAGCAGTCAGTCTGGCTGGTGGAACGGACGTGAAGGTGGCGGATATAATTCTCCTGAGCGGAGGGGCAGGCTCCTGCGTCTCATCCGCCAGTATGAAGATCAGTTGCAGCAAATGGACTTTGCCAGAATGAATGTAAACGGGCAGGTTGATTATATTCTTTTCCTGCGCAATCTGCGCAATGAAGCCTATCAGTTGCAACAGGAAGAGGATATCTATAAACGGGTTGCCAGCCTGTTTCCTTTTGAGGATTCAATCTGGAAGCTCGTAGAACCCCGCCGCCGGGGTTATTCAGTAAATGGGGAGCAGATAGCCCGCCGGCTCAGTCTTATTCGTCAATCAATAGAAACAGCACGTACCCGTCTCAAATCAGCGCCATCCATGGATAAAAAGGATGCCCAGTATGCCGCTGACGCTGTGCGCAATCTGCAGGGCACCCTCAAAAATTATTACCAGTTTTACAATGGCTATGATCCCCTGTTTAGCTGGTGGGTCCCTAAGACTTATACAGAAGTAGATAGCCTGCTGGGTCTATATGCCACTGCTGTCAATGCCAAAGGTGTTACAGCACCAGCGCAGCAGGATGATGGTAGCGGCATTATAGGTAATCCGATAGGGCGCGAAGAATTGATCCGACAGCTGCAACTCGAATTTATTCCCTACACTCCTGAAGAACTCGTGGAAATCGCCAATAAGGAATTTGCCTGGTGCGATGCAGAACTCCTGAAAGCTTCGCGTGAAATGGGTTTTGGCGATAACTGGAAAGCCGCTCAGGAAAAAGTAAAAAATACATATGTGCCCCCCGGGCAGCAACCACAGGCCATGCTGGAGCTCTATGATCAATCCATCGATTTTCTTAAAAAGAAAAACCTGCTCAGCATTCCACCACTTGCCGAAGAAACATGGCGTATGTATATGATGTCTGCCGAGCGTCAGCTGGTTAATCCTTTTTTCCTTGGCGGAGAATCACTCATTATTTCCTATCCCACCAATACCATGAGTTATGAAGACAAGCTGATGAGTCTTCGGGGAAATAATCCCCATTTTTCACGGGCTGTTGTACATCATGAACTCATTGCCGGTCATCATCTGCAGGGGTTCATGACCGACCGTTATAAAACCTATCGCCGCTTTGATACGCCTTTTTGGGTTGAAGGGAATTCGCTCTACTGGGAGTTGATTCTTTGGGATCTTGGCTTTAACCGGTCGCCGGAAGATAAGATTGGGATGCTTTTCTGGCGTATGCATCGTTGTGCCCGCATCATCTTTTCACTCAACTATCACCTGGGCAAATGGACTCCCCAGCAGTGTATCGACTTTCTGGTTGATCGGGTAGGGCATGAGCGGGCGAATGCCGAAGGTGAAGTACGCCGCTCTTTTACCGGTGGCTATGGCCCACTTTACCAGATTGCTTATATGATTGGCGGTCTTCAGTTCTATGCACTGAAAAAGGAACTCGTAGACTCCGGCAAAATGAGCTATCGCCAGTACCATGATGCCATTTTACGCGAAAACAGCCTGCCAATTGAAATGTTGCGGGCAATACTGACCAAGCAACCACTTACAAGGGATTATAAGACGAAGTGGAGATTCTACGGAAAATAGCCCTTGTTTAAAGGGTATAAAAGTTTAAAGGTATAAAAGTGTAGAGGGGGCTTCGATCCCGAGGCTTCGGGATGAACTGCCGGCCTTCGGATTATAGCCTCCGTTTTTTGCGGATGACTGGCTTGCATTCGCCCATAAAAAAACCTGAACATTACGTTCAGGCTTACTACCGGAGAGCATCCCGAGGCTTCGGGATGAACTGCCGGCCTTCGGATTATAGCCTCCGTTTTTTGCGGATGACTGGCTTGCATTTGCCCATAAAAAAACCTGAACATTACGTTCAGGCTTAGTACCGGAGAGCATCCCGAGGCTTCGGGATGAACTGCCGGCCTTCGGATTATAGCCTCCGTTTTTTGTGGATGACTGGCTTGCATTTACCCCAAAAAAAACCTGAACATTACGTTCAGGCTTAGTACCGGAGAGCATCCCGAGGCTTCGGGATGAACTGCCGACCTTCGGGTTATAATCTCCGTTTTTTGCGGATGGCTGGCTTGCATTTGCCCATAAAAAAACCTGAACATTACGTTCAGGCTTAGTACCGGAGAGCATCCCGAGGCTTCGGGATGAACTGCCGACCTTCGGGTTATAATCTCCGTTTTTTGCGGATGGCTGGCTTGCATTTGCCCATAAAAAAACCTGAACATTACGTTCAGGCTTAGTACCGGAGAGCAGACTTGAACTGCCGACCTTCGGGTTATGAATCCGATGCTCTAACCAGCTGAGCTACCCCGGCATTGGGGCGGCAAAAATAAGGCATCCTGCGTGAATGGCGAAGTGAAATTTCATCTTTCTGCAATTAATCGCCTGATTATCTTTAATAGTATGATCAGGTTAGCCCAACCAGCCGATGCCGCAGCCATTTTGGCCATTTATGCCCCCTATATCCGGGAAACATCCCTCACCTTTGAGACGGAAGTTCCTGAAAATGAAATTTTTGCTGATCGTATACGCCAGTACACGGGCGATTTTCCCTGGCTTGTCTATGAAACAAATGAGCAAATAGCCGGCTATGCGTATGCCTCCCGTTACCGCGAACGGGTGGCTTATCAATGGTCTGTGGAATGTTCGGTATATATGGCCACCGATTATTTTGGGAAAGGAATAGCCGCCCGGCTGTACGATACACTTTTTTCCCTCCTGCGCGCGCAGGGATTTATGAATGTATATGCAGTGATCAACCTGCCCAATGACAGGAGTGTGGCCTTTCATGAAAAAATGGGATTCCGGTATTTTGCTACCTACCCCAATGTAGGGTACAAACTGGGGAAATGGAAAAACGTTGGCTGGTGGCAACTTCAGTTAAATGATTATATCCCGGAGCCTCCTGCTCCGGTACCTTATCGTATCTTTTGCAGGCAACTGGAACCAGCTTTACAACGAAATGATATAATATAACTTTACTTAAATAGTAATATGAAGACCCTGTTTATAGGTTTGTATCTGTTGCTGTCTACTGCAATGCCGGCCATTGCACAAAACAACATGCTTGTTTTTCAGACAGATTTTGGATTGAAAGACGGGGCGGTTGCTGCTATGAAAGGCGTAGCCGTAAGTGTGTCTCCGAAGCTGGCCTTATATGATCTCACCCACGAAATTCCACCGTATAATATCTGGGAAGCAGCCTACCGCCTGTATCAGACTGCTCCTTACTGGCCGGCGGGTACCGTGTTTGTATCGGTAGTGGATCCGGGCGTAGGATCGGAACGCAAATCGGTCGTGGTAAAAACCAGAACGGGGCATTTCTTTGTAGGCCCCGACAACGGTCAGTTTACACTCATTGCCGAATCAATGGGTATCGCAGCCGTATATGAAATTGATGAGGCCATCAACCGGCGTAAAGACTCAAAAACATCTTATACATTTCATGGAAGAGATGTATATGCTTATACCGGAGCCCGGCTGGCTGCAGGAATTATCAGGGAAACAGACATAGGCAAAAAGCTACCCGGCAATGTCATCCGCATGGCCTATCAAAAACCGGTTTATAAAGACGGACAGATCAGTGGTAACATTCCAATCCTGGATATTCAGTATGGAAATATCTGGACTAACATTGATACCACTACATTCAATCGGCTTGGAGTAAAACCCGGAGAATTAGTAAAAATATCCATCCTGCACAATAAGGAGACTGTTTATACAGGAATCATACCCTATGTGTCTACTTTTTCTGCCGTAGCTGAAGGAAGCCCCCTGGCATATCTCAACAGTTTATTACAACTCTCCTTCGCACTCAATATGGGCAGTTTTGCAGAAAAGTATAAAATCGGCAGCGGCCCCGGGTGGACAGTCATACTTTCCAAAAGCTCCGGACAGCAATAAGACGGCTATTTGCCGGGAAAAAAACATTTTTTTTCGGGGAAAATACAGCTTGCAAAATACCTGCTCTCTTCTTACTCACCGTCATCTTTGTGTTTTCATCGGGTGAGTATGGAAATAGTAGAGAAGAAATATAATAACCTTGTTCAGGATATTGGGCAGCTACTGGAAACAGGACGAAGCCATGTGGCCCGTCAAATCAACACCATCCTGGTACAAACATACTGGCAAATTGGCCAGTACATAGTGGAGTATGAACAGGCCGGTGATTCGAAAGCTGCCTATGGTCAGAAGCTGCTTGACCGTCTGTCAAAAGACCTGACCATACGTTACGGAAAAGGGTTTAGTAGATCTAATCTATTGTATATCAGACGATTTTACCTGTATTTTCAAAAACGTGAGACACTGTCTCACGTATTGACATGGAGCCACTACTTTGAGATATTGAAATGTGATAATGAGCTGGAAATCAACTTCTATGTACGTCAGTGTGAGAAAGAACGATGGAGCGTGCGTGAGTTGAAACGGCAAATGAAAAGTATGCTGTTTCATCGGTTGGCCCTCAGTACAGATAAAGAAGGCGTGCTTAAACTGGCCAGTCAGGGGCATGAAATTCAACAGGCAGAAGACCTGATCAAGGACCCTTTTGTACTGGAATTTTTAAAGATACCGGAGCAATATCTGGAAGGTGACCTCGAAGAAAAACTAATCAGCAACCTTCAGCAGTTTTTACTGGAGTTGGGTAAAGGATTTGCCTTTGTGGGCAGGCAGTACCGGATTGATATCGGGGGAAAACATTTCAGGATAGACCTGCTCTTTTATCATCGTATTCTAAAATGTTTTGTATTGATTGACCTGAAGCGTGGAGAAATAGATCATCACGATATTGGTCAAATGAATCTTTACCTTAACTATTTTAAAAAGGAAGAAGCGTCTGAAGGTGATAATGAACCTATAGGAATATTGCTGGGTGCTTATAAGGATAATATCCTGGTAGAATATGCCACCAGTGGACTTGGTAATAAGGTATTGCTGGCAAAATATCAGTTATACCTCCCCGAAAAAGAACAATTGCAAAAAGAACTGGGCCGATTACTGGAAGTGGCCTGAAAGAGTAAATGTAGTAAACGACAAGCCCTGCAATTTTTGCAGGGCTTGTCGTTTATCAAATAACGTTGAAATAATCTTTGCTGGTTATCCCTGAGCTGTTGCTGCTGATTTTGTTTTACCAGCTACACGGCCAGGATATTCCTGCAGGGCTTTTTCCAGGCAGTCCATAGCGCCATTAATGGCATCGAGGTTGAGTACATAGGCCAGGCGTACTTCATTTTTTCCCAGTCCAGGTGTGCCATAAAATCCGGTGGCGGGAGCCAGCATTACGGTTTGCCCGTTATAGGAAAAACTTTCGAGCAGCCATTGGCAGAAAGTATCTGCATCATCAATGGGCAGGCGGGCAATGGCATAGAATGCTCCACCCGGATTGGGGCAGAAAACATCCTCCATGGCATTGAGGCGGCTCACCAGCAGATCGCGGCGGGCCTGGTACTCCGCTTTAGGCGCATCAAAATAATGATCAGGCAGGTCTACTGCTGCTTCTCCCATGATCTGAGCCAGGCCGGGAGGGCTCAGTCGGGCCTGGGCAAATTTCATAGCCGCATCATACACCGCCTTATTTTTTGTAACAAAAGTACCAATACGTGCACCACAGGCGCTATACCGTTTACTGATCGTGTCCATCAACACCACATGCTGTTCAAGTCCTGGCAGCTGCATAGCGCTGATATACTCACCGTCATAACAGAACTCGCGATATGCTTCATCGCTGAAGAGGTAAAGATCGTGGCGGATACAGATATCGCGCAGGGCTTCCATCTCCTCGCGGCTATAAAGGTAGCCGGTGGGATTGTTGGGGTTGCAGACCACGATACCACGGGTGCGCGGAGTAATCACTTTCTCGAAAGCATCAATGGGGGGCAGAGCAAAACCATTCTCTATATGCGAAGTAATAGGCACCACTTTTACGCCGGCCGTACAGGCAAATCCGTTGTAATTGGCATAAAAAGGCTCCGGTATAATCACTTCATCGCCCGGATTAAGGCAGGTAAAAAAGCCAAATAGAATGGCTTCGGAGCCGCCCGTTGTAATCATGATCTGGTCGTGGCTCACTTCGATACCCACCCGTTTGTAATACTCGACCAGCTTACGCCGATAGCTCTCATTACCAGCACTATGACTATATTCCAGCACTTTAATATCTGCATGCTTTACTGCATCCAGGATAGCCGGTGGTGTTTCAATATCTGGCTGACCTATATTAAGATGATATACTTTAATGCCTTTTTTCTTGGCAGCCTCGGCAAAGGGTACCAGTTTACGTATGGGGGAGGGCGGCATATCCTGGCCGCGCTGAGAAATGGTTAACATGGGCCAAAGGTAAGCCGATTTCCGTTTTGCCGTATTGGTATGTGGCAGTTGTGAAACTTTGGTTAATATCATCCCATAAAAGCAGCGTTTCGTCCCAAACATTTCATAAAAAAATGTTGTAACACATTTTAAGTATGGTACGTTATACAGCAGGTCTGTAATTTCATCCCGAAATAAAACAATTAGCCATTTGACCTTCTTTCTACACTTAAACCACCAAACCATAATTCCCTGCGATGGAAAAATATTTGTTCAACGATGGAACGAATGTGATAAGGGAAGTGCAGTCGAGAGAAGCGTTGAATGCCCTGCTGGCCGGCGTTACTGATAAGGAAAAGGTTAGCATATGGATATATAATACCCATGAGTGGATGTCGTATGCCGCATTCATGGGTACACAACCTGCTTCAGAAAAGAATACCGAAAAGCAAAAAAAGACTGACACTTCACCGGTACTAAAACCTGCTCCCCGCAGCCTTCGCTGGCTGCGTAATGCTGCGTTCATCTTCATTGCCATCGCCGGCATTTTGCTGGTATACAATTTTACCCGCGTAAAATGGACCCCGCTCGAACCGGTGACGGTTGTTCCTTCCCGGCCAGACAACAGCCCCTTCGTCAATATCGATTCGCTGGTGCAGGTCATTGAGTGGACCCGCGGACAAAAACTGGATAAAGTAACACGCACCAATCTGGGTATTCGCAACAACTGGCCCGACCAGATTTTGCTGAAAGCCCAGGCCTCACGAGATAGCAGTGCAGCCGGTACCCGTTTTCATGATTTACTGATTACACTCGATAATGCCACGGGCTATCAGCTCGATGAGGTAGTAGCCGAATGGAGTGTCTGGAAAGAACAACGCCTGGTGAGCAGTGATACCATCCGCTTCGAAAAGATCAATTATACAGCACCGCTGCAGCGGTCAATAGTGGGAGAGGTCAGGGGCGATAGCCTGTCTGTTAAAGTAGAACGTATCCGTGCCCGTGTATTCAGCTTCTGTTATGCAGCTGACAAAAAAAGTAATTCCGGTAACCTCACCGACCGATGGTTCTGCCGCTGATTAAACCGAATTCGTTAACCGGCTCCGGCCGCTAACCCATATACCATGTCCCTTTATTATCTGCCCCTGCTGGTTCGTAGTGATCGTTATTTTATTGCCAAACTGGACAGTGACCACCTGGCCGGTACAGAACCGGCAATAGATTTCAACTTTGTAATACCGGCCGAAGAACGGGTGCATATCCCGGTTTTCACACTGGAGGATCCTTCACGTGCCGTACTCACCCAAATGGCTCCTGATGGTCAGCAGGATATTCCACTCAGCGAATGCCAGTTTGCGTTGCAGCGCCAGGGAGATGATGTGGTTCTTCTGATTACAAAGACCGGCAACTTTTCAGTAGAACCGGCTTATGATGAAGCGTTAGGAATACGCCTTGATTATTCGGCAGATTTGAAACGCATTACCCTCGGTTATTATCGCCATACGGTCGAACCACGCCAGTTGCGGATACTTGTAACATTGAAGACCGGAGACGATCAAAGCTATTCAGCCCGTTTTCAGGTGGCCGTTACAAAAGCGAGAGCAACACACCGGGTGGTGATCGATTTTGGCAGCGAAGCCAGCCAGGTGGGCATACGCAACTGTGGACCACAGGCTGCCGTATTGCAGTATGATATCCTGGAAAACATAATGAGTAAAGTGTCGCTGCTGGATCGCAGCCGACACTGGCGCCGCGACGATTTTCTGAATAACGAACCAGGCCAGCCAATGCTCTTCCGTTCCTTTTATGCGGTAAAGAAAAGTATGACTCCGGCCGAGAGGCAGAATTTTCCTTTTAATTTTCATACAGACTGGCGCGAAGATGAAGTACGCCTGTTTATTACCCGTCAGGAAGTAGCAGCCACACAGGCGCATTTCCGGGATAATTATGAGATTATTCCCAACCTGAAACTCGGTATTGAAAAAAGCCTGCAATTGATCATTGGTAACTATACAGAGGATTACAGTATTCGTACACATAAGAAAGACCTGATCAGCGCAATTCTGTTGCGGCTCCTGCGGCTTATGATCAGCACGCGCCCTGATTTTCAGCAGGGAGGGTTGATAGTAACCCTGCTGGTGCCTAATATCTATACTCAGCACGATGTGTTTGATCTGCTGCACGAATTGCGTCAACATACCAATACCATGCTTGCATCGCTGCACATTCTGCCCCAGCAGTTGCCGGTTGAGTATGAGACCATCTCGGAAAGCGATGCGGCTTTCATGGGTTTTCAGCAAACCCATCCCGAACATATTCAGCTATCGAACGGAGATATGGCCCTGGTCATCGATTGTGGTAAAGGCACAACCGACATATCGATGGTAATGGCAGATGATAATGAAAATTATTCCAGCTTTTTCCGTACAGGATTTGCCGGCGCCGGTAATGTACTTTCCTATAGCCTGGTAGAAGATTTTCTGACCCTTGCTCTTAAAGCGATACCGGGCAGCAACAAGCTTTCGGTAAAAGAGTTTATCGGAAGACATGTGCAGGATCAAAGTCTGACTGTAGATGTACTGGGATTTTTGCAACTGATTGAGAATATTAAAAAACGCTACAATCAGCTCCCTCCGCTCAGCCTTATGACCTTTGCCGGATTGTCTGAAGAATCGGATAGCACGGAACGCACGATAGGCAATCTGCATCGTGATCTCTCTACTGTATTGCCGTATGCAGAAGCTATTTTACGGAACCGAAATGTGCGGTGGGACGATGAAGTGACGGGCCTTGTAAGTAAGGCAACGGATTGTATTGTGCGCTCAATGATATCGAGTATCAGCGATGTGCTCACAAAAGATATCCGCAAACGTATCAAAGTAGTCATGCTCACCGGCCGTGCTTTTTATTTTGATGAACTTCGGGTACGGCTGGAGACGGCGCTTTGCCAGTTGCTGGGCAATACGGTACGCATTCATACCGTAGCGCAGGGGCATGCAATTAATAATAAGAATGTAGCCATTCATGGCGCTTTTTCAGGTGCTTACAAGATCACTGATTTTACAGGCATACCCGTAGACAAGAAAGAAGGTCTTTCGCGCAACAATGATGTGCTCAATAATAATATGTTCCTTTACCGGGGCATCAAAATACAACCTGGTAATGATATCCTGTATAATACATCAGTGGTGCGCCGGAACAACCAGCAACTTAAATCGTTTCGGAATAAAACGATCGATATTTATTTTACCCGTGATAACATTTACCTGCGACTGATGGAAAATCAACAGGTAAAAGATGTGCGTTCGCTGTATAGTGTACTGACAGGAGCTGCAGAAGTGTATTCGCCTATACAGGATATGAAAGCAATATCCATGTTCCCCTCTTACCAGGGCGAACTGGCTTCAGTTCATTCTATTTACCAGGATATGCAGCGTATGCCTGAACCGGCTATGCCGGCACCGGCCAAACGTAGTGGGATCCTCCAATTTTTTCAATTCTAATCACCCAATATGATAAACCGGATCATTCTGCTATTGATTATCACTGTTGGCCTTCAGCTGACGGCCGGCGCGCAGCAAACGCCAGACCGGCGGCAGCTGCGCATTGTAGATACACTCACCAGGCAGGAACAAAATACGCGTGTGCCTGTTCTGCTTCGCTCGGAGGTTGACTCTATTATCAATGAGCATATGGCGTCATTACCCAAAGAGCCTGTACAGGAACCAGTAAAAAATGAGCTCACCATACCGGCCTATTTACCATACGCACTGGGTGGCCTGGGAGTTTTGCTGCTGGCACTGATCGTGTTATTTGTGCAGGGACATCGCAAATCGCAGCGTACCGTCTACAGGTTGCAAAAACAGGTTGAGCATCTGGATAAGAGCCTTGCAGCCGTGGAAAAACCTGCCTCTCTCAAAACAACCTCTGGTAATCGTATTAAGCCAACTGTGCAATCGCTCGAGAAAGAGGTCAATTTACTGACAGGGGAGTTAGAGAAAAAGGGTAAGGAAATACAGGCTCTCGAAATGGTAATGGCGGAATATCGTCACATCAAACAGGAATATGAAAGTGTGAAACAGCAGCTGATGGATGTATACAAAGTGCGCAATTACCCGGGATATGCAAAAGAGAAATCGGAAACAGAAATTATTAAAGGCTTGTTGACAACAGAACGTTCTGTTGCATATTATGCGTACGAACATTTTCTGAAACCTGTTTTATCTATCGCAGATGCCAATAAGAATAATCCCGCCCGTATCAATGACGCAGACAGGGAACGAATGATAGAGTTGCTGCTCTCCCTCGCATTGTTGTATAGCGAGTATCTGTATTTGCGTATCCAGGATCTGGCAGTAGGTGGACAGATTGTGCAGCGGATTGCTTCTTTCCAGAAAAATAACGGAGTGGATTTCAGCCGCCTTAAGGAACTGAATACCGAACATGGCAGCCGGGCCCTGGCTTTGCGGCTGGCACTGGAGAAAATGGGCATACAACAACTTTCCTATCCGGTTTTTGACGAAACAAACCTCAATCTTTCCTGAGCAGCATGATCCGATTTTTCACCAGCCTGAGTTTCCTGTATGGAGTGACTATTGTGTCACTGCTTATATATGGATTGTTTTATTATCGCGATTTTGTAAGAGGGCGTTTTCATCATCGCCGGTTTCCCCTTTTTTTTGGTGTGATAGCTTTCTGCTGCCTGGGGTTTTTGTGGATACATACGCATGCGCCACTGGCATTACGGACCTATTCCAATCTTGATCACCATTTTATCCGCCATAAAGGATATGCTGTAACCGGTTCGTTTTCGCTGGGCTATGCCGATACGGCCAGTGATCCCGGAGCTGCATTCAATAATTTTACCTTTTCACGCAAGGGAGTACAGGCCCGTATTCAATCGGCCTATTCGGAAGATCCGCTGTATGTACAACGCGAAGGGCGTTTTCAATTACTTTCAGTTACCTATCCGGCCGCCGGTCATACAATCAATATCAGCAAAGGAGCAACCCGCATTTTGGTTTCAGTGATGGGTGAGAATGAACTGGAGTTAAAAACAGGAACAGATAGCCGTTTCCGGATTCCTTTTTCACTGAAACGGGGAAGCAGCATCTGGAACATGGTACGCGAGAATGAATCGTTTATCAATTCTCCTTTTTTCAATAACCCTGAAGTAGCAGAGGTACTTAAAAATGTATACCTGCTGCGCGATGCAGTGACGCGCCGTGAGGGAGGGGAACTTCGTTTCTTTTTAAGTGGTCGCCTGTTGCGCAGCGCTGGTATAGTACAGTATGATGCTAAGGCAGTGACGGCATCACAACTCACCATCAATGAGCAGTTAGCTGATGGTGAAAGAATCGCCTGGGGAATCGGTTTTCTCGACAATAACAGAAACCAGTACCGGCTGCAATTTGCAGGAACAGATACCTTGCTGCTGTTAAATCAATATCCGGTTTCTTATCCGCTTACGGAAGAAAATCGCCGGCACTGGACTCCGCATGGCGTTTCGAAGTTTATGCTGGCCGACCCGCGTAGCATGAATGTCTTGCCGCCAGGTTTCCGCGAAGGTTTTTTGTTTAACAGCCCGGTTGACAGCAGCGGTCTGTTTCCAGCCATGCTGCTTACCTATCAGTTTGATGCAGCAGGTAAGCCTTTGCAGCTACAGGCAAGAGATCTGAAAGAACCGGTAAAAGCAACGGTTGTCAGCAATGATCAATGGCTATTGCCCGCCCGCAACAGCCAGGCGCATTGGCTCTTACAGATACAGGATACATTCAATTGGGAGTTTGGCAGCATCACGCTCACACCATCGCAGTGGCAACTGCTGATAGTTGGCACCCTCATTTTTTATATACTGCTCATTGGTTATTGGGGCCTGCGGCAGGCGCCCGGAAAACTTAATTGGGTATGGCAGTTGCTGTCCTGCATTACGCTGGTATTGCTCACAACCCGTTTTTTTCTGTACTGGCGGTATAAATCATTTCCACCCTACGAAGGGCTCGACCTTCCTTCGCAGCAGCAATTGCTGAGCATTGGAAATTTTGCAATCATCCTGGCTGCGACTGTTTTGCTTGCTTTATTTCTTGGATCGGGATTGCTGGGGCAGTTTCTTCAATGGATTAGCCGTCGTACACGAAACAACCTGTTGGTTAAGTGGCCTGAACGGATAAGCCAGCAGTTGTCGGCCATCAGACAAAAAATGTACCGGAAGGCCGATCCCCGGATCTGGTTTTTTGGCAGCTGGATGTTGCTGCTTGCAGCATCAGGAGGTTTTGCTGCCATCAATAATTTCGACGCCGGAGTATGCCGCCACATAGCTATTGGCCTTGTGGTTGTTTATTTTATCTATTTGCAGCAATCGTATAGTTACTCCCCTCTGACTACCGCTACGGAGTGGGCCTGGTGGCGGTTACATACCGGCCGGCGATTGGATCTGCTCATCAGCAACCCGGTTAAAATATTTCTATCGCTCAGCCTGCTGGCATTGTTTGCCCTGGTAGATATAGGATTTGCGATTGTGTTCTTTAACTTTCTGCTTTTTAACGAAGCTTTTTTGTGTATAAATTTCGGTATTGGCGGCCTGTCGGCAGGGAGTAAAAAAAATGCAGTTTTTTTCGGAACCCTGGGTATTCTTTACCTCTTGGCTTTTATCCTTAACCTGCTTTATGCCCCCTATGTTTTTCGGTTTATACTTGCCCTGCCTGATTTCTGGTATACTGTAATCTATGCGGCTTTTGCCTGTTATCTTGCATTTGTACTGGCGCGGTTGCTTTATCATCTGCCAGCCCGCCGGAGAAAGCTGATTGTAACCTGTGCGGCTGTGGCTTTATTCCTCGGTGCTTTTTTCTTTTTCCCCAAACATCGTATCCTGGAGAAAGCGTCTATGACTAAATTTCGTATTGATGTATTGACCGCACCGGCCGATCAGGCAATTGCGTCTGCATATGAAGAGGGAAAGACCTATGCGCCTGTGATAAGGGCTGCACAGAATCAATGGTTCATTAATACTTTTATTGATAAAGAAAATAACCCGGCAGCCAGCGGTACGGGTTTTACTCTATTGCCCCATGCACCTCAGAATAAAGGCGCAAAGTATAATGCACAGGCTACAGATTTGGTCACCAGTCGTTTCCTTATCGCAGAGCATGGTAAAACTTCTGTATTGCTACTGGTGTGTTTGTTGCTGTTGCCAGTGGTAATGCTTGGAGGCTTTTATCAGTTATATCCGGATTTTACCAGTCGTGTTAATCCTTCGTACTCCCGTGTAGTGACAGGCTTTTCGGTGTTGAATTACCTGGTACTGACAGCGCTGATGGTGGTGCTGGCGGCAACAGGGCGTTATATTTTCTTTGGCCAGGATCTTCCGTTTGGAAGTATACTGAGCAAGCAATCCATACTTTTTCCGGCTATTCTCCTCGTACTGGTCGTTTTATTGCTGAGGCAGGTGCCGGCAGAGCGATTTGCTCATCGCCGAAAGCTGTTGCCCGGAGCCAGTATTTTTATTTTACTGACAGCGTTATTGTTTTTCTTCCAGCCTCCCTTTAACCGCAACAGAGAATTTAGTGTGGCAGGTCTTGCTTCATCAATGGACAGTTATCTGCAGGAAACAGTGCAGCCTATGCTGGATTATATAGACACAGCCCGCAGCAGCCGTCGCCTTTCACTAAAACAGAAAGATCAGCTTTTCACAGATTCCTTACGCAAACGCATTCAGTCTGGTCAGCTCGCAGGAGAAAATAAATTCTTTCTGGCACAGTTGCGGGAATATGCGCAGGGTAGTTATATGCGCCACCTCGATCAGCGGCGTTTGCTTTATCTCGATCCCAATACCAGTACACCAAAGCTGGCGGTCAATGAACAATATTTCCGGGTTGATCCGCCTCCACATTTATTACAGTTGTGGGCGGGCAATGTGTATGCAGATACACTCAATGCCACGCTGGCCGTATGGAGTATGCAGGATGGACATTTATTCAGAGAGCGTGAAACCATTGAATCGGATGCTCCATTGAGTTTTGCAGCAGATACCTGGAAGGTGTCGTGTTATCCTTACAACGGAGGCAATCGTACCTGGATCAGCAATACCGGACCTGCAGCTTTGCAATGGCAGGATGATAAAACAACCGGTTCGCTGGCTGCAGGCGATAGCCTTGTTTTACTGCATGGGCAGCGTGTGAGTATTCGCAGCGGCAAAAAAGAATGGTGGGTTACGCTGGAACCCGATGCATTTATGCGTAATTACTACGTAAATGGCAGTCGTTATTATTACTATCCTTTACAGGAGCGGTTTGTATGGGCCCGCAATTTTGCTGAAGCCATTTCTGCCGATTATACCCGCGGAGACAGACAACAGGAGAATGCGTTTATCTCGCTTGATTACGAATGGACCGACTCACTGACAACACGGATCCGGCAGTTAATGAATAATGATGTGACTTTTGGCGAAGGTGCGGAATATGGTATTTGTATTGCAGATGGCAACGGCCGTGTACTGGCCATGGTAGACAATATCAAAGGATTGTTGCGGGTGAATCCCAATCAAAAAACGGCGTTTAACCGCATGCTGCAGGGCGATGAAGGAATTGTTTCGCAAAGTGCATTGCGTAAGCAGATTGGCAATCTCAATCTGTTGCGGCTTAATCCCGGCCCGGGTTCTACCCTCAAACCAATTGTTTTTGGCGCTATAGCATCCCAGCTTCCTGTTGACTGGAGTGCTTTTCAATCTACCGGCTTCGATGAAAAGCAGAACTATTTTGCCGGAATGCGGGTGCCGGAATATGATTTTGAAAAAAACAATGGACGAATAAGTCAGGTAGCTGCTTATCTCCGCTATTCGGATAATTATTATCATGCTAACGTATTATTGTTGGGGTCTTATGCCAAACAACCGCTTGATAAATTGCTGGCAGAACATTTTACCCGGCAAAAACCCGGCACAGGGGTGCAGTGGCCCTGGTTTGAGTATAAAGGGCAGACGTATTTTATGAATGGGTTCAAAAACTGGCCGGGATACAGCAATGGTAAAGCAGATTTTGGTGACGACAGTTCGGCTGTGAGTATTGGGCTGCTACAAAATTTTGATATCTACAATAAGCCAGGTACAGCAACACGTTCGTTTCAGCAGCCATATGACCGTTTATTGTTAGGTGGTGCATATCAGCGATCAGGTTTTATTTTGCCCGAGTCACCAGTTTTCGATCAGCAGGCTGCGGCATTTGATCACCGGATTGCTTACGATCTTTTTACACATGCTTTCAGAGGTCATGTAAAGGGAAGTAGTCAGGTGCTAATACCGCCAATGGCCATGGTGAGTGCATTTGGTAAACTGGTTTCACAAAACACGCAATACCAGCTTACGCTTAATCCCTATGCAGGGGTTACGAGCTTTTCGCCGTTTTATCTCGATGCAGCCGTGGCGTATCCCCAGTATTTACAGCTTATGAAAGAGCAGGTATTTACAGGTATGCGTGAGGCATTGTTTGCCGGGACCGGCGCCGAACTGGGGCGTCAGCTAAAACAGGGAGCCCCTTACTACTATTACGGTAAAACAGGCACAACCGGGGATGATGAGAAAAAGACAAAGTCCAAATTATTTACACTCGTTATTTCGCAAAAAGATCTGGCTTCTTCCGGACATGTTTTTCGCAATAACAATTTTCTCACCGTGTACTTTACTTCTCAAAATGGACCGGCCAGACAGAATGAAGCTTTTCAGGCAGCTATAGTGAAGTACCTGGAAGGATCGGGCCGCTTTAGACATTATATGGGAAAAGGTAAATAAAAAAAGGGTGGTGCATTGCATGTTATGTCCGTTGCCTCAAGACAAAATGTATAACGCGCAATCACCAACCCCGGGGCTATTCGTTATTACAGATTAGGGGTTGCATAGCGAATAGTTTCTCCCAAAATAATCCGAATCGATTCTTCCGGATTTAAGTATTCAAATAACCGTCCTGTTTTAGTTGTAAGTTTTAAGTGGTAAGTTTTAGGTGTTATCAGTGAACAATTGTTTACTATTTAAAAACCCATAATTTATTACTTACTACTTATACTATATCACTTGCATAATAAATGCCGGTTTTGCTGTCAAAGACTTATTTAATCTCTTCGGGATGTCTTAATTGCTGAAAATCAAAAAATAACAAGCCAATTCTGTGGAAAACTTCAACAACAGATCTATTGCCGGTAAAAGCAACAGAAATGGGGCGCTGGGGAACGCCGGACACAATGTACAGGCAGTAGCGGCTAAAATTCCTCACCCGCAAAAAAACGCAGGGGCTGGCGACATAAAAAAAGCCATTTGCGGTGAAGCAAATGGCTATATGGTTTGATCCGGTTAAATGCCGGAGACGGCAATCCTATTAATTTCCTTTCGAAGGAAGAGGTTTGATGGGGGTTGATTTGGTGGGCTGTGCCTGTTGTGTCTGCTGCTCAGCCACTACCTCGCCTGTGATGTGCAATACTTTCTGTACGTCAATGCCTGCAAACTTTACATATACTTCTTTATTTATAGGCCCGGCAACTGCAGCATTATAAACTACTTTCAGGTTAGCTGATTTACCGGGAGCGATAGGTTGTTCGGGTTTTTCGGGAACAGTGCAACCACAGCTGGCAGAAGCATTTTCAACCACCAGTGGCTTATCGCTGATATTTTTGATTTCGAAATTATAAGTAACGGGTACACCCTGTTTGATCTTGCCAAAGCTGTGATTTTCTGTATTGAATTTAGCAACATCATCAACTTTGGTCTGAGCCATTACAGCAACACTCAGAAACAGGGCGGTGGTAATTGTAAACAGTTTTTTCATGATTGTATTTTTAAAGTGTTTGTTTCTTTAAGAACTGAACGCTGGCATTGGCAGGAGCTGCGCCTTCAGGAGCTCTCCAGACAGTGCCTTTAATGGTGAGTTGTCTTGATTGTGTGGTATTGTAAGTGATGGTAATGGGTTTGGCAAAATAGCCTTCTGCAGCCGAATTATAGCCTACTTTGATAATGGCAGTAGCACCGGGGGCAATCGCTTCGCGACTCCACTCGGGAGTGGTACAACCACAGCTGGCGTGCACATCATCCAGCTTTAAGGGCGTGCTGCCGGTGTTTACAATCTCAAAATTGTAATAAACCGGTTTGCCCTGGGGTATTTGACCAAAATCATGTTCTACCTCTTTCAGTTTCAGCACTTCGGCTGGGTTGGCTGCCTGTGTGGCAGGGGTAGTCTGAGTTTGGCCAAAAACCGCTGAAAAGCAGATCAGCAGGATAGATAGGGTAAGCAGATGCTTCATACTCAAAATTTTGAGGATTTCAAAATTAGTGGAAAAGATGGGAGTTTGCAAGCAATGGTTGCATGGCTTTTGACACTTTTTTTGGGGACCATAAAAAGAGGGGCTTCAAAAGGGGATTGACTGTTGGTAAACAATGTGCTGCAAGGGGTTTTTGTGGGGGCATTCTCCCTTATTTTTGCCCCATGGAAAATGCAACTCCATTAACGATGCCTGCTGAAGCCAAGTTGTCTTATGACCGGTTCCGCGAGGAAGTGCTGAATGACTACAAGATAGCCTGCATCAGCCGGGAAGCCAGCCTGCTGGCCCGTAAAGAAGTGCTGACTGGTAAAGCCAAGTTTGGCATTTTTGGTGACGGAAAGGAAATTGCCCAGGTGGCGATGGCCAAATTCTTCAGACCGGGCGACTTCCGCAGCGGTTATTACCGCGATCAGACCTTTCATTTTGCGATCGGTCAGTCAAGTGTGCAGGACTTTTTTGCCCAATTATATGCTGATCCGGATATCGAGCATGATCCTAATAATGCCGGCCGTCAGATGGTGTCGCATTTCTGCACACCATTGACCAATAAAGAGGGGGAGTGGCTCGATCTGGCCAACCGCCTCAATACTGCCAGCGACATGGCTCCAACAGCGGCTCAGATGCCGCGTTCGCTGGGTCTCGCACTCGCCTCACGGGTATTCAGACGGGTACAACAATTACAATCCTATACTCATTTATCCGACAATGGCAACGAAGTATGCTTTTGTACCATTGGCGATGCCTCTACATCGGAAGGACATTTTTGGGAAACGGTGAATGCAGCCGGTGTACTGCAGGTGCCGCTGGCCATCTTTGTATGGGATGATGGTTACGGTATTTCGGTTCCCAAAAAATATCAGACCACCAAAGGTTCTATCTCAACAGCTCTCTCGGGCATGCAAAAAGAAGAAGGTACCAATGGACTGAATATTTTTAAAGTAAAAGGTTGGGATTATGCCGGCATGTGTGAGGTGTTTGATGAAGGCATCAGGCTGGCACGGGAAACACATACACCTGTACTTTTTCATGTAGAAGAGATCACGCAGCCGCAAGGACACTCCACCTCCGGCAGCCACGAAAGATACAAAACACAGGATCGCCTGGCCTGGGAACGTGAATGGGATGGACTGAAAAAAATGCGCGAATGGCTTCTGGAAAATGCACTGGCCAGCGAAGACGAAATTGAGGAAGCTGAACGCGCAGCCAAAAAAGAAGTAAAAGAAAGCAAAGACAGGGCCTGGGAAACCTACCTGCAACCCATACTGCAACAGGTAAGCAAAACGGTAGCGCTGCTGCAACCTCTGGCAGATGCACTTGAACCCGATCAGGGCGCAGTGATCCGTCGCATGATCACACAACTGCAAACCAATAAGGAGCCGTTGCGCCGCGATGTGATGAAAACCCTGTATCATGCCATAGCTGCCGGCGGCAGAGCCGAACAGGTACAACCGGTAAAGGCGTATTATAGCGAATTGCTGGAGCTTAACAAAGAACTCTACAGCTCACACCTGTATAACGAGGGCCCTCGCAGTGCCCTCAATGTAGCAGAAATAAAGCCTCAGTTTGCCGGCGATGTACAGCAGGTAAACGGCTATGAGGTGCTCAATAAATATTTTGATACCTTGTTTGCCCAGAATCCGCGTGTACTGGCGTTTGGAGAAGACCTGGGGCAAATTGGCGATGTAAACCAGGGCTTCAGCGGCCTGCAGGTAAGGCATGGTGTAGACCGCATATTTGATACAGGCATTCGAGAACTTACCATTATGGGCCAGGGAATTGGTCTGGCATTGCGTGGCCTGCGCCCTATTGCCGAAATTCAATACCTCGATTACCTGCTCTATGGATTGCAACCGCTCAGCGATGATGTATCTACACTTCATTACCGCACTTATGGACAGCAAAGTTGTCCGCTGATTGTACGTACTCGCGGACACCGGCTCGAAGGTATCTGGCATAGCGGATCGCCCATGGGCATGATCGTCAACTCGCTTCGCGGAATGTATGTATGTGTGCCGCGCAACATGGTGCAGGCCGCAGGTATGTACAATACTTTGTTGAAAGGAAATGACCCCGCACTTGTTATTGAATGTCTCAATGGCTATCGCCTCAAAGAGAAGTTGCCAGCCAACCTGCTGGAGATGACGGTACCACTCGGCATTCCGGAAGTAATACGCGAGGGCAGCGACGTTACTATTGTATCGTATGGTTCCATCCTGCGCATCATACAGGAGGCAGCCACATCGCTGGCAGCGCAGGGTATTGAATGCGAAATCGTGGATGTGCAAACACTGTTGCCGTTTGACCGTGAACACCGGATCCTGGAATCACTCAAAAAGACCAACCGCATCGTTTTCATAGACGAAGACGTACCGGGTGGTGCAGCGGCTTATATGTTTAACAAGGTTATGGAAGAACAGGGCGGATACCGTTATCTTGATGTGGCTCCCCGTACTATCACCGGCAAGGCACATCGCCCCGCCTATGGCAGCGACGGCGATTATTTCAGCAAACCCAATACAGAAGAAATAGAAGCCGTGATCAAACAGATGATGGCGGAATAATAGCGCTGCTTACGGTAAGAAACGCTGGCGTACTTCTGCAGAAGGCACCATACAACTCTCTTTTTTCCCAAACCATTTGTAACGGTTACGGGCAATCCATGCGTAGAATGGATTGCGGATAAAAGCGGGTATTATCATGAAAGCATATAACGCACGTGCCGGCCAGTTTAGATAACGCGCTATGCGGATGGCGGCAGTAGAACCGCTATATAATTTACCTTTATCGATTAGCAGCACACTGTCAATATCTGCACCAATCCCAAATTGCTCACGCAGCTTATCAGTAGTTTCTCCCTGAAAAGGAGTAAATTTTAATACCGCTTTTTTATCATTACGGATGGCGAAGTTGACCATGCTGTTGCAATAGTTGCAAACGCCGTCAAATATTACCAGTGGACCAGTCAGGTTCATACTGCAAGTTAATAAGCCGGTGGTAAAGAAAAAGGAGTAGGGTAGAAGATAAAAGGAGGGAAGGGGAATTTTAAAGGGCCTGCTTAACTAAGCAGGCCCTTTAAAATTATATAGTACACCGGGAATGATTATCCCATGTTATGAAACACTTTTTGTACATCATCATCCTGCTCGAGGCGTTCAATGAGTTTACTGACATCTTCTGCCTGGGCGTCTGACACAGGTACAGTAGTTGAGGGGATCCATTCTACTTCTGCACTCAGCGGGGTGATATTTTTTTCTTCCAGTGCCTTTTGCATATTGCCAAAGTCTGTAAAACCCACCCGAAGTACCAGCACAGGTTCGCCATTTTCACCCGTACTTTCTCCCATTTCTTCGAGACCAAAATCTATCAGTTCCAGTTCCAGATCATCGATGCTGAGTCCTTCCGGACTGAGTTTGAATACACCCATTTTTTTGAACTGAAAAGCCACGCTGCCACTATTGCCCAGCGCGCCACCTCCTTTGTTGAAATGAGATTTTACGTTGGCTACGGTACGTACGTGATTGTCGGTAGCGGTTTCTACCAGAATGGCTACACCATGCGGTCCGTATCCTTCATAAAGGATTTCATCAAAATTATCCATTTCCTTGCCCAGGGCGCGTTTAATAGCGGCCTCTACACGGTCTTTGGGCATATTCACACTTTTGGCGTTTTGCATACAGCGGCGCAGCGCAGCATTGGTATGCGGGTCTGGACCTCCGGCTTTTACCGCTATTGCGATTTCTTTACCAATACGGGTAAACTGTTTTGCCATGCGATCCCAGCGGGCAAACATGCTGGCTTTGCGTACTTCAAAAATCCGTCCCATTCAGACTGAGCATTAAAATGATTTGATAATAACAACCGTTGGTGTCGGATCAACGGAGTGCAAATTTAGGGCAATACCACAAAAAGAAAACCGCTCCGGAGAGCGGTTTCCCATTTTTTATCGGCTAATTACTTTTTTTCAAAGTCAGACGCCTTGGGGAGGATATCACCCGGTGTCCGTAGTTTACTTCTGTTTTTGCTGTACAGGAAGTAGATCACGAGACCAATCGCCATCCAGATAAAGGCTACTTTCAGCGTTTGTCCATCCAGCGCTACAATCATACCCAGGCACACCAGTACTCCAAGGGTAGACACGATGGGTACCAGCGGTGTTTTGAACGGACGCTCAATATTTGGTGCTTTTTTGCGCATGATCCATACCCCGGCACTTACCAGCACAAAGGCGAAGAGTGTACCGAATGAAGTAAGATCGCCTGCTACGTGACCGGGCACAAATGCGGCAAACAGACCAACAAATACAAAGAGAATCCAGTTGGCTTTATAAGGTGTTTTGTATTTGGGATGCAGATCGCCAAAGGCTTTGGGAATGAGGCCGTCATTACTCATAGTATAGAAAATACGGCTTTGTCCCATCAGCATCACCAGTATCACCGAGGAGAAACCGGCCAGGATGGCAACAGTAACGGCGGTGGCCAGCCAGCCATAACCTGTCATATAGGTTTGAATGGCATAAGCTACACTGGCTTCCTTACCTGCTGTTTTAAATTCTGTATAATTAGCTACGCCTGTGAGTACGTGGCCAAAGAGAATATAAAGAATAGTACATACAACCAGTGAACCCAGGATACCGATCGGCATATCGCGTTTCGGATTTTTAGCTTCCTGGGCGGCAGTAGATACGGCATCGAAGCCGATGAAGGCAAAGAATACAATGGCCGCACCGCCCAATACACCGCCCCATCCGTGCTTGAACACACCTTCGTGACCAGGGGTGCCGGCAGGAATCAGGTAAGGAGTATGGTTTTCGGGGTTGATGAATTTCCAGCCGAGTGCGATGAACAGCAGTACGATCGCCACTTTTACAAATACGATAATGGCATTTACAAAAGCGCTCTCCTGTGTGCCTTTGATCAGCAGCATCGTCAGCAACAGCAGGATAACCAGGGCGGGTGCATTGACGATACCGTTGGTAATGCTTACCAGGCCGGTCAGATTAGCGGGCAGGGCTGCAAACTGATCATCGGTGAGGATGAGGGTTCCCTCTTTAACGCCTTTGGCCAGGTCAGGTACAGCGGCAGTAATCTGGGCTACTGCATCGCCGCTAACCTTGTGAAGGGCTTCAAAAGGCGAGTGGCACCATTCATAAGGAATTTGCCCCCCCAGCAAGTTGTTTAGATATTCACTCCAGGCAATAGATACGGTGGCCGCACCCAATGCATATTCCATAATAAGGGCCCAGCCAATGATCCAGGCAATCAGTTCACCCATTGTCACATAAGAGTAGGCATAGGCACTACCGGCAATGGGAATCATGGCAGCAAACTCGGCATAGCAAAGACCGGCAAAGGCACAACCAATGGCGGCTACTATAAATGACAGTGTAACGGCGGGACCAGCAGCTTCGGCCGAGGCAGCGGCCGTGCGCACAAATAGACCTGCGCCAATAATGGCGCCAATGCCCAAAGCAACCAGATTCCCCGCACCCAGCGTGCGTTTCAGGCCCTTCTCATTATCAGCGGCCTGTGCCAGGATCTGTTCCAATGGCTTCTTTACAAATAAGCTCATACGTTTGGTAAATTGTCGTTTTTAATGCAGTCAATAAAGCTCGTAAAATAAAGAAATATTTGATTTGGCCTCCTATTTCTTTTTATATCAGGCATTATAGAGGGTTAAATGTTTTTACCAGTGCATATTTTTTCCGATTTTCGGCCTTCTTTATACAAGTCATTATGTCAAAAGGAAACAGGCTTACCATATATATACTGCTTTCAATGGTTTTAGGGATTGGAGTCGGGTATCTGGTTAACAAACAGGCTTCACCGGAGTTCCTGTCGAAGTTTTCAACCAATATTAAGCTCCTCACTACCATCTTTCTGCGCCTGGTGCAGATGATCATTGCCCCCCTGGTATTCTGTACCCTGGTGGTAGGCATTGCCAAACTGGGCGACCTGAAAACAGTAGGTCGGGTAGGCGGCAAAGCCCTGCTCTGGTTTATCACCGCCTCGCTGGTGAGCCTGCTGCTGGGCCTCGTACTGGTCAACTTCTTTCAGCCCGGTGCCGCTATCGACCTCAGCAATGCCGATACCGACGGAGCCAAAGACCTGATTGGTAAAACACAGGAGTTTTCGCTGGGCAAATTTGTGGAGCATGTCTTCCCCAAAAGCATATTCGAAGCCATGGCCACCAATGAGATACTGCAGATCGTGATCTTCAGCATCTTCTTTGGAGTCGCCACTACGGCGCTGGGTGATTATGCCAAACCAATCATTAAAGCCCTCGATGTGGCTTCGCATATCATCCTGAAAATGGTCGGCTATGTAATGAATTTTGCCCCCCTCGGCGTATTTGGCGCCATTGCGGCGGTAATCGCCGTAAAAGGATTGAGTGTATTTAGCTTTTACGGGCAATACCTCCTTTATTTCCTGATCGGCATTGTATTGTTATGGGGCATATTGCTGGGAGTGGGTTATCTTATCCTTCGCCGCCGGTTGCCGGAGTTGCTGCGTCGCATTGCCCAGCCACTGCTCATCGCTTTCAGCACAACCAGCAGCGAAGCCGTTTTCCCAAAACTTACGGAAGAGCTGGAACGTTTCGGCTGCCGTAATAAGATTGTTTCGTTTATTCTGCCTCTCGGATATTCCTTTAATCTCGACGGCAGTATGATGTATATGACCTTTGCCAGTGTGGCTATTGCACAGGCCTATGGCATACAGATGGACATTGGCACACAACTTACCATGCTGGTCGTACTCATGCTTACCAGCAAGGGAATTGCCGGTGTGCCGCGTGCATCGCTCGTGGTGGTCACTGCCACCTGTGCTATGTTTAAGATACCACCCGAAGGTATTGCCCTCATTCTACCCATCGACCATTTCTGCGATATGTTCCGTACCGCTACCAATGTAGTAGGCAACGCGCTGGCCACAAGTGTGGTAAGCAAATGGGAAGGTGAACTCGAAAATGCATAATTTCAACACAACTTTACTGAATGGAAACTTTTCTGCAGATTCATTTGCTTGAGGCTGGTGGTATAATCCAGCGCTTTATTACATGGATTATTGAAAATGGCGGGTTATACTTCCTGCTACTCGTAGTTTTTGCGGAGACAGGCCTCTTTGTAGGCTTCTTTCTTCCCGGCGATTCCCTGCTTTTTGCCGCCGGTATCTTCATGGGTCGCCTGGTCAATGAACTCGCCGGTCTGCCTCCCGAAACACAACACCCCTTCGGGTTCTGGCATATCCTCATTATCGTAATGGTTATTGTCGCTTCTGTATTGGGCAATATTGTCGGCTATTGGTTTGGGTACAAAACCGGGCCGTTACTATTTGAGCGCAGAGATACCTGGATATTCAAAAAGAAACACCTGATACGTGCCAAAGAGTTTTATGAAGAATATGGAAAGGCTACTGTTTTCCTGGCCAAATTCCTGCCCATCATCCGCACATTTGCACCTATTGTAGCTGGTATTGTTCGGATGTCACGTCCGCATTTCATTTTTTACAATATAGCCGGTAGTCTGGCCTGGGTATGCAGTATGATGCTGGGCGGATTTTTCCTGCAGACCTGGGTAGAGCGTAGGTTTGGTTTCAGCCTGAAGGATCACATTGAAGCTATCACCATTATAATTGTTGTGGTAACAACATTGCCGGTATTGTATAAACTCTTTTTTTCCAAAAAGCCGGTAGTACCGCCTCCGGCCGATACAGATCTTAAGCCCTGATCATTATGTCGTCGCTTGCCAATCCCAAACAATCCAGCCAGTCTGTTTTCAACATCGCTGTCGTAGTGGCGGCACTGGGCTACTTTGTAGATATTTACGACCTGCTGCTTTTTACTATTGTACGGGAGCCCAGTCTGCAGGGACTTGGCATAAACCTGCAGGATGGTAAAGCGGTACTGGCGGCCAGCGCCAAGATTATCAACTGGCAAATGGTAGGCTTGCTTATTGGCGGCATTCTCTGGGGTATTATGGGTGATAAGAAAGGGCGCCTTAGCGTGCTTTTTGGTTCTATTATCCTTTATTCTGTTGCCAATTTTCTTACCGGCTATGTACAGAATACCGATCAATACGCACATGCCCGTTTTATAGCTGGTATTGGCCTGGCAGGCGAGTTGGGGGCAGGCATTACACTGGTAAGCGAGCTGCTGCCTAAAAATAAACGTGGTATTGGCACTTCGCTGGTGGCAGGTATCGGTTTGTTTGGGGCTGTATTTGCCTATTTCACGTTTAAATACACCAATCAGGATTGGCGGCTTTGTTATAAAATAGGCGGAGCACTCGGTATTGGTCTGTTACTCCTGCGTGTAGGTGTGGCGGAAAGTGGTATGTTCAGGCATGTACAGCAACAACAAAAGGTACAGCGGGGCAATTTCCTTATGTTTTTTACCAATGCCAGGCGCTTCCGCAAATATTTCCTGGCTATTCTTATCGGACTGCCAACCTGGTTTGTAATAGGCATACTGGTTAATTTCAGCAACCGCTTTGCAACTGCTTTCTATGGAGAAAATGCTGTTGAGTCAGGGCGCGCAATCATGTATGCCTATGCAGCTATTGCCGTTGGCGACATTGCTGTGGGGTTTGTAAGCCAGTATTTCCGTAGCCGCAAAAAGGCGCTTTACCTGTTTTATCTCTTTACTATTCTTTCGGGGATATTCTTTTTCAGCGGGTTTATACATAACGATACCACCATGTATATCGCCTGCGCCGCACTTGGCTTCAGCACAGGATTCTGGGCCATTTTTGTGACTATGGGGGCAGAGCAGTTTGGAACCAACCTGCGCGCTACGGCGGCTACCACTATTCCCAATATGGTACGTGGAGCACTGCCATTGATCAATATGCTTTTTCTCGATGTATTTCAGAAAGGCTGGGGCTGGAGTATCGTTCACAGCGGCATCCTAACCGGCGTTCTTGTAATGGCAGTCACCCTCGTGGCAGCCTATTTTACCGAAGAAACTTTTCATAAAGACCTGAATTACGTAGAAGAGTGAGCTAGAGAGAATGTGCTGATGTGTTAATGTGCTGATGTGCTAATCGATTACTTACACCCTTAACCTTCCCCCTTATACCTTTCAGCTTCTCTTGGACTATTTCTCTTAATTTTGCGACATGCAGATCGAAAAGGCTATTTCTATTTTTCAGGAAAGTATTTCCAGCTATCATATCACTGATTCGGTAGATGCGGTAGTTACAGTACCCTATGAAAAAGGTACTATCGAATTTCTTTTATATAATAAAAACTGGATCGACACCGTACAATGGCATCTGGAAGATATCATTCGCGATCCGGCGATTGATCCCGTAACAGCATTACAGATCAAACGCCGTATTGATGCATCCAATCAGCAGCGTACAGATCTGGTAGAATATATCGACAGCTGGTTCTTGCAGCAATATGCGGATGTAACGCCGGCTGCAGGAGCTACCATCAATACAGAAACTCCCGCCTGGGCTATAGACCGGCTCTCTATCCTTGAGCTCAAGATTTATCACATGCAGATCGAAGCTACCCGCGCAGATGCTTCGCCCGAACACCGGTTGAATTGTCAGGTCAAACTGGATACATTGCTCACACAACGTACCGACTTATCTACAGCTATCAGTCAGTTGCTGGCAGATATTGAAGCCGGTCGTAAGTATATGAAAGTATATAAGCAGATGAAGATGTATAACGACGAAAGTCTTAATCCTGTTCTTTATCAGAACCGCAAATAATGACTGAGCGGAAACATATACTTGTTTTTCGGTTTTCTGCCCTGGGCGATGTGGCTATGACAGTGCCTGTACTTCGTCTTTTACTGGCACAGTATCCGCATTTGCAGGTAACGATGGTATCAGATCCCTTTATGGCACCGCTGTTTGCCGGCATTGACCGGCTCCGGTTTTATGGTGCAGATACACGTACCACCTACAAAGGGTTGGGCGGATTGTGGAAGCTAAGCCGTGAGCTGCGCAGAGAAATCTCCTTCGATGCCATCGCCGATTTGCACTATGTACTACGCACGCGTATACTGGGTTTATTTTTGGCTGGCCAGCCGCAGGCGCACATAGATAAAGGCCGGGCAGAAAAAAAATCGCTGACCCGTCCGCACAACAAACAATTACGCCCGCTGCCCAGTAGTTTTGACCGGTATGCTGCTGTATTTGCTCAACTCGGCTATCCTGTGCGGCTTGATGTGGCGGAAGGATTAAGTCCTGCACCTGCGGCAATACTTCCTGTTCAACTGAATCCTCAACGTACCTGTATTGGCATTGCGCCGTTTGCACGGCACTCAGCCAAGATGTATCCGGTAGCAAAGATGAAAGAGGTAGTTAAACAACTGGCTGCACATACAGATTTAGAAATAATATTACTTGGAAGCCGTAAAGAAGCGGCACAGATGCAGGACTGGGAGCAATTAGGTAATAATATCCAAAACCTGGCAGGACGGTTTGGATTTGCGGAAGAACTGGCTGTTATAGCCAGGCTGGATATACTGATTAGCATGGATTCGGCAAATATGCATCTGGCTTCAATGTACGGCGTACCTGTTGTATCCATCTGGGGGGGCACACATCCCTGGCTGGGCTTTTATGGGTGGGGGCAGGACCCTGCCATGGCAGTACAAACCGATTTGCCCTGCAGGCCTTCTTCAGTATTTGGTAATAAGCCCTGCCCTGTGCACGGAGAAGCGGGGTGTATGCAGGAAATAAGTCCGGAAATGATTGTAGAGCGGGTGTTGAACAGAATAAAATAGACGTGAATAAAAAAGAGCGAAGAAACTTCTTCGCTCTTTTCGTATTAAAACAGGGCAGTGATTTTCTGCCACCAGGGTTTTTCTTCTTTTGGATAAAACAATGGATACGCGGTGTAAGCCTGAATCTCCTGAAGAATATCCATTTCCATGGCTGACCGTTCTTCGGGCCGTAATTCGGCGTGATTGGCTGTGCAGGAGAGCCACGACTGAATCTGCCGCACTTCTGCCGGGGTGGCCTGGCCGGAAATGTAACGATCCAGTTTGCGATGTAAAGTTTCTGTTTTCATACACTAGGTTTAAGGTTAGGGGTTCGGGTTATACGAGTTACAAAAGTTTTGCTGTTACAGTCTGGAACAACCATTTAAGATGCGCCAGTGTAATAAAGTATTTTGGATTATTCTTTTTAATGGCTGACTGACGGATTCGGGGTTGTGCAGTATGCTGAATTACAGGCTGGCGTGCGGCCTGCAATGCTTCTACAGAAAAGCCATAGGCTACTTCGCGCTCAATCATTTCATTGATCGATTCCACATTCAGTTTTTCGTTGAGGCAAATCACCACAGCGTTACGAATTTCAGTATAGAGGTACTCGGAAATGGAAAAATCAACGGGCAGTAAATGCCTTTTTTCCCATAGTTGAATAAATATATCACGCACAATACGGCGTGCATCGTCTGAAGAATATAGCTTTTTATTACTATAGCTGTAAAGGCTGTGCCAGTAACGGCGATATAATTCTTCAAACGCTTCTGTGTCGCTCATTAAAAGCCGGTCGGTGAGGACCTGATCTGGTAAATAACTCCTGCTCATGGGTACAATTTTCAGTTAACACAATTCAATAGGAGATTGGAGCTGTTTTGTCGCAGGAAATTGGCTAATAGGTGGTATTTATCCGATTAATTCAGATACTAAAAAACAATAAAAGGAAATTGGGGTAAGTAGAGGAGATTGGATTAGCCTGCCGCAGGTATTGGACATAGTGCTAATACAGTGCTAAACTAATTCAAGTTGCGGGTGTGTGCAATCTTTTACCCATCTATTTTGTTCACATCGAACTTTTACGATTGGTGGATAAAAAATAAAGAATTGAAAGTAAAAGAGATATAACGAAAAGCAGGTTGTTAAAATTCCAATGAAAAACCGCTGATCAGCTGATAAGTAGTTTTTGGAGCGGTGCCGGCAGGCTTTCGATCGTAGAGATAATTCCATTTTATGTAGAGCGAAAAATGGGTATTTGCTTTCACACGCAGTATCGACTGGTTAAACCAGCGCCGGTCGCTCAGATTATTATAAAGCGGCTGGAAAAAGGTGGTACTGATCAGCTCAATATTTTCTGCAGGCAAAAAGGTAAAGGATATATAAGAACTGCTGCGCAGATTATTATGTTTAATAACGGGTTTGATTCGTTCTGTTTCATGCTCATACATCATAAGAGAAGCTGCATAAAGCCTGAATTTTTTAGCGGATATTAGTTTAAAGCGTGGACCTGTGCCTGTCAGATATCTCGACCTGATCTGGGTGATATGATTACTTTGTACCTGTGTAAAAGCTTCCCAGCGTAGCCATTTGTTGAGCTTCCTGTTATAGCGCACGTGAGCGAAACTATTGGCCAGGAATTTTTCAGCACCTCCTTTCAAAAAGCCATAATCGCCCAGGATGAGCCAAAGATCCTTTTGGGTTTTGTATTGCAGATGAGCCTCCACGCTAGCGGCGGTAATCTGTTGTGTATTCTGCGCAAGCGAAAAAGAAGCCCCACCCGAACCGGCCCAGCCGGTGGTGTCAGATTGAATGCGTGAGCTTTCAATATTCACGATCTGGCTATTGGCAATAACAGTGATCAGTAAACCGGAAAATAAAAAAAAAAGACGCATGGCTGAAATGATTGCTGCAAAATAGCAACAGTTATACCGTTCAGCCAATACCCAGTTTATAGTAGTTCACTCAATTCAAGCCAGCGCATTTCTTTTTCGTCGAGCAGTCCTGTCACTTCTCCGATACGTACAGAAAGCTGCTGCAATTCTTCGTATGGCGCGCTACTGTCATTGAGTCGGGTGGTAATGGTTTCTTTTTCTTTAATTAGGTCAGCGATTTCTTTTTCAAGGGTTTCGAATTCCCTTTTTTCCTTAAAACTCATTCGGCGAACGGCTGCAGGTGCAGCAGAAGAAGCCGTATGGCCGGCAGTGTCTGCCTGGGACCGGACAGGAGTATCGGCTCCATTTTCCTGTTCTTTTTGCCAGATACGGTATTGCGAATAATTGCCGGGAAAATCACGGACTTCACCATTACCTTCAAATACCAGCAGGTGATCTACCAGCCGGTCCATAAAATACCGGTCATGCGATACAATGAGCAGGCATCCCTGAAACTCGCTGAGAAAATTTTCCAGCACACTGAGAGTAGGCAGGTCCAGGTCATTGGTAGGCTCATCCAGTACCAGGAAGTTTGGATTTCGGAAAAGTATGGAAAGCAGGTGCAACCGCCTCTTCTCACCCCCGCTTAATTTGGAAATATAAGTGTACTGCTTGTCGGGATCAAAAAGAAACAATTGAAGAAACTGGGCTGCACTTAATGAGCCGCCACTGGCGAGCGGAAAATTTTCGGCAATATTTTTCACATACTCAATCACCCGCATATCTTCTTTTATCACCAGCCCCTGCTGCGAATAATGTCCAAATACAACGGTATCTCCTATGTTGATTTTTCCACTGTCTGGTGCTTCCAGTTGTTGCACCATCTGAATAAAAGTAGATTTGCCGGCGCCATTTTTTCCTACAATACCCACCCGTTCGCCTTTTGAAAAAGTATAATCAAAGCCCTTTAGAATAATTTTATCTCCGTATTGCTTGTACACTTTTTTCATCTCTACTACCTTACCACCCAGGCGACTCATTTTCATTTGTAGTTCCAGTTGCTCTTCGCCCAGTTGCTGTTTGGCTTTTTTCTCTACATCATAAAAATTATCCTGCCTGCTTTTTGATTTGGTAGTACGGGCCTTAGGCTGTTTACGCATCCATTCGAGCTCACGCCGGTAAAGATTGCGGGCCTTGTCAACACTGGCTACTTCCTGTTCCTGCCGGGCAGCTTTTTTCTCCAGGTAGTTTTCATAATCTCCTTTGTAAACATAGAGGTTGCTTCGGTCCATTTCCCAGATTTCATCACACACTGTTTCCAGGAAATAACGATCATGCGATACCAGCAGCAGAGTTACATTTTCTTTATCCAGGTAGTGTTCCAGCCATTCCACCATTTCCACATCAAGATGGTTGGTAGGCTCATCCATGATTAAGAGAACATGTTTGTGTTCGAATCCGATGTCAATCAGCGTTTTTGCGAGTGCCACACGTTTGCGCTGCCCACCGCTTAGCGTACCCACCGTTTGCTGCAACTGATGAATGTTGAGTTTGCCAAGAATCTGTTTCACCTTGGCATCAAAATCCCAGGCCCCGAGTTCATCCATCTTTACAATGGCGGCTGTAAGCTGTTCCATATTATCGTCTTCGGTGGCCTGTTCATATTCACGAATAGCTTTGATAACCGGGTGATTATGGAAAAAAATATTATCCAAAACAGAGCGGTGCTCTTCAAATACGGGGTCCTGTTCAAAGAGCACCACATCTACATCTTTATTGATCCACACTTTACCCTCATCGGCAGTCTCCCTGCCCGCCAGGATCTTCATAAGGGTCGATTTGCCCGAGCCATTGCGGGCTACGAGGGCTATTTTGTCGCCTTCGGAGATATGAAAGGAAATATTGCTGAAAAGCGGTTGAATACCATAGCTCTTGGTCAGATTCTCGACAGATACATAATGCATGGTGCAAAGATAAAAAGGAATAGTGGTACCTGATGTCAGAACGACTGTGGCATAGTTTTTTAAACAGATATAAAAAATGGCCTATGACAAAGTCAATCATTGAAAGGGTGCAGGAGCAACTTGGATATCCTCCTTTGCATAAGGTAGACCCTAATACGCAGGAATTGCCGGCAACGGAAACGTCTGATGAAAATGCACGTTTTGCACAGGCGGCTATACCTTCAGTACTGGCAGGAATTTTTCAGCAATCCCGCTCCGAGGCAGGTGCTGTTGCATTATTGCAGCAGCCAGCCACAGCCAGTTGGACCAATCTGTTATTTGGCACACAGCGTCGCAGGGTCATGGATGCCATTGCCCAATACGCTGGCAGGCCCGCTGCAGGAATCGAAAACGAACTGGACATAATAGCTCAGGCTGCCATGAGCGTTCTGCGACCGGGTGCAGATATGGACCATCCGGGACTGGTATTACGCGAAACGCTCAACGCTCAGCGGCATACTATCCTGGTTTATTTGCCTGCTGCGCTTCATATGGGTGAAATGCTGCGCGATGAATCACTCGATGACCGTACCAATAAAATGGAAGGACCGGTGTCGAACCTTATGCACAGTATTGAAAACAAGTTGTCGGGAGGAGGTGGTTGAAGATACCTGCATCAATGGTCAGATAACAGCACAAAGAGCAGGCAGATAAGCGTGGCAGCAGCGAAAACAAACCAGGGCACTCTTTTTTCCCACCAGGCCTGGCGGTGTGTCCGTTGCTGATAACGTAAAATATGCTGGTGCAACTCAGGAGTAGTGGGTACTTGCTGCAAATGCTGCAGCCAGGTGATGCTATGCGGATAGGGCAGACGCGATGTAATGCGAAGGCCCGTTAACACTACTTCATTATTGATGGCTGTATCGGTGTTGCTTTCCAGCAACTCCAGTCCCTGCTCGTCCAGTAACTGCTTCAGCCCATTAAGAAGTGTATAATAATCGGTGCGATGTGTATCGATACGTGCCAGCCGGCGATCGGCCTCCAGCAGGTTGCGCAGCAGGTTTGCTGGAGTAGTTGCTTCAGTACTCATTGACTGTCCCTGACTGCGTGCATACCAGCGCTGTTGCAGATAGTTGGCACGTCTTTCGGGCTGAGTCAGTGTTTCATACGCTTCTTTGATCGCAGCAAAAAGGAGCAGGGATTCGGGATCGCTACCACTCTTGTCGGGGTGATAACGTTGAGCGAGACGCCGGTAAGACCGCTTAATATCATCGAGCGAAGCGGCAGGCGATAACTCCAGTATGCTATAGTGATCCTTCAATTCCAGAGCCAGCGAAGATAATAAAACAGCAGGCTATGACCATTTTTTGGCATTAGTAAGTTTAGCACTTCCCCAGGGTCAAAAAATTTTTTTTTCGTTTTTTTAATAAGATCGTGATTCGCAATTCGTTATTTTCTGATAACGGGGTCGCGATATTTTCCGCTTTAATTATGTCAGCCACTTTGTAAAAAACTCAAGCGTACGCTGCCAGGCGAGCCGGGCGGCTGCCTCATTATAACGCGTGGGAGCTGTGTCGTTATGAAACGCATGATTTACTCCTTCGTACATATATAGCTCATAATTTACCTTATTGGCTTTCAGTGCATCTTCATAATCTTTTATACCTGCGTTGACACGTTCATCCAGTCCGGCATAATGCAATTGAACAGCGGCTTTGATATCTGCGACTTCAGCAGCTCCTGGCTGCCTTCCGTAAAACGCTACTGCCGCCTTTAAAGAAGGTATCTTTACGGCGAGCGTATTGGCCATGGCACCGCCCCAGCAAAATCCCACACAGCCCGCTTTACCATTGTAATCTTTGCGCGAAGGCAGGTAATCAAATACACGAATAAAATTCTGGACACTATCTTCTGCTTTCAGTTCCTGGAATTTCGCCCGGGCTTCATCTTCATTGGCTGGGGTGCCGCCCAGGGGGGCAAGCGCATTGGGGGCAATAGCCAGATAACCCGCTTTGGCAGCGCGCCGTGTCACATCTTCAATATGAACGTTCAGTCCTCTGTTTTCGTGAATTACAACCACTGCAGCATATGGTTTTTCGGCTTGCGGTCGTGCCACATAAGCCTGCATTGTGCCATTTACGCCCGGATACGAAATACGCTCTGTAAAAAGATCCATATCAGGCGTTACAGCAGCATTGGCAGCATTTACTTCAATCTGGGGTAATACCGCCATTGCCGCAGCCGTACTTCCGGTTAACAGGATCAGGCGCCGCAGAAATTCCTGCCGGCTCAGCGGCTTGTGGGTATACTCATCGTAGAGGCTGATAATGCGTTGATCCATACCAGGGAATTTTAATGTTTCTAAAATTACACACTTTCTATGGGTTTCCGGAAGGGAAACGGGCGGCAGCAGAAGCTTACTACAGCATAACTTTTTATCAACAGTGCTGTTAACATATTGTATTCACTCTTCCCCGTTTGGTTATTTGCCGTATCTTGCCTGCCTCTCCTTAATCTGCCTCCCCCGTAAAACTTCTTTTTTTAAAATCAGCCAGGGGGCTTCTTATGAACAAATGGATTTGGCTGCTGACATTTCTCTGTTTGTCAGTAGCAGGTTTGCGGGCGCAGATGCCGGCTCTGCAGGAGTTGCTGGCTTACCCCGACCAACCTGATAAAAAACTGGAACAAACACTGGCGCGTCTGGGTTTTGCGGCTGTAGACCGTGCCCAGCTGCCGGATACCGTGTACTATGCATGGAAAAATTCTGCCGACGCCGACAGTGTGAAGGCGATCACAAGAAGTATTTCCAAATGCAGCAGCAATGGTACGATTCTCTATTTCTACCAGACCACATCTCGGGACGAGTTTGCCCGCTTGCTGGCAGAAGGCGAGCGTATTGGAGTGGCCTGCGCTGAGCCTCCTTCTGTTCAGTCACTGCCACTGTTATTGCAATACCAGCAAATGCTCATGCTGGCCTATGTTGATCAGTCGGCCGATATAAAACGCTATACCCTCCGTATCGAAAAGAAACCATTACCGGCGGTAAAGCAGTTACAATGGGCAGAGCAGTTATTGCTTTTTGATTCAGATGAGTTGCTGGCAGCTTATTTTGGAAGAGACAAAGTGAAAAAAGATCTCTATTATTTTTCTGAGAAAGAAATCAACAGATGTTCCATCCTTTTTCCCAATACTCCCAGGCAGGCTATTTTTATCTGGGAAGATCAGGCTAACCGCAGGGTAATTGATCAGATCATCATCGGTAGTATGACTACTTCGGGACAGCTGGCTGGTTATGCCGGTGCACTGGACGGTAATACCTGGCAATTCAGAAACGGTATTGAGTTCAACATGCGCATGGATCAGCTGTTACATATAAATGAAGAAGATATTCAGTTTTATGGCCGCCGGTCTCCTTATTACCTTATGCTGAAACCCGGCACTAAAGGAAAGGTAGATTTCAGCGGTACCGGCATCGTATTTGACTGTCTTAATTGTGTAGGTGATCCCTTTCTTAATACAGAACTGGTAAGTGGTAAGGCGGCCGTAACCGAGGGGTTACGTTTGCATGTCAGCCTGGTCATTCTTTGGCCCCCTTCAGGAACCCGTTAATCAGCATATTATCTAAAATTTGGATAATGTTTTGCTAACAAAGCCATAAAAGGAGCGGGGCTGCAACCTTCGGGCATAATAATAGCTCATATTTAATGAACGAATGAACGTTGTTTACCGGCATTCCTAACAATTAAATTGATTAACATGAACCGCTTTTTTACCTGCACAGCGCTTGCTCTTGCACTGATTGTGGGCGCTGCCTTCAATCAAAAGGCCGTAGCTCAACCTGGTGTGGGGGTATCAATTACTTATCAGAATTTTTATGATGAGTTAAGTCCTTACGGAGAGTGGATCGATTATCCGGATTATGGTTATGTATGGCGTCCATCGGGTATTGCCGATTTTCAGCCTTACAGCTCCAATGGTTACTGGGTATGGTCTGACGATTATGAATGGATGTGGGTATCCAACTACAGCTGGGGCTGGGCGCCTTTTCACTATGGCCGCTGGTTTCAGGATCCTTATTATGGATGGATGTGGGTACCTGGTTATGAGTGGGGACCCGCCTGGGTAGCCTGGCGTGACGGAGGTGATTATTATGGATGGGCGCCGCTGCGTCCCGGCATTCAGCTAAGCATCAACTTCTCTATCGGTAGTTATAATCCTCCGATTGATTACTGGTGTTTTGCTCCCCGTCGCTACATCACTTCGCGCAGCCTGTACAACTACTGTGCTCCCCGCCGGCAAAACATCACCATTATCAACAACACAACGATCATAAACAATTATGGTCGCAGAGGAGATAATCGCTGGGTGGCTGGTCCACGCCGCGCGGAAGCCGAACGTTATACCGGTCGTATCAGGTCAGTACGTTTCCGTGAGGTAAATGAACCCGGCCGCACTCGCTTCCGCAACAATGAGGTTTCCGTATACCGGCCTCAGATAAACCGCGATAATAACCGCAGTTTCGCACCCCGCCAGAGCGAGCGTTATGATCGAAACAATGCCAATACCCGGATCAACGATAATCGGGGCAACGATCGCCGCAACGACCGGATAATGGACAACCGCAACAACAATCGCATAGATCGCCCTGAACGTGATACCCGTATTACTGACAATCGTAACAGCGATCGTCGTAATGACCGGATAAACGATAACCGCAATAACCGCATTGACCGACCTGTTCCCGATACACGGGTCAGCGATAATAATGGTAATGATCGCCGCAACGATCGTATAACCGAAAATCGTAACAATCGCTTTGACAGACCCGACAGGAATACAAGGGATACACGTACCAACGATAACCGCCAGAATGTACCAGACCGTGTGCGTACCACTCCGCCACGTGAGTTTGGAGGCGGAGACAGAACAGAACGTGTACGTACACCTCAGCCGGGCAATGATCGCCGTATGGAAAGACAACGCGTTGAAAGAGCACCTTCTGGCGGCGGCCAGGTACGGGAGCAACGCTCTTTTGAAAACAGACGCGTCGAAAACCGTCCTGCTGAAAACCGCTCACGTGAGTTTCGTGGCGGTGGCCAGGGAAATGGTGGTGGACGCGACAACAGAGGTGGTGGTCGCCGTGACTAAATACTGATTTCAATAAATACCTTACAGGGCCGGACATAGTTCCGGCCCTTTTTGTAGTTGGAAAATGATGCCCGGAATGGACGTATCTTTAAACTACAACCCTGTTTTCAGTATGCGTATTCTGTGGACCTATTTGCAACCGCAACGCTGGTGGATCATGCTCTCACTCTCACTGGCAGGAGTGGCACAATTGCTCACTCTCGTCGACCCCCTTATATTCGGAAAGATTATTGATGACTATGCGGGTAATAAAAAAGGACTGACAGAGCAGGAGCGTGTAGAGGGCGCCATCTTCTGGCTGGTTGCAGCCGTGGCTATTGCACTGCTGGCCCGGCTTATCAAATCGTTTCAGGAATATGTAATGCGGTTGGCAGTCCAGCGTTTTGGCATGCAGATATTCAATGACGGACTTAAGCAGACATTACGCCTGTCTTTTCCTGAATTTGAACAACAGCGTAGCGGAGAGACGCTGTCCACACTTCAGAAGGTACGCACCGATACCGAACGGTTTATTAACTCATTTATAAATGTACTTTTTTCATCTGTTATAGGTATAGGTTTTCTGATCTGGTATGCTGTCACCACGCACTGGATGTTAATTCCGGTGTTTGTAATAGGTGTACTGTTGCTCGGTGGATTAACAGGTTTATTAAGCAAAAAGATTAAAACACTTCAGCGTTCTATTAACAGAGAAACCAACCAGATGTCGGGCGCGATTACAGAGTCGTTGCGCAATATAGAGCTGGTCAAAAGCCTGGGACTTACTTATCCGGAAATACGCCGGTTACGTGTACAGACACAGCGCATCTATGACCTCGAGATGATGAAAGTGCGTAAAGTACGTACTCTCTCTTTTTTGCAGAGCTCTGCACTCACTCTGCTGCGTCAATCCATTCTCTTTATCCTGCTCTGGCTTATTTTCAGAAATGTTCTTAGTACCGGCGAGTTGATCAGTATGCAGTTTATCTCTACAACAATTTTTGGACCGTTGCAGGATCTGGGTAGTATTATCCTTGCTTACAGAGAGGCAGAGGCCTCTATACTAAGCTTTGACCGTCTTATGAAAAAACCGGTGGAGACAAGGCCGGAGGAACCCGTAGAACTGGGTCCGGTTCGCAGCCTTCGTTTTGATAAAGTCATATTTCGTCATGCTACCGCGAATTACAATGCTATCGATGACCTTTCTTTTGAGGTGGCAGCTGGTCAAACCATCGCTTTTGTTGGACCATCTGGTTCGGGTAAGTCAACGCTGGTAAAATTGCTGGTTGGCTTATACCGGCCCGTACAGGGAGATATTTTCTTCAACGATATCTCTGCTACACAGATCCGGTACAATGAAATGCGTCGGCAGATAGGATTTGTAACACAGGAAACCCAGCTTTTTTTTGGCACCATCCGCGACAATCTGTTATTTGTAAAGCCAGACGCTACAGAGACAGAAATGCTGGATGCCTTGCATAAAGCGTCCTGCGACAGATTGCTTGAGCGCTCAGGTAAGGGGTTGGATACGGTACTTGGGGAAGGAGGAATGCGATTGTCGGGGGGCGAAAAACAACGTATTGCCATAGCCAGGGCGCTGTTACGTCATCCCCGCCTGCTTATATTCGATGAGGCGACTTCTGCGCTGGATTCGCTGACCGAAGAAGCTATTACCGAAACCGTACGCGATATTGCCCGGATGCGCGACCCCATTACTATCCTGATTGCTCACCGCCTCTCTACCATTCTTTATGCAGATGTAATCTATGTACTGGAAAAAGGACGGATTGTGGAACAGGGCTCTCACCAGGAGCTGGTGGATAAGCAGGGTTTATATTATGCCATGTGGCGCCAACAGATAGGAGAGCGCCGGGAGTATCCGGATCAGGCTATTGTGGAAAACAATTAATGCCGGCGGCCACCTTTAATATGCTGCGGCAAGCAATTTGCAGGAAGTTTAAAAACGCTGGTATGCGAAAGAATAGCTGCTGGGTATTATTGCTACTAATGGCCTGCCACTCTCCCGGAGAGAAAGAGATGCCTGCCAAAACTGCTGAACCGGAGCCTGTGGCATTTGACGGTGTTGTGAATCATCCGGACACTATCCCTTACAATGTACAGATTGATACGGTAATTCATTTGTCACTTGATTCTGTACAGACTGCTACAGCCAAAGGCGCCATCAGTAAAACAAAAAGCCAGGTTTATTGCTTTCTCTCTGTCAAAAAGAAACAAACGATAAGAGCAAGATTAATTCCGGCTACTGACGATCTGAATATCCGGTTTTCTCAACTAATATTTCCCGATAAGACTACAGATGGTCCCTTTGGCAGAGAACTCGTTTATCCCGTCCGTCAACCCGGTACATATCAGCTGGTAATTTCCCCCAACAGGATGGCATCAGGCCCGTTTAACGGAGACTTTGAGTTGAAGGTGTCGCTTACTGAATCATCCCGTAAATAGTAATCATTTCTTTTTCAGGCGTATTAGAAAACCTCCTCCCGGGGCCATGTGTAAACGTAACTGCTGAGAGCGCAAAATATCCTTATTGATAAGTATATAATCAGAAGCATAGCGATCTGCATTTGCTCCATCAGCACAGATAGTAGCTGCATAACTGTCCCCGTTAAGAAAGCTAAAATCCAACTCATAATCACGTGCGGTCCAACTGGTCATACCGGCTATAAACCAATCATCGCCGCTGCGCCGGGCAGTTACGATATATTCACCTACCTGCCCGTCGGCAATCACAGTGGTATCCCATACTGTAGGAATGCTGCCAATCAGCTCCATAAAATCAGGCTCCAGCAACCCTTGCGAAGGATTGCCCGAAAATAGCTGAATGGGACTGTCATAGATGACGAACATAGCCGCTTGCTGGCATCTTGTTCCCAACGACATCACCTTATCGTTAATGGCACGAAAGGTACGGGCCGTTGCATTGTCAAGCAGTCCCGGCTCATAATCCATCGGTCCTGCTGTCATGCGGATAAAAGGCAGTAGCAGGTTATGAGGTGGCGAAGCCTTATCGCTCCAGATATTGTATTCAGAGCCCAGTACCCCCTCTCTTGTCACTGCATTGGGCCAGGTGCGGTTGATGCCGGCCGGCTTAAAGGCGCCGTGGTACATGATCATAATACGATGCCGGGCGCAGGCTTCTGCCACCCGATGATAAAAACGAACCATTTTCTGATCATCGCGGTCCATGAAATCGGTCATAATAAAATCTACCCCCCATTTACTGAACTGTTCCAGCGCAGGTTCCAGTTGCCGATCCAGGGTAAGCGCCAGTGTCCAGAGGCTAAGTCCAATCCCCTTCTCCCGGGCATAAGCGGCAATGCTGTCCATGTTTATAGCCGGATTGATTTTAAAAAGGTCTTTATAATCACTCCATCCGGCATCCATCATAATACGCTGAAACCCGAAGCGTTTGGCAAAATCAATATAGTATTTGTAAGTCGCGGTGTTCACACCCGATTTGAAGGGGACATTAAAAAGATTTACGCCTATGATCCATTCATCAGTACCTTTTCCGGGCCTGATCCACGAGGCATCTGTCACCCGGCTGGGAGAAGCAAGGCGGTAAACGAGGTCATTGGCTGGTAGTTCACGGTCTGTGCGTGCTATCAGCATCACCCGCCAGGGGAGTTTTCTGGATCCCGCAGTACGGGCAATATAATCAGCGCGTCTTTTTACCACCAGTTGCGGAAATTCCCCGGCTGCTGTGTCTTCCCGGATGGGATAAGGGGCAAAAAGTCCTTCCAGAGAGCGGTCATTATTGCCTTTGAGAAACATACCGGGATAGTCTTCCAGATCGGACTCTGTAATTAATATTTTGGGCCCCTGAGCCGGAGCCACAAGAGTGGGGGTAAAAATGGCCTGCTGCGGGCCGATGCTGTCCAGTGTTTTGAAATCATAAGGTTCTTCAAAGCTGGTATGAAAAATATCCAGGTCTCCGCGCTTTACAACCTGGGTGAAATATACCGGATAGTTACCATGAAAGCGAAAGACTGCTTTTTCTTCGCGTATGGTAATGCTGTCTGTAAAATGGGTTTGAATACGATAGGCTACGCCATCATCATATACCCGGAAGATCACCGAAAATGGTTGGGCCAGTTGCAGCGTTAGCTGATTATATCTGTCCGGGATGAGTCGTCTTTTTTCCGGCACCGGCGAGGTGATAATGTCGTTGTGCCGGGTAAGCTTTGTTTTTCTGATCACTGGTTTTCCGCCAAAATGAGTACCATTGTCGAGCACGAGATCGATAGGGGATGGCTCAATCAGTAATTTGTTATCAACCGTTACCATATAGCTCAATGCCGTTCCATCGTATATGTTTAACCGGACAGAGCCATCCGGTGAAGTTACTTCACGTATCTGCTGTGCCAGCGTGGTCACTGCCATTGGCAGCATAAGAAACGACAGAAGGTATTTCATACAGCTGAGTTTGAGTATGAATATAAGAAGAAAGTTGACTGTGGATAGTTGACAGTTGACCGTGGATAGTGGACAGGTGTACATCCCTAAACCAGGTTGACCGGTTTTAAAGGTTTTTTCCAGCTGTTAACTATCCACGGTCAACTGTCAACTATTTTTCAATACTTTTATTCCTCCTAAAATTGTCATCATGAAAACCGGTTTGCGTTTTGCGCTGTTGCTCGCTTTAATAAGTAGTATGGTGGTTTCCCTTTATTCTTTCACCGCAAGAAAGGCCCCCAGAATACTGGTGTTTTATAAAACAAATGGATTTAAACACAGCAGCATTCCTGCAGGCATAAAGGCGATTCAGAAATTGAGTGAAGAGAATTCGATCCGTTGCGATACTACCAGCGATTCGCTGAAGTTCCGGTATAAAACACTGAAGCAATATGATGCGGTTGTCTTTCTGAATACGACCGGCGATGTATTGGGATTTCAGGAGCAAAAAGAATTTGAACGATACATACAGTCGGGCGCGGGTTATGTAGGGATACATGCAGCCGCCGATACAGAATTTGACTGGCCCTGGTACAATCAGCTGGTGGGAGCTTACTTTAAAGATCACCCCGCGCAGCAGCAGGCCCTGTTGCATGTAAAGGATAGCAAGTTTCCGGCAACAGCTCACTTGCCGCGCGAATGGAGCCGTTGGGATGAATGGTACAATTACAAAGACACTCACTGGGATAAAGTAAATGTGCTTCTCACGCTCGATGAAAAAACCATCAAAGGTGGTGGTAATGGTGATTTCCATCCGATGGCCTGGTATCGGTCCTTTGACGGCGGCCGGAGTTTTTATACAGGACTCGGTCATACAGAAGCGTCTTATGAAGACGATCTTTTTCTTAAACATCTCCTTGGTGGCATAAAATATGCCGCAGGCCGTTAATTGGTTGCAGGTCGTTTCAGGAATGCAGTGCCCGAAGCCGCGATACCATAATGGTAATGGCAATACCGAGCAAACCGATACAGGCAAATGAATAGCGAAGGCTTGATATCTGGGCAATATAACCGATCAGTGGTGGCCCCATCAGGAATCCCAGGAAACTGATACTGGATACAGCTGCCAGTGCCATGCCCGGTGGAATTTTAGCATTTTTCCCCGCGCTGCTATATACCATAGGTACAATTGAAGAAACACCAAAACCTACTATTAAAAAGCCGATCGTAGCAGTGACGATTTGTGGAAATAATACAGAGATAAAAAGGCCGGTAGAAATAAGAATACCACTTATCTGCAACATCTTCTTTCGCCCAAAATGCTGAATTAACCTGTCACCTACAAAACGGCCTGAAGCCATCATAATCATAAATGATGTATAACCCAGGATAGTCAGTGCGGCTGGTGCTTTCACTACATCCTGAAAATAAACACCACTCCAGTCAAACATGGCTCCTTCACTGGCCATGCTGCAAAAGCCAATAATACCCAGCTGAACAAGCATGGCATCCGGTTTCGAAAAGAAAGGTTTCTTTTCGGTCATGGCTGCGGCCCCCGGCTGCAGGTATACCTGAAAAGCGGCAATAAGAATAAATACCAGTGTAGTCGCAATCCAGAAATGCGGATAAGGAGAAACATGCAGGGCTTTCATGAGCAATCCCAGCAGTGCTCCGGAGAACCCCGCCGTACTCCATACACCATGAAAAGAAGTCATAATAGGACGGCCATATAACTTCTCTGCACGGATTGCCTGTGTATTGACAGATATGTTACACATGTTGCCAAAAACACCAAAAAGATAAAGACCCAGAGCCAGTTGCCATCCCTGTGTAGCCAGTCCGATATTAGTAAGCGAAAACGCATATAAAACCGCACATATCCTTAATATTTTTTTACTGCCAAAATGAGTAACCAGCCGACCTGAAAAAGGCATAGCGGTGAGCTGACCGGCTGGTAAGGCCAACAGTATACTGCCCAGTGCGGCATCTGTAAGCTGCAACGAAGTCTTGATATCCGGGATCCGGCTGGCCCAGGTGGCAAAGCAAAGCCCCTGACAAAAAAAGAAGATAGAAACAGCAATGCGGATTTGCCGGTTGGTAAAACTGCGTGTTTCTGCATCATTATGGGTGGTGGAACGGCCGGAAACGTTCATAGAAGCAGTAATAAGCTTATAAGACCGGTGGATGAAGTGATCAATACCTGTTTTCATAAATTATTGCATTACTCCCATCTGGCAAGGCAATAACTCGTAAGAACACAGACAAAGATACCATAAATCGGAATACAGGGTTACACCCCGCAAGTCTACCAGCTGCCGCATTTGTTCTATGGAATGAGATTACTAAGCAGGGGAACTTAAAATATATTAATTTGACGATATTCTGTAAGGCATGCAATTTGTGCATGCAGAGATTAATAAGGCCTATGAACTGGATCGATTTTGTACTGGTTGTTGTGGTATTGCTGGCTCTGTGGAGCGGCTGGAGGCGTGGCTTTGTGGCTACCTCGGTAGACCTGGTCGTCTGGCTTGGAAGTTTTATACTGGCTTATCTTCTGTACACGGACCTGTCGGGACCGCTGGGGCGTATTTTCCCCAGGCTGGGCGCCTGGCAATTACCGCTCGCATTTTTGCTAACCCTGTTTTTTTCCCGGCTTTTACTGGGCTGGTTGGGCATGCTTATCAAAAGAGCATTGCCACAGTCCTTACACGAGTCAGTGGTAAATCGTTTTTTGGGCCTGGTACCCGGCGCCATCAACGGATGGATTTGTACAGTAGTATTATCCGCCTTGCTATTATCACTTCCGTTAAAAGATAGCATTACCGAAGAAGCACGCATCAGCCGTCTGGCTGGGCCGCTGGCAATGCAAAGTGAATGGGCCAATAAAAAGCTGGCTCCGGTTTTTGATGAAGCCGTTCGTCAGACTATGAATAGCCTTACGGTAGAGCCGGCGTCCGACGAATTTGTTTCACTACGCTTTACTTATTCAGGAGCGCGTCCGCGCCCCTCACTCGAAGAAGCCATGCTGAAAATGGTGAATAAGGAAAGAACAGAACGTGGTCTGAAGCCACTTGCCGCCGATCCAGAACTGACTACAGTTGCAAGAGCACATTCGCAGGATATGTTTATACGTGGCTATTTTGCCCACAAAAATCCGGATAACAAAGGTCCCTTCGATCGCATGAAAGCAGCCGGTATTCGCTTTTCTGCAGCCGGAGAAAATCTGGCACTGGCACAGACACTCGAAATAGCCCATCAAAACCTGATGAACTCACCGGGGCACCGCGCCAATATCCTGAGCCCTGATTTTGGAAGACTCGGCATCGGCGTCATGGACGGAGGTTTCTATGGATTGATGATCAGCCAGGAATTCCGCGATTAACAAAGTACTTACTATTACTGGTATGATCCTTGAAAAAGTAATAGTAAATGCTTCATGAAATGGCGATTATTCATATTCCTCTTTTTTTTCAATTTGCTGTTGCTGAGTAGTTGCGGTGTGGTTGAAAAAGCCATTCAGGCAGAGGCCGGCTGGCCGCTATTGATGCTGGGAGGAATATTGTTTGTATTGCCCTGGGTGATTGTAAGATGCAGAGCCTAAAGAATTTTTATTCAGCCCTCGGTAAAGTAAAGGAAAAAGTACTGCCCACATTTACAGCTGTTTCAATACGTAACTGGCTGTTGTTTCTTGCCAAAAACTCCCTGCACAATAAAAGGCCCAGCCCTGTTCCCTGCTCCTGTGCAGTACCTGCAGAAGTATAGAATACACCCGCTTTTATCTGCTCCAGTTCTTCGGGAGAAATTCCCTTACCCGAATCTTTTACAAAAAATTCAAGGTGATCAGAAAAGCTGTTTACACCCAGATAGACCGTACCACCCGGTGGGGTGAACTTAATTGCATTTGAAATAAGATTTCTTAATACCAATTGTATCATGTCAGGGTCTCCCCATGCATGAAAAGCAGGGTCAGCATCTGCTCTGATAAGAATGTTTTTAGCCTCTGCCTGCATGGTCAACGTACCAATAACCTGGCTGATCAGTCGTGTGCACGAAAATGCAGCCGGCATTGCAGACTCGGCCTGCATCTGTGTTTTGGCCCATTGCAGCAGATTTTCCATGAGCCCTATCGTATGGTTCAGATCTTTTTTAATATCAGGAACAAGCTCCTTTATTTCGCTGCCGGGCAAGTCCTGCGATTGAATGTTCTCAAACAGGTTTCTCAGCGCATACATCGGAGCCTTCAGGTCATGGGATATAACAGAGAATAATTTGCTCTTTAGCGAATTGAGATCCTGCAATTGCTGCGCCTGTTGCTGCAGCTGACTCGATTGCTTCTGCATCTCCTGATTCGCGTGCTGCAACGTAAGGTTAAAGTTGCTGTTCTCTGTTTTTACCAGATACAAACCATAAAATATGTATACAATGGCCAGAGCCTGGTTGATCAGGTAGAGAATAAAATTGACCTGCTCCAGGTGAAAGGGGTAACGTTTAAGCATTACCGCAAGCACAAAATAGCTGATCATCGAAAAGCCAATAGAGAACAGCATATAAGAACGTTCCTGGATGAAAAAAACGGACAGGATGCCGTAAAGAACAAAAGAAAGTTCTACACCCAGGTTAATACCATTGATATAAGCCAGGCAGGTGCAAAAGGGATAGAGTATAAAATACACCAGCAGGGCCAGTGTATATTGTTTGTTGGCATTCAGCAAAAGCACCACACCGCTTACCAGTGCCGGCAACATGGCCATGATCCAGGCCATCAATGGTATATTACCTACATAGAGAAAACCAATAAGTGGCAGTAATAATCCTGTGCAAAGCTGAAAAAAGTTGAGATAGTTGAAGATGGCCAGCTTATTCTTTTCATGCACACTCATTTCCTTCAACAAGCCAATACGCCGCACCTTGTGCAAAAACGTAAGGTAACCCCGGTAGGTGGTTGCAGCCTGGTGGGCAACACGTGATTCGGGCAGGCGGTAAGAAAGGAAATTGGACAGGGACCTCATAGGGTGGTTAAAATAGTAATTTTTATGAGTACTATTTAACTTTTTGAAGGAAAAATAAATAAGGTCAGGGGTAAAAGGTAAAAGGCAAAAGGTAAAAGGTATGGGAGAGAAACCATTAACCTTTTACCTTTCACCTTTCACCCTATACAGTGGCTTCCATATAGCTCTCCACCGGTTCGCAGGTGCAGATCAGGTGGCGGTCGCCATGAGTGTTGTTTACACGGGCTACAGAAGGCCAGAATTTGTTGAGTGATACATAAGGGAGCGGGAATGCAGCCTGCTCGCGTGTATAAGGATGTGCCCACTCTGTACCACACACTTTCAGTTGTGTGTGCGGCGCATTTTTGAGCGGGTTATTCTTTTTATCGGCCGATCCTTCTTCTATTGCACGGATTTCGGCACGTATAGACAACAGAGCATCACAAAAACGATCCAGTTCGGCCTTGTCTTCACTTTCGGTCGGTTCAATCATAATGGTGCCGGGCACAGGGAAACTCATGGTAGGAGCATGGAAACCGTAGTCCATTAGTCGCTTGGCCACATCTTCTGCCTCTACTTCGGCTGTTTTTTTGAAGGGCCGCAGGTCTACAATAAACTCATGCGCACACTGCCCGCTATGATTGGTATAAAGAATGTCAAAAGAATCGGCCAGGCGTGCGCGCATATAGTTCGCATTCAGAATAGCATATTCGGTAGCTGCTTTCACACCCTGGGCGCCGAGCATGCGGATATAGCCATAGGAAATCAGCAGAATGCTGGCACTGCCAAAGGGAGCGGCAGAAACGGCATTATGTGAACCTGAGTTGAGTGATACATGACCAGGCAGGAAAGGAGCCAGGTGCGATTTCACACAAATAGGGCCCATGCCGGGACCACCACCGCCATGCGGAATGGCAAATGTTTTATGCAAGTTGAGGTGACATACGTCAGCACCAATCAGTCCCGGTGCAGTAAGACCTACCTGGGCATTCATATTGGCACCATCCATATATACCTGACCACCGTGGGCATGTACGATGTCGGTAATCTCTTTCACTGTTTCTTCATACACACCGTAAGTGCTGGGGTAGGTGATCATGATACCGGCCAGGTTTTCCGCATGCTGAGCGGCTTTGGCACGCAGATCATCCACATCAATATAGCCGCTCTCAAGTGCTTTCACTACCACTACTTTCATGCCGGCCATTACTGCGGAGGCAGGGTTTGTACCGTGAGCAGAAATGGGGATCAGCATCACATTACGGTGATGTTCGCCGCGGCTCTCATGATAACTTCTGATGGTCAGCAAGCCAGCATACTCGCCCTGCGCGCCACTATTGGGTTGCAGGCTGCAGGCATCAAATGCAGTGATCTCGCAGAGATAAGCGCTCAGTGAGTCTACAATAAATTTATACCCTTCTGTCTGGTTCGCCGGTGCAAAAGGATGAATCTTGCTCCAGTGAGCCCAGCTCAGCGGCATCATTTCACTGGCAGCATTCAGTTTCATGGTACAGCTGCCCAGTGAGATCATAGACGTGTTCAGCGAAAGGTCTTTATTCTCCAGTGATTTAATATAACGCATCATCTGGCTTTCGCTATGGTGGGAGTTGAATACAGGATGGGTCAGATAGGCACTCGTACGCAGCAATGATGCAGGCAGGTGATGCAACTCATCGTCCTGGTGAATATCAAAAGCAACCGGATCGGTGTCGTTTTCAAAACAGTTGATCAGGTCAAATAACTCGGCAGGGCTTGTGGTCTCGTCAATAGAAATACCAATATACTGATTGTCGAAATAACGCAGGTTGATGTGCTGGCGCTCCGCTTTGGCACGGAAAGGAGCAGCATCGTTGGTTTTTACAACAATAGTATCAAAGAAATGCTCAGATTCCAGTTCAAATCCACGTTCCTTAATCGCTTCTGCTACCGTTTGGGTGAGAATCGCTATGCGGGTAGCAATGGCTTTCAATCCATCCGGACCATGATAGACAGCATACATGGCTGCCATATTGGCCAGCAGCGCCTGGGCTGTACAGATATTCGAAGTTGCTTTTTCGCGTTTGATATGCTGTTCGCGCGTCTGCAATGCCATACGAAGAGCGCGGTTGCCGTGCGCATCTATACTTACACCAATTATGCGCCCGGGCATGCTGCGTTTGAAATCGTCTTTGGTTGCAAAAAAGGCTGCGTGCGGACCACCATATCCCAGGGGTACACCAAAACGTTGGGCAGATCCGATAGCTACATCAGCCCCCAACTCACCGGGGGGAGTCAGTAAGGTAAGTGCCAGCAGATCGGTGGCCATTACCACATAGGCACCGGCCGCATGGGCCTGATCAATAAAAGCGCGATAATCTTCGATAGCGCCTTTATCATTGGGATATTGTACGATGGCGCCAAAGAAGCTATTGTCCAGTTGTGTGGTGTTGAAATCGCCTTCTACCAGCTCAATGCCAATCGGGGTGGCACGGGTGAGCAGTACATCACGTGTCTGGGGGAAGATATGGCGATCTATAAAGAAACGCGGACGTTCAATATGATCCTGTTTGTTGAGCAGGTTAAAAAACATGGCCATTGCTTCTGCGGCGGCAGTGCCTTCATCAAGCAGAGAAGCGTTGGCAATTGGCAGACCGGTAAGATCGCTTACCATGGTCTGAAAGTTGAGCAGACTCTCAAGGCGGCCCTGGGAGATTTCTGCCTGGTAGGGCGTATACTGTGTATACCAGCCTGGGTTTTCAAAAATATTACGCAATATTACTGAAGGAGTAATAGTGTCGTAATAACCCTGACCAATATAACTGGCATATACTTTATTACGTAGACTGATCTCTTTTATATGCTGCAGGTATTCATGCTCGCTCATAGCGGGTGGCAGTTGCAGTGCCGCATCTTTCCGGATACCTGCAGGTACCGTTTTAGCGATTAACGCATCCAGGCTGCTTTCTCCGATTGTCTGGAGCATCTGGCGGGTTTCGTGTTCATTGGGTCCGATGTGACGGGATAAGAATTCGTTGGATTGCTGTTCAAAAATATTCATATCTAAAAGAGTATCAATTGATAATGATAGGTGGAAGACCTGTTTGCCGGGTTATTAAACCCGTTTTGGGCCTGCAACCTTTTTGTGAAGCGCTGCAAAGTTACGGGAGTATCAGCAGAAAAAACGAACCTCCGTTAACTGTGGAAAACAGGGCAGAGATGGGTGGAAATCATTCCGGCCGGTCAGGCTGCCTTATCTTAAAAGGAACGCTGTATTTTGCAGTCCATGAGAGATGATGTGCTCAAAAACTGGGAAAAAAAATCAGCCGACCGGCGAAAACTCTATCAGCAACTGCTGAAACGCCCGGATAAAAACAAGATATTGAAACAACTTCCGGAATTGAGCGAAGAAGCTTACAGCCGTGTAGACTGCCTTTCCTGTGCCAATTGCTGCAAAAATTATTCCCCCCGGTTTAAAACACCCGATATCAAAAGAATATCCCGCCACCTGCGGATGAAAGAAAGCGTTTTTATTGAAACTTATCTGCGTGTCGATGATGAGGGCGATTTTGTAGTCCGTTCCAGCCCCTGCCCGTTTCTGGGCGCAGATAATTACTGCAGCATCTATGAAGAAAGACCATCCGACTGTCAGCGCTTCCCTTATGTTGATGAGGATGTACTGTTTAAACGGCCACAGCTGACTATGAAAAATGTAAGTTTTTGCCCGATAACTTATTATGTACTGGAGGGATTGCTGGAAGCAGAGAAAGGCAAATAGTTTGAGCAGGGTTATCCCTACACAGTAAGCTCATCATAAGCAGCCGCGAGGTTTACACGTGCAAATCCGTTTTTGTCTTTCCAGGCTTCCATACCGGGGATTTCTGTAAGTGCAGTAATCTCATCGCGTGTTTTGCCGGCTTTGATCTGTCTGTTGACAAAGTCAAGCAGGTTCTCAAAGAAAAATTTCATTTCCCGTAAAAACTCGCGGTCTACAGTTACCGCATCGGCCTCATGACCATGGCCACACACGAAAATGGATTTTTTATTAAACACATTATAAGCCCGGTCGAGTACCAGCATCCAGTTCTGTATCGAAGCGCCCGAAGCTTTATCAACATTGGGATAAATGCGGTTAAAGAGCAGGTCGCCCATATGTACCACATTCGCTTTTTCGAAATGTACCAGGCTGTCGCCATTGGTATGGGCGGGACCAAAATAATGCAGGCAGATAGATTCCTTCCCGATATCCTGGCACCATTTGTCAGAAAAGGTCTGATCGGGATACCATTGGGCGTTTTCAGTATTGCGGGCTTTGGCCTGCTTTTCCTGGTTTAGTTTTGAATTGCTGTGAGCCAGTAAATGTTTGCTAGCTTCTTTCAGCGTAAGATTGCCGCTTGTATGATCTGCATGATGGTGGGTATTGATGAGCAGGTCAATTGAGGAGCCGCCCCGTTCTTTAAATGCTCCCAGCAAATGTGCTGCTTGTTCGGGAAACTGCGTATCCACCACAATAGTGCCTTCTTTTGAAAGTAAAAAGGCAATGGTTCCGCCTTTTTCTGTAAAGATGCCCACATTGCGGCGCAGCATCCGGATATTCCACGCTTGCTGCCAAGGTTGGGCAAAAGTGTAGTGCCGGGCCAACGGTATAGCTCCTACAGTCAGAGCCGAAAGGCGAAGAAATTGACGGCGGTGCATAAGCTGATTTTTTCGCTACTGGCGGTAAGTTACGAAATGCTTTCAACTATTGTAATATACAATTACCTGACTGTTGCTTCAGTATCTTATCCAGAAAATCAATATTCAAATTTCCGGAGACTGGGGGCTTTGAACCAGCTTACGATTACAACCAGTATAGTCATACTGCCGCCGAATATCACCGATGGAATAACACCCATCAGTTTGGAAGCTACACCACTTTCAAACTGGCCCAGTTCATTGCTGGAATTGACAAACATGGAGCTTACACTGCTTACGCGACCCCTCATATGGTCGGGTGTTTTAAGCTGCATCACTGTACCACGCACCACCACACTTACTCCATCCAGCATCCCCGCCAGCATCAATGCCAGAAACGATAATAGGAATGATTTGGAAAGGGCAAATATGATGATGCAAACCCCAAACCCTGCAACGGCAAATAAAAGTTTACGCCCCTGTGCCCGTCGCATAGGCCATATCAGCAGGATCAGTACGATACAAATGGCGCCAATGTCGGTAGCGGCATTGAGCCAGCCAAACCCCTGTGGACCCACTTTTAAAATATCAGTGGCATATACGGGTACCATGGCTACGGCGCCGCCAAAAAGTACTGCAAACATATCGAGGGCCATCGCTGCAAGCAACTCACGCGTACCGAATACGAAACGAAGTCCTTCCTTTACACTCTCCCATGTCTTCAGATCTTTTCTGGAATGGGCCGGTGGCCTGGATTTTAGTTGTGTCAGTATAAAGAAAGATAGCAGCAGTAAACTGCAGATAGTAATCAAGGTACCGGTATTGCCCAGCCAGGCAATCAGAAAACCACCCATAGCATGGCCCGTTACCGATGCACTCAGCCAGCTTCCCTGACTCCAAGTAGTGGCATTTTGCAGCAGTGGACGGGGAACAATGGTTGCCAGTAAGGCCGAAAAAACAGGCCCGGTAAATGAACGAATGATGCCCGTAATAAAAATGACGGCATAAATAGCAATGGCAATATAGTGGTTGCTCCAGCGGTCGCTTATAAAGGATGTAGATAGGAACAGTAAAGTTCCGGCTGTACATAGATAACCGGCCACACCGCGCAGCAGCAGCTTTTTCTTTCGGCTTACATCAATGATATGGCCGGAATACAAGGCCATGGAAAGTGCAGGAATCACCTCTGAAAGGCCGATAAGTCCGATGGCAAAAGGGTCTTTAGTAAGCTGATACACCCACCAGCCCACAAGCGTTCCCATCATGCGCAACGACATGATGAAAAAAAAACGGCCAATTACCAGGTACCTGTATTCCGGAATGCGCAGGGCTGCAATAGGATCATGCGTTACCTGCGCAGGAGTAGATTGATCATCCATGCAAAAAACAAAGTTAATGGATTGCAGGGAGGCTGAAGTATGATTTTAGAGCAGGGGAGATGACGCCATTCACCTGTCTGTATTTAATACCGCTCATTTGCAGAAGAGCCAGCCGCTTTTCGCTGCTGTATCTGCAGGCAAAATTTCTGTCGATTCAGGGAAAAGATAAACCAGCAATCCGTTATGGCAGTACCAGGTAGTGCTGCCCCTCCTCATATTCTTTTTCCAGTGCATCGGTCACCACTTTCAAATGAGCCTCATTGCCCAGAAAATCGGCATTGGAAGCATCAATAAAAAGCGTTTTGATATTATGCTGGCGTATATAGTGGGTATAGGTCTCCTGGATGCTGAACAGGTATTCATCGGGTATCTTCTGTTCAAATGCCCTGTTGCGTTTACGGATATTGGCCTGCAGCCGCGTTACCGGCGCATGCAGATAAATCAGCAGGTCGGGTTGCAGCAATTGCTGGTGAATGATCTCAAAGAGGCGCTGATAAAGCCGGAACTCATCATCGGGCAGGTTTACCTTGGCAAATAAGAGACATTTGGTAAACAGGTAATCAGAAATGGTGACCTGTTGAAACATGTCTTTCTGCTGCAGCAGCTCTTTCAGCTGCTTAAATCTTTCGGCCATGAAAAAAAGCTCGAGCGGAAAGGCATATTGTTGCGGATTTTCGTAAAACTTGGCCAGAAAGGGATTGTCGGCAAACTCTTCCAGCACCAGCCGGGCATTATAATGCTTGCTCAGCAGATTTGCCAGGGTTGTTTTTCCCGCTCCAATATTTCCTTCTATCGTAATAAAATTATAACGCATGATGAACTTCAAAAACAGTTAGTTGCCCAGTGATAACCGGGGCGCAAAATAAACGAATTGACAAGGTACAGCCGGATAAATGCCGCCGATGTGGATAAGTAAAATATCAGGGCACTGTTTTCTCCGCAACCTCTGTCACCGGCAGGGGATCACTACATAATTCAAGTAACTCGCGAATCGTTTTTTTGAATACCGGATGTACCAGTTCAGGTGCAATACTGGCCAGTGGCGTTAATGCAAAACGCCGGTTGGGCAGTTCGGGATGAGGTAATTTGAGCAGAGGGTAGCGATGTACTTCCTGGTTAAACAGGAGAATGTCAATATCAATTACCCGCGGACCATATTTTTCTTCCCGGATCCGCCCCATTTTTTTTTCAATGCGTAAAACATGACGTAACAACTGGCGGGGACTGAGGCTGGTGTAAATGCCCAGTGCCTGGTTGTAGAAAGCCGGTTGATCGTTTTTGCCCCAGGCAGCAGTTTCAAATACCGGCGATCTGGCAAATACGGTGCCGCATTGCTCGCCAATCAATTGCTGCGCCAGTGCCAGATTTGCCGCACGGTCGCCCATATTGCCACCTGTCAGTAAAAAAGCTGTATTCATAACCCGGTTCTTTCCCCGGCCCAAATATCTTTATTTTTGGCATTCATCAATTGGCTTATTCTATGCGGAGTTTTTTTAAAATGCTGCTGGCTTCCTTTGTAGCGCTGGTATTATTCTCCATTATCGTATTCTTTTTTCTGCTGGCCGTGGTAGGCAGGATGGCTTCCAGCGATCAGCCCCAGGTATATCAGCAATCCGTACTGGTCATTGACCTGTCACAGCATTTTGCCGAATACGAAAAACAGCAGCCGCTGGCATTGGTACGCGGGGGAGATGCCCGCCTGCCGGCTTTATACGATGTGATCCGCCTCATTAAATACGCCGGAGATGACGAGCGTATTGCCGGCATGTATATCCTCGCCAATGGCAATAGCAATGGCTTTGCCGCCAGCGAAGAATTGAGGCAGGCTATTGGAAAGTTCAAAACCACCGGCAAGTTTGTATTTGCCTATGGCGATATGATTACACAAAAGGCCTATTCAGTAGCCAGTATAGCCGACCGTTTTTATGTAAGTCCGCAGGGTTTTGTAGAATGGTCGGGGTATAATGTGACCTATCCCTTTTTCAAAGGTACGCTTGACAAACTTGAAATAAAACCACAGATATTCTATGCCGGCAAATTCAAAAGCGCCACAGAGCCTTTCCGTACCGATAAAATGACGCCCGAAAACCAGTTACAGACGGCTGTATGGCTCAACGACCTGTATAGCAGTTTTCTGATGCAGACAGCAGAAGTACGGCAGATAGATACGGCCACCCTGCATCGTTTGGCCAATGAAGGACTCATTCGTAATGCCGCAGATGCGGTACAATACAAACTCGTAGATGGGGTGAGGTATGATGATGAAGTAAAAGACGAATTAAAAGCCAAACTCAAAATAGGTAAGCTCGATAAGATCAATTTTCTCCCCATTACAGATTATTATGCTACCAACCCTATCCGGCAAAAAGGTGAAAAAATTGCGATGATCGTTGCCGAAGGCGATATCATCGACGGCAAATCCGATCCGGGCACAATTGGTTCAGATACCTATCGTAGCCTTATCAGGAAAGCCCGGCTTGATGCATCCATAAAAGCAATTGTACTTCGTGTCAACTCAGGCGGAGGAAGTGCACTGGCCAGTGAAACTATCTGGCGTGAACTTTCGCTCGCACGTGCAGAAAAACCAGTGATAGTAAGCTTTGGCGATGTAGCGGCTTCCGGCGGATATTATATTGCCTGTGGAGCTGACAGCATTTTTGCACAGCGCAGTACCATCACCGGCTCTATTGGTGTGTTTGGAATGTTGCCAGATATGCAGGACTTCTTTAAAAATAAACTCGGCGTCACCTTTGATGGGGTTAAAACTGCTCCCCATGCCGATGCAGGTGCTATCTACCGTCCGCTTACTGATACTGAAAAACAAATGCTGCAGCAGGGGGTGGAAAGAACCTATGCGCAATTTAAATTAAGGGTGGCCGAAGGCCGTAAGAAAGATACCAGTTTTGTAGACAGTATTGGCCAGGGGCGAGTATGGACAGGTATGCGTGCGCAGGAAATAGGACTGGTTGACCGGTTTGGCGGTATTGATGATGCGGTACAATGCGCAGCTCGTAAAGCAAAGCTCGACCAGTACCAGGTATTGCTGTATCCCGAATCGCCCAGCCTCCTGCAGCAATTGCTGGGTAAGCCGGAGCCCATGAACTTTACCGATAAACTCAAAGCAGAATGGGGAGAAGAAAATTACCGGCTTTACCAGGAAATGAAACGAATAAAGGAAATGGCTGCAGGGCCACAGGCACGCCTGCCATTTACCTTATATTTTAATCAGTAAACTTCCTGATTAGTAGTCATGTTGTGCAGGCCTGAGCGCCGGTTTTTCCGTAGGTTTGCACCCTAATTGTTCTGAATGCCACAATCCTACAGTCAGTCCAAAGCCCTGCTGGCAATTATCAGGGCCAGTTTCAAAGCTATTTTTTCGCAACCCGCTTCGGTTGTATTCAGTTTACTCTTCCCGATTGTTTTTATCCTGATCTTCGGTGCATTCGGAAAGGGTGGGGGAACTACTTTCAAAGTGGCGCTGGAAGAAGGCAGTGATACGACCAACTTTTTTTATGCCGGGCTTAAAAGCCATCAGATGATGCGCCTGGTCACATATAAAACCCCACAAAGTCTAAATAGGGACCTGGAAAAAGGGCAATTGACAGCCGCCATCCGCATTACACGTGCAGATACTTCGTTACTTCAACCCCGGCTTAAGATCAATGTTAGATCAACTACTGCCAGTAGTAATACTTTTGAAGGATTTAAGCATGAGCTGGATTATGTGAAACTGATGTATGAAAGTAAATTCAACCGTTCAAAAGAGGAATATGTGCAGATAGCGCAACCCGTAATTACAGAAGGCAGGCAGTATAAGCAGATCGATTTTATATTGCCCGGCCAGGTGGGTTTTTCCATTCTTTTTGCTACACTTTTTGGAGTGGCGTTTACCTTTTATACGTTACGGGAGCAACTGGTATTGAAACGTTTCTATGCATCACCGGTCAAACGAATCAATATCCTGATTGGAATTGGCATCAGCCGCCTGTTTTTTCAACTGCTCAACGTGGTTGTGCTGATCGCATTTGGTCATTATTTTCTGGGATTTACGCTGCAGCATGGCTTTGCCACATTTCTTGAAATGATCCTGCTATCGGTGATCATGCTGTTTCTGCTGATGGGGGTAGGCCTCATTATCAGCAGTATGGTGAAAAGTGATTCGTCGATACCCTTACTGATCAATCTGTTTGGCTTTCCGCAGATGCTGCTGTCCGGTACATTCTTCCCCATTTCAGTATTCCCGGTATGGCTGCAAAAAATCTGCTACTTCTTTCCGCTCACCCAGTTCAACGATGCCATGCGAAAAGTGTCTTTTGAGGGCCTGCATATATGGGACTGCTGGGAGCAGTTGGGCATACTGGCTGTATGGATCGTACTTATATATGTACTGCTTGCCCGGGTTATAAAATGGGAGTAAGGATTTACCTTACTTTTCTCTTTCATTAAAAACTGTTTTCATGCACCTGATCCGTTTATTTGTGTTTAGTTTGCTGACCCTGTTGCTGCTGGTGCTGGGAATCTCTTTTTTTATTCCATCTGAAATACGGCTCTCGAAAGCGGTGAACGTAATGGCTGCCGATTCTGCCATCTGGCAGCCGATTCAGGATATCAGGGAGTGGCCTTCCTGGAATCCTTTTTTTAAAGATGTTTCACCGGATAGCCTGGGATTATCGGATGCAGCCGGCGGCCCTTTACGTACCGTGGAGCTCAAGGGTACTACCATCCGTCTTCAGAAAAATGGAGAAACGGAATGGCAGGCCAGTATGGAGCGCCCCTCACGCAAGCCCGTCGTCAATGGCTGGCATATCGTGCGCCATGCCAGCTCCGATTCTGCTACGATACAATGGTATATGGATTTCAAACTCCGTTGGTATCCCTGGGAAAAATTCAGCAGTCTCCTTTTCGAACGCACATATGGTCCGGGCATGGAGATGGGGCTCAATAATCTCCGCGCCATTATTTCTGCCGGTAACCGTACATCCAATAAATGATTCAGCTCTGGCAGGCTATTTGTAATTTCATTCCGATAATCAAAACCCGTTTTCTCAATTAAACTTATATTAACAATGAAATCTGTATTCTTAATAGCCATTGCCATAACAGCTGGTTTGACAGCCTCGGCGCAGGGTGGTGGAGATAAATCAAAACGCCCCAGCCCCCCCGCACAGGCCAAAGAAACGCTTAAAGGCGGTACAGTTGTTACCATCGATTACAGCCAGCCTTCTTTAAAGGGCCGCACTATCGGTAAGGATGTAGAACCCAATCCCGGCCAGGTTTGGCGCGCAGGTGCCAATGAGGCCACCGTTTTTGAAGTAAGTAAACCCGTACGTGTGCAGGGTAAAGAACTGCCAGCCGGTAAATATGGTTTCTTTACTATTGATAATGGCGACGAATGGACCATTATTTTTAATAAGACCTATAACCAGTGGGGAGCATATGAATACAAGGCAGCAGATGATGTGCTGCGGGTAAATGCCAAAGCCGGCAAAGCAAGTCCCGTAGCCGAAAAACTAACCTATTCCATCAGCAAAGATGGTAAAGTAACGCTCAGCTGGGGAGATAAACAAGTGAGCTTCAAGATAGACGGATAAAACCGGCCTGCTCAGCTGCGACCCGCAACAGGTAAGTAAGCCTGCTGCGGGTTTTTTATTTTTGCAGTTCATTTGAAAGCAGTCTCCGTGCAACGATTGCTGAAAAATGATTGTCATCCCGTTTCAATAAATGGATCAGATAAGATTAGTTAAAGAGTGTTTAAAAGGCAAACCGCAGGCGCAGCGTGAGCTGTATGAGCTCTATGCAGACGTCATGCTGGGCGTATGCTATCGCTATACCCGATCCATGCGCGATGCGGAGGATGTACTACAGGAAGGTTTTGTAAAAGTATTTCATCACCTGGGTCAGTATAAGCAGGAAGGCGAACTGGGGGCCTGGATACGTCGTATTATGGTCAATACGGCACTCAACTATCTTAAACGCCATCGCAAATACCAGGAAGGGATGTTCTTTACAGAAGAATACCTGCACCCGGTAGTGGAGGATGACCCCGCTGAGCGTATTCAGGGAAAGGAACTGGCCGATCTGATCCGTCAGCTTCCGCAGGGTTACCAGGTTATTTTCAACCTTCATGCGGTAGAGGGGTACACACACGTAGAAATCGGTGAAATGTTGGGGATCAGCGATGGTACCTCCCGGTCTCAATATGCCCGGGCGCGTAATTTGCTGATAACCTGGATCGATAAATATTCGGCAGAAAAGAAAAAGTCGAGATATGCAGGAAAATAAATTCGAAAAGCAGGTAAGAGAAGAAATGGAGGAGTTTCGGATTCGTCCTTCTGCAACCGTATGGGAAAGCGTGGAGGAGGAACTGCGCCGCAAAAAACGGCGAAGGGTTGTCGTCTACTGGTTTCTACTGGCAGCCATTGGCCTGGGCGCATATGGCGTCTATCATCTTTTGGCACCAGCCCTGCCGGAGCCTTCCACTCCAATTTCACTGCAAAAGAAACAATCCACTGACCAGGCTGCATCATCGGCAGATCAGCACACACCGAATCGGCAGATCTCAACCGGTTTACCGGCGAACGGATCTGGTGCAGGTAATAAACCCACAGATAATATTGTTTCGTCAACAACAAAAAATAATATAGGTATTGCCGTTAACAGCAACGATAGAAAGTTTTCTGTACAGGAGGCTGACCGGGCGCAGTTGGAAACAACTTCACGGAAGACCGGGAAAAATAAATCTGAAACGCATAAGCAGGCTATTGCAGGCAACGCTTCTGGCAGACAGTTGTCAGGCAAGCCAATCAGTACTCCTGTTAATAAAAATGAATCCGCAAAAACCAATACCCGCACATTAAATATTTCATCGCCTGTGGCCCTTAATCCGGTGGAAAATAAGGAAACCGGTAAGCTGGCACAAACGGAAGCGGCTGCAGAAGAATCTCAGACTGATGCCACAGCTTCAATAGCAGATCATGATCTCGTAAAGGATAGTTCGACTGTTAGCAACAATCACCAGGATCTGCCTGAAAATCCACGCACACCGATTACTGTCAGCCGTCGGCGTATACAATGGCGGATTGAGGCTGGTATCGGCGCCGGCAACCGTATGGATAAAGCCTTGCCTTCTCTTTTTGCAGCAGAAAAACTGATGGATGTAAACAATCTTCCTGCTTACGGTGCTGTCAATGGTGGCATTCCGGCCCCACGCCCTTTACTCCTACCGTCGGAGTCAAAAGTTTCGGTAGGTTTCAAAGTCGGTGTGCAGGCGAGTATACCTGTTGGCCGGAAAATAAATCTGCTGGCCGGCCTGCGCTATTCTTACAGGAGTGACCGGATTGCGGTAGGCGGTCTGTTAGATTCATCAATAGTTGCTCCTCCCGGTTTATCCAACAATCCCCTGGGTACAGCCAACAGGGCCTACCAGTATCAGGGAGCGCCACATCAATCTGTCACCAACAGTTATCATTTTATTCAATTGCCGGTACAATGGCAATTACAGTTAAATAAAGGCCGGGTAATGCCGATTACCTGGGAGATAGGAGTTACTCCAGGCTGGCTGATACATACCAATGCAATGGTATACGATACGTCTTATTACGGTATTTATTATCGGGATAAAGAGGCATTCAGCCGGTTCCAGCTTCATGCCGAAACAGGATTTTCACTTCACCTGGGCAATAAGTCGAAATGGCGCTGGTCAATTGGCCCCGAATTTAATTTTGCCCTCACTCCTTTGATAAGGAATGCTTACGATCCACGCCAGTTTCTGCTATATGGAGGATTGCGCGCGCAGATTCAGATACCAGGAAGGCGATAAAAGAGTATAAAGGGTTTAAAGCGAATGTTTCCCCTTTAAACCCTTTATACTCTTTATACCCTTTATACATTCACTCCCCCTGCTGAATAAACTTCACATTCCGCTGCAATCCTTTCCATTTGCTGCGTTTCAAAGGAGAATGCTGAAAGATTTTTTTGAACTCTTCTTCTGTGAGATCCTGCCAGTCCTGCGTACTCAGGTTAAGAATAGCCGGAATGGGTGCAAACGCGGGCTCCTGGTGAGGCTTACTGAAACGGTTCCAGGGGCATACATCCTGGCATACATCACAGCCAAATACCCATTTACCAAACTTGCCTTCCTGTGTTGCGGGCAACAACGCATCTTTTAACTCAATGGTGTAATAGGAAATACACTGACTGCCGTTTATAACCGGGCCAGGCAGGATGGCGCCGGTAGGGCAGGCATCGATACAGCGCGTACAGGTACCGCAATAGTCGCCCTGGAAAGGAGCATCAGGTTCCATGTCCAGGTCGGTGATCAGTGTTGCAATAAAAAAGAAAGAGCCGGCAGTACGGTTAATAAGGTTCCCGTTTTTTCCAACCCAGCCCAGCCCGCTATTAACCGCCCAGGACCGCTCCAGCACCGGAGCCGAATCTACAAAGCCCCGCCCCTGGATCTCGCCGATTTCATCACGCAGTATGCTCAGCAGCTCATTGAGCTGACTCCTGATTACTTCATGATAATCTTTGCCGAAAGCATATTTCGAAATACCCGGAGCATCTGGTTGCTGCCGTTCTGCCGGATAGTAATTTTTAAGCAGTGTAATCACTGAGCGTGCACCAGGCACCAGCAGGGTAGGATCCACCCGCAGATCAAAATGATTTTCCATGTATTTCATGGCACCCTGGTAACCGGCTTTCAGCCAGCTCTCTAACCGGTAAGCATCTTCATCAAGCCGTTTGGCGGCAGCAACACCACAAAAATCAAATCCCAGACGCAGTGCGTGAGATTTTACTTTTTTTGAATATGATACCCGGTCTGCCATGATTTACTTACAGTTATAAGCAGAGCGCAAAGATAGTGCTGTAAAAGTTGCCTTTTTTTATGTAAAATTGGGTTTTACCACCATAAGCCACCATCTATGAAGTTCATCCTGCTTATTATAAGCTTGCTTACTGTGGGCGCTACAGCCACGGTTGCCCAGGATAAAGTGCCCGTAAAATTCGGGAAGGTATCGCCAGGAGATTTTGCCCCTAAAGTATACAGTATCGACAGCAATGCCAATGCCGTCGTTATTGCCGATGTAGGCTCCACAGAAATTGTAGGTAATACCAAAGGTTGGTTTTCCCTTGAATTTAAAAGATACCGCCGCGTACATATTCTTAATAAAAACGGATATGACATCAGCAATGTCACCATTTCACTATATACCTCCGGCGATGACGAAGAAAAGCTTGAAAACTTAAAAGCAGTCACCTACAATCTCGAGGATGGAAAGGTGAAAGAGACCAAACTGGATACCAAATCAGGTGTTTTTAAAAACAACGTCAGCAAAAAATGGACAGAGCGTAAATTTACCTTTCCGGATGTACGCGAAGGCTCTATTATCGAATATGAGTACCGGATCAAATCCGATTTTTTGTTTAATCTGCGTTCCTGGGAGTTTCAGGGCAGTATTCCCCGGTTGTGGAGCGAATACACCGTCACCATCCCCCAGTTTATTAATTACGTATTTATGATGCAGGGATACATGTCGCCTGCAGTCAGGGAAAATAAGGCCGGCCAGCAGGCATTCTCGGTTACTGCTTCTGGTGGCACCGGAGCATCTGAACGATACAACTTCACTGCCAATACACAAACACACCGCTGGGTATTCAAGGATGTGCCTTCATTAAAGGAAGAAAGTTTTACCTCTACCCTGGATAATCATATTGCTAAGATAAACTTTCAATTATCCGAATACAGGGAGCCGCTTACTTATCGTAATGTAATGGGAACCTGGACTCAGCTGGCAAAAGATCTGCTGGAGGCCGATTATTTTGGAGAAGGCCTCCGGAAAGACAACAACTGGCTGGGCGAATATATTGGCGACCTGGTAAAAGCCGGTGGTTCAAAAAAAGAAATTGCCCAACGAATTTATAAGTATGTACAGGATAATTATACCTGTACCAGCCACAACGGACTTACTATAAGTCAGAACCTGCGCAATATTGCCAAATCAAGAAAAGGGAACGTAGCAGAAATAAATCTGCTGCTGACGGCCATGTTACGCTATGCAGATATCAAAGCCGATCCGGTGATCATGAGCACCAAATCAAACGGATATACTTATTCTCTTTATCCGTTGATTAATCTGTTCAACTATGTAATCTGCGAAGCCCGACTTGATGAAAAAACTGCATTTCTGGATGCCAGCTGGCCGCGCCTGGGTTTTGGAAAACTCACATTTGATTGCTACAATGGACATGCACGTGAGATTAGTGCGGATGCTCCGCCATTACAGTTTGTAGCTGATTCCCTCATGGAACGAAAAGTAACTTCCGTATTTATTATTAATGATGAACAGGGTAAATTGATTGGCTCACTTCAGCAGACACCGGGTTATTATGAATCATACCGGCTGCGTAACCGCCTGGCAGAAAAAGGTAAAGAACAATTTTTTACAGAGGCAGCCAAAACACTTCATTCCGACGCAGTAATCCAGGATCCGTTTATTGACTCACTGGACATGCTGGATATGCCCGTTAAGGTACAATACAAGTTTGCCCTCAATTCAGAAAAAGAAGATATCATCTATTTCAACCCCATGTTTGGTGAAGGGTGGAAAGAAAACCCTTTCAAGGCCGCAGAGCGCCTCTATCCGGTAGAAATGCCTTTTGCCTTCGATGAGACTTACCTGCTGCGTATGGATGTGCCGGCAGGGTACGAGGTTGATGAACTGCCTAAGCAATTGGTGGTAAAATTGAATGAGTACGATGAAGGAGTGTTTGAATACCGTATTACCAATTCCAATGGTGTTATCTCACTTCGCAGCCGGCTGCGCCTGAGCCGCGCCAATTTTCAGCCAGATGAGTATGAACTGCTGAGAGAGTTTTTCAGCATGGTAGTGACCAAGCATAACGAACAAATCGTATTCAAAAAGAAAAAATAATATTCAGCAATTAGTCCTGATGATGAATAATAAAACAACAGCGGGGAAATATCTCCTGAGCTTTGTGGCTGTATTGCTTTCATTGACCGGCATAGCAGCAGATGGAGAATACAGCGTTGCCCGCATTCCGCAGGCATTGCTTAAAAATGCCAATGTGGTACGCCGCCTGGAAACAGAAGAATTTATTCTCAAAAATCCCGGAGAGGCAACCTATAAGCACAAAATAGTACTGACTATTATGAATGCTGCAGGCGATGGGTATGCAGGCCTCGTTCACTACTATAATAAATTTGTAGAGATAAAATCAATAGAAGGATACCTGTATGATGCAAACGGGAAAGAGCTGAAGAAGCTTAAGAGCAAGGATATTCAGGATAGAAGCGGTCTGGATGATAACAATCTGATCGATGACACCCGCTATAAGGAGCATAATTTCTATTATAAAGTATATCCTTATACCGTGGAGTATGAGGTAGAGCTTAAGTATACAGGTACCATGTTTTATCCAGACTGGTACCCGCAGCCCTACCAGCTGCAGTCTGTGCAGGAAAGCCGTTTTGTGCTCACCTGTCCGGAAAATTATGAGTTCCGTTATAAAGCATATCAGTACGATGGACAGCCTGCTGTAGCTCCGGGCAAAGGCACCAAGTCGTACACCTGGGAGATAAAGAACCTGCCGGCTTTTTCACGGGAGGTATACGCGCCCGGTAACCGTCGTCTTCGCCCGTTGGTATTGTTTGGTCCCACAGAGTTTGAAATGCAGAATTACAAAGGCAATATGCGCAACTGGGAAGACCTTGGTAAATTTATTTATGCCCTGCGACAGGGCCGGGATGAATTGCCCGATGATGTGAAGAAAACAGTTCACCAGTTGACAGATAATCTGACCGATCCTGCTGCCCGGGTAAAAGTCTTATATGAATTTTTGCAGCAAAACTCCCGCTATATCAGTATTCAGTTGGGAATCGGCGGCTGGCAGCCATTTGATGCAAAATTTGTAGCAGCCAAAAAGTATGGCGACTGCAAAGCGCTTTCCAATTATATGCTGGCTCTGCTGAAAGAAGCCGGGATACCGGGTCTGTATACGGTAATCTCCGCAGGTGAAGGAAGAGAGGATATTTTTACTGATTTTCCTTCTTCACAATTTAATCATGCTATTGTTTGTGTACCCCTGGCAAAAGATACCCTCTGGCTGGAGTGTACAGATCAGTTCAAATCCTGCGGCTATATGGGAGGTTTTACCGGCAACAGACATGCTCTGGTAGTCGACGAAAACGGTGGCAAACTCGTACGCACTCCGCTATACAGTATGAGTGAAAACAGGCAGGTTAGAAATATAAAGGCAACGCTCGACGAAGCAGGTGACCTGCTGCTAAAGGCAAATACGCTGTATACCGGTATGCAACAGGACGATCTGCATTACCTGCTCACGCGGCTCAGTAAAGACAAGTTAAAAGAGCATCTTACTGAAGAACTGAACTTTGCTACGTATAATATCAACAGCTTTGATTATAAGGAAGAGAAAGCCCGGCTTCCGCATTTACAGGAAACCCTGGATGTATCTGTACGCGGTTATGCCAGTATAACAGGTAAACGTCTTTTTATCGTGCCTAATATCATGTCCAAAGCAGGGTCAAGACTTGATAAAGATACGGCCCGAAAATACCCTATTGAGCTTCGGTATGCTTATGTAGATATTGACACAGTAACGATCGAACTGCCTGCTGGGTTCACACCGGAGTCGGTGCCTGCAGAAAATAAAATCAGCAGCATTTTCGGGCAGTATACCTGCTCTGTAAAAGTAGAAGGAAATAAGATGATGTATTACCGAAAATTAGAACATGCCGGCGGACTCTTTGGGGCATCTGCTTACGAAGAACTGGCTAAATTTTATGAAGCGATTTATAAAGCCGATCGGGCCCGGGTCGTACTCACACGTACGGAAGCCCCACCGGCCAAAGGTTTTTAGTCCGGTAAACAGATAAGCTGTAAAGCCACGCACACAGCGTGGTTTTTTTATGCGTACGGGTCAGGATGATTGATCGGCAATATGCAGCCGGTGATAAATGCGATGCATAACAGGCGCCAGTATAATGCCAATGTTGGTAATAAAAACAATACCACTGAATAGTGCATATATCGACGAGAACCACTTGCCTCCGGTAGTAGTGATCTCGACCACAGGCCCCATGCCACTGAGAATCATGGAGGCGTTATGGAGGGAATCGATCCAGGCAATACCTGCTGTATAATGATAGCCAGCGATGCCAATAAGCAAACATACCAGCATAATAGCCAGCGACAGAAATACATTTCGGGCTACACGCTGATAAAAAACTGCCATCGGCGCCAGCTTTTGTTTGCGATGTTCGTACATAAAATGGGATTAAATGTCACGGACAGGTATTGCCAAAAGACTCATCGGCTGCAGCTTTGAGCTGCAATTGAATAGCCGGCTTTTCGCTGTCGATTTCTTCTTTGAGCAACAAAAGCAGCGCATAACCTTTACAGAGATCAATGATAGCCAGGTTGCCATCAAACCCCGGACACACAAAAGCGCCTTGCTTACCGCCCTGCCCGGTCATTACCCAACTTCCGAGCGCGTAAGGGTACTGGCTGTATTCTTTTGGCGCAGATTTATACAGCGATGTTTGGGCCTGTATCTGTAACAGTATATCTATAGATTCCTCGCTCAATACCTGCTTGGTGCCAAACTTTCCCTTGTTCATTAACATGGCCAGGAATTTAATATAATCATCGGCCGTGGTGAGCGCTCCGCTGGCGGGACTGATGGCGCTTCCATCCAGCGGACTAAAGCTGGTGCGCCGCATAGTAAGCGGGGTAAATAATTTCTGTTTGATCAGTACATCAAAATTTTTCTTACTCACTATTTCCAGTACCCGTCCTGCAATATTTGGCCCCATCTCACCATACCAGAAATCCTGCGTGGGGTTGGCCCTTATTTCTCTGGAGGCGTACGCATCCACTTCTTCGGGGAGGGTCTTTTTGGTGCGTTTAAATAATTTGCTTTCGCTATCCTTAATGCCGGTCATATGAGCCAGGCAGGTGCGCAGGGTAATATAGTTCTTGCCATAGCGGGCAAATTCAGGAAGCCAGCGGCTTACCTTATCGTCAAGACTCAATTTACCTTCCTCAACAAAAACCATAACCAGTGCAGCTGTCAGCCACTGGCTGGCTGCTCCAAGCGGTGCCTGGGTCTTGCTGTTAAACTCGCCCAACTCCTTTTTATATACAAGTGTATCGCCGGCTTTCCAGACCATAGCTACCAGGTTCTTTCCCAATGCTTTCTGATTGGTTTGCAGCGTCTCATCCAAAGCGGCAAATGGGCCTTGCGACCTGGAAGGCTGCAAGAATAACAGGAAAAGCATCACCAAACTGAATTTCAGGCAGATTTGGAGGCATTTATATGACATACTTACGGGATTTTTGGCTTGGATTATGATTTGTGATCAAAGACTAAAAATAACTAAAAAACTACCTGGGTGGCCTGTGGCCAGCCGGACAATTTAAAACATATGAACTTAGGAAATTTTACCATTAAAGCAGCCGAAGCATTTCAGCAGGCACAACAGCTTGCCTTTAATGCGCGCAATGCGAATATTGAAACCGAGCATATCCTCAAGGCGTTGCTTGAACAGGAGGATTCGCCGGTGGAATTTTTGCTCAAAAAAAATAACGTTACTGTCAACCTGCTTGACAGTAAGCTGGATGAACTGATCAGCAAACTACCCACTACTTCCGGTGATGCTGCCCAGCAGATCAGCCGCGATGCAAACAACGTGGTGCTGAGAGCCGGTGCCGTATTGAAAACATTCAATGATGAGTTTATTACACCAGAGCACCTGCTTCTGGCTATTGTACAGGGCAGCGATGCTGCTGCCAAACTGCTCAAAAATGCAGGACTTACCGAAAAAGGATTAATTACTGCCATACGTGATTTGCGTAAAGGAGAAACAGTAACCTCGCAAACCCAGTCGCAGGAGTTTAATGCACTTAATAAATATGCAAAGAATCTGAACGAGCTGGCCCGCCAGGGAAAACTCGATCCGGTAATTGGCCGCGATGAAGAGATTCGACGCACACTCCATATCCTTTCACGCCGTACCAAAAACAATCCTATCCTGGTTGGTGAACCCGGGGTGGGTAAAACAGCTATTGCCGAAGGCATAGCTCATCGTATTGTGAATGGAGATGTGCCGGAAAACCTGAAATCAAAAATCATTTATGCCCTGGATATGGGTCTGCTCATAGCCGGTGCAAAGTATAAAGGTGAATTTGAAGAACGCCTGAAAGCTGTAGTGAAAGAAGTGTCTGGCAGCGATGGAGAGATCATTCTGTTTATCGACGAAATTCATACCCTCGTGGGTGCCGGCGGAGGAGAGGGCGCCATGGATGCTGCCAATATACTGAAACCTGCACTGGCCCGCGGCGAACTGCGTGCAGTAGGTGCCACCACGCTCAGCGAGTATCAGAAATTTTTTGAAAAAGATAAAGCGCTGGAACGCCGTTTTCAGAAAGTACTTATTGATGAACCCAGCGTGGAAGACGCAATATCCATATTGCGTGGCCTGAAAGACCGTTATGAAACACACCACCATGTACGTATCAAAGACGAAGCTATCATAGCCGCAGTGGAGCTTTCCAGCCGTTATATCACCGACCGCTTTTTGCCTGATAAAGCCATCGACCTGATTGATGAAAGCGCTGCCAAGCTTCGCCTCGAAATGAACTCTATGCCCGAAGAACTGGATACGCTCGAGCGTCAGATCCGTCAGCTGGAAATTGAACGGGAAGCAATCAAACGTGAAAATGATGAAGTCAAGCTTAAAGAGCTGAATACCGATATAGCCAACCTGGCTGTACAGCGCGATACCCTGAAGGCTAAGTGGAAAGAAGAAAAAGAACTGGTAGATAAAATACAGGGAGCCAAGTCTGAGATTGAAAACCTCAAACAACTGGCCGAAAGAGCAGAACGTGAAGGGGATTATGGTAAAGTGGCCGAAATCCGCTACGGAAAAATTAAAGAACAGGAAAATCTGGTTACGGATCTTACAGCTCAACTCATCAACTCTTCCGAAAAACGCTTACTGAAAGAAGAAGTAGATGCCGAAGATATAGCCGAAAGTGTGGCAAAGGCAACCGGTATACCTGTTACCAAGATGCTGCAGAGCGAACGCGATAAATTGCTGCATCTCGAAGAGCACCTGCATGAGCGTGTGGTAGGTCAGGAAGAAGCCATTGTAGCTGTAGCCGATGCCATCCGCCGCAGCCGTGCCGGCCTGCAGGATCCCCGTAAACCTATTGGCTCATTTATTTTCCTGGGCACAACCGGTGTCGGTAAAACTGAGTTGGCCAAAGCACTGGCCGAATATCTTTTCGACGACGAGTCGATGATGACACGTATAGACATGAGCGAGTACCAGGAAAAACATACCGTGAGCCGCCTGGTAGGTGCTCCTCCCGGATATGTAGGCTATGACGAAGGTGGGCAGCTTACCGAAGCTGTACGACGTAAGCCCTATAGCGTCGTATTGCTCGATGAGATTGAAAAAGCACACCCCGATGTATGGAACGTTTTGCTGCAGGTACTGGATGATGGACGCCTTACCGATAACAAAGGACGGGTAGTGAATTTTAAAAATACCATCATCATCATGACCAGCAATATCGGTAGCCACCTGATCATGGATGCTTTTGAGAATGTGAGCGAGAAGAATGTTGAAGAAGCTACTGAGAAAGCAAAGCTGGAGGTCATGAACCTGCTGCGGCAGACCATCAGACCCGAATTTCTGAACCGGGTAGATGAGATCATCATGTTCCAGCCCCTGCTCAAAAAAGAGATCATGGGAATCGTGAAAATTCAGCTTGAAAACCTGAAAAAGCTGGTAGCTCAAAGCGGTATTCAACTGCAGTTTAGCAACTATGCGCTGGAATATCTGGCCGATCAGGGATTTGATCCTCAGTTTGGAGCCAGACCGCTGAAAAGACTTATCCAGAAGGAGATCGTAAATCAATTGAGCCGCCGTATACTGGCTGGTGATATTGACCGGTCGCACCCGGTGCTGGTAGATGTGTTTGACAATACGGTCGTATTCCGTAATGCACAGGAAGAGCCGGAACGCAGCAGCAGTAAAAAATAAAGAACCCGCATACAGGATAAATAAGGCTTCCGAAAAGGAGGCCTTTCTTTTTGATAAAAGGCGACCGGCAGGGCAGCTTCTTTTGTATCTTTAATAGCTCACCTCACCCCATAATTTGCTATGAAAAAAAGTATCAGCCTTGCTGTTTTGTCGATCTTTATCCTTAGCTGCCGGGCACAGCTTACCATACAGGAAAAGCTGGGTTATTCTGCCGGCACCAAACTTCTCATTATTCATGCCGATGATTTGGGTGTCAGCCATTCCGAAAACCAGGCCACCATACAGGCGCTGGAAAAAGGAGCTGTAAACTCGGCCAGCATCATGGTACCCTGCCCCTGGTTTAGCGAAATAGCTACCTATGCCAGTACACATCCCCAGGCCGATTTTGGTTTGCACCTTACTCTCACAAGCGAATGGAAGTATTATAAATGGGCCGGACTTACCGGATCAATAGTCACGCCAGGACTGCACAACAAATCAGGATTTCTATTTGCTTCAGTAGATTCCGTATACCGCGCAGCTCAGCTGCAGGAAGTAGAAAAGGAATTGCGAGCACAAATAGATAAAGCACTCGCCGCTGGTATTGATGTAACCCATTTCGACTCACATATGGCAGCATTGTTTGGCAGGCATGATTATCTCAAACTGTTGATTTCATTGGGACGCGAGTATCGTGTACCTGTACTGCTCACCAAAGATGGCCCACGCTCGCCCATGGATGCTGAAATAAAAGCTTTTTTAACGGATAAGGATGTACAGCTGGATCAGATATATACCGCAACCCCGGGAGATTATAAAAACGGTATGAAACAATTTTATGAAAAAGTATTGCGCAGTTTGCAGCCCGGTATAAGCGAACTGATCATTCATACCGCCTATGATGATAAGGAAATGCAGGCCATTACAGTTGATCATCCGGACTGGGGAGCTGCCTGGCGGCAGGCCGATTACAATTTTTTCAGTAGTGCAGAATGCCGCAAAATACTGGCCGGGCAGAATATTCAACTCGTGACCTGGCGCGAACTGCGCGATAAAATCGTTCGGAAATAAAAACAAGTTCATCCAAATAATAGTGCAACATGAATGATGATGTATTGCAGGATATTGAAAGCCGTGCCGATATTGAGCGCTTGATTGACTTCTTTTATTCGCAGGTAAAAACAGATCCTTTACTGAGCTATATCTTCAATGATGTGGCGCAGGTCGATTGGGAGGAACATACACCGGTGATCGTAGATTTTTGGGAAACTATTCTCCTGGATAATCCAGTATATCGGAAAAATGCGATGGAGGTGCATTATATTCTTCATCAGAAAACTACGTTTAAAGCCGGGCATTTTGAACGATGGCTGTTGCTTTTCAGGACCTCCGTACAGACCCTCTTCAGCGGACCCAGGGCTGATCTGGCCATGAAACGTGCAGAAGGTATAGCCGGCCTCATGCAACACAAAATGGGCGTATCGTAATCTACGAATCTGTAGCTGCTCTTCTACAGAGTAACGGCCCCGGCTATATTCCGTATTTGTACCTGTAGGTCATTTTTTTTTCTCTATTGTAAGGGGCAGCGGTCTCCTGCTGGCACAATTTTCACGGATATTGGGTGATATCTGCCTGGCAGAATTTAATAAACCAAATCGCCTGCATGAAAAACCTTGTACCCTTTGTGGCCAGTACCGGCCCGCTAACCTTTTTCTTCCGGTTACTGCTTTTGTTACTGTTACTTTTTATGATTGGCTGGTTATTTGTTGAAGCAGCTCTCTTTATTCGTCTCTTCGATGTAGTATTGGCGCCGGCTCTGCCCGTGCAGCCTCCTGCTGGCTGAGGAAAGCAAATATATAAATACCCGCTGCAGGGTATGGGGCAGACTCTTTTGTGGTTTTATTTTTCGTGTAAATAAAGCCATCTATGAAATATATAGTATTGATGCTGGCCGGCATTTCCCTGGCACAAATGGTGATGGGCAGGCAGTGCGGCGAAATAAAGGTTGATCTTAAGAAAGGAACTGTCAATAAACTGAAACTAAACGCATCGCAGGACGCCATTAAGAAAAAAATACCCTGTGCTACCGGCGATACACCCGACGGATCAACGTTCAATTGTGGCGGAGGCGTATTCTTCGGAAAAGACCAGTTTTATTTTTACTCAGGCAGGGATTATGTAAATATCCGGAAAGGGTTTACAGGCATGTTATCTATGCCATTGCTTGAAAAAAAGGAAGCAGAAGTAATAAGCCTTCTTGGTAAGCCAGATCAGATAGAAACACCCGGTAAGCGCCGGTTTATATTCTACAAAAGAAAGTACGGAAGCCTCGTTTTAAAGATCGATAGCGATAAGGTCGAAGAAATATTTATGTATAGCGAAACTCCGGCCGGGGTAAAATTGTGCCTCTGATAAAACGGGCGCAATAAATTCCTATTTTGCGGCATGCCTTCACATAAACGATCATTTTCTTTTATAAGCGGTTTTCTGTTACTGTTTGCCGCATATCATTTGCCAGAGTTCTTTGATGCCTTTTGGATAATGGCGGTATGCCGTATCGGCTTCCCTGTACTTGCATTCTTTCTCGCCCGCTGGCAGGGCTGGAAGGGGTTGGGAGGGTATGGACTACCATTTCATGCCGGTTGGTGGAAAAACCTTCTGCCTGGATTGTTATTGGGAATGATCACCTTTACTGTCAGTCAGCTGATTGCTCTGTTGCTGCATTGGGAAACACTGACACCGCAGGTGTCCGCCGCCGGCATCATGCAGCAATTACCCATTCTTCTTTTATTTACTTTTTTTCCTTCAATAGCAGAAGATATTCTTACCCGCGGTTATCTGCATGGGCATCTGCGCTCCATGGGTGCTGCGATGTGGATCGCCTGCTCGGCCCTGGTTTTTACCGGCAATCATATCTGGCGGTTAAATGATGGCCCGGCTGTGATTTGTTACCTGCTGGTGATGGGTTTCGTATTGGCCTATGCAGTGCGCACTACGGGCTCACTCTGGCTGGCCTTTGGCATTCACTGGGGACTGAATATCGCATACCAGTTCGTATCTATGTTTTTCAAAAGCCGGTCGCTGACAACCGGTAGTGGCCCTACCTGGGTATATGCTACCTGTCTGGCTGGCCTTGGCCTGATACTACTGGCCGGTAAGCCACGTAAATGGGCCGTGAGCAGACGCTGATTCGTAATTACCCCGCAAAATCAGGTACAAATGCGGAAAGGGAAAAGGTACGGTTGCTTAACTGGTATCATTTTTTCCTGTAGCTTTATAAGGACATCCGAAAGGCTGCGGCATAAAAATCCAATCCTCAACTATGAGTCAACCAGTACCTGCGAACACAGTCACCAAATCCACCAACTTGTTTCTGCGCATAGCCGTCATATTGATTGCAATAGGTGCTACAGCATTCGGTACCTGGTATTACTTTTCAAAATCAGACAATCCATCGCAGGCCGGTACGCCTACTATTATCCCCAGTTCAAAAGATACAGCAGATGCTCCCGCCGTTACTCCTCCTGATATGAAAGCGGAGTTTGACAGTAAGCTCCTGCATATCACCAATGGCGATACATCGGGCCTTTGGCCGGTAAAGACAGCATATCCGTTGCCGGGAGCCTTACTGCCTTACAAACGAATTCTGGCTTTCTATGGTAACCTGTATTCAAAACAGATGGGCATACTTGGCGAATTGCCACCCGATCAAATGCTGCAGAAATTACAGGAAGAAGTTAAAGCATGGCAGGCGGCCGACACAGTAATCGAAGTCGTACCTGCATTGCATTATATAGCGGTTACCGCACAACAGGCACCGGGCAAAGGAGGTAAACACCGGTTGCGTATGCCTTTTCACCAGATAGATTCTATCCTGAGCCTGGCCAAACGCATCAATGCACTCGTGTTTATAGATATACAGGTTGGTCTCAGTACCTTACAACAGGAAATACCCGAGTTGGTCAACTATCTCAAAATGCCTCACGTACATCTGGGGATCGACCCCGAGTTTTCCATGAAAGGTGGTCATGCTCCCGGTAAGGTAGTAGGTACCTTCGATGCGGCAGATATTAATTATGCTGCAGAATACCTGGCAAAACTGGTAAAAGAAAATAATCTGCCTCCCAAAGTATTGGTCATACACCGATTTACACGCAATATGGTCACCAATACACATCAGATCAGAACGCGCCCCGAAGTTCAGCTTGTAATGGATATGGACGGCTGGGGCGGGCCGCAACTTAAGTTTAATACCTATCGCCAATTCATACACAAAGAACCCGTAGAGTTTACCGGCTTCAAATTGTTTTATAAAAACGACACAAAAAACAATAACCGGCTGCTAACCCCTGCCGAAGTTCTGGCCCTGAAACCGCAACCAGTCTATATACAGTATCAATAATTCAGTAACACAGCCAACGAATTACTGTCTGGAGTTGTCAATATCCAAAAACATACTTATGCGATCTATTATAGTGTTTATCACTGTATTGCTGATATCCTGCAGCAAAAAGAAAGACAGTTGTGATCAGTATACCGATGCAAAGATTCTATGGACTGGCCCTGTGGCCGGCGATGGATGTGACTGGATGATCTATATGAATGGGACATATGTGCATCCCGATTATTTGCCACAGTCATTTCAGGAAAACGAGAAACTGGTTAAGATCTGTTATAAAACAACAAAAGAACTCTTTCATTGCGGGCTCTCGGGGGCAGGCGTGCCGGTTATTTCTATAAAAGATATAAAGGAGTAAAATCATTTTTTCCTGAAAGCAGGCGCAATCAGATTTACATACAATGAGGCCGCTACAGCGGTTAATAAACTGATGAGGGTGATCCTGTCTACAACTGCAGGTGACCAGGAGCGTTGAGTGATTTTATCGAGACAATATTTGATAAATGAATTAGGCAGATGTTGCTCGCCGAGTTGCTGTTTGATATTCCAGTGCCAGTCGGTCAATGGACAGTATCCCCATCCATACCAAATGCCCAGCACCCCCCAGGAGGCGGCAGTGAGCGCCAGCGTAATCAGGTGCAGGCGTCGTGTTCGTTTCCATATCCATCCCGTAAGGTTAAAGATAATCAGGCCAACGTGCAGCAGTGTAAGGAGAATGTCCAGCAGGCGTAACATAATACGTTAAAGGTAATTTAATGCGTTGGTGTCTGATACGATTCGCCGGTATAGCGGTGAGTATGACCGTGTTATTTTATAACTACGTGAGCAGCAGCTTGTTTTCGGGCCGGCAGCAGGACATTCCAAAATAGTTGTATGCTGCTTGTTGTAGATGAAAGTTATCCATATTAGTTGTTAATAAAATATTTTAGCAGGGAACGGATTTTTCCGATATTTTTAGTCAATGCAAGACCATTATCACCTTCTCCTCACTATTTATGAGATCGTAAAGGATGACCCGCATCCGGAATCCTATACCTGTCGTCCGCGCGAATTAATACTTCGCCGGTTGCAGGATTGGTCTTTCATTCAACAACAACTTCATCAACTTGAATCAGAGGAACTGGTGCGCACTGAGCAGCAGGATACTCTGATAATACGTATTACTCCTGCCGGACTGGAAAAGGCCAGAGCCGGTAACTCATATGTAAGCTGATCAACTAGCTCCAGGATTGTTTCAAAAAGCGTAACCAGTTTTTGTGGCAAATGTTTTCGATATCATTTGAGGAATATCCTCTTGCCCTGAGCAGCTCAGGCATGCGGTTAAGGTCTGTAATAGTATCCAGATCATAAGGAGACTGTTCTTTCCCATAGCCACCATCAAGGTCAGATCCGATGCCTACATGCAGGCTGTTACCAGCCAGTTGACAAATATGGTCAATGTGATCAATGGCTATATTCAAGTTGCATTGCATGCCTGCAGGAGTAGACTTGCCTCTCACCCAGCCGGGAACCATCATCCAGGTATCAAGCGGAGCGCCAATTACTGCACCGCGGCTGATGAGTGTAGTGATCTGTTCATCACTAAACTGTCTGTTATGATCAACCAGTGCACGGCAATTGTTATGACTGGCCCATACAGGTCCGTTAAAATGATCCATTGCCTGCCAGAAGGCATCATCGCACAGGTGCGTGGCATCCAGAATAATTCCCAACTTTTCCATTTCCCGTAATAAGGCCAGTCCGCTGGCACCCATTTGCCCGGTGGCATCTGTACCATTGGCATATCTGCCTGGGCCATAATGAGCAGGTCCCAGGGCTCTCAGGCCATATGCATGAGCGATGTGTAAATGATCGAGTGTGACCAGTGAGTCGGCTCCTTCAAGACTCAGGATATAACCAATGGGTTGCCGTAATTTATCGGGTGCATTATTCCAGGTGGTCAGATGCTCATCAAGGGATGAAAGATCACCTATCTGGCACATTTCACCAGCGGCCTCCATAGCCCTGTACCAGGCCAGTTGTCCCTGTGTCTGCGCCCAGGCCTGCTCCGGAGAATGCCAGCCGGGTAATGGGTTACCCGGGGCAACATATCGGGCAATCTGAGTGGCTACAACAAGCCCAATCCCTCCTTTGCGCAGTGCAGGCAGTGATACTGTGCCGAGACCACGATCCGGTTTATCTGTCATACCTCTTTCGCGGAGACGGATATCTGCTACCGGTAAGCGAAGGTCTCTGTTCCATTCCAGCGCATTCATCGATAAATCCAGATGGGCATCTATTATTAACATGAAGAATAATTAGGAGTAAAAAAAGAGTGAACTATTTATTTGTTCCTATACGTGGAGCTTTCTGTTACGTGCGGTAATAAACCATTCACCTGCAACCTGATTATTTTCAATCACGACAGCCCGTTCGTATAAAGCCACAGTGGGACACACATGATAAGGCAGGGCCCACAAAAGTGTTCCAACCGGCGGAATGGCCGCATTACTGCCCACCTTCAGTACCAGATGTTCTTCGCTGTGTCCAATGGCCTCTAACCCATCGGCATTGAGAAAATAAGCACGGCGTTGCAGGTCGTTTTCGGATGCCACAGATTTATGTCCGAGATCCGCACATACAATACCCGAAAGCGGGTTAGATACAATGCGTGTCAGTAATACCGCAGCCGGAAGAAAAGCCTGTTCAGGACATCCGTCGAGATAACCTTTATCCCAGAAAACAAATGTACCGGGACTGCAAATTACATCGCTGCGCCGGGCATGTATGGGAAAGCTGGGAGATCCGCCTGCAATGATGCCCGGCACAGGAATACACTGGTCATGTAGTTTTTGCTGCAGATTCAGTACCCTGCCGAAGGCTTCATCGCAGCGCCGGCGACGCTGCTCAAGGTCCACATCACGGATATGACCATCGTAAGCATGCAACCCCGCCAGTTCAAGATTGCTGGCAGTGTGTACAAAAGCGCAAAGATCTTCTGCTTCTTCCGGTGCAATGCCACTGCGATTCATACCCGTGTTGAGATCAATATAAACCGGTAGAATACGCCCGGTCGATTGCATGTGCTCCTGTAGCAGTGCCGCATTGGCAATGTGATCTGCCACGCAGGAGAAACGTGTAGCCGGATAAAGTTGCTGTAATTGTATAAATCGCCGGAGTTTAGGTGCGCTCAATGTATATGCGAGCAATACATCCGCCGCACCACAGGCCCCCAGCATATCAGCTTCCGCAATCGTGGCGCATTTGAAAGAGCTGATGCCTGCATGGAGCATGAGCCGTGTTACATCAGCGCTCTTATGTGTTTTTACATGAGGTCTCAATCGTGCCGGACTGCCTGCCATTGCAATAGCGGTATCAATATTTGCTTTTATGCGATCAGCAAATAATAATAAGGCAGGCGTATCAATTTGTTCGGCATCTGTTACATGATACCATGTATCTTTCATACCTTATCTTATTCGATTTCAAAAATTCCTTCTATTTCCACCGCTACATTGCCCGGCAATGAGCCCATGCCAACTGCACTGCGGGTGCCAATGCCATCTTCTCCCCATAACGTGGCAAATAATTCGCTGCAGCCATTGATAATGACAGGATGTTTTTCGTATTCAGGCGTGGCATTAACCATACCCAGCAGTTTGATTACACGTTTAATGCGCCCCAGATCACCCAAATGTTTTTTGAGCGAAGTAAGCATGGCCAGTCCGCATTGCCGGGCAGCCAGTTGTCCATCCTCATCCGAAATATCCAGTCCCAGTTTTCCTTTAATAAAACTTCCATCGGTACGTATAGACACATGGCCTGATACATATACATGCGATCCGGTTTGGAGACAGCTTTTATAAATGCCTTTCGAACCGGGCAATACGGGTAATTCAAGACCGAGTTGGGTCAGTTTTTCTTCAATAGTCATAGAAGTTGTTTAAATAAATAAGTTTAAAATAAGTACTCCCAGCAGGCCCATTACTGCTACAAGCGTTTCCATCAGCGACCAGGAGCGGATAGTGTCTTTTATACTGAGATTAAAATATTCTTTGTACATCCAGAAGCCGGCATCATTTACATGCGAAAACATTAAGCTTCCGGCGCCAATGGCAATAACCATCAGGTTGGGATCGGCACCGGTACTTACAATAATTGGTGCCATAATACCTGCAGCAGTGAGACCTGCAACAGTTGCGGAACCTACGCATACACGGATAATGGCGGCAATCAGCCAGCCGAGCACCAGGGGATTGATGGTCCATCCCTGAAGCGATCGGGCAATGGCATCGCTTACTCCGCTATCCATAAATACCTGTTTGAGTGCCCCGGCTCCCGATACTACCAGCAGAATGAGCGCAACATCTTTTACAGCATCTCCATAAAAACCCATTATCTCTTTCAGGCTTTTTCCCTGGTATGTTCCCAATGACCAGGTAGCGATCAGCAACGACAACAACATTACAATTGCCGGATCGCCCACAAACCGGAGCCAGTTGGTTGTTGTTGCCGGCAGATTTACTGCCCAGGGCAGGGCTGTGGTGAGCAGGAGTAACAATACAGGAAGCAGGGCTGTGAGTAAACTATTAACTGCACCTGGCAGCTGCTGCACTTCCAGTTTTTTGGGCTGAAAGGTTTGCAAAGGCTGACTCTTGATTTTTTTAAGCGTCTGGGCAAACAGAGGTCCGGCAATAAGTATGGTTGGTATGGCAATGATCAATCCATAAATAAGGGTAAGGCCCATGCTTGCATTAAACTGCGGAACCAGTGCAGTGGGCGAAGGATGTGGCGGTAAAAAACCATGCGTAACAGATAAGGCAGCCAGCAAGGGAATGCCAACATAAACGGCCGGCAGTTTGGTTTGATAAACGACCGAAAACACCAGCGGTACCAGCAGCACAAAACCTACGTTGTAAAACAGGGGTATGCCTACAATAAAACCAGTCAGCGACATGGCCCATAGCAAATACCTTTGTCCGAATGTACGTATAAGTGTATCGGCTATTTGCTGTGCGGCACCGCTTTCTGCCACAAGTTTACCCAGCATTGCACCCAGGCAAATAATGATCACCAGTGAGCCCAGCATATCGCCAATGCCTTTTTGTACCGATGCCATTACAGACCCGGCTGGTATACCCAGCCATAAGCCGGCACCGATGGAAACCACCAGAAATGCCAGAAAGGGATTGAAACGCGCCCATGTTATCAGCACAATCAGTACCGTTATACATACGGCTACAATAAGCAGGGTCATATCAAGGTTTGATGATGAAGATACAGGTTCTGAATCAATACACCAGTGTGTGCTTTGCTCCACTTGTCACGTTGCCGTATAAAAAAAGCCGTGGAAAACTTCCACGGCTACTGTTCCGATAAATAAAACAATGGGTTTAGCGGCGTTTAAGTGCTTCAAGTTCTGCGCGCAGCTGATCAATCTGTGCCTGTTGCTCCTTGATTGAAGCAATCAGTACCGGAACCAGGCTTTCCATATCAATAGTTTTAACCGTTGCGTTGCGGTAACTGTTTTTACCTGACATAAATGAATAAGGTTTCTTATGTACCAGGCCTGGCAATACCTGCTGAAAATCTTCAGCCATAAAACCATACTGACGGCCCGAAGGCAATTTCAGATGACTGTATTGTCGCGTATTATATTCAAAGGTCATGGGCTGTAACGAGGTGATCACCTTTAACGGCTCACTGATGCTGTTTACATTTGTTTTGATCATATTGTCAGTAAGATCCTGGGCCTGCACCTGCTGCACGCTTATAAGAGTTACCACGGACAATACAACAGATTTAAGATAAAGTGATACTTTACGCATATGCTTTGATTTAGAATTTAAAAAAAAGAAAAAGGGGAAACCAGCCAGTAGCTGTTTCAATACCGGTTATTCAGCCATTGCGGCTGATCAGGCAATATTGGGAGGGGGAGTTTGCGTCTCTAAAAAAACATCGGCCAGTGAGTAGGGCTCGTATATGGTACAGTCTGTATGTGCAGGAGCCGGCAGAAGATAAAAAAGAAAAGAGGGTTTATCCATCACTTCTTCCAAAAAAGAAACTTCTGCACCCCGACTGTTTTTCTGCTCCTGCTCCAGGTCCCAGTCAGCCGTCCACGAGGCCACCGGGTCCTGTTTGGTGAGACCCTGAACCAATGGAACAACTGCACGTACCAGCATAAGGGTAAGAAAGAAAACAGCGATAATATGGAGCCAGTACTTTTTGAACATGTAGCTATAAAACTGTGCTGCAAAATTACAGACTCCCGCTTCTACTGCGAAAGGCGACAGAAATTTTTAGCAAAAAAATTGGAGATAAGAAAACGCTAAAAGCTTAATTATACATTATAATATTTTAGATGTGATTTTTTAGGCGACAGTTGCCCCATTTTTAAAGCCATTTATTTCTTTTTCTATCCCAGGTCATAATACCTATTTTGAATTGTACGGGATTTTTGAATTGGTTGGCTACCGAACCTACCACATAAGCGCCCAGTTTGAATTTAATAAGTGGGTAGAAAGGCACTTTGAATACCCGCTCCACCCCGGCAAAAACTTCTGCATAACGAAGATTACGCTCCGGTGCATACAGGAAGCCTCCTCCCGCCACTTCGCGCAACTGTATTTTTTTAAACACAGGAATTTTATTTACGATTGAGCCATTGAACTCATGCAGATAATTGAGTTGATAAAAGCGTTTGAAAACAGGGAATGTGGAGTCGAGCGATTGGAATGCTTCCTGTGGGTTAAGAAAGAGAATAGGGTCGCCCCGGCGTTGAAACTGGTAGTCTACAAGCCGAAGATCACGACGATTGAGAAAGGTGCCGGTTCTGAAATGATATTTACTGATACCGGCTGTACCGAGTTTCAGCTCCTGACGAATACCGTTTTCAATGTAATCAAAATCGACCTTGCTGTTAAAGGGCCCGGCAATACCCTTTCGCCACAGCATATAAAATGTAGGCCAGTGCGAACCCAGAATGATCTTCTCGCGTGGCTCACGTATATATTGTTGCGCCGGTGTATAATCTATCTGTATTTTTCCATACAACGCATTGTACGGATCGAATGCAACAGCCTGGTTGTCGTCCAGGATTTCTCCGAATAAACTGTCTATCAGCGATCCTGTTTTGTAATTGCTGATAGACCGCCGCAATGCCATATCGAGCGAGGTATGCAGGTACAGACCATTCCACAACTCCAGCCCATGTCCCACACCCACCGCATTATCCAGGTAAATATTGTTGCGTTTGATCATATTGATCCAGGCATCGCCGCTATAGATGAAATCGAAATCGCGATTGAGTTTTAAGGTATAATAACCCCTGTTAAAAGGATTATACAACCGGTAAAAATTAAGCGACCCATTCAGGTCCTTGTTACGGAAACCGTAACTGATATTCCCAAAAATAGTAATCACCTTTCGCGAATCCGGCACACGGTTATAAAATACAGTGGGGCTGATCCGGAAGCCACCGGGTTGCAATGGCTGAAAAAGAGTTACCAGCGAAGGGAGTGACCACATCCGCTCACGGGGGCGGAAGTAAAAATTCTGCCCCGCAAACAATATTTTTTTCCAGGTTACGGTATTGGTGACCCTGTCGATTGAATCGAGATAAGGCTTGCTGGTTACCACACGCTGTATGCTGTCTTTATAACGAATAAACTGTACCTCTTTGATGGTGAGCGGCTCGGTACGTGTCTGATTCCAGAAACTGCTGTCGCGTTCATAGGCCTCCTGTGCCGTTGCGCTTACTTCCGGGCCAAAATAGCGGGGAGCAAACTGCTTGTTCAGTTCAAATTGCTGGTAGCTTGCGATAGTGGTGCCACTCAGTTTGCCTTTACCATGTGCCGAAAAATAATTGAACTCCTGCCGGGTGATCAACCAGGCTTTGTTATTGACCAGATTGTATTGTTGTATTACTTCAAACCGGTCATATTCCGCTACATGATAGGAGGGCAGGGTAAAACGGGCTTCCAGGATTGCCCAGGTACTGTCCTCTACTTTAAGCTCACCCGTCAATGCTGTGTTGCTGAGTGCAGCGGGCCGGTAGCTGATTGTATAGACCTTTCTTCGATTAATTGTTTCTATTTTCTGCATCTTGTACCGGTAGGCGATAAGGCCGCTATAGCTTACCGGCGATACAAATGGTACTTCAGACAGTACACGGCTTTGCAGCAGGTTTCGATACAGGTTGAAATCGCCTTCCGACACGCTCTGATAAAATAAACTCTCCGGGTTGCCACGCCGGGTAACCCCCATTCGTTCTTCTTTGTATCTGCCATTGCTGCCCTGATCATAGCGGAGTGAAATCTCGGCCATGGCCATACCCTGAAAAGCAGCTCCCGGGGACCGGGCACGGACCGAGTCGGGCAATTGTTTTTTCTTTCGCGATGGAGGAGTGGAATCCTGCTGGGTAGCTTTGATATATACCACGCAGGAATAATCACCTGCCGCAGTTAAGAGGGCTTCTTTTCTTTTGATGACCTCACGAATCACTTCCTCTGAACGGTCCTTCCACCTGCCTTTTACCACTACCTCATCCAGCGATTTTTCATCGGCTTCCAGGATAAAATGCTGCACGGTAGCTTTATGTATTACCAGTGTTATAATTTGTGAATGGTACCCTACCATGGTTACCCCTACCTGGTATTCTCCTTCATCCAGCAAAAACTCATAGGTGCCGTCTTCGCGCGAGAGCATAGACAGGCTGGTGCCTTTTACACTTACTGAAGCAAAAGCAAGCGGTTCCATTTTGCTATTGGTAATCTTCCCCGTGAGACGATGTGTTTGTGCAGATGATGTTGTAAAAAACACCAGGCAAAGGATGGATAATGAGAGGTTTTGGTTCATGGTGGCAGAGATCTTTAAAAATGCAATGTTTCTGCATTTTATCCCAGCTGGCCACCGTTTTTTGTCTTTGATTTAACATCCTGCCTTGTTTAGTATATTTAGGATAAAATCAAAACCATGCAAATCTCCAAACCTTTACGGTTATGTATCGGAATGTTGCTGCTGTTGAGCACGCAGCTACAGGCCCGGCAAAGCGGCAAAGTACTGGAATCGCGTACGCTTAACAGTACTATTCTGGGCAAAGCGGTCCGGTATACCATTTATTTACCAGCAGATTATGAATCGTCTGAACGATACTATCCGGTGGTGTATCTGCTGCATGGGTATACAGATAACGATATGGGTTGGCTGCAGTTTGGAGAGATTAACCGTTATGCAGATAAAGCGATTGCTGAAGGTACTATTCCGCCCATGATCATTGTAATGCCCAATGCAGATTCAAGCTTTTATATCAACTCCTTTGACGGAAAGCAGCCATACGAAGACTTTTTTATTACAGAATTTATTCCGGGCATAGAAAAAACATACCGTATCAGGTCTGCCAAACAATTCAGGGCAGTTGCAGGCTTGTCGATGGGTGGTTACGGTACACTTATTTATTCCCTCAAACATCCGGATATGTTTGCTGCGGCGGCACCTTTGAGCGCAGCTGTATTCGATGACAGCACTATAGTAAACATGCCGCAGCCAGGCTGGAATGTTCCGCTTGGCCGGGTCTACGGTACTGACCTGAAAGGCAAACAACGCCTTACCAGCACCTGGTACGCCAATTCGATTTTGAAAATCGTAGAGAAAAAATCAGCTGCAGAATTGAAAAAAGTGCGCTACTGGATCGATTGCGGCGATGATGATTTTCTCATCAAAGGAAATTGTCTGTTGCATATCGCCCTCACCGAAAAACAGGTGCCACATGAGTTTAGGGTAAGAGACGGTGTGCATGACTGGAATTACTGGCGCTCCGGTATAGTGGATGCGCTGCAGTTTATCGGAAAGAGTTTTCATCAATAAATAATTAAAAAGTATGCGATCATTCAACCGCCGGCATTTCCTTCGCTTATCTGGCGCCACAGCGCTGCCCGCTTTATTGCCGGCAGGTCAATTGCTGGCGGCTGATGCCGTAATGCATGAAGAAGAAAAGCAACCTGTAGTTCAGTTTTATGGTGATGGCGAATCGCTGCAACCCATGCAGTATGTTACCCGTCTTCAGGAGATAGGTCGTGTAAATCCGATCGAACGGGATATATACGGAAATGGAGGAGCCGTGGCTGCGCTCGAGAAAAAATTTGTGACGATTACAGGAAAGGAGAAAGCCATATTCATGCCTACGGGCACTATGGCCAATCAGCTGGCAATTGCTGTACTCAGCGGCAATAATACCAAAGTATTGCTGCAGGAAACGAGCCATGTATACAGAGATGAGGCAGATGCCGCTCAGTCTGTACATAATAAAAGGCTGATACCGCTGGCAAAAGGTGAAACCTATTTTACCGCCGCTCAGTTGGAAGAAATGCTTGATTATCTCGACAGGGAGGAGGTCTTTAAAAGCGGATTGGGCTGTGTATCTATCGAGAACCCCGTACGCCGGACAGATGGCAGAATGGTGCCTCTTGGCGAGATCAAAAAGATCAGTGCATTGTGCAGGGAAAGAAATATTCCGCTTCATCTTGACGGGGCTCGTATACACCTGGCCAGCGCCTGGTCGGGCATACCGGTAAAAGAATATGCCGCATATTTTGATTCTGTCTATATATCCCTTTACAAATATCTGGGTGCGGCATCGGGAGCTGTGTTATGCGGTTCGGAAAAAATGATCGGTCAGATGCCTCACTATATTAAAGTGTATGGGGGTACCATGTATGCCAACTGGAGTAATGCGGCCATGGCGCTCGATAAACTTAACCAGATAGATGATAAACTTGCTGCCACAGTAAAACGAGCCAATGAACTGGCTGCTCAACTCAGCAAGCTGCCGGGCGTATCACTCAAAACACTGGATGGAGGAACGAATATTTATGAATTACAACTGGCAGCTGGTATTGACGGAGTAAAAATGGGAGCCATGCTCGCAACAGATTACCAGGTTAGAATACCTAAGCCCAACGCAAACAACCGGTCCCTGCTTTCTATGAACGAAACGCTCCTATACAGGGATACAGATAGCCTGGTTAAAAGCTTCAGAGAGGCTGTTTCCAAATCCGGACGATAGTACTCCTCAGCAATAGAAAATGCCGGCTTAAGCCGGCATTTTCTATTGCTCGTTATAATATGGTCGGTCGCGGGGATCTTATTTCACTTTGTTTACTACCAGATCTTCCACCACACGGGCATTGCGGTTTACTTCATATACTACTGTTTTATTGCTCTTACGGCCAGTGATCTGGAAACGCAGACCTACATTGCCAAGCTCTTCTGTATTGAGCAGGAATTTTTTGGTAGTGTTATTGGCCTTTACCACGTCTTTATAAAGTACAGTGTTGTACTCATCTACCACTTCTACTGTAAACTCAACTTCTTCAGGATTGTTGAAGCTCAGTTCCAGTACAGGCTGGTTTTTGTGGTTGCCAAGAAATTTAAATTCTACACCAGTAGGATTTTTTTCGGTTACAACGGGAGCGGCCTGAACCAGTGTTACGGTAAACAGGGCTACAAGGGTGATGATAGTTTTCATGTCTTTTTGTTTTAATTTTTATAGAATGCTATTATTTACTGCTTTTCGGGGCAACAATCGTGGTAGCAAGCAGACTTGGTTGGGGCAAGAAAATTTCCTGATATTTCAGGCCGGTTGTTAGGAGACCGGTTTGGCAGAATCGCCGTTTGATGACACAAAACTACAGTGGGGTGGCACCGGTTCCAAACTAAGTTATACTGCTTTTCGGTATCTCAATCCCTTTTTTCTGTATGCAATCTGATCATAATCAATTAAGTATGCTTTTCCTATACCCCACCCCCAACGCAGTTTGTTGCGGTTTTTTGCATATATGTGCGGAATTACTGGAAAATGCTGAGGATTGGAGAGAAGGAGCAATCGAATAGCTGATTTTAAGCCCGGCTAAGCAATAAAATCAGTCAAATTCTTATTAAGTGTTTTTTTGGTGGGTCTACAATAGATTGGTAATCAGATGGGGGAATGTATATGGATAAAATTAGCTTTTTTGAACATATGGAGGCTGGAAAATGTACTACCTTCAGCCGCCAAAAAGGGCAGGTGAGCAAAGTGATATTCATATCAACCAAAATGCACCTGCGTTGTTAATGTATATGCTGACGATCCCGGATCCGATGGTACGGCGAAGAGTCAAAAAAGGAGATATTTATTATGGCATTCAAGAAAGAGGTTGAAGAAATCATTGAACCGAAAGACATTTTTGTAGGGAAAAAAGACGCTCCAATTACGCTGATGGAATTTGGTGAATATGAGAGCGAAGAGTGTGCGAAAGCAAATGAAGTGGTAAAGCAGTTGCTGGAAGAGTACGAAGGCCGGATCAAGTTTAATTTCCGCCATTTTCCCCTTACCATGGTACACCAACGCAGCATGAAGGCGGGTGAAGCCGCAGTTGCTGCTGCCCAGGAAGGTAAATTCTGGGAAATGCATAACGTATTGTTTAGCAATAGACGTAGTCTGGGTACTACCAGCCTAAAGCTGCATAGTAAAGAAGCGGGAGTTAAGAATAAGAAGTTTCTGGACGACCTGGTTAATGGCGTATATGGCTGGCAGGTGCAGGATGACCTCAAAGAGGGGCTTGACCTGGGTGTAAAGAGTGTACCTGCATTTTTCATTAACGGAGAGCGGTTTACAGGCAAACCCACTTATGCCAACTTAAGCGCAGCGATTGAAGATGCGTTGAAAAAAGTAAAAAAGAAAACCACGGCCCGGCAACGCGCCTGATTATCCCGGTTATAAATAAAAGAAAAGGTCCTGCAGATAAAATATAACTGCAGGACCTTTTTCATTAAAAAAGGGCTGTTATCAACAGCCCTTTAAATTTTTTAAACCGGTAGTAATTACCAACGGTTTTTAGAGAAAGAAGGACGGTTGTTGCTTCTTTCTTCGCGGGGCTTAGCTACCATTACTTTGATAGCGCGGCCTTCTACGATACCGCCATCCAGTTCAGAAATAGCTTTTTGAGCTGCTTCGTCATCAGGCATTTCAACAAAACCAAAGCCTTTGCTGCGGTTTGTGAATTTGTCAACAATAACTTTTGCAGAGCTAACCTCACCGTACTCGGTAAAAAATTCTCTTAAGTCTTCGTCCTGAACGTTGAAGCTTAAGTTTGAAACGTAAATGTTCATTCGTTTGATTGAAAAAAATAAATAATAAAATTGAGAAAAAAGCAAAGTAAAGAAGACTAACTATTAGCAGAAAAATGCGTAGCAGAAAAAATCGTTCAGTACAAAAGATGCCATATCATCTCAAATTGACCGGGCAAAGATACAACCAAACTGCCAGATTGCAGTAGTTTATTTTGTTGTCAAATCATTAACAGATTTACTTATACGTTGGCAACGCGAAACGGGATCACCTGTATGTTTTCCCAGACTTTGCCGGTAATATAGGGTTCGTTATCCAGCCAGTGCTGCAGTTGCTCCTCTGTTTCAAACTGTACCACCATCATCGAGCCAGCCATTTGCCCCGCTTCGTTCAGCATGGCTCCGCCAATTAGAAATTGCCCCTTTTCCTTGAGCGCTTTCGCTCCTTCAAGGTGAGTGGGACGAATATTCATCCGTCTGTCGAGGGCCAGTTCATCTGTGCCATCCCATGCGTATATCAGGTATTGTTTCATCAGGTGCAAGTTAAAATATATCTGATTATTCGCAGTGAGTGGATGCCAAATTATGAAAATCAATCAGATATACTGAAGGTGGTTTTTGGGGATCCTGGTGGCTTTTTGTGTACCCTGCATTGACAGTGCTTCTGGCAGACGTATCTCCAACCTCTTATAATATAAAATAAGAGGTACCCAGGCGGGGATACACACCCAGGACTTTTTTTGCCTTATCCTATCTTAATAGCCATCAATCATCCTAACCACCGTACTGCCGTATTGGTAGATGGCGGTTTCTTTCTCAAAAGGTACCGTCAGTTGATTTCCAAAGATCATTCAGCGCAGCAGGTTGCAGACAATCTCTATCAAATGGCGCTTTCTCATGTGAAAGATCAGCGCCAGCTATATCGCATATTTTATTACGACTGTTGTCGTTTTGAGAAAAATATTTATCATCTGATCACACATCGGCAAACCGACTTCGGACGCACTGATCAGTATCATTTCAGAAAGGACCTTTTTGAAGAATTAAAACAAAAACGAAATCGTCCAAAGACTGATCTCGAAATGAAGAATTAATTAATTTCAATACAAAGAAATTAACCGCCCGATTATATGTAGGAGGAAACGGATATGCCTGCAAAGAAGAATAAAACCAACAAGTCTGTAATAGCGTCCTTCACCTGTACGATTCACCGGTTTGACCGCCAGGGCGAGAAAACCGGCTGGACTTATATCGAAATCCCGGCGGAACAGGCGCAGCAAATGAAGCCAGGCAACAAACTGGGTTTTCGTGTCAGGGGAAAATTGGATAATCATCCTATAAAAGGAGTGTCATTACTGCCCATGGGCGGAGGTAATTTTATTATGCCATTAAATGCCGCTTTACGGAAAGCAATCGGTAAAAAGCTGGGAGCCATGCTGCAGGTACAACTGCAGGAAGATACAGCCCCATTTGCTTTCAATAAAGATTTTATCGCCTGTCTCGGCGATGAGCCGCGAGCCCGTCAATTCTTTGATACACTTTCTGGTTCGCATCAGCGCTATTTTAGTAAATGGATCGATGATGCCAAAACAGAACCTACCCGTGTAAAGCGGATAGCCCAGGCTGTCAATGCTCTGGCAGCCGGCATGGGCTATCCCGAAATGATTCGCGCTCAGGTGAAGGAGAATAAGGAATCAGGTAAAAGGTAGAGAGGTATAAGGCAAAAGGAGAATTAACAAACATCAGCACATTAGCATATCAGCACATCAGCACATTAGCACATTAGCACATTATTCTCCCACATCTTCAAATTTTCAAATCTTCAAATCGCCTCCCTGCTCTTTTATGCAGTCCTTTCTTTTCCAGTATCTCCTGAATATAGTAAGCTGTTAATTCACCCGGATTATATTCTGCCAACTCCTGCGAAAGTCTTGTTACTTCGGTTTTATATGTTTTATCTTTTAGTACCTGGTCTACCGCTTTTCTGATTGCGCTGCTTGTTGGCTTCTCAGTTTTAAGGTTGATGCCCAGATTGAAATAACCAATACGGGCGTTGATCTCGTTTTTTCCTTCATGAACACCGGCTACCACCAGCGGTAATTCGTGCTGAATGCCAAGCATAACACCACCATAACCACCATTGGTGATATAAACATCTGCATAGGGCATAATGTCTTCGAAGGGAATAAAGTCTTCAATTATAAGATTTGCCTGCGGAAAACGGCTGCGGAGAACTGCTGTATCACTGCCTCCTGTGGTAGCGATTACCAGTACCTCCGAGTCTTTATAGGCTTCCAGTACCGGAACAATAATTTTTTCAACATCACGCTCTACCGTACCCTGTGTTACAAGAATAATTTCATTATAAAGATTAAGGCGTTCGTCAAACCAGGGTGTTTTATGCTTTTTAACCTGATAGGGGAGAAGGGCGCCGATGAAACGTATATTGGAACCTAAATCGCTGCGGTAATATTCAAAACCGGGCGATCCACTTTGCAGCAGTATAGTTGCTTTTTTTACCATCACATCAAATACGCTGGCATCGGGTATATCGATTCCATAACCGCCAAGCACTTTTTTCATAACCTGGTTAGGTTTCCTGAAAAGTATCTGGTTGGCTATGAAACGCAACAACGATTGCCTCATTTTACCAACCCAGCTATAGGAGGGGGTGAGTCCCAGGCCGGCTGGCGGCAGATCCTTCGATGTTTCGGTCAGCGGCAGTACGCCGATTGATAAGACCGGGATGTTCATTTTGTCGGTCACAAAAGGAATTCCTGTAAAGGCGCAATCAGCTACGAGGATGTCAAAATCAAATTCCTTTTGGATGTCGCAGAGATCGGCATAGTATTCAGGGCCGCGATTGATAAATGCTTCTACAATGTCGAAACGGAGCCGGGCAACCTGGCCTTTTATTTGAGTCCGGTTGGGGAAACTTTTTTCCAGATCGGATACATCAACAGCTTTTTGCAATGGATAATGCAGAATACCCATACGCTCTATTTTTTCTGCATATTTGGTGCTGGTGTACCAGCGCACGTCGCACCCCGTTTTTTTGAGGTAAGCAGCCAGACCGGTCAGCGGATTGAAATGTCCATCGGCCGGGAAGTTGGCAAAAAGGATTTTTTTTCCGGCCAGGTCTACCAGTTTTTTGGGGTCTCCGCCGCCAGGCTTGGGTGTTATCTTCATGATGGAAAGGTTTAATAAAGTTTTAAGGCTGCAATATTACCGTAGGGAAGAAAGGACGTCAAGACCGGGCTGCATCAATTGGCTGCATGCATGGTTGATCTGTAAAGCCGGCTGATGAATTGCGGCTTCCGTCATTATTTTTCTTTATTTGCAGTATGATTCAGGATATTAAGGATTTTAAACAGCCTTTTTTCATAGGCGTGGCAGGCACAGGCATGAGTGCGCTGGCTCAGTATCTGCAGGGTACAGGGAAGCGCGTAACCGGCAGCGATCGTTTTTTTCAGGATGGAGTATATAATGCTACACAGGACAAGCTGGAGAGTGCAGGCATCCGGTGTTACGTGCAGGATGGCCGGGGAATTACTGAACACACAGACCTTGTTGTAGTATCTACGGCCGTAGAGGATACGGTGCCGGAGGTACAAAAGGCCCGTCAACTGGGTATTCCCATCATTCGGCGATCCGAATTACTGGCTGTGATAGCTGCCAGTAAGAAAACAATTGCAGTAGGTGGTACCAGCGGCAAAAGCACTACAAGTGCCATGTTGTTTGATATTCTGCGTTATGCCGGTATGCAGCCCAGTATCATAAGCGGCGCAGGTCTGGTCAGCCTTATGAAGGAGGGCGCTATCGGAAATGCATTCACCGGACAGGGTGAATGGCTGGTAATAGAAGCAGACGAAAGTGATGGTTCAATTGTACAGTACAAACCTGAAATAGGGTTGCTGCTCAACGTGGATAAGGATCATAAGGAACTGGATGTATTGATGGATGTGTTTGCTGTATTCAAAAATAACAGCAAGCATTTTGTCGTCAACCAGTCGCATCCGCTGGCGGCTCAGCTTTCACAAGACCTTACGCATGATTTTTCTGTCAACGGTCCCGGTGGGTATGTGGCTACAGACTTTGTACAGCAGGGTTTACAGATTTCATTTCGCATCAACCAGGTGCCCTTTGAACTGCAGCTGGCAGGGGCACACAATATGGAAAATGCACTTGCAGCCAGTGCGGTAGCTGCCATGCTGGGCGTACCGCTTGCTACTGCTGCAGCAGCATTGGCCGGGTATGAAGGCATTTACCGGCGTCATCAGGTATTGGGGAGAAAAGGAGATATATGGGTGATTGATGATTATGCCCATAATCCGGTCAAATGTGCGGCGGCCATTCATGCATGTCAGCCGATTGCCCCTAAAGTAATCGCCTGGTTTCAGCCCCATGGCTATGGGCCCACCAAATTTCTGCGACATGATTTTGTAGAGGAAATAGGAAAGGCTTTAAGGCCGGAGGATGAAATATGGATGAGCGAAATTTTTTATGCTGGTGGTACAGCCGTAAAAGATATTTCCTCAGGCGACCTGATTGCAGACCTGCAATCGGCAGGAAAATCAGCTTTTTTTGTAGCAGACAGAAATAAACTGCTTGAAACCATCCGGCCACATCTTACAGGCAGTTGTGTATTGCTGCTGATGGGGGCGCGTGATCCTTCGCTGGAAGATTTTGCCAAACAGGTTTGGGATAGTTTATAAAAAGAAAGACGCTTATTGTTGCAATAAACGGTTGTCGCGAATAGCAGGCAGCAGGTACCAGCATAGTGTCATAAGTAAAACAGAAATGGCCTGTGAGCCGGGAATACCGCTTGCAGGCTGTTCGCTGGCAACGGAACGATCCAGTTCACATACAGCCAACGGGTGCTCCAGCGATTCCTGATAAATTGTAAGGGCCTTTCCCTCCTCAACTTCATAAAAGAATCGCTGATCGCCTACTTCTACAAATTGCTGGTTGTTTTCGGAACCGGTACGCCCCAGGCAAATCCCGTATTCGCTTCTGAGTACGGTACGGCTGCGAAGGAAACCTTCTTTGCGAATAAGGAATACTCTTTTTTCGGCACCACTCTCTACCCGCGCAGCATTGGAAGCGGGATTAAAGACCAGCGTCATTAACTTTTTGCCATTATTCCATAAGGCAAATGCAGAATGACCAATTGTAGATGTTACCGTTTCCCATTTCATAATTAGCCTTTTTGGAGAGTCAAGTAAAGGGTCAAATTTTAGCTGCTTTCCTCAATCTACCATGCACTTAACCTAAAATTAATATTAACTTCATATTGAGAATCAGTATAGTGGAGAATCTGTGGAGAAATGCCGGGTAATGCACATTTTTTTGCGATTTTGGATTAAAATACGCCGTATGATTACGAAAATAGAGCTTCGGTTTTTGGAACGGGCTATTGAACTTGCCCGTAAGGGAATGGAGGAAGGGCATGGCGGGCCGTTTGGCTGCGTGATTGTAAAAGATGATCAGATCGTGGGCGAAGGTCATAATTGTGTGACCTCAGACAATGATCCCACGGCCCATGCCGAAGTGGTGGCTATACGTGATGCGTGCAGGCGTTTAAAGACCTACCAACTTACCGACTGCGATATCTATACCAGTTGCGAACCCTGCCCCATGTGCCTGGGAGCTATTTACTGGGCAAGACCCCGCCGGGTCATCTATGCCAATACCCGCCACCAGGCGGCTGCTATAAATTTTGATGACAACTTTATTTACAATGAGATCAATACAGCTATGAAAGACCGTCATATACCTTTTATACATATGCCCCATGAGAGCGGAGAAAAGGTATTTAATGAATGGAAGAACTGGAACGGTAAAAAACCTTACTGATCGGGTATGGATGATTATTTCATCATCCGGTGAATAACCATATAGCAGAGAATAATCAGGAGTAATACGATGAGGATGGTAATATAAAGCTGTGACTGATCAGGCAACCTGAGCTTTTCACGTCTTTGTTTTTTACGGGCAGTTTTTTTCTGAAGATCGCGGTTAAGCATTTCTACCATGTAGGCGATCTGTTGTTTGTCTTTAATCTGCTGCAAACCCTCCAGGGCATCTTCGTCAAATGGCTGATCTATCAGGTGCTGCTCCACTTCATGCTGTTTTTCAGACGAAAGCTGCCCCTGCAGGTACGATAGCAGGGTTTCCTGGTCTACCTCGGGTGAAAGATTGGATAATATGTCTTTCAGATTTTCCTTCATTTCAGCTTTTGTTGACGCTTTTCAGTTTTCTTTCAATCAGTATGCGCAGATTCCTTTTTCCGTTTTGAATGTAACTTTTTACCTGCAGCATGCTGTAGCCGGTTTCTTCGCTGATATCCTGATAGCTCTTTTTCTGAAGATAAAACAAAGTTACACATTGCTGCTGCTCCGGATTCAATTCTTTCAGCGCCTGGTCCATTAGGTCGAGTGTGAGGTCGGTATGCTGTAATTGCAGCAAATCAGGCTCCTCGTGGGGGGCTGCCACTTGCTCTTCCTGCAGCGGGGCTGCCGATTTTCCCTGGCGTTCACGCAACTTCATGAGGCAGTAGTTTTTGGCGATCATGTATAGCCATGATTTGAAATACTGTACCCGGTATTTGCCCAGTTCCTGGATTACTTTGAGAAATATCTGTTGCACACTATCCTTGGCTTCATCTTCATTTTTCAGATATTTCATACATACACCCAGCAACAACAGGGTATACCGCTGCAGCAGTGCTCCCAGCAGTTCATTGTTGCCGTTTGCATAGAATCTCTCCAGCAGTTCCTGATCGGTGATATGGTTATATTTGTCCCCGTTCACAGGTGAAAAATAGCTATTTTGTTGCAGAAGGCTGATATAATATAGATGCAGGTACGAAACAATTTCATAACAGTAGGTTCTCTTCTTATTAAATATTTTCGAAAAAATTGTATATGGAATACGCGATAGTGGTGGTACCGGCTGCGCCTGTTCGCCGAAAAGCAAAACATCAGTCCGAAATGGTAAACCAGCTTTTGTTTGGTGATGCGGTAAAAGTGCTGAAATCGAAAAGAGAAATCTGGTATAAAGTGCAATCGCTATACGATTTGTACGAAGGATGGGTAACGGTTCATATGCTGGAGCCGGTTGCAGAATCGCAGGCACGGCAATCCAGTCCTTATATTACGCTTGCTCCTGTCAGTACAATTGAGCTGGGCGATACCAGTATGCAGGTACCCGCAGCAGCTTCTCTGCCGGCATTTGCCGATGGCACCGGTCAGATAGGCCGCCACACCTACCGCTTTAACGGCCAGGCTGCATTGAGAAGTAAAGAAGAACTGACTCCTGAGCTTATAACGGATACAGCCATGAGCTGGCTCAACGCCCCTTATCTCTGGGGTGGTCGTACCCTTATGGGTATCGATTGCAGTGGGTTTGTTCAGATCGTGTTCAAGGTACTGGGAATTGATCTTCCCCGTGATGCCTGGCAGCAGGCGCAGGAAGGAATTACGGTCAATAAACTGAAAGATTCAATTGCAGGCGATCTGGTTTTCTTCGATGATCGCGATGAGATAGTACATGTGGGTATACTGCTTGCAACCGATAAGGTCATTCATGCATCGGGCCGGGTGCGGATTGACAAGATTGATAAAAAAGGAATTATTCATAGCGAAACGGGCAAACGAACACACTCACTGCGGGTTATAAAGCGGTGCCGGTAAATCCACCATATTGCTCCTGACCTTTAATCTCATGGTAAGCAGTACCATGTAACCTTCGTTGTTTTCCAGTTTGTACCAGGCCGCTGTAGCAGCCGATACTGCGTAAAGGGGCATGAAATAGTTATAAACCACGCCTTCTACAGGCGATTGAGGAGTACTGTTTAGTTTTTCATAAGTGACCTTAAAGAATTTCTTCTTAAACTTTCTATTGATCTTTTCTACCTCACGCAGCACATCCTTTTCCCCTTCGGCGGTGGCGGGTGCATAGGCCGCCAGCTGATAAAACATGACTGTATCCTTAACTTCCGGGTTAACAGTTGAGAGTGCAACTTCAGATAAGCTTACTTCAATTTTCGCAGGGCGGAAAAAGAAAGGGTTATACTTCTGATACCGGCCTTCAAATCCGAAAAGAGTGGAGTCGGTACGGTGTTCGGTTTTTTTCGCAGTTATGTCCGGATCGTTCAGCAGATGTTGTAAAAAAAACCTCGCCGTGCTGGAAAAAGGATCGGAGCGGAAATAGGCTTTGCTGAATTCATGAATAGCTGTCTGCCCCTGAGCAATCAGTGAGAACGAAAACATTAATAAAGCCAGGGTAAGTTTTTGCATGTGATCAGTTGAAGCTTTTTATCCAACGCAGCAGCCATTTGTCCCACTCCAGCAATTTAAAGGCAGAAAACAATAAAATAAAGGCAAATAGTTTTTTTAACATTTCCTGGTTGATGCGAAGGGCCCACACACTGCCAAAGTATCCGCCGGCAAAAAAGGCAATGGCCAGCAATCCGATCACTTTAAGATCAATAGGCTGACCATTGGCTTTGCCGGCGGCATAGTAATTAAGGAAAGCAAGCATAGCCACGGGAAAACTGAGTACTCCCAATGATGTGCCCTGGGCCTGCTGTTGTGTGTAACCGAGAAAAAAGACCAGGGCGGGTACCAGTATAATACCGCCGCCAACGCCTGCCAGGCCGCTTAGCAAACCTGCCGAAAAGCCGATCAGCAATAATGTTATCAGCAGGATTGTAGTCATATGGCCAGGTTAGGTGACGAAAACGTTTAGTGCTTATAATGCTCCCGGTAGTAGTCAATGGCATCCTGGATAATTGTGCATGCCGTGTCCTTATCCTGGAAGTTATCGATCTCTACCTTTTTATTTTCAAGAACTTTATATTGTTCGAAAAAATTCCGCAGCTCAAGCAGAAAGTGCTGAGGCAGGTCTTCCATTTTTGTGTAATGATTTACAGAAGGGTCATGTGCAGCTACTGCAATGATCTTATCGTCCATCTGCCCGCTGTCGATCATCTGCATATTGCCGATTACATTGGCTTCCACAAGGCAAAGTGACTGTATGGATTGCGAACAGAGGACCAGGATGTCCAGCGGATCATTATCCTGCCCCAGGGTCTGTGGAATAAAACCATAGTTGACAGGGTAGTGGAATGAAGAATAGATGACCCGGTCAAGACGCAGCAGGCCGGTAGCTTTATCCACTTCGTATTTGGCCCGGGAGCCCTGTGGTATTTCAATTAATGCATTTACGCGTTGCGGCGCTTTTTCGCCCACTTCAACACCATGCCAGGGATGATGTACGGTTAACATGTTGGAGATTTTTTGATAAAAAAGTTAATGGTACTGTCAGATATGGCAAGCTCCGTTTGGGCAGTTATCTGTTTAGGGTGTAAACAGCCGGCCCAGTTTCATTCCGGCAAAGGTAGCCAGTATTCCTAATGTTACACTGCCTGAAACATAGAGCAGAAAAAAACCTATCCTGTTTTCGCGGATAAGGCCAATGCTCTCGAGGCTGAATGCAGAAAAAGTGGTAAAGCCTCCGCAGACACCTGTCATCAGGAAGAGTTTCCAGGTATCCGGCTGATCTCCACCTTTGAGTGTGAGGCTCCAGAAAAGACCAATCAGCAGGCATCCGGAGAGATTCACTGCAAAAGTGCCGAAAGGGAAGGCATGCGGGTAAGATTCAGCCATCCACCGCTGACAAAGATAGCGGGCCATACTTCCCAGAGCACCGCCCATACCTACCAGCAGCAAGGCGCGCATCATGGAAGGCTGTCTGTCTTGTGTTTGAAAATGAATTTGAAGTCAACCAGCCAGGTTCCTTTATCCTTTACAAGGCGCAGTGAATCCTGTCTGTTTTTATATGAATTGGAATAAACAATGACGCTGGTTGAATCATTTATTACACGATGCGAATGTATGCGGATGCTGGCTTCTTTGTAATTCCTCTTCTCTTCATTACTCATCTGCCTGTTGAGCCGGGCGGTTTGCTCCAGGTCCTGCAGATTTAATGAATCCTGCAGCATAAATTCACGGGCCTTGTCAAAATCACTGTTGAGTGCAGCCTGGATGAAATTACGCGCGGCATCAATATCGTTTGAAGTAGCCGCAGACTGCTGGTCTTTATCCTTGCAACTAAAGGCAAAAAAAAGCAGGAATGAAGCGATACATATCTTTTTCATTCCTGCAAAGTACTAAATCCTGGTAAAAACAGCCAGGTCTTATTCTTTTGGTCTTTCACGACGCGGGCGCTCTGCCAGGTCGGCCGGGTTTTCCTTTTCATGCTCACGGGTATAGGCCCGCAGAATGTGTTTAACCAGGCGGTGGCGTACTACGTCTTCCTCGTCGAGCTCAATATGGGCAATTCCATCAATATTACGCAGTATGCGTACTGCTGTAGCCAGGCCGCTCTTCTGATTTCGCGGCAGATCTACCTGCGTCATATCCCCGGTGATAATCGCTTTGGCGTTGGCGCCAATACGGGTAAGAAACATCTTGAGCTGCAGATCGGTTGAGTTTTGTGCTTCATCCAGGATGATAAAGGCATTGTCGAGTGTACGGCCACGCATATAAGCCAGCGGCGCAATTTCAATGGTGCGCGTAGTCATATAATAACCCAGCTTATCTGCCGGTATCATATCATCCAGCGCATCGTAGAGCGGGCGCAGGTATGGATCGATCTTTTCCTTGAGATCGCCGGGCAGAAAACCGAGACTTTCGCCTGCTTCTACGGCCGGGCGGGTGAGAATGATTTTTTTGACCTGCTTGTTTTTAAGCGCGCGTACAGCCAGTGCCACGGCCGTGTAGGTCTTACCCGTACCTGCAGGGCCGATGGCAAATACGATGTCATTTTTTTCAGCTACTTCCACCAGTCGTTTCTGATTGGCCGTGCGGGCTCTTACCGATTTGCCATTGGGGCCAAATACCAGCACTTCATTGGGATGACGTTCTACAAAATGATCCACGGTTTCGGCATCATCGCCACCCAGTACCTGTTCAAAATAGTTCTCACTCATGTGCCCATTCCTTTCGAGGTATGACACAATAAGTTCAATCTTTTCCTTTGCACTTTCAATTTGCTCCGGTGAGCCGCTCAGCTTGATTTGAGTGCCTCGGGAAAGGATTTTTAAAAGCGGGAACTTTTTCTTGAGAATATCTAGTTTGCCATTATTAACGCCGAAAAACTCGATAGGATTTACAGTTTCGAGGTTGATGATCGTTTCAGTCAATGCGGATTAGTTTAATTCTTAGACAAACCGGCGGAGGGTAAATACCGGGTTTAATTGCGTCTTCTGAAATGGTACAGAAGCCTTACCCCCTCTTTCCAAATATAATTCAGTAGTTACTTATTTTCCTACATATAATTATCAACAGATGTTAATACAAAAATCCTGCCCGAATGGTTCATTTCACCGGATTCCCCTAATACCGTTTTTTCACGGTATGGAAGATAAAGCGTTTGTGTTAACAGCCTGTTATCATTACCAGCGGGCAACGATTTTAAAGTTTAGCAAGCGTGGTGTAAGGCGCTGTGGCATGGTATAGACAGTATTGCTGAAATCCTTTATGAGCAGGTAGGAAATAGTGTTGCTGCGGTCTATAAGGTTAAATACTTCGAGGCTGGCCCAGATATTGTCAAACCCCAGAAATGGACTATGGCTTCTGCGTTTGCTCCGGTCGCTGTCAAGTAAAAGGGCGCTGAAGCCAATATCAACTCTTATATAGGAAGGTATTTCCAGCCCATTGCGATATTTTACACTATTCGGAATGTTATACGGAAGGTTACTGCCATATATGAGATTGAGATACATTTTCAGGTTCTTGTTGGTAGCCAGGTAGTCCTGAAAAAACATACCAAATGTGATACGTCTGTCTGAAGGCCGGCGTACCCATCCTTTTTCCAGCGTTATACTATCGATAGGTTGGTTGTTGTCGTCGAGGGTATAGTTTTTATACGTATCTCCTTTAATATTCTCTCTGGTTTGCATGAGCCCGAGGCTGATCCAGCTCTCGGCATCTTTGACCAACTCACCATGCAGGCGCATTTCAATACCTGCTGCATAGGCGTTTGCATTGTTTTCGCCATAATAGCGGGTGCGCACATTGTCTACATCATACGGCACAACATCCCACATGTTTTTGTAATACACTTCAGTAGTCCAGCGCATAGGCCTGCCAAAACCGGTGAAATTGTAATCAAAACCTGCTACAGCCTGCCAGCTTTGCTGGGCCTTTAGTTTGGTATTGACGGTGCCATCATACCTGCGTAGTTCCCGGTAAAAAGGGGGTTGATGGTAAGCACCCAGTGCGGCACGTAAAATGATATCCCGTTTCCAGTTAGGCTTCCAGCTGGCACCCAGACGGGGAGCAAGCAGAAACTGGCCATTCAGCGAGTTGTAATTAAAACGCAAGCCGGCCGAGAGTGTGACAGAGTGCGCCGTATCTCCCAGCAACAGATTATCCTGGATATATCCCGATAACTTGTTAACCGTGAGATCAGCTGTTGACTTGATCACTTTGCTGAGCTGCAGCTGATCGGGGTTGAACGGGAGCGAGTAGCCTGCTGAATCCTGGAACTCCCATTCATTCAGTTTGTCTTTGATATGTGTGCGGTCATAAGCCAGCCCCCATTGCAGGGAGTGGTTGCGCCAGTCGTAATTGCCTTTATGCGATACATTCCAGTTTTCGATGTTCAGGAGGTTGCGGGCATAGTTTTGAAATACACCAGCCCCCAGCGGATTCACGATTAATCCAAATGTGGGTTGATTCTTATCAAAGTCTCGATCACCAAACAGATAGGCGCCCTGTATATCGATTCGCTCCTGTTCATCATTTACAAAGCGTGAAGCCATCCATTTCAGTTTTAGCCTGCGGCTTACCTGGTTGGTAAAGGATATACCCGTCATCTGGGTTTCGTACTGATCACGCTCCTGGCCGGAGAAATAAATATCGAGTCCGAGGTTTGATGTAAAAAAGGGAGAGAATACCGAAGTAGTGAGCTGGCTGAACTCTGGATTTAATGAAAATTTGGATTGTGAATAGTTGCCGAAAAACTCTGCCTGCCAGCGCGAATTGAGCTGATAAGTCAGCAGGGCCTGAAGATCGGAAGAGGCCGGTACATAATTGCCCTGGGTTTCCTGCCGGCTCAGCAGGTTGCGGTTACTGCGGTTGCGTGCACCAATCAGATAGGTAAACCGGTTGTTGGCTGAAGTGCCTTCAACATGAAGCCCCTGCTCGAGTATACCAACATACGCTGATCCGCCAAACCGTTTCGGTTTTTTGTACTGGATATCGAGTACACTACTCATCTTATCTCCATAACGGGCCTGAAAGCCTCCCGTATAGAAACTGATATTACGCACCAGTTCCGGGTTAATAAAACTGAGACCTTCCTGCTGGCCATTTCTGACCAGGTATGGTCTGAAAACTTCAAAATCGTTTACATAGATCAGGTTCTCGTCGTAGCTACCGCCGCGTACAGAATATTGTGAAGTAAGCTCGTTGTTGGAGCCAACAAAAACTTTAATGAGGCTTTCTACACCTGTGGTGACCGATGGGAGGTTGAGTATGGATTTGGGATTAGGTCTGATCAGACCGGCCTCACGTCTGTCGCGCTGGTCGGTTACAATTACTTCCTGCAGCAGCTTTTCTCCACGCTCGAGCCGGATGGTGACGGTTTCTTCTTCATTTTCATTCAACAGAAAATTTCGCTGCTCGGCATTACGTCCTGCAAAAGAGAAAACAAGGGCAAAGGCACGTTCTGCAGGCACCTGCAGCCGGAAATAACCAGAATCATTGGTGGTAATACCTTCCTGACGTCCCAGTATGGTTACCGAAACGTGTGTGAGCGGGTTTTCATTTTCATCAACTACCCGGCCGGATACAAAAGCTGTTTTCTTCTGTCCCCATGCAGATACTGTCAGGAGCATAAAAAAACACAGCAGTAGTTTTGATCGGTTCATCAGGAGGTATAAAGGGTATAAAGAGTTTAAAAGTTTAAAAGGGGGGGCATAATGGCTGATTCATTACCATATCAGCACATTTGCAATGCTGCTATTGTTTTTTTCGGGTCTGCCGACCCAAATACCGTACTGCCCGCTACCAGCACATCTGCTCCGGCCTGCACAATACGGGGCGCGTTCTCTAACGTAACACCACCGTCTACTTCGATCAGCACCTGCAGGTTTCGCTCATCGATCATTTTGCGCAGCTGACTGATCTTTTCGAGGCTGTGTTCGATGAACTTCTGTCCGCCAAAACCCGGGTTTACACTCATAACGCATACCTGGTCGATTTCATGCAGCACATCAGAAAGCAGCGCTACAGGGGTATGCGGGTTGATAGCCACGCCAGCCTTCATTCCCAACGATTTTATTTGCTGGATATTGCGATGCAGGTGCGGACAGGCTTCGAGGTGTACGGTCAGGTGGTCGGCGCCTGCCTGTTTGAATTGCTCTGCATAATTGCCCGGATCTTCAATCATAAGATGCACATCACAAACTTTTGTGGTGGCTTTACGGAAAAATTGCACCAGCATGGGGCCAAAACTGATATTAGGAACAAAGCGTCCGTCCATTATATCGAGATGATACCAGGCAGCTTCGCTTTCATTGAGCATATTGCAGGTTTCCTGTAAACGCAGAAAATCGGCAGCAAGGAGAGAAGGGGCCACTATTGCCATAGATCAAGTACTGATTTAAGGTCTAAGATAAACGATTTAGTTCAGAGCGTTTTCGTTATCAGCAATCAGCTGATATTACTTACTCATATTGGCTGCGGCATCTCTGGCTTCTGTAAATGATTTATCCAGCGAATAGGCCTTCTGATAACTTTCCCTGGCTTCCACCAACTGACCTGCCTGTTGCTGGCAACGACCTATCCAGTACCAGGCATCCGGAAATGCCGGAGAAATGGTATTAGCCAGTTTAAATACACCTGCAGCTTCTTCAAATTTCTTTTGATCAAAAAGAATCTTTCCTTTTTCAATATAGGCTGCCAGGTAACGGTGATCGTGTTTAATAGTTTCGTCGAACCAGTAAATAGCTTTTGCTGTATTACCGGTATTGGCAAAATAATTTCCTTTTATATAATAGGGATTGGGATTTTCCCCGAGCGAGTCATAGCTGATTATTGTATCTGCTAATGCCAGGCTGCGGATGTTTTTATTTTCAGCATACTGATAGGCCAGTTTCTCGATTATTTCCAGGTTACCGGGCAGGAGTGTATGTGCTTTTTCGAGAGCATCGATAAGGGCCGGAACTTCATTTTTTTTCTCCAGTATCTCGGCTTTCAATACCAGCGCATTTACCTGATCAGGTATTTCAGTCAGAATTTGATTGCATACAGCCACTGCCTGATCGGGTTTATTGGCAGCCTCATAAACCCGCGCCAGCAGCAATTGAAGGGGAAGGCTTTCGGGTAGTTCTTTCAAAGCAGATTGCACAAAGACGATTCCCGAGTCTGGCTGGTTGAGTAAGAGTATGTTTCCGGCGCCCAGGGCATACGGTTCGAATTTTTCGAGCTTCCAGGCCTGACGAAAATCAGCCAGGGCTGCTGCCGGCTGATCGTTGCGGTTGAGCAGGATAGCCCTGCGGAAAAAAAGATCACTGCGGGCTGGATCTTTACGGATGCTATCACTCAGTGTTTTATAAGGCGGAACCTGCAGTTTTTCGGCAAAAGGCGAGGGGTCATTTGTAGAATTGCTACAGGCGGCCAAAATGGTGATTACAAGAAAAATACAGATGCGGTTCATGTGGCAAAACTAATTGAATTAGGGAGTATGACAATTCCCTGACAAAACAGAGGCACAGTCAAAATAACTTTGCAGCCGCAGTTAAAACGTATAAATATGAAGAAACTTGCCCTGGTGCTTGTGCCCGCGACCGCTATTTTTTTGCTGAGCTCTGCTTTTGACCGCCGCGACCCGGTACTGCAGCCTGCAACTGCTACAGCAGATACAATTCTTTATCCCGAAGAAAATCACCTTAAAAATGTACAACAGCTCACATTTGGCGGTGACAATGCAGAGGCTTACTGGAGTTATGATGGCAAGTATCTTGTTTTTCAGCGTACAGCCCCAAAAGATGGTATCAACTGCGATCAGATTTTTGTCGGAAAAGTTCCACAAAAACCAGGAGAGAAGTTTGAGTACAAAATGGTGAGCACGGGTAAAGGCCGCACTACCTGTGCCTTCTTTACTAAAGATGGCAAACATATTATTTATGCATCTACTCACCTCGCATCGGCCGACTGTCCGCCCACACCTGACCGTGCTAAATATGGCAACAAATACATCTGGCCTCTTTATCCCAGCTTTGATATTTTCATGGCTGACCTGAATGGTAAAATTGTTAAACAACTTACCAATAGTAACGGATATGATGCCGAAGCCACTCTTTCTCCTGATGGCAAAAAGATGATCTATACCAGCACCAAAGATGGTGATATTGACCTTTACATCATGGACCTGAAAACAGGTAAGGAAAAAAGGATCACCAATGCACTGGGTTATGATGGTGGTGCCTGGTTTAGCCCCGATGGCAAAAAACTTATCTGGCGTGCATCACGCCCCAAAACAGAAGCCGAAATAAAAGAATATAAAGATCTGCTGGCCGAAAATATGGTAGCACCTACCAATATGGAAGTATGGGTAGCTGATGCAGATGGCAGCAATCAACGTCAGGTTACTAAATTTGGTCAGGCAAACTGGGCGCCTACCTATATGCCAGACAGCAAACGTATCATCTTTGCATCCAATCACGAATACAAACGTGGTTTTCCCTTTAACCTGTATACTATCAACGAAGACGGCACCAACCTCGAGAAAGTGAGCCGCGATAAAGGTTTTGATGCCTTCCCGCTGTTTTCTCCCAATGGTAAAAAAATTGTATTCTCGAGCAACCGCAATAATGGCGGTACCAGAGATACCAATGTGTTTATTGCCGACTGGGAAGACTAAGCCTTTACACGCAGAACATTTTTTGCAATAGCAAACCTGCTGTTGTAGCTTTGGCCTGCACCAAAATCAATTGACATGGAAACGGGTATGATGCATCTTCATAATCTGCTGCGCTGGATTATTATCATTTTGCTGGTATTGTCTATTGTTAAAGCGTATACCGGTTGGCAAAAAAAGAGAAGCTTTTCTGCTTCCGATCGCCGGGTATGGTTATTTACACTGATCTCTGCCCATACTACCTTTGTAGTAGGATTATATCTCTGGTTATGGGGCCGATACGGCTGGTTGAAACTGAGCCTGCCCGAAGGTGAAAGTGTGATGCGTAATAAGTTTTTCCGTTTCTTCCTGATAGAGCACCCGTTGTTTATGTTTGTGGCTATCATACTCATCACACTGGGATATGGCATGGCCAAAAAACCAATTGCCGATGAATCTAAATTTAAAAGAGCCTTCTGGCTGTTTGTTGTAGCACTGCTGATGATACTGGTTGCCATACCCTGGCCTTTCCGTGAAATAGTGGGCGAAGGCCGCGGCTGGCTGCCGGGAATGGGGGGATAAGGTATAGGGTGAAAGGTAGAAGGCTGAAGGGGATAAGGTAAAAGATAAAAAATAAAGGGATGAAGGTCTATATTTTTATAAGCCTTCATCCCTTTTCCTTATACCTTCTACCTTTCACCCTATACCTTTTCTTCATACGAGCGCTGCTGCTACCTGTTCCATTTCTGCAACGGTGCCGATGCTGAGCCGCAGCCATTTGGTTCCTTCTTCAAAAGTGCGGGCACCCATAATGTTTTTTGATTCCAGCAAAGCCTGAACATTTTTACCATATTGCGTAGAATCAAAGTAAACGAAGCTGGTATGTGAAGGGATATAAGGCATACCTGCTTTTTTCAGGGCATTATAAAAGACCTGCCGGGCTTTGGCATTTTCCTGTTTGCAATGTGCCACAAAGGCCTGATCATCCAGCGAAGCCAGCGCTCCGGCCAGTGACACAGCACTGGCGCCAGCGTTTGCCCATGGCTGCAGATCATTTAACTCTTTGATTGTTTTCGGATGAGCCAGTGCAAAACCAACACGGGCGCCTGCCATTCCATAGATCTTCGAAAAAGTTTTGGCGACTACGAGGTTAGGAAAGTCGTTCACGAGTTTTGCCATAGAAGGCTCATCGCAAAATTCTGTATAGGCTTCGTCCAGCAGGATCATGATAGACGGAGGGGTCTGACGAATGAAAGCTTCCAGTTCTGCAGCTGGTACAATGGTGCCGGTGGGATTGGCGGGATTGCAGATATAAATCATACGGGTAGCACTGTCTACCGTGTCTTTCATGCGTTGCAGATCGGTTATCTTTCCACCCATGAGTGGTACCAGCCGGATGTCTACGCCCAGGCGTCTGGCAGCCGGTATCCATAACCGGAATGTAGGATCAGGCGCTACTGCATTTCCCTTTTTAAGTGCCGCCCAGGTTGATGCCACACCCAGCAACTCCGATGATCCCGCCCCAATGATCACATTGTCTTTACCCAGTCCGAATTGTTTACCGATTCGTTCTCTTAACTGGCCGGTCACATCCCAGGGATAGCGGTTACTGCCGGCTACAGCATCGATCATGGCTTTACGCGCCAGCTGCGATGGCCCGTGTGGATTTTCGTTGGAGCCCAGCCTGACGATACCGGCCATGTCCCTTCCGCTGAAGGGAATACCCGCTTCGCGGGCAAATAAATCACGGCTGAATGCAAATGCAGCAGCAGCCAAAGCACTTTGGCGGATCAGTTGACGACGATTCATGGGGAAAGTGGTTTGCTCTAAGATAAGAAATAGTTGACAGTTGATAGTGCACAGTGGTCAGTAGATAAAGTTTAAAGAGTATAAAGAGTTTAAAAGGTATAAAGCGTTTTCTGCTACCTAAAACTTAAAACTTAACACTTAGAACTTAAGAGAGCTCTTTAAACTCTTTATACTTTTTATACTCTTTATCCCTTTCACCTTTTACCTAATTCGATCACTTCGCAGTTTTTAATTTCTTTTCCATCGATCACAAAACGCAGCAAGGTGCGTATTTTATGCCATCCCTGTTTTCCTGCGGCTCCGGGATTCATGTGCAGGCATTGCAGAGCGGGATCGTACATGACTTTCAATATGTGTGAATGCCCGCTGATAAAGAGCTGAGGCCGATGGAGTGCCAGTTGCTTGCGGGTTTCGGGATTGTATCTGGGTGGATAGCCGCCAATATGCCGCATCAGCACTTTTACATTTTCGCAGGTAAATACCAGTTGCTCCGGAAATTCATCCCTGATATCACGTCCGTCAATATTACCATACACACCACGAAGTGGTTTATTATTTTCCTGAAGCGAACGAGGCAGATCGATCGTGCCAAAATCTCCGGCATGCCATATCTCATCGCAGGTGCTGGCGTAATTGCTGATAGAAGGATCAAGGTAGTGATGTGTATCAGCCAATAAAAGTATGCGGGTAGGCATGGTGTATATAAAAGTAAATATTGTGGTAAACAGATCAGTCAATCAGGTTATCTGCTTTTAGTTTTGCCAGTATCATCACTGCTCCGGGAGCCTGTTGTACCTCCCTGGCGTAAGAAGAGCTGGTAAACCAGTCGATTTTTTCAATTTCGGCAGTAGCCAGCGGCTGCACAGGTTTCAATATCCTGAAACAGTCCTGTTCCATTATTGTACCCGTTGCTTCGCCATAAGCCGGTGCAGTTATATGGGTATAAAAATGGAGTTCATCCGGATGCAGATGTATATTCAGTTCTTCCGCTGCTTCCCGGCATAAAGCTTCTGCTGCCGATTCGCCGGCATCGAGTTTGCCGCCCGGCAGATAATAACACTGTTTGCGGCTGCTATAGGCCAGTAGTAACTGCCTGTTGCGGATAATCAGTAAACCGGCAGTGAATAGCTGAGTCATGGGACAAAATTCGGCTTTCAGTCCGGATTTCCTAATTTTAGGTATCGGTTGACTATGCCTTACCATCGAAATTTTATATACTGGATCGATAAGCGCAGATGGAAATACTGTTTCCTGCTGGCTGCGCTGGAGCTTACACAGTGATCAGTTCTCTGATCATTTTTTTTCTTTCATTTTCTGTAAGCATTTAAATCAATACATATGCCGCATTATTATAAACTCGGAAATATTCCGCATAAACGTCATACCCAGTTCCGCCGACCTGATGGAGGTTTGTATTCGGAACAATTATTTTCGACAGAAGGGTTCAGTAACGATTATTCACTGTTGTACCATGTACATCCGCCCACGCAGATCATCCATACAGAGCCGCAACAGAATGTGGCGCCCGTAGTAGCAGAGGAAAAAATGCTCAAGCACCGGAGCTTCGAAGGATTTAATATCCGGCCTGAGAAAGATTATCTGCAAAGCCGCAAGGCAATCCTGGTCAATAATGATTGTCATATTGTGCTGGCTGCCCCACAGGCCAGTATGACAAGTTATTTTTATAAAAATACCGATGCCGATGAAATGATTTTTGTACACGAAGGCAAAGGTGTTTTGCGTACCATGTACGGGGAACTTCCTTTTTCTTATGGTGATTATCTCGTGATTCCGCGGGGTACTATTTATCAGATGGAATTTGCAGACAGCAACAACCGTCTTTTCATTGTGGAGTCTTTTAGTCCCATCCGTTATCCCAAACGTTATGTAAGCAAATATGGGCAGCTGCTGGAACATTCTCCCTATTGTGAACGGGATATCAGGGGGCCGCAGAATCTGCCCACCTTTGATGAGAAAGGTGACTTCCTCATCCGGGCCAAAAAGAAAGGAGTGCTCTATGGCCTTCATTATGGTACGCACCCCTTCGATGTGGTGGGCTGGGACGGATGCTGTTATCCTTTTGCATTTTCTATACACGATTTTGAGCCAATTACCGGACGGGTTCATCAGCCGCCGCCCGTACATCAGACATTTGAAGCGCACAACTTTGTTGTCTGTTCATTCTGTCCCCGTTTGTTTGATTATCATCCGCAGGCCATTCCCGCGCCCTATAATCACAGCAATATTGATAGCGATGAAGTTTTATACTATGTGGATGGCGATTTCATGAGCCGGAAAAATGTAACCCGCGGTATGATCACCCTGCACCCGGCCGGTATTCCACACGGGCCACATCCCGGTGCAGTCGAAAAAAGTATCGGGGCCAAAGAAACACACGAACTGGCAGTGATGGTAGACACTTTTCACCCACTGATGCTCACCCAGGAAGCCCTGGGCATTGAGAATGACGGGTATGTCATGAGCTGGGCAGAGTAAGTAATAAGTTTTAAGTAGTAAGTTTTAGGTAGTAAGTAGTAAGTAGTAAGTAGTTTGTAATCAATACATAATCTTCTTTTTCCGAAGTTGGCTAAAAAAAAAATTGGAAGAAGAAGATTTTGTTTTTAGCTTTGTTAACTATTTGGTTAAACCATATGGATAAATCGCAAAAAGATACCAATACAGAACAACGCATACTGGAAGCGGCTAAAAAAGTATTTGTGCGCAAAGGAATGGCCGGGGCACGTATGCAGGATATTGCAGATGAAGCGGGCATCAACAAGGCGCTGCTGCATTATTATTTCCGGAATAAGGAAAAACTTTTCGAAATGATTTTTACGGAGGCCGCATCCAAACTCTTTCCCCGCATCAACCAGTTATTTACCGCAGAATTACCGCTGTTTGAAAAGATCGAACGTTTTTGTCATGAGTATATAGATATCGTGAAGAGTAATCCATATCTGCCATTGTTTGTCCTGAATGAAATCAATCAAAACCCGGAGCATTTTCTTCAGAAATTCTGGAAAGGCGAACATAAACCCAACCCGACTCATTTGCTGAATCAGATCGCCGAAGAAGTGCAGCGAGGGACCATTCGGCCCATCCATCCTGTTAATCTTTTGATCAACCTGGTATCGATGACAATTTTTCCCTTTATGGCTAAACCCATGCTGGAGGCTAACCTCGGTATTTCTGCCGACCAGTTTAATGACTTTATTGAACAAAGGAAAAAGGAAATACCGGCTTTTATTATCAGCGCCCTGCGGCCCTGATTTTTTTGACCCTGAATTAACCATTTGGTTAACATATTAAAAACAACATTCATGATACGGATTTCAGTTATGCTGATAGCGGTGTTGTCGTGGCAGACAAAGGCTCAGTCGCAGGAGCTGACACTCGACAGTGCATGGCAACTTGCGCGGTCACACTATCCTGTGCTGCGCGACAAACTGCTGATTCAAAAAACAGCTCAGCTAACCCTCAGCAATTTGCAGAAAGGCTTTTTGCCCCAGTTTACATTAAGTGGTCAGGCCACTTACCAGTCTGATGTGACACGGGTACCAGTCTCATTGCCGGGCTTCCAGATTGAGTCACCGGCTAAAGATCAATACAAAGTACTGGCAGATGTAAACCAGTTGCTTTATGATGGAGGCCAGATCAAACAACAGAAACTGGTGCAGGCACAGTCGGCCAGGGTAGAGGAAGAAAAAGTGGAAGTAGAACTGCATCAGTTGCATGATCGTATAAATCAGGTTTACCTGGGCATACTTTACCTCGATCAGCAATTGAGGCAGGTAGACCTGGTGAAGGCCGATATACAATCAGGCATCAATCGTGTACAGGCGCAGCTCGAAGAAGGTGTGGCCTTCAGGTCAAGTGTGGCCATGCTAAAGGCGGAATGGTTAAAGGCCGATCAGCGGGCTATAGATATGAAAGCGTCCCGCGAAGGATGGCTGCAGGTTTTGTCGCTCCTGACAGGCCGTGAACTGAACGCTGAAACCAGGCTTACAGAGCCAGTAGCATCCGCCATCACAACAACTTCCATCAATCGACCGGAGTTGAGGCTGTTTAACAGTCAGCAGATACTGGCCGATCAGCAGAAAAAAATGATTCATACCCGTACGCTTCCCAAACTGAGTCTGTTTGCACAGGGAGGATATGGGCGCCCCGGACTTAATATGCTGCTCAATGAATTTGATTTTTATTATATCGGCGGTATCCGGTTCAACTGGTCGCTGGGCAGCCTGTATACGGTGAGAAAAGAAAAACAACAGGCAGATATCAGTAAGCAGCGTATTGCGGTGCAGCAGGATATTTTTATGCTCAATACACAGACACAGCTTACGCAGCAGCAGGCTGAAATAAAGAGGCTGGAACAATTGCTTCAATCAGACGCGTCCATTATTGAATTGCGACAGTCTGTAACAGAGTCGGCAAGGGCGCAACTGGACAACAATGTAATTACCGCCAATGATTATTTAAAAGAAGTAAACGCAGAGGATCAGGCCCGTCAGTCGGCCATCATGCATCGTTTGCAACTATTACAGGCCCGTATCAATTACCAAACTATTTCAGGACAATTATAAAACCAGCATATGAAATCAATTGCATTATTAGTACTCGTCAGCGGTGTGTTGCTGGCTGGCTGTTCGGATAAAAACAACTCTTTTGATGCCACGGGCACCTTTGAAGCCGACGAAGTGGTTGTATCAGCAGAACTATCGGGTCGCATTCTGAGTCTGCAGGCAGCGGAGGGCGATCTGTTGCAAAAGGACAGCACTGTGGGCTGGATTGATGCCGATAATCTGCAACTGCAGAAAGAACAGGTGGAAGCCAACATCCGCGCACTGAGCGAAAAAACCATTGATGTAAACCCGCAGATACGATTGCTGGAAGATCAGCTGGCGGTGCAGCAATCGCGGTTAGACAATTTGCAGCATGAAAAGAGCAGGATTGAAAACCTGTTGCGTAAAGATGCGGCCACCGGTAAACAACTGGATGATATCAATGCGCAGATCGATATGCAGAAAAAAGAGATGCTCGTAACGCGGCAGCAGGTTCAGGTGCAGCGTAATAATGCCGCTACTCAAAACAGGAGTATTTTAAGCGAAAGCAAGCCACTCGAAAAAAGGGTAGCCCAGCTGGAAGACCAGCTGAAACGTGCTGCTATCCTCAATCCTGTTACAGGAACCGTTACTACCCGTTACGCAGAGCCGGGAGAAATAACTACAATGGGTAAGGCACTGTATAAAATTGCGGACCTGTCAGTATTGAATCTGCGCGCATACATCACCGGATCGCAACTGTCGCAAATAAAACTTGGACAGGAGGTGACGGTACTGGTAGATGAAGGGGCTAAAAAATACAGGCAGCTCAAAGGCACTATCACCTGGATTGCCGATAAGGCTGAGTTTACACCCAAGACTATTCAGACAAAAGAAGAAAGAGCAAGCCTCGTATATGCTATCAAAATAAAAGTAAAGAACGATGGTTTGCTGAAGCTGGGCATGTATGGGGAAGTTAAATTCTGATGTTTTTTAAAACAATTATTATGCAAAGCGGAAACAGGCGACAGCTTAACAACGGGCATGTAAGTGTAGCGGATATCGTAATGACTTATGGCAAACCGAATGCGGCTGTACAGGCACTGCAGGGGATTAATTTTGAAGTAAAGCCAGGTGAGCTTTTTGGAATCATTGGCCCGGATGGAGCTGGTAAAACATCTCTTTTCCGGATACTCACTACTTTACTGTTGCCTACTGGCGGCCGTGCTGAAGTAGGAGGATTCGATGTAGTAAAAGACTACCAGGCTATCCGGAACTCGGTTGGGTATATGCCGGGACGATTTTCGCTTTATCCGGATCTTACAGTTGCCGAGAACCTCGCTTTTTTTGCCACCATTTTCAATACGTCTATCAGCGAGAACTACGATCTCATAAAGGATATTTATCTGCAGATAGAACCATTCCGTAACCGGCGTGCCGGACAGCTGTCGGGTGGCATGAAGCAGAAACTTGCATTGAGCTGTGCGCTTATACACCGGCCTTCCGTATTATTTCTTGATGAACCAACAACCGGAGTAGATGCGGTATCGCGCAGGGAGTTTTGGGAAATGCTCCGGCGTCTTAAAGCGCAGGGTATTACGATCCTGGTCTCTACACCCTATATGGATGAAGCCGGCTTATGTGAGCGGGTGGCGCTGTTGCAAAATGGAAGGATGCTGGGAATAGATACACCAGCCGGAATTACTGCTTCATTTGGTAAGCTATTGCTGGCGGTGCGTAACGAAAATATGCTGCCGCTCTTGAAATTGTTGAAAAGCTTTGAGGAGGTAGAGGAGGCTTATCCGTTTGGAGAATATCATCATGTGGTATTAAAACAGGGGAGTGAGAAAGATTTGAGGGCAAGGCTTAAAGCCGCAGGTATGGAAGCAGAGGTGATAACGGCTGTACCCGGTATTGAAGATTGCTTTATGGATCTAATGAAAAATTAATGCATGGAGATGGAAAAAGTAATTGAAGTAAAACAGCTCAGTAAACGCTTCGGAAATTTCACTGCGGTTGATGCGATTACGTTTGATGTATATAAGGGTGAGATTTTTGGATTTCTGGGCGCCAATGGTGCTGGTAAAACTACAGCTATGCGTATGCTGTCTGGCCTTTCCGTTCCCAGCAGCGGCGAAGCCAAAGTCGCGGGCTTTGATGTATACCGGCAAACGGAACTGATCAAGCGGCATATCGGCTATATGAGTCAGCGTTTTTCACTATATGAGGATCTGACCGTACGTGAAAATATCCGTTTTTATGCAGGTATTTATGGTATGTCTGATGCATTTATCAGGGACAAAACAGCCAGCCTGCTTCAGCAATTGCATATGGAGGCAGAAGCCGGCAAACTGGTAAAGTCATTACCACTGGGGTGGAAACAGAAACTGGCTTTTTCCGTAGCAATATTTCATGAGCCTCAGATTGTATTTCTGGATGAACCCACAGGGGGAGTAGATCCGGTGACGAGGCGTGAATTCTGGAATCTCATTTATGAAGCAGCCGCTTCGGGTATAACGGTATTTGTAACCACACATTATATGGACGAAGCAGAGTATTGCAGCAGGGTTTCTATTATGGTTGATGGACGCATGGATGCATTAGGAACTCCTGCTGAGCTGAAAAAACAATTTGATGCGGCGTCAATGGATGAGGTATTTCTGCGTCTTGCGCGCAAAGCCGTGCGTACGGCCGATTAAAAAGCTTTCATTAAAAGCATTATTGCCATGAAGCAGTTTCTTGCATTTGTCAGAAAGGAATTTTATCACATCTTCCGCGACCGGCGAACCCTGTTTATACTATTGGGTATGCCTGTGGTGCAGATTATACTATTTGGTTTTGCATTGACCAATGAGGTTAAAAATTCAAAAATAGCCATACTCGATATGGCAAAGGATGAGACAGCACATACGCTTATCGATCAGTTGAATGCCAGCCGGTATTTTGATATTGTCGAATACCTTCAAAGTTATGATGAAGTGGAAACAGCTTTCAGAACCGGTAAGGTCCGGATGGCGGTTGTATTGCCTGCAGGCTTTGGCCGCGACCTGGAGCACCTGCATCAGGCACAGGTGCAATTACTGGCAGATGCGTCTGATCCTAATGTGGCCAATACGCTTACTAATTATGCCGGAAGTATCGTACGCGATTTTCAGGATGGATTATTGAAGGGACAGCAATTGCCATACCGGATCAATGCCGAGGTGCGGATGTTGTATAACCCCCAGCTTAAAGGGGCATATAGTTTTGTGCCCGGCGTGATGGCCATGGTGCTGATGCTGGTATGTACACTCATGACCGCTATAACCATTGTAAGGGAAAAAGAAATGGGTACTATGGAAATCATGCTGGTTTCGCCGCTGAAACCCATGCTTATTATAGTAGCCAAGGCAGTGCCTTACCTGTTGCTGTCTGCTATTAACATCAGCAGCATATTGCTTCTCAGCGTTTTTGTACTGGATGTTCCCATCAACGGAAGCCTGCTGCTGCTGGTAGGAGAAAGTCTGCTTTTTACACTCACCTGTCTTGCATTTGGGTTGCTGATCTCTGCCAGCACCAGTTCGCAGCAGACAGCTATGTTTATTTCGTTGACAGGAATGTTTCTGCCAACTGTGATGCTCAGCGGCTTTATGTTTCCAATCGAAAACATGCCATTGCCGCTACAGGTTATTTCGCATGCCGTACCTGCACGCTGGTTTTATCAGATTGTACGTAATGTGATGATAAAAGGAACCGGACTGGAAACTATATGGAAAGAAACCCTGATACTGCTGGGTATGATGTTGCTTTTGACAACGCTGGCGGTTAAAAAATTCAAGATACGGCTTGCCTGATAACCGGTCGTTTAAATATATTTTATGCGCACATTACGTTTTTTATTGCAAAAGGAGTTCCGGCAGATATTCCGTGATCCAGCCATATTGCGTATTATTTTTGTAATGCCCGTGATGCAACTGGTATTGTTGCCGATGGCGGCAGATTATGAAGTGAAAAATATCAGGCTGGCGGTGGTGGATCATGATCATTCGGTCTATTCACAACAATTGATCCGGAAGATAAGCGCATCCGGTTATTTTTTGCTGACCAGGTATGCAGCTTCGTATCAGGAGGCAATGAAGGCGGTGGAGAGTGATGCTGCTGACCTGGTACTGGAACTGCCGTCTTCGTTCGAAAAAGATCTCGTGAAAGAAGAAGAGGCGCCTGTGTTTATGGCTGTCAACGCCATCAATGGCGTGAAAGCCTCGCTTGGGAGTGCATACCTGCGCAGTATAGTACAGGATTTTAACCAACAGGTGCGTGCGGAATGGTTGCAACTGCCTCGTTTTAATCCTGAGCCGGTTGTGCAGGTCACCTCGTCCAACTGGTATAATCCATTGATGAATTACCGGTATTTTATGGTGCCGGGCATACTGGTCATACTCATTACAATGATAGGGTCTTTTCTGGCGGCTCTTAATATTGTACGCGAAAAGGAAATCGGTACCATTGAACAGATTAATGTGACGCCGATCCGTAAGTATCAGTTTATTCTTGGCAAGCTGATTCCTTTCTGGGTGTTGGGGCTTGCTATTCTCAGTATCGGATTGCTGATAGCCAGAATCGTATATGGGATTATACCGGCCGGCAGTTTGTTTACTATTTATCTTTTTGCCGCGGTATATCTGCTGGCTGTATTGGGAATAGGGTTGCTTATATCCTCTTATACACAAACACAGCAGCAGGCAATGCTGATTTCATTTTTTCTGATTATGGTCTTCATACTGCTCGGAGGTTTGTATACTTCTGTTGATAGTATGCCGCAATGGGCCCGGTACCTCGTAAAACTGAATCCGGTAAGTTATTTTATTGAAGTAATGCGTATGGTGGTGTTGAAAGGGAGCGGTACCGGCGAAATAAAAGGACATTTGATAAGCATCCTGGCTTTTGCCCTGTTTTTTAACACCTGGGCCGTGTTGAGTTACCGTAAACGTTCGTGATTTTCACTCCTTTTTTTTGCTTTTTTTCCCATTATAAACTGAGGAAAACACAGCTGATACCCAAAAACTGAATCGTAATTTGGAAGCCTGTTCAATTCATTAAAGGATTATGGGGTTTCCAGCTTTTTGGCGACCATCTTTCCCGAAATGAGTGATAATGTTTATAACTGGTTTTATATGGAAAAGAGAAGAAGGAAACGATTCAGAATTGTGCGGGAACGGCTTCCTCCCATAGAAGACCGGCTGGCTTATTATGGCAATTCGTCTTCCTTTAAAGCCAGGCATGATTCCGTTTTTGATGAGACTATTTCTATTGAAATATGGTTTGATAAGCATTATCTCGACCGGCATCAGCATGGAGATGAAAATGGTGTCAGGGATGGAATTGATCCTGACTATATCCGGCAGTTGATTCGGGAGGCCATAAAGCCATTGTTTATTTTCTCCTCCCGCATAAAGGGTTTTAGTTTTGTTAATGGGCCTCCTTTTCGGGAAACTATCCGGGCAGTTATCAGAAAAGAGTTTAATGGATCTAAATTGAATGTTGTGTTGCAATGCTGTTTTAAAAATGCCGGATGTCTGGAAGCAACTGTCATTACTGCAATGGTAGTCGATGATTTTAAATTAGCTAACGGTCAGTATATGGTTGATTTAGAAGAAGGAGAGATGGTTTTGAGTAAATTTGAGAACGGCAGGCTAAATGAAATTTGTAAAATTTGATTTGGCGGATTAATTTTTTTGTAACTTTACCTTCGTAAGGCAGGGGAGAAAGCCGAAATGCTGAAAAGCCGGCGTTTTACCTGAAAGGCCTTATAAAAAAGTTCAGCCGCAGCAATGCGGCTTTTTTATGTCCATACAGGAGTGGCAGGTCTTGAACGCCGGACTTGGGACGCAAGTCGAAAAACCTTATATTCGGTATATTAAAACGATTTGCTATGCTCAAACTCGGCGACCTCAAACAGGGCGATCTCGTTCTGGTAAATGATGGCGGTATCGAAAGGGAAGGCACTGTTGTCAAAGTCAGTCATGAAAACCATCAGGCACTGGTTGACAACGGCGTTCAGGAGTTTTGGTATGATCCTGCTGATATGAAGCCCATCCCGCTGGACGAAAGCCAGTTGGTAAAACTTGGTTTTTCCCGTGAGGACCTCAATGGCGGGGTCAAATACAAAAAAGACTCTTTCCGGCTGGTGACACCCCGCAAGGGCGATTTCTCGGAAATTGAAATGTGGTGGCGGGAAGACCGCCGGCATTTTCATTCCCCGCTGCAGGTACACCAGTTGCAAAACCTGCACCTTGACATGACCAAGGTACCCCTGGAACGCCCATAAACGGGCATTTTGAGCGTTCATTTTGAGGATTTTAGTGAAAAAAGATGATTACCCCGAAAAAAAAGCGGGGTTTTTTCTTTTTTCGCCCTTATCCTCCTATCTTTGCACCCCTAAATTTTGTATGTCGAAACAACCACTGATTAAACAGGATGGGATCATTTTAGAAGCCCTTTCAAACGCCATGTTCCGCGTAAAACTGGAAAACGGGCATGAAATAGTGGCTACAATTTCCGGAAAAATGCGCATGCACTATATCCGGATTTTGCCCGGGGATAAGGTAGGAGTGGAGTTGTCGCCATACGACCTGACACGTGGAAGAATCAATTTCAGGTATAAATAAAAAAAGTAAAGGACGGCTGCAGTAGCCCTGGTTATTGCGAAGTCCGGCGCTCAAAGCGAAAGATTATGAAAGTTAGAGCATCCATTAAAAAAAGAAGTGCAGATTGCAAGATCGTACGTCGTAAAGGCAAGCTGTATGTGATCAACAAAAAGAATCCCCGCTTCAAGCAGCGTCAGGGATAATTTTGGCCGGCCATCAGTGATGGCTGACTGATTGTAATTAAGTAAAGACAAACTTTAATATTTTATAATATGGCTCGTATTGCCGGTGTTGACTTACCCAAGAACAAAAGAGGTGAAATTGGTCTGACCTATATTTTTGGAATCGGACCTTCTACTGCAAGATATATTCTGGACAAGAATAATATCGATCGCAATAAGAAGGTACATGAGTGGAATGATGATGACCTGAATGCTATCCGTAATACCATTACGGAAGAGTTCAAGGTCGAAGGTCAGCTGCGTTCTGAAGTACAGATGAGCATCAAGCGTCTGCTTGATATCGCCTGCTACCGTGGTCTTCGCCATCGTAAGGGTCTGCCGGTGCGCGGCCAGCGTACTAAAACCAACAGCCGTACACGTAAAGGAAAACGTAAAACGGTTGCCGGTAAGAAAAAAGCAGCTAAGAAATAATCATCTGCAAGCTCCCGGTAATACTCCGGGAGTTTGCCGTATTATTATAATGCACCATTTTACTGAATCAATTGCGGATACCAGGTGCAGGTGGAGGGTTGGTTCAGGCCTGACAGCTTAAGTTGACAGGTTTATTTTAAATCAAGATTACCTCAGTTTCGAATCATGGCAAAAGGACAAAATCAGGGTAACAGCGCTAAAGCTGCCGCCAAGAAAAGAATCGTAAAGGTAGATGCATATGGCGATGCCCATATCTCTGCCACTTTCAACAACATCATCATCAGTCTGACCAACAAAACAGGTCAGGTGATCTCCTGGAGCAGCGCCGGTAAAATGGGCTTCAAAGGTTCCAAGAAAAATACTCCTTATGCTGCTCAGATGGCAGCTTCCGATGCAGCTAAAACTGCGCTGGATGCAGGTCTGAAACGCGTAGATGTATATGTAAAGGGGCCAGGTGCCGGTCGTGAAGGAGCAATCCGCTCTCTGTCACAATCAGGTATTGAGATCGTGATGATCAAAGACGTTACTCCGCTGCCCCACAACGGATGCCGTCCTCCCAAGAAAAGACGCGTATAATGAGAAAGTTTTAGGTAATAAGTTTTAAGTGAAAAGTTTAAACGCTCACTTAAAACTTATTACTTAGAACTTACTGCTTATAACATAACGCCAGATTGGCTTTCATTTTTTAAAAGGGTGCTCGATTAATTTTTTAAAGACTTTTTACCGATCGAAGCACCGGTTTCTAAAAAAGTCTAAATGAACGTAAAATTATGGCACGTTACAATGGTCCAAAGACCAAAATCTCCCGCATTTTTGGAGAACCTATTTTAGGTAATGGTAAATGGTTGGGTAAAAACAGCAACCCTCCCGGTCAACACGGTGAAAAACGCAAACGCAAAACGCTGGGTGAATACGCCCTGCAGCTGCGTGAAAAACAAAAAGCCAAGTATACCTACGGTATCCTGGAAAAGCAATTCCGCAAAACTTTTGAGGAAGCTGCCCGTCGCAAAGGTGTAACAGGTGAAAACCTGATCAAACTTCTGGAAGCGCGCCTGGATAATACAGTATTCCGTATGGGTATTGCTCCTTCACGCCCCGCTGCCCGTCAGTTGGTTAGCCACAAACACATCGAAGTAAACGGAGAAGTGGTAAATATCCCTTCTTTCCAGTTGAAACCCGGTGATGTGGTTACGATCAAAGACAATAGCAAAGAGCGTTCTTCTATCACCAGTGTGGTACGCGCCAAAAATCCCAAGTTCAGCTGGCTGGACTGGAATGAAACCGAATTCAAAGGTACATTCATCACTTACCCTGAAAGGGAAAGCGTTCCTGAGAACATCAAGGAGCAGCTGATTGTGGAATTGTACTCTAAGTAATCGTGAGGCGTAAACCGGCTGTCCTGTCTTTTGTTAATACAAAGCGGCAGTCTGTCCCAATCATTTATAAAATTAAATCTGAAATATGGCTATCCTGAATTTCCAAAAACCTGACAAGATCATCCTGCAAAAGGCTACGGATTTTGAAGCTCAGTTTGAGTTTCGTCCGCTGGAGCCTGGCTATGGTGTAACTATCGGCAATGCGCTGCGTCGTGTACTGCTGAACTCACTCGAGGGTTATGCTATTGTAGGCGTTAAGATCGACGGGGTGGATCATGAATTCGCTACCATGAAAGGTGTGAGCGAAGATGTGGTGGAAATTTTCCTGAACCTGAAACAGGTTCGTTTCAAAAAAATCGTTGATCATGAAGTGGCAAACGAGAAAATTCTGCTGTCACTGAAAAATAAAACTGAATTCACAGCCGGTATGATCGGCGAAGGAACTCACTCCTTCCAGATCATGAATCCCGACCTGCTGATCTGCACACTCGATTCTTCTGCTAAAATGGATATCGAGCTGACAATCGGTAAAGGCCGCGGTTATGTACCTGCTGAGGAAAACAAGCCGAAAGATGCGCCTATGGGCTACATTCCCATCGACTCTATCTTTACGCCCATCAAAAACGTTAAGTACACGATTGAGAACACGCGTGTGGAACAACGTACAGACTTCGAAAAACTGATCATGGAAGTTTCTACCGATGGCACCATTCATCCGGAAGAAGCAGTGAAGCAGGCTTCACGCATCCTGATCCAGCACCTGATGATCATCACAGACGAGAACATCACTTTCGATAACAAAGAAGAGAAAAAAGAAGACCTGGTTGACGAGCAGACACTGCAGCTCCGCAAGGTGCTGAAAACACCCCTCGAAGATCTGGATCTGTCAGTACGCGCCTTCAACTGTCTGAAAGCTGCAAAAATCAATTCACTCAGTGAGCTGGTTCAGTACGAGCAGGAAGACCTGATGAAGTTCCGCAACTTTGGTCAGAAATCACTGGCCGAAATCGAGCAGGTACTGACTGAAAGAGGCCTTTCTTTTGGTATGGATCTCGCCAAAATGGGTGTTGATAAAGACGAACTGTAGGTCTTTTGATTTATCAGATACAGTAGGTTGTAATTCCTGACACGGTACAACCGAAATTTAATAACAAACCGGTTACTGGGGTAACAACCGTACCGGTCTCAAATTCAAATGTCATGCGTCACGGAGACAAAGTAAAAAATCTTGGCCGCACCAAATCTCACAGAGATGCGCTGTTGAGCAACCTGGCCTGCCAGCTGATCGAACACAAGCGTATTGTAACTACACTGGCCAAAGCAAAGGCCCTGCGTGTTTACATTGAGCCACTGGTAACCAAAGGCAAAACAAACACCACGCATCAGCGTCGTGTTGTATTCAGCTACCTGCAGGATAAAGCTGCTGTAACTGAACTGTTCAGCACTGTTGCGGAAAAAGTAGCCGGCCGTCCCGGTGGTTATACCCGTGTTATTAAACTGGGTGCCCGTCCTGGCGATAATGCAGAAACTGCATTGATCGAGCTGGTTGATTTCAACGAAATTTATGGTAAGGGTAAGGGTGAAGTGAAAGAAGCTGCGAAGAAGACTCGTCGTAGCCGCAGCACTTCCAAGAAGGCCGATGCCGCCCCCAAAGCGGAAGAAGCTAAAAACGAGGAAGCAACCCCCGAAGCCACAGCCGAATAAAGTTGTTTTCCAAAGTAATCAAAGGCCTTCCGTTCACACGGAAGGCCTTTTTCATTATAACAGCAGATCATTCTTTTTTTACATTCTTAAATGAATTAATTTTCAGAGACGATTTGCTGCCCATTTCAGATCACTGACTTTAATACCATTAACCATGGACCAAACCGCCAACAGAGCCTTGCAGCAATTCCGCAATGAGGTAGGCATCCGATTTCAGTTATATAACAGCCTTTTTACATCGTTACCGTTTCACCGGATCGAAAAAACAGGCATCCTTTTATCGCTGCTTTCCAATAACTGTGAAGAAGGGTACAAGAAAAACCTGAGTCCGATCCGGATTATCGATGAGTTTTTTACCAAGCATACTTCTTATGGAAATGAGCAGGAGAAAACAGATCTGCTGTTTCGTTTTGTTCAGTACGTAGAGCGCCAGGTTGTGCTTTTTGATGCGCTGGAAGATGCCGCCTTTCGTGAAGTAAATGATCTCAACGGTGTGGGGACACTCAAACACCTGGAGTCTGAAATCATTCAGGAAAACAAACAGGAGCAACTGGCCGAAAAACTGAAAGACTTTTCTATACGTCTTGTGCTGACAGCTCACCCTACCCAGTTCTATCCTGGTTCTGTACTGGGGATTATCAATGACCTGGCCCGTGCATTGCGCGACAACAACACATCTGTCGTAAATACGTATCTGCAGCAGCTTGGTAAAACACCATTCTTCAAAAAACAAAAACCAACACCCTACGATGAGGCCGTAAGTCTCATCTGGTATCTTGAGAATGTGTTCTATCCGGCAGCAGGAGGAATACTGTCCAATATAAAAGCACGTTTCCCGGAAGCAGTTAGTGCGGCCAATCCTGTTGTACGGATGGGTTTCTGGCCAGGCGGTGACCGTGATGGTAATCCCTTTGTTACGGCCGATATCTCGCTGCAGGTGGCTGATGCATTACGCAGCAGTATCATCAAATGTTATTATCTGGATGTACGCCGTCTCAAACGCCGCCTTACTTTCCATGGTGTAGATACGATGTTGAGCGAACTGGAGAACAAACTCTACAGCAACCTGTTTATACCTGGGTATAAAACCCGTCTTACTCGCGAAGAAATTCTGGATACCCTGGAGCAGATCCGCCAGATTATCATTTATCAGCACAACGGATTGTTTCTGCACCTGGTAACGAATCTTATCAATAAAATTGAAGTATTCGGGTTGCATTTTGCTTCACTCGATATAAGACAGGATAGTGCTGTGCATGGTAAACTGTTTGATGAACTGGCAGCTCAAACGGATGTCTTGCCGGATGATTATGCCAGCAAAACGGAAGAGGAGAAGATAGAGTTGCTGTCTCAACTTAACAGAAGTATCAATCCTGCTGTATTGAAAGATGCGATACAGGAAGATACTTTTCGTTGTGTGCAGGCCATTCAATCCATACAGCAGTACAACGGACCCGAAGGCTGTCACCGCTATATAATCAGCCAGTGTAAGAGTGCTCTTAATGCTATGGAAGTATATGGCCTTTTCCTGCTGGGTGGCTGGTATCCGGAAGATATGAATATTGATATCGTACCGTTGTTTGAAACGATTGACGATCTGCAGGAAGCAGCAGATGTAATGCGGAAGTTGTATGGCAATCCCGTATACCGGGCGCACCTGCAACGTCGTTCCGACCGGCAGACGATCATGCTGGGCTTCTCAGATGGAACGAAAGACGGAGGTTATCTGATGGCGAACTGGAGCATTTATAAAGCCAAAGAAATGCTTACCAGCGTATCGCGTGAATATGGCATTGATGTTATATTTTTTGACGGACGTGGAGGTCCTCCTTCACGTGGTGGCGGTAAGACCCATAAGTTTTATGCTTCAATGGGAAAGAATATTTCCAATAAAGAGATTCAGCTTACCATACAGGGGCAAACGGTGAGTTCCAATTTTGGCACAACTGATTCTGCGCAGTACAATATGGAGCAATTACTGAATGCCGGTATTTCAAATGACCTGTTTCAGACAAGATCCTATACGCTCAGCAGGGAAGAAGAAGGGTTGATACAGGAATTAAGTGAGGCAGGTTATGAAGCATACAAAGAATTGCGTGATCATCCCTATCTCGCAGATTACCTGCTGCATGCAAGCCCTCTTCGCTTTTACAGCGAAACCAATATCGGCAGCCGTCCTGCCAAGCGGGGAGGTGGATCAGGATTATCGCTCAAAGATTTGCGTGCTATTCCGTTTGCCGGGTCCTGGAGTCAGCTTAAACAAAACGTAACAGGCTTTTATGGAGTGGGTTCTGCGTTGCAGCGGATGGAGAGCCAGGGTAAGTTTGCGGCCGTTCAGCGTTTATATAAGAGTTCGTTGTTTTTCAAAACCCTGCTTGATAACTGCGAAATGGCGATGTCAAAATCATTTTTTCCGCTTACGGCCTATCTCAGTAAGCACAAGCAGTATGGTGAGATATGGCAAAAAATATTCAACGAGTATGAACTGACACGGCAATACTTAGTGAAATTATCGGGGCACAGTGAGCTGATGGCCGATTATCCGGTAGATCAATTGTCGATTCAGATGCGGGAACGTATTGTATTGCCCCTGCTTACTATTCAGCAGTATGCGCTGACCCGCATTCGTGAGTTTGAAGAGCAGCTTGTGCAGTCGCCCATGAAGGAAGTGTATGAAAAATTGGTGATGCGCTGTTCGTTTGGGATTATCAATGCCGGGCGCAACTCTGCGTAGAAAGGTAAAAGATAAAAAGTAAAAGGAAAAAGGTAGGAGAAATTCAATCTCTTCTACCTTTTTCCTTTTTACCTTTCGCCTTTATTAAAATTTCAAGACGGCGGCCAGCAGTGCTGTAAAAGTCGATTTAGTGGGATTAATATCCTTATCAGCATAAATTTCAGATCCTGCTGTTTCGAAGCGCAATTCGGGTATCAGCGTGAGAGGTCCTACTTTATAATTCAGTGAAACAGTATTGGCCCAGATATTGTCTGTTCCGAACAAAACACCTTTTTTATCTCCGATATATTCGGAGCGCCAGGTAAGTCCAATAGCGCTGCTGGGATCATAGTTGAAATACAATGCACTGCCCCACCAGCTGCCGCTTGGATCAGATGAACCGGATATCGGTTTACGCGATTGTACGGTGCCATTATAGCCAATATTGAATTTATCGGATATAGTACCCAGTAATACCAGATCAACCTGATTGAGTGACTTTAATCCAGAGGGGTTAATACCGCCTTTAGAACCTCCAAATCCAACATAGTTAAGATAGAATTTGAGTTTACCTTCTGCAAAACCGCCACTCACCTGGGCGAGAGCTGTTTTTACAGCATTAGTAGAGGTGCTTTCATCTGTATAGTTGGCTACACCCAGCATGATGCCTACAGGGCCTGCAGTGATGTCTGCTTTTAATCCGGTATGGAAGAATGGTCCGTTTGTAAACATATAGCTCATGCTATAGTTACGGTTAAGCGGAGCATCGAGGAGCTCGTACCCTACGTGTGTACCAAATTTACCCATAGTGAATTTTACCTTATCGGAAGGCGCATAGGTCACAAATGCCTGCTTTATGTTTGACAGGGATATAAAGCCGTTTTTGCCGGCGCCCGATTCACCATCGTTGTAACTGAACTCTTCGGCGCGGCGGCCAAAGCCCAGATCAACCGTACCACCTACTTTGCCCGATAGAGCGGTGAAATCGGCACGCATACTGGCCATACCCAGTTCAAATGAATTGTTGGTATTGGTGAAACTGGTGTAATTATTTGTGTAGTTTTTGCTGCCGGCAAAGTTGTACCGGTAATAAGCATCTACATTTCCCGAGATAGTAAGTGATTTGGTAGAATCCTCCTGGGCATTCAGGGACACGAGGAGGAGATTGGCAGTACCTGCCAAGAATAATTTTCGTAACATTGTAGTAGCATTTTAGATGTTAAGGAAAGGGTACAGCCGGTAATAACTTTTGCGAGAAGTCATTACCAACTCAGCTGTACCTTTTCTAATTAATGGTATTTAAGCAGTCAGTATGATGCGTGAGGATCAGGCAATCGTTTGTTCTTCGACAGTGCCGTTATTATGCACCAGTAATGTTCCCTGCACATATTTTTCATTGTGCTGAGATGCGTCAAGACCTTCTGCTTCTTCTTCCTGCGTTACACGCATGGGCAGAATGAGGTTAATAACCTTGAAGATGATATATGATACTACAAAGCTGTAACCAACAGCCAGCAGCATGCCTTTTACCTGGATGAGAAACTGGCCATCAGCTACGGCAGCATTTACTGTTTTGCTGCCAACAAGGCCGGTAAGAAGCATGCCGGTGATACCGCCGAGGCCGTGACAGGCAAATACGTCGAGGGGATCATCGAGTTTGGTTTTATGTTTGAGAAACTCGGCAACGATATTAGAAACGAGGGCGGCAACAAAACCGATGAAGAGCGCCTGGGGCACACCTACAAAACCGGCGGCAGGAGTAATGGCTACCAGGCCTACTACTGCACCAATACAGAAACCAAGTACAGAAGGCTTTTTGCCACGGATCACATCCCAGAACATCCATGACAGGCCGGCGGCAGCAGCAGCTGTATTGGTAGTGGCAAAGGCATATACGGCCAGTGAGCCTGAACCAACGGCACTGCCGGCATTAAAACCAAACCAGCCAAACCAGAGAAGGCCGGTACCGATGAGTACGTAAGGAATGTTGGCAGGGGAGGCGCTGGTTGTAGACTGGCGGGGTTTCAGTACCAGGGCGCCGGCAAGAGCGGCCATACCGGCAGAGATATGAACAACGGTGCCACCGGCAAAATCGAGTACACCCCATTTGAACATCAGTCCATCAGGATGCCAGGCCATATGGGCCAGCGGCGCATATACCAGTACACCGAACAATACAATGAAAAGCGTATAACTGCTGAAACGAATACGTTCAGCTACAGCGCCCACTACCAGGCCGGGCGTGATGATTGCAAACATGAGCTGGAAGAAGGCAAACAGAGGCAGCGGAATAGTGCTGGCCAAACTCCAGGGTTCGCCCTCCATTACACCTTTGAAGAATAAGAATGTTTTGGGATTTCCGATAAACCCGCCTATTGAGTCACCGAAGCAAAGGCTGAATTGAACTACAACCCATAAAACAGAAATGATACCGGCAGATACGGTGCTTTTGATCATTGTAGACAGCACATTTTTACGGCCTACCATGCCTCCGTAGAAGAAGGCCAGGGCTGGAGTCATCAGGAATACAAAGGCGCAGGAAACCAGCATCCAGGCAATATCGCCGCTATTGTAAGTGTATTTCGGTGTTTTGCCATCGTCTCCTAATACGGTGGAAGGATCAAAAGAAGCCGCAGGGCTGATAAAAACTGCAGCAATTGCCACACCCAGCAATACCAGGAAAGGCAGTACCTGTTTTACAGTTGTTTTGCTCATAAACAGAACGTGGGGTTTTAAATATTAAATAAATAATTAATGCTGCAATCGTCAAACTGAAAGTATATATTATTTATTATAACATTTGTTAGTATTAATATTTTTTAAAGAAATTGTTGAAAAAATGTGTTTTATTAATCAATTAACTAAAATTATTAAAATAATATATGTTTAATTAATTGATGAAGTAAGTCGACAGCATGAAAAAAGCCTCCACGAGGGAGGCTTAGAGTTATTAAAGAATATTTGTGTTCTTTAGGCCATCGCAAAAGATTGTAATAAACCGGCATCACGGGTTTCGAGTGTACTGCTGCCATTGCTCAGAAACTCATCTACTTTGCGCGCACATTCCCGGCCTTCGCTGATCGCCCATACAACCAGTGACTGTCCGCGGCGGGCATCACCGGCTACAAATACTTTGGGAAGATTGGTTTGATAGGCCTTGTCGGTAGCTTTTACATTTCCTCTTTCATCTTTCTCTACTTCCAGCTGCTCAACCAGCCCGGTATGTTGGGGATGTACAAAACCCATCGCCAGTAAAGCCAGTTCACAGGGAATGACCTGCTCGGATCCGGCTTTTTCGGTAAATCCTGCCGGGCGTCCATCTTCACTGCTCTTCCACTCCAGGTCTACGATGCGGAGGGCTTTGAGATTGCCATTATCATCCTTAATGAATTCTTTAGTGGCAATCGCCCATTTGCGTTCGCAGCCTTCTTCATGAGAGGTTGTTGTTTTTAACAACATGGGATAACTGGGCCAGGGCATATGGCTGGTACGTTCGGTAGGAGGTTGGGGGAGCAGTTCAAACTGGGTGACGGATGCTGCACCATGGCGATTGGAGGTGCCCACACAGTCAGAGCCTGTATCGCCTCCGCCAATTACCACTACATGCTTGCCTGTGGCAAGCAGCGGCTGAGCCAGGATATTACTTTCCAGGTCGGCATGCAGATGCGGATCCTGACCCGCCACGCGTTTATTTTGTTGCTTCAGAAATTGCATGGCAAAATGAACACCGTTTGCTTCGCGGCCAGGCACTGGCAGATCGCGCGGTACAGTAGAGCCAATAGCCAGTACGATGGCATTGTATTCGCGCAACAGATCATTGATGCTCACATTCACCCCTACATTGGCATGGCATTGGAAGGTGACGCCTTCTTCTTCCATTACAGCAATGCGGCGGTCTATGATCCACTTTTCGAGTTTGAAGTCGGGAATGCCATAACGCAGCAGGCCGCCGGGCCGTTCATCGCGCTCAAAAACCGTGACCAGATGGCCGGCATAGTTGAGTTGTGCTGCTGCAGCCAGTCCGGCAGGGCCGGAGCCTATAACGGCTATCTTTTTTCCGGAGCGCACATTGGGCTTGCGGGGCTTTACAAATCCTTTGTCGAAAGCAATTTCAATAATATGTTTTTCGATTTCTTCAATAGCTACCGGTGGCTGATTGATACCCAGCACACAGGCAGATTCGCAGGGGGCCGGACAAATGCGCCCGGTAAACTCGGGAAAATTATTGGTCGAGACGAGTACATCATACGCTTCCTGCCAGTCTTTCCGATATACGGCATCGTTAAACTCTGGTATTACATTGCCCAGGGGGCAGCCGCTATGGCAAAAAGGTACACCGCAATTCATGCACCGGGCCGATTGCTGATTGAGTTTATCTTCTGCAAATGATTCCACAAATTCACGATAGTGACTCAGGCGCTCGCTTACCGGTTTTTTGCCCGGTAACTCTCTGCTAAATTCTTTGAAACCTGTTGGTTTGCCCATAATCTGATACTTGATTCAAATGTTGAGTTGATTAGTTCCTGTGTGGTGTCAGAGCACCTTGGCGCTGATCTTGCGCTCCTGCAATACTTTTTTGTAATCGCGTGGAAACACTTTTACAAAATGCTGCAACTGGTTGTCAAGATCTTCCAGTATAAACCGCCCTACGGTACTGCCGGTATACTCAACGTGTCGCTGAATCATGGTAAACAGTTCGTTTTTATCATCCAGTTCACACGCATCGAGATCTACCATTTCCGTATTACAGTTGTTTTTGAATTTTCCGTTTACATCATATACATAGGCAATACCACCGCTCATACCGGCAGCGAAGTTTCGGCCGGTATCACCGAGTATCACTACCATGCCACCCGTCATGTATTCGCAGCCATGATCGCCTACGCCTTCCACCACTACATGTGCACCTGAATTGCGTACGCCAAAACGTTCGCCGGCTTTGCCCCGGATGAAGGCTTCGCCGCTGGTAGCACCATAGAAAGCCACATTACCAATAATGCTGTTTTCTTCCGGCACAAAAGAGGCGCGTTTGGAAGGATAGATAATCAGCCTTGCACCACTCAGTCCTTTTCCGAAGTAATCATTGGCATCGCCTTCAAGTTCCAGTGTTACACCTTTTGTATTAAAGGCGCCAAAACTTTGACCAGCTGTGCCGGTAAATTTGAAATGGATTGTATCGTCGGGCAATCCGGCTCCCTTATAGATCTTCGTTATTTCGTTTGATAATACAGTGCCTGCAGTGCGGTCTGTATTGATGATGGGAAAGCTTGCTTTTATTTTTTCCTTATGCTCCAGTGCAGGTTTGGCCGCTTCCAGGAGTTTCCAGTCAAGAATATCAGTCATGCCATGATCCTGCTCTTCGGCGCAGTAAAGCCCGGTGTAGAGCGATGCAGGTTCTTTATACAAAATAGGAGACAGATCGAGTTTGCTGTATTTCCAGTGACTGATATCATCACGTACTTCAAGATTTTCTACCTGCCCAATCATTTCATTGACGGTACGATAGCCCAGTTCTGCCATTACTTCGCGCAGTTCCTGTACCATAAAACGGAAGAAGTTTACAACATGATCAGCAGCGCCTGTAAACCGTTTACGCAGGTCAGGGTCCTGTGTAGCCACGCCAACAGGGCAGGTATTGAGATGGCATTTGCGCATCAGGATACAACCCTCTACTACGAGTGCTGCAGTTGCGATACCCCATTCTTCTGCTCCGAGTAATGCGGCGATGGCAATATCGCGGCCGGTTTTCATTTGTCCATCGGCCTGCACTACCACACGGCTGCGCAGTTTATTTTTTACAAGTGTCTGGTGGGTTTCAGCCAAACCGAGTTCCCAGGGCAATCCTGCATGACGGATAGAGGAAATGGGAGAAGCGCCTGTACCACCATCATAACCGGCAATCAGTACTACATCGGCTTTGGCTTTAGTAACACCGGCTGCAATTGTACCTACTCCGGCTTTACTTACCAGCTTCACACTGATACGGGCTTTGCGATTGGCATTTTTCAGGTCGAAGATTAACTGGGCAAGGTCTTCGATAGAATAAATGTCATGGTGCGGAGGGGGAGAGATTAATCCCACGCCGGGCGTAGAGTGTCTTGTTTTGCCGATCCAGTCATCTACCTTATGACCCGGCAACTGACCACCTTCACCGGGTTTGGCTCCCTGTGCCATTTTGATTTGCAGTTCATCGGCCTCTGTCAGATAAAGGCTGGTTACACCAAAGCGGGCACTGGCAACCTGTTTGATGGAGCTGCGCATACTATCGCCATTCGGCATGGGGTCGTAGCGGCGCTCATCTTCTCCACCTTCGCCGGTATTACTTTTGGCGCCAAGACGGTTCATGGCTATTGCCAGCGTGGTATGTGCTTCCCAGGAGATAGAGCCAAAGCTCATGGCTCCTGTGGCAAAACGCCTGTAAATATTTTCTGCGGGTTCCACTTCATCAATGCTGATAGAAGGGCGAAGCTTGCGGAAACGAAACAGGCTGCGGAGTGTGCAGGCTTTTTCGCCCTGCTCATTTACCAGGCGACTGTATTTTTTAAATGTGCTATAGTCGTTGGTGCGAGTGGCATGCTGCAGCAGGTGAATAGTCTGTGGATTGAACAGGTGAAATTCTCCTTTACGTTTCCACTGATATACACCACCAACGGGCAGTCTGTCAACCGGCACATCTTTTTTACTGAAAGCAAAATAATGTTTAGCCAGGGCTTCTTTGGCAATTTCATCGAGACCCATTCCTTCTATGCGGGAGGTAGCACCAGTGAAATATTTGTCAACTACTTCATGATTGATGCCGAGGATTTCAAAGATTTGTGCACCCTGGTAAGATTGCAGGGTCGAGATACCCATTTTGGAGAATACTTTCAGCAGACCTTCATTAACAGCCTTTATATAATTTTTCTTGAGTTCATCTTCTGTAAGCGGCGTTTGCAGTTTGCCGGTTTCTTTCATATCGCGAATGCTCGACAGCGCCAGGTAAGGGTTGATGGCAGTAGCACCAAAGGCAATAAGGCAGGCGAAATGATGTACTTCCCATGCATCACCTGCTTCAACGATCACACCCACCTGACCGCGCATACCTTTACGGATAAGATGGTGATGAATAGCGGACACGGCCAGCAGACTGGGAATAGGTGCGTGATCGGAATCAATGGCACGGTCTTGCAGGATCAGTACTTTAAATCCATCTTCTACAGCATCTACGGCATAGCGGCAAATACGATCGAGCGCTGATTTCAATGCACCGGGTTTGCCATTGGCACGGAAATAACATTGCAGCGTTTTTGCCTGGAATAATCCTGTATCGATACTGCGAATCTTTTCCAGCTCGTAATTGGTAAGCACTGGTTGTTTCAATGCCACACTATGACAGGTAAGCGGATCTTCTACCAGCAGGTTGCCGTTGTTGCCTGCAAAACTGGCCAGTGACATAACCAGTCTTTCACGAATGGGATCGATAGGCGGATTGGTTACCTGTGCAAAGAGTTGTTTGAAATAATAGCTTAGGTGCTGCGGCTGATCGCTCAATATCGCAAGCGGTGTATCGCAACCCATGGAGCCGATTGGTTCTTTGCCGTCTACAGCCATGGGAGCTATGATCTGATCGAGGTCTTCGGTAGAGTAGCCAAAGGCTTTCTGATATTTGAATACCTGGTCATGACCAAGGTGAGTGAATGTGATACGTGGTTCGGGTAATTCTTCGAGACGGATCTTGTATTTATTGAGCCATTCTGCATAGGGCTTTTGAGAGCAGATACGTTGTTTCAGTTCTTCATCGCTGATGATGCGTCCCTGTTCCATATCCACAACAAACATTTTGCCTGGTTGCAGGCGTCCTTTCTCCACGATGAGTGACTGGTCTACCGGCAGGGCACCTGTTTCGGAAGCCATGATCACACGGTCGTCTTTTGTTACGCAATAGCGTGAAGGGCGAAGACCGTTGCGGTCAAGGGTAGCGCCAATGATTTTGCCATCGGTAAATGATATGGAGGCAGGGCCATCCCAGGGTTCCATAAAGGCGGAGTGAAATTCATAGAACGCTTTTTTTACGGGGTCCATCTGCTCATTGCCATCCCATGCTTCGGGAATCAGCATCATCATTACGTGTGGCAGACTGCGGCCTGTCATAGCCAGCAGCTCAATCATATTGTCGAGGCAGGCGCTGTCTGACTGTCCGTTGCTGACAACAGGCAGCAGCATTTCCATCTCTTCTTTGCTGAAATAAGGGGAAGTGAAATTCTTTTCGCTTGTCTTGAGCCAGTTGAGGTTTCCCTGCAGGGTATTGATCTCACCATTGTGCGCAATGAAGCGAAATGGCTGTGCCAGTTTCCAGGAGGGAAAGGTATTGGTGGCAAAACGGGAGTGTACGAGGCCGAAGGCGCTTACCATCCGTTTATTGCTGAGATCGGGGAAGTAACGGCGTACTTGTTTGCTGGTAAGCTGCCCTTTATATACGATTGTTTTATACGACAACGATGCCAGGTAAAATCCTATTTCGTCCTGGCGTACTGTATTGCGAATGGTGTTGCTGGCATAGTTGCGCAGCACAAACAGTTTGCGTTCAAAATCATCGGGATTGGAAATATGGTCGGGGCAGGCAATGAATACCTGTTCCATTTCGGGCTCTACGCTCAGGGCAGTAGGACCGATGTCGTGTGTGTTAACGGGAACTTTGCGATAGGCCAGGATTTCGAGGCCCATTTTTTCGGCAGCGCGGTTAAATATGTCGCGGCATTCTTCGCGCAGGCGTATCTCTTTCGGGAAAAAGATCATGCCTACTCCGTACTTGCCATAGGCGGGCAGATGTACGCCCAGCTTAATACACTCGTCAAAGAAAAATTCGTGTGGAATCTGGATCATGATACCGGCACCGTCGCCCGTATTTTCTTCACAACCGCAGGCCCCGCGGTGTTCCATATTTTCCAGTACGGTCAGCGCGTCTGAAATATTCTGATGCGATTTGCCTCCTTTGATGTTGGCTACAAATCCGATACCGCAGGCATCATGTTCGAATGAGGGATGGTACAAACCAGTATTGCTTGCCATGGGCAATGATGTTGTTTTAGATAAATTATAATAAAATTCAGCCTTGGCTGAACATATAGCAAGCAAACGACCTAAATTACTAAATTTTCTTCAGAGGAATGGACGTTTTACACAGGTTTTTTCCACAGAAAACGATATTCATACAATCGTTAGTGCCGTATTATACAAGATAACCGAACAGGGTGTCGTTTTTATTGAGTTCTGTGTACTGTATCTGGTGTAGCTGCAGTTTATGAATGAGTTCTTCATAGTCTTGTTTTGACTGAAGTTCTATACCTACCAATGCGGGACCATTTTCCTTATTGGTTTTCTGCATGTATTCGAAGCGGGTAATATCGTCGTTGGGGCCCAGTACGTGGTTCACAAATTCTTTGAGTGCACCCGGGCGTTGGGCGAAGCTGATGAGGAAGTAGTGTTTGAGGCCTTCATACTGCAGGCTGCGTTCCTTGATTTCCTGCATACGATCTATATCATTGTTGCTGCCGCTCACGATACAGACTACATTTTTTCCTTTGATTTGTGTGGCATAGTCGTCGAGCGCGGCTATTGACATGGCGCCGGCTGGTTCTACCACAATGGCGTCTTCGTTATACAGACGCAGTATGGTGGTGCAGATTTTTCCTTCGGGTACCAGGCGCATATCGTCGAGCACTTCGCGGCAGATGCTGAAGGTAATATCGCCGATGCGTTTTACGGCTGCACCATCTACGAAGCGGTCGATAGAAGGAAGAGTAACGGGGTGGCCTTCCCGCAGGGCTGCCTGCATGGAAGGAGCACCTTCGGGTTCAAGACCAATGATCTTTGTATGGGGAGAATACTGGCGAAAGTAGCTGCCAACGCCGGAGCAAAGGCCTCCACCGCCGATAGGAATAAAAATAAAATCTACCTGTGGCTGATCTTCGAGTATTTCGATGCCAACGGTAGCCTGACCCTCAATGATACGATAATCATCGAAGGGTGGAATAAAGGTCATGCCATTAGCCGCAGTGAATTCGCGTGCGGCCTGTGCACAGTCATCAAATGTATCGCCTGTCAGGCGCACTTCAATAAAGTCTTCACCAAACATGCGTGTCTGATGAATTTTCTGATTGGGTGTAATGACGGGCATGAACACAACGCCTTTAACACCCAGTTTGCGGCAGCTGAAAGCAAAGCCCTGTGCATGATTACCCGCACTGGCGCATACAACACCTTTTTGCAACTGATCGTGGGGTAATGCGCTCATCATGTTAAAAGCGCCGCGCAATTTGTAAGAGCGTACAGCCTGCAGGTCTTCTCTTTTCAAATACACATTGCACTGGTATTTGCGGGAAAGATTAGCATTCCACTGCAGGGGAGTGCGGATAACAACAGGTTGCAGACGTGCCGCGGCTTCTGCATAATGAAGCCGTCCGCTCCAGCTTCTTCCGGTAGTGGAAGAAGCGGAGGCGGGGGCCAATACGTCACTTACTGCAACAGGTTCCATGATATACTACGTATTAAAGAATAATTATCCTACTGATTCTGTTTTGAGTGCCTGTTCACGAAAAACATTCTTGGTGCTGGACTCTTCGATGCTGGGCACGGGAGCAGCCTGGTTTTCGGGACGCAGACTACGTACTGTTTTACCAGCCTGCCACATTTCACTTTCGCGCAGTTCTTTCAGTTCGGCTTCCAGTTTTTCGCGGTAGTCGGGCTGTGAGTTGCTGTCGATAGATCGTTGTGACTCTTTACCGGAAGCCACGCTTTCATACAGCTCTTTAAATACAGGGGCAGTTGCATCGCGGAATTTTTTCCACCAGTCAAGCGCACCACGCTGAGCTGTGGTAGAACAGTTGGCATACATCCAGTCCATACCGTTTTCAGCAACCAATGGCATGAGTGATTGTGTGAGCTCTTCTACTGTTTCGTTGAATGCTTCGCTGGGAGTGTGACCTTTATCGCGCAGCACCTGGTACTGTGCAGCGAAGATTCCCTGGATAGCTCCCATGAGTGTACCACGCTCGCCGGTAAGATCGCTGTATACTTCTTTTTTGAAATCGGTTTCGAAGAGGTAACCACTACCTACTGCGATACCCAGGGCAATTACGCGCTCGGCTGCCCGGCCGGTAGCGTCCTGGAATATGGCATAAGAGCTGTTGAGACCACGGCCCTGCAGGAACATGCGGCGCAGTGAAGTACCACTTCCTTTGGGTGCAACCAGAAATACGTCTACATCTTTGGGAGGCACGATACCGGTTTGCTCATTAAACGTGATGCCAAAGCCATGAGAGAAATAGAGGGCTTTGCCGGGAGTCAGATGCTTTTTTACAGTAGGCCAGAGCGCAATCTGCGCAGCATCGCTCAGCAGATAGCAAATGATGGTGCCCTTTTCAAGAGCTTCTTCAATTTCGAAAAGCGTTTCGCCGGGTACAAAACCGTCGCGGATCGCTTTATCCCAGGTTTTTGAATTTTTGCGCTGACCCACGATTACATTGATACCATTGTCTTTTTGATTCAATGCCTGGCCGGGTCCCTGTACGCCATAACCAATTACGGCAACCGTTTCATTTTTCAATACCTGCTGTGCTTTGCTGAGAGGAAATTCTTCGCGTGTGATTACATTCTCCTCAACACCGCCGAAATTTAATTTTGCCATTTTGCTAAGTTTTAAAGTTGTATAAGTCTGTTTGTTGTTGGTGAACCGCCGCTTGCCTGGCGATTCTTATGGGTTACATGGAAAATACCTTTTCATTTTCGTTCAGAAATTCATTTTCGATAGCATCTTCACCTGGTTCGCGGTATTCGAATTCCTTCAGTTTTTCGTGGAAGCCATCGCTGCTTTTGATGATTGCCACACGGCCGCTGCGTACAAACTCGATAAGTCCATACGGCTCCAGAACCTTGATGAGATTGTCTGTTTCTTCACGATGGCCGGCTACTTCAAATACGGTGTAGTCTTTGCGGATTACTACAGCCTTGGCGCCATGCTCACGCAGCAAACGTTCTACTTTCACTTCTGCTGCAATGATATCTGTTGGCACTTTATAGAGGGCCAGTTCCTGCCATACAATTTCTTCCTGAGTATTATAATAGGCTTTCAGTACCTCCACCTGTTTTTCAATCTGCCGGCAGAGTTTACGAACCACATCCTCGGTTTCATTAATTACAATAGTAAAGCGATGTACACTTTCCACTTCGGACGGGGAGGTGTTGAGGCTTTCAATATTGATCTTACGGCGCGAAAAAATGATCGCGATGCGGTTGAGCAAACCGATCTGATTTTCGGTATAAACGGTTATGGTATATTCCTGTTTCATGATAAACGCTGTTGAATTGATAATGAAAAGTTCATTTTATACTTCCTCTCTGCACAATACGATTTCGGCTACACCACGCCCCTGGGGCACCATAGGAAATACATTGTTTTCTTTTCCTACCATTACTTCCAGCAGAAAACTCTCATCGTGTTCGAGCATTTCTTTCAATGCCTGTTTAAGGTCAGCACGCTGGTTGATACTCTTACCGGCAATTCCGAAACCTTTTGCCACCTGTACAAAGTCAGGACTGGTGATATTAACAAACGAATAGCGGTTCTGATGGAAGAGTTGCTGCCACTGACGAACCATGCCCAGAAACTGATTGTTGAGAATCATGATTTTTACTTTGGGTTTAAACTGCATGATCGTACCCAGTTCCTGCAGCGTCATCTGAAAACCACCGTCGCCGATGATGGCTACTGTATGCCTGGACGGATCGCCATAGGCGGCACCGATTGCAGCAGGTAATGCAAATCCCATTGTGCCCAGTCCACCACTGGTGACGTTGCTGCGGGTACCGTTCATTTGTGCATACCGGCAGGCTACCATCTGGTGCTGACCTACATCTGTTACGATAATGGCATCGCCATTGGTCAGTTCATTCAGTTCGCGAATCACCTCTCCCATAGTCATTACGTCGCTGGTTGGGTTCAGTTCCTCTTTGATGACTTTATCTTCTTCCCGTTGCTGGCAATCACGAAAACGCTGCAGCCATTGGGGGTATACTTTTTGTTCAATCAGTTCGGTCAGCAGGGGAAGTGTTTCTTTACAGTCGCCCCATACCGGCACGGTAGATTTTACATTCTTATCTATTTCAGCAGGGTCAATGTCGAGATGTATTACTTTGGCCTGTTTGGCATATTTATCCAGCCGGCCGGTTACCCGGTCATCGAAGCGCATGCCTATTGCAATCAGCACATCGCATTCGTTGGTGAGCAGATTGGGGCCATAGTTGCCATGCATACCCAGCATACCCACACCCAGCGGATGGTCGGTGGGCAGGGCACTCATGCCCATGATGGTCCATGCAGCAGGAATGCCAGATTTTTCAATAAATTTTTTAAATTCTTTTTCAGCCTTGCCGAGTATCACGCCCTGACCAAAGATCACAAAGGGGCGTTCAGCGTTATTGATAAGACGGGCAGCTTCTTCCACATATTCTTTGCGTACTATAGGTTTGGGACGGTAGCTGCGTATATGCTCACATTTTTCATAACCGGCATAATCAAACAATTGGAGCTGGGCATTTTTTGTAATATCGATTACTACCGGACCCGGTCTGCCGCTACGGGCAATATAAAATGCCTTGGCCAGCACTGCAGGAATTTCGTTGGCGTCTGTTACCTGATAGTTCCATTTGGTAACGGGTGTGGTAATGTTGATAACATCTGTTTCCTGGAATGCATCTGTACCCAGCAGATGAGCAAACACCTGTCCGGTGACGCAGACAACGGGGGTGGAATCGATCATGGCATCGGCCAGGCCGGTTACGAGGTTTGTAGCGCCGGGACCACTGGTGGCAAAGACCACACCCACCCGGCCCGACACGCGGGCAAAACCCTGTGCTGCATGAATAGCTCCCTGCTCATGACGCACCAGTATATGATTCAACCGGTCGTTGTAATCATACAGTGCATCATAGATGGGCATGATGGCTCCGCCAGGATACCCGAATATGGTATCCACCTTTTCCGCTAACAGGGCTTTCAGTACAGCTTCGCTGCCCGAAATCTGTGTAGTGGTAGCCGGTGTGGCGGTGGTTGTTTCTTTTTTTAATTCCAGCGTTTGCATATCTGTTTATTTAAACTATGCTTCATCGGTTACGCAACCTTGTGAAGCGTCTTTTACCTGTTTGGCGTATTTAAAGAGAATTCCTTTTTTTACTTTCAGTTCGGGTTGCTGCCAGGCGGCACGGCGGCGGCTGATTTCTTCTTCACTCACCTTTAATTCCAGCTTGTTGTTGACAGCATCGATCTCAATGGGGTCATCGTCCTGTACGAGAGCGAGCAGGCCTCCGTCAAATGCTTCGGGCGTAATGTGGCCTACTACAAAACCGTGTGTACCGCCGCTGAAACGACCATCGGTGATAAGTGCTACCGATTTACCCAATCCGGCACCGATAATGGCCGAAGTCGGCTTCAGCATTTCCGGCATGCCCGGCGCACCTTTGGGGCCTACATGACGGATCACCACCACATCGCCGGATTTGATCTTGCCCGAGTTGATGCCATTGATGAGTTCAAACTCGCCGTCAAATACACGGGCAGGTCCTGCAAAAAGCTCGCCTTCCTTACCGCTGATCTTGGCTACGGAACCTTTTTCGGCAAGGTTGCCATAGAGTATCTGCAGGTGACCTGTTTTTTTGAGAGGTTGCTCCAGCGGATAAATGATCTTTTGTGTCTCAAAATCGAGATCGGGTACAGATGCCAGGTTTTCGGCAACGGTTTTGCCAGTTACCGTCAGGCAATCACCATGCAGCAGACCTTTACTGAGCAGGTATTTCATGACAGCGGGCACACCACCATGCTGATGCAGGTCCTGCATCAGGTATTTGCCCGATGGTTTGAAATCGGCCAGTACAGGAGTGCGGTCACTGATCTGCTGAAAGTCGTCTTGCGTCAGTGGCACATTCACACTTTTGGCCATTGCAATAAGGTGCAGCACTGCATTGGTGCTACCTCCCAGTACCATGATCACGGTAATGGCATTTTCAAATGCCTGGCGTGTCATGATATCGGATGGTTTGATATCTTTTTCGAGCAGCAGGCGAACGGCTTTTCCGGCAGCTGCACATTCTTTTTGTTTTTCTTCGCTCAGTGCGGGATTGGAGGAAGAGAAGGGGAGACTCATACCCAGTGCTTCGATAGCTGCTGCCATGGTATTGGCGGTATACATACCACCACAGGCACCGGCGCCAGGGCAACTATTCATTACAATGCCTTTGAAATCGGCTTCATCCAGCTGACCGGCTAGTTTTTGCCCCAGTGCTTCGAAAGCGCTTACGATATTCAGGTCCTGTCCTTTGTAATGGCCGGGTGCAATCGTGCCCCCATATACCATGAGTGAGGGGCGATTGAGCCGGCCCATGGCAATGATACTTCCGGGCATATTTTTATCGCAACCAGGTATGGTAATTACACCATCGTAATACTGTGCGCCGCAAACGGCTTCAATTGAATCGGCAATTACATCGCGGCTCACCAGTGAGTAACGCATCCCTTCTGTTCCGTTGCTGATGCCATCGCTCACGCCAATGGTGTTGAAGATGAGACCAACCAGGTCATTGTCCCATACGGATTGTTTAACGACTCTGGCCAGATCATTGAGATGCATATTGCAGGTATTGCCATCGTAACCCATACTTACTACGCCTACCTGGGCTTTTTTCAAATCTTCGTCGGTGAGACCGATGCCATAAAGCATGGCCTGTGCGGCGGGCTGTGTTGGATCCTGCGTGATAGTCTTACTGTATTTGTTCAGTTCGTTCATACGGTTTGCAAAGTGTTTTTGTAAGAAGTTTCTCTGATGGTGGCCTGGTACGCATCCTGTATCTGACGGGATAAGGTCTCAGTCCATGGTTTGGTAAATTGTATATCGTCAACAGATGCAATGCCTATTACTTCTGCAGCAGTACCACAGAAGAAAGCTGCATCCGCTGCTTTTAATTCTTCGGGTGAGCATTTTTTCTCTTCCACCGGAATACCTGCCTGTTCGCATAATTCGATTACTGTGGCGCGTGTAATACCCGCGAGGATATTTCCGGGAGCGGGAGTGAAGAGTTTGCCATCTTTTTCAAAGAAGATATTGGCTCCGGGAGCTTCCGCGATGCAGCCATCCATATCAAGCAGAAGCGCTTCATCGTATCCGCGGACTTTGGCATCCTGGCTGGCCAGTATTGAGTTTACATAATGTCCGCCAGCCTTGGCATGAATATGAAAACCTTTGGGGTTGGGACGCTGATACGAAGACGTACCTACGCGCAGCAGCCGCTCACCCAGGAATGGTTGCATTTCCCAGGCCTGTATAGCAAGATGAGAGACTTCATTGCGCACAAAAGACATGTTAGCCGGCGCATACACTATAGGACGGATATAGGCATCTGCGAGATCGTTGGCTTCCAGTACTGCATAAGTAGCGTCAATCATTTCGTTGACTGTCCAGTTGCAGGGCATGTTGAGCGCGGCGGCCGACGCGAGCAGTCGCTCATAATGTGCCACTGCTTTAAATATACGTGTAGCACCGTCCGTGGTTTTATAGGAGCGAATGCCTTCAAATACGGAATAGCCGTAATGAAGCGACTGGCTGTAAAGGTCAATGCGGGCATCGCTGGCATTTACCAGTTGGCCGTCGAGCCAGAGTTTAGTATTTTCTGAATAATAAGGCATGTTGAATACATTTCTGTTTGTCAACAGCAAGCACCTGTACATAAGCAGCGGGTATAAAAACAAAAAACCCGCCTTTTGGGAGGCGGGTTGCTGTATTTTGAATCAGTTGTTTACATACATGTACCGCCTCCGTGCGTTGCAGGAATAATAATCACCACCACAATAATAATCGCAGTTATTAAGCCAGTGATTGTATGTTTCTTTCCTGAATGCATGAAGCGTGTCTGTTCTGTAAATATACACCCGCCACATTATTAAAAGAACTTAGCATAGCTTTTTTTTGAAAAAAATCCGTAATCAGCTACAAAAACGGATGATCGTACTTATATGTAAAATCAAATGATCGTTGACTTACGCAGTTCAATATTCTCCTGTTTAACAGAGCCGGGAATTTTACCGCTTACGTAATCGCTGATCAGTTCACCAATGGTGTTAGTAAAATAGAAGTTAACCGGATCAATATCTTTTGTAACAAAGCCGTTCTGCAAAGTCCAGTTAACTGCTTCGCGTACCAGATTGGCTTCTTCTGTGAGTTCAAAATGGTCCAGCAGCATGGCAGCAGAGAGGATAGACCCAAGCGGATTGGCAATATCTTTTCCGGCGGCCTGGGGGTATGAGCCATGAATGGGTTCAAACAACGCAGCTCCGGTGCCAACGGAAGCAGAGGGAAGTAACCCCAGCGAACCGCTGATCACGCTGGCTTCATCGCTGATGATATCGCCAAACATATTTTCTGTAAGTACTACATCAAACTGACGTGGGTTGAGAATAATCTGCATGGCAGCATTATCTACAAAGAGGAAATCGAGTTCCACATCCGGGTAATCGGTTGCAATTTCTTTTACAACCTTTCTCCACAGACGGGAAGTTTCCAGCACATTGGCTTTGTCAACAAGCGTGAGTTTTTTGCGGCGTTTGCGGGCTGCCTGAAATGCCAGTTGTGCAATGCGCGTAATTTCATCGGCACTGTATACACAGTCATCGGATGCCTGGGTACCATCTGCGCTCAATTCTTTTTTACCAAAATAAATACCTCCGGTCAGCTCACGATAGATAATAAAATCAACGCCTTCGAGATTTTTTGCTTTTAGTGGTGACAGATGCTGAAGTGCAGGGTAGGTAGTAACCGGACGAATATTGGCGAAAAGCTGAAGCGATTTGCGGAGTTTCAGCAGGCCCTGTTCCGGTCTTACCTTGGCAGTAGGATCGTTATCATATTTTGGATGGCCAATAGCCCCGAATAAAATAGCATCGCTTGACAGGCATATCTCCACTGTTTTGTCCGGAAGTGGGTCGCCTGTTTTATCAATGGCATCGGCGCCCATCAGGGCGTACTCATATTCAAACTGATGGTTGAATGATTCTGCAATGGCATTCAGCACACGGATAGACTGGCGGGTCACTTCGGGACCAATTCCATCTCCTTCTATTACGGCTATTTTCTTTTTCATCGTCAGGCTTTGTTTAGGCGGTACGGTTGCGTATCAGGCTTTTTCTGTTTGTGATTCAAATTCTTCTATCTCTGGTTTGATGCTGAGTAGAAAATCAATATCATCATACCCGTTTACCAGGCATGTTTTTTTGTAACTGTTTATTTCAAACGGTTGCGTGTTGCCGCTTCCGGCAATACCGATTGTCTGGGCAGGCAGGTCAACTACTATCTCTGTACCTGGATTTGCTTCGATGGCGGTAAACAATTGCTGCAGATATTCTTCACTTACCGTTACAGGCAGCAGGAAATTGTTGAGTGCATTGTTTTTAAAAATATCGGCAAAGAAGCTGGATACAACTACATCAAAACCGGCGTCTTTGATTGCCCAGGCTGCGTGCTCACGGCTGGATCCGCAACCGAAATTTTTGGCAGCTACCAGCACTTTACCGCTGTAACGGGGATTGTTAAGTACAAAATCAGCTTTGGGTTTGCTTTCATCGTCATTCTCATAGCGCCAGTCGCGAAACAGGTTTTTACCAAATCCATCGCGGCTGGTAGCTTTCAGAAAGCGGGCCGGAATGATCTGGTCTGTGTCTACATTTTCTATATTAAGCGGTACAGCTGATGAGGCTACTATATTGATCTGTTTGCTCATGGTGTCTGATTAGTTGCTTTTGTAATAATCGCGGATATCGCCTACTTCACCAGTGATGGCGGCCACGGCCGCTGTGAGTGGGCTGGCGAGGAATGTGCGGGCATTGGGGCCCTGACGTCCTTCGAAGTTTCTGTTGGAGGTAGAGATGCAATATTTGCCGGCGGGTATTTTATCTTCATTCATACCCAGGCAGGCCGAGCAGCCGGGCTGGCGGAGCATAAAACCTGCTTCGGCAAATACTTTGTCGATACCTTCTTCGATGGCCTGTTTTTCTACCTGCTTACTGCCAGGAACAACCCATACTTCCACATTGTCGGCTTTTTGTTTTCCTTTTACGAAACTGGCCACCATGCGCAAATCTTCTATGCGTGAGTTGGTACAGCTGCCGATAAATACATAATCAACTTTACGGCCTTTGATAGGAGCGCCAGGTTGCAGACCCATATAAGCGAGCGATTTTTCGAACGACACTTTTTCGCGGTCTTCCACTTCATTGAGTGCAGGCACATGACCGCTTACACCAATGCCCATACCGGGATTGGTACCGTAGGTGATCATGGGCTCAATGTCTTCTGCGCGGATATTGATCTCCTTATCGAATACAGCATCGGCATCGGAGAATAACGACTTCCAGTAGCGCAGGCTTTCATTCCAGTCTTCTCCTTTGGGCGCAAAGGGGCGTCCTTTGATGTAATCAATGGTAGTAGTATCCGGAGCAATCATACCGCAGCGGGCACCCATTTCAATACTCATATTACAAATGGTCATACGGGCTTCCATGCTGAGCGCACGAATGGCACTTCCGGCAAACTCTACAGCATAACCTGTAGCGCCGCTGGCTGTAATAAGTGATAAAATATAGAGCACGATGTCTTTACTGACAACGCCTTCGTTGAGTGTTCCTTCTATATTAATGCGCATCAGTTTGGGGCGGCTTTGCAGCAGGCACTGCGTGGCCAATACCATTTCTACCTCGCTGGTGCCTATGCCAAAGGCAATACTTCCAAATGCGCCATGTGTTGACGTGTGGCTGTCGCCGCATACGATGGTCATGCCAGGCTGGGTAAAACCAAGTTCAGGGCCTATCACGTGTACAATACCCTGGTATGGATGTCCGAGTCCGTATAGCTCTATGCCATGTTCTGCACAATTTTTTTTCAGTGCTTCTACCTGGCGACGGGAAAGTTCTTCTTTAATGGGAAGGTGCTGATCTAATGTAGGTACATTGTGATCGGCAGTAGCTACTACCTGTTGCGGGCGAAATACTTTAATGCCTCTTTTGTTGAGGCCATTAAATGCCTGCGGGCTCGTGACTTCGTGAATGAAATGTTTATCGATATACAATACGGAGGGGCCGCCATCGATTGTTTTTACAACGTGGCGTTCCCAGATCTTTTCAAATAATGTTTTTCCTGCCATAATCTTTTTGTCATCGGCTGCGGGTAAGGCAGCCTGTAAAAACTTTTGTTTTGTTCAATCGTTGGCTCATGCAGTGACTGCTACAGCCTGGTATTGAACAGCCAGTTCATGGAGGTCGGCATCTTCCACCTCTTTTTTGCTGTCGGCTACTTTCAGAAACTCTACGTACAGTACATCCACATCGTTGCGGTTGAACTGGTATCCGAGCAGATGCAGGCGGTGTGCCAGTGCAGAGCGGCCGCTGCGGGCGGTAAGTACGATTTTTGAACCATCGGCACCTACTTCTTCCGGAGCAATGATTTCATAGGTAAGAGCATCTTTCAGGAAACCATCCTGGTGGATGCCGGAAGAGTGGGAGAAGGCGTTGCTGCCCACGATGGCTTTATTGGCCTGTACGGGCATACGCATGGTATCGGCTACGAGGCGGCTCAATGGATTGAGCTGTTTTGTATTGATACTGGTATGGTAGCCGAGCGTTTGCTGATGTTGTTTCAGAATCATTACCACTTCTTCGAGCGAAGTGTTGCCTGCGCGTTCGCCCAGACCATTGATGGTACATTCGATCTGACGAGCGCCGTTGATCACACCGGCGATGGAATTGGCGGTAGCCAGACCCAGGTCATTGTGACAATGACAGCTAAGAATGGCTTTGTCTACATTGGGCACATTATTGATCAGGTAAGCGATTTTTTCGCCATACTGATGCGGAAGGCAGTAACCGGTAGTATCTGGGATGTTAACAACAGTAGCGCCGGCTTTGATAACCGCTTCAACCACGCGGGCCAGGTATTCGTTATCAGTGCGGCCGGCATCTTCGGCATAAAATTCCACATCGTCCACAAAGTTTTTAGCCCACTTTACACACTGAATAGCGCGCTGGAGAATCTCTTCGCGGGTGGAGTTGAATTTCGACTTGATATGGTAGTCAGACGTGCCGATACCTGTATGGATACGTGGGCGGCGGGCTGGCTTAAGCGCAGCCGCAGCTGTTTCAATATCTTTCTGAACAGCACGGCTAAGACCGCAAACGGTCGCATTTTTGATAACACGCGATATTTCAGAAACGGACTCAAAGTCGCCCGGCGATGAAATGGGGAAACCCGCTTCGATAATATCAACACCCAGCTCTTCGAGCGCCAGGGCCAGTTCTATTTTTTCTTTGGTATTCAATTTGCAACCAGGCACCTGCTCGCCGTCGCGGAGCGTGGTGTCGAAGATGTAGATTTTTCCGTCGGCCATAATTTATCAATATATTGGAGTTGATAAAAATGCAGGCTGCTTATTTTTGCTTGCTTGCTATTTAATGGAACCATAAACAACCTGCAGAACTAAATTAACCCCTGTGGAGGGGCGGGTAAAACCAAAATTGCCGGGGTTTTACACGGTTAAAAATGGCAAAAAACGTCTGAAACCCTTTACAGACAAGGATTTCAAAATACAGGAATTACGATGCCCAACCGTTCTACAGATGCTTTGTTTCAACTGGTAAAGTCGCTGGAAAAGAGCGAAAAGCGCAATTTCAAGCTCTTTGTGAAGCGCAATTCAGCGTCTGATGACCTGAAGATCATCCAGCTTTTTGATGCACTCGATAAAATGGCTGACTATGATGAGGCAACCCTGCTCAAAAAGAACAAGGCTATCCGCAAACAACAACTCTCGAATATGAAGGCTCACCTGTACAAACAGATACTGGCCAGCCTCCGTATTATCAAGGATGAAAATAATATTGATATTCAGTTGCATGAGTTGATGGACCATGCGCGTATTCTTTATAATAAAGGGCTCTATCTGCAAACCCTTAAGGCACTCAAACAGTTTAAAGATCTGGCCCGGGCCAATAACCAGATCAGTTACCTGCAGCAGGCTCTTTTTTTTGAAAAGAAAATTGAGGCCTTGTATATTACCCGCAGTATGCAGCACCGGGCCGATGAACTGTGTCAGGAAGCAGATAATGTCAATAGCGCACTAACGGTAGTTAACCGACTGTCTAATCTTTCACTTCAGTTATACAGCTGGTATATCCAGCATGGTCATGCGCGCAACGAAAAGGATATGCGCAGCATACAGGTGTTTTTTCAGATTAACCTGCCACCTGAGACCGGCCGTCTCACTGGTTTTTATGAGCGGCTGTATCTCTATCAGAGCTATTGCTGGTACGCATTTATCCGGCTTGATTTTCTCCAGTATTACCGGTACTGCCAGAAATGGGTAGACCTTTTTGATACCAATCCCGATATGCTTGCAGTAGAGACAGCCAGCTATATCAAAGCCATGCACAACCTGATGAGTGCCCACTTTGACCTGCTCAATTCAGATAAGCTGGCAGCCGATATCAAAAAGTTTGAACAGTTTGCCCGTCACAAACTGGTGGCGCAAAATGATAATAACCGTATTCTAACCTATCAGTACCTGTATACAGCCCGCATTAACCTTTATTTTTTGCAGGGCACTTTTGAAAAGGGACTGAAAATGGTACCTTTTCTCGAAGACATGCTGAAGGAATACGGCATTTACCTCGATACACACCGGGTACTGGTCTTTTATTATAAGATAGCCTGTCTCTATTTTGGCAGTGGTAATAATGAAAAAGCGATAGATTACCTCAACCGCATCATCAACCAGAAAGCCGACCTGCGTACAGATTTGCAGTGTTATGCCCGGCTGCTGCATCTCATAGCGCATTATGAACTCGGCAACTTTGATTTGCTGGAATACCTGATCAAATCAGTGTACCGCTATATGGCCAGGATGGAAAACCTGAGTAAGGTAGAGGATGAGATGTTTGCATTTCTTCGCCGTTCGTTTCATGTGGGCGCGCATGCCCTGACTCCGGAATTTGAAAAGCTGCTGGTTAAACTCAAAAAGTATGAAGGCAACCCGCTCGAATCCCGTGCCTTTGCTTATCTCGATGTAATCTCCTGGCTCGAAAGCAAGATCAATAAGGTGAATGTGCAGGATGTGATCCGGGAGAAATATGCGCGGAGGAAAAACAAGTAAGAATGTGCTGATGGAGAGAATAGTTGACAGTGAACAGTTGACAGTAAACAGTGGACAGCCCTTTAAACTCTTTATACCCTTTATACTCTTTAAACTTTTATACCTTTTTCCCTGACTGTGGATAATCTTTGCCTGTTTGTGAAATATTTTGGCTGGACATAAACTTTTTCCGTCTTACTTTTGCGCAATTTGTTCAACCGAGCCAGGCGGCAAACCTGGTGCAAAAAACCTCATAACTGAATGACAGATAAACAATTACCCGCTGTACTCGTACTGGCAGATGGTACCGTGGCTCATGGTAAAGCATTTGGTGCAATTGGTACCGCTACTGGTGAAATTTGTTTTAATACAGGTATGACCGGATACCAGGAAGTCTTTACCGACCCCAGTTACTATGGTCAGATACTGATCATGAATACGGTACATGTGGGTAACTATGGAGTTAAAGAAGATGAGGTGGAGTCTGACAACGTTAAAATCCGTGGTCTTATTGGTCGTAACCTGGAAGACGGTTATTCCCGCAAACTGGCCAATGGGTCGCTCGAGGAATATCTGAAAGCCAATAATATAGTTTCTATTGAAGGCGTGGATACCCGAGCACTGGTAGCACATATCCGCACCAAAGGTGCTATGAACTGTATCATTTCTTCGGAGACTACCGATGTGGAAGCGCTGAAAGCCAGGCTGGCCCAGGTACCTGACATGGATGGTCTGGAACTGGCTTCGCATGTAAGCACGACCGAAGCATATGAAATGGGTAATCCTGATTCAGATGTGCGGATTGCTGTAATGGACTATGGCGTGAAACAGCATATTCTGCACTGTATGACAGACCGCGGAGCTTTTGTAAAAGTATTTCCGGCTAAAACGGCGCTTGAAACGGTGAATGCATTCAGGCCGCATGGCTATTTTATTTCCAACGGCCCGGGCGATCCCTCTGCTATGGATTATGCGATTACAACGGTAAAAGAAATTCTGAAAGAAGAAAAGCCTGTATTCGGCATTTGCCTTGGGCACCAGTTGCTGGCGCTGGCCAACGATATCCCTACTTTTAAAATGCACCATGGCCACCGCGGCCTTAATCATCCGGTTAAAAACCTGGTGACCGGTCGTTCAGAGATCACCACGCAGAATCATGGTTTTGGAGTGGATCCTGAAGCGGTTAAAAAGGCAGATCATATTGAAGTAACCCATGTAAACCTTAACGATCAGTCTATTGAAGGAATCAGGGTAAAGGGTAAACCTGCATTCTCGGTGCAGTATCACCCCGAAAGCACCCCCGGACCTCATGACAGCCGTTACCTGTTTGATCAGTTTATTGAACTGATCAGGCAGCATAATAATTAAGCTTACTGACTGTTCCCACATGATTTAAGGGAGCCGGTAAAAATATATGGTACTATGTTTCCGGAATTGCAGACAAACAATTACTGGTTAAAAGAAATTCAAAGGGCTGATCAGCCCTTTGTTTATGAAGGGCTCAGCCATCCGGAGGTGATCCGCTATTATGGCGTCTGGTATGAAACCCTGGAGGCAACTGCCGGACAAATGGATTTTTATGAGCGTGTATGGAAGGAGCAAACAGGCTGTTTCTGGAAAATTGTATCAAAAGAAAAAGATGAAGTGATGGGTGTTTGTGGCATGAATGGTTACCTGCCACAACATGAGCGCGCCGAACTGGGCTACTGGCTGCTGCCGGCATATTGGGGAAAAGGAGTGATGCGGGAAGTGTTGCCGGTAGTGATAGCTCATTTGTTTGCTCACTGGAAGCTACACCGGCTCGAAGCGGTGGTGGAGGAAGGGAATATTGCCAGCAGCCGCCTGGCAGAGAAACTTGGTTTTGTGTTTGAAGGTGTTTTGCGCGATGCGGAAATCAAGAAAGGGATGAGGGTTTCGTTGCGGATGTACAGTCTGTTAAAAGTATAAAGGTTTAAAGGGTATAAGGAGTTTAAAGAGTTTAAAGGGCTGTCCACTGTTTACTGTCCACTGTTTACTGTCAACTGTCCACTAAAGTAGCTATATTCGTTTTCATGAAAATTGCGATCATCAATGGGCCTAATCTGAACCTCCTGGGTAAGCGGGAGCCAGGTATTTATGGCAATGAATCGTTTGAGGATTATTTGCAAAAGTTGAAGGCGAAATACCCTCAGATACAGTTTTCTTATTTCCAGAGTAATATTGAAGGTGAGCTGATTGATGAACTGCAACGGAGAGGATTTGATACCGATGGTATCATCATGAATCCCGGCGGTTATACTCATACGTCTGTAGCAATAGGCGATGCCATCGCAGCTATCAAAGCACCGGTAGTAGAAGTACATATCTCCAATGTACATGCCCGGGAAGAATTCAGACATCTTTCTCATGTAAGCGCCAAAGCTGCAGGCAGTCTGATAGGTCTGGGCCTGAAAGGATATGAGCTGGCAGTGGACTATCTGCTGGAGCGCCAGAATCAAATTGTTTAGGAATAATTTTTGTGCTGATACAACCTGTATTTCTCCTGTAACTGTAATACCAGGGAGGGCATATTTACGTTTATAGAGTAAGCCGGTGCAGAATTTGGGTCACTGGCGAAAAATAATATTTTTATCATGCGTATTTTATTGATTGTTGTGGGTTTAATATCCGGTTATGTGGCTTCTGCGCAATGGAAGGATTTCATGATTAGTGTAAGGGGTGATACGCTCAACCGGGTGGATATGAGCGGAAAGCGCCAGGGCCCCTGGGTAGTGCATGTAGATGCGCTGCGTGGAGAGCAGGGATATGATGAACAGGGGTATTATGAAGATGACCTGAAAGTGGGCAAGTGGGTGCGTTTTTCGCTCATGGGCGATAAGATTGCTGAAGAAAGCTATCGCTGGGGCTATCTCGACGGACGTTCCAAATATTATAACCATACCGGTAGCCTGATCCGTGAGGAAAGCTGGCGTGCTTTTGAACCCGGTAAGGCCTTTGATACAGTAGATGTAGTGGACCCAACCGATCCCTCACGAATTAAAAACCGGGTAGTGGTGAAAGTAGATGGTAAAACCATGCGCCATGGCGAGTGGAAATATTATGATGCAGACTGGGGTACTGTATATAAAACGGAGCAGTGGTTTATGGATTCACTCAAAACCGGTAAGGATCCCGATGCGCTCGCTGCTGAAGTAGAGGATGATCTTAAACCAATTGATGTCGGCGGCAACAAGAAGGATAAAAATGAATCAAAGAAGCCTCAGGCCATCCTGGATTATGAAAAGAAAAACTCCGGCAAAAAGAAGGTGAATGTGCGGGACGGACGGACAGGAGGAAATTAGCGTACAGAGTAAAGGGTTAAAGGTAGAAGGCAAAAGGTAAAAGGACTTTTCATTGGGCTAAGCCTTTTACCTTCTACCTTTCACCTTTAACCTCCTCTGAAGTAGTTGCTGAAGAACAACAGCTGATACTGCACTGCGTTGGCCCAGTAATTCCAGTCGTGTTTACCGGGACGCTCAATATAGTCGTGTGGTATTTTTAATTTTACCATTTTCTCGTGCAGGTGATGATTGATGTCATAAAAGAAATCTTCGGTACCGCAGTCGATAATCATACGCGGAGTGCCTTTCTCCATTTTTTCAACTACATGTAATACTGAATAGTTATCCCAGTTTGCAGCATAACGCACTGTGTCGCCAATTCGTTTGGATACGTCAAAGCGTGTACGCGAACTGTTGAGGTCTACACCGCCGCTCATGCTGCCGCAGGCGCCAAAGAAATCTGCATGACGGATGCCCAGGAATAAACCGCCATGACCACCCATGCTAAGGCCGGTAATGGCACGTCCTTTTTTATCGGGTACCACAGAATAGTGCGACTCGATATAGGCAGGCACTTCCGAAGCTATATATGTTTCATAACGCATGCTGCTATCGACCGGGCTGTCAAAATACCAGCTGCTGTAATCGCCATCGGGGCATACGATCATTAATCCATATTTATCTGCATAGGTCGACAGGGCGGGTACTTTCTGAATCCAGTTACTGTAGTTGCCGCTGTAGCCGTGCAGCAGGTATACCACCGGCCAGCCTGTGGCAGGCGGTACGGTAGCGGGTTGTATAACCACACAACGGATATCTTTTTTCATAGCCTGGCTGCGTATAACGACTGTATCGACCCAGCCTGCAGATGCACAGTTGACGATCAGTAATAGAAAAAGGGAAGCGATCAGTTTTTGCATGCCTTAAAGATAGTTAAATGCGGGAGTGGGTTGCATGGGCAGGGTGTTGTTTTTATTGGGTTGTCAGCTTTCAATTGGTAGTTCCGCGTGTATTGCCGGCCTGTCACAGTCACGGGTGCAGGTTTTGCGTTTAATTTGGGAATTTGCTTTCTCTGATGTATTTTTGATATCAAAATGATATCAAACTCAACGCATATGGAAAAGATCATTAAACCCGTATCGGGATTTTTTGCCCTGTTGCTGGCATTCGTTCTTTTGATCGGAGGCATAGCCCTGATGGCTGTATTTAATCCGGACCAGCAGGGATCGCCCGCACTATTTATAGTGGGATTGTTGCTGGCTATAACATCGATTTTTTTATTTAAAGGGCTTACCATTATAAACCCCAATCACTCGCGTGTGTGTGTATTCTTTGGTAAGTATGTAGGTACGGTAAAAGAAAAGGGATTGAAGTTTATCAATCCCTTTTATAAACGTATCAATATCTCATTGCGTGCGCAGAACCTGGAAAGTTCCAAACTGAAAGTGAATGATAAAATGGGTAACCCGATCGAGATCGGTGCGGTAATCGTATGGCAGGTACGTGATACCTATAAAGCCGCTTTTGAAGTGGCGAATTACGATCAGTATGTTAAGGTGCAGAGCGAAGCTGCCATTCGCCATCTGGCCAATAGTTTCCCTTATGATAACCTCGAAGATGAAACAGCTGATATAACCCTTCGCGATGGGGCGCTGAAAGTAAACCAGATACTGGAAGAAGAACTGAATGAGCGACTGGCTCCTGCCGGTCTGGTGATTATTGAAGCGCGTATCAGCCACCTGGCCTATGCAGCGGAGATTGCCGGAGCCATGCTGCAACGTCAGCAGGCTACTGCTATCGTAGCTGCACGTACCAAGATAGTGGAAGGAGCAGTAGGCATGGTAGAAATGGCACTCGAGATGCTGGCCGCCAAACAGGTGGTGGTACTCGACGATGAAAAGAAAGCGGCCATGGTGAGCAATCTGATGGTAGTGCTTTGCGGAGAAAAAGCCGCTTCACCTGTGCTGAATACCGGCACCCTTTATCAGTAAAATTAAATGAGACCTGGGTATGGGCGACAAGAAATCATTTGTGATCAGGATTGATGCAGATACTTATAAGGCGCTGGAAAAATGGGCAGCCGATGAGTTTCGCAGTGTGAACGGGCAAATTGAATGGGTGCTTTATCAAAAGCTGAAAGAGGCCGGCCGCATCCGCGATACTCCCGAGAAAGGAAAACAAAAGTCCCCGAAATAAGGAATCGAAGAAAATAGAATCTATAAGGTACTTCCGGCCGCCTGTGATAGCAGGCGGCTTTCTTTTTCAACCATCAGATTCTCTGTAGCCCAGGCCAGAGTTTACCTGATATGCCGATCAGGGTTCGGAACGCTGAAGCGAGCGTGGCAACAGGCGATGCCAGTAGTAATGCAGCTGGGCTCATAAAAAAATATTAGCTTAGTAAGCGGGTTTTGATTCTGACATGGATTGTTTGGAAGAATACCGACGCGCAGAAGTATTTAGCATGCTAATAATTATTTCCTTTATCGGATTATCTACGAGGCGATAAATGTCGCTTTCAACCCTACAGTTTGTCGTATTTGCACAACCTGAAGTCTGTTTTTGTTCCTGAGATTTGTTGTACAACAAAACGATCCTTCATATGAACAGACATTTTCTAACCGGTCTTTCCCTTTTTATTGTATTGCTGATGGCATCCTGCCAGCAGAGTACGAAGGAAGGAGGAAAAGATTCCGCAACTACAAAAGACACGGCTGCGGCCCAGCCGGTAAAGCCGGCTGAGAGCGGCTATGCAGATGTAAATGGTCTTAAAATGTACTACGAAGTCTATGGTACCGGTAAACCCATTGTCCTCATACACGGCTCCTTTATGAATATTCCGATGAACTGGGCGCATGTGATACCGGTGCTGGCAAAAGACCGCAAGGTGGTGGTAGCAGAAATGCAGGGGCATGGCCGTACCAAAGATATTGCCCGTGCATTCAGCTACGAAGGCATGGCCGATGATGTATCGGGCCTTCTTAAACAACTAAAAATTGATAGCGCCGACATACTGGGCTACAGCATGGGTGGGGGCGTTGCTTTTCAGATGGCAGTGCGCCACCCGGAGCAGGTACGCCGGCTTGTGGTATTGTCCGGAACATACGCACACGATGGCTGGTGGCCCGATGTGGAAGCCAGCTTTGCAACTTTTACGGGCGATATGTTTAAAGGAACTCCGATTCAGAAACAGTATGACAGTCTGGGCAATGATCCCGCCCGGTTTGATGACTACATTAAAAAAGTGCTGAGTATTGATCTTAAACCCTATGACTGGTCCAATGAAGTAAAGAAAATTCAGGTGCCCATATTTATGGCGGTCGGTGATGCGGATGGCGTACGGTATGAACATGCGCTGGAACTGTTTCGTGCCAAAGGCGGCGGAAAGATGGGCGATATGCACGGCCTGCCCAAATCGAGACTGGCGATTCTGCCAGGCACCACTCATATCGGCATGATGATGCACACCGACTGGCTGATACCCATGGTAACTGACTTTCTGGATTCGGACCTGAATGCTCCGCCGCCATCGTTTTAAGACAAAGTATAAAGGTTTAAAGGGTATAAGGAGTATAAAGAGTATAAAGAGTATAAAGGGTTTAACGGGTTTAACGGGGAATGCCCGGCCTGGCAGGAAAAAAATGAAAAATACTGGCAAGCCAGCATCCGGATTTTTTGAATAAACAAATAGAAAAGGCCCTATACCTTCTGCCTTTTCCCTTCCGCCTTATTATTTACATTCGTTATCAAAGCAATTATAATGGCAACTTCAACCAAACGTCCTTCGCCTTATGGCCCCCGCAAGTTTGCAAGTATTGATGATTACCATTCTTCTTTCGAAGGAGATGTAAGGAAAATACTCGATCAGATGCGGGCTGCCATCCGCCAGGCCGCTCCTAAAGCCACCGAAGTGATCAGCTATAATATGCCGGCGTTTAAGGGAAACAAAAACCTGGTGTATTATGCTGCTAATAAAGAGCACCTGGGTTTTTATCCCACTCCATTGCCGGAAGATATTTTTGGCAAAGACCTGGAGGGATACCAGCGTTCAAAAGGCGCTATTCAATTTCCTTATAGCAAACCCTTTCCGGTCGCACTGGTAAAAAAGATTGTGAGCTATCGCGTAAAGATGGATGCGGCCGCAACAGAGGTGAAGCCGGCCAAATCCGTTTCCAAGTCAGCGAAAAGAAAGACTGCAACAAAGAAGAAAACGGCTGTTAAATCAAAGAGTCGGAGATAACGCAGGATTTCATTTTAATCTTTTTCGTAAAATTTTCACTGCTGTTTCTGTAGCGACGCATTGCAATGCGTCGCTACAGAATGCATTGTAATGCGTCGCTACAGAATGCATTGTAATGCGTCGCTACAGAATGCATTGCAATGCGTCCCTGCAAAACAACGGTATAATCTTTATCATGCATATAAAAAAGGAGGTCCGCAAATATTGCGGACCTCCTGCCTTTTTTCTTACACCTCTAACCTTTTATCAGAATCCTTTCTTCTCAGCTGCTTTCTGCATCGGGTTGATGCCTTGAGGCTGCTGTACATTTTGTTTTTGTTTAAACAACTGGAACTTGCTGGGAGCAGCAATGGTATTCCAGCTATTGTTTGATTCATCCACATCGGCGGTTTCGCGCATGGGATCGAGCTTTATGGATGCTACTTCTTTATCTTTCATGAAGGTCTTGATGACTTTGCCTTCATTCGCACGCCATACCTGTACAGGAATGCGCTCCACTTCTTTGCTGCCGTCTTTGTATGTCCATTCGATGATGATAGGCATTACCAGACCACCTTTATTGCTGAAGGTTAGCTCGTAGAAGTGTTTGTTGCCGTATTTCTGTTTGCCTGCTTCATCGAGGCTTTCTACCTGGGCTTTGAATTCTACGGCATATTTAGCGGTATCGTGTTTTTCGATGCCGCGGTCATAGCGCCAGTAAAAATCACGCAATGAAGTATCGCGGTCTGTTTCAAACACAATATTCTTATCAGTCTTGTTGCGAATCTTCGACAGGTCTTCAAAGTCGTTTACCAGCGGTTTGGGTAATCCGCGCATAACAACAGTGTCATTGCGCATGGGAGGGATAGCCGTTACATCAGGTTTTGCATATTTTACTGTGTCGAGCGAAATATCAACCGCATCGGTGCCAAAGAACCAGCCTCTCCAGAACCAGTCAAGGTCTTCACCGGTAGCATCTTCGATAGTGCGGAAGAAGTCGGCCGGTGTTGGTGATTTGAATGCCCAGCGGCGTGCATATTCTTTAAAGGCATAGTCAAACAGCTCGCGGCCCACAATAGTCTCACGCAGTATGTTGAGTGCGGTAGCGGGTTTGTCGTATGCGTTTGCGCCAAAGTTGTTGATGTTTTCTGAATTGGTCATGATGGGCTCCAACTGATCTTTGGGAAGCTTCATGTAGTTGGTGATAGTCCAGGGGGCGCCTTCGCTGGAAGGGAATGTATTATCCCATAATTCCTGGGTCAGGTACTGGAGGTAAGAGTTGAGGCCTTCATCCATCCAGCTCCACTGGCGCTCATCGCTGTTGACGATCATGGGGAAGAAGTTGTGGCCTACTTCGTGAATGATCACATAGATCGCAGCGTTGCGTGAATTTTCTGTATAGCTGCCATCTTTCTGGGCGCGACCGGGGTTGAAGCAGATCATGGGATATTCCATACCCTGGTTGCCTTCTACAGACTGGGCAACGGGATAGGGGTAAGGGATAGAAAATTTAGAATAGGTTTTGATTGTATGTGCCACAGCTTTGGTAGAGTAGCGGCGATAGATAGGATATGCTTCTTTACCGTAAAAACTCATCGCCATTACTTTTTTGCCTTCTACAGTAACCGGCATGGCATCCCATACAAAGCGGCGGCTGCTGGTCCAGGCAAAGTCGCGTACATTATCGGCCTTATAGATCCAGGTTTTTTTGGCTGTGCTTTTTTTAGCGGCAGCTTTTTCGGCCTCATCGAGTGTTACGATCTCGATAGGTTCTTTACTGGTCTGTGCTTTTTGCCAGCGGGCAGCTTGTGTGGCATTGAGGTTTTGTGCATAGTTGAGACACTCGCCGGTAGAACCAACTACGTGGTCGGCTGGTACAGTCATCTGTACTTTGAAGTTGCCGAAGCTGAGGGCAAATTCACCGCGACCGGTGAACTGGTGGTTTTGCCAGCCCTGATCATCGCTGTATTTACACAGGCGGGGATACCATTGTGTGATGGTATAAGCGTTGTTGCCGTCATCGAAACTTTCATAACCGCCGCGTGCTCCACCAAAACGCTGAAAGTCGCCGCGATTGGCCAGTTTATAGCTCCAGTCGATTTTGAAGACAAACTTCTGACCGGGTTTGAGTGGTGCAGGCAGTTCAACCCGCATCATGGTTTTGTTGAGCAGGCTTTTTAATGGCTTGCCGGTGATATCTACCAGTTTTGATATCTGGAAGCCATAGCCATTGTCTGATTTTTTTTCTTCCAGTACATCCAGCATTTTATCCGATGCCTGGCGGGGCATTGGATTGCTCGACTGGTAGTTGGCATTGTTTACCGTGCTGTGCTGGTTTTCGTCGAGTTGCAGCCAGAGGTAGGTGAGTACATCGGGCGAATTGTTGAAATAAGTGATGGTTTCGGAGCCGGTCAGTTTGTTGTTGGGCTCGTCAAGTTCACACTTGATGTCGTAATCGATACGCTGCTGCCAGTACTTGGGACCGGGTGCACCGCTGGCGGTACGGTATTCATTGGGCGTGGGCAGGGTTGTGCCCAGTTGCTCAAATTTGTTACCATGGTTGCTGCCAGGGTTGTTTTGAATGTTTTGCGCATGGCTGCTAAAGAACAGACCAGTGAGCGTAATAAAAAAAGGAACTACCTTTTTCATGATGATTGTTTTTATATCAGGAGTGTCAGGGAATACGTTCAAGTGCCATTTTTAAAGACATGAGAAATACACCACCCGAAAGGAATAATACCCATTCCCTTCGGTTTGCCCGCAGCAGGCCGGTTATAAACTGCGTCAGCAGAAGCAGGATCAGGACTACTACTATCTGTCCGGCTTCCAGTCCCACATTGAAGCCAAAGAGACTCCAGCCCAGTTGCTGATCCTGTGCCAGCATAAAGCGGATTGAATTGGCAAAGCCCATTCCATGGATCAGGCCAAAAAACAAAGCCAGAAAATAGTTGATGCGTACGGAACGTGGCGTAAATTTCTTCTGAAATACATTAAAAAAAGCGGTAAGTACGATGGTGACAGGGATTAGGAATTCTACCCATTTGCCGGGAAAGCGTACCACATCGAGGACACTTAAAGCCAGGGTAATAGAATGACCAATGGTAAAAGCTGTTACCAGAATAAGCACCTGTTTCCAGTCGCGCAGCACATAGATGGCGCACAGTGCGGCAATAAACAGCTGATGGTCCAGTGCATCGGGGCTGATAATATGTTCCCAGCCCAGGCCAAAGTAAAATCCGAAGTCTCCCATGGTAGTTTGCTCGCAAAACAGGGGGGCAACCATTCCTGTAAAATCTGCGTCACTGTGTTGCGGGGATCAAAATAAGCCAGACTTTTGTAAGCGAAAAAAAAATTTGGTCAATGGTAGCATGGTTCAATAAATGGCTGATGATATCGCTGTTGTGCGGCGGAATTGTAAGTACGACAGTTGTCGGACCCCGGATTGGCCCCCAACCCGCGGCTACGCCAGCTATTCTGCACCCCCTGCACCTGGGCGTTACGGAAACAGAGCATAATGCGGCTGACCAGACTCTCGAGATCAGCTGCAAGCTGTTTTCAGACGATTTTGAGCGGATTCTCGAAAAAGTATATGACCGGGATATAGATCTGATCAATCCGCCTGACCGGGCTGCTGTTCAGGCGGTGATCAACGATTATGTTCGCAAGCACCTTTCTTTTAAAGTAGATGGCAAGCCCATCACTATCACCTGCATAGGCTTTGAGCCCGATCATGAAGCCACCTACAGTTATTTTCAGGCCGATGGGATAAAAGAAGTGAAAAAGGTCGAAGTGACCAGTACGCTGATGTATGATCTGTTTGATGACCAGACCAATATCTTCCACATTAAAGTAAATGGTAAGCGGAAAAGCAGTAAGCTGAATTATCCCGCCAGGGTAACAGAGATCAGTTTTCCCTGATCATTTTACTCCTCCATCTCTTCACGAATCTTTTCACTGATCTTCACCAGTATTTTATCGATACGGTGACCATCCATGTCTACGATTTCGATGGTGAAGCCTTTCCATTCCAGTTTGTCGCCTGTATGAGGGATCCGCTCCAGCTTGTGCAGGATAAAACCGGCCAGGGTGTCAAACTCCTGCTCGCCTTCGTGCATCCATTCCTGTTTTTCGAAGCGGGTAAGGAAGTCGTAAAAAGGTATCTGAGCATCTACCAGGTAGGAGCCGTCTTCGCGTTCTTTAATCTCGTATTCGGGAATATCGGGCTGCGGCATATCTCCGATGATGGCCTCCAGGATATCGTTGAGCGTGATCATGCCCAGGATAGTACCGTATTCATCTACAATGAAGCAGGAGTGCAGCTGCGATTCCTTGAACTTTTCCATGACCTGGAAGGCGGTGTTGTTTTCGGGAACAAACAGGGCCGGCTTCATCAGGTTCTTGAAGGGAATATTATCGGGATTGGTATAAAGATCTTTTATTGATACCACTCCTTTGATATTATCAATATCCCGCTCACAGATGGGATACATGGAATGGGGTTCTCGCATGATTTTTTCCTTGATCGCTTCTTCTGTATCTTCTGTATTGAACCATACGATATCGCTTCGGTGCGTCATGAGTGAGGTAATGTTCCGGTCGCTGAGGTGAAATACGCGTTCAATGATCTCCTGCTCCGTTTCTTCGATCGTGCCCTGCTCGGTACCTTCACTGATGATAGCCTTGATCTCTTCTTCTGTTACCTGGTTGTCGTTTGACTTGAGTTTGAAAATAGAGACAATAGCATTGCTCGACTTGCTGAGCAGCCAGATAAAAGGGTAGGTGATGCGGCTGAGCCAGTGCATGGGACGAGCCACCGTTTTGGCAATAGCTTCGGGGTTGGAAAGGCCCAGACGTTTGGGAACCAGCTCACCAAAAATGATGGTGAAATAGGTGATGATGATAACTACAATGGCTGTTGCCAGGCCATGTGAGTAGGGTTGCAGTTTGGGCCAGCGATCAAGGTAAAGGGCAAAATCATCGGTGATCTTTTCACCGGAGTAGATACCGGTAAGGATACCTACCACCGTGATGCCCATTTGTACAGTAGAAAGAAAGTTTTCCGGTTTATTGGCGAGTTTCAGTGCCTCTTTTGCCTCTTTATCTCCCCTGTTTGCCTGTGCTTCCAGTCTCGACTTTCTGGCCGACACCAGTGCAATTTCAGCCATGGAGAAGAGGCCATTCAGCAGGATCAGTCCTGCCAGTATGAGTATTTCCATTTAAGAAGACAACGTTGGTTGTTTATCGAAGATAATGAATCCGTAGCGCTTGTTGTACAGACGACCGGTCAATGTGCCTAAAATGAGGCCGATCAGGGTACCGGCAATCACATCAAACGGGTAGTGTACGCCCACATAGATCTGTGCAAATCCAATGAGTCCGGCCCATACAAAACCAGTCAGTGCCCAGCGCCCCAGCCATTTACGGGTCGTAATAAAGAAAAAGGCAGCCATACCGGTGTGGTTGGCAGCATGATTGGAGGTAAAACTGTGCCCCGACGAGCAATAGTTGACCAGCAGCCGCACTTTCATCAAAAAATCGGGATCTGTGCAGGGACGCATCCGTTCAAAATTGTGTTTAAACAGGTAGGTGCCTGTCATATCGGTGAGGGCCACGGTGGCGAGCATAAATAAAACCCACCAGGCGCCCTTTTCTTTAAAATTGAGTAAAGCAAAACTGATCAAAAACAGGTATAAAGGTGCCCAGTTGAGCGCATTACGCATAAAAGGCATTACAAGATCAAACACGGGGTTGGCAAGCCGGCTGTTGACCAGCACAAACAGCCACTGATCCCATTGTTCGGCGGTATGAAGCACGCCCGCCTGTAAGAGTGAATCCATGGTGCAAATTTACCGAATTGCCGGAAATGCAGAGAATCATCGCATTGCCTGGTTGTGACTTTGTTTGAAAGGCCGGCAGGGATTTAGCTGCGCAAACCTGCGCTATATACGGGAAATGTTGCCCGCAGAAAACGCAGAATACCGCAGATAAAAGATTTCAACAGGGGTTAAATTGTGCTGCAACCCGAATTGAATCACTACCTATTACCACTAATCCTGTCATTACTTGTGTAAACGGATTAAAATGATTTTTTTTGCAATCCACCAGTCAACCCGTGGTTTTTTTAACTATGCTCAGAAGGTATAAAATACCGAAAACACTCTTGTGGGTGATCAACCTTTTCGGGCTGTTCCTTCTCATTTTTACCATCTTCCGGCTGACAACTTATTGGGCTTTCCGGCCACAGGATATCCATTTTACCGATGTGGTTCCTTCCTTTCTGATGGGGCTGCAGTTTGACCTGCGCTGGATTTCCATTCTATTATTGCCAATTGTCGTACTCAGCATGTGGCCACGTCTTTCGCCTTTTTATTCGGCCCGCAATAAGAAATGGTGGACCTGGTATCTGGCTGCAGCCACATTCATTGTCTTTTTCTTCTTTGCCGCCGATTTTGGCAGCTTTTCCTACAATCAGACCAGGCTTGATGCAGGAGCTATGAATTTTGTGGAGGACCCGGGTATATCCCTGCGTATGATGTGGCAGACCTATCCCTTGTTCTGGATGATGCTGGGCCTGCTGGTCACCGTATTGCTGTTTCGCTGGATGTATCACAAAAGCCACTGGCGGGTGATTCACCAGACCGATGGCCTTAAAATTCCCTATCGCCGTAAATTCTTCGTGGTAGCAGCTGTTGTGCTCCTGCTGTTTGTGTATGGCCGGGTAGGACAGACTCCGCTTGCCTGGAAACATTGTTTTGTTTTCCAGGACAACTTCAAATCATACCTGGCGCTGAACCCGCTTCAGAATTTTTTTACAACCTTGAAACTACGCCGGCCGGAGTATAATGAGCAAAAAGCGCGGGCAGCATTTCCGCTAATGGCCAAATGGATGCAGCTGCCCAATCCCGATAAGTTTTCTTACCGCCGTGTAATGGCGCCGGGCAGCCGTGCTGTGGAAAGCCGTCCCAATATCGTGTTGGTGATGTGTGAGTCATTCAGCATGTTTAAGAGCTCTATGAGTGGCAATCCGCTTAACACTACGCCGTTCTTCGATTCGCTTTCCAGCCAGGGTATATTTTTTGAACGATGTTTTTCGCCGCATTTCTCTACAGCCCGTGGCTTGTTTGCGCTTGTGACCGGCATTCCGGATGCGCAGTTATTTAAGTTTTCTACCCGTAATCCGCTCGCCAGCCGGCAACATACCATTATCGATAACTTTGAAGGATACAGCAAGCATTATTTCCTGGGCGGTGATCCGGAGTTCAACAACTTTAAGGGGCTGCTCGCCAATATTGATGGGTTGCAGATGCATACCGAAGGGAGTTTTACTTCACCAAAGATCAATGTATGGGGTATCAGCGATAAAGATCTGTTTCTGGAAGCCAACAAAACATTTGCTGCAGAGCAGAAGCCGTTTTTTGCCATCATTCAAACATCCAATAATCACCGGCCTTATATGATTCCACCGGCAGATACAGCTTTCGAAAAGCGTATTGTTCCGGATGACCTGCTTCGCAAATATGGCTTCGAATCGCTTGACGAGTACAATACCTTCCGTTATTCGGATTATTGTATCCGCCGCTTTATTGATGCAGCCAGCACCGAGGATTATTTTCACAATACCATCTTTGTATTTGTAGGCGATCACGGTGTGGCGGGCAATGCGGAAGCAATCTATCCGCCTGCCTGGACGCATCAGCGGCTTACAGATGAACACGTACCGCTGCTCTTTTATGCGCCATTTATACTTCAGCCGCAACGTCGCAGAGAAGTGGTATCGCAGATAGATGTGCTGCCAACGATTGCCGGCATGGTGCAGCAGCCATATGTGAATACCACGCTGGGTCGTGATCTGCTGGATCCGCAGAAACGCGGCAATTTTGCTTTTATCACCAATACGGCCGGTAAGATCGGGATGGTGACCGATGATTATTATTTTACCACCAATCTCAACTTCCCGGACGAACAAATGGTTTCCGTACGTTTTACCGAGCCAGTGCATTCCAGCAATCAGCGTGACTCTATTCAGCGTGAACTATCGGCATTTACGCAAGCGTTTTTTGAAACCGCGCGGTATATGATTATGAATAATAAAGCAGATTGAGAGTAGTTGACAGTTAACAGTTGACGGTATAAAGGGTATAAAAAGTATAACAAGTTTAAAGTGTTGTTGCTGTCATCTGTCAACTGTTAACTCAATTCACCGCTTCTTTCCGCTCCAGCTTTTCAATCATTCCTTGCACAGCTGTTTTATTGACGGCGTCGGGAGCAAGAGGCAGTGCCTGGCGTGCAAACTTAAGGGCCTGTTTGAGGTCGCCATTTGCAGAGAGACCGCGGCACATACCTACGAGAGTTGTAAACTGTCCGGGATGGGCCTTCAGGTTCTGTTTGAATACTTCCAGTGCAGCGGCGTGTTGCTTTTGCTGCAATAATTGCCGGCCATAATTATGCACTTCCTGCATGCTGGCGAGTGGCAATCCTTTTTGCATGAGCTGAGCGGCTTCTTCCTGTTTCCCCATTTTTTGCAATATTGCGGCTTTAACTGAGTAGGTGGCAAAAATGCGATCACCGCCAAAGGTGGGACTGTTGGCGCTATCGGCCCAGGCAAGCGCCTGCCCGAGGTTTACATTTCGTTGCAGACACCAGTTGGCCGCCATGTTCCAGCTTTCCCAGGTAAACCCTTTTTCCTGGCGCAGCTCTTTACGGAAACTTTCCAACTGGTCATTTACATAATCTGTTTCGATTGTAAACGGGATGCTTAATTTTTCCCATTTTAATGCTACTTGTGCCTTGTTTTCTGCAAAGGCGTTGAATTCGTATTTGAGCCATTCTACCGATTCTGTAAGGGCAACGGGTTTTACCGTTACGCGCAGGGCATCTTCTGCCGGGTTGTAGTAGTAGCTGCCCCAGGAGTCGGCATTGCGGGAAAAAATCAGTATACACTCATCTGGGCCGTAAGCAATAAAGAATCCATATTTGCCGGCAGATATGGGTTGGCCTTCAATTTTAACCGGACGGGTAAACTCAATCGTGGTATTTTCATTGGCACCGGCGCGCCAGGGTGCGGCTTTACTGCTGCCAAAACCCTGATCGGCAAATCCGGTATGCACGAGCACACCCCATATTTTCCCTTCCCGCCCTTTGACGCCTGGCCGGTCGTAATGGATCGTTACATCAGTCAGGCCGATTCGTTCAGAAACAGAAGCTTTTCTATTGCCGCCACTGGGGGCTACGGTGAGGGGAATCTGTGCTTGCAGGGCAAATGGAAACACCATGCAGCAAAGTACATAGAAGAGGTAACGCATAATGGTAGTTTTATAAAAGCAAGCTAGGAATTTACCGGATTTCGTGATCGGCGGATAGTGGTCAGCGGTCAGCGCTTTTTTTGAATGCCCGGAAAATGTAAGGGATGATGTATAAAAGTATAGCGGTATAAAAGTATAAAGGGTTTAAGGCAGAGGGGGAAAGATGGAAGCACATCTTTAAACTTTTTATACTGTCAACTGTGCACTATCAACTGTCCACTATTAAATCAATTTATGCTCATATGCATACTTTACCAGTCCGATTACGCTATTGGTGCCTGATTTGCGGAAGATGTTTTTGCGGTGAGTTTCTACTGTGCGTTCGCTGATGAAAAGAGCTTCAGCGATTTGTTTGTTGTTATATTCTTTTTCAATCAGGCGGATGATCTCTATCTCGCGTTCGGTGAGGTGGGCTTCTTGGTTTTGTTTCTTGCGCGTATCGGTTTTATGCAGTGCAGCAATTACTTCTTCGCTGAAGTAGATGCCCCCGGAAGCAATACGGGTGAGTGCCGTGACCAGCTCTTTTTGCCCGATATTTTTCAGCACATACCCGGAGATGTCGGCATGGGTGATCATGTCGTTGACCAGGTCGCCTTCGCCATTCATAGACAGGGCAAGAATCTTTACCCCTGGGAATTTTTCTTTAACCTCCCGGGCCAGTTCATTGCCGGGCATTTCGGGCATCATAACATCTGTAAGGAGGATGTCGATGGGAATAGTGGCCAGTTTTTGCAACACCTCTCGGGGGTTGGTGGTGGCAAAAGCAAAATGAAACTGCTCATTGCCGGCCAGCAGGGCCTGCAAGCCGTCAATCACAATCTGATGATCGTCTACAAATGCCAGTGTTATTTTCCCGTTTTCCATGCGGTGCCTCCAAAATACTATAAATTATGCAAGGGGGCTACAAAAATTGACCACTGCCATTAAAGAGGCACATGAATAGCCACCAGCGTACCACGTCCGGGGCTTGTGTCAAAATCAACTGTTCCTTTCAGGTATTGAATACGGGTAAGGATGTTTTTCAGGCCGATACCTTCAAATTTAGACTGGTCGGTAACAGCAAATCCTTTTCCATTGTCTTCAATAGTGGCGCTGATACCGTCTTTGTCTCTGGTGATGGAGATATCTAGTGTGGTGGCACCGCTGTGTTTGATCACATTGTTGACACATTCCTGCACTACGCGGTATAAAACGGTTTCAACATTGCTGTCAAGACGCTCATCAAGCCCTTCTGTGTAGATATGCACCTGCAGGGCGCGCTTATCGATTTTGTCAATAAAATCGCGGACGGCACTCGCCAGGCTGTTTTTGAGGAGCGCATTGGGCATCATGTTGTGCGATACGGCTCTTATTTCCTTGCAGCTTTCGTCGACCAGGCCAATAATTTTTTCAAATGATTGCAGTTGTTCCTGTGGCAGCTGAAGATTGGCTTCAAAGGCCGAAAGATTCATTTTGGCCGCACTCATCATTTGTCCCACGCCATCGTGCAGATCGCGGGCTATGCGTTGCCGTTCATCTTCTTCGGCTTTGATCACCGCACGGGTAGCCAGTTCCTGTTGACGGATGATCTCGTCGCGCAGCCGGGCCTGCTGCTTCAGCCGGTAGCGGCGATACATGGATATGCCCAGCATCAAAACCAGTATAAATACACCCGATACGGCCCATATGACTACATTCTTTTTACTTATCTCGGCCTGCTGCAGGAGTATTTCCTGCTCTTTCTTCTCGGTTTCATATTTAACCTCCATATCGGCCATTGCCTTCAGGTTGGCTTCGTTGAGAAGGGTGTCTTTGATGGAGGAATACAACTGCTGATAACGTAAAGCCTCCCGCAGGTTACCCGTAGCGGCATAATATTCTGCACTTGTTTCGTAGAGGTATTTACGGTCATCTTTGCGATTGGTTTCATCAACGATGACCCTTGCACTGTCGAGTGCAGCGCCGGCTTCGGCATACCGGCCCAGGCGTGTCTGAGCTTGAGCCAGTCCCAACAGGGGAGATGCCAGATTGCGCAGGTTACCCATTTGCCGATTGAGGGTCACAGAGCGATTGAAGTATACCCTTGCAGAATCATTTTCGGCCTGATCCAGGAATATCCTGCCAAGGTCAGAGGCTACCATGGCTATCTGCCGTACATCGTTGGTGCGTTCGTAAATCTCGAGTGATTTATTGATAGCAGCGCGTGCTTCGTTGAATTGTTTTTTTTCAGAAAAAACGGAACCAAGCGTTTGATAACTAATACCCAGTTCATTCCAGTCTTTATTGGCTTCCTGTATGCGGATGCCCGACTGAAGGTGTTGTATCGCTTTATCATATTCCTTTTTGCGACGATAAACGATAGAGATGTAGTTATGTGTTTTGGCTATCGCCAGCTGGTCATTGAGTTTTTCAAACTGACGAAGTGCATAAAAGAAATTATCAAGCGCCTTGTCGTAATCGCCAATATCCTTGTAGATAAAACCAATATTGTTGTAGCTCATGGCGATGCCTGAAGAATCATGCGCCTGCTGGCGTATCTCCAATGCGCTTTTATGTTTGTCGAGTGCCTGCGGGTATTCGCCCAGTTCTATATGGATATTGGCTTCGTTGTTGCGGGCAAAAGCCATATTGATTTTATCGCCTGCCTGCCGGGAGTATTCATAATATTTCTGAAAGGCCTGCATGGCTTCAGGGTATTTGCCCTGCATATACGATGCATAGCCAATAGAGTTCCAGGCAAACGCATTGTAGCGGGGAGACCCTTTGAGTGTTTCATTCTTCTGAAGGGCTACCTGTGCGTAGTAAATACCGGAATCGGGTTTTGTCCACCGGTAATATTCTGCAATGCGCAGCAATGTACGCACCTGTTGCGTATCGGCGGGTTGGGAAGCTGCCTGTTTCAGCAGACTGTCAATATTGGTGGTTTGGGCAGCTGCCCAAAAGGGAGCCACCAGTAGGAGCCCGAGCGCCCAGCGGTTCATTGGTGTTCGCATGTGGTATGTTTTCGGACAGGTATTACAGACCCAGTACTTCTTTCATACTAAAGATACCGGTTTTGCCCTTTAGAAACTCAGCGGCTACTACGGCTCCGCTGGCAAAACCTTTGCGGCTGTGTGCGGTATGAATAATCTCAATATCATCAATAGAAGATGTATAACGGATGCTGTGTGTACCAGGTGCAGGATCTTCACGCTTGCTGATAATCGCCAGCTGACTGGCATCGGTAGCAGGCTCATTTACCCAGTTTTTCTTACGGGTTACCTGCTGCAGTACCTGCTCTGCCAGAGTAATGGCGGTGCCGCTGGGTGCATCTTTCTTTTGTGTATGATGAATCTCTTCCATTACCACATCATATTCCGGATGTGAGGCCATAAGAGCGGCCAGCTTTTTATTGAGTTCAAAAAAAAGATTGACTCCCACACTGAAATTGCTGGCATACAGAAATGCACCCTGGTGTTTCCTGCAAAGGTCTTCTACGGTTGGCAACTGCTCTGTCCAGCCGGTAGAACCGCATACTACAGGTATGCCCCATTGCAGCAGAGATGTTATGTTGCTGAAGGCGCTGTGCGGACTGGTAAACTCGATAGCTACATCGGTACCAGCCAGGTGGCCGGCGTTAAAATCGCCCAGATTGTCTTCATTGATTCGTGCTGAGATATGGTGTCCGCGTTGCAGGGCAATTTCTTCAATGGCTTTTCCCATTTTACCATAACCGATCAGGGCAATATTCATAGCTTGAGTTTAGTAGAATTGAAAAGGCAAGATAAGATAAAATGGGCATGGCTCAGAACTGCGAAGGCAGCATGCGTACCTGCGACGATGGCTTCTTACCAATCTGAAGTACGAGGCTAAGGCCGGTGGTGCCGGCTATTTCGCTCCGGCCAGGCTTGATGCGAAGACTCAGGTCAGGGCTCACATCAAACGACTTGAGATGTGCATCAACAGCAGCATCTACCACGTTTAATCCCCACATGATAAGAAAAAAAACGGCCGAGTAATCAATATCCCTTCTGAACTGATCGCGATAGGAGCGGAGAGAAGATTCGCTCAACGGTTTAAGTACATCTTTGATCTGGCTGTACAATGCAGAGTCAGTAAAGTTGACGCGCATATTATATTTTACGCGATAGGCAAAACGGGTGTCGCGATAGTTTTTCAGATTATAAAAGAAAATGCCGGCAGTTGTTCCCAGTGCACCATATACAATCGGTACCTTCCAGTATTTGCGATTGTACACCTGACCCCAGCCTGGAATGATGGCGGAACGAAGTGCTGCCTTGCCAGGATTATACTCATGCACCTTCTTTTTTTTCACGCTATCTGAGGCAGAAGTGCCGCTGGCAACAACAGTATTTTTTGAAATGCTGTCTGTCTGGGAAATGCCGGTTCTGGCCAGCAACAACACTACCAGCAGGAAAAATAATTGTCGAAAACTTTTTAGCTTGTTCATGTATCAGTCATGCGGTCATATCAGCCAACCTGCACACCCATTATCTGCAGCAATTTGGTCAACTCTTCGTTTGAATAATAATCAATCAGTATCTGACCATTGCCACCCTTGCTGTGTTTCAATTTCACGCGGGTGCTTAAATGCGATGCTAAGTTATCTTCTATTTTCTGGTAGGTAGGAGCCAGGCTGCTTTTTGCCGTTTTTTTAACAGCTGTACCCTGTTTATAGAGGTTGCGCACAAGTGCTTCTGTCTGGCGCACGGAGAGATCTTTGCTGGTGATCTCTTTGAATATAAAAAGTTGCTTATCGATAGTGTCTACATTGATGAGCGCGCGGGCATGCCCCATGCTGAGCGAGCCATTACGTACGGCCAGTTGAATATCGGGTGGCAGTTTGAGCAGGCGTATAAAATTGGCAACGGTACTGCGGTCTTTACCCATGCGTTCTGCAACCTGCTCCTGAGTATAATCCAGTTCTTCCATCATCCGCTTATAGCTCAGCGCCACTTCCATGGCATTGAGATTTTCGCGTTGAAGGTTTTCCAGCAGGGCCAGTTCCAGCAGTTCCATGTCATTGGCCTGGCGGATATAGGCCGGGATGTCTTTCAGGCCGGCCAGTTTGGAAGCCCGTAGCCGGCGTTCACCGGAGATGAGGCGATATTTACCGGATGGAAGTTTTGAAACCGTGATAGGCTGAATGATATCATGCAGTTTGATCGATTCGGCCAGTTCTTTTAATGCCTGTTCATCAAAATCGCGACGCGGTTGCTTGGGATTGGTATCGATATCGGCAACAGGTATACGATTAATGCCGGTAGCATTCTCTACTACAGTTGGTTTGAGGTTGCCGGTTCCTGTTTTCAGATCGCTGTCGATACTTTGCAACAGGGAGCGGATACCTTTTCCTAATGCGTCTTTATTTTGTTTGGGGTTGGTCATGGTAAGCTATTTGCGTGGGGCCGGTGGCCCGCATCATCGGGGATATTCCCCTTATAATTCAAGGATCCTTTCTTCCTGTTTGATCTTCGTCATGTTATTTTTCTGCAGGATCTCTTTGGCCAGGTTAAGGTAGTTCATGGAACCTTTGCTGGCTGCGTCGTAAAGTATAACGGGTTTACCCACGCTGGGAGCTTCAGAAAGGCGTGCATTACGATGTACAATGGTACTGAATACCAGATCTTCGAAATGGCGTCTTACTTCACTCACCACCTGGTTGCACAGGCGCAGACGACCATCATACATGGTCATCAGGATGCCTTCAATAACCAGTTCTGGGTTGAGACGGCTTTGAACGATCTTAATGGTGTTCAGCAATTTGCCCAGGCCTTCCAGGGCAAAAAACTCACATTGCACAGGTACTACTACCGAGTCGGAGGCGGTCAGGGCATTTACAGTGATGAGGCCCAGGGACGGGGAACAGTCAATAATAATAAAGTCATAATCGTCTCTGACCGGTTCCAGCATGTTTTTGAGGACCATTTCGCGGTTGGGATAATTGATCATCTCAATTTCAGCACCTACCAGGTCGATATGGGATGGGAGCAGGTCGAGGTAGGGGATTTCTGATTTAAGTATCACATCTTTGGCCTTGGCCTCATTGACCATGCAGTCGTAAAGACTTTGCGTAACGTTATGAAGATCAAAGCCTACGCCTGTAGTGCTATTTGCTTGCGGGTCGCCATCCACCAGCAGGGTCCTGTATTCGAGTACAGCAAAACTTGCCGCCAGGTTAATGGCGGTGGTGGTTTTGCCCACGCCACCTTTTTGGTTTGCCACGCCTATAATTCTAGCCATGCCGGTATCTCCTGAAAAATTTAAGTTAATAGGTAAAGATGCTACCAGAAGACTGGAGTTCAAAATTTAGTTTTGCCCATCCGGTCCGCCCTATCCGGCAAAAATAAGTTTTCGGCAAAAACTATTTATCAAGGTGGCTGTTTAATTTTGAATCCTTCATTTATGCGTAATTCTCCGTTTTGGTGGATCCTCATAGGTTTTATGGTTTTACTGGATATCTACGTATTCCAGGCCGTAAAAACGCTGGCCTGGCCGGCTGCCACCCGTACCCGTACTATCATTTTTATAGGTTACTGGACCATATCGGTAGTAGCTCTTTTGCTGCTGATTTTTCTGCCTTACCTGCATTTTGACCAGCAATCGCGGATGCTGAAAAGCACCATTTTTGCCCTGATTGCGGGACTTTTCTTTGCCAAATTCATTGCAGCGCTGTTTTTCTTTATTGATGATGTGCGCCGCGGCGTGCAATGGATGGCAGGGCTTTGGGGTGCCAGGGGAGGTGAAGGCGATGTGGTGCAGCAGCCCGGCATAACCCGATCGGCTTTTCTGACCTGGACAGGTATGCTTTTTGGAGGCGGTCTTTTCGGCTCACTGATTTATGGTTTTGGTAATCGCTACAAATACCAGGTCAAAACGATTCCGGTCACTTTCAACAATCTTCCTGAGGCTTTTCGTGGATTACGGATTGTACATATTTCTGATATTCACTCCGGCAGTTTTACCGATAAACAAGCTGTAAAAAAAGGTGTGGAAAAGATCATGCGCGAAAAACCTGACCTGATCTTCTTTACCGGCGACCTGGTAAACAATACAGCCGATGAAATGGACGAATACCAGGAAATATTTGCCCAACTCAGCGCACCCATGGGAGTATACTCGACCCTGGGTAATCATGATTATGGCGATTATGTACAGTGGGATACTCCTGAAGCTAAAATTGCCAACCTTGACCGGTTGAAGCAGGTGCATGCCTCTATGGGCTGGAAACTGCTCATGAATGAACATGTGGTGCTGGAAAGAGACGGAGAAAAAATCGCGATCCTGGGTATCGAAAACTGGAGTGCCAAAGGCCGTTTTCCCAAATATGGTAAAATGCAGGATGCCCATGCCGGCACCGAAGCCTATCCCTTTAAGATATTACTGAGCCATGACCCTTCACACTGGGATGGAGAGGTAAAAGAGAAATATCCTGATATTGACCTTATGCTGTCTGGCCACACGCATGGAATGCAGTTTGGTGTGGAGTTGCCCGGGTTCAAATGGAGTCCCGTTCAATATATGTATCATCAATGGGCCGGATTGTATGAGACAGGCAGTCAGAAGCTGTATGTAAACCGCGGCTATGGTTTTCTCGGTTATCCCGGACGGGTAGGTATATTGCCGGAAATTACTGTCCTGCATCTTGCCTGATAAATTAACAGTGGCATTAAACCTTTGGTGAATATTGTGGTCAGACTGTCCGCAGACCTGCACCATAACCACCGATCTAAACATACCCGATGATAAAACACATCCTGGTACTCCTGCTTACATTGGGTATAACCAGTACCTGTCTGGCTCAAAAAAATATGCCCGATACTACCGTTACGGCTGGTGTGGATATGGATGATCTGGATGACCTCGATGACTTGTTGAATGACCTCGAACTCTTTCTTGATTCCTTATTACGTCCCCGGAGTTATACTGTCATTGGGTTATCTGCTTCACCGGGCTATTATAATTATAAAGGCAGCCTGCTTACGCAAACCCGTATTCGTACCGAATCGAAACTGACCTGGGCACCCATGCTGGCCTATTATCACCGGTCAGGTCTGGGATTGTCTGCATCAGGATTTCTAATAGAAGAAGAAGGAAAGCTCAACCTTTTTCAATATGCTGTTACTCCTTCTTATGATTATCTGAGCAACCGGGCGCTGGCAACAGGCATCTCTTATACCCGTTATTTCTCTAAAGACTCATTGCGGTTTTACGTATCGCCTTTGCAAAATGAGCTGAGTGCTTATTTCACTTACCGAAAAAGCTGGCTCAAACCTTCTGTCATTGTCAATTATGCCTGGGGCAACCGGGAAGAGTTGAAAATGCGACTGGCTTTTATTGAATCATTGCGCCTGCGCAGACGCCTGCTCGACTACCTGCAATCACGCTACGATCAATCAGTGAGTGATATAAGTATAACGGCTACAGTGGTGCACGATTTTTACTGGTTGCAGGTATTGGGCAAAAAGGATAATATAAGGCTGACGCCGCAATTATTATTTACCAGTGGCACCCAGCAGTACGGATTCAATCAAAAAGTGAATGATTACTCGCTCACCAAACTAACCCGTAGCAACCTGCTGGCCACTGCAAGGGAATTCAATCTCGATAGCCGCAAGGAATTTAAGCCGCTTTCGCTGGGATTTTGCCTGCGTGCGGAATACGGTATAGGCAAATTCTATATCCAGCCCCAGTGCCTCGTTGATTATTATTTTCCCGCCAAAGAAAACAACTGGTCCTCTATTTTCTCCATAAATGCCGGGTTCAATTTCTGATTTTAGAAAACCTTCACAAACGGACGGCAATAACAACGTCTGAAAAATGTTTTAATAATCTTAAAGCGTTCAGCCGTTAATGCAAATTAACAGCGATGCAAATCTGCTGGCATTAATCTTGGATTTCATCTGCTCTAAAACTTTAATTATTTATGAAAGCAAAACTCTTCCTTCCGCTCGCAGCAATGCTATTCCTTTCTTCGGCAGCCATGGCCCAGTTTCATATCGGGATCAAAGGCGGAGCCAACATTTCGAAAGTGGATGGCGCTTCTTTTAAAGACAAGTTTAGCTATGGGTACCATTTGGGTGGATTTGCTGAAATCGGACTGGGTCGCAAATTTGCGATACAACCCGAAGTGCTGTTTAACCAGTACAACACTACAGTAGACAGCAACTTCAATCATGTCTATGAAAGCGTATTCAATTCAGACCAGAGCAAAGTAAGGCTCAACTATCTCTCCATTCCCATTTTACTTAACTACAAACTTATTGGCAATTTTCTGACTCTGCAGGCTGGTCCCCAGTTTAGCGTACTGATGGATCAAAACAAAAACCTGTTGCAAAACGGAGGTAAAGCTTTTTCAAATGGCGATTTTGCCATGCTGGGTGGTGTGCAACTCAAATTGAGTGCTTTGCGCATTACGGGAAGGTATGTGGTAGGGCTTAACAATATTAATGACATCGATAACCGCGATCGTTGGAAAAATGAAGGATTCCAGCTGTCGCTTGGTCTTGCTCTCTGATCTTCGAAAACAGCCATGAAAGGCCCGTCACCTGTTCAGGTGCGGGCTTTTTTATTGTGAAAAGGGACGCAAACTGGCAGGCAGCCAGGCTTAATTTAGCTTTTTTGTCGCTTCATTATCAACATATTTGCCTGGTTTGGCAGTTACCGGCACGCGGCACGATCATTGAAACGGGTACATTCCTATTATTTTTGTAGCCCGCCTCTGGCGGGGTGACAATATGACCCTAGAAGCCAAAGAATATGAGTTTTGACAAGTTAATTTTCCGCCCGGAAGATGAGATGGATTTTTTACCCATTATCCCGCTCAACGAATCGGAACAGGATGACACCAATGGAATTGAAATTCCCGATGAAATAGCACTCCTGCCACTTCGCAATACCGTGCTTTTCCCCGGCGTGGTACTGCCTATCACTGTAGGACGCGACAAGAGTATTAAAGCTGTACAGGAAGCCTATAAAGCCGATAAACTGATAGCCGTAGTGGCTCAGAAGGACAGTACGGTCGAAGATCCTGCTATAACCGATCTCGAATCGATCGGTACTGTAGCACGTATCGTAAAACAGATCCGTATGCCGGATGGCGGCACTACGATCATCATTCAGGGTAAGAGCCGTATCCGAATCGAGGCTATCACGATGGAAGATCCCTATTTCAGGGCGCGGATACAAAAGCTGGAAGAAGAGCCTTCACCGGCAGCAGCCGATTTCGATGCCTATGTCTCCAACATTAAGGATCTGGCCACTGAAATCATCCAGCTGTCTCCCAATATTCCGAGCGAAGCATCCATCATTCTGCGCAATATTGAAAACCCTGCTTTCCTGATCCATTTTGTAAGCAGCAATCTCAATACTTCTATCCGCGAAAAGCAGCAACTGCTCGAGATAAACGGCATTCGTGAAAGAGCAGATATGCTTATGCAGTTGCTTCAAAAGGAGCTGCAGTTTGCTGAACTGAAAAATAAAGTAACGACCAAAACCCGCACCGAACTGGATAAACAGCAGCGGGAGTATTTTCTGCAGCAACAGCTGAAGAGCATTAAGGAAGAACTGGGGGGTGACAGCAATGTGCAGGAAGTAAAAGAAATGCAGAAAAAAGCTGAGCAGAAGAAATGGCCGCTTGCTGCACGTGAGCTTTTTAAAAAAGGTATTGAGAAACTGGAACGCATGCACCCCAGTACGCCCGATTATTCGGTGGTATACAATCACCTTGACCTGATGCTCGAACTGCCCTGGGATGAAGTATCAGAAGATCAGTATGATCTGAAAAAAGCACGAAAGGTGCTGGACAATGATCATTTCGGTATGCATAAGATTAAAGAGCGAATACTGGAATACCTGGCTGTGCTGAAACTGAAGGGCGACATGAAAAGCCCTATTCTTTGTTTTGTAGGCCCTCCGGGCATCGGTAAAACATCGCTGGGACGAAGCATAGCAAATGCTATTGGCAGAAAGTATGTGCGGCTGAGCCTGGGTGGTATGCACGATGAGAGCGAAATACGCGGTCACCGCAAGACTTATATTGGCGCCATGCCGGGACGTATTCTTCAATCATTACGGAAAATAAAAACATCCAACCCGGTTATGATTCTCGATGAGATTGATAAGATCGGGAATGACTTCAGAGGCGACCCCAGCAGTGCGCTGCTGGAAGTGCTGGATCCGGAACAGAATAATAGCTTTTACGACAACTATCTCGAAACAGAATATGACCTCAGTAAGGTATTGTTTATTGCCACAGCCAATAACCTGCAAAACATTCAGCCGGCTCTGCGCGACAGGCTGGAGATCATCGATCTGAGCGGATATGCGGTGGAGGAGAAGATAGAAATCGCCAAACGGCATCTGCTGCCGCGGCAGAAGGAATTGCATGGACTAAAAAGCAGTCAGTTCAAGATCAGTGATAAGGTGCTCGAAAAAATGATTCAGGACTATACCCGCGAAAGCGGAGTGCGTGAACTTGACCGTCAGCTGGCATCTGTAATGCGTTACCAGGCCAAGGAACTGGCTATGAAAGGTAAACTGCGTTCATCTATCACCAGTGCCGATGTGGAGAAGATACTGGGCAAACCGCGGTATAGTAATGAACTTTACCGCACGGCCAATATGCCTGGCGTGGCCGTGGGGCTGGCCTGGACGTACGTAGGCGGCGATATTCTGTTTATTGAAACCAGCCTGAGTGCAGGCAAAGGCGATTTGAAGCTGACCGGTAACCTGGGTAATGTAATGAAAGAAAGTGCCAGTACTGCATTGACTTATTTGCAGGCCAATGCAGCCAAATACGATATTGACCCGGACCTTTTTGAAAAGAAAAGTATTCACATTCACGTACCCGAGGGAGCTGTACCCAAAGATGGCCCCAGTGCCGGTATTACTATGATGACGGCAATAGCTTCTGCACTCACGGGCCGGAAAGTAAAATCTTTCCTGGCTATGACGGGTGAGATCACCCTTCGCGGACAGGTATTGCCCGTAGGTGGTATTAAAGAAAAAGTGCTGGCGGCTAAACGTGCCGGGTTGAAAGAAATCATTCTCTGCTGGCAAAATGAAAAAGATGTACAGGAGATCGAGTCAGAGTTTATAAAAGGCCTCCGTTTTCATTATGTAAAAACAATGAATCAGGTGCTGGAAATAGCCCTGGTATAAAACAACATTACCGGGCAGACACCTACTACTAAGACCGGGTGTCTGCCTTATCTTCGTAAGGTCTTGCGATTTCTTTTTATCATACTCTTTTGCGGATGTCTGCCGGCCCTGCAGGCACAGACCCTTGGTGGACAGGCGGCCTTCACTTTTCTCAACATGCCCGCCACGCCGCGGCTTAGTGCATTGGGAGGTATCAATGTTTCTGATCCGGCCAACGACATCGGGCTGGCATTCAACAATCCCGCATTGCTACGGCCTTCCATGCACTGGCAGTTGAATACCGTAGTGACCGCAATAGCAGCCGATGTAAAATCTTACCATGCAGGTCTTGGTATTTATGCGCCAAAACTGGCTACCAGTTTCGGATGGGGGCTTCATTATATCGATTATGGATCGATACCACAAACCGATGCTTCGGGTAATGTGATGGGGCGATTTATGCCGCGCGACTGGGTGATGCAGATAATGGCTTCGCGTCAGTACCTCGAAAAATGGCATTATGGCGTTACGTTAAAATTTATTCAATCTTCTTATGGCAGCTACCAATCCAATGGTATAGCCGTGGATGTGGGGGTACAGTATCGCGATACGGCTGTGGGACTTTCTGCATCCCTGCTGGCAAAAAACATGGGTACGCAGTTGAAACAATATGTATCCGGACAGCCGGAAGATATCCCTTTTGATCTGCAAATAGGTATCAGTAAACGACTGCGCGAAGCTCCTTTTTCTTTTTCGTTAACAGCACATCATCTGCATCAGTTTGATATCGGTTATCGGGAACAGGCTGCAGGTTCCCGGTTCAGTGCAGATCAGCTATTGCGTCATTTCGTACTGGCTACAACCGTGTATCTGGGCGATAAGGTGGAATTGACTGCGGGATATAATTATTTGCGCAGAAGAGAACTCAGGATTGGGGAAGGAGGTAATGGACTCACGGGCTTTTCGCTGGGGGCTGTATTGCTGCTCCGCAAACTACAGGTACAGTACGCCCGCTCGCAATACCTGAACAATAAAGCGTATAACCAGTTTGGTATTAACCTGGCACTCGATCAACTTGCCGGGCTCGGCCGGAAGTAATAAGCCCTGTTTCGGGAACATTATTTAATCATAATACATGAATCCTTTAACAGGGGGAGGCCGGCATTAAAGTAATTATTCAGGACTACCCGGAAAGTATTGACGGGAGTGATGGATGGATATAAGAGACTATCACGCCCATCACTAAAGTAATAAGCGGAGAGATTCATGAATTGTTTGTCTCTTATACGTGCAGCAATCGGCAGCTCATTATCTCTTTTGCCATGATCACCTGCTACAATAATAACACGGGGTCGCTGAAAAGATTGGTTGGCTGTTTCTGCGATTTTTTTAATCCAGGTATTTGTGTAGTACAACTGATCCAAATAAAGGCTGTCATTCGATAAATGGTAGTCATTATCGGTGTTGCGCAGTTGTCCACTACGATCCAGATAAAAGGGGCGATGAGGAAGCATGATATGCGCCATCACAAATTTTGGCATGCCAGTCTGCGTTTTTAATTCAGAAAGCAAGTGGTTCAAATTTGTTTTATTTCTTTGAATGGCTACTTGCCGCCATTTCTCTTTTTTTGCAGGACTTGTCTTAAGCCAGCTCCACCGACTGGTAAAATTCCACCAGATCTCCCAGTAGATTCTGCCACCCATTGTTTCTCTCGTGAAAATAAAGTCCATGTCCTTGTTAAAAAAAGAGGGAGAAGAGGAGGGGTAATCATCAATGTCCATCAATCCCAGGTTCTTAACCTGGTAGCCCAGTTGATTCAATGTTTTTGGTAAAACACTTTTTTTATAAGCATACTGTGCCTGTATCATATGCCTGGGGTCTGAAGGTGCTCCTTCAAGGTCTGCTTGCAGATAATCCAGATTGAGGGTTGAAGCCAGCGAATGAGGGGTGGAATTGTAGTTGCTACGGGCGTCTTCTGCTATGAGAAAATGGTTATGTTCAAGCGTTGAGTCAAGTGTGCTGTTGTCGAAGTGAAGATAGGTGGACAGCGCCTTACTGCTGGCATATTCATCAAAGACGACAAAAAAGATATCCGGAGCTACAGCAGTTTTTTTGATTTGGGAAATAAGGGTAGTAGTACTTTTGTTTTTTCCGATATCGAGCCGGCTCAGTTCGCCAGAACCTATTTTGTAGCCAGTGGAAATAATTTCAAGACCGACGAAAACAATGAAAAGCAGATTGAGAAAGAAAGTAAATCTGGATAAATCAGGTTTCTTTATTCGCAAAAAGAGAAAACTGCTGACAATTGCAATAAAGTAAACAGGAAGAAGTACTGTATAGGAGGATAGTCGGGGAGGTAAGGGCAATGATTTCATGAAATCATGAAAGGGTGCCCAGAATAAGTAAGGCAGCAGTATAATTGCCGCCCAGAGGCCTGCAGCACGCACCTGTCTGATCAATATCCAGCCGAGGGCAAATAACCCGATTGCTGCCGATAAAAATATGCCGAAATAAATTAACGGGTATTTGAGATAAACATATCCGAAGTAGGCATTGTAAATATGCCACACAAAGAATAAAGGTGCCAGCAGCAGGTATACAGGTGCTTTTTGAAGGGTATTGCGGATCATGAAGCAGCTGTTTTTTTTCGGAACAGGTACAGGGTCCTCGATGAATCCTGAATTATTTCTTTTTTCAGGATATCAAAATGAACGGAAAAAGCGGCTTCGAAACTGGCAGGGTTATATTCTGGAAAATGCCGGGTCTGTTGTTGCAGTATCTGCTGTGTTTTTTCATCTTCTACCGGTACAAATTCAAGAATAAGATAAGAAGAAAGCTTTGCCATGAAATCTGCAATCTGGTCAAAACGCAATTGTTTCCCGATGGCCAGATGATGAATCAATGCAAGACCCATTACGAGGTCGGCACCAGCACGTGAAGTAAAACTGCTTCGTTCTTCATTATTTTGGCCAATAGCAGGAGTAGGAAAAGCAAGGTCCTGTACAAGCGGAAGGATACCCGATGCCCGCTCCTGGCGTCGTTGCAGGTACAGGCGATTGATACAATAGGGATCAATATCAGCGGCCAGGACTTCAATTGATTTTTGTGTGAGCAGGCGGGCAAATAGGCCATCGTTGGCTCCCAGGTCTGTTGCGGTTTTTATAGCGGGCAACTCATTGATCCAGCTGCTTATAAGTTGTTTTTTATGTTCCAGGTAGTTGCCGCGTTGAGTGGCTTCTTCGTAATAAGCAGACCAGGTACTGGATTGCTGCGGCGTGCGCAGGCGGTTGATCAGCAATTCCAGGCTGCCCAGCAGGTTCCTCAACTTTTGTTTTGTAAAGGAGGCTGTATTTTCTGCATTGCCTTTACGGCGTTTGCTATAACGGGCCTGCAGATGAATATGCAGGTAGGTATGCAGCGAAAACCGGCTCCGGCGGGGCAAAAGAGCACTTACTGTTTCGACGGGAATGCCTGCGGGCCAGGCCAGCAACAGGCCAGTAAGCTGCTGACGTGAATAGTGCATCAGTAGCAACGGCGCCAGAAACATTTCACAGAATTGCCGGTAGGCAATCCAGGGTTGATTGTCATATTTGGCAAGAGAAAGCGTATCGATCAATACCATTTTCCCTTTGTGCCATTGCATATTGAATGGCGTGGCATCTTTCAGTATCATATCGTATTGCAAGGCTTCTGCAGCAATACGCAGTGTGGTCAATGCTGCATCGCGCAGCATGTCAAAGCACCACTCATAAGGATAACTGATCACAGGTACCCGCTCTGGCAGAATGGTGGTATACCAGTCTGTGTCTCCTGTCAGATTTTCGGTGACGGTACTATGGGGAAGCAATAATCCTTTTTGCACCAGTTGCTGGTAACAGCCACTCTGCATCAGGTGTTCATAGTTTTCCTGATATATGCGGTTTACCTGCCGGTATAGTACTCCCTCTTTTTCAAATACGAATCCGGCGGGGTCGCGAAATGATGAGGCATACGGGATAAAGTGATTGGCTTCCTGCATTATTCACTGGTTTTATCCTCCTGCTTTTTGGGTGAGCGGCGAAAAAGACTAAGGATATAGAGTTTTATATTTTTGAAAAAAAATAGTACACCCATGGCTGCTGCCACAATCACCTGCACCAGATAACTTCCGCTACCGGGATCCAGGTATAAAAGTGAATCTGTCATCAGAGATAATTGAGATTTGTTTTAGGACTAAGCGTCAGCAGGGTTTCGTACATCAGTCTGATGGTATTTTCGATATCATCCCTGTGAAGCATTTCTACAGTAGTATGCATATAACGAAGCGGAATTGAGATCAGCACAGAAGGGCATCCGTCGTTGGAATAGGCAAATGAGTCGGTGTCGGTACCGGTACTGCGGCTGAGTGCACGCCACTGTACGGGGATCTTATGATCATCGGCTACTTTTTCAACCAGGCCCAGCAGTTTATTGTGCACCGCAGGAGCATACGATAGTGAAGGACCTTTGCCAGTCATTACATCACCTTCAATATTCTTGTTGATAAGAGGTGTGGTGGTGTCGTGTGTAACATCTGTAACGATAGCGATATTGGGTTTGATGCGACGTGCAATCATCTCGGCACCACGCAGGCCAATTTCCTCCTGTACGGCATTTACAACATATAGACCGTAAGGCAGTTTCTTTTTATTCTGGTGAATAAGGCGCGCAACCTCTGCAATCATAAAACCGCCAATACGGTTGTCGAATGCGCGGCCAACATAGTTGCCATTGGCGAGTTCATCAAAACCATCCTGATAGGTAACAACAGCACCAATATGGATACCGAGTTCTTCTACTTCTTTCCGGTTACGGGCTCCTGCATCGAGCCACAGGTTATCTGTACGGGGCTGAGCCTCTTTCTGATCGGGCGTGCCAATGCGGGTATGAATTGCGGGCCAGCCAAACACTGCTTTAACAGGCCCTTTTTTTCCGTGAATAAACACGCGCGATGCTGGAGCTGTCTGATGATCTACTCCGCCATTACGTTTCAGGTAAATCAGGCCTTCGGCAGTGATATAATTTACGAACCAGCTGATCTCATCTGCATGGGCTTCTATTACTATTTTAAAAGGATTTTCAGGATTTACTACACCCACGGCTGTGCCATAAGGATCCACAAAATGGGTGTCTACATAAGGCTTCAGATAGTCGAGCCACAGCTTTTGTCCCCAGGTTTCAAACCCAACAGGAGAGGCATTATTTATATAATTGCGTAGAAATTGAAAGGATGCATCTGTTAAAAGTGTCTTTTTACCGGAAGCAGAAACTGTTGACTTCTTTGAAGATTTGGCCATAGGTGCATATTTGGGTGAGCCCCAAAAATAAACAAATTGAACCAGACCGTTTTATACCTTCTTCCTTATACTTTTTGCCTATCGGATAAGCGTGACCAGCCCCTTACGGAAATACGCTTTCCCATTAAAATCAACCGCCTTAACCATCCATACATAAGTGTTGCTGGCCTGTGGCTGACCGTTGACAGTACCATCCCACCCGGCGCCGTTTATACGAGTCTCAAATACCCGCTGGCCCCAGCGGTTATAAATCTGGAAATACTCAATATGTTTAAATCCTACTGCAATGGGACGCAACTGATCATTCAACCCGTCATGGTTTGGGGTAAAAGCAGTGGGTACGTATACAGTGGGCTGATTGGCGTATACCTTAACAGACAGGGACGAGGAGTCCACACAGCCAATGCTGTTATACACAAGTACTTTATAACGTATCTGTGTGGCCGGCTCATTAAATACCGCCACCGGATTGGAAATACCAGATGAAGAAAGATAACTGCCAGGAACCCATTGATACCTTACTCCCCCGCTGGCCTGTAGTTGTAAGGGTTGGTTGACAACTACTGCGGTGTCGTTGCCGGCAAATGGTACTATACGTGGTAAAACAGTTACCAGTACCGTATCTCGGCTGGGTTTGGGACAGCCACTGGCGGGATCGTAAGCGGTAAGGATATAACTAAGTGTACGCGGCGGATAGGCGGAAGGCGACAGTATAGCCGCATCATTCAGCGACGATGCGGGTGACCATTGCCAGGATGTGCCATTGGTGGTTCCCTGCAAAAAGGCTGTTGTATTATAACAAATAGTCGTATCGCTACCGGCAGCTACCAGTGGATAGGGAACGGGCGTTATACGCACTTCATCTGTTTCACTGCATCCGCCAATAGTAGCCCTTACCTGATAAGTAGTGGCGGTAAGAGGATAAACCAGCGGATTGGCCAGTGTGGGGTCGCTGAGTTGTGTAGCAGGAGTCCACAGATACCGCAACCCATCCGAACTGACCCCCAGCCGGATACTGTCGCCCCTGCAAATAGTTGTATCGTTCATGGCATTGAGCGTTACAAAATCCACAACGCGTACCAGCACCGAGTCGCGGTTGGTGCACCCATCAATACTAAGGTCCACGAAATAACGGGTGGTAGATGCTGGGCTTACCTGTGGAGTAGCTGTACCGGCCTGTTGAATGGAAACAAGCGGACTCCAGTTGAAACTACCGGTGCCAGCAGCCTGAAGGGTGAGTACATCGTTGCGGCAGATAAGGGTGTCGCGGAAAGCAAGGCTCAGAGGAGGCTTTTCAATAATGCTGATCGTTTGTGATACCGTATCCCTGCATCCGTTCGAAGCCTGTACAGTCAGCAATATCCGTTTATTGCCCGGCGTGGGATAAGTATATGTTGCGTTGCGGGAGGTGCTGCGGTCATTGGTAGCTGCCGCCTCACCAAAATCCCAGTTCCAGGAAAGCAGGGAGCCTGCAGTAAGCACAGACCGGTCTGTAAAGAGGGTAGGGCGGCCAAAGCAAATACCCGAAACGGAAAAGGCCGTATTCATTCCTGGAAACACATATACAGGTGCTGTGCTGCTGTCTGTGCAGGGCTGCCCGCGGTTTACAACCAGCTTGAGTGTATAGATGCCGTCAACAGGAAATGTATAGGAAAAAGAGAATCCGGTACCCAAAGACACGACATTGCCACCCGGATCAAGAATTGACCAGTTTTGTGACACGATCAACGGACTGTTTGACAGATTCTGAAATGTCATGCTGCGGCTATTGCGGCAAAGCATATAGTCGGACTCCAGCTGAGCTGCAGCAATACTGCAATCAGTAATATTAATCTGCAGGTCTTTTCGCTGGGTTGCTATGACCACATTGTTTCGGATTTCTTCGGCACATACCGTCACTACATAAATACCCGCAGCAGGCGCCACACCTGTTATGAGCCCGGTATTGGGATCTATGGAAACCCGTGCTCCCAGCGGAGCATCAGCACTGAATTCGGGACTGTTATAGGGTAATGGTGAATAGGGAGGAGGTCCTGCAGGTACCCCATTTACACCCTGCGAAGAACTATTATACCCTGTGCAGAAAGAATAACGGATCTGATCGTTGTCACGGTCGCTGGCGGCAAAACTGTAGCTGAAGTTATTACCTGCGCAAACGACTACCAGATCTGATCCGGTAAAATGGGCGCTGTTGTTTTGCGGTGTACCCGGGCCATGTTGTGTACCGGGAATTTCGCAGGTGTATGTTGCTCCAACCTGCTCCGAATATATATTGGCAATCCCTCTGATGCGGTAATTGACCTGGCTGGCCAGCGTATACCCCGTCTGTGATACAGGAAGACTTACTCCAAACTGATAATAGGCCACCTCATAACAAACGGTGGGAGGATTGGTAATACAGGGATCATTTTGCAGAATCTGGATCGTTTCCTGATAGCTGATCTCCTGGCTTACATCCATAAAACGGCTTCCATTGCTGCGGTCAAAGACAGAAATGATAGCGGGATTGGGAAACTGACGACCCGAATTGCAGCGCATAAAGAGCTTCAGCGTCACGGCATAGGTATTCATTCCATTCGAAGTGCCCACATAAGTATAAAACATCTCGCCACCGGTAATATGGTCGGCCCATGCCAGTTCAACACTGACACAGCAGATGGCTATCAATAAAAATTTCCTCATGTACCCCCGTAGGAATGGTTCCTGAATATAAGATTTTATCCCGGTGTTGGGATAAGGCTTTCTTCAGTCCCGAATCGGAACCAGTCAGGCAGAGGTTGCCCCTGAAAGGTATGGCCGGAAACAAATTAATGGGCCGCCGTGGCGGGTTTACGGGATTTCTTCAGCTGCAGATAATCAAGAAAATAGATCACTTTCACCGACAGGCTGTTAAAAGCCGGTTCCTCCACAGCACGTCCCAGGTTGCGGTGATAACGCTCCGTTACCAGCTGGTTATACATTTCGGATGCTGATTTCCAGGTGAGGTTGACAAAACTACCAGCGGCAATCTGCCAGGTAAAATTCATATCGATATTGAAGAGATTGACGTTTATGTCGGGATTGCGGCTGATAGAAGCCACATCCTCTACCCGTCCATCGGCCAGGAGATGCATAAAATGGGAATACCGCACCTTACTCCAGTAATGCCGCATGCGGAAAGTGAGCCATGTTTTATTACTGAAATTATACTTGGCCGACAATATATTTTCTGCTGTGCGAATACGGCGCAGGCTCATGAATACACTATCGCCGGTTTGATTGATAGCCGCAAAACCGAAATTACGGTTCACAAATTCAAGCGAATGAGTAAGGCTCACCGTAAGCTTATTATTAAAGCGGTAAGAATTGCCTGCAAACAACTGTACACCCGAGCTGTTGTAGCGGCCGGAGTAGCGGTGGTAAAACTCAAATTCAACGCGATACTTTTTTGCCACATTGCTGTTTACAAAAAAACCTTTCATCCAGGAACCAGGCTGTTTAACCACCCGGCCGGCAATACGGGCTTCATAGAAGTCATTGCTACCGGGTCTCCAGTCGCCATTGAGCCCTACTACCCACAGATTTTTTAGCTGCGAATTGCCATTGAAATTAATACGGGCATCCTGGTAACGGCGTGGTTTGTAAAGCTGCGAATACTGGGCATTAAAATTCAGATAAATGTTGTTGTAAATGCCATGCGGCTTTACCCATTTATATGCCAGGTAAGAAGAATGGGTGACATAGTTGTTATTGGTAAAATAACCCAGATCACCCTGATCATATTTGTCATCTACATAACGGCGCATTACGTAAAAATTAAACCGCCCTTTAAAACGTCCAACGGCCATGTAATACATATTGCCGGTACTGCTGGGGTTTTGTCCCGGAAGGCCACGAAGGCGGCTTTGTGCAAACTGTCCCCATGTGTTCCAGTCTACATTGTTGTCATATAGATCAAAATCGACAGAGGTTACATTGGCATCATAATCCTTACCGCTCCGCCATACATTCGTATTGATGAGGGTAACTCTTGAGTTATTTTTTAATCCCTGCTCCACTACCAGGATATTATAATTGGTAAGCGGGCTGGTTTGTACTTTGTAGCGTTCCTTATCAGCTGTTTCAACGGTGGCGTACTGGGCCTTTGCGAGTGCGTTGAAGAATCCGATACCCAGTTTTTTACGTGTGCGGCCACTTAGTTTGGTCGCATTGATAAGTTTGGTTTGTGCCGGGTTTTCAATCAGCCTGTCACCCGGGTTGAGATTATAATCGTTGCTGTAATGCAGGGGCACACCACCAATGCGCCGGCTGTAAAACAAATTGCCCTTATTGAACAGTTCGGTGCCTTCGTTGAAGAAGGTTCGGTTTTCATTGAATTTTACTTCGAAGGGCGTGAGGTTTAAAACCTGGTTGTCGCTCTGTACCTGTCCGAAATCGGGGATCAGGGTCATATCCATGGTAAAACCATCCGTAATACCATATTTTACATCCATACCGCCATTGAAAGACGATTTCCATTTGTTGTCGTCTTTAGCATCTTTGTTCAGGTATGCGGAAAAATAAGGTGAAAATGAAAGACGGAGCGGGGGCTTAATATCTTTTATTCCTTTCCAGGTGCCGGCCTGATTCATCAGGCCAAACCGGGTAGGGTCTACCGGGCTCCACGAAAACTGCTGACCCGATCTTACCCGCCGCCGCATGATATGCATATTCCAGTCCTGGATCTTGTCCTTACTGAATCGTAGTGCGGCATAGGGTATGCGCATTTCAAAACTCCAGCCAGTGTCTGTGATCTGGGTAGCTGTGTGATATACCGTGTTCCAGGTGATATCTTCTCCGTCTCCATCGCCTCCAATGGCATATTTGATGTCGAACTGCTCGTTGAGGGGAGATACGAAGAAACCTAATCCATTAATCTTGTCGCGGTAAGTGTCAAAAATAATACCGGTAAAATCATTTACACCCACTTCATCGCGTCCTACCAGTTGGGTGGCAATGCTATCACGGGTGCTTTCATGGTTGAAGCCGGCAAAGTAAACGGCGTCATCGTCATAGAGCAGGTAAACTTCTGTGCGGTTGGCAAATTGTTCGGTGCGGCCAAAGTGAGGACGCATTTCGGTGAATCCCGAAATCACTGGTGCCTCTTTCCAGGCAGCTTCGTCCAGTTTCCCATCGAGTGTTATGGGTAAATTAGTTCTAACGGCAGGTGTGGTTACCTGGGCTTTCGTTTCAAAGACTGATGCCAGCAATAGCAGCAGCCATAGCATTTTCCTCATGTTGGTTGGTAGTGACTGCAAATAAAACGTGCCGGCACGGAAAAAGGATACAGATGCCTGTTAATAGTGGATCATTTAGCAGGAATCTTTTATTAAAGGCAATTAGTATGTATGGACGGAAAAGAGCAGCAGTAGAATGTTTAAAAGTATAAAGGTTTAAAAGTATAACGGGTATAAAGAGTATAAAGGGTTTAAAGGGTAGGAAGTGCTGTTATCTGTCAACTGATAACGGTCAACTAACAACTGATCACCAGTTATTCATCACCGGCTGCTTATTGGCACACGAGCACATTAACATATCAGCACATTTTTTATTACTTATCTTTATGCTTCAAATCAGAGCATATGCGATTGATAATAGTGGCAGCATTGCTGCTTCCATTTTGTGGAATGACTCAGGATTGTAAGCTGCATCGTGATACGGATCCTTATACCAAGGAGACTAAATTGTCTTCCGGATTTATGGGTATTCCCGGCGGATCAGTCAGCATTGATGCCGATGCGCGTGAAGTAGATTTGTTTTTTGTTATCAACGAAAAATGTTTTGTGGATGGGGCTATGGTTCAGGTGTTTTTTGAAGGAATAAAAGCCAAAATGACTTATCGCAATACCGGCAGCATGAATTGCGATGGTTATTTTCATATCAAGTTCAGAAACGGCGCCAGCACACCGTCCCTCTTGCAGCGTTTTTCGACTCATAAGGTTACACAACTGAGTTTCACCACATCCGATAAAAAGGAAAAAGTGATTACGCTATCACCCGAAGAGCAGGCGCAATTACAGCAATTGGCCACCTGTGTAATCAATGAGGCCAAGACCCTGGTAAAATAAATGCCGGTTATTCGAGGCTCTTATTGAGCAGGGTAGCCAGGCGTACACCACCCTTTACCAGTTGTTCATCCATAAATGACTGAAACAGGTAATTGTAACGATAACTAAGTTTGTCTTCGGGCTTTACGGAAGCATATATTTTTTCGGCCAGCTGGTAAGATTCATAAAACCAATCCTCGAGTGAGGAAGATTGCCAGGCCTCAACCTGTTCTTTGGGTGTGATATCGAGCAGACGGGCGTATTCGGAATAGCTGTATTTCTGCTCATCGATCAGCCAGGTATCCCACACAGAGTGAAGGTTGGTCTTACGATCAAACCAGTATACCACAATTTTATTTCCACCCTGATCATCGGCATGGCCTACATGCAGCGGCTGATGCAGATCTCCTACCAGGTGTACCAGGAACCGGAGTGCTATTTGCCGTTGTTCCGCCGGCAATTGCCGGTCTTTAAGCTGGCTCATCGTTTCCTGGATCTGTGTATACAGATTTTTGCCCGGCAGTTTTTTTAATGCATCCACAAATTCTTCTTTGGAAAGATGGGGCTGCACATTTACATAATGCCAGGGCGAAGCATGATTCCAGGTAGTGTCTGATTTGATAAAATCAGGCCAGTTAGACCACCAGGCGAGCGTTTGGCGGCCAATCAGTTTTTTCAGCTCTTTTTTTGCTTTTCTGGATAAATGGTTCTCAGCTATTTCACCAATTACCCGGTGTCCGGTAAGACCCCAACAGAAGGCGGTAACGCTTAATGAAAAGGCTATCAGTAAGAGGGCCATTCGGCGGATCACTGAGGCCAGGGAAGAAAAAACTGCAGGCATACCAGGATTATTTTGCGGCAAATTTCCAGGAAATGAGGCAAATGGAAAAATGATTTGAAGATTTGATAATTTGAAAATGTGCTGATTTGCTAATGATGTAGTTCTGGAGTGTTGTTCAAGTGTTTAAAAATACCAAGAGTGGAAAGTATTTTTCTTCCGACCACTGTCCACTATATTAGCACATTAGCACATTAGCACATCAGCACATTAGCACATTAGCACATCAGCACATCAGCACATTAGAATGAAAACATGGTTTGCTACATACTATCCTTCACAGGGCGCAACCGGACTGGAGGCTACCGTACTTGCTTCTGAAAAGGGGATTTCGATCGGATTCCGGAATGCAGAGGAGACAGGTCAGGTGTTTTGGCCATTACGGGACACCGTATTTCGGTTATCGCCCGACAGGCAGCGAACGGTGATTTCCCGATCAGGTGAATTTTCTTATGTGGAAATAGAGGGCACCGAAGCCGCTGCTTTTTTACAGCAGGAAGAAGAGGAGAGGGCCCGGCCCTGGTACCGTCAACGGGGCTTCATCGCTTTTCGCTGGCAATTCCGGATTGCCATAATGATAATTGGTTTTTTCGCTTTTTTGTACTGGGTTGTTATGCCCTGGCTGGCCGATCGGGCTGCAAAGCGTATACCGGTATCAGCCGAGATTCAGTTTGGCGAAGCGATGTATAATGCCCTGCTGTCAGATGCCGGTGAAGACAGCAATGCCAGCAGACTGGTAAACGAATTTTTTGATGAATTGACGGTGGCTTCCCATTATCCCGTAAGGTTGCATGTGATGGAGGGAAATGAAATCAACGCTTTTGCCCTGCCGGGCGGACCTATTGTGATATGGACGGGGTTATTAAAAAGATTGAACAACTATGAGGAACTGGCAGCGCTGATAAGTCATGAATATATGCATGTGGCCGGCAGGCATACCACCCGGGCCCTTATGCGTAAACAGGGTGGCCGTATTGCCATAGCGATGATATTTGGTCAGACCGGGGCGGTAACTGCTGCGCTGGCCAGCCAGGCCGGCGAATTACATTCGCTCAGTTATTCACGTAACCTCGAAACGGAGGCTGATACTGCCGGTGCCCGTTTATTGCTGCAAAGAGGGATTTCGCGCCAGGGATTTACAGGATTGTTTGATGTACTGAAACAGGAGGACCGGGGGCAGGGCGTACCGGAAATTATATCCAGCCATCCGCAACTGGATAAACGGAAAGAACTGATCAGTCGGCTTCCCTTTCCACCAACGGCAACTGAGCATCCGCAACTGGAACGTATATTTAATGAATTAAAACAACGTTATCCATGATTGTAACTACAACTTCGCTGATCGAGGGACGCCCCGTGCAGCAATACCTCGGTATAGTAAATGCGCAAAGCATCATTGGTGCTAATCTTATCAAGGATTTTATGGCAGGGTTGCGCGATGTGTTTGGTGGTCGGAGCAAGACCTACGAAAAAGTACTGGAGCAGGCAAAGGAAGATGCGCTGCGTGAACTCACCGAAAAGGCACAGGCCCTCGGAGCCAACGCCGTTGTGGGAGTGGACCTCGACTTTGAAACCATTGGTGGCAATGGCAGTATGCTGATGGTGATTGCATCAGGTACTGCGGTACGTATCTGATCGTAAAAGTGAGCGGTGTTTATCTCCTGAAACGGAATTTAAATACACGCCAGCCATCGTACATGTAGGCTACAAAACGATTGGTGCCTGTAAACCGTATTTCATCGAAGTAGCCTGCACGTACATCCTGAGTCATGAAGTCGGCTGCAGAAACGGTGAGAGTGTTTACCCGGTCTTCCGTGCGTATATTCCATTTCTTAATAATGTCCCAGGTGCCTTCATAAATACCTCCGGCAGCCGGTACGTACCGTATAGTGCCATCATCATAAAAAGTAAAACGGTCGCCTTCGCGAAATGGAAGCCGGTCAAATGAACCACCATTGGGGCGGTCTATATCCACAATAGTCCATTCGCCTCCTTCAATGCGGTCATCGTACCGTTTCAGAAAATCCTTACTGCAGCTGCTGAGCAGGATCAATAAAAAAACAGACAGGTAAAGACGGATCATAGTACTGGTTTTTGGTTACAATAAAGTTGGAAAAAAATCCTGTTTGCCGGCAGATGGAAGTATCGCTTTTAACCTAATATTTAGCTAAAAGCCGCTTATTTTTTTGCAACTGTTTCCACTCTTTTTACATCTTCTTAAATCTGTAGCGGGCAGTTGAATTAACTTTTTTTAAGCAACCCGCCGTTCTACTTTAGATAACTAAATCAAGGTGTATGAAAAATAAACGTTTCTCAGTGGTGGTCTGGCTGCTCCTCGCCGCACTGCTGCTCCCTGCTGCTGACTTGCTGGCTCAGCGTGGCCGGATCTATCGCGGAGCTCCCAGAGTACATTCTTACCATTATTATTCTCCCAGGCCGTATGCCATTAACCGTCCTTTTGTATCCGTTCAGTTTGGCGGTATTCCGTATCGTTATCAGTATGGGCATTTTTACCGGCCTTTTGGTGCCGGTTTCAGTATAGTCATGCCGCCGATCGGTATCCGCATTGGCACCCTGCCTCCGGGGTATCGCCGGGTAATGGTTGGTCCTTCTCCGTACTATTACTATAATGGTACTTATTACCGAGGCCTGCCCGATCAGCAGTATGAGGTGGTGGCTCCGCCCCTGGGTGCTACTGTAGATGCCCTGCCTCCGGGTGCCCGCGTTGCAGTGATTGATGGTGAAAAATATTATGAATACCGGGGTACTTATTACCGAGAAGAGATCACACCGGATAATGAGCTGGAGTATGTTGTAGTGGGTACGGATGGAGTGCTTAATACTGTTGGTGATGAGGAAGATGTTATCAATGAACCGGTGGAAGATAGTGTGCAGGCGCCAGCCGGCCCTCAGATGGGTGACCGCTTTGAAACGCTGCCCGCAGGAGCAAAGGCTGTTGTTATCAGAGGAGAAAAACTTTATGCCAGTCCTTCGGGTCTGTATTATAAGGAAGTGATCGAAGGCAATAAAGTATATTATGAAGTGGTAGGGAAATAAAGAAAATATTGTTGTCTTCGAAAAGGAAAAAGGGTTGCCAGAAAGGCAACCCTTTTCAATTCAGGCTGTCAACAACAAACGCCCCGGTTCAGCATAGGAAAATAGGTTGTATAAATAGCTGTGTATTTTTTTCAGGGACATTGATTGTACTGCGCCGCCAGTTCAGGTACGGTTCCATAAGCCGGCGTGTCTTTTTTAACCTGCTCAGCAAGTGCATTGCAATCGGCAAAGAAAACGGCCAGGGTTTGTGACAGGTTCTTTTTACTAACCCAGGTAAGTCCTGCTCCGCCCGATTTACGAAAGAAGTAATCGGCCAGTGCACCATCAGTGCCCGCACTTACACCTACGGCCTGGGAGCCGTTATAGATTACTTTTCCGGATGCATCTGACACTTTTTGAAACACCGTTATTCGTGTGCCTGACAGAAGCTGTTTGAAAAAATCGTCTTTGTAAGTAATGTAACGGTCGGCAGCGATACCCACTTCCTGCAGGTCACTGGCCGCGTAAGTTGACTTTTTACCAGCGACTGTCTGAAATTCAATACCCGCTTTACTTTTAAATTTTTCTTTGACGAAGCCTTCAATTTTTACCTGGTCGGGACCAATGATATAACCGGCTGTATAACCCGATGGAGCCTGTGCACCTGCTACATAAGCTGTAATCAATGCAATAGACAGGAAGAAGCCAATACGTTGTTTCATACGAGGAGTTTTTGGGTTGATATAATGGTTTACTTACTAATAAGTAAGTTTAATAAATAAAAAAAAGTCAGGCCTTCACTTGCTGCAGGATACCCTTACAAATGGCCAGGTAATCACCTTTGCCGGTAATGCGTGACAGCTGTGCACCCGCAGCCAGGTTGGTCATGATCAACAGGGTCTGCGTACGCGCATTGCCGCTAAAATGAAATTGTTTAAGACGTTTCCCTTCCAGCAGCACTTTTTCCACCATGTCCAGTACCATCGTTACCAGATCGTGAATACGTTCTTTTACAGAGGCAGGCAATGTGTTGTAATCGGAGCAAACTGAGCCTATAATACAGATCTTGTTTTGCTCCACAATTTCCGTATAGCGGGCCATATAGGCTTCCAGTTTTTGCTGAGCAGTAATGCCGGGTTGGTTAAGGCTCGCTTCCAACTGTCGGTATTTCTCCATGTAATTGTCTATGATGCCGGCGAGCAGGTCTTCTTTGCCCGGATAATGATAGTGAACCGCTGCATTTCGGATATGCAGATTTTTGGCAATATCTGCATAGCTGAAAGCATTATATCCATATAGCTGAATCAGTTCTGTTCCCAGCCGCAGAATATCCTCTTTGGTATCGGCATTACGGGGCGCCACAAAACAAATATAAGCTAAACTTACTATTTAGTAAGTTTAGACGGAAGAGCAGGTAAAGTCCACCAGGGGAGGAATCCATTCACAGGTTAACCCTTACCGGAGCTAGGTACAATCGCCTTTGTATGTAGTATAGTGATGTACAACGGAATAGCAATTACTCCTATTGGCAGGTAAGCCTGAATATGCTTAACTTCGTACTATCCAGTATTTTTCAGGAAGTGGCTTTTTTTGATCCTGACTATGAAAAATCAAACCCGATCCAACCCTTAGAAACTAAACTCTGTACCCATGCGTGCTTATTTGCAGACAGCCCCTGCCGGCCTGTCTACCTCCGGAACCTCCCTGTTTACCATGGTGAATAACCTGTGCAGCGAGTTGATGCCAACGGCCCTGCGTAGCAAATCGGTACTGGTCAATGAGATTGACGCTGATTTTTTTACGGCAGCACAGGAAAACACAATTGCCCCTTTTTTACGTGAAGTTGTTTCAGCGGTATTGAGAAATGCCCGCTTTGGACGTATTCATATAAGTGCGGAGAAATTTGCAAATGTCATCACTATTTTGATAGAAGATCAGAATAACTATAATGGATATGCTCTTTCTTCCAGCATTTCGCAACTTGAGCCGCTGGCGCGGGTAATGGGCGGATTTTTATCGTTAAAAGGAGCACAGCAGCTTACGGCTACTGTCAGCTTCAGTTTTCCCGACCAGCCCCTGGTTATTCAATATCAATAAGCCAGACCAATAGAATGACTCTCCGGCCAGGCGATGGACGGGTGCAACAGCGCATTACAGCCGTTGTTTCTCCGGGTTTCGAAAAAAAGCGCTATTTTGTTGGTTTCCGATCTATCCAATCACTATATCCTTTGTAGCCTTTATTTCCATCCGCATCCTCATGAAGTAAAAGCCCCCTGTTTTTGCTATGAAGCGATGTGTACTAGCGTTGATCCTGCTGACCCATATATGTCAGGCACAGGAATGGCAGGCCGAAGTAATGACAGGTTTTGCCAGTTATAATGGCGACCTTTCGCAAAGAGCATTTTCACCGAGATCTTTGCGCCCTGCAGTTGCGCTCAATATGAAATACGAATTTTATTACCTGGTAATACGGGGAGGAATTGCCTGGGCTCAACTGGCAGGTGACGATAAGTTCAACAAGGATGTCAGTTACAAAAGCCGCAACCTTAGTTTCCGCACAAATGTATGGGAGGCCAGCCTTTGCGCGGAACTCAACCTCGTGGAACCAGATTTATTTTATGCCTACCCCTACCTGTTTGGCGGAGTGGGTGTATTTAAATACGATCCATATGCTTTCGATAATGAAGGGAATAAAGTGAAATTGCATCCTTTACGTACAGAAGGGCAGGGGCTACCTGAGTATCCCGACCGAAAAAAATATTCACTCACCCAGTTTAATATACCTGTTGGCGGCGGTTGGAAATGGCGTTTCAATAAAAAGTATGACCTGGCTTTTGAAGTAGGTTACCGTGTACTCCTTACCGATTACCTCGATGATGTGAGCAAAACATATGTAAGTGGCACTGTTCTCACTAACCGGGTTGGACCCAAAGCTGCCGAGATGGCCAATCGCGCCAAACCTATCCCCGGATCAGGTGCTATACCGGGCCCAGGCGAAATGCGGGGTAATCCGGGGGTAAAAGACAGTTATTTCTTCAGCGGCATTAAACTCATCATGCATATCAACGGACGACAGGAATAAGTGGCGGCTGTTTATCTCCAATTGGTTTCAATCCCTGTTGCTCATTGTTAAGTAACAACTCACCGCTTCCTTTAACCAGTATGCCACCGGCGTCTGGTTTGTTTTCTTTGGCATCTGCGAGGGCGAGGTCTTCTGTTTTTTTATTGTAACGCACAATTGTGATTTGCACCTGATTGAGATAAAGCAGCGTTTCTGCCCTGGTGAGCGTGGTAATACCTCCTTCGCCTTCAAAGAAATAATGAGTGCTTATAAATTTTTTTACATGTGCGCGGGTTTCTGCAGGCAGTAAATGCTGCAGCTTCCAGAAGTTGCGGCTGCCCGAAAGGCGTATGGCCTTCAGTACAGGACCCGGGCCGCTGTTGTAAGCGGCGATTGTCAGCAGCCAGTCGCCAAATTTAGCATGCAGACCTTTGAGGTAAGTGGCTGCAGCAAGTGTACTTTTATACAGATGTGTACGTTCATCACAGGCTGCTGTCACTTTAAGTTTAAATGTTCTGGCCGTAACCGGCATCAGTTGCCAGATGCCCCGGGCGCCCACACTGGATACAACTTTATTTTTTAAGCCCGACTCTACAACAGCCAGATACTTTAATTCCACCGGCAATTCCAGGCGCGTAAATACAGAATCCATTATGGTAAAGTACTGCGCACTCCTTTGCCGGATCTTTTGCAGTTCATAGCTATTACGCAGCAGGTAATCTTCTACATATGTTTCCCGGAGTTTATTGGCAGGATATGCGGGTAGCGACATATCTTCAGGCAATAAGCTGGTACCAGTGCGGAAAAAAGAGTTGCTATCCAGGATGATAAAGGTATTGTTGTCTTTTGAAACAACATGTACACTATCTGATGGCAATTGTATGGCAGCCTTTGAGTAAAAGGAGAATAACAAAGCCGGTAATACCAGATAAAGAACCAGTTTAGCTTTCAACATCGTTTTTGTTTTGATAAAACAATGCCGACCCGTAAGACTTGGATTACTGGTTAAACATAGGGAGTAAATATATTCTCAATAGGTATACTGGAGGGAAATAAACCTGTATGTTTTCCGGAAGGGGTACGGTACAGAGGCTTTTCATCTTGTCCGGTACAGGTGCGAATGATGGAACAAAAATACTGCGGCAGGTAATACCGCAACAACTAAGAACTGCTAGGGAAAATACGATCGGCAGCTTACAACCGTGGTTGTCATAGAACTAACCGTGAAAAAAAGTTTATGAAAATTAGTCAGTAGGAATTGTCAGAATTTCCTGTAATGGCAGTGTCTGTTTGTGGATGGCTGATCTTCAGTAAGCTATGGGCTGGTTAAAAAATATATACATAACTAAGACATTGCTAAAAACAAGAAAAAGAATTGCAGCTTATAAAACACGTATGGTCAGCGGTATTTATCCATCAGTGCAAAGAAGACGCGATCATTAATGCGCCTGTAGATTTCATCATTGATGCGCCGGAAACTTTTATGATCGTCCCGATCCAGCAAACGTCCTTTTTTATCGTATAACTGAGGGCGGTCAAATACAGCCAGCGTGAAATATTTTTCTGAACGTAAAAAGCCCGTCAGCGCTTTATGACGTACAGACATAAAGACAAGATATTTGGGCTCTCGGTTTACATAATAATCAAGTTTGCTGATCCAGGTACAACCGGCTTCCTGCATGGAGCGTACCAACTGGCTAAACTGTTTTATATCAAGCCGGTATTTTTCCAGTGTATCTATCAGATAGGGTTCATCCAGTCTGAACGAATATATATACCTGATACTGTCTGTATGCAACTCGAGGCCCAGCCGGGTCAGCCCTTTATCTTTTATTTCAAGCGAAAAAGGATGCACTTTATAGAGTTGTTCATAAGTGCTGAGCATACTGTTGATATGCTGCTGATGTCCTTCATAATAAGTATGGGTGAAATGCCGTGACGAAGAGCAGGCAACTGCCAGGCAGGTGATCAGAAACAGGGCTGTATGTGCTGATAATTTTCTGATCATGGTTCCGGATAAAATTGAGTAATCCCAAAAATGATTTTTTCGAGCAGGCGTGGTGTTACCTGTTGCAGGGTTTTCTTGCCATAATCCCAGTACACGATATTTATTTTATCATCGGGTGTTTTGTAAATATCAAGGAGCAGCACATAGTGTGTGGGAATACCCATGCGGGTAACTTCATGTTTTTTGTTGTACAATAACCGGTTGTTGAGGTAAAGGAAGATCGGTGCACGGCCAATTCTTTCCTGCAGGTAACTATAGGTGTCTTTAATCCACGGGCGGATAATATCAGATCCACGGGCTTTTACCTTATATCCAAACAGTCGCCGGATCATTCGATTGAATTTGGCAAAATTGGTCGAAGCCCATAGGGTATTTTCATCGCCTTTATTGAAACGCCTGTTAAAAAAATTGAGATAACCTTTAAAGGTATCGGCCAGCGATAGAAACCAGATCTGGCCGGCATGGTTGATGTCGAGCGCCCCTTTATATTTTATAAGCCCGGCTTCCCGCCTTACAGCTTTGCTGGGTTTAAACTCTACAGAGCCCATGCGTGCTTCTCCTTCGAGATAGAGCTTTACCATAAAGCGTGCAAAACCTTCTGGGTCATAATTAAGTGGAATATAGGTGATGGCTGAGTAGGCACAGAAATTGGTACCCTTGCCTTCGTAAAACCGCAGCGGATATAACACAAAACTGCGCAGGTTGTCATAATAGAGTGCCGGATCAATATTGGGCCAGTGCGGACTGGCAGGCAAGGAGCCGACACTGTCCAGAAAGGCGAGTGCAAGGGCACGCTCGGGCACAATATCGTCGGGGGTATGCCGGTCAATAGCTGCACTATCCTGGGCCGCAGCCGGGATGGTGCAGCACAAAGACAGAGGCAGTAGCAAAATGGAAATCGCAACACGAAAAAACCAACCTGCCTTAACCTTGTTTTTATCCGCACCATACAGCATGGTCAAATTTAAGGTAAAAGACGCTACCCGGTAACGCGTTAAAACATTGCTGCTACTGTAATACGGTGAATTTGTTTCGGGTAAAATCAATAACAATCGTTTTCTGATCAAAGGGCTGGTTGCCGATCAGTCCCTGTACACCTGCTTCGCGGAAGATGTCCGTATGATAACCTTCGGGGTCAGGATGGATATAGATAAGCGCCTGCCGCAGGTTTACTCCCGCTACTTCAATTGACGAAGAAACCCTGCCTCCGGGTACATCGTACGACTTTCCCCAGGTAGTGATATTGTGTAACGTGTCGGTTACCGTTACCGGTGGTAATTGAGTTGCCAGTGCAGCGGTTGTTTTTAAGGGGAACAGGCTGGCGCCGCTGTCATAAAAGAACCGGTAGCTTTTTTTGCCAATTTTTACAGGCAGAATAATCCGGTTTTGGTAAACCATAAAATCAACAGCCGTATTCTTTTGATAGAAGGTATCGGAAAGCAAAGCGGCTGTGCCGATCCGGTTGTTTTTAAAGTCGATGATAAGCACACGGTCTCTGAATTTGTCGATCCCGATTGTACCAATCAGAAAATTAGCACCCTTATACTGGCTTACGTATTCCTGCGGAAAATCGTCACCATAATCGGGGTTTATCAGGATAGTACGACCCGGTAGTTTGCTGTCGCCTGCAGCAATAGAAGGGGATTTTATTTTTTTATAGGGGGCCTGCGAAAAGCTATCTACGACGCTGAACCGGCTGTTCAGCCAGGTATAATGGTTAGTAAATTTTTGCCAGGTAATGCCATAGAGAAAGGTGTAGGGTGAGCCCGTATCGAACTGCCATTTGAAGTTATAGTCGAGTGTATCAATCTTCGTTTTTATCATCATGGAGCTTTTGGGGAGGGCATCATCACCTTCCCATTGAAAAGGCATCCATTTTACCCGTTCTTTATCCAGCAAAGCAGATTGAGACAGGGCCTGAAGCGTAATTCCTGAAAGCAGCAGCAGTAGCAGTAATCTGTTCATAAGAAGGAAGAATGGTTTGGTTTGCGTAAAAATAACAGAATACGCTAAAAAATAAAAAAGCTTCCCCGTATCGGGGAAGCTTTTACTATAAGCGCTTTTCTATTAATAACGGTAGTGCTCGGGTTTGAAGGGACCTTCTTTGGTAATGCCCAGGTATTCGGCCTGTGCAGAAGTGAGTTCGTCCAGTTCCACACCGATCTTGCCCAGGTGCAGGCGGGCTACTTTCTCATCGAGGTGTTTAGGCAGCACGTATACGTTGTTTTCGTATTTGCCGTGGTTGGTCCAGAGTTCAATCTGAGCCAGTGTCTGATTAGAGAAAGAGTTACTCATTACAAAAGAGGGGTGGCCTGTAGCGCAGCCCAGGTTTACAAGACGACCTTCGGCCAGGATGATGATATCTTTACCTTCTACATTGTAAATATCAACCTGGGGTTTGATAGTGTCTTTGGTATGGCCATAGTTCTGATTGAGCCAGGCAATATCGATTTCGATATCGAAGTGTCCGATATTACAAACAATGGCTTTATCCTTCATGAGTTTAAAGTGCTCACCAGTGATCAGGTCGCGGCAACCGGAAGCGGTTACAACGATATCGGCTTCTTTCACGGCATTGATCATTTTTTTAACCTCAAAACCATCCATGGCAGCCTGCAGGGCACAGATAGGATCGATCTCGGTTACGATTACGCGGCAACCGGCTCCTGCCAGAGAAGCGGCAGAACCTTTACCCACATCACCATAACCACCTACTACAGCTACTTTACCGGCCAGCATTACATCGGTAGCGCGGCGGATAGCATCTACCAGTGATTCCTTACAGCCGTATTTGTTGTCAAATTTTGATTTGGTAACAGAGTCATTTACGTTGATAGCCGGAACAGGCAGTGTGCCTTTGGCCACACGCTCATACAGACGGTGTACACCTGTAGTGGTTTCTTCGGAAATACCTTTTACATGCTGTACCAGTTCGGGATACTTGTCCAGCACCATATTTGTAAGATCGCCACCATCATCGAGAATCATGTTGAGCGGGCGGTCCTGGCCACCAAAGAACAGGGTTTGTTCAATGCACCAATCTGCTTCTTCCACAGTTTGACCTTTCCAGGCAAATACTCCGATACCTGCAGCGGCAATAGCAGCGGCAGCATGGTCCTGTGTAGAGAATATATTGCAGGAACTCCATTTTACTTCAGCACCCAGTGCCACAAGTGTTTCGATCAGCACAGCAGTTTGAATAGTCATGTGAAGACAGCCGGCCACACGTGCACCTTTAAGCGGTTGTGAAGGGCCATATTCAGCTCTGATAGCCATCAGACCGGGCATTTCTGCTTCGGCCAGGCGAATTTCCTTACGGCCCCATTCTGCCAGCGAAATATCGGCAACCTTATAGGGGAGGGAGAAGTCAATGGATTTAGTTGATGTAGACATTTGTATGATGTTTATTTTCGGCGGCAAAGGTACATTATTGACCAATACCAATACGATATTGCTCCTGTCACCAGTGTACATGTTTTTTCCCCACTCAGGCCGCATTCCGTATCTTTGGACAACACCCAATTTTTCCTGTTATGCATGTATACGATACCATGACGGCAGCTGTTAACGGACTGAAAGCCAGGGGTTACAGCGTTGACTTTAATTTGTCTGAAAACTGCCTGGTCTGCCAGGATGCCCAGTACAATGCAGAAGATTTTGAAATTGTGGAAACTTACCGCTTTGAAGGCAATACAGACCCGGCCGATGAGGCCGTGGTATATGCTATAGAAGGCAACCAGGGACATAAAGGCATACTGGTAACCGGTTATGGTACTTCGGCCGAAGGCATAAGTGCTGAAATGGCCCGCAAACTTTCATTCAGTAAGGAATAATATGATGAAAAAAATGAGCTGGCTATGCCTTTTAGCCTTTTCCTGCATATCTGTAAATGCACAGCGGGGCGAAGGGGATACGCTACGGCTGAGTTGTTTTTTGACGAATGCCGTACTGCATGCTGGGGAATCACGCAATCAGCTTTTTAATACAGACGAATTAAAGCTGGTGTTGAGCAGTACCTCCGATACCGTTGTAAAAGCCTGTATCGATGGAGAGGTTACTACTGTACAGCGTGAAGCAGATGGTACTTACGAGATCGTCTTTACATACAGGGATTACTGGTTCTGGTTGTCCGGATTACAAAAGGCCACGGTCAGGGCCAAACAAAAGTTTCGTCGCGGAGATCCCATTGGTATATTAAGTCAGGGCAGCAAACTGGAATTGCTTTTATTTGATTTTGAAACGCCGGTTGATCCGCGTCTGCTCATGGATTGCGGTAAACATTAACCGATATTTTTTTCCATGATGAAATCATTCATAAGATAACCTTTCCCGATATCAATATCTTCTTCGCCAATTACGACAAAACCCAGCTTCTCGTAAAAGGTTCGTGCCTGATTATTACGGTTTACATTAAGCCTCATTTTAGAAGCGCCGTCGCGGTGCATGGCTCCGGCCAGTCGGTCTATGGCAAAACGCCCCGTGCCTCTGCCTTGCTGGCTGGGTAAAACGTACAGTTTATGCAGTTTGAAAGTGTCGGGTTGCAGGCGGCTGAAAGAGGCGAAGCCTACCGGCACATTGTCGTCATAGATAATCACGAATTCATGACCAGCCTGAAGCTGTTTCTCTAGCGAGGCCGTGCTATACATCATATCCATCATGTAATCGATCTGCTCTTTCGATAACACAGACTGATAGGTGGCCGGCCATACTTCATAGGCCAGCGACTGGATCACGGGAATTTCATTGGGGCCGGCGCGACGTACCAGCATAAAATCGGTTGGCCGGTTTGTTTTTTGCGATAAACGCCGGTGTTGCTTCAGATGCCGAAGGCTGAGCCGGAGTGATACCAGCAGTGAAGCAATGGCACCCAACGTGAGCAGGCCGGCTGATACATTGGCATTCACTTCGGGCGATTGCTGCAGGAAGAGAAAGAAATCATAGGCGCCATGAAATACAGTAGCCCAGAAGACTCCCGTAAGTAATAAGCGCTGCCTGTCTTTACTGAACCGGGCTTTACCTGCAAAGTAGCCCATCAGTACACCAAAAGTGGCGTGTGCCGGCACGGCGAGAAACATACGCTGAATGCCAACGGTCATACCAAATTTCTGTACATACAGGATGTTTTCGACAGTTGCAAACCCCATACTTACGACTACACCATACACAATACCATCAAGGGGTTCATCAAAACTGGGTTGGCGGAATGAATAGTAACGCAGGGCAACATACTTCACCACTTCTTCTGTAAGGGCCACCACTAAAAAAGCCTTTACTGCAATACCGGCAATGGAATTGTCTGCCTGGTTGTAAAATAACTGCTCTATGAAAATAGCCGGCAGGATGGATAATCCGCCCAGCACAAAGCTCACAAGCAGGTTCAGTTTGGGTTCGCGGTTATAGGCATCGCGATGCAGAATGAAAAGAATGATAGCGATGCCCGGAGCTATCGCAATTGCCAGCAGATCCATTGGCCTGTTTTTTTGGAAAGATAGGCAATCCCATACCGGCGCGAATACCCAATTTGTGGTAAAAAGAAAACAAAACCGCCCGGACTGCAATACAGCCGGGCGGTTAAATAAAGCGGTGGGGGCTTATGATCAGATGCCCATTTTCTTTTTCAGGTTGCTATCAATAGCATCGAGAAACTCTTCTGTATACAGGAAGTGCTCTCCGTGTTTTACTTTATTGCCATGGATACAAACCGCCAGATCCTTGGTCATCTTGCCTGATTCCACGGTTTCGATACAAACTGCTTCCAGTGCCTGGCAGAAGTCGATCAGGGGCTGATTGCTGTCAAGCTTTCCACGGAATGCAAGACCGCGTGTCCATGCAAAAATGGAGGCAATGGGGTTGGTGCTGGTTGGTTTGCCTGCCTGGTGATCGCGATAGTGGCGGGTTACCGTACCGTGCGCAGCTTCAGCCTCCATGGTTTTGCCATCGGGTGTGATCAGTACAGAGGTCATGAGGCCGAGTGAGCCGAAGCCCTGGGCTACTGTATCGCTCTGTACATCGCCATCATAATTCTTACAGGCCCATACAAAATTGCCGTTCCATTTAAGCGCGCTGGCCACCATGTCATCAATCAGGCGGTGCTCGTATACAATGCCGGCAGCATCAAACTGAGCCTTGAACTCATTCACATAGATTTCTTCGAAGATGTCTTTGAAGCGACCATCATATTTTTTGAGGATAGTATTCTTTGTAGACAGATAGAGAGGCCATTTTTTGCTGAGCGCCATATTGAAACAGCTGCGGGCAAAACCGCGGATGCTCTCATCGGTATTATACATGGTCATAGCAACACCATCACCTTTGAAGTTGAACACTTCGAAGGTTTGGGGCGAACCGCCATCCTCAGGCGTAAAGGTCATGGTGAGTTTGCCTTTTCCTTTAATTACCGTATCTGTAGCGCGGTACTGGTCGCCAAATGCGTGGCGGCCCACAATGATGGGGGCGGTCCAGTTGGTAACCAGGCGGGGGATATTGCTGATTACGATTGGTTCACGAAATACTGTACCATCCAGGATATTGCGGATAGTGCCGTTGGGACTTTTCCACATCTGCTTGAGGCTGAACTCCTTTACACGGGCTTCATCGGGGGTAATCGTGGCACATTTGATACCTACACCATGCTCGCGAATGGCATTGGCTGCATCGATCGTAACCTGGTCATTGGTCTGATCGCGGTACTCAATTCCGAGGTCATAATATTTGATATCCAGCTCCAGATAGGGCAGGATCAGTTTGTCTTTGATAAATTTCCAGATAATTCGGGTCATTTCATCGCCATCAAGTTCTACCACAGGATTGGCAACTTTGATCTTTTGGGCCATAGTTTCATGTTTTAGATTAATAGTCAGGATACTGCCTTAGCATCCGGGCTGGCAAATCTACAATTTATCCCCGCTTTTTGACGGCTTCGGCCAAAGTCCCGGAAAAGGGTTCAAAAATAAATATGGCCCGGACCTTGATTTAGCTCAATTTTTTCACTAACTTATGATAGAAATTTTGAATATGGAAGCCACGCGTCCATTCCTCAATTACATCCGCAAGTTCGTTAACATCACCGATGAAGAATTTGTGAAGGGACTTTTGCCCATCATCCGCATCAGGAGATTTGGTAAAAGAGAGTTTCTTATCAAAGAAGGTGAAATAGAAGATTATTTCAACTTCATCAGCAAGGGACTCATACGTAAGTATTACAAAAAAGGTACGCTTGAGATCAACACGCAGATCTCTACAGAAGGGCATATCATTTTAAGTCAGGAATCATTTCACAGCCGTAAGCCTTCGGAGTATTACGTGGAAACCATTGAACCTTCTATGGTAATTTCCATCAGACACGAAGATCTGGAGGAACTGTACAGCAAGTCAAAGAAAATGGAACACCTGGGTCGCCTGGTGGTCACACATACCATGGTGATCAAGGATAACTGGCAGATGCAGATGATCAAGATGACACCTCGGGAGCGTTTTCTCAATTTTGTGATGAAGAACCCCGAATTGCTGCAGCGTGTACCACAGAAATACCTTGCTTCTTATCTCAACATTAAACCTGAAACATTCAGCCGGTTTAAACATTTGTTGCGCACAGCATCACCGCGTAAGAATGGTAATGGCGCAGCCGGATAACAGGCTACACGTGTACTACGAGTACCGGTATCGTTAATTCATGACGTACCGTGTTGACCGTTTCGCCATAAAACAGATCCTTGAGTCCCGTGTGGCCATGTGCGCCGATCACCAGCATATCACACCTGTTTTCCAGTACAAGCCGTACAATTTCTTTTGACCGGTTGCCGAAGCCAATGCGTGCTTCTGCATTGAACCCCTTTTCTTTCAGCTCTCGGGCATAATAGAGCAGCCTTTCCCTGTCTTTTTGTGTTTCTATATCATCACTGTCGTGAGCATATATACGTGCAGGAACACTTTCTACTACATGCAATAAGAGATAGCTGGTACCGGCATGGCCCTGCCCAAGTGCATGAGCCAGCAGCTTACTGTCATTTTCACTGAAATCAAGGGCCACGGCAATAGCTGCATACCGGGGAATTTCAAGGCTCTGCAAAGGATTAATAGGTCCATGCAGTGGTGTGGCATGGGCTATTTTCCTTTTTTTCAGCAATGGGTATACGATAGTAATGATCAGTAAAGTTATAAATGCCAGGCCCGACAGTGAGATCACAATTTTCCAGAATAAATTATCAGAGCTGGCAAAATAATCAGCTGCCTGACCTATAACCATACTCAGGTTGAGATAGACCAGCACCGCGGTGATAAGCCAGGCGGCAATCTGCACAATGGGCTTGATTACAAAACTGCCCATTGTGTTTTTATCACTTACAAAATGAATCAGCGGAATAATGGCAAAGCCCAGTTGCAGGCTTAGTATTACCTGGCTCAGAATTAGTAACTGGTCAATATTTTCTTCCCCGTTGATAAGGATTACAATTACTGCAGGAATAATGGCTACCAATCTCGTGAGCAATCTTCGCATCCAGGGATTGATGCGCAGGTGCAGGTAACCTTCCATAACTATCTGGCCGGCCAGTGTGCCTGTGACGGTAGAGCTTTGTCCCGCCGCGATGAGTGCAATGGCAAAGAGGGCAGGAGCCAGTTTGGTTCCCAGCAACTGGTCGAGCAGGTGATGAGCATCTTTGATTTCAGCCACATCGGTTCTTCCTGTTTTATAAAAAACAGTGGCAGCCAGTACGAGTATGGCGGCGTTTACGAAGAAGGCCAGGTTGAGCGCTACAGCACTGTCAATAAAATTGAGTTTCAGTGCCCGTTTGATACCTGCAGTATCACGGCTGATTTTGCGTGTTTGTACCAGTGCGCTATGCAGGTAAAGATTATGTGGCATAACCGTGGCACCTATGATACCAATAGCGATGTATAAAGCAGTATCGTTGGGAATATGGGGTACAAACCCGCTGGCAATTTCGGAGAGCTGGGGTTTGGCCAGAATGATTTCGATGAGAAAGGAGGCGCCAATGATAAAGACCAGGCCAATGATAAATGCTTCCATTTTGCGCATGCCCAGTCGCTGAAGAATGAGTAGCAGGAAGGTATCAAGCACAGTGATTAGCACACCCCATATTAGCGGTAAACCTGTGAGTAATTGTATGCCGATAGCCATGCCCAGTACTTCTGCCAGGTCTGTTGCAGCGATAGCTATTTCGGCGAGTATATACAGTACAAAGTTGGCGGAGCGGGGATAGGTTTCGCGATTGGCCTGTGCCAGATCACGGCGGCGTACAATGCCGAGGCGCGCAGACAGGCTCTGGAGCAACAATGCCATGAGGTTGCTCATCAGCAATACCCAGATCAGTGTATAGCCAAACTGACTGCCGCCAGCCAGGTCGGTCGCCCAGTTGCCCGGGTCCATATATCCTACACTTACGAGATAGGCAGGCCCGAAGAAAGTGAGTATGCGCCGCCACACCGGCCGGTGTGTGGCAGTGGTATCAATTGTTTCGTGGACCTCACTGAGGGATTTGTCCGAAAAATGTTTATTCATCGTATTTCACAAAAATGTTCCGTGCCAGATCGCCACTGATGGTGGTGATCTGCTGTTTCACTTTTATTTCCATCGATTGATCGTAGCTGAAGCGCTTCCGGATTTCGACCCGGGTACCCATACCGATTTTTTTATGTCCCAGCAGTTCAAGCATACCGGATGACTGATCGCTTACGTAACAGACAATGCCCTGTTTGCCGGGGGGCAGCTCTGTAAGGCAAACCTGCTTGCTGGTCTCAATACGCCCCTGTGCATCGGGGATGGGATCACCATGCGGATCGAAGCGGGGAAAACCCAGGTATTCATCTAGTTTGTCGATGAGTTTTTTGCTGCTCACATGCTCCAGATCTTCGGCTACTTCATGTACTTCCTCCCAGCTAAACTTCAGTTTTTCGGCCAGGAAAAACTCCCATAACCGGTGTCGCCGGATGATGATGAGTGCCAGTTTACGTCCTTCGGCTGTAAGGCGAAAACCTTTATAGGCTTCATAGTGTACCAGCTTTTTGGTACGCAGCTTTTTCATCATATCCGTGATAGAAGCAGGCCGTGTTTTGAGTTCGGCGGCCAGTTCATTTGTAGTCACAGATCCATCCTTCTGCAGGTGATAGATCGCTTTTATATGATTCTCTTCGCTGGTTGAGTAGTTCAGCACGACTAAAATTAAATTTAGACAAACCTAAAAAAAATATCTTTATTTTCAAAACGCCGGGGTTGACGCAATGGCTGGAAACGCTTAATTTGCCCACCCAAGAGGATTCGTATGCGTTTATTGCTGAAAATTATACCGCTTTGCCTGCTGCTTACAGGGGTACTGGCCTGTAAGGACAAAAAGCCTGATCTGTCGGGCGAAGCACCGGTGACAGTCAGCGATTTCATTGATTTTTTTCCCAAATTATCCCTGTCATTTCAACTGGAAGATACCAGCCTGCTGCGTAAGGATAAGGATTCCCTGCTCATCAGCCGCAAGGTATTTACCCAGTTTGTACCCGATTCGGTACTTAACCGTCTGATGGGGAAAGCAGCGCGCCCTAAAATATATGCCATGGGCCGGGCAAAAGGAGATGAAACCTATCTTTTCGCCAAGACGGTAGCCGGCGAAAAACGTGCGGTATATCTTTTTGCTTTCGATAAAAAGAATAAGTTTATTGCGGCCATGCCCTTTCTGATACCCGACCAGGCGGCTGCTACGAGACAGGTCTCCGTATTTGATAATAAGTATACTATCAGCAAAAATGTGACCCGCCGCAATGCAGATGGCAGCGTTAATGAGGGCAAGGATGTGTATGTGCTGAATGCAGCTGCTGGTGAGTATATGCTGATCATGACCGATGCGCTCGATGAAAAACCTGCAGAGCTCATCAATCCTATTGACACTTTATCACGTAAACAAAAATATACAGCCAATTACGGCTCAGGAAAAACAACTTTATTCTCCTTCCGCGATGGCCGCCGTGCCGATCAGCTCCGCTTTTTCATACACTTCGAAAAAAATAATGGAGAGTGTGTGGGCGAGTTGAAGGGGGAAGCACAAATGAAAGGTCCCAACCGCGCCGAATACCGGGAGCCGGGCGAACAATGCGCTTTACAGTTTACTTTTACCAATTCTTCGGTAACCGTAAAAGAACTGGAGCCCTGCGGATCGCGCCGGGGATTGCGCTGTTCTTTCGATGGCACCTATTCACGCCTGCGTGATCAGCGCAGCAAACCTGCCCGCAAATAAAATAGTTCCGGGCCTATTTCTAAATTTAATTTTATCTTGCGCCTTCGTGTAAAAAAGACACAATTATGAGTTTTACAAATTTTTCAGTTCCTTACCCCATCGAATCAACTTATTCCAAACGTGTTGCCTACTTTTCTATGGAGTTTGCTGTACATCAGCCCCTGAAAATATATAGTGGCGGTCTGGGTTTTCTGGCAGGCTCGCATATGCGCAGTGCTTATGAATTGCGGCAGAATATGGTGGGTATCGGCATACTGTGGAAATATGGTTATTATGATCAGGAGCGCAACCAGGATCAGACCCTGGATGTGACCTGGAATGAAAAACAATATAGTTTCCTGGAAGAAACCGGTATTAAATTCCAGATCAATGTGCATGAGCATCCGGTATGGGTGAAAGTATTGTATCTGAATCCCGAAACATTTAAAACAGCCCCCTTATTCCTTCTCAGCACCGATGTGCCGGAAAACGATTATGTATCTCAAACGATCACCCATCGCCTGTATGATGCGAATGTGGCTACCAAAGTGGCTCAGTTTATACTGCTGGGGGTAGGTGGCGCCAAATTGCTGGATGTAATCGGTTTTAATCCGGAGTTGTATCATTTGAATGAAGCTCATGGACTGTCTGCTGCATTTTACCTCTACAGCAAATACAACAGGCAGATCGAAGAAGTGCGTAAGCGTCTGGTGTTTACCACGCATACACCTGAGGAGGCCGGCAATGAGAAACACGATATTTATCTCTGTCACAAAATGAGTTATTTCTGCGGACTGAGTGTAGACGAAGTACGTAAGCTGACCGGCATTACCGACGATGCTTTCAATCATTCACTGGTTGCGCTGCGTTTTGCACGCCTGGCCAATGCTGTATCACAACTGCATGGTGTGGTATCGCGCGAAATGTGGAGTAAATATTCCGGCATATGCCCTATCATTTCTATTACCAACTCGCAGAATTACCGTTACTGGGCCGATAAGCAATTGTATCGTTTCCGCGAAGCGGGCGATGATTATGGCATTGATGACCGCAAAAAATATCTGAAGAAAAGAGCGTTCGAAATAGTGGCTGATCAAACCGGTAAGCTGTTTGATCAGGATGTATTTACCATTGTATGGGCCCGTCGTTTTGCCGGTTATAAGCGTGCCGGTCTGATCACTACCGATGAAAAGAGATTTGCGGCCTTGCTGGCAGACAGCAAATATCCTGTGCAGGTGATATGGGCGGGTAAACCTTACCCGGTCGACCACCCGGCTATCAGCGAATTCAATCAGCTGGTGCACCTGAGCAAACGTTATAAGAATATGGCTGTTTTGATCGGATATGAACTGGGCCTGTCTAAACGGTTGAAACAGGCGGCTGATTGCTGGCTCAATAACCCGCGTGTACCGCGGGAGGCATCGGGTACCAGTGGCATGACGGCTGCCATGAATGGCGCAATCAACTTCTCTACGGACGATGGCTGGATCCCCGAGTTTATCAATCATGGCCACAATGGATTTGTGGTGCCCAAGGCAGACTATGCCAACATGAATGTATATGATCAGGATCAGTACGACCTGGATAAGATTTATGAAATACTGCAGAAAGAAATTCTGCCACTCTATTACGAAAATTATTCTACCTGGCGGCAGATCATGAAGAACAGCATGCAGGATGTACGCTTTCAGTTTGAAAGTAACCGCATGGCGCATGAGTATTATGATCTGCTTTACAAATAGAGAAAGGTATAAAGGTTTAAAAGTATAAAAGTGATAAGCGGCTTATGTATCTCACACCTTTATACTTTTAAACCTTTATACTTCTTATGCGAACTGTTCTATTACATCTTCTACCGTCACTTTCGTATTGTAAAACGACACCAGCTTTCTGATAACACCTTCAACGAGTGCATCGGGACAGGATGCGCCGCTTGTGATCAGTATATTAACGGGGGCGGTTGGCGGAAGAAAATTTTCCGTCTGTAATTCTACCTTGCGATGAAAATCATAGTGTGTAATACTGGTAGCTGAGTTGATTTTTTCTTCGCTATTGATAAAATAGGTGGGGAGTTTCTCTTCGCAGAGTTCTACCAGGTGAGAGGTGTTGGATGAGTTGTACCCGCCTACTACAACTGCCAGCTGTGCCGGAGTCTGCAGCATGCCAGTCACGGCTGACTGATTATCGTTGGTGGCATAACAGAGCGTATCGCGTGTATCAGCAAAACGGCTCACTACATCTGCTGCAGCCAGTCCATAGCGGCTGATCATGGTATCGCGCAGATAATCGGCAATGGCCTGTGTGTCGGAGGCCAGCATAGTGGTTTGATTGACTACGCCAATCCGCTGCAGATCGCGCTCCACGTCGAAACCATCAGAATACTGTCCTTTAAACTGCTCATAGAAACCGGCAGGTTCGTACTCGCCGGTGATATACCTCGCCAGTTCCAGTGTTTGCTTCATATCCTTTACCACTACGGCAGGTCCTTTGGCGGCGGCATGAGAAAAGGTGGCCCTGGTCTCTTCATGCTGTGGTTTACCGTGAATGACAATGGTGTAGTTTTTTCCTGCAATGGCTTCGCTGCGGTTCCATACTTTTTCTACAAAGGGGCAGGTCGTATTATACTTCTCTACCTGTATGCCGATACGCCGCAGTTTCTCTTCAATTTCGAGCGTGGTGCCGAAGGCGGGAATCAATACAATATCGTTGGCGGCCAGTTCTTCAAAAGCGATCAGCTGGCGGCCATGCGTGTCCTGCAGAAAGCGTACTCCATGCGCTTCCAGATCGGCATTGACCTGTGGGTTGTGGATCATTTCGCTCAGGAGGAAAATACGTTTACCCGGATTTTCTGTGACTGTGCGAAAAGCGATCTCAATAGCATTTTCGACCCCATAACAAAAGCCGAAATGGCGGGCCAGGTAAATGCGTACCGGGCCAAAATCGAGGAGGGTAGGCGTGAAGTCTTTCTTCATCTTATCCTGCTCCTTGCGTTTTTTCTTAACGGCCGAGATCAGCGGGCTGCGATAAATAATGGGGACTTCGAAAGATTTCATGGTGCAAAGATAAGAGATCAATGTGCTAATGTGCTGATGTGCTGATGTGCAAATGAAGAGAGCGGAAAACTATTACTGACTTTCAATATCTTCGGAATAATACAGTTCAGGTGCTTAATAGTCTGCAGGTAAAAAAGGGGGATTGGCATCAGCACATTAACACATCAGCACATTAGCACATTTTTCCTTAGTTTCACTCCAAAGCTTGCTTATGAAAAAATGGTTTTTACTGATGGCAGTTACAGGCGGACTGGCTGCATGCAATAATGCCGGCTCTCCCACAAATAAAAATGAAGGAATGACTCAAACCAATGGAAAGACGGTGGCCTGGGCGCACCATACCAACATCTATGAAGTAAATGTGCGTCAGTATACGCCGGAAGGCACATTCAATGCCTTTGCGAAAGAGATGCCCCGCCTGCGGGAAATGGGTGTGGAAACACTCTGGTTTATGCCGATAACGCCTATTGCGCAGAAAAATAAGAAAGGAAGTATGGGCAGTCCCTATGCCTGCTCCGACTATACATCTATCAACCCCGAATTTGGTTCGCTCGATGATTTTAAGAACCTGGTAAAAAAAGCACATGAACTGGGTTTCAAAGTAATTATTGACTGGGTGGCCAATCATACCGGCTGGGATCATGTGTGGACAAAGTCTCATCCGGATTATTATCTGAAGGACAGTGCCACCAATGATTTCAAAATAGCCAGTGGTATGGACGATATTATTGAGCTGGATTATAAGAACCCTGCGCTGCGACAGGCTATGGTGGATGCCATGAAATACTGGGTACAGGAATGCGATATTGATGGGTTCCGTTGCGACCTGGCTGCCTGGGTAGAAGTGGACTTCTGGCAGGAGGCGAGACCTAAAGTAGATTCTGTAAAACACCTGTTCTGGCTCGGCGAATTTGATGAACTCGAAAATGCCGATTATGGAAAGGTGTTTGATGCCAGTTACAGCTGGAGCTGGATGCATAAGACAAAAGATTTTTATCAGCAACACCTGCCACTGGCAGAGCTTGACAGCTTGCTGAACCGTTATAGCCACCTGGGCGATAACTCCATGCGGGCCTGGTTTACCAGCAATCATGACGAAAACAGCTGGAACGGTACCGAGTATGAGAAATATGGCGATATGGCCACAGCGCTGGCCGTTTTCTCGGCTACATGGAATGGTGTGCCGCTGTTGTACAGCGGGCAGGAGCTTCCCAATCACAAAAGGCTGCAGTTTTTTGAGAAAGATCCGATTGACTGGAATGGGAAATATGAGCGGGCGGGTTTTTATAAAACGTTGCTGCAATTGCATTCAACGCATCCGGCGTTGCGTGGAGGAGATGCTGCTGTAACTACCTATCGCCTGCATACATCTGCACCGGACCAGGTAATGGCTTATCTGCGCCGAAATGGTGACCAGGAAGTGCTGGTGTTGCTTAATCTGTCTGCCCGGCCGGTTGATATGACTCTGGCAGATGATCAGGTGAAAGGAAATTATACGGATGTGTTTTCGGGTCAGTCCGCATCACTTCAGAATGGCAGCAAGGTAATGCTGGCAGCCTGGGGCTGGCAGGTATTCAAAAAATAAATAGATGGTTACTGATAAAAAAAATGTCCGCCTGAGCGGACATTTTTTTTATCAAAAAGTTATGGGGCTTAATATTCCGAATCGGAATCGATATTCACCTGGTAAGTGTAGGTACCGCTCCAGCCGGGATACATACCTTCGAGTTTTACTTTTCCATTGCCATAGCTAAGTGCCTTGGCAAAGTCTTCAGAGTTCTTAATATCACGTCCGTTTACGGTAGTGATAATGAAGCCGGTTTCCATACGTGAGCCACTGAAAGGGCCACCTTCACGAATCTTTTTTACTACTACACCGCCGCTGATTGAATACTGGGTGGCTTTTTTGCTGTCGAGATCTTCCAGTTCGAGGCCCAGGCGGTCGCCGATGGCTTCATTATAGCTGTAATCTATTTTGCTTTTTTCACCTTTGAGGGTAATGAAAGCAGTGGCTTCCTTACCATTGCGCAGGTAAGTTACCGGTACTTTTTCTCCGGGACGGAAACCTGCAATATGTCCGCTCATTTCAATACCGCTTGATACAGGCTGACCATTTACTTTCAGGATCACATCGCCTTTTTTCAATCCGGCAGCCGCTGCAGCACCATCGGTGGGCACGGTTTGTACATATACACCACTCTGACCATCTTTCACACCAGCCTGTCTTACGAGGCGGTCATTTTCGCTTGCATTGGGATTGTAAGAGATGCCCAGGTAACCACGTTTTACATCGCCATATTCGATCAGATCATTTACGATCTTTTTCACAATATTTACCGGGATAGCAAAGCCATAACCGGCATAGGTGCCATTGGGAGCAAGGATTGCTGAGTTGATGCCTACCAGCTGACCATCGGTTGTGATAAGTGCACCGCCGCTATTACCCTGGTTGATGGCTGCATCGGTTTGAATGAAGGCTTCTACAGGGCTATCGCTCTGCCGGCTGTTGATACCGATTGAGCGGCCTTTGGCACTTACAATACCCGCTGTAACGGTTGTTTCGAGCGACAGGGGATAGCCTACAGCCAGCACCCATTGACCCAGTTTCACGTTATCGGAGTTGCCATAAATCATATAGGGCAGACCGGTACCGTCAATTTTTACTACGGCCAGATCACTGCTGGGGTCACGGCCAATCACTTTTGCCTTATAGGTTTTTTTGTTATTGAGCGTTACGGTGATTTCATCGGCCACACCTTCACGTCCATCGGAGATGACGTGGTTATTGGTAACGATATATCCGTCCTGGCTTATCAGCACACCACTGCCGGAGGCACGCTGCTCGGGCTGTACCATGGGCTGACCAAAGCCGAAGAAGTCGTTGAACATATCTTCCATGCTGTTGCCACCCTGGCTACGGGGCAGATCGTTTACAATGCGTTTGGCAGGAATCTTTGTTTTGATGTGTACCACGGCAGGTACAGATGCGTTGGCCGCTTTCGTGAAGTCAACAGGATCTACTGCGTCTGCCGCATTGTCAAGATAACCTGCATAATTTACAGGCAACTTGCCTTCCTGCGTTTGTGAAAAAGACAATTTTGCGGCATTTCCGCCATTTACTTTGCCATAGATCCAAACACTACCAACAGCTGAAGTTGCGCTAACTGCAATAACCAGCAGAAGTTGTTTCCATTTCATACTCTTTATGAATTTTTATTGCTTGAATAGTTGTACAGACATTTTCAAATCTCATGCCTGCTGTCTACAAAGTAACAAACTGACATAAGAAGTTCTTTTTCCACTCATTCAGTTTAACAAATCATTTACTAAGGGCTTCGTACTTCAGGACAAATTTAACCAGAATCTGTTAAAAAATAAATACCTTAAAGAGTTGTCAGAAAGGCCATTGTATCTACGCCATCCGCATAGTCGGCCAGGCCCGGCTGCTGACTTTTGCCAAAGCCGGTAAATCCATGACCCACCAGGCACTGAATATCGGCATGCGTCTGCAGGCCGGCTACCAGAGTGTCTTTGTCGGAATAGGTTTCGTAATGCAGCTGGCTGATAGGGGAGAACAGGCTGTTGTTTTCTACCAGCAGCAGGGATTCATTGCTCATGTACAGCTGCTTGTTGAGCATAAGAATGGCCAGGTTGTAATCGTAGTTATTTTTGAATTTGTGGTGTTCGGCCAGCCAGTTGTACTTGCGGAAAGCCTGCAGCAATGGTACAAAATCGTAACCGGCAGGCACATACAGTTTAGTTACGTTACGGCATCCCAGGCCAAAGTAGAGATATACATCATCTGCCAGCAGCTCCAGTTCTTCGGTTGTTTCGCTGCCGTCCAGTACGGCAGCAGAGCTGCGGTTGCGCCGGATGATATGCGGATATTTTCCGAAGTAAAAAGTAAAATAGCCGGCGGAATTATTGCTTCCGGTGGCAATATAGGCATCGCAGCCTTTGAGCATATCTGCTATTTCAAGGTAACCGGCAGCGGCAGGTTCCCACTCAATCAGTTTGTTGATGAGGTGTGTGGTGAGCACTGCATCTTTGGATGATAGTTTGATGCGAGCCCTATGTCCGGCTATCCAGATACAGATCAGATCATGCATGCCTACCAGGGGGATATTGCCTGCCATGATGAGGCCGATAGTTTTAGGGGCGTGGTCAACGGCGGCTGCGGGATATGCAGCCACCCATTGCACTAAAGCATCTTTTTGCAGGTATTGGTGGCCGATTGCCCGGATGGATTGTTGCAGAAAGGAGGGGATGAACCAGCCATTTTCACGGCTGGCACGATCCTGTACCTGCAACCACTCTTCATTATCCGATAAAATATAATCGCCCAGGCGGGTCAATAAGTCAATACGGTATTGTAAATTCATGAATGCGCTTTATTTTTGTTATCTGATCTGGTGGGTATTGAAGATCAGGGTGCAAAATTAAATTTATACCCGTTTAAACAGGCGAATTATGGCAATTAAGATAACTGATGAATGTATTAACTGCGGCGCATGCGAGCCGGAGTGTCCTAATAATGCGATTTATGAAGGCGGTGTGGAATGGGCCATTGCGGATGGCACATCCGTAAAGGGTGCATTTACCCTGCTGGATGGTACAACGGTAGATGCGGATCAGAAAAACGCTCCCGTGAGTGTTGATACTTACTATATTACGCCCAATAAGTGTACGGAGTGCCAGGGTTTTCATGAAGAACCCCAGTGTGCTGCGGTATGCCCGGTAGATTGCTGTGTGCCCGACGAAATGTACCAGGAAACCGTTGAAGAGCTGATGGCTAAAAAAGATAAGCTGCACCTCTGAGGGTGTGTATAAGTTCTGCTACATTTCTGTGGTCGAAACAGGATTTTCGCTTAACTTGAATCTATCTTGATATAGCAGCGGACGCTGCTCCATTTTTGGCGGGTGATATTTCCCGTCGTAAAAAGGTGAAGGAGAAACGGCCTTCACCTTTCTTATTTTACAGTAGAGCGGCTTAATTGGAGAAATAAATGATTTTTAAGAGACTAAATTTCCGGAGCCGCATTTTTTCCTGAATATTTGTGGCGCAAAAAACTAGTATCCATTTTCATGAAAAAGAATATTGCACTGGTGACCGGTGGCTACTCTGGCGAAGCGGTCATATCTTATAAATCTGCTGCCACCATTAATAATAATCTCGACCGCAACCTGTATAATGTCTATCTTATAGATATAAATACCGAAGGCTGGTTTCATACGCTGCCGGATGGGGAGAAAGTGGAAGTAGATAAAAACGATTTTACCATTACGACAGGAGGGGACAGGATTCGGTTCGATGCCGTATTTATTGGAATGCATGGCACGCCTGGTGAAGATGGCAAGCTGCAGGGATATTTTGATGTACTGGGTATACCTTATACGAGTTGTGATGCCGCAACCTCTGCCATCACCATGAATAAACGCTATACAGTAGCGGTAGCCCGTATGGCAGGCATCAGTGTAGCACGTTCGCTGCATCTTTTCAGCCATTCCCCGCTCACGGCCATGCAGGTGCTCGATCAGCTCAGGTTGCCGGTATTTGTAAAGCCCAATAGTGGTGGTTCCAGTATTGGCATGAGTAAGGTCGATAATCCTGAACTGTTGCAGGCCGCCATTGATAAGGCATTTAAGGAAGATAAACAGATACTTATCGAGGAAATGATCAGCGGCCGCGAGTTTACGGTAGGCGTATTTAAAACAAAAGGTAATATCATCGTATTGCCGCTTACCGAGGTAAAGGCCGATGCCGATAAGGAATTTTTCGATTTCGAAGCAAAGTACCAGGGCAAGTCAACGGAGACCACACCGGCTCAGGTAGATGAAGCAGTAGCCGACCGCATCAGGGAAGCTGCCCGCCTGATCTATGCGGTATTCAATTGCCGGGGTGTGGTGCGTATTGACTTTATATACAATGAAGAAGCCGGTCAGCCGTTTATGCTTGAGATCAACACTATTCCCGGGCAGAGTGCGGCCAGCATCGTACCACAGCAGGTACAGGCCATGGGGTGGAGCCTGCGTGAATTTTATACTAAATTAGCGGAAGAAGCATTTGAGACGCGTTAACTGCCAGTGAGCTTAGTATTACTTAGATAGTTTTAAAACCTAAAAACGTAGTTCACTAAACAATACTGCATGTTTAAATTCATCACCAATCGCCCTCTGTGGGTCAATATTCTGGGGGGCGTGGTCCTGGCACTGATTATCTTTTTCCTGTTTATTCTTTCCCTTGACTGGCTTACACATCATGGACAGTCCAAAACAGTACCACAGGTGCTGGGTAAGAGTTATGATGAATCGCTGGCCATCCTGAAAAAAGAGGGCTTTGATGTGGAAATACTGGATTCGATCTACGCAGATACCGCACGCCCCCTCCAGGTTTTACGTCAGGTGCCCGAAGCTGATGAGACCGTGAAGGTAAACCGAACCGTATACCTTACTATAAACCGGGCCGTGCCCCCCCTGATCGAAATGCCCAATATTATTGGTTCCAGCTTTCGCAGTGCGGAAATGACACTCAAAACCTATAACCTTCGTGTGGGTGATACCACCTTTAAACCCGATTTTGCCAAAAATGCTGTACTGGAACAACGCTACAATGGCAATATCATTAAACCGGGCACACAGATCCGGATGGGCAGTGTGGTAGACCTGGTGCTGGGCGATGGAGTAGGAGACCGGCAGTTTATTGTGCCTTCCCTGATCGGTATGACCTATTGCCAGGCCCGCAGTATGCTCGAGCAGCAGGGAGTTGCCTTTGGTGTGGTGCTGACAGAATCGGCGGTAACAGATACCTGCAATGCGTATATTTACAGGCAAAGCCCGGAACGGATGGGACCAGACCAGCGGTATCGTTACATCCGCTCAGGACAGCTGATCGATATCTGGCTGCAAACAGAAAGACCTGTAGTGGATACATTGCCAGCCATTCAACCGGAAGATTAATAACACTAAAAAAATCTATATGCAAACTATAACTGTAGAGGAACTGAAAAAGCGTCTGGATGCGGGCGAAAAATTAAATATTGTAGATGTGCGCGAGCCGCATGAGCATGCCGAATTCAACATCGGCGGACTCCTGGTACCGCTGGGACGTGTACAAACGATGGATATTGATGAGCTGGAGCCTTTTAAAGACCAGGAGCTTTTTGTGTATTGCCGCAGCGGCAACCGCAGCGGTCAGGCCTGCCTCATTCTGGATACGCTGGGTTTTAAAAATACCATTAATGTTACCGGCGGAATGCTGGCCTGGAAGGAAAAAATAGCCCGGTAATCTGCTGAAATGATCATAAAAAAAGCGACCTCAACAGGGTCGCTTTTTTTATTTGATGACCTATTCTGTCAAAGCTTCACCGTGAGGCTGATCATGAAATTGGTTCCTGCCATTGGGAAATAATAATTGTCTGCCGCAATCACACCGTCATAAACATAACTATAGGTATAACCATTGGGCTCGTACCGGGTATTGAAGATATTGTTGAGCTGCCCCGTGATATTCCATTCCTTAAACAATTTATTCTTCATTTCCAGTACCACCCGCAGGTCCTGCGTATAAAATGCATCAAGCCGGCGATGTGCAGACTGGGTATTGTCGAGATATTGCTCACCTACATATTTACCCAGCAGACTAATATTTAACTGTGCTGTGGGCTGCAGATGCAGACCTAAGTTGGCCACTACGGGAGGGGCAAAGGCAATATTAGTATTTTCGTGAGCAACGGTTTGTTGCCCTATCCAGTCGCCATTGATGTCGTACATATCAAGAAACTCGGTGAAGTTTTTAATCTTATTACGGCTGAAAGTGATATTACCAGTGGCCTGTAATTTTTTGCTGAACTGATAACCGCCCTGCAATTCGATGCCCGCTCTGTAACTTTTGGGCACATTGATACGGGTATAGGCGCCTACATCATTGATCATACCGGTAAGCACCAGCTGGTCTTTGTAGCGCATGTAATAAAGAGTGGCAGATGCCTGGTACCGGTTTCCTTTTTTCTCTATACCAGCTTCAAAATCATGAAGTGTTTCCTGACGTGGTTGGTTGCTGAGCGATGCCTCAAAGTCGTCGCGGTTGGGTTCCTTATTGGCCAGTGCATAGCTCAGGAACGCCTGCCAGCCATTTTGCTGGTAGGTGAGACCGGCTTTGGGATTTAGAAAATTGAAGCGTCGGTCTATATGGAGCGAGGGGTTGTCGGCAAAGCCATCCATTTTATGCTGCACCCGGCGATATTGCAGATCGGCGAATCCATATAGATGATTGCTGAGCTGGTATTGCCATTTACCATATACATTGATATCCGATTTGAGGGCATCCACGTCGTAGTAGCGAAAGCCATTGTCGAATCCATATTTAGCCCATATTACATCTCCGTGGTGGTTGCCATCATAAACAGTCCATCCGCCGCCCAGTGTAACCTGATGTTTCCCGTAAACATATTGAGCAGACAGGATTTGGCCATAGAAGTAATTGTCGAGCCATTTCTGCCGTACAAGGTCTGTTTCCTTTACCAGCAGACCGTTGATAGTCAGATCGGGCAGGCCGTAATCAGCAAAGGCTTCTTCTCCTTTGTAGTTTTCATAGTAACCCAGGCCACGGGTAAGAAAAAGGCCGGTGTTGAAGTGCCAGCGATTACCTGCTTTTTGGTCAAAGAAAAGCTGATAATGGGTTTGGCGGTAGTTGTCTGTTTCGTTGTCGTAAGGAGCACCGGGACGGTCGGTACCGCTTGAGTTGTAAGTGCGGTTTGATTTCAAATCCGATTCGGGCACACCATTCCATGCCTGGTAGGTTTTTTCTTTTCCCGAGAAAATGTTGAGACGAAGCGCGGAGTTGTCACCCAGCCAGGCACCTGACAGATAGAAGGCCTGCAGTTTGCTGCTGGCGCGGTCAATATATCCATCGCTGCTGATCTGGCTGAGACGGGCATCCAGTGTGAAGTGGTCGTTGAGAAGGCCGGTGCCTGCTTTTACCGTATGCCGCCAGGTATTGAAAGAGCCATAGCCATTGGTAATTTCAGCATATGACTCCTTGTTTACCTCATTTGTAGAGAGACTCACCGTGGCGCCGAATGCGCCAGTACCGTTCGAAGAGGTACCCACACCCCGTTGTACCTGGATAGATTGTACAGAAGAGGTGAAGTCGGGCAGGTTCACAAAAAAGCTGCCCTGGCTTTCGGCATCATTGAAAGGAATGCCATTGAGCGTGATATTGATACGCGTGGCATCTGTGCCGCGAATACGTAAACCGGTATAACCCACACCGGTACCGGCATCTGAATTGGCTACTACCGAAGGAGTCTGGTTAAGAATAAATGGCAGATCCTGACCCTGGTTGAGCCGGCTGATGTCTTTTTTAGATAGATTAGTCTTCGCAAACGGGGCCTGTGTGGCTGCTCTGATGGCACGTACTTCTACCGGCGAAAGCGAATAAAAGCTGTCTGTTGATGCTTGATTTTGAGCAAATGAGGAACTGGCTGATAAAATAATAGAGCCAATCATTGCAATCCTCTTCATTTTTTTTTGTTTTAAACGGTTAAAAAATGAGAGGGAAATGCTGTTGGAGAAAGGGCATAGCATGACCTCCTTCCCTGCGCAGGCATTACCCTGATCAGGTTTTACGGGTATAATCTCAGATTCCTGAAAGGCCTGGCCAGCACCAGTCAGGAAACACCCCGGGAAACACTGAAAACTTACAAAGCTTTCACTTAGCAAGAACTGATAGCAAAAGTAAGGACAAAAAAGCTGAAATAGCTGTAACTTTTCCAGATACAGCTGCGTATAACTCTAAACCATTCGTTTATGAAAAGAATTTTGTTGATAATAGCGCTGTTTGCCATAGCTGTTCCAGGCTTTTCCCAATTCACTGTAAAAGATGAGAATGCTGAAGTGAGGCCGGCAAAGGATTTTACGGTAATAAGGATATCCAATGCGTTTGATGTTTATCTGAGCCAGGGCAATGAAGAGTCTGTAGCGGTGAGTGCTGCCAGTGCCAAATACCTTGAAGAGATTTTTGTGGAGGTTAAAAATGGTGTCCTGGAGATCAGCTATCGTCCCAAAAATGGCCGCTGGACCAGTGGTAACCGTAAACTCAAAGCCTATATCTCGTTCAGGCAACTGGACAAGCTGAAAGTAAGCGGAGCCTGCGATGTAAATATTGTAGGCGGCTGGAAAACGGAAGGAGCACGCGTTGAATTGTCGGGTGCCAGCGATCTGAAAGGTCAGCTGACCATGCAAAAACTTTCTGTGGATATCAGCGGTGCGTCAGATATGCAGGTAACCGGCACAGTTGGCCAACTGGACATTGAAGCGAGTGGTGCCAGCAATTTCAAAGGTTTTGACCTGGCGGCCGATTACTGCGATGCCCGCGCATCTGGTGCCAGCGATATCCGTATTCATGTCAATAAAGAACTGTCAGTACAGGCCAGTGGCGCCAGCGATGTGGATTATAAAGGCGAAGGTCACATCCGCGATATTAAAACAAGCGGGTCAAGCAGCGTAAAAAGGCGTAATTCATAATTTATATTTCCCCCCTGGTCTGTCTCAGACAGACCAACGTCGAATTAATCCCCCTGGTCTGTCTCATTTTCCCCCTCTGGTCTGTCTCATTTTTCCCCCTGGTCTGTCTCAGACAGACCAGGGGGATTTTTTATTGCTTCCGGAAAGTGGCTTCGATGTTTACACCGCTATAAACTGCCGTTCCGCTCAGGTTGCTGCAATCGAAGCTCTGGATTGTGAGTGGAAAAGGGAAATAGTCTATCGTAAAGGTATTGCCTGACAATGTCCAGCTTCCCGTGGAGTTGGAAGATGGATCGCAGGAAACGCCTGCATCGGTATAATCGTACGTTCCATCTGCTTTTAGAGTTACGATATCATCTTTGGTGCAGGTCTGAAAGGTAAGGTCAAGGGCATCCACCCCATTCATTTTAAAAGCGACAAGTCTGTAACTGCCGGCTACTGATTCTTTAGTGACTGGGCAGGTTTCTGTTTTGTCTTTTTTGCTGCAGCCTGCACCGGTCAGGATGGCAATTGACAGCAGACACATTAGTTTTTTCATAAGCTGGGTGTTTTAAGTTTAGCAGGATTAAAAATAATATACATCCCTGGTATGTCTCAGACAGACCAGGGGGGATTTTTATTTTTTATGGGCAATTCTCTTTTTTTGTTTGGTTGGTAAGTGTAATAAGCCTACCTTTGCAGCCCATATCGCGAGGTAGAGCAGCGGTAGCTCGTCGGGCTCATAACCCGAAGGTCGGGAGTTCGATCCTCCCCCTCGCAACAAAAGTCCGCCGCGAGGCGGATTTTTAATTTTCCGGACAGCTGATCATTTCTGGCTGAAAAGGACTGACTACCTTCTTTCTCTCTCTTGCCCGGGGTGGTTTGGCTTGTCTGGATAAAAAGGAACAGGCCGGTTTTATGAAAGTTGGATTTGTGAACATATTCGGGCGGCCCAATGCGGGCAAAAGCACTCTTCTCAATGCACTTATGGGAGAGAAGCTGGCTATAGTATCGCCTAAGGTACAGACTACCCGGCACCGTATTAAGGCCATACTGAGCGATCCCGGTTATCAGGTAATACTGTCTGATACACCCGGTATTATTGATCCGCGGTATAAACTGCACGAAAAAATGATGCAGGCTGTAAAAGGGGCGCTGGAAGATGCTGACCTGGCCTTGTTGCTGGCAGATGTATCTGATGACCTGGAAGCGGCGCATCAGATATTTTTATCGCTGCGGCTTAAGGTACCGGCACTGGTAGTGTTGAATAAGATCGATAAAGTGAATGCTGCGCAGGCAGAAGCCGCGGCAACTTTTTTCAGTGCCCAACCTTATTGCAAACAGGTATTGCGTATATCAGCTGTAAAAGGCGTAAATGCTACAGATTTTCTGCAACCCATTTTGGCGTATCTGCCCGAAGGAGAGCCCTTTTATCCTACAGATGATATCAGCGATCTGCCCACTAAGTTTTTTGTGAGTGAGCTTATCAGGGAAAAAGTGTATGAATTGTTTGGTGACGAAATACCTTATCACACTGCGGTGCTGATAAGGGAGTTTAGCGAAAAGCAAACGCTTGTGAAAATAGTTGCCGATATCATTGTGCAGCGCGAAACACAGAAAGTGATCATTATTGGCGAAAAAGGAAGTATGATCAAAAAACTGGGAATGGCTGCCCGAAAGGATATTGAAACTTTTTTGCAGCAAAAGGTATTTCTGGAGCTTTTTGTGAAAGTGAAGCCCAAATGGCGTGAAAACGAATTTCAGCTGAGGGAATACGGCTATTGATCAGGTAGCCATTAATAAATATTATCAAGATCTAAAAACAGGAAAAATGTCATTTACTGTTGCCATTGTGGGAAGACCCAATGTGGGAAAAAGCACCTTCTTTAACCGACTGCTGGAGCAGCGCAAAGCTATTGTGGATGATGTGAGTGGTGTGACACGCGACCGTCAGTATGGGGTGGCCGACTGGAATGGTAAAAGCTTCAATGTAATCGATACTGGTGGCTTCGTAGCCGGCAGCGAAGACGTATTTGAAAAGGAAATCGCCAAGCAAGTATTGATTGCGCTCGATGAAGCAGATGTAATTCTGTTTATGGTAGATGCACAAACCGGCCTTACTGATCTGGACGATGCCATGGCTCATGTATTGCGCCGCAGCACCAAGCCGGTATTCCTTACCGTAAACAAAGTAGATAATAATGACCGCCTGCTCGAAGCCGCAGAGTTTTACAGCCTGGGTTTTGATCAGGTATTTTTTATTGCCGCTGCGAGTGGCAGCGGATCGGGCGACCTGCTCGATGCCGTAACAGAACTGATACCTGCAGAGCAGGAAGAGCAGGAGATGGAACAAGGCGACTCATTGCCGCGCATCGCCATCATAGGTCAGCCTAATGTAGGGAAATCATCGTTGCTGAATGCCCTGGTAGGACAGGAGCGTACCATTGTGAGTGATATTGCCGGTACAACCCGCGACACGATTCATACGCATTATAATCTCTTTAAAAAAGAATTTATCCTCATTGATACAGCCGGTATACGTCGCAAAACCAAGGTACATGAAGACCTGGAGTTTTATTCGGTGATAAGGGCTATCAAAGCCGTGGATGAAGCCGATGTATGTATGCTCGTGCTGGATGCCGAAAAAGGAATTACCGCTCAGGATCTGAATATCTTCAGCCTGGCAGCCCGTAAAGGAAAAGGCCTGGTGGTGCTGGTCAATAAATGGGATCTGGTGAAAAAGGAAACCAATACTGCCAAAGAATATGAAACAGAATTGAAGAAACGACTGGCTCCTTTTACCGATGTACCCATCCTGTTTATATCTGCGAAAGAAAAAACCCGGATCTTCAAGGCTATCGAGATAGCACTCGAAGTATATGAAAACAGACGCCGCAAAATTCCTACATCTGCACTCAATGATACCATGCTGAAAGCTGTAGAGGCTTATCATGCACCAGTAGTACGCGGACATGCGGTGAAGATCAAATTTGTAACACAGCTGCCTACCGCTGTACCATCTTTTGCATTCTTCTGTAATTTTCCGGATGATATCAAAGCGCCGTATAAGAATTACCTGGAAAATCAGCTGCGCCAGCAGTTTGATCTCACCGGTGTTCCTATCCGTATTTTCTTCCGTAAAAAATAATAGAGTATTAAACAATTACGGGTTTGCAGATAACTGACCAAGAGAAAATTCCCGTTATTTAATGTTTTTTTCACATGGCCCGGTGCATGCACCGGGCTTAGTTTTACAGTGCAGCTGATATTGGTTGTGGATGGAAAATGTGTGTTATGATAAAATATTGTTGCCTGTTAATGAATTGTTTGCTGATGCAAGTCGTGGTCGCTCAGCTCCGCTGGGACGGAGAAGGTCAGGATCAGCAATGGGCCACGGCTATCAATTGGGAAGGCGATCAGGTACCTGGTCCGGAAGATGAGGTATTGCTGGATAATACCTTTGTACAAGACGATTATGCAGTAATGTTACCTGCCGGTGCCGTATCGGTTGTTGTCCGTTCACTGATTATACAACCGGCACCCGGCAATATCATTACCTGGATAAATCCAGCTGTTAATACGTCTTCCACTGCCTTTGTGGCTACCGCCGGGGGAGATGCGATTGTGATTGGTAAAGGCGGCATTATGATAAATGCGTCAGGTGCTTCGTCAGGTACCCCTGTAAGTGTCTCCGCGACCGGGTTTTTCCGGATCAATGACGGAGGACATTATATTCACCGTACGGAGCGGGGGCATACCACTAACCTGGTTTCCCGTCTTTCAACTGCACCGGGTACAGAAGCCGGCATATTCGAATTTGATGTACCATCTGCTACAGCCTATACTGTTTCTATCAGTAACAGAACTTATGGCACATTAATTTTTTCGGCAGCAGCAGCCGGACAAAACAAAACCTATACCGGGTCCGGCACAGGAGTCGTAAATATAAGAGGTCAATTACAGATCAGGAACCGGGCTGCGTTTTCCTATGGCGCCAATGTCAGCACAATTAACATTGTCCGTTCCTGTAACATAGAAGCCGGAGGCATTTTTATTGTAGCAAATGGTGCAAACGCATCGCTCATCCGTCTACAGGGCGATTTGTATAATAATGGATTAATCACCCGTACCGGCACAGGTCCTGCAAGCCGCTTTCAGTTAACCGGTAATGCGGAGCAGGCCATTTATCAGGATGGGCAAATCGGTGGCCAGGTTATATTATCAGTCAATAATGCTACCGGAATAAGACTGCGTACCATATTCCGGCTTGAATATGCGGTTGAATTTATACAGGGTAAATTATTCTCGGCATCAGACGCTTTACTCGTGTTGCAGCCAGGATGCCAGGTACTCAATGCAGGTGCACATTCTTTTGCGGAAGGGCCGGTTTGTAAAATAGGAGCTGAGGCATTCATTTTTCCCGTGGGAACAGGGGGCATATATACGCCGCTGGGTATTGGCGGTAATGGCGCTGTTACTGATTCTTTTGTTGTAGAATACAAAAGGGCGAATCCGCAGCAGGTTTCGGGAGTCATCAATCAGGTGGTTATGCCGATTGATCATATTAGTTATGTAGAGTACTGGCAGCTTAAATCTAATCCGGCAGCATTGCCCCGGCAGGTAAGTCTGGCTGTTACTCCGCTGAGCTTTGTACGTAGCCTCGAATCATTGCTCGTAGCGCGTTATGCCGGCGATCGGTGGGTTAGCGAAGGAATTAGTGAAATTGTATCCGGACCTGCGCAACCTCCTTTTGTAACCGGTACCATCAGCTCAGATGAAGCCGTAGAAGCGTATGGCTATTTTACTCTTGCAACCACCGAGACTGTCAGCGAAAATCCTTTACCAGTCCGGTTCACCGATTTCTTCATCCAGTCGTCTGCTGACGGATTTCCGCAGTTAAAATGGACGATTGCAGATCAGGCGGATGAAGCAATGGAGTTTTTGATCGAAAAAGCTACGGCTGGTGGATTTTTTGTGCCCGTTGTCCGGAAACCCGCCCTGCAGAATATTTCGGAGTACACTTATCAGGACAGGGAAACAGATCAGGCTGTTCGGTATAGAATAAGGATACTGGGTCCGGATACTATACTTGCCACATCTGCCGAGTATTACTGGCAACCAGAAAGCAACCAAAGAAACAATTTTCGTTTACTGACTTTATCAAAAGACCGGTTGAGGATTGAATGTCCTTGGTTTCTTCATCACTTTCATCTTAATATAATTAATAGCAATGGGCAGATTGTATTCAGGCAGGTATGGCCCACGCGTACAATTCATGCCTTTGCAGATATTGATCTGTCGGCCTGGCCGCGTGGAATGTATTTTATTGAAGGAGTAAAAGACGGTAGAAAGATAGAAGTGTGGAAACACCTGCATTGACGGTTCCTGCAAACAACATGTTTGCCAGCGTTGTCTGCAATTGCTCTTGTTGTCTTTTATTATTTTCAGAAATCTGTTTTTTGGCCTCACCAATATCAACTGTATAGGTTACTACATGAATGTTAAGTATGTTGAATTTTGCACTTTCTCTATTTGTATTATGGCAGATATTCTGCATTGTAATAGAATTAAACAAGAAGAAAAGAGTGATTTTTTAATAAAACTTGAAACTATCGATTATGGGCGATTTTAAAGTTATAGAGGTGGTGAATGCCACGACGATTAAAGTGTCCCTTCAATGGAAGTTTTCCCAGAGCTGATGGTACACCGCTAATAGGCGATCTGATTAAAATCGGTGGATTAGATGTGCCGGAAACGAGTGAGTGGGTTATACATCGTCTTAAAACCCTGTTATTGGAAAGAGAAATTGAGGCCTTTTCTCAGACGGTTACTGTAAATCATAAGGCTCCCATAGAGTGCAGAATTTTTCTGTCGGAGACAGAGATTTTGTATTATTTCCCGGAATTTCAACCGGCTGGGGATGAGTTTAAGAAGCAGTATGCGTAATTGGTTTCGTTTCCGGAAAAATGGTTTACCAAAGACTCTTTGCAGGAACTGCAGTTAGTTTGCAGATATATTGATGTTGTAAATCAGCTGCGTATCGCTGGTCTGTATACTAACCGCTACTCAGTCTTCATTTCAGGCCTTCACACGTTTTGTCCACTCCCTGATTTTCTCTCTGAAGCTTTCCAGTTCCTTTATCTGCTGATTAATAAAGGAATTGTCTTTGAAACTCCCTACTACTTTTTCCATTTCTTCTATGGAGTCATACACCATTTGCCGGAAAGGGTTGCTGTAATCTTTGGCGCGGGACTCCTGAATTTGAGCTACCATCCATTCGCGGGTCTGAAGAGTCTGACTGAGCAGCTTTTTGAAGACGGTGAGCGTAAGATCAGCAGGCTTCAGCTCTTTCAGTTCCAGCAAAGAGGCTACTGCATGCAGGGCTTTCTGATCTGCATATTGAGCACTGTGTATATGATAGTATTCATGTACAGCATCCCAGCTGTTGATTTCGCCAGCATGTATCTGGTGGATCAATTCCTGCAGAGCAGGCTGAGGCATCAGTTGTCCCCCTATATTAACCCAGGCTGTGCGGGCGGGGATCTTATTTTTTTTGAAAAAGGATTTAAGCGAATCGGCCTCCTGTTTTTCCATCAGGTAAAGCAGTTGTGTGATGCCGTAGTAGACGATCAGTTCTTTGAAAATAGTGTATGATTCGGTTACTTTTACCAGTTTTACTTTTCGTTTGCTGTTTTCGATGCCACTGGCCAATATTTCTTTTTTGCCCAGCGATTTTTGCTGATCGAGCAACTTCCGGCCGGCTTTGGTGGCGGCCTCATCTGTAACCCGGCTATTCTTCTTCAGGCTTTTGCCTACACATAACTGCAGGTATTGGAGGGCGTCAAAGAGTTCGTTTACGCTATCGGGGGCGAGGTAATCGTATTCGAGGTATTGATTTTTTAATGATCGTTTGTCCCGGCTGGCATATTTACCTTCATTGCGCGCCAGTGCATACATGTTGTACATAAACCAGTAGCCGGGCATGATGACCAGTTGGTCGCGGCTTACATCGTTGCTCACCAGCGAGAAGGGGATAGGTATATTTAGTTCTGCCGGAAAATCTCCTTTGGCAATTATAGTAAAGGAAGCAAAGCGGGAGTTGTGTTTGAGGCTTACACAGAGTCCGGGCCAGAAGCCACGGCCAGCAATCAGTTCTCCATCTGCTCCCCGTGAATTATGATTAGAGCCGATAGTAGCTCCGGCAGCCATGTTGCTTTGACCGGAAAGCAGGCTGGCGCAGAGAAAAGAATTATTGTGGTGCTGCTCATGAGCAGGGAAAATGAGCGAATTCAATACTTCGCAACAGGAAATAGTGGAATTGTCGCCCAGGAATGAGTTTATAAGCCGGGCACCATATTTAAGCTGCGAATGTGAAGCCAGGATGAATCGAACAGCTTTTACACCATAAAAAGCCTTGCAGCCATAGCCAATAATACCATTGACCAGCTCGCAGCCTTCGCCGATCTGCGTGGGCGATTCTCCGGATGAGTTGATGGTCAGATTTTTTAATTTGTTGGCGCCTTTTATGTAGGCATCTGTACCAATGAGGCAATCCTTGATGATACGGGTATTTTTAATAACACAACGATCGCCTACCATGCCATAGTAGCCCCGTTTATTGCTGAATCTTTTTTCTGTAAACTCTTTGAGCTTCTGCATCAGCTTTTCATCTGAACGGAAACGCGTCCATAGCCAGGCGTCGCCGGTTTGCATACCATCGAAGAGCAGCACGCTTCGTCCGGCATTTTCATTACAAAGCTCCATCCAGATACGTACAGCTTCTTTCTCGCCTTCTTTGATAATGCCGTTTCCGAATTTCGCATGGTCGGTCACTTCCATCTCGTTGATGTTGACCAGTATTACTTCGTTGCCGATAATATAGTGGCTGAGATAATTTACATTGTTGACAACAACATTATTGCCCAGGTCGCAACTGATGATGGTACTGTTATACAAACCTACAGGGAGGCGTACGTCGTGAAACTGCAGATAATAAGGTTGCTGTTCGCCAATACGTACGAGTCCGTAAAATTTACATTGTTGTATCAGCGTTGGATCAAAGTTGTCATGTACAAGCACATGTGTCCAGTCATCTGCAATGTTGCCGTTTAATTCCAGTTGTTTTATTTCTCCCGTGGTTAAGGCCCGAAAAGGACCGGCGCCGGTATTCTGCTCGTTGCGCAGGTAATACTCGTTTTTGCCTTTGGGTAAATAAGCAGGATCTATAAACTGATAACCCAGTTGATTAACCGGCACTTTCAGGATTTTGTTCATGCGCGCAAACTTGTTATGATAATGTGCTGATATGTAATGGCTATTCCACTGTTACAGATTTGGCCAGGTTACGTGGTTTATCAACATCCAGTCCTTTTGACACACCTATGTAGTAGGCCAGCAGTTGCAGAGGAACCACACTCAGCATCGGACCAACAATTTCATCTGCTTCCGGTACAATCATTACATCGTTTGATAACTCTGCAGATGTTGAATCTCCATCGGTGATCACCGATACGACCATGCCCTTACGGGCTTTGATCTCCTGCATATTGCTGACTACTTTTTCGTGATAAGCATCGCGGGTGGCTACAAATACTACAGGGAGTGTTTCATCTACAAGGGCAATAGGGCCATGTTTCATCTCTGCAGCGGGGTAACCTTCTGCATGAATGTAGGAGATCTCCTTGAGTTTTAATGCCCCTTCCAGTGCTACGGGGAAATTGTAGCCACGGCCCAGGTAGAGGAAATCGCGGGCATCTTTATATTTTTCGGCAATAGCACGGATGTGATCGGCCTGCTTAAGTATCCAGGCTACTTTCTCCGGCACTTCATTTAACTCGTGCAGCAGATTACGGTAACGGTCAGCTGAGATGGTGCCTTTTGTATGGGCAATTTTAAGAGCGATCATGGTAAGCACTGCCAATTGAGCGGTAAAGGCCTTGGTACTGGCTACACCAATCTCGGGACCGGCATGTGTATAAGCTCCGCCATGTGAAGCGCGCGCAATAGATGAACCTACTACATTGACAACACCCAGTATGATAGCACCTTTACTTTTTGCGGTTTCAATAGCTACAAGTGTGTCAGCGGTTTCTCCGCTTTGCGATATAGCGATAATTACATCGCCTTCATTGATCACGGGATTGCGGTATCTGAATTCGGAGGCATATTCTACTTCCACATTGATACGGCAGAGTTCTTCGAAGATATATTCAGCTACCAGGCCGGCATGCCAGCTCGTACCGCACGCAATCATAATAATGCGGTTGGCTTTGATAATCTGATCGGCATACTGCTGAATACCACTCATGGTAATAGTACCGGCTTCAGCATCGAGGCGGCCACGCAGACAGTCATAGATTGTTTGTGGTTGTTCAAAAATCTCCTTGAGCATGAAGTGATCATATCCGCCCTTCTCAATAGCAGCAAGGTCTATATCGAGTTTCTGTACGTAGGGCGTAAGCTTTTCGTTGCCCAGGTTTTTCAGAATCAGTTCATCGGGACGTATGATAGCCAGTTCGTAATCATTTACGTATACAACCTCTTTGGTGTATTCGAGCATGGGTGAAGCATCGGAGCCGAGGAAATGTTCTCCTTTTCCTACACCGATTACAAGCGGGCTTCCTTTGCGTGCAGCAATGATGGTTTCAGGATCATCCGCATCCAGGAGCAGGATCACATAGGCGCCTACCACACGTTTCAGCGCTACCCGTACGGCTTCTTCCAGCGAGCAGTTATTATTATTGCGGATTTCTTCGATGAAGTTGAGCAATACTTCTGTATCGGTATCGCTTTTGAAGGTATATCCTTTACGGATCAGTTCGTTTTTTAACTGGGCATAATTTTCAATGATACCGTTGTGGATCATGGCCAGTTTGCCGCTGGCAGACTGGTGGGGGTGGGCATTGCGGTCGTTTGGCTCGCCGTGTGTGGCCCAGCGGGTATGGCCGATGCCGGCATTGGCGTGGAGATTCTTTCCTACCACGGCCTCTTCCAACTCAGCTACCTTACCCTTTTTCTTATAAACTTTCAGGTCACCATTATGCAGTGCAACGCCTGTGCTGTCGTAGCCACGGTATTCCAGCCTTTTTAACCCTTTAATGATAACGGGGTAAGCTTCTCTGTGTCCTGTATATCCTACAATTCCACACATAAGGTTTAGATTTTAAAGGGCAAAGATACCATTTCTCGCTGGAATGCAAACGATTGTGTGCCTGCAAAAAAACGCAGTCAGAGCAGGGTGCCGCTCAGGAACAAATACGCAACGGAGAAATAGATCAGCAAGCCGGTTACATCTACCAGGGTTGCTACAAATGGTGTACTGGAGGCCGCAGGGTCTGCTCCAAGTCTTTTCAGTAATAATGGCAGCATAGAGCCCATGAGCGACCCCCACATGACAATGCCGATAAGTGAGCAGCCTACGGTAAGCGCAATTCGCAGGTAATGCTCACCAAACGTATCCGGAGAAACAAGATGCCAGATAAAAATTACCGATATGCCAATGCTACAAAGGGTGGTGCCCAGTAACAGGCCGGAAAATATTTCACGGCGCATGATCCGCCACCAGTCCCGAATGGTGACTTCGCCCAGTGCCATTGCCTGAATGATGAGTGTGGAGGCCTGCGATCCGCTGTTGCCGCCGCTGGAAATGATCAGCGGTATAAACGTAGCAAGAATTACCACTTTGGCGATTTCGTCCTCAAACTGCTGCATGGCGGAGATGGTGATCAGCTCGCCGAAGAACAGGATGATAAGCCAGATAATTCTTTTTTTATAAAGCCGGAAAATAGGCATTTCAATATAGGGTTCTTCCAGTGCGGCAGTACCCCCCATTTTTTGCATATCTTCTCCGAACTCTTCGGCGGCTACCCAAAGTACGTCATCAATAGTTACAATACCCAGTAACTTATTGCTGTTGCTGACAACAGGCAATGCTACACGGTTATTCATTTTAAAGACTTCGCTGGCCATTTCCTGGTCATCATAGGCATGCAGGGCTACCACACGCTCATCCATCAATTCTTCTACTTTCCGGTCAGGCGGGTTCAGAATAAAATCGCGGATGCGGATATCATCGAGCAGCTCCCCTTTTTCATTGATTACATAGATGACGTTGATGGTCTCACTGTCTTTGCCATATTTGCGGATCGTGGCAAAAACCTCCTCAATGGTATTGTCCGGATATACATATACATAATCGGGAGTCATCAACCGGCCAATACTGTTTTCGGGATAACCCAGCAGGCTAAGGGTGATCTTACGTTCCTCCGGGTCGAGCAATTTGATGAGTTCGCGTACTGCATTGCTCGGAAGCTCTTCCAGAAAGTCGGTACGGTCATCGGCCGGCAATTCGTTAAGCAATGAGGCAATCGTATTGGGAGGTAGGGTCTGGATAATTCTTTTCTGTGTGGGGAATTCGAGAATCTTGAATACGCTGGCAGCCCGGTGTACCGACATATTGGCTACGATCTGACTTTCATAATCGGGATATTCATACACAAGATCCGCCACATCACTGATGTTCTGATCATTCAGGAAATCGCGTATAAGCAGCTTATCCTCCGTCAGGATGATTGCTTCAAATTGTTCGCGGATCGATAGCTGTTCTTCTAATTCCTCGGGCATGCGTCAAATTTACGAACTACAGCCTAACAAGGATGAAGCCAGTGTTAAATCAATAGCGGCCTGATCCTGCATTTTTGCTGAAATCTTTATTTTCGGGATATGATTCTGCCGGATTTATTTGTGGGTCCATCACCGGAACGTGACCGGGGTGTATTTACTGCCATTGATTTGCCAGCCAATACAATAATTGAAATAGCGCCAGTCATAGTCATGTCGGCGTCAGACCGTCAGTTGCTTGATCAGACACTGCTGCATGATTATATTTTTGAATGGCTGGTAGAAAAAGAAGGCGAAGCCTGCTGTATGTCACTTGGATATGTTCCATTGTATAATCATAAAAGTCCGGCCAATTGTGATTATGAAATGGATTTTACCAACCGTCTGATCAGGATACGAACAGTAAAGCCTGTGGAAGCTGGTGAAGAACTGTTTATCAACTATAATGGTGAATGGGACAACGTGGCTCCCGTTTGGTTTGATACAAAATAAAAAAGCCACCCGAAGGCGGCTTTAAAGCTATGTTTAACAGGTGTTATTAATCAAACCGGATTTGTCCTCTTATTTCTCCAAACCAACGATACAGGAATGCTCCTGAGCCGGAAACAGGCAGAGTAGTTTTCGTATGAACAGTTATGAAATAAAGACCGTTGAGCAGATCCTGTTGTCTTACTTTTACTCCGTCTACCAGCAACGTTCCTGTATAAGAACCTGTAGAAGGTCGAAAGGCTTTGGTGGGTGCCTGGGTAGTCACACCGTTTAGCTCCTGAAGTACTATGTAGGGAGTGGTTGTTATTCCAGTAGGATTTGCACCGGTAAACGAGGGATTCAGAATGGGATATCCGACCGGAGCAGGTCCGCAGACACGAATGGCTATTACGCTGTCAGACAAACCAGACCATGTTAAGCTGTAATTAATAATACCCACACGTTTATCATAACTTACAGACAGACTGCCTAATCCGGCAGAAGGGCTGGCAACAGGGGCTACCTGAGCACCTGTAACCGGAATGTCTGATTTGGAATAGGCATTGACTTTATCTTTCTCGCTATCTTTTTCACAGGAGATAATGGTGCTGGTCAGGGCAAAGCAGAGTGAGGCCAGGGCAGTTAGTTTAAACAATTTCATGGTTGCATGATTTGCAGTAAATATAAGAATAAATTGTTTTTACCCCATCCCGCCTCTTTTCTTTTGCCCCGGCGTTTATAAATTGTTCAAAAGCCGTTCGGGTGGCCGGTTTCGGCCCTTATTGCTTCATAAAACGGGCCTGAAATGCGGGTAAATCTGCCGTGGTTATCCGGACAAAATACATACCCGGGGCCAGGCGTTCCGTCTGACTGAAAATGGCAGTAACCTGTCCTTTTTCAAGAGTAGCCAGCTCCTGCCGGTACCAGATACGTCCATCGGCTCCTGTAATGGATACGACCGGATGCTGCAGTCGTTGGGGGCTTTGTATATAGATGGCTCCTGAAGAAACGCTGGTGGGGAACAAACGGATCGTATGAAAGACACCATCAACACGCACTATGGGAGAATAAGTAACAGCACCACGGGTATCCGTCATACGCAGGCGATAGAAGAACCGGCGGTCTGCGGCATCGGGATCTGTAAAACGGTACATAAGCCGGTTACTGAGTTTTGTTCCATCTGCACCATCCATAACGCCTATAGCAGAAAACTGTGTGCCATCGTTACTGCGCTCCACCTCAATTTTTGCCGGATCACTTTCTCCGCTAAACTCCCATTTCAATACATTTTGCTGCTGTTCACGATTGGCTACAAACGAAAGCAAATCGATTTTAAGAATGATATTCGACTGCATCTGAAAACTGATACGGTTATCACCGCCATTTTCATAATACTCCAGCACCATATCGGTTAGCCCATTAAGGTTTACGGAATATGCAGAACTGGTAAACGATTGATCATTCCACCGGTTGATGATCCAGGTGGCACCGCCATCCACACTCAGCCGGTATCCATCATCGCCACCTACTACGAAATTGTAATTGCCGGATGGAAAGTTTTTACGTAATCTGAACCGAACACTGAATGTTTCAGTCTGCACACTGCAGTTGCTTGTCGGTAAAATTGTATTGCTGCCGCCAAAATTTTCATCAAAGCTGGCATATCCGGCACTTCCACGCAGTATCACGCCCTTATAAATATTGAAGTTGGTACCATCGTACACATAACCGCGCCAGAGATCATTAGTGCCGTATTCTGCTGTGTTTTCTGAACCCATGCAGGTAGTGCCCATCGAAAAGGAAATACGGTTATCGCCTTCATTTTCATAAAACTCAAGAACCAGATCGTAAGTACCATCGAGATAGACTGCGGCTGTGCTGACAGTATATCCCTGATCGACCCACCGGTCAATGATCCAGGTGGCTCCGCCATCAACGCTCAGGCGATAGCCATCATCGCCACCAACGGTGAACTCATACCCACCGGCGGCAAATGTTTTGGTTAGTTTATAACGAACACTATAGGTAGAGGTATAAATGGAGCAGCCATTGGTGGTATAGTTGGCATTGCTGCCGCCAAATGACTGGTCAAATGCCGGATTACCTGCTGTACCTTCTGTAACATAACCGGCATATCCCGTAAAATTGATATTGTCGTATACATAACCGATCCATACATCACCTGTGCCGTAGCTGACCTGGTTACCCTGGGGGCTACACTGTGACCTGGTAGTGGAATGAATGATAATGCCAATAAATGACAGGAGTAGAAGTTTCTTCATAGTACTGGATTAAGTATTTACACTTAAACGCCAAGATAACGGCATTCAGCTAAGAGTTATTACTTAGTGTCCGAATACTTGAGAAATGTCAAACCACTATGCAGGAAAATAAGTGGTTTTACCAGGTAAATACACTTGTTTTCCTGTTATTCCTGATCATATTAGCGAATTTTATTCTTGATTTCCTGCAATTTAAGCAGGGCTTCCACTGGTGTAAGCCGGTTAATATCGAGATCGGCAAGCGTTTCACGGATATCGGAAAAGGTCTCGGAGTGGGCATCAAAAATTGACATTTGGAACTGTGGGCCGGCCAGCTGTTTTACTTTTTCGGTCGTGCTTTCCTGTTTTTGTTCACCTTCAGCCGATGCATGCATACTTTCCAGCTGGGCCAGTATTTCGTTGGCCCGTTTGATAAGGGAAGGAGGCATACCGGCCATCCGGGCTACATGAATACCAAAGCTGTGCGTGCTGCCGCCGGGTGCCAGCTTGCGCAGGAAGATAATCTTATTGCCTACCTCTTTGTTGGTAATATGATAGTTCCTCACACGCGTTAGCCGTTGTTCCAGTTCGTTGAGCTCGTGATAGTGGGTGGCAAAAAGGGTTTTGGGTTGTTCCGGTGCATTATGTAAATGTTCGGCAATACTCCAGGCTATGGAAATGCCATCGTAGGTAGAAGTGCCGCGACCGATCTCATCCAGCAGCACCAGGCTACGGTTGGTAATATTGTTGATGATGGATGCTGTTTCATTCATTTCCACCATAAAGGTTGATTCACCGCCGCTCAGGTTGTCGGAAGCGCCAACGCGGGTAAAAATTTTATCGGTAAGGGATATGCGTGCTTCAGTGGCCGGTACAAAGCTACCGATATGAGCCATCAGGGTAATGAGTGCCGTTTGTCGCAGCAGTGCACTTTTACCACTCATATTCGGACCAGTCAGAATGATGATCTGCTGATCGGTTTTATTTAATACCAGGTCATTGTTGATATAGGTTTCGCCTGCCGGCAAATGACGCTCAATGACCGGGTGGCGGCCTTCTTTTACTACCCATTCATCGCCTTCGTGCAATTCCGGTTTTTTGTAGCGGTATTGAATGGCGTTGCCGGCAAAGCAGGTGAGGCAATCCAGTACGGCGGCTACATGACCGTTGTTTTGAAGCGCAGCAAGGTATTCCATTAGTCCGCTTACCAGGTCTTCGTACAGTTGTTGCTCAATTGCAAGGATCTTTTCTTCAGCGCCTACTATTTTTTCTTCATAGTCTTTCAGCTCCGGAGTAATATACCTTTCAGCGTTAGCCAGGGTTTGCTTACGCATCCAGGTTTCGGGTACTTTGTTTTTATGTGAGTTCGTGACTTCGAGGTAGTAACCAAATACGTTGTTGAAGCCTATCTTGAGTGAGCTGATGCCGGTATTTTCGGCTTCACGGGCCTGCAGGCGTGTCAGGTATTCCTTACCGCTGTGGGCTATTTCGCGCAGGCTGTCGAGTTCGGCGCTGATTCCGTTATTGATAACGCCTCCTTTGGCCGTAACAGCAGGAGGATTCTCCATGAGTTCGCGGGCAATCCGTTCGGCGATCTGCGGGCAGGGATGAAGTTTGCCGCCAAGTTGTTGCAAATAAGGGTTGGCGGCATTTTCACAGTATTGTTTCAATAAGGCTATCTGCTGCAATCCGCGTCCGAGTTGTGCAACTTCACGCGGGTTGATTTTTCGGAGCGGTATTTTCGATACCAGGCGTTCAATATCGCCGCATTGTTTTACGGCATGGCTGATCTGCTGCCGCAGGTCTGTTTCGCGGATGAAATATTCTACCAGTTCCAGCCGCTCATTTATCTGCCGCATATCTTTCAGCGGAAAAACGATCCAGCGCTTAAGCAATCTTGCGCCCATGGGCGATACAGTATTGTCGAGTACGCTCAGCAAAGTATGATTGCCTTCGGCATGGCCATATACCAGCTCCAGGTTGCGGATGGTGAACCGGTCCATCCATAAAAAATCATCGCGGTCTATTCGTTGCAGGGCAGTAATATGCTGCAGATGGGGATGCTCTGTGTCTTTCAGATAATGGATTACAGCGCCGGCGGCAACAAGCCCCAGATCCAGATCATCGACGCCAAATCCTTTTAAGGAGTGGGTCTGAAAATGTTTCAGCAGTGTTTCTGTAGCATAAGGAAGATCGAAGAGCCATTCATCCAGGGTATAAGTGTAGATACGTCCCCCAAATTGCTCCTTGAATTTTTTTTGATGCTGCCGCTGAAATATCACTTCGGCCGGCCGGAAACTTTGCAGCAGTTTGTCTGCGTATTCGCGGTCGCCCTGGGCCAGAAAGAATTCACCTGTTGAAATATCCAGGAAAGCAAGGCCATACCGGTCATCGGCAGTTATGTGCAGGCCTGCCAGGAAATTGTTACTGTTATGCTCCAGTAGCTTATCGTTTACTGCTGTGCCGGGAGTCACCATCTCTGTCACGCCTCTTTTTACTACGCCCTTGGCCTGTTTGGGATCTTCCAACTGGTCGCAAACGGCTACCCGGTATCCGGCTTTCACCAGTTTATGGAGGTAGGTATCTATAGAATGATGGGGAAAGCCAGCCAGCTCTGAAGCGGCGGCGGCGCCATTATTGCGCTTGGTGAGGGTAATACCCAGCACCTGTGAGGCAATGATGGCATCCTGGCCAAAAGTTTCATAAAAATCACCTACACGAAAAAGAAGGATCGCATCGGGGTATTTCTGCTTGATTGCCCGGTGCTGCTGCATCATGGGAGTCTCTGACTGGTTCGGTTTGGCCATTTTTTCTTCATTTCAGGCCTGCCCGGCAGACCATGGCGACAAAAATAAGGAAGTGTTTTGTGTAAGACGGTTGTAAACGGCATCTGTAGATAAAAACTTACTATGCGTGTATATCTGTTTTTAATCAGTACTCTTATGGGGCTCAACCTGCAGGCGCAGGATACGGCACGTACCCAGGCCACCATGAATAAAGCCACGGTCTATTTTGGCTATGGTGCAGAATTATCTCACGAAGCAAAAGCAACCGTATCGGCTACTACCCGATACATTATCATCGATCAGCTAAGTACCAGCCTTGATGTGGGCAGTCTCCAGGTAAGCTGCCCCGAAGATGTATCTATCCTGTCTCAGCAGTTTCTGTTGTATACGCCACCATCGGCCGCACCTGTAAAAAGTCGTGAACAATTACAGGCAGAAGACAGTCTGCGGGTATTGAGCCGCGAAGTGCTGCGGATCGAGAATAAGATCCAGATTGAACAGGAAACAATGAATAAAACCGGCCTGCTCATAGAAGCTACGCTGGGTGGACAGGGGGGTAAAAATGTTACCAGTGCAGAGGTACTGAAACTGGTGGAGTATTACAATACACGTATTGAAACGGCCCGCAATAAAATATTCGGCATGAAAGAACAGGTAACCAGTCTCCAGGAGCAGATCACAGCGTTGCGTACAAAAATTGATCAGATGAAACAGACCGGGCTGGTTCGTTCAAAAACAACAGGCCGGCTGATACTACAGGTGTTAAGTCGTCGTGCGGGACAAATTCCGGTCACCCTCAGTTACTATACGCCTAATGCAGGCTGGACGCCGGTATATGATGTGCGGGTGAATTCAAAAAATAATAAGGTAAAAATGATTTATAAAGCGGCTCTTACACAAACTACCGGTCTTGACTGGACACAAACCCGTCTTTCGCTAAGCACCGGTACACCCAGGTTTGGGGTGGTAGCTCCTGTACTTACCCCCTGGAACCTTCAATTGTACGTTCCTGAAATGTACAAAGCCATGCAGGACCGGGCGGCTTATATGAACAGCCGGCGTAACCAGTTGCAGAGTTTTGCAAGGGAAAAAGAGCTGGCAGAAGTCGTGGTAACCGGTAATGGTGCTGATCTCGAGATCAGACAACGGAGTGATACATCGCGTTTCTCCAGTACGATCCAGGACTTTACCACACTTTCGGAAGGGCAGCTCAATACCAATTATGATATCGATTTGCCTTATTCCATCACCAGCGATGGCCAGTTGCATAGTGTGGCGATTAAGGAAGAGAATATAAACTGTTTCTTTAAAAATTACGCGGTTCCCAAAGTAGATAAGGATGCCTACCTGCTTGCAGAAATTGCCGACTGGCAAAACCTGGACCTGCTGCCCGGTGAGGCCAACATCATTATGGACGATACTTATATCGGCAAAACCAGTATAGATCCTAATATCACTTCCGATACGCTTCATCTGTCGCTGGGGCGCGATACCCGTGTAGCTGTAAAAAGATCATTGCTCAAAGACCTGAGCAGTCTTAAATCATCCGGCGGCAGCAACCGGCAGACATTTACCTACGAGATCGTTGTAAAGAATAACAAATCTACCGATGTAAATCTTTTGCTGAAAGATCAGTATCCGTTGAGCAATATCAAAGAAGTGGAAGTGAAACTGGAAGATGCCGGTGGCGCTATGATCAATGAGGAACTGGGCGTACTTACCTGGAAGCTGGAGCTGAAACCCGGTGAAAGCAAAAAAATCCGGTTCTCGTACAATGTGAAATATCCTAAGGATAAGAAGATTGTGAATTTAAGGTAGAAAGCAGGTAAAGGGTAAGGGGGATTAAGGCAAAGGGATAAAAAAGGGTGACAAAATCTGTCACCCTTTTCTTATATAAAATATAAGTAGAAGGATAGACGCATAGGGCTGCTTAATGCACAGCAAAACAGCGATTTGTAAATGCAAAGAATATGTTAAAGAGGTTGTTCGAAGTTCTTCGTACGAATATTGTCGTATTTTAGCGCATCTAAACCACAACTGATAAATGAGAAAGATTTTTTTGCTGGCATTTTTTATAGCTTGCCAGGTGGCCATGCTTCATGCACAGGGTACGCTTAAAGGAAGAATTCTGGATTCTGCCAGTAAACAGCCACTGGCTCTAGCCACTGTTACCGTTTTTAAAGCAGCAGATACCGCTATTATTACCTATCGCCTCAGCGATCCTGAAGGCAATTTCAAAATACCGGGCATACCGGCTGATCTCAATTGCCGGGCGGTCATTTCATTTTCCGGTTATGCTATTTTCCGCAAGGAGTTTATTATAAATGCAGGCCAGGGCACGTTTGATATGGGTGAGATACAGATGACACCAGATGCAAAGTCGCTCGATGAGGTACTGGTTATAGCCGAGCGTCCGCCGGTGGTGGTAAAAAAGGATACGATCGAATTCAATGCATCGGCATTTAAAACATTGCCCAACGCCCTGGTGGAAGACCTGTTGAAAAAACTGCCTGGTGTGCAGGTAGATAAGGAGGGCAATATTGCGGTAAACGGCAAACCGGTAAACCGGATTCTGGTAGATGGCAAGGTGTTTTTTGGAGATGACCCTAAAATGGCCACGCGAAACCTGCCGGCGAATGTGATTGATAAGGTGCAGGTGACAGATGATAAAGAAGAACTGATGCGCAATGGCGATGATAATATCAATAATGTAGGTAAGGTAGTTAACATTACATTGAAGAAAGGGGTGAAAAAAGGATGGTTCGGTAAACTCTATGGTGGTGGCGGTACAGACAAGTTGTATGAAGCGGGGGGTATAGCTAATATTTACCGCGATACCTTACAACTGAGTGTGCTGGGTTATATGAATAATCTTAACAAAGCGGGTTTCAGTTATGCTGAGCTCATGCAGGCGGGGGGCATGCAGCGTAATCGCAGCAACAGCAATAGCAGTAGCATCAGTATCTGGAACAGTGCTTCCGGTGGATCCAGTGTTTCCATAAACGGGGTGAATTTTGGCGGCAACCAGGGCCTGGGAGGTATCTCAACCAGTAAGGGGGCCGGATTTAATATGAATCACGCCCCCAGTACAAAAAAATCATTTTTCCTTCAGTACTTCCATGGCAATGTGCATACGGATCGTATTACCGAAACTGAAACACAACAGTTTAACGGCGACACTGTAGTGCGTAATAAAACTCTGCTGAATGGCAGAACAGTTTCCTATGCGCATAATATAGGAGCCGGGGCCAGGTTGCTGCCAGATTCGGTGACTAATATTTTGATAAATGCCAACTACACACTTGGGCTTACCAAAGACAGCCGGAGCAGTTTGATCAGCAGCACCAACAGTTTGCTGGGTGATCTCAGCAGCGGCGATGTACTGCAGCGCAACGATGCAGACAATCATTACTACCGCCATGCGGTTTATATCACGCGTCTTTCGCGCACAAAAAAAGGACGTCGTTTTAATATCAGTCACAACCTGGATATCAATAACCGGTACAATGATCTGAATACAAATACCGGTCTTGAATTTTTTTATCCCACCGCCTACGACAGCCTGGCCGCTCAGCTTCGCAATGAGCGTATTCCCAGAACAGATGCCAGTGTGGGTTTTAATCTGAGTGAACCATTAAGTAAAAAGACCACCTTGCGAATGGGGGGCAGGTATGAGTATGGTCATATCACCAATAAGGTGAGCACCTTTACGAAAGATCCGCTGGGTCAGGACCCTGATGTGCCGGATGCAGCCCGCAGCAGCCGTTTTAACCGTCACAGCAACCGTATATTGCTGATGCCAACACTGGAGTTCAAACTAAAAGATATTACGATTTCTTCCGGCATACGCGCCTTGTTTCAATACATGGATAATGACCTGGCCTCACTACCGGCACCCGTAAGACAAAGCAGTTCGGATATTCTTCCCTCGCTTGGCTTCATGTATAAGACATTAAACCTGACTTATAATCGTGATGTATCACTACCGTCTTATATATACCTCCTGCCTGTGAGTGATAACACCAATCCTTTCTTTATAACAAAGGGAAATACATCATTGCATCCCACGCAGCGGGATAACTTTTCAGTAAATTATTACTTCAATGATCCCAAACGATCGCTGAACGTGAGCGTATATGGTAACGGGGGATTTGCAAAGAATGATGTGGTGCAAAGTATCACCATCGATGAAAAAGGAGTACAGACAACCTTGCCGGTGAATGCCAGTGGCAGCAAAAACTTTTATATCAATTACAACCTGTACAAACAATATAAGAACAACCAGCGGTTCATATTTTCCTGGAATACGGGCGCTAATTATAACTATAACAAAAACCGCCTGCTGTATAACGGGGAGCAAAGCTGGCAAACCACCTGGAATTTGGGACAGTGGGCCGGTATCGGCCTTAACTGGAACGATAAGTTTGAATGGAATTCGAGTGTTTCTTTCAATTACAATTTTACCCGCTACTCCAGCACCCGGTTCAACCGCCTCAATGTACAATCACGTTACTGGGATAATGAATGGATACTCCGCTGGCCCAAACATGTGATATGGGAAACACAGGTGGCGTATAATTTTAATAGCAATGTGCCGGCAGGTGCTCCCAAAGAGATTGTTCGCTGGAATGCTGCAGTTAATTTTACCATGCTGAAAGACGAAGTGGGGGTATTGCGCCTGAGTGTATTCGATATCCTGAATCAAAATCAGAATTTAAATGCCTATGCTAACCGCAATATGATCACTACCAGTCAAACCAATACGCTTGCTCAATACTTTATGGCCACGTTTACCTATAATGTAAGGGCGGCTGGTGTAAAGAAAAAAGTAGGCGGCAGGGAGAGGCTTTTCCTTTTCTAAAAGGTGAAGGGTTAAGGGTAAAAGGCGAAAGAAATGAAAGGGTCTCTTCCTTTCGCCTTTTACCTTCCTCCTTCCATCTTTATTGCCTACCTTCATAAGCAGCTTCTTCACCTCAAGTCTCTGCCTATGCGTAAGTTTTTCAAAATTGTTTTCCTGTCACTCTTTATCCTGATCCTGGCCTTTAGCGCCTTTGCGTTCATCAGTGGCAAGACCTATCTGTTTAAAGCTGTGTATTACAATTTTGCAGATATCGATGATTATAAAATTTTTACAAATGATACGGTAGCGGCTACGCCGGGTACCGACTGGCCACAGGCTTTGGGGTATAATAACTCAGCGATTCCGGGGGATATGAAGACCCTGCTGGATGATCTGAAAACAGTCGCATTGCTGGCTGTTAAAGACGGGCAGGTGGTTGCCGAAAATTACTGGGATGGGTACTCAGATTCATCCTGGTCCAATTCCTTTTCGATGGCCAAGAGTATCACCAGTCTGCTCATAGGAGTTGCAATCAGGGAAGGAAAGATCCATTCGGTAGATCAGCCTGTAGGTGATTTCTTACCGGAATTCAAAGAAGGTACTGCTGCACGCCTGCGCATACGCGATCTGCTTACTATGAGCAGTGGCAGCGATTGGGACGAAAGTTATGCCAATCCCTTATCGGTGACTACAGAAGCCTATTACGGCAGCAATCTGTATAAAACCGCTACCGGGGTAAAAATCGTTCGGGAGCCTGGAAGCCTGCATGCCTATAAGTCAGGCGATACCCAATTGCTGGGTTTGTTGCTGGAAAAAGCTACCGGACAATCGCTCAGCCAGTATGCGGCAACCAAACTCTGGCAGCCATTGGGGGCCATGCATCCTGCACTTTGGAGTACCGATAAAAAGGGAGGTGACCCCAAAGCCTATTGCTGCTTTAACAGTAATGCCCGCGATTTTGCCCGTATCGGGCAACTGATGCTGGATAGTGGCCGGTGGAAAGGAGTGCCCATTATCGACTCGGCTTATTATTCGCAGTCAATCACCCCCTGTATGATCCCCGATGAAACAGGGCAACCCTGCAATTATTATGGATACCAGTGGTGGCTTATGCCTGCCTACAAAGGTGTTTTTTATGCCCGCGGCATACTGGGGCAATACATTATCGTCATACCGGCACGCCGGGTGGTACTGGTACGCCTGGGCCACAAACGATCATCTCAACTGGTAAATGGGGCACCCGCTGAAATAGATGCACTCATCCGCTGGGGACTTAGCCTGTAAAGCCTGGTCAAATCAATCGTCTTTGAATTACCTTTGCCGCTATGCGAAAACTGAGCATGGAGGAGCTGGGGCGAATGTCGGTAGAAGAGTTCAGGCATTCTCCCAAAATACCAATAGTGGCCGTACTGGAAAATATCCGCAGTGCCTATAATGTAGGCAGTGTGTTTCGTACGGCCGATGCTTTTTTGCTGGAGGCTATTTACATTGTTGGTTATTCTGCCCGCCCCCCACATAAAGAGATCCGCAAAACTGCCCTTGGAGCAGAAGAAAGTGTGACCTGGAAACATTTTCACACCACTACACAGGCACTGGAGGCGCTGGAAGCAGAAGGATATACTGTATATGCCGTAGAGCAGGCCGAAGGAAGTATACCGCTTCACGAACTGACCATCGGATCTGAAGAGAAAATAGCTGTTGTATTTGGTAATGAAGTGACGGGGGTGGAGCAGTCGACCATCAACCGCTGTGCCGGTTGTATTGAAATTCCACAACTGGGCATGAAACATTCACTCAATATTGCTACTGCAGCCGGGGTAGTGTTATGGGAGTTGGTAAGGCAGGGTTTACTGGAAAAAAACAGTAACCAGGCCGGCTGATGAATAAATAAAATGAAATGAGCGGAGTAAAGAATTATCTGAGCCTGATTAAATTTTCGCATACCATTTTTGCTATGCCCTTTGCCATGATCGGTTTTTTTCTGGGTGTAGTGTCTGTGGAGAAAGAAACCCATTCCAATCCCTGGTATATGCGTTATGGACTCACGTTTGTGCTGGTGATCCTGTGCATGGTATTTGCACGCAGCGCTGCCATGGCATTCAACCGCTATCTCGACCGCCGGTTTGACGCCCGCAATCCGCGTACTGCCATCCGGGAAATACCTGCAGGCATTCTGAAGGCAAATAGCGTGTTGTTGTTTACCATTGCAAATAGCGTGTTGTTTATTGTAGCGGCCTATTTTATTAACCCGCTTTGTTTTTACCTGTCGCCGGTAGCCCTGCTGGTAGTATTGGGATACAGTTATACCAAAAGATTCACCCCATTATGTCACCTGGTGCTGGGGCTGGGGTTGTCGCTGGCGCCAATAGGTGCTTACCTGGCTGTGACGGCAGCGTTCAGTTTACTTCCTGTACTGTTTTCGCTGGCTGTAATATTCTGGGTGAGCGGGTTTGATATTATCTATGCCTTGCAGGATGAAGAATTTGACCGGTCGCAGCAATTGTATTCGATTCCGGCCTGGCTGGGAAAGGCCCGCGCCCTTCGTTTTTCTGAAATGCTGCATTTGCTCAGTGCAGCCTCTGTGGTACTGGCTGGCTGGTATGGTCATTTTGGCTGGCTGTACTGGGCCGGTGTGGCGGTCTTTACCGGTATGCTGGTATATCAGCACAGCATTGTAAAACCTGGTGATCTGCGTCGTGTGAACCTGGCTTTTATGACAGCCAATGGAATTGCATCGGTAGTATTTGCCTTTTTTGTAATCAGTGATCTTTTATCCCGTTAAGCAGTGTCTGCACTGCTAACTTCAATTTAATAGTATGGCACGTATCATGGCAATTGATTATGGATTGAAGAGGACTGGTCTGGCAGTAACGGATCCATTACAAATTATTGCCACCGGACTTACTACCGTGGATACTCAACAGCTTATTCCTTTTCTGAAAAAGTATCTCGCCCAGGAAGCAGTGGAACTGATTATTATTGGTGATCCGCGCAACCTCGATGACAGTGATACGCATGCTACTCCGCTGGTGAACCGGTTTATCGGAGCCCTGCAAAAAAACTTTCCGCAGATACCTGTGCAGCGGGTAGATGAGCGGTTTACCTCTGTACTGGCCAAACGCGCTATGCTGGATATGGGACTTAAAAAACAACAGCGCCGCAATAAGGCCCTGGTCGATGAGATTGCTGCAACCATTATGCTTCAGGAGTATATGCAGTTCAGATAGGGCTTTCGGGGCATTTCGCCGATAAGCGTTACCTTTGCAGCGCAATTTATTACAGGAACAACCCGATTTTTGGAATGATTCTCCCTATTGTAGCATATGGACATCCCGTGCTTCGCAAAGAAGCCGAAGATATTGATGCCGGTTATACCGGACTGGCCAAACTGATCGAAGATATGTGGGAAACCATGTATGCCAGCAATGGCGTAGGGCTTGCCGCACCGCAGATCAATCGCAGCATCCGTCTTTTTGTAATTGATACAGAGCAGATGTTTGCCAATATGGATGAAGAAGAGAAGCTCGAATATCCGGATAGTCCGGGGCTGAAGGCGGTGTTCATTAACGCCCATATCGAAGAGCTGGACGGCGAAGAATGGGCCTATAACGAAGGCTGCCTCAGTATTCCTAAAATACGTGAAGACATTGTGCGGAGCGAAGAGGTGACACTTACCTACTGCGATGAAAATTTCGAAGAACACACGAGGACTTTCAGCGGCCTCACCGCACGTGTCATCCTGCATGAGTATGATCACATTGACGGAAAATTGTTCATCGATCACATCAGTCCGCTTAAGCGTAAACTGATGAAGAGCAAATTAAATGATATTTCAAAAGGGAAAATACAGGTAGATTATAAGATGCTTTTCCCGGAGAAGTAACTTCCGTATGAAACTAAGGATCGTCTTATCGTTTCTGTTACTTGTATCAATTGCGGTCAACGCACAGGTGCCAGCCGATACGCTGGAAGCCCGGCGGCTGGCACGAATGATCTCTCTTTCCGAAGTAGTGATCCGCACAGACATCAACGTAGCCAAATTTATTGAGCGGGTAAAGAATGACAGTACTTTCTACAAGGCCTTCAAAAACCTGCGCATATTGGGTTTTACTTCCCTAAACAATATCTGGATTCGTGACAAAAAAGGGAAGCAGGTAGCCGGCCTGCAAAGTAAGACCCGCCAGGTAAGGGAAAATGAATGCCGTAGCATGTCGGTGATAGAAGAAACAGTGCAGGGCGATTTTTACGATCGTCATCATCAATACAATTATTATACAGCGGAGTTGTATGCCTCTCTCTTTTTCACCAAAGGGAAAGTGTGTAACGAAACAAATATTGTAGGCGGCAATCAGTTCAGTACCCGTGGCAAAAAAGGAGTGGAGAAACATAAGGAGCAGCTGAAACTCCTGATGTTTAATCCCGGTAAGCGGGTGCCAGGCATTCCGCTCATGAGTGATCGCAAGCTGGATCTATTTGATCCCAATCAGGCAGAGTATTATGATTTTTTTATTGATCAGGAAATGTATGAAGGGCGGTCGTGTTATATCTTTTCAATAACAGCACGTCCTGATCTTTCCTCGGGTCAGCGGGATAAAATTGTAATTGATAAAATGATTACCTGGTTTGATGCCAAAACCATGGAAGTGATGAAACGTAATTACAGTCTTAGCTACGACGCAGGCGTCTATGATTTTGATGTGGATATAGAGGTGGAACTCACACATTTTGGCGAGCTGCTTGTGCCTAAAACACTTCGCTACACAGGCAACTGGGATGTAATGTTCAAGAAGAGAGAGCGGGGTGGTTTTGCCGCCACACTGTTTGACTTTACCCGTTAGCCTTATACCCTGTAGTACTCACATATTTCCGCCATTTGTCAATAACCTGTGTCATATCATCGGGCAGGGGTGACTCAAAAAAGATTTCCTTACCTGTGCCGGGATGTACGAATCCGAGTGTGCGGGCATGCAGTGCCTGCCGCGGACAGATGGCAAAGCAGTTATCTACAAACTGTTTGTATTTGGCAAATACAGTGCCTTTCACAATTTTGTCGCCGCCGTAAAAATCATCACTAAACAGCGGATGACCCAGGTATTTCATATGGACCCTGATCTGGTGGGTGCGACCGGTTTCCAGTACACACTGCACCAGGGTTACATAACCAAAGCGCTCCAGTACCTGGTAGTGAGTGATGGCATCTTTGCCATGATCACCTTCGGGATAGGCCTCAAATAATTTACGGAACCGAAGATGTCTGCCTACATGTGCACGGATAGTGCCGCTGTCTTCTTTGAGATCGCCCCATACCAGTGCTATGTACTGGCGTTTTACCGTATGATCAAAGAACTGGCGTGCCAGTTGACGCATAGCGTGATCGCGTTTGGCCAGCACCAGTAATCCACTGGTATTTTTATCGATCCGGTGTACGAGGCCAAATCGGGGAAGAGTTTGCTCGCTTAATCCCGGTTGCTGTTTTTGCAAATACCAGGCTACGCCATTAAGCAGTGTGCCGGTATAATTACCACTGCCGGGATGTACCACCATGCCTGCAGGTTTATTGATCACCATCAGATCTTCGTCTTCAAAGACTATGTTTAGCGGAATATCTTCCGGTACAATTTCCGTTTCATCGGGACTCATATCCGAATACACAAGAATGTCTTCGAGCCCCTTTACCTTATAATTTGGCCGTACTTCTTTACCGTTTACCAGTACCATACCATTATTGATAGCCTGCTGTAATTTGTTGCGGGTAGCGCCTTCAATCCTGTTCATCAGGTATTTATCAATCCGCAGTGGTTCCTGGCCTTTATCGGTCCGGAAGCTGAACCGTTCGTACAGTTCTTCGTTATTATCAGGGGTTTCCTGTTCAGGGCCCGTCAGGTCCATTGTTTCTTCCGGCATGTTGTAGAGAATTACGGGCAAAATTTGCTTTGCCCAATAGCTAAAGTTTATTTTATGAGGACTTGCAAAGTTATAAAAATAGCGGAAATGCGATTCTTATTTCACTGTTCAAAGACATTAGGAGATATTATTAACTTTATGGTTTGTTCAATAAATGGCCAAAAATGGAGACGAATAGACGAGAGAGACGCCGTCATCTCTTAAGTGAAAGAGCAAGAGAAGCTACTCCGGCAATAGTGGATGAGGCAGAGTTTATTGAGAATAAATGTTCTCCCAATGCGAAACGTTTTTCTCAAAGAGTTGAAAATACAAATATTGATATTTGGATTGACAAACATTACCATATACGAAGCCATTTAGGAGATGAGTACGGCAAAAGAGACGGGATTGAACCAGAAAAAGTGCGTGAGATTGTAGAAGAAGCAATCAGGCATCTTATTGTTTATAGCGGAATTGTAAAAAATTTTACATTTTTGAATTATAGACATGCTAAAGGGCAAAGGGCTTTACGGGTTGTATGCCAAAAGGAGTATGACGGAAATAAAACAAACGTTACAATTGAAGCGCACCTGACTAACCTGAATGAAATCGAAATAACGATAGTCACGGCAATACAAAAAAATGATTATCAGCCAAGTGACGGTCAGTATGTGATTGAATTACTCGGGGGAGGCAATTCCACATTACTTCATTTTGCCAGGAATAAACTAAATGAAATTTGTGATTTATGAGCCAAAAATATTTTGGAATGGCCAGGATTTGCGCTAATTTTGACTCCTAGATAGGACATGCCTCTGGGTAGCCTGAAAAGGCAGGATGCATCTCTGGTCAATCTTTTTAGAGTCGCAGTAATGCGGCTCTTTTTCATTTATAGGCCCAACCTTTTTTGTTGGTAAATTTGTTGTTTCAATCATGAGTAAGCAGCGTATCTATTTTCAGGATCTTGGGCAAATAGCCTATAAAGACGCCTGGGATTACCAGGAAAAATTATTGAGCGAAAATGTGGCCATTAAAGGCCGCCTCAGAAAGGCTGCCGAGGAAGGAGAGCCAACAGATGGTCTGCAGACTACCCATCATCTATTGTTTGTAGAACACCCCCCGGTCTATACATTGGGCAAGAGCGGAGATCCTGCCCATGTACTGCTGAGCGAAGAAAATCTGGCTGCCCGGGGTATTGAATATTTTCAGACAAACAGAGGAGGCGATATTACCTACCATGGCCCCGGGCAGCTGGTGGGTTATCCCATTCTGGACCTCGAACACTTTTATACCGATATAGGCCGTTACCTGCGCAATGTGGAAGAAGTAGTGATCCGCACCCTGGCAGATTATGGTCTGAAAGGCGAACGGTCTGCCGGAGAAACGGGCGTATGGCTGGATCCCGATAAGCTGGGTAAAGCGCGGAAGATATGTGCAATTGGTGTACGAAGCAGCCGTTGGGTAACCATGCATGGATTTGCCCTCAATGTAAATACCGATATGGACTACTTCAGCTTTATTATACCCTGTGGTATTGTGGGTAAGCAGGTGACATCACTGGAAAAAGAGTTGGGGCATGCTGTAGATGCAGAAGAAGTAAAACAAAAAGTGCGGCATTATTTTGAAGAGATATTTGAGGCCGAGCTGGTAGAGGCTGACCGCAGTCTGACGCATTAAAATTCTTTTGGTAAAAAGAACTTATTCTTTTCTTTCAACTCACCGTTTTCGTACAGTTCGAAATTGAACCAGCCGGAGCTGTAGAAATTACTTTTATCGATTCGGAAGCTTCTTTGTTTGATATCTTTCAATTCAAACAACAGGTCGTTATCGAGTGTAAGCACTTTAAGTGAATAGTGTTTGCTTTCGTCATCCGGTAATGTGACACGTATGTAACCTTCCTTGCTGGTAAATACGAAGGGCGAAGGCTTCCAGCGATCGGCTTTGGGACGGTTATCGGTCGCGAGTACCGGCACATTGCTCACACTGTCCTGACCAAATAATGGAGTCGTGATGGTCCGCACATTCTCTGCTTTCTGAGGTCTGGTAGCAGTATAATTGCTGGTGTCCCAAACCGGACGTTTGGGGTCGCTAAACAGAAACACTCCTTTGTCGAGCTGGATATAAATTCGGTAAAACATGCGGTCATTATTCGCTTTGGTATCCACGAATCCATTTTCCGGACTGCTGGGATCGGCCACACTCAAAATGGTCTTATAATTTTTAAGGCTGTCGAATGAACGCTGGATATTGATCTGTTTTACATCCTGGAAACGATTGATCCAGCTGATCACAATCCGGTTACTTCCCAGGTTCTTTACCGTAAAGCGGGGCAGGGTATCCTGAGCTGGCGCCAGGTACACAACCAGGGAAAGAATAAACAGTAACGCAAAACGTTTTTTCATATTCAGGACAGATAAAACAGCATCCGCAAGGGTAGCAGTACAGCTACAAATATACAGTTCCATGCTTAAGATTCAGAGTCTATGCCAGCAGACGGATGATTGTTGTAAAACATTTCACAAAAATAAGTACAGGTGATAATGTTCGCCCGGCTGTATTCGTGTGATATAACCTGCCGGTAGCCTAGCTATACAGCAATGTATGTCCGGGCAGTGATGTATTACCCTGTAGTCCGCCGCTATGGATTAATAATAAACGTTTGTCCCGGGGAAAATAATTATCGCGGATCAGTTGTGCCGTTGCCATAAATAATTTTCCGGTATAGACAATATCACTGGGGATGCCTGTAGCTTTATATAATTCGTTCATAAAGCGGATTTGCTCCGGCGTATACCTTGCATAACCGCCATTATGAAAACCATGCAGCAGTTCCCAATTGGTCTGTGTGCCGGTGAGCGTTGTTATTTCTTCCTGTAATGAATGATTGTTTTTAAGCACACTCACTCCGGTGATGCGGGTACCGGCAGGTGCAGCAAGAGCCAGACCGGCCAGCATGGTGCCGGTACCGCAGGCACAGCATACGGCATCAAACGGTTTATTGATCAGCTCCCAGATGGTGCCTGCACCTGCAGCTCCTAACTTACCATATCCTCCTTCGGGAATAATGCAGGTATGGTCGTTTTGCAAATGGGAGGGAACTGATTTATTTCTGTAATCGGCGCGGGATTGAAAAAGCAATTGCATACCCAGCTCAGCTGCTTTTTGCAGGGTGGGGGAGTATTGCCGGGGTTCTTCACCGCGGATGATGCCGGTTGACTTCAGGCCTGCTTCGGCAGCAGCAGCGGCGGTGGCTACAATATGATTGCTCCATGCACCTCCGAAGGTGACGATCTCCGTCTTTTTTTTCTGAAGGGTATCTGCTATGTAATAACGCAGCTTAAACCATTTATTGCCGCTGATGATGGGGTGAATGCGATCAAGCCTCAATACCTCTACCTGGCGATGTCCACCATAAAAATCAGATATATCCTGCAGTACTGCCAGTCCGGTATTAATAGATTCCATGATAAATAGCTATGAGCCTTAACGAATTTAGTTTAATTTGTGCCGCAAATTAAAGCCTTATGCAGCCTACATTAGTAATCCTTGCCGCCGGTATGGCCTCCCGCTATGGAAGTATGAAACAGATCCAGGGTTTTGGTCCCGGTGGAGAAACGATTATGGATTATTCGATTTTTGATGCTATCCGTTCCGGTTTTGGAAAGGTAGTGTTTATCATACGCAGAGAATTTGCTGATGATTTCAAAGAAATTTTTGAGCCCAAACTGAAAGGAAAAATCGCCATTGAATATGCATTTCAGGATATGACCGGTTTTACGGAAGGTTATGCTATTCCTGAAGATCGCAAGAAGCCCTGGGGTACCGCGCATGCAGTATTAAGCGCAATTGGTGTGGTAAATGAACCTTTTGCTGTAATCAATGCCGATGATTTCTATGGTGCAGATGCATTTAAGAATGCAGCCGATTTTCTGGTAAATGATTGCACAGAAAAAAACTACGCAATCGTAGGTTATGACCTGCTGCGTACCCTGTCTGAGCATGGCACCGTAAACCGTGGTGTATGTGGTCTTGACGACCTGGGTAATCTGGCTACTATCACAGAGCGTATCAATATTGCCATGAAAGACGGAAAGATACTGGTTGATGATAACCTGGAGCCGAGGGAGTTGCCGCTGGAAACACGCGTGTCTATGAATTTCTGGTGTTTCCATCCTTCCTATTTCTCCTACACGCAGCAATTGTTTCGCGAGTTTCTGCAGGCGCATGGCCAGGAACTGAAATCGGAATTTTTTATCCCTATAGTAGCAGACCGTTTTATCAAAGAAGGCGGAAAGGTGGAGATTATTCCCACTACCTCTTCCTGGTTTGGCGTTACCTACAAGGAAGATGCGCCTTTTGTGGAGCAAAGCCTGAAAGAACTGATCGGTAAAGGCGAATATCCTGAGTATCTCTGGAAGTAATAAGCGAATTTAAAAGGTCTTATAAAGAGTTTGTAGCCCGGTTTTTATGGCCGGGCTACAACGTTTATACCGATAGAAATTACAAGAGGCTGTCTGATAGCAGACAGCCTCTTGCTTTGTTTACCAGGGATAATTAGTTATCGGGGTCAGTCGCCATTAACCATAAAAATACAGTCCTGGATACGCTCTACCTGCTGTACCTTATCCAGTCCGCTTAACTGCGAGCGGCCGGGAAGTTTTACACCGCGGTAGAGCTGATTTTTCTGTACTTCTTCGATGGCCTGATAGATATATTTTGATTGTACGGCAAATACGGCCCCCTGTGCTTTTGTTTCGCGGGAGGTGAGTATGCCGATTACTTCGCCTTTATGATTGAAAATAGGACCACCACTGTTGCCGGGGTTGGCAGGGATAGATATCTGGATACTGAGCGTATCGCCCTGGTAACCGGTGCGGGCGCTCAGGTAACCTTCTCCGTATACCACTTCATCGCGCGGGTAACCCAGTGTAAAGATGGGCTCAGCAATTTTAGAAGGTGTTTTGCGGATGCCGTAGGGAAGTGAAGACAATGGTTTGAAACGACGGTCATCGATTTTGATAATGGCCACATCACGGTTTACATCCAGTTTCACTACAAAGGCATTGAACTGCTGGCCTTTGCTGTTGATGACGCGGATATTGTGTGAGTTTTGTACAATGTGGGCGTTGGTGATCATGAGCCCCTTGCCATCAATAAGAAAACCTGTACCGCCGGTAGCAGGAGTGAAGCTGGCGGCGTTGTTGTTGGGCGTATTGTTGATAAAGCCTTTTGCAACTTCTGCCACAGAGGCCTTTACATCTTTAAGATCTTTCTGGATCTTCGAAAACTCATGGTTTTGCTGGCTGATGCGCCGGCTCAGTTTTTCGGTATCGGCACTGGAGGCCTTTGGGCTGATGGTCCAAACCAGCGAGCTGAAGGTAAGTGCGGTAATACCGGCAATAGAAGCGGCAATGGCAGCTACACGCTTGTAGCGGTTCCATAAATAAACCAGTTTACCAGATTTATTGGTCTGTAGTTCACCCTTATCGGTCAGGTTGCTGTGAATATCGTGCAGGTTGGTCTTAAACTGCTGCCATTCACCAAATCGGTTCATCTGCTGCAGAAACAGGGTATGTTCGACTACCAGCTGGTCTACATCGCTATTGCTTTTGCGCAGGTTTTCGAAATGCAGGCGCTCATCGGGATTCATTTCACCGCGGATATACCGCTCTACTGCATCCAGCATTTGAATATCATGTTGCTCATTCATCACGAAGTCCGTTTTTATATTGAGAAAAGAATATTTTCTTTAACCGCATCAGGCATTTATACTTCTGGGTCTTGGCATTTTCGGCATTGGTATATCCGAATTCGTCTGCGATAGTCTGCATATTCCTTTTTTGAAGATAAAAGGCTTCCAAAAGGCTTTTGCAGGGCTCACCCAGCCGCAAAATGGCTTTTTCCATCATTCCGAATTCCTGATCCCTGCGTGTATGCTCTTCCATGTCATCTTCTACGGGAACCAGCGACTCGGTGGTATTCAATTCGCCTGTATACCGGCTGGCATGTTGCAGCTTTTTCAGCCAGATACGGCGGGATACGGAGTATAAATATGTGCTGATCAGGCAGTTAAGCTCAAAATTGCCCGATCGGGCTTTTTCATAGAGAACGATCATGGCTTCCTGAAATACATCACGGGCATCGTCTGCACTGCCATTGTTGTTGATTATCAGGGCCTGAACAATGTTATAATTATCCTTATAGATCGTTTCAACGGCCTTCCTGTCGTTACGTGCCAGTCCTTCCAGTAGAATCTTTTCGTTGTGCTCAGGTTTCACTATCCGTTATTTAATACTTTTTTTTAAAAATAGTAACCCTACGGCGACTCAAAAAAAAAGTTTAAAAAATCTGGGTTACCTTTTCCCTCCTTGCGGTATAAACAGTGAAATATTTCAAAAAAAAATTAAAAATCACAAACAAAATGAAAAAGCTTTTCATCGTTCTGGCTGTAGCCAGCCTGGGTTTTGTAGCTTGTAACAACGAAGCAGAGAAAACTGAAACTACAGATACTCCTGCTGTTACTGCTCCTGAAGTAGCTCCCACACCTGCTCCTGACACTACCAAGAAAGACACTGGTGCGGTTACTACTCCTGCTGCTGACACTTCAGCTAAGAAATAAGCTATTTCTTAATAGTATTATAAAAGGCCATTCCGGATTTCTGGGATGGCTTTTTGTTTGATTTTATGCAGTTTATGCAAGTTTTCTACCTTTTCTGACGTCTGGTTGCAGGGCAGCCCTGTATAATATGTTACCTTTGTGCCCATTGCTGCCATATCCTTCGCACTTTCATTATAATTATATATTACGTGATCACATTTGAATCGTTAGGAATCGAGGAAGGCATCCTTCAGTCGATTGCCGCTCTGGGATTTACCCAGCCCACACCCATTCAGGAAAAAGCAATACCCGTGCTGCTGCAGGGAACCAAGGATTTTGTCGGCCTGGCGCAGACCGGTACCGGCAAAACCGCTGCTTTTGGCCTGCCCCTCCTGCAACTTATCCGCAAGGAAGATAAATATCCGCAGGCACTGATTATTTGTCCCACACGGGAACTTTGTCTGCAGATCGCCAGCGATCTCAACGCTTTTAAAAGCCGCAAACAACCGGTAACCATTACTGCCGTATATGGTGGTACCTCTATCAGCGAGCAGATCAGGGAACTCAAAAGAGGTTCACATATCGTGGTAGCTACTCCCGGCCGCCTGATCGACCTTATAGAACGCAAGGCCGTAAACCTGGAGCAGATACACTATGTAGTGCTCGATGAAGCAGATGAAATGCTTAACATGGGTTTTAAAGATGATATTGAATTCATCCTTAAAAACACACCCAACCGTCAAAGTACCTGGCTGTTCAGTGCCACCATGCCTTCGGAGATCAAACAGGTGAGCAAACGCTACATGGATAAGCCATTTGAGATTACAATTGGCAAGGTTAATGCCGGCAATGCCAATATCGATCACCAGTATTACATGACCCAGCATGTAAACCGCTATGAAACACTCAAGCGGATCATCGATTTTAATCCCGGATTGTACGGTATCATTTTTACCCGTACCAAAGCCGATGCCCAGGACATTACGGAACAACTGATAAGGGAGGGATATGATATCGAAGCGCTGCATGGCGATCTTACACAGGCACAGCGTGACAAGGTAATGTCGCGTTTCCGCGAAAAAAGCCTGCAACTGCTGATAGCTACCGATGTGGCTGCCCGTGGTATTGATGTAACGGGTATTACCCACGTCATCAACTACGAATTGCCCGATGATACCGAAGTTTATACACACCGCAGCGGTCGTACCGGCCGTGCCGGCAGAAGCGGTATTTCGCTCAGCATCGTTACACCCAAAGAGATTTACCGTATCAGGCAGGTGGAGAAACTGGTCAATACCCGGTTTCATAAAATGGATATTCCCAGTGGCAAGGATGTATGCCGTAAGCAGTTTTTCTATTTCATCGAAAAAATGCTCAATGCAGATATTAGCAATGGCGAGTACGAAGCCTATCTTCCGGTATTGCGCGAAAAGTTTGCCGAAGTAGATAAAGAAGAGATCCTGCAGCGTGTGGCTGCACTCGAGTTCGATCGTTTTCTTAAATACTATGAAAATGCGGCTGATCTCAACCTGCGCGATGACCGCAAAGCTGAGCGGAGTACAAGAGGAGCTGCTGCCGGCGAGCGCGGTGCTGCGCGTGACACAAAGGGGCGCAACTTTGGCGGTAGTGGAAATTACCAACGCTTGTTTGTAAACCTCGGCACCAAAGACGGTTTTTACAAAGCCAGCTTCCTGCAATTCATTCTCGATATGAGTGATCTGCGCAAAGATGTGCTGGGTCGTATTGATATGCGCGAAATGAACAGCTGGGTAGAAGTAGAAGCCGGTGCTGCCAAAAAAATGATCCGCGCCATTGATGGTAAAAATTTCAAAGGCCGCAAAATCAGGATGAATGATGCCGTAAGCGGTGGAAGAAGAAAAGAAGGATGATATTTTTTTTGCTGATAGATAATAGCTGATTATATTTGTTTCATCATGACAATGACAAAAGCATTTTTTGGTTACTTTTTTTATTACTTCTTTTTTGGAAAGAGGCCGGGAATGCTTTGTTTGAATCTTAGTAAATAAAGAAACTAAATCAGAATAAAGAATCCCGGCCAAAGTGGCCGGGATTCTTGTTTTAATACCTGTAGCAGCAAAACGAACAATTGTGTATGGTACAATCAACAAGCGGACAACAGATACCTGAACGGGGTGTGGCTATTCAGGGGTATGAGGGCAGTTTTCACCAGATGGCCGCACAGCTTTTCTTCGGAAAACAGGTGCCTGTGATCACCTGTGGTACCTTTCGCGATGTGGTACGTATTGCCGGTAACAAACGGGAAAGTGATGGAGGTGTGATGGCTATTGAAAACTCTATAGCCGGTAGTATCCTCGCCAATTATAACCTGCTGCAAAAAAGTAATCTTCGCATTGTGGGTGAACTCTATCTGCAGATCAGGCAGCATCTGCTGGTAAACCCTGGTGTGAAACTGGAAGATATCCGCGAAGTACATTCACATACCATGGCCCTGCAGCAGTGTTACGGTTTTCTCGATAAATACAACTGGAAGCTGGTGGAGACAGAAGATACAGCACTGAGTGCACGCCACGTACATCAGCACAAAAGCAAATACATTGCCGCTATTGCCAGCAAACTGGCTGCCGAACTGTTTGATCTCGATGTACTCGCTCCCAATATTCATACACTGAAAAATAATTACACACGGTTTCTGATACTTCGCCGCGAAGATCAGTCTGAAGAAGTGAGCGGTGCAGATAAAGCTTCTCTTTATTTTCATACCGATCATTCCAAAGGAAGCCTGGCGCGTGTGCTAACGCGTATTGCGGAGGGAGGCATCAATCTCAGTAAACTGCAAAGCTTTCCTATACCGGGCTCTGATTTTAAATACAGCTTTCATGCCGATATGGAATTTGAATCGGCTGAACAGTTTTATGAAGTAATCAAAAGCATTACACCGCTTACAGAAGATTTGAAAATATATGGTGTATATAAGCGAGGGCAATGGAAGTAATAAGTATTAAGTTTTAAGTATTAAGCTATAGGTTATGCATGTAAGTAAAAGACTGGATGGAATCGGGGAATATTATTTTTCCAAAAAACTGCGCGAGATCGAAGAGCTCAACCGAACCGGCGAGTCCGTTATCAACCTGGGTATTGGCAGTCCGGATCTGCCTGCTCATCCTGATGTGATCCGCACCTTACAGGAAAGTGCTTCCCTGCCCAATGCACATGCTTATCAGTCTTACAAAGGAGTGCTGCAATTGCGCCAGGCAATGAGCGACTGGTACCGCAACTGGTACAACGTATCGCTTAACCCGGATACAGATATTCTGCCATTGCTCGGCAGTAAAGAAGGGATCATGCATATCTGTATGACCTATCTCAATAAAGGCGATGAGGTGCTGGTGCCTGATCCGGGCTATCCTACGTATAGTGCAGCCGTAAAACTGGCCGGTGGTAAACCGGTAACCTATAAGTTAAAGGAGAAGAATCATTATGAACCCGATTTTGAGCGGCTGGAGAAAAAAGGATTGCATAAGGTAAAGCTGATGCTGGTAAATTATCCGCATATGCCTACGGGGCAGGCTGCATCGGAACAGTTGTTTGAAAAGATCGTTGCGTTTGCACGCCGGCATCATATACTGGTAGTACATGATAACCCATACAGTTTTATTCTCAACGATCAGCCCATGAGCCTGCTTGCGGTAAAAGGAGCCGGAGGATATGTGCTGGAGCTTAATTCGCTGAGCAAGTCGCACAATATGGCTGGCTGGCGTGTGGGGATGCTGTGTGGCGCAGGCGAGCGGATAGCAGAAGTGTTGCGGTTTAAGAGCAATATGGATAGCGGGATGTTTTTACCCGTACAACTGGCGGCTGCAAAAGCGCTGAGCCTGGGTCGCGAGTGGCATGAGTCGCTCAATGCAGTGTACCGTGAGCGGCGGGTAAAAGTATTTGAATTACTCCAGGCATTAAACTGCCGCTATTCCCCCAGTCAGACGGGCATGTTTGTATGGGCAGCTATTCCTCCATCTGTAAAAGACGGATATGCTTTGAGCGATCAGGTATTGCAGAAGGCACGTGTATTCATTACTCCCGGCGGCATATTTGGTGAGGCAGGAGAAAAATATATCCGTATCAGTTTATGCAGCCCGGTAGAGACTATAGAAAAGGCGTTCAGCCGCATTGCAGCCATTTAATAACTGAAACAACTATGGAAAGAAAAACAATAGCGATAGTGGGAGTGGGACTCATTGGTGGGTCGCTGGCCATACAGTTGCATGAGAAAAAACTCTCATCGCGGCTGATTGGGGTCGATGCCAGCCCGGAACATGCGCGTACCGCACTGGAGCGTGAACTGGTAGATGAGATACTGCCGCTGCAGGAGGCCATTAAAGAAGCGGATGTGGTCGTGCTGGCCATACCGGTCGATCGTATGACGCAGGTGCTGCCCGAAGTGCTCGACCTGGCAGACCAGCAGATAGTGCTGGATCTGGGATCTACCAAAGCAACATTAATTGACCGTATCAAACAACATCCCAAAAGGGGGAGATATGTAGCCACGCATCCCATGTGGGGTACCGAAAACAGCGGACCACAGGCAGCGGTGCGTGGCGCCTATGAAAATAAGGCTGTCATACTTTGTAATACGCAGGATAGCGATGAGGATGCAGTACAATGGGTAAAGGCCATGTACAAAAAGATAGGTATGCACCTGCTGGAAATGGAAGCTCATGCACATGATCTGCATGCGGCTTATGTAAGCCATATTTCACATATCACTTCTTTTGCGCTGGCCAATACAGTGCTGGAAAAAGAGAAGGAGGATCAGGCCATTTTTGAACTGGCCAGTGCAGGTTTTGAAAGTACAGTGCGCCTGGCAAAGAGTAATCCTGCCATGTGGGTGCCCATTTTTCTTCAAAACCGCGATAATGTGCTGGATGTACTCAACGAGCATATTGCCCAGCTTATCCGCTTCAGAGACAGTATTGAGCAGGGCAATGAGCTGCATTTGCAGCAACTGATGGAAGACGCCAATAAAATCAGGCGCATATTGAAATAAATAAATTAACAAAGGCAGTTCTGCTCATACAGAGCTGCTGGCAATAGAATTAATAACTTTACAAACCAAGCGTATATATGCAAACAGCAGAACAAACTCAAAAAGACACCGTGCAGGCCGCATGGAATAAAAGGCCGCTGATCATCAGCGGACCTTGCAGTGCAGAAACAGAAGAACAGGTGCTGGCGACTGCGCAGCGGCTGGCCGCTACCGGCAAAATAAATATGTTGCGTGCAGGCATCTGGAAACCCCGTACCAAACCAGGGATGTTTGAAGGTATTGGAGCCAAAGGGTTGCCCTGGCTGCAGCAGGCAAAAAAACTTACCGGCTTACCCACAACTGTAGAAGTTGCTACCGGCAAACAGGTACAGGATGCGCTCACGTTTGATGTAGATGTATTGTGGATTGGTGCACGCACTACCGTAAACCCCTTCAGTGTGCAGGAAGTGGCCGATGCACTCCGTGGAGTAGATGTGCCGGTAATGATCAAAAACCCGATTAATCCTGACCTCGAATTGTGGTCTGGTGCTGTAGAGCGTGTGGCAAGAGCAGGTATTAAACAAATTGGTCTGATACATCGCGGATTCTCTTCGTACGGTAATACCGAATACCGTAATGCCCCCATGTGGCACCTGGCAATCGAGATGAAACTTAAACATCCCGATATGCCTATCATCAACGACCCCAGCCATATCTGCGGACGCCGCGATATTCTGCTGGAGGTAATGCAACGTGCAGTAGATCTCGATTATGATGGACTGATGATAGAAAGCCATATTGATCCCGACAATGCGTGGAGTGATGCCAAACAACAGGTGACACCAGAGCGCCTGGCCGAAATGCTGGATACCATCATCTGGCGTAAAGAAGATGTAAACTCTGCCGAGTATCATGCCGCACTGGAAAAATTGCGTCAGCAAATCAATCACCTCGACGATGAGTTGATGCAAATCCTGGGACAGCGTATGAAGATCGCCGAACAGATTGGTCAATACAAGAAGGCAAATAATATCACCATCCTGCAAACCAACCGGTGGAATGAAATTATTGAAAAGGCTTTTGTAAAAGCTGATAAACTGGGCTTGAGCAAAGAGTTTATTACACGCTACTTTGATGCCGTGCACATGGAAAGCATCAACCACCAAAAGAAAGTACTGGATTCTTAAACCCGGATATGGAAAAAAAGAACTATCGGTTTTCTGCTGCTGATACCACTTTTTATTTTGCAGCAGGCATCAGTCAGCTGCGTGAGCTTACTGACCCTGCCAGCACCATCCTCATCACCGATGAGCATGTGTATGCGGCGCATACCAAACGTTTCAAAGGGTGGAATACCATTGTGCTGAAGCCGGGTGAGGAATTTAAAGTGCAGGCCACGGTAGACAGTCTTATTGAGCAGCTGATTGAGATGGAAGCAGATCGTAAGACTACCCTCGTAGGTATAGGCGGTGGCGTCATTACAGATATCACCGGTTATGTGGCTTCTGTGTACATGCGGGGTATCCGGTTTGGTTTTTTGCCTACCACACTGCTGGCCCTGGTAGATGCTTCTATCGGCGGTAAAAACGGTATTGATGTGGGTGTGTATAAAAATATGGTAGGCGTCATCCGTCAGCCTGCCTTTATTCTGCACGACATGGTGTTTCTGAAAACACTTCCGCAACAGGAGTGGGAGAACGGCTTTGCTGAGATCATCAAGCATGCCTGTATCCGCGATGCGGCGATGTTTGCCCACCTTGAGGAAAAATCCTTCCGGTCGTTTCAAACCAGTCAGAAACAGATCTGTGAGCTGGTGCAGCGCAATGCCGTCTTGAAAGCGCGGGTAGTGAAAAACGATGAGTTTGAAAAAGGGGAACGCCGTTTGCTCAATTTCGGTCATACACTTGGGCATGCACTGGAAAACCAGTATGAGCTCATGCATGGCCAGGCCGTGGCAATCGGTATGACTTATGCCTGTCATATTTCAGAACAACTGCGGCGGTTCCGTAATACCGAACGTGTAGTGCGGGTGATTGAAAAATACGGACTGCCCACTTATGCTGCATTTGATAAAGCGCAGGCTTTTGCGGTCCTGAAGATGGATAAGAAAAGAGAACGGAAAGAAATGAATTATGTACTGCTCGACAGAATCGGGAAGGGAGTGGTACAGCCCATTGGGCTGCAGCAACTGGAGCAGATTATCGAAAAACTTTAAACACCGCCCGTTAAGGGCACGGCGAAATATGAAAGTAATAATCAGTCCTTCTGAATTGAGTGGTGTATTGCAGGCGCCGGCTTCGAAGAGTTCGATGCAAAGAGCCTGTGCAGCAGCACTTTTGCGGAAAGGACGTACCGTGATTCATAGCCCCGGTCATAGCAACGATGATAAAGCGGCTATTGACATTATTCAGAAGCTTGGAGCCTGTGTGGAACATTCTACAGACGCACTCGAAGTAACGAGTGATGGCGTAAATCCCGTGTCGCTGGAAGTGAATTGCGGCGAAAGCGGATTGAGCATACGGATGTTTACTCCTATCGCTGCTCTGAGTACGCTGCCGGTGCGCATCAACGGATCGGGTAGCCTGGTACAAAGGCCAATGGATTTTTTTGATCAGGTATTACCACAACTGGGTGTACGCATCAGCAGTAATGCCGGACGTTTGCCAATGGATATACAGGGGCCGTTACAAGCTCAGAATATTACTGTAGACGGATCGCTGAGTTCGCAATTTCTTACCGGTTTGCTGATGGCTTTCAGCACTGCTATCCGTGACCAGCAAATCAGTGAACCCATTACCATTACTGTCAATGACCTCAAGAGCAAACCCTATATTGATCTCACGCTTGATGTGATGCAGCAATTTGGTCTGCCCGTGCCGGTACATACCGATCACCGGGAGTTTACATTTACTTCAGCCGGTGTATTGCCGCAGCCATCGTTGGTAAACTATACAGTGGAGGGCGACTGGAGTGGTGGCGCGTTTCTGCTGGTGGCTGGTGCAATTGCCGGACCCATTACAGTGCGCGGCCTCGATCCCGGATCTACGCAGGCAGACAAAGCCATACTTACGGCTTTGCAGCGTGCCCATGCCGGAATAGCCATTGATGCCAAAGAAATTAAATTGCACCCCGGTCATCTCCATGGCTTCGAACTGGATGCCACAGACTGTCCTGACCTGTTTCCGCCCCTGGTAGCGCTGGCCGCTTATTGCAATGGGCAATCCCGTATAAAAGGAACCGGACGGCTTACACATAAAGAAAGCAACCGGGCGCTCACACTTCAGGAAGAGTTTGGTAAAATGGGTGTCGGTATAGAGTTGAGTGGTGATGAGATGCTCATCAATCCGCCTGTGCGTTTGAAGGGGGCTGCCACACATTCCCGTCACGACCATCGCATAGCCATGGCCTGTGCTGTAGCGGCCTTGCGTGCTACGGGCGCTACCGAGATTGCTGAGGCGCAGGCTGTCAATAAATCCTACCCCGATTTTTATAGCGATCTGAAATCACTCGGTGCACAGATAGATATTCAATCGCTATGGCAGCATCTGCATTGATCACGAGTTTAATGTTTAATAATAAGATTACCTTCAGTTAGTACAAACCTGCTTATATGAATTCATTTGGCCGTCTGTTCAGGGTACATATTTTCGGAGAATCGCATGGAGATTGTGTGGGTGTGGTAATCGATGGTTGTGCAGCAGGCCTGCCATTGACAGCAGCGGATCTGTTGCCTGATCTGGAACGCCGCAAGGGAGGAAAACAAAAAGGAACCACTCCACGCCAGGAGGCTGATTTCCCTTTTTTCAGAAGTGGTATATTCAATGACCGTACTACCGGGGCGCCGATCATGATTTATTTCGAAAATAACAATACCCGCAGTGCCGATTACGAAAAACAACGAAGCTTTCCACGCCCGGGCCATGCAGATATGGTGGCTCATCAAAAATATGGCGGTAATGAAGATTACCGCGGGGGAGGCCATTTCAGTGCGCGGCTCACTACAGGACTGGTAGCTGCAGGCGGAATTGCCAAAAAACTAATGCAGGGGATTACTATAGACGCCCTTGTGACAGAAGCTGGCGGGGAGACGGATGTAGAAAAGGGATTACAAAAAGCCATTGAGGCTAAAGATTCGATTGGCGGCATTGTAGAATGCAGGGTTAAGGGACTGCCTGCCGGTTTAGGTGAACCTTTTTTTGACTCCGTAGAATCATTGATTGCACATATGGCCTTTGCCATTCCGGCAGTGAAAGGGATAGAATTCGGATCCGGTTTTGCAGCCGCACGCATGTTTGGCTCAGCGCACAACGATGCAATAGAAAACATGGAGGGCAAAACCAGTACCAACCATGCCGGCGGTATTGTAGGCGGCATCAGCAATGGCAATGAGCTCGTGTTCAGGATTGCCATCAAACCCACCGCATCTACGCCAAAAGAACAGTTCAGCCTCAACTGGGATTCCGGCCAGATGGAGCAGTTTGCCGTACGTGGACGTCACGATCTCTGTGTAGCATTACGGGCTCCCGTGATTCTCGAAGCCTGTACGGCCCTTGTACTGGCCGATCTGCTGATGCTCGAAGGCAAATTGCCCCGTGTATATTCATCTGCTCATTAATCAATCGTGTCTATGGCACTTATCTATCATATTACTACTGCTACCACATGGGCCGAAGCGCTGAAAGCCGGACAATATGAAGCACCATCGCTGCAGTCCGAAGGGTTTATCCATAATTGCGAAGAACGCCAGGTAGGGGCTATTCTGGACCGTTTTTATGCGGATCAGCATGACCTGGTCAAACTCATTATTGACACAGACAAACTCAGCTCATCCTTAGTATATGAGTGGTCTGCCTCTCTGCAGGATACATTTCCTCATATTTATGGACCTATTAATCTCGATGCCGTCGTGGAAGCCGTAGCTCTTTAACAAAAAAAGCAAGCCTGCATGCAACAGTTGGGCTTTTTTCCTCTTCCTGTAACTGGCTGCACTATTTCAGCCCGGTATTTGTTATTTTGCTGTACCTAATGAGTGCAGGAGCTATTTATTCTATGTAATTCACTATATGCGAAGAGTCGGACTATTGATCAAAAATGCCAGTGGTATTGGCTTATTATGCCTGATGGCAGCCTGTGGTAATGGCGATAAACCTGCCACGCGCGATCTGGTGCAATCACCGGATGAGCTGGATCCGAAAACAACCGAGAATATCCGGCAATTGCTGGACTATGCCGGCACACATAAACAATTGCCCGACGATTCGGCGCTGCTGTTTGACAATGCCCTGCTGAGCAAGGCCTATCAGGAGCGGGAGTATAAACCCATCTGGGGCAGCCGGGAAGAATGGCAGCCCCTGGCAGATTCTCTTTTTGGTTTTTTACAAACGGCCAAATGGTATGGTCTGTTTCCTGAAGACTATCATTTTCCCAGGCTATCTTCTATTCGCCAGCGGATTCTGGCAGATTCTGCCCGCAAAGGTGACCGCACAGATGCCGTACTCTGGGCCAGGGCCGATATCATGCTTACAGATGCTTTTGTACATATAATTAAGGACCTGAAGCTGGGCCGGTTGCCACTTGACAGTATTTCTGCCCGGAAAGACTCGGTACTGCCGGCAGACTTTTACCTGCAGCGCCTTTCTGCTGCTCGTGGCAAGCAATCGCTGGCGCTGGCGTTTTACGGTTTGGAGCCCAGGCATGAAGGATACCGCAGATTGAAGGCGGCAATACCGGCATTTCTCGAGAATGCCAGCGACAGGGTTTACACCCGGGTACCATCGCCCAAAGACCCCGGATTTAAACAGGCATTGCAGACCCGTCTCTATGAGGGGGGCTACCTCGATCAGGATAGCATAACCGCTGATTCTGCTACCCTGGTAAAGGCTGTCAAAAAGTTTCAGGAGGAGCATAATATTGCTGTTGATGGCAGGGTGGGAGAGGGTACCGTGCGGATATTAAATACAAACGATAAAGACCGGTTCGTAAATATTGCCATAACCCTTGACCGGTACAAGCACCTCCCCGACAGTATGCCCGGGCGTTATGTATGGGTAAATATTCCCGGTTATTACATGTTGCTGCACCAGGGAGATTCGATCAATGTGGAATCGAAAATTATCTGTGGCAAACCGGCAACCCGCACGCCTTTGCTCACGAGCGCCATATCTGAACTCATCACCTATCCGCAGTGGACGGTTCCTACCAGTATAATTGCCAAAGAAATATTGCCGGCTGTAAAACGCGATCCCGGTTACCTGGCTAAAAAAGGGTTTAGTCTGATCAATGGTAAAGGCGATGAAGTGGATCCCTTTACTGTAGAGTGGAGCAAGTACAGCAAAGGGATTCCTTACAAAGTGGTTCAGGGCAGTGGCGATGCCAATGCCCTCGGGATACTTAAATTCAATTTTCCCAACAAATATGCCGTATACCTGCATGATACCAACCAACGCTATCTGTTTGCCCAGGCCATGCGCTCACTGAGTCACGGTTGTGTGCGGGTGCAGTCCTGGGAAAAGCTGGCTTACAGCATTATACGCTATGATTATAAATCCAGGGAGGATGGCAAACCGTCGGCAGTGGAAGATTCTCTCAATAGTTGGTTGAAACGCAAGGAGAAACATCATATTACGGTTAAAAACAGGCTGCCTGTATTTATCCGTTACTTTACCTGCGAGTGGCGAAACAACCGGCTTCTTTTCTATGATGACATCTATGGAGAAGACCGGCTGGCGCGGCGTCAGTATTTTGCCGGAAAATAGGCGTCCGTGCTGACAAAAAAACAAGGGGATAACACAAAAATCTCCACTCAAATTGGTGAATATGAGTGGAATAATTTATTTTAGGATATAGGACAGACCTGTTATTTTTGTCACGTTTATCAAACCAAACTATCTCTTTATGAAGAAGATCCTAGCCGTTCTTTTGGCCTTGTATCTGTTTGTGCCTGCAAGCTTCGGGCAGGACGATGAAGTAAGGCCGGCAGCCATTGGCCTTAGCTATGTTCTGAACGATTTTCGGACAGCTAATCTGATACGGACTACCTCACTCTCTTCTGTTTTAGCGAACAAGCAATGGACCAAGCCCAAACAAATGAGCCCCGGTATTGCTGTGAGCTATTTCAAAGGCTTATATAAAAAAGTGGATTTTGCCGGTACAGCCGCATTCTCCTTTCTGCGTTACCCCATGACAGGCAAGACTTTTTTTGCTGATCGTCTGCTGGTAGAAACAGATGCCTCTCTGAATCTGAAAATGGTTTCTGAAAAATACTGGGTACAACCATACCTCATTGCAGGTATCGGTGCAAGTATGTATGCCGGTAAATATTTTGGTGCTTTTATACCTACTGGTGTTGGTCTGAAAGTAAATTTCTTTGATGATGCACACCTGTTTGTGACCTCACAGTACCGGATTCCCGTAACAACGGAAACCACCAACTACCATTTCTTCAATCAATTTGGTATTGCCGGACGTATTGGTAAGAAAAAAGAGCCCGCTCCGCTGAAACCCCTGCCTCCGGCTCCGACTCCTCCTGTTGATACCGATAAGGATGGAATTGTTGATAGCCTCGATAAATGTCCGACTGTACCAGGTCTGGCCAAATACCAGGGTTGCCCCATCCCAGATACAGATAAGGATGGTATCAATGATGAAGAAGATAAATGCCCCACAGTAGCCGGCCTGGCCCGCTACCAGGGTTGTCCTATTCCCGATACGGATAAAGATGGTATCAATGATGAGGAAGATAAATGCCCCACTGAAGCCGGTCCCGCCAGCAATAATGGCTGTCCTTTCGTTGATACAGATGGCGATGGTATCATAGACCAGGAAGATTGGTGCCCCAACGAAAAAGGTCTGCCTGAGAATCACGGATGTCCCAAACTGGAAGAGTACAACTTCAATGCGAAGAGTGTTCAGTTTGCCACCGGTAGCGCCAAACTGCTGCCTTCGGCTACTAAAGAACTCGACAAACTGGTGACTATCCTCAATGAGCATGCTAATTTCAATATCAGCATCGAAGGTCATACTGATAACACGGGTAAACCTGCATTAAACCAAACCCTGTCTGCCAAACGTGCAGAGGCTGTGAAAGCGTACCTCGTGAAAAAAGGTATCAGTGCTGAACGTCTGTCTGCTGCCGGTTTTGGACAGGACCAGCCGATTGAGGATAATAAAACAGTAAAAGGCCGCGCCGCCAACCGCCGTGTGGAATTCAAGCTGGTAAAATAATTTTTCATACCTATTTTTTGCAAACCCCTTCCCAACAGGAAGGGGTTTGTTGTTTATAGAATGTCGCGCTGGCGATAGGTGATTTCACGCAGTGCCGGTATTGGGTTTCCTGCTGAGCGTAGAAAAAGTTTAAAAGAAATAATTAAAAAATAAGTGTTAACGATTATTAAGTACAGGTGTTTGTGCAGATTAGTGTAGGTAAATAATACTAATTTCTGATTTTTTTATATGCAAACACTTAACATCTGATTTTTCGTATTTATGTTTATGTCCTGAAAGACAACTTTTAATTAAAACCAATATCCACCATGCCCCGCACTATGCACCCCTTGCGTGCGCGAATAACCTGACTGTAAAAGTCCACCCACATTCGCAGCATTTTTCATTCCACCATACATACTGATAAAGTCAATCCAATGAAACCCATCATCCGAACCATGCTATTGCTGGTACTGATCAGCTGTAGCACCAAGTCTATCTATGCGCAGTTAAGCGATCTGCATTATCTGCCACCATTGAAACAACGCAGTACTGCCTTTGTAGATCAGTTGATTTACCTGTCTACACCAGAGACCACGGCATTTACTGTTACTGCCTATCGCGGTACCAGTACCACTCCGCTTACTACCTTTACGATTTCCAAATCGAGTGGCGCAACCTATAATCCTGGTAATGGAGACAACGATCTTACACTGCTTACCGAAGCCAAAACGGGCTCTGTACAAAGCAATGCCGGTTTGCGTTTTGAAGCGGCAGATGGTCACAAGTTTTACGTAAACTGGCGGGGCAGATCAGCCAGCCAGGCCTCCTCACTGACCTCCAAAGGCCGTGCAGCACTGGGAACAGCCTTTAAATGGGTGGGAGCTCCGAACAGGGGAACGAATGCAGCCATGTTGTCGAACTCGCTGGGTATTATGGCTACAGAAGACAATACTACCGTTACTATTTTTGGTTATGACCCCAACTGTACATTCCGGCTGGGTACAACAGAGGTTGGTATTACAGATGATGTCATCACCATTAGTTTGAATAAAGGCCAGACCTATGTACTGGAAGCTCCCGTAAGCACTACTTCCAACTACAACCGCAACGGATGGATTGGTGCCAGCATTACATCCAACAAAGCAATAGCCGTAAACTTTGGGCAGATGCATTTTCAGCCGCGTACGGTCAATAGCCAGGACTGTGGTATCGACCAGATCATTCCGGAAAATACGCTGGGCAAAGAATATATCTTTGTGCGGGCAAATGGTACCGACTCGCTGGAAGTGCCGGTGATCATCGCCACGCAAAATGATACGAAGATTTATGTAAATGGAAGCAATACGCCTATAGCTACGCTCAATAATGGCGATTATTTTGAAATACCGTCTACCAATTATTCCCAGTCATCTCCATCGGGCAACGTAGCAGGAGGTAACCTGTATGTTCGGACATCGAAGGAAGCCTATGCGATACAATCAATCGGCGGAGCAAGTAATGAAGCTACTGCCGATATCAATTTCATTGCTCCGGTAAACTGTCTGCTGGCTAATAAAATGGATTATATTCCTACGGTAGATAATATTGCCGGACAGGCTATCAGCGGTGGAATTACTATTATTGCTTCTGCACTTATTGACGATGCTAATATTACTGTAACAAGTAATGGTTCTGCCGTTGCTACGAGTACGCTTACCGCGGCTAAAAAAACTGTTGCAGGTACGTCTGACTGGAAGACATATTATCTGGCGGGTCTCACAGGCAATGTATCTGTATCAGCAAATGGACCAATAGCTGTAGGATATTTTGGTTTCTCCGGTGTAATTGGCGCCTCCGGTTATTTTTCCGGATTTGAAACCATTCCTACTATCGAAGTACAGCGTATTGGCGACGGTTGTCTGCCGAGTACTATATTGTCTGCCACGCCCGGCTTTACTGCTTATACCTGGTACAGAGATGGCGAACTGGTGCCCGGCATTAAAACCAATTCTTATGCCCCTGACAAAGCAGGCAAGTTTACAGTAACGGTTTCGAATGGCAGTTGCTCTTATACATCAGCCAATCAATATATCTATGATTGCAATCCCGAGATTATTGTCAATACCACCGCCGATAAAAACGGTATTCTGGCTGGCGAAACGGTTAAATTCCAGGTGTCTGTTCGTTATCTCAGCGATGTGAATGTAACCAATCTGGTATTGACAAACCTGGTGCCTTCCAATGTAACGGTTACCGGCACTTCTGCTACCTATGGTACTGTCAGCAATACTGGTTCTACCTATACGTGGAATATTGGTACCATGCGCAACGGAGAAGAGCATTTGCTTACGATCACTGCTGTGGGTAATACAGTGTCTTCTCCCACTACAGGAACCCTTACAGTATCTAAAACACAAACATTTGCCCTGGGAACTGAAGCCAATAAAGTGCCGGATGATTTTTCAGAAACAGTGACGGTGTACAGTGCGCTCGAAGCCGAGCCCACTGCTCATCCTACCGGCTTATATTTTACCAACACAGGATCGGCGCATCCCTACAACAATGTGCTGAATTTTACTGCATCAGCTTCTGCAGACGGCTACCTGGTAGTACGTAAGACAGGTACGGAGCCTACTTTTGTGCCTGTAGATGGAACAAGCTACACTGCAGGGCCCAATGGCGGCAATGAAATTGTGTATGTGGGTAGTCTTACCCGCGTAACAGATATGCTGGCATCGCCCGCAACCGATTATCACTATGCCATTTATCCATACAAGGGTGGTGGTGCAGCCACCAATTACCTGACCACAAACCCGGTAAAAGCAGTGATCAATAACCGTGTTGCTGATAATTTTGCCATGGCCACTTCGACCAAAAGCTCTTCAGCAGGTCTGGCCGATGAAGGCGTAAACGTAACCTTTGTGAATGGGGTGGTAAGCGGTGGCACTACCATTACTGCAGAAAAATTCAAGGATGTACGTCCCGCCAATTTTACCCGCGGTCTGCCATCGGGGTTGCAGTCGGTTAAGAAATTGTATTATACCGTCACATCATCTGCAGCTAATCCCGGCAATTATGTGATTGTGCTCGATTTCTCCGAATTGAATATGACAGAGGCGGAATGGGATGCAGCTCGTGTGCTCAAACGCAGTAACTCCAGTGTTGCCTGGGAAGAGATTACCAGCAAGGTGGTTAATCGTAAAACGGATGGCTTGCTGGGGAAACTGGTCATTACCGGCCTTAGCAGCTTCTCCGATTTTGCAATTGGCTCAACCGAATCAACCCTTCCTGTGACCTGGCTCGACTTTACGGCCAAACTGCAGGCTGGCGTAGTGGCCCTGGAATGGAAAACAGCCAGCGAGCAAAACACAAAGGATTTTGTAATACAGCATAGTACCAATGGTATGGACTGGACCGATGCGGGCACTGTTGCTGCCGCCGGCAATAGCGCCACCGTTCGCTCATACCGCTTTGTGCATAATACGCCGGTAGCAGGGGCCAACTACTATCGTCTGTTACAGCGCGACCTGGATGGAAGATCCAGCTACAGCATTGTCAAAATGCTGAGTGTTTCGGGAAGCGGAGCAAAACCGGTGATACTGGGCAATCCCGTTGAAAACGGTTTGCTGGAATTGAGCATTGGTGAAAATGCCCGCGTATCGCTGAAAAGCATGGATGGCCGCACGCTTTATGTCAAACAACTGAATAAAGGAAAACATCAGATTAATGTTCAGCACTTATCAACCGGAACCTATGTATTGCAGGTAAACCAGGAAGTAATGAAAGTGATGATAAAAAAATAATCAGCGTATTGATTATTTAACAGTATGCATATTACCGGGATCACTTTTGTGATCCCGGTTTTTATTTATACAGGGTTGTATCCGGGCGGCTATACGGAACCTGTTGCAAATAAACGCAGCCATATGACCATGAAACGACGTATTTTAGTAGTCAATACCTGCCATAACAAAACCGATCATGATGCGCCTGTTTGTTTATCTGCCATTTATTATCCTGTCTATCGCCTGCAACAACAAGGAGAAAAACGAAAAACCTGTCACTACCGATCCTTATCCCACACTGGAAGTGCAGCGGGCTGCACTGGCCGGCAAGCCTTATGCCACACCGGTACGTTTAATAGACAGTCTGCAACTGATCAGTGACCTGCAGTTTCTTTCATCGGCAGCCTGCGAAGGGCGTGAGCCGGGTACAGCGGGTCATGCACTGGCCAGGACACGCATACTGGAACGGCTGAGGGCAACTGCGGTAGATAGCCTGGGCGGTTCTTTGATTCAGCCGTTCAGCAGTAGCAACATCAATGGCAGTACAGAAGGGTTGAATGTGATTGGTTGGGTAAAAGGAACCAGTAATGCCGGTAAGTATCTCGTACTTACTGCTCATTATGATCATCTGGGCAAAGACGGAAGTACTATTTATTATGGGGCAGACGATAATGCCAGTGGAGTGGCCTGTCTGCTGGCGCTGGCAGACTATTTTAAAGCACACCCCCGGCCATACTCTATTGTATTTGCTGTACTCGACAGGGAAGAAACAGGGCTCCGGGGAGCCTATGCTGCGGTAGACTGGCTGCAGGCAAAACTGGGTAATCAGGCACTGGCATTTAATATCAATATGGATATGATTGCGCGTAGCGATAAAGGGGAAATATTCGTGTCTGGTGTAAAACACTTTCCCGATTATGCCTATGTGGTAAATGATGTGCAGCCATATACCAATGTAAAGGTTTTAATGGGGCACGATAGCGGTTCACCGGGCGATGACTGGACGCTGCAGAGCGATCATGCTGCTTTCTATGCAAAGCAGATCCCTTTCCTGTATGTCGGAGTGGAAGATCATCCGGATTATCATAAGCCTACAGATACATTTGAGCGGGTCAATCTTTCTGATTATCTCGAGAACTGTAATATGGTTCTTCAAATGATAAAAGCGCTTCGCCTGTAAAGGGAAGCGCTTTTATTATCGGCGTGATTATTTTTCTATTAGATCTTAACCCAGGCCTGTTTGCGGGTACTTTCCAGTATACGCTCGCAAATAAGCAGTTCCCGGTACCCATCGGCAAAAGTGGGATAGCTGGGATTGTCTGGCTGACGGCCAGCCGCCACAGCCTGATATACTTCTTTGAAGAGTTGCTTGGAAGTATCGGGGAAACCTTCATTATGTCCTCCCGGAAAACTCATAATCTCCCGTGCTTCCGGATAGGCCAATGCGGGATCGCGCAAGAGTGATTCATTATATCCATCGCGGTTGCCGATCCAGAGTTCGTTGGGAGCTTCTGAATTCCAGGCAAAGGTTTTTTTAGAGCCGGAGATTTCCAGCCGGAGTTGGTTCTTGCGGCCGGCAGATACCTGCGATACAGTGATGCTGCCCCGGTTGCCATTATCGAAGCGAAGCAATACGTTGGCATGATCTTCTGTAGTAATGGGTACATCTGCATAATCTTCGGGCTGCAGCATTTTACCGGAATAGGTTTCCACGGCTTTGAGTGGTTTCTTCCTTGTTTTATGGATCGTATTGAAATCGGCCATAACCTCTGTAGTGCGGAGACCGGTAATGTATTCAATGATATCCATCAGGTGAGAACCGATATCGGCGATAGCGCGTGAGTCGCCCGATTTGTCGGGCTCAAGGCGCCAGTTATAATCCGTAGCATAAAACAGCCAGTCCTGCAGGTAAGAGCCAAGTATGGAATAAATTTCTCCCAGATCGCCTTTTTCGCGCATGGTCTTCATTTGTCTGACCAGGGGGTAATAGCGCAGGTTGAAGTGTACGGCATTTACCAGTCCGGTTTGCCTGGCCAGTTCCACCAGTTCTTCTGCTTCTTTAAGATCTTTGGCCAATGGCTTTTCACATACCACATGTTTACCTGCCAGCAGCGCTGCCTTTGATTGGGGATAGTGTAAAAAATTTGGTGTACAGATATGTACAGCTGTAATATCGGGCATAGCGAGCAACTCGTCAAATGTGCAGGCGCGTTCAATACCCAGTTGGGCTGCCTTTTGGCGTGCCAGTTCGGCAGTAGCTTCACAGAGTGCCGTTACTTCCACATTGGGCAGGCGTCGCAGTGCTTCAATGTGAGCAGGACCGATAAAGCCGGTACCCACTACACCAACTTTGATTTTGGACATGATCAGAAAGATGAAAGGGGTGAATAATCTGGTTGGATATACAAAAGCCAGTAGCGGAGGCTACTGGCCGGATGCTAAAAAGAGTTATTACTTATTGTACCGGTCGCGCTGATCAGGGCGATAACCACCGCCACTGTTACCACCACCACGATAACCGCCGCCGCCGCCACCGCGATAGCCGCCACCACCACCGCCGCCACGGTATCCACCACCACCACTGTTACCACCACCACGATAACCGCCACCGCCACCACCGGTATTGCCACCGGGGCGATCATCAGCTGCTTTTACAACCAGGGGTTTTTTACCCAGTGAAATATCGTTGAGGTTTTCAATAGCATCTTTTGCTTCTGCTTCATTTTCCATTTCCACAAAACCAAAACCTTTACTCTTTCCGGTTTCCCGGTCAATGGCCACTTTAGCGGATATGATAGTGCCGAATTTCTCAAAAATCTCAGTCAGTTCTGCATCATCCAGATCATACGGCAGGCCGGCAACAAATATTTTCATTTCAGTTTTTTTGTAAATGTAGCAACTAAATTGGCAATCTTTTCAAAACAGTACAAATTACATAAGGGATCATTTTACACAATTTTGCTGATGCTCTGGCAACCGTTTTCACGTATCTTTAAGTAGGCAGATTTCCCTACCAAAATAAGTTTCAGCTCATGGATCCAAAAGAAAGTGCAGGCCGGGCAGCGGCTGCACGGGTTGAGCCGGGTATGACCCTGGGCCTTGGTACAGGCAGCACTGTTCGCTGGCTGATAGAAGAGTTGGCAACCCGCCATTCCCAGGGACTTTCTTTTACTGTGGTGCCCACCTCACGGCAAACTGCCGAACTGGCTGCTGAGTATAATATACCCTTAACGGATATTAATACGATCGAAAAGTTGCCGCTTACCATTGATGGGGCAGATGAGATTGACCCATCCGGCCACCTGATCAAAGGCGGGGGAGGTGCTTTACTACGGGAGAAAATTGTGGCAGCAGCATCCGATTACCTACTCATTATCGCGGATGAAAAAAAGCTTGTACCAGCACTGGGACAGTTTCCTTTGCCAATTGAGGTTATTCCTTTTGGTCACCGCCAGGTACAGGATCAATTGCTCTGGTCGGGCCTTTTTGCACAGGTTGTCCTGCGCCAGGCAGGTGAGCGTACTTTTATAACCGATCAGGGGCATTATATTCTTGATTGCAAAGTGCAGCGGCCGTTGAGCAATCCTTACCAGCTGGAAAACCAGCTGCGTTCCATAACCGGGATTGTGGAAACAGGCTTATTTATTGAAATGGCCGACGAAGCGCTGATTGGCTATACAGATGGCCGTATCGAACATATCTTCTTCTGAGATAACCGGCATTGCCTGCAGATAGATGTTGTTGTGGGAAATATCAAAGCGACAGGCATAAAAAAACCGGCCAGGGCCGGTTTAATAAAATGTTGAAATCAGTTGCTTAGCTATAGTAAGCAACCAGCCAGGTAAGCAGACCGGTAATCAGGAAAACACCACCAATCACAAAAGTGGCAATTACATTTTCATTCTTCATTTGAGTGTTGATACGCTTCATGCACAAAAGTTTTTGTGTTTCAAAAAAATAATTAATAGGGCAAAGGATTCCCTGGGATAGAGGAGCTATGAAACAATAAGCTTCTGTGATTCTTTATGAGGGATTGGAAGAGGTACAAAAATAACACTTCATACCTGTTCTGTCAAGCGAAGGAGCCTCTGTCTCTAATAATATTTGAAGAGGTGGCATCGTATATCTACTACCCGACGAATGCTTCTCCTTTAACTACAGACTGGCCTGGTAAATCTACGAATGCCTTTTTGAGGTTGCCGGGAGACAGAAAAGCCGGATTTTAAATTGGTCTGATGGGCCGGCAATTAACATTTTATTGGCGGGGTAGCAGTCCCGATAGGGCAGGCGATGATATACTTTTAATCTATTATGTTATCCCGCACACTGTTTTTGAGCCTGTTTTTTTTCATAAACGCATCTGCCTGGGCGCAGTCCGTACTTACCGGACGTGTATTTGATGGATTTTCTGAGATCAGCCTGGGCGATGTCAGCGTCTATAATAAGTCAACCGGGTTTCGGACCAAAGCAGGGGTTGATGGTGTTTTTTCGGTGGAGGCCAGGGAAGGGGATAGTATCATTTTTACCCGAACCGGATTTGTACCCGATACGCTGCGGGTTAGTTTTGAACACCTGCTTACCCGGTATGATGTGAACCTGCAGCATGAGGATGTGCTGCTAAAAAATGTCACCGTCAGGAATAGCTATGGGGCCGACTCACTGGCCCGGCGCAATTACTATTCTGATATCTACCGGCGGCAGGCAGGGCTTACCGGTTACAATACACCCTCCTCCGGATTTGGGGTAGTGCTTAGTCCGGCCAGCTTTTTTTCGGGTAAGGCCAAACAAAAAAGAAGGCTGAAGAAGCGGCTGGAAAAAGAGGAGGAAGAGAAGTTTATTGATTACTCTTTCCCCCCTGTCTGGGTAGAAAGGATGACCGGGTTGAAGGGCGATTCCCTGTCGCTTTTTTTATACCGTTACCGGCCCTCTTATGACTTCTGCCGGCGTACTACACGCGCTCAGATGCTGGTTTATGTCAATGATTCGCTTAAAGCCTTCCGCAAACCTGATTAATGTCTTAAGTTGAATATGATATATTTCTTACTGTATATTAATAATCAGCTTATTAATTTAATTAAATAGCTGCTTATTCACCGAATTCATTCTGTATTCTCTTCAGGTCTGTTCTTTGTTGAAAAGTTCAGTTTTTGGCGTAAAAGCGCATGAAAAAAGCCGGGATAAACCTGATTTTTATTGTTTATTAATATTTTTTAATAAATATCTGATTATCATATTTGTATGTAGTTTATTTGAAATAAAAAATTATATCAGGCTATTTATTATTTTTCTTCTCACATTTTTTCCCGGGGCCTGTGAATAAATGATTTGTGTCCGTTTCTGCAATTATCTTCATTTCCACTAAATTCGCCGTCTGACTTTTAAAAAACAGGAAATCTTGTGAGATTAAAGAGCTTAGAAATCAAAGGGTTCAAAAGTTTTGCCGATAAAACGGTGGTGAACTTTGACGACAATATCACCGGCATCGTGGGACCGAACGGCTGCGGTAAGTCAAACATCGTGGACAGCATTCGCTGGGTAATTGGTGAGCAGAAGATCAGTCACCTGCGCAGCGAAAACCTGGACAGCCTGGTGTTTAACGGTTCTAAAACCCGGTCCGCTTCGGGCCTCGCTGAGGTAAGCCTCACTTTTGAAAACACCAAAAACCTGCTGCCAACCGAATTCAGTACGGTTACCATCACCCGCAAATTTTACCGCAGCGGCGAATCAGAGTATCGGCTCAACGATGTGCAGTGCCGCCTGAAAGATATCCAGAACCTGTTTATGGATACCGGGGTGAGTACAGACAGCTATGCCATCATCGAGCTGGGCATGGTAGATGATCTGATCAAGGATAAAGACAATAGCCGCCGCCGGATGCTGGAGCAGGCGGCCGGGATTTCGATTTATAAGACCCGTAAAAAAGAAGCCAAGGCCAAACTGGATGCTACCGAACAGGACCTCGCCCGTATCGAGGATTTGCTGTTTGAAATCAACAACCAGTTGAAAGCCCTGGAATCGCAAGCCAAGAAAGCCGAGAAGTACCACGAGATAAAAAAAGACTACCGCGAGATCAGCATTGAACTGGCCAAGGCAGCGCTCGAAGGATTCAACCTGACCTATAAGGAACTGAACGAACAGCACGATGCGGAGACCGACAAAAAGATCCGCATGGAAGCAGAGATAGCCAACGAAGAGGCGGTACTGGAGCAGGAGAAGGTTGGTTTTATTGAAAAGGAGCGTCAACTGCAAAGTCTGCAGTATTCCTTCAATGAACTGCAACAGCAGGTGCGGACCAAAGAGAACGAAAAGAACCTGGCAGCTCAGCGACTCGAATACCTGAAAGAGCGGGAAGGCAGCCTGGCTGAGTTTCTCCAAAAAGCCGGGGGCCAGCTCAAGGGTATCGACGAAAGTATTGGTTTTACCGAACTGCAACTGCGCGAAGAAAGCAGCTCACTCGAAGGACTCACAGAGCAGCTGCAGCAATTCAGCAACGATACTGCACGCAAACGGGAGGTACTGGATGAAAAACGCCGTACCCTCGATACCCTCCGCGGCGAGTACCAGCAGGTACAGCGCAATCAGTTTGATGCAGAAAAGAAGGTGGCCGTAGCCGATACTTCGGTTCAGAACCTGCAGCGTGCTATTGGCCAGATCGAAGAAGAGCGCAAAGTCCGTGACTCGCAGCGGCATCAGCTCGATGAAGAGCGCCTGCTGAAAGAAAAAGAACTCGGCATCAAAAAAGTAGACCTCGAGCAATTACAGATACACCAGGAAAATACCAAAGAGCAGATTCTTCAGACCCAGTCGGTGGTGGAAGCACTCCGCAACGAACTGGCCGAAGAAACCCGCAAACTGGATGCCCGCAAAAATGAACACGATCTGCTGAAAAGTATGATCGATAGCATGGAAGGGTATCCTGACAGTGTGAAATTCCTGCACAACAACAGCCAGTGGAACCACACCGCACCCATCCTGTCTGATATTCTTTATGTAAAAGAAGAATACCGCACAGCGTTGGAGAATGTGCTGGAACCTTACCTGAGCTATTATGTAGTCAACAACCTGCAGGAGGGTCTGCAGGCCGTACACCTGCTTGATGCCAACAAAAAAGGCAAGGCCAACTTCTTCCTGCTCGATAAACTGAACGAGTCGACCCCCGTTATGGCCGATCATGCCCTCAGCGGAGGCATCAGCGCATTGAGCGTAATAGAAGTAGATGAAAAATACCGTAAGCTGGCTCAGCACCTGTTGGGTAATGTATTTGTGGCAGAAAACGAGGCTGCCCTTCAAAACAGCAACGGCTTTGTAGTGATTGAGAAAACCGGTAAGTATGTAAAAGGGAAATACTCCCTTACCGGTGGCAGTGTGGGACTGATTGAAGGAAAAAAGATTGGCCGCGTTAAGAATCTCGAAAAGCTGCAGGACGATATCCTGGCACAGGAAGAGGTGGTTGAAAAACTGCGGTCAGAAATTCAGGCCCGTCACAACGAGGTAATCGCATTCAACGAAGACCTGCGCGAAAATGCCCTCAAAGAAACCGAACGCGAAATACAGCAACTGACCAACCAGGTTTTTGCCCTGCACAACAAACTCGAAAACCTGCATTCCATGCAGACCAGCAGTTTGAACCGCCTGGAAGAACTGAATCACCAGATGCTGCAAACCCAGCAATCGGTAGAGGGAGTACGTAATCAGCTGGCTGAATACAATGAACAACTGCAGGCCTTCACGGCCAGACTGGCTGGTGCAGAAGAAGATTTCAGAACAGCCGAAAGCAGCTACAATGAATCGACCCAGCAGTATAATGAGTTTAATCTGCAGGTAACCCGTCAACAAAGCAAGATCAATGCCCTGAAACAGGAGCTTGACTTTAAGAGCAACCAACTGCAGGATCTGCAACAACAGATTGAAACCAATACGACCAGCCTGTCTGATACAAAAGACAGCATTGAGCAATCTGCATCTTCGCTCAAACAGATAGAAGAGGAACTGATCGATATGGTTCGCCGCCGTGAGGCAGACCAGCAGATATTGAATGAAGCGGATCAGGCTTATTATAATATACGTAACCAGCTTGGGGAAAAGGAAAGTGAACTGCGTCATAAGATCAAGGAGAAAGAACAGGTAGAGCACCTGCTGGTGGCTATCAAAGACAAGCTCAATGAACTGAAACTGCAGCTTGCCGGTACCAAAGAACGCCTTGACGTGGAGTTCCGCATCAAACTGGAAGACATCCTCGATCAGAACCGCACTACTGAAACCAGCCTCGAAGAATTGCAGGAAAAAGCTGACCGGATGAAAAAACGCCTCGAAAACCTGGGCGATGTAAACCCGACAGCCATCGAAGCATTTACTGAAATGAAGAAGCGCTACGAGTTTATAGTAGAGCAGAAGAATGACCTGGTAAATGCCAAAGACAGCCTGCTGAAAACAATTGAAGAGGTAGAAGCGACTGCCAACCAGAAATTCCTGGAGACCTTCAATAATGTGAAAGAGCATTTTATTCGCGTATTTAAAACGCTCTTTACAGAAGATGACCATTGCGATCTCGTACTGGAGAATCCGGAAAACCTGGCCGAAACCGGTATTGATGTAATAGCCCGCCCCAAGGGCAAACGTCCTACTTCGCTTACACAGCTGAGCGGTGGTGAGCGTACGCTTACAGCCACTGCATTGCTGTTTGCGATTTACCTGATCAAGCCCGCTCCATTCTGTATCCTCGATGAGGTGGATGCCCCGCTCGATGATGCCAACGTTGGTAAGTTTACCAATATGATCCGTCAGTTCAGCGACAACTCACAGTTCATCATTGTTACGCACAACAAGATGACCATGAGTACAGTGGATGTGATCTATGGGGTGACCATGCAGGAACCCGGTGTAAGCAAACTGGTAAGTGTAGACTTCCGCAACCTGCAGCAAAATCAGAATTAACAGTCTGTATAAAAAGAAATAAAAAGCCCGGATTCACTATCCGGGCTTTTTTATATTGAATCGGTCGGGACGAATCAATTTTTCAATTTATTGACCAGGTCTACATACTCCTGCATAGCCGATTCACTGCTGGTACCTTTAAGTGCGCTCCAGGCTTCGTGTTTGGCTTTATTCACAAAATCAAAAGGATTGGAAGGGGGATCAGTATTGACATCTCCCTCAGTAGCCTGCTTATAAAGTGAATAGAGCTTCAGCAGAATTTCATTCGATGGTTTTTCGGTGAGCAGTTTACTATTGGCAACTGCCTGTTCAAACAAAGCTTTCAGATCCATGGTAAGCGATTTATTTAGATAGATTAAGTGGGGTTATTTCATTACTTCGGGAATGGGCTGACCAATGCAACCGCTGGGCATCTGTATACGCAGCAGAGCCGCAACAGTGGGCGCAATATCTGTCATATAACGGGTAGTATTGCTTTTGCCACTTTTAATACCCCAACCCATCCACAGCAGCGGAATATGCGAGTCGTATGGATACCAGGCGCCGTGTGTGGAGCCGGTAAAATCGCCGGAACCAAAGAAATAGCCGGCCTTCAGTACCATCTGGATATCGCCTCCCCGTTTTGTATTGTAACCTTTCAGGAATTTCTCTTTTACCTCGGTAGGCAGGTTTACTTCGCTGATCTCCTCGTTATCGAAGGCTATCAGCATCTCCGGTACCAGGTTGAGTCGTTTGATCATGAAGGCCTTTACGTCTTCGCGACTCACACCGGCACTGTCAATGGCTTTATCATTCAGGTAAATCTGGTAGTTGTCGGCGTCGGCAATGACATTCGCAATATTGAATTTCTCTTTCACTGCAGCTTTCAGTTCACTCATGATACTTTTTAATGGTTTTACCGGCAATTTGTTCTCTTCCATAAACCGGGGATTATGTGCTACCGCATGATCGGCAGTGAGGAAAAACAGGTATTGTCCCTTGCCCACTTTGGCATCGAGATAGCTGAGGAAAGCAGCGAGTTCCCTGTCAAGACGCAGGTAAGTATCTTCTACCTCGATGGAGTTGGGGCCAAACTGATGACCTACATAGTCGGTAGAGGAAAGGCTGACAGCCAGGAAATCGGTGATAGCATCTGTGCCCATTTTTTCCTGCTCCATAGCCTGGCGTGCAAAGGCGAGGGTCATCGTATTTCCATACGGTGTGGCAGAGATAAGCCCATAATTTTTACCTGCCTGCGATGCCAGTTCATGCGGGAATACAGGTTTGGCCTCATGTCCGTATTTACCTTCATAAGGCTTGTCATCGGCTGTGCTTTGCACGTATGTATTTAAGGGGTATAATGTATTCCAGTTGAGGCGCAGTAATGAATCCACGATCTTACGGTCATTGAAGCGATTGACCCAGGCAGGCAATTGTTGCATATAATAAGTGCTGGTTACCCAGTTGCCGCTTTTACTATCGTACCAGTAAGCAGCATCGGCGCTATGACCGGCCGGCAAAATACCGCCACGGTCCTTGATGGCTATGCCGATTACTTTTGATCGGAAATTTGTTGCCAGTTTCAACTCATCGCAGATGGTGGTGGTCCAGAGATTTCTGGGCGACTGTGGTTCTGCTTTTTCTGAACCGCCGATTGTTTTTACGGTCTCATCGCTGGTGCAGTATACAGATTTACCCAGCGCTTTATCATACCAGTCGTTGCCCATAATACCATGTATGGCCGGAACACTGCCGGTATAAACGCAGGTATGACCAGCAGCTGTTACTGTTTGCGCATAAGGTATAAAGGTGTTTTCGCAGGAAAACCCTTCACCCAGTATACGCTTAAAACCTCCGCTGCCATAACGGTCAGCGAAACGATAGAGATAATCCCAGCGCATCTGATCAATCATAACACCAACCACCAGTTTGGGTCGGGCTACATTGGTTTGAGCAGCGGCCATAATGGCTGGCAGGCAACAAAGCGCCAGCAGATAGAAACGTAAACGAACCATGCTAAACAATTTTTACAAAAATAGGGGATTGAACCGGGCAGAAAAGTTCATAAATCCTTCATATTCCGTTTCGGGCCAGGTCATAAGAATACCCAGGCTTACACAAACGATTGAATAAAGGAATATTTTTCTACTGAACGCTGGTTATGGTTTTACCATACGAAGTACAGGCATACGGGTGGTGCTGCCATCTTCGGCACAGGCATATTGCAGCATTTTATATTGTTCGTTCTTTTCGCTCTCTTCTCCTTTGGCCTTACCGGCCAGTATATCGAGTACATTAGGATCGCAGTCATCATCGGTACCGCCTCCAAACCGGTGGATACCCGGTGCAGACCATACACGCCGTGTGAGCAGGTCGTTGCCGAGCGGAAATCCATCATTGACCTGCATTATAACCTGATAGGCGTACTGATCAGGTTTGGGCGCCTCGGGCCAGTCTGCAGTAGCTCTTATATGCTGTCCGCCTCCGCGGGGACTTTTTGCTATGATCATCGCCTTTGCCATCTCGGGTGACAGCTTGGCTTCAATTTCTTTCTGCACCCGCTGAGCCGACTGCGGACTGATGATGATACATTTATCCCAGGCATTTTGCGGATCAAAACTGATATTGAGTCCGGGAGGCGCGGTGGTAAAGCCGCTACCCGGTACAAGATCGGTATCAATAAAAATAAAAATCATCTGAAGCGAAAAGCCTCCTCCCATTCTCCATACATCTTCTAATTGTGCATTTACATCAATACCCAGTTCGAGCCGGTAAGTCTGCAATACGCTGCCATTATTACGTATCGTGACTTTCTTCAAATCAAAACTGCCGGTTTTATATGCCAGGTCGAGCGGATACTCATAGGTGCCGGGACCTTTGTCGTCACCGGTTGGGTCGGTGAGCACAACTGTCTGGCCATTTGTAACGGAAATAACAGAAAGAAAAGTCAGCAGCAGAAAGGAGCGCATGGTGTAGATATTTGCTTCGTATAACAAACATAACAGTCTCCGGATTTGCGACAATACCCTGCAGCAGGTATTACTATTTCTGCAACTGGCGGAAACAAAAAGCAGCAAGTAAACAGATAGCGCCAAGCACCCACCAGAGTGGCATGAAGCCAGCCGTATTGGCCAGTTGTGCTCCCAGCATGGGGCCCAGGGTTTGGGCTGCCGACCAGGCCATTGTATAAAGAGCAGCATACTGTCCGCGGTTGCTATGATGGGCACGTCCTATCCAATAACTATTCATGAAGGGCATTGATAGCATTTCTCCAAATGTGACCGTAATGATCATCATTGGAGCAATGATTAAAGCAGGAGCAGGAATATTAAGTGTAAAAAAAGCCAGTCCGCACAGGGCCACTCCCACGGTAATATAGCTGAGGTTGCGCCGCCGGCCTTCGAGCCGGTATACAAGTGCCATTTCAATTAAAGCAATGAGTATACCATTGAGTGCCATCAGCGCGCCAATAAACGGCTCACTCAGTTTCAACTCGTTTCGGAAGTAGGCAGAGAGGTTGCTGAACAACTGAAAAAAACAACTGGCAAACAGGAAGGTGACAAAGATAAACCGCATAAATACTTTGTCGCGGTGTGCCGGCACTGCATTACCTGTTTCTTCCTGCGTTTCCTTCACTACGGGTTTTACCGGTTTAATAAGCAGCAGCATCAAAATGGCTGCTCCGATATTGGTAATGCCATCAACCCAGAATAACAGTTCGTAACTGATATGTGCCAGCACTCCACCCAGTGCACTACCTACGGCCCAGCCCAGGTTAATAGCCAGGCGGTTGAGCGCATAGGAGCGGGTGCGGTTCTCGGGCCGGCTGTAATAAGCAATAGCCGTAGAATTGGCCGGCCGGAATGCTTCATTGACAAAACTAACAAGGAAGGTAAACAGGCAAATGAGCGAATAACTTTTCATTTGTCCCAGTGCCATAAATAAAATGCCGCCACCGGCAAGTGTAATAAGCTGAACCGGATAGAACCCGATCTTATCAGTGAGTTTGCCACCACACCAGGCCCCCAAAAATGCACCGGCACCAAACAATCCGAATACAATACCCGCCTGACCAATACTATAACCCATGGCCGGACTGGTAAGATAAATGGTCATAAAAGGTACAACCATAGTGCCACTCCGGTTGATCAGCATAATCAGGGATAGCAGCCAGGTAGAGCGGGAAAGACCGGCGTAGGCATTACGGTATGTCTGGATGGTGGCCGAAATCATCAGGCAGCAAAGGTAAGGGGAAGGGAAATGTGCTGATGTGCTAGTGTGCTGATGTGCTGATGCCGTACAGAATGTGAGCCCGAAGAATCATTAAATAATTGAACCGCCATGAAGAGGCCGGCTTAGATTAACCGAGATACTTCGAACAAAAATTAGCACATCAGCACACTAGCACATCAGCACATTCTCTCTATTTGCACTCCACTACCGGCACATGCAGTGCGGTAGCATATTGAGCCACTCCGTGCTGATAACCGGCTTCTGCAAACCATGATTGCACATCGTTGAGCATATTTTTGCCCGAAGGCTTCATTTCTATCAGCATACCTTTTCCGCAGGTCTGGGTAAAGGATGACATACCGTTTTTTAATTCCAGTAATGATAAGGCACTGCTCATGGTTTCGAAAACAGTACTGAGCGATACGGTCATGTTTTTATAACCAACTTTTATCTGACTGGCAGAAGGCTGTTTGCCATATAACTTACCCAACTCAGCCACGCGCGATGCACAGGGAAATTTGGCAACAATATCGCCCTGAGCCTCCACGCGTAAAGCATGGGGAAATTTGTTGTCGAAGTCACGGGCAAATGCACTATTACCCGCTGCGGGTGAAGCAAAACTGATGACATTTAGTACATCAACTGCCTGCCCGGCCTCTTTGGTTTCTGTATAAAAACGGCTGGCAATTACTGCAGCCAGGTTGCCACCCAGGCTATGACCGGTAAAAAGCACCGGCTCATTATTTTTTCTGTTCTGTAATAAAAATTCAAGAAGCTTTTGACCGGTGGCTGTATCAGTCGACTGAAGTACATTGGCCAATCCGCGTGCAGTGCCCTGCGCAATGCGTGCTCCCTGCACATCACTATAAGTCCAGTCGTCCTGTTCTACCACATTCAGATCCTGGTAAATCCAGTTGTCGATAGCATTCCAGCTTATCTCCATCAGCGATCCCCTGATGGCTACCACATACTGGCGGCCATCGCTTGCAATAAAACTATGATTGCTCGTCGTGCGGGCAGGATGCCACACCAGTTTCCAGCCGGGAAGGAACTGATCGAGCTGTGCCTGCGGATCGGTGCAATAAGCCATCTGGGAAAAAAGGCAGGCCTCCTTCAGACCGGGTTGTTTTACAGGTGCCGGTGGAACGGGCGGCTCATTATCTGCTTCCGGCGCCGCGGGAGCAGTCGATTCTGCCAGAACAGCCGTTTGACGGGCATCGCCTGATCCACAGGAACTAAGGAACCAGCAGCCGATAATAAGTGCTAATATTCTCATATACAAAGTGCTGTCAAATTTAGTAGAATTCCGCCATCAGGAAACACGGAATAAATAACGGATTTTGCCATGGTATTCTACTATTGTGCAAAGGCTGCCTGGTTTGTAATTTGCCACAAATCCCAGCTTATGATAAAGACCAGCCGGCTTCTGAGACTGTTCCGTTTTCTGCTCTTCATCTTTGCATTTATGCTTTATATGCTGCTGCTGCAAAGCTGTAGTAAAGCAGATAATACTACCGATACCACCAATGGTCCACCCGGTACAAATTGTACGACCACTCTGGCGCAGGCCGAATTGCTCAACATATTTCCGGCCGGCAGCCCCTGGAGACAGGATGTTTCTACATCAGCAACTGAACCCGCCAGCGCCCAGCTTCTGGCGGGTTTTGCTTCTAATGGACTCAAGGCCGATTTTGGCAGCGGACTCTGGAACAATGCACCCATTGGTATCCCGTATGTGGTAGTATGCAGCAATCAGCCTAAAATAAATGTGCTTTATCGGGCCAATGGTTACGATGGTAACTACGGCGATGAAAGTGATGCCGGACCATTTCCAATACCACTGAATGCCCCTGTAGAAGGAAATGGTATAGGTGATAGCCATGTAATAGCGGTAGATGTGGAAGGAAAAAAAATATACGAACTCTACAATGCCTCTGTGAGCAATGGCCGCTGGGAAGCGTCTTCAGGCGCTGTATTCGATCTGCAGTCGTCCGGCCTGCGGCCCGATGGCTGGACCTCGGCCGATGCTGCCGGACTGCCCATTTTTCCGGGCCTTGTTCGATATGAAGAAATTTTGAAAGGAGAGATCGATCATCCTATTCGTTTTACCCTCAGTTCATCGCAGGTGAGAGCTGCACATGTGGCTCCGGCCCGTCATCATGTAAGCAGTAGTGGCGGCCAGAACGGATTACCGTTTGGCGCACGCATACGGTTACGGGCAGATTTTGATATCAGTGAGTTTTCTGCCGTCAACCAGATCATATTGCGGGCAATGAAAAAATATGGACTCATTCTGGCCGATATCGGCAGTAATCTTTATATCTCCGGAGCTCCTGATACCCGCTGGAACAATGACGATCTGCGCCGCCTGGGCCAGGTAAAAGGAGCCGATTTTGAAGTAGTGCAATTCGGCGGTAACTGATATTTATACCCGACTCATCGATTTTCTGTTTGGAATTCTGTTTTTTTTAATAGCTTGGCTGACAAACCAATGACAAATGAAACGTTTTCTCATTCTTCTTCCACTGGCAGCAGCCGGTATTCTTTTATCTCAATGTGGTACATCCGGCAAGGCAAAAGGAACTAAAGCGCCTGCATTATCAACTTATGAGTCAAATGTACAGACCGTAATCATGGCCAATTGCAGCCCCTGTCATATCCCGGCTAAAGGAGGCAATAAAAAACCTTATGACAATTTTGCGAATGTAAAATCAGATATTGATGAAATCCTCCGTCGTATTCAGCTCACACCCGGCACCCGTGGATTTATGCCCATGCGCGGACAGAAACTGAGCGACAGCACAATCGCTGTTTTCAAAAAATGGAAAGAAGACGGGCTGGCGGAGAAATAGATTGTTCAATGTGCTGATGTGCTGATGCCGTACAGAATGTGAGCTCGAAGAATCATTAAATAATTGAACCGCCATAAAGAGGTCGGCTTAGATTAACCGAAACACTTCGAACAACCATTAGCACATCAGCACATTAGCATATTAATTCATTATTCTTGTATTCCCGTCACGAAATATCTCAACTACGCAGTCAGTTCTGGACAACATTCGGTCAGTATATGCGGCCGGTGCCCGGAGCAGGAGGAGAGGAGGTAAACTGGATCAATTATAAGACAGGCATCCGTCACTTGTATTTCCGGATGGATGCGGGACGTGAAGGAGTACATATCGGTATAGAACTGCATCAAAGCGATGAAGAGCAGCGACTGCTTTATTATAACCGGTTACGTGCTACTGCAGATATCTTGTATGAACATGTACAGGAGCAATGGCATTGGCAATCCAGTGTGACCGAGAGTGAGGGGCGCGTTATATCCCGCATCGGCATCAGCAGAAACGATATTCATCTTTTTAATAAAGAGCACTGGCCGGCAATCATCAGCTGGCTCAAGCCCCGTATCATTGCTCTTGATGCTTATTGGTATGAAGTAAAGGAAATCATAGCATCTTAGGTGACCGCCATCACTTTTGTTTCTTTATACAGGCGTTCCGCATCTTTTAGTGTACAGAGTAGTGTGCCGGGGCGCAGGGTGGCAGCAGTGCCGCAGGCCACTCCAAAGCGTGCCGCTTCCTGCAGCGTGTATTTTTGCGTTAGTCCCCATACCACACCGGCAACCAGGCTATCGCCCGCGCCTACCGTACTTATCCGCTCTACCTCTGGCGGGGTGATCTGTATTGTTTCGGTCAATGTTACCAGCATGGCTCCGGCTGCTCCCATCGAGATCAATAATACTTCGCAGAGTCCATCGGTCAGCAACTGGCGGGCTATTGTCTCCACCTCATTGTTTGCAATCCATTGCAGTCCGGCCAGCTGGCTCAGCTCGCCCAGGTTAGGCTTGAGGAGGAATGCGCCTTCGCCCCTCAGCTGTTTTAAAGCCGGTCCGCCACTATCAACTACCAGCCGCGCTTTCTTTTGCCGGGCAATACGGGCAATGCGAACCAATATGTCTTCCGGCGCGCCATCGGGCATGCTGCCACTGATCACCATGTAATCCGGCGCATCCAGTTGCTGAAGCTGCTGCAGCAGGTCTTTCCATTCCTTTTCGGTAATATGCGGACCAGGCATGCCAAAACGGTATTGTTTGTTTTGGGCCAGGTCGGTGACAATAAAGTTTTCCCTCGTATGTCCGCTGATAGAAATCACCAGCTGTGAAATTTTTTCTTTTTCCAGGAGTTCTTTAAAAAAAATCCCACTGTAACCACCAGCAAAGTATACTGCCAGGGCATCACCACCCAACTGATGAATGGCGCGGGCTACATTTACGCCGCCCCCTCCGGGCTGAAATACAGGTTGACTGCACCGCAATTTTTTTTCCGGCAACAGGGCTGCTATCGTACTGCTCTTGTCAATAGCAGGATTGAGTGTGATGGTAATGACAGACGGTTTCATACTGCTACATTAATGAAAATGAAAAATTCCGGATATGACAGGAGTTAGCCTGTTTGTTGAGCCAGGTCAGGATACAGGGACTGCTTAATGCCGAATTTTAGGATATTAAAGCAATAACTATGCGAACTGTTCAGGAGATCCTCGGTGCAAAACCAGCCATTTACGACAGCATTAGCCCCGATACTACAGTAATTGATGCACTTACCATGCTCAATTCGCTCAACCGGAGCTATGTAGTGGTAAAAGAAAGTGATGCCTACAAAGGTATTTTCTGTGAAAAAGATTATACCCGCAATGTGATCCTGCGGGGACGATCCAGCCGCAATACAACAGTGCGCGAGGTGATGACAGTCGATCTTCCCACCGTGAGTCCCGATGATACAGTGCCGCATTGTGTTGAAAAACTTATGCTGCATAAATGCCGTTACCTGCTGGTATTTGATGAAGGAGATTTTAAAGGCGTTATTACTATGCAGGATCTGCTGAGAGAGGCGCTACGTAGCAGGGTGCTGAGTCCGGAGTCGGTATATTAATCGGAGGAGTATAAGGAGTTTAAAAAGTATAAAGGGTTTAAAGGGTGTTCGAGATACTCCTTAGCCCCTTTAAACTTTTTTAACTCTTTATACCCTTTATACGAATAAAGTATTTTGAAAGCGGAACCTTTTAAAAAAGAAAAAGGGCCAGGATAGACATCCAGCCCCGTTTTTAAAATCCAATATCCTATGAAAAACCGATACAATGATAAGGCGGTTTTTTCAACTATGCAATACCACGTAGGGGGTATTTTATCCCCATTTTTAAGCTGAAGAAAAATTTTGCCGATCCAAAAACCTTTATATTTTTGCATCTCAAACAGTTAACAATGCAGTTATACATTCATATTCACCATCATCATCTTGCTCTGTCAGGGGTAGGCAGTGATGGTATTATGTAATGTTTAAACATAATTAACCTGAATAGGGCTTACCACGATGGTAAGCCCTATTTTTTTATACCCGCTTAGGGGTAAATCACTAAAGGAGAAACTGATGAAACTTAAGATCGCGATCCAGAAATCAGGCAGACTGCACGAAGATTCCATGCGGCTGCTGAAAGAGTGTGGTATCGACATTTCTAACGGCGGCAATAAACTGAAGTCGGCCGCTGCCAATTTTCCACTCGAAGTTTACTTTTTGCGGGACGATGATATTCCTCAATATGTGGAGGATGCCGTAGCCGATGTGGGTATTGTGGGCGAAAACGTGGTGTTTGAAAAAAAGAAAGCCGTAGATGTGATGGAAGCGCTGGGCTTTGGAAAATGCCGGCTTTCGCTGGCCGTTGACCGCAACCAGGCATATACACGCGAATGGCTCAATGGTAAGCGTATTGCCACCAGCTATCCCGGTATACTGCAAACTTTCCTGGATCAGCATGGTATTAAAGCCGAGATACATGAGATCAGCGGTAGCGTGGAAATAGCACCGGGCATTGGGCTTGCAGAGGCGATCTGCGACCTGGTAAGCAGTGGCTCCACATTATTGACCAATGGGCTGCGTGAAGTTGAAACCATATTGCAGTCGCAGGCCGTACTCATACGCCATCAGCAACTGGAAGCTCCCAAACAGGCCCTGCTCGATCGCCTGCTCTTTCGTATACGGGCCGTTAAGAAAGCCGGCAATAATAAATATATCCTGCTCAATGCGCCCAATGAAAAACTGCAGGAGATCATCGCTCTTTTGCCAGGCATGAAAAGCCCGACCGTACTGCCGCTCGCTACCGGCGGCTGGAGCAGTGTACACAGTGTACTCGATGAAAATGATTTCTGGGATATCATTGAGCAACTGAAAGCGGCCGGTGCACAGGGTATACTGGTAGTACCGATCGAAAAAATGATTGTTTGATCACTTTTATTTAAGTTTTGTTTTAATCAGGCATACATGAATATAATTCTTCAACCTGCGAGAGATACCTGGGGGCAGCTGTTGCAAAGACCGGTCACAGATCCCTCATTGCTTACAAAGCAGGTAAGGAAAGTACTCGATAAAGTAAAAAAACAGGGTGATAAAGCTTTGCGCGGTTTCACCCGCCAGTTTGATGGTGTGAGCCTGCGGCAACTGGCTGTTACGGATAAGGAAATGAAGGCCGGCATCGGTCAGGTATCTGAAGAACTGGCCAGTGCTATCAGGCAGGCAAAGGAAAATATTACCCGTTTTCACCAGGCCCAGTTGACGGCACCACTCGAGCTCGAAACCATGCCAGGAGTCAAATGCTGGCGACGTTCGGTAGCGATAGAAAAAGCAGGACTGTATGTACCGGGCGGCACAGCTCCTTTATTTTCCACCGTACTGATGCTGGGTATACCCGCATCGCTGGCCGGTTGCAGGGAAATCATACTCTGTACGCCCCCGCAAAAGGATGGTACCGTACATCCGGCAGTGTTATTCGCAGCACAGGAAGCCGGTATCACCCGCATCTTTAAGATTGGCGGTGCACAGGCTATCGCAGCCATGGCATATGGCACCGAAACGGTGCCTGCCGTATACAAAATATTTGGTCCCGGCAATCAGTATGTAACCTGCGCCAAGCAGCTGGTGCAGCAGGACGGACTGGCTATTGATATGCCGGCAGGACCCAGTGAGGTATGTGTGCTGGCCGATGAGACCGCCAATCCCGAATTTATTGCAGCCGATCTGCTCTCGCAGGCTGAGCATGGGGCCGATAGCCAGGTATTGCTGGTGACTACATCGGCTGTACTTGCGGAAGCTGTGCAGCAGGAGATAAAGAATCAGGTAGAAAAACTACCCCGCCGTGAGCTGGCCGTACAGGCGCTCAGCAATAGCAAGGCCGTGGTGACAGAAGATATGGTAACGGCCATGGAAATGGTCAATGAATATGCAGCCGAACACCTGATTCTGCATTGTATGCACGATGAGCTGCTGGCAGAAGGCGTAATCAATGCCGGCTCTGTATTCCTGGGAGCCTATTCGCCCGAAAGTGTGGGCGATTATGCCAGCGGTACCAATCATACGCTGCCTACGAATGGCTATGCACGTGCCTATAGTGGCGTAAGTATAGATAGCTTTGTAAAAAAAATTACGTATCAAAAACTAACTCCTGACGGATTAAAAGCCATAGCGCCGGCAGTCACCTGCATGGCCGGGGCAGAAGGGCTACAGGCTCACGCCCGGGCAGTAACCATCCGTTTACAATAATAATCAACAGTCGTATGTCATTTAATCTCGATGCACTGGTAAGGGAAAATATAAAAAGAGTCAAACCATACTCTTCGGCGCGTGATGAATTCAGCGGAGAAGCACGCGTTTTTCTGGATGCGAATGAAAACAGCCTCGGTTCCCCGCTGGTAAAGTGGTATAACCGTTACCCCGATCCTTATCAGAAAGCGATAAAAGAAAAGATCAGCGCTATCAAACAGGTGTCGCCTGCTCAGATATTTCTTGGCAATGGCAGCGATGAATGTATTGATCTGTTGTATCGTTGTTTTTGTGAGCCGGGAAGCAGCAAGGCCATGATCTGCCCGCCTACCTATGGTATGTATGAAGTAAGCGCGGGCATCAATGATGTAGAGCTGATCAGCGTACCGCTGCTGCCGGATTTTCAACTCAACCTGCCGGCCATGCTCGACCAGTTGGATGAGCAGACCAGGATTATATGGATATGTTCGCCCAATAACCCTACCGGCAATTCCATTGCCTTTAATGATATTGAAATTCTGCTCAACAACTTCAACGGCCTGGTGGTGGTCGATGAGGCCTATATCAATTTTGCGCGGCAGCGTTCACTGCTTACGCAACTCAGCGAATATCCCAACCTGGTTGTTATGCAGACATTCAGCAAAGCCTGGGGATTGGCTGGTTTACGTCTGGGTATGGCATTTGCGTCGGAAGCCATCATTGCATTGCTCAACAAGATCAAGCCTCCTTATAATATCAATCAGGCTACCCAGGAACTGGCCCTGAAAGCGCTGGAAGAAGTAGGACAGGTAAATGATATGATTCGTGAGATTGTGGAAATGCGGGAAGCACTTTCCACCGTACTCGCTCAAAGTCCTTTTGTGCTGAAAGTATATCCCAGCGATGCTAATTTTTTACTCGTAAAAGTAAAAGATGCTGCCGGCGTGTACACATTTCTGCTCGACAAAGGTATTGTGGTAAGAGATCGCAGCCGCGTGATCTTATGTGAAGGCTGTCTGCGTATTACTATTGGTACGGAGGAAGAGAATACCGAACTCGTAGATGCATTGATCGAATACTGGAACAAGATCCGCTCGTGAATGGATGTATATTAAACTATAAAACTGGTTCAATGGCAAAACGTATTTTATTTCTTGATCGTGATGGTGTGATCTTAAAAGAATATCCGCCCGATTATCAGCTCGATGCCCTGCATAAGATCAGCTTTATGCCCGGGGTGATCAGCGCACTGGGCCGCATTGGCAAATCACTTGGTTTTTATAAGGTGCTTATCAGCAACCAGGATGGCCTGGGTACCGATCAGTTTCCGGAATCTACCTTCTGGCCTTATCAGGAGCTGATGACCGATACATTGAGCGGAGAGGGATTTGTGTTTGACGAAGTGCATATCGATAAAACATATGAACACGAAAATAAGCCGACACGTAAACCCGGTACCGGTCTGCTCACTCACCTCATGAATAACCCCGAATATGATCTGGCCGGTTCATATATGGTTGGTGACCGGTGGACAGACATGCAGCTGGCGCGTAACCTGGGCGTGAAGGGGATTCTTATCAAATCGCCTTATCTGCCACTTACGTCTGAGCAGGAAAAGGAATATGCTGATGTAATAGCACTGGCTACAGATGACTGGCAGGAGATAGCGGCTTTTCTGCAGCAGGAAGTTCGCGAAGTCGTTCACGCGCGTTATACCAATGAAACCAAAATCGATATTACATTGAATGTAGATGGCCAGGGGCGTTCAGACATTCATACCGGAATTGGTTTTTTTGATCACATGCTCGATCAGCTGGCGCGTCATGGCAAGCTGGATCTGCAACTGCGGGCGCAGGGCGATCTTCATATCGACGAACATCATACGATCGAAGATACCGGCATTGCGCTTGGTGAGGCATTTGCCCGGGCACTGGCCGATAAAACCGGCATGGAACGATACGGTTTTGCATTGCCTATGGACGAAGCTGCTGCAAAAGTGCTGATCGACTTTGGCGGCCGCCCATGGCTCGTATGGCAGGCCAGCTTCAGCCGCGAGAAGATCGGCGATATGCCTACCGAAATGTTTTTCCATTTCTTCAAATCGTTCAGCGATGCGGCCCGGTGCAATCTGTATATAGAATGCAGCGGAGAAAATGAGCACCATAAAATTGAAGCTATTTTCAAAGCTTTTGCCAAAGCCATCCGTATGGCGGTGCGTAAAGATCCGTTCAGCAATTATCTGCCCAGCACAAAGGGGGTGTTGTAAATGACAATGTGTTTTTAAATATGGATATAGCGATTATTAAATACAATGCAGGCAATATTCAGTCGGTGCTGTATGCGCTGGAGCGTATAGGAGCCACTGCACAGGTTACGGATGATGCAGAACTGATCCGTTCGGCAGACCGTGTTATTTTTCCCGGGGTGGGCGAGGCCGCTTCGGCCATGCAATACCTGAAAGAACGCAAGCTCGACCTGCTGATAAGAGAACTGAAACAACCGGTACTCGGTATTTGCCTGGGTATGCAGTTGCTTTGCCGGCATAGTGAGGAGGGAGATACTGCCTGCCTGGGGGTTTTTGATACAACAGTAAAGCGCTTTAATACCACGCTTAAAGTGCCGCAAATAGGCTGGAACAATGTGGAGGCACTCCGGGGACCATTATTTGAAGGTGTTGCGGAAAACAGTTATTTCTACTTTGTGCACAGCTATTATGCAGCGCTTTGCGCTGACACTATAGCAGAAACAACGTATGATATCCGGTTTAGCAGCGCACTGAGTCATGGCAATTTTTCCGGAGTACAGTTTCATGCAGAAAAAAGTGCTGCAGCGGGTGAGCAGCTGCTGAAAAATTTTATCCGGTGAATGAGTATGTAATTGATAAGGTGCCGCTTGACCTGGTATGGCAAATACGACAACGCGTCATGTATCCCGATGCTTCGCTGGCGGCTGTACAGTTGCCGGAGGACGAAGACGGTCAGCATCTGGGCATATGGATAAATGAAAAGCCGGTGAGTATTGTATCGCTGTTCAGGGATGGTGACCGGTTTCAGTTTCGCAAGTTTGCCACAGAGGCAGACCAGCAGGGAAAAGGTTATGGTTCTCTTTTGCTGCAACATATCGTGCAGCTGGTAATGGAGCAGCATGCAGCAGTACTCTGGTGCAATGCACGTGTACCGGCCACCGCATTTTATGCACGCTTTGGTTTTTCAATGACGGGAGAGCCCTGGCAGAAGAATGGTATTGATTTTATAAAAATGGAAAACTACTGAAGTAAGATGGAGATTATTCCGGCTATTGATATTATTGACGGGAAATGTGTACGCCTCACACAGGGTGATTACGCACAAAAAAAGGTATACAGTAAACATCCGCTAGAAGTAGCCAGGCAGTTTGAAGATGCCGGGTTGCGCCGGCTGCACCTGGTAGACCTGGATGGGGCGCGGCTGAAAGCGGTCAAAAACTGGAAGGTACTCGAAGTACTCGCGGCACGTACTTCGCTGCAAATTGATTTTGGCGGCGGCATTGCTACAGAGAAAGATGTGCAGATCGTATTTGACTCCGGTGCAGCACTCGCCACGGTGGGCAGTATAGCAGTAAAGAATGAATATGAATTTGTGAAGTGGCTGCTCATATTCGGGGCTCACCGGTTTATGCTGGGTGCAGATGTAAAGGATCAGCAGATTGTGATACATGGATGGACCGAAACAACTCAGCTGTCTGTATTTGATTTTATCAAAAAATATATGGAGAAAGGTGTGCAGCAGGTGTTTTGTACAGATGTGAGCAAAGATGGAAAACTGGAGGGCCCTTCGCTGGAATTATACCGGCAGATAAGGGCACGCTTTCCCAAACTGCATTTTATTGCAAGCGGCGGCGTTTCATCTGTTGATGATCTGCAGGCACTTGAAGAGATCGGTTGCAGTGGCGCCATTGTGGGAAAAGCGATTTATGAAAACAGGGTGAGCCTGGCTGACCTGAAAAAATTTGTCTGATAATGCTAACTAAAAGAATTATTCCCTGTCTGGATATTAAGGACGGGCGCACGGTAAAGGGAACCAATTTTGTAGACCTGCGCGATGCCGGTGACCCGGTAGAGCTGGGCGCACGTTATGCAGCAGAAGGAGCCGATGAGCTGGTATTCCTGGATATAACAGCCACCAATGAAAAACGTAAAACACTGGCAAGTCTCGTTACCAGGGTAGCCCACCAGGTCAATATACCTTTTACAGTAGGCGGAGGCATCAGCTCGGTAGAAGATGTGAATGTACTGCTGCAGCATGGTGCCGATAAGATATCGGTTAACACAGCTGCATTCCGGCGGCCTGAACTGATCGGAGAACTGGCGGCAGAATTTGGCAGTCAGTGTGTGGTGCTGGCTATTGATACGCGGCTGGAAGAGGATGGAGACTGGTATGTGTATCTCAATGGTGGTCGTACGGCCACCCGCACCCGCTGCGCTGACTGGGCGCACGAAGCCGTATCGCGTGGCGCTGGTGAAATCCTGCTGACCTCTATGAATCATGATGGAACCAAGGCTGGTTTTGCCTTATCAATCACTGGTCTGCTGTCACGTACCCTGCCTGTGCCCGTTATAGCCAGTGGCGGTGGCGGTACACTTCAGCATTTCGCGGATGTATTTGAAGAAGCCGGTGCAGATGCTGCGCTCGCTGCAAGTATTTTTCATTTTAAAGAAGTAGCCATCCCTGAACTCAAAGCGTTCCTGGATGCCAAACATATTCCTGTCAGAAAATAATTACACATGCAACTCAATTATTCCAAATATGCCGATGGGCTGATACCAGCCATAGTACAGGATGCCCAGACTGGCAAAGTGCTGATGCTGGGTTTTATGAATGAAGAAGCATTGATGCATACACAGCAGTCGGGCCTTGTTACATTTTACAGCCGCAGCAAGCAGCGGCTCTGGACCAAGGGGGAGGAGAGTGGCCATCACCTGCGGCTGCAAAGTATCGCGGCCGATTGCGATGCAGATACGCTGCTGGTGAAAGCGGTGCCTGTGGGGCCAGTCTGCCATACCGGTGCCGATACCTGTTTCAATGAAGCGAATGAAACCGATTTTCTGCAGAAGCTCATTCAGACTATCGACCAGCGTTACGAAGACCGGCGCGAAGGCTCCTATACGTCTTCTCTTTTCAATAAAGGGATTAATACCATGGCGCAGAAAGTGGGCGAAGAAGCGGTGGAAGTGGTGATTGAAGCCAAGGATAATGACCGTGAAAAATTTTTAGGCGAAGCCGCTGATCTGCTGTTTCATTACCTCGTATTGTTACGGGGCAAAGGATTTTCACTCAGTGATGTCATCGGCGTGTTAAAGAGCCGGCATAAATAACCGGTTTGTCCTTTTTTCTGTACACATTTCACTCTCTTCCTGCATATTTGCGGCATGAAAAAACTACTGTTAGCCGGAAGCATACTCCTTGCAGGAGCGGTGCAGGCTCAAAATACGGATACACAGGAACTGGATGCGGTAACCGTAACAGCTTCCATTCAACCACGCAAAGTATCAGAAACAGGGCGTAATATGGTGACCATCAGCGGTGAGTCTTTTAATCGCCTGCCTGTACATTCTGTTGATGAATTGCTGCGTTTCATTCCCGGACTTGAGGTGCAGATGCGTGGACCTATGGGAGCGCAGAGCGATATCGTATTGCGTGGAGGCACTTTTCAGCAGGTGCTGGTATTGCTCGATGGAGTGCGGCTCAATGATCCCAATACCGGCCACTTCAGCAGTTATATTCCTATTTCACCCGCAGAGATAGAGCGCGTAGAAGTATTGAAAGGGGCGTCTTCTGCCATTTATGGATCAGAAGCAGTAGGCGGCGTTGTGCATATCATTACCCGCAGTTTTGCAGCCCGCCGTCAGCAACAACAAACGCAGATCAATGCAGGTGTTACAGCCGGCCAGTACAATCTGCTTAATGCACAGGCAGGCGGTTACTATCAGAAAGGCAATACAGCCATTGGTGGCGGCTGGCTCAGCAATAATACCAGCGGACAGCAGCAGCGTGGTACAAAGGGATTTGTTCATAACAATACAGTGTCGGCCTCGCTTACACATTTTTTTGATGAACACTGGCAGTTATCCATACGTGGAGCGTATGATAACCGCGACTTTGCCGCGCAGAATTTTTATACCACTTTTCTCAGCGATACAGCTACGGAGCAGGTAAAAACTATCTGGACACAGGCAGCGTTGCAATACAAAAATGCACAGCATAAAGTATCGCTGACAGCTGCCTATAAGGATGTGCAGGATGATTATGCCTATAATAAAATAGCTATAGCCAATGCCAATAAGAGCCGCATGCTGCAGGCGCTGCTAATGGACGAATGGCAATGGAGCCCGGCCACCACACTCATAACCGGTATGCAGTTTATAAGCAAACAGATAAAGTCTAATGACCGGGGCAATCACCAGGTGGCACAGGGAGGCGCATTTATATTGGTACATCACAGCATTGCACAACATTTTTCTATTGATCCCGCCCTGCGGTTTGAATATAACGAGCGCTCCGGTACGGAGTGGATACCGCAGCTTAACCTTTCTTACAGGCAAAACAAATGGCAATGGAGAGCCAGTGCGGGCAAAACCATCCGGGATGCGGACTTTACCGAACGGTTTAATAATTACAATAAACCAGTTGTAGCCAGCGGAGGGCGTATGGGCGATCCTGATCTGCTGGCAGAGCGGTCATTGAGCTATGAAGCCGGAGCAGATTATTACCCCGTAAAATGGTTGCGGATGTCAGGTACCTTTTTTCAGCGTTATCACAAACGGCTGATCGATTATGTGGCGACTCCTTATGCCGATATGCCACGCAAAGAGAACCTCGTGGCTGGCGGTACCTATGCACTGGCACGCAATATTGCGCGTGTAAACACAACAGGTGCTGAACTGGATATACAGGTATCAAAACAGTTGACAGCGGCTGATCAGCTGCAGGCGGCTGTTGGTTTGGTATGGCTCAACAGTAAAGGTGCCGATGCCACCCCATCATTTTATCTTTCATCGCATGCGCGCTGGCTTACCAATCTCTATGCCGCCTGGCAGGGCCGGCATCTGCAGTTAAGCATAAATGCCGTATATAAAACACGCTCACGCCAGAATGCTTCGGCTATCAATGCTACATTATCCAAAGAATACTTCGTGATGAATGCCCGTGCCGGATGGGCATTACCCAAAACAGGCCTCCAGCTGTTTGTGCAGGCAGATAATGTATTCGATCAGTCATACAGTGATCTGCTGGGCGCGGTCATGCCGGGCAGGTGGCTGATGGGAGGAGTGAGTTTTCGTTTTCAGCGCTGAGCGAAAGGAGTAAGGTAAAAAGCTAAAGTAAAGGTCGAAGCGATGTGGCTGCCTGTGTTTTTGAAGGCAGAAGGGATCATATAAGTGAATTTTTTCTAAGCCATACTGTATTACGGGATTACAAATTCACGAAAAAAGTAACAAAAGATAAGTGCATCTACTTATTTTTCAACCATTTGGAAAAAAGTATTCTTTTTTATTAGAAGAATATTAAGTTTTTTTGCGTAAATTATTTGCTGAGAAACCTTATCGGCAAACAGTATAAGCCACATATCCAAATGGAAAAAATTACTATCCTGCTGGTTGATGACCACAAACTTATCCGCGACTCCTGGTCTTTCATTCTCAACAGTGACCCCCGTTTCTCTGTAATCGGGGAGACCTCTTCGGGCCAGGAAGCCATCGAAATTGCACGTGATAAACGTCCGAATATCGTACTAATGGACGTTAATATGTCGCCTGTCAATGGCTTTGATGCTACCAAGCAGATTCATCGTCTTTCACCTGAGTCAAGAATAATTGCGGTATCCATGCATACCATGCCGGCTTATGCCAAGCGGATGTTGCAGTTGGGGGCGATGGGTTATGTGACCAAAAACTCTTCGAAAGAGGAGATGATCTCAGCTATTGTGGAAGTACGTGCAGGTAAAAAATATATCTGCGAAGAAGTAAAAAATATTTTAGCCCAGCAGGAACTCGATGAAGATTCGGAAGTTGCCGATCTCAACAACCTGTCGCGGCGCGAAATTGATATTATCAAGCTGATCAAAGAAGGACTATCCTCCAAGGAAATAGCACAGCAACTGGATATTTCACTGAAAACAGTGGAAGTACACCGTTACAATGTGCTCAAGAAGCTTAAACTGAAAAATACAGCTGCGCTGGTCAACTTTATTAATGCCAAGGGGCTTTAGGCTGATTATCAGGCTCTGAAGCGTGAACCACTCTGGGCCATGGGGCAGCCTGTTTTACGGGAAGAAGCACAGGAACTCAGTCCAACTATCAAAACTGCCAGCAAAACTGATGCAATAGCGAAACGTTTCATTGAAGGGTAATTTTACCCTGCAAGAACGTTCATTTTCTGCGTTTAGTATAAAAAACTACTGTTAAAACCAGTAACGATCACCCGCTGAATGGGGATAATCCTTTGTATTTCACAGGCTCATCAAATTTGATTTTGTCAAAAATCACAATCAATTACCTTTACCGCCGATTTTTTAAGAGAAATTACTGATCTGATGTTGAAGCTGACCAAACCGCTTGCCTTTATTGACCTGGAAACTACTGGTGTAAATCTGGGCACCGACCGTATCGTTGAAATTGCTATCATTAAGATACTTCCTGATGGCACCCGTACAACAAAACGCCGTCTCATAAATCCTGAGATGCCAATTCCCCGCTCATCGAGCGACATTCATGGTATCACAGATGAAATGGTAAAAGATGCGCCTACATTCCGGCAGGTAGCCGGCGAGCTTAAGCAAACGCTCGATGGCTGTGATCTGGCCGGGTACAACAGCAACCGTTTTGATATTCCACTGCTGGTAGAAGAGTTTCTGCGTGTGCAGGTAGAATTTGATATGAAGGGACGCAAGCTGGTAGATGTACAAAAGATATTTCATCAGATGGAGCAGCGCACACTCAGTGCTGCCTATAAATTTTACTGTCAGAAAAACCTGGAGGGAGCACACAGTGCTGAAGTAGATGCACTGGCTACCTACGAAGTTCTGGAAGCCCAGACAGAACGTTATCCGGCACTTGGCCAAACAGTTGATAGCATCATCAAAGCTATCGGCGAAGAACCGATTGTGGATTTTGCCCGCCGCTTCACACTCGAAAACGGGGTGGAGGTATTCAACTTCGGCAAGTTCAAAGGCCGGCCGGTTGCGGATGTATTACGTGCTGAGCCGCAATATTATGACTGGATGATGAAGGGAGACTTTCCTCAGCATACCAAGCAGAAACTGACCGAGATCTATACCCGGACCATGCTGCGGAAAGCCTGATTTTTTCTGTGAATCGCCTGTGAACAATTTTAACACGGCAGCTTTTTCGAAAAATCGTAAATTCGATACTTGCCGTAATCAATATTTTTTCATTGGAGAAGCTTGTTGTCATACCAACCTATAACGAAAAGGAGAATATCAGCAACATCCTGCATGCTATATTCAACCTGAGAGAAGGTTTTCACGTGCTGGTGATCGATGATGGTTCACCAGACGGTACGGCAGGTATTGTACGTGAGCTTCAGCAAAAGTTTCCCGGTCAGCTCTTCCTGGAAGAACGTCGGGGTAAACTGGGTCTGGGTACTGCCTATATACTTGGATTTCGCTGGGCCATTGCCAATGATTATGAGTTTGTCTTTGAAATGGATGCGGATTTTTCCCATAATCCCGCAGACCTTATACGCCTGTATCAGGCCTGCAAATATGAAGGAGCAGATCTGGCTATCGGTTCCCGTTATGTAAAAGGCGGTGGTGTGGTCAACTGGCCATCCAACCGTATTGCTCTTTCAAAAGGAGCTTCCATTTACACCCGCCTCATTACCTGGATGCCTGTAAAGGATCCCACCGCTGGTTTTGTCTGCTACCGCAAAAAAGTACTGGAGACGATCAATCTCGATGAGATTCGTTTTACCGGATATGCCTTCCAGATAGAAATGAAATTTGCCACCTGGAAACTCGGCTTTCAGATTAAAGAAGTGCCCATCATTTTTCAGGACCGCACGTTTGGGGTATCAAAAATGAATAAAGGAATCGTAAAAGAGGGAATCCTGGGTGTACTCAAATTGCGCTGGCACAGTCTTTTTACCAATTACCGCCATCGGGTCAAAAACATGAATGCGCTGCCCACCAGTATGCGAACCAACGAAATGGTTGCCGAAAGCAAATAAAACGATATAGTCAAACAACGGTTTGAATAATCTTATGGCTCTTGGTTCTATCATGTGGGTGTTGATAGTCGCCTGGCTTATCGCCCTTATCTTTTACAGTTTTCAGTTGTTGCAACTCTACAAAAGACAGGGTTCGTCTGACCGTACCCGCAAAAAAGCGGGAAGCACCTATCAGTATCAGCTACGCCGCCTCTTATGGCGTATACTCATCAGCACACTTATTTTTGTCTGCTGCTCCCTGGCTGCCTGGTTTTTATCGCGTCTGGCCTGACGTTTTTTAAATATCTTAGCCACTCTTCCAATCATGAGAAAGGCTTTTTTTCAATTGCATATTGCGGTATTCCTGGCCGGTTTCACCGGTGTGCTGGGGCGTTTAATCGAACTCAATGAGGCCATGATCGTCTGGTACCGGCTTTTGCTCACTGCGGGTACCATGTGGGTATTATTTCTGCTGACCAGGAAAATAAAACGTATTCCGGTGAATGATATCGTACAGATCGCCGGCGTGGGAGTCATTGCAGCCCTGCACTGGGTCACGTTTTATGCAGCCATCAAATATGCCAATGTATCCGTAGCCCTGGTATGTTTTTCGGCGGTCGGATTCTTTACAGCCATTTTCGAGCCGATTATTTTCCGGCACCGGTTCAACAGAATAGAACTTTTACTGGGACTTATTACCATTGCAGCGATCTATCTCATCTTTCATTTCGACGGTCAGTTTAAAACAGGTATTATTATCGGGTTGATATCAGCTGCGCTGGGAGCGCTGTTTCCTATCTTCAACCGCCGTTTTGTGCAACGTATCAATGTAGAGACCATGCTGGCCTGGCAATTGTCGGGTGGGTTTGCAGCCCTGTCTGCGTTGCTGCCGCTTTATTTTTATCTCTTTCCCGGTACATGGCAACAACCTTCCCTCAGCGATTGGGGCTGGCTGCTGGTACTGGCCTGGTTCTGTTCGGTGATCGCCTTCCAGCTTTCTTCACAAGCCCTCAAAAAACTATCAGCCTTTACGGTCAATCTTACTTATAACCTGGAGCCTGTCTACGGTATTCTTCTGGCATTCGCGCTGTATCAGGAAAATAAATACCTCGGCCCTTATTTCTATATAGGATTTGCGATGATCATGATTGTATTGCTGGTACATGCCTGGCTGCTGCGCCGGACACAGCAAAAGGCACTCGCTCATCCGCCCGTTTCTTAACCCATCAGCTTATCTTTAACGCATAATACCTGATCATGAGAAATTGTTCTTTACTGGTTGTATCTCTATTACTGACCTGCTTTGTTTCTGCTCAGAAAAAACCGCTGGATCATACGGTATATGATCAGTGGCAATCTATAGGTGAACGAATGATCAGCGATGATGGCAAATGGATTGCCTATGCTGTAAACACACAGGAAGGCGACAATGAATTAATCATTCAGTCGGCCGATACAACTTATCGCCGTGTCATAGCCCGCGGGTATAATGCATCCTTTACCGGCGACAACCGTTACCTCGTTTGTCGTATCCGCCCTTTTTATAAAGACACACGCGAAGCCCGTATCCGTAAAAAGAAGCCGGAAGATATGCCCAAAGACAGCCTGGCAGTACTGGAGCTCGCCAAAGACAGTTTGTGGACAGTATCCCGGGTAAAGGGGTATAAACTGCCCGCCGAAAGTTATGGCTGGCTGGCTTACCTCACAGAAAAGAAAACGGAGCCCGCACGGCCCCGTACCACAACTGATAATAAAAAAGCAGCCGATAGCCTGACCCGGCTGGTTGATTCACTGCGACAGGTGATTGCAGCGCAATCAGTCAAATCATCGAAAAAGAAAAAAGATGAGGCAGAGGGCGATGATATGGAATCCTACCTCGATGCAGAAGGTGATGAAACTGGTGCCTCCGGTGGCGATGCCGGTTCAGACCTGTTGCTGCGAAAGCTACCCGGCACTCAGCAATATACATTTCAGCGTATCCTTGATTATGCATTTGATAAGAATGGCAGCAAACTGCTGCTCGAGCAGGCGCGCGACAGCAGAGATTCGACCAGCCACCACCTGGTGCTTTTATTCGATTTGCGCAAAGGATATGCAGATACACTCAGTCGGGGTGGAAATGATTTTAAAGGGTTCAGCTTTTCAGACGATGGCGAACAACTGGCTTTCCTGGCAGAGCGCGATGCCAAACCAAAGGAACTCCAGAAATTTTACCGTATCTGGTATTATCGTGCGGGTATGGATAGCGCCAGTTTGCTGATCGATAAAAATTCTCCAGGCATGAAGTTGGGTATGACCATTAGCGAATATGGATTACTCAATTTCAGTAAAAATGGTCAGCGGCTCTTTTTTGGTACAGCCCCCATTCAGCCACCCAAAGACACTTCGCTGGTGGAAATGGACCTCGTGAAGCTGGACGTATGGCATTATAAAGATGATTATCTGCAAACCCAGCAACTCTACCGTTTGCAGCGCGACCTCGAAGAAAATTTTCTGGCTGTTTATAATTTCAATAACAACACTATTCATCAGTTGGCCTCCATCGATCTGCCCTCTGTGTATCTTACCAATGAAGGTAATGGTGACCGCGTAGTGGGAGTAACTGACTATGGCCGCCGCATCGAAAGCCAGTGGCGGGGTAATACGCTTAAAGACATTTATACCATCGATCTGAACGACGGAACCCGCCGGCTGATCAAAAAGAACCTGGATGGCCAATTTATACCCAGCTGGATATCTCCCACCGGCAGGTATGTAATGTGGTACGACTTCAAAAGCCGCGAATATTTTGTGTGGGATGGCGACACCACCCGCAATATAACCAGTGGCATAGCCACGGCATTGTACAACGAAGAAACAGATACACCTTCTGACCCCGGCCCCTATGGTGTGATGGGCTGGGCAGAAGCAGATGCAGCCGTATATATCTACGACCGGTACGATATCTGGAAAGTAGATCCTACCCGGCACACAGCACCGGTAAACATCACCGGCAACGGACGCAGCACACGTACTACGTATCGTTATATGCGGGTAAATCCGGATGAGCGATTCCTTACCAATGGGCAGGAGATCTTTATGCGCAGGTTTAACGAAGCGAACAAAGAAGCCGGTCTGCTTACTGGCCAGTTAAGTCAGTTGCTGGTACTGCGTGAATTTGCAGGAGGTAAATACAGTTATGGTTTACTTACCAAAGCAAAAGAAAGTGCAGCACTGCTCTATACCCGCGAAAACTTTACAGACAATCCCGACATATACCTGAGCAAACCCGCACGTACAGATGTACCACACCAGGAGTATGCGCAAAACCGCGAAGAGTGGCAGCTAAGCCGTATCAATCCCCAGCAAAAAGAATACAATTGGGGCACGGCGTCTCTGTACAAATGGAAGACATTTTCCGGAAAAAATGCAGAAGGTATTTTATATAAACCCGAAAATTTTGATCCCAAAAAGAAATATCCAATGATCGTTTATTTCTATGAACGTCTCTCAGATGGTTTGTATACTTACCAGGCACCTTCGCCCACTCCTTCGCGTCTTAACATCAGTTTTTTTGTAAGCCGGGGATACCTCGTGTTTGCGCCTGATATCCGCTATACCATTGGCCACCCGGCCAAAAGCGCTTATGAATATATTGTGAGTGGCACACGTGGGCTCATGAAAGAAAAATGGGTTGATGGGAAAAATATAGGCCTGCAGGGGCAGAGCTGGGGCGGCATACAGGTGGCGCAACTCATTACCATGACAGATATTTATAAGGCTGCATGGGCCGGTGCTCCTGTTGCCAATATGACCAGCGCCTACGGCGGCATTCGCTGGGAGAGCGGTGTAAACCGTCAGTTCCAATACGAAAAAACACAAAGCCGCATAGGTGCCACACTCTGGGAAAAGCCGGAACTGTATATCGAAAACAGTCCGCTGTTTCATTTGCCCAAAGTAAAAACACCGCTCGTCATCATGGCCAATGATGCAGATGGGGCCGTGCCCTGGTACCAGGGTATTGAACTGTTTACCGGTATGCGCCGTCTTGGTAAGCAGGTATGGATGCTTAACTACAACGGCGAAGCGCATAACCTGGTACAGCGAAAAAACAGAAGAGATATCCAGGTGCGTCAGCAGCAGTTCTTCGATTGGTTGCTAAAAGGTGATAAACCCGGAAAGTGGATTGTGGATGGCATACCTGCCGTGAAGAAAGGGAAGGATTGGGGATTGGATATTGTAGATTAACTTCATTACAAATAATTCTGTCAGCAGGCCCGTCGGATACGACGGGCCTGCTGCATTTATTTCAAATGCGAAAAGAATCTGTCAAACTGATCATGCTGGTAATGGACGTTTTGCCTCTACGGCCGGCGGGCCGTGTTGCTGCACCGGCGCCGTGTTTTTGCAACAACAGATGATTTTATACTTTGAGCAATGCTGATCTATGCTGCCTGATCGGAAATAAACTTTACCAGGCTGCGTTTGGCAATCGGTAATAATGTTTCATCGATTGGAAAATTAAGCGGTGTTTCCACTGCATATACAGCAGGATTGGGCAGCTCTGTCCGGTTGCGAATCAGTTCAGATTTAATATGCTCGTATGTATTGGATAAGCCATAATGCCATTTATCGAGATAGACGGTTTTAATACTGCGGTAGCGCTCATCACGTTTTTCAAAAAAGGAAAGCCGGTAATGATAGACATGTGCCGTATGATCATTGCCACTCGATAAAAAGAAATAGCCTTCCTTGGTATCAAGCGGAATGAGACCCACAGGCATGATCTGGATTTTTTCTTCTACAAATTCATAAATGCTGGCACCGGCTTCGAGTGTTCCTTTCAGACGGTTGGTAGCAAAATGAATAATATCTTCCAGCTCCTGCATGAGTTCCGAATCTTCAATCATCTGCTCATACAGCAATTGCAGTTTTTCCAGTTGTATGCCGGTGAGTTTTTTGGGAAACTGCTCCTGCAAAAAGCGCTTGTTTTCGCGGAAAGCTACCAGGTTGTGGTAGTGAAAAACAATATCGGCCAGCTGAGGATATAGTTTGTTTTCGTTGAAATAGCGCCCTACTTCCTGCAGGTAAGCAAGCAGGGTATACTTCTTGAGCTCAAAGTCTATATAGCCTTCGGCAAACCAGGTTTCGGATAACTGTTTCATGAGGCAGATTTTAAGGGGTTAAAAACTGTTCGTATACCGGCGAAGGGACATCCCCCCGCACAGTTTGTTTTCTAATTTAATAAAAAGACCGGGAAACCAAAAGCGTGGTTTAACTTTAAGCTGTTAAAAAAAAGCTGTATGAGATATTTTTTGCTGATCCTTTTACTGGCCGCCACACAGGTACAGGCACAGACCTTTTATGTTGTACGTCATGCAGAAAAAGAACTGGCAGACAGCAATGCCCGCTCCATGCAGGCCGACCCACCATTGTCAAAAACCGGTAAACAGCGGGCACAGGATCTGAAAGCCTGGATGCAGGGCAAAGGCCTCACACAGGTATACAGCACCAATTATGAACGTACCCGCGCTACGGTACAGCCCAGTGCAGCAGCAGCGGGTATTACCATACAACTGTATTCTCCGCGACCAGATTCGACCAATGCACTTATAGAACGTCTGCATCAGCTGGATGCAAAAGCTGTGGTATTGATTGCGGGGCACTCCAATACGATCGATGATCTAGCCAATAAACTGACTGGCCGCACCGTAGTACCCGGCGATCTGCCCGAAACTGAGTATAATAATCTTTATGTAATCCGAAAAGAAGGAGAAGGGTATTCTTTTACGGCATTAAAGTATGGAGAACCTGTGAGATAGAGGGTAGAAGGTATAGGGGGGAAGGTAGAAGGGGTGTGGGGAGTAATATGTAATAGTTAGTATTTGATCTGAAAGGAAATCCTGATTGACCTGTAAGATCAAGCCATGACTATTTCAGTATACGCAATCATTTTCTCTTTATACTCCTTAATCTCTATGTAATCCGAAAAGAAGGAGAAGGGTATTCTTTTACGGCATTAAAGTATGGAGAACCTGTGAGGTAGAAGGCGTAGAAGGAGTGTTTGGGGTAATATGTAATAGTTAGTATTTGATCTGAAAGGAAATCCTGATTGACCTGTAAGATCAAGCCATGACTATTTCAGTATACGCAATCATTTTCTCTTTATACTCCTTAATCTCTATGTAATCCGAAAAGAAGGAGAAGGGTATTCTTTTACGGCATTAAAGTATGGAGAACCTGTGAGGTAGAAGGCGTAGAAGGAGTGTTGGGGGTAATATGTAATAGTTAGTATTTGATCTGAAAGGAAATCCTGATTGACCTGTAAGATCAAGCCATGACTATTTCAGTATACGCAATCATTTTCTCTTTATACTCCTTCTACCTTCCTCCTTTTGCCTTTCACCTTTTTAATCGAGGTTGCTCGGAATACGCTGATTAGGATTTTTGGAGCCATCGAGGTCCAGCATGAGTGTGAGCTGGAAGAAATGTTTACCTGCGCCATTGCCATTCCGGTAATCGTACTGATATACATAACCCGGCTGAATACCTATATAATTATTGATCTGGTAGCCACCACCTACAAAAACGCGGTTGCGTTCGAAATAAGGGGCTTTATTGGTTAAAAAGATTTCGTTGAATGCCGCCACATACGGAGTGCGGGGCTCTATCTTATTGTGACCGATGGGCACTGCCGCATTGAGCCGGTAACGGAAGCGGTTGCGGTAACCTGTTTTAAACCATCGTTGTTCTACACGATACCGGTGTTCGAATTTTATCTTTTCCAGATAATTGTTCATGGTGAGCTGCTGCCAGAAACGAAACTCATTGCCTGTAATGGGTTTTGTGAAACTACCGGGATCGCTGTAGGTAATATAGCGGCCGGCACCAACGAGGAAAGAAAAATTCTTATTGATAAAGTACGATATGCCGCCTTTTACTTCGTAATAAAAATGGTCTTTATAAAAGGACTGGGAGCGCAGCTGCAGCTCATTAAATGCTTCAAACCGGGGGGCTAATGTAATACGGGTGTTAATTACATTCCATGAACCGAAATGTGACTTTTGAGCACAGGCAATACCTTGCATCAGCAATAGTATTGCAACAATACAGCTTCTCATCTTATTACCGTCGTCTCTTGCAGTTTTTAATAATCCCTTTCGCTGTTGAAGTTCTCCAGTTCTTTTGCCACTGCTGTGAGGAACGTAGCGCCAAGGCTTCCATCCACGATCCGGTGATCGTAGCTCATGCTAAGATACATCATGTGGCGGATTGCAATGCTATCGCCCTGCTGGGTTTCTATGACAACCGGGCGTTTTTTGATGGCGCCCACGGCCAGTATAGCCACCTGGGGCTGGTTGATGATGGGTGTACCCATCAGGCTGCCAAAGGTGCCAACGTTGGTGAGGGTAAATGTGCCGCCCTGGGTATCATCGGCTTTCAGTTTGCCATTGCGGGCGCTGTCGGCCAGGTTATTTACCTGTTTGCTGAGTCCTACCAGGTTGAGCTGGTCGGCATTTTTGATAACAGGTACAATCAGGTTGCCGGAGGGCAGGGCCGTGGCCATACCGATATTGATATCCTTTTTAATGAGGATGCGGTCGCCATCAAGAGAGCTGTTGATCAGCGGGAATTTTTTGATGCAGCGTACAATGGCTTCGATAAACAGCGGAGTGAATGTGATCCTGGTACCTTCTCTCTTTTCAAAATCTTTTTTCACTTTTTCGCGCCACAGTACCAGGTTAGTCACATCGGCTTCGGTAAAACTTGTTACGTGAGGACTGGTGTGCTTGCTGCGTACCATGTGATCGGCAATCAGCTTGCGCATGCGGTCCATTTCCATTATCTCCACGTTACCGCTATAAGACACAGCGGGGCGGCTTTCTGCCTGTGTGGCTACGGGCTGGCTGACCACGGGTTGCACAACAGGGCGGGCTGTTTCTGCCGCAGGTGCTGCTGCTGTACCACGGGTGGCTACATATTGTAAAATATCTTTTTTAGTAACACGTCCTTCGTTGCCGGTGCCGGGTATGCGCTCCAGTTCCGTCATGCTGATGCCTTCGCTGGCGGCGATATTAAGAACCAGGGGAGAATAAAAACGATTAACCTGGGTACTGTTAACAGGAGCGGCGGCTACCACGGGTGTTCTTTCTGCCTGCGGTGCTGTAACAGGGGCCGGGGCAGGAGTAGCAGGCGCGGCGGGTGCCGGCCTGGGTGCAGCCGTTTCGGCAGCACCTGTTCTGATGCGGGCAATAGCAGCGCCAATAGGCACTACATCATTGACCTTATAAAGCAGTTCTTCGATCACTCCTTCGGCCGTGCTGGGTACTTCACTGTCTACCTTATCGGTAGCAATTTCCAGAACGGTTTCATCCATTTTCACCGATTCGCCGGGTTGTTTATGCCATTTCAAAATGGTGGCTTCCATGATACTTTCTCCCAGCTTGGGCATTATGAGGTCTACAAGGGCCATAATTAGTTTCTGTTTAGCAGCTGCAATCGCTTATAATCAGGGTAGCCGGCCATCTGGCCGTTCCCTCAATCAGGTTTAATTTTTTAACCGGCCAAAGGTAATGAATTGAATAGATTATAAACTATCAGGTGTTAGTCAAACCTGATAAGTTTTCTACACTGGCCGGCTTCTTTTATTGTCCGGCATGCTCCAGCACAAATTTCCTTAAAAAGTTGAGTGCCTGTGCGGCAGTGAGTTGGATATTGCGGATGCGGTCAAAACGTAGATCCAGCCGCAGCGTACTGATTTCCTGCCTGTTGCCCACCGCTATCCATACTGTACCCACGGGTTTTTCCGGCGTACCTCCATCCGGACCCATAATACCCGATGTGGCCACCGCGTAATCTGTATGCAGGGCATCGAGTGCTCCCTTTACCATGGCGCGTACGGTTTCTTCGCTCACGGCGCCATGCTGTTTTAGTATTTCTGTGGGTACATGCAGCAGATTTTCTTTTACCTCATTGGCATAACTCACAATACTGCCTTTATAATAGGCAGAAGATCCGCTTACACTGGTGATAAGATGGGCAATATAGCCGCCGGTACAGCTTTCTGCAGTAGCGAGCGTGCGATTCTGCTGCTTCAGTATTTTGCCAATCACCACTTCCAGCCCTTCATCGGCATCGCTTACAAGAAAAGGGGCTACCCGCCCGAGCAGTTCAGCAAAATAAGGCGCTACTTCTTTTTCTACCAGTTCCCTGATTTCACCCTGCGCCGTAAGCCGCAGTTTCACCATACCATAGCTGGGCAGATAAGCCAGCTTGATATGTGCAGGCAGTTTTGCTTCAAAATCGATCAGCCGTTCTGCGATCATCGATTCGCCCTGTCCGGCGGTAAAAGCAGTGCGGTGTACAATAGCCGGCATAGTGAAATGCTGCAGCAGGCGCGGCAACACTTCATCGGTCATGAGGCCTTTCATTTCATGTGGTACCCCAGGCATGGAAATAAAGATGACCCCGTTTTTTTCAAACCACATACCCGGTGCTGAGCCGCGGGCATTGTGCAATACTGTAGCTACATCCGGTACTTCGGCCTGTTTGAGATTACGCTCCAGAATGGGGCCCGGGCGGCGATATATTTTTTCAAATAGATAATGTACATGTGCCAGCACCTGCTGGTCCACGATCATTTTTCCATTGAAATACTTACATAATAAAGGCTTGGTGATATCATCGGCTGTAGGCCCCAGTCCGCCGGTAAGTAATACCAGTTGAGAGTGTGCACTTTCCTGGTCAAGCGCCTGCCATATTTCATCAGCCACATCACCTACGGCCACACGTCGCCTTACCCATATCCCGATTTTGTTCAGTTCCTGCGCAATAAAAGCACTGTTTGTATCAACAGTCTGGCCGATCAGCAGTTCGTCGCCAATGGTGATGATAGAGGCATTTATGGTACTCAAGAGAAAATAATTTTATATGCAAATATCTGACAGTAACGATTAATAATATCAGTTGGTTCGGTCATGCTGTATTTGTCTTTTTTGTGCCCCGTTTCTTTATACTACTTTACAGGACAAACAGAATCTTATGCGTTATTTTCTTGCTGTAGCTGTTTTACTTTTTTCGAAGGCAAACCTGCGGGCGCAACAGGCATTGCCCGGATTGCAAAAGGCCTTTCAGGCATTCCTGACCGATGCACAAGTTCGCTATGCGGCTGTATCGCTGTATGTGATAGATGCGGCTACGGGCAAAACCGTGCTGGCTCATAATGCCCGCATAGGCCTGGCGCCGGCTTCCACACTTAAAGTAGTGACGAGTGCTACCGCTTTTGATCTGCTGGGTAGCGATTTCAGATTTAAAACAGATTTTTATTTCAACGGGAAAAAAACGGGCAGCGGATGGACTGGTGATATATACATAAAAGCAGCGGGCGACCCAACCCTGGGCAGTGACCGTTATGCTGGTACAAATGCAGCTGCATTACGCACCCGGCTTACAACTGCTTTACAAAAAGCAGGTATTGACCGCATCAATGGACAGGTAAAGGCTGTGATCAGTAATCATGATCTGCAGGCAGTACCCGATGGGTGGATTTACGAAGACTTGGGCAATTATTACGGAGCAGGCAGCAGTGCATTGATCTGGAAAGAGAACCAATATGACCTGGTACTCAAACCTGGCTCAAAGGCTGGCGAGCCGGTGGCAATAATCAGTACTGAGCCCGCTCAGTCTTTTTCTTTTGAAAATGCACTCAGCACAGGCACCCGGCAAAGCGGCGACAATGCTTATATCTATCCTGTACCCGGCACCAGTCGTGCACTGGTAAAAGGTACTGTACCCTGTTGTGTCGACTCATTTGTGATATCAGGTGCTGTACTGCAGCCCAACGAAGCAGGTGTACAGGCCATACAGAACCTGCTGCAGGAAACGGGGATATTACGGGTGCAGGAAACAACGGCACCGGTGATATATGATGCAGCCGCACCCGGTACAGTATTCTTCACACAGGCATCACCATCGCTTGATTCGATGGTGTACTGGTTTAATCGCAAAAGCATTAATCTGTATGGAGAAGCGCTGCTGAAACAGCTGGCACTGCAGGGTAAAGGAAAGGCCGATACAGAAGCAGGGATACAGTTATTGCAGCAGCACTGGCAACAAAGAGGTGTGCAGACTGGCGAAATCAATATCTACGATGGGTCAGGGTTGTCGCCGCTCGACCGCATAACCACTACAGCGCAGGTAAACGTGCTGGCTTATGCCCGCCGCCAGCCATGGTACGCCGCTTTTTATAATTCCTTGCCCGAGTATAATGGCATGAAGATGAAATCCGGTACGATCAGCGATGTAAAAGGATTCTGCGGCTATCACCGCAGCCGTGCCGGACGGGAGTATATTTTTTCTTTCCTGGTAAATAATTATAACGGGTCCGGTTCTTCGCTTACTCAGAAAATGTTTAAAGTGCTGAATGAATTGAAGTAGCGTGAACTTGTAGTTTTATACGAAAGGATATCCTTTTTGTCCTTTGTGCAGAAAAGTGGTTGGGCTCCGGCTTATACAGTTGTCAGCCGATACCGAATGCGCGCAAAAATGAAAATCCCATTCCAATAATCCAGGGAGCGCCGAGTCCGGCCAGCCAGATCACCAGCACAATCAATTTACCCCAAACAGGCATATCCTGCACAAGGTGCCGGTGCAGCAGGCTTTCTACCACACTCTGTATTTTATCTTCACGGGGGTGATAGGCGTAGGGTGGGGCAGGTGAAACATTGCGAAAAGCAGGATGTTCTGCAATGATGATGTTGCGCACTTTCCAGTAATCTTCATCCGGCAATTCTTCGTAAGACTTATTCATATCTATGCCGGATTCTTCCACTTTTTTTTCCAGTTGCTGCAGGCGCTTGTCGCCAAACATGCGGTACAGCATCATGGCGGGAAAGATGAGCAGGGGATAAATGGGCTGGCTGAATCCATATAGCGCAAACCATACCAGGAAGGCGATGGAAAGCAATACAAAGCCGCGGCTGATCCAGCTGTCTTCATCCAGAAATACGCGGTTGAGCAACTGACCGCCATCAAGCGGGTAGACCGGGAAAAGATTGATCAGATTAAGGAAGATGAAAAAACCGCTTATGCTGAGGCTCGACAGATCTCCAATAAAAAAGGGCTGATGATAAAAAGTGATAAGATATATAACAACACCAACGATGATGCCGGGAGTGGGGCCGGCCAGCAGGATGATAGCCGATTCGCGCTGCGATACTTCACGTTTGCTGCCAGATACGTAAGCGCCCAGTAGCGGGATGAAAAATATACCCAGGTCTTTGTACCGGAAGGCTTTCATGGCAGCGAAATGCCCCAGCTCATGCAATACCACAATAAGCGTAAGCAGCAGCAGAATATCCCAGCTTTGAAACAGCAGAAAACCGAGTATAAGATAAAGGGCCAGGCTGCCGGCCGATCGCAACCAGTTAACACCCTGCACTTCAGGCTCCTGGGGAAACTTGGGCGGTACAGTCAATAGTTCTTCGGCGATAGGCACATCGGATGCTTGCAATGGGTCCATCCGCTAAAATTATATAAAATATGGCTGCAATTTCAACAATAAGGCCTCGGGCATGGTGGTACGTTTCATGGTACCCGACTCCATAAAATAAAGAATGACGCGGCCCGCAGCCAGTTGCTCGCCGCGTTCATTGAATATGTCCTGGTGAAATTCGATCTTATGATGTACAGGCAATTCCTGCAGTGTGACGCGAACGGTGATCAGATCATCATACCGGGCCGGCCGCAGATAACGGCACTGCACTTCTACCACGGGCATGATAACACCCATCTTTTCCATATCAGCATAGGTAAAGCCCAGCTCACGAATAGATTCTGCTCTGGCAACTTCAAAATACTGGAAATAATTACCATGATACACTACGCCCATCTGATCTGTTTCGGCATAGCGCACTCTTATCTTCGTTTCAAATACAAACATATTCGTGTGTTGAAATGACGCTTATTTGCCAATGAGCTTATCAAGGCTCAGTTTGCCGGGACCAACAAACAGCAGGGCAATCAGTCCACCGAGGAACAATGCCGCCTTTTCGCCTTCTGTGAAGACCAGTCCGTGATGTGCATGAAATGTAGCTACAGCCATTGCCACAATCGGCGGAATACAGGCCAGCCGGGTAAATAAGCCAAGTACAAGAAATACGGCGCAGAAAAATTCAGCAAAAATGGTCAACGCCAGTGAGGTGCTGCTTCCGATATGAAATGGATCGGAAAAAGTAGAAGAATACTTCGCAAAATTCATGAGTTTACTGTAACCGTGTGTAATGAGTAAACCGCCGAAGGTGAGGCGCATGATGAGTGCTGCGAACGTGATGCCATTGTCACTGTACCTGGTACTGAAGAGTTTTTTCATCTGGTGTGGAGTTTTCAACTGCAATGTTACTGAAAGAAAAATTAATAGCTATAACCTCCCTGATAATGAATAAAATGTTAAAGATTACCCCTATTTGCACTTATCCACACCTGTTTGGAATGATGTTTGGCTGTAGCTGAAATAATTTGAATATTCGCAACGTTTATCCCACAACGGTTAAAGGACACCCTTCATGAAGAAATCTTTTTCTCTGGCGCTCGCGTTGGTTTGCGGTGGGATTGTATTTTCCCAGCAAACCAGTTATTATACCGACCCCGCCACACAATTCAAAGAAGCCAAAGAGTATTTCCAGAAAGGTCAGTACAGCCTGGCTTATCCCTTGTTAAAGGAGTTGCGGCAACAGGTGCGCGAAACAGATGTAGCGAACCACGCCGTCACCGTACAGGAAATTCAGTATTACGCCCTTTCCTGTGCGCTGATGCAGAACGAAAGCCGTGCAGAGCAGGAGGCTATTGATTATATTGACCTGGAAAAGAACACAGCCCGGGTACAGATGATGAACTACCAGCTGGGTGAGTTTTATTTCCGCCGGCAGAATTTCCGCTCAGCGGCCATGCACTATGAGCAGGCGTCTATCGCGAACCTGAGCAATCAGGAGATATCGGCGATGAAATTTCACCAGGGCTATTCTTATTTTACCCTGCAGCGCTTTAATGAAGCCAAGCCGCTCTTCAATACCATCCGCAGTATGCGCGATGATCCCAATTATCTTGATGCCAATTATTATTACGGATTTCTGGCTTTTCGCGATAAGCAATATGCAGAAGCACTGCAGAGTTTCCGGATCGTAGAAAATGAAAAAGCCTATGCAACTGTAGTACCTTACTACATTGCCCAGATATACTATATCCAGGATAAAAAAGAAGAGGCACTCAAGTATGCCGAAACCAAGATCAAGGCCGGCGGCTCACAATACTATGACCTGGAGATGAAACAAATGATCGGCCACGCTTATTTTGAGCGTAAAGAGTATACCAAAGCGTTGCCTTATCTCGAAGATTATGTAAAAAAAGCTCCCAAAGTACGTCGCGAAGACCTCTATGAACTTTCTTATTCTTATTACCAGGCCAATCAGCTGCCTAAAGCTATTGATGGTTTCAAACAGCTGAGTGGCAAGGAAGATTCGCTGAGTCAGAATGCCATGTACCTGCTGGGTGATGCATATCTCAAAACCGGTCAGAAAAGCAATGCACGAAATGCATTTCTTTTTTGCGCAGCCAACAGCAGTGATAAAAAACAACAGGAGATCAGTCGTTTTCAATACGCCAAACTTTCGTATGAGTTGGGTTACCAGGACGAAGCACTTAACAGTCTGCGCACATTCCTGACAGACTACCCCAACTCTGTTTATAATAATGAGGCCAAAGACCTGCTGGTTGCTGTACTCACCAATACCAACAATTATCGTGAAGCGCTGTCGTTGCTCGATGGCATGAGTAATCCTACCGCCAATGCCCGCAGGTTGTATCCGCGTATTCTCTACGGCCGTGCCACGGAGTTTATCAACGATGACCGGCTGAATGAAGCAGAACCTCTCCTTGATAAAGCATTAAAGGATCCGAATAACGGTGCTGTTCTGCCATACATCAATTTCTGGAAAGGAGAGATAGCCTATGATAAGAAGGATCTGGATAATGCCATCAAATACCTGAATGCCTATGTTGGTGCCGGGGCGCCCAATAGTGGAGAAGCCAATATGAATACGGCCCGCTATAACCTGGGCTATTGCTACCTCGAAAAAGAAAATTATCCGGTAGCCCGCAGTTTCTTCGAGCCTCTGTCGCGCAATGCCTCGCTCAGCTCCGATGAGCTGACGCAGGATGCTTACCTGCGTACGGCAGATTGTTACTATATGGAACGCAACTTTACAAAGGCCAAACCGATGTACGAGAATGTAATAAAATTCTCCTGGCCCGATGAAGATTATGCCACCTATCAGACGGCACTCATAGCTGGTATTAAGAGCTCGAAAGATAAAGTGAGCCTGCTGGCAACAATGACACGCAAGTTTCCGGCTTCTTCGCTGGTTACAGATGCCAATATGGAGATCGCCAAAACCTATATGTCTGATGAAAAATTCGGCGATGCCATTCCGTATCTCGATAAGGTGATCAAAACAAGTGGCAATGTGAGTTATAAGCCAGAAGCGCTGCTGCGACTGGGTACTGCGTATTATAACCTCAACAACAACAGCGCCGCACTGCAGCAGTACAAAGCACTGGTTGACCAGTATCCCAATTCAACCGAAGCACAGGATGCCCTGTATAATGTACGTAATATCTATGTTGACGATGGTAAACCCGATGAGTATGCCAATTTTATGCGCCAGGTAGGTAAACCTATCAGTGTAAGTGCAGAAGATTCGCTGACGTATGCTGCTGCTGAAACACAGCTTACCAATGGCAATACGCAGGCAGCCCTTGCAGCATTCAACAACTATATCCAGAAATTCCCCAACGGCACATATGCCATTGATGCCAATTTCTTCCGTGCCGATATTTATCATACCAAAAAGGAATGGGCCAATGCATTGTCGGGTTACGAACCCGTGGCTGCACAGGCGCCCAACCGGTATGCTGAACGTGCCATCCTGGCTGCAGCGCGGATTTATTTCTTTGAAATAAAAGATTACAACAAAGCCGAAGCTTATTACACACAGCTGAAACAGCAGTCATCCACACAGGAAAATAAACTGGAAGCCATGCGCGGTTTGCTGCGAAGCCAGTATCAGCTGCAGAAATGGACTGAGGCAACTGAAAATGCCAAAGAGCTGACTGCTACCAAGGGCAGCAACAACGATGACAAGGCGCTGGCCAGTATGGCTATTGGCCGCTCTTACCAGGTAAACCGCCAGTATGACCAGGCGCTTGCCAGCTTCAAAACGGTTGTGCAGCTCAACAAAGCCGCACTGGCTGCCGAAGCCCGCTATGAAATTGCCCGTTGCTGGTTTGAACTGAATAAAATGGCCGATGCCGAAAAAGCGGCGGTGGAAGTAATCAACAAATCAGGCAGCTATGATTTTTGGGTAGGTAAAGCTTATGTATTGCTGGGAGATATCTATTTCAAACAAAAGGATTATTTCAATGCCAAAGCTACCTATCAGAGTATTGTTGACAATACCATCGATCCCAATCTGAAGAGTGAGGCCCAGGCCAAGCTTACACAGGTAATTGAAGCAGAAAGTAAGGATAGTAAAATTGGCGGTTAATTCATTTAAGTCATTTACAGTAATACCTGGCAATAGCCGGTCACAAATAAGTCAAGATGAAACACATGATAAAAGTCAGCCTTGCATTGATCATCTGTATGGGAGCTGCACTTACAGTGAGTGCACAAAAGAAGGATACTACCCGGTCTGTGGATATTACCTCTTCTTTCCGGCCTATCCTGAAAGCTCCGGCCAAGCTGGCCTTTAATGCCACGCCGCCTTCGGCCGATACCAGCAAGCCCAGGCTGCAGTATGATATTCCCAATCCCAACCTGCTGTTTGCCTATCAGCCCGGCAGTCTGAAGCCGCTGGCCCTCGCCATAGATACCAATGTGGCATTCGCCAACAGTAATTATATCAAAGCTGGTTTTGGCAGCCTCCGTACACCGTATGTACAGGCGGGCTTCTCTTTTGGCGATGGCAATACAGCCGGTGTCAATATCTATGCCCGTCATGTGTCATCACAGGGGAAAAAAGAGTTTCAGGATTTTACCAATACACAGGTAAAACTGAGTGGTTTTTATAAAACGGCCGGTAATGTGGAATTGAATGCGAGCCTGGGTATGAAACAGGAGCGTACCTACAAGTATGGCTATCTGCCCGAAACGCTTTCTTTTCCCAAAGATTCCATCCGTCAGCGTTTTCAGACGATCTCTGCTCGACTGGCTGCCCGTAACCTCGAGTCGACCGAATTTGGGCTCAACTATGCTCCTGAAATACGTATCGACATCTTTGGCGATCATATAAAGAATAATGAGAGCAATACGGTGGTTAACCTGCCACTCGAAAAAACAGTGGGTAAAGACTTTGCCGTAAACCTGGGTGTTACATTTGATCTCACCCGTCTTTCGCCCGATAATAAATCGGCTGTGAATAATACCATGTGGTACCTGTCGCCATCTGTCGTGTACAAGAGCACCACCTTACGTTTGCAGGGCGGTATCCGTCCATCATGGGATAATAAGACATTCAAAATGTTCCCCAATATCCTGGCAGAAGTGGGTACCGATGATCAGCGATTTACTTTCCAGGCAGGATGGACCGGCTATGTACGCAAGACCAGTTTCCAGTACCTGGCTTCACAAAACCCCTGGCTGTGGGTGCCCGGCGAGTTGCGTAATACCTGGATCGAAGAGCGGTATGCAGGATTTAAAGGAACAGTGGGTGATCATTTTACCTATAGCGCCAAAGTGGGGTTCAATAAGCTGTCTAACCAGCCGCTCTTTATCAACGACACTACTGCGGCCGGCGATGGTAAATCATTTGCGGTAGTTTATGCGGATAAAATGAATGTGCTGAACCTGGGTGGTGAGCTGGGATATACGGTTGCCGAAAAATTTTCGGTGATCAGCAGCCTGAGCTTTAACCAGTTTACGGGCCTGCGTGGTCAGCACAAAGCATGGGGTATGCTGCCCCTCGAATTTAATACGGCCCTGCGCCTGCAGGTGATCCGCGATCTCTGGCTCAAAACCGACCTGTTTGCCTGGAGTGGTCCCCGCTACATGCGTCAGGATGGGTCTGATGGCAAACTCAGCGGCGCATTTGATCTCAATGCCGGACTGGAATTTAAAATTACCCGCAACATCAACCTGTGGACTCAATTCAATAATATTTTTAATAAAGAATACCAACGCTGGAATCAATACCGGGTTTATGGCTTTAACTTTGTAGGCGGTATCATTTTCTCTTTTGATCAAAAACCCTGAGTCCTGCATGCTGGGCCAATTACAACAATATTTTCTGCAGAACCGGCAGCTTTACCTGCCGGGTATAGGTCTGCTCCGTCTGGAGCAGGCCGCTGCTGAGTTGGATTTTGGCAATAAGCAGATCGTTGCTCCCCGTCAGAGTATTCGCCTGCATGCAGGAGCGCAGCAACCTGAGCGTCGTCTTTTTTCCTGGCTGGCAGCTGTGCTACTCATCACTGAGCGCGATGCAGTGATCCGGTTCAATGATTTTGTATACAGCCTGAAGGAGCGGATTCAGAAAGGTGAAAAACTGGACTGGCCGGGTGTGGGCGTTTTCAGTAAGGGGCTGGCTGGCGAGATCCGTTTTGAGACAGCTGTGGCCGATCAGCCGATGGGTGGGCCGGTATCTGCTCAAAAGGTGATGCGCGAAAGTAATGCCCATATGGTACGAGTGGGTGAAGAGGAGCGTACGGCTGCAGAAATGAAGGAATGGCTGCAGGCAGAACCTGAGCAGAAATCCTGGTGGTTTACGATCGGTATCATACTGGCTATACTCCTCTTTATTTTCATAGGATATTATTTCTCTGTGCATGGCGTCAGCCCCCGGTCTGCCGGCAATCAACAACTGCTGAAGCCGGCACAGGCAGCCCCGGTTTATCAAACACCCCGCTGATTTTTCTACTGGTATCGCATTTTGGACTTATTTTGCCGCCGGTCCGGCCAGGGCCTTTCAATCTATGGAGGAACGCATTCATTATTCTATCTGTCCTGTGTGCGGTAGCCAGCAGTTGCAGGATGTTTTCGAGGTTAAAGACTATACTGTATCACAACAGTTATTTATGGTATTGGAGTGTGCTGATTGTACAGCCCGTTTTACGCAGGATGTACCCGGCCCCGCCGCCATTGCTCCTTATTACAAATCGACAACTTATATCTCGCATACCAATTCACGGCAGGGGCTGCTTAACCGGCTGTATCACTGGGTACGCCGGCGCACACTGGTTCGTAAACGCCGCATGGTACAACAGGCCACTGGCAAACAAACCGGAGCCCTGCTGGATGTAGGCAGCGGAGTGGGCGCATTTTTAAAAGAAATGCAGGATCAGGGCTGGAACTGTACAGGACTTGAGCCGGATCCGGATGCACGCGCTGTAGCTCAAAAAGATATGAATGTTGTGCTAGACGACAACTCCCGCATTTATCAGCTGCCCGATGCGCAGTTCGATGCTATTACCTTATGGCATGTGCTGGAACATGTGCATGATTTGCAGGGATATTTTCAGGCTTTCCATCGCCTGTTGCAACCAGGCGGAGCACTGCTGATCGCCGTTCCCAATTATACTGCTGCAGACGCTGCTTACTACCAAACATACTGGGCCGCCTATGATGTACCGCGGCACCTCTATCATTTTTCGCCCCGGTCAATGCAGGTACTGGCCGGGCGGCATGGGTTTCGTATCGAAGCCTATCGTCCTATGTGGTATGATAGCTTTTATGTATCGCTGCTGAGCAACCGCTATCGCAGCGGCAGCTACGGATGGATCAGTGCATTATGGAATGGACTACGCTCCAACTTTAAAGCATTGTTTGATAGCAGAAAATGCAGTTCAGTAATTTATATTCTTAAGAAGAATCAGTAAAAAAGTTGACAGTTAACAGATGACAGATGGCAGTGTTTAAAGAGTTTAAATGGTATAAAGAGTATAAAGGGTCTTTCCTGTAAAATATCTTTCTATACACTATCCACCATCCACTGTCAACTGTCATCTGTTAACAGTCAACTATTCTTTACTTACTGAAAGCTATTTCATACAGCTCCGGCCAGAGTTTGCCGGTGATGTAGAATTTCCCTGTAGCAGAGTCATAGGCAATGCCATTAGGTACATCCGCAGCCGGATCGATGGTCTGAACCCGTTTCCATATAGCAGTCAGATCTGCCTTGGCTACAATATGACCCGAGCCCGGATCTATTTTGAGAATATAGGGTGCCTGGTATTGATTGGCATAAATAAAACCATCGATATATTCCAATTCATTCAGATTGTAGCTGAGTGAGCCGGCTTCGGTAATGGTTTGCGTACGGAGTAATTTGAATCCATTCGGATCGTAATAATAAAGCGTAGAGGAGCCATCAGAGGCAATCAGGTCTTTACCATCGGTAGTAAGTCCCCAGCCATCTGTACCAAGATCATATTCCTTGACCTTTTTGAAATCTTTCAGTGTATACACCAGTACTTTCCGTTCTTTCCAGGTCAGTTGATAGATGGTATCGCGTAGTATAGTGATGCCTTCGCCAAAAAAACGAGGGTCAAGAGAAATGCTTTGAATGGCTTTGCCGGTATTCAGATCTACTTTTATGAGTCGCGAGTGGCCATAGTTACCGGTTCCTTCATACAGTTCTCCATTATAGACCTGCAACCCCTGCGTATAGGAGGAGGTGTCGTGCGGATATGTTTTTATAATGGAAAAGGTAAGGGCCCTGGGTGGCTCTGCACCCGGAATAATGGTTTCTTGCGGCTTCGATGGGGAGTCTCCACCACTGTTGCAGCCGGCAATCCAGATCAGCGATACGAGAAAAAGTAGTTGTTTCATGAAATAATCGGGCTTGAATGTCAGCAAAAATACATCCTAACAGAATAGGTAGTTGTTAAAGCGCTGAACAGGTTTTTGCTACTCTTTTTCAGCCGGTTAGAAATAATTCATGCGCTTTCAAGAAAAACTTTATATTTGAGGATCAGTCAGCTGTCCCTGCTGACCTATCTTCTCAAAATCGTATCCCCGGAAATTCCTTCTTCTGATTTCCTATTTCGATCCCTTTTCTTCCAATGCCGCATGAATGCTATGGTAGTATTATTGTTATTGCCATAACGGACCCTTACAACTTGTTTTTAATGAATCGGATTATTACAGGCATTGTGGGTGTGCTTTTCTGTTTGTGTCAGGCTACAGGGCAGGAAGCATGTTATACCAGCAATTATCTTCAGAATATATGGCAGGGCTCACCAGAAGCTGCCCGGCAGGCAGAAGCTGTTAAGCTGTTTGTAGACCGGCAGATTGCTGCCCGCCAGGCCGATCTTTCATGGCGTGGAGATGGCACTGCGGTGATCACCGTCCCGGTTGTTGTACATATTCTTTATAATACGCCCAATCAGAATATCAGCGATGATCGTATTTACAGCCAGCTCAAAGTGCTCAATGATGCATTCAGGCGGATGGCAGCAGACACCGTCAATACCCCCGACCGCTTCAAAGACCGCGCGGCCGATGCTGAAATAGAATTCAGACTGGCTACATCCGACCCCAACCGGCGGGCCACCACCGGTATTATCCATCAATACACCCCCATTTCGCTGTGGGAGCCGGACGATAAAATGAAATACAGCGCACAGATGGGCGCCGATGCCTGGGATACTGACAGCTATCTCAATATCTGGGTGTGCCCGCTCAGGCGTCAGCTCGGCTATGCCAGCTTTCCCGGGGGCGATCCTGTACTGGATGGAATAGTGCTTAACACCGCAGTGGTAGGGGTGACAGGAAAAGGAGATTATAATCAGGGTAAAACGGCGGTTCATGAAGCCGGTCACTGGCTGGGACTTCGTCATATTTGGGGCGATGATTACTGTGGCGATGACGGGGTGGATGATACCCCACAGCAGGCCAACTTTACGAATGGCTGTCCGACGGGTGTCCGTGTTTCCTGTGGCAACAGTAAAGATGGTGGCGACATGTATATGAATTACATGGACATTACAACCGATCCCTGTACCAATCTTTTTACCGAAGGGCAGAAGCAGCGTATGCGGGCACTTTTTGATCCCGGTGGTGCGCGCTATGCCCTGTTACGTTCCGGTGCACTCAATCCTCCTTTGTATCAGGAAATACCTGTAGCGGAAGACGCACCTACCTGGCTGCATCCGCAGCTTTATCCCAATCCGGCTACAGCCGGGGTTACGCTCGACCTGGCCTATGATCCGCGTTGGGTAGGGGCCACCCTGGTAGTTACCAATCTGCAGGGAGTAGTAGTTAAAAAAGCGGTCATCAGTAATAAAATCCAGGTGCTGGATATCCGTACATTGAAGCCCGGGTTATATCTACTCAACGCCCGCCGGGCCGATGGTGTTTCCCTGAAATTTAAGCTGGTAAAAATTTGAGATGTTGTTTCAGGCAACATCAGGATGATGCTGGTACAAATTGTTCCAGTAGTGCGATTCTCTTTGCAACAGGAGGGTGAGTGGCAAACATGTTATCCCAGGAGGCCGATTGGTGGGCAGATGGTTTGGGATTGTCAATGAATAGTTGTGCCACATCCCTGCTTTCCACCGCTTCAATCAATGGGTCGGCAGTTATTTTGCGAAGGGCCGAAGCCAGTGCAAGCGGATTGCGGGTCATATCGGCAGCGCTGGCATCGGCCAGGTACTCGCGTCGGCGGCTGATACCGAAACGTAACAACAGCGAAATGAGGTAAGCCACGGAGGTAAGTACAATTGCTATGAGTATAATGGCGCCTGCCCCTTTACTGTCTTTGCTGCTGCGCCGGCTGCTGCCTGCAAAACGAATGCTGCGAAAAGCTATCTCTGCCAGGTAAGAAAATATGCCCACAAAAATGATGGAGATGATAAGCAGCCGCACATCGCGGTTGCGGATGTGTGACAGTTCGTGTGCCAGCACGCCTTCCAGCTCTTCATCAGTCAGTTTGTCGATAAGCCCCTGCGATACCGAAATGGAAAAGCTCTGTGCATTGATGCCACTGGCAAAAGCGTTCAGCGAATCATCAGCTATAATAAAAAGTTTGGGCATGCGCATGCCCTGTGCAATACAAAGGTTTTCGAGTAAATTATACACCCGTTTGTTGGTCATTCTGTCCAGCGGACGTGAACCTGTAGCCAGGCGTATGAGGGCGCTATGTCCCAGCCAGGCAATGCCAAACCAGATAGCCACTCCTGCCAGCACCCAGGGGGCTAAGTGCATAAACTGGCTATTGGTCGCTTCCAGCGTTTGCTCGCCCAGAAAATAAGCGAATTCATACAGCAATCCCAGGAGCAGCAGGGGAAATGCAATCAGCAACAGGACTGAGTTGAGGTTATTGCGCTTTATCTGCGCATAGAGGCCAACATACTTCATATGTTATAAAGCAGGAGGCGGGTATTAGAAACTGATTTTGGGCGGTTCTTCCATGCGGCGGCGGTTATCATCGCCCAGGTCAAAGAATACTTCGCGCTGGAAGCCGAAATTCCGTGCCAGCAGATTACCCGGAAATGTTTCAATGGCATTGTTGTATTCTGTAGTGGCGGCATTGAAAAAGCGGCGAGCAGCTGCCAGCTTATTTTCGATATCACTCAGTTCTTCCTGCAGCTGCAAAAAGTTTTGATTGGCTTTGAGATCGGGGTATGCTTCTACCTGTACACGAAGGCCCTGCAGGGCTGCGGTAAGCTTCTGTTCTGCGGCAATCTTGTCATCAATGCTCTGTGCATTCATGGCACCGGTACGGGCTTCTGTTATTTTGATCAGCAGGTCTTTCTCATGACCGGCATAGCCCTTTACGGTTTCTACCAGTTGTGGTACCAGGTCATGCCGCTGGCGCAACTGTACATCGATGTCTGCAAAAGCATTTTGACGGCGGTTGCGCAGCTTTACCAGGTTATTATAAAGGCTCACCAGCCATAGGGCGATGACGACCAGGATAGCGATAAGGATAACGACGGCCATAAGCAAAAGTTAGAGGTTAAAGTGTCTATGCTGAAGATACTGAAAAGTTGTAAGTTTTAGGTTATAAGTTTTAAGTGAAGGTGGGGGGTAAAAGGCGGAAGGAATAGGGGGAGGTTAGGGTGGAAGGTGCAGGGAGGAAGGTGGAAGGTGGAAGGTGGAAGGTGTAGGGGGCAACCCATTAGCACATTTTCTCTCTCTCTCAAATCACTTTCTGTAGCTGCAGGCCCACGATGCTTCGCGGGCCTGCAAGTTTAAAATGATCTTCAATTCAAAAAATCATTAGCACATCAGCACACATTCGCTCTCTCCATCTTCAAATCTTCAAATTATCAAATCACTAGTGCCCGGGGAAAATAAAAAGGTAGCCTTTTTTCGGAAAGTTATCGTCCATCCTTTACTGTTGAATTGAAGTATTCGGTACCGGTCCGGACGCGCAGCGTCCTGACCGAGCGGTTAGACAGGAAATGATCGGGTAGTTTACTGTCTATATGAAACGGTCTCCAGGTCTTGCGTCTGTTTTTAGTTCCGTTTTTTTGCCTCCACAGCCGGCGGCAAACCACAAGAATAAAATAAGGGAATAAGGTAGGGAAATGTGGTGGTTTGCTAATGTGCCAGCGTGCTAATCACCCGCATTGCTTTCTTCGCAACCTGAATACGACAGGGAAATAGCAATAAAATAGTTCGCACACTGTACTGAAATACCAACAATGTTACAGGGGGGCTTGCTTTTCCCAAAGCCTGCAAAAGCATCTGTATAAATCTGATTATCAAATTTCTTTGTTGGACGCATTTATTTTCCCCGGACAACAGTGATTATCAAATCTTCAAATTCATTAGCACATCAGCACATTAATCACATCAGCAAATCACTCGGTCATCTTCTCTATCATATTAGCCGCATTTTTATTGTCCGGATTTTTTTCCACTGCTTTACGGTAATATTCCAGGGCCAGTTTTTTATCCCCTTTCTGGCGATAACATTCGCCGATAAGTTCATAGCCGTATGCGAGGTCTACCGGTTTGCCGTCCAGTTGTACAGCCATGTTGAACAGGCGTATAGCATCATCATAGCGGCTTCTGCGCTGCAGGTATTTGCCTGTGCTGATAAGATCGCCGATTTCAAAACTGAAGTCGTACGTATCCTGCTGTGAAGCGCGCAATTGCAGATAATAAGCGATACCGGTATCTGCATTGGCCAGTATTTTGTCGCGGATGGCCAGATAGAGTGAGCGTTTGGGGATTGTAAATGGTTTATGCTGTAAAATATTTAGTATGGTCGATTTCAGGGGCAGCACTTTCATTTGCTGATTGTTGGTCATCATCAGGATGGTAACCTGGTCGGGAAAATAGCTGTACAGCGCGGCTTCATAGTTGCTATTGGATCCCTGATGCTGATGCCAGATCAGCTCACCATTTTCAAAACCCGTAGTGCCCAGGCTGCTTTCGCCGCCGGGGAAGTTGGCAGCCAGTTCTGCAAAAGACTCGCGGGAAATGATACGGTACTGATGCAGGGCTTCTGTCCATTTGTAAAAGTCGCCGATCGGCAGACGTACCCATCCGGTCATATTCTGTCCGTAGGGAGTAGTACGCCGTTCGTTGTCGAAGGCAATGGCCATACCGGCAGCGTTTGTGGGGTAGTCCACACGTGTTTCCGTCATGCCCGCGGGCGTGAGTATATGTTGCTGGATGAATGCTGCATAGGACTGCCCGCTCACTTTTTCGATGACCCGCATCTGCAGGTATACATTCACATGGTTGTAGATATAACCCGAGCCGGGGTCAAAGGCCAGATTTTTCAACGCGAGCAGGCTGGAATAAATATCTGTGTCCGTATTGGAGGGGGTTAATATCGGCAGACCACTGGTATAGTTGATGAGGTGGCGGAGTTTTATCTGCTTTGCCCAGGAAGGAAATTCAGGAAAATAGGTTGACAGGGTGTTGTCGAGCGAAAGTTTACCCTGCTCTTTCAGGATCATCATGGCAGTGCCATTAAATTCTTTGCTTACGGAGCCCACGTCAAAGCGAAGGTCAGGGGTAAGCGGGTTGTTGTTGCTGCCATCGGCCGACCCCAGCGATTGCTGGTAAATGATCTTTCCTTTTTGGGCAACGATAATATTACCGTTGAAAATACCCCGCCGCAGGGCTACCTGCATAACGGAATCTATCTGCTGCACTTCTTTTTGAGAAAAAGAGGCGATAGCGATGAAATAGGTCAGGCATATAAGAAATACTTTTTTCATGGCGTGGGATAAAGGGTGAAAGGTAGAAGGAAAAAGGCAAAGAAAAGGTTAATGGTGAAAGGCAAAGGGTATAAAAGTATAAAGGTAAAGGGGGAGTTTTAAATCCATAATAGCACACTCTCTCCATCTTCAAATCTTCAAATCATTAGTGCCCGGGGAAAATAAAAAGGTAGCCTTTTTTCGGAAAGTTATCGTCCATCCTTTACTGTTGAATTGAAGTATTCGGTACCGGTCCGGACGCGCAGCGTCCTGACCGAGCGGTTAGACAGGAAATGATCGGGTAGTTTACTGTCTATATGATACGGTCTCCAGGTCTTGCGTCTGTTTTTAGTTCCGTTTTTTTGCCTCCACAGCCGGCGGCGAACCACAAGAATAAAATAAGGGAATAAGGTAGGGAAATGTGCTGGTTTGCTAATGTGCCAGCGTGCTAATCACCCGCATTGCTTTCTTCGCAACCTGAATACGACAGGGAAATAGCAATAAAATAGTTCGCACACTGTACTGAAATACCAACAATGTTACAGGGGGGGCTTGCTTTTCCCAAAGCCTGCAAAAGCATCTGTATAAATCTGATTATCAAATTTCTTTGTTGGACGCATTTATTTTCCCCGGACAACAGTGATTGTCAAATCTTCAAATCAATCAGCGCATTATTAAAGTAAAAGGGCAGAAGATATATTTCCTATACCTTCTGCCCTCGACCTGAAATTTAGAACTTACTACTTATTACTTAAATACTTTTTCCAGGAACACTTTCATCTCGTTCCATGATGCCGTGTCTGCAGCGGCGTCATATTTAATAGGCATTTTGAATTTTTCACCCATCGCAGTTGCATTGGGATTGGTGAATGCATGGGTGGCGCCGTCATAGCCTTTGAAAGTGTAACTTTTGCCGGAGGCATCCATTTCTTTTTTGAATTTTTCCACTTCTGTATTTGGCACAAATGGATCAGCATTGCCATGGCAAACCAGGATGTCTGCTTTCAGCTTGCTGGCATCAAGAGGCACTCCCAAAAGGTTGCCGTGGAAGCTAACCACGCCTTTGAGGTTTTCGCCCAGGCGGGCCAGGTTCAGTACCTGTGCGCCACCAAAGCAATAACCGATAGCTGCAATACGTGTGCTGTCTGTCTGTGTATAGCTTTTTAGCTTTGCCAGTGCTGCATCAAAGCGTGTCTGCATCATGATGGGGTCCTTGTAAAAGGGTATGGCATATTTGCCTGCAGAGTCGGGGTTGTCGGCAGTTTTTCCATTGCCGTAGAGGTCAATGGCCATTGCTATATAACCCAGATCGGCCAGTGAACGTGCCCGGCTTTTAGCATAATCATTCAGTCCCCACCATTCGGGTATTACAATCACTGCAGGACGTGGTCCCTGTTTGTTTTCATCATATACCACGAATCCGTTCATGGAAATACCACCGCCGGTGTAGCTTATATTATCTTCTTTGATAGCGGGTGTGGTCACGGTGGGTTCAGCTTTAGGTTCTTCTTTGGCCGGCTCATTGTTGCAGGCAGCCAGCAATAAGGCAGCCAGCGCTGCTGTTGGTAATAGTTTCAATGCTTTCATTGTTATGATATTGATGTAAGGTATAAGGAACTAAGCGGTATAAAGTTCAGAAAAGTTGCCCCACTGCACAAAAAATAAATGTACTTACAGGAATGGTGGGGCGGGTGCACCCGGAAATTTGGCGGTAAGCCGCGGTAATATCTATTTTTGCAGTATGAAGACTATCGGACTTATAGGCGGCACCACCTGGTTGTCAACCATCGATTATTATCGGATCATCAACCAGCTTGTAAATGAGCGGTTGGGAGGCATGCATGCGGCCAAATTGATTCTGCATTCAGTAGATTATGGGGAAATAGTGCCACTGACTAAAGCGGGCAAATGGGATGAAATAGCGCAGATCATTGGGGATGCAGCCCGCAAGGCCGAGCAGGCCGGGGCTTCCTGCATTTTACTGTGTGCCAATACCATGCATGTGATCGCGTCTGAGATTCAGGCACAGATAGCCATTCCCGTCATTCATATAGCAGATGTATCAGCTGCTGCCATCCGGGCGCAACAGGTTAAACACGTGCTGCTTCTGGGCACCCGTTATACCATGAATGCAGCTTTTTACCCTGAATTGCTGGGGAAGAACGGCATCAAACTTACCATTCCCGATGCTGCCGATCAGGAGTATATCAACAATAGTATCTATGAAGAAATGGGTCGCGGCCTGTTTTTACCGGAAACGAAGGCTGGGTATCTCTCTATTATTGATAAATATACCGCGCAGGGTATCGATGGGGTGATTATGGGCTGTACCGAAATTCCATTGCTGCTAAGTGCAGACGACAGTCATCTGCCTCTGTTTGATACTACCCGCATTCATGCAACGGCGGCGGTAGATTATGTATTGAATAGCTGAGGCAAGAACCGGCAACGGTTCGCGTTAGCTCTTCAAATTGCCAAATCACTGTTGTCCGGGGAAATATCTTTATCTGTGGCATTCTACGTTTTCTGCAGACAAAATCTCCCGCAGATGGCGCAGATTTACGCAGATAAATCCTTCCTGATTTTTTCAAACTGAATGACAGGTAAGTATGCGCTGTTTTTCAAATCTGATTATCAAACCTCTTTTTTGTTACATTTATTTTCTCCGGACAACAGTGATTGACAAATCTTCAGATCCACTGGCACATTAAACAGATTCGCACATTCTCCCCCGCCATCTTCAAATCATATTTAGAGTGCCCTGAATTGCCGACCAGCGTTCGGAACCCTGAACCGAGCGTGGCAACAGGCGATGATAGTAGTACTGCAGCTGGGCAAAAAAGTATAAATGTTTAAAAGTTTAAAGGGCGCAAAGCAAATAAAGGACGCAAAGAAGTCATTGGCACATTAACCCATTGGCATATTCTCGCTCATCTTCAAATCTTCAAATTGGCAAATCTTCACATCCATTAGCATATCTGCACATTCTCATTCTTCTTTCAGACATTCGCAATCGCAGAGGGCCCGCGAAGCATCGCGGGCCTACAGGTTAAAATATCTTCCAATTCATCAGCCCACACCCGCTCTCTGCATCTTCAAATCTTCAAATTTTTAAATCGCCAAATCCATCAGCACATTATTCATTTATAACCTTCCCGTTGCCACTGGTTGAAAAGTGTGTAGTGGGAGGATTGCCGCGATAATATACCCGGCTTTCTCCGCTGGCTTCTGCAAAGATCATTTGAGTGGGTTGTACATAGGCTCTGGCAGTGCCGGAAGTACTGATATCAACTTCTGTGGCTTTTACATCATACCCATGCAGGCGCGCTGCACCGCTGATGGTGCCATACAGGCTTTCCGTATCGCCGCTCAGGTGTAATACCGAAGTGCCCGACAGGTCTACCTGGGCATTGATGCCGGTGCCTGTCATATTACATTCAGATACGCCGGCAAGTACATTGCGAATGACAGTTTGCTGTCCGCCAAATCCACTGATTTCGGCACGGGCAGCGCCATCCAGTTGTACGCTGACGAGATGCGGTAAGACCACCGTAATATCTACAGGCTGCCGATCGTTATCAAACCGGTCATATTCGAAACTGAGTATGCCACCGGTACCATTTACCACCCGCAGATCGTCGAGATCATTGGAACAGCCGGTAGCTTTTACCTGAAACTGTTCTCCTTTGGTTATTTTAATGCGGAATGTTTCGCCGGCGGCAATTTTGCTGAAGCCGGTACTCGAATAGCTTCGTTCTTCCTGCGCAGTGCAGATTCTTTTTTCTTTCTCACATGCTGCCAGCACTACCAGCATACATGATAACACGATCCATTTTTTCATACGTTTAAGGTCAATTGGTTTTTGGCAGGTTTGACACAAAACCCAGACCTAACGTTGCAGCAAATCGGGCGATTGGGACGAGCGGAGGGAGTTGTTAACGTATTTTAAGAAATGGAAAGAATAAGGTATAAAGAGTATAAAGGGTTTAAAAGGTTTAAAGAGTGGCGGTAACAGGAAACAGTTATTATTTCTGTAGCATCTCTTCCCTTTAAACCCTTTATACTCTTTATACCCTTTATACTTGCTTACACTCCAGCCAGAAACTGATTCTGGATATACTCTACCACCGAGGAAAGATTTTTGGTTTGTTCAAAAACGGCCAGCTGGCGGTCGCCGCCTGTACCATTTTCGAGAATCTTGTGAACATATGCCACGCGGTGGCGGCTACCCAGGTGGTCGAGTACCGGGTCAATAAAATCGAGCAGCTCATAAATAAGTGCCCGCGTATTTACTTCTTCCTCCTTACCAAAATCGATGAGGTAACCATCTACACCATAACGGCTGGCGCGCCATTTATTTTCATTGAGCAGTGCGCGGGAATACTGGATAAAATTCAGGTTTTTGGAACGCAGCATATAAATGCGGGCGCAGAGTGCCTGAAACAGAGCGGCCAGTGCAATGGTTTCATCAACTGTCATGGGAATATCGCAGATCCGGAATTCTACAGTGTTGAAAAACGGATGTACGCGCAGATCCCACCAGATCTTTTTTGCGTTGTCGATGCAGTTCGTTTTGATCAGCAGTTTTACATAGTTGTCGTATGCTTCGATGCTTTCGAATGCATCGGGTATGCCGGTGCGGGGAAATTTGTCAAATACCTTTGTGCGGAACGATTTGTATCCCGTTTTGCGGCCTTCCCAGAAGGGGGAGTTGGTGCTTAAGGCAAATACGTGAGGCAGAAAATAACGGGTAGAGTTGGCAATATGGTTGGCCATCTCGCGGCTTTCCATTCCTACGTGTACATGCAGGCCAAAAATGAGGTTACTGCGGGCTGCTTCCTGCAGCTCATTCACGATCTCATTGTAGCGGATATGGTCGGTAATCAACTGGCTCTCCCAATGGCTGAATGGGTGGGTGCCGGATGCTCCCATAGCAAGGCCCAGGCTGCCGGCAATATCGGAGATCGTTTTGCGGAGCGTGCTTACATCGGCATGGGCTTCGTCTACATTGGCACATATATCTGTACCTACTTCCACTACAGCCTGATGCATTTCGGCTTTCACCTTATCCTTGATCACTTTTTGTCCTTCCTGCACAATTTTCTGCTCATGGCTCTTCAATTCACGGGTAGTGGGATCCAGTACCATGTACTCCTCTTCAACGCCCAGGGTAAAGCTTTTATAGTTTAATGTCATATTGATCGGTTACTTGTTGTGGTTCTTTAAGGTTGGTTCACCGGTGCTGTTCAGGTCAGTGGATGGCGTTGTGAGCTGCGTTTTACATATTCGCCCCATGTCAGGTTATCGCCCCCATTGTTGGCCAGCGCTTTTTCAATAGCATAATTGGCGGAGGTTTCCACCACCCACTCAAAATTTTCTTCACCCACACTGGCAAGATCGGCATCGGGAGCAGGGTTGCAGAAATCGATGGCATAGGGAATACCATCGCGTATTGCCAGTTCCACCGTATTAAAATCATAACCCAGGTACTGATTGATGCGGAGTACGATATCTGTCATCTGTTGCAGGCGCTCGGGTGAGGGTTTGAAATCGGCCACATACCGCAGATGATGCGGATTGCGCGGCTCGTAGGGCATAATACGCACATGTTTGCCGCCTATGCAATAACAGCGGTAATATTCATCAAACACGATTTCTTCCTGCAGCAGCATCACCAGTTGTCCGGTTTCGCTGTGTTTTTGAAAGAACTCTTCTGCATTGCGGAGTTTATATACATGTTTCCAGCCGCCGCCGGCAAAGGGCTTCATATAGGCCGGAAAGCCTACATAGTTGAAAATAGACTCCCAGTCGAGGGGGAAAGCAAGGTTACTGAATGATTCATCCGATGTGTCATCAGGCAGATCGCGGCTGGGCAGGATCGCTGTTTTAGGAACGGGTACCCCCACTTTTGTCATCAGGCAGTTGTTGAAATATTTATCATCTGCACTCCACCAGAACGGGTTATTGATAACTGCGGTACCGGTAAGGGCGGCGTTTTTGAGCCAGGTACGGTAAAAAGGAACATCCTGCGAAATCCGGTCGATAATGACGGCATAACCACTGGGCTCGCCCTGCATGGCTTTGTCAATACGTACGGGTTCAGCTGTAATGCCGGGAATATTTTTGCTGTTGACCCGGCTCACAAAGGCTTCGGGAAAAGAGCGTTCTTTACCATGGAGAATGCCAATCTTTTTCATAAACAAGTTTTTTGGATAGATAAAAGGTGCCTTTGCTGTTGCGAAAGGGGCTGTACCAAATTTATTTTTTCAGGATCACATAAACAAATTAACTATTGGGTATGGAGGGAAAGAAAAATGAACTGTTTAAATTAATGAAAGAAATGCAGAAAAAAGCAGTTGGTGACTCAATTTGAAAGCCCGGGAAGGATTTATCTGTGTATATCTGGCCATCTTAGAGAAATTATGCCTGCAGACGGCGCAGATAAAAGATTACGCAGGGGCAGAATCATGCTGCAATCTGCAAGGGAGGGCTACTAAAAATAAGCTCCTGAAACATTTTTGTAAACGCAGCGATTTATCGTTGAATCCTTATTTTTGAATCCATGCAACTGCTCAATGTGCCAGGACTGATGATTGAAAACTGCCAGCTGGAATCGCTGTATCTGCAGCGTACTGTGGAAATCGACTTTTATTTGCCCATTCACGTAACTCATCCCGAAGAGATGAGCCTGCTGATCCTCAACGACGGGCAGAATATGGAGGAAATGGGTTTTGCCGGTATTTTATCTGAGCTCTATACTGCGGGAGCCATCAGGCCGCTTTTTTGTGCTGCAGTACATGCGGGTACTGACCGTAAAATGGAGTATGGTATCTCGGGTCATCCCGATTACCTGGGCCGCGGTGCTCATGCCGGTCAGTATACTTCCTTTATACTGGAAGAATTGCTTCCGCACATCCGGAAGACCTATGCTATCCGCTCCTTTGCAGAGCAGGCTTTTGCCGGTTTTTCGCTGGGGGGATTGATGGCGCTGGATATAGTATGGAATCACCCGGCTTTATTTACAAAAGCGGGCGTGTTTTCGGGCTCGCTGTGGTGGCGCAGCATTGATCAGGACCAGGCTGCCTATGATGATCAGTTGCACCGGATTATGCACCAGGTTATCCGGCAGGGTGATTATCACCCCGGACAACGTTTCTTTTTTCAGAGCGGAAACATGGATGAAACCAATGACCGCAACAATAATGGTATTATTGATTCCATCGATGATACGCTCGATCTTATGCAGGAGCTGGTCAATAAAGGATATGACCGGCAAAAGGATATATATTATCTCGAAATGGCCGATGGCCGTCATGATATACCTACCTGGGGCAGGGCTATGCCTGTCTTTCTGAAATGGGGATGGGGGATTTAATTGCCCCGGATGCGGCGTAGCATAGCGCGGGCGGTGCTCGCATTCCAGCCGGCAAATCTTCCCCGCTGTACCACCAGGCTATTGGCTTCGGGGTGTGTAAGGAAATAATGAAATACAAAACGGTTGCCGGCGTTTTGCCAGCCGGTGATCTGTCCAAAACGAAGATCATTAAACACCAGGGTATCGCCCCATTGTTCCACTGTATAAAACTGTTGCGAAAAACGGATCAGCCGTTGCATATCCTCTGTGTTGCGCAGTGGATCGAGCCAGGCATCATTGCGGGGGAAAAAATGAAAATCAATTTCTTTTTTACTGTCAAATACTGAACGGTAACCGACGTGATAACCGCTATCGTTGCCCGCAACCACATACCAGAGCCAGTTGTTGAGCGGGGTGGGGGTAGTAAAATAACGGGTATGGGGAATCTGCTGCCGGGTCAGTATTTCCTGTACATCGCGGTTGATCTGCCATTTATTATAGCTGCAGTAAGTCAGGTACAGCAGCGGAACGAAGAGGCCCAGGCGCCACCAGAACGTGCGGTGCCGGGCTTCTGCTTTTTTGATAAGTAAGACCACCATGGCGATGCCCGGCCAGATAGAGAAGAAGGGATCGGCAACATACAGGGCATTGAAAGAAAAACGATGATGGCTGAACGGCTCAAACCACCCCACTCCGTAGTTATTGAACCCATCGAGTAGCAGGTGCACGAATATTTCTATACAGAAAAACCAGATCCATTTGCGAAGGGGTACTGTCCAGCTGCGGTGAATGCGGGCTGCCAGCAGGGCCAGTGCGGGACCTATCAGTATACCAAAGAGGATGGAATGTGTAAAGCCGCGATGGCCCAGCAGTTCTTCGGGCAGATCCATCCATGCACCGGCAATAAAGTCAATATCAGGCGCGCTTTGTGCCAGTGCTCCCCACAGCATAGCTTTTTTGCCAAATCCTTTTTCAAAAAAAGCTTCACCGATACAGGCTCCCAGGGCGATATGAGTAATGGAATCCATGCGGGAGTAAAGATAGGAGAATAGTTAAATACAATGTGCTAATGTGTTGATGTGCTAATGTGCTGATGAGATTTGTGTGTCACCCAAACAAATTACTAGAGCATTTTACCATACCGGAGAAAGATATTTCAATTTGACTGAGATTCTTCAACCTAATCATTAGCACATTAGCACATCAACACATTAGCACATCAGCACATTGGCATATCGTTTTTCCTCTTTATCCCGAAATCAATCGCTTTTATAATATGAAAAAAATATGGGTGGGGGTGAACTCTATATTGCATCGGCTTTTGACAGATGCGATTTAGTGCGAGCCTTTTTTCTCATGTGATAGATACGGGGAGGGTCTCTACTTTCCCCTCTGTTTACAGTCAGCATATGACTGTAATAATGTTGTGATCTGTTTCTTGTAAATACCCGGGGGCGGTGTCTACCGTCCCTTTTATACAGAAGTTAAGATGGCGACATATAAGGCAAAAAAATGGGAAAAAAGAACCTTCATCAGGAAACTGACTGGGAATATGGAGTAAATCAGCAGGTTGAAAACAGGCCGCTTATCTTTTCATCATAAACCTTATTCTTCTTCTTATGCGACCCGATTATCCGCATAAATATTATCCCGACAACCGGTTCCGACTTATTTTTTTGATGAATGTGATTGCATTTGATTATGGCGCTGCACAAAAAAAACTGGCAGGAAGCAGAGGGGGTGAAGTCAGTCTTCAATACCCGATTCATTTCTTTTCCTGTTGTATATCCGCAATGGAGATTTTTCTTAACAAGTTTAGCACTATTTGTCTGGCGAAAAAAAAAAGTGTCATCCGCAGATGTTTAAAACCTGCTTACAACCCGTCAAGATAAATGTGCCACCCGATTACGGTAGCGATTGTACCAACAGGTATGAATGCCGCAAGGAAGTCTCCTGTTTATTCAATTGTTATTTACCGGAAAAATGTGCTGAAACCGGTATTGCCGGTAAGCAAAAGGATTGTGATGCCTGCCGGTATTGTGATTCTATTGAAAACGCTTAGATCAGAATGTTATGCCTGCTCAACCTTTTTTCTTTATTCGTGTTGGTCGTAAGCATGTAAAGCTTACATATAGTGAAGTGGTGTATATAGAATCACTGGCCAATTATGTAAAAATACATACAGAAACCAGTCCCTACCTTACACCCATGACCATGAAGCAGCTTATCCGTTTGCTGCCTCCGGATATGTTCTGCCGTGTCAACCGGAGTATAATAGTACCAATCAACCGGATACTCTCCTTCGATAAAGATGGAGTAATTCTCAAAGGCATGAAGTTCGCTTTTGGTGAAGGGTATAAAAAAGAGCTGGAAGCCCGTATTCATATTATTTCACAGGAACAAAATAATCCGCCGCCCATGAAGGTTTGTCCCGATGGGTTACAACCCGGATAAATTACTGGGTTAAGGTCTGGTAGTGCGATGGGAGGGGGTGGCCGCAATTGCCGGCTGCCCCTTGTTTTTATCAGCAATCATTTTTTTCATGCTCACTTGTGGTTTATTCATGCAGCAATTTGATCCATTGACGCATGTTGATAGTTAAGCTGGCAGAAATTTTTCTACTTTATGCCAACGTAACCAACTAACGCCAAAACCAACATGAATCCGATCCGCTTACTGCTGGTAGATCCTCACCAGCTATTGCTTGATGCATGGTCTCATTTCTTCACTTCCGTTAAAGGGTTTGATATAATCGGTAAAGCCACAGGCGTGGCACAGGCCCTGCATTTTCTTGATACCAACGATGCCGATGTGGTGATGATGGAAATGCCCGCTGATCCCGCCCGGGGCCTGGATGATATCCGGCAGTTCAGAGCCGGATATGACCGCGCAGCCCTCGTGGCTCTTTCCCCTTATCATACTGTTGCCTATGCCAAAAGCATTTTACAGGCCGGTGCCCGTGCATTTGTTACCAAAAATTCGCCACAGGAAGAGTTGCTCGAAGCGCTTCGCCAGGTGTATGCGGGACAGAAATATGTATGCCGGGAAATAAAGGATCGCCTTACTCAGGAGCAACTTTCGGGTGAGGATCCTTTTATTCCTTTATTAGAAACCCTTTCCAAAAGAGAGAAACAGGTAGTATCCATGGTAAGGCAGGGACTTTCTTCACGCGAAATTGCTGAACTGCTGGAAGTGAGCGCCAAAACGATTGAAGTACACCGCTACCGCATATTACAAAAGACAGGTATGCCCAATACGGCCGCACTTGTGCATCTGTTTAGCTCACGCGGCTGGTAGTTTCCTTTACGTCTCTGTGTTCATCCTTATATCCATAGCGTTGATGGATTAGTACTGCAACCAATACAGGCAGGCCGTAGCTTGCGGGTATAAGTTTAGTCGATATTCATCAACCATTCTTTCTCATGACAGTTATCAGACTGTGCGGAGGGGATATTCGTCCCCTCCTTATTCATTCAGGGGAAACAGACCGTTTCTGATGGCGTAGATGACAACGCCGATCGAATTGCGTGAACGGGTTTTTTCATGCAGACTAAGCCGGTATGATTCGATTGTGCGGATACTCAGATTCAATGCACCTGCTATTTCACGGGTGGTATATTGTTCGCAGATGAGTTGGAGAATCTCTTTTTCCCGCGCACTAAACCTTACGCTGAGTTGTTTTTTGGGTAACTGAAACTTGTTTTTGCCGATCAGGCGAGCCAGCTTTTCGCCAGTGGCAGGTGAGTAATAGGTGCCTCCATCAAATACGGTACGGATGGCCTGCAGCAGTTCGATGCGGTTAGTATTCTTTAGTAAATAACCTTTAGCCCCTGCCTCCAGCATGTCTGCAATCAGGTGATCGTCGCTAAACATAGATAAAGCAATCACATCCACTTCAGGATAATGGGTACGCAACTGGCGGCAGAGCTCAATACCATCCGTATCGGGCATTTTGATATCGGTTATCACGATGTTGGGATGCAGCTCTTCTACCCGCTGAATGAGTTCGCGTCCGTTTGCCGCTTCACCTACCAGCAACGCGTCGTGCTGATCTTTTAGCAGCAACCTGAATCCGTCTCTGAAAATAGCATGATCGTCGGCTATCATTACTTTAATTGGCATGCACTTGTTTTTTGTGTATGGTGATTAGCTCGTTTGTCAGTGGAATATCAAACAACAGCGAAGTCCCTTTTCCGATGCCTGTTTCGATCTGCAGTTGTCCGCCTGTAAGCTCAGTACGGTTTCGCAGACTTTTTAATCCGATACCTTTCCCAACAGCCTGTTCCAGGTCAAAGCCCCGACCATTATCCCGGCAGCTGATTACGAGTTTTGATTCACTTTTGGTGATGCTGATGCTGAGCCGGGTGGCCCCGGCATGTTTGACACAGTTGTGAATCACCTCCTGCAATACTCTGTAGAGGTGAACGGATGTCTGATAGGGCAGTTCAATGACTGCTGATGTAGTAAATGAAATCTGTAAATGGCTGTGTCTTTCGGTGTCGGCAACCAGTTCCTGTAGCGCAGTGGTTAATCCTTTGCGCTGAAGCGCCAGTGGCATAAGATTACCGGCAATAGCACGCAGACGCACAATTACTTCATCTATCTGAGTACTGGCCAGCGCAAGGTCTTCATTTTCGCCCCGTGCATGATCGATCCTGAACCGGATAGCGGAAAGCAATGGTCCCAGCTCATCATGAAGATCGGCGGCTGTGCGGCTGCGTTCCTGCTCCAGTGTGGCCATTTCCGTGAGCAGCAATTGCTGATGCAACGCCTGCGTACGGCGTTGCTGGCGCATGATAGACCATATAAAATAACCAATGATCACCGCAAGCACAATTGCCGTGATGATAATAGCTGTAAATAATGCGACTTCGTGGGTATCCATACAAAAGGATAAGTGCAGGAATAAGATGAGGACCGGTTGCTGCCTGAAAGAACAGGTATCAGGGAGACGACGATAAACAGGCACTACTGGCAGACAGATACACGGTTGCAAAAAATGTTTTACAGATCATGGCAGACGGATAAGGTGATGAATACTCTTTTATATAAGAGTAAATACTGGCCTGCGGCAATTTGAGGCATTCCTTTGAAATAAAAAACCGTGTTTACACGGGTTGTTTTAAATAAAAGAATACCCCAGTTTTGCGATAGTTTGTAACTATTAACCTGAACCTTATTCCTGAAAGTTTCCCGGCAAGAGTGGCCGGGATTTTTTTTACCCTCTCTTCTTTTATCTGCGGCAATTACGGAATCTCTTTCCGTACTAATACCCCATAGCGCGGAGTCACGATCGCTGAATTTGGCGGCACACAATTTTTTTAATCCAAAATCATCTTTGTATGAGTAACACAGAATTGTTGCCGGGCCACAATCATTTTATTTCCCTGGCCACCGCCCAGGCCATGACGGCCCGTTTCCGCGCCGAGAAAGAAAATATACTGGCTCCTGCGTACCGGGGACAAAACATCCTTTCTATCTGCGAGACCTTTAACCGTGCACCATTTGACAGCGTGCTGGCCGAAGAAGGTTGTGTGGGATTACGTATTTACTTCGGTATGGAAGAGGATTTGAAAGTAAAAGTTATTATTGTGGGCGTTGACGCCGATAATAAAGACATTTTACCTTCGCGGTCAGCACAGCGTTCTGCAGACGATCCTGACACGGGTATTATTGAATTGGGACGCCCCTGTCCGGATTTCTGTCCGAATCCTCCACTTTGAGGCAGTTAACTGTTTTTTATGCACTTGCAATTTTCGCTTATAGATGCGTTTAGTTTTTCTATCCTGATTGCAGCTGCGATAGGTTGGGTGCGTTATCGCAAGATACACCCAACCTATCATCCCTTTATTTATCTATGCTGGCTGGGATTACTTAATGAACTGATCAGCTATTTTCTTATTTATAACGGCTACTCCAATGCTGTAAATGGCAACCTGTTTGTGCTGGGCGAAGTATTTCTTATAACCTGGCAATTGCGTAACTGGAACGGCATTCATTATTTTAAAGGCTTCTATACAGTATTCATCCTGCTTTGTATAGCGTTTTGGGCGCTTGAAATGTTTTTGGTGCCCGCATGGAATCAAAGCATTACCGGTTTCCGTATTTTTTATTCCTTTGTTCTTGTGATCATGAGTATTGAATGTCTGAATAAACAATTGAGTACAGAGCGTGGCAGGTTATTGAAGAATCCGGTTGTACTTATTTGCCTGGCATTTATTCTATACTTCACCTATACGGTGATCGTAGGTGTATTCTGGATTTATGGTTTTGGAGGGAGTGCCGATTTCAGACGTGGTATGGTATGGATCCTGATATACATTAATGTGCTTTGTAACCTTATCTATGCTCTGGCTATATTATGGATGCCCGCGAAACTCCGCTTTACCTTGCCGTTTTAGTTGCCGCATTGCTGGTATTAATTCTCGTTATTTCATTTGCCTGTTTGTGTATCTGGTTTCAGCGGCGTACCATCCGTTCATACCGCAAACGTGTATGGGGTGAAATGAACCTCTTGCTCCAGGAGCGTCAGCGCATTTCTGCCGATCTGCATGACGAGTTGGGAGCGCTCACTGCAGGCATCCGCATGAGCCTGCATAGTATTGAGCCGGCATCGGACCGCGATGCGCAGACACTTGACCGGGTACAGGTGCATTTGCATACCCTGCTGCAGCGCATGACGGAAATTGCCGGCGACCTGCTACCAGGCTTGTTACAGGCGAAAGGACTATCTGCTGCATTGCAGGCGGCCATTGATACCTATAATAACCAGGGCATATTGCGGGTGCAGCTGGAAACGGGTCCACTGCCGGGTTTGCCGGAAGGTACAAGCCTGCATATTTACCGCATCACCCATGAAATTATTTCCAACACAATCCGGCATGCACAGGCACAGCAACTGACAATCTGTTTACAATGTACCGGCTCACAGTTGTTATTACAGACGAGTGATGACGGACAGGGTTTTGATACAGAAAAAGCGTTTTGCAAAAAAACAGGCAGGGGACTCGGTAATCTCATCAACCGGGCAGCATTGCTGGGCGGACGTCTCATCCTCGATACGGCTCCGGGGCGTGGCACCCGCTATCAGCTCATAATTCCTTTATAACCTATGGCTATTATTCTAAACCGACCGGTAAAGATTGTGATAGCAGATGATCATGAAGTGGTAAGAGAAGGATTTCAAGCCATGATGACCGGCCATGCTGCCGTGGCACTGGCCGGAGTAGCCGCTAACGGCCGCGAACTGCTTAAACTGGTCAGCGCTCAGGAGCCTGATGTAGTAATCACAGATATCAGGATGCCGGTGATGGATGGAATTGCAGCAACGCGTGAGCTGATTGCCAGCCGACCGGCTACGGGTGTTATCGGCTTTACCATGTATGGCGAAGAACCGCTGATTGTAGATATGCTGGAAGCCGGAGCGCGTGGATTTTTACTCAAAAGTGCTTCCAAACTGGAAGTGCTGGAAGCAATACGTACCGTCTGCCATGGCCGTACCTATTACTGCAGCGATACCAGTCAGCAGATGACCCGTATCCTGGCCAACAGTAATCTGGTACGACGCAAACAAATCGTAAAGCCTGTATTTTCTGAACGGGAAATCAGTATCATCCGGCTAATATGTGGCGGCCTGTCAAATAAAGAAATAGCCGCACGCCTGGCAGTGAGTGTGCGGACCATCGAGGGCCACCGGGAGCGAATACAGGAAAAAATGGAAAGCCACAATACAGCCGGCATAGTGGTATATGCCATTCGCGAAGGTATCTACCAGCTATGATAACATACCGGCAAAGAGAAAGCCACTGTGGGATGACAGTGGCTCTAAACTCGTACAACAGTAAACCTTAAATCTAAAACAAAGAAGTTGACTGATATTGGATTTTACTTCCGGACTAACCGGTGGTTTTTTTTGGATCGTTGGATTTTTGGTTTTTTCGGATTGATATTGGATATAAGTCTTTCTCTTGGATATTGGATAGATTGATAGTGTGTATCAATCAACTTCTGATACAAACATACAACCGCCGCTCAGGCCCTGCAAGAGAAAATCTACCCGATATAGCAACGGAAATTACGGTGGGCTTTTGCGGAAAACTACATAATCTACTTACTGTCAGCTGTTTTTAAGTGTTTTTTTGCCTTCTGGTCAGTAAAACCCGGTAGGTTAGAATAGTTTCAGACCGATACCAGCCTGTATTCCCTGTACCGACCACTTATGTACTCCGGTAATATTGTTTACATCACTCAGACCGTATTTGTACCGCACATAAAAATGAACCGGTTTGAGTTGTATTTCTGTTCCCAGCACAGCTGTGCGGCCAGCGTTACGAAACACACGTTGTGTACTTTTCAACAGTTTAGAGTCTTCTTCGGATACAAAAGAAAATTCCATACCCGCCTGCAGTCCCAGTTTGGGCAGTAACTGATATTGCACCAGAACCGGTATATGTAAACTGGATAAATAGACATCGGGATTATAACCCGAAGACCGGACCTGGTTTACGTAATACGTTGTAAAGTTGTCTGCTGCACGGAAATGTTCAAAACTATAGTACAACCCCGGTTTTACCGACCAGCGGCCACCAATTCCATACCGTACCCAGGCTCCCAGTTCATAACCCTGCCTCAATGAAGCATCCATGCCATTGCCTTTAATGCGGCTATACAATAACGAAGATTCGATTCCGGCCGATACCTTTTGCGAGAATGCAGTACCACTGCATAATAAAAACAATACAGAATAGAATACACCCCTCATTTTTCAATTTTCGCGCAAACTATTTCTTCGTTACGCTAAAAAAATGTTAGGGTCGACAGATCAGTTGCTGGTATCGATGGATGAGGTAAAAGGTATAAAAAGTATAAAAAGTATAAAAAGTATAAAAGTATAAAAGTATAAAAGTATAAAGGGTATAAAGAGTATAAAGGGTTTAAAGCGTAGTGAACTTTACAGACAAAGGCAAAAAAATGTACAACTGTCCACTGTCATCTGTCAACTGTCAACTGTCATCTGTCATCTGTCATCTGTCAACTGTCCACTGTCCACTATCTCTTCAGCATCCGTTATTGTTGTTTCCAGCTCAATGAGCAGGTTGCTGTCGCTTCGCGCCCGCTGCAAAGCTATGTAGTTGCGGAGATAAGCAGCTTCCTTTTCCAGGTCCACCCAGTCCACATCAGCCTCATAAAGATTGTAGCGGAGCAGATCGGCAAACTGCAGTAAGATATTCCTGGCCTCCTGGTTGTTGCGGTCAATTGACCCATAAATAGTATTGAGGCCATTAAACAGAAAATGCGGATTGATCTGCGCACGCAGGTATTTCAATTCGGTCTGCAACTGGTGTATCTGGACATTCTTTACCTGTTGCCGCTGCTGATGCCATTTGAGCGCATAGAAGAGAAGAATAGACATAACAACGAACCAGAGCGCATTCAGAAAATTCCAGTGCAGATAAGAATCGATTGTCATAGGTTCATCGGGCCATACCTGTGCATCCCAGTATTGCTGATTCAGGCTTCGGAGCCAGGTATACAAAAAAAGAATGCCCAACAGACCTGCGATGTATAAAAAGATACGCTTTTTTTCCAGCAGCATGGGTATCAGGATACGGATGTTGGCAAACAGCAGCAGGCCAATCATGCTGAAAAATAAAAGGAGCGGCTGTAATGACCATAGAAAACCTTTTCGCATGATCCAGCCCCGCGAGTCCATGATGCCGTAAATAATATAGACGCCCCAAAAGAGCCAGTAAAACAGGTTTCCCTTTTTAAAACAGGAACGTAACACTACTAAGGTTTATATGATCTAAAATTTATTTATCGACTGCTCCGCCGGTTTCTTCCAGCTTTTTTTTGATAAGATCTGCCATGGCTTCCCTTTTGAAAAAAATAGCCCAGCCCAGTCCGGTTCCCTGGTATATGGTATCCTGCAGCGACAGATCAACACCGGCAGACAATGCCAGCCTGGCCAGCTCCAGGTCATTTCGTTCGGCAGCTACATGCAGCAGTGTGCCATTCCATTCGTAATACCGTCTGTTTACCTCTTGCGGGTCGTGTGCCAGCAATTCGGCTGCCTGCTGCCGCCAGCCCAGGTCCCAGGCATCGAGTGCGGAGTAATGTGCTCCTTTGCTGACGAGCCATTTTGCTGCAGTGGGTTGTTTGCAATATGCAGCCAGTTGTATCAGACTCATTTTATTGATCAGTGGGGTATTGAGTTCTTCAGTGCTGAGTTGGTTGCTTATTGCATCGAGTGCGGCTATGTCTCCCCGGCCGGTAGCTTCTGCAATTTTTACTAAGGCTGGAGAATGTGGATGTGTAATGAAGCGTTGCCCCATGAGCCACCAGGTGAGGCCATAGCCGATAATACGAAAGCCCAGTTGCTGATATACAGGACGACCCATATCATTGGCATTAAGCGTTGCATAGGTATATCCTTTTTTCCGGGCATATGCACAGACAGCATGTACAAGTGCTTTTCCTATGCCTCGTTTGCGATAAGCCGGCAAGACTCCTACGTTATAAATGCCGGCATTACCGAGCGGCCCTGCAGTAAGAAACAAACAGGTTTGGCCTACAATAGTATTATTCAGTACGGCAAGAAAGCGCTGAGCTTTTTCGGGAAATGCCTGCAACAGTGGCCCCGACATATACCCATTGTCATCGCCGTAAGGCATGCCACTGATATCGGCAATGGAAGTATTGTTATCGGCTGTGATCTGCAGGCCCGCAGGTACGGTATAGTCTTCAGGTAACTGCTGCAGATGGAGTGCCATCCAGCAGGGTTGCCAGCCGGGTTGAAAGCCGCGGGCCAGCAACCTGATACCCAGATCGGCCGGCTGGGCAGGCGCCAGCGACCAGCATCCCACACCATTGGGGATGTGGCTCCGGTAATATTCCATCAGTTGATCAAGTACTGCATCAGCTGTTTCCTCATTCAACTGCGGGAAAACAATTTCTGCGCCATTGCCTTTTCCCGTATAGGTCCAGGTAAGACCGCTAGCAGACGTTACTTCACCGCCTTTTATCACCGCGTTTAAATGAAACAACTCGCGGTGATTGTCAGCAGCGGCCTGCTGCAGCTGAGCAGAATCTGCCTGCATTAACAGGGAAGAATCAGGTTCCATACCATCAAATCTAGCCGAAAATTGGTTTTCATAAATGAACGAATTTTATCTGTTGCAGGCTTTCACGGCAAATAGTAGGCTTGTGTAAATTTTTAGGCTGGCTGTCATAAATCTTTTTTTGCTAATCCGGTTTGGAAGAATATTGAGGGCGATTGATCGTGCGGTTGTACAGGATCCGGTATAACCGTTAATTTTATAAGGGTGTCAGGCATGACAGGTTTTTTGGTGAAAGGCCGGCATTTTATTATTCAGTAAGAAGTGTGCAAAACATGGAAATAACAAAAACGATTTTTAAAGGAGCCTGGCCTTATCAGAAAGATGCCATGAGTCTGCCGGTTGCCAGCGTTGACGAGGCTGTTTCTTTTTATGAAACGGTAATGGGTTTTTCGCAGACAGGAAAAGAGGAAAAGCCTTTTCGCAGGATCCTGTTAAAACGGGATGCCGTACAAATAGGGTTGGCTGAAAATAGCGGTGATCCCGCGCAGGATGGTTGTTTTTTTGAAGTAGATAATGTGGAAATGGCCTTTACCGAAATGAAGGCACGTGGCCTGCAACGGGACACAGCGGATTATGACTGGCAACGTTATGGAGATACATTATGGAAAGTATTTTTTGTAGTAGCGCCGGATGGGCTTTGTTATTGTATAGGTGAGCGGCAGCCCGGATGATAGGAGAGAGGGAAGAGGGTAGAAGGTAAAAGGCATAGTTTCAATATGTATTCGTAATAGCCTTCTGTCTTCGAGCTTTTACCTTCCACCTTTAATCTCAGTAATCAATGCAGTGAGATCCCTGATCCTTCTCTCATTGCTGGGATGGGTGGAGAGAAACTCCGGTGTTTTCTGTTGGTTGAGTGCCGACATACGCTGCCAGAACGGAACAGCGGCGTCGATATCGTAACCGGCCATATGCATAAAGATCAGTCCCAGTTTGTCGGCTTCCGTTTCCTGCATGCGGCTGTTGGGCAGTGCGAGAGCCAGGTTGCTGCCTACCATATAAAGTCCCAGGAATAAAAGCTGTGTCTGTTCCTTTTTTTCTTTCAGTGCTTCCTGCAGTACGAGTCCGCCCATATTGATGAGCAACCCCTGGCTCATACGTTCATTGCCATGGCGGGCAATGGCATGTGCAATCTCGTGTCCCATTACTACAGCCAGTCCTTCTTCGGTTTGTGTTACAGGTAGCAGGCCGGTATATACGACTACCTTACCGCCGGGCATACACCAGGCATTTACGATTGGCTCGTCAATGGTATTGTATTCCCATTTAAAACTCTTCAGTTCTTTCTGCATCCCTTTCTCCTGCAGGTATTGCTCCACTGCCTGTTGAATGCGTGATCCTACACGGGCCACTTGTTGTGTGCGTTCATCTGTAACAGGCAATGTGCGACTGATTTTTACCACCGAGTCGTATTGCGCAAATGACAACTCTTTGATCATAAAATCGGGAACCAGGTTGAGTTGCCGGCGACCTGTTACCGGTACTTTTTTGCAGGCTGTTAAATTCGTGGCCAATATGGTGATACATATCAGACCTTTTGCCAGCTTATGTTTAAATAAGGCCATGGGGACATTTATTGTTCGGCGTAAAAATGGAAAAATGTTTGCTTTAGCCGACTCCTCCAAAACAGTGATTTTAGTCCGATGATCAGGGGATACGCCTATTAAAAAGCCCCCTCCGGAGAACCGGAGGAGGCATAAGCCTTTTTATAAAGGCTCCACACATGCGAGAAAGAGCGGTTGGATGCGTTCGTTTATTCAGGGTTCATCACAGCTTTGAGTTTGCTGCAGTTGCCCAGAAATTTTCGGGCAACCCCGGTAATATCATCTTTGGTAATAGCCTGTGTTCTGGCAGCGTAATCGGTGATGGCTTTAGGGTCAACGGAATAACTATATTGTAGTTCGAGCGTATTGGCCCAGTAACCATTTGTTTTGCGCTGAGTCTCCAGCATTTTGATTCGCTGGGCTTTTGCCTTGTTGAGGTCTTCTTCATCCCAGTCGCCTTTTATTATCTGCTCAATCAGGCCATCAAAAGCTGCGATGATCTTTTCGGTATTGGCAGGCAGTGCCGACACAATAAGTGCCAGGTTGTATTCACCAACAGGAAGGCGCTGCAGGGAAGAAGAAACAGCCGGTGCGTAGGTGTTGCCCATTTCTTCGCGAAGTTTTTTATTGGCCTGTATCTGCAGCATTTCGCTTAGCAGCGAGAAGCAAAGCACTTCACGATCGGTTATGTCCGATAGTTTCCCATAGTAAGCGCGGTTGATCTCCGATTTATTTTCTTTTCCCATCCGGAAACTGAAGCTATTATCGCCGGCAATAGCGGATGGAACATTTTCCCTGTTTAGTACCACAGGCTGAGCACCAGTGGGTATGCTGGCTACATATTTTTCAATCAAAGGAAGGAACGCCGATTCATCAATATTGCCGGAAAATGTGAGTACCAGACCATTGAGGTTGCCTGTTATTTTTTTATACAAATTTTTGAGCTCATCGGGTTTCAGTTTTAGTATATTTTCGGCAACAGGAAAACCATTAATCCGGTTGGAGTAGTTGTATCTTACCTGATTGAGCGTGTCTGCAAATTTCATCGATGGATTTTTGAGCATATTACCAAACTGACTGGCAAGTGCCGACTGAATTCCCTTAAAATCTTCCGGATCAAAATTTACGTCTGTGAGACGGAGGTAAAGCAGTTGAAAAAACGTTTCCAGGTCTTTCGCGCTGCAGCCACCGGATAGGAGGAGTTGGGTAGGCAGCAGGTTAATACCAACCCGTGCATCCACTCCGCTCAGCACTTTCGGCATATCGCCTGCCTTTACCTTACCCACTCCGAGTGCGGCTACAAGCATAAGATTGCGCGAAAGCATAATTTCTTCCGGTGTATAATTGGTGCAGCCACCCCACTGACTGCCTTTGAACACTATTTCATCATTTTTGAAATCCGTTATTTTATAAATAATCTTAATGCCATTGGAAAGAGTGAGGGTGGTGCTTTCAAAATCTGGGTTGGTAGTACGGTCTGTTACCGATCCCGGCTCTGGTGTCGTTTCCATCAGACGGTCAGCCACTTTTGTTTCTGCATAAGCGGTTACTTTTTGCTTGGTGGCCAGGTCAAATTCCTGTAGCAGTTCAGCTGCTGAAGTGCTGTTTTTCTGGGCATCTGTAGTATTATACAGGATAAATACCGTTTTTTTTAAGTCAAGTAATTTAACCCGGTCATTAATCTCGCTTAGTGTAAGTTGCGTAAGCATTTTTTGAACAAAGGCATGTTCTGCAACGATACCTGGTGAAGGCTCCTTGTACAGAAAATGTTCGATATACTCACCTGCATAAAGCGCCGATTCCGTTTTTCCCCTTTCGGCCAGACCCTCGTCATAAAATTTAATCATAGTTTTCCTGGCGCGTTCCAATTCGGGCCCGGTAAACCCATACTGCTGAGCTTTTAATACTTCAGCTACCAACAGCCTGAGTGCATCTGCAGGTTTGTCTTTCACCACAGCAAAAAGATTGGAAATGGAATATCCTCTAAATGAAAGAAAACCTCCATCTGGTGTTATGGCAGCGTAGCTCAGGGGCGATTGCGGGTTCACCAGATTTTCCTGCAGCCTTCCTTTAAAGAGATCGGTAATGATACGGGAGATCATCTGTTCGTAATAGGGACGCCAGGATCTGTCATCTTTACGAACTTTCATATCAAAGTACACACTCAGCGTATTGTTGGTGTTTTCAGGATCACTGATTACTTTTCCCTGATTTGTTTGGTGCCAGGTGATAGGTATGATATCCGGACGTTTGGGGGCATTAACTGGATTTTTCAGATCTGTAAAAAGGGTTTTTATTTTTTCTTCGGTTGCCTCGGGATCAATATCACCCACTACGATCACAGCCATATTGTTGGGCCTGTACCAGTTGTGGTAAAAATCGGCAAATGCCTGACGCGGAGCCGTCTTGATAATCTCTTCGCGGCCAATTGGGATTCGGTTGCCGTACAGGCTGTTGTTGGTAAGTGCGGGTATGTATTGGGTAAAGGCACGCTGGCCAGCGTTCTGCCGCATGCGTTTTTCTTCAATAATAACTCCTCGTTCTTTTTCAATTTCTTCTTTATCGAGAAGAAGATTGCCTGCCCAGTCGCGCAGTACCTGGTATCCATTGTTGAGCAGTTTGGGATCATTACTGGCGATGGGAAGCATATAAATCGTATAGTCGAATCCTGTTGTGGCGTTGATATCGGCACCAAATCTGACACCGGCTTTTTCCAGATAATTCAATAATTCTCCTTTCGGAAAATTTTTGGTGCCGTTAAATGCCATGTGTTCCAGGAAATGAGCAACACCCTGCTGATCGTCTTTCTCCAGTACGGATCCGGCATTTACCACCAGCCGCATTTCAACCCTGTTTTCGGGCCGGGCATTTTTACGGATATAGTAAGTGAGCCCATTGGTGAGTTTCCCATATTTAACTTCCCTTTCAAGCTGAATGACGGCATTGATATCCTGCGCCAGTGGTTGCAGGTAAACAAAGGCAATGGTGATCAGCAGTAAGATTTTTTTTTTCATATTAAGTCTTCGCGATTGAGAAATGAGGAGATAATGGTTAAAGCGGTTCGACTACAAAATAGCAGCCGTTTGACAGGGCTATTTGTAAAATGCTGCTTTTCACCCGGGGAATGATCAGCGGTTATAATGCAGGTTTAGTTAGCGCTTGTAAGTATAAATGGTTTCATCTCCTCCGGCACTTCCATGATAGGAGGCGAACCAGCAAACATCTGCTGCATAATCATAGTGCGCTCAGTTCGTGCATTTACGACACGGTAGCGCTCCGCATTGGGAACCGCCAATGCGGCTGCCGGATTATCGGGTATAGAAAACTTTTCCAGCATATAAGTATTGTGAATACTTGTCACGATCGACATGTTCAGCCGATTACCTTCATTGAAAGAGATGATTACGGGTAACCCCGGAATGTCTTTGAGTGCATAACCGATACCAGCCGGTTTGAGTATATGGCTATCTGTATACCAAACGGTAATAGCCGTACTGTCAAATGTGACAATAGCTTTTTGGCAGGACCAGCCATTGATGGTACGGGTGTCGGTGAGAAGCTCCGTTTTTCCGTCTTTCTCTTCTGCCAGCACAATATCCAGTAACTCTTTGCGACGGTATTCTTCCTGGTAGGTAATGGAGTCATTAGCGTCGTGAATAAAAACCTGGCTGCTGGTTTTATCCGGGTCATACAAATAAGTAGTCAGTACACCGGGTCTTAATTCATTGGTGATACGCATCCTGTTGCCGGCCATGTTTATTTCGGTCGATGACAGTTTGGTTCTGATATTGCCGTTACTGGCTTCAACTGTTTTGGCCAGTTTATATTTCAGCGTAAACTCTTTTATCGGTACTGGTTGTGCTTGCAGCGAACCGGAAAAGATTGCCGGTATCGCACAGCAAAGCAGATACTGCAGGAAGTTTCTGTTGATCATTTAATAACAGTTTCGTTTTCGGACCTGATGACGGCTATGATTTATCAAGAACGGACTTCATCCAGTTACAGGCATAGTCGAATACTTTTGGATTAAAACGTGTGGCTGCGTACTGTGCAAAGGCAACCGGGTTTGATTGCCATCTCACAAATTCTTCCATCGTACCTATCTCCTCAAAAAGGTGGGTAGTGCCGGGTGCCTGCCAGAAAGTACCTTTACCAGGGTGTATTTTATTAACATAACTGATGAGGGCCTGGTGATCATCGGCATTGTTGGCCGCAATATCACATTCCCCATAAATGGCCAGTACATAGCCATTGGTGTTTTTCCAGGCACGGGCCATATTGTGCTGATTTAGTTCTTTATGGCATAGAAGTGCCCTGCCGGAAGCGGCCAGCCCGGTAGCAGCATCATAACCGGTAATGGCACTCAGTGCGGCTATGCCATCGGGTGTTTCAGCGACCTGTGCTTCGGTTTTGTTGCCATAGAAGTAATCGTATATATATGGTTTTACTTTTTCGAGGTTATCGCGCAGGACAGCCAGGTCTTCGCCAAAGTACTGTGATTGTATAAGGAAGGCATCGAGCAGGTAATCCATCCATGGTTTAAATACGGTACCATATACCACCACGCCGCGCGGCTGATATTTCTCTGCCAGCAGGGGAGCCGTCAGCCCGCCCATCGAATGACCAAACAGGAAGATGCGCGAAGTATCCACTTCTTTCAACGTCAGCAGGTTTTTATATCCCGCGATATACATTTCCAGCTCTTCATTAAATCCCATGGTTTCGCAGGGAGGCATATTTACATTATCGCCCATGTCTGCTTTTTCCATCCGATAAACGGCAAAGCCACGATCAACCATGGCGTCAAGCGCCTGTTTAGTCATGTCGCCTTCCTTGAAGTTATCCATCGAGTAGCAGGGCAGGCCCTGCAGAAAGTAAATGGTACCCAGTGGTTTTTTCCCTTTCAGGGTTTTATATATGGTCCGTATATAACCTTTTTTGTAAGCAAACTCACCGTATACTATATCGGCAGTAGTACTCGTTTCCCTCGGCCGGCCGGCTACAGTGCCTTTGAGTATCACTGTTTTTTTATTTCTGATAAGCGACACTTCTATGCGATCGCCCTCCCGCAGGCTTTTGGCCGCAGTAAAAATATCGGATGGCTTTACAACAGATATATTGTTGATGCGTGTTAAGATATCATTGGCAGCGATGCCAAGCCCTGCTGCCGTAGTGCCGGGTTGTGTAAACTGAATAACGGCTCCCTGTTTGTACGCTAATTGCTGCTGCAGGCTATCGGGCAGCTTCTGATAAAATCCCACACCCAGCGTGCCCCGGCGTTTGATGTGTTGTGCGAAAACCTGTTGCTGACAGCTTAAAATAGCTATAATGAGTACAAAAATCCGGATCATGATTAATGCCTTTCCATAAAGGAAAAGAAGCTGCTCACAAGACTTTTGTAGAATCCTGCTAATTAGCTGGTAGTTTAACGAGGCAAATAAGTAGCGGTTGTTATTCCTGTAAATGATGAGAGGGTGACCAGCAAGTATTACCGGCCACCCATCGCATCAAAATAAATGGTGATAGAACACAGACTATCACCTACTGCTTAATAGCTATAAAGATCCCCTTTATTCTGTGTGCCGGTTTATGAAATCCTGCTAATTGAGGAGTACTTAATGATAGAAATAAACGAATAAATTTCCCTTCAGGATATTTCCTGGAATACCTGTTTTATCTTCTTTACAGGTGCGCTGTTTTTTCTGAAACCATCTGTCGCAGATAATACCAGTTTGCGGCTGGTAATGGATACCATGGTTCTGGTGAAATTCAGCGCGTGTAATTTTATAAAAATGCATTCTGCACGTGCAGCAGGCGAATCCCAGGTGCGCAGGGTGTAAAGACCATTTACACTATCATAACCCGGAATCGAAGATTTTATAATGACAGGAATAGTTTCTTCCAGCACCTTAATGGCATCGGGTAATGAAGTGTTGATGACAAAAGTGCATGTTTTCAGGTCATCTTCATCAAAACTCTCGGGGGGGAATAACCGGGCTTTGAAATTAATATGCTGAATAAGCAGGGATATCAAAAGAAATAAAATGCTGGCCGCAACAGATATGATGACCCATTGCATAACGGTATTTTTACCGCTGTTGTTGGTAAAGGAGAAAACCAGCAGCGTAAGGAAGACAACAGAAGCCAGGAGTACTGCTGTTTTTAATATGCCAATGAATGCAAGCCGTATGGTATGCTGCAGTCGGGGAGGCATACTTATTCCTTGATACTGACTGGTGAGAAATAGATACCATCCGGTTCGTTGCCTGTAGCGATTCGTCTGCTTACGGACCAGTTGCCTGTATCTAACTCAGCAACTTCATTGTATCCGGCCAGGCAAACATAGGCATAGCGGTTATGAATGTCGGCAGTAAGGCCAACAGGTACGGGCTGGCCGTCATTTGATGCCACATCGATATCACGCAGCCATTTCCTGGCTTTCGCATCGTAGATGCTTACATTGCCCGACATGCCATTGCTTACCAGTACATGCGATCCGTTTGCCAGAAACTTAACCCGAAATGCTACCTGGTGTGCCGGTAATACAGCCAGTACATCCCGGGTAGTGGTATTAACAACTGTTACATTACTATCGTTGCGATTAGCTACCCAAAGTTCCTTTCCATCTGGCGACACTGCCAGGCCTTCAATACCGGCTTTGAAATTGATGACGGTCGTTAATTTTCTGGCCGGTACATCTATTACACTCACCGTGCCGGAAAATACATTGGCTACATAAGCCGTTTTGTCGGTAACGGAATAGGCGACCATATGGCTTCCCATTTGTGCTGTATTGGCCACCTCGGTAATGCTGCCGGTAGAAAGGTCTGCCAGCAGCAGCCTGCTTTTGCTTTCGCAGGTAATCAATACTTCTTTTTCATTAATAAACTCAGCGCCATGAGGCTGCCGGTATTCGCCCAGATCTATTGTGGTTATTTTCTTTTTTTCAGGAATATTAATAATAGTAAGACTGTTGCTTACTTTGGCTCCGTCTCCATAATTGGTAACGGCAGCGATATTTCCGGATGGCGATATGGCCACTTCATGGGGGCCATATTCAACCGGAATAGTTGCCACGATTTTTCCCAGTTTCAGATCAATCAGCGAAACAGCATGGTCTGCCTTGTTTACTACTACCAGGCTACCGGAAGGCTGGCCTCCGCAGGCAATGGTTATCCCAAGCCCAAAAAGGAGAAAAATCTTTTTCATATATATATATGTCCGGGAGTGTTTAATGTTTGTAGGGGATTTCTTCGTTACTTACAATTATCTTTTCGCCTGGTATCGAGAATGTACTGAATTTTCCATTCGTTGTTTAAACGGACCAGTTGTATATTGTTTACTCCACAACTATAAAACTTTCCATTAAGAAATAATTTGAAGGGTGCCCATACAGCAGCCATATGGCCATCGATCTGGATGCGTTCAAATTCCACCTGTTCATCGGCCATGCCTTTGGGTAAAGAAGCAATACTGCGGGCAAAACTGCTGACTGTTTCAGTGACAATTGTTGTTTTACCTCCTTTGCCCGGGGCAAAAGTCTGCAGCAGGGCTCCTTCGGTAAAGCAGGTTTTTAATAGAATAGTATCACTCTCTTTCATGGCAATAAAAGTAGTGTTCACGATATGCCGGATCGAATCTTCGGCCGCAGACCCTGCAGGTTGTGCATTGATCTCTGTAGCTGCCAGAATCAGCAGCAGCGCGGGGAATAGTTTTTTGAAACAGGAGGTATACATAATTAGATGCGGTTAAAAGAATTAATTGGTTTTTATACGGCCTTTTTCTGTATCGGATGCTCCGGACTGCCGCGCATTGAGAGATTTTCCTTTGTTGAAACGGTAGGTAAAAGTGAGTGTACCCACGCGGCTATCGAGATGGCTTAACCAGTCGGCTTTTGACCGGGCAATATTTCTGATATCACCACCGGGCTGATTGGTATAAAACAAATCCGTGATGGCCAGCTTTACCGATCCCTTTCCTTTAAAAAGCCGGTACGATAATCCAGCACGCATTTGCCATACAGGAATAGTCAGGAATTGCCCCACCAGTATCCTGGTCTGGTAAGAACCCGCCAGTTCGGCGCTGAGTGTTTTTGACAGGATAAACTGGTTAGTGGGACCTATATACCAGTACCACCGGTCTTCATTCAGTTCCTGTCCGTAGACCAGCGATTTATATCCCAGGTTTTTGAATTCGCTGTAAAGCTGGAGTATCCACCATTTCCGGAGTTGAAATGTACCATTCACATCGATGCCCCAGGCTGTTTGCCGGCCAAAGTTTCCGGGACGGCTGTAGAAGATAGTGCCCCGCTGCTCATTGGTCTCCTGTATCAGATTGTCGGCAAATCCGTATTCGATGGTTGTAGTGAGAAAATTCTTATACGTGTATGAGATTTCAAAATTGTAAGAGAATGTAGGCTGCAGGAAGGGGTTGCCTGCATAGTAGGTATACCGGTCGAGGGGATAGGTAAAGGGATTCATGTCCTGGTAATTCGGACGATTGATACGACGCCCGAATGAAAAACCAAGCTGGTGTTTTTGCAGGCTGTCGATGCGGTAAGCCAGGTAGAGAGTGGGGAAGAGGCTGGTGTAATGCCGTGTAAAACTGGAATCTTTTATAACGGAATTGCCTAACTGATTGCCCCTGATATTGGTATTTTCGAGACGAAGGCCTAATTGTACAGATATTTTTTTCCAGTCTTTTGCATAATTGAGGTATGCAGCGTTGATATTTTCTTTGTAGCGAAACCGGTTCGAAAAATCGTAATTAGGAGTAGAGTTGTTGCCTGCTACATCAAAGAAGGAGGCTGTATTGTCTGTTTGTACAAAACTGCTTTTGAAACCGGCATCAGCCTTGCCTCCGCCTGCAAGCGGATGGGTATAATCTGTTTTAATAGTTTGGATGGAAATAGTAGCCGGCAGGGTAGAGGCGAGGGTGGAACTGCTTTGTAATGAACCATCGGGTGCATAGTTGCTGTTTTCCAGCCGTTGCGTATAAGTAGATGTATAATGGATATAGTCTGCATTGGCCGATAACTCCCGGCCTTTGGCATCGAGCTTATGTGCGTAGTTGAGGTTGATGCTGCCGTTTTTCCATTTTTTATCCGAAGGGTTATAAGCTGCCACCAGCGATACCGGGTTATTGGTTGCATCCAGCACTTTAGCGCTATTGGTTACTTCGCCCGATGCAGGATTGATAAAGCCAGCCACTACAGCACCCAGGGTTATTTGCTTATTCATGTAATAATCCACACCCACGCGGGCTGTCTGGCCGCTTTGAGCTCTCCGTATATAGGAGTTTTGGGTAAAGCCTGAACTGTAGGAGCCGTCTGCAGCATAATAATACCGGTTGATGCGGAGGTCCTGGTAAGAGTTGTTACGATTCCAGCTGATATTGCTAAACAGGTTTACTTTATTTACCCTGTAATTGATATTGAAACTATTATTGGTGCGCAGATATCGGCCCTGCCCATAGCTCAGACTCAGGCCGCCATTGACTCCACGGGCAATATTTTTTTTCAGTTTGATATTGATGATACCTGCGTTGCCCGCAGCATCGTAGCGTGCAGGCGGATTGGTCATAATCTCCACCGATTCAATACTGCCGGCTGGCAGCGAACGCAGATAATTTGACAGGTCAGCAGCGGCCATATAGGTGGGTTTGTCATCAATGAATACAACCACACCCGGTTTGCCCTTGAGTGAAATATTGCCATTGATGTCGACAAGAATACCGGGTGATTTTTCCAGCACCTCCAGTGCGCTGGTGCCCGCATTGCCGATCAGCGCATCGGGGTTGATTACAACCCGGTCAATCTTACGCTGTACAAATTGTTTTTTTCCACTCACCTGTACTCCCTGCAGTTCTACCTGGCCGGGTAGCAGGGTTATTTCCGGCAGTTGTATGCTATAATGGCCATTGGTGACAGAAACAGGCGTGCTGATATATTTTTGATAACCTACATGAGTGATGCTGATGAGGTAGGTTCCGTCTCTGAGCAGTTCGAATTCAAATTTACCACCGGCATCACAAATGCCTGCTTTCAGGAAGGATGAATCACTTGCTTTCAGCAGGTTTACAACAGGTGTTTCGCCTTCCCTTAAACCGGTGATTTGTCCTTTTATATTGCCCGGTTGGGCCATGGCTGCCTGGAAGATAAATGAAAAGGCCAGCGTCAGCAGAATGCCGGCGGGCTTTAGGGATTTGTTTCTCATAAACGGGTCAGCTTATCGGTGGTTGATTTGGTAAAGCCATTGGCCAAACTGATGGCCGGATCGGAAAATATAGATAGCCCCCAGTACGATAATTATTCCCAGGATAATGCGGAAGTGTTTGCCGGTCAGAAAATTTTTCATAAATAAGTTTTACGGGTATACTGCCTTTTTGATGGCACAGGCAGGCCGCGGACATGTCAAATGTCTTGACGGTCAACGAACCACGTAAAAATCAGGAATCAGCAACCGGCGCGTTTATCAAATACTGCTATTTTACCTGATTAGAGAGGAAGGAGGGAAGCCAAAATGTTTTTTGAATGCTTTGCTAAAGGAGTAGATGTCTGAAAAGCCGCAATCGATGGCCGCAGTAGAAACCGAATACTGCTTTTGCAGCAGCTCCCTGCCGGCTTCAAGACGTTTACGTAAAATATACTGGTGTGGGGAAATTCCGTACACAGTTTTGAACAAGCGGAAAAAATGATATTCGGACATAGCTGCGTGGCGGGCCACCATTTCTATACTTAGTGGTAAAGCAAAAGACTGGTCAATATACTCACGTCCACGCAGGATCCGCCGATACAGATCTTTTCGTGTGGCGGTCTTGAGTACACGAATCTGCTGCAGTTCCCGGAATACGGGTACCTGATCCTTAATGATTTCTTCTGCCAGCGTAAAAAAGAGTTCGTCATTAATATCATCCACACCAAAAACCGATGCCTGCACGTCTCTGCCCAGTTGTTGCAGTCTGCTGCCCAGGTGAGTATTGCTGACCCGGTACTGATTTTCGAAAAAATGATCGGAGTAAAAAAAAGCCGCCAGTTCCTGGTCGGGCTGGGGGCTATCCGGAGTCTGGTAGCTGGCCAGTGCCGCTTCCATAATAGTATTGTGAATATTGATGCAGATACCGTTGACATTTTTTTTACTTTCAATTTCCACCTTTATGTCGCGGTCGCCACTGAGTAATAAATAGCTGCCTGCATCTACCTGATAGATATGTTTGTCGACCGTATATCTTTCTTCACCCTGCGTTACGAATTTTATAGCAAATCCTCTGGCCATAACAGGTTTGTAAAACTCGTAGAGCGAAGACACATTGAAGTTATTGTCTTTATACCGGTAATGCTGAATACCCGGTTGCGTATCTGAAAAACGTAGGGGTGCAGCAGGATGTTTCATGGCCTAAATTTAAACACACTTTATCAGGATGTGACTGTCAAAAAAATACATATTTCCCGCAAGGAAAAAGGTAAATTATATGAGCGGTAGTTGTTTTCCTGCGATGGTATATACCGGGGCCTGATATGTTCTTTTTTACTGCAGTGCGCTAACAGCTGGCTCCGCCACCTCCCCCTATTCAAAATATCAAAGGCGCAAATATCTCATTAAGTAAATAATTACCGGATGTCCGGATCCAAAATCACTGTTTTACGGGATGGCAGGGCAATCGAAAACAATTCATTTTTGGATCCTAATCTTTACCACAAACGCTATTAATCATGAGACAACTATTCCTGTTCTTTTTTATGGCCTGCATTGCGATCGCAGTACAGGCTCAACCCACACAGACACGCAACCTGCCGGTAAGAAAGGTTGAAACGCAAGAGATCAAAAAGATAAATACCACGAAAGTGATACCAATCAGGACTACAACGGGAGCGACTGCTGCCGTATACAGCCCCACCATATCGCGCCGGGTCAATATTGGCAATGGCAGCGGTGTGAATGTAAGGCTCATGCGTGATGTAAATACCGGTGGCGAGCCGGCCTTTAACAAGGAGACTAAATCAACGCTTCCTGATGAGAAATCGGGCAGCATGACCTGTAAAGTGAATAAAGTGACTTTTACTGCCGAAAGCACCACTTTTATGAATGGCAACAACTCTAATCTCATCCGCCTTTATCCGGGAGCCATTTATACATTTGATGATTTTTTTGGTGGCGGTTATAACGAAATTGTGACAGGGCGTAATCCTATCCGGATATATACCGATCAGCCTGTAAAAGCCGGTGGTGTATCTGTTATTACGGTTAATAATCCCAGCGGTGCCACAGTCAACGATGCTTCCACTGGTCTGCCTGTTATCCGCAACAGCATCAACCAGGGCGGCGGCGGTACCGATATCAAGTACCGTTCTTTTTCATCCAACTCTGCAGCAGAAATGGCCATCAAGGTTTCTGCCGGTGGCAGCTACAGCGGCTTTAGTGCCAGTGCCAGTTTCGGTACCAGCAGCGTCAACAACCGTTACTACCTCACCATCGATGTGGTTAAGCCCATGTTTACAGTGAAAGCCGAGAAGCCGGCCAATGGATTTTTTAATGACCCTGCAATAGCAGCTACTCCCAATATGCTGTACGTAAAAGAGATTACATATGGCACAAGGATACTGGCCAATATTGAGCTCACACTCGACAAGCGTGAGGATGCCATGAAGTTCAATGCCGAGTATGGTGCCAAAGGCGGTGTGAACTTCAACCTCGGTGGAGAGTTTCTGAGCAAGGCTTCCAAAGAAACCAAAACAGTGAATGCGTATGTGATCGGGGCGCCCAATACAGCCAGCACATTCAATGTAGATAAACTGGATGAGGAAATAAGAGCCCTGCTGGCTACCTGTACCTTCCAGCATGCACGACCCATCTATTATACGATGGGCGATATGAATGGTTCCACCGTATCGGCACTGAGTGCTACCGATGAGTATACCGAAAGATTGTGTGTGCCTGATAACCTGGTTTATACACTTAAAGAAGCCAGTGTGGAGATCAATACCGGGGCAGATAATAAGGAGGCTCCATCGGGTGTGGCTATGTGGCTGTACAATCAAAACGCAAACCGGGCCGTGTATTATCAGCCGATTGAAAATTCGAAAGTCGAATTTCCTGCCAACAAGACCTCTGTATTCGGCCTCATGAAGTATACCAACAATACTCCCGATTACACACTCGAGTCTATCGAGAAAGACGGTTTGCGGCTGAGCATTTACTATACCCCCAATTTCCCCCTCGATGCCTGGAAGATCAATGGAGTCACACTGGTTCTCAAATTTGTGGATCAGAATGGTACGCCTCACCCGACACTGGGCAACAAGCGGATCACGCTCAACAACGCCGAAACCTTCCTCGACAACTTTGACCGCAAATACCTGACTGGATTTATCAGCGGCAATTTTGTAGGACAGACCTCAACGGTGGGGAAATAGGGAAGAGCGTTTTTAATCGTATGTATAAAAAGGAATGCCTGGTCCGGGACCGGGCATTTTCTTTTATGGCAGCCGATAAGGAAAAGGAGGGATGGGCCGGTTTTTTGAATTGTGGTGCGGGGCATTTAATTTTAATCAATGAAAAGTATAGCACTCATTCTTGGCGCTTCAGTCATACTGGCCGGCTGTGCAACACGATTGACAGCGGATAAACAGGCTTCTTTAAAAAACGAACTGGCCGAAATGGTCAAAAATGACCAGGTGGCGGCCTCTATGCCCCAGGGCAAATACAAAGAGTATACAAAAGAGCAATGGACCAGTTTTAAAGACAGCGTTTTTTCAAGTGATAAGAGACGGGTTGAAGCCATGTTTAAGAAATATGGATTTCTGGGCTTCGACAAAGTGGGCAAAGATGGCTCCAATCATTTCTGGCTCCTGGTTCAGCATTGCGATAAGTATCCTGCGTTTCAACGGAAGGTCTTAAAGGCCATGGATAAAGAGGTGAAAAAAGATAATGCCAATGCTAATAATTATGCCTATCTGTATGATCGGGTTAAAGTAAATGCAGGCAAGAAACAGCTGTTTGGCACACAGGTTACCTATGAAGTAAATACCACAGGCAGGGCAATCCCCAAATTCGGACTTACTGATTCGCTGCATGTAGATCAGTTGCGAAAGCAGTATAACCTGGGGCCTTTAAAAGAGTATTTAAACGAAATGACGGCTATGCATTACGAAATGAATAAAGACCATTATCAGAAAATGGGGATAATGACGCCGAAGTTGTACGAGTAAGATTGGTCGAAATTCTGCTTCGTATGGTCCAAAGGCAGTTTAGTATAAATAGATCACTCCACTTAAAATTTCAGACATAGGGTTTCAAGGAAATGCAGATTGAGTTCGCCGGCAGGTGTTTTCACCCAATAAGGACCCGTTAAATCACCCGTAGATGTTGTTCAGAACAAATGAGGATCAATGGAAGCTAATTAAATTATATCTATACTAATTATTCTCCGGCAGATTTTTTTGTTATTTAAAGGGAAAATGGTAGTTTTCATTTACGCATCGGGTATATACTTTTTTTAATCTTTAAAAAAGGAATATATGAAAATTAAACCTTTTATCCTGGCTTTCGTGGCCACTGTACTTTTCTCCGCAATTTCTTCAGCAACATTTGCAAAAGACAATTTATCAACAACCGAAATTAAAAAAAATCAAAAGCAGGACGGAGATGAAACTCAACTCAAAAATCAGATTTATTTCTTTTGGGATGAGGTTACCTGTCCTGATGGAACCGTAATGGCCGCAGGAGTATTTGGCATTATGGTCAACGAGAATAATCAGATCGTTAGCGTATATCATGACTATTGGGGCGAGACGGTCGCCTGCGAAGATCACCAGATAGTTCATTGGGTCTAACTCTATCAATACCCGATGCTATTTCATAACATGAATACCTTAACCATGAGATTTTTATTTATTATTCTTTTTGTTTCCTCCGCCTGTTTTGCTCAAACCAAAACCGCAATAGGAAGAATTGTTTATGAGAACACTTCGGGGAAGACAATTGATTTTCTCGATATGTGGTTTTCCGGCAACGCATACAAATGTTCCAGAAATCTGAATGCAGATGCTATTTTAAAGGGCGGAATGAAAAGCAGTTACAATAGCATAGAGGATTCTCTTGCTGATGTAAAGAAAATGGAAATCCGTAAGCAGGCTCTTACGCAGATGCCTTCTGTGCAAACGTATTACGCCGAATTAGGCAAAAAGGAAACCTATAACGTTGTGAGGGTCGGAGAGTCGTCTTACGCCATCATCGACAGCACTCCTTTTGTGAAATGGGAAGTGCAAAACGACACGCAAACAATCAGTGGCTTGCTTTGCCAAAAAGCTGCTGGTACAACTGCGGTTAGCAAGACAAAGATAACTGCCTGGTTTGCCCCTTCAATCCCTACCTCCATTGCACCGTTTACCTTAAGGGGACTTCCCGGATTGCTGGTAGAGGCTTCCTATGACACGCAACCTGTTTCTGTCAGAATGCTTAGTCTTGACTATCCTGTTAAGGAAAGGCAGGATATTTCATTTCCTTCGGACATATCCATTATCACTATTTCTGAATTGCGGCAAAAGCAAGCCAAACGAAGTCAGGATTTAAGAAATATGTCTGAGCATTACAAAAATCAGATAAAGGAAGGCCAACCCGGAGTACTTAACCATTGATGAGTTTCAATGTGCTTTAATAACTTCAGAAAGTGTGGATATACATTTATCCTGGCCCTATTTAGCCAAATTCTGATGGCCCAGCCCCTTCTTTCGGGAAAGGTTCTGTCAGAAGATGGCAGGCCTGTTTCTTTTGCCTCAGTTAAATGGAAGATCCAGGCCGATGCAATTGTACAAGCCTATGCGATAGCCGACGAAAAAGGAAATTATGAATTAACCCTTCCTGCCGGTTTAACAGGATTTGTGGAAGTATCGGCAATAGGGTATAAAACAATTGTACTTCACCTGGCAGAAATGAAGGCTTCTTCCGGACAACTTACTATTACATTACCCGTACAGACAGCCGAATTGAAAACCGTTACTGTCCGGAATAAACCATCTGTCAGGGTTTCTGGTGATACAACCGCTTATTTAGTTGACAAGTTTAAGCGCGGCAATGAAAGCAATGTGAATGAACTGCTTGCTAATATTCCCGGGTTCACTGTTGGACGTAGTGGCATTATCACCTATAATGGAAAAGTTATTGATCGCGTGATCATCAATGGCGATGATCTTACCGGAAAGAACTATCGTTATCTGACGCGCAATCTGGATCCCGCCGGCATTGAAGAAATGCAGGTTATCAGAAATTACTCCGATCCGACCAGCATCACGGCATCCCTTACATCCGGCAATGAGCAAGCCTTAAATATCGTCTATAAAGGAGGATGGTTACATCGCATCTTCGGGGTCGCTGATGCTGCGGCCGGACTTCCGGCTACGGCCTATAATGGAGGCGTACAGGCATTGGGATTATTCAACAAGGTAAAGGGATTATTTATTCAACGGGCGAACAATATCGGGCAAACCACTTTAAATCCGGGAGCAAGTATGCTTCCGGAAGATCTGCAAATTGATCCGGTATTTGATATTCCTGCGGTACAATATAAACCATTAACCTCCATTACTGATATTAATACGGGTATGCAGGATGTGACAGCTTTAACAGAAAACAATACAGCTTCCTCTATGCTTACTTTCCTGTTAAAACCAGTAAAAACCTTGTCACTGCGCGGTCGTCTGGATTTCTCGTACGACCGTTATCGGCAGTTTATGAATAACACGGTGACTTATGTGACCGCCAGTCCTCCCATTGATATCGTGCAGCAAAATGATATAAAAAGGCGATTGCAAACCCTTAAAGGGACCCTTTTGATGAACTACTATCTGCCCAAGGGACGGGATCAATTGCTGCTGCTGCTAAAAGGAGCGGCAGAGAATAATAAATCAACTAGCGGGAATATCATTGCGGAGGATGAAAAGCTGGAAAACCTGAGCGAGGAGGATAAACAAACAGGAATAAGACTAATTTATAATCATTTGTTCCGCAAGCAGGCCTCTTTTTCTTCGCAAGTTTCTTATATGGAGGGCCGGTTGCCTCTGACCTACCGGATTTCACCAGCGGCTTTTAACAGTTTTTTCATGCCTGCCGATCCGTTCAGTGATCTGAATCAACAGAGCCGTCAATATTATCAAAACTTTTCGGGTCAGTTGGCCGCTTTAAAAAAATATGAACGGCATACCCTTTCCTGTACCTTATCCACTTCGTTGAAAAAAGAAGAACTGTCCAACGCTATTAGTCATACCACACTCACCCATGAAGATTTTATTAGTTCTGATTCGGTCAATAGCCTGGGTAACAAATTAACTACGGTAAGCAATACGCTGCAGGATACCTGGTTTTTTAACAAGAACGCTGCGGCAACTATTTCGGCTACATTGTTCTATTATGAGAATAATCTTTCAAATCATACCGGAGTCGCCAATTCTCATTCCATAAATGGAATGCGCCTCCTGCCTGCATTTTCACTCAATTATAAACTGGGCAGGTATTCACAATTGAATTTTGCCTTGAATCAGGATAACCGCTTCGCAGAATCGTCTGTTTTGGGTCAGGGTTATGTAATCAGGAACCTTTATACAGTGTCACGTAATCTTAACCTGTTGCAGCAAAGATTGTCCCGGTCGGCGAATTTATCCTTCGTATCCAACAATATAGCAGACAGGAAAAGACTTTTTTATTCTTTCCTTTCCTTCTCTCAAATGCCGCTTTTTTATATTCCCAAAGTTCAGGCACACCCTGATTTTACTTTTATGGAATATGTACCTTCTCAAAAGACTACGCGGATGTTGATCCTGCGAGTTAGCGGACAGAAATTGTCAAAGAACTTTCGTCAGAAAATAGCCCCGGGCATAAGCATTATACAAGGTCATAACTACCGTGTAGAGAATGATATGGAGAAAAAGACGAAATTCTTACAGGTGCAGGGAAACATTGGGTTTGATAAGGAGGTGGGCAGAATACAGTTGAGGACAAGCCTGGAGTACAATATATTCTATCAAACTTTCGTCCGGTCTACGTACAACCAATACTGGACTGCCTCCCTGTATGCAAATTGGAAGCTCACAGATAACTTTTTCCTGGATGGCAGGGCTACTTATTTTATTGTGAAACCATACCATCAACCAGCAGCCGACTTTGCAAACACGGAAGCCGGTATTTTAATTCAAACCAAAAACAATAAATGGAATTTTGGCCTTAGAGGGACAAATCTTAACAACCAAACGAATTATACCACAGCTGTATTTTCGCCCATCAGCACGTCTTTGACCAGTTATCTGCTTTTTCCTCGCATAGTTCTAGTATCCGTTAAATATAAATTTTAGAATGCGGGTAGGTCTAAGTTGGAAAAAGTGAAAGAGGGTATAGAATAAAATTGGTAAATCTGTTTTTGACTTATTGTGAAACGAGGAGTTTCGAAATGAATTTTAACGGAGGTTATTTTCTGTAAGTGTCTAAGGAAGATAGGCTCAGTTTCATTGGTTCCTCGGCGTAATAAAGACTGGTATTTCAAAAAAATCATTCGCTTTGTCTATTTTTATTTTATACGTTTTTTTCGGATACATCGCTTTATAAAACCAAAGTCGGATCGAAGTGGATTCCTTTGTTTCTTATTCTTTAAAATGTCTTGATTTTGATTTTTCCCGGAATTGAAAACTGGATAACAGTCGGCTCTTTATTGATGTTTGTATCAATGCTTCCATTAGCGAAGTCGATAGTAATAGAAAATTTTATCTCACAAGTAAAACAAATGAGTATTTATGCTTACAGCCATTATTCCCAAACTCCCCATGCGGAACAAGGTGGTTACCAGGGATTTTTATTTATCGAAATTAGGGTTTGCAGACATCGGAAGTGCTGAGTTTGGAGAATATTTGATAGTAAAAAAAGATAATGTAGAAATACATTTTTTTGAATTCAAAGGACTTGATCTTAAAGAGAATTATGGACAGGTATACATTCGCGTAAATGATATCGAATCGCTTTATAAATGGATGCTCGACGAAAATAACAAGATTCACCCGGCAGGGCATTTGCAGGCGAAACCCTGGGGCCAAAAAGAATTCTCAATGCTTGACCCGGACAATAATTTACTGACTTTTGGGGAAAGTATTTAATTCAGGATAGTCGAATAGGATGAAAAGGTTACCGTATTTTAAGCCAATAAAATGGGAATATAGGAGCACGCCTTCTGTTCTCTTTCACAGTATGCCTGTAGTAAAGATTATTTGATTACTGTCCTCAATACCGGTATTCGTTGCTCCGGAGCAATTCCGAAAATCTGGAAAACGAAAAATATCAGATTGTGGGAAAGTTATATTTTTAGGGAATAAGACCTGCTAATTCAAAAAAATCTATGATTTCCCCCGAGTTTCTTTATAGTAATATTCCCGAGAAACAATCGAAATATTTTTTATCGATAATCCGGAAAATAGGGAAAGAAAAAAGTGTCAAAAAAGGGGAAGCCGTTATTCGTTACAGTTCGAATCCTTCCTTTTTTTTCTACATAATAAATGGTGCATTTAAAACTTCGGTAAAAAAGGATGATAAGAATTATATCCTTGGCTTTACGTTTGAGGATGATATCGACTGTTGCCCTACCTCTTTGTTGAAAGGCGTCGCGAATAATTTTTCTATCGAGGCAATTATGGATAGCACGATCCTTATTTGTGAATTAAGAGATTTTCAAAGGGCGTGCTCTCCTCAAAAATATTCCAGTATCACAAATAATATAATGGCTAATTATATATCAATTCTTGAAAACAGGGTTGTTGAAGCCATTTCGCTGACAGCAGAGCAGCGATATAAAAAAATGCTTCTGCAGCCACATTTACAGGTTGAGAAAATTCCCCTTTTTTATATCGCGGCTTATTTAGGGATATCCCAGGAAAGGCTAAGCAGGATAAGAAAAAAATTAAGGACTTGACTTAGGTCAAATAAGTCGGTCGGTAGCTGTAGTACTTTTGCATATAAATACTTTAACCGATATGGGTAAGATATTGCTCTTATTTTTCGTTACACTCTGTTCTTTGTACGCATCGGCCCAAAAGACGGTTCAATATGCTGATTCAATTCGAGCCTCATACAACATACCGGAGCTCAGTTACGCAGTACTTGATGGGAAAACAATTTTTGACATTGCGGCGCTGGGTAAACATTCTGTAGCGCTTCCGGACACAGCAACACTAAATGACAGGTTTCACATTGGTTCAAATACGAAGGCCATGACGGCATTTATTATTGCTAAGTATGTTGAAAAAGGGAGACTGAAATGGGATACCAGATTTTTTGATTTATTTCCGCAATGGAAAGAAAAAAGCAACAGTGCGTATGCCGCAATCACACTGCAGGACCTGCTCTCGCACAGAGCGGGGATACAACCCTTTCAGGGGGAAGGAGATCCGACAATCCCCAGCTTTCATGGAACGAATCCTGAAAAAAGAAAACAATTTGGCCAGTTTATATTAACACTGGAACCAGTAAAGGCTGACGAAAAAAATCTGTTTGTTTATTCAAATGCCGGGTATACACTTGCGACATTGATGTTAGAAAAAGTGACCGGCAAAAGTTGGGAGCAACTGGTAGAAAAAGTATTCAATAAAGATTTGAAGTTAAACGTAAAACTTTCATGGCCAGAAAACCAGCAACAAAAAGATACATGGGGACATACTTATAATGATGGCCAATTGGCCCCTGTTTCTTCAGCTACAGATTATCATTTGGATTATACGGAGCCGGCGGGTGACATTAATATAAAACTCAAAGACTATATAAGATTTATTCAACTGAATATATCAGGGCTTCAGGGGCAGGATAATTATTTAAAGGCTAAAACGTATGCTTTTATTCATAAAGGTATTGAGCATTACTCACTTGGCTGGTTTAATATTTATGAAAACGGGAATGAACTTTCTACTCATTCCGGAACGGCAGGTACATACTATAGCCTTGTTCATATAGACAGATTAAAAATGAAGGCGTATATCATTTTTACCAACTCCTTCGGAGATAATACCACACAAGGCGTAAGACTGTTAATGCGAAAGCTCAAAGAGAATTATCAGGAGAAGTAGATATCAATTACTACTCTCAAAAACTGTATGTATTTAATAAGGCGCCGGGTGATTCAGACGCTATTCCGAAACAAAATCCGGTGATAATTATAATATTTCGGCATAACTTCCGGGCGAGGAGGCGTTTTCGATTAATTGAATTCTCTAATCATATTTAGTATTACCTTAAAGTTGTTTCATTCTAATCAAAGGAAAGCCAGTCAGCTCCAATTTTTAAATTTCATCAAAATGAAAAAAACAGTCAGGCTCTTTTCTCTTGTGTTTTATTTGGTAGTCACGGCTTCAAAAATGGAGGCTCAGACGCTGGCAAGCAAGAATACCAGGGCTCAGGCAAGATATAATAAGGAAAAAATTTATGCTGATGCCCAAAGAAAAATCTTTACAATAACAAATTGGGCTGGAGCCAGTATTTCTGAGTTATTAACCAAATGGGGAGGCTTTACTAAAAAGAATGAGCAGCCGAATGGTATTACTGTTTACATTTTTGAAAATCATTATTCAGGCAGTGGTGGAAGTTACAGGCCTGGGTATGTTGTGACAGACCAGTTCGGAAATGTGTTGGAACAAAAAGCGGCCAAAGACAATACCTATTCCTACAGTTTGACAGAGTACTATGAATTCTATGTTGACCAGAGCCAAATCATTATTCACGTAAAAACCGGGACCCGATGAGAGGTATACTTGCTCTAATTATGCTGATTGTTATATCAAAAGCTGCATCTGCGCAGCAATCTTATTTTACCTGCAATAAATTAGCTGTTTACCTAACCAATGGCTCAGTAACAATAGAACTTCCAAAGGTCTCAAAGGAGAAGCTTAGACAACAAATACATTTGTTTATAAAAGAACGGAACTATGTTTATAAACCATATTATTCCGGTGAAGGGTTGATTTCTTTTCGGGACTTTGCTATAATCTGCAATAAAAACAAATGTGGTTCTGATCTAATTGCAATGACCATGTTTCATTTTGCGTATGATTCAGGATTTGTGAAAATTACTCTTGATAATGAAATATACTCCTCGTTTTACGGTGGTGAACTGATAATTAATGATAATGATGATGTGGCTTCAAAGAAGGATGTTCCTTTTGCGCCTTATGAGTTCCAGATTCCTGAACAGTATTCTGATGAATATCCAGAGTCAATTTATGTTTTCAATAAAAGGGGGAAGATCAAAATAAAGAACCCCGATGTTGAAAAAGTTATATTGGATTTTTTTAACCGGTATATAGTAGATATAAGATCTTATTTTGAACAATAGCTGACATGAAGTATTTGGTCTGATGTTTTTTCTGTGTTTTGATGTGGGCTATAAATTATCATCGGATATTGGTTGTGGAAGCCATTCATTATTATTTTGATAAAGGGTATTTGTCCGATGCGCTAAATTAGACTGGTGCTGTGAATACTGCGAGGCAACAGTTGAGTTCATGATTAGTACGACCTTACCCTCCTGTATATATTTAGGACAATTTCAGGAATATTGATAGAATCATAAATGAAGCAGTAGCCTGGTTTGGCGACCGGCGCAATCGGGGCCGGCTAAGCCGGGGGCTTAAATCCTGTTCCTCAATTTGATTCAAAGGCATTAAATCTGATAAGATGGAAATAAAAAAAAGCTGAGCAAATTGCTCAGCTTTTGTGCCCAGGACTGGATTCGAACCAGCACACCTCGCGGCGCTGCCACCTGAAGACAGTGCGTCTACCAATTTCGCCACCTGGGCGCCCGTTTGGGGTTGCAAATATAGGAGAATTATTCGTTCTCCGCCAAATTTTTACGCGATTTCCAGCCAATCAGTATTACACCAATCACTACCAGCAGGGTGCCGGCTATCTGGGCGCCAAAAATGGGCTCACCCAGTATCCAGTGCGCCTGCAGGATGGTCGATACCGGACCAATGGCGGAGATGATGGCCACATTGTTGGTACCGATCAGCTTCATGCCGGCCGACAGCATAAAGGTGGGGATGACGGTGGCGATAAGGGCTAGCAGCAGGCCATAATACCAGGAGTCGCCTACCTGGCTCAACTGGGCATAGTTGCCCGCCAGGATAAAATGCATAAATATGCCGCCGGTGGCCGCCAGCATGGCGTAGGCCGTGAATTTGGTAGGCCCTACCTGCTTTACCATACGGCCGCTGCCTGCTATATAAATACTGTAGGTGATGGCACAGAGAAAGATCAGGAAGCTGCCCCAGTAGATGTCGCCGCTGCTGCCGTCGATCTTTACTTCGCCAAAATAGGCAATGCCAATGCCCACATAGGTAAGTGCCAGGGCAAACTGCTGCAGCCGGCTGATGCTTTCCTTGAAAAACCATACATTGATCAGTACGGCAAAAGTGGGGTAGAGGAAGAGGATGAGTCGCTCCAGTCCGGCAGATACATAACGTAACCCCACAAAATCAAACAGGCTGCTGAGGTAGTAGCCAAACAGCCCCAGCGAAATGATATAGATCCACTGTCTTTTGGTAAACCGTGGCCGTTCGCTGCGGCTGCTGCCGATCCAGGCGGCGGCTACATAGAAAGGGAGTGAAAAAGCCATACGGAGCGTGAGCAGGGTAAGGGCATCGATGGTTGTGTGTGCAAAAGCCAGTTTTACAATAATGGCCTTGGTAGAAAACAGGATCGCCCCGATAAGGGTGATCAGGAATCCTGCCATGTACTGATTGCTTTTGATAGCGGGGTATTGAAACGGGTGATAAAAAAAGCCGTGCTTCAGGAGCACGGCTTCAGTATTTTAAACAGATACGTTGAAGTCGCGCAGGGCATCGTTGAGGCTGGTCTTCAGGTCGGTGCTGGGCTTGCGCTGACCGATGATCAGTGCACAGCTTACCTGGTATTCGCCGGCGGGGAATTTTTTGGGATAACTGCCGGGGATCACCACACTGCGGGCAGGCACATAGCCTTTGTATTCTACCGGTTCAGCACCGCTCACATCAATGATACGGGTGCTTTGGGTCAGTACCACATTGGCGCCCAGTACGGCTTCTTTTTCCACGCGTACACCTTCTACCACAATACAGCGGCTGCCGATAAAGCAACCATCTTCGATGATTACGGGTGAGGCCTGCAGAGGCTCCAGTACACCGCCAATACCCACGCCGCCACTCAGATGCACTCCTTTGCCGATCTGGGCGCAGCTGCCTACAGTAGCCCAGGTATCAACCATGGTACCTTCATCTACATAAGAACCGATATTGACATAAGAAGGCATAAGCACCACATTGCGGGCGATGAATGCACCATAGCGGGCTACCGCATGTGGCACAGCACGTACCCCCAGGGTCTTATAATCTTTCTTGAGCAGCATTTTGTCATAAAACTCGAAAGGCTCTACATTCCAGGTCTGCATCTGCTGAATACCGAAATACATAAGGATGGCCTGTTTTACCCATTCATTTACTACCCAGCCATTTTCGGTGGGCTCGGCTACCCGCAGACGGCCTTTATCCAGTTCTTCGATCACTACCCGCACTGCGTCGGCATATTCATTTTCCTTTAATAACTCTCTGTCGGCCCATGCAGCCAGTATATGTTCTTTCATACTTGTCTGATTTTTGCTGCGAATTTACTTGTAATTGCGATATGGTCGGGCCTGTGTGCACCTGCATTTTAAAAACGAAATACCAACCGGTCATGCAGATTGACTGCGGGCGCCTATTTTTGCAGGAATTCATTGACGCATATATGATCATTGGTTTTGATGCCAAGCGGGCCTTTCATAATACAACAGGACTGGGTTACTACAGCCGCACACTCATCGAGCTGCTGGCAACCCATTATCCGCAGCATCAGTATGTGTTGTTTAATCCCAAATCCTCCGGCCGTTTTCCGTTCCGGCACCCCTCTGTAAAAGAAGTAAGACCCACACGTTTTCCCGATACATTGCTCACTTCGCTCTGGCGCAGCAGCCGGGTAGTGCGTGAGTTTGACCGTTATGGGATTAATCTGTATCATGGATTGAGTCATGAGATTCCTGTAGGCATCGATAACACCAGTGTGCCGGCTATTGTTACCATTCATGACCTGATCCATGAGCGCTATCCCGAACAGTATAAGGCCATCGACCGTAAAATATATACCCGCAAGTATAAATATGCCTGCCGCCATTCGGCCCGCATTATCGCTACCAGTGAGCAAACCAAACGTGATCTGGTGGATATGTATGGCATAGACGGACAAAAGATAGCTGTCTGTTATCAAAGCTGTTCGCCGGAGTATGCCGTGCAGTATACCAGCGAACGAAAGCTGGAGATCGCGCAGCGTTATGGATTGCCACCGCGTTTTTTTCTTTCGGTTGGTACCATCATTGCACGCAAAAACCTGCTCAATGTATGTAAGGCACTTTACCTGCTGCGCGACGAACTGGATATTCCGCTGGTAGTAGTAGGGAAAGGGAATGGACCTTATTATCAGCAGGTAAAGGATTTTATTCTGCAAAACGGATTGAGCAACCGGGTGATCTTTTTATCTGAACAACCGGCGCAGCCGGCGGGTTATCTGAGTACAGCCGACCTGGTAGGTATTTATCAGCAGGCAGAGGCCATGATTTATCCTTCTTTTTTTGAAGGCTTTGGTATGCCCGTTATGGAGGCGCTGTGGAGTGGTCTGCCCGTCATCACCTCCAATGTGTCGTGTATGCCTGAGGTGGGCGGACCGGCAGCATTGTATGCAAATCCCAACAGCTCTGAGGAAATTGCAGTCTGTATGAAACGGATAGCTACAGAGCCGGGGTTGCGTGAACAGATGCAGCAAAAAGGCTGGCAGCATACACAGGGATTTACACCAGAAAAATATGTAACATCTGTTATGCAGGTGTATGAAAAGATATGAACGCATTCGACAGTGATATAGAGCCCTGCCTGAAAGTTTTGCAGGAAGGCGGCATTATTCTATACCCTACAGATACCATCTGGGGGCTGGGCTGCGATGCCACCAATGCAGCAGCCGTGCAGAAAATATTTACATTAAAACAGCGTGAAGAATCCAAAAGCCTGATTGTGCTGGTAGCCGATGAGCGCGATGTATTGCAGTATGTGGCAGCACCTGATATGGCGGTCTTTGATTACCTGCAGACACAGGAGCGCCCAACAACGGTGATCTATCCCGGTGCAATCGGGCTGGCTGCAAATCTCGTGGCCGCCGATGGCTCTGTAGGTATCCGCATTTGCCATGACCCTTTCTGCCGTCACCTCATCCGCCGCCTCAGGCGTCCGCTGGTATCTACTTCCGCCAATATCTCCGGCTCGCCATCGCCCACTCATTTCGCCTCAGTGGAGGAGGTGATTAAGAAGGGAGTGGATTATGTAGTCAACTACCGGCAGAACGATACGAGTCCGGCCCGGGCTTCTTCTATTATTGCCTGGGACAACGGGCAGATACGTGTCATCAGACCCTGATACGTAGCTCCAAAAAACATATCCGTTATCTTTACGCCGCTTATGGAAATACAATGTACACCGCTGGAAAAAGAAATGTTGGCAAGGGTAGCCCGTGCTGCAGCTTCGCTGCAGACACCCGCTTACCTCATCGGCGGTTTTGTGCGTGATAAATTGCTGGGACGTATCACCAAAGATGCAGATGTAGTATGCCTGGGCGATGGTATTGCACTGGCGCAGGAAACTGCCCGGTTGTTTGACCCGGCACCATCTGTCAGCTATTTTAAAAACTTCGGAACCGCTCATATCCGCATCAGATTGTCGGGACATGAAGAAGAACTGGATATTGATCTGGAGTTTGTAGGTGCACGTAAAGAAAGTTACCGTCAGCATACACGTAAACCGGAGGTAGAACCCGGTACTTTCCGCGATGATCAGGAGCGCCGCGACTTTACGATCAATGCACTGGCCATAAGCCTTAATGAAGCGGATTATGGACGATTGATAGATCCATTCAATGGTATACAGGATATGAACGATAAGATTATCCGCACACCACTTGATCCGGCACAGACTTTCAGCGATGACCCCCTGAGGATGATGCGGGCTATCCGCTTTGCCACGCAACTGGACTTTACCATTGAGCCGGCCGTATTTGCGGCTATCCGCGCCAACGCACAGCGTATCCGCATCATTTCGCGTGAGCGCATTACGGATGAGCTCAACAAGATCATTCGCGCACCTAAACCATCCATTGGCTTTGATCTCCTCTATAAATCAGGTCTGCTTAAGTTGATTTTTCCGCAGATGGTCGATCTGGCAGGAGCAGAGTATATTGATGGCCATGGGCACAAAGACAATTTCTATCATACCCTGCAGGTACTCGATAATATTGCCATCAACACGCAAGACCTGTGGCTGCGCTGGGCGGCCATTCTTCATGATATCGGCAAACCGGCAACCAAACGGTTTGAAGAAGGACATGGCTGGACCTTTCATGGTCATGAGGTGGTCGGCGGACGAATGGTGCCCAAAATATTTACCCAGCACAAGCTACCCCTGCACGAAGAAATGCGTTTTGTGAAGAAGCTGGTTGAGCTGCATCTGCGTCCGATTAGTCTTACAAAAGAAAATATTACCGATTCGGCCATCAGGCGGTTGCTCTTTGATGCCGGCGATGATTTTGAAGCACTGATGCTGTTGTGTGAAGCCGATATCACGTCAAAGAATAAAGTGAAAGTGAAACGTTATCTCGAAAACTTTCAGCTGGTGAGACAACGGTGCAGGGAAGTGGAAGAAAAAGATCATATCCGCAGCTGGCAGCCCCCGGTCAGGGGTGAAACTATTATGGAAATGTTTGGACTGCCTCCTTCCAAACCCGTGGGCATATTAAAAGATGCCCTGAAAGATGCCATACTGGACGGAGAAATAGCCAATACAGTAGAAGCTGCGGAGGCTTTCCTGATAAAAAAAGCCGCGGAAATAGGGGTGCAGAAAATTGAATAAGTTCAAATGGTTCAGGTAGTTCAAATGCCAGAACTTAGTACTTATAACTTAGTACTTATAACTGCAAAAAGGGGGGCAGAAAATTTAATAAGTTCAAATGGTTCAGGCAGTTCAATTGTTAAGAACTTCATACTTACCACTTATTACTTACAACTTACTACTTAAAACTTATTTCGTAATTTCGCTATATGGCAATTTTAAAATTCAGGATCTATTTTGAAGAAGACGAAAGTATTTACCGCGATGTGGCTATCCGGCATACCCAGACTTTCAGGGATCTGCATGACTGCATCCTGAAAGGATATGAGTTTGATAATAAGCATAAGGCCACTTTCTTCCGGAGTAATGATCACTGGCAGCGTGGGCGTGAAATAAGCCTGGAAAAATATGATAAGGAGTATAAGGCGCCGCCTCTGCTAATGGAAGAGACTTCTATTGGTTCGGAGATTCGCGACCCCAATCAGAAGTTTATCTACCTCTATGATTTTAATAAAAACTGGACTTTTCTCGTAGAGCTGATCAATGTGTCGAAAGAAGAAAATCCGCGCATGAGTTATCCTTCTACTGTACGTGCAGAGGGAATTGCACCCAGCCAGTATGGTACTAAAGGATTGCTCGGAGAAAAATTTGCCGATGTAGAAGAGAAATATGATCTGAGCCAGGTAGGAGACGGGTTTGGCGAAAAAGATGAAGATGGTGAAGATCTTGGATTTGCCGAAGGCGAAGAGGGCGGAGAAGAAGAAGTATAATATTCTTACATATCCGCCGTGTATACCATGACGGAGGAAAAATAGTAAGCTCCCCCGGGGAGCTTTTTTTATAGAAGCACCAACATGAAAAAACATCCATCTGTACTGGTTATTGCGGGACCAACTGCCGTTGGAAAAACGGCTGTAGCCATTGAAGTGGCCCGCCATTTTGGTACAGAGATCATATCGGCCGACAGCCGGCAATGTTACCGGGAGTTGAATATAGGAGTAGCACGTCCCGATAAGGATGAACTCGATCAGGTACCACATCATTTTATTGCTTCGCACAGCATACAGCAGGAAGTGACTGCAGCAGGATTTGCAGATTATGCAATGGAGGTGGCGCATCGTTTATTTCAGCAGCATGACCAGGTGGTGATGGCTGGCGGCACCGGCTTGTATATCCGTGCTTTTTGCGAAGGACTCGACGATATACCTGATGTGTCTGCAGAACTGCGCGGGCTGATACAGGATAGCTACGCACAAAAAGGATTGACATGGCTGCAGGAAGAGGTAGCAGCGAAAGATCCCTTATTTTATCAGAAAGGAGAGATACTGAATCCGCAGCGTCTGATGCGTGCGCTGGAAGTGGTGGAGACTACCGGGCAATCTATTCTTAGTTTTCATACCGGGCAGCAACAGGAGCGTCCTTTCAGGAGTATACGCATTGCATTGGACCTGCCGCGCGAAGAACTGTATGCCCGCATCAATACGCGTGTCGATAAAATGATGGAAGCAGGATTGCTCGAAGAAGTAAAGTCACTTTATCCCTATCGGTCACTCAATGCACTGCAGACGGTAGGGTATGCCGAACTCTTCGCTTATCTCGATGGTACTCACTCGCTGGAGCGTGCGGTTGAGCTTATTAAACAAAATACACGCAGATATGCCAAACGGCAACTTACCTGGTTGCGGCGTATGACAGATATCCAATGGTTTCATCCGGCCGATACAACGGGTATTATTAATTTCTTTTCACAACATCTGCAGGAGCGTTAAAGGAAAGTTTTAATTGATAAGCGGTCCTATTTTTATTTGGCAATTTCTGCCATTTTCATCATGTGTGCCGCCGGTGATGGGTTATCTTTGCCGTTCATTTTACTCCGTGCATACGGATGCTGCCTTCAAATACACCTACTGAACTTTTTTAGCAACCGGTTGTTGGCTCTTCCGGTCTCTTTTACCAATCACCAATCACATGAAGCAAATACTAATCCTGTACGTATTATCCATTTTTTCATTATCAACCCGGGCACAGGTAGAACGGGAACAACCCACTCCGGATCACCCGGTGATCCAGGTAAACAGCAATCGTATTTATGGTAAACTGATTGATAAAAATACCGGTAAGGGTATAGAGGCTGCTTCGGTACAATTGTTTGCAGGCGATAGTCTCATCCGCGGCATGCTCACACGCCCCAATGGCGATTTTTCATTTGACAATCTCCCCCGCGAAACAAAATTCCGTGTACAGGTATCTGCTATCGGCTATGAACCTTATGAACAGGTCGTAGACCCGGCAGATGCTGTATTGCAGCGCGATCTGGGCAATATCATTTTACAAAGTGATGTGAAACAACTGGGCGGTGTTACTGTTGTGGCTTCAAGGCCGGCACTCGAGATGGGGATCGACCGCAAAGTATTCAACGCTGCCAAAAGCTTTACGGCTACAGGTGGCACTGCCATTGACCTGATGAAAAATATTCCATCTGTGTCGGTGGATATAGATGGAAATGTAACACTGCGCAACAGCAGCCCGCAGATATTTGTAGATGGTCGACCTACTATTCTCACACTTGACCAGATACCTGCTGATAATATCGATAAAGTAGAATTGATTACAAACCCTTCTGCCAAATTTGATGCAGCCAGCTCGGGTGGTATTATCAATATCGTATTGAAAAAAAATAAACGCGTAGGTCTTAATGGTGTGTTTACAGCCGGTATTGGTACACCCCGTATTGCCAGCAGCAACCTTAATCTTAATCTGCGCCAGGGTAAACTGAATTTTTACCTGAGCGGAGGCTTCAACCAGTCTGGCGGAAAGGCTCGCAGTGAAACGCATCGTATCAACCGTCAAAACGGGCAAACCAGCAATTACTTCGATCAGTTCTCTTACAATGACCGTCGCCGCCTGTTTGCAAACATCCGCTTTGGTGCCGATTATTTTATTGACAATCGCAATACCATCAGTCTTACTCAGCAGTTTGGCCGCGGCCGGTTCAGCTATAAAGAAGACCAGGATCAGCAATACCTGAATGCCAGTAAAGAACTGCAGTATTATGGTGAACGACTGGGTGACGGTAAATCGGTTTTTAAAAGGGGAGGCACCACACTTAACTATAAACACAGCTTTCCCCGCCAGGGCCAGGAGCTTACAGCCGATATTACTTATAACTATGGCAGCCGTACGGAGAATTCAGCTCTCGTCAATTCATTCTTTAATCCCAATGGCAGCGTATATCAGCCTTCCACACTGGTGCAAAACTATGGTGATGGCAGCAATGACCAGGTGACCATTCAGGCAGATTATGTAAATCCCATAACCGAAACCAGGAAGGTTGAAATGGGCGTACGCAGTTATATCAACAAATCGCGCAGCCTCTACGATGCTTTTGCTCTGAATAATGGTCAGCCGCAAAAGCTGCCACTGAGTAATAACTATGAATATACCGAACGCGTAAATGCTGTTTATTTTACCTATTCCGATAAAATTGGCAGTATTGGCTATCAGGCTGGTCTCCGTGCTGAGCATTCTCAGTTTGATGGCCTGCTGATTGACAGTGCTTTTAAGTTTGGCTATAAATATCCCAATACGGTTAAAAATATATGGAATGCACTTTTTCCCAGCCTGTTTCTGACCAAACAACTGAATGAAGATGACCAGATGCAGCTCAACTATTCGCGCCGCATCCGCCGTCCCAACTTCTGGCAGTTGAGTCCCTTTATTGATATCAATGATCCGGCCAATATCCGCCAGGGAAATCCCCAGCTGCGTCCGGAATTCATCAATTCATTTGAACTTAATTACAGTCACAACTATGCGAAAGGAAATTTCCTGGCTGTAGTCTATTTCCGTAATAATCCCGATGATATCACGGAGTACAGTGATACCATCACGGCAGCCCAGTATGCGCAAATGCAAAATGCGGCCGTCGATCCCAATGCTATTTTGAATACGTATATCAATGCTGGTGTTACGAACCGCTACGGCGCCGAATTTACCCTGCAGAACAAATGGAATGAAAATTTTGAAATTACGCCTACCGTCAACCTGCAGTACCGGACCGTTAAAGCCCGGGTAAAAGATATGGACCTGAGCAATGAAGGCTTCAACTGGGATGCGAAACTGACGGTGAACTATAAGATCGTAACACAGAAAACTTCTTTCTTCAATAAGCTGGGCTTCCAGTTGCTGGGAGAGTATGAATCGGCCGAGGTAATACCGCAAGGACGCCGCAAAGCGCAGTATGGTGTTGATTTTGCCATTCGCAAAGATTTCCTGAAGAATGACAAGGCTAATCTCACGTTTGGTATCAATGATGTATTTAACAGCAATCGCTGGGGTACAATTTATGATACGGAAGAATTTTACCAGGATGCGTACCGCCGCTGGAATGTGCGCAGTTTTCGTCTCACCTTCACCTACAAATTTGGCGATCCCAATTTTTCGCTCACCAACCGCAACCGGCGCGATAGCGGGGGAGAAGACTGAGGAAAGGTGAAAGGTGTAGGGTAGAAGGAGTAAGGTGAAAGGAAATTCGTTGTAGCCCCGCAAGGCTTTGCGGGGCTATGGTATATGGTAAAAGGAAGAAGGTGAAAGGAAATTCCTGTAGCCCCGCAATGCCTTGCGGGGCTACGGTATACGGTAAAAGGAAGAAGGCGGAAGGAAATCTTCTGTAGCCCCGCAATGCTTTGCGGGGCTACAGGTATGCGGTAAAAGGAAGAAGGAAAAAGTAGTATTCCCCCATAAAAAGAGCCCGGCTATTTGGCCGGGCTCTTTAATAATTTAAAAAAGATTACAAATCAGATTTTGAAGCCAATCGTCAGCATCAGGTTGCTGCCGGTGCCATTGATGGTGGCAAAGGTATTGGCCTTATCAGGCAATCTGTAAGGGAAATTCACATCTTTCTGCAAAGCATGCACATACCCCAGATCAATATACATACCTGCATTACGGTAACCCAGGCCGCCACTCAGGAAGAATTTATTTGACTTCAGCGCGCCATCGGCATAGGGACTGCCATAATAAGCAAGGCCTGCCCGTACCATGATCGTAGTGAATTTGAGCTCACCACCCAGGCGAAAGTTGATCGCATTTTTATAATAATTCTTGATCACTTCATTCAGCTGGTCATAATAACCGTTATCATCATAGTCTTCGGCGTTGCGGAAACGGTTCGATTTATGGGTTACATATTCGATATCGGCTGTGATAAATCCGCGTTGTTGCCGTACATCTTCCACTTCACGCAATACAAAGGCACCACTCAGCATAAAACGCCAGGGTGTAAAAAGCTCATACCGGTATACAGGGGCTTCTCCTCCGGTAAACAGATCACTGGACACTTTGTATACACCAGGTACAGAACGGTACTGATCGAGGTCTACAGCCATATCGGCGGTATAGCTGTCTTTAAGCGTATACCAGGTAGGTGTATGGATGGCCAGACCCAGGCGCAGATCTTCACTGGGTTTCGCGATCATGCCCAGCTTGAGGTTTACACCGGTTCCTTTGGTGGTAAAATGTTCATTCAGTTCCGCGAAGTTGAAATCATTGTTGTTGTTGCCGGTAGCATCAGCTTCCCGCAGCCAGCTGTTTTTGCTGTAGCGTAAAATAGGTATGCCCAGTGAGCCACCTATATAGAACTTGTCGTTCATATTGGCAGCGTAGCCAATAGCGGCTTCTGTAATACCCCCGGTAGTCTGAATACGTTGTGATTGCTCAACGAGGTAGGGGGCATTGTTTTTCAGGTTGTCGCGCAACGCCATACTCACAATATCCGGATTGGGATTATTGCCCAGGGTAACGGTATCTGCCAGAAAGGTATATACGGCCATACGGGTACCCAGCGATACGCTGTTGCTGTTGAGGATATCAGCCAGGCTCAAACCGCTGCCAGCGGCTTCTGCTGCATATTGTTCGCCAAAAGAACTGAAGTCGTTTTTTCCGGTATAGTATACATGGCTGTTGAAATTGGCGGTGGTGGTGACAGCCAGACTGATGGCTTTGCTGGTCCATCGGCCGTTGCCGTTAAGACCACCAACGATGCCCGACGTGCCCAGGTTAAAAAATGATTTTTTGTCTTTTGCATCTGTTCCTCTGAAACTGCCTTTGTTACGTAATCCGTTAAAGCCGGGTGACAGAACCAGGTCGGCGGTTTTATAAAACCCCAGGCCGGCAGGGTTAGTGAAAGTGGCCGAGAGGTCGCCGCCCAGGGCGCCCATTGCTCCTCCGATGGCATTGATACGGGCAGTACCATTTACGGGTTGCCAGGAATATTTGAGAACGTCTTCGGGTATCTGGGCCAGCAGGCTCTGGGAGCAGGCCATTCCAAATAGCAGGATGCCGATTTTTTTCATGTCAAATTAGGTATTGCTGGGATACAAAAAAGGAGGAAACATTCCCTGAATCAGCATAGAATTGGTTTCCTCCCGGAAAGTATATTCAGATCAGGCAGAGACCGCATTAATGGTACGGACCCGCCTGCAGATTTAGCGAATCGGACGGCTTACACCACCACCACTGCTGCTGCTACTGCTGCTTCTTGATCCGGATGATGAACTGCTGGATGAAGAAGGATTATAGCTGCGTGTGGGAGTGGAGGTAGAGTTGTTATTGTTATGAGAACCGTTATAACTGTTGTTGCTGTTGTTATTTGATCCGGAGAAAGTACGGCGAATGGTACCACCCAGTCCGCTGTTGGCATTGCTGTTATTATAGCGGGGACCGGTATAGGTATTATTCCTGCCGGGAGCATAGCTGCCATTAGCATTACTATTTGTCCGGATATTATAGCTGGCAGGATTCAGTACCAGTGAACGGCTGGGGGGATTATAGTTAGCCGGATTCTTTATAATCACGACTCCACCGCCATGGCCATATCCGTAACCTCCGCCAAAATTCCATCCGCAATAAGGGTTGTAGAAATTGTTCCAGGCCCAGTAGCTGTTCCAGGGACTATTCCAACTGGGGTAGTAGCTGTAAGGGCTGTAAGCGTAAGGGTTATTGTAATAATCATCGAAGGCCGACCAGCGATAACGGTCGGTTATACGCATCCGCAGATAGCGGTCTTCATAATAATCGGTGCCGCCGTAGTAGCGGTCATCACGCTTATCGGCAACCACGTACTCTTCCTTATCCGTTGCCGGGGAAAAGTACACATCATCGGGCGTCTGCCCGGTTTTATAGGCCGTGCTGCAACTGGCCAGAACCAGTGCCGAAAGGGCTGATAAAAGGAATGTGCGTTTCATGGCAAACGGTTTTAGTGGTTTAGGGCTGAAGTTACTAATTTTGTGCGACTTCAACCGGGGCAAACGATTGTTTGTCGAAGTTACAGTGTAATTGGTCGTTATTGTAATGACCGCTGTTAATAATAAAATAAAATAACCCAATTTCAGGCGATCCGAAAGGGGGCCTAACCAGATTTTATGAGCAAGGAAATCACGTCACGCGAGAAGGACTATTCCCAATGGTATAACGACCTGATTATTAAAGGTGGCCTGGCTGATTATTCAGCTGTAAGAGGTTGTATGGTCATTAAGCCGCACGGCTTTGCATTATGGGAAAATATGCGGGATCAGCTTGACCGCATGTTTAAGGAAACAGGGCATGTAAATGCTTATTTCCCCCTCTTTGTGCCCAAAAGCCTTTTTGAAGCAGAAGAAAAAAATGCGGAAGGTTTTGCCAAGGAATGTGCCGTAGTGACTCACTATCGCCTTAAGACGGATCCTTCGGAAAAAGGCAAACTGATGGTGGATCCAGAAGCAAAACTGGAAGAAGAGCTGGTAATACGCCCTACCAGCGAAGCCATTATCTGGAATACCTATAAAAACTGGATACAATCTCACCGCGATTTGCCCCTGCTCATCAATCAATGGGCCAACGTAGTGCGCTGGGAGATGCGCACACGCCTGTTTCTGCGTACTGCAGAATTTCTGTGGCAGGAAGGGCATACCGCTCATGCCACCAAAGAGGAGGCTGTGGAAGAAACAGTGAAAATGCTGAATGTATATGCCGAGTTTGTAGAGAATTTTATGGCCGTGCCCGTGATAAAAGGAGTGAAAACTCCCAATGAGCGGTTTGCCGGTGCAGAAGATACCTATTGTATCGAAGCGCTTATGCAGGATGGTAAAGCCCTGCAGGCGGGTACTTCACATTTCCTGGGTCAGAATTTTGCAAAGGCATTTGATGTAAAATTTGCCAATAAGGAGAATCAGCTGGAGTATGTATGGGCGACCAGTTGGGGTGTAAGCACCCGGCTGATCGGTGCGCTGGTAATGGCGCATAGTGACGACGAAGGTCTTATACTGCCTCCCCGCCTTGCACCCCTGCAGGTGGTGATTGTGCCGATCTACAAAGGTGAGGATCAGAAAAACCTGATCGATGCCCGGGTTCATAGCCTTGTTGCCGAACTCAAAAGCATGGGTATACGTGTGAAATACGACGATGCAGATCATGCAAGACCAGGCTGGAAGTTTGCCGAATATGAGTTGAAAGGAGTACCTGTGCGCCTGGCTATTGGTGCACGTGACCTCGAAAATAATGTAGTGGAGGTAGCCCGTCGTGATACACGTGAAAAAACAAGTGTAAGCCTCGACGGCATTGCAGTGTATATCCGCCAGTTGCTGGAAGATATACAGCAGCAAATGTTTAATAAGGCAAAAGCATTTCAGCAGGAAAATATCCGCCACGCCAACAGTTGGGAAGAGTTTGAGCAATTGCTCGATGAAAAAGCTGGTTTTGTGTCTGCTCACTGGGACGGCAGTGCAGAAACGGAAGAAGCCATTAAAGAAAAGACGAAGGCGACTATCCGCTGTATTCCGCTGGATAATCCCCTCGAAGACGGTACCTGCATTCTTACCGGCAAACCTTCACGCCAACGGGTATTATTTGCACGCGCCTATTAATCAACCTGATCTCTTTATATCTATACCCCGGCAGCACCGGGGTATTTTTTTTATATAGGGCCCCGGCTATGCAGAAATTAGATTTGCAAAAGCACAGGCAGCAGCTTATTTTTAGTCTGCACCAAAACCAAATCAGCATGGAAGAAAATCAATCGATCCTGGGCATGGAAGTAGAGCCGCAGGGGAGAGCCAATCTTACCGAAGTAGCCCGCTGGGGCAAATTTCTGGCCATTGTCGGCTATGTTTTTATGGGAATTTTTGTTCTCATGTTGGCGTTTGCCTGGAACAATATCATGACAGCTTTTACAGGTAGTTATCCCGATCCTTACAGCAGTAGTCTGGTGAGTGCCTCCAGCGGATTTTTCCTCCTAATTATTGTATTATTTTTAGGCGTTTTCTTTACGCTGCTGTTTTTTCTGCTGCGAGGTGCCACCCGTATCAAAACGGGGTTGCGCGACAATGATCAGGCCCTCTTTAACAGTGGTCTGGCCAATCTCCGCAATTATTTTATCATGTTTGGCATATTGAGCATTTTGCGCGTTTTGTTCTCACTCATGGCATTATTTTAAACAAAAAATATTGTTGTATGCAACAACCCGAAAATCAAAGTAGCCTTTTTTCAGAGCTGGAGTATGACCCAATGGCTAAGTCCTATATAGGCAGTATGGCCAGTTGGGCACTTATTGCAGGCATTTGCAGCATCATCTTACTCTGTGTTTCTATTTATGAAGCATACAGACCCCGGGAAATATTTGCGCGTCGTACCGAAGGGTTTGGCGGATTTGAAATGGTATCCAATGCAGCGATAGGCTCTGGTATTATTTCTATCATTATCACCCTGGTCATTAATGTAATCCTGATCCGTTTTGCTGTGACGACCCGGCGTCAGCTGGAGAATGGGAATGCCATGGGCCTGGGGCAGAGCTTTGGCAGCCTCAAAGCCTATTTCATGATCATCTCCATCCTGGTGATCCTGGCTATGACGCTGGTCTTCCTTGGGCTGCTCGTAGCCGGTACGATCTAAACGGTATGCTTATTTAACAGACAGATAATTATAATCCTTCAGCAGGGTGTCCAGAAAATCAATGGGATCCTGCTGAGTTTCTATCTGGAGGTGGGTGCGTATTTTATGCGCGGCGGATTCAGCAATAGTCCAGTCATTTTTGCGGCGGGCTGTTCCCAATATGGTTTTAATGGCATTGATATCCTTATCGCTGAGCTGCATAATGGCGGGGTATACGGGCTGATAGTCACTTGATACCTCCTGAAAGACCGTTTCCTCGATGCTCGATTTGGAATGTGTGCGGATCAGAATAGTACGTGCCAGTACATCACCAATGCGCTGCCCTTTTGGTGTGGCAATGACCAGGATGATATCGGCTATCAGAAATCCAAAGCCTACAAGCAGGATAAATGTATTGGAATTGTCGCCATTTTCTGCGCTTTGAAGCAGCAGAAAAAAGAGGATCACCATCCAGGTATCGGAAACCCGCAGCAGCCAGCGGATGAGAAACTGGCTGATACTGGCCCGGCCTCCATTTTCGTTGACCACCCGTATACCCATGATCTTTTTGCCGATGCTCTGGCCATTGAGGGATATTTCGAGCGTAACGTGATAAAGTATCACAGGTATCCACAGCAACAGATAAAGTGTTGCCACAGTGTAGTATGACTCAATAATATTCTGACCTGACCGCATTGAATCTATCAGACTCACACCAATGCGCAGATAAATGTATTGAACAACGAAATCAATAATAAGTGCCAGTAACCGGCGGTAGAACTCCGGTACTTCAAACTCTACATCGATATTAAAGGTCGTTGGAATCTTAATACTGGCCATTCGCTCCGCATAGGTTTTAACCAGCCCAAAATAGTCAATTTTTCGGTGATATTTATAGCCTCACAGCTAGTAAGCAAGTATAAAAAATAGTATTTTACAACGCAAACAGGCAATTTGAGAGAGGCACTTTTTATTAAAAAGAACAAGGATCGCTGGCTCAAAAACCAGCAGATGCCACCTGATAATCCCGATGAAATGGCCAGCGAGTTCACGCAGCTGGTAGACGATCTGGCTTATGCCAAGACGTTTTATCCGGGTAGTAAGGTGACCTCCTATATCAATAGCCAGGCTTCTAACGGCTATCTCCGGATTTATAAAAACAGGAAAGAGGAGTCGAGCCGCCTGGTAACTTTCTGGCGATATGATCTGCCGCTCACAATCTATAAACATCGCCGCGTTGTTCTCTTTACGCTGGCCCTGTTTCTGCTATTCTTTGCCATTGGTTTCTTTTTGTCAAAAATGGATGAGAGTATTACCGCCGGTTTTCTTGGCGAAGATTATGTAGACGAAACAAAGGACAATATCGCCAAAGGCAACCCCTTCGGAATATATGAGTCAGGCCCTCCGGTATTCAGTTGGTTGCGTATTATGATCAATAATATTAAAGTTGCTGTACTGGCATATGTACTGGGACTTTTTGCCGGCTTGCCCACCATCTATATCCTGGCACAGAACGCAGCCATGGTTGGCGCATTCGACCAGTTTTTTGTGGCGAATGGACTGGGTCTGCAGTTTTTCCTCGTGGTTTTTGTACATGGTACACTGGAACTGACTGCTATTATTATTGCGTCTGCTGCCGGTATTATCCTGGGAAAAAGTTTTCTGTTTCCGGGTACAGCCAAACGAATCGATGCATTTAAGGAAGGGGCCAAAGACGGCGTAAAGTTGTTGATTGGTCTCATGCCCATCTTTGCGCTGGCTGCTTTTTTTGAAGGGTTTATAACCCGTTTATACAACGATCTTTCTGTATTGACCACACTGATCACTTCTCTGTCGGTTGTATTTGTGCTGTGGTATTTTGTAATTCTGCCCGCCAGGCTGGGTCGCAGACTGGCTACTGTAAAGGACGAGGAGGTATAAGCATTTTGAGCAAGTATTCTTTATACCAAATCAGGAAGACGACATTGATCATAACTATCTGGATGATCTGCGGCCTGCTTTCGCCCGTTTTCCTTTCTGCGCAGGAGCGAACCCTGGAGCCTGATACCACCGTACCTTACATAGAGCCAGTTCCCGATACAATTGTTTCGCCAAAGGATTCAACGCTGATGCTGGTAGAAGAGCAGGATTCTGAGGATTATACCCCGGCAGTGGAATCAACATCATTAGCGCATTATTTTCTGCCTATAGATAGCATTGGAGAGCGTAAATGGGCACAGGTACAATTGCAGCGGCGTCTGGGCGATTCTGCACGTACAGCTCTGGCAGCAGATAAAGACTTCTGGTACGCCAATTATGTTTTTAAAAAGAAAGAGGAAAAAAAACAGATCAACCTTCGCTTCTGGCAAACCGATGCTTTCCGCACCATCATGTGGGTCATCATCATCTGCTGTTTTGTAGCGATTATAGTGCTGTACCTTGCCAGCGATCGCGTAGGCCTCTTTCGCCGCAGTTCGCACCAGATTGCACAGGATGAAACAGGAGAAAACGATATTCCCGAGGATATATTCGAGATCAACTACGATAAGGAGATTGATAAGGCACAGGCAATGGGTAACTACCGGCTGGCCGTCAGGTTGCAGTTTCTGAAACTATTACGAACTATGGCCGAAAAACAGATCATTCAGTATGCACCGGCACGCACCAATTTTGATTATCTCGTGCAGCTGCATAAGTCAAACTGGTATCATGATTTTTTCCGGCTTACCCGCCATTACGAATATGTATGGTACGGCCAGTTTCCCATCGATCAGCAACAATATAACCAGGTGAGTAATGAATACAGGCAGGCTTTAGAAAAACTCAGGTATTAATTTGAAAAAAAGTATTCCATATATTTTAATGGGCGTTTTGCTCGTGCTGGTATGTCTGCTGCTGTTTACGCGCAGCAGGGAGGAATTCCGGCAATTAAACACTCATTTCAGTTTCCGCAAAACTGATAAGATACCTTACGGTACTTATGTGGCATACAACCAACTGCCCGCACTTTTTCCGAAGGCGGAAATAAAGGTGGAAAGAAATGCGCCGGGTATCTGGAAAAGTCTCGATGAAAACGGCCGTGGCCAGGTGCTGCTGGCTGTTACTCCACAGGTAAGTATCGACAAGACGGAAGTAACAGCGTTGCTGAGATTTGTCGGCAACGGCAACTCTGTTTTCCTGAGCACTACCGAACTGCCGTCCTCCCTGCGCGAGGCCATCGGGGCAGATATCTATGGAGTATCATTTGATATCTTTCGTCAGTTTGCGCCAGATAGACCCGATTCACTCACCATTTCACTAGCAATCGATTCTGGAAAAATACCGCAGCAGTTCAACTATCCGGGACACAGCATTGATATGCAGTTTGACCGGGTAGATGAGAGCCGTGCCCTGGTATTAGGATATTCAAAAAACGGAAGGCCCAATTTTGTGATGCTCCGCATAGGGCAGGGGCAGCTTTTTCTGCACCTGGCCCCCATGGCGTTTACCAATTATTTTATTCTGCATAATGCCAATATGGCCTATTATGAAAAAGCGCTTTCACTGTTGCCTGCCAGTGCCAGTGTGGTAGCCTGGGATGAATATTTTATCAGCCATCGCAACAGAGAGAATAAGCAATCTAAACCCAACTGGCTCACGGCATTGATGAATCTTAAGAACAGTGAGGGGAAAAAACCATTTGGTGCTGCTATGTGGGTGCTGGCCGGTTTGCTATTATTATATGTGCTCAATGAAATGAGGCGTAAACAACGTCCTGTTCCTGTCATAAAAAAACCAGCCAATGATTCGCTCGATTTCGTGAAAACGATTGGCCGCCTGTATCATGATAAAGGCGATCACCTGAACCTGGCCCGTAAAATGGCTGCTTATTTTCTGGAGCATGTACGTAACAGGTATAAACTGCCTACCAACAAACTGGACCAGCAGTTTTGTGATGCGCTGCATTATAAATCCGGAATCGACCTGTCGTTGATTTTGTCGATAACGAGTTCAATAGAAGTGCTGGAGCAGCGGACAAGTCTGGGGGCAAAAGAACTGGCTGCTTTTCATGCTTCGCTCGAAAATTTTTATAATTACTGATCAATAAACCGTTTTGGCCTGTTTTATACCGGCCTCAACAGATAAACCAAAACCGTTGACATGGAAGAACAAATCTTTGAGCAGCGTACTAACCTCGAAGCACTTAACCAGGCCGTAATGGGCATACGCAGCGAGATCGGCAAAGTGATAGTGGGGCAGGATGAAATGGTAAAACTGATTCTTGCAGCCCTGCTGGCCGATGGTCATGTGCTGATAGAAGGTGTGCCGGGTGTGGCCAAAACGCTTACGGCCAAACTGGTCGCGCGCAGTGTGGATGCAGGGTTCTCGCGTATCCAGTTTACACCCGATCTTATGCCCTCCGATGTACTGGGCACTCCTGTATTCAATCCACGCGATGCAGTATTTGAATTCAAAAAAGGGCCCCTCTTCAGCAATATTGTACTCGTAGATGAGATCAATCGTGCCCCTGCCAAAACACAATCGGCCCTGCTCGAAGTAATGGAAGAAAAACAGGTTTCTGTAGATGGTAAAACCTACCTCATGGATGCTCCGTTTATGGTACTGGCCACTCAGAACCCAGTAGAGCAGGAAGGTACTTACCGGCTGCCCGAAGCGCAACTGGATCGCTTCCTTTTTAAAGTGGTAGTGCCTTATCCCAGTGAAGCAGAAGAACTGGCCATATTGAGCCAGTTTCATAAAATGGGCAACCAGCAGGCACTCGATGTGGTAAAGCCAGTGCTGAGCGGACAAATGATCAATGAAATACGCAAGCAGATACGTACCATTCTTATCGAAGAAAAACTGCTGCAGTTTATTGCCCGGCTCGTGCATCAGACACGCAATCATAAATCCATTTACCTGGGTGCATCTCCACGGGCCTCGCTGGCTATCATGAATGCTGCAAAAGCCATTGCCGCCATGCAGGGACGCGATTTTGTAACACCCGACGATATCCGCGAAGTAGCCGTGCCGGTATTAAGACACCGCATCATGCTGTCGCCCGATAAAGAAATGGAAGGAGTAACCGAAGCGGAAGTCATCCGCCAGATCATTCAGGGGCTTGATATACCCCGGTAAAAGCGCTGTGCAGCCTTTAATATGTATAAATCACTTTTTTTAAATAATATAGTCTACTACCTGGCCGGCGCTGCTGCAGTGCTGTTCACACTTGGCTATTTTTTCCCGGATATGTACCAGGCAGGCTGGTTGTTGTTACTGCTGCTGGGTATTGCCATTGTAATAGAAGTGTTGCTGCTCTATACATTCAGGCAGGCTATCGGTGCTGTACGCGACACGACAGACCGGTTTAGCATTGGCGACGAAAATAAAGTGACACTGGAGTTGCATAACCGCTACCCGTTTCCGGTGCGGCTTAGTATTATTGATGAATTGCCTGTACAGTTTCAGGAGCGCCACTGGTTAAAAAAAGTACAACTCAAAGGCGGCGAAAGCAGCGAGCTGGTTTATATGCTGCGACCGGTTACCAGAGGAGAATATGTTTTTAACGATATCAATGTTTTTGCACATGGCCCTCTTGGACTCGTCAAGCGCCGCTATAGGATACCACAGGAGCGAACCATAAAGGTATATCCGTCTTACGTGCAGATGCGCCGGTACCAGTTGCTGGCTGTCAGCAATCGCCTGCAGGAAGTAGGGGTAAAACGCATTCGCCGCCTGGGACACAGCCTCGAGTTTGAACAGATCAGGGAATACGTACCTGGTGATGATTACCGTACGATCAACTGGAAAGCCACTGCCCGTAAAAACGGGCTTATGGTCAACAACTATACCGATGAACGCAGCCAGCAGGTATATTGTATTGTCAACAAGGGACGCGTCATGAAAATGCCTTTCGGTGGTATGACCCTGCTCGATCATGCCATCAATGCCTCACTGGTATTGTCGAATGTGGCGCTCGTAAAGCAGGACAAAGCCGGCCTCATCACCTTTGCCGAAAACCTCGACAGCTTTGTGCCGGCTGACAAAAAGCCCACACAGATGAACCTGCTGCTGGAGGCGCTCTACCGTCAGCAAACGCGTTTTCTGGAACCTGATTTCGAAAAATTATATGCCGTGGTACGTACACGTATTACGCATCGCAGCCTGCTGGTTTTGTTTACCAATTTCGAATCGCTCGAAAGCCTTGAGCGGGAAATGCCCGCCTTAAAAAGACTGGCACGTTATCACCTGCTGCTCGTGGTATTTTTTGAAAACACAGAATTGAAAGCGCTTACCAATCAGGCATCCTCTACAGTAGAAGATATCTATATTAAAACCATTGCCGAAAAATTTGCTTTCGAAAAAAGACAAATGGTTAAAGAACTGCATAATAATGGAATTCTTTCTATCCTCACCACACCCGAAAACCTCAACGTAAATACGGTCAATAAGTATCTGGAACTAAAGACACGGGTTTCGATTTAGTCGACAGTTGACAGTGGACAGTTGACAGTTGACAGTGGGCAGTGGACAGTGGATAGTGAACAGTGGATAGTAAGAACAGAATGCCATCTAAACTTTTAATTCTTTTGACTCTTTATACCTCTTAAATCCTTTAAACTTTATCTCTTCACTGTCAACTGTCAACTGTCAACTGTCAACTGTCAACTAACTCATACCTTTGTCCGATGAATACTTTCGAAGAAGGCCGCGTGATTTTGCTCGATAAGCCGCTGGAATGGACCTCTTTTGATGCCGTACGTAAAGTGCGCAACCTGATCCGTATTAAAAAGGTAGGACATGCCGGCACACTCGACCCCCTGGCTACCGGTCTGCTTATTATTTGCACCGGCAAGTTTACCAAGCGCATCAATGAATACATGGCGCGGGAAAAAGAATATACTGGTACCATCACAATCGGAGCCATTACACCTACCTATGACCTGGAAAGTGAGCCGCAGGATTTTAAACCCTTCGAGCATATCACTCTGCAGCAAATGCAGGAAGCTGCTGCACAGCTTACAGGGCCAATTATGCAGGTGCCACCTGCACATTCGGCAATAAAGGTGGGTGGCAAACGGGTATATGAACTGGCCCGGAAAGGTAAAGAAGTAAAGCTGGAGCCACGCCCTGTAACCATCAGCGTTTTTGAACTTACAAAAATCGAATTGCCTGTAATTTCTTTCCGCGTTGTATGTACTACCGGCACGTATATCCGCAGCCTTGCCAATGATTTTGGAGCTATCCTGGGATGCGGGGCCTATCTGAGCAGCCTGTGCAGAACCCGCATCGGTGAGTTTACACTGGAGCAATCTATCAGCATCAGCCAGTTTGAAGCAGATGTGCTGAAAGAACGCGAAATAAATCAGAATATAAAGGGGTAGTTGATACCTAACTGAAACTGGCTACCCTTGAAGAAGGGATAGCTGAACCAGCGGTTCTGGTATTGCGCATCTGTAACGGAAGGGCTGGGATCTTTTACTTTGTAACCATAATCGAAGCGGATTACAAAGAAGTTGAAATCTACACGCAGGCCACCACCCATGCCAATGGCTATGTCCTGTCCCAGCCGGCTGAGTTTGAATACCTCTTCTGCAGGCCTGTTATCTGCCTTTTTAAGGAACCAGACATTCCCGATATCGGTAAAGAAGGCGCCATTTACTTTTACGCCAAAGGGAGTGCCAATCGGAAACCGGTATTCGGCATTGGCCTCAAGTTGCACATCGCCATACCGGTCAGGTGTGCCCAGTGACCCGTTAAACTCTTTGACGGTAGAGCCCGGACCCAGGCGGCGCAAGGCCCATGCCCGCATACTGTTTGGACCGCCGCTGAAATATTGTTTGAAAAAAGGCAGATTGTTACGTTTCAGCGGATCGCGTGTGGAATTGAACTCATAACCCAATCCGGCAAACAAACGGAGTGCTATAGACGATTTGGGACGTCGTATGAGATGGGCAAATTCCACATCCGCTTTAATAAAACGATACAGCTGCTTATCAAGGAAACTGTTGCGGATTAAACCGGTAAGCGTGCCCGATTCTTCGACGTTGGCGCGAAATAAATTAAGCTTATTTCCCTTTCCGCCGCTGATGGTAAGATTGGTAATGATGGATGCAATAAAACCATCGGTAAAAATGCTGCGCAGAGAAGGGTTATTGCTGATAAGTGTCTTCAGACTGTCGCGCTGAATAAGCCGGGAGTATTCGATATTAGGCAGCTTAACTGTTAAAAGCTTATTGGCACTTTGAGCCCGATTGCGCCATTGATATTCGTAACCCCATGATCCGTTGATGCTGGTTAGGTTATACAACAGGCGTCTTTCCGTATTGGCTGCATTGAAGGCAAACTGGGTACGGAAATTATCGCGCCTGTTTTCGGGAATCCATTTGATGGCCGGAGTAAACCGGGGGAAAATGATAGTATGACTGAAACTGACCTGCTGGGTCTGTATGAACTGGCTGCTGCCGTTGGCGCCCAACTCCACACCATAGCGTACGTTGGTGCTGGCCGTATTGGCTGCCCGGGCAAAATTCCGGTTTTGCACACCTACGTTGATACCAATACCAAACAGGTTGCCCGATATAGCACTTTGGTTAATGCTGCTTTCGAGGTTTGTATTGAAGGAATATTTACTGGCAGGGCTTAAGCGAATAATATAATCAACCGTGTCTGAATTGGGCCGGGGCACCATATCGATGCTGGCCATACGCCAGGTGCCAAGGTTGTTGAGGTTATTCAATGTGCGGGTATAACGACGCAACCGGTAGATACTGTCTTGCGGAATATTGACCAGCAGCGGAAAAATGTTGGTCTTGTACTTTCGCTGGTATTGCACAATCCGCATATTTTTTACGCTGTCAATTTTTTTGACCAGACCGGCCGTATCTACACGGTAATCAGGATAGATTGTAACATGACCGTTATAAAATTTGGTCAGACGCAGGCTGTCGTAAGACCGGAGGCGGATATCGAGATTGGCCTTTGGATTTTCGCGGCGCTCCTGCAGGCGTTCCAGCAACTCAAGCTGTTCAAAAGGATCAAGACCCGGTTGCAGCAGGGCTACATCAAGCGTATCCCAGAGCCCCATCATTTCATCGCGGCTGAAGCGCAGGTATCCGTTGTTGCGATAAAGCTCTGTAAGCCGGTCCAGTTCGGCGCTGATAGGAGCTTTGGCAAAAGGAGTGCCTTTGCGGATTAGTGCGTCTTTGCGCGACGAATCGGCCAGTTGCTGCAATTCCGGATGACGCATAGTGTAACTGATGGAGTCAAGCATGACCTGCTTGCCGGGGCGCACGTAAAAATCAATAACCATCCGGTGATGGTGATATGCTTTCGGAAAAAGACTGCGCGGAGGTTTCAGGTGACTTTCATAATAAATGGAATCATGAAAATATCCCTTTGACTTGAGCAGGGCCCGCATATATACGATAGAGTTATCGGCATTGACACTGTCATAGACGGGTGGCTTTTTCATTACCTGCCAGGCCAGTTTTTCAATACTCCGTACCTTCAGGCTATCGTCGAGCTGGCCTTCCAGGCCGCTCAGCAGATCCGCTTTTTCTTCTTTTGAAAAGTTGCCTATTAACTTGATATTTGTTTTATAAACAAAATTTTTATCGGCAGGGCTTTGCTTGACGATGGTACAGGAGCCCAGGAGGGCAATCCAGATTCCGGCAACAATGGCTTTCAGGTAGACGGTATGGGACGTAGATTTGCCGGCTGACATAGAAAATTTGAAACATCAACAATGCTGACCAAATCGCAGATCAAATATATTCAAAGTTTAGGCCATAAAAAACACCGCGATGCGGAAAAGCTCTTTCTGGCCGAAGGGCCAAAGATAGTGGGAGAATGGTTACAGGAGCATGGTTTGCGCCTGCAAACTATTTATGCCACGCAACAATGGATAGAGCAGCATGGGCAGATAGCGGTACCCGTGCAGAAAGTGACAGAAGATGAATTGGCAAAGATTTCACAGTTGCAGACACCCAACCAGGTGCTGGCTGTGGTACATCAGCAGGAGCCGCCTGCTGCATTAGAGGCCAGCTCCTCACTTGTACTGGCCCTCGACACCATCCAGGACCCGGGCAATCTGGGTACTATCATCCGTATTGCCGACTGGTTTGGAATAAATGCGATTGTATGCAGCCGTGAATGTGCAGATATTTATAACCCCAAAGTGGTACAATCGACCATGGGAAGCCTTGCCAGGGTCAGAATATTATATGCAGACCTGGTAGAATGGATAGAAAGCCAGCCCGGTTGCCGGGTATATGCCGCTGCGCTCGAAGGCCAGGATGCAGGGAAAATGGGCGTACTCAAATCGGGCGTACTGGTAATTGGCAACGAATCAAAAGGGATCAGCGCACCGGTTATGGCAAAGGTGAATGTACGGATTACTATCCCCCGCAAAGGGAAAGCCGAATCGCTCAATGCTGCGGTGGCAACCGGCATCCTGCTCTCGAAACTGACCTGATATCCCGCTTATTTTATTGAAAACGGATGGCCCGTACCGGCTGAATCTTTCTGACCAGCAGGGTAGGAATCATTAATACCAGGGCACTGATCAGCAGCGTACAGCCGGCAATCGTACATATTTCCAGCGCACTGATCTGCACCGCAGCCTCCCTGATATAATAAGCTTCTTCCTGCAGCTTGATAAATCCTGTTTTTTTCTGCAGCCACAACAGTCCCAGAGCCAGTAGTGTACCAGCTATAATGCCGGTAAGTGTAATGATTATGGCATGCCGCAGAAATATATTTTGTATCGTCCAGTTATTGGCACCGAGGGCCTTCAGTACACCAATCATACGTACCCGCTCAAGCACCAGGATGATCAGACAGCTGACCAGATTGATAAGGGCTACAAAGATCATAATACCGATGAGCACATTACGGGTCACATCCTGCATATTGAGCCAGTCAAAGATGTTGGGCGAAACATCCCGCACATTCACTGCTTCCCAGCTGAGCGGAAATTTATCCATATCAAAGATGGCTTCGGCTACCTGGTCGGCCTGCTTATAGTCGCGCAGAAATACCTCGTAGCCGCCTGCCTGCATCGGGTCCCAGTCATTGAGACGTTGAATAAGGCGCAGGTCGCCGATGGCAAATGTTTTATCGTATTCTTCAATACCTGTTTTGTAAATGCCAACAATAGTAAGCTTGTCGGGCCGGGGCTGACCATCGGGTCTGATAAAATAGATCATTATCCGGTCGTTGAGCCGCAGGCCCAGCTGTTTGGCCGTATATTCAGAGATCATGATCTCGCGGCTATACGTACCGGGTACAAACTGAAGCGGGCGCCCCTGCCTGATAAAACGTTTAAAGAAATCGAATTGATAAGTACTGTCGTATCCTTTTACCAGCACACCTTCTATTTCATCCTTTGTTTTCAGGATGCCGTACTTGGTGGCATATGGGTGAATTTGCTGCACAGCCGGATTCTTGCGGATATCGGCTACCAGGGTATCATTTTCAATAAGCGGTGTTTCTTCAGCAATCAGCGCTTTCATAGGCTGGCGCTCCATTATGCGGATATGCCCCATGAAGCTGAAAACCTTTTTGCTGACCTCCGACTGAAAACCATTGGCGAAAGCCAGCGCAATGATCATTACGGCCACACTGATGATAGTGGCCACCGTACTGAGCCGGATGATAAACCGGGAAAATGACCGCTGCTGATTAAAAGCGATCCTGTTTGCTATGAATGTTGCAACCTTCAAACTGAAATCCGGGTCTGGTTTTTGCAGAGCCAGTATCCTGACTGGGCTGACCGGTCAACAAAAATAAGCGGATCAGCAGATTAAAAGGATTATTTAACTGTTTTTCATAATATTGAGCACCACTAAACTACTGGAATGAAGTTTTTATTTACCTCTTTGCTTGCCCTGGTCACGGTATTTATTCATGCACAACAGCCCGATCAGGTATATAAAGATAATATCCGCTCGGTTCGCCTTTACAAAGCTGGTGATATATATAGCTATCCCATCCTAACACTCAACAGCAATGAGCAGCTGGAATTGCATTTTGATGATATGGATGCAGATATTAAAAACTATTACTTCAGCTTCCAGCTTTGCAATGCCGACTGGACGGTATCCAACCTGCTCCCTTTCGACTATGTGCGGGGTTTTCAGAGTACGCGTATCACCAACTACCGTAATTCATCTATCTCGATCAATCGCTATACACATTACCAGGCCAGTTTTCCCGATCGTAATGGCACACCCACACGATCGGGTAACTATCTGCTGAAAGTATTCCGTAATAATGATACATCCGATCTGTACTTTACGCGCCGTTTTCTGGTAATTGAGAATAAAGTATCAGTAGGAGCACAGGTGCGTCAGCCGTTTGACAGTCGCCTGTTTCAGTCAGACCAGCGGGTACATGTAATACTGAATACAGCTAATGCCCGGATCAATATACTATCTCCCCAGGATATCAAACTGGTAGTACTCCAGAATTATTCCTGGCAGAATGCAGCCCGTGTAGATAAGCCGACCATTTTCAGAGGTAATTATTTTGAATACAACGATGATGCCACCACCTTTCAGGCGGGAAGAGAGTGGCGCTGGATCGACTTGCGGAGTTTGCGTCTTATGAGCGACCGCATGGCGCGTATGGCCGATAGTGCAAGACAGATGCAGGTATATGTAAAACCCGATGCCGAACGCCGCTCGCAAGTGTATATCTATTATCGTGATCTGAATGGATTATATACGATTGAAAATACAGATGGGAATAATCCCTACTGGCAGAGCGATTATGCCTGGACTCATTTTACGTTTGTTCCGCCCAATAACCAGGCCTATCCCGGCAAAGACATTTACCTGTATGGCGATTTGACCAATTACCGGCCCGATGAAAATTCGAAGATGACGTTCAATGCAGATAAAGGTGTATACGAAAAGGCAATGTTTTTAAAACAGGGCTACTACAACTACTCCTATGTAACCCAGGATTATCGTGCCGATCCCAACAACCGGTTTTCATTTTCGAATACAGAGGGCAATTTTAATGCTACCGAAAATGCCTACATGGTGCTGATTTATTACCGGCCTTTTGGAGCCAGGGCCGATGAGCTGATTGGCTATGCACAGGTCAACTCCCTGGCACTGCGTTAACAGGCGGTTTTTCTTTTATTTATAAAGCCTTTTTTTGAGGAAAAATGCCCGTGGGCCTGTATCTTTGCGCCGGCAGGTCTTACACGACCAGCTCCTGTCGAACCTCCCCAGGGCCGGAAGGCAGCAAGGATAGATGGTTGTAGCGGTGCGATGTGAGTAGCCTGCCATTTTTTTTTCTTTTCAGCCGGTATCCGGCTTTTTTTATTCTCCTATCTTCCAAACAGGTCTTCTTATTTTGTACTAACCCATCGGTTTTGCTTATTTTTGAGATTGGCGATACCGATCGCCCTACTTTTAGAAAAAATAATTCGTATGAAATTTTTTATTGATACAGCCAATCTGGCGCAGATCAAAGAAGCCCATGAGTTAGGAATTCTGGATGGGGTAACTACCAATCCATCGCTGATGGCCAAAGAAGGTATTAAAGGAACAGATGCTGTGCAGAACCATTACAAGACCATTTGCGAGCTGGTAGATGGTGGTGATGTAAGTGCCGAAGTAATATCAACTGATTTTGATGGCATCGTTGAAGAAGGTAAAAAACTCGCAGCCATCCATCCCAATATCGTGGTAAAGGTACCAATGATCAAAGATGGTGTAAAAGCGCTGCGCTGGTTTACTGAAAATGGTATCCGTACCAATTGTACACTGGTATTTTCGGCAGGTCAGGCTATTCTGGCAGCTAAAGCCGGCGCTACTTACGTTTCACCTTTTATCGGTCGTATTGATGACAGCAGCTGGGATGGTATTGAACTGATTGCCCAGATCTCGCAGATATATTCTATTCAGGGGTTCAAGACAGAAATCCTGGCCGCTTCAATCCGCAACGCACTGCATATCGTAAAATGCGCCGAAGCCGGTGCCGATGTATGTACCTGTCCGCTTGATTCAATTCTTGGTTTGCTCAAACATCCTTTGACAGATATCGGTCTGGCCAAGTTCCTGGAAGATGCGAAGAAATTTGCGTGATAATTGATTCCCATTTCTATAAAGCAAAAGGCATCTATGACAGATGCCTTTTGCTTTATAGAAACATTATAAGCGTTTTTCTAATCAATAATAATCTTTTTGATTTTTGGAAGCGTTGAACCACTGCAAACAATTACCAAATCGCCGTTTTTGTCAAACTGTAGACTGACCGGATAATCTATTTTTGCATTTTGCAGATTCCCGTCGACGTCGCCTTCACCAGCCGTTCCAACCAGGGTAGACACAGTGCCATTGTCATAAACTCTTATTCGGTTATTCATCGCTTCTGCCATATAGATTTTCCCATCAGGTCCTACTTCTATATCCCATATCAGGTTAAACCTGGCCTGGGCGGCGGGCCCATCTACTGCAATTGATGTATTGCCTCCTGCCAGGGTACTCATTATCCCGGTTGTGAGATCCAGTCTTCTAAGAAAAGATGCTTTTGTATTTCCTCCACGAGGGCCATAAATATTTCCGAAATAGAGATATTTTTCGTCTTTATCAACGGTGATATTACCATACATATTAAATGATGCTACGCTGGTGTCACCATCAATATACCAGTTACTGTTGCTGTTCATAAAATCATATTTGGTAAAAAGGCTCCATATCAGTGAGCCATTGTAGTCAAGCTTGTATATATAATTATAATTGTTAGTTGCATATATCGCAGTAGGAGTAGCTGCGACAGCAAAAATCTGCTGATTTTCAAAAGTTGCAAGTGTAGTTACAACTCCTGCAGGAGTAACACGACGAATAGCGCCGGGAACACCGGCATCTGCAACATAGATATTACCATCTCTGCCCATAGACAGATATTCAGGATATCGGAATCCAGCTGCTGCACCCGTACCGTCCACGATCCCTCGTTGATCATTACCTGCTAAAAGAGATACCATACCTGCAGCACTTACCTTACGTAATTTTGGTGCCGGGAAGTGCCCCAGATAATAATTGTTATCGGCATCAATGGCTATTCCCGCCAACTGATCAAATTTGGCGGTGTTAATTGGGCCGTCTTCCATCCCTTTTATGCCATTTGTAACTGATACCAACTCATAACTGTATTGGTAAGCAAATTCAGGTCCTTCAGTTGCTTTCCCATTGATAGTAACTTCTACTTTCCCGGATCCGCAACGGGCTGGAATCTTTGCGGTGACTCTGTTGGCACCTTGCTCAAGAATAGTACACTCCTTTCCGTTTACTTTAACAACAATGCTGCCTGCAGAAACCGGAAAATTCTGTCCGGAAATAATAATCTCAGTGTTTTTAGGGCCTGAAAGTGAGCCGGTTGAGCTGGTGAATTCCGAAATACTCGGAACTGGCGGTTCTTTATCATCTTTTTTGCTACAGCTACTGGGCAATATTACTAATGCAGCTGCAAACAGGCACAGAAAGGAGATAGAAAACAAACGGGTGAGTGATCTTTGGGAAGTAACTTGCATAGGGCTGAAAATTGATATGTAAAAGTTGCACTTATTGTTGAATAAAACAACATTTTACCGACGATTTGATTTTTTTGCCATTAGGCATTGGGTAGAAAAATGTAGCTGGAGCACTATCTCATTTGAAATCAAGGGAGCCTATAAATCCGGGTCTGGCAATATTTTGATCCAGATTGTTCGTTCAATGTGCAGAGCCGTTTTGTTTCTGAGTATGGCAGTAATGGTTATCTTTTTTCCCTTGAAATCGGCAGGAATTACCAGGTTGTTTCCCAAAAAATAGCAATCAGACGATCTGAATTCCAATTCTTTATCAGTGAGCGGCAGCCAGCGTCCATTGCTTTGCAGGCCATCTACATTGATGTAATTGTGAGTGCCTTTTTTGAGGCTGTCGGTATATAAATGGAAAGCAATACTGTCAACCTGTTGGGCTTTCAGCGGCTGGCCGGGCATTAATCCGATAAATAAAGCGAGTAAAGCTATACGCATACGCCTGTACATTATATTATTCAGATGCAAATGAGAGGCAAAATGTACGATCCGTTTTATAGTTAACATTTCTTTTTGCCGGCGGGAGTATTCCAAAGCTAAGAAAAAGGGCCCGTATGGGCCCTTTTGACAATATAATGTGTGGAAACAGATCAGGGGAAGATGCCGAGTTCGGCATAGCTGGTTGCTACTTTATTGATAGCAACTACATAAGCCGCTGTGCGCATATCCGGAATGTCGGGATTGTTTTTCCATTCATTCATGATCTCATGTGTGGCAGCAATCATCGTTTCTTCGAGGCCGCTGTATACGAGGTCAACCTCATCGGCGCCGTGTACGATATACTCTTTTTCCTTGCCTCCCATTTTTTTGCCGGAAAGTGATTCAATCTGTGCCACGATATGTGAGTTCATGTTTTCGTTGAATCGTTTTTCCATACGGCCATAACGCACGTGGCTCAGGTTTTTCAGCCATTCAAAATATGATACCGTCACACCACCCGCATTGAGGTACATATCGGGTACCACCAGGGTTCCTTTTTTGGCAAATACCTCATCGGCTTCGGGTGTAAGCGGGCCATTGGCCGCTTCACCTATCAGGCGGGCCTTAATGCGGGGAGCATTTTCGCCATTGATTACGTTTTCGAGTGCCGCAGGTATCAGGATGTCGCAATCCATTTCGAGCGCTTCGGTATTTTTTGCAAAATTGCTGGCGCCGGGGAAGTTGAGGATAGAGCCGGTAGCTTTACGATGCTGGAATACCTGATCTACATCCAGACCTTCGCTACTCCAGATAGAGCCTTCATATTCGGCCAGTCCCACGATAATGGCGCCGGCATCCTGGAAGAACTTGGCACTGTGATAACCCACATTACCCAATCCCTGTACCACTACGCGTTTTCCTTCTACTCCGGTAGTGAGACCGAGACGCTGCATTACATCAGGCATATTACAAACCTCACGCAGACCAAAGAATACACCCAGGCCGGTAGCTTCGCGGCGGCCACGTACACCGCCCTGCGATACCGGCTTACCGGTTACGCAGCCTGCGGCATCAATTTCGCCGGGGTGCATAGTGGTATAGGTATCAAGAATCCAGGCCATTTCGCGTTCACCGGTTCCATAGTCGGGTGCCGGTACATCGGTGCCGGGTCCGATAAATTTCTTTTTGATCAGTTCGCTGGTATAGCGGCGTGTGATCTTTTCCAGCTCAAAAGGAGAATATTCGCGCGGGTTGATCTTGATGCCACCCTTACCACCACCAAAGGGAACGTTTACGATGGCACATTTGTAGGTCATGAGGGCAGCCAGGGCCATCACTTCATCCTGATTTACCTCGGCAGCAAAACGGATACCGCCTTTACAGGGAGTTTTGTGCTGCGAATGCTGCACACGATAGGCCTCAATTACTTCAATGGTTCCATTATCACGTTTTACCGGAAACTTCATACTGTAGATGGCATTGCAGGCTTTGATCTGCTCCAGGATACCCGGATCCCATTTGGTGAATCGGGCGGCCTTATCAAAACTTTTTTCTACGGCATTAAAAAAACTGTAATGTTTGTCGGGCATGATTCAAAATTTAGTGTTCAAATAGCAAGCATATGATTCGTTAGAAATAAATACAATTAGGAGGCAGGTTTATTGTCCTTTCTCGAGCCGGGTCATTTTTCTATCCAGGCGTACCACATAGAGAATGAGACCGGCAAGTATGACCAGTATCACAGCTATAACTACATAGATGCGGCCATTGCTCCGCATGGTTTCACCTATAGCTGACTGACCGGGTCCGCCCTGGGCAAAGCAGGCTGTACAGCAGAAAAGAAACAAAGCAGTAACGAGTGATCTCAATCTGTTCATGCGGATAATTTTTTTTCTTTAAACAAAGCAACTCTGATGTTGAGTGTGGTGATCCAGACGCCCAGCAGGGTCCAGCCAATGACAGCCGGATAAAATACCATACGCATGCGGCCATCGATATCCTTAAAGTTCATAGCCGGATTGCCTTCCTGACCCGGATGCAGGCTTGGCAAAAGGCGGGGAACGATCCAGATGGCCGGAAATAACATGGCGTAGGCGAAAATGTTGTAGACAGCACTGATACGCGCCCGTTTGTCCATATCCTGGATAGAGTCGCGCAGTACGAGATAGGCAAAATAGATGAGCAGGGCAATCGCAGCTCCGATCAGTTTGGGTTCACGTGCCAGTGCACCAAATGACTGAAAGGCCGGATTATTGGGATCGGCCCAGGTATAGCTCATCCAGATGGCACCGGTAGCGTAACCCAGCAGACCAAAGACGATCCCACTGGTGGCAAACTGACGGGCATAGATATCATATTTCAGATCAAAACCGCGCAGATAATAAATGGAATAAATCACGGAAAGACTGAAAAGAATCATCATGGCAAACCACATGCATACATGAAAGTAGAGGTTGCGGATGGTTTCTTCCAGTGCCGGCAGGGAAGGTACCGGCAACAACAGCCCGCCTATGACCGTATATACCAGCAGCAACACACTGAGAATCTTCCACCAGGATTTGTACATATAATTTGCAGGACGGGTCATGATCAGATCATTAAGGAGCTAAAGTGCAGCAAAATTAAGGTGGGGCCGTTAATCCCCCGCAAAAATTAAAAAACGATAAAGGGGGGCAAAAGGTTACCTGAAATCTTCTGAAAAAGCATAATCTGTTAAATGCTGTTTAAGTTTCAGCTGCTTTTTTGAACAGGATAAAAAACAATATGTTCAAAATCAGGAATCAGACAGAGGATTTTTTTGATTTTGAGATAATTTATTTTCCCGAAAAATTGCCAAACGGATTTTGAGCGTTGTTATCCATATTCCCAGTAAAGTCCAGCCGGCAATTGCAGGGTAAAATACCATAAGCATAGTACTGTCAATATCTTTTGGCTTCATGGCTGGATTACCTTCCTGTCCCGGATGAAGACTGGGCAAAAGGCGTGGTATGATCCATATCGCCGGAAACAGCATAGCATAGGCAAAAACATTGTAGACAGCACTGACGCGTGCCCTCTTGTCCATATCCTGGATAGAGTCGCGCAGTACCAGGTAGGCAAAATAGATCAACAGAGCAATGGCAGTACCAATGAGCTTGGGTTCCCGCGCCAGCGCCCCAAATGATTTAAAAACCGGGTTATTGGGGTCAGCCCAGGTATAGCTCATCCAGATAGCGCCAGTGGCATAACCCAATAGACCAAATAAGATGCCTGTGGTCGCAAATTGCCTTGCATAGATATCATACTTTAGGTCAAAACTCCGGAGATAGAATATAGAATAGACTATTGAAAAACTAAAAAGGGTCATCATAGCCATCCACATACATACGTGGAAGTAAAGATTCCGGATAGTTTCTTCCAATGCCGGTAAATCAGGCACGGGAAATAATAATCCACCGACAATAGTGTAGATAAGCAAGACGACACATAATAGTTTCCACCATGTCCTGTACATATATTTTGGAGGCTGCTTCATCCTGATGTAATTATAATAAGAGGGGGAAGGTGAATACTTTTTGAAAATTGCATACAACAAGTTCTGCTGCAATTGGTTTAACGGGAAATATCTTTTTTCAGGAAGACAAGAACAAGGCTTAGTCTTTCCACAAAAAAGGGAAAAGTATGACCGCCATGGTGCCTACCAGCACATCCAGGGCACCCAGCAGCAGCAGGTCTGTTGCCTTGAAGGTAATAACCGGGTTAAAGGCTGCATTGGAGATTTTCATGAGCAGGATCAGTTGGGGGATGATCAGCGGAAAACCCAGCACCGCCATGATCGCCGCATTTTGCTGTGCCCTTGCGGCAATGGCTGCCAGAAACGTAAAAACCATACTGAGGCTCCAGCCACCCAGCAATACCAGGCCCATAAAAGACCAGGGGCGGGCCAGTGGACTACCCATCAACAAGCTGAAAAGCAACAGACTTAAAAGGCTCATCAGCAACATGAGCAGGGAATTGAACAGCAGCTTGGCGAGTACGAAATGAGCAGGTGATACAATGGAATAAAAATAAAGCATCCGCCCGCGGCTCTCCTGCAGGAAGCTCTTGGCTACGGCATTGATACATATAAACAACTGGGTAACCCAAAACAGGCCATTCCATACCTTATGCTCCGGCTCATCGATGGCCAGGAATAATACGAAAATGGTAGCACCGATATATAACAATATGCCATAAAAGCTGTACTGCTGGCGGATTTCCAGGAGCAGGTCTTTTTTAAATAATGCGTATATGTGCCGGAATGTGTGGATAAACAGCGGGTTTTGTGAGCGCGAAAATAATACTAATGTATCCGGGAAATGTCTATTTTGTCGACTAAACTTTTTTTAATGAAAAAGATTAATATAGCCCAAACCAGCTAATAAAGAGTAGTTTACAAGAGAGGAAAACACTATCGGTAACGATTTAGTAATGGTGCTTACTGCACTTACTTTCATTTGATTACCTTGTAAATCATTACTGCAAATGTAATAAAATAATGAGGTCGTCTCAAAAGTACCTGAGGCGACCTTTTTCGTATTTAGTGATGATCTTATTCACATATCTGTATAAAAAGACTTGATGTTGTTAATGGTTTAGTATCGTTTTTGTGGCTTATTCTGTCATGGCCAGAGGTAAAACACTAAAAGTAGTCTTCAAGCAAAACTTTCAGAATCAGGGGATGCTGCTGCCTCCTGATCTGAACGATCTGATTGCTCAAAATCATCCTGTGCGTGTTGTTCATGCTGTATTGGATAAAGTGGATATCAGCCGGTTAGTACAGCAGTACAAGCCAGGCGGCACCAGCAGCTACCATCCCTGGATGCTGCTCAAAGTGTTGGTATATGCTTATATCAATAACATCTACAGCAGCCGCAAAATAGAAGAAGCTGTTTCCCAGAATATTAACTTCATGTGGCTTGCCGGCATGAGCAAGCCTGATCACAATACCATCAACCGTTTCCGTGGCCAGCGTTTGCAAAAGAGCCTGCAGCCGATCTTTACACAGGTCGTATTACTGCTGTGTGAAGAAGGTTTGTTAAGCATAAAAGACCTGTATACCGATGGAACCAAAATAGAGGCAAACGCCAACCGCTATACTTTTGTGTGGGGCAACTCTATCAAAACCAACCGGGAGAAGATGAAGCAGCAGTTGAATGAGATGTGGCAATACGCCCAGTCCGTAGCAGCCTCGGAACTGGACGATACCGATCCTGCAGGCTTTGATAAAATAGACAGTGAGAAGATGGCAGAGACCATTGATACTATTAATGCGGCACTGAAGGATAAAGAAGTAGACAAAAAGATAAAGCAGAAACTCAATTACGCGAAGAATCACTGGCCTGCAGCGCTGGACAAATACGAGCAGCAGGAAAAGATCCTGGGAGAAAGCAGGAGCAGTTACAGCAAAACCGACACGGACGCGACTTTTATGCGGATGAAGGAAGACCACATGAGGAATGGTCAGTTAAAACCTGCTTATAATGTGCAGATCAGTACCAATAACCAATACATTGCCTCCTATAGTATCCATCAGAATGCCACCGACACCAATACCCTCATAGACCATGTTAGCCGGCATATCAGGCAGTTCGGACAGAAGCCAAACAATATCACCGCTGATGCTGGTTATGGCAGTGAACAGAACTACCAGTGGCTGGAGAAAAAAAGGATTACTGCTTATATTAAGTACAACCAGTTCGACCGGATGCAGCATGAGAACATCCGCAACAAGAAACCGTTTGCCGTTGACCGGCTGGAATATGATGCAGAAAAGAACCAGTACCTGTGCCCAATAGGCGAGTCAATGACACACAAGGGTTGGAAGATCGAAGAAACCAAAGGAGGATATCCGCAGATCATTGATAAGTTCCAGGCAAAGGACTGCAAAGGCTGTTTTTTGAATGGCATCTGTAATACTCAAAAGGGAGACCGGATAATAGAAGTCTCCCTGAATAATGCCCGGCTGAAAGAGGCGGCAGAAAAGCGATTAAAGAGCAAGCGGGGTATACAGAAGAGAAAGCAGCGCTGCTTCGATACCGAACCGGTGTTTGGTAATATTAAACACAACCACCACTTCAAAAGGTTTATGCTGCGGGGCATTGAAAAAGTAACAGTTGAAACCGGCTTACTCGCCCTGGCGCACAACTTAAGAAAGAAAGCAGCCTGAAAACAAGGCAGGCCCGCTTCAAAAAACTTCCATCCCTGGTCTCCGCACACAAAATTTTATTCTTCCCGGGGCTTTTGCTATTACACTCCATATACCGTCGTAAATGAAAAAAGACCGTCTCTTAATTTTGAGACGGCCTCTTTTTTCGTCTTTCCCTTTCTACTTGCAATATCAATAAAATCTCCCCATAGGGGGAAAACTGTGATAATGGTTTCAACATTATTCCCAAATTTTGGCATATCAACAATAGATGCAACTCCGAAACAAATTGTGAGAACTTCTAAAAGATTATGCTATGGAAATCGTGTTGAGTAAAATATTATCACAAATTCATCATCAGGAAGACAAGCTGTCTTCTCAAATGATGCGAGCGGCAGACGAGGCTTACCAAATGACCTTGTTCCTAAATGAAATGCTGTGTACTATAAAAGTCAAAGTCTTACAAGCCGGATTTACAAATGAACAACAGGAGATTGACTTTTTCAAGAATATCAAACCACAAATTTTAGGGAAACTTATCTACTATAACAAAGTATTCCGCATCGAAACTACCTGCCCCGTCAGTAATGGCAAAATACATCAAAACTATTATGAGAACCTATTAAAAAATCTCAAATCAGAATATAAAGAAAGTATTTGCAATGAGGATTTTTACAGATACTACCGTGCAGGCAGGACAGACCGTGACCATACTTATTTCAGGCTCGGACAAATCAATTACCACGATGGATTAAAGAGTGGTGTGTTTGAAATTGACCTTAGTTTCTCAACGTATTATGACAACAAGATAGCCTATATTATAGCCAATGAACTACTTTATACTTATATGCTTACCAAAATCAACCCCGAAGAAAATCCCGATACAATTTTACTAAATGGAGATGCAAACAAAGATATTTCGTGGACAAATTCTCAAAATGCACTTATCGAACTGATATACGCTCTCTATGCTTCAAATTCCATTGCGTATGGAAAAATAGGCATCCGAAAATTAGCTTTGATTTTTCAGGTGCTATTCCGAACACCATTAAACGACATACATCACTCTTTCCACCGAATGAAAACAAGAGCAGGTTCCCGAACGGCATTTTTAGACCAACTCAAAATATCCCTCGAAGAATATATGGATAAAGACCTTTAGCTGTTTCAATACAGTAATTTCAAAGCAGTACACAAAATGTACTGCTTTTTTATTTGCCCATATATGCCAATTGGCAAATCCTTATTACAAAATACCCACCCTCTCCTAAACCCTTATTAAACAAGGGTTTTTCTAATTATAAAAATTTTCAAAAAACCGCCAAACCAATGGGTGAGGATTGGCAGACAAACACTGCCACCTTTAGGAGTTTTACATAGTGAACATTTAAAAGCTGTGCAATGAAAATAATAACTATTGAGGAAGAAGCCTGGCAACAACTAAACAGCCGTATCAACGCCATTGCCGAGTACCTTAAAAGACAGGAAGATAAAAGTTTTGATGACCTGTGGCTCAATAACCACGAGGTATGCCAATACCTGCACATCAGCGAAAAGACCTTATGGCGTATGCGAACCAAAGGCGAGATAGCTTATTCAAAAATCTACGGTCAGTATTTCTACACCATTGGAGCCATTAAGGATATGCTCAACGCTAACGCTATACAAAGCAGCGATGAATTTGTGCAGGAGCTTATGGCAAAAGGCAAAAGCTATATCGAAAAAGGTAGAAAGTTAAAGACAGATAAAAAATAGGTATGAACCTTTAAAAGTATATCCCTATGAATATTGATAGAATGGAATTTTTGGCGTGGATGGAACGCCTGATGGGTCGCCTTGATATGCTGGGCGATAATATAGATGAGTTGCAAAAGAAACGTAATAGCATAGATGGCGAGGAACTGCTCGACAATCAGGATTTACTACAAATGCTGAAAATCAGCAACCGTTCCCTGCAACGGTATCGCTCCATCGGCAAGTTGCCTTATTATACGATAAGCGGAAAACTATATTACAAACTGTCCGATGTGCATCAGTTCATCAGGGAGAGCTTTAATCCACCCTCAAAATGAACGCCAATGAAAGACAAAGACTGCCTTTGAGTGCCACTTCGGGCAATACAGCCAACGCTTACTTTACATTCGGCGGTAAACTTTAAAATTTTCAGACTATGAGTGAAGAAACAACAAATAAACAGGAAATGCCCGAACAGTTATCGGACATCTTATTGGTGCTGAATAAAGAAAAAATGAAAATCCAAGCCGTAAAGAGCATTGACGAAAACGGGAAAATGGAAACCGTTGACCCCACGAAGAAAAACCAAAATCAATTTATGCGTGTGGACAAAAGCGGCGATTTCTTTTCCAACTTCTTCTCCAATTTTTTCAGCCAGTTAAAGAACCCTACCAATTTTTCATTCTTCAAAGTATCGGCTGATGAAGCCGTAAATAAAGCACAGGAAATGCAGAAGCAGGTAGATAAGCCAACTCCCGAAGGCGAAAAAATGATGAAAGAACACGAAGTAAAAACCGAACAGAAACAAGAAAATCAAAATAATATGGCAACAGCACAAACAACAACACCGGAAGCCAGCGAATACCGCTACAAGCCGGAGCAGATTGATTGGGACACTATGACCAATCTCGGATTAAGCAAAGAGTACCTTGAAAAAAGAAACCTGCTTGAACCTTTATTGAAAGGTTATAAAACTAATGAACTCTTACCGATTGGCGTTAACCTTGGCGGTACTATTCTCCGCACGGATGCCCGCCTATCTTTACAGCAAGCGGAAGACGGAAAAGTTGTGGTAGGAATACACGGTATCAAGAAAGAGCCAAACCTGCATTTTGAGTTTTTCGGACACAAGTTTACTGATGAAGACAAGAAAAACCTGCTCGAAACAGGCAATATGGGACGGGTGGTTGATTTGAAAAATTCCAAAACAGGCGAACTGATGCCGTCCATTATCAGCATAGACAGGCTAACCAATGATGTAATTGCATTGCGAACGGAGTTTATAAAAATTCCCGATGAAATTAAGGGTGTGAAACTGGACGATGCCCAAAAGCAAACTTTAATGGAGGGTAAACCGCTAAAGTTAGAGGGTATGATTTCTACGAAAGGAACGGAATTTTCGGCAACAGTACAGTTCAATGCTGACAAGCGTTATGTTGAGTTCCTTTTTGACAGAAGCAACTCTAACAGGCAAACGCAAAGCAACGGGCAGAATAATCAACAGACCAACCAGCAAAGCCAGCCGCAGGAAGCTCCAAAAACATTCAGGGGCAAAGAACTGACCGATGAGCAGCACAAAGATTTCAAAGCTGGGCAAACCATTTACATTGACGGGTTGAAAGATAAAAAAGGGCAACCGTATCAGGGTTATATCACTTTCAATGCAGAAACCGGAAAAACGAACTTCCAATTTCCAAGCCAGGTTAAGGCACAGGCAAAACCTACCGAAGCCCACAAAACGCAGACTGCCGTCAATTCGGAGGGTAAAACCAATGAAGCGACCAAAAACATCAATGAGCCTTTGAAGAAAGGGCAACAAAGCCCGAAAAACAAACAACAGCAGGAACAACAGGAAAAACCCAAAGCTCCTGCAAAGTCAAAAGGCGTAAAAAGGTAATCAAGTATGAAAACAATTATTGCAGAAAAACCAAGCGTAGCAAGGGAAATAGCCGGACTTGTGGGAGCATCTGATAAAAAAGATGGCTACCTGACAGGGAACGGCTATTTTGTTACGTGGGCATTCGGTCATTTAATAGGATTGGGAATGCCCGAAGATTACGGGATTTCGGGGTTTGACAAATCAGCTTTGCCAATACTCCCTAATCCTTTTTTGCTGACCGTCCGCAAAGTCAAAAAAGACAAAGGCTATACTGCCGATACAGGCGCATTAAAGCAACTGAAAGTTATCGAGCAGCTTTTTAGCCGTAGCAACAGCATCATTGTTGCTACTGATGCAGGACGTGAGGGCGAACTTATTTTCAGGTACATTTATGAATACCTGAAATGTACCAAGCCCTTTGAACGCCTCTGGATAAGCTCGCTTACCGAAAAAGCCATTAAACAAGGCTTTGACAATCTAAAAGACGGGGCAGCATTTGACGGATTGTATCAGGCGGCACAAGGCAGAAGCCGTGCCGATTGGCTTGTGGGCATCAATGCTACACAGGCGTTGAGCATTGCCGCAGGCAATGGCATTTATTCGCTCGGAAGAGTGCAGACACCTACACTGGCTTTGATATGCAAACGCTATTTGGAAAACAAAAATTTCTCGGTAAAGAAATATTGGCAGATACAGTTATTACACCACAAAGAACTGATAGATTTTAAAAGCCTTTCCAAAACCAAATGGGAAGACCAAAAACTTGCCGATGATACGCTGAAAGCCATTCAGCGAAGCGAAACGGCAACAGTTATATCAGTAGAAACCAAAAGCGTTACAGAACAACCTCCTTTATTGTTCGACCTTACCGGATTGCAAAAGGAAGCCAATAAAAAGCTGAACCTTTCTGCCGAAGAAACCCTCAACATTGCCCAAAGCCTCTACGAAAAGAAGTTTATCACTTACCCACGTACCGGAAGCAAATACATTCCTGAAGATATGTGGGCAGAAATTCCCAACCTCGTGAGGGCTTTGCAGGATAGGGAAACCTGCAAGCAAGCCGTATCAAAAATGAAATGGGGACGTTTCAATAAACGTATCGTGAACGATTTGCGTGTTACCGACCACCACGGGCTATTGATTACAGACAAAATCCCGTCAGCACTGAACGCAAAGGAAAATGCCGTTTATGATATGATTGCCTTTCGATTGCTCGAAGCCGTTTCACAAGCCTGTATCAAGGAGATAACCGATGTCGGTTTACAGGTATTGCATTACGATTTTACCGCAAAAGGCTGTAAGATTATAGAAGCTGGCTGGCGTTCCGTTAAGGGAAGTTTTACGGACGATGATACCGAACCTGTACAGGATTTACCGGAACTGAAAAAAGGCGATGAACTCAAAATAAAAGAAGCCTCCGTTCTCGAAAAGAAAACCAAACCGCCTGTGCTTTATACCGAAGCACGGCTTTTGTCGGCTATGGAAAGTGCCGGAAAGGAAATCGAAAATGAAGACGAACGGAAAGCCCTGCAAAATATCGGTATCGGTACTCCGGCTACAAGAGCCGCAATAATCGAAACCCTGTTTACCCGTAACTATATCCAAAGGGAAAAGAAATCCTTAATCCCTACCGAAAAGGGATTGCAAGTGTATGAATTGGTCAAAGACCGCAAAATTGCAGATGTGGCAATGACTGTCGAATGGGAACTCGCATTGCAGAAAATCGAAAACAACGAAACGGATGCCGGAGCATTTCAAAAGGAAATGGAAACTTACGCTTCATCTATTACCAATGAATTGCTGCAAACTTCCATTGCCCAAAACAACCTGCCCAAATTGGTTTGCCCAAAATGCAAAAGCCAGCAACTCCTTATCCGTGACAAAATCGTGAAGTGTCCTGATGAGGCTTGTAATTGGGTACAGTTCCGTAATGTGTGTGGCGTACAAATCGGCATAGCCGATATTGAAAGCCTTATCAATAATAAGAAAACTTCACTCATCAAAGGAATGAAAAGCAAGGCAGGTAAGAAATTCGATGCGTATATCGTATTGAAAGAGGATTGTACAACCTCTTTTGAGTTTGATAAAAATAAAAGCTACAAAAAGTAATGGAAAATAAACCCATCATTATCAGCAAGGAAATCAGAAACCTGATTTATACCATACGTGGCAAGCAAGTGATGTTGGATAGCGACCTCGCTACCTTATATCAGGTGGAAACAAAAAACCTTAACAAAGCCGTAAAAAGGAATGTAGAAAGGTTTCCTGCTTCTTTCTGCTTTCAACTGACCGAAGAGGAAGTTGAAAACTTGAGGTTCCAATTTGGAACCTCAAGTTTAAGCTATGGTGGAAGGCGTTATTTGCCCTATGTTTTTACCGAACAAGGGGTTGCAATGGCTTCTGCTATACTCCGTTCAGATATAGCGGTTAAAGTCAGTGTTGAAATTATGGAAGCCTTTGTAGAAATGCGGCGAATGCTTATCAGTAATGCCTCTTTGTTTCATCGTTTGGATAATATTGAATTAAAGCAATTAGAAGCCGACCAAAAATTTGAAGAGATTTTTAAGGCTATGGAAAGTGACAAGCTCCACAGCGAAAAAGGTATCTTTTATGACGGGCAGGTTTTTGATGCCTATGCCTTTGTTTCCGATATTATCCGAAGTGCCAAAAGTTCCATTATCCTTTTGGATAATTATGTAGATGATACGGTACTGACCTTATTGGGTAAACGTGGCGATGCCGTAACTGCCACTATCTATACCAAAAATATCGGCAACCAGCTAAGGCTGGATGTACAACGGTACAACAGCCAATACCCTCCAATTGAAATTGAGATTTTTTCCGATGCTCACGACCGCTTTTTAATTATTGACGATACGGAACTCTACCATATCGGAGCATCACTGAAAGACCTGGGCAAAAAATGGTTTGCCTTTTCGAGAATGGATATTGAAGTCGGTAGGATGTTACAAATCTTGAACAAACAATGAGTGTAGTATATTCATAATGTTAAGAAAAAAAACTGCAATTTCGTATATCTATAGCTCCAAACCATTCTTATTTCTCCATCTCACTTCTTCTTCGGTTCGGGGAAGAAGTTTGTCTAACGTTTCTACTGCACCAGCCTGCACTTCATCTATGAATGGTCGCAGGTCTTTGTTGTATGCTTCAAAAGCTAATTCAAAATTTCCCTTCTGTTTTTCAAATGCGTCTGCCAATGCTGTTGCACCAACAATAGCCAATGAACCGCCCATTCCTGCGGCAGGCGAAGCACAATAACCAGCATCGCCTACCAATGCAACTCGTCCTTTTGTCCAGGAGGGCATTTTTATCTGACAGAATTTATCAAAGTAAAATGATTGGGAATTTATTAGTTCCTTCAATAATTCTTTGGTTCGCCAACCAACATTTTCAAATTGTTCTAAAATTATTTGCTTATGCTGCCCTTGATTTCGGAAGTCATAAAGAATTTCTGCTTCGAGCCGGAAAGTAAAAATGATGTCGGTTTTGTGATTGTATGCATACAACGCAATACCTTTATTTGGTTCTGCAAACATCTGGTAAGTGCCTTCATCTACCAATAATTTATCTGTAATGGCGACGGAAAAATACTGACCTAAAAAATGCGCATATTGCGTTTCGTTCCCAAACCATATTTTCCTTACCGTAGAATGTATACCGTCACAGCCAAATACCAAATAATAGGCCTGTCGTGTACCATCTTTAAACGTAGCTTCAATATTTTCGTTTGTTTCGTTTAAGGCAATAATGCTGTTGTTGAAAATAAATTCAACATCGTTTTTTATAAGGTCAAAAATCATATTGAGCAACAAATTCCGCTCTATTTCAAATTCGTTGTCAGGTAACTTTTGCAACAGAACAGAATGTTCGGTAACATCGTCAGCATTTTTAAATTCCCATTTTTCAGGTCCAATTCTATTGGCTTTTATTTGTTCATAAAGTCCCATTCTCTTAATGATGTCAACAGTTTGGTCTTTTATATCGACTGGCGTTCCTCCCATTTTGAGATGACTTCCGATTTCTATAACGGTTACTTTATAGCCCAATTTATTCAGCCAATAAGCTACTGTTAATCCTGCAAAACTTGCACCCGACACAAGTACTTTTTTAGTTTGTTCCATTTTCTACTCGTTTAAATTTTATGTTGCAAAATTCGTGAGAATAAGAAAAATAGGAAATGACCAATCGGAGCAAGTATTGGACTAATCGTGCCTTTTGTTGCGGAAAGCTAAAGCAGATATACCTGTGGATTTCTTAAAAAGCCTGGAAAAATAGGGATAATCATCGTAGCCCAATTTAAAAGCGATTTCTTTTACCGATTTGTCGGTGTGATAAAGCAATCGTTTTGCTTCCAATATAATTCGGTCTTGAATGTGTTGTGAAACAGATAAACCTGTCGTGTTTTTTACACTTTCGTTTAAATAATGAGTAGAAATATTGAGTTTGTTTGCGAATGCTGTCGGCCGCTTAATTGTACAGTAATTTTTTTCTAACAATTGTTGGAAAGATTTTGTAATCAACTCAGCTCTCGAAAGTTTGTTTGAAGATTTATTCTGACTTAAAAATGCTGAAATAATTAACGCTACCAACGTATTGCAACTGTCTTTTAAAAGCAAGTAATGCAGTTTGTTCTCGTTTTGCCTTGAAAATTTCAGGATAAGAGAAAAGGTTTCAAAAATATCTGTGTAAATATTTTTTGTCAATTTTAATGGCATTACTGGTGCAAGTTCTTCCAAAAATGTAAGATAATCCGAATTCAGATTTTCATTTTTGATAGCCAAAGAACAAACAGTCATATTGGAGAAATCCAAAACGCGATGCACTTGATTAGGGTGCATATAAACAACTGTTGGTGCGTTGATTTTGTATTTTTGAAAATCAATTTCTATAAGAACACTACCCTGCTCAAGGATATGAAATGTATGCCCCTCGTCCCGATGAGATTGACTTGCTTCTTCATATTGTTCTTGGGTTTTAAAGTCAGATTTTTTAATGCTGATTTTGTCAATAGCAATACCTCGACTTAAATTGTCGTCTATGGTGTTTACAGGTATATTCTTATTGCTTTGGAACATTAAATAACGTACTATGACTTTTTACTATAGCTAATTTTCTTAAGGATTTCTGAAAAAATTAGATACGGATACTAAGATACAAATTAAATCTTCGTGTGCGTTAGCTTACGCCAAATCCCGCCACTCAAAGCCAAACCCTGCAACATTTCCAAAGGCATTTGCTTCTGCTCCTAATTTTAGGCTTCAAGCAAAATTCTAAACAAAAATTATAGTATGGATACACAGCAAAAAGACTTATCGTATTTCAGGTTACGACTGCAAGAATTATTAAACACAAGCTTCCCCGAAAAAGCAAACGACCAAAAATTTATTGAGCAACGTTCTTCGTGGGCTGCCAATGCCTACGAGGGTGCTTTCAGTTCGGGAAATGCAGTTGAACAATGCAACGAGATAGCCAACTACATTCTGTTTGAGGGCTTGCACTTCTCCAAATTCGACACCGTTTTTCAGGTGGTATGCAATGAGTTCGATACCATAATGGCAGATGAGGAACTGCGCCCGTTCGCCCTTAAAATGTTCCTTGTTTGTGAGCCTGTTTTCTCCGGCTATCAACTAACCGATGATTTCGCTTATAACACAGAGTACGACCTGCTCTATACCGAAATAACCGGAACCATCGCAATATGGATAGAGGAAAATGGGCTTCAGTAAACGCCAACATCTCCAACAGAACATTGATGCCCTACGAATTGCTTTTAAACTTGAAAAGGAGAAACGACAAGCCACCGTAGGGGAAAGACTGCTAATGATGCAATACAGCGGATTTGGCGGTCTTAAATTCGTTCTGAACCCCATAGCGAATGAAATAGACATCAATCATTGGAGAAAGACCGAACACGACTTTTTCCCGATTACGCAGGAACTCCACCAGCTACTCAAAGAAAATTCCGAAGACGAGAAGCAATATCGCAGGTATGTGGACAGTATGAAAAGCTCCGTACTGACAGCTTTTTATACACCGCCACAGGTAATAGATGCGATTTCCGCAACCTTGCGTGAAAGCGGTCTGAACATTGATAAATTCCTCGAACCGTCCGCAGGTATCGGCTCATTCATACAATCCTTTTCAGAAAATCAAAAAGCCAGTGTTACCGCCTATGAAAAGGATTTGCTCACAGGCAAGATTTTAAAACAGCTTTATCCCGAAAGCAATATCCGTATAAGTGGTTTTGAGGAAATTCCTGAAAAGGAACAAAACAGCTATGATGTAATTGCCAGCAATATACCGTTTGGCGATACTTCCGTTTTCGACCTTTCCTATTCCCGAAACAGAGATAACGCAAAAGTACAGGCTGCCCGAAGCATACACAATTACTTTTTCCTGAAAGGTGCTGATATGCTCCGTGAGGGCGGTTTGCTGGCTTATATTACTTCACAGGGCATTCTGAATAGTCCTAAGAACGAACCCATACGCAGGGCGTTGATGCAGGATAATAATTTGGTTTCGGTTGTTCGCTTACCCAACAACCTGTTTACGGAATATGCAGGTACGGAAGTCGGAAGCGACCTCATTATACTGCAAAAAAATATTGCAAAACAAAATCTGACCGAAAGGGAAGATCTGTTTTGCCGAAGCAGGCAAACAGAATACAATACACCTGGTAATGCACTCTTTCAGGACAACACAAGGATTGTGCATACCGACCGTAAATTAGATACCGACCCATACGGACAACCTGCATTAATCTATACGCATAAAGGCGGCGTTGAGGGAATTGCCAAAGATTTAAAACAAATGCTTTCCGAAGATTTTGGCAAGCACCTGAATTTGAATTTATACAAAGGCGAACGGAACGATGAACTTGTTATACAAACTCCGATAACGCCAACGGTTACACCTCCGGTTATCGAACCTGTAAGCATTCAGCAAAAACCGCAACCTGTACCCACGCCTGTAACCCATCGGGAAAGCCCACAGGAATTAAAGCAACTAAGCATCTTCGACTTGTTTGAAAATGCGAACGAGCCTGTAATGGTTGCTGCTCCGTCCAAAAGAACGACACAAGCCAAAAGGCAAAGCACTAAAACAAACCGCCGTGCAATAGGTCGCCAAACTGACCTGTTCAGTGCGATGCAGCAACCTTATACGCCTCCTGTTACCAATAGAGCCACCAATGGAAATACATCAGCCAACGGCAAAAAACAGGAAGCTATCGGCGACCTGTTTTCAGGTTTGGGTGGGAATGGCCAAGCTGATAAGCCAGCCATTCCCGATAGCATTCCCAAACCTGCTCCGTACAGTGGCGAACTGCAATCGTTCCACCGCAACGATTGCCTTGTGGTGGATAATGGTTGGGTGGGTCATCTGCAAAATGTAGATACATCAGACGGTACGGCAATATTCCATCCCTTGCAGTTACTGCCCTCACAGAAAGCAAGAGCCGAAGCGTATATCGGGGTGCGTGATGTTTACCAAGAGCTTTACACCAAAGAGGCACAGCATCAGACTGAATACAAGGGAGAAAGGGAAAATCTTAACCGTTTATATGATGCCTTTGTCAAAAGATACGGCAACCTCAACATTGCCGATAATATCAAGCTCATTAAAACGGATAGTTCCGGTAAGGAAATCCCTTATTTGGAGCGTGTGATTGGTGGTGTGGTACACAAAGCGGATATATTCAGCCGACCTGTAAGTTTTTCTACCATAACCATAGCAACGGACAATCCCGAAGAAGCATTAGCGGCTTCGCTGAACAAATACGGAAGCGTGGATTTGGGCTATATGTCCGAAATCAGCGGTATGACCGATGATACTTTGAAAGTAGCCTTACACGGTCGTATTTTCTACAATCCTTTACAAAGGGAATATGAAATATCCGAACGCTGGATTGCTGGCAACGTAGTGGAGAAAGCCGAAGAGGTACGAACCTACCTCGAACGCAATCCCGATGATATCGAAGCCAAAGCAAGCCTTACGGTTTTGGAAGAAGCCCGCCCAAGACGAATTGAGTTTGAGGAACTCGATTTTAATTTGGGCGAACGCTGGATACCAACAGGCATTTATGCCCGATTTGCTTCGCATCTTTTTGATACAGATGTACTCGTTCATTACTCTGAAAGCTCCGATGACTTTTCCCTAAAGTGCGACCGTAAGAATTTGCATATATGGGAAAAATACGCTGTCAAAGCAGAAAGCCGGACGTTTGACGGGATTGCCCTGCTCAAACACGCTCTTGTCAATACCACGCCTGATATAACCAAAAAAGTGATGGTTGGCGACCAAGAGGTCAAGGTACGGGATATGGAAGCCATACAAATGGCGAACACCAAGATTGACGAAATCCGTACCGCCTTTACCGATTGGCTTCACGCCCAAAACGATGAATTTAAAAACAGGCTAACCGACCAATACAACGATACGTTTAACTGTTTCGTCCGACCGAACTATGACGGCAGCCATCAGGACTTTCCGGGATTAGACCGTAAGGCATTGGGCATTGAAGACCTGTATTCGAGCCAAAAGGACACGGTCTGGATGATTAAGTTAAATAACGGTGCTATCTGCGACCATGAAGTAGGTGCAGGAAAAACGTTGGTAATGTGTACGGCTGCACAGGAGATGAAGCGTTTGGGGTTAGCCCATAAGCCGATGATTATCGGGCTGAAAAGCAATGTTCACGAAATTGCTGAAGCCTATCGTACCGCTTACCCTCACGCAAAAATATTGTTTCCGGGTAAGGAAGATTTTACGCCCCAAAAACGCCTGCGGATTTTCGGAGATATTAAAAACAATGAATGGGATGCTGTCATCTTAACGCACGACCAATTCGGAATGATACCGCAATCGCCCGAAATACAAAAGGAAATACTCGAAATCGAATTAGACAGCGTAGAGCGTAACCTCGATGTACTGCAATCGAAAGGCAAGGAAGTTACCAGAGGGATGCTTGCCGGAGTAATCAAGCGGAAAGAAAACCTCGAAGTCAAGCTCAAAACCCTGCAACACGATATTGAAAACCGTAAAGATGATGTGGTGGATTTTAAGATGATGGGCATTGACCACTTGTTCGTTGATGAAAGCCACCAGTTCAAAAACCTGATGTTCAACACAAGGCATACAAGGGTAGCCGGATTGGGCAATGTGGACGGAAGCCAAAAAGCATTGAACCTGCTCTTTGCTATCCGTACCATTCAGGAACGAACAAATGCGGATATGGGAGCAACCTTTCTTTCGGGTACAACTATCAGTAATTCGCTTACCGAACTATACCTATTGTTCAAATATCTGCGACCAAGAGCATTGGAAAAACAAGGCATTCATTCTTTTGATGCGTGGGCAGCTATCTATGCAAGGAAAACAACCGATTATGAATTTTCGGTTGCCAATAATATCGTTGCCAAAGAGCGTTTCCGCTACTTTATCAAAGTACCAGAGCTTGCACAGTTCTACTCCGAAATTACGGATTACCGAACGGCAAAGGATATAGGTATTGACCGCCCCAATAAAAACGAGGTATTGTATAATATACCGCCTACGCCCGACCAGGAAGAATTTATCCAAAGCCTGATGGAATTTGCAAAAACAGGAAAAGGAGAACTACTCGGAAGAGCACCTTTATCTCCATCGGAAGAAAAAGCAAAGATGCTTATCGCTACGGATTACGCCCGTAAGATGTCGCTCGATATGCGAATGGTAAGTGGTGCGTATGATGACCACCCCGATAACAAGGCTTCGCATTGTGCGGCAAACATTGCCAAGTATTACAACCAATACAACGCACAGAAAGGAACGCAGTTCGTTTTCTCCGATTTGGGAACATACAAGCCGAGCGAATGGAATGTGTACTCCGAAATCAAACGCAAGCTCGTGGAAGACCACGGCATACCTGCAAACGAAATCCGTTTTATACAGGAGGGCAAAAATGATAAGCAACGTAAGGAACTTATCAAAGGAATGAACGAGGGTAAAATCCGTGTGCTGTTCGGTTCTACAAGCATGTTGGGAACGGGCGTAAACGCACAGAAAAGAGCCGTTGCAATTCATCATTTAGATACGCCGTGGCGACCGAGCGACCTTGCCCAAAGGGACGGTCGTGCAATAAGAAAAGGCAATGAGATTGCCAAGTTCTTTGCCAACAACAAAGTAGATGTAATCATCTATGCCGTTGAAAAATCATTGGATAGTTATAAGTTCAACCTGTTGTACAATAAGCAACTTTTTATAGACCAATTAAAAAACAATAACCTCGGCAACCGTACCATTGATGAGGGCAGTATGGACGAAAAATCGGGAATGAATTTTTCGGAATACGTGGCTATCCTTTCGGGAAATACAGACCTGTTGGATAAAGCCAAGTTAGAAAAACAAATTGCCGGATTGGAAAGCGAAAAACAGGCGTTCAACCGTTCTAAATTCAGTGCCAAATACAAACTGCAAGACTTTACGGAATTGCTGGAAAGTACTCAATCCCGTTTTAACCGAATGAGCCTTGATTGGGGAAATTTACAGCAACGCATACAAAAACAGTCGGACGGCTCAATTGCAAATCCTGTACAGTTGGACGGTTTACCGCCCAATGCGGATATAAAACTAATCGGTGCAAAGCTCAACCAGCTTGCAGACAAAGCCCGAACCGGAGGTCAGTATGAAGAAATCGGTACGTTATACGGATTTACACTTTTGGTAAAAACGGAAATGTCCGAAAAAAAGGGTGTGGATATAAGGGTAAACCGCTTTTTGGTACAAGGAGAAGGTAATATCAAATACACCTACAACAACGGTCTGATTGCTAAAGATGAAAAGCTGGCTGCTACGAACTTCCTTAATGCACTGGAGAAATTGCCCGGCTATATCGAACAGGAGCAAAAGAAAATTGTGGAAATACAAAAGGATTTACCTGTTCTTCAGGAAGTGTTAAATGGTACGTGGTCTAAGGAGAGCCGATTGAGCCAACTCAAAACGGAACTGGCTTCCGTTGAACGAAAGATACAATTGTCTATCACACCGGAACCTAAAGAACAACCATCAGAAGAGGTCGAAAAACAGAAAGAATCCACAAAGGTTTCGGAAACCATTATACAGACAAAAGGTATTCATATACCATGTGGGTATTATAAGAAAGTTCATTAAATTTCATCCTCTTCATCCATTCTCTTAAGTAGACTTTCTTTAAGGCTGTCAAGGAATTTGGTACGGTTTATTTTCCGGGATTTAAGTTCCATAAACGTATGATAGAAATCGCCCAAACTAATATTAAAAGCAAGTTCAAATGTTTTAGCAATAAGTTTGATGTCGGCATTTCCATTATCGAAAACACCTTGTGAATGAAGCGCATAAATTAATTCTGTTAATGCCGTTTTATTTCCTGTCCAATTTAAAGGATAGCTTTCATATACTTTTTTTTGTTTGTGACTACTTAGCTGGTCTTCAAGATAGACTTGTATCAGATCGTTCGCAATAATTTTAGCTACCTTGAAATCGTGTGAAGTTGAGAAACTGTGGTCCGCTTCGAAGTAATAAGTATCTAAGCTCAACTTTATATTATGCCTTCCTCGGATAAAATATGCATCATCCAGATAAGTACTGTTGGTTCTATAATATTTGTAAAAATCTAGGTTATTGTTAAAATACCTCTTTAATTTTTCAAGTTCTCTGTTGAGGTATTTTTTGATTGTTTTTTCACCACCAAAAGGCTTTTTGGTTTCTATCTTGTAGATGGCATTGTAATAAATAAGTTTTGAGAGAATGACAGGCTTCAGGTATTTAAAAAAATAGATTTCCGCATCTACATTTTTAAATCCTCTTTTTTGAACATATTCTTTTACATCGCAAAGGCACTTGACCACAAGTTTAATAATAGCTTCTATACGTTCCATAGATCTGTCTGTTTCAATTTCCAATTCGCTGATTCTCATTTCTAGTTTGTGAAGCGTTTCATTGTAAAATTTATCCATTCAATTATCCATTTAATGCTCTAAAAAAGTCCTTTATTGTAATGTTTAACCTTGTTTTAAAAATATATACATTTAGCTCAAACATGATCAGTTGTCAGTCGGTAATATGGTAAGTGATTGTCTTTCTTCGATGCTGTTTAACGTGTGCAAAAGGTAAAGTCTGGTATATAGTTGATCGCAAAAGATTTTATCAGATTAATAGCCTCTATTTATCCACCAAAAATTCTCCCTATTTGTTTTATTTCCTCAAGGAGATCGATGAGACTGGTACTCCCCTTGGTTGCGATATTTGGTCTAAAATATGATTTCAATAAGCAATGTGTTTGTTATTGGTAAACATATTGCTTATTGAGATTATATTTAAATATCATTTTCAACCAGAACTATTTCTTTATGTTTGTTTAAACCCATTCGTATCATGGTTCGCTCCAAGATGTAATATAGGAGGGGTACAACAATAAGAGTCAGAAACAAAGAACTGATTAACCCGCCTATTATTACCCAGCCCAACCCATTCTTCCATTCGGCAGCTGCACCAGTAGCTAAGGCGACTGGCAACATGCCGATTACCATAGCGAGCGTTGTCATTACAATAGGTCTGAAGCGTTGATGTGTGGCATTTATCAATGCTTCTTGTAATGGAATACCTTTCGATTTAAGATGATTTGTATAATCCACCAATAATATCGCATTCTTAGCAACAAGACCGATGAGAACCACAAGACCCAACATTGTGAAGATGTTCAAGGTTTCCATTGTCAATGCTAATGCAAGAAGTGCTCCTATTACAGCCAGTGGTAAAGATGCCAGGATTACTAAAGGATACACCAAGCTATCGTATAGCAATACCAAAATAACATATACCAACAAGATAGAAACCATAAGCGCAAGTCCCAATGACCCGGAACTCTCATCCTGCATTTCAAGTTCTCCTCCAGGTATTACCTCTATTTGATCGGATAGGTGCAGATCTTCGATGACTTTATTTATATCTGCTCCGATATCTCCCAGAGGTCTTCCTGCAATCTGAGAGCTGATCGTAACTGAAGGCATTCTATCCCTGCGTTCTAAAATGGTCGGGCCTTCGGTTTCTTGTATCTGTGCGAACTGTTTCAATTGTATCAATTTTCCTTCGTTATTCAATAGAGAGAGATTTTCAACATGACCAATCTGTGTTCTATCTGATCTATCGAGTCTCATATTGATATCATACTCCACATCCCCCCTTAGAAATTTACCATCAGTATTACCATTAAATGCCAAATTCAGGGTCTGACCGAGGTTTTCGAAGGATACTCCCAAATGTGCCATTTTCTCTCTGTCTGCCACGATGCTAATCTGGGGATCTCCATCTTTTGATGAAATTTGGGGTCCCATAACCCCATTGATGTTTTTAACTTCCTTCAATATTATATTGGCAGCAACTCGAACAGAATCTACGTCTCTGCCAACTATATAATATTGTACGGGGGCTTCATCGATATTCCCCATCATGTCGGTCATACCAAGGCTTACAATCGTTCCGGGCAGTGTACGCTCTAGTTCCAGCTTCAAATATCCTGCAAGGTCCTTCGCCGATACGGAACGTTCGTTATGGGGTATAAGTTTTACTCGTATTTCTGACAAACGAGCCTGCACTTGCCCGCTTTCCTCAGCCCCTACAGTGGTAAAAATATTCTCCACTAATGGATTGTTTATCACCGTATTTTCAGCTTTTAAAGTAATCTGATTTGTGTGCTGTAAAGTGACGTCACGGGGTAGCTCCAACTTAATTACAAACTGTCCCTGATCACCCTGCGGTGCAAAATCACTCCCGATAAAACCCATGCCAACCAAGGCGAAACTACCTATAAACATACTGCCAACAGTTAGAAAGACAATCGTCTTGTGTTTGAAAGACCATTTCAATAGACCTCCGAACCACAACGCTATATCCGAGATGCCCTTTTCGAAAAGTAATTGAAACCTCCCTAAAACCGAGTCCTTTCGAATATGCTCATATTTACCAAACCGGGAATAAAGCAATGGTACAACTGTAAAGGACACGATTAAACTGATTAGCACAGAAATGGCGATGGTGAGCGCAAACTGTCGGAATACGTCGGAAATAGTGCCTTCGGTCAGAGATATGGGTACAAACACCACCACGATTACTAATGTAATTGAAAGAACCGTAGACCCTATTTCCTTAACTCCATCATATGCTGCCTGGATTACTGTTTTTCCTCTTTCAAGATGTTTATGAATGTTTTCGATTACAACGATGGCATCATCGACCAGTATACCAATCACCAATGTCAATGCAAGCAATGACATGATATTCAGGCTAAATCCCAATAGCAACAAGGGAATGAATGTAATTATCAGAGAAAAAGGTATCGCAACGGCGGCGAAAATGGAATTTCTGAAACTCTGTAAAAACAGAAATACCGTAGCTGCGACCAAAATTATTGCTAACAAGAGATCGAATAGTACAGAATTTGCACTCCGCACCGTAAATTCAGCATTATCTACTGCGACAACAAAAGACATCTTCTCTTGATGGTATTTTGCTTCTATAGATTCTAATCTAGCAGTCACTGCTTTAGAAATCTCTACCGTGTTGGCATCCGAAGAACGTTGGATCGTAATACCAACTGAAGGAATACCGTTTGTTCTATTAATGGTCTTGACTTCCTTATAGGTTTCTGCAACTTCTGCAATATCCCGTACTTTTATTACCGTAGCATCAGGTAACGTTTTCACAACAACATCTCCAATATCCGAAGGTCTTTTGAACCTCCCTTCTAAACGGATCTGCAATTGTTTGTTCTCATTGATGAGCTTTCCCACTGGAAAATCCATGTTCGTAACTCGTATTTTTCGGGTAATATCTCCTATTGATAAACCATAGGACTTTATCTTGTCCTCATCCAAGTTAACTTGCACTTCTTTTTCAAGCCCCCCGATAAGCGACACCCTTCCGACTCCCGGAATCCTTTCAAGCTGAGGTTTTATTTCACGGTCTACAATATCGAAAAGATCCATTTCTTCGATCGTAGATGTAACACCGATAGTCATTATAGGAATGTCAGTAATTTTAAAATCTGTAATGGCGGGATCTTTGGCATCATCCGGCAGATCAGAGCGTATGGCATTGACTTTTCTTTGTGCGTCCTGAATAGCTTTATTTAGGTTTGTTGATCCTTTCAAATTGATGGTGACAAGGGAAAAATTTTCCATGGATGTAGCTGAGATATCATCTATACCCTCCAAAGAAGACACAGCTTCTTCTATTTTTTTTGTCACTGCGTTTTCGACTTCCTGTGCGGCAGCTCCAGGATATATGGTGCTGATAGATATGGTACCTGTAGCTATTTCTGGCATTAATTCCTGATTGATGTTCATTAAGGCATATAAACCAAACAGCAATAGGGTGGCAGAGCAGATAATGATTGCAGAGGGACGTTTGATGGAGAATCTGGCTATTTTCATATTATAATCTATTTAATATGGAAACAGGTATTCCATCCGATAAATTAATTTGTCCGCTATTTATGACCGTATCGTTTAAAGCTAGGCCTGAAATAACTTCCAGTCTTTCATTATCGTAATATCCTATCCTTATACTTCTTTTGTAGGCTTTACCATCTTTTACAATGAAAACGGACGGGTTTTTCATTCCGCCTACGACAGATTTTCGATTTATCGTAATCGTTGGCATTGATGTTTTAGAAGATTCGATAAATGCTATAGCATACATTCCTGGTTTTAGGCGGATATCTTTACTTTTCAGCATGATTTCCACAGCGTAGGAATGTAGCTCATTTGCTGTGGGGGCAACCCTATACACAACACCCGAAAAGCTCTCGTTGTTTAAAGAGGGAAGATGTACTTTTACTTGCTCCCCTTTATTGATCTTGAGTATATCTGCTTCGGTAATACTTACCTGTAACTTTAGACCATTTCCAGAAAAAATATGAGCTATTTCACTTCCTATTGTTACCCATTGTCCATCTTCAACAAAATCTTTAGAAATAATCCCTGAAGAAGGAGCGACGATAGTCGTATGAGCAATTTGATCCTCAAGTTCTGTAATACGTCTTTCTACTTCCCGTAAAGATAGCTGACCATTTTCGACCTCCTGCTGAGCCACCGCACCTTGCATTTGTAAGGATTCGTAACGTTGTACATCGTTAGCTTTTTTCTCGTAGTCTGCCCGGGTACTCACTAAAGCTTTTTTTAGAACCTCATTTTCAATCTGAACGATTAAATCACCTTTTTTAACGCTGTCACCCATTCTTTTGTATTTCCTTGTGATAGTACCCTGTGCTTTTGAGAGTATAAGTATCTCATTATCTGGAATGATACTTCCGTGTAGGGAAAGGTTATTTTGTAACCTCAGCAACTCGGGCTTTTCAACGATAACCGGGATTGTCATATTGACAACAGTCGACTGTTTTAATTTCTTCTCCATCTCTTCCTTGTTAGCAGACAATTTCCAGATCATGAATGCGGTAAGGATAATTGATACCGCTACCGGTATGATAATTCTTATTTTCATTTCATTAATATTTTGATAAGGCCTTTAATTTTCCTAATGCTTTCAATAAATCCACTTCCGCTTTCTTATGATTGATAAGCTCTCTGGTGAATGCTATTTTTGTATCCAAAAGAGTTGTCTCTGTTTCAAAAACATCGATTATGTCAATTAAACCTTCATTATACAGCAGGTTTGTTTTATTGTAATTATCCTCAGCCAGTAGCAGATTCTGTTTTTGATCTTCAATGGAAGAAAGAGAAACATTGAGTTGGCTGATCGCATTGAGTTTGTTAGAGACAATATTTTGCTGCATTTCCCTCATCTGAAAATCAAGGTTTTGCTTTTGGAAATGATACTGCTGAATCTTGTTACGTTTAGCAAATCCATCAAAAATTGGAATATTTAATCTTAACCCTACAGCAACAGAGTTATACCACGGGTCTTTTGTGAGCCGCAATTGGTCTGATTGAAACTGATATCCACCAGAAACCAGACCGGACAAAGTGGGTAAATATTTATTCTTTTCCTGTCTGATGAGGTAATCTATCATTTCCTTTTTCTTTTCAAGAATATCAAGTTCGACATGACTGCTGTCCAAAGTTGAGATCAAGGAATTAGGTGTAGTTTCAGATGTGGAAAGATGATAATCAACCCTCAATACTTCTTCAACAGGCATTCCGATTAGCGTCTTTAGATAATTGTTTTGTTGGAATACAGTATTTTCTATTTTTTTTCTTTTTAACTTAAGATTATTGATATTTACCTGGATACGATTTAGATCCACTTGTCTAGAAACTCCCTTTATCACCTTTTCGTGGACTATTTCGGCCAGTGATTGCTGCTTGGAAAGCATGGTGTCTATATCTTTGAGCTCCTCGGATGAGCCCATTAATCCATAGAATACATGGCTGACATTATAAATCATTTCGTCTTCAGTAAGTAATCCTCTAAGTTGATACAGTTCCTGGTCAGTTCGGGCAATTTTTAGCCCAACGAATAAACTCGGGTCATAGATCACTTGTTCCAACTGTATAGAGAAATCCAATACATTCTTGGCTCCCATCTGCACGGGTATTTTCGTGCCAGGTGTTCCCACCAGTTCACCCGGGAGAATCATAGTGGGGATGACCAGATTTCGGTCTGCCAAACCACTACCTGATACCTGTGGTAACATTTTTGATTTGACTTCGCTGATTCGGTATTGCGATTCTTTTTGTTCTAGATCAACTTGTCGTATTTTTAGATTATTCCGTAGTGCATAATCTATGCATCCTTCCAAAGTCAGACGGGACAAAGTCTGCTGGGCATTTATCTTTCCAATTATCAGAGTGAAAAATAGTAATAGATAAAACCTTAAGGGCTGATGTTTTAATTTCATGTTTATTTACTTTTAATTCGGCATATCTAGATTGTACGGTTACTATATAGTCTGGCCTTGGATAAACCAAAGAATTATCTTTTCCACCGCTTATGTGTCCATAGCCAGCCATATGGTTCTTCTTTGATATTTTCTGTAAGCAACTCAACATACTTTTGAGTAATTTCACCCACTTTTGTAGATTCTGCTTTTGCATTTATGGGTATGCAGCTTACCTTGTAATTTCCTTTTGTAAGTTGCGTAATATGTAGGTATATGACTGCCGCCTCACTTCTACGGGCCAGTTTTTCCATTCCTGAAAAAAAATATGTTTCCTGATTCAATAAAGTGAACCTGTATTCTTCATCTTTTATCTTTGGACATTGGTCTGCAATAAAAAGATACACAGCTGGAGACGAGTTCTTGGATAGTATATATCGTGTTACCGCTTTGTCACGAATTAACTTCATACCGAAACGAGAGCGGAGTTTGACCATAAGACTATTCGCTAGCTTGGAACTCAATGGCTTGTATACTGCATGAACGTCGTAATGAACCTTATGAGGTAAAAAATTTAATACTTCCCAATTACCACAGTGTCCAACAGAAGCGATAACATTGCGCCCCGATTTTATATATAGATCCACTAACTCGAGGTTCTCAAATATTACTTTTTTGTCAAGTGTTTTTGTTGGAATAGAAACACCTTTTATCATTTCGGCAAAATAGGCCACAAAGCATTCATAGAATTTTTTTACGATGGCATGAATCTCTCCGTATTGCTTGTCGGGGAATGAACGGGCAACATTTTGAATAACAACTTCTTTTCTGTATCCAACTAAATAATAAGCAATGAAAAAAGTAAAAGAAGCCATCCCATACAAGAAAGTCATTGGCAGCAGACTTATCAGGTAAATAGCTACATAGACAAATCTATATACAAAAAGTCGCAGGGTTTGCTTCAGATTGTCCACCATTAAAATTTCATCTTTAACCCGGCTGACGCATAGGGTGAAACAGAAAAATAGTAATCGTTATCAGATGCAAAAACACCTTTTAGGGTTCTATCGATATAAGATGCGGGACGGTAGAGATTGAGCCCTGCCATACCAGTCACAGATAGCTTTTCGCTAATTTTATACTCGGGACGAAACCCAGTAACAATATACTGATGAGCAAAAATCACATCCTTGCCGTCTTTTTTCAACAATGCAAGCTGACCATTCATTTCAAGCGCATACGAGAGTTTAAATTTGTCACTGAAATCATAACCTGCTGACACTTCCAGTCCGTCGACAAGCTCTACATTCAGGTCAAATTTGCCTTCGGTTTTCCATTTTACATACACGGCCGGAAACACCATCGGATAGCCTAATGAACTATTTATTGCAACCCCGCCACCTATAGAAAGATTAGGATTCAAATGACGGATAAAAATAGCACTTCCACTTGCAAGCACATTTTTGAAGCCGATTTTTGAAAAATCGGTAGAAGGGGTAAATACACCCATGCCAAGACTAGCCCTCATCGACCACTTGTCATTCAATGGTCGCAAATGGTAAATTCCTACTTGAAAATTCATGATTTCGGACACCATTTGCTCCGAGAAGTTTTGGTTTTTCAACGAAACATAAGACCCTCCAAAACCAATACCCCATGCCGTAGGACGTTTCTTTTCATTCAATTCCATGAATAAGGGAATATTAGCGGATGCTTGGTAGACCATTGCTGATCCTTTTGCATTTCCAATTTTTTCTTTTGGTTTCTCGCCAGGAGGCAGATAGTAGTATCCGGATTTTCCGAGGTACTCTGTTTTGAAAGTTACTTCCTGTGCTTTTCCTTGTAGATATAGCAACGTCACTAACGTTGTTAATAATAATGACTTTAATTTCATTTGATTTTTAAATTTATGTTTGAGATAATTTCAATTTATGTTTGAGATAATTTCAATTTATGTTAAGCAAAGCAACGATGAATGAAGCAGGGCAGAAAGCGATAAATTGTGGACTTCAGAATCAAAGGGATGAATTGCAGAATATAATGGGTAGAATGTAATTTAAAATTTACCTATCGGGTGAAAGAGGTTATTGCGTACCGAATTTCAGGCATCTTGTTACTGACAGGGGTTAAAATTCGGTACGCAAAGCATTAATTAATCGTAGTGATGAATATTAGAATTTATAGGCTATACCGATGGATGCACCTTGGTTTTTCATAGAGCCTCCTTTGCCTTTGTGCAGATCGGCTAGTCCAAATTTGTAACTTGCATTTATCTGCCAGTTCTTATCAAAGTCGTAGCCAACGACTCCCCCTACACCATAGTCAAAACGGTTCATCGTGGTTCCTGTTCCATTGTTCTTTTTATATAAGTTCACACCATCCAATTTCGTACTGATACCATAGCCGGCATAGGGACCCGCACCTATAAAAGCCTTTCCACTTCCAAGCTCTCCCTGAACAATTCCGTAAAGAGGTATCTCTACTCCAAAAGATTTGAGTTTATCAGATGATTTATCAGTTAAAGATTCAAGTTTCGAGGTGGTGTAGTACACATCAATACCAGATTGCACTGCGAAATTTGGGCTTAGGTCATATTTTATAAAACCACCCGCGGAACCGCCAAAGCTCATTTTACTTTTTAAGCTTTTCATATCACCTCCCAAGCGATAATTTGATAGACCTGCGCCGGCTTTGAAACCAACAGATAACGGGGTCTCCTGTGCGGATAATTGAGTAGAAAAAATTAGTGTGCCTACTGCGAAAACAAATGTTAACATGTTCTTTTTCATTGTTCTGAAGTTTTAAAATTTTGAATGTTATTTTTAAATTCTGAACAAAAGAACGATGCCCTGAGCGATTACGAAATCAGGAAACTATAGGCTTTAGAATCTAATATATGAAATGCGTTATTAAAGGGATGAAATTTTCGGTCTTAGGTTATTCCACGATACCATCCATCCACTTTAGAAAGTCTGGTACGCGTACACGGCTTACCAAAACCTCATGTGGGCATATTGGCAAAAAGGAAAGTTTTAGACGGCTGTTGAAGTATTTAGCAACATTCTTAATAGCCTTTACATTCCCAATACAATTACGTGAGACACGAAAAAATAACCGGCTATCAAGGAGGTGCTCTAACTGGTCTAAAGTATAATTAATGATATATCGCTTATCGTTGGATGTATGGAGGAAGACAACTCCGCCTTCGCTATAGAAATGAGCGATATCCTTAGTCTCTATATAATGATAGTTTTCCCCTTTGGATATCAGAAACCTGTTTTTGGTTCTGACAGATAATAGCTGTTCATAGTTCTTAGGGTTGGCTTTATAGGAAACACTATGAAAGATATTCTCAAATTTAATTAACGCCACTTCCAGCTCATTTTCATTAAATGGTTTTAACAGATAATCAATACTGTTTAATTTAAACGCTTTAATCGCATGCTCATCATATGCAGTTGTAAAGATTACCGGGGTGGTGACCTCTATGTGATTAAATATCTCGAAGCAGTTACCATCTGCAAGACGTATGTCCATAAGAATTAAATCTACGGCAGAAGTTTTCAAAAACTCGATGGTATCTATCACTGTTTTAGTTTGCTTCTCCAAAAAATAATCAGGACGTAATTTCGTTATCATACGTTTCACTTCTTCGTAAGCGAAGCGTTCATCTTCAACTATCAAGTACTTCATGACTTTATAAAGGGGATTTTTACCATAAACAATTGTGTGGTATGATCCACAACAACATCTTTACCGTATAATTTATACTGCTGCGTAATATATTTCAGCCCGATTCCGCCCTTCTCAACATCGTGGGACGGTTGGATGTTGTTTTCGACTGTAATATACTCGCTATCCACATTAATCTTAATATTCAATAATGATTCTTCTGTTGCCTTATTATGCTTGAAAGCATTTTCTATCAATAATTGTAGGGTAAGGGGAATAATCTTATACTGTTCTGAGGAAGATATTTTATTTACCGTAAAAGTAAAAGCATTTTCAAATCGCATTCTCATCAGGAATATATATGAATCCAAAGCATCCAATTCTTCGGTCACCGATACCACTGGCTGTTGGGTGAGTGAGAGTACATACCGATAGGTTTTTGAGAGGGCTTTCGTAAACTTGTTGGCATTTTCCTGATTTATATATATTAGAGAAGATAACACATTTAATGAATTGAATAAGAAATGTGGATTTATCTGTGCCCTCAATGTTTCATGCTGGAATAGCAATACTCTACGTTTCGCTATTTCAGAATCGGTTATGGCTTTTTGTTCGGACTGGAAATAATAAATTAATTCAAATGACAGCAGAATTGGGATGTTATTTGTCATTGCAAATGCAAATTTGACAAGGAAAGAAGGTAATCCTTCTTCGGAAATCAACAGGACGTCATAAATCACGTAATTGAACAGACATAATATAATCAGACATATTACGACCAACCCTGTAATATCAGCCATGATTCGATATAGAATATTTTTGGAATAAGGCAAATGCTTATTAAGGAATCTTAATAAAAGAAAATCTGCTATACACATGGTAACAATTACCAAATAATGCGAAAACAACTGGATATGAAAATTGTTCCACAAATCTTCCTTCATCAGAATAATGCTGAAAAGCATCTGGCACAAAGCATAAATCAGTGTGGAGGAGAAAAAAACGAGTAGATTTCTTATACCTATTTTTTTAAATTGAATCATTTTTCAAAAATAAAATTTTCATTTGAGGTGTATGACAAATCACTAATATTTCTGATGAATTTCATTATTTGAGGGATGAATTTAATAGTTGGTATCTTTAAAGCGAGTTATTATTCAATTAAATTCAATTACTACGTCATCAGATTTTGGATATCCTACACAAGTAAGGACATATCCGTCTTTTATTTGTTTCTCTGTAAGCCCTTCGGTTGTTAGCATTTCTACATTTCCTGATATGCACTTCCCTGCACAGCTTATACAATTTCCACTTTGACAGGAATAGGGCAAATCAATTCCCGATTCAAGCCCGGCAAATAAAATAGACTTACCCGAGGATACGTTTACTTCGTGTTCTTTTCCTTTAAAAAGTATTTTTATCTGATGTTCTTCTGATGCAGGCTTTCCTTTTGTGACGGTATAGAAACTTTCTTTAAGAATCACCTCTTTAGAAAATCCTGTTTCTATTATCGTTTTGGTTGCCATGTCCATCAGTCCTTGTGGACCACATAGGTAAAACAAAGAGCTTGTCTCTTTCGTAATTTGCAACTCGTTAAAAATAGTTTTTAGGTATGTAGTATTAATTCTGTGGGCATTTTTCTTTTTAAATAGTCTTGCAAAAAATCCTGCTTTTGATTGGTTGCTCTTCATTTCATCTCCCCAATAATGAACGATACGGAAACGTGATGAATATTCGGAAGACCATTGTTCTAATTGGTCATAAAATATCGTAGCAGCCTGGTTAGCGTTCACGTAGACTAAGGATACCCTAGAGGTTGAGTTCGCTATAAGTACTGACTTAACCATAGAAAATAAAGGTGTAATCCCGCTTCCACAGGCAATTAGCACGATATGGTTTGGAATGTTTTCTGGTTTTAAATTAAAATTTCCCATAGGTGGCAATACAATCATCGTATCTCCAGCTTTGAGATTATCATTAAGGTGGTTAGACATTTTTCCCCCTTTTACCCTTTTTACTGTTACAGATAAGTCTTTATCTATATAAGGTGAAGAGCAAAGCGAATAAGCTCGTCGTTCTTCCTTTCCGTCAATTTCGCCCATCAGAGTTAGGAATTGACCTGACAGATAATCAAATTGTTGCTCGGGCTGGGAGAAGTGTATTGTTATAGAATCCGCAGTTTCCTGTACAATCTCGTTAATATATAATATGGTTTTTTCGCTCATAGTTATTTTACTATTAAATCAATTATTTTTTAGAGATCAGTACCTATCTTTGTTTATCAAACAAGATTTAACCTCTTGCACCAACTAAAGAAGTGTTTTAATTCATTTTGGTCTAACCTATCAAAATGGAAAATTTTATGAGGGAATGGAATAGCATTTGAATAAACGCCATTTATTGAGAAAACAAGCATTAATTTCTTGCTGTTACTTTTCTCTAAGTTAAACTCTCTTTGAAGCTTGTGCTGTTCATTTTCAAAAAATGATACTAGTGAACAATCCCCATATATCAATAAAACTACCCAATCACAATGTTTTACAAAATCCCGATAGTCATTTTCATCATTATAATTGTTGCTGATATATACTTCGTTTCCATTGTTCCAGAAGAAGTCTGCAATGTCGTAAAGACATTCATCTACTTCCCGTTCTTTATTTTCTATTACTAAATATTTCATTATTAAAATGCTCAGTTATGGTACCGTTCTTAGTCGTTTAATAAATATTATCTGTTTTTGTTGTGTGGGTATTTGGAAAGTAAAACGACAACAAATCCATTCACTCCATAATCAAATCAATTACTTTTTCTGGGTTAGAATCGTTGTTAATCCAAATGTCTTCTATTGTGGTAGCTTCTTCAATTGATAATCCATTTTCTTTCAGTTTTTCAGATGCTTTTTCATAGTTGATATCTAACGCCCTAAAAGCATCATTGATAGGTGCTTTTACCATTTTATTGAAAATGATTAAGTCCACGGGAGGGGACATCCTTTCTGAGATAATTAGTATAACAGATAGGACTAATACACCTAATAAAGCAGGAATAAAGACACCTTTTTTGAAATGTATTCTTAATGCTTTCCAATTGAGTATAATGTGGAAAATGGCACATATAATGAAAAACACACCTAAAATTTCGTGTACAACTTCTGTATAGCCGTCAAACAAATGGAAAAGCATCAATAAGCCCGATAGTCCCACGACAAGAAAAACCAAGGAAATAAAGGGTGTAATATAGTTTCTGTTCAATTTCATAATACCAAGTTTTGTTTAGTTAAATTTTGAAAACCTCTTTTCAATATCAGTTAACCATTTTACCCTTTTTTCCTGACTGACTGACTTTACCATATTATAGCTAATCCACTTAAGATTTTTGTAACCCATAGTTTTGAAAACACTTTTTATCATTGCTCTCTTGATTAAGTTGCCAATAAGCAGGGAATACATTATCTTGGGTTTATTCATGGTTGTGATTACTGTCACACCTTTTAAGTTTTTTAAAAGTGGTACTAAACCAAAACCTCTTGGATGGTGGTCGTACACAACTCCTGGAGTAAGAACTCTATCAACAAATCCTTTGGTCATTGCAGGCATTAAATCCCACCAAATAGGAAAAATAAAAATCAGGTGGTCTGCTTTTTCCAGACGTTCATTATAGTCTATTACTTGTGGATCTACAGGTTTGTGATCCACAAATGCTTTCAAATCTGCCTTTGACATTACGGGATTAAATTCATCATTATCAAGATGCATAAGGTCTATCTCGTGATTTGCATCTTTAAGCCCTTTGGTTACAGCATTTAAAATTGCGTTTCCAAAGCTTCCTTCATAGGGATGATTAAATACTATTACTACTTTCATTTTTACTTTGCTTAATTTTATACTGCAAAGTTGAGAAGTAGCAAATAGTTGGACGATAACAATTGTTAAGAAATCGCAAAGCGATTCACGAACACAGAAAATAATCAAAAAACCTGTGAGTAAATGAACAACTTATCGCCTGTTTCGTATTCTGCTTAATGAAACAGATGTAATGCCTAAATAGGAAGCGATATAATGTTGCTGTACACGCAATAATATCTCATGATTTTCCTGAAGAATTTTTTGTATCGGACTTCTGGTTTGTCCTGAATTCGTTGAATCAATAAATGTTGGTATGAGGCTACACGGCTAATGAGATACTTATTGAACAGGTTTTGAAAGGCTTTATCATTTTGTAACAAATCCATTTCCTTTTTACCAATAAACAAAAGAACCGAATGTATTGATTTTGTCTCTGTTCAGTCATTTACTGTTTATGGTTCTATTAGCTTAAAAATCTATTTTAGATAACTTAATTTCAAAGTAGCACACATCTGCATTGTGGTAATGTGAAGGAAGATTCACAAAATTTTTCAACTTTTTGATTCCCAAAAAACTAAATCCACAATTTTTGTAGTGTTGAATCAGCTTTACATTTTCACCACAAGTATCCATGCGGATATATTTTTTATCTTTCGCAAAATCCTTTGCCCAATCTACAATTATTTTTACAAAATTGTGGCCCCGGAAACTCGGGTTTGTTGCTATTCTATGAATATAAAGAGCAGATACCCCATCGTCATCTTTCCAAATTTCTGGGTCGCTGTATGTAATTGCCCAAACGCAGGCAATCTCATTATCAATCAGTAATTTGAATTGTCTATTTTCAGCAATTTCTTCTTCTATCAATGTTTTATCAAATTCCGGCCATTGGTTTTCGGGAAACTTTTTTTTCTGAAATGCGGTGGCTAATTTATAAAGTCTAAATATTTCAGATATATCTATTTCGGTGCTATTTACTATTTTCATTATCTATTGTTATTATATTACTGATTCTAACTTGTTTTCGTCTTTGTTAACTCCTATTAGTAAGATCAATTCATCACATTGGGTCACTTTAGTATTTTCAATCTGAATTCTGTAAAAACTTTATGCTTTACTATTTCTCCATTATTGAGAATACTTTTAATATATTCTTTTTTACAAAGTTACAATGAACTGAATAAGCAAAACGATCACAATTGTAAAAAAAATATCCTCAGATTCACCAACGATGGATAAACGAATACTGAAGGCTTCTAGTGATATCTTGGAACCTACTTTGGAAATGAGGGCTGTGAATCTATTGATAATATACTCAGTTTAAAAATCATCTTATTAATAGTGAAAATACTTTCAGCTCGAAATCTTTTATTTAATGATATTTCTTGATTGAATTGGGGATTTAACCACAAGCGCAGCGGATTGGGATACTTCGGCTGCCATTGTTTTAAAGACCTTTGTAGGGTAATTAAAATAAAAATCATAATGAACAAACAGAAAATTGCCTTAGTAACCGGCGGAAGCCGTGGAATAGGTCGGGATATAGCGCTTAACCTGGCAAAAAAGGGCTTAGATGTAATTATCACCTACCTATCCAATGAAAGAGCAGCCAATGAGGTTGTCGAACAAATAAAATCCTATGGGAATAAAGCAGCGGCTTTACAATTGGACGTTGCTGCCTATGAAGCTTATGCCCCTTTTTTTTCGGAGAAATTATCACCACTGTTAAAAAACAATTTCAACAACTCACAATTAGACTATCTGATAAACAACGCAGGAGCTATTGCTTTTTCAACTTTTGACGATGCTACCATCGATCAATTTAAGGAGATGATACACATCCATCTGATGGCACCCTTCTTTATCACCCAGCATGCTTTACGTATGATGAACGACGGAGGAGGAATCGTGAATATTTCAACCGGGTTAACGCGTTTTTCCACACCGGGGTTTGCGGCATATGCCTCCATGAAAGGCGGACTTGAAGTACTTACCAGATATCAGGCTAAAGAATTGGGAACACGAAAAATCCGTGCAAATTCAGTAGCTCCGGGCGCTATCGAGACCGATATTTTAGGAGGTGCAGTGAGGGACAACAAAGACATGAATGCTGCACTGGCTGCTGAAACAACCTTGGGGCGAGTTGGTCTGCCTAAAGATATCGGCGCTGTAGTTGCTTTTCTCTGTACTGAAGAAGCCTATTGGATCAATGCTCAACGAATTGAGGTGTCAGGTGGTAGTAACTTGTAATTATTTGGTAAATTTAACCCATGGAGGAAATCATTCAAGTCAAAACCATTAGCGAATTTCACCGTTTGTATAATTTACCTAAGCCTTTACATCCGTTGATCAGCTTGGTAGATTATGCGGAAATGTATAATGGGGTAACGGTTAAGTGCTGGTCACAGTCATTCTATTCCATTGCATTAAAGAAGAATGTACTGGGAAAGTTTAATTATGGACAGTTGCCCTATGACTTCGATGAGGGTCTGATGTCATTTTTTTCACCAGGACAGATCCTAAATATTAAATTCAACGATGAATTACCCAGGCAGGAGCCATCTGGATGGATACTGCTTATCCATCCAGATTTTTTATGGAATACCACGCTGGCCAAAACGATAAAGGGATATGAATATTTCGGATATGCCATCAATGAGGCGCTTTTTCTTTCCGAGAGAGAAGAGTACAATATGGGTATCCTTTTGGACAGCATCCGCGAAGAATACAGCAGGAATATGGATGATTTCAGTAAAAAGATTATCATCTCCCAGATCGAACTCTTGCTGAATTATGCAAATCGCTACTACAAAAGACAATTCATTACGCGAGAACGTAGTAATCACGAATTACTCACAAGATTTGAAGAATTACTGGAGCTATATTTCAACGAAACAAACGATAGGCAACGGGTGCTTCCAACAGTACAGTATTTCAGCGAAAAATTGAACAAAACTCCCGATTATCTGAGTAGCGTGTTGAAGAATACAACAGGAAATAATGCCAGCCAACATATCCAGTTCAAACTTATAGAGGTGGCCAAACTCAAACTCTCTACTACGACACTTACCGTAAGCGAGATCGCCTATAACTTAGGATTTGAACAACCACAATCATTGAGCAAGCTATTCAAAAAGGTTACACGCCAGACGCCGCTTGAATTCAGGAGTTTATATCAGCGGCATATGTAAATGGTTTTTCAAAATTGCCACTAACCGTTTAAAGTTGCACGTTAGCTTATTTGAATGGTCTCATATCATACCCACTTTTTTTTGGGGTTACAAACAATTTAAGACCCGGTTACCCTAGTGCACTAGTATCACATTAAAATTGGAACGCTATTAAATTCATTCACACCGCCATTATAGCCTGTTTCGAATTCTGCTTAACGAAACAGGAGTAATGCCTAAATAAGAAGCGATATAATGTTGTGGAATACGCTGGATAATATGTGGATGTTCGTCAATAAGCTCTTCATAGCGTTTTTGAGGATTATTTTTAAGATAGGAATAGAATGCTTTTTGAGAATTTAAAAATCGTCTGAACAGATGTTTCTGCATTTCCTCTTTGATTTCAGGCAAATGCGCTAAAACATTTTGAAAATCCTTTTGAGGAATAGTTTGTAAAATACAAGGTTCTAAACTTTCGATGCTATATAAGCTCGGTTGGTTTGTCATGAAACTTTCAATGGAAGACACTTTATCCCCTTCAAAGAAAAATTGGGTAGTAATTTCTTTACCGTCATTATTAACCAAAGTCCGCAAACACCCTTTCTCAATAAAGAACATTGTTCTCGAAATTTCTCCCTCCTGTAAAAGGATTGTTTTGGCAGGAACTTCCCGCCGTTTAAAAAGATGTTTGAAAGTGTCCCATTCGTTTATCATTGTTTACAGTCGATTTATGATTGTTGCTAATTTATTTATGAGTATATAAAATTACAAAAATACTCCACCTGTTTGTCGTGGATTTTTGGTGTTGGTGTTGCTGGGTACTTTGCCGTTGTTCCACAAACAAATTTAAAAATAATTTTGTTGCATATCTTCCAACAGACCGATGTGTGTAGGTTGCCAATCTAATTGCTCTTGTGTTTTGAAATTTGAAGCCATCCCTTCCATAGTAATGAAATTACTCATCCATTCAAAGTGTTTCGCTAATTCATCGCCTGACACAGATTTTACAGGCAAGTTCAACGTTTCGCCAATTAGGGTTGCGATTGTTTTCAGTTCAATGCCTGTGTCGCCAACAACATTGTACAAAGCACCTTTATAGCCTTTTTCTATCGCTAAACGAAAGGCTTTTGCAGCGTCCAAACGATGCACAGCACACCAATGATTTTCACCTTCGTTGGGATAAGCAGAAATACCATTTTTACGTGCAAGTGAAATGATAAATGGAATAAAGCCATAGTCTCCTTTATCGTGAACGGACGGTGCTAAACGAATGACGGAAGCATTAATGCCTTTTTCTGCCAGTGACAAAGCTGTTGCTTCCGAAGTTCTTGGCGAATGTTGCGTGGTGCTTTCTTCCGTTACAAATCCATTGATGAGTGGCAAGCCCAACATCCCCGAAGTGACTACGATTGCTTTATTTGTGCCAATTAGTGTTCCGCCCATTGTTTCGATAGCGTTTTTGTCTGTTGCCGCTGCATCTATAAATGTGGATTGTCCACCTTTCATAAAATCGTGGTTAAATCCGCAGTGAATAACACTGTCAGCATTTTGAACACCTTGCTTTAAGATTTCCAGATCGTCAAGGCTGCCGTTTAAAACTTCCGCACCTAAATCACGGACAATTTTTGCAGATTTTTCCGATCGTGCCAAACCAATTACTTGGTGCCCTGCACCGATTAGTTCGCTGACTACCGCAGAGCCGATGAAGCCCGAGGCTCCTGTTACAAATACTTTCATTTTTATACTTTTTTGTTTATACAAAGGTGCGGCATCCCTAAAAAACAGATGTATCCAAATTAGCTGTTATTGTAGTCTAAATGAAATTTCTTTTGAACAGTTAAATTGTTTGGGGTGTGGATTGGCTTTACCAGTTCTCTTTTTCAGTTAAACGATTGCCGAAACCTCAAAGGCGAAACGTTTGTCTTTGTCTTGAATAGTTTGCTGAACGATTGTGAATGTTCAAAACCCAATTCGTAGGCAATTTCGCTTACGGAAAGGTTTGTGGTGGATAGTTTTTCTTTCGCTTTTTCTATCAGTTTGTCGTGGATGTGTTGTTGGGTGCTTTGACCGGTTACCGTTCGCAACAAACTACCTAAATAACTTGGCGACACATTTAGTTCTTGCGAAACATATTGAACAGATGGTAAGCCTCTTATTGCCAGATCGTCACTGTTAAAGTAATCCGCCAACAATTTTTCCAAACGTTCTAAAATTTGATGATTGGCCTTTTCCCTTGTGATAAACTGGCGGTTGTAAAACCGTTCGGAATAGCTCAATAAATTTTCAAGGTGTGTGATAATAATTTGTTTGCTAAATTTATCAATGTTTGAATGATATTCTTGACGTATGTTTTCAATAATGCCGTTGAGTGTTCTTTCTTCTTTTTCTGATAACAGTAATGCTTCATTTACCGAATAATCAAAAAATTCATACTGCTTAATTGTTTTTGCCAATGGCGTGTTCCAAATAAAGTCGGGGTGAATGAGTAATATCCAACCTGATTGCTTTTCAGCATTTTCTTCTTCAATAATTTCAAGTTCGAGCACCTGATTGGGCGACATAAAGAACAGCACGCCGTCGTCATCAAAATCGTAATGCAGTTGTCCGTATTTATACTTCACACCTTTCATACGTTTCAAAGCAATAAAATAAAAATCAAATACCACATTCATAGTGATTTGGTCGGTAAGCTTGGTAAAATCTTCCGTTGTCAATACGCTAATCAAAGGATGCTCGGGCTTAGATAAACCTCTTAGCCGATGAAACTCACTAATTGATTTTATCCTATTTGGTTTTGTATTTGCCATATTCAAAGATAACTATTCTTGATGGTATGCTTTTGCAAATTCCTTTGCAAAATCTCTTAATTTTGTTTTACCTAAGACGGGTCTGTTTTTAAGATAATTTTCAAATGTTTCCCCACGATGTGTCTTCATCTGCATTCTTACGAATTGATGTGCAAGCTGTTGTGGAAAGCCTGATTGGATTAAGCCGTTGAGTAACTGCTCTTCCGGTAGCGCTATCCACTTCAGGTCAGGCTTGCCAATGGCTTCGCCTAAAATTGCTGCAGCTTCATCGCAGGTTAATTCTTCGCTTGCCACATAGCGGGCTTTTTTTCCTTGAAATGGGGTCGTCAGTTCTTCAAAAACCACATCCGCAATATCATTTGGTGAAACAAAAGCAATTTTATCATTCCCACCATAGCCTGCCAATAATGCGCCATTTTCTTTTATGGTTTGAATATCATTGTAAAAGTTGGTGTAAAAAGAACCGGGGCGTAGTTCGATGACCGTTCTGTCTGATAGCTGATTAAGCAGGTAAGAGTCTTCTGTATCAGCCGCCCAACCGGTTAGAAATATAACTTTCTCAATTTCGTTTTGTTTGATTGCCTGTACATAATTGGTTTCAATATTTTTGAAATAAGCTGTTTGGTCTTCTTCCATAAAATTGAAAGGTATCATACAGTACACCGCGTCGGCACCTGCAAAAGCTGTTGTTAGAAAATTAATGTCTTCTACTGAGCCGATTAATGCTTTTGCACCAAGGGACTCAATGTCTTTCTGTTTGTCGGCTTTGCTACTGATAACGGATACCGAATGGCCTTTTGCAATCAATTCTATTACAAGAGGTTTGCTGATGTTGCCCAATGAGCCTGTAATTACGATCTTCATATTTTTTCTTTTTTGTTATTGCAAAAGTGCAACGCTTTCAAAAAACAGATGTATCCAAAACGACTGTTTTTGAAGTCGAAATGACATTCGCTAAAACTCTAAAAGGTCGTAGTTCTTTATTGTACTCTTGAAAGGTTAATACATAATTTACATCGTGTTTAAACAGGTTGATATGGGAAGTCAAGCTACAACATTCCATCACTATGGACGTACTTGTGCTGTATCATTCTTTCGGTTATTCCACTGAAATGAATGAGCTTATCAAAAAGACCTGTGTTCTTGATTATCCTTCTTTTACCAAATGCCGTAAATCGGGGTCGTTCTTGATACGCTCCATTTCACTTTCAACAATATGCAGAATGTCTGACTTTATCTGACGATAATTGCTTTCAATTTCCTGCTTCATTTTATCTTCTCCGTGTTCATTAACAAAGGATAGGATTTTCGGTATCTTCTGATATACTTTAGTTTCTGCGGCAACTTTTTCATTGTCCACCACAATTTCAGCGTGGAAAATCTTTTGCTCGATGCGTTCGTCAAAGTTATCCGATACAGAACCCACGAACATACCTTGTGTTAGTGTTGAAATTTTGGAAGCCGGAATAAGGCTGTCTAACTGTGTTGAAATAGAAGTAGATTTATCGTTGCGGTTAATCGTCATACTTTGACGTTTCTGCAATACTTTACCGAAGCGTTCCGAAAGGCTTTTTGCCGTTTCGCCAACTACCTGACCACTGAATATATTACCTACGGTATTCTGAATTACCTTGCTCTCTTTGTCGCCGTAATCCCTTGTTAATTGCGAAAAATCCTGAAAGCCTAAACAAACCGCTACCTTATTACTTCTCGCAGTAGCGATAAGATTATCCAGCCCTCTGAAGTAAATTGTAGGCAGCTCATCTATGATAACCGAACTCTTTAACTGACCTTTTTTATTGATGAGTTTTACAATTCTTGAATTGTATAAACCCAAAGCTGCGGAGTAGATATTTTGACGGTCGGGATTATTACCCACGCACAAAATTTTTGGTTCTTCGGGATTGTTGATGTCGAGCGTAAAATCATCCCCAGTCATAACCCAATACAACTGTGGGCTAATCATTCTTGACAAAGGAATTTTAGCCGATGCAATCTGTCCCTGTAATTGGTCTTGCGCTCCTGATTGCCACGCATCCATAAACGGAGAAAGATAGTTTTCCAAATCGGGGTATGATGTCAGAATGGTAAATACGTCCGAATACTTTTTGTTCAGCAACTCAATGGCGTGTGGAAATGTACAATAATTGCCGTCCTCATAGATTTTCAGATACCAAATAATTGCCGCCAATAGGATAATTGGGCTTTCCACGAAAAAATCCCCTTGCTTCTGTATCCAGCTTCGATTGAGGTTCAGCATTATGGTATATGCTGCTTCGTAAGCATCAGAAATGTCCGTCATAAAGTCGGGATTGAGTGGATTGCAACGGTGGCTCTTGCGGGGATCATCGAAATTTATCACGTAAAATTTCGGCTGAACTTTGTACTTATCCCGATGCTTCAATAAATGATTGTAAGCAATTGTAGAAAGGTCGTCAAATTTAAAATCGTAAATGTACATACTAAAGCCTTTCTCAATCTGCTGTTTGATGTAATTGTTTACGATGGCATACGATTTTCCTGAACCCGGCGTACCCAACACAATCGAGGCTCGAAAAGGATTGACTATGTTAATCCAGCCGTTGTTCCATTTGCCTTTGTAATAAAACTTTGTGGGAAGATTGACAGAATATTTGTTTTCCATCAATTTAGTTTCCTGCTGAAAACTTTCATTCTCGTTATTGAAAACATCGTCCATTAAATTAGTACGGAGCAATCGGCTCATCCATACGCCCGCCATCAGCAAGGCGATATAACCTAATGAGATAGTAAGCATATACAGGAATGTGCCTGTTTCCGGGGATAGCTTTAGCAACGGTGTGTTCAGGAAGAACAGCACAAAGCCAACGCCCAACGCCACGTAAATTTTAGTCCACGTTATCTTCTCATTCTTTACGCCCTTTGTCCCTAAGCAACTCAACGCCAATAAAACCAAAGCGAATGCTTTGGTGTAAAGGGTGTGTGAAAACAAGCCCGCCGTCCGGTCGAAATTGCCTAATATCTTGTTGATTACTTCCAACGTCCAACCACGTTCTAAAAAGAAACCGTAGCAGAACCAATAAAAGTGCATCAGCACCAAAAGAATACTGACTGCCCGCATAAAAGCCATTATCTTGGCAAGCCCTCTTAAATCGTCTTCTCCCTGCATTATTTTGAGTTTTAATGTTCGGGCGTGAATTTAAAGGCTCTATGCGGTGGCTCTAAGAATGTGGCAGCCAGTGGCGTTATGTGGCAGTGTTTGGCTAAATATTATTTCTGACCTCGTTGGCGTTTGCGCTTTTTCTTCATCTTATTGACAAAGTCCTGTTCTTCGTAATCTTCGCCCTGGGCTTCGGGCAATAAGCCGCCCAGTGCTTCAATCAAACCGTCTTCGTGTTTGTCCGTAGTTAAGAAGTCGAACAAATGGTGTGGTTCTTCCGCAGGAAGATCCGCATCATTTGATGTGGATAGTTTGGGTTGTAAAGCGGCAGGTTCTTTAATATCGGGTTTGATGTTATTGTTCCAATAATCATTAAAGGTGTTGGCAGAAAGTTCTTTTGCCAAACGTGAACCGTTCCAAACCGCTTTGGAATTGTGGTCAATAAATGTGATACCATAAATACGCCCTGTATCATTCCGGCGTACTACTACGTTAATGCCTTGTTCCGCTAACTGCTTTTTAAAAGCCTGTTCATCGCTCGTAGCTTTCAGGGCAATGGTAACGGCAGATTTTAGGGTCTGTTTGGTTGGGCTGTCTTTCAAAGCGGTTTTGCATTTCGCAAAATGCGATTCCAAAGCCGGAAGCCCCGCACTCTTTCCGAACAGCGAAGCCTTGAACGGATGCCCAGCTCTTTCGCCTTTTTCATTCAATGGAATGTACAATAAACCCTGCTGCATCTTTCCCTGTAATTCGCCCTCGATTTTCTCGGAGGTAATATTGAACAGGCAAAGCAAGGCATTGTATTCGCCCAAAGTTTGGTACTGGTAGTAATTCGGCAGGTGGCGAACGACCGAAGCGATTTGGCTCTTCACATCGCCTGCCCGATAATCGACCGGACGGAAAACCTTATCAATTTGGTTGCGCTCCTTATCTGTTGCGGGTATCAACCCGTGTTTTCTTTCCAGTTCACGGCATACATTCATAGACCGCATTTTCTCGAATTTGTCCGAAATCTTTTTGCCCTGCTCGTCCACACAAACCGATACAATATGTATATGGCTGCGGTCTATATCGGTATGTTTGAACATCACAAAAGGTTGTTCGCCGTAACCCATTTCCCGCATATACTGTTCTGCCATTTCCCTAAACTTATCATCGCTTACCTTGTCGTTCGGGTCAGGATTAAGCGAAATATGCAACGTATGTTTCTCGGTATTGCGGTTCGCTATCAGGTAAGGGGCAAAAGACTGGGCTAATTGTGCCACGGAATAATGACCGCTTGCGGTTTCAATCATCTTATTGGCAAACAAAATCTGCCCGTTTTCATTCTCTACTTTAAGCTGATTGTATGCCAATGCTCCGTATAAATTTCCGCTTCTACCGATTTTTGCTATCATCTCTAAGGCTGTTTTTTCAGGTATTTTGTTTCAAATTCCTCGGTTAGTTGGATGATTTTTTGGCATAGCATCGCCATTTCAGCCGTTTGTTTTTCCAATTTGTAGAGGAACGCTGCCGCTTTTTTCTCGGAAAAATGTTTGTACAGCAGCTTTACAACCTGATTATAATTCACGCCTACGGAACGGAACTGGCTATGAAACGAGGTCAACCGCATATAAAAATCAACTGTTCCTTTGTCAATCTTAACCGATTTCATTTCCTTACTGAACAGCAGGGAAATGATAAACTTGGCTTTATTAGGCATTCCCGATGCTTCAAAAAGCGATAAGAGTTTGGCGTTTTCTTCGTCCGTAAGACGGAAAACGTGGCGGTGGATGCTTGGGTCGGTTTTTGGTGTCCGTCCGCCCTTATTCTGTTTGCTGTTTCTGTTCACGTTCATCACAAATCCATTTTAATCCACACAAAAACGCTGACTTCGGAAGACGTTTTTTAAGCTCCCGGCGGGGCAAGTTGTTTTGAGGCACTAACTCGGTTTCGAGTGCCTCAAAACACAACTTGCCGTGTTCCGGTGAACACAAAAATCCGCCCTGCGGGACGGATTGGATGTAACAGGGAAAAACGGCTTGTTGCCGTTCCCGTTACCTACCAATATGTCAAAAGTCATTTGCATAAATCCGTTAATAAAAATCACAATACAAAGTAAAGCCCTGTTCTCGATAGCGTTGCACTGTACCATAATGCCAAACAGTGCCTCTGATCGCCAAACACTGCCACCGCTATACAACCGAATGAAATTGATTGGTTCTTTGCCCTTGAATGATGGCAGGAAGACAGGCAGCCCGTACTTCAGGAAGAGCAGACGGCACACATTCAGGAATGCAGGCAATCCTGCCTGCGGGATTGCAGGAATGCAAGAAAGCAAGATTGCACGACTGACGGAAAGCGTGAACGCTTGCTATCCAACTATCCGGCTCACCTGATTGATTGGTTGATTGACGGAATGAAAGAATGACGGCAAGCCTGCCTGATAAGCTACCCGAATGATTGCAAAGCTACTGTACTGCAAGGAAGCAGGCAATCAGGTAAGAACGCAGGCAACCTTGATAGCTATCCTGAAAGAAAGCAGAAAATCAGAACGGCTTTCCAGAACGCCTGCAAGACTGAAAACAGGTAGATGTAAACTTTAAATTTTAAAAATATGGACACAAAAAAGAAACCTCTGTTTGTCGCCTTTTCTTCTCAAAAAGGCGGCGTTGGCAAAAGCACATTCACTACGCTTGTCGCCAGTACGATGCACTATCGCTTGGGCTACAACGTAGCCGTATTTGATGCGGATTTTCCGCAGCACAGCCTGATGAAAATGAAAACCCGTGATTTGGCCATGGTAATGGAAAATGAGGCTTTGAAAAAATTGGCGTACAAACAATTTACCACTATCAACAAGAAAGCCTATCCCATTACACAGCATAAAGCAGATAGCGTATTGGATGCTGCACACGAATTTGTAACGGCTTCTGCCGTTCCGATCGATGTGGTGTTTTTTGACCTGCCCGGAACTGTGAACACGCCCGGCATTCTCAAAGCACTCGCAGGAATGCACCATATTTTTACACCCATCACAGCAGACCGTGTGGTAATGGAAAGTACGCTCATCTTCACCCAGCTTTTACAGGATGTAATTATGAAAAAGGGCGAAACTTCCATACAGACCATTAACCTGTTTTGGAACCAGGTGGACGGCAGGGAAAGCACTCCCTTATATGACGTTTACAATCAGCTTATTGAGCAGCTGGGATTAAGCCTGATGCAGAGCCAAGTGAAGAACAGTACCCGCTTTCGCAAGGAAAGCGAAGCCGACAGTAAAACGGTTTTCCGTTCTACGGTAATGCCTCCCGATGAGCGTTTGATGAAAGCCTGTCAGTTAGACCTGTTCATCAGCGAATTTTTAAACATCATTCAATTGTAGTGCTATGGAAAAAGACAATAAAAGAAAAGTCACGCCGGACATCAACGAAGAGTTGATGATGAACCTGATGGTGGACGGCGTTAAAAAAGACGGTTTGCAATTACCTACCGAAGAGCCGGAAAAGGAGGCGACTAAAGAGGAGGTAAAGCAGGATGATTTATCAAAAAGCAAACCTGTACAAAAGGAACGTAACCGCACCAAGAAAAATCTTGACGGAAGTTATGGTGAACATTTTTTGAAAACGCACTCGATGACCAAGCGGGGCGATAAAAGCATTTATATCCGGCAGGAATATCACGAACGCTTATCCCGTATTGTACAGGTAATCGGTAAAGATGTGATACCCCTTTATGCGTACCTCGACAATATCTTGGAGCATCATTTTGAGCAATTTGAAAAAGCCATTACCGATGATTTCAACGAAAAATATAAACCAATTTTTTAAAGCGTTTGATTATGGAAATAGTAATTGTGATTTGCCTGCTCATCGTCATTGTCCTGCTTTTGCAGGATAAGATTGTCATTTATAAAAGGCCGGGACAAAAGCCGAGGCCGGAGAAAGTTAACCCGAACCTGCCCGATATTATGGGGCAGCCCAAGCCAGTAAGAAGCCTTTCAGTGCCAAACATTGCCAATGAACGCCAAATAATGGAACCAGAGATAAACCCCGATAATTTAGATATAGAATACGACGAGAATGAAGCCGTCGGCATTCAAATTCCGCAGGAAGAGCTGGACGAAGTTTTTAGTAATATGCCTGATTTGGACGAAGAGGAAGAAGAATGGAACAGGTACGGAATATCCGGTGACGATAACGGTTTTGCCCAAGGGGTTACCTACGACGAACTGAGCTCCGTAGGGACATTGCTCCAAAAAGAAAATTTGGAACAATCCCAAAAGGAAACAGCGATAGCGATAGTTCAAAAAATACAAGGAACCGAATTATTCAGCCTATTGGAAAATTCTATGGAGGGTGCCTCCCGAAAAATTGCCGAGCTTTTGGATAGCACACTTTCGGCTGTAACGGACAACAGTTCTTCCACTTTGCGGAAAAGTAATTTGAGTGATTTTGACATTGGGGAGTTTGTGTAAGCAAACTCCCTTTTTCTATTTGAAAATGATTTACATTTTTAATGTTTCCTTAAACATCCTCATTTTCACGCTATTAAACATGATATAAAGAAAAAAAAGGAAACTAAAGTCTGTTTTTGGAAATTTATATCAAAAAATGGAAATTAAAATCTTGTTTTGGAAATTTATTACTATATTTGCATTTATAAATTAAGAAACAATAAGCAAATGCTCAAATATTTCAGTATAGTACAAGCTTTAAGCAGGTCCGCATTGGCAATGCCGAATGAAGCTGTCACTCATCAAATTAGAAGACTAAAAGAGAGCTTGGAAAAAGATGGATTTACTAAAGAGGCTAAGTCATTGGAGGCTTTACTGACTGCCTCTGAATCTTCGCTTGAGATGTCCCCAAGTAAAATCCAAAGATCTTTCGTGGTTTTAAAAGGTGAAGAGATAACTCCTAAGACATCAATTCCTGTAGATAAGGAGACATCAACACCATTAGCAGAGATTTTTTTTCCTGATGATCTACCAGAGAAAGCTCCAATGTTTGATGATAACATCCAGCTTGCTATTCACTCAATTGTAAATGAATGGAGCAAATTCGATCAACTTTTAGAAATTAATGCTACTCCAGCTAGCTCCTGCTTAATTTACGGTGCGCCAGGAACTGGTAAGACACATTTAGCAAAATGGATTGCAAAACAAATTGGATTACCTGTAGTACTGGCAAGGTTGGAAGGGCTTATGTCTTCGTATCTAGGAACTACATCTCGAAATATTGGCAATCTATTCACTTTTGCTAATAGGTATAAATGCATCCTACTTCTCGATGAGTTTGATGCAATTGCTAAACTCCGTAACGATCCGCAGGAGGTTGGTGAAGTAAAAAGAGTGGTGAATACCTTGTTGCAAAGTTTGGATTCACGTCATGAAAAAGGTTTTACCATTGGTGTAACTAACCATGAAAGTCTTCTTGATCCTGCTATTTGGAGAAGGTTTGATATACAGGTTGAAATTCCCAAACCTTCCCCTGAGGTAATGATTCAATTACTTAAGACTTTTATTACGCCTTTAGAATTTAACGAAAGTGAAATTAAGTTTTTAGCATGGTGCTTAGATGGCTCATCAGGTGCTGATGCAGAAATGCTTTCTAAATGGCTAAAAAGAGCTTTTGTTTTAGAAAGGGAAAGCAATATAGTGGAAGTAATGAAGCAATTTGCTGTACTTAACTCTGGAAGGGTGGACGCAAAAAAGAGAAATGTTATGGTTCACAGTGATGAAGATTTTATCAATATGTTATTAAACGATAAGGTTTACTCTTTTAAACAGAAAGATCTAGCATCATTGTTCGGAATGACTCCGTCAACTTTGAGTAAACAGTTATCAAAATTTAAAGATTCTGAAAAAATATAAGTTATGGCAAATAGTCCTGTTCAAATAGTATTAAATAGCGATGCTTTTATTGAAGCATTAGAAAATAATGGTGGCGGTGGTTCTAAAGACTTTTTTGCTGGAAATGATAATGAATTCATTGAGCATAGGGATAACATTCAAAATCAGCTTAGTGAGATAAAGAGTATGCAGTTGGTAAATAGTTTCGCCAAGGTTTCTTATGCGAAAGTTACATTAAAGCAAACTGCATTAGCAAAAAGCCATCGTCCAACTTCCCAAGTTTTCAAAAGGGATGTTGCTCCTATAATTGGAGCTGGGGATTTGGGAGAATTATTTGTCGAACTGACTCCTGAAAGTATTGATAAAATAAATACTAAAGTTGGACAGGCCGAGCCTGAAACAAGATATAAAGAAAAGAATGGAAAAAATGAACCTAATCCTTCAAGATTAAGAAGTGAAGTTGGTGCAATTGAAGAAATTAGTCCATACACCGCAAGTGACAAAAGGAATTTTTCTGTCAAAGAAGCCGTAAAATGGCTATCTAATCCTCAAACTGGCGGTTCGTATATGGTAGAATTATTTGAAGCTCCTCCAGCGAGACAAGATTGGGATCTACTAAGCAAATACAAATTCGATTTGTTTGATAGCTTTTTTGGCGGGTTAACCGTTTTGGGCACAGGCTTATTTGTATCAAGAATTACTACCGGTCAGGGTTCATCTGTTGTGTTTGGTATAAAATTAGAGAAAACAGATTCGTCTCCGGTAATACAACTTTACTCATCGTCAACAGCAGGCAAATCAGGAGAGAAAAAATCTATCGACCTCGATTTGGAGAGACATAACCAATTGTTAGAATATTTAGGAAATCATCCATTGGTAAAAAAAGTTACTCTTCCTCCCATCATTACACAAAGCTCAACTGTCAAATCTCAGGTCAAAGGTAAAAACTTTACTGTTCTTGCTCCTGATCACAAAGGCTCATATCCGAAAATATGCGTTGTAGACGGTGGTGTTTCGGACGTTTATGGTGACTGGATAGAAGATCGTTGGGGATTAATTAGCAGCACGGATAAAGACGAAAATCACGGTACTTTTATAGCTGGATTAGCAATCTTTGGTCAACAATTAAACGGAAAGGCTATTTGCAGGGAGGTTGATGGTTGTAAAATTGTAGATCTTGATATATTGCCTCGTGTTGACAGATATAGTTCCTACTATTCAAAACCTTTAGAATTTTTTAATGAACTTGAAACTGCTGTTCAGGAATTAAAAGCTAGAACTGGAGTTCGAATATTTAATTTCAGCTTGAATATAGAAGAACATGCATCAACTACAGGTTATAGCATTCCTGCACAAATTTTGGACAAGATTGCGGAAGAAAATGATGTCGTTTTTGTTATTTCGGCGGGTAATACCCATCCGAGAGATATTAGAAAAGAATGGCCTTCGGATCATTTTGATGCATTAAAAATATTAGCTTCTTCGAGAAATGATGCTATTAAAAAACCAGCTGAAAGCTGTCGTAATATCAGTGTTTCAGCTTTAAATCCTCCACATCTTGACGGTGTTGTTCCTTACGCTCTAAGTAATTACAGCTGTCGAGGACCTGGACTACGAGTAGGCCTTAAACCTGATTTTGCTCATATCGGTGGATCCGGGACTAGTCATCCAATTTTAGGACATGGTCTTCTATCTCTAGACCCTACGAGTAACATTGTCGATGGTTGCGGAACTAGCTATGCTGCTCCTAATGTAGCAAAGACTTTAGCAAGTCTTGATCATTCAATTGAAGGTATTGTTTCAAGAGAAACACTAATCGCTCTGGGAATCCATCATGCTGTATTACCAGAGTCCCTTAACGACAAAAATTTGAGAAACGTCTCCAAACACTTGGTTGGATTTGGTATGCCGGACGGTTCTGAAGATATTTTGAACGGAAGTTCATCTGCAATAACATTAGTATTTGCAAACCGAGCTATAAGTGGACATAAGATGAGTTTTAAATTTACGTGGCCTTCAAGTTTAGTAAGGGATGGTAAATGCTTTGGGCATGCAAAACTTACCATTGTAAGTACGCCAAGGTTTGATTACAGATTTGGTTCTGAGTTTGTCAGAATAAATATCGACGCAGCTTTAAGGCAACTGCAAAATAATGGTAACTATAAAGGAAGGTTGAATGCAATTTACACGCCTGAAGATGGTGATGGAAGTTTATACGAGAAAGATCAGATTGAACATTCTTTCAAATGGAGTCCAGTGAAAGTTTATGAAAAAACTTTCCCCCGAGGAGTTGGACCATCGACAGAATGGAAACTAGATGTAGAGTACTTATCAAGAGATGGTGTAACTCTACCAGCTGCAGGTGTACCGTTTACAGCAATACTAACAATTTCTGATCCTGATAGTGAGAAACCAGTATTTAATGATATGCGACAAATGCTACAGTCGCTTGGAGTCCAAGCCGTTGATATCAAAACTGCAGCTCGAATTGTACCAAGAGTTTAATTTAATATTTATAATTATGGCAAATTATCATGTAACACAGAAAAAAGGACAAGACGGGTGGAACGTCCAAAAGGAAGGCGGCAAGAAAGCATCAGCAATTGTCAGTACTCAAAAGCAAGCTGAACAACTTGCAAAACAATTTTCATCAAAAAATGGCGGAGGAGAAGTTAGAATACATCGCCCGAATGGTGGACCTATTAGAGATAGCGATACTGTTAAACCCGGAAACGATCCGAAATCAATAACAGACACAAAATTTTAATGAAAAAAGGCAGGTAAGAAAATAAAAAACCAGGCGAAAATCACCTGGCTTGATTCCTTAAAGGAAACAAAAGCCCTTGCAAGGCTCTTGGTAGTAATGTTTTTGCACTTCAAAACTACTTCCTTTATTTGTAATAAACAAGCTTTTCGTGATTTTAACCTGCTGTCATTGCAATTCAGGCAGTAGGGCTTGGTATTAATAGTATAAAATTTCAATTGCATCAGGATTAAAACTATCGTAGGGCAAGCCCTTATTTATTGCTGAAATGATAGGCAATAAGCAATTATTTATTAGTTAATATCAAAATTTAATTTACGATGAAGTTAGATAATCATCAAGTGGATTTGCATTCCCATAGCCCAAAAATACCCCTAAAATTTGTAATAGAAGGCAAAGAATATGAGACTTTTGACCAATACAAAACAGGGGCAGAATTAAAACAACTTGCTGGGATACCTTTAGATACCGAGTTGTTTTTATCAATTAGTAAACCTTATCAGGATGAGCTTATTGAAAATGAAAAGCAGGTAAATCTGGCTCGGCCAGAAACTGAATATTTCTTTGTAAAGAAAAAACTCCAGTTTTTCATTAACGACAAGCCTTTTACTTGGTATAAGCAATATATCAGAGGTGTTCAAATCAGAGAGCTGGGCAACATACCTGCGGAAGATGATATCTTCCTTGACATCAAGGAAGGCTGGCAAGACGATCAAATATTCGATGATGAAGTAGTTGATTTAGCTCGTCCGGGTAAAGAGAGATTCTTTTCTAAGCCAAGACCAACTGAAGTAACCATCATTGTCAATGCACGTCCGCACATATGGAAAGAAATAAACATTTCTTTTGAGCAATTGGTTGTTTTAGCCTTTGGATCATATGATAATAATCCAAACAAAGGTTATACAGTTACTTACAGTAGAGGTTGGGAACCTAAACCAGAAGGCACTATGGTTAAAGGTTCAGTTGTTCGTGTCAAAAATAAAATGATCTTCGATGTCACAGCAACTGATAAATCATAGTCCCGACCTTAAACGTCTAAGAGACGAAGGTTATGAGATCGAGGTACGTGGTGGATATTTACTTATCCATCATATACCCTTTGTTGATCAAAACAAAAATCTACAATACGGTATATTGGTAACTACATTACATGATATTCAAAACCATGTTATTTTTTTTATAGGAGATAATCCCTGTGAAATCGACGGCAACTTTATTACCGCTATTCAACATGGCAACAGTAATTCTGTATTAAACAATCAGATTACCGTAAATAGATCATTTTCTAATAAGCCTACTGGTGGATATCCTAACTATTACGAAAAGGTCAAGAGGTATGCAGATATCATTTCCGCTCCCGCCAAATATTTGTATCCGTCAGTTACGGAAAAGACTTTTAAGCTGATAGCAGACAGCTCTAATGAAACAGTATTCCAATACATTGATACTAATTCAAGCCGTGCTAACATAGAAGCTATTAATTCGAAATTGGAAAATCAGAAAATAGCAATTGTTGGTTTAGGAGGAACTGGAGCATATATTTTGGATATGGTGGCTAAAACACCGGTAAAGGAAATCCATCTTTTTGATGGGGATAGCTTTGACCAACACAATGCATTCCGTTCGCCTGGTGCTGCATCAATGAGTGACCTTGATGAAAATCCGAGAAAGGCTGCATATTATCAAAAGTTGTATTCTAACATGCACAAATACATTTATGTCCATGACTACTATGTGAAGAAAGAGAATCTATTAGAGTTAGATAAAATGGATTATGTATTTATATGTGTTGATAAAAATGCTGTCAGGAAGATGGTAACAGATTATTTGGCTAGCGCAGGTATTCCGTTTTCCGATGTAGGTTTGGGTGTGAATGTCGTTGATGACAAGCTTACGGGTGCTGTAAGAGTTACTTCTGCCACCCGTGACAAAAATGACCATTTACCTCTTCGTATTTTTTCAGAAGATTCCGATAATAATGAATATGCTACTAATATTCAAATTGCGGAATTGAATGCATTGAATGCAATTTTTGCTATCCTGAAATGGAAGAAGCTATCTGGAATTTATGTTGATTTGGAAAATGAGCATCATAGCTCATATGCTATTAGCACATCTAAAATTTTTAATGAAGATGTCGTTACAGCATAAGTTCGTTGAGTTCATTCCCGAGAAGGTTGAAGAAGGTATTTTATACGTCTCAATCGAATACTGCACTGCAATACATAAATGTGTATGTGGTTGCGGTAACGAAGTGGTAACTCCATTGTCTCCGACTGATTGGAGGTTGACATTTAATGGCAAATCAATTACGCTTTATCCGTCTATAGGCAATTGGAATTTTGAATGTCAGTCTCATTATTGGATAAGAAACAATAACGTTGAGTTTGCTGGTCATTGGACAGAAAAGGAAATCCGTCTAGGTAGAGAAAATGACTTAGAACGTAAGACGGAGTATTTTGACATGCCGGATATTCCAAAAGAAGAACCTCAAGAAAGTCAAAAATCTTCTATTTGGCAGAAAATCTCCAAATTTTTCCGATTGTAGAACTTTGATTTTTATTTCTATAAAGCCGAAGGTAATTCTTCGGCTTTATTTATATACTGTCTTTGGGTTATCTAATACTAATTAAGGTTGTTTTCCTGCAATAATTTCGCATAGCTCCCCAAATTTCATTACCTCTTCATAACTATCTGTTGCGTGTAGAAAGGCAGGATTTTTTTGATCTGATTTATTAATGATATCAATAAATAACTTCATATTTACTAACTGTAAGGCTGAGAAAGAGTCGATATCCGCTTTAATTTCTTCCATAGTATGCGTATTCCTGTATTGGGTATATTTACCCATGAAACCAATAAAAATATCAGATAGTTGTGTCAATTGGCTGCCCTGAGAATCAACAAAAGAATAGTTTTTAAACTCTACACCTTTATCTAGCATTCTGTAATCGTTCAAAGCTTCTCGGATAGAATCCTCGTTGTCGAAAATATGAGTTGAATTCTTGAAGGTATATATAGGTCTGAGATAAAAGTGTGTCAAATCTGCTAACAGTACGTGATCTTTTTCATCCATAACAAAAGCTAGCTCACCTTTCTTTTTAGACTCTTTCAATATCTGCCGTAAAGATTCCAACCCAAAATGAAATTCTTGTAACGGAAGATATTCTTCGAAAAGATTACTCAATGCTTCTATGAAATCACCAATTTTCCCAGGTTTAACATTAGGATATTCGAAAGCATAAAAAAGTTGAACGACGGCATCTATTTCAAGACGACAGAGTTTGTACAGGTCATTCTTCATTTGATTGTCAAATCCAGGTCCTAATTGCATAGCTGCGTCAGAATTCATTATCGCAGAATCTACAATATCAACTACAGACCAGTACAAAATATTTAAACTTGAATAATGGACATAAAGATCGCTTTCTTTTAAAAAGCGAAAGAAGAGGTTTAGCTTCTGGGATTTTAGACAATCAAGAAAATCTCCAAATGCGATATGTTTAAATTTTACTTCCTTGGCTGTCTTCTGTAATTTAAAACTATCTATCAATGGCTGTACATCCGGTACTGCTCCTTCATGTAGAACTCCTCCCAAAACAAAATTAGCTGTAAACGTATAATTGAAATCATTTTCTCTTACATAGAATGTTTTGATATTATTGGTTTCATCGTAATAGAATACGTATGGTGTTGCAAAATCTACCCTTGGGTTTAGCAATTGGGCAAATTGATTAGCAGCTTCAATTTCTGCTATTTCAAAATCAATCATAATGTTAGCGTATTAAAATAAATAGATGCCTAAGTTATAAAAATACCTTTTACAACCGCCACTAACAGCCAAACAATTCCTCTGACTGCCACTTTAAGGTAACGCCTCTTTTTCCATAAGACATTTGTCCCGAAAGCTCGCAAGGTGCGGGATAAACAGTAACAAATTAATGTGTTTCAATTATGGAAAAACAAAGAAAAAAAGTTTTGCTGGTAGCAGTGACAATGCTGTCAGGAATTGGTGCATTCGCACAGGGAAACGGCTCTGCAGGTATCAACGAGGCCACCCAAATGGTAACAAGTTATTTCGACCCCGCTACTCAATTGATCTACGCTATCGGTGCAGTTGTTGGGCTCATCGGGGGCGTTAAGGTGTACAACAAATTCAGTTCGGGTGACCCTGACACATCGAAAACTGCGGCTTCGTGGTTTGGTGCGTGTATATTCTTGATTGTAGCGGCTACTATCCTGCGTTCATTCTTCCTTTAATCCCTAGCCTTATGAACAATTACAATATCAACAAAGGCATCGGAAGAACGGTAGAATTTAAAGGATTGAAAGCGCAATACCTTTTCATCTTCGCTGGCGGACTACTCGGTACGCTCATCTTCGTAATGATACTGTATATGGCAGGCGTAAACTCTTACATCTGCCTATTCCTCGGAGCAGGCGGTGCATCGCTCATTGTATGGCAGACCTTTTCACTCAACAGGAAGTACGGTGAACACGGGCTGATGAAAATTGCAGCTAATAAACGGCATCCCCGCTACATCATCTGCCGCAAGCCTGTACACCGCTATTTAAAATTCACTCCTAAACAGAATGCCGTATGAGAAATGTATCTAAAACAACAACACTGGAAAACAGATTTCCTTTGTTGGCAGTAGAGAACAACTGCATCTTATCCAAAGATGCGGACATTACCGCCTGCTTTGAAGTGCATTTGCCCGAACTGTTTACGGTAGCTTCTGCGGAATATGAAGCCATTCATTCCGCCTGGCACAAGGCAATCAAAACTTTGCCGGATTTTACGGTCATTCACAAACAGGATTGGTACATCAAAGAGAACTATGCGCCCGATTTGGCAATAGAAGACCAGAGCTTTTTATCGAAGTCTTACCAACGCCATTTTAACGAGCGACCGTTCCTGAACCATTATTGCTACCTGTTTCTAACAAAGACAACAAAGGAAAGAATGCGGATGCAAAGCAACTTCAGTTCGCTTTGCAAAGGTTCGCTGATACCAAAGGAAATCAGGAATAAGGAAACGATACACCGCTTTATGGAAGCGGTAGCCCAGTTTGAGCGTATCGTGAACGATAGCGGTTTTGTAAGCCTAAAACGCCTGACCGAAGATGAAATCATCGGCACGGAAGATACGCAAGGGCTACTGGAGCAATTCCTCACGCTATCGAGGGGTGCCGGAACGCCAATGCAGGACATTGCACTCGGAACCGAAGAAGTACGCATAGGCAATAAAAGGTTAAGCCTGCACACGCTTTCAGATACCGACGATTTGCCCGGAACGGTATCGGCAGATACCCGTTTTGAAAAACTGTCCACCGACCGGAGCGATTGCCGACTGTCATTTGCCGCACCTGTGGGCTTGCTGTTAAGCTGCAACCACATTTACAACCAGTACATTTTTTTGGATAACAGCGAAGACAACCTGCAAAAGTTTGAAAAGTCCGCAAGGAATATGCACTCACTGGCTCGTTACAGCCGTGCCAACCAAATCAACAAAGAGTGGATAGAAAAGTACCTCAATGAAGCACATTCGTTTGGTTTATCTTCCGTAAGGGCACACTTCAACATTATGGCGTGGTCGGAAGACCCTGCTGAACTGAAACAGTTGAAGAATGATTGCGGTAGTGCATTGGCACTGATGGAGTGTAAGCCCCGGCACAACACGACGGACGTAGCCACTTTGTATTGGGCAGGAATGCCCGGCAATGCGGGCGACTTCCCCAGTGAGGAAAGTTTTTACACTTTCATTGAGCCTGCATTGTGCTTCTTCACGGAAGAAACCAACTACCACAATTCGCCCTCGCCGTTTGGTATCAAGATGGCTGACAGGCTTACCGGAAAACCTATCCATTTGGATATTTCCGACCTGCCAATGAAGCGGGGCATCATCACGAACCGGAACAAGTTTATACTTGGTCCGTCGGGTTCGGGTAAATCGTTCTTCACAAACCATATGGTTCGACAGTACTACGAACAGGGCGCACACGTCCTGCTCGTGGATACAGGTAATTCCTATCAGGGTTTATGCGAACTCATTAAAGGAAAAACCAAATGCGAAGACGGTGTTTACTTCACTTATACCGAAGATAACCCCATTGCCTTTAATCCTTTCTATACCGATGATGGCGTGTTCGACATTGAGAAAAGGGAAAGTATCAAGACTTTGATACTGACCTTGTGGAAACGTGATGACGAACCGCCAACCCGTTCTGAAGAAGTTGCCCTTTCCAATGCGGTAAGCGGTTATATTGAATGTATCAAAACG